>JAESGA010000004.1_pt1 | contig 742772 bp, 681 predicted proteins | sample 9269521 | NCBI WGS metagenome assembly JAESGA01 (sample SAMN14514842, study PRJNA621658) | algae metagenome | isolation source: Aphanothece saxicola GSE-SYN-MK-01-06B and co-occurring heterotrophs from... | place: USA: Grand Staircase Escalante National Monument, Utah | collected 2006-04-15 | reverse complement strand
GACTACGACGACATCGTCGGTCACTGCTGCCACCATTGGAACCGCCTCGTCGATCAGCCCTGGCGCATCATGTCCATCGGCCTGCGCAACTGGGCGCATGGGTTCTGATCAGTGGGAAGTGGTATTATAGAGCACGAAATCCGTCCGACAGGACGGATAGTGCTCTAATTCTCCAGCACCCCGTGCTGGCGCAGAAAGCGCAGCAGCGGCACCAGCGGCAGGCCGAGGATGGCGCTGTGCTCGCCCTCCACGCGGCTGAACAGATGCGCGCCCAGCCCCTCCAGCCGATAGGCGCCGACGCTGGCGCACAGCGCCTCGCCCTCGGCCGCGAGGTAGCTGTCCAGGAACGCCTCCGAGAAGCTGCGCATCGTCAGCCGCGGCGTGCTGAGGTCCTGCCAGATGCGCTCGCCATTGCGCCAGCACACCGTCGCCGTCACCAATTCATGGCGCCGGCCGCGCAGCGCCAGAAGGTTCTCGCGTGCGGTGGCCAGGTTCGGCGGCTTGTCGAACCAGCGCCCCTCGCAGACCAGCAGCTGGTCGCCGCCGATCACCAGCGCGTCGGGCGCGCGGCGCTGGATGCGCTCGGCCTTGGCGTCGGCCAGCATCAGCGCGGCCTCGCCCGGCGGAATCGCCTCGGCCTGGGCGGATTGCTTGATCGCGGCCTCGTCCACCGCGGCGGCCTGCGCCTCGAAAGCAAGGCCGGCCTGCGTCAGCAAGGCGCGCCGCGTGGCGGAGCTGGAGGCCAGCACCAGCCGTGGGCCGGATTGATGCAGCATCAGCGCGCCAGCGGCTGGGTGGTGCTCGCGGGCTCCTGCAGCGGGGTCTCGGGCGGCCGTGCCCCGCGGCGGGCGTGCCAGGCTTCCATCAGCTGCAGCACGGTGGCCGCCGTCTCCTCGATGGAGCGGCGTGTCACGTCGATCACCGGCCAGCCATGCGCCGTGCACAGCCGCCGCGCCGCCTGGATCTCGGCCTTCACTGCCTCGTGGTCCACATAGTGGCTGGCATCGTGGCGCACGCCATGCGCGCCGATCAGCTTCAGGCGATGGCGGCGGATCTCGATCAGCGCCGAGGTCTCGATATGCAGGCCGACCACCGGGCAGGGCGGGTTCTCGAGTTCGGGCGGCAGCGCCGCGCCGGGCACGATCGGCACATTCGCCGCCTTGATGCCGCGATTGGCCAGGTAGAAGCAGGTCGGCGTCTTGCTGCTGCGGGACACGCCGACGATGCAGACATCGGCCTCGGCGATGCCGGCCGTGCCCTGGCCATCATCATGCGCCAGCACGTAGTGCATGGCGTCGATGCGGCGGAAATAGTCGGCATCCATCACGTGCTGCGCGCCGCGCTTCTCCTTCGCCCGCTCGCCGATGGCGCGCTGCAGCAGGTCCATCACCGGCTCCAGCGGCGAGAGGCATTCCAGCCCCAGGCGCTTGCACTGCTCCTCCAGCGCATGGCGCAGGCTGCGGTCCACCAGCGTGAACAGCACCGGCCCGGGCTCGGCCTCGATGCCGTCCAGCACGCGGTCGAGCTGCAGGCGCGAACGCACGAGCGACCAGCGATGGTGCACCACATGCGGGTCCTCGAAGCGCGAGAGCGTGGCGCGCGCGATGGAGTTCAGCGTCTCGCCCGTGCTGTCGGAAACGAGATGGAGGTTGATCATCTGCTGGGGCATGGCCTGACGGAGCATAGCGGGGATCACGGGGAAGACGGGGAAAACCTTCACGGGTCAAGCGGCACGGCCGGCGCAGCGGGGAAAACCCCCGGCGCGGCGGTACGCGGGACGAAATACCCGAACCGCCGCGCCTGGCGCGGATGGATCGGAATAGTCACGCCACAACAACGCCCTGGCGCCGCACCCTCACGTGGACAAGCCTGTGGAGGGCCTCGGCGAAGCGGTAATCCCCGACGCCCACAGGCATCAACAAGCTACCACCCCTTTATGATTCTTTTTCTTTGGTGAAGATGGCGTCCGAAGGCGTGCGGGAGGCGATGTTGACGGCTGAATCGGGTGGGGCGACCGGGGATTCGAAGCCCCTGCTGCGGGCCTTGGCGGGCGAGGCCGTCTGGCCGCCGCCCATGTGGCTGATGCGCCAGGCCGGCCGCTATTTGCCCGAATACCGCGAGGTACGCGCCCAGGCCGGCGATTTCATCAAGCTGTGCACCACGCCCGAAATGGCGGCCGAGGTGACCATCCAGCCCATCCGCCGCTTCGGCATGGACGGCGCCATCCTGTTCTCCGACATCCTGATGGTGCCCTGGGCCATGGGCCAGCCGCTGCGTTTCGCCGAGGGCGAGGGCCCGCTGCTGGAGCCGGTGCGCGATGCCGCCGCCATCGGGGCGCTGGATGTCGCCGCCGTGCGCGCCCGTGCCGCGCCCATCTTCGAGACGGTGCGCCTGACGCGCGCGGCGCTGGAGGCGCATGCGCCGAAGGTCTCGCTGATCGGCTTCGCAGGCAGCCCCTTCACCGTGGCCTGCTACATGGTGGAGGGCCATGGCAGCCGGGATTTCCACACGGCGCGCGGCATGGCCTTCGAGGACCCGCTGTTGTTCGGCCGGCTGATCCGCAGCCTGGTGGAGGCCACCACGGAATACCTGCTGGCCCAGGCCGAGGCCGGGGCCGAGGCGCTGATGCTGTTCGACAGCTGGGCCGGCATGCTGCCGCCCTCGCAATTCCGCCGCTGGGTGATCGAGCCGACGGCGACCATCGTGCGCACGCTGAAGCGGCTTCACCCCAGCATCCCGGTGATCGGCTTTCCGCGCCTCGCCGGGCCGATGCTGGGCGAATACGCGGTGCGCACCGGCGTGAACACGGTGGCCATGGACACCGCGATGGACCCGAAATTCGCCGCCGCTGCGGTGGCACCGGGCGTAGGCCTGCAGGGCAACCTCGATCCCCTGGCGCTGATCGCCGGCGGCCCGGCGTTGGAGGCCGAGACACGGCAGATCCTGGCCGCCATGCGCGGCCGGCCCTTCGTGTTCAACCTGGGCCACGGGATCGAGAAGACGACGCCGGTGGAGCATGTGGCGCAGCTGGTGCGCCTCGTGCGCTCAGGGGGATGATGCGGGCGGGGGTGCCGGGGCGTCGGGCCGCGGCACCAGCATGAACAGCGCCGCGGCGTCGCGCATCCGCCCCGCGCGCTCGGCGGCCTCCGCACCCCAGCCGGTGAACAGGTCAGCCCGGGCGCGGCCGCGGATGGCGCCGCCCACATCCTGCGCCACGGTCAGCAGCCGCAGCGGCTGGCCCGTGATGGGGTCCCGCCCCGCCACCCAGACCGGCAGGCCGAGCGGCACATGCGCGCGGTCCACCGCCACCGAGCGCATCGGCGTCAGCGCCACGCCGAGCGCGCCGATGGGCCCGGCTTCCGGCGGCAAATCCGGCACGATGCGGAAGAAGATGTAGCTGGGGTTGCGCGCCATCAGCCCGGCGGCGGGCGCGGCGCCGGCGGCGCGCATCCAGTCGCGGATCGCCTGCATACTCATCGCCTCGCGCGTCAGCGCGCCCTGTTCCAGCAGCGTGCGGCCGACAGCGAAGTAGGGGTGTCCATTCTGCGCGGCATAGCCGATGCGCAGCACCCGCCCATCCGGCAGCCGGACCCGGCCGGAGCCCTGGATGTGCAGAAAGAAGGCGTCGGTCGGGTCGTCCACCCAGACCAGCTCCAGCCCCCGCCCGGCCAGCGCGCCGGCCTGGATGGCGCTGCGGTCCGGCATCGGCACCAGCCTGCCCTCGCGCAGCAGGCCGGTGATACGCCGCCCGGCGAGGTCGGGCGCGAAGGCGCCGAGATCCACCTCCACCATCTCCGGCGGGCGCGCATGCAGCGGCGTGGCGTGCAGCGGCGTGCGACGCAGGCTGCCGCGCAGCTCGGGCTCGAAATAGCCGGTGAGGGTATCTTCGCCGAGCGGCTGCAGGGCGAAGCGCCGCTCGAAGAAGGCGCGTGCCGCGGCGTTGTCTCCCGGCGGCAGGGTGGCGGCCTCAGTACACAGCGGCCGCAGCGCCGGCGGCATGGCGGTGGTGGGCGTGGCGCCAAGCGCCGCGCAGCCAGCCAACAGGGGGGGAATTGCCTCGGCCTGCCGATCCTCGGCCCAGCCGGGCAGGCTGGCGGGCGTCTCCGCCCGGACAAGAGTCATGGGGGCGATACCGAAAACACCCGGCATCAGCCCCAGCAGCAAACCGCATCGCCCGCGCCAGCCGGCGCGGGGTTGGAAGAACGCGCGGATCAGGCCGAGCGGGTGGCCACCAGGCGCCATGTCGGGTCCTGGCTCCGAAGGTCGCGCTGGAAGGTCCAGATGTCGGTCAGCTCGGTCACCGCCTCGGCACCCGCGGCGATGCTGCCGTCGCGCGCCGTGGTCAGGTTGATCTGGTCGCTGACGAAGCGGACGGTGACGTCGGCGACGGTGCCGCGCAGGTCGGCGGCATCGATGCCCATCTCCTGCATGGCGCGCACTTCGCTGCGCTGCGTCTCACCGGCCTGCTCGCGGCTGGTGATCGCACCTTCGAAGCCGCCATAGGTCTCGTCGGCCAGCAGCGCGCGCAGCGTCTGGCGGTCGCCGCGGGCGAAGGCGTCCACGATCATGCGGAAGGCGCCCTCGGCGCCATCGAGGAAGCCGTTCGGGTCGAAGCTGGGATCGACGCCGCGCATGCGCATCAGCGCCTGACCCACCGGGCCGCGCGGATCGGGCACGCTGCGCTTGGTGCCGCCCACCTGCGGCAGCGCGGCCGGCAGCTCCGGCAGGTCGTTCGCGCTGCGCGCCGCCTTCGGATCGAAAGGCTGGGCGGCATCCTGCCGCGGGCGTTCGAAGCCGGTGCGCCGGCCCAGCACGCTGCGCAGGCGCAGCACCAGGAAGGCCGCGACCATCGCGAACAGGATCAGATCAACCGGAAAACCGCCCGACATTGCCAACTCCTCGATAGCCCATCACTTAGTGGCGCGGGGCGGCGCCCGCAACGGCAAGGTTCGTTCTGCTTGACGGATCGGGGTGAACATCCGGTTGTCGGCAGGACACGCCGCCGCTATCGCCACCCCGAAACCCTGCCGCCCCCCCCCCCTCTCCGGAAGCCCGCGCGCGATGATCCTGCTCCGTCATGGCCAGAGTGAATTCAACCTGCATTTCAGCGCCACGCGGCGCGACCCCGGCATCCAGGACCCGCGGCTGACGCCGCTCGGCCACCAGCAGGCGGAAAGCGCGGCCGAGGCCCTGGCCGGGCAGGATATCCGCCGCGTCATCGCATCGCCCTACACCCGCACGCTGGAAACCGCGGCGCCGCTGGCCCGCCGGCTGGGCCTGCCGGTGCTTGTGAACCCCATCGTGCGCGAGCGCTACGCCTTCACCTGCGACATCGGCCGGCCCACCACGGCGCTGGGCGCCGAATGGCCGCATCTCGATTTCCAGCACATCGCCGAGGTCTGGTGGCCCGAGCAGGAGGAGCCGGCGGAGCAGGTGCTGGCCCGCGCCGCGCGCTTCCGGGGCGAGATGGCGGCGCTGGAGGATTGGCGCCACACGGTGGTGGTCTCGCATTGGGGTTTCATCCTGGCGATGACCGGTCGCAGCGTGGAGAACGGCACCTGGCTGCCCTGCGACCCCACCGAGCCGGCGCTGGAAAGCGTCGTCTGGAAGCATCACTGATCGTGCCCTCGGGCGGCTGCGGCAACCGCTCCCCGCCGGGCGTGCCGCTGGCCGCGCGGCGTGGCGCGTGGTAGCCCGGCGGCCCTGAACCTCGCGTCAAAAGACGGAAGCCCATGTCCGACACAGCCGCTCCCTCCTCGCCGATTCCGCCCCTGGGCCCCAACGGCCAGCCGCAGCCGCCGCTGCAGCTGAACGTGCAATACACGAAGGACCTCTCCTTCGAGGTGCCGGGCGCGCCAGAGATCTTCGTCTCGCTGCGCGAGCAGCCGCGCGTGGACCTGGCGCTGGATGTCCAGGCGCGGCCGGTGCAGGGCGCCGACGGCGCGCCGACCAACGTGTTCGAGGTGTCGCTGCAGATCCGCGCCGACGCCAAGGTGGGCGACACGCCCTGCTTCATCGCCGAGCTCGCCTATTGCGGCGTGTTCACCGTGAACGTGGCGCAGGACCTGCTGGAACCCGTGCTGCTGGTGGAATGCCCGCGCCTGCTGTTCCCCTTCGCCCGCAACATCCTGGCCGATGTGACGCGCGACGGCGGCTTCCCGCCGGTGCTGCTGGCGCCGATAGACTTCGTCCAGCTGTGGCAGTCGCGCCGCAACCAGGCGGGTCAGCCGGTCGGCAACGCCTGAGCGCGGCATGGCGCAGCGCGGCACGCCGGCGCCCACACGCGCGCGCCAGCCGCGACTGCGCCTCGACCCCGGGCGGTTCCGCGGCGCGCTGACGCGGCGCCTGGAGGGCCCTGGCTTCTGGCGCGCCCTGGCCACGGCCTTCGCGCTGGGCGCCGCCTCGGCGCTGGCGCTGCCGCCGGTGCACATGGTGCCGGTGCTGCTGTTGACGCTGCCCGGCCTGTTCATCATGGCCACCGAGGCGCCCAGCGCCCGCCGCGCCGCCTGGATCGGGCTGGCCTGGGGCTGGGGCTTCCACATCGCCGGCCTGCACTGGCTGACGAACGCGATCCTGACCGAGGTCGAGACCTATTGGTGGCTGGTGCCGATCGCGGTGCCGGCGCTGGCGCTGCCGCTCGGCGCCTTCACCATCCTGCCGGCGCTGGCCGCCCGCCAGGCGGCGCCGGGCTGGCCGCGGCTGCTGGCCTTCGCCGCCGCCTGGGTGGCGGCCGAGATGCTGCGCGGCGTGCTGTTCACGGGCTTTCCGTGGAACCTTCTCGGCACCGTCTGGGCCTTCGGCAGCTTCTCCATCCAGGGCGCGGCCGTGATCGGCGTGCACGGCCTGTCGTTGGCCACGGTTCTCCTGGCGCTGGCGCCGCTGCTGGGTGGGCGCGGCTGGGCCGCGATGGCGGGCGGGCTGGCGGTATTTGCCCTCGTCGGCCTGGTGCGGCTGTGGCCGGAGGAACCCGCGCCGCTGCCCGTGGCGCTGGTGCTGGTGCAGGGCAACGTCGCGCAGGAGGCGAAGTGGCGCGAGGAAAGCCGCATGCCGATCTTCCGCCGCTATATCGAGATGACGGAGGGCGGCGCCCGGCTGGCGGCGCAGGAAGCGCCGGGCAGCCGCGTGGTGGTGATCTGGCCGGAGACCGCCAGCCCCTATCTGCTGGCCACCGACGTGGCGGCGGCGCGCATGGCCGGTGCGGCGCTGCCGGCAGACGGTCTGTTGCTGGCTGGCACGGTGCGCGCCGAGTTCGGCGCCGATGGCCGGGCGCGGCAGGTGTGGAACAGCCTCGTGGCGCTGGACCAGGCGGGCGAGCTGCTGGAAAGCTACGACAAGGCGCACCTCGTGCCCTTTGGCGAATACATGCCCTTCCGCGGCCTGGTGCCGGTGCGGCTGGTGCAGTCCGCGCTGGATTTCTCGGCCGGCCCCGGGCCGCGGGCCATCCGCCTACCGGGGCTGCCGGCCTTCTCGCCCCTGATCTGCTACGAAGTGATCTTTCCGGGCGCGGTGACGCCGGCCGAGCGGCCGGGCTTCCTTCTGAACATCACCAACGACGCTTGGTTCGGCGTCTCGGCCGGGCCGCACCAGCATCTGGCGGCGGCGCGGCTGCGCGCGGTGGAGGAGGGGCTGCCGCTGGCTCGGGCGGCGCAGACGGGCATCTCGGCGGTGTTCGACGCACGCGGACGTGAGGTAGTTCGTATGGATCTGGCAACGACCGGTGTGGCGGTGGCCCCGCTACCCCAGGCAGGGGCGCCGACTGTGTTTGCACGCATAGGTTTAGCCGCGCCGCTGGCACTTCTCGGCACAATCGTGGTCCTGGCGTGGAACGGCACGCGCAGGGCGAGGCAAAAGCCTCAGGGTGAGACTTCTTGAGGCCCAAGATACAACGGGGACATAAATATCTTTTTTGATATTTCTCAAAAGAGTTGACAAAGGCTGCGCATCCAGCTACCCCTGAAGGCGCCGGACGAGGTGGCTGCAACCGCCCATTCCCCGGCATCGCCCCAGGCCAGGACGGCCCGCACGGGGTTGCGTGGTGGTTCTCGATCGGAGTGCGGAGTGGTGGTCATGGCCAGCGAAAGTGTCGTCGACAGGGCAGAGCGGGAACATCGCCCGAGCCCGATCGACGTGCATGTGGGAAGCCGGGTCCGTCTGCGGCGCACCCTGCTTGGCATGAGTCAGGAGAAGCTCGGTGAAGCCCTCGGCCTCACCTTCCAGCAGGTGCAGAAATACGAGCGGGGCGTGAACCGCATCGGCGCCAGCCGCCTGTTCGACCTATCGCGCGTCCTCGACGTTCCGATCGGCTTCTTCTTCGATGACATGCCGGCCGAAATGGGCGGCAACCCCAACACCTCGCGCCGGCATGGCGGCTTCCAGGAAGCCCAGGACGGCTTCGAGGACGATACCCTGCATCGCCGCGAAACCCTGGAACTCGTGCGCGCCTACTACCGCATCACCGACCCCTCGGTGCGCAAGCGCGTCTTCGAACTCATCAAGAGCCTCGCCCCCACCGATTGATTTCGGGGGGCAACCGCTGCCTCAACGCAGTTGAGGGTTGTCGAACACCGGCGCGCGATAGCGGCGCAGCGCCGCCTCCAGGGCGGCTGCCAGATCCCGCTTCTCGGGCTCCGACAGGAAACGGCCGATCTCCACCTCGCGGCCACGGCACGAAAGGCTGAGGCGCGGCGCCACGCCGTGCCGCTCGGCCATCTCGAGACGTGTCCAATAGGGGTCCAGCACCACCTGTGCCCGCCCGCCCCGGCCATCGGCGCAGGACACGCGCAGCACGCCTTCGCTCAGATGCAGCGTTTCCACCGCCGCGGCACTCCACCGCCGGTGCAGCGCCACGAGGCCCAGCACCAGCGCGACCTCCACGCCGAGGAAGCCCAGCACCGGCCAGGCGCCGAGCAGCGCGAACAGCACGCCCGGCAACGCCGCCGCCAGGCCGGCAAGTCCGCACAGCCACGCCATGCCCCGCCGCGACAGGCTGCGCGGGGGCGAGCTGACGGCTTCGAACAGGATCGGGTCGGCGCCGGATGACATCACCCCGCAGTATGGGGTAGGGCTGGAATTCCGCCATGCCCCCCGCCACACCCCGCAAGCCCCGCGCACCCCAGCCAGCCCGCGCGCGCGCCGCCCGGCGCATGGCGGTGCCCCAGGCCGAGGCCTTCCTGCGCGCCCTCGCCGCCGCCAACCCGGCACCCGAGACCGAACTGCAGTTCCACGATGCCTACACGCTGCTCGTCGCCGTCGCACTCTCGGCGCAGACCACCGACGTGGCCGTCAACAAGGCGACCGCCACCCTGTTCCAGGAGGCCGCGACACCCGCCGCCATGGTGGCGCTGGGCGAGGAGGGCGTGGCGCGGCACATCCGGCGCATCGGGCTGTGGCAGGGCAAGGCGAAGAACGTGGTCGCGCTGTCACGCCTGCTGCTGGAACGCCACGGCGGCGCCGTGCCGAATGACCGCGCGGCGCTGGAAGCCCTGCCCGGGGTGGGGCGCAAGACCGCCAATGTCGTGCTCAACGTGGCCTTCGGGCAGGAGACGATGGCGGTGGATACGCACATCTTCCGCCTCGGCAACCGTACCGGCCTCGCCCCCGGCAAGACCACGCGCGCGGTGGAGGATGGGCTGGTGAAGCGCTGCCCGCCGGAGATGCTGCGCGACGCGCATCACTGGCTGATCCTGCACGGGCGCTATGTGTGCAAGGCGCGCGCGCCGGAATGCTGGCGCTGCGTCGCGCTGGCGCATTGCAACTTCTCACGCAAGGTGCTGGCGCCGCCCGCCTGACCCAGGGCCTGCGCGCTACGCTACCGGTCCAGCACCTCGGGCCAGGTGATGAAGATTCCGACATTGCCCGGCATGCCGCCGGGATAATCCAGCACCCGCGCGCCGAAGCCGAAGCCGCCGGGCTCGAGCTCGGCCTGCCACCACAGGAACACGTCGTGGAAGGCGCCGGGTAGCGTGTCCTGCCAGCCTTCCAGGCGGTTGTTCACCCGCCTTCCGCCATCCAGGCAGAGCTCCGCCGGGAATTGCGCCAGCAGCAACTCCCGCTCGCCGGCGGCGAAGGCCTTGGCGATGCGGCTCATCGCCCGCGCCTTGTCCTCCTCGGTGATCCTGTAGGCCATCACCTTCTCGGCGAAGGCCGCGTGCTCGGCGTGCGCCGCGGCGGCGGCGGCCTCGGCCTCGGCGCGCTTGCGTGCTGCCTCGGCCTGCTTGGCGGCGAAGAGCTGCGCGACGGTGAGGGCCGGCATGGCGTGGTTCTCCCGGATGGTGCGTCAGACTGCATCCTGCCGCGCCGGCGCGCCTTGCGAAATCTCAAGCCGCGCGCGATGCGCGACCTCAAGCCGCGTCGGCCTTCAGCACCTCGCCGGCCAGATAGAGGCTGCCGCAGATCAGCACGCGCGCCGGCCCACCCTGCTTCGGGATGGCGGCCAGCGCCTCGGCCACCGTGCCGCCGGGTCGCGCCACGCCGCCGCTGGCTGCGATGATGGCCTCCACCGGCATGGCGAGGTGCTGCCCTGGCTCGGCCACCGCCCACAGGGTGGCGGCGTGCGGCAGGATCGGGCGCAGGAAATCCGGCGCCTGCTTGCCGCCCTTCATGCCGACCAGCACATGCACCGGGCGGTCGGCAAAGGCGCCGGCCAGATGCGCGCCCACCACCAGCCCGGCGCCGGCATTGTGCCCGCCATCCAGCCACAGCTCCCACCCCGCCGGCAGGCTGGCGGCCAGGCGCCCCGTCAGGCGCTGCATGCGCGCTGGCCATTCGGCGCTGGCCACGCCCTGGCGGATGGCGGCCTCGCTCAGCCAGGGCGGGTTCCAGGCGCGCAGCGCGGCGATGGCGATGCCGGCATTGTCGGCCTGGTGCGGCCCGGGCAGGCCGGGGGCCGGCAGGTCCAGTGTGCCGGCGGCATCGCGGAAGCCAAGCCCGCCATCGCCTTGCCAGGCCACATCCCAGGCCTCGCCGCGCGCCAGCAGCGGCGCACCGGCGGCGGCGGCCTCGGCGCGGATCACGCCCAATGCGCGCGGATCCTGCAGCCCGGTGGCGCAGGGCACGCCGGGCTTGATGATGCCGGCCTTCTCGCCGGCGATCAGCTCCAGCGTGTCGCCCAGGAAATCCATGTGGTCCATGGAGATGCTGGTGATCGCGGTGGCGGCCGGGCGATCCACCACATTGGTGGCGTCGAAGCGCCCGCCGAGGCCGACTTCCAGCACCAGCACATCCGCCGGCACGCTGGCGAACAGGTGCAGCGCCACGGCGGTGGTCACCTCGAACACGGTGATCGGCGCGCCGCCGTTCACCTGCTCGACATGCGCCAGCGCCTCGGCCAGCGCGGCCTCCTCCACCAGCGTGCCGGCCAGGCGGATGCGCTCGTGGAAGCGCACAAGGTGCGGCGAGGTATAGACATGCACGCGCTGGCCCGCGGCCTCGGCGATGGCGCGCAGGAAGGCGCAGGTGCTGCCCTTGCCGTTGGTGCCGGCCACATGCACCACCGGCGGCAGCCGCCGCTCCGGATGGCCGAGCGCAGCCAGGCAGCGCTGCAGCCGGCCGAGGCTTAGGTCGATCAGCCGCGGATGCAGCGCGTGCAGGCGTTCGATAATCGCCTCGCTGCGCGAGGGGGCGATAATCGCCTCGCTGCGCGAGGCGGGAGGCGTGCTCACGCGGGCTTCGCCGGCTCCGCCGCCGCGGGCTCGGCCGCTTCCGCCGCGGCGGCCTCCGGCTCGGGCTCCGGCTCGGCCAGCGGGGGCAGGGGTTCGCGCAGCAGGGCGATGACCCGCGCGAGCGTGGCGCGCATCTCGGCGCGCTTCACCACCATGTCGAGGATGCCGTGTTCCAGCAGGTATTCGGCGCGCTGGAAGCCCTCGGGCAGCTTCTCGCGCACCGTCTGCTCGATCACCCGCGCGCCGGCAAAGCCGATCAGCGCGCCCGGTTCGGCGATCTGGATGTCGCCCAGCATGGCGAAGCTGGCGGTGACGCCACCGGTGGTTGGGTCGCACAGCACCACGATGAAGGGCAGCCCGGCTTCCTTCACCATGCGCGTCGCGATCACGGTGCGCGGCATCTGCATCAGGCTGATCGTGCCCTCCTGCATGCGCGCGCCGCCGGAGGCAGTGAAGACGATCAGCGGCGCATCCTGCAGCACGGCCAGCCGCGCGGCGGTGACCAGCGCCTCGCCGACGCCCGCCCCCATGGAGCCGCCCATGAAGGCGAATTCGAAGGCAGCCACCACGGCGCGCCGGCCCTCGATGGTGCCCTGCGCCACCACCACGGCATCGTCCATGCCGGCGCGGGCCTGCGCGTCCTTCAGCCTTTCGCCGTAGCGGCGCTGGTCGCGGAAACGCAGCGGGTCGGCCGGCGCCTTCGGCAATTCGATGCGCGACCACCCCTCATCCAGCGTGGCCTTCAGCCGCGCCTGCGCCGAAAGCCGCATGTGGTGGCCGCAATGCGTGCAGACATGCAGGTTCCGCTCGAGGTCGCGGTGGAAGATCATCTGCTCGCAGGAGGGGCATTTGTGCCAGAGATTCTCCGGCACCTCCCGCGGCCCGCCGAACAGCGCCTTCACCTTCGGCAGCGCCCAGTCCGAGATCCAGTTCATCGTCTAGGTCCTCAAGCGGCGGGCGCGCGATCGGGCGGGCGCGCACCACCAGTCCACGCCGGGCAGGTAGGGGCAATGCGCCGTGCGGCGCAAGGGTGGGCGGCGGCAGCCCGCATCGCGCCCATCGCAGCGCCCTGTCACATAACCTGCGGTTGACAAAAACGAGACCCCAGAATTGATTGTCGATACAAACAGGAGTCGGAACGAGTGGCAGTCATCTTCGGCACCAACGGCAGCGACACACGCAGCGGCACCGACGCCCGCGATTTCATCTATGGCTCAGCCGACCGCGGTGGCTTGCAGGATGTGATCGGCCTGGTCCAGGGCCGCGACACGCTGTACGGCCTGGGCGGCGATGACGTGTTGGATGGCGCGCTGGGCGGCGACCGGCTGTATGGCGGCGAAGGGAATGACAGCATTTTCGGCGGTGGCGGCGCGCCGGGCGACCCAGGCCGCGACCTGTTGTCGGGCGATGCGGGGAACGACACGCTCAGCGTCAGCATCGGCAGCAACACGCTGCTCGGCGGCGACGGCAACGACAGGCTGTTCGACGGCGTCTTCTCGGGCGGCAACACCATCGATGGCGGCACCGGCTACGACTACCTGTATCTCGACATTCGCGGTGTCGTCGCACTCAGCTTCACGGTTGCGACGGGCAATGCCTGGGCCACCCTGATCGGCGAGGGGTCGCTCATCCGCCGCGTCGAGGAGTTCTTCATCGCTGCCGGCGAGGGTAGTGACTTCTTCGCCCTCGGCAACGGGAACGACGAGGTCTTTGGCGACGCTGGCGATGACACGGTCAATGGCGGCGGCGGCAACGATGCCCTTTACGGCGATGCCGGCGATGACCTGCTGCTGGGCGGGCTCGGTCGCGATTCGCTCTATGGCGGCGCCGACGCCGACAAGCTTGCGCTCGGCAACGATACCGAGGGCGGCTGGGGCTTCGGCGAGGACGGCGCCGACAGCATCGTCGGCTCCGGCGGCGAAGACTGGCTGAATGGCGGCGACGGCGCCGACACGCTGATCGGCGGTGCGGGCAACGACCTGGTGGAAGGCGAATACAGTTTCGGCGAGGATATCGGCGTGCCAGGCGCCGGGCATGACCGGCTGGATGGCGGCGCGGGCGATGACTGGATCCTCAGCTTCACCGGGGTGGACACCATCATCGGCGGGACCGGCGACGATCTTCTGGAATTTGCGCGCGCATCGGCGACCGTCGGCTTGCGCCTGACCCTGCGCGACGATGGCGGCTTCGCGGTGGTGATCAACGATGGCAGCCGCATCGCCAGCGTCGAAACGCTGGCATTCACCGGCGGTTCGGGCGGCGATATCGTGACGTCGCTGGCGGGCGACGACACGCTGCTGGGCAATGGCGGCAATGATGTGCTGGCCGGCGGCGCCGGCGATGACGTGATCGAGGGCGGGGCCGGCGAAGACAGGCTCGTCGGCGGCATGGGCGTCGACTACCTCACCGGTGGCGCCAACGGCGATCGGTTCCGCTACGCCAGCGCGGCCGAGGGCGGCGACGTGATCTTCGCCTTTGACGCTGCAGACCGGTTCGAGATCTCGGCCGCCGGTTTCGGGGGCGGTCTCGTGGCCGGCACCACACTGGCCAGCGGCGATCGCTTCGTCGTCAGCGCCACGGTCACGGCGACACAAGCGCAGGGGCAGATGATCTACGACCCCGTGTTCGGCATGCTGTGGTGGGACGCGGATGGCACCGGCGCCGGCGAGGCCGAGACGATCGCCTTCATCTCATTACGACCCGGCAATTTGGTGACCGGCGCCGACATCATCGTCATCGCCTGACAGCCGGATCCCCCGCCGCTCAGGCGGCCTTGCGGGCGCCGCGCACGGCCTGGGCCAGGGCACTGACCTGGGCCAGCACGGCCTGCACCGTGCCGGGCCCGGCGCGGCCCTCGGCATCCAGGCTGGCGGCCAGCGTATCGACCAGCGCGGTGCCCACCACCGCGCCATCCGCCGCCAGCGCTGCCTCGGCCGCCTGGGCGGGCGAGCGGATGCCGAAGCCGATGGCGATGGGCAGGTCGGTGTGGCGCTTGAGCTTCGCGATGGTCGGCGCCATCGAGGCGTAGTCGGCGCTGCGCGTGCCGGTGATGCCGGTGATGGCGACGTAGTAGATGAAGCCCGTGGTGGCCGCGAGAACCTTGGGCAGCCGCGCCTCGCCCGTGGTGGGCGCGATCAGGCGGATCAGGTCCAGCCCATGCGCGCGGGCATGCGGCTCCACCTCGTCGGCTTCCTCGGGCGGCACATCGACGATGATCAGCCCGTCCGCGCCCGCCGCCGCGGCATCGGCGCAGAAGCGCGCCACGCCGTAGCTGAGGATCGGGTTGTAGTAGCCCATCAGCACCACCGGCGTGTCCTGCTCGCCCTCACGCAGCGCGCGCACCAGCTCCAGCACGCCAGCCGCCGTGGCGCCGGCCTTCAGCGCGCGCTGCCCGGCCTTCTGGATGGAGGGGCCATCGGCCATCGGGTCGGTGAAGGGCACGCCCACCTCGATGATGTCCGCACCCGCCCCGGGCAGGCCCTTGAGGATGGCCAGCGAGGTCTCGCGGTCCGGGTCGAAGCCCTGCAGGTAGGTGACAAGCGCGCCGCGGCCCTCGGCCTTCAGCGCGGCGAAACGTGCGGCGATGCGGCTCATCGGTCAGATCTTCTCGCCGAGATGCCGGGCCACGGTGAAGATGTCCTTGTCGCCTCGGCCGCAGAGATTCATCAGGATGATCCGGTCCATCGGCAGGCTCGGCGCCAGCTTCGCCACATGCGCCAGCGCATGCGCCGGCTCCAGCGCGGGGATGATGCCCTCCTGGCGCGAGCACAGCTGGAAGGCCTCCAGCGCCTCGTCATCCGTGGCGGCCACGTATTGCACGCGGCCCAGTTCATGCAGCCAGGAATGCTCCGGCCCCACGCCCGGATAGTCGAGCCCGGCGGAGATGGAATGCGCCTCGGTGATCTGGCCGTCGCCATCCTGCAGCAGGTAGGTGCGGTTGCCGTGCAGCACGCCCGGCCGCCCGCGCGAGAGTGCTGCCGCATGCTCATGCGTGTCGAGCCCGCGGCCGGCGGCTTCCACGCCGATCATCGCCACATCGGCATCGTCGAGGAACGGGAAGAACAGGCCCATGGCGTTGGAGCCGCCGCCGACGGCGGCGATCAGCACGTCCGGCAGGCGGCCCTCGGCCTCCAGCATCTGCGCCCGCGCCTCGGTGCCGATCACCGACTGGAAGTCGCGCACCATGGCGGGGTAGGGGTGCGGGCCGGCCACGGTGCCGATGCAGTAGTAGGTGTCGTGCACATTGGCGACCCAGTCGCGCAGCCCCTCGTTCATCGCATCCTTCAGCGTGGCCGCGCCGGATGTGACGGGCACCACCTCCGCGCCCAGCAGCTTCATGCGGAACACGTTGGGCTGCTGCCGCTCGACATCGGTGGCACCCATGTAGACCACGCAGGGCAGGTCCATCAGGGCGCAGGCGGTGGCGGTGGCCACGCCATGCTGGCCCGCACCGGTCTCGGCGATAATGCGCGTCTTGCCCATCTTCTTGGCCAGCAGGATCTGGCCGAGCACGGCGTTGATCTTGTGCGCGCCGGTGTGGTTCAGCTCATCGCGCTTGAAATACACCTTGGCACCCATGCCCGGTGCGGCGGCCTTGCGCAGATGCGTCGTCAGGCGCTCGGCGTACCACAGCGGGCTCGGCCGGCCGACGTAATGCGTCAGCAGCCGGCGCCATTCCGCCTGGAAAGCGGCGTCCTTCTTGCTGGCCTCGTAGGCGGCCTCGACCTCGAGGATCAGGGGCATCAGCGTCTCGGCCACGAAGCGGCCGCCGAAGCTGCCGAAGCGGCCACGCGCATCGGGGCCCTGGCGAAGGGAATTGGGCAGGGGCTTATTCACGGGCGATATCCTGGACAGGCCGCCCTTCTAGCGCAGCAGCGCCGCGAGATCACCCCACCGGAAGGCGGTCTCCGGGATGGCGATGTCGCCGCGGTAGCCGACCTGCTGCGCCCCCTCGACGGCGCCCGTGGCGCGGTAGAAGGCCCGCGCCGGGGCATTGCCATCCAGCACCCAGGCCGCGGCATCGGCGCAGCCCGCATCCAGCAGCACCCGCGCGCCCTCGCCGAGCAGCGCGCGGCCGAGGCCACGGCGCTGCGCGCGGCGAAGCAGGTAAAGCGCCGCCACCTCCCCCGCCGTGCCCAGCGCCGCATCGCGGGCGCGGCAGACGGCGATGAAGCCCAGCACCGCCCCATCCTCCAGCGCCAACAGCACGCCGCCGGGCAGCAGCGGCTCGGCCAGGTTGCGCGCCCAGGCGGCGCGGCGTCGGGCGGGGTCGCTCATCTCGACGAGGAGTTCCTCCGGCACCAATCCTGGATAGGTCTCGGTCCAGGACTGCGCGTGCATCTCGCCCAGCGCCGGCGCATCGGCGCGCGTGGCCGGGCGGATCATGCCGCGCGGGCGGCGGAGACGAAGGCGGCGATCAGCCCGGCATCCTTCACGCCGCGCGCGCGCTCGACCCCGGAGGAGACATCGACGCCCGGCGCGTCGGCGGCGCGGATGGCCGCGGCCACGTTGCCCGGCGTCAGCCCCCCGGCCAGCAGCCAGGGGCGGGGGATGGCGCGGCCTTTGGTCAGCGTCCAGTCGAAGGGCGCGGCGTTGCCGCCGGGCAGGGCCGCGCCGGGCGGCGCCTTGGCGTCCAGCAGGAAGCGGTCCACCACCGGGGCATAGGCCGCCAGCGCGTCGAGGTCGGCCGCCGTGGCGATGCCCAGCGCCTTCATCACCGGCACGCCGAAGCGCGCGCGCAGCGCGGCGCAGCGTGCCGGGGTTTCCTCGCCATGCAGCTGCAGCCAATCGAGCGGCAGCGCCGCCAGCGCGGCGGCGATCAGCGCATCCTCGGCATCGACGAACAGCCCCACGCGCTTTGGGCCGCCGGGATGGCTGGCCGACAGCATCGCGGCCGCGTCCGGCGTGACCGCGCGCGGCGAGGCGGGGAAGAACACGAAGCCCACGAAATCGGCGCCCGCCTCGGCCGCTGCACGCATGGCCTCGGCATCGTTGATGCCGCAGATCTTCACCTGCATTGCGCTCACGCCAGCGCGGCCGCGATGGCCCGTGCCGCGCCGGCGGGATCGGCCGCGCGGGTGATGGGGCGGCCGACCACGATCCAGTCGGCGCCGGCGGCCTTCATGGCCTCCGGTGTGGCGGTGCGGGCCTGGTCGTCGGCGGCGCTGCCGGCCCAGTCCTGTCCAACGGGGCGCACGCCGGGCACCACCAGCGCCGGCAAGGGGCCGAGCGCATCGCGCAACGCCGAGACCTCCTCCGGGCTGCACACCAGGCCGTCGGCGCCCGCCGCCACGGCCAGCCGGCCCAGCCGCAGCACCTGCTGCACCGGGCCGCCCGAAACACCGGTCTCGGCCAGGATTGCGGCATCGAGGCTGGTCAGGACCGTCACCGCCAGGATGCGCGGCCGCGCCGCGCCGCCGGCCTGCTCGGCCGCCGCGCGGGCCGCGGCCACCATGGCCGGTCCGCCGGCCGCGTGGACGGTGATCCAGGCCGGGCCGAGCGGCGCAAGGGCGCGGATAGCGCCGGCCACGGTGTTGGGAATGTCGTGCAGCTTCACATCGAGGAACACCGGCCGATGCCGGGCGATGCGCTGCACCGCTGTGCCGCCCGCGGCCGAGAAAAGCTCCAGGCCGACCTTCAGCAGGCCTGCGGCCGGCGCCACCGCTTCGGCCCAGCGCTCGGCCGTCGGCAGGTCCGGCGCGTCAAGCGCGACGCACAGCCCCGTCACGCACGCCGGGCCGGCAGGCGCTGGGCGGGCAGGATCTCGGCCAGCGGCACGCGGCCGAGAGCGGCGGCCTTGGCCATCTCGGTCTCGCGCGCGCGATGGCCCGAGAGCTCGGCCTCCAGCAGCTTGGCGGCACTTTCCATCTGGCGCGCGCGGCGGCGCCCGGCCAGGCCGGCGCTCCAGGCCAGCAGCGCGCCCACTAGGAAGGAGGCCGCGGCGAGAATCAGCACGGCGATGCCCAGCGGCGCCGCCCAGGCAAGGTCGAAGGGCCAAAGCCGCAGCTCGACCTCCTGCGTGTTCGACAGCGCGAACAGCGACAGCAGCAGCAGCAACGGCAGGAACAGCAGCCAGCGCATCGGCGTCCTCTCCGGTTCGGCGGGGCTGCTCTACGCCGGCCCGCGGCGGCAGGGAAGCGGGTTCAGCCGGCGCGGCCGCGCCGCCTTGTCAAACGGCGCGGCCGCGCCGGGGTGGCTCCTGCAGCGGGCCGCCATTGACGCGTTCGCGCAATTCCTTGCCCGGCTTGAAATAGGGCACGGCCTTGCCCTCCACCGCCACGGCGGTGCCGGTGCGCGGGTTGCGCCCGGTGCGCGGGTCGCGCCGCTTGGTGGAGAAGGCGCCGAAGCCGCGCAGCTCCACCCGGTCGCCGCGCGCGAGGGCATCCACGATCTCGTCGAAGATCGTGGTCACGATCAGCTCGACATCGGGCTGTCGCAGATGCGGGTTGGCCGCGGCCAGCGCGGCGATGAGTTCGGAACGCGTCATGGGCGCCCAGCGGGCCTTTCTTCAGCGGAACGCAGGCTGCCAAAGCGCGCGCAGCCGGTCAACGCCAAGCCATTCATCCGCAAAGCTTTTCATCAGCGCCCCGAAAAACGCCCCGAAGGTGCGCTCGGTGAGGGAGCGGATCTCGATGTCGCGCACCGGCAGGGCTTCCGGCAGGCCGTGATTCGCCGCCAGCCAGGCGCGCGCCTCCGCCTCGCCGCCGATGGCATCAACGAGGCCGAGGCGCAGCGCCTCGCGCCCCGTGAAGACGCGGCCATCGGCCAAGGCGCGCACCGAGGCGGGCTCCAGCCGCCGGCCGGCCACCACCATCGCGATGAACTGCTCGTGCAGGTCGCCCACCACGCGCATCAACTCGGCGCGGCCTTCCTCGGTGAGCGGCGCGAAGGGGCTGGGGTTCGCCTTGAAGCGGCCCGAGGCCAGGCTCTCCGCCCGGATGCCCAGCCAGGCCATCAGGCCGGAGACGTCGAAGCTCTGCAGGATCACGCCGATCGATCCGGTGACGGTGGATTCGCGGGCGAAGACGCGCGCGGCCGGCAGCGCCACCATGTAGCCGGCCGAGGCCGCGGTGCCGCCCATCACCGCCACCACCGGCTTCTGCGCGGCGATCCGCGCCAGCGCGCCGTGCAGCGCCTCGCCGCCCGCCACGCTGCCGCCGGGGCTGTCGATGGCGACGATCACGGCGCGCACCGCGGCATCGCGCCGTACGCGGTCCAGCGCCTCGGCCAGCCTGCGGTCATCGCCGATGAAGCCCTGCACGTTCAGCCGCGCGATCTGCTGGCTGCCGCCGCCGGGCAGCATGGCCGCCACCTCCTCGCGCTGCGCCAGCGCCAGCAGGGCGAGTGCGGCCACCGCCAGCACCGCGCCGGCGCGCCAGAAGGAAAGCCGGCGTTTCAGGCGCCGGCGGTCGAGGAGGAGGTCTGCATCGAGGGCCATGGCCAAGCCATGTGGCACCGGCCGGCCGAATAAAAAACCCCGGGCTGCTTGCGCAACCCGGGGCTGTTCGACACGTCGCCCGAAGGCGGCGGGCGTTACTCGTCGACGTTCTGGTTCCGGCGGCGGATGGCCGCCCCCAGGATGTCGCCGAGCGAGGCGCCGCTGTCCGACGATCCGTATTCGACCATCGCCGCGCGCTCCTCCTCCACTTCCTTGCCCTTGATGGTCAGTGCCAGGCGACGCCCGGCGCGGTCCACCGCGGTGATCTTCGCATCCACCTTCTCGCCAACGGCGAATTTGTCGGGGCGCTGGTCGGCGCGGTCGCGGGCCAGTTCGGCGCGGCGGATGAAGCCCGTCAGCACCTCATCGACCTTCACCTCGATGCCGTTCGCCTCGATCTTCGTCACCACGGTGGTGACGACATCGCCCTTGCGGATGCGATCGAGCACCTCGGCTGCCGGGTCGGCGGCCAGCTGCTTGATGCCGAGCGAGATGCGCTCCTTCTCGACGTCCACGTCCAGCACCTTGGCGCTGACCATGTCGCCCTTGCGGAAGTTCGCCATGGCCTGCTCGCCGGGCAGGTCCCAGCTGAGGTCGGACATGTGCACCATGCCGTCGAGGTCCGGGCCGAGGCCGACGAACAGGCCGAACTCGGTGATGTTGCGGATCTCGCCCTCGATCGTGCTGCCGGGCGGGTGCGCCTCGGCGAACAGGTCCCAGGGGTTACCCTGCGCCTGCTTGAGACCCAGCGAGATGCGTCGCTTCGGCCCATCCACGTCGAGGATCATCACGTCCACTTCCTGCGAGGTGGCGACGATCTTGCCCGGATGGACGTTCTTCTTGGTCCAGGACATCTCGGAGACGTGCACGAGGCCCTCGACCCCCGGCTCCAGCTCCACGAAGGCGCCGTAGTCGGTGATGTTGGTCACGCGGCCGCTGAACTTGCCGCTGACCGGGTACTTGATGGCCACGCCGTCCCAGGGGTCGGACATCAGCTGCTTCATGCCGAGGCTGATGCGCTGCGTCTCGCTGTTGAAGCGGATGACCTGCACCTTCACCTGCTGGCCGATGGTCAGCGCCTCGCTCGGGTGGTTGATGCGGCGCCAGGCGATGTCGGTGACGTGCAGCAGGCCGTCGACGCCGCCGAGGTCCACGAAGGCGCCGTAGTCGGTGATGTTCTTCACCACGCCGTCCAGCACCATGCCTTCCTTGAGGCCCTGGATCAGCTCGCTGCGCTGCTCGGCGCGGGTCTCCTCGAGAACCGCGCGGCGGCTGACCACGATGTTGCCGCGGGCGCGGTCCATCTTGAGGATCTGGAAGGGCTGCGGGCTGCCCATCAGCGGCGTCACGTCGCGCACCGGGCGGATATCCACCTGGCTGCCCGGCAGGAAGGCCACGGCGCCGCCGAGATCGACGGTGAAGCCGCCCTTCACGCGCCCGAAGATCACGCCGTTGACGCGCGTCTGGGCGGTGAACTGCTTCTCGAGGTTGGTCCAGGCCTCCTCGCGGCGGGCCTTCTCGCGGCTGAGCACGATGGAGCCGTCGCGGTCCTCGTAGCGCTCGACGAACAGCTCGATCACGTCGCCGACCTGCACCTCGGGCTTCATGCCCTGGGGCGCGAATTCCTTGAGCGGGACGCGGCCTTCGGACTTCAGTCCGACATCGACGACCGCGAAGTCGTCATCCAGGCGGATCACCTTGCCGGTGATGACCGAGCCGTGGAAGGAGGAGTTCTCGCCGAGCGTCGCATCGAGCATCGCGGCGAAGTCCTCGCCGGCATCCTGTGCGGCGAGGAGGGTGGCTGTTGCCATGTAGCGGTTGTTTCCTGAATCTCACCCCGTCTGGCGGGGCAAAGGATATGCGCCCCCAAGGCCGCAGCCCTGGACACGACCTGGCCGGCATCCTTCCCCTGGAAGTGCGATGCGACCCCAAGCCTGAAGGCGGGATGACGGACCGCCGGTTCCGGCCCCTGCCCTGCGGTGGCGGCCGAAGCCGCCATTCCCCCCGCCCTGGCATGGGCAATGCCGCCCTTTCGGGGCCGCATTTCACGCAGGCCCCTACGCTTCAAGGGTTTGGGGAGTCAAGGGGAATCCGGCGCCAGGGCGCGGCGGAAGGCCATGGTCGCGCAGCACCACGCGCTCTGCCACGCTGCGCGCCAGCCCCAGGAGAGGAGACCAACAATGGCCGCCAGCCGCACCCTGCCGCCCAGCCCGCAGCCCTTCGCCGCGCATCGCGACGCGCAGCTGACCCTGATCACCGAGGTGGAGGGCCGCGCCCTCAGCAGCCCGGTGGAGCTGCGCCAGCTGATGGTGACGCCGAACATGGTCCTGGTGGAAACGCGCTTCGCCGCCGGCGAGGGCTCCCGCCCCCACCTGCATGCCGACCATGATTCCATCGTCTATGTCGTCAGCGGCCGCATGCGCGCGGTGATCGACGGGCGCAGCTTCGAGGCCGGCCCCGGCGATTGCTGGTACAACGCCCCCGGCGTGACGCATCACCTCGAGGCGATCGAGCCCACCACCTGCGTCGAGATCAAGAGCCCGCCGATCCGCACCTGGTGAGCTGCGCCTCGATCAGCATCAGCGCGGCGGCGAAGGCGGCCTCGGTGTCCAGCGGCGTGGTGTCCAACATCGCGGCATCGGGCGCGGGCTGCATCGGCGCCACGCTTCGCCCGGCATCCTGCGCGTCACGCGCGCGCAACTCGGCCTCCACCTGCGCCGGCTCGGCGGCCACGCCACGGGCGGCGAGTTCGGCGAAGCGGCGCCGCGCGCGTTCCTCGATGCTTGCTGTGACGAACAGCTTGGCCGGCGCATCGGGGAAGATCACCGTGCCGATGTCCCGCCCGTCCAGCACCGCGCCATGGAGCCGGCCGAAATCGCGCTGCCACTGCACCAGCGCGGCGCGCACGCCTGGCAGGGTGGCGACGGCGGAGGCGGCGGCATCGGCCGCCGGGCCGCGCAGGTCGGCGCGATCGAGGTCGGAGGCCGCCAGCGCCCGGGCGGCGGCCTCGGCCAGGCCAGCGTCGCGTGGGTCGCCCCCGGCATCCAGCACGCGGCGGCCGACGGCGCGGTAGAGCAGCCCGGTATCGAGGTAGGGCAGGCCGAAATGCGCCGCGAGGCGCCGGGCCAGCGTGCCCTTGCCGGCCGCCGCCGGGCCATCCACCGCGATCACCAGCGGCAAGGCCGGCTCGCCGGGCCGGGCTGCCGCGGTCACGGCGCCGCCAGCGCCTCGCTGCCGGCCAGCCCGTTCATCAGCGCGGAGAAGCCGGGGAAGGAGGTCTCGATGAAGGCGGCGTCGTCCACCGTCACGGCGCGCTGCGCGGCGAGGCCCAGCACCAGCGCCGCCATGGCGATGCGGTGGTCCATATGCGTGGTCACGAAGCCGCCGCCCGGCGGCGGGCCGCCATGGCCGTGCACGATCAGGTCATCGCCGTCGATCTCGGCGCGCACGCCGTTCTCGGCGAGCAGCGCGGCGGTGGCGGCCAGGCGGTCGCTCTCCTTCACGCGCAGCTCCTTCAGCCCCCGCATATGCGTGATGCCCTGCGCTGCGGCGGCGGCCACGGCCAGCACCGGGTATTCGTCGATCATCGAGGGCGCCCGGCCGGCCGGCACCTCGATGCCGCGCAGGCTGGAGGCGCGGATCAGCAGGTCGGCCACCGGCTCGCCGCCCTCGACGCGGCGGTTGGCCTCGGTGATGTCGGCGCCCATCTCGCGCAGCGTCAGGAAGATGCCGGCGCGCAGCGGGTTCATGCCCACACCGGTCAATGTGATGGCCGAGCCCGGCACCAGCAGTGCCGCCACCGCCGGGAAGGCAGCGGAGGAGGGATCGCCCGGCACCACCACGGGGGCGGCGAACAGCTCCGGCTGGCCCAGCAGCTCGATGATGCGGCCAGCGCCTTCCTCGGCCACGTCCACGACGGCGCCGAAATGGCGCAGCATGTTCTCGGTGTGGTCGCGCGTCGCCTCGGCTTCCACCACGCGCGTCACGCCGCGCGCACACAGCCCCGCCAGCAGGCAGGCCGACTTCACCTGCGCCGAGGGCACCGGCACGCGGTAATCGAGGCTGAGCGGATCGGCCGCACCCTCCACCGCCAGCGGCAGCCGCCCGCCCGCGCGGGTGGTGAAGCGCGCGCCGGTGGCCGAGAGCGGCTCCGTCACGCGCTTCATCGGGCGGCGGCGCAGGCTGGCATCGCCGGTCATCACCGCGAAGATCGGGTGCCCCGCCAGCAGGCCGCACAGCAGCCGCGCGGCGGTGCCGGAATTGCCCATGTCGAGCACATCCGCCGGCTCCACCAGCCCGCCGATGCCGCGCCCGGCCACGCGCCAGCGCCCGGCGGCCAGGTGCTCCACCTCGGCGCCAAGGGCGCGCATGGCGGCGGCGGTGCGCAGCACATCCTCGCCTTCCAGCAGGCCGGTGATCTCCGTGGTGCCGACCGCCAGCGCGCCGAACATCAGGGCGCGGTGGCTGATGGATTTGTCGCCGGGAATGCCCGCCACGCCGCTGAGCGGGCCAGGGGGGGCGGCGGCCCGGAGCGGCCTGGCGGTGGCGTGTTGCATGGCGCGCCGTTTGACATGCAGGGCGCGAAGTGGCAATCGCGCGCACCCCATTCGCCCTCGCCGTGCGGCGACCCCTTCGCACGGCCAGGGCCCGACACGAGGCATCCCTGCTCCATGGTCAAGCCTGAACTCGGCCTGAAGCGCGTCTGCGTCTCCTGCGGCGCCAAGTTCTACGACATGGCGCGCAGCCCCGCGATCTGCCCGAAATGCGGCACCGAGCAGCCGGCCGAGCAGCCGCGCCTGAAGCGCGCCGCGCCGCCCCCGGATGAGCGCGTGAAGAAGCGCGCCGTGCCGGTCGAGGCCGATGCCGAGGAGGGCGTCGAGGTGGAGGAGGCCGAGGGCGACGAGGCGATCGAGGACGCCGAGGAGCTGGAGGAGGACGAGACCATCGACGGCGAGATCGAGGTCGAGACCGACCGCGAGGAAGAAACCTAAGCCTTCGGGCGCGGCCCGCTCGGCAGGCCACGCAGCTCAGGCCGGGGCGGCCACCAGCAGGCGGTTGAGCGGCTGCATCGCGCGCACCAGCGCCGCACGGTCGCGCAACGCCTGCTCGTGCGACGCACCGCCCGCCACCACCGCATCGATGATGGCGCCCCAGGGGGCCACGCCGTCGATCCGCGCCAGCAGCGCCCGGGCCAGGGGCGGCATCGGCAGGTTGAAGGCGATGCCGTCGAAGGTCACCGGCAGCACGCCATGCGCCGGCAGGCCGCGCGCCACCTCCGGTCCCTCCAGCCCGCGCAGCACCGGCACCGCCGCGTCATCCGCCCAATCCGCCACCGGCACGGCCTCGTCCGCGCGGCGCAGATAGGCGACATGGATGCCCATATTGCCGCTGATCGCCTCGGCCAGGGCGGCGCGCTGCAGCGGGTCCATCGCCGCGGTCAGGGCGCGCAGCTTGGGGTCGGTCAGGTAGCTGTCGGGGTCGTAGCGCAGCGGCTCGACCATGCAGACGATGCTGAGGCCGGCGCCGGCGACCAGCGCGGCCAGCTGCGGCACGGTGAAGGCGACGTCGCGCGGGTTCAGCAGCAGGTCGTACAGCCCGGCATCGCCGCCCTTCAGGTGATCCGTGATCCAGGGGTTGCGGCGCAGCCAGGCGGTCTCGGGCAGCTGCTTCCACAGCCGCTTGGCGGTCTCCACCCGGGCCTGCGGGGCCTCCTCTGTGGGTGCCAGCGCCCGCAGCGCGTCCTGCAGCATGTAGACGCCGGTGCGCCCATGCGGGGCATAGACCATGATGCCCATGCCCCCGCCCGGCGCCAGCACCGAGGCCAGCGCCGCCAGCCCCTCGGCCGGGTCCGGCAGATGGTGCAGCACACCGCAGCAATCGATGTAGTCGAAGGGGCCGAGGCCCGATTGCGGCAAGTCGAGCAGCGAGCCGTCCTCGAAGGCGATGTTGTCCAGCCCACGCGCTGCTGCGCGCGCCATCGCCACCCGCTTCGCCGCCGCCGAGCGGTCCAGCCAGGTGACGCGGCCGGGGCGGCCGAGGCTGGCCATCTGCTGCGCCAGCATCATCGTGCCATCGCCCGAGCCGCCGCCCGCCATCAGCGCGCGCAGTGGCTGGCTGGCCGGGCGGGCGGCGCCGAACACCCAATGGTCCACCTCCCGCAGATGTGAGGGGCTGCCGATGATGAGCCGCTTCGCCTCGTCGCGCGGGTCGCGCGCCGGGTAGGGAAAGGCCTCGTACTGCGCGGCGAGTTGGGCGTCGGTGCGGTCGCGGGTCGTCATGGCGCCTGCATAGAACAGGGCCCCCGCGGAGGGAACGCCAGCGGCCGGTGCCGTTGCGGCAGGCCGGGGCGCGACGTATCTAAGGCGGCCCATGAAACACCCCGTCCTGTTCCTCGCCGTGCTGCTCGCGGCCGCCAGCTTCGGCCGGGCGGCGGAGGCGCAGCAGCGCCCCGCGCCGCAGCGCCTCGGCAACTTCCAGTCCTGGACCGCCGCCACCCACCAGGAGAACGGGCAGAAGGTGTGCTACGCCTTCACCCGCGCGGCGCGCAGCGAGGGAGGGCCGCAGAACCGCCAGGCGGTGACGCTGACCGTGACGCACCGCCCCGGCGGGCGCGACCAGGTGGCGGTTTCCGTGGGCTACCCCTATCCGCGCCAGGCGGAGGCCGTTCTGGCCGTCGGCACGGCCGAGTTCCGCAGCTATGGCGTGGTGCAGATGAGCGCCTTCTTCCAGAACGGCGCGCAGTTGATCCAGGCTTTCCGCAACGGCCGCGAGGCGGTGGCGCGCAGCCCCGGCCCGCCCGGCCGCCCGGCGGTGACCGATACCTTCGCGCTGTCCGGCTTCTCGGCCGCCTATGAGGCGATCTCGCGCGAATGCCCTGCGGCCCCCGCGCCGCGCCCGGCCAGATGAACGCCGAACTCACAGCCGCCGAACGCGACCGCATCCTGGCCAAGGCCGCGCTGTTCGCCCCACCCTCCGCCACCCTGCCCGATGGGCGACGAGAGCTGGTGGGCCTCTCGCGGCAGGAGCTGGAGGCCGAGATGGTGGCGATCGGCGAGAAGCCGTTCCGCGCCAAGCAGCTCTGGCACTGGATCTACCACCAGGGCGAGACCGATTTTTCCAAGATGCCGACCATCGCGAAGCAGACGCAGCCCAAGCTCGCGGAGCGCTTCGTGGTCGGGCGGCCCGGCGTCACCACCGTGCAGACCAGCGCCGATGGCACGCGCAAATGGCTGTTCCGCTACCGCGACGGGCAGGAGGTGGAGACCGTCTACATCCCCGCGCTCGACGAGGATCGCGGCGCGGTGTGCATCTCGACGCAGGTGGGCTGCACGCTGTCCTGCACCTTCTGCCACACCGGCACGCAGAAGCTGGTGCGCAACCTCGGCGCCGCCGAGATTGTCGGCCAGTTCATGGCGGCGCGCGATTCCTATGGCGAATGGCCCAGCCCGAAGGACGGCACGGCGCGGCATTTGTCCAACATCGTCGTGATGGGCATGGGCGAGCCGCTGTACAACTACGAGAACACGGCGAAGGCGCTGCGCATCGTGATGGACCACGAGGGCATCGCGCTGTCGCGCCGGCGCATCACGCTGTCCACCTCCGGCGTGGTGCCGATGATGGACAAGTGCGGCGCCGAGCTGAACGTGAACCTCGCAGTGTCCCTGCACGCCGTGACGAACGAGCTGCGCGACCAGATCGTGCCGCTGAATCGCAAATACCCCATCGAGGAGTTGCTGGCCGCCTGCCGGCGCTATCCGGGTGCCACCAATGCGCGGCGCATCACCTTCGAATACGTCATGCTGCGCGGCGTGAACGACAGCGAGGCCGAGGCGCGCGAATTGGTGCGCCTGCTGAAGGGCCTGCCGGCGAAGGTGAACCTCATTCCCTTCAACCCCTGGCCCGGCAGCCCCTATCGCACCAGCACGCCCGAGGCGGTACGCGCCTTCGCCGCCATTGTGGAGGCCGCGGGCTATTCCAGCCCCATCCGCCGGCCGCGCGGGCGCGACATCCTGGCCGCCTGCGGGCAGCTGAAGACGGAAAGCGAGCGGGCGAAGCGCGCCGCCAAGGCCGAATTGGCCTGATGCGCCGCCGCGCGCGCCCCATCCCCCGGCGCAGCGCGTGACCTCCCCGCCCATCTGGCTGATGGCGCTGGCCGCCTTCACCATCGGCTGCGGCATGCGGCTGCTGGACCCGCTGCTGCCCATGATGGCACGCGAATTCGATGTGGGGCTCAGCGGCGTGGCACCGCTGATCGGCGGCTTCGCGCTGGCCTATGGCCTGGGCCAGCTGGCCTCCGGCCCGCTGGGCGATCGCTTCGGCAAGGTGCGCGTCGCGGCCATCGCCATGGTGCTGTATGTGCTGACGCTGCTGGCCGCGAGCATCGCGGCCGACCTGCCGACGCTGCTGGGCATCCGCGTGCTGTCGGGCCTGACCTCGGCGGCGGTGGTGCCGCTGTTCATGGCGCATATCGGCGACACGGTGGAATACGGGAAGCGCCAGGCCACGCTCGGCCGCTTCCTCACCGGCATGGTGATGGCGCAGATGCTGGCGGGGCCGATCTCCGGCATTGTCGGCGAGGCCGCGGGGTGGCGCAGTTCCTTCCTGGTGCTCGGGCTGCTGGGCCTCAGCGTCTCGGTGGTGTTCTTCGCGCTGCTCGGGCGCGGGCTGTGGCAGGGCGCGGTGCCGGCGGCCGGGCGCGGCGGGCTCGGCGGCTTCCTGCGGCTGCTGGAGAAGCCCGCCGGGCGGCGGCTGATGCTGGCGGCGGCGCTGGATGGCCTGCTGCTGTTCGGCGGCGCGCTGCCCTTCATCGCCTCCCTGCTGATCGAGCGCTTTCACCTCTCGGCCGCCGAGGCCGGGCTGATCGCGGCCGGCTTCGGCCTGGGCTCGCTGGTCTATACGCGCATCGCGGCGCGGCTGGTGGCGCGGCTGGGCGAGGGCGGCATGGTGCTGTGGGGCGGTGTCGGCCTGGCGCTCAGCCTCACGGTGATGGCGCTGGCGCCGGTGTGGTGGCTGGTGGCGCTGGCGCAGAGCGTGGTGGGGCTGCTGTTCTTCATGCTGCATGGCGTGCTGCAGGCACGCTCCACCGAGGTGCTGCCGGAGGCGCGCGGCACCGCGGTGGCGGGCTTCGCCATGGCGCTGTTCCTCGGCCAGGCGGTGGGCGCGGTGCTGTTCGGCGCGCTGATCGTGGGCCTCGGCTTCACCGGCGCCTTCCTGGCCTCGGCCGCCGGCGTGCTGGGCCTCGGCCTGTGGCTGCGCGGCGCCATGCCCAGGGCCGCGTGAGGATCAGGCCGGTGTGATGCCCAGGTGGCGCAGGCGATGCGCAGCGGCGGCGTTCACCGCGCCCTCCGGCAGCCGCCCCGCCGCCAGTGCGGCCACCTGGCGCACCGTGTCCATCGCCTGGTGCTCGGCCGCCTCGGGCGTCAGCCCGGCCACATGCGGCGTGGCCACCACATTTGCCCGCGCTGCCAACGCCGGGTTCGGGCGCTGGTCCGGCGCGCTGCCCACATCCATGCCCGCCCCGGCGAGGTGGCCGGAATCGAGTGCCGCGGCCAGCGCCGCCTCATCCACCAACTCGCCGCGCGAGAGGTTGATCAGCAGCGCGCCACGCTTCATCGCGCCGATGGTTGCGGCGTTCATCAGGTGGCGCGTCTCGGGCGTGGAGAGCGCCAGCGGCATCACGACGTCGCTCTCGGCCAGCAGCGTGGCCAGGGCCACGGCCTCCACCCCCGGCGCATCGACCTGGACATACGGGTCCTGCACCAGCACGCGCATCCGCATCGCCACCGCGATGGGCGCGATGCGCCGGGCGATGCGGCCCCAGCCGATGAGGCCGAGCGTCCTGCCTGCCAGCTGCATCCCCATGCGCGAGGTTGGCGGCGTGCCGGCCCGGTAGGCGGCGGTATGGCCCGAGACCCCGCGCGCGAGGTCCACCATCATGCCGATGGCGATCTCCGCTACCGAATGCATGAAGCCCGGCGTCGCCCGTGTCACCAGCACGCCGGCGGCGGAGGCGGCCGGCACGTCGATGGTCGAGATGTCCACGGCCACGCGGTGGAAGGCGAGCAGATCTGGCGCATGCGCGAAGGTCTCGGCATGGCCGGCCGTCGCGCGGTCGGCGACGATGCACTGGCAGCCGGCGGCGGCCTCGGCCAAGGCGCGGCCGAACAGCGGCGCGTCGCCCTGGTGCAGCACCACCTCGGCCACGGCGCGCAGCGCCGCCTCGGCGGGGGGCGGGTAGTAGCCCGCCCGCATCTCGGGCGTATGGCTCAGGAACACCCGCAGCATGGCGCCTCGCTTCCCTCGGTGACGGGCGAGGCTACACCGGGATCGCGCGCGGTGGCATCCGGCCTGGCCCTCCCCCGGAGCGGCATCCCGTGATACCCCCCGCGGCATGATCGAATTCCCCGCAGGCTTCAAAGCCCCCTTCGTCCGCCCCTCCGGCCGTGTCGCCGACCAGCTGCGCGAGGTGACGCTCACGCCCCGCGCGGCGCGGCATGCCGAGGGCTCCTGCCTCATCCGCTTCGGCGTGACCGAGGTGCTGTGCACTGCCAGCGTCGAGGGCCGCGTGCCGCCCTTCCTGCGCAATTCGGGCCAGGGCTGGGTGACGGCCGAATACGGTATGCTGCCGCGCTCCACCCACACCCGCAGCGACCGCGAGGCCGCGCGCGGCAAGCAATCCGGCCGCACCCAGGAAATCCAGCGCCTGATCGGGCGGTCGCTGCGCGCCGTCACCGACATGAAGGCGATGGGCGAGATGACCGTGACGCTGGATTGCGACGTGCTGACCGCCGATGGCGGCACGCGCTGCGCCGCCATCACCGGCGCCTGGGTGGCGCTGCATCTCGCCTTCCAGCACTGCATGAAGAACAACGTGCTGAAGGCCAACCCGCTGCGCGACCACGTGGCCGCCATCTCCTGCGGCATCTGGCAGGGCACGCCGGTGCTCGACCTCGACTATGCCGAGGACAGCAAGGCCGAGACCGACGGCAACTTCGTGATGACCGGCGCGGGCGGCGTGGTGGAGGTGCAGGCCACCGCCGAGGGCGCGCCCTTCTCGGAGGCCGATCTCACCGCGCTGATGGCGCTGGCGCGCGCTGGGACGGCGAAGCTGTTTGATTTGCAGAAAGCGGCGATCCGCGGATGACGCATCGCCGGCTTACCGGGACGCGCCTGGTGCTCGCCACGCACAACGCCGGCAAGCTGCGCGAAGTGGCCGATCTGCTCGCACCCTGGGGGCTGGAGGTGGTCAGCGCCGGCGCGCTCGGCCTCCCCGAGCCGGCCGAGACGGAAGACAGCTTCCTCGGCAATGCGCGCATCAAGGCGCTGGCCGCCGCCACGGCTTCCGGCCTGCCGGCGCTGGCCGATGACAGCGGCTTTTCCGTCGCCGCGCTGGATGGCGCGCCCGGCGTGCGCACGGCCGATTGGGCGGAGGCGCCGGGCGGGCGCGACTATGCGATGGCCATGGGCAAGGTGGAGAAGCTGGCCCGGCACGCGCCGGACCGCCGGGCCTGGTTCTCCTGCGCGCTGGTGCTGGCCTGGCCGGATGGGCACACGGAGGGGTTTCTCGGCGAGGCGCATGGCGCCTGGGTGTGGCCGCCGCGCGGCACGCAGGGCTTCGGCTACGACCCGATGTTCGTGCCGGACGGCCATGCCGAGACCTTCGGCGAGATGGACCCGGCGGCGAAGCACGCCATCAGCCATCGCGCCGCGGCCTTCGCGCAGCTGAAGGCGGCCTGCCTGCCGTGATCCGCGCGGCCCTCCTGTTGCTGCTCTTGTTCCTGCCGATGGGCGCGGCGCGGGCAGAGCAGGCGGGGCCGCTGATGCGCGACCCATCCGGCGCTGCGCAGGGTTTGGCGGCGCGGGGGGCGCTGGTCTGGGTGCACCCTTTCGCGCGCGAGGCGCCTGCGCCCGCGGCACCGGAGTTCGCCGCGCGGCTGCAGGCCGAGGGCTACGATCTGTGGCGCTTCGACCGCGCCGGCGGGCCGGATCCGCTGGTGGAGGGTGCGGCGCGGCTGGCGGCCGGTACGGCGGCGCTGCGCGCGCGCGGCTACCGGCGCGTCGTGCTTCTCGGCGAAAGCCGCGGCGCCTTCATCATGCTGGTGGCGCTGGACAGCCCTGGCCTGGCCGATGCCGTGATCCTGGCCGCGCCGGCCGCGCATGGCCGCAGCGCAGCGCGCCGGCCGCAGGCGCTGGCGGATTTCGCCCAGACGCTGGAGGCGGCCGCGCCGGGGCCGCGGCTTGCGCTGTTCCTGTTCGACGACGACGCCTGGGACCCCGACCCTGCCGCACGCGCCGCGCTGTTCCGCACCGCCGCGGCACGGCTCGGCGGGCCTGCGCTGCTGGTGGATCGCCCGGCGGCGCCCACCGGCCATGGCGGGCTGCAGGCCCCCGAATTCGACGCGCTGTTCGGCGCCTGCCTCGCACGCTGGCTGGATTTTGATGGGCCTGCGCCTGCCGCCTGCCCTTGAAGGGCGCGCCGCCATCCCTTCCTCTCCGCGAAACGAAGCCCGGGAGAGTTTCATCATGCGCCTTGCCCTGCCCGCCATGCTGGGAGCCCTGCTGCTGGCCGCGCCGCCGCTTGGCGCCGCGCCCTTCGTCACGCCGGAGCGCCCGGCCGAGGTGGCGGGGCTGCGCGTCACGCCGGTGGTGGAGGGGCTGGAACGCCCCTGGGGCTTCGCCTTCCTGCCCGATGGCGGCGTGCTGATCACCGAGCGGCCCGGCCGGCTGCGGCTGATCCGCGACGGCGCGCTGCTGCCCACGCCCATCGCCGGCACGCCCGCTGTGCACGCCATGGGCCAGGGCGGGCTGCTGGACGTGGCGCTGGACCCGGGCTTCGCCACGAACCGCGTCATCTACCTCAGCTACGCGCATGGCGATGCGCAGGCCAACCGCACGCGGCTGGCGCGTGCCGTGCTCGATGGCATGGCGCTGCGCGACCTGCGCGTGATCTTCGAAGTGGCGCAGGCCAAGCCGGCCAATGCGCATTTCGGCAGCCGCATCGCCTTCCTGCCGGATGGCACGCTGCTGCTGAGCATCGGCGATGGCGGCAACCCGCCGAACAGCCTGGAGGGCCGCTTCATCCGCGAACAGGCGCAGAACCCGGCCAGCCACCTGGGCAAGATCCTGCGGCTGAACACCGATGGCAGCGTGCCGCGCGATAACCCCTTCGTCGGCCGCGCCGGCTTCGCGCCCGAGATCTGGTCCTGGGGCCACCGCAACAACCAGGGCCTGGCCTGGGACCCGCTGCGCCGCGTGGTCTGGGCGAATGAGCATGGCAGCCAGGGCGGCGACGAGCTGAACCTGGTGCGCGGCGGGGAGAACCATGGCTGGCCGGTGGTCAGCCACAGCGTCGAATATCGCGGCGGCGCGCAGATCGGCGGCGGGCCGAGCGCGCCGGGGATGGTGGAGCCGGCGCTGGTCTGGTCGATGACCACGGCGCCCTCGGGCCTGCTGGTCTACACCGCCGATCGCGTGCCGGCCTGGCGGGGCGACCTGTTCTCGGGCTCGCTCCGCGCCATGGATGTGCGGCGCATCAGCGCCGATGCGACGGGCCGCGTGACGGCGGAGGAGGTGATCCGCATCGGCCGGCGCGTGCGCGACGTGCGCCAGGGGCCGGACGGCTTCCTGTACCTGATCACCGACGAGGCGCAGGGCGCGCTGCTGCGGATCGAGCCGGCGCGCTGAGAAGCTGGCGGGTGCCGGGCCGCGGCCCGGCACCCGGGCACCTTATTCCGCGCGGATATTCGCCGCGCGCACCACCTCGCCCCAGCGGGCATGGTCGCGCCGCGCCGTCTCGCCGAGCTGCGCGGCGGTGCCGCCGCCCGGCTCGTCGCCGCGGCTGGTCATGCGCTCGCGCGTCGTCGCATCCGCCAGCGCCTGGTTCAGCGCGGTGTTGAGGCGCGCGATCACCTCGGGCGGCGTGCCGCGCGGGGCGAACATGCCGATCCAGGCGGTGAAGGTGAAATCCTGCAGCCCCGCCTCGGCGCTGGTCGGGATCTCTGGGAAGGCCGGGCTGCGGTTGGCGCCGGTCGCCATGATGCCGCGCAGCTGGCCGGCCTGCAGGAAGGGCGCGACGACGGAGGCGCCGTCGAACATCGCGTTGAAGCGGCCGGCGACGAAGTCCTGCATCGCCGGGCCCGAGCCGCGATAGGGCACATGCTCCATCGGCAGCGGGTTCAGCCGCGTGCGCAGCAGCTCCATCGCGATGTGGGAGATGCTGCCGGCGGAGGCGGAGCCGTAATTGGCGCGCCCGTTCTGCGCCCGCACCCAGGTGGCAAGTTCCTGCACCGTGCGAACCGGCATCGAGGGATGCACGCAGAGGATCATCGAGGATTGCAGCATCATCCCGACCGGCGCCATTTCCAGCGGGTCGAAGGCCAGCGGGCCCATGGTGTGCGGGTTGATCGCCATCGGCGAGATGTTGCCCGCGAGCAGCGTGTAGCCATCCGGCCGCGCGCGCAGCACCGCATCGGTGCCGAGGTTGCCGCCCGCGCCGCCACGGTTGTCGATCGCCACCGGCTGGCCGAGCGCGGCCTGCAGCCCGGGCTGGATCACGCGGGCGGCGAAATCGGTCTGCCCGCCGGGCGGGAAGCCCACCACCAGGGTCAGCGGCCGGGTTGGCCAAGCGGCCTGCGCGTCGGCGATGCGGGGTGCGGCCAGCCCGGCGGCCGTCAGGCCGAGCCCGGCGCCGAGGATGCCGCGGCGTGGCAGCAGGGTGTTGACCATGGCGATGTTCCTCCGTTTCGTTGCGGATCAAGTGTCCGGCGGCCGCACCATTGCCTCAAAGCCCCGCCATCGCCAAGCCCAGGCACGCGGCGGCGGCCACGCCGATCATCGTGAAGGTCAGGCTGGTGCCCAGCACGCGCCAGCGGAACACCTCAGGCTCCTGCGTGATGCCATGGGCGTGCACCACGCGCGCCGCCAGCAGCGTCACGCCCAGCACATGCAGCGCCCAGCCGGGCAGGCCGTTCCACTCGCACAGCGCCAGCAGCAGCAGCGCGAAGGGCACGTATTCGGCGAAATTGCCGTGCGCGCGCATCGCGCGCTCCACCAGCCGGTGCTGCCCGGTGCCCAGCGCCACGCGATACACCCGCCGCGCCTTGATGACGCGTGTGGACAGCCAGATGAAGCCGAAGCCGAGCAGCCCGGCATAGAGCGCAGTGACCGGCAGCATCACGCTTCCTCCCTGACATCGGCGCGGCTGCCCTGCGACAGGCGCAGCAACTCGGCGGGCGTCGTCTCGAACACATGCATGGGCGAGCCGGCGGCGGCCCAGACGCGCTCCAGCCGGAACAGATCCTCGTCCACCAGCACCACCGGCGGCGAGACATGGCCCACCGGCGCCACGCCGCCAATGGCGAAGCCCGTGACATCGCGCACCCAGCTGCCATCGGCGCGCTTCACGGCAAGCCCCGTGGCCGCCGCCACCTTGCGCATGTCCACGCGATTGGCGCCGGAGGCCACCACCAGCACCGGCCGCTCGCCGGCACGGAACACGATGGATTTGGCGATCTGCGCCACGTCGCACCCCACCGCCGCGGCGGCCTCGGCGGCGCTGCGCGTGCCCTCGGGGAAGGACGCGATGCTGTCGGCATGCCCCGCCGCAAGCAGCGCCGCCCGAACCCGTTCGACAGAGCCGCCCGACATCGCCATATGCCTTTCACGATGGAATCCCTGGCCCTCTACATCCACTGGCCCTTCTGCGCCGCCAAGTGCCCGTACTGCGATTTCAACAGCCATGTGCGCGAGCGCATCGACCAGGCCGGCTTCGCCGCCGCGCTGAAGCGCGAATTGGCGCATGAGGCCGCGCGCGCCAATGCCGCCGGCGGCCGGCGTCGGCTGGCCAGCATCTTCTTCGGCGGCGGCACGCCCAGCCTGATGGCGCCCGATACGGTGGCCGCGCTGATCGCCGACGCCACCGCGCTGTTCGACCCCGCGCCGGACCTCGAGATCACGCTGGAGGCCAACCCGACCAGCGTCGAGATCGGCCGGCTGCGCGCCTTCCGCGCCGCCGGCATCAACCGCGTCTCGCTTGGCGTGCAAGCGCTGGACGGCGCGGCGCTGGCCTTCCTCGGCCGGCGGCACGATGCCGGCGAGGCGATCGCGGCATTGGAGCTGGCGCGCGAGACCTTTCCGCGCGTCTCCTTCGACCTGATCTATGCCCGGCCTGGCCAGGACGAGGCGGCCTGGCGCGCCGAATTGCGCCGCGCCCTCGCACTCGCTGCCGACCACCTCTCGCTGTATCAGCTGACCATCGAGCCCGGCACGCAATTCGCGACACTGCACTCACGCGGCGCCTTCGCGCTGCCCGCCGATGACGAGGGCGCGCGGATGTACCTTGCGACGGCCGAGGAAGCCGCGCGCTTCGGCCTGCGCGCCTATGAGATCTCCAACTATGCCAAGCCGGGCGCGGAAAGCCGGCACAACCTGGCCTATTGGCGCTATGGCGACTATCTCGGCATCGGTGCTGGCGCCCATCAGCGGCTGATGCTCGCGGATGGCCGGCTGCTCGCGACGCGCCGGCACCGCGCGCCGGAGGAGTGGCTGGCGCGGGTGCAGCGCGACGGCCACGCCATCACCGAGGAGGAGGCGCTGGCGCCGCGCGACCGCGCGCGCGAGGCGCTCCTGATGGGCCTTCGGCTGACCGAGGGCGTGGACCCCGGGCGCATCGCGGCGCGCAGCACGCTGCCCTTCGCCGAATGCGTGGACCTGCCGATGCTGGCCGGGCTGATCGACGAGGGCCTGCTGGAATGGCGCGCCGATGGCCACCTGGCCGCGACGGGCGAGGGGCTGCTGCGGCTGGATGCGCTGCTGCCGGTGGTGGTGCGCTAGCGCCCATGCCGCCCGGCCCCACCGCCTTCCTCGGCGCCTATGGCTTCGGCAATCTCGGTGACGAGCTGTGCCTGATGGAGGCCATGCAGGCCTTCCCCGCCGCGCAATCCTTCGCGCTGTCCGCTGATGCGGCGTGGACGCGGCGCTGCGTGCCGGGCCTCGCCGGCTGCTTCCGCGGGGGGCCGGAGCTGCTGGCGCTGCAACCCGCGCGCATCGTCTTTGGCGGCGGCATGTTCGGCATCGCCGAGGCCTTCGCCGCCTGGATGCCCTGGATGGCGCAGGCCATGGCGACGGGGGCGGAGGTGCATCTGCACAATCTCGGCGTGGCGCGCATCAAGGCGGAGATGGGCTGGTGCGACGATGCGGCGCGCGCCGTCATCGCCGGCCTCGGCAGCTTCACGGTGCGCGACTACATGTCCTTCGAGATGGTGGCCGAGGCCGGGCTCGGCCGGCTGCCGCGGATCAGCTTCTACCCGGAGGCCGACATCGCCGCGCAGCATGACCTGGCAGATGCGCTGCTGCCGGCCGGGCGGCGGCTGCTCGGCCTGTCGATCATCGCAACACCGCTGATGCAGCACTGCCTGGCGCAGGATGCGGCGCGCGTCGCGGCATTGCTGGCGCCCTTCGCCGACCATGCGGTGGTGCCCATCGTCAGCACCGTGCATGTGGACAGCGCGGCCGAGGACGATGCCGCGGGCGTGGCGCATTTCCTCGCCCGCTTCCTGCCGCAGGCCGAAATCGCCGCGCCGATTCTGCTGGACCGCGCGCATTGGCGGGCGGAACTGACGCCCGCGCGGCTGAAGGGGCTGATCGCGCGCTGCGACGTGCTGGTCACGCAGCGCAAGCACAACGCCATCCACGGCATCGGCGCGGGCGTGCGCACGATCGGCCTGCACCCGATCGAGGATGACAGCCTGCGCCGCACCTTCGTGGCGCTGGCGCATCGGCTGCCGGTAGGCTCGCGCTGTGTCGGCCTGGACGCGCACAGATGAGCGGCCGCTGCCTCGTTCTCGCCGAACGGCCCTTCGCCGATCTGCTGTCGCGCGCGCTGCTCGGCACGCTGGCAGCCGGCGCGGGCGCGCCGCCACTGCTGCTGGCCACCCGCGCGCCGCGCGCGCCGCCGGGTTTCGAGGCGGTGCCGCTGGAGGCTGATCCGGTTGCCCTCGGCGTCACGCAGGTGGTGCTGGCCGGCGTGTTCCTCGACCGCGCGCGGCTGGAGGCCGCCCTCGCCATCGCGGCCCGCGCCTGCGCCGCCGGCGCCACGCTGGCGCTGCAGGCCTTCGGCGTGGAGGGCGAGGCGGCGCGGCGCGAGGCGCCGCTGGGCGCCGCCGTGCTGGACCACGCCGCGCCCATCGCGCTGCGCGACCATCGCAGCGCCAATGTGCTGACGCTGTGGCGCGTCGCCGCGCCGCTGACCATCGCCGCCTATCCCGAGCGCCATGTGGCGGCGGATGCGAAGCTGGCGGCGCTGCTGCCGACGGGGCCGATCCTCGGGCTCGCGATCCGCGGCGGGGCGGAGATGCGCCGGTCCTGGCTGCCGCGCGTGCCGGCGCTCCGGCGGCTGCTGGCGCCGGCCGCGGGCTGGCCGGTGTTGCCGCTGCCGCTGGAAGGCCCTGGCAGCCCGGGCGATGACCTGGCCGGCAGCCTCGACTTGGCGCAGGCGGTGCTCCCCGGCGCGCGCATCCTGCTGCCCGAGCTGGCCGACCCGCTGTGGTGGCGCCGGCAGGTGACGCCGGCGCGCCTCAAGGCCCTGGTGGCGCGCTGCGCGCTGGTGGCCACCAACCGCGACCTGCCGGCGGCCTATGCGGTGGCGGCGGGCGTGCCGGTGCTGGGCATCGCGCTGGGTGCCGACCGGCGCATCATCTCCTGCCTCGCGACGCTGGCGAATGAATTGCCGCCGGGCTCGGACCTCGTGCACCCCAGGCCCGGATAGGCTGGCCTACCCCTCCCGCCCGATCTCCAGCGCGCGGGCATAGACCTGCTTGCGCGGCAGGCCCGTGGCGGTGGCGACCATCGCGGCGGCGTCGCGCACGCTTTGCGTGGCCAGCGCGGCGCGTAGCTGGGCGTCGAGGTCGGCCGCGCCGGTGGCTTCCTCGGGCGCCGGGCCGACACAGACGCAGATCTCCCCGCGGGCCTCGGCGGTGGCGTAGTGCGCGGCGAGGTCGGCCAGCGTACCGCGGCGCACCTCCTCGAACCGCTTGGTGAGTTCGCGGGCCACCGCCGCCGGGCGATCGCCGCCCAGCCCCTCGGCCAGGGCGGCCAGCGTCTCGGCCAGGCGGTGCGGCGCCTCATGCAGCACCAGCGTGGCAGCGAGGCCGGCGCGCTCGGCGGCGCGGTGCCGGGCGATGGCGGCGGCGCGCGGCCCGGCGCGCGGCGGCAGAAAGCCCAGGAACACGAAAGGGTGTGGCGGCAGGCCCGACAGCGTCAGCGCCACCACCGCGGCGTTCGGCCCGGGGATCGCCGTCACCGGCAATCCCGCCCCGATCACCGCGCGCACCAGCCTGTAGCCTGGGTCGGAGACCAGCGGCGTGCCGGCATCCGAGGCCAGGGCGAGCCGCTCGCCCCGGCCCAGGCGTTCCAGGATACGGGGGGTGATGTCGTCTTCGTTGTGCTCGTGCAGTGGCAGGAGCGTCGCGGAAACGCCATAACGCGTCAGCATGTGACCGGTTACCCTGGTGTCCTCGCAGAGAACGGCGTCCACCGCGCCGAGCACCGCGAGCGCCCGGGGCGAGAGGTCGCCAAGGTTGCCGATCGGCGTCGCCACCAAGGAAAGCCCCGCCGGGGCCTCCGGCGCCGCTGCTCGGTCCGCGCGTTCAGGAGGGTCGCCGCTTGCCAAATCCATCGCCTCGCATGCCGGCCCGCCGAAGCCTGGGCGCTGTCCTGCTCGGTGCCCTTCTGGGCCTCGCGGCCTGCGCGCCGCAACCCCCGGCGCCATCCTTCGTGGGGATCGCGCCGCGCATCGGCGGCCCCGCGCCCCAGGCCAGCGCCACGCTGCGCGCCGGCATGCTGCTGCCGCTGACCGGCCCGCAGGCGCCGCTCGGCCAGGCGATGCTGAATGCCGGGCTGATGGCGCTGTTCGACGAGGCGCCGAGCGGCATCGAATTCGCACCCCGCGACACCGGCGGCACGCCCTCCGGCGCGGCCAATGCGGCGCGCAGCGCCATCGCCGATGGCGCGCGCATCCTGATCGGCCCGCTGACCAGCGGCGAGACCGCGGCGGTGGCCGAGACGGCGCGCGCCTCCGGCGTGGCGGTGCTGGCCTTCACCAATGATTCCCAGCGCGCCGGCGAGGGCGTGTGGGTGCTGGGCACCACGCCGCAGCAGCAGGTGCGGCGCATCGTCGCCGCCGCGGCGGGGCAGGGCGCGCAGCGCTTCGCGTTGGCCGCGCCGGGCAACGAATTCGGCCGCGCCCTCTCGGCCGCGCTGCGCGAGGCCACGTCGAGCCTCGGCCTGCCGCCGCCCACGCTGGTGCTGCACCCGCCCGGGGCCGACCCGGCGATGGCGGCCTCCGGTGCGCGGGTTTCGGCCGGGCAGGTGGATGCGCTGCTGATCGGCGAGGCCGGCGAGCGCGCCCGCCGCTTCGCCGCCGCCTGGAGTGCCGAGACCCCGGTGGGCGAGGGGCCGCGGCTGCTGGGCACCGCGCTGTGGCTGGGCGATGCCGCGCTGGCGCGCGAGGCGGCGCTGGCCGGCGCCTGGTTCCCCGGCCCCGATGCCGGCAACCGCGCGCGCTTCGAGGCGCGCTACCGCGAGGCCTTCGGCGATACCCCGCCGCGCATCGCGGCCGCCGCCTATGATGCCTCGGCCCTCGCCGCGCGCGCGCTGCGCGGCGGCGGCGGCCCGGCCGCCACCACGGCGGTGCAGGCCTTCCCCGGCGCCGATGGCCCGGTGCGGCTGCTGCCGAACGGCCAGACGCAGCGCGGCCTCGCCGTCTATGCGGTGTCGCCGACCGGCGAGGTGGTGGTGGTGGAACAGGCGCAGGCGCCGGCCGGCGCGGGCTTCTGAGGGCGGGCGGCGGGCCGCGCATGCCGATTGCCGCCCCGCCCGCCGGCCGGCTGGCCACCGCCGCGCTGCTCATCGGCGGCGTTCCGGTGGCGGCACTCGCGCTGCTGCTGGCCATCGGCGCGGTGGACCCCTGGCCGGGCGTGCTGGCGCTGGCGGCCACGGCGGTGGCGGCGCTGGTGGTGGCGCGCATCTGGATCGGCAACCTGCAGCGTTTGGCCGAGGCGCTGCGCCGCGCCGAGGATGGCGATGGCGAGGTGCCGGAGATCGAGGGCCGCGCCCTGCTGCCCTCGATCGTCGAGATCGCCGAGGGCGTGCGCCGCGTGGCACGGCTGCAGCGCGAACGGGCCGAGCTCGTGGTGCGGCTGCGCCGCGCCGACGAGACCATCGTGGAAAGCCTGCCCGACCCGCTGGTGGTGCTGGACGAGGATGCCCTGCCGCTGCGCGCCAACGCCGCCGCCCGCGCGCTGTTCGGCACGGCGGGCAGCGGCGGGGGCGATCTGGCCGCGCTGCTGCGCCACCCGGTGCTGGCCGAGGCGGTGGATGCGGCGCGCGCCGAGGGCAGGCCGCACATGGCCGACATCGCCCTGCCGGTGCCAGTGCCGCGGGAGCTGCGCGTGCACGCCATCCCGATGGAGCCCGCGCTGTCGGATGGCGGGCGGCTGGTGCTGCTGCTGTCGGACCGCACGCGCGACCGGGCGGTGGAGCGCATGCGCGCCGATTTCGTTGCCAATGCCAGCCATGAGCTGCGCACGCCGCTGGCCAGCCTGATCGGCTTCATCGAGACGCTGCGCGGCCCCGCGGAGGACGACAAGGAAGCCCGCGCCCGCTTCCTCGGCATCATGGCCGAGCAATCCGAGCGCATGCGCCGGCTGATCGACGATCTGCTCGGCCTGTCGCGCATCGAGATCACTGAGCACCAGGCCCCGACCGGGCGTGTGGACCTCGCGGCGCTGGCGCAGGCCGAGGCCGATGCCATGGCGCCGCTGCTGGCCGGGCGGCGCATCACGCTGGAGGTCGCGCTGGCGGCGGGTGCCACCGCCGCGCCCGCCGATGCCGAGCAGCTTGGCCAGGTGGTGCGCAACCTGCTGGAGAACGCCGTGCGGCATGGCCGGCAGGGCGGTGTGGTGCGGCTGGTGGTGGCGCCGGCCACGGAGGAGAACCCCGCCGCGCCGCGCTGGCCGGCCGGGCCGGGCGTGGTGCTGGGCGTGGCGGATGACGGGCCCGGCATTCCGAAGCAGGAGATTCCCCGCCTGACGGAGCGCTTCTACCGCGTCGATCGCGGCCGCGGCCGGGCCACCGGCGGCACGGGGCTGGGCCTCGCCATCGTCAAGCATGTGGTGAACCGCCATCGCGGGCGGCTGCTGATCGAGAGCGAGGAGGGCGTGGGCGCCACGTTTCGGGTGTGGCTGCCGGCGGAGGGTGGGGGCTGAACCGGCGCTACGGGCCGAAGATGAAGTCGGCGGCGCGCAGCATCTCGCCCTGGATGATGGTGCCGCCACGCGTCACGTCGAACACGAGGTCGGTGGCGCCGAGTTCGACGGTGACGGTGATGACCGCGCCGGCCTGGGTCTGGCGGATGGCGGCGAAATCCACGCCGAAGATGCTGAGGTCGATCAGGTCGCGGGTCTGCTCGAAGTTCAGGATCACGTCGCGCGAGGCCAGGGTGCTGTCGTGTTTCGAGTCGTAGCGGAAGATGTCTTGATCGAACCAGTTGCCGGACATCGTGTCGGCGCCGACACCGCCGACCAGAACGTTGCTGACCCACCATGGGCCTAACCACCCGATCGAGGCAGTGAAGCTGCCGCTGAACCACGCGTCGCTAGGCCGCGGCGGCTCCACGAAAACCGTATGCGGCGCCAATCCGGCGAACCCCGTGCTGCCGTCGCTGCTCAACACGTCATCGCCCTGACCGCCCAGCAGCGTGTCGTTGTCCGCGCCGCCATAGAGCGAATCATTGCCGCCGGCGCCGTCCAGCACATCGTCGCCGCCGTCACCGTCAAGCTGGTCGTTGCCGGCATCGCCGCGTAGCGTGTCGCTGCCGGCGCCGCCGGAGAGGCTGTCGGCGCCCTGGCCGCCCGCCAGCACATCGGCTTCGGAAGCACCAAACAGGGCATCGTTGCCGCTGCCGCCGATCAGCGTATCGGCATGCTCGCCGCCATTCAGCGTGTCGGCGCCCGTGCCGCCGAACAGCCGGTCCAGGCCGCCGCGGCCTTCCAGCACATCATCGCCCGCTTCGCCGTCGAGCCTATCGTCGGAATCGAAAACACGACCGGTGGACGAGCCGATGCCGAGCAGCGTGTCGTTGCCGGCGCCGCCATACAGGCTGTCATTCCCCACGCCGCCCACCGCGATGTCGTCGCCATCGCCGCCGAACAGCCGGTCATCTCCGGCATCGCCCACCAGCGTGTCGTTGCCGGCACCGCCATCCAGCCGATCATCGCCGGCATCGCCGAACAGCACATCGGCGCCCGCGCTGCCGATCAGGCTGTCATTCGCGGCGCCACCCTCCAGCACGTCGTCGCCATCGCCGCCATCGAGCAGGTTCTCGCCGGCCGGGCCAGTACCGTTCCAACCAATGATGGTGTCGGCGCCGCCCTGGCCGCGAATGGTGTCGTTGCCGGCGCCGCCTTCCAGCCAATCCGCCCCGGCGGCACTCACCACGCTGGCGCCGAGCACGCCGGCGAAGAGGCGATCCGCGCCGGCGGTGCCCAGCAGCAATTCGGGCGGGGGCGGCGCGGCCGTGATCACCGGTGCGCGGGGGCCGCCCCAGCCGGTGGTCAGAATCCCGGAGGTCAGAACCAGCGTGCCGCCTTCAACCACGAGCGGACCAGGGGGAGGGCTGCTCGGGCCGGCGCTTCGGGGCGTGATGCCGGGCGGCAGGGCGCCACCGGCACCCGCGGCGGCCAGGCTGAGGTTGCCGTTGGCCGACAAGGGGAATACCGGAGAGGGCTCCGCCTCACCACTGCCAAAAATCGTCGTCGCGCCGCTCATTTTGTTGCGTCTGTCTCGATCCGTGTCCCGCACCGCGGCGATTGACGTTACGTATACAGCGCACCCCACCCCTGTCGAATCACAGTTTCCGCGCCGCAGCCCCGCGCGCCCCGCAATGCGCGGGGGTTTTCGCAGCCGCGCCGCACTGCGCCCTTGACCCCGCGCCACGACATGGCATGTCGGTGCCATGGACATGCCCGCCGCCGCCCTCACCCTGCCGAGCGTCTCGCCACGCCGGCCGCGCGTGGCCGTGGTGCTGTTCAACCTCGGCGGGCCCGACGCGCCGGAAAGCATCCGCCCCTTCCTGGTGAACCTCTTCACCGACCCCGCCATCCTGCGCGTGCCGGGCTTCATCCGCCCCTGGCTCGGCCGGCTGATCGCCTGGCGGCGCACCAAGCCGGCCACCGAGAACTACGCCTTCCTTGGCGGTCGCTCGCCGCTGCGCGAACTCAGCGAGGCGCAGGCCGCGGCGGTGGAAGACCTGCTGAACCAGGACGGCACGATCGAGGCGAAAAGCTTCGTCGCCATGCGCTACTGGCACCCGATGAGCGAGGAGACCGCCCGCGCCGTGAAGGCCTGGGCGCCGGACGAGGTGGTGCTGCTGCCGCTCTATCCGCAATTCTCCACCACCACCACGGGCAGCAGCGCCCAGGCCTGGGACCTGGCGGCGGCGAAGGCGGGGCTGAAGGCGCCCACTACCACGCTGTGCTGCTACCACTCCGACCCCGCCTTCGCCGCGGCCACCGCGGCGCTGGTCCGCGGCGCCTGGGACAAGGCGCGCTCTGAGCTGGACCCCGCGATCCCGCTGCGCGTGCTGTTCAGCGCGCATGGCCTGCCCGAGAGCATCGTTGCCGCCGGCGACCCCTATCAGTGGCAGGTGGAGCAGACGGTGGCGCGGGTGCTGGAGCACCTCGACCTGCCCGGCCTCGACTCCGTGGTGTGCTTCCAATCCCGCGTGACGCCGCAGAAATGGATCGGCCCCTCCACCGAGGATGAGCTGGAACGCGCCGGGCACGACAAGGTGGCGGTGCTGGTGGTGCCCATCGCCTTCACCTCCGAGCATTCGGAAACGCTGGTCGAGCTCGACATCGAATATCGCGAGGAAGCCGAGAAGCTGGGCGTGCCGGCCTATTTCCGCTCGCCCGCGCAGAATTCCGACCCCGGCTTCATCGCCGCCCTGGCCGATCTGGTGCGCGGCGCGCGCGCGGGCGGGCGCAGCCTCTGCTCCTTCGCGGGCGCGCGGCAATGCCCGAAGCAGCACCGCGACTGCCCGCATGAGAAGGCCCGCGCCGATCGTCGCGTGAAGGCCGCGGTGGCGTGACCATCGCCCAGGCGGGCCAGCGCCCGCTGGCCGTGCTGTTCGATTGCGACGGCGTGCTGGCCGATACCGAGGCGCTGCACAACCGCATCCTCGCCGAGGAGATCACCGCGCTGGGCTGGGCCATGACGGCCGAGGAATGCGAGGCGCATTTCATCGGCCTGTCCTGGGAGGGCGTGATCCCGCACATCCAGCAGCGGCTGGGGCCGGACAGCGTGCCGGCGGATTTCATCGAAGGCATCGTCGCCCGCGTGGTGCGCGCGCTGCGCGAGGAGGTGGTGCCGATCCCCGGCGTGCTGGACGCGCTGGCCGCGATTGTCGCCGCCGGCGTGCCGGTGGCGGTGGCCAGCAATTCGTCGCGCGCCGAGCTGGCCACCAAGCTGCGCCGGCTGGGCCTGGTGGAGACCTTCCGCGGCCGCACCTTCAGCGTGGAGGATGTGGACCGGCCGAAGCCCGCGCCCGACATGTACCGCGCGGCGGCGGCGGCCTGCGGCGTGGATCCGCATGGCTGCGTGGTGGTGGAGGACAGCGTGACGGGCAGCCGCGCCGGCCGCGCCGCGGGCTGCCGCGTGCTGGGCTTCGCGCAGGCGACGCCGGCGGAATCGCTGGCCGCGGTGGGTGCCGAGACCTTCGACGACATGCGCCGCCTGCCCGCACTGCTGGGCCTGTAGACCGGCCCCCAACGGAGACAGCCGACATGGCCGCCTATCTGATCGCGAACCTCACCGTGCACGACCCGGAGCGGTTCGAGCAGTATCGCGCCGCCGTGCCGGCCGTGATCGCCGCCCATGGCGGGCGCTATCTGATCCGCGGCGGTGCGGTGAGCGTGGTCGAGGGCACGCCGGGGCTCAACCGCGTGGTGGTGCTGGAATTCCCCACCATGGCGGCGGCGCGCGGCTTCTACGACAGCCCAGACTACGCGCCCCTGCTCGCGCTGCGCCTCAGCTGCGCCAGCGGCGATGCCGCCTTCGTCGAGGGCGTGGCCGCGTGACGATCGACGCGCTGGCCCCGGCCTACCCCTGGGTAAAGTCGCTGCATCTGATCGCGGTCTTCGCCTGGATGGCCGGGCTGTTCTACCTGCCGCGGTTGTATGTGTACCACATGCAGGTGCCGGTGGGCGACGCGCGCAGCGAGTTGTTCAAGGTGATGGAACGCCGCCTGCTGAAGGCCATCATGAACCCGGCCATGATCGCCGCCTGGATCTTTGCGCTGCTGCTGATCCTCACGCCCGGCGTGGTGGATTGGCGCGGCGGGTGGTGGCACCTCAAGCTCGCCTCGGTGCTGGGGATGACGTGGTTCCACATGGATTTGGCCCGCGCGCTGAAGGCCTTCGCGGCGGATGGCCGGCCGCGCAGCGAGCGCGCCTGGCGCATCCTGAACGAGGTGCCGACGCTGCTGCTGATCATCATCGTGGTGATGGTGATCGCCAAGCCGTTCTGAACGGTACCCGCGCCGCGGGGCTTGAATTCCGCCGGCCACGGGCCAAGCTGGGTGTTGACGGCGGCCGACCCGGCCCATAGGGTCGCGTTGTCGTTCTGACAAATCGGTCGCGCCGCGCCCCGTGGTGCCGCCGGTCCTTCCTCTCCCAACCCCTGGATGCCACGCCATAAGCCCCGATACGGGCAGCGCGGCACGGCAAGGGTCATCCGGAACGTCTGCCCCCCACCGGCGGGGCGACCATCCGCCCCCTGCCGCACCTCCGGGTTCCGCCTGCCCTTTTCCTCGCGCACGACGGACGCGCCCACCCATGCATCTATCCGAACTCAAGGCCAAGTCGCCGGCAGACCTGCTGGCCTTTGCCGAATCCCTCCAGATCGAGAACGCGTCCTCGCTGCGCAAGCAGGACATAATGTTCGCGATCCTCAAATCGCTGGCCGACAACGAACAGGCCATCTACGGCGACGGCACGCTGGAAATCCTGCCCGACGGCTTCGGCTTCCTGCGCAGCCCGCAGGCCAACTACCTGCCCGGGCCGGACGACATCTACGTCTCCCCCGCCCAGGTCCGGCGCTTCGCGCTGCGCACCGGTGACACGGTGGAAGGGCAGATCCGTGCCCCGAAGGAGGGCGAGCGCTACTTCGCCCTGCTGAAGGTGGACACGATCAATTTCGAGCCGCCCGAGGCGCTGCGCCACCGCATCAACTTCGACAACCTCACCCCGCTGTACCCGACGCGCCGCCTCAAGATGGAGAATGCGGACATCGAGAGCGTGGGGAAGGGCCCCACCAAGGACTACACGCACCGCGTCATCGACCTGGTGGCGCCGATCGGCATGGGGCAGCGCGCCCTCATCGTCGCACCGCCGCGCACCGGCAAGACGGTGATGCTGCAGAACATCGCCAAGTCGATCACCGCCAACCACCCCGACGTCTTCCTCATCGTGTTGCTCATCGACGAGCGGCCGGAGGAAGTGACCGACATGGCCCGCACCGTGCGCGGCGAGGTGGTGGCCTCCACCTTCGACGAACCCGCCACGCGTCACGTGCAGGTGACCGAGATGGTGCTGGAGAAGGCCAAGCGCCTGGTCGAGCACAAGCGCGACGTGGTGATCCTGCTGGATTCCATCACGCGCCTCGGCCGTGCCTACAACTCCGTCGTGCCGTCCTCGGGCAAGGTGCTGACCGGCGGCGTGGATGCGAATGCCCTGCAGCGGCCGAAGCGCTTCTTCGGCGCGGCGCGCAACATCGAGGAAGGCGGTTCGCTCACCATCATCGCCACCGCGCTGATCGACACCGGCAGCCGCATGGACGAGGTGATCTTCGAGGAGTTCAAGGGCACCGGCAACAGCGAGCTCATCCTCGACCGCAAGCTGTCCGACAAGCGCACCTTCCCCGCGATCGACATCACCAAATCCGGCACCCGCAAGGAGGAGTTGCTGGTGGAGCGCGGCACGCTGTCCAAGATGTGGGTGCTGCGCCGCATCCTGAATCCGATGGGCACGCAGGACGCGATGGAGTTCCTGCTGGACAAGCTGAAATACAGCAAGACCAACCAGGACTTCTTCGACGCGATGAACACCTGATCGCGGGCGCGTGCCCGCCGCGGGCAGGCACGCGATCCATCCGCCAGGACCGATCGTGCCCTATGGCAGCGCGCCCTGCGCCGCGCGCAGTGCGGCGAGTGCCGCGGCTTCGTCGAGGCTCTCGAGCGAAGTGAGCGCCGAGAGAAGCTGCACCATGGCCGGGCCATAGCCGCCTCGGCCCTCGTCCAGCGCCTCCTGCATCAAGGCCTCGGCATTGGCCAGCGCCGCGCTGGCCAGCACGACGCGCCGCATCGGGCGGTTCACGCCCTCGGCCTCGATGTCGTTCTCGCAGTCGTCGCACAGGAATGACCGCGCCGAATCCAGCGCATCGACGATGCGCGCACGGCGCATATCGGCCGGCTGCGCGATGGCCGGGCCGGCCAGAAGCACGGCCAGCAGAACGGTACGGCGGGCGGTGGCGGAAGGGCTGGCCATGCGGGCGCCTCCTCGGCGGCCCTGGTGCATGCGCGGGCCGATGGCGGCATTATGCGCGAAAAGGATCGATCCACATCATGCAACTTCAGCAGCAAGACATGGCGCGCCTGTTGCGCGCCGCCCTGTTTGCCGCCCGCGCCCATGCCGGTCAGACCCGTAAGGGGGCCGCGGCCGAGCCCTATGTGAACCACGTGATCGAGGTGGCGGCGCTGCTGGCCGAGCACGGCGCGCCCGAGGAGGCGATCCTCGCCGGGCTGCTGCACGACACGGTGGAGGACACGCAGACGACGCCGGAGGAGATCGCCGCCGCCTTCGGCGATGTCGTGGCCGGGCTGGTGGCGGAAGCCACCGATGACAAGACGCTGCCCAAGGAGATGCGCAAGGCGATGCAGGTGAAGCACGCGCCGCACCGCTCGCCCGCGGCGAAGATGCTGAAGCTGGCCGACAAGATCGCCAATCTGCGCGCCATCGCGGCCAGCCCGCCCGCCAGTTGGGACCACGCGCGGCGCGTGGAATATGTGGGATGGGCGGGGCGCGTGGCGGCCGGCTTGCGCGGCGCCAACCCGATGCTGGAGGCGCTGTTCGATGCGACCTATCGCGACGCCGTGACCAAGTTGGCGGCGGAGGCGTGAGCGAGGCGGGGCTGCCGGATGTGCTGGCGCTGGAGCGCGCGACGCTGACAGCGGTGCCCGCGCCGCGCATCGCCTTCGATGGCCCCTTCGTGCTGCGCGCCTTCGCGGGCGGCACCGGCCGCGCGAATTCGGCCTGCCCGCTGGACCCCGCGGAGGACCCGGCGCTGGAGGCGCGTGTCGCCCGTATCCGGGCCTTCTACGCGCGGGCAGGGCTGGTGCCGCGCATCCGCTCGACGCCGCTCGATCCGGCGGGCCTGGCGGCGCGGCTCGGCGCGCTGGGCTGGGTGGCGCATGACGAAAGCCAAGTGCTGTGCGGATCGCTGGCGGGCTTCGCGCGCGCCGATGCGGCGGTGGAGCTGCTGGGCGGGCCGGAGCCCGCTTGGATGGCGGCGATGGCCAGCGGCGAGCACCAGGTGCCGGCGCGCCAGGCGGAGAAGCAGCGCATGCCGGAGCTGCTCGGCGTGCAGGCGGCCTGGGTGCTGTTGCACGAGGCCGGGGAGGCCGCGGCCTGCTGCTTCGTCACGGCCGATGGCGCGCTCGCCGGATTGTTCGACCTGGCCGTGCGCCCTGCCTTCCGCCGCCGCGGGCTCGGCCGGCGTGTGATGGCCGCGGCGGGGGAGTGGGCGATGCGGCAGGGTGCGCGCTTCGCCTATGCGCAGGTTTCCTGCGCCAACACGGCTTCGCTGCGGCTGAATGCGGGACTCGGCCTCAGCGAGCGGTATCGTTACCGGTATTTCACGCCGGAATAGTGCATCACGCCGCCTCAGGCGCCAATTCGCCGGAAAAATTCCGGAAGACAGTCTATTTTCTCGCTATTCGTCCGGATCTCTGCGCGCCGAAAAAACTACGGCACCAGCACCGTGCTGCCGGTTGTCTTGCGGCCTTCCAGGGCGCGATGCGCTTCGCCCGCGTCCTTCAGTGGGAAGCGCTGGTTGACGCGGATCTGCACCGCGCCCTTGCCCACGACATCGAACAGGCCGGTGGCACAGCTTTCCAGATCCTCGCGCTTGGCGGTGTAGGTCGCGAGCGTCGGGCGCGTCAGATAGAGCGATCCCTTGGCAGCCAGGATGCCGATATCCGGGATCGCGACCGGGCCGGAGGCATTGCCGTAGCTCACCATCATCCCGAATGGGGCGAGGCAATCGAGCGAGGGCAGGAAGCTGTCGCGGCCGACGCTGTCGAACACCACGGGCAGCATGGCGCCGGCGGTGATCTCCTTCACCCGGGCGGGCAGAGTTTCGAGGCCGACCACGGTGTGATCGGCGCCATGGGCCCGCACGAGGGCGGCCTTCTCCTCCGTGCTGACGCAGCCGATGACGGTGCAGCCCAGATGCTTCGCCCATTGCACCATGATCAGCCCGACACCGCCGGCCGCGGCATGCACCAGGATGGTCTGGCCCGGCTGCACCTTGTAGGTGCGGGTCAACAGGAAACAGGCGGTCATGCCCTGCAGCATCATCGCCGCTGCCTGTTCGAAGCTGATGCCACCGGGCAGCTTCACCAGGCGGTCGGCCTTGATGGCGCGGGCCTCGGCATAGGCGCCGATGGGCGCGGTGGCGTAGGCCACGCGGTCGCCCGGCGCCACATGGGTGACGCCCTCGCCCACCGCCTCGACGATGCCTGCGGCCTCCATGCCGATGGTCGCGGGAAGGGCGGGGGCCTTGTAGAGGCCCGTGCGGAAATAGACGTCGATGTAGTTGAGGCCGACCGCCTGATGGCGAACCAGCGCTTCGCCGGGCTTGGGCGAGGGCAGCGGCACTTCCTCCCACACCATCTTCTCGGGGCCGCCATATTCATGGACGCGAATGGCGTGGTTCATGCGGGGGCAGTCCCTGGCGCTGGGGGGAACAAATCGGCCTGGCGCGGCTGCGCCCGGCCTGGGCCGGCGCGCAGCGCGGCGCGGCCTTCGAGATCGAGCAGGAAGCGCTTGGTTTCGGCACCCTCGCCGCCCGAATAGCCGCCGAGCGCGCCGCCGGCGCCCACCACGCGGTGGCAGGGGATCAGGATCGGGATCGGGTTGGCGCCATTCGCCTGGCCGACGGCGCGCGCCGCGGTGCCGAGTTGCCGGGCGAGTTCGCCATAGCTGCGCCGCTCACCCGGTGGGATCTGCGTCAGCGCCTGCCAGACGCGGCGCTGGAAGGCCGTGCCGTGGGGCGCGAGCGGCAGGTCGAAGGCCGGTTGCCGGGCATCGAAGAAATCCTGCAATTGCTGCACGGCGCGCCGCAGCAGGGCGGTGGGCTGCTGGTCGCGGCCACGCCCCCAGTCCAGCGCGACGATCGCGCCGTCCTCTTCCGTCAGTGTGACCTCGCCGAGCGGGGTGAGGCAGGTGAATTGCGGCATCTTGAACGTCCAGGGCGCGTCATGCGCCACAACACCGCCCCCGCCGTCAAGCGGGGGCTCCAGGCGGCACCGGCGCGGGCCACGCGGGGCGGCGCGATCAGCCCCGCCCTGGCGGGCGCAGCGCCCCGCCTCTACATGAGCAGTGAGCCGATGGCTCGACCCGGATCGGAGCCTGCCGTGAACGACCTGTCGCCCCCCAGCGCCGCCACCGCCCCGATGGCGGCCGACCCACCGGCGTTTTTCCAGGCGCATGTCTTCGTCTGCTGCAACCGGCGGCCCGATGGCCACAAGCGTGGGTCCTGCGCCGCCCGGGGCAGCGAGGATCTGCGGGACTACATGAAGGCACGGGCGAAGGAACTCGGCCTCAAGGGCGTTCGCGTGAACATGGCAGGCTGCCTCGACCGCTGCGAATTCGGGCCGACCCTGGTGATCTACCCCGAGGGCATCTGGTACACGGTGACGTCGCGCGCCGATGTGGACGAAGTGCTGGCTGCGCATCTGGTGGCGGGCGGGCGGGCGCACCGGCTGATGTTGACCGAGCATGACGTTCCGCCGCCCAAGGCTTGAGGCCGCACCCATCTTCGCGCCGCCGTTTCACGTGAAACACACCAGCGCGGGGCGCTGCTGCCGCCGGGCGGGCCGATGAGCGGCGCGCTGGATACGATCTTCGCCCGGGCGTCCGGGGCCGGCACCGCGGCCGTGGCCGTGGTACGGCTTTCGGGGCCTAGCGCCGCGGCGGTGCTTCGGCAATTGGCCGGCCGCCTGCCCGCGCCGCGCATGGCGAGTCTCCGCCGGCTGCGGGCCCCGGTCACGCAGGATGTGCTCGACCAGGCGCTGATCCTCTGGTTCCCCGCTCCGCGCAGCTACACGGGCGAAGATGCGGCCGAGTTGCACCTGCATGGCGGGCCGGCGGTGCTGGCCGCGGTGGCGGAGGCGCTTGTCGCGCTCGGCTGCCGGCCCGCCGAGCCTGGCGAATTCACGCGGCGCGCCTTCCTGCACGGGCGGATGGACCTCACCCAGGCCGAGGCCATCGCCGACCTGATTGCGGCGGAGACGGCCGGACAGCGCCAGCAGGCGCTGCGCCAGGCGGAGGGCAGCCTGGCGACGCTGTATGGCGGCTGGACGCAGCGCGCCACGCGCATCCTGGCGCATCAGGAAGCGGCGATTGAATTCGAGATGGACGACCTGCCCAGCGACGTTGCCGACCAGGCCCGATGGGCGGCCGCCACGCTGCGGGCCGAGATTGTGGCGCATCTCGATGATGGTGGTCGCGGGGAGAAGCTGCGCGAAGGGCTGACGGTTGCGATCCTGGGGGCGCCGAATGCCGGCAAATCCTCGCTGTTGAACGCCTTGCTGGGGCAGGAGGCGGCGATCGTCTCAGCCATTCCGGGCACGACGCGCGACGTGATTGAGCGTCGCCTCGACCTCGGCGGCATCCTGGCCACGCTGGCCGATACGGCCGGGCTGCGCCGCACGACCGACGCCTTGGAGCAGGAGGGGGTGCGTCGCGCCCATGCCCGGGCACGCTCGGCAGACCTCGTGCTGGCCGTCTTCGCGGCCGACCAGCCGCCTGATGCCGAGACGCTGGCCGTGCTGGCCGAGGCGCCAACAGCGCTGGTCGTCGCCTCGAAATGCGACCTCGGCGCCTGGCCGGCGCAGATCAGCGGCCATCCGGTGCTCAGCACCAGTGCGCGCACCGGGGACGGCCTGGCCGCCTTGCAGGACGCCCTGGTCCAGATGGCACGGCAGCAGGCCGGGGCAGGGCAGGCGCCCGCCCTGTCCCGCGCGCGGCACCGCGCCGCGTTGAACGACGCCGTGGCGCAGCTGGCGCTGGCCGAGGCCGCACCTCTGCCGGAGTTGGCGGCGGAGGGCTACCGCGCGGCTCTGCAGGCGCTTGGGCGCCTCACGGGGCGGGTCGGGATCGAGGAAATTCTGGATTCCGTCTTCCGCGACTTCTGCATCGGCAAGTAGCCGGCGTATATCCGGCGGCGATGAGCGAGACGCAGTTCGACGTAGTGGTGATCGGAGGCGGGCATGCGGGCTGCGAGGCCGCGGCCGCCGCCGCGCGGTGCGGCGCGCGCACGCTGCTGCTGACTCAGCGGCTCGGGACGATCGGCGAGATGTCCTGCAACCCGGCCATCGGGGGCATCGGCAAGGGGCATCTGGTGCGCGAAGTGGATGCGCTGGACGGCCTGATGGCGCGTGCGGCGGATGCGGCAGCCATCCACGCGAAGCTGCTGAACCGCAGCAAGGGGCCTGCGGTGCGCGGCCCTCGGGTGCAGGCGGACCGGCGGCTGTACCGCACGGCCATGCAGCGCCTGCTGCGCGAGACCGCCAACCTGACCTGCCGGGCGGGCTCCGCCGAGGGGCTGGTGGTCGATGCCGCAGGCGCCGTCTCCGGCGTGGTCACCGCCGATGGCAGCACGATCCGCTGCGGTGCTGTCGTCATCACCACCGGCACCTTCCTGCGCGGCGAGATACACCTCGGCGACCGCCGCACGCCGGCGGGGCGCGCGGGCGATGCGCCGGCCATCGGGCTTGCTTTGGCGCTGGATCAGCTGGGCCTTCCGCTGGCGCGGCTCAAGACCGGCACGCCGCCCCGCCTGGATGGTCGGACGATCGACTGGGCCGCGCTCGAATCGCAGCCCGGGGATGAGCCCCCCGAGCCAATGTCCTGGCTGACCTCCGCCATCACCAACCGCCAGGTCGCCTGCGGCGTCACCTGGACCACGCCGGCGACGCATGCGCTGATCCGTGCCAACCTGCACCGCACGGCCGTCTATGGTGGGCATATCCAGGGGGCGGGGCCACGCTACTGCCCCTCGATCGAGGACAAGGTGGTGCGCTTCGCCGACCGCGAGCGCCATCAGATCTTCCTGGAGCCGGAGGGCCTGGACGACCCGACCGTCTACCCCAACGGCATCTCCACCTCGCTGCCCGAGGATCTCCAGGCCGCCATGATCGCGACCATCCCGGGCCTTGAGCACGCGCGCATCCTGCGGCCGGGCTATGCCATCGAATACGACCATGTCGATCCGCGCGCGCTGGGGCCGACGCTCGAGGTGCGCCAGGCGCCGCGGCTGTTCCTGGCCGGTCAGATCAATGGCACCACCGGCTACGAGGAAGCGGCCGCGCAGGGCCTCATGGCTGGCCTGAATGCGGCGGCGCGGGCGGCCGGCAGCCCCGGCCGCGTGCTGGGCCGCGCCGAGGCCTATATCGGCGTGCTGATCGATGACCTGATCCTGCAGGGCGTCTCGGAGCCCTACCGCATGCTGACGGCGCGGTCCGAGCACCGGCTGAGCCTACGGGCCGACAACGCAGGCTTGCGCCTGACCGACCAAGGCATCGCCTGGGGCTGTGTCGGCCCGGAACGTGCCCGCCGCCATACCGACTTTGCCGCCGCCGTGGCCCTCGCGCTGGCCCGCGCGCGACAGGAAGAGGCAACGCCCTCCGCCCTCGCTGCGGCCGGGCTGCCGGTGCGCCATGATGGCCGGCGCCGCACGGTGCTGGAGGTGCTCGGCCTGCCCGAGGTGAGCGTCGCGCGCGCCGCTGCCGCCTTCCCCTTCTTGGCGACCCTTCCGCCCGAGATCGCCACGCAACTGGAGGCCGAGGCGCTCTATGCGCCCTATCTGCGCCGCCAGGAGGCCGAGCAGCGCCTGCTGCAGCGCGAGGAGCGACTGCGAATCCCCGATGGCGTCGACTTCTCGGCCATCCCCGGCCTTTCGAACGAGATGCGCCAGCGCCTCAGCCGCGCACGTCCGGACAATCTCGGTAGTGCCAGCCGAGTCCCCGGGGTGACGCCGGCGGCCATCGCCGCCCTGGCCGTGCATCTGCGCCGCGGGACTCCTGCCGCGGCCGGATCGGACTGAGTGTTTCACGTGAAACAGCCGGTGCCGGCCGGGGCGCAGCACGCACACGAAGCCGCGCTGGCCCGCCCCCCTTTGCCCGAGGGTCCGCCGACCGACCCGGCATTGGCGGCAAAGCTCGATGCCTTCCTCGCCTTGCTGCTGCGTTGGAACCCGCGCATCAATCTGGTGGCGGAGGCCAGCCCGGCCGAAATACGCAGCCGCCACATCGAGGATTCGCTGCAATTGCTGCCGCTGCTGCCGCCCGGGCCAGGCCCGCTGGGGGATCTTGGCTCGGGCGGCGGATTTCCCGGCCTGATCCTGGCCCTGGCCACCGGCCGCGAGGCGCATCTAGTGGAGTCCGACAGGCGGAAGGCAGCCTTCCTGACGGAGGCCGCTGCCCGACTCGGCCTCACCCGGGTCACGGTCCATGCGACGCGCGCCGAATCCGCCACGCTGCCGCCGCTGGGCGTGCTCACGGCGCGCGCTTTGGCCCCGCTCACGGCGCTGCTGCCGCATGCGGCGCGGTTCCTGGCACCGAACGGCATTGCGCTGTTTCCCAAGGGCCGCACCGCCGAGGCGGAGTTGACCGCGGCTGCCGCTTTCTGGACATTCAGGGTCCAGCGCTTCGCCAGCCGAACCGATCCCGCCGCCACCCTCCTCCAATTGAGTGAAATCCAACGTGTCGGCACGGATGCCTGACCGCCCAATCCCGCGAATCCTTGCCTTTGCCAACCAGAAGGGCGGCGTGGGCAAGACGACGACGGCCATCAACCTCGCTGCCGCGCTGGCGGCGGACCGCAAGGTTCTGTTGCTCGACCTCGACCCCCAGGGCAATGCATCAACGGGACTCGGCATTCCGCGCACCGAGCGCAGCGCCGGCAGCTACGCCCTGCTGGTGGAGGGCCGCCCTCTCGCGGAGCTCATCCGCCCGACCGCCATCCCGAACCTCGCCATCCTGCCTGCCGATCCCGATCTTGCCGGCGCCGAGATCGAACTGGTCGGCCTAGACCGGCGCGAGCACCGTCTCGCCGAGGCGCTCGCCGCCGGCGGCGCTGCGCTGGAGGGCTACCACTACATTTTCTTCGATTGCCCGCCCTCCCTCGGCCTGATCACCCTGAACGCGCTGGTCGCCGCCGATGGCGTGCTGGTGCCGCTGCAGACCGAGTTCTTCGCGCTCGAAGGCATCAGCCAGATCACCCGCACGATCGAGCGCGTGCGCCGCTCCCTCAACCCGCGCCTGGTGCTGGAGGGCATCGTGCTGACCATGGTGGACCGGCGGAACAACCTGTCGGACCTCGTGGCCACCGACGTCCGCGGCTTCTTCAAGGACAAGGTGTTCGAAACCGTGATACCCCGGAATGTCCGCGTCAGCGAGGCGCCATCCCACGGCTTGCCAGTTCTTCTGTATGATTTCCGCTCCCCGGGCGCCCAGGCGCATCTCAGGCTCGCAGTAGAGTTCCTGAAGCGGGAGCGGGCGCGCGGAGGCACCTTGGCATGAGCACAACCCGCAAGCCGCTGTCCCGCCTCGGCCGCGGCCTCTCCGCCCTCATTCCGGATGCGCCCGCCGCGCCTGGCGCCGATGCGCTGCGCAGCGTTCCGGTGGAATCGCTCGAACCGGGGCCCTTCCAGCCGCGCGGCGGCATGGACCGCACCAGCCTCGATGAACTGGCCGCCTCGATCCGCGAACATGGCATCCTGCAGCCGATCCTGGTGCGCCCCAAGCGCGGCAGCACGGACAGCTTCGAGATCATCGGCGGCGAACGCCGCTGGCGCGCCGCGCAGGCCGCGCAGCTGCACGAGGTGCCGGTCGTCATCCGCGACCTCGGCGACAGGGAAGCCATGGCCGCCGGCCTGGTCGAGAACCTGCAGCGGCAGGACCTGAACGCGCTGGAGGAGGCCGAGGGCTACAAGCGCCTGCTTGAGGAATTCGGCGTCACGCAGGAGGCGCTCGGCACGGCCGTCGGCAAAAGCCGCAGCCACGTGGCCAACACGCTGCGCCTTCTGGCGCTGCCGCAGCCGGTGCGCGACCTGGTGCGCAACGGCATCCTCACGGCCGGCCATGCCCGCGCCCTGCTGACCGCGCCGGATCCCGGGCGTCTCGCGGCGCAGGTGGTCGCGCGCGGCCTCAACGTACGCCAGACCGAGGCCCTGGCCGCCGCCAGGCCGCGCCCCGGTGGCGCCGACAGCAAGCCCGACGATCCCGAAACCCGCGCCCTGCAGCGCGACCTGACCGAGCGCCTCGGCCTTCAGGTGCTCATCCGCCACCAGGGCAAGGGTGGCGAGGTGACGATCCGCTATCGCGACCTCGACCAGCTGGATGGGCTGGTGCGGCTTTTGGGCGGCGGCTGAGGCCGCTCAGCGCCGCGCCGCGGCCTGACGCGCCAGCGCCGCCACCGCCGCCCGCGCCACGGCGGCATCGGCATCGCGGAAGGCCGTGGTCTTGGTGCGGCGCTCGGCCTCCAGCAGGGCCGCGCCAGCCGCCTCCAGCGCCGTGCCGGACCAAAGCCGCAGCGCGCGGTCGAAAGCCGGCTTGTGACGGAAGAACACCGGCGGGCGCAGCACGCCGGCATCGCCGCCGGCCACGATGGCCTCATGCAGCCGCTGCACATGCCGAAGTGCGGCCCGCAGCACCATCACCGGGTTGGCACCCTCGGCGAAGGCGGCATCCAGCGCACGGTCCGCGCCCGGCGCGTCGCCCGCCGTCGCGGCCATCAAGGCCTCGTCCAGGTCGAGCGCCGCGCCCTCCGCCACACAGGCCATCGCCGCCTCCTCATCCACCCGCCCGCCAGGGCCGACATACAGCGCCAGCACCTCCACCGCGCGGCGCAGCAGCATCCGGTCCTCGCCGAGGCGCATGGCGAGCCAGGACAGCGCCGGCCCATCGGCCTGCACGCCCTGCTCACGCAGCAGTCGGCCAATCGTCGCGGCCAGCTCCTCGCCGCGCTCCCGCCAGCAGGCGATCACCATCACCTCCGGCGCCGCCTCGGCCATCGCGCGCAGCTTGGAGCGGGCGGAAAGCTCGCCGCCCTCCATCACCAGCAGGGCTTCGCCGCCCGTTGCCAGCGCGTCCTTCAGCGGGCCGGCATGGCTGTCGGTGGCCTCGCGCAGCCGCACCACGCGCCGCCCGCCGGTCAGCGCCAAGGCGGCGGCTTCGCCGGCCAGGGCGCCGGGGCGTGCGGCTTCCTCGCGGCTCAACTCGGCCAGGCGGAACGGGTCGTCCATGGCGCCGCCGAGCACGGCGCGCTGCAGCGCTTCGGCGCGCTCCCGCACCAGGCCGGCATCGTCGCCATGCAACAGCACGGCCCGCGTCGCGCCGGGATCGGCCAGGAAGGCCACCAACCGCCGCGGCTCCAGCTTCGCCATGCTGCCTCAGGCTCCCCGTCGCTCAGCGCGCCAGGGTCCAGCCGCCCAGCGGGTCCACCCCACCGCCGCTCGGGTCGCGCGGTGCCACGCTGGCCGCGGGCGCCGCGCCGGCTGCGTCCACCGGCATCGCCTGCGCCTGCCCGTCGCGCTGCCGCCGCAGCACCATCGCCACGCGCGTCACCACCTCTTCCGCCAGCGTATCGGCCAGCCGGGCGAAGGCGGCGTCGCGGCTGTAGTCGGCGGCGAAATACTGGCTCGTCGGTATGTTGGAGGCATCCAGGGCGCGTTCGAAGCCGTTGGCTACGGCCTCGGGCGGCGTGCCGAGCTTCACCAGGGTCCATTGTGCTGTCGCAATGGTTCGCAGCCTGGTCGCGCCGCCGCTGGGCTGGATCGCGACACCATCCACGAGCAATGCCGGCTGCACCCGCAATTCGTAGCGCGCGGCCGTCACGCCGGCCGTGCCCTGGCCCAGGCGGTGCTGCAGGCCGCGCCGGGTCAATTGCCCGAAGCGCTCGGGGATGACGGGCACCTGCACTGCGGCGAGGTCGGCCGCGATGTCGCCCTGGCCGCCGGCCGCGCCATTCCGCGCCGCGCCGCCGCCATGGATCGGTTGGAAGCCGCAGCCACCCGCCAGCAGCAGGCCGAGCGCCGAAACACCCAGCCCCAAGGCCCGGCGGCGTGGCGTTTCAGACAACAAAATTGACCACGCGACCGGGCACATGGATGCGCTTCTTCACCGGCTTGCCGCCGAAGGCCCGCTGCACATTCTCCTCGGCCTCCGCCATGGCAAGGATGCGCTCCTCCGCCAGGCCCACCGGCACCTCGATCGTCGCGCGCAGCTTGCCCAGCACCTGCACGGCCAGCTTCACCGTATCCGCCTGTAGCAGCGCGGGCTCGGCCTCTGGCCAGGGCATCTCAGCCACCAGCAGGTCGTGGCCCGGGCGCAACAGGCCGAACAGTTCCTCCGCCAGATGCGGCATCATCGGCGCGGAGAGGCGGGCCAGCGCCTCCAGCGCCTCGCGCCGCGCCGCGCCCATGCCCTCGGCCGCCGCCTCGGCCTCGGCCTCGCCGATCGCGTTGGCGAATTCGTGGATGCGCGCCACCGCCACGTTGAAGGCGAAGCCTTCCAGCGCCTCGGTCACGGCGGCGATGGTGCGATGCGTCGCCTGCCGCAACTTGCGCGCTGCGCCGAGGGCCTCGCCGGGCGCCGCGCCGGGCGCCGGCAGCGCGGGCAGCGCCGTCGCGGCCAGCCGGTAGAGCCGCTGCGTGAAGCGGAAGGCGCCCGCCACGCCGCTTTCCGTCCACTCCATGTCGCGCTCGGGCGGGTTGTCGGAGAGGATGAACCAGCGCGCCGTGTCGGCCCCGTATTTCGCGATGATCGCCCCGGGGTCCACCGTGTTGCGCTTCGACTTCGACATCGCCTCGGTGCGGCCGATGGTCACGGGCTCGTTGGTGCCCTTCACGTTGGCGATCCGCGTGCCGTCCGCGGCGTTGCCGAACTCGACCTCCTCCGGATACAGCCAGCGCCCATCGACGCCCTTGTAGCTCTCGTGCTGCACCATCCCCTGGGTGAACAGCCCGGCGAAGGGCTCGGCCAGCGCCAGGTGGCCGGTGGCCTGCATCGCGCGGGTGAAGAAGCGGCTGTAGAGCAGGTGCAGGATCGCGTGCTCGATGCCGCCGATATACTGGTCCACCGGCAGCCAGCCATCCACCGCCGCGCGCGTCACAGGCTCCACGGCGTGCGGCGAGCAGAAGCGGGCGAAGTACCACGACGAATCGACGAAGGTGTCGCATGTGTCGGTCTCGCGCCGCGCCGGCTTGCCGCAGGAGGGGCAGGGCACGTGCTTCCAGCTGGGGTGGTGGTCCAGCGGATTGCCGGGACGCGAGAAATCCACGTCCTGCGGCAGTTCCACCGGCAGCTGCGCCGCCGGCACCGGCACCGGCCCGCAATCGTCGCAATGGATCACCGGGATCGGGCAGCCCCAATAGCGCTGGCGGGAGATGCCCCAGTCGCGCAGGCGCCAATTCACCACGCCATGGCCGGCACCCTGCGCCTCCAGCCGCGCGATCACGGCGCGCTTGGCGGCGGGCACGCCCAGCCCGTCGAGGAAGTCCGAGTTGAAGATCGTGCCGTCATCGGTGAAGGCCAGATCGGCCACGCTGAACTGCGCCGGGTCGCCGTCCGGCGGCAGCACCACGGGCGTCACCTCCAGCCCGTATTTGCGGGCGAAATCCAGGTCACGCTGGTCATGCGCCGGGCAGCCGAAGATGGCGCCGGTGCCGTATTCCATCAGCACGAAATTGGCGATCCACACCGGGTAGAGGCGGCCGTTGAACGGGTGGCGCACGCGAAAGCCGGTGTCGAAGCCGCGCTTCTCCGCCTGTTCGATCGCCGCCTCGGAGGTGCCCATGCGGCGGCATTCCGCCACGAATTCGGCCGCCGCCGGGTTGGCCGCCGCGGCCGCCGCGGCCAGCGGATGCTCGGCCGCCACCGCCAGGAAGCTCATGCCGAACAGCGTGTCCGGACGGGTGGTAAAGACCTCGACGTCGGCAATGTTTTCCACTGGCTGGTCCAACTGGAAGCGCAGCCGCGCCCCCTCGCTGCGGCCGATCCAGTTGGACTGCATCAGCTTCACGCGGTCCGGCCAGCGGTCCAGCGTGCCCAGCGCGTCCAGCAGATCGGGCGCGAATTTCGTGATGGCGAAGAACCACTGGCTGAGCTTCTTCTTCTCCACCAGCGCGCCGGACCGCCAGCCGCGGCCGTCGATCACCTGCTCATTCGCCAGCACGGTGCCGTCCACCGGGTCCCAGTTCACCCAGGACTCCTTGCGCTCGACCAGCCCGGCCTTCCAGAAATCCAGGAACAGCTTCTGCTGCTGGCCGTAATAGGCCAGGTCGCAGGTGGCGAATTCCCGGCTCCAATCGAGGCCGAGCCCCATGCGCTTCAGCTCGGCGCGCATGTTGGCGATGTTGGCGTAGGTCCATTCGCCGGGGTGGATGCCGCGCTCCCGCGCCGCATTCTCGGCGGGCAGGCCGAAGGCGTCCCAGCCCATCGGGTGCATCACCAGATGCCCGCGCGCCCGCTTGTAGCGCGAGACGACGTCGCCCAGCGTGTAGTTGCGCACATGCCCCATGTGGATCTTGCCCGAGGGGTAGGGAAACATCTCGAGCACGTAGTATTTCCGCGCCCCCGGCGGCGGCACGTCGGGCACCGCGAAGCAGGCGCGTTCGTTCCAGGCGGCCTGCCAGCGGGGCTCGGCGGTCGCGAAATCATGGCGCGGCGGCTCTCGCCCGGCCGGGGGGGTCAGTTCGTTCATGGCGCCGCAAGTTAGGGGCAGGCGGCGCGGCTGGAAAGGCTCGGCACGGCGCCAAGCGGCGCCGCGTGTTGCGCCTTACCGCACCGCCGCGGTGGATTCGGCGCGCAGCTCCCGCGCCCGGCTCAGCACCTGGTCCTCGAGCTCGGAGACGGTGCCGGTGGAGACCGGCGCGTCCACCCAGGTGCCGCCGCGCGCCTCCTGCCGGAACAGCGAGATGCGCACGCCGTCGGAGCGCAGCTGCCGGCCGAGGATATAGGCGGTGGCGCGGAAGCGCTCGCCCTGCGCGCCGGGCGGCGCATACCAATCGGTGATGATGACGCCGCCGAAGGGATCGGCCGAGGAGAGCGGCATGAAGGACAGCGTGTCGAGCGTGGCGCGCCAGAGGAAGGCGTTCACGCCGATGCCGCCGCCGCTGCTGTCGGAGCTGCCCTGGCCACGCTGGCTGCGATCCGTCCCGATGATCAGGATGCCATCGGTGCCGGCGAGGCGGCCGCGCACGAAATCCCGCCGGCTGCCGGTGTTGTATTCATCCTGGCCGGGCACGCGGAAATTGCCGCCGGAGGTGTCGCAGGCGGCGAGAAGGCCGGCCGAGAGGGCCGCCAGGGTGACGCCCCGCATCAGGGGCAGCCGCAGTCGATGGATCATGTCTCTCCGTCCCCGGGTTGCCTGAGGCGGCCCGCTTCCGCGCGGTCTTTAGCGCCAAGGGACCGCGGCGGGAAGCGTTTCGCCGCGCGGGCCCGCAAAAACGGCCGGAACAGAAAAGGGCGGCGGGTTTCCCCGCCGCCCCTCGTGTGGCGACCTTGCGGCGCCGCTTGGCTCAGAAGGCCAGGCGCGTGCCGAAGAACACGCCTTCCCAGTTGCGGTTCTGCAGCGTGCCGCCCTGGGCCGTGATGTTCACGTTCTTGTCCTGGGCGTTGTTGTAGTTCAGGAACACTTCCAGGCCCGGCGCCACGGTGTAGGCCGCACCGATGCCCCAGCCGGTCTGCGTCCGGTCGGAGACTTCGATGTTGTTGACGATGCCGTTGTCCTGGTAGCCCTGGCCGTAATACGCGCCGACGCTGATCGCGCCGGTCACGTAGGTCACGCCCAGCAGCCAGTGGGAGGAGCTGTCGCGGTTCGAGCCATTGGCGTTGTTCGCCAGCGGCGCGCGGCCGACCGACGGGCCCGAGTAGTTGCCCCAGGTGTATTCGCCGCCGACCGTGAAGCCGAAGGCCGTCAGGTTGATACCACCGGTGTAGGCGGTGATGTCGCGGAAGCCGCGGCCGCCGGACAGCGCCTGGCCCGCATTGGGGGGCGTGCCGGTGATGGAGTTGCTCTGCGCATCGGCGCGCATCGCACTGAACGCCGCCGCGATGCCGACATTGCTGAACGAACCGCGGTAACGCAGCGAGCCCGAGATCTCGTTGCTGAGGGTCGTGGCGTCGCGCTGCGTGGCGGAGGCCGCGATCGCCGTGCCGCCGGCGCCCAACGTATCCACGGCGCGGCCGAAGAACATACGGTCGCCTTCGCCGGGGTTCGGCCCGTAGGACAGGCCGAAGTCGAAGCCGAAGAACTGCGGCGACAGGTAGACGATCTTCGTCGAGTCGTTGCCGTCGTTGATGCCGGTCAGGATCGACGGGTTGCCGCCGGTGCCGTTCGCGGTGCCGAGGATGCCCACGTCCCACGCGCCGTCAGCGCCGAAGCCGGTGATCGAGGGGGCGCGCACCGCCATGATGCTGGCCGCGCTGTCTTCCTCACCGAAGCGCACCGTGCCGAGCGTCGGGCTGGTGACGAACACATAGGCTTCGTCGAGGTCGAGCGCAGAGCCCGAGCCACCGCCGACGTTGTCGTTCTGGATCTCGACGACGGCGCCGTAGGCCAGGCCGTTGGCGGCCTTGCCGTTCACGAACACCTGGATCTCGACCTCGTTGCGGAAGTCGAAGTTCTGGCGGGACTGACGGCCCTGGGCGTTCACGCCGGTCGGCGCGCCGCGGGCGCTGTCGAGGTCGTCGCTGACCCAGGCACCAGTGGTCTGCAGGTAGCCGCCGACGCGCACGGTCGGCGCGGTCTGCGCCTGCGCGGCGGTCGCGCCGAGCAGCGCAGCGCCGACCACCGCGGTCGTGCCAAGCAGAATCTTGCGCATATCTAAAAACCTCCTCCTGAACCGGGTGGCCCCCGGCATGCAACGGCCCGCCTGCCCCCCTCGGCAGGTCGCCGCCATTGGGGAGCAATCCCCTCGGGCGGTCAGGCCTGGGGCAGACTATTGGCCTGCGCATGACGGGCAGGCAACCAGCCTGTGGATGAAGGCGCGACTTCCTTGAAACAGTGTGACCCGGCGGCCACAGGCTGTTACGCGGCGTGTCACGCGCGCCCGGCAAGGCCCTCGATCGCCGCCAGCCCCCGCGCCCAGCGCCGCGGCAGCCGCCCCGCCCGGCCCGCCGCCACGCCCCCCAGCGCGATGGCGGGCCGCCCGAAGCCGCGCGCCAGCCCCGCCCAGCGCAGCGGCCCCAGCGCCGGCGCGCCCGGGTGGCTGGCCGTGGGGAAGGCAGGCGAGACGAAGCCGCAATCCGCACCGATCCGCCGCGCCCGCGCCAGCCCCGCCCGCCCATGCACCGCCGCCGAGAGCAGCGCCCAGGGCGCGCCGCGCCGCCGCGCCAGCAGGAAGGGCAGCAGCCCGGCGCAGCCCGCACGGTCCGGCACATGCAGCCCGGCCCGCGCCGCCAGCGCGCGCCTTCCCTCGCCGCCCAGCAGCAGCACCAGCCCCCGGCCGCGTGCCAGGCGCCGCAGCCGCGCCAGCACGGCGGGCGCGGCACCCCGCGCCAGCACCCCCGCGCCGCGCGGCAGCCGCGCGGCCGGGCCGCAGGGGTCGGGCAGCCGCGCGGGGTCCGAGACCAGCCACAGCCGCGGCAGGGCGCGCCCGTGCCGATCAGCCGCCGGCTTGAGCCGCCGGCTCCACCCTTCTAGCGTCCGCCCCATGAACCCCGATCCCATCGCCGCCAGCCTGGCGCGCCTGCGCGACAGCATCGCGGAGGCCTGCCTGCGCGCCAACCGCGACCCCGCCGGGGTCACCCTCGTCGCGGTCTCCAAGACCCACCCGGCCGCGGCGGTGGAGGCCGCGCTGGCCGCCGGGCAGTTGGTGTTCGGCGAGAACCGGGTGCAGGAGGCGCAGGCGAAGTTCCCCGCGCTGCGCCCCGCCCACCCGGGGCTGCGCCTGCACCTGATCGGCGGGCTGCAGACCAACAAGGCGCGCGATGCGGTGCGCGTGGCCGATGTGATCGAAAGCCTCGATCGCCCGAAGCTGGCCGCCGCCCTGGCCGACGCCATGCAGAAGGAAGGCCGCAGCGTGCGGCTGCTGGTGCAGGTGAACACCGGCGACGAGCCGCAGAAGGCCGGCGTGCCCCGCGTCGAGGCCGATGCCTTCATCCGCGCCTGCCGCGAGGAACACGGCCTGACGGTGGAGGGGCTGATGTGCATCCCGCCCGCGGCCGAGGACCCGCGCCCGCATTTCGCCGCACTGGCCGTCCTGGCCGCGAGGCACGGCCTCGCCACGCTCTCGATGGGCATGAGCGGCGACTACGCCGCCGCCATCGCCGAGGGTGCGACGCATGTGCGCGTGGGCACCGCCATCTTCGGCACGCGTCCCGCCGCGCCGCAGGCTTGACGGCCGGCGCGCCGCCACGGAAAGCATCGGCCCCTTCAAGCGACTGGCAAAACCATGACCCGCGTCTTCTCCGGCATCCAGCCCTCCGGCGTGCCCACCCTCGGCAACTACCTCGGCGCCATCCGCAACTGGGTGCCGCTGCAGGACACGCAGGAGGCGATCTATTGCGTGGTGGACCTGCACGCGATCACGCAGTGGCAGGACCCGCGCGAATTGGCGCGGCAGACGCGGGAGATGGCGGCGGCGCTGATCGCCTGCGGGCTGGACCCGCGGCGCTGCACGCTGTTCATCCAGTCGCATGTCCACGCCCATGCGCGGCTGGCCTGGATCTTCAACTGCGTGGCCCGGCTGGGCTGGCTGAACCGCATGACGCAGTTCAAGGACAAGGCGGGCAAGGACCGCGAGGCCGCCTCATCCGGTCTCTATGTCTATCCGAACCTGATGGCGGCCGACATCCTGACCTACCACGCCACCAAGGTGCCGGTGGGCGACGACCAGCGCCAGCACCTCGAACTCGCCAACGACATCGCCCAGAAGTTCAACCACGACTACGGCGTGGCCTTCTTCCCGACGATCGAGCCGCTGATCCAGGGCGTGGCCGCCCGCGTGATGAGCCTGCGCGACGGCACGCGGAAAATGAGCAAATCCGACCCCTCGGACCAGTCGCGCATCAACCTCACCGACGACCACGACGCGATCGCGCTGAAGATCCGCCGCGCCAAGACCGACGCCGAGCCTCTGCCGGAGCATGAGGCTGGCCTGGAAGCCCGGCCGGAGGCGCGCAACCTGGTGGGCATCCTGGCCGCCATCACCGGCACGCTGCCGGAGAACGTGCTGCGCGCCCATGCCGGCAAGGGCTTCGGTGCGTTCAAGGAGGTGCTGACCGAGGCGCTGGTGGCGCATCTCGACCCGATCCGAAAGGAGATGGCGCGCCTGCTGGACGACCCCGCGACGCTGGATGCGCAGCTGCGCCTCGGCGCCGAGCGGGCGGACGCCATCGCCACGCCGATCTGCAACCGCGCCGAGGAGATCGTGGGCTTCCTGCCGCGACGCTGACGCGAGCGCTACAGCCCGCGCATCAGCACCCAGGCCCAGAGCGGCAGCGTCAGCACGGACAGCAGGTGTTCGCTGGTGGTGATGGCCGCCATCAGCGGCGCATCGCCGCCCATGGCGCGCGCCATGACATAGCTGGTCGCTGCCGTGGGCAGCGCCATGAACAGCACGGCGATGGCGGTGGCCAGCGGCGCCAGCCCGAAGCCGAGGCACAGCAGCCAGGTGAGGCCGGGCATCACCACCAGCTTCAGCGCCGCCGTTGCCAGCTGCGTGCCCGCCCGGTCGCTGAGCCCGCGCAGCGTCAGCGCCGCGCCGACGCACAGCAGCCCCAGCGCCACCGAGGCCTGGCCCAGCGCGCGCAAAGCGGGCCCGACCCCGGCCGGCAGCCCGCCGGCCAAGGACAGCGCGAAGCCCGCCACGCAGCCCAGGATCAGCGGGTTCAGCAGCACCAGCCGCGCCAGCGCCAGCGGCCGGATGCGCACGCCGCGCCCCAGCCCGAAGGCCAGCGTGGCCACGGCCTGCACGAAGGGCACGATCAGCCCCGTCGCCACCGCCGCCAGCGCCAGGCCGGGCGCGCCCCACAGCGCGCCGGCCAGCGAGAAGCCCATCAGGTTGTTGAAGCGGATGCCGCCCTGCAGCACCGATGTCATCGCCGCATGGCCGTGGCCCAGGGCGCGGGCCAGCAGCACCGCCAGCCCCGTGCCGAGGCCGAGCGCCAGCCACAGCACCGCCGCCATGTCGCCGATCGGCAGCGCCGCGAGGTCGGTGCCCGCCAGCACGGCGGCGATCAGGCTGGGCAGAAGCACCCAGAAGATCAGCCGCTCGATCCCCGCCCACACGGCATCCTCGCGCAGCAGCCGCCGGCGCAGCACAGCGCCGAGGGCCAGCAGGCCGAACACGGGCACGAAGGCATCAAGCCAGGGGGTCATTTCAAGCGCGCGAAGGTTTCACCTTCGCGCCCCTCAGACGCCGGGCGGGCCGCATCCGCGGCCCTTGGCTTCGCCGCACTTGCGGCGGCGCCCATTCGGGCGCTAGGCCCTGCGGGCCGCAGGTTCGACCGCCGAGCGCCGAGAATCATACGCGGGCCGCTGCCGGCGCTGACGCGCTCAGCCGGTTTCGGCCCGGTCGGGCAGCCCCGGCGCCGGGCGCACCGTGGCGCCGCGGGCGATGTCGCGCAGGCAGGCGGCCTCGCCGCGCCGGGCGGTGCCCACGGCGCGTGCCGCGGCGAAGGCCACGCGCAGCGAACGGCTGGCCCCCTCCTCGGGATACAGCACGATGTCGAGATGGCATTGCGCCGATTGGTAGTGCCACACCTCGGCCGGGCCTTCAGCACGGCGCAGCCGGGGCTCGCCCAGCCAGCGGGTGATGGCCTCGGGCGCCTGGCCGATCAGCTCGCCGGCCTGGCTGGGCGGCGTGCCGTCGCCGCCCTGGCGGGGCGGTGCGGCGCGTGGGGCTGCGGCCTGAGGCGCGGCCGGGCCCGTGGCTGGCGGCGGCGCGCCGGTGACGCCGGTGATGCTCGCCTGGTGGGTGGCCAGCGCGTCGCGCAGCACCTCGGCCGGGTCGGCCGGGTCGGGCGCGGCGCAGGCGATGGGCAGCAGCAGGGCCAGGAGCAGCGGGGCGCGGCGTCGCATCGGCGGTGATGGTTCCTGCTGCGGGACGGGGCCCGCGCCGTCCCGCAACGGGGCGGCGCGGGGGCCCGGTGGGCGGTTCAGCCCTCGGCGAAGGCGCGCGGCGCGGGGCCGGGCGCCACCTGGCCGTCGCCCAGCATCTCCATGCGGCCGGAGACCTGGCCGCCATCCTCGACCATCAGGCGGCGGCAGCGCGCGATGCCGACCACGCGGCCGGTGCCGCGAATCACCAGCGCGCCGCGCGCGGTGAGCGTGCCGTCGAACACGCCGGCGATCTCGGCATCCTCGACCTGGACCTCGCCCTTGAACACGCCGGTCTGGCTGATCGAGAGCTCGGTGGCCTGGATCATCTGGCTTTCCACCGTGCCTTCCACCACCAGGCGCTCGGCGTCGCTGACGGTGCCCTGCAGGCTGATGCCGCGGCCGACTACGAGGGTGCGGCGGTCCGGTGCGCCGGGGCGGGGCACCGGGGCGCCGGCCATCGGCCCGCCCATCGGCCCACCCATCGGCGCCGTCATCTGCGGCGGCCGGGGCGGAATGGCGGTGCCAGCTGGCGGGGCGACGCCGGCGGGCATGGTGGGGGTGGGGGTGGGCGGCTTGGGAACGAGGCTCATGGCGGAAGGATCCCTGCTGGCGGGTCGGAAGGGCGGCGCGCCCAATTCGGGGTCGCGTGCCGTGGGAACGGTGGCGGGAGAACTGGCGGGGGCTGGCGGTTCGGCGCCGGAGGCAGCCGGCTTCTCGTCGCGCCGGCGGCCGAAGACATTCATGCTCGTCCCCCTTCATCAACGATGGACCCGGGCCAGGCCCGGCTTTACCGCAACCGCGGAGGCGGCGCCCCCGCCCCACTCCGTGGGCTTCGGCTAACATGCGCGCGGCGGCGGAGACAACCGGCCGAACGGCCCGGGCGGCCGGTTTTCCACAACTGCGTCGCGGCGCCCTCGCCGCGCCCATACGTTGCGGCGTTCCCGCCGCGCCTGTGCGTCGCGGCGTGCCGGCCGGGCCGGGCCGGCGCCGCCGCGCCGGGGGCTAGCCCTGCCGCGGGGCTTGCGGCAGGGTCCGCGGCCCTTCGGGGTCCGCACGGCCCCGCCCCCCCATCGACAGGATCGCCCGCCCCATGACCACGCCTGCCCTCGACCTGCTCGGCATCGGCAACGCCATCGTGGATGTGCTGGCGCGCGCCGATGACGCCTTCCTGGCGCAGCACGGCATGACCAAGGGCAGCATGGCGCTGATCAGCACAGAACAGGCCGAGGCGATCTACGCCGCGATGGGCCCGGGGGTGGAGGGCAGCGGCGGCTCGGGCGCCAACACCTGCGCGGTGGCTGCCGCCATGGGCGCGCGGGTGGGCTTCCTCGGCAAGGTGGCGGATGACGCGCTGGGCCAGGTGTTCGGCCACGACATCCGCGCCGCGGGCGTGCGCTTCCCCACCGCGCCGCTGCAGGCCGGCGTGCCCGGCCATGCGCCCACCGCGCGCTGCCTGATCCTGGTGACGCCGGATGGCCAGCGCACCATGAACACCTATCTCGGCGCCTGCGTCAGCTTCGGCCCCGACGATGTGGACGAGGCCGAGGTGGCCTCGGCCGCCGTGCTGTATCTGGAGGGCTACCTGTTCGATCCGCCGGCCGCGCAGGCCGCCTTCCGCAAGGCCGCCCGCGCGGCGCATGCCGCCGGCCGGCGCGTGGCGCTGACGCTGTCGGACCCCTTCTGCGTCGGCCGCCACCGCGCCGCCTTCCGCGCCTTCGTGCAGGAGGAGGCCGACATCCTGTTCGCCAACGAGGCCGAGCTGCTGAGCCTGTATGAGACGGACGACCTGGACGCGGCCCTCGGCCAGCTGCGGCAGGAGGTGATGCTGGCGGCGGTGACGCGCAGCGAGAAGGGCAGCCTCGTGGTGGCCGGCGCCGAGAGCTGGGCGGTGGCGGCGGTGCCGACCACGGTGGTGGACACCACCGGCGCCGGCGATGCCTATGCCGCGGGCTTCCTGGCCGGCATGGCGCTGGGCAAGACGCTGCCGGAATGCGGCCGCTGGGGCAGCGTGGCGGCGGCCGAGGCGATCAGCCATTTCGGCGCCCGCCCGCAGGCGGACTTGAAGGCGCTGGTGGCGCGCGGATAGGGCGCGCGCCAAAGCCCGCAAATTCGGGGCGCGCAACTTCGGCGCCCGCCGCGGGTTGAAGCTGCGCGGCCACCGCCAAACCCGGGCCGCGCGGAAGGTTCCCCATGCGCCACCCGGCCCTGCTGCTGTCCACCCTGTTGCTGAGCGCGCCGCTGGCCGCTGCGCCCGCCCTGGCCCAGCCACGGCCCGAAGCAGCCAGGCCCGAAGCGGCGCGGCCCAACCGCACCTTCGCCACCGGCATCGACCAGGACCCGGCGACGCTGCTCCGCCTGGCCGAGGCCAGCGTAGCCGCCGGCCGGCTGACCCAGGCGCGCGAATATCTCGAACACGCCGAATCGCGGCTGCTGACGCGCACCGAGCTGGCCAGCGAGGCCGGAAGGCCGGCACGCTCGGCCACCATCGCCACCATGGCCGAGGCGCGTGCCGCGCTGGCGCGGGGCGACCGCACGGCGGCGGCCTCCGGCATCGCCACCGCGCTGGCGCGCGTCATGGCCCGCGCGCCCGACACCCTGCCCGACGACAAGCTGGCGGGTGGGCCGAGCAGCCCCGCCGTGCCCATCGCGCCGGGCGCGCCGGCCGCGGTGCCGCAGCCCTGGTCGCCGATGGCGGACACCAAGCCGGCGCTTTAGCCGCCCGGGCTGTAACCCCGGTCTGCGCTTCGCGCTCGCTTTTTCCGGGCGGCGCCCCTATGTGTGCGCCGCATCAAGCAAAAGGTCGGCTGTCCGGCCCGCGATGACCGTCCGATGACGGTCCTCCCGGGGCGGCGGCGGTCGGCCGAACCGGAAGTCGGACTGCACACATGGAACTCCGCAACGTCGCGATCATCGCGCATGTCGACCACGGCAAGACGACGCTGGTCGATAACCTGCTGAAGCAGGCCGGCGCCTTCCGCACCAACCAGGTGGTGGCGGAACGCGCGATGGACCGCAACGACCTCGAGCGCGAGCGCGGCATCACCATCCTGGCCAAGTCCACCGCGGTGGAATGGAAGGGTGTGAAGATCAACATCGTGGACACGCCCGGCCACGCCGATTTCGGCGGCGAGGTCGAGCGCATCCTCTCCATGGTGGATGGCGCCGTGGTGCTGGTGGATGCCGCCGAGGGCGTGCTGCCGCAGACCAAGTTCGTGCTGACCAAGGCGCTGGCCCGCGGCATCCGCCCGATGGTGGTGGTGAACAAGGTGGACCGCCAGGATGCGCGGCCCGACGAAGTCCACACCGAGATGTTCGACCTGTTCGCGGCACTCGGCGCCGATGACGACCAGCTGGATTTCCCGATGCTGTTCGCATCCGGCCGGCAGGGCTGGGCCGACACCACGATGGACGGCCCGCGCAAGGACCTCTCCGCGCTGTTCGACCTGATCCTGAGCCATGTGCCGGCCCCGGGCCTGGATGCCAGCAAGCCCTTCGCGATGAACGCCGCCATCCTGGAGGCCGACAATTTCCTCGGCCGCATCCTGACCGGGCGGATCGAGCAGGGCACCGCGCGGCTGAACATGCCGGTGAAAGTGCTGCGCCAGGACGGCAGCGTGGTGGAGACCGGGCGCCTCACCAAGCTGATGACCTTCCGCGGGCTAGAGCGGGTGGTGGTGGAAACCGCGCAAGCGGGCGACATCATTGCCATCGCCGGCCTTGAGAACGGCACCATCCCCGACACCATCTGCGACCCCGCCGTGGCCGCGCCGCTGCCCGCCATCCCGGTGGACCCGCCCACACTCGCGATGACCTTCCGCATCAATGACGGCCCGCTGGGCGGGCGCGAGGGCAAGAAGGTCACCTCGCGCCAGATCCGCGACCGGCTGTTCAAGGAGGCCGAGGGCAACGTCGCCATCAAGGTGAAGGTCAGCGAGGAGGTGGACGCCTTCGAAGTGGCCGGCCGCGGCGAATTGCAGCTGGGCGTGCTGATCGAGCAGATGCGCCGCGAGGGCTTCGAACTGACCATCGGCCGCCCGCGCGTGCTGATGCGCGAGAACCCCGAGACCGGCGAGCGCGAGGAGCCCTTCGAGGAATGCCTCGTCGACGTCGATGAGGAATACTCGGGCGTGGTCGTGCAGAAGCTGAGCCTGCGCAAGGGCCAGATGCAGGACATGCGGCCCTCCGGCGGCGGCAAGCAGCGCCTGACCTTCCTGATCCCCTCGCGCGGGCTGATCGGCTATCACGGCGAATTCCTGACGGACACGCGCGGCACCGGCATCATGAACCGGCTGTTCGCCGGCTATCAGCCCTGGGCCGGGCCGATCGAGGGCCGGCGCAACGGCTCGCTGATCAGCAATTCCGACGGCGAGGCCATCCAATACGCGCTGTTCTACCTGCAGGAGCGCGGGACGCTGTTCGTCGATCCGGGCGTGAAGGTCTATGTCGGCCTGATCCTCGGCGAGCATTCGCGCGACAACGACCTTGAGGTGAACCCCATCAAGGAAAAGAAGCTCACCAACATCCGCGCCGCCGGCAAGGACGAGGCGCTGCTGCTGGTGCCGCCGCGGCGCATGAGCCTGGAACAGGCGATCGCCTACATCGAGGATGACGAGCTGGTGGAGGTGACGCCCTCGGCGATCCGCCTGCGCAAGCGCTACCTCGACCCGCATGAGCGCAAGAAGCACGCGCGCCGGGCGGAAAGCGAAGCCGCGTAGCCATGGCTTAGGCTGATTGCCATTGCGGTCCGTAATGGCAATCAGCTAGGTTTCTGCCATGAAACCGGGATTGTGGCAGATGGACCTCGGTTCTCCAGGCGTTTCGGTGAAGGTCGATGCCTCGGGCCGGGTCGTGATTCCGCGCGACCTGCGCGATGCGCTCGGCATCCCGGATGGCGGCGAACTGCGGCTTTCGGTGGAGAATGGCGAATTGCGCGCCACCACGCGGCTCACCGCGCTCCGCCGGATCCAGCAGGAGGTGCGCGCGCTGGCGCCGCCCGGCGCGCTGCTTTCCGAGGCGTTGATCGCGGAGCGTCGCGCCGAGGCGCGCACTGCACAAAGCTATGCGGACGCCGCGCGCCCTGCGCAAATCCGCGCGGAGGCCGCGCCCGGGCTGCACGAGGGCCAGGCGCCGGCGCCGGCCGCCCCGCCGGGGCGGCAGAAGCGGCGTGGCTGAGCCGGGCGTCCTGCTCGACGCCTCCGCCTTCCTCGCCCTGATCCTGGACGAACCGGGCGCCGAGGCCGTGCTGGCCGTGCTCGACCAGGCGGCCATCGGTGCGGTGAACCTGTCGGAGGTGCAGGAGGTGGCGATCCGCCGCGGGCACAGCGCCGCGCGGGCCGGCGCCTGGGCCGCGGAGCTCGGCCTGCCGGTGCTGCCCTTCACCGCACCGATGGCGGCCGAAGCCGCGGTGCTTCTGGCCGGCTGGCGCCGCCAGGGCCTCTCGCTGGGCGATTGCGCCTGCCTCGGCGTTGCGCGGCATGCCGGGCTACCGGTGCTGACGGCCGACCACGCCTGGGCGGGCCTCGAGATCGGCGTGACGATCCGGCTGATCCGATGACACGCGCTGCGCATCCTTCGCTTGCGCATTCTCCCCTCGGCCGCGAGGCTTAGAGCACGGTCGATCCTATCGGATCGATCTTGTGCTCGGGAACTTATTGAATCTACAGCACGAAATCGGCAAACACTGTTTCAGTGTTTGCCGAAAGTGCTGTAGCGCATGACAAAGCCCCGCATCGCCATCGCATGCCAGGGTGGCGGCAGCCACGCCGCCTTCACCGCCGGTGTGCTGGCCGCCCTTCTCGGCCCCGGGCAGCGCGAGCGGTTCGAGCTGGTGGCGCTGTCCGGCACCTCCGGGGGCGCGGTGTGTGCGGCTGTGGCCTGGTCCGGCCTGCTGGCGGCGGGGCCGGAGGAGGCGGTGCGGCGCCTCGATGGCTTTTGGACCGACCTCGCGGCCAGCGCGCCCGTGGATGTGTGGCTGAACGCGGTGCTGCAGCTGAGCTTCACGCTGCCCTTCACGCCGCGCAGCAGCCCCTATGCCTATTCCCCGGCGGCCGAGCCCCGGCTGCGCGAATTGCTGCGCCGCTGGATGCGGCCGGATGCGCTGCCCGCCGACGCCGCCTCGCGCAGCCGGCCCTATCTCAGGCTGGGTGCGGCGGATGTGCTGGGCCCGGGCGGCGTGGCCTTCGCCGGCGAGGATTTCACCCTCGACGACGTCATCGCCTCGGCGGCGGTGCCGCCGCTGTTCCGTGCCGTGGCAGCGCGCGGCGGGCTGTGGTGGGACGGGCTCTACGCGCACAACCCGCCGATCCGGCACCTGCTGGAACTGCCGGACAAGCCGGCGGAGATCTGGGTGGTGCGGCTGAACCCCGAACGCCAGACGGACGAGCCCACCACGGCGGACGCCATCGAGGACCGGCGCAACGAGAAGGCAGGCAACCTGCCGCTGGACCAGGAGGTGTTCCTGGTGCGCACGGTGAACAAGGCGCTGGCTGCCGCACCCGAGCTCGGCCCGCGCTTCGGCTGGCGGCCGATCACGGTGCGGCAGGTGGAGCTGGACCTGCCGGGCCTCGACTACGCCTCGAAGCTCGATCGCTCGGCATCGCACCTGGCGGCGCTGCGCGCGGCCGGGCGGGCGGCGGCGGGGCGCTTCTTCGACGACGCCTCCATCATCGTGCCGCCGCAGGGGTAGCGGCGCGGCGCGCCGGCTTGCGAGGATGCGGCCATGATGCTCCTCCGCGACCGTCGATTCCTCGTGCTGCTGGCCCTCGGCTTCGCCGCCGGCGTGCCGCTGCCGCTGACCGCCTTCACCCTGCGACAATGGTTCTCCGAATCCGGCATCTCGCTGGCGGCGATCGGGCTGACGGCGCTGATCGGCCTGGCCTATGCGTTCAAATTCACCTGGTCGCCGGTGCTGGACCATGCGGCGCCGCCGCTGTTCCGCGCCCTCGGCCGGCGGCGCGGCTGGCTGGCGACGATCCAGCCGGTGCTGGCCGCGGCGATCCTGACGATGGGCTTCACCGACCCGGCGAGCGCGGCGCAGGTGACGGTGGCGGTGGCGGTGCTGGTGGCCTTCCTCTCGGCCAGCCAGGACATCGTGGTGGACGCCTATCGCATCGAGGTTCTGGAGGAGCGCAGCCAGGGCTACGGGCTGGCCTGCTACATCTGGGGCTATCGCGGCGCGCTGCTGGCGAGCAATGCGGGCGCGCTGGCGGTGGCGGAATTCCTCGGCTGGACGGCGGCCTTCGCCTATTGCGCGGCGCTGATCGGCGTCGGCTTCCTGGCCGTGCTGCTAGGGCCGGAGCCCGCCGCGGCGCCATCCACCGCGGCATCGCTGGGCTGGGGCGCGCGGCTGCGCCTCGCCGTGGTGGACCCCTTCGTGGATTTCACGCGACGGCGCTACTGGCTGGCGATCCTCGCTTTCGTCGCGCTGTTCAAGCTGGGCGAGGCGCTGGCCGGCATCATGACCGCGCCCTTCTATCGCAGCCTGGGCTTCACGCGGCTGGAGGTGGCCGGCGTGGCCAGCGTGTTCGGCCTGTGCGCCACGCTGGCGGGCGCGCTGTGCGGCGGCGTGGTGGTGGCGAAGCTCGGCACCGCGCGGGCGCTGATCGTCACCGGCGTGCTGCAGATGCTGTCGAACCTGATGTATGTGGCGCTGGCCGAGGCCGGGCGCTCCATGCCCATGCTGTGGGCGCAGGTGGGGGTGGAGAACTTCACCGATGGGTTGGCAGACGCCGCCTTCGTCACCTACCTCAGCGCGCTGACCAGCCGCAGCTTCACCGCCACGCAATATGCGCTGCTGTCCTCGCTGGCGGCGGTGCCGTTGCGCACCTTGGGGGCGGGTTCCGGCTGGCTGGCCGAATGGCTGGGCTGGCGGGATTTCTTCCTGCTGACCACGGCGGCGGCGCTGCCAGCCATGGCGATCATGCTGTTCCTGCTGAAGCGCCTGCCGCCGCCCGAGCCCGCGCCGGAGATGGTCCCGCCGGCCCTGCCCGAGGATGTCGGCCGATGAGCCCGCTGTACTTCACGCCGCTGCTGCTGGTGGGGTCCAACATCCTGATGATCTTCGCCTGGTACGGGCACCTCAAGGCGCCGTCCTGGCCGATGTGGGTGGCGATCCTGGTGAGCTGGGGCATCGCCTTCTTCGAGTACTGCCTGGCGGTGCCGGCGAACCGCATCGGCTACGGCACCTTCACCGCGCAGCAGCTGAAGGTGATGCAGGAGGTGATCACGCTGGCCGTCTTCGCGGTGTTCAGCGTGGCCTTCCTGGGCGAGCAGCTGCGCTGGAATTTCCTGGCGGCGGGTGCCTGCCTGGTGGCGGCGGTGGTGTTCATCTTTCTGCCGGTGGAGTAGGGCAGCGCCGTCCCGCCGAGCGCGGATCGGCGAGTTTGATCCCAATATTGATCCGATTTTAGTTTTATTCTGCATTGTGAGGCGCTAGAAGGGGTCTGCATCGCAGGAGACCCGCCATGGACCGCAACACCGCCATCGGCCTCACCGCCGGCACCGCGTTCATGCTGGCGCTCGGCGCGGGGGCACTTTCGACCTTCGCCCCCACCGTGCCCGGCAGCCACGCCGCCATGCGCGCATTGACCGCCACCAGCGGCAATGCGCCGCCCTACTCCGTGCCGGTGGAGCTGCGCCGCGCCCATGCGGATACCTGCAAAGGCTACAACCTGGAGTTGGAGGAGGCCGCCGGCATCCAGCGACGGATCGGCCGCGAGGCCGAGGCTGATCGCCTGCTGTCCATGCGCCAGACCTGCCAGGGCGGCGCCCCCACCGCCATGCGCTCGGCCCGCTGAGCTTCGTTGCCCCGATGGCGTGGCCGCGTTAGCCTCCGCCCCGGGCACGATTCCGGGGACCGACATGGCCGATCTCGACCTCACCAGGCTGCTCGACAAGGCGCATGAGAAGAAGCCGCTGGCCGAGGTGCTGGCGCTGTCGCCCGCCGCGCTGGAGGGCGTGACGGCGAAGGACGCCGAGATGCTGCAGGCCGCCTTCGGCATCAAGACCATCGCCGATCTCGGCCGCAACAAATTCTTCCGCCGCGCACAGTTGCTGGTGCAGGCCGCCGACTTGGCGGGCTGAACGGGCAATCGGGGACCACGCCATGGGGCTGCTCTGGGCCATCATCATCGGCTTCTTCGCCGGTCTGCTGGCGCGCTGGTTGACGCCCGGGCGGCACAGCGCGGGCTTCATCGTCACCACGCTGCTCGGCATGGTGGGCGCCGTGCTGGCCACGCTGCTCGGCCAGTGGATCGGCTGGTACAACAGCGGCGAGGGTGCGGGGCTGCTCGGCGCCGTGGTGGGCGCCGCCACGCTGCTGCTGCTGTTCCGCGCATTCGCGCAGCGGGGGTGAGAAATCTCCCCGCCGCGCCGTTCAGCGCGGCGCCACTTTCGCCTCGATCGCGTCCCACAGCGCGCGTTCCAGGTGCACGCCATCGAAGCGCGCGATCTCCTGCAGCCCGGTGGGCGAGGTGACGTTGATCTCCGTCAGGTAGCCGCCGATCACGTCGATGCCGACGAAGATCATGCCGCGCGCCCGCAGTTCCGGCCCGATGGCGTCGCAGATCTCGCGCTCGCGCGGGGTCAGCGTGGTGGGTTCCGGCCGGCCGCCTACATGCATGTTGCTGCGCGCCTCGCCCGCCGCCGGCACGCGGTTGATGGCGCCCATCGCCACGCCATCGACCAGGATGATGCGCTTGTCACCCAGTCGCACCGCCGGCACGTAGCGCTGCACCACCAGCGGCTCGCGCGACTTTTCCGTGAACATCTCCAGCAGGCTGTTCAGGTTGGGGTCGTCGGGCCGCACATGGAACACGCCGGCACCGCCATTGCCGAACAGCGGCTTGAGGATGATGTCGCCATGCGTCTCGCGGAAGCGGCGGATCTGGCGGATATCGGCGCTGATCAGCGTCTCGGGCATCAGCGCCGGGAAATGCGTGACGAACAGCTTCTCCGGCGCGTTGCGCACGCTCGCAGGGTCGTTCACCACCAGCGTCTTCGGGTGGATGTGCTCCAGGATGTGCGTGGCGGTGATGTAGGCCATGTCGAAGGGCGGGTCCTGGCGCATCAGCACCACGTCCATCGTCGCGAGGTCCACCTCCTCCATCGCGCCCAGGGTGAAGTGGTCGCCCTTCACGCGCCGCACCGAGACCGGCTGCGCATGCGCCAGCACGCGCCCGCCGGCCAGTGCGAGGTCCCGCACATGGTAGTGCCACATCCGGTGGCCGCGGGCCTCGGCCTCCAGCATCATCGCGAAGGTGCTGTCGGCATCGATGTTGATGCCGCCGATGGGGTCCATCTGGACCGCAACCTTCAGGCTTCTCGTCATGTTCGGGCTCTCCCGCGTTCGCTTGCGGTTCCCGTCGCATGGCGCGGGGATGGGGGAAAGGGGGGGCGGCCTGCCGCGCGCCCCACCATTGACCGGCGCGGGCCGGGGCGGGCATGTCGGGGGCATGCAGGTGCTGTCGGGCAAGGCCCGCAAGGCGGGGGTTCTGGGCTGGCCGGTGGCGCATTCGCGCTCGCCGCGGCTGCACGGCTTCTGGCTGCAGCGCCACGGCGTGGACGGCGCCTACCTGCCGCTGCCCGTGGCCCCCGAGCATTTCGTGGCCGCGGTGCGGGCGCTCGCACGGCTCGGCTTCGCCGGCGCCAACGTGACCATCCCGCACAAGGAGGCCGCCTTCGCGCTGTGCGACACGCTCTCGCCGGTGGCGCGGCGCGCCGGTTCGGTCAACACGCTGGTCTTCGATGCCGAGGGTGGCATCCACGGCACAAGCACCGACGGCTTCGGCTTCCTGGAATCGCTGCAGGATGGCGCGCCGGGGTTCGACCCCGCCAGCGGCCCGGCGGTGATCCTGGGCGCCGGTGGCGCGGTGCGGGCGGTGGCGGCGGCGCTGTTGGATGCCGGCTGCCCGAAGCTCACCCTGGTGAACCGCACCCCCGCGCGCGCCGAAGCCCTGGCGCGGGACCTGGGCGGCCCCGTCTGCGTCGCCGCCACGCCACCGCTGGCCGAGGCGGCGCTGCTGGTGAACGGCACCTCGCTGGGAATGGCCGGCCAGCCGCCGCTGGACATCGACCTTTCGGCCCTGCCGCCGCATGCGGTGGTGGCGGACCTGGTCTATGTGCCGCTGGAAACCCCCCTGCTGGCCGCGGCGCGGGCGCGGGGGCTGCGCGCGGTGGATGGGCTGGGGATGCTGCTGCACCAGGCGCGGCCGGGCTTCGAGGCCTGGTTCGGCGTGGCGCCGGCGGTGGATGCGGAACTGCGCGCCTTCGTGGCGCACGATATCCCGCCGCGATGATCGTGCTCGGCCTCACCGGCAGCATCGGCATGGGCAAATCCACCGCCGCCGCGGCGTTTCGGCGCCTGCGCGTGCCGGTGTTCGATGCCGATGCCGCGGTGCACCGCCTGCAGGGCAAGGGTGGTGCGGCGGTGCCGCGCATCGAGGCCGCCTTCCCCGGCACCACGCAGGCGGGCCGGGTGAACCGCGAGGCGCTGCGCGCCCGCGTGCTGGGCGATGCCGCCGCGCTGACAAAGCTGGAGCGCATCATGCACCCGCTGGTGCGCCGGACGGAGGCCGCCTTCCTGGCGCGCGCGCGCCGCGCCGGCGCGCGGCTGGCGGTGCTGGACATCCCGCTGCTGCTGGAAACCGGCGGGCAGGCGCGGGTGGACAGGGTGATCGTGGTGTCCGCCCCCGCCGCCGTGCAGCGCGCCCGCGTGCTGGCGCGCGGCGGCATGACGGAGGCGCGCCTCCACGCCATCCTGGCGCGGCAGATGCCCGATGCCGAGAAGCGCCGCCGTGCCGATGTGGTGGTCCGCACCGGCCTGTCGCGCCACGCGGCGCAGCGGCGCATCCGGGCGCTGGTGCGGGGGCTGCGCGCATGAGGCAGATCGTCCTCGATACCGAGACCACCGGCCTCGACCCCCGCCTGGGCGATCGGGTGATCGAGGTGGCGGCGATCGAGATCTTCAACTTCGTGCCCACCGGCGGCACCTTCCACCGCGTGATCGACCCCGAGCGCGACGTGCCGGAGGAGGCCACGCGCGTCCACGGCTTCACCGCCGAGATGTTGCGCGGCAAGCCGCGCTTCGCCGACATCGCCGATGATCTGCTGGCCTTCCTGGGCGGGGACGAGATCATCGCCCACAACGCGCCCTTCGATTTCAATTTCCTGGATGCCGAGCTGGTGCTGGCCGGGCGCAAGCGGCTGGACCGCGCGCGCATGGTGGACAGCCTGGAGATCGCGAAGCGCCGCTACCCGGGTCTGCCCAACAGCCTGGATGCGCTGTGCCGGCGCCTTGGCGTCGACAACTCCATGCGCAGCAGCCACAACGCGCTGCTCGACGTGAAGCTGCTGGCCGAGGTCTTCCTCGAGCTGATGGGCGGCAAGCAGCCGGGGCTGGAACTGGCGGCGCGGCCGGCGCGCCAGGCCTCCGGCGGGCCGGTGGAGGCCGCGCCGGTGGCGCGCACGCCGCGCCCCATCATCCCCAGCGCCGAGGAACTGGCCACCCACGCCGCCTTCACCGCGACCAAGCTGAAGGACGCGCTATGGCTGAAGCCGCCCTTCGCGGCGCCGCCGGAATAGAGCAATGTGCGTTCAGATAAGTCGCGGCACTGCCGCGACTTGGAACGCATTTCTTGCTCTATGTTCAACAAGTCCCGGAGCACGAAATCCGTCCATCAGGACGGATATCGTGCTCCGGCGCGAAACATACCCTCCCCGATCCGGGGGGGTTCGCCTATCTTCCCCGTCATGCTCAAGCCCCGCCCGCGCGTCGCGCTGTTCGTCACCTGCCTGGTGGACCTCTACCGGCCCTCCGTCGGCTTCGCCGCCATCCGGCTGCTGGAGGCCGCGGGCTGCCAGGTGGAGGTGCCGCAGGTGCAGACCTGCTGCGGCCAGCCGGCCTACAACTCCGGCGATCGCGCCACGGCGCGGGATTTGGCGCGGCCGGTGATCGACGCCTTCCTGCCCTATGACTACACAGTGGTGCCCTCGGGCTCCTGCGGCGGCATGATCAGCCACCACTATGCCGGCCTGTTCGACGACCAGGACCCGCATTATCGCGGCAAGGCTGAGGCACTGGCCGCCAAGACGCATGAGCTGGTGTCCTTCCTCACCGATGTGATGGGGATGGAGCGCGTCGCCGCGCGCTATGAGGGCGTGGTGACCTACCATGATTCCTGCTCGGGCCTGCGCGAGCTCGGCGTGAAGGCCCAGCCGCGCAAGCTGCTGGAAAGCGTTGCCGGCACCACGCTGCGCGAGATGGAGGATGCCGAGGTGTGCTGCGGCTTCGGCGGCACCTTCTGCGTGAAGTATCCCGAGATCTCCACGCGCATGGTGGGCGACAAGACGCGCGCCATCGCCGCGACGGGCGCCGATACGCTGCTGGCCGGCGACATGGGCTGCCTGCTGAACATGGCCGGCAAGCTGAGCCGCGAGGGCACGCCGGTGCGCGTGCGCCACGTGGCGGAAGTGCTGGCGGGGATGACCGGCGATGTGGCGCCGATCGGCGCGGCGCCGGCGGCGAAGGCGTAGGGAACACAACCATGGTCCACCTCACCTCGCCCGCCTTCAAGGAAAACGCCTCCCGCGCCATGGCGGATGCCGGGCTGCAGAAGGCGCTGGCGCGCACCAAGCCGCAATTCCACGGCAAGCGCGCCAAGGCGGTGGCCGGGCTGCCGGAGTTCGAGCAGCTGCGCGACATCGGCCGCGACATCAAGAACCACACGCTGGCCAACCTCGACTGGTACCTCGAGACCTACGCCGCGAATGTGGAGCGCGCGGGCGGCACGGTGCATTGGTGCAGCACGGCAGACGAGGCGCGCGCCACGGTGCTGGAGATCTGCCGCAAGGCGGGCGCGAAGACCGTCACCAAGGGCAAGTCGATGATCTCCGAGGAACTCGGCATCAACGACCATCTGGAATCCCACGGCATCACGCCGGTGGAGACCGACCTTGGCGAATACATCCTGCAGTTGCGCAAGGAACCGCCCTCGCACATCATCGGCCCGGCCTTCCACCTGAACCGCGAGGATTGGGAAGCCTCCTTCCGCGAGATGCACACCGACCTGCCGGCGGACCGCGTGTTCCATGAGCGGCGCGACATCCTGACCGAGGCGCGCACCAAGCTGCGCAGCCGCTTCCTCGCCGCCGATGTCGGCATCACCGGCGCCAACTTCCTCATCGCGGAAACCGGCAGCTCCGTTATCGTCACGAACGAAGGCAATGGCGACCTGACGCAGACGCTGCCCAAGGTGCATGTGGTGCTGGCCAGCATCGAGAAGATGGTGCCGACGCTGGAGGACGCGACAAGCCTGCTGCGCCTGCTGGCGCGCAGCGCCACGGGGCAGGATTTCTCCGTCTACACCACCTTCTCCACCGGCATCCGGCGTGAGGCCGACCTCGACGGGCCGGAGGAATACCACGTGGTGCTGCTGGACAATGGCCGCTCCAACATGATGGGCACCGAGTTCCAGGAGATGCTGCGCTGCATCCGCTGCGCCGCCTGCATGAACCACTGCCCGGTCTATGGCGTGACCGGCGGGCACGCCTATGGCTGGGTCTATCCCGGGCCGATGGGCAGCGTGCTGACGCCCACGCTGGTGGGCGTGGACAAGGCGGGCCACCTGCCCAATGCCAGCACCTTCTGCGGCAAGTGCGAAAGCGTCTGCCCGGTGAAGATCCCGCTGCCCAAGCTGATGCGCCACTGGCGCGAGCGCGAGTTCGAGCGCCACCTCTCGCCCGCCTCGGTGCGCAGTAACCTCGCGTTCTGGGCTTGGTTCGCCAGGCGGCCGTCGCTGTATCGCGCGGCGACGCGCGCGGCCACCGGCGCGCTGTCGCTGCTGGCGCGCGGCAAGGGGAAATTCGCCTGGCTGCCCTTCGCCGGCGGCTGGACCGCGGGGCGCGACCTGCCGGCGCCCGAGCCCGGCGGCACCTTCATGCAGCGCTACGCGCAGCAGCGGCGCGACCGCGGATGAGCGAGGACGCCGAACGCGTGCAGGGCTATCGCTTCCCGGCTGGCGTCGCGGCCGCCATGCCGCGCCCCACCGGCACGCTCGCCGAAATCCTGGCGCGGGTGGAGGCGACATCGCCCGAGCGCCGCATCGACGACGATTTCGCGCGCATCGAACGCGCGCTGCTGCGCCTGGAACAGGCGGTGCAGGACGCCATGCAGGACGAGACGCGATGAGCAAGGACGCAATCCTCGGCGCCATCCGCCGCGGCCTGAAGCGCGGGCCGCTGCCGGCCGACCAGGGCGCGATGCTGGCCGGGCGTCTCGCCACGCATCCGCGCCACCTGATTCCCGCGCGCTCGCGCCTGCCGCGGCCGGAGCAGATCGCGCTGTTCGTGAAGAACGTCGAGAAGGAATTCGGCACGGTGGACCGCCTGCCCGGCCTCGATGCCGTGCCCGGCGCCGTGGCCGCCTATCTCGCCGCGCAGAACATGCCATCGCGGCTGGTGATGGCGCCGCACCCCGAGCTCGAATCCATCGACTGGAGCAGCCGGCCGATGATCGAGCGCGAGATGCGCCGCGCGCGGGAGGGCGACATGGTGAGCCTGCAGCATGCCTGGGCCGCGGTGGCCGAGACCGGCACGCTGTTCTTCCCCTCCGATCCGGCTCGCCCGGCCACGCTGAACCTGCTGCCCGAGACCGAGATCGTGCTGCTGCGCGCGAGCCGCGTCGTCGGCGCCTATGAGGAAGCGTGGGACATGCTGCGCGCCGAGCGGGTGGATACGCTGACCGGCGGCTTTATGCCGCGCAACCTGATGCTGGTGACCGGCCCCTCGCGCAGCGCGGATATCGAGCAGACGCTGGAACTCGGCGCGCATGGCCCGCGCCGGCTGCATGTGCTGCTGGTCGAGGACGACCCCGCGGCAGCCAGCGGCTGAAGTGCCTTGCGCGCGCGTCGGCCGCCCGGGCTGAGCAAGGCCGATCTCGCGCTGTGGCACGCCTTCACGGCGGAGATCGTGCCCCTGTTCGGCCACCAGCGCCCGCCCGCGCCGGAACAGCCGGCGCCGCCGCCCGCACCCGCGCCCGTCGTGGCGCACAACCAGGCGCCACGGCCGATGCACACCGCGCCGGCCGAGCTGCGCATCGGCGAGCAGCCCGGCGGGCTCGACCGCCGGCGCTGGCACGCGCTGCGCCGCGGCGACCACGCCAGCGAAAGGGTGCTGGACCTGCACGGCCGCCGCGTGAATGACGCGCATGCGGCGCTGCGCGCCTTCCTGCACGGTGCCGCGGCCGATGGCGTGCGCGCCGTCACCATCGTCACCGGCAAGGGGCCGCAGCCCGAGGGCGGCATCCTCAAGCGCGAATTGCCGCATTGGCTGAACGCCGCGGATCTGCGCCCGCTGCTGCTGGGTGCCGCGCATCCGCACCCGACCAATTCCGGCGCGGTGAACCTGCTGCTGCGCCGCAAGCGCGGCGGCCGCGGCGGATGACGCCCTTTGGCGCCCGGCTGCGCGCGCTGCGCCGCGCCCGGCGCGTGACGCTGAAGGCGTTGGCTGCGCATCTGCAGGTGTCCTCGGCCTATCTTTCGGCGCTGGAGCACGGCCATCGCGGCCGCCCGTCGCAGGGGCTGGTGCACCAGGTGAACGAGTTCTTCGGCCTGATCTGGGACGAGGCCGAGCAGCTGGCCGAACTGGCGCGCCTGTCGCACCCGCGCGTCAGCGTGGACACTGCCGGCCTGTCGCCGGAGGCCACGGCGCTGGCAAACCGGCTGTCGGAGGCCATCGGCCGGCTGTCGCCGCAGACCGTGGCCGCCATGCACGCGCTGCTGGACCGCGAGGCGCCCGGCGAAAAGCCGCGCCTGCGCCGCGCCGCGGGCCGATAGAGCACGAGATCGATCCTCTCGGATCGATCTCGTGCTCTAGAACTTATTGAATCTACAGCACGAAATCGGCGAATACGTCGCGGCGGCGCCGCGACCAGTGTTTGCCGATAGTGCTGTAGATCAGCCCTTCCGGTCGCGCTCGATCAGCGCCAGCAGCTCCGGCGGGATCGGTTCCTTGGTCACGTCGTCGAACATCGCGTGCAGGCCGCGGTCGAGCCAGATGTCGAAGGCCTGGTCGGGCGGCGATTTCCGCCGCCGTGCCCCCGGCGCCTGCGCTTCGCGCATGATTGGCTTGGCCTTCCCCGATCCGTCTGAACTGTCGCTCACCGCAGCCCCTAGAGGTGGTCGAACCGTTGCTCCACGGCGTGCAGCATAGCGCCCGGTCGTCGTCGCGGCGATGGCTGATTCGCCGCCGCCGCGCGTTGCGGGGCGGCCTGCGCCTCCTCGCCCAGCATCCAGCGCTGCAGCAGTTTGCGGGCGCGGAAGACGCGGCATTTCAGCGTGCCGACCGCCACACCCAGCGTTGCCGAGACCTCGTCATAGCTCAGCCCCTGCACGCTGATCATCAGCAGCGCCAGGCGATGATCCGCCGGCAGCCGCGCGAGGTTGCGGCGCAGCTCCTGCATCGCGATGTTGTCCTCCTGCCCGCCGCTGCGCGCCAGGCTGGCGGCCGGCGCGTCGTCCAGCTCCACTGTCTCGCGCCGACGCCGGAGGTTGGAGAAGAAGCGGTTGCGCAGGATGCGCGTCATCCAGGCGCGGAAATTCGTGCCGGGGATGAACGAGGCCTGCGCCGCCAGCGCGTTGGTGACGGCGGCCTGCACCAGATCCTCGGCATCGGCGCGATGGCGCGTCAGCGCCAGCGCCTGCTGGCGCAGCGATGGCAGCGTGGCCAGAAGCAGCGCGTGGAAGGTCTCGCCTTGCGGCATTGTCGCAGCGTCTTCGCGATGGGACATGGAGAGCGTCTCTCTGGTCTGCATGCCTGATCAATGCCGCGGTGCCGGCGACGTTGCGTGGCAAAGCGCCCATCTCACGTGGTCGTGACAGCGCAACCTCCGTGGCGTTGCCACGTTGCGCTAATGATGGTCAGCCAGGATCGCCTGCGTGCCAGGCACCGCCACCAATGCGCGTTTCAACGCCGCGCGCGCGCGGCTGACCCGCGCGCGGATGGTGCCCTCCGCCACGCCGGCGATGCGCGCGGCCTCGGCCGCGGCCAGGCCCTGCGCGCCCACCAGCAGCAGCGCCTCGCGCTGCAGCGGGGGCAGGCTGCGCATCGCCACCGCCAGCCGGTTGAGGCCCAGCCGCGCATCTGCCGCGTCGCCTGCGCCGATGCTGCCTTCCGAGATCACCTCCTGTCGCCAGCCCTCATGCGCGCGGGCCTCGCGCCCGCCGCGGCGCAGGCCACCCAGCCAGGCGTGTCGCAGGATCGTGAACACCCAGGCGCGCAGATCCGATTGCGGGATGAATTGCCGCTCGGCCGCCAGCGCGCGCAGGATCGCCTCCTGCACCAGGTCGTCGGCGGCATCGTGGCTGCGCGCCAGGGCCCGCGCATAGCCGCGCAACGCCGGGATGAGGCGGGCCAGGGCATCGCGGAACGCGGCATCCGCTGCATCGACCATGCGTCCCACTGTCCGGGTTTTCGCTGCCGCGTCCAGGAGTGCCGAGCATGAGCGCCGCCGTTGCCGATGAGTTGATCGCCACCCTGCCCTTCGCCCGCCGCTACGCCCGCGCGCTGGCCGGCAGCCGTGCCGCTGGCGATGCGATGGTGGCGCGCGCGCTGCGCGAGGGCAGCGGTGCGGGTATGCCGGCGCGACTCGGTCTGTATGCCGGTATCACGCGCCTGGCGCGGCGCGACGAAGGGGACAGCCTGTTGCCGCCCGCCGGGCGGGAATTGCTGCTGCTGACGGCGCTGGAGGAATTCGTGCTGGAAGACGCGGCGCGCATCGTCGGCCTCGCGCCCGATACGGCGGCCGAGCAGCTGGCCGCGGCGCGCGCTGCGCTGCGCGCGGCCGCAGCCACCGACGTGCTGATCATCGAGGACGAGCCGGTGATCGCGATGGAACTGCGCATGCTGGTGGAAGGGTGCGGGCACCGCGTGGTCGGCGTTGCGGCGAGTGAGGCGATGGCCGTCAGCCTGGCCGCCGAAAAGGGTGCCGGGCTGATCCTGGCGGATGTGAATCTCGGCCGCGGCGGCAACGGCATCGCCGCGGTGCACCGCATCCTGCAGAGCGTGCCGGTGCCGGTGATCTTCGTCACCGCCTATCCCGAATTGCTGCTGACGGCCGAGGGCATCGAGCCCGCCTTCGTGGTGCGCAAGCCCTTCGACCCCGTGGCCCTGGCGATTGCCACCTACCAGGCGGTGCGCGCTGCGCCGCTGCCCGCCAGCAGCGGCGACTGAGCCGCGCAACCCGCTGGGCGGCATCGCGTTCTAGGCAGGCGCCACCGGCCGGTTGCGCTGACAGCGGGCGAGCAGCCGCCGCCGGCACTTGGCAGCGCGGCCACCGCCCCGCCCGAAGGAACCGCCAAGATGCTGGCCTGGTCCATCACCTTCCTCGTCGTTGCGCTCATCGCCGGTGCGTTCGGCTTCGCGGGAACCGCCTCCACCGCCAGCGGCATCGCGCGCGTGCTGTTCTTCGTGTTCCTCGTGCTGTTCGCCGTCTCGCTCGTCACCGGGCGCGGCTTCGGGGCGATGCCATGATGCTGCGTCGCGGCGTGCTGGGTGCGCTGCTGGTGGGCGCGGCGCTGCCGGCCCATGCGCGCACCCCCGCCGGCGTGTGGTTCGACCCGACGCAGCTTCCCTCCTACAGCGGGCGGCTGGATCGCTGGGTCTCGAACCCGGCGGGCGAGGTGGACCGCGGGCTGTTCCGCGAAGGCGCGCAGTTCGTCTTCCCGCCGGCCGAGGCCGAGGCCCTGGCGCTGGCCATCCAGCGCGGCAACCCCCTCACCGTCTGGGGCGTGCGGGCGCGCAGCGCGCCCGTCATCACCATGCTGGCCTGGTCGCGAAGCGAGGCCGAGGGCGCCATCTTCGTCGAGCGCCCGGCCTGGTTCGCCAGCATGGCGCCGGGCAGCGCGCGGCACCTGCTGGCCGGCCGCATCCTCGCACCTTTGCTGACGCCGCAGGGCGAGCCGATGGGCGTGATCCTGGCCGAGGGCGGCGCGGTGCGGCTGCCCGTCGGCGTGCATCGCGCGCTCGGCAACCGGCTGGCGTCCGGCGAGGCTGTGGCGGCTGAAGGCCGTGGCACGCCGGCCGGCGAATTGCTCGCCATCGATGCCGAGCGCCTGGGCCCCGATGCCGCCTCCCTCGCCCCGCTGCCGGAACCCGCGCGATGAGCGACGCGCAGGTCGAGCCGCAGCTGCTGCATCCGCGCAAGGCCGAGCGCTCGATGCAGGCCTTCTGGCAGATCACCCGCACCTGGCTGACCGCGCCCGATCGGCGCGATGCGCGCTGGCTGATCGTGCTGCTGCTGGCGCTGACGCTGGCGCAGGTGGCCATCCAGATCCGCTTCAACCTGTGGAACCGCGATTTCTTCAACGCGCTGGAGAACCGCGACGGCACCGCCTTCCGCGCGCAGATCATGCTGTTCCTGGGGCTGGCGGCGCTGTCGATGGGCGCGGCCGTGTTCCAGCTCTACGTGAAGCAGTTGATCCAGCTGCGCTGGCGCGAATGGCTGACAAACCATCTGATCAGCGCCTGGCTGCGCGATGGCCGCCACTACCAGCTGGAGATGGCCGGCGAGGGCGCCGACAATCCGGACCAGCGGATTGCCGAGGATGTGCGCATCGCCACCGAGCTTGCGGTGGACTTCGCCATGGGGCTGCTGATCTCGGTCAGCATGCTGGTGGCCTTCATCGGCATCCTCTGGACGCTGTCCGGCCCGCTGCACATCGCGCTGCTGGGGCGTGAGATCGACGTGCCGGGCTACATGGTGTGGGCCGCGCTGTCCTATGCGCTGATCGGCACCTTCCTCACCTGGCTGGTTGGCCGGCCGCTGGTGCGCCTCAACGTGGCGCGCACCACGGCCGAGGCCGATTTCCGCTTCGGCCTGACGCGCGCGCGCGAAAGCGGCGAGGGCATCGCGCTGATCCGCGGCGAAACCGACGAGCGGCGCGGCCTGACGCAGCTGTTCGGCAGCGTCGCCGATGCGGTGCGCGGGCTGATGCGCAGCCAGCGCAACCTGATGTGGCTGACCAGCGCCTATGGCACGTTGGCGATGATCTTCCCCACCATCGTCGCCTCGCCGGCCTATTTCGCCGGCGCCATCACGCTGGGCGGGCTGATGCAGATCGGCGCCGCCTTCGGGCAGGTGCAGGGCGCGCTGAACTGGTTCGTCGACAATTTCCCGCGCATCGCCGAATGGCGCAGCGCGGTCTCGCGCATCGTGGTGTTTCGCGACATGATCGAGGACCTCGACGCGCTGACCGAGGACCCCGCGCAGCCGACCATCACCATCGTCGAGGATGCGGCCGACCGGCTGGTGTTCCGCAACCTGGAAGTGGCCTTCGCCAACGGCACGACGGTGATCGCCGATGCCTCGGCCGAGATCGCGGCGGGCGAGCGCGTGCTGATCCAGGGCGAATCCGGCACCGGCAAGTCGACGCTGTTCCGCGCCATCGGTGGGTTGTGGCCCTGGGGTGCCGGCGAAATCCGCACGCCGCCGCGCGAGCACATGATGTTCATGCCGCAGCGGCCGTACCTGCCGCTCGGCACGCTGCGCGCCGCCCTTGCCTACCCCGCGCCGCCGGACCGCTTCGATGCGGCGGCGCTCGCCGCCGCACTGGCGCGCGTCGGCCTCGGCGCGCTGGGCGCGAAGCTGGAGGAGGAAGACCGCTGGGACCGTGTTCTGAGCCTTGGCGAACAGCAGCGCCTGGCCTTCGCGCGGCTGCTGCTGCACCGCCCCGGCTGGATCTTTATGGATGAGGCGACGGCAGCGCTGGATGAGCCGAACCAGGATGCGATGATGCAGCTGGTGCTGGACGAATTGCCGAACGCAGCGCTGATCTCGATCGGCCATCGCCCGGGCCTCGCCGCTTTCCACACGCGCACGCTGACTCTGGTGCGCGCCGAGGGTGGGGCGAAGCTGGCGCCGCCGAGGCGCAGCGCCGCGCAGCGGCAATGGACGCGCCCGCGCAGCGCCTTCGCGCGCTGACGCAGGGTGCCGCCGCCTATTCGGGCGTCAGCGCGCGCCCCTGCCAGCGGCCTTCGAGGAATTCGCGCGTCTCCACCCGCATGCCTGCGGCGTCGAGGCACACCAGGTTCCAGCCATTCGGTGGCGGCCCGCCCGCGGCGGCGCTGCCGCGTGGCGAGAAGGCGCTGGGCGCGATCACCTGCACTGCCGTGGTGGCGGGCAGCTGCGTCATCGCCGCGCGGTGCAGGTGCCCGCACAGCACGCCGCGCAGCCGCGCGCCGGCCAGCAGCGCGATGGTTTCGGCCGCATGGCGCGGCGGCCGCCGCCAGCCCGCCCAGGCTGCGTGCTGCAGCGGGTGGTGGCACACCACCAGCACGTCGCCGCCCGCCGCCCGCGCTAGCTGCTGCGCCAGCCGCGCGCGGCGCCGGCGCGGGATGGCGCCGGCGGACCAATCCAGGTGCCACTGCGCCCGGCTGACTGTATCGAGGCCGATGATGCTGAGCGGCCCCAGCCGCAGCTCATCCTGTGCCAGCGCCGCGCTGGCGCGGCGCCAGCGACGCTTCGGGTTCACGAAGCGGGTCCAGAGATCGATGCGCGGAATGTCGTGGTTGCCTGGCACCACCAGCAGCGGCATGCCGAGCCCGCCGAGGAAGGCCAGCGCTGCGGCGAATTCATCACGCGCGGCGTCGCGAGTCAGGTCGCCGCTGACCACGATGGCGTCGGGCGCTGCAGCGAGCAGATCGGCTGCGAGACTCTCCACCAGCGGGCCCGCCGCCTCGCCGAAATGCAGGTCGGACAGGTGGGCGATGCGCGGCATCAGGCATCGGGCTCCGCCGGCAGCGCCAGCTCCGGCAGCGTCAGCACCGGCAGCGCGCCGCGATGCAAGCGGAAGCGCAGCGGCGGCGCGGCCAGATGCATCTCGCCATCGAGGCTGAGGCGCAGCCGCATGGCCGCGCCATGCACCACGAAGCGCGCGGCGTCGCGCTGCTTGACGTCGGGGTCCTCTGCCAGGCTGCCGCGAAACCAGCGCCAGCCTTGGCGCAGCCGCCCCAGCGCGCTGCGCGGCCGCGCCAGCTGCACCGACAGCCCGGCGGGGCTGCCTGGCGGCGGCAGCGTGACCACCACCGCATGGCCGCGCCGCCGGCGCCCGCCGCGCCCGATGCGCAGCATCAGCGCGCGCGAACTCGGCCGCAGCACCTCGCGCAGCGCCGCGCGCAGCAGCTGCCACCAGCCGCGCAGCCCGGCGCCGCGATGCATCTCGCGGAAGCGCATCAGCCGCGTCGGCGCGCCGACCACGCACTCGTACAGGAAGACCTGCCCATCCACCGTGGCGATGTCGATGTGCGCGACGCTGCCGGGGCGATAGGAAGCTGCCGCCAGCAACGGCTCGGCCGGCAGGCCCAGCCTTTCGCACAGCCGGTTCATGGTGCCGCCGGGCAGCGGCGCCATGACGCGCGCCTCCTGCAGCAGCATCGCGGCGGCGCTGCGCAGCGTGCCATCGCCGCCGGCCACGAACACCACGCGCGCCGCGCTGGCCCATACCATGGCCCATTGCTCGGCCAGCGGCGCATCCTCGGCGCAGGAGGCGGCGATGCGAAAGCCGGCCCCGCGCAGTGCATCCTCCAGCGCCGCGCGCGGCGCGGCCATGGCGGAGAGCGTGCCGGCGCGCCCGTTCACCACCAGCACGGCCAGCGCATCGGCTTCCGTCACGTCGGTCGCCACGCCGCTCATGCCGCGCGCCACCGGACACGCAACCGCCGCGCATCGCGCGCGTTCGCCGCAGACAGGCGGAAAAAGGAGATACCCATGCGAACGCTTCTGCTGTGGCTGGTCGGCGTGCCCATCCCGATCCTCATCGTGTTGTATCTTCTCGGCGTGCTGTAGCCGGCAAGGCGCGCGTCATAAGGCGCGCGCCCGCGCCACCGCAGCATCCAGCTCCGCGCCCAACAGGATGAGGTAGACGCTGACATACAGCCAGGTGAGCAGCGCCACCGCCGCGCCCAGCGCGCCATAGGTGCTGTCATACATCGCGAAGCTGCCGACATAGATCGAGAACGCCGCGGAGGCCACGACCCACAGCGTGGTGGCCAGCACCGCGCCGGTGGAGAAGACGCGCCAGTAGGGCGGCGGGCGCGCCGGGCCGAAGCGGTACAGCATCGAGACCGCCAGCAGCACCGCCACGAACATCAGCACGAAGGACGCGCCGCGCAGCAGCGCCGCATCGCGCGGCGGGAACCCGACCAGATCCAGCAGGTGCGGCAGCGCCACCAGGAAACCGAGGCCCACGGTGATGGCCATGATGCCGCCGAAGGTGAACAGCAGCGCCGTGGCGTAGAAGGCGAGGAAGCCGCGCACCTCCGCCGCGCCCTGCGCCAGGTTCAACGCGCCGAGCAGCGCGCGGATGCCGGCCGAGGCACTCCAGAAGGCGATGGCGCCGCCCAGCAGCACGCCCGTGCCCAGCGTCTCGCGCGGGGTCGCCACCAATTCGCGCACGCGCTGCGCGATCAGCGCGTAGCTTTCCTCGGGCAGCAGGCGCTGCACCACCGCCAGCTGCGGCTCGATGGTCTGCACGTCGAACCAGATGCCGTAGAAGGAGATCACCAGCGACAGTGCCGGGAACAGCGCGAGCATCGCGTAGAAGGCGCAGCCCGCCGCCACGAGCGAGATCTGGTCCGAACTCGCCACCTCCCAGGCCTGCCGCCAGGGCGTCGGTGATGCGTCAGGCGCGGGCATGGGCGGGCTCATGCGCCGGCATGTGGGTGTGGCGGCGCGACGATCCCAGGCACCGCGCCGCCGCTACGCCGCATCACCGCCGCAGGATGCTGCGCACCAGCCTCTCGCCCAGCAGGCCGGCCAGCGCCAAGGCCGGGCGCCCCCAGCGGAAGGCGTGCACGGCCTCGCCCAGCAGCGACGTGCCGGTCAGCCCCGCCATCGCCTGGCGGCGCAAGGCCAGCGCCTCCTCGGCCACGCGGTCGCCGCGCGGCCATGCCGCCAGCAGAAACAGCAGCATCACGACCAGGTCGGCGCCGCCCAGCAGCAGCGCGCCCGCCAACACGCCGTAGCGGTCCTCGAGCCACAGGAAGGCCGCAAGATGCAGCAGGCCGAGCGCCACCAGCCCGAACACCGCCGCGACGCCGCCGAGGATGGCGCTGCGCACGGCGCGCTGGGCGTTGCGGCGTAGGTACAGCTCCTCCGCCTCGGCCGCGGCGCCCAGCAGCTCCAGGATGCGCATGTTCAGCGCCGGGTCAGCGTGGCCAGCACGTAGCCGGCCAGCGCGGCCAGGCCGATCGACACCAGCGGGTTCTCGCGCACCGCGCCGGAAAGCCTGTCGGCCTCGTGTCGCACGCGCGCCGTCGCGGCCTGGGCGGCGGCCTCGGCCTCGCTCGCCATGGCGCCCAGCGTGGGGGCCAGCCGCTCGTTCATCAGGCGGTCCACCTTCGCGCGCAGCTCGGCGATCTCGCGCTCGGCCTCGATGCCGAGGTCGCGCATCGTGTCCTGGTTCATGGGGTTGGTCCTTCGCATGGTCGCGGCACCGTGCCGGCGGCTCGTGGCTGAGCAACGCGCGTGGCGCTGCCGCGTTGCACCGGTTCACACAGGACACTTTCATGGCCCCCTTCCGCCCCCCCGAGCCCAGCCGGCGCGATCCCTGGTCGGCGAGCCTGCTGCTGACCGGCGGTGTTGTCGCGGCGCTGTATTTGGGGCGGGAGGTGCTGGCGCCGCTGGCGCTGGCGCTGTTGCTGACCATCGCCGCGCTGCCCGTCTCGGCCTGGCTGGAGCGCCGTGGCGTGCCGCGCATCGCCGCGGTGCTTCTGGTGCTGCTGCTGTTCCTCGGGCTGGTGGGTGGGCTGCTGTATGTGGTGGTCGGCCAGGCGCTGGCGCTGGCGGGGGAGCTGCCGCGCTACGAGAGCGTGCTGCGCGAGAAGCTGCAGGAGATCGGCCAGGGCTCCGGCCCGATCGAGGGCGTGCTGCAGCTGGGCCGGCGGCTCAGCAGCGCCTTCGCGCCGGCACAGGCCGCGCCGGCCGCCACCGTGATGGTGGCCGCGGCCGAGGAAGGCCCGCTGGCGACGCTGTTCGGCATCGCCGTGCTGGTGATGGCGCCGATCGCCACGCTGGCCATCACCCTGCTGCTGATGGCCTTCATCCTGGTGCAGCGCGAGGATGTGCGCGACCGCGTACTGCGCCTGGCCGGCCTACACGAGATGCACCGCACCACCGGTGCGATGGCCGATGCCACTACGCGGCTCGGCCGTTTCCTGCTGATGCAGGTCTCGGTGAATGCCGCCTTCGGGCTGAGCATGGGGGTGGGGCTGTGGCTGCTGGGCGTGCCGAATGCGCCGCTGTGGGGCGCGCTGGGCTTCGCGCTTCGCTTCGTGCCCTATCTCGGCGCGCCGCTTTCGGTGCTGTTCCCGCTGGTCATCGCCTTCGCCACCACCGAAGGATGGTGGACGGTGCTGATGGTGGTGGCGCTGTTCGCGGTGGTGGATATCGTCGTCACCTATGTGCTGGAGCCCTGGCTGTACGGCGCCAGCACCGGCATCTCGCCGCTGGCGCTGCTGCTCTCCTCGGCCTTCTGGGCGGTGCTCTGGGGGCCGCTGGGTCTCGTGCTGGCCCCGGCGATGACCGCCTGCCTCGTAATCCTCGGGCGCCACGTGCCGGCCTTCGCCGTGCTGGACGTGCTGCTGGGCGATGGCGAGGCGCTGCCCGCGCCGGCGCGCTTCTACCAGCGCGTGCTGGCGGATGACGCGCATGGCGCAGCACGGCTGCTGGGGGCCGAGGTGCTGCGCCTCGGCACGCCCGCCGCGCTGGAGCAGTTGGTGTTGCCCAGCATCGTGCAGATCGGCAGCGACCGGCCGAGCGAATCCTTCGGCCCCGCACTCGCCATCCGCAGCGCGCGCGCCCTGCTGCGCGTGCTGGAGCCCGCCGGGGATGAGGCCGAGGGCGGTGGTGCCGAGATCCTGGTGTTGCCCGTCGCCGGCGCGCTGGACCGCGCGGCCGCGGCGGCGCTGGTGGCGCTGCTGACCGAGGCCGGCCAAGCCGCAACGCTGCGGCCCGAGCGCGCGCCGCAGCCCGCCATCCTGCTGCTGGTGGCCGCCGACGCGGCCTCGCCGCAACGCTTCGCACGCGCGCTGGCGGCGGGCAGGCGGCCTGGCGTGGCGGCGCTGGGCTTCGCCGCCACGCCCCTGGCCGAGCGCGCCTTCGCCGATGCCGGCGCCGCGCTGTCCTGCATCACCACCCTGCCGGCGCTGCTGGCCGCGGTGGCCGCTGCGCTGGACCAGCCGGCGGCCCACGGGGCCGGCGAGGCGGCGTGATGGCGTTGGTTCAGCCGGCGCGCCGGCGCAGCAGCGCGGCGATCAACGCCTCGCGCAGTCGGCGCGCGGTGACGGGGGGTTCCAGCACCGCGGCGGCGGCCAGTTCCTCCGGCGCGATGCCCAGCGGCGAAAGGTAGAGGATGGTGGTGGCGCGGCGCTGCAGCAGCTGCGCCAGCGCCTGCACCGAGCGTCCCTGCAGCGTGCCGGGCAGCACGGCCGCATCCATCGCGCCGGAGTGTTCCAGCAGGGCGAAGGCCTGTTCGATGCTGCCTACCGGGCCCAGCACGTCGCAGCCGGCCGCCCGCAGCGCCGTGGCCAGCGACAGGGCAGCGACGGGATCATCCTGCGCCAGCAGCACGCGCCGGCCGGCCAGCGCGCTCTCCTCCGCCTCGGCCGGCAGGATGCCGCGCCCCGCCAGCGCATCGGCGCCCAGATGCAGCACGCAGCGCAGCCCCTCGGCATCCCAGTGTCGCTCGATGCTGCCGGCCAGCTGCGCGCGGACATGCGCGTTGATGAGCTGCGAGCCGAAGCCGCTGCGCGCCGGCGCGCCGGCCTGGCGCGGGCCGCCGCGCTCGGTCCAGGTCAGGTCCACGCCCGTTGCCACCCGCTCCCAGCGCACCGCGAGCCGCCCCTCGGGCACCGAGAGGCCGCCATACTTGGTGGCGTTGGTCACGAGCTCGTGCAGCACCAGCGTCAGCGGCTGCGCCGCCTCGGCCGTGAGCCGCACCGCCGGGCCCTCGATGCTGGTGCGCCCGCGATGCACCGCGAGCTCGGCCGCCACCACCTCCGCCAGGTCCGCGGCCACCCACTTCTCCCGCGACAGCACGTTGTGCGCGCGGCTCATCGCCGAGATGCGGCCCTCCAGCACCTCGACCAGCGCGGGTACGTTGTCGGGCGCATCGGCCGCGGAAAGCCGCACGAGGCCGCGCACGATGCTGAGCGTGTTCTGCGCGCGGTGATCCACCTCGCGCGACAGCAGCCTTTCGCTGGCCTCGATGCGCTTGCGCGCGGTGATGTCCAGCACCGCGCCGCTGACGCCGGTGATGGCGTCGCCCGGCCCGCGGACGGGGAAGAAGTTGCACAGCCAGAAGCGCTCGCCCTCCTCGTCGTCCCGCGCGCGCACCTCCAATTCGCCCACCGGGCTGCCGGTTTCCAACACGCGGCGCATCGCGGGCTCGATCATCGCGGCCACATGCGGCGCCATCTCGCCGAAGGTGCGGCCCAGATGGTCGGGGACGCTGGCGTTGTTGCTGCGGGCCAGCATCTCGTTCACCGCCACGAAGCGCAGTTCGCGGTCCATCAGGCACAGGCCGACGGGCGCGTTCTCGTAGGTGGCCTGCAGCCGCGCCGCGGCCTCGGCCACGGCGGCCTGCGCCTCGCGCAGCTCATGGAAATCCACGCCGACGGCGGTCCAGGCGATCAGCTCGCGGTTCGGCCCGCGCACCGGGGCGCCGCGCAGCAGGAACCAGCGCCAGGACTCGTCGGCCGCGCGGAACAGCAGCACCTCGCGGCTGAACAGCGCCTGGCGGCCGGCCTGGGCCTCGGCCACCGCCGCGCGCCACGCCGCCGCAGCACCGGCGCGATCCTCCGGGTGCAGCGCGGAGAGCCAGCCATCGCCGCGCGTGGCGTCATCCTCCTGCCCGGTCAGCGCGCGCCAATACGGGTTCGTCCAATCCACCCGCCCCGCGCCATCGGCGGTGATGACGATCTGCGGCGCAACCTCCTGCAGGGCGCGCATGCGGGTGGTGGCGCGCAGCCGCGCGGCCTCTCGCGCCTGGATCGCCTCCGCCATGCCGTCGAAGGCGGCGGCCAGGCGCTGGAATTCCCGGCTGCCGCCAACCGGCCCGACGCGCGCGCGCCAATCCTGCCGCGCCCAACGCTGCGCTGCACCCAGCAGGCGCTGCACCGGGCGTTCGATGCCGGCGTGGAAGGCCAGGATCGCCGCCATGAAGCTGAGCAGCAGCGAGCCGATGATCATCAGCGCCGCCCGCCTGTCGGCATCCACCGCGGCGCCCAGCATCGGCTCGGCCTCCAGCCCCACCGAGACGAACAGGCCGGAGGGCTCGTCCGCCGGCGGGATGAAGGCGGCAATGCGCCGCACCCCGTCCAGCGCCGGCGCGTCGATCATCCCGGCGGCGGGCGCACGCAGCAACTCCATGGCGAAGGGCGCCATGCGCGTGCCGACGAACTGCCCCGGGTCGCGAGAGCGCGCGAGGATCACGCCCTCGCCATCGGCGATGGTGGCCGAGCTGCCGGCGGGCAGCGGCAGGCTCTGCAGGTCGCGCAGCAGCCAATCGAGCGACAGCGCGATCACCGCAACGCCGCCCGGCTGCCCGGCGGTGCCGGGCAAGGGTGATGCGAAATGCAGCGAGCGCTCGCCCGTCGCGCGGCCCAGCGCGAAGCCGCCAACCTGGAAGCGGCCCTCGCGCAGCGCGGCCTGGAAATACCCACGATCGGCGATGCTGGCGCCCAGCGCCTCCGGCCGCGAAGCGCAGACCCGCAGCCCCTGCGCATCGAACAGGTTGGCCGTGAAGTAGCGCGGATTGGCCTCGACGATGCGGGCCAGGAAGCCGTCGCATTCCGCGCCCGGCGTGATGCCGCGCAGCGCCTCATGCGCGACGATGGCCGACAGCAGCTGGCGCGCCGCCTCGACGATGGCGTTCTGCTGCCGCGCCACCAGCCGCACCATGCGCGACGCCTGTTCCGCCAACTGTGCGGCACGGTCCTGCCGCGCCTCGCGCTCAAGCTGGATCTGCACCAGCGCGGTGGGCACCAGCGCCAGCAGCAGCCCAAGGAAAGCACGCAGCGCGAGGGGCAAGGGCATGGCCTTACTGGTGGGGGGCGGCGACGCCGCCGGGTTGGCCGTTCAGGCTGCGCGTGGCTCGGCCACCTCCGTCACCGCGCGCGCCACCACATCCACCACGAGGCCGAGCGGATCGGCCACGTCGCCGACGAAGCCGCCAGCCACGGGCATCGCCTGTTCCGGCGTGCGCGCCACGCCCACGCGGATCAGATTCGTCCCGGCCACGAGCCCGTTGGTGTGGTCGTATTCCACCCAGCCGGCGCCGGGCAGGTAGATGCTGCACCAGGCATGCGTCGCGCCGCCGCCGCGCGCCGCCGCGCCGCCGGCATCGTAGAGGTAGCCGGTGACGAAGCGCGCGGCGAGGCCGAGGCTGCGCGCCGCCTCCATCATCAGCAGCGCGAAATCCCGGCAGGTGCCCTGGCCGCTGGCCAGCGTCTCCACCGGGGCCTGGGTGCCTTCCTCCTCGCGCGCCACATAGGTGAACCGGCCCTGGATGGCGCGCGTCATCGCCTCCAGCAGCGCCAGCGTGCGCACCTCCTCGCCGCCGCCATCCAGCAGGAAGCCGCGCGCCCAGGCATCCACCGCGCGCAGCGGGTCGGGCAATTGGCGCTCGGTCAGCCGCGCCAGGTCCGGCACCTCCTCGGCGGCGTAGGAGAAGGGAAAGCGCTGCGCCGCGGGGTCGAGTGTCACGCGCGACAGCGCCGAGCCCGAGGGGTAGTGGTCGAGCGCCAGGCGCGAGACGATGTGCAGCCGCTTCGTGCGCAGCGCCTCCGGCCATTCCAGCAGGCAGATGGAGTTGCCGAACACGTCATGCGCCCAGCGCGTGGTGGCCGGCGCGGGGTCCACCGTCAGCGTCGCCTGCTGCAGGCGCAAATCGTGGCTGTCCTGCGGGCGCACCATCAGCCGGTGGCGCAGCAGGCCCACCGGGCGGCGGTAGGTGTATTCGGTGCTGTGGGTGATCTCGACATGCGGCATCGCGGTTCCCCGGGCTGATGGTCCGATCCGCTGAACGCACGAGCCCCGCAGGCCGTTGCCGGGGCGCGGCTGGCCATGAGCGTACAGCACCGCCGCATCGAATGGAATGCGGCGCGGGCTACAGCAGGGGGCGCACCGGCGCCGGCTGGTCCCAATAGGCGGCGACGCGGCGCAGGCTGCGGAAATCGCCGATGCCGAGGCGCCCCTCCTTCAGCACGATCAGCCCGCCGCGGCGCAGCCGTTGCAACACCCGGTTGATGTGCACCACGGAAAGCCCCAGCGTATCGGCCACATGCGCCTGCGTCAGCGGGAAGGGGATGCTGCCGCCCTCGGCGAGGCCCACCGAGGCCGCGCGCTTGTAGAGGTGCACCAGCAGCATCGCCACGCGTTCCAGGGCGCTGCGCCGACCGACCGAGAGTAGCACCTCGTCGGTCAGCCGCTCGCCATGCGCGGCCAGCCAGGTGAGGTCCAGCGCTAGCTCCGGATGCTCGCGGTACAGTGCCAGCGCCATGGTGCGTGGGAAGGCGCAGAGCGAGACATCGGTCAGCGCCTCCACCCCGTGCGGTGAGCCCGCCAGCAGCTCGGCCTGCAGCCCCAGCACGTCGCCGGGCAGGATGATGTTGAGGATCTGGCGGCGGCCGTCGGGCAGCATGCGGAAGCGGAACGCCCAGCCTTCCAGCAGCGTGTACAAACGTTTGTGATCGCTGCCTTCCTCGACCACAGCCGCGCCTGCTTCGCAGCGCCACTGGCCCAGCTTGCGCGCATCGATCCAGGTGAGCTCCGACGTGCTGACCCGCCGGAAATCGGCCATCGGCCGCAGCGGGCATTGCCGGCATGGCAGCTTGGGGCCCAGGCGTCCTGTCGCCACGGCGGGGCCCCGCTTAACCTATGTTGTTCGGCATCCCGCGATTGTGCGGCAAAGGGCTGGTCGCGCCAACCAGGAAACACGCGGTCCATGCCGATCACCCTGCCTGCCTGCTTCCTCTGCCGCCGCCCCGCGCTGGGCGCCGCCTTCGGCATGGCGCTGTTCGCGGTCGCCTTCCTGCTGCGCTGGTGGGGTGCCTCGCTGATGCCGGGGCTGCCTTTCGTGACCTTCTTCCTGGCCGTCATGATCACCGCCGTGGTGGCGGGCTGGAAGCCGGCGGTGCTGGTGGCCGCGGTGTCTCTCGTCGCGGCGTGGTATTTCTTCCTGAATCCGGAACAATCCTTCGCGCTGCGCTGGCCCGACGGGCCGGTGGCGCTGTGCTTCTTCCTGCTGGTGGCCAGCACGCAGGTGGCGACCGTGGCGCTGCTGCAGCGCGCCACTGCGCAGTTGGGTCGCGAACGCGCGCAGGTGCTGCTGCTGCTGACACAGCAGCGTGCGCTGTATCACGAGTTGCAGCACCGCGTGGCCAACGGCATCCAATCCGCTGCGTCGCTGCTGCGGCTGCAGGCCGCGCGCATCCAGGATGCCACGGATGCCGAGGGCGCGCTGCACGATGCGGCGGAGCGGCTGGGCAGCGTCGCCGCCGTGCATCGCCGCCTTTACGATCCCGACCTTGCGGCGGGCGGCCTGCAGCAGGCTGTGACTGCGCTGGCGCAGGATGTGCTGGCCGGTGCCGGCCTTGCGCATGTCAGCGTGGCCGCCCGCATCGATGCGCCTGTCGCCGGCCAGCATGAGGCGATGCTGTTGGCCAAGATCATCGCCGAGGCTACCACCAACGCCGCGAAGCACGCCTTCCCCGGGCGCTGCCGGGGCAGCCTGCGCATCGCGCTGGCCCCGGCCGGCGCCGGGCGGGAGCTGCGCATCGAGGATGACGGCGCGGGCCTGGCCGGCCCGCCGCGCGCCAATCTCGGCGTGGCGGTGATGCAGGGGTTGGCCGCGCAGCTGGGCGGCAGCTGGCGGATGGAGCAGGGGCACGAGGGCGGCGCGCGGGTGATCGTCGCGCTGCCGCCGGCGGTGGCGCTCAGCGCAGATTGAGCGCCGCCGCGTAGTCGCGCAGCAGCGCCGATGGCGCAGCCTCGGTCGGCGTCGTCAGACAGCCGCGCGCGCGCAGCGCATCGCCCAGCGCGACGCTCGCCGTCATGACGATCAATACCGGCGCGAGGATCAGCCCGAGCAGCACCGGCGCCATCCATGCCGCCAGCAACGGCGCCACTGCCAGCGCCAGCAGCCCCAGCGCCAGGCCCAGCAGGCTGTGCGACCAGGCGAGGCGCAGCGCGCCGCGCAGCGTCAGCACAGCGCCATCGCGCCGCTGCGCCGCCCAGCCGCCATCCACGCCGCGCAGCACGCCGATGCACTGCGCCGACTGCGTCAGCATCATGATCGGCGAGAGCAGCGCCGAGAGCAGGATCTCGAGCCCGGCGCCGGCACCCAGCCGCAGCGTCGCGGCCACGCCGCGCGGGCCGGCGGGCGAGGCCGCGAAGGCGATCACGCCCAGCAGCTTCGGCAGCAGCAGCACCAGCAGCGTGGCGCCGAACATCCACACCGCGCGATCGGCGTCCACCACCGGCCATTGCGGGAACAGCGCATGCGCCTTCGGGAAGTAGTCCGGCCGCAGGAAGCGCGCCTGCAGCGACACGGCGATGCCCAGCACCAGGAAGCCCAGCCACAGCGGCGCGCAGGCATAGGCGGCGACGCCCATCACCATGTGCAGCCGGCTCATCGGGTGCAGGCCGCGCGCGCCGAGCACCGCCGCGTGCTGCAGGTTGCCCTGGCACCAGCGGCGGTCGCGCACCGCCATGTCGGGCAGGCTGGGCGGGCCTTCCTCATGGCTGCCCGGCAGCCAGGGCAGCAGCCGCACGCCCCAGCCGGCGCGGCGCAGCAGCGCCGCCTCGACGAAATCATGGCTCATGATGTCGCCGCCGAAGGGCTTGCGGCCGGGCAGCTGCGGCAGGCCGCAGCATGCGGCGAAGGCGCGCGTGCGGATGATGGCGTTGTGGCCCCAGTAGTTGCTGTCGGCGCCGTGCCACCAGGCGATGCCATGCGCGATCAGCGGGCCCTGCACCTGCGCCGCGAATTGCTGCAGCCGCGCGAACAGCGTGCGCCCACCATGCAGCAGCGGCAGCGTCTGCAGCAGCGCGGCATCGGGATCGTCCTCCATGCAGGCCACGAGTGCCAGCAGCGTCTCGCCCTGCATCAGGCTGTCGGCGTCGAGGATCACGAAATGCTCATAGGCGGCGCCGAAGCGGCGCACCCATTCGGCGATGTTGCCGGCCTTGCGCCCGGCATTGTCGGCGCGGTGGCGATAGAACACCGTCGGCCCGGGCGCGGTGCGCAGGCGCAACACCGCCTGCCATTCGGCACGGCGCGCGGCGGCATCGGTGCTGTCGCTGAGCACGAAGATGTCGAAATGCGGCGCGGCTTCGCCGAGCGAGGCGCGCATCGCCTCCAGCGCCGCGGCGATGCGCGGCGTGGCTTCGTTGTACACCGGCATCAGCAGCGCCGTGCGGCTGTGCGGCTGCCGGCGCGGCGGGCCAGCGGGCGGGGCGCCGCGCAGCATCACCACGAAGCCGGCCAGCGCGCTGGTGCAGGCCAGCGCGATCCAGAAGAACAGCGCGGCGAACAGCACGCTCAGCACCAGGCCGATGGCGGTCCAGCGGGCGAGGCCCAGCACCAGCGACATCTCCATCGTCGCCGCGCTGGTCAGCACCACGGCGCCGCCCAGCACCAGCAGCCGGCGCAGCGCCAAGCCGCGCGGCCCGCGCGGCGGCGCGGCGCGGCGCGGCGGCAATGCGTCCAGCGGCCGCACCGGCATCGCCAGCGGCGCGGGCGCGGGCAGCAGCGCCGCGCCGTCTGGTTCAACCCTCAGGCCGTCCATCGGGTGCACCAGGTCTCCGAGACCGGCGTCGTGCCGCGGCGCAGCGCCGCGCGCAGCTCCACCAGCGGCGCCGAACCGGGCAGCAGCTCGAAGGCGAGGCGCAGGCCGCCGGTCTCGGGGTTGGGCTGCAGCACCACGTTGCGCAGCGTGCCGGCGCTGGCCTCCACCGAGGCCTCCGGCATCGCGCCCTGGCCGGCCACCAGCGGCGTGGTGTCCAGCACGAAGCGGCGCGCCCGCCGGCCCTCGGCGGCGCCGCCGCGCGTGGCCGCGAAGCGCAGCAGCCGCGCGTCCCCGGGCTCTGCCGATTGCCAGTGCAGGCGGTAGCGCAGCGTGAGGTCGCCGCCGGCCGGCAGCGCCGCCTGGGGGCGCCACGCAGCGACGATGTTGTCGTGGATCTCGTCCTGCGTCGGGATTTCCACCAGCTGCACCTCACCCGGGCCCCAATCGCCCAGCGGCTTGGTCCACAGCGACGGGCGGCGGTGATAGGCGGCCTCGAGGTCCTGGAACGCGTCGAAGCCGCGGGCGCGCTGCAGCAACCCGAAGCCGGCCGGCGTGGCATCCTGGAAGCCGCTGACCTGCAGGTCGCGCGGGTTGGACAGGGCTCGCCAGATCTGTTCGCCCCCGCCGCTGCGCATCAGCAGGCCATCCGAATCATGCACCGCGGGGCGATAGTCGCTGACGCCGTCGCGATCGGCGGGGCCGAAGAAGAACATGCTGGTGGCCGGCGCGATGCCCAGGCGCGGCACCTCACGCCGGGCGAACAGCGTCACGCCCACCTCCATCACCGTGGCCTCTCCGGGTGTCACGACGATGCGGAAGGCGCCCGTCACGCTGGCGCTTTCCAGCAGCGCGTGCAGCGTGGCGGTGGTGTCGCCGGGCTGCGGGCGCTCGATCCAGAAGGCGGTGAAGGCGGGGAATTCCTCGCCGCCCGGCTCGGCGGTGTGCAACGCAAGCCCGCGCGCCGACAGGCCATAGACCTGCCCGCGCCCGAGGCCGCGGAAATAGCTGGCGCCGAGGAAGCTGCACAGCTCGTCGAAATGGTCGGGCCGGTTCAGCGGATGCAGCAGCCGGAAGCCGGCGAAACCGAGATCGGCATCCTCGGCCGGCGCCTCCACGCCCTCGAAGCGGAACTGGCTGGCCTGGTAGCGGATGGGCATGGCCTTGCCCTCGGCCACTTCGAACAGTTCCACGCGGTCCTGGAACAGGAAGCCGCGGTGGTGCGGCTGCAGGCGGAAGGGCAGCCCAGCCTCGGCCCACAGCGCCTGCGCGGGATCGAAGCGGATGCGGCGGTAGCCGTCGTAATCCAGCCGCGCCAGCGCGCGCGGCAGCGCGTCGTCGCGCCGGCGATGCGGGCGCGTGGCCAGGGCCCTGGCGAGTTCGGGCACCGTCGTGGCATCGAAGGCGGTGGCGGGGTTCGGCGCCTCCGGCAGGGTCTGCGGCCGGGCGCGCGACGCGCCGAACAGCAGCAGCGAAGGCGCCAGAAGCGCGCCGCGGGTGAGGCTCCGTCGCAACATCGTGCTGGCTCCGTCTCGCGGCTCGGCCGCTGCGCCGTTTCAGCCGCTGGGCACCGGACGGCCAGGACGCGTCGCGGGAGAGCGGTGCGAGGCCCGGCCGTCCGGTGGCGCTGCGGCAATGTGGGGCGACGTCGCCGCGCGCAGGGGTGGAACGCCATGGGGCGGCCCGGGTTGCATGGCGGCATCCGCGCCGCCGCGGCGACTCAGCGAAGCGATTGCGGCCCGGATGGCGGCTGCGTGGGGTCGATGGGCGGCGGGGGCGGCAATTCCTGCGGCACCGGCGCGTGGTCCGGCTCCTGGATCGGCGGCGGCAGTTCGGGCGTGGCGGGGGGCGGCGGCGGCACCTCGACAGGCGGCAGCGGCTGCGAGGCGCGGGCGAAGAAGCAGCCAGGCTGCGCTTCGCCCCGCGGCGCGGTGATGGGATGTTGCATCAGGCGGGTCCTTTCCCCTGTGCGCCGAGGCGCACAGGGGAGAACGGCGGAGCCCGGGCCGGGTTGCGGCGGCGTCAGCCGACGGCGAGCAGCTCCACGTCGAACACCAGCGTGGCGTTGGGCGGAATCACGCCGCCGGCGCCGCGCGCGCCATAGCCGAATTCGGGCGGGATGGTCAGGCGCCGATGCCCGCCCACGCGCATGCCGGCCACGCCGCGGTCCCAACCCGCGATCACCTGGCCGCCGCCCAGCTGGAAGCCGAAGGCATCGCCGCGGTCGCGGGAGCTGTCGAACTTCCGGCCCTTGGTCTCGGGCGCCGCGGCATCGAACAGCCAGCCGGTGTAGTGCACGCTGACGCGCTTGCCCGACAGGGCCATGGTGCCCGTGCCCTCGACGAGGTCGTCCATCTTCACGGCCATCTCAGCCCCTCCCTGCGCGGAACACGATCGGCTTGTTGCCGTCCCACAGCACCGAACGCCCGATCTTCGCCAGGCGGTCCAGGCCGCCGGTGATGGTCAGGAAGTGGTTGCCGGCCAGCTGCCCCGCCTTGCTGGAGAAGCAGCAGGGGCCATAGGCAATGAGGATCTCGGTCTCGCTCACGCCGCCGGGATAGACGATCACATGGCCGGGCGCCGGGTGGCTGGTGGCGTTCTCGTGCCCGATGCCGAGGTCGCGCTCCCCCATGGGGATCCAGCAGGCCTCGCCCGACCAGCGCACATGGATGATGCGGTCGCTGAAGGGCAGCAACTGGCGGAAGCGCGCGCAGGTTTTCGGCGCGTCCTTGTCCTCGAAGGTGGCGTGGAAGATTTCCCCGCCGATGTCGATCTCGATGTCAGCCATGGCCTCGCCTGCCGGTGTGCGCCGCTGGCCTAGACGAGGGGGCGCGGCTTGCCAAGACGGCCGGTCCTCGCGACGCCGCCGCTGTTGCGCGATGCGGCCGATCGCGGTTGAGTGATGAAGCGCGCCCTCGCCGATCGGAAGACCATGACCCGCAAACTGCCTGCCTTGGCCCTGCCCGCAACGGCGCTGCTGCTGTTCGCGGCCTGCGCGCCGCCGCCGCCGCCGCAATCCACCCTGGCGCCACTGACCGGGCGGGCCGAGCCCGCGCCCATGCCCTCGGAGGCCGCCGATGACTACGCGGCGATGCAGCGCGCCCGCGGCGGCACGGCGAACATCGGCCCCGCCGCCATGCCGGGTATGGTCACGCAGCCCCCGGTCGGCTCCGACATGACATTCGCGCCGCTGCCGGCGCAGACCTCGCCGGCCTTCACCCGCTAGGCAAGGGCGCAGCCTGCCGCGGATGCCCCTCGCGCAGCAGCACCGGCAGCTGCGCCAAATCGAGCCCCTCCAGCAAATCATCGCCCGACAGGCCGTTGCCCCACATCGCCTCCAGCACGGCCACGCTCGCCGCGGTCAGGGGCATGGCCACCTCCTGTGCGCTGCCCAGGCGCAGCCAGAAGGCCAGCCCATAGGTGACGCTTTCGGCCAGATGCGCGGCGTCCAGCCCCTGCGGGCCGGGCGTGGGGCCTCGCGCCGTGGCCAGCGCGCGGGCCATGGCGGGCAGTGGGCCCATGGGAATGCCGCCGGCGCGGTGCAGCAATTCCGGCAGCGGCGCCAGTGCCGCACCCAGCGCGGCGCCGAGCGCGAGGCGCTCGGCATCCAGCCGGGCCATCACGCGGCACACCGCCGGCGTCATCTGTTCGTGCACGTCCCAGGCCTCCGCGCCCTCGATGCGCGTCAGGTTGCCCAGCGCCAGCGCGGCCTGCAGCACGGGTTCCGGGCTGGCCAGCGCCGCCGCCACCAGGTCGGCCACCGGCAGGAAGGGCACGCCGAACAGCGCCGCGCAGAGCTGCGCCAGCGCGGGCGCCTCGGCGGCCGGCACGGCGGCGATCTCCACCCGGTCGCGCAGCGCCAGGATGCGCACGCGGTCCGGCCCGCTGCGGCTGGCCACGGCCGGCGGCACGGCCAGGGCGCCGATCGGCGCGCGCACGCCCTCGCGCGCCAGCAGCCGGTCCAGCAGCAGAGGCGCCAGCGAGGGGCTGGGCGCCAGCAGCACTGGCACGCCCTCCGCCAGCATCGGCGCGATGCGGCGCAGCACGGGGCCCAGCGCGTGCGGCGGCACCGCCACCAGCACCGCCGCGGCGCCGCGCAGCGCGCGTGTGACGTCGACGGCCACCTCCACCACCGCCGTGCCGGCCAGCACGCCCTCCACATGCAGCGCCGCGCCGATGCCATGCGTGCCGCCGCCGCGCGGCGACCACAGCGCCACGCTGTGCCCGCGGCTGACGGCCAGCGCCGCCGCCGCGGGCCCAACGGCGCCGGCGCCGAGCACGGCAAGGTGCATCGCTAGTGGTCCGATCGCTGCTGTCGATTTCCGACAGCAGCGTGAATCGGCCCACCCGCGCAACGCCGAGTGGGGCGTGGCGAGACCTGTTGGCCGGGAAAGATCTGTTTCAATCGCACCACGAGCGCGCCCTCAAGCGGCGGCGCCGGTCACGGCAGGGCGGTGCGGGTGCGGCAGCATGCGGGGCCTCCGATACGGGGATGGTGCGGCGGCCACCCTGCCGCGCCGCCCGCGCCACCGCAACGCAGCTGCGCGCGCCGCCGCCGCCGCGGTTTTCACCGCTTCGTCGCATCCCCTTCATTGCCTTGTCTCGGAAGGCCGGGTTAATGCCATGGTCATGGAGGCGACCGACCGTTTGTTGACCCCACAAGCGCTGCGTCCGCGCCGGCTGCGGCGGCGGAAGCCTATCCAGTTCTCCTCCTCCGATCCCGAGGGTCTGTGGGGCGACGTGCTGGGCATCCGGCCGCTGGGCGGGCGGGTGCGCGCTGTGCGCCGGCTGGTCACCATCGTGCTGTGGACGCTGATCGCCATTCCCATCCAGGCGGTGCTGCTGCTGCTGCCGGGCCAGGCGAACAACGCCTTCGCGCGCTTCTACCACCGCACCCTCTGCTGGCTGATCGGCCTGCGCATCCAGGTGGTGGGCGAGGCCGCGCAGGCCAAGCCGGTGCTGTTCGTCTCGAACCATTCCTCCTGGCTCGATGTGCTGGTGCTGGGCGCCACGCTGGAGGCCTGCTTCGTCGCCAAGCACGAGGTCGGCACCTGGCCGGTGATCCGCACCGTGGCGCGGCTGGGCCGCACGGTCTTCGTCAGCCGCACCCGCACCGGCACCAAGGGCGAGGCCGGCGCCATCCGCGAGCGCTTCGCCCAGGGCGACAGCCTGGTGCTGTTCCCGGAAGGCACCACCAGCGATGGCGGGCGCGTGCTGCCCTTCCGCAGCGCCTTCCTCTCGGTGGCCGACAGCGCGCGGGTGGTGCAGCCGGTCTCCGTGGTGTTCGACCGCCTGGGCGGCCTGCCGGCCTGCCGGCGCGACCGGCCGCTCTTCGCCTGGTATGGCGATACCGACATCTTCACCCATTTCTGGCGTCTCGCGCGGCGTTCCAACGCCCGCGCCACCGTGATCCTGCACGGCACGCTGGAGCCCACGGAATGGAACGACCGCAAGGCGCTCGCCGCCGCCTGCGCCACGATGATCGCGGAGTCCTGCGCGCAGCTGCGGCAGAACCGCCCGGCCACGCCGCTGGCCCCACCCCCACCGCCGCCGGCCCGCGCCGCGGCCGAACCGGTCGCTGTTCCCGCTTGACCCGGCGCGGTCCGACACCGCAGGTTTGTTGCGTGGTGTTGATCCCTGCCCCGCCGCGGCACCGGGCACCCGCCCGCTCTGCCCCCCGTGCCAGCCCAGGCGCCCCCATCCGCGGGCCTTCCTCCGCTTGACCCGGGCGCGCGCCCTGCGCACATGCCCCGCTTCACCCCGCCGGACCACGGGCGGGGCCGCGGAGCGCCTTCATCCATGACCATTGCCGACCAGCCCGGCACCCCGGCCCAGGCCCCCAAGCGCCTGTTCATCCGCAGCTGGGGCTGCCAGATGAACGTCTATGACAGCGGCCGCATGGCCGATGTGCTGGCCCCGCTCGGCTATGCGCCGGCCAGCGGGCCGGAAGGCGCCGACATGGTGGTGCTGAACACCTGCCACATCCGCGAGAAGGCCAGCGAGAAGCTGTTCTCCGAGCTCGGCCGGCTGCGCCTGTTGAAGGCCGAGAAGGAGGCCGCCGGCGGCCGCATGATCCTGGCCGTGGCCGGCTGCGTGGCGCAGGCCGAGGGTGCGGAGATCACCGCCCGCGCCCCCTATGTGGACCTCGTGCTCGGCCCGCAGACCTATCACCGCCTGCCGGAGATGGTGGCGCGCGTCAGCCGCGCTGCCGGTGCGGTGATCGACACCGATTTCCCCGCCGAGCCGAAATTCGACCATTTGCCCGAAAGCGCCACGCCGCAGGGTGTCACGGCCTTCCTCACCATCCAGGAAGGCTGCGACAAGTTCTGCTCCTTCTGCGTGGTGCCCTATACGCGCGGCGCCGAGTATTCCCGCCCGGCCGAGCAGGTGCTGGCGGAGGCGCGGCGGCTGGTGGCGCAGGGCTCGCGCGAAATTGCGCTGCTCGGCCAGAACGTGAACGCCTGGCATGGCGAGGGGCCCGATGGCCGGCCCTGGAGCCTCGCGCGGCTGCTGCACGAGCTTGCCGGCATCGAGGGGCTGGCCCGGCTGCGCTACACCACCAGCCACCCGCGCGACATGGATGCGGCGCTGATCGCCGCGCATGGCGCCATCCCGCAGCTGATGCCCTTCCTGCACCTGCCCGTGCAGTCGGGCGCGGATCGCATGCTGCGGGCGATGAACCGCGGCCATACCGCCGACGAATATCGCCGCATCGCCGAGGCGCTGCGCGCGGCGCGGCCGGATATCGCCCTGTCGTCGGATTTCATCGCCGGCCACCCCGGCGAGACCGAGGCCGACCACCAGGAGACGCTGCGGCTGATCCGCGATGTCGGCTTCGCGCTGGCCTATTCCTTCAAATACTCGTCGCGCCCCGGCACGCCCGCCGCCACCGCCGTGGCGCAGGTGCCCGAGGCCGAGAAGGACCGCCGCCTGCAGGACATCCAGGCCCTGCTGCGCGAGCAGCAGGATGCCTTCAACCGCGCCTGCGTCGGCCGGCGGATCGAGGTGCTGGTGACCGGCGCCGGGCGCCACCCCGGGCAGATCGCCGGCCGCTCGCCCTGGCTGCAGCCGGTGCATGGCGAAGGGCCGCCTGACCTGGTCGGGCAGGTGGTGCCCGCCACGGTCACGGCCCGAAACCCCAATTCCTTGTCCATCCGCCTCGAGGGGAATGAGGCGGCCGGATGCCCAACCGCACCCCGTCAGGAGAAGGCCGCCGCTTGAACACCACCCCGCTGCCGACTGCCCTCCGCCCCTCGCCCGAAAGCCGGGGGGAAGCCCGCGCCATCCCGCGCGGCGCCACCGCCGATCTCTCCGCCCCAAGGGGCGGGGCCGCGCCCGCCGCGCAGCGCGCCATCACCCTGCAATTCGACGACAATGCGCTGCTGCCGCTGCTCTATGGCGAGCACGACCGCAACCTGGCGCGCATCGAGGTGCGCCTGGGCGTGCGGCTGGGCAGCCGCGGCAACCGGCTGACCATCACCGGCGCGCCGGAGCGCACGGATGTGGCGGAAGCGGCCCTCGGCGCGCTGTGGCGCCGGCTGCAGAAGGGTGAGCATGTGGGCAGCGCCGAGGTGGAGGCCGCGATGCGCATGGCCGAGGGCGTGCAGGACGCCGACCCCCGCCTGCCGCTGCAGGACACCCCGGCGATCCGCACCCGCAAGGGCGCCATCGCGCCGCGCACCCCCGCGCAGGCCGCCTATATCGACATGCTGGCGCGGCACGAGATGGTGTTCGGCATCGGCCCGGCCGGCACCGGGAAAACCTACCTGGCCGTGGCGCAGGGGGTGGCACTGCTGCAGGCCGGGCGGGTGGACCGCATCGTGCTGTCGCGCCCCGCGGTGGAGGCCGGCGAGAAGCTGGGCTACCTGCCCGGCGACCTGAAGGAGAAGGTCGATCCCTATCTCCGCCCGCTCTATGACGCGCTGCACGACATGATGCCGGCCGAGCAACTGACGCGGCGCATGGCCGCCGGCGAGATCGAGGTGGCGCCGCTGGCCTTCATGCGCGGCCGGACGCTCGCGCATTGCTACGCCATCCTGGACGAGGCGCAGAACACCACCGCCGCGCAGATGAAGATGTTCCTCACCCGCATGGGCGAGGGCTCGCGCATGGTGGTGACGGGCGACCCGACGCAGGTGGACCTGCCGCCCGGCACCAAATCCGGGCTTGTCGAGGCGCTGCAGGTGCTGCACGGCGTGGAAGGCATCGCGGTGGCGCGATTTGCCGAGCAGGATGTGGTAAGGCACCCGCTGGTGGCCCGGATCGTCTCCGCCTATGGCCGCGCGGATGAAGCCGCGCGGCATGGCGGGCGCGGGCGGGGCCACGCCGTTGGGGGTCAAGCTCTGGGAAGCCAGGGTCTGGAGAGAGATGGAACCGAGAAGTAGTCGTCCCGGCCGCGCCGCAACAGCGGCGGCCGGGGACGAGGCGGCGTCGCAGGTCACGGTGGTGATGGCGGCGCCCGGATGGCGGGCCGCGGTGCAGCGGCCCGAGGCGTTGGCCCGCCGCGCCGCGGCGGCGGCGCTGCGCGAGGCCGGCCATGGCGGCGCCATGACCGTGCTGCTGGCCGATGACGCCGCGGTGAAGCGGCTGAACGGCACCCATCGCGCCAAGCCCAAGCCCACCAATGTGCTGAGCTTCCCGGGCGGCAGCCCCGGGCATCTCGGCGACATCGCGCTCGCGCTCGGCGTGGTGCGGCGCGAGGCGCGGGCCGGCGGCCTGCGCGCCGCCGACCACTTGGCGCATCTGGTGGCGCATGGCGCGCTGCACCTGCTGGGCCACGACCACCTGCTGGCCGGCCAGGCGCGGCGCATGGAACAGGCGGAGGCGCGCATCATGCGCCGCCTCGGCCGGCCGAACCCCTGGAAGGGGCGCGGGCCATGAGCGGCAACGGCAACGGCGCCTCGGGCGACCGCAAGCAGACCTTCTTCTGGCGCCTGCAGGGGCTGCTGAAGAAGCGCGAGGCCGAAAGCGTGCGCGACCGCGTGGAGGAGCTGCTGGAGGGCGAGCACCCCTCGCCCGACGCGCGCGACCTGGCGGCCGAGGCCACCACCGGGCTCGACCTGCATGAGCGCGTGCTGCTGCGCAACGTGCTGCGGCTGCGCGACAAGACCGCCTATGACGTGATGGTACCGCGCGCCGATATCCTGGCGATGCCGGAGGACCTCACCCTCGATCAGGCGATCACGCTGATCCAGAAGGAAGGCCACAGCCGCTTCCCGGTGTACCGATCGAACCTCGATGAGGTGGTCGGCATGGTGCACATCAAGGATGTGATCGCCGCGGTCGGCCGCGCGCCGGATAGCTTCTCGATGAAGGCGATCCTGCGCAAGCCGCTGTTCGTGGTGCCCACCGTGCCGGTGCTGGACCTGCTGCTGCAGATGCGCGCGGCGCGCATCCACATGGCGCTGGTGGTGGACGAATACGGCGGCATCGACGGGCTGGTCACGATCGAGGACCTCGTCGAGACCATCGTGGGCGACATCTCCGACGAGCATGACGAGGTCTCCACCGCCAGCATCCAGGAACGGCCCGACGGCTCGCTGGAGATGGATGCGCGCACCACGGTCGAGGCCTTCGAGCTGAAACTCGGCCAGGTGCTGACCGACGAGGAAAGGGCCGCCGACATCGACACCGTCGGCGGGCTGGTCTTCACCCTGGCCGGGCGCGTGCCGGCGCGGGGCGAGCTGATCTCCCACCCCTCCGGCCTCGAATTCCGCGTGCTGGATGCCGACCCGCGGCGCATCCGCCGGCTGCGCGTGCGCAAGCCCGGCACCGCTGCGGAAGACGGCGCGCGGCAGGCGGCGGAATAGGGTGCTCGCCGCCGATCGCTTCCGCGCGGTGCTGCGCGGGCCGGATTGCGTGCATCCGGGCTCGGTCTTCGATGCGCTGTCGGCGCGCGTCGCCACCGAACTGGGCTTCGAGACGGCGATCCTCGGCGGCTCCTCCGCCTCACTCGCCGTGCTCGGCGCGCCCGACCACATCGTGCTGACTTTGTCCGAACTCGCCGACCTCGTCCGCCGCATCACCCGCGCCGGCGCACCGCCGCTGCTGGTGGATGCGGACCATGGCTACGGCAATGCGCTGAGCGTGATGCGTACGGTGGAGGAGTTGCACGCCGCCGGCGCGGCCGCCTGCACCATCGAGGATACGCGCCTGCCCCGCCCCTACGGCGCCACGGCAACGACGCTGGTGAGCCTGGAGGAAGCGACGGCGAAGATCCGCGCGGCGGTGCGCGCCAGCCCCGGGATCGTGGTGGTGGGCCGCACCGGTGCGCTGGCCTTGACGGACGTGCAGGACGCCATCCTGCGCGCCCAGGCGATGGAGGCGGCGGGGGCCGAGGCGCTGTTCTTCACCGGCGCGACGGCGCAGGCGCAGATCGCAGCCCTGCGCGCGGCCACCACCCTGCCCCTCATCCTCGGCGGCACGCCGCCCGGCCTCGGCCCGCGCGCGGAATTGGCGGCGCTGGGCGTGCGCGTGGCGCTGCAGGGCCACCTGCCGATCCTCGCCGCGCTGGAAGCCGTGCGCGCCACCCTGGCCGCGCAACGCGCGGGCGAGGCCGTATCCGGCCTGCCGGCGCCGGGCTTCGTGAAGCGCATGACACGCGAGGCCGAATACGACGCCGCGATCCGGGATTTCCTGGCGTAGGCTGGCCGTCGGGCGCCGGTCAGGGCGGGGCGAGGCGCAGGATGCGCCCGCGCGGCTCATCCGTCAGCACCAGCAGCGCGCCATCCACCGCCACCACCACCTGCCGCATGCGGATGCGGCGGTCGAACAGCAGGCGCTCCTCCCCCGTCACGCGGTCGCCCTCGGTGGTGAGGCGCACCAGGCCAGGCGAGTTCAGCGCCGCCACGAACAGGCTGCGCTGCCAGGCGGGGAAGGCGCTGCCGGTGTAGAAGGCGATGCCGGAGGGGCTGACCGAGGGGGTCCAGAAATGGATCGGCTCCTCAAGCCCCGGCGCGGTCCTGCCGCGGCCGATCGGGCTGCCGTCGTAATCCACCCCATGCGTCACCAGTGGCCAGCCATGGTTGCGCCCGGCCCGCACGACATTGATCTCGTCGCCGCCGCGCGCACCGAACTCCGCCTGCCAGAGGCTGCCCGTCCAGGGGTTGAAGGCGAGGCCCTGCGGGTTGCGGTGGCCCAGCGAGAACACTTCCGGGCGCGCGCCTGGGCGGCCGATGAAGGGGTTGTCGGCCTGCGGCCGGCCGTCGCGGTCCAGCCGCAGCACCTTGCCGGCCAGGTCGTCGGGCCGCTGCGCGCGCATCTTGTCGGCCTGCCGGTCGCCGGTGGAGAGGTACAGCCGCCCATCCGGCCCGAAGGCGATGCGGCAGCCATAGTGGTTGCGGCCGGAGGATTGCGCCGGCGTGGCATCCAGCAACGGCGTCACCGCCGTCAGCGCGCCGGCATCGGGGGCGAGGCGCGCACGCACCAGCCGCGTCAGCGCGCCACCCTGCACCAGCATGGCCTGGCAGAGGAACACCTCCCGCGAGGCGGCGAAATCCGGCGCGAGCGCGATATCCAGCAGCCCGCCCTGGCCGCGCGCCTCCACCGCCGGCACGCCGCCGAGCGGCGCGGAGACAGCGCCGTCGCGCCCCACCAGCCGCAGCCGGCCGGGGCGTTCGGTCACCAGCAGCCGCCCGTCGGGCAGCAGGGCCGCGCCCCAGGGGTGTTCGAGGCCGGTGGCGAAGGTCTCCAGCCGGAAGGTCTCGCGCGCCGAGTGCACCACCTCGCCCTGCTGCGCCGCGCCGGGGCGCGGGCCGGCCAGCGCGCCGAGGCCCGCCAGCAACAGCAGCAGGCCGCGGCGGATCACTCGCAGCCTAGAGCAATATGCGTTCAGATGAAACCATCTGAACGCATTTCTTGCTCTAGATTCAACGAGTTCTAGAGCACGAGATCGATCCGAGAGGATCGATCGTGCTCTAGGCGAGCTTGCCGGCGATCCAATCCTTCATCGCGCTGCGCGGCATTGCGCCCACCTTGGTGTCCAGCGGCTTGCCGTCCTTGAACAGGATCATGGTGGGGATGCCGCGCACCGCGTAGTCGTTTGGCGTCATCGGGTTGTCGTCGATGTTCACCTTCGCGACCGTCAGCTTGCCGGCATATTCCTTGGCGATCTCGTCCAGGATGGGCGCCACCATGCGGCAGGGGCCGCACCATTCGGCCCAGAAATCCACCAGCACCGGGCCGGGCGCCTCCAGCACGTCCTGCTTGAAGCTGTCGTCGGTCACAGCCTTGGTGAGTTCGCTCATCGTGCGATGTCTCCAGGGGCCCGGGAGGGGGATCGAAGGGGGTCCCGGGCGTTGATGGCAAGATCGTGGCGAGACCCCCTGGGGTCAAGCAAGCTTGGAGCACGATCCGTCCGACTGGACGGATCTCGTGCTCCATGACGCATTGTTTCCAGAGCAAGAATTCCGATCGAATAGCTTCATTCGATCGGAAATTGCTCTGGCGTTGGAGTTGTGCACCTCACCATGCGCCTGGCGCATGGCTATCCAACAACTCCTCCGACAGGGGCATGAGGCGCGCGCCATAGGTCCAGACCAGCGCGCAGACCACCGCATGGCCCGGAAAGGCCTGCCGCAGCACCGCGCGATAGGCCGCCATCTGCCGCAGATACGGCACGGGCACGCCCTCAACCCCCGCGGGCGGCGGGCGGTTGGTCTTGTAGTCCAGCACCAGCACGCGCCCGGGCGTCACCAGCAGGCGGTCCACCTGGCCACTGACCAGCCTGTCGCCGACGCGCCCGGCCACCGGCGCCTCGGCCAGGCTGCCGGGCCCGAAGGCGGCGGCGATGGCGGGCGCGGCCAGCAGGGCCAGCACCTCGGCCAGCGTCTCGGCCTGCTCGGCGGCATCCAGCCCGTGGCCCGGGCGGGCGAGGTAGGCGCGCGCCGCCGCCTCGCGCTCGGCCGGGCTGCGCTCGGGCAGGTGCTGCAGCAGCGCATGCACCAGCCGGCCGCGGCGGAAGCGCCGCCCGGTGGGGTCGGTGGCGCCATGCGGGGCGGCGGCGGGCGTTTCCGTCTCGGCCGGGACGCCAAGGGGAATCAGCGAGGGCGCCAGCGCGTCCGGCACCGCCTCGGGCGGGGCGGGGCGGCGCGCCCAATCCGGCAGGGCGGCGGTGCTTGCGGCGGCGGCCTCGCTCTGCTCAGCGAGGGGTGGTGCGGTCTGCGGTGCTTCGATGCGCCGCAGCGTGGTGGCCTTGAACCGCGCCTCGGCCGGGGCGCCGAAGGCCTCGGGTGCGAAGGGCAGGGTTTCGCCGGCAGCAAAGCCCTGGGCGACGAGGTCGTACCAGGTGCCCTCCTTCCAGGGGCGATCCTTCGGCGGCTTCTTCTGCCAGCCGCAGACCAGCAGCCGGTCCTCCGCGCGGGTCAGCGCCACATACAGCAGCCGGTGCTCCTCCTCCGCCCGCGCCTGCTTCTCGGCGGCCAGAAGCGTGGCGAAGGCGGGCGCGTGGTGGTCCTTGTTCGGCGCCCAGAGCGGCAGCGGCGGGCCTTGCTCCGGCATGTGCCAGCGCACATCGCCCTGGTCGCGCCCCGGGCCGGCGGTGTCGGGCAGGATCACCACCGGCGCCTGCAGCCCCTTGGCGCCATGCACCGTCATGATGCGCACGGCATCCGCGGCCGCTTCCTGCTCGCGCTTCACCTCCGCGCCGCCGCGGCGCAGCCAGTGCAGGAAGCCCTGCAGGCTGGGCGGGTGGCGCGCCCCGTGGTCGAGCGCGGCGTTGAGGAATTCGGCCACCGGGTCCGCCGCATCCGGCCCCAGCCGAGCCAGCAGCTTGTGCAGCCCGCCATGCTCGCCCAGCACCTCGGCGAACAGCGCATGCGGCGTCACGAGGTCGGCGCGCGCCATCAGATGCGCGAGGAAATCCGCCGCCCTTCCCTCCGGCGTGTCGCGCCCGCGCTCGGCCGCCAGCGCCGCCCAGAGGCTGCCCTTGCGCGGCGCGGCCAGCGCCAGCAGTTGCTCCTGCGTCAGTCCGATCAGTGGCGAGGTGAGTGCCGCGGCCAGCTGCAGGTCATCCTCCGGCAGCAGCGCCGCATCGCCCAGCGCCAGCAGGTCCTGCACCGCCAGCTGTTCCACCAGCACCATGCGGTCCGCCCCGCCCACCGGCACGCCGAGGCGCTTCAGCGCGCGCACCAGCCGCGGCAGCAGCGCGCCCGCGCGCTTGCGCACCAGCACCAGGATGTCGCCGGCGCGCATGGTGCGGCCGCGCGCCGGCAGCGCCTCGCCGCTGGCCAGCCAGTGATGGATCTGCGCGGCCAGCGCCTCGGCCAGCAGCGCATCCGGCCCGGTCGCGGATTCCGGGGCCTCGGGCACCTCCCAGGCCGGTGGCGCGGCGGCCTCGGCGCCGTCCAGCATCGGCCACAGCTCCACCACCCCCGCCTGGCCGACGCGATCGGCGCGATGCGTCAGCATCTCGCCGGGCGCAACCACGCCCTCCCGCGCCGCGCCCTGCGCGAACACCGCGTCCACCAACGCGAGCACCGGCGCGGTCGAGCGGAAGGAGACCTGCAATTGCACGTCGCGGAGTTCCGCCTGCGCCAGGGCGGCGCGCTGCGCGAAGGCCCGCTTCCATCTCGAAAAACCACCGGGATCGGCGCCCTGGAAGCCGTAGATGGATTGCTTCGTGTCGCCCACCGCGAAGATGGTGCGGGCGCGATCGCCCCCGCCTGCTGTGGCGAAGAACTCCTCGGTCAGCGCGGCGGCGATGCCCCATTGCGCGCGGTTGCTGTCCTGCGCCTCGTCCAGCAGCAGGTGGTCCAGCCCGTTGTCGAGCTTGAACAGCACCCAGGCGCTGCCGGGGTCCTGCAGCACGCGCTGGGCTGCGAGGATCAGGTCGTCATAGTCCATCAGCCCGGCCGCGGCCTTGCGTTGGCGATAGCCTTCGAGCACCGGCGCGCCGAGGCCGAGCAGCGCGCGCGTGGCGGCCAGCAGCCGCACGGCGCGGCGGCTGCCTTCCACCGCGGCGACGCGCGCGGCCTCGGCCGCCAGGATCGCCGCGCATTCGCCCTGCCGCGGCCCGACATCGCGGGTAGCAAGCCGCGCGCGGGGCGTGGCCTCCTTCGTCAGGAAGATCGTCACCCAGGCGCCCCAGCTTGCCGTGCGCTGCGCCGGGCCGAGGGCGACCCAATCCAGGATCGCCCGCCCGCGCGCCTGGTCGTTCGCGTTGCGGCTGGCTTCCAGCAGTCGCGCCGCGGTGACGAGATCAGGCTCCGTGGCACCCGCCGCCTGCGCCACCAGCGCGCCCTCATGCGCATCGGCATCAAGCCCCAGATGCGCCGCGATGGCCGCCAGCAGGCCGGGCAGGGAATGGGTCTCGCGCAGCGCGGCGGCCAGGCGCTCGCGGTCCCGCACCAGGCGCTTCAGCAGCTCGGCGAAGCGATCGGGCGGCACCAGCCCGGCCAGGGCCTCCAGCGCCGCCTGCTGCCCCGCCGGCGCGGCCAGCACGGCTTCGCGCGCCTCGGCCAGCAGGGCGGCGGCGTCGGCATCCTCCACCACGCTGAATTGCGGCGCGAGGCCGGCCTCCAGCGGGAAGGCGCGCAGCAGTGACTGGCAGAAGGCGTGGATGGTGCTGATGCGCATGCCGCCCGGCAGGTCCAGCACCTCGGCGAACAGCTCGCGCGCGCGGTCCAGGTCACGCCGCGCCGGGGCGCGTTCCAGCAGCGTGGCCAGCTTCGCCGCCAGCTCCGACTCCGGCAGCACGGCCCAGCGGCCGAGCTCCCGCGCCAGGCGGTTCGCCATCTCGGCCGCCGCCGCCTTGGTGAAGGTGAGGCACAGGATGGCGCCGGGCCGCGTGCCGGGCGCCAGCAGCAGCCGCAGCACGCGGTCGGTCAGCACCTTGGTCTTGCCCGAGCCCGCCGAGGCGCCGACCCAGGCCGAGGCCACGGGGTCCGAAGCGCGGCCCTGCGCCTGCTGCGCCTCCTGCCGTGGCGTCAGGGCGAGGCTCATTCCTCCTCTTCCTCCGCATCGGCCCATTCGGCGTAGCGGGACAGCTGGTCGTAATCCGTGCCGCGCGTCGTCCGCCCTGGATGCGGGCGCGCGGGAAAGGGCGCCTCGCCCAGCAGGAAGCGATCGACCAGCGCGCCGAGCTTCTCCAAAGCGAGGTCGGCCAGGTCCGAGACCTCCTCGGGCTCGGTGGCCATCGCCTTCACCTCGCCCGGCGTTTCGCCGCCCGACAGCTTCCAGTAGGTCAGACCGCGCACCGGGCCGCGCAGCGCCTTGCCGAAGCCCTCGCCGGCGAGGATCGCGGCCTCCAGCGGCAATTGCGGCGCGCGGCCATCGGCCAGCTCCGCCGCGCCCGGCACCACGCCGGTCTTGTAGTCCTGCACCACCAGGGTGCCATCGCCCAGCCGGTCGATCCGGTCGGCCCGCGCCTTCAGGGTGATGGCACCCTGCGGGCGGGTGAGCAGCAGACGCCCCTCGATCTCCACCCAGCTCTGCGCGATGCCGCCGCCGGCGCGCATCTCGGCTTCCTCGGCGATGACGAAGGCGCCGATGCGCGCGAGGCGCGGGCGCCAGAAGGCGGCCAGCGCCGGGCGCGGCCCCTGTTGCTCCAGCGCGTCCTCGGCCTGCGCCGCCCAGATGGCGCGCGCATCGTCGTCGCCCGGCCAGCCGCCCGGCGCGGCGGCCAGCGCCTTCACGAAGCCGGCCAGCGCGGCATGCACGATCTGCCCGTAATCCAGCGCGCCGACATCGGCATCCAGCGGGTCGAGCGGGCGCAGGCGCAGCACGCGCTTGGCGTAGAAGGCGAAGGGATCCGCCAGCAGATCCGCGACTTCCGTGACGCTGATCTCGCGCGGCCGCGATGCGCGATCGGGCCTGGGCGCGGGGCGTGGCACGGGGGTGACCGCGTCGGGCTGGTCGAGCAGCGCGGCGAGGCCCGGCATGGGGCTGCGCACCAGATGCAAATCCTGGCCCGCGAGGAAGGTCTCCAGCCGCGTCAGCCAGCGCGCCGGCACGGTGGGCGCGCCACCCCGTCGTGCAGCGCGCGAGAGCACCGCCTCCGGCGCGGCGCAGGCGAACAGGCAGAAATCCATGGCGACGCGGCCGATGCGCGTCTCGGGTTCCGGTAGGCCGAATTCCGCGCGCATCGGCCGGCTCATCCAGGGGCCGGGGTCGGTGGCCAGCGGCCACACCGTCTCGTCCAGCGCGCCCAGCACCACGCGGTCGAAGGTCAGCAGCCGCGCCTCCAGCAGGCCGAGGATTTCCACGCGCGGATGCACGCCGCCATCGCGCCCCCGCGCCGCGCGGATCGAGCGCGCGGCCACGCCCTGCAGCGCGGCGTCGAACAGCCCGGGCCAGTGCCGCGGTGCGATCGGCGGCAATTCCCGCAGCGCGGGCGCGAGGTCGGCCAAATGCCCGGCCAGCACCTCGCCCTCCTCGGCCGCATAGAGGCGCAGGCCGCCCGGCCGGTCCGCCGTGGCGGCCAGCGCCTCGGCGGTGGCGAGAAGCGCGGCCAGCAGGTCGGCCGGCGGGCGCGCGGGGCCGCCGCTGCCCTCGAAGCCCTGGAAGGCCGCCTGCAGCGCCGCGTGCAGCGCCAGCAGGCGCGGCTTCGCCTCGTCCTCCGGCAGGCTCGCGATGGCTGCGCCAAGGCCGGCCAGCCCGCCCGCGGGCCGCGGGCCGCGCAGCACGCGGCGTTCCAGCAGCCGCACGGCATCGAGGAACTCGCTGCGCGGCAGGCCGGCCGCGGCCAAGGGGTGCTTCAGCAGCGCCAGCAGCGGCACCGGCGCGAAATCCTCGGCCACGCACTGGGCCAGCAGCCGCAGGAAGGCCCCTGTCGGCGTCTCGCCCAGCGGCTCGCCGGCGCTGTCATCGGCCAGGATGCCGTGGCGGATCAGCGCGGCCGAGACGCGGCGCGCCAGGTCGCGGTCCGGCGTCACCAGGGCGGCGCGCGCGCCGGGCAGTTCGAGGGCCTCGCGCAGGGTCAGCGCGATGGCGGCGGCCTCGGCCTGCGCATCCGGCGCGGCGAGGTATTGCAGCCCGGCAAGACCCGGCGCCCAGCGCGCCTGCTCGCGCTGCGTCCAGGCGGCCATGCCGGCGGGCGGGCGCAGCGCCATGTCGAGCAGCGCGGGGCGCGCGGCCGGCGCGGTGGGCGCGACGCGCGCGCAGCCGGGCCACCGCGCCACGTCGCGCGGCGCCGCACCCAGCAGCGCCAGCAGCCGCATTTGGCTGGCCAGCGGATGCGTGGGCGAGCGCGCCACGGCCTCCGCCAGCTCGCCCAGCGCGGCGCGGTCCATCCCGTGCAGCACCACCGCGCCGCGCGGCAGCCCGGCGATGACGCGCAGCAGCGCCACCGCGGCGGGGATGGTGCCGCCCACGCCGATGCCGGCCGCGATCACCGGATCGGCCGGCGGCTCCTCCTGCCAGGCGCGGGCCTGCGCGCCCAGCGCCAGCACGCGGCGCAGCCCGATATCGAGCAGCGCGTGGCTTTCCAGCCAGCCCACCCAGCTGGTGGCGATGCCGCGCAGGAAGGTGGTGGTGATCTGCCAGTGCCGCGCCTGTTCCGGCGGCACCAGCGCCTCCAGCCGCGCCAGCCAGGCCTCGGTGAAATCGCCGGCCTTCTCCGGCGTCAGCAGCGCAGTGTCGGCTTCCTCCAGCGCGATCTCGTCGAACAGCTTGGCCAATTCGCCGGCCAGCCCCCAGGCCTGTTCCGGCGTGGCGGCGCCGCCATGGCGCGGCGGCAGGCGCTGCACCATCGCCGTGAGCACCGCCTGGCGCGTCAGCGCCGAGACCGCGGGCGGCAGATCGAGCAGCGCGGGCAGCGCGAGTTCGTCCGCATCCTCGGTGGAGAGGCCCGCCAGCGCGCGCATGCGCGGCAGCAGCAGCGCCTGCCCGTCGGCCGCGCGCAGGAAGGCATCGCGCAGGCCGCGCGCCGAGCGCCGCGTGGGCAGCAGGATAGTGGCGCGGGCCAGCGCCTCCGGCGCGCCCGTGCCGACATCCTCCAGCACCCCGGCGGCCAGCGCGTCGAGGAAGGGCAGTTCGGCCGGGATGTCGAACAGCTGCATGCGGGCCGGGCCGGCGCGGCTCAGAACAGCGCCGTCAGCATTCCGGCGCGCAGCATCGTCTCGGCGCGGTCGAGGTCGCGCGGCGTGGACAGGTGGAACCACGCGCCGTCATGCACCAGGCCGAACAGCCGCCCGGCTTCCATCGCGCGGTCGTACACGAGGTTCAGGCTGAACGGCCCCTCCGGCGTATCGGCGAACAGCGCGGGCGAGAGAATCTGCACGCCGCCGAACAGATAGGGCGCGATCTCGCGTTCCTTCGGCCGGCGCGCGCGGCCCAGCGGATCCAGCAGGAAATCGCCGCGCCCCACCTCGCCATCCACCTGGTGCGTGCGCACCAGCAGCAGCAGCGCATCCATCTCGGCGGGGTCGAAGGCGGCAGCGAGGCGCGTCAGCGCGGGCGTCGGCCCATCCAGCCAGAAGGCATCGCCATTCACCACGGCGAAGGGCGTGCTGCCCAGCTTCGGCAGCGCGGCGCGCACGCCGCCGCCGGTTTCCAGCAGCACATCCTCGCGCAGCAGCAGCCGGCCCGGCGCGTCATGCGCGGCGACGGATTCGGCCACCTGATCGGCGAACCAATGCGCGTTGACGATGTGATGCCCCGCGCCGGCATCGCGCAGCCGGTCCAGCGCGTGGTGCAGCAGGCTGCGGCCTTCCAGCGGCAGCAGCGGCTTCGGCCGGTCGTCGGTCAGCGGCCGCATGCGTGTGCCGAGGCCGGCGGCCAGCACCATGGCGTGGCTCAGCGTGATCATGCCGCACTCTCCTGAACCGCCGGCGGGTTGCACCGCAAGGCGCGCGGCACATGCGCATCGAGGAATTGCCGCAGCGGCGCCGTGGCCTCATGCTGCACCGCGCGTTCCAGCATCGCCCAGCAGCGCGGCCCATGCGCCAGGTAGCCTGGCTTGCCGTCGCGCCGCGCCAGCCGCACCCACAGCGCCGCCACGCGCAGGTGGCGCTGCGCCGCATGCGCGGCCAGCGCGGCACGGAAGGCGGCGGCATCCAGCGCGGGGCGCAGCGCGAGGTAGCGCGCGATGCAGGCCTCGCGCAGCGCTGGATCGACATCGCGCCGTGCATCCTCGACCAGCGAGACGAGGTCATAGGCCGGGTGGCCCAGAGCGGCGTCCTGGAAATCCAGCAGCCCGACATCGGCCGGCGGCGCGCGTTCCGGCAGCGGCATCAGGTTGGCGGGAAAGAAATCCCGATGCACGAATCCCGCAGCCGCGAAGGATGCGAGCATGGCGTGCAGGGCGGCGTGAAACTCCTCGGCGATGGACGCCGAGGGCGGCGCGCCGAATTGCGCGGGCCACCACCAGCCGAGGAAGGTCGCCTCCGCCGTCTCGGCCATGCGCGCAGCATCCCAGGCCGGCAGGCCGGGCGGGGGCGGCGCCGCATGCAGCCGCGCCAGCACCGCGGTGGCGGCCAGGTAGTGCGGCGCGGGATCGGCCCCGGCGTCCAGAAGCTGTGCCACGGTGCGCGGCCCGAAATCCTCGATCAGGCAGAAGCCCTGCGCGGCATCGGCGGCCAGGATGCGCGGTGCCGATAGGCCAAGCCCGTGCAGATGCGCGGCGATGGCCAGGAACGGGCGGATATCCTCCTGCGGCGGTGGCGCATCCATCAGCAGCAGGCCGCCCTCGAGCCGCACATAGCGGCGGAAGGAGGCATCGGCCGGCAGCGCCTCGCGCGCTGTCGTCGCGTGGCCCTGCGCGGCCAGGAAGGCCTCGGCACCGGGCCTCACGCCGCCAGCCCCGAAAGCCGCGCAGGCCAGCCGGTGAGTGTGGCGGTGCGCGCCTGCTCCGTCGCGCCGGGTGCGAGCGCCACGCTCAGCGCATCGGGCGGGCGCAGCGCGCCCAGCCGGTCCGGCCATTCGACCAGCACGATGCCCTCCCGCGCTTCCTCCCACCCCAGCTCTGCCAGGGCGGCGGGGCCATCCAGGCGCCAGAGGTCGAAATGGAAGGCGGCGGCCTGGGGCAGCGCGTATTCCTGCACCAGCGTGAAGGTGGGCGAGGGCACTTCCAGGCTGGCGTCGCCGCTGGCGGCACGCAGGAAGGCGCGCGCGAAGCTCGATTTGCCCGCACCGAGCGGGCCTTCCAGCAGCACCGCATCGCCTGGCCGCGCGCGCGCCGCCACGCGCGCCGCCAGCGCCGCGGTGGCGGATTCGTCGGGCAGGTCGAGGTGGAGCGGCGCGGGCATTCGCGCGCAATCTGCCCTCGCGCCACCCCTCGACACAAGCCGCGCGTTCCCAATTTGATCCGGGCGCCTTGATCCCGCGCGGCGCTTCGGCCAAGGGATCGCGAGCCTGATTGGGGATGCGGCGGCGATGGCGGTTGTGGTCGAGACGGATGTGGCGATCATCGGCGCGGGGCCCGTGGGCCTCTTCGCGGTGTTCGAATGCGGCATGCTGCGCATGAAGACGGTGGTGGTCGATGCGCTGGAGGCGATCGGCGGGCAGTGCAGCGCGCTCTATCCCGAGAAGCCGATCTTCGACATTCCCGCCCATCCCGAGATCGCGGGGGCCGATCTGGTGGCGGCGCTGGAAAAGCAGGCCGCCCCCTTCCAGCCGCGCTTCCTGCTGGGCCGCCGCGTGGAGCGCCTGGACCAGGATGGCGGCGGCTTCACCCTGGCCACCAGTGCGGGTGAGCGCATCCGCTGCAAGGCGGTGATCCTGGCCGCCGGCGCCGGCGCCTTCGGCCCCAATCGCCCGCCGCTCGATCGGCTAGCGGAGTTCGAGGCCTCCGGCGCCGTGCGCTACATGGTGGCGCGGCGCGAGGAATTCCGCGGCAAGCGCGTGGTGATCGCCGGCGGCGGCGACAGCGCGGTGGATTGGGCGCTGAGCCTGAAATCGGTGGCCGCGCAGGTCACCGTTGTGCACCGGCGCGACAAGTTCCGCTGCGCCCCCGAAAGTGCCGCGCAGCTGAAGCAGGCGGCCGAGCGCGGCGAGATCGAGCTGGCGATTCCCTACCAGCTGCACGGGCTGGAAGGCAGCGCCGGCGCGCTGGAAGGTGTTGCGCTGGCGACGCTGAAGGGCGAGACGAGGACCGTGCCGGCGGACCATCTGCTGGCCTTCTTCGGCCTGTCGATGGAACTCGGCCCCATCGCCGAATGGGGGCTGGGGCTGGATCGCAGCCATGTGCAGGTGCACCCCGCCACCTGCGAGACCAACATCGCCGGCGTGCACGCCATCGGCGACATCGCCACCTATCCGGGCAAGCTGAAGCTGATCCTGCAGGGCTTCTCCGAGGCGGCGATGGCCGCGCACGCCATCCACCCGCGCGTCTTCCCCGGCGAGGCGCTGCATTTCGAGTATTCCACCAGCAAGGGCGTGCCCGTCGGCTGAAGCAGTATCAGACTAACGATACGATGGCCTGACCGGCGGCCAGCGTCAGCTGGCCGAGCGGCCGAACGGCCGCCGCGCCCAGTGGCGCAAGGCAAGCGGCCGGAGGCCGCGCCCGTCACGCCGCAGGCGTGCCTTCGGCACGACGCTTGAGGGCATCAGTTCTGAAAGACGCGCACCGCCAGCGCGGATTGGAAGATCAGGCTCAGCAGGTCGCGCGCGATCTGGAAGTTCTTCGGATCGAGCCGCGGCAGCGCGATCAGCTCGTCGCCGGGCGAGGGGCCTTCCTGCGGGTCGAGGATCAGCTCGCCGCTCGCCTTGCGGATCATCACCTGCGCCTCGGCGCCGCGCTCGGCGAAGCCGCCGGCCTGGCGGATATAGTCCGGGATGCGCAGGTTGGGCCGCCATACCACCGCCTGCGGCGCCGCCACCTCGCCCGTCACCAGCACGGTCTGCACCCGCTCGGGGATCACCACCGTGTCGCCATCCTCCAGCCGCACCTCGGCGCAGCGGCCGGTGCGGTCAACCACCACCAGCCGCCCCTCCGGCCGGATGCGCCGTGCGCGCTGGATATAGGAGGCCACGAGGTTGGCCTCCGAGGCGCGAATCTCGGCCACGCCCGTGGTGGCGGATACCGCCATGAACAGCTGGCGTTCCAGCCGGTCCATCGCCTCGTTGATGCTGCGCGTCTGCTGCGCCGCCACCGAGGGGCGCAGCAGGAACACGCCGCGTGTGTTCGCCAGCGCAGGGTCCACCGCGACATGGTCCAGCAGCGCGCACAGCGTGGTGTCGCGATCGGCGATCAGCACCGAGGGGCCGATGCGGCTGCCCTCCACCATCACGCGTACGGTCGGCGCCGGCGCGTCGGTGATGAAGCTGACCACGTCCTGGTCCAGCAACTGCAGCCCGGACAATTCCCGCACCGAGGCGTAGCGCGAGAAAGGCTGCCCGCCGCGCGTGCCGCGGATCACCGCGTTGGTGGCGGCGGGCAGCGGCGAGGCGAGGCGGATCAGCTCGGCCCCCGACATCGAGCGGCCCTGCACCTCGAACAGGAAGTTGTTGCGCACCGCGCCATCGACGCCGACCATGGCGCCCTGCGGCGCCACCACAAGCGTGTCGCCCTGCTGCAGCGAAATCTCGGGCAGCTGCCCGGTCAGCAGGAAGCGATACAGGTCGATCCGCGCCACGGTGCGCCCGCCGCGGTTCAGCGCGATTTCGCGATAGGAGCCGCGCCCGGCATCCACGCCGCCGGCCCGTGCGAGGTAGTCCAGCACGCTGTCGGAGGCGGTGCCCAAATGCCGCCCCGGGCTGCGCACGAAGCCCGTGACGAAGACGCCCACCTGCCCGGTGGAGAGCACCACGGCATAGACCTGCACCTGCTGCGAATAGACGCGCCGCACCTCGGCCTCGACCACGCGCTGCAGGTCGCCCGCGCGGGTGCCGGCCAGCCGCACCGGCCCGATCTGCGGGATGAACAGGTTGCCGTCCGGGTCCACCACGCCGACGATCGAGGCCTCGACGAAGCCCCAGACGGTGATCGAGATGCGATCGCCCGGCCCGATGCGGTAGTTCGGGTTCGGCGTGTCGGTGGGTGCCGGTGCGCCGCGGGTGAACAGGCTGGCGCCGAACACCACGGTGGCGGGGCCGGCGGCGCGAAGCGGATCGCCGATCGGGCCGCTGGCGGTGGGCCCGCCCTCGGCGGCGGTGGTGGTGCCCTGGCGGCTGGTGGTGATGGGGTCGCCGCGGCCCAGCAGGTCGGGCAGGCCGGTCGGCGCCGCGGGCACCGGCGCGCCGGGCAGGCCCTGCGCCTGCGCGAAGCGGCTGGACAGGCCGGGCGGCATCAGCTGCGCCATCGCCGGCGCCAGGGTGAGGGCCAGGACGGCGGCCAGCGCGCAGGCGCGCTTGAGGATCAGGGCTGGCATCTCAGCTCGTGTGCTCGCGCGCGCCGGCAATCAGCAGCCAGCCGATGCCGAACACCACGGTCAGGCCCACCAGCACCGTCACGGTGTTGAACATCGCCTGCGGGAACAGCGCGCGTTCCGGCAGGTTGGGTTCGACCACGCGCAGCAGGAAGTGCTGCTGGCGCTGCGCGTCGGCGCGCGCCTGCTCGAGCGAGGCGGTGGCCGAGGCCAGCTGCCGGTCCGCGAATTCGCGCTCCAGCTGCAGGCGCTCGAAATCGGAGATGCGCTGGGTCATGGTCTCGTCGCCCTGGGTGATGCGGGCACGCTCGACGGCGATCTGGGCTGTCAGCGCCGCGATGCGGTTGGTGAGGATCTGGATCTGCGGGTTGTCCGGCCGCATGAAGGCGCGGCGTTCCTGCAATTCGGCCCGCGCCTGCGAAAGCGCACCCTCCAGCCGGGCGATGCCATCCAGCGCCGAGCCTGCCTCGCGCGCCGGGTCCAGCGCCTGTTCGCGCTCGCGGAAGGCGGCCAGCGCGGCGCGCGCGGCCAGCACGCGGCGCTCGGCGATCACCAGCTCCTCCCGCGCCACGCGCAGGCCATCGGCGGAGGTGCGCGTGGAGAAGCGGTTCACCAGGTCTTCTGACAGCGCCAGCAGCTGTTCGGCGATGTCGCGCGCATCGGCCGGCCGATAGGCCAGGATGCGCAGCGTGCTGATGCCGGTCTCGATGTCGAACTCCACTGTCACGCGGCGCCGATAGTAGCGCAGCAAGCGCTCCGCCTCCGGGTCGGACCACCACAGCATCGAAACCAGGTCGGCCTCCGGCCGGCGCCAGATGCCCACGAGGTCGAGCGTGCGGCGCAGGCTGGAGACCGCGTCGTGGCTGAGCACGAAGTCGTTGACCGCGCGGATCTCCTCGGTGCCGGCGCGCAGGCCGCCGCCGCCGCCGAACATGCTGGCCGCCGCCGCCGCGCCGCTGAGGCTGGGTGCGGCGCGCGCGCGCACCAGGAAGCGCGCCTCGGATTCGTAGAGGTCCGCCGCCACCACGGCGTAGTAGGCGCCGAGCAGCAGCGTCGGCAGCAGCACGAGGATCATGTACCAACGCAGCGGCGTCAGGCCCTGGCGCGCGCGGGCGCGGCGGCGCGGCGCACGCGCCGGCGCTGCGCTGTCGGCTGGCGTCGCGCTCAGCGGTTCAGAGGGTCTTGTAGGTGGCGATAGCTTCATCGACATCCTCGAAGAAGGTCAGCGCGCCCTCATGCAGCACGGCGGCGCTGCGGCAGTACAGCCGCAGATGCTCAGGCTGGTGGCTGACCATGACGATGCTGCGGTCGCGCGTGCGCTCGGCCAGCACCTGCTGCGCGCGGTTCACGAAGCGGGCATCGCCTGTGGCGGTCACCTCGTCGATCAGGTAGCAGTCGAAATCCACGGCCAGGGACAGCGCGAACAGCAGCCGGCCCATCATGCCGGCGGAATAGGTCTTCGCCGGCATGTCGATATAGGGGCCGAGCTCGGCGAAATCCTCGACGAAATCCAGCACGTCCTGCACCGGCTTGTCGTAGATGCGGGCGATGAAGCGGGCGTTGTCGGCGCCTGACATGGTGTTCTGCAGCCCCACGCCATGCGCCAGTGGCCAGGAGACGCGCATGCGCCGCTCGATCCGCCCGGAGGTGGGGTGCTCCACCCCGGCCAGCATGCGCACCAGCGTGGATTTGCCAGCGCCGTTGCGGCCCAATATGCCCACCGCGTCGCCCGGGCGGATCACCGCCGAGACGTTGCGCAGCACGGTGCGCAGCCCGCCATTGCGCATCCGGTAGTGCTTGGTGACGCGGTCGAGGATCAGCATGCGCCCTCAGAACTCAAGCCGCGGGCGCACGGCGCGCAGCGCGGCCATGCCCAGCAGGTTCAGCCCCACCACCCAGGCCACGATGTATTCGAGGCTGTAGTAGGTGGGCAGGAAGTCGCCGAACATGCCCTCGCGCACCATCTCATGCATGTTGGCCTGCGGGTTCCACAGCAGCACGTCGCGCCAGGACGGTGGCAGCCAGTGCAGCGCGAAGAAGGCGCCGGAGAAGGGCAGCGCCAGGTAGGTGAGCGGATGGACCATGCGCTCCACCGCCTCCCACCGCGCCGAGCCGGCGGCCACCAGCATCGAAAGCCCGTGCGAATAGAGGAACATCAGCAGCAGCCCGCCCACCAGCGCCGGCACGGAATGCGGCCGCATGTCCACCAGCCAGGCCGAGGCGCCGATCACCACCGCCAGCACCGTCGTCACCGCGGCACTCTCCAGCAGGTTGCGCGCCACCACGATGTCGAACAGCCGCACCTGGCGGTGGTACATCAGCGTCATGTTCGCCTGGAAGGCGGTGACCGAGCGGTTCACGATGGTGCGGAAGGCGAAATAGGGCGCGTAGCCGATCACCGCGAACATGAAGATCGGCACGCCGGTGTGGCCGAAGCGGTCGAAGGTCCATTTCAGCGTGGCGATCGCCAGCGACAGCAGCAGCGGCTCGAGGAACAGCCACAGGAAGCCAAGCTGCCCGCGGCCGAAGCGGGTCTGCAATTCGCGCAGCAGCAGCGCATGGATGACCCGGCCCTGCACGCGGAAGCCGGTGGCGAGGTCCGGCTGCCACACCCCGTCGGCGCGCCCGCCGTAGTCGGGTGAAGGGGGGGCCGCGCCGCTCAAGGACGCCCGGCGCTGCTGAAGGCGCCGCCGCGCAGCAGCGGCCGCGCCTCGGCCCAGCCGCCCTCGCCGTTGCACAGCAGGCGCGATCGTTCGCCGAGCCCGCTGCCCACCACCACCTCGCGGCATTCGCGGCCCGAGGCCGCGGCATAGGCGCGCACCAGGCGCACGGTCGCGCTCTGCCCGCCGGGAAGCGTCACGCGGTCCTGCTGCCCGGGCTGGGCGCGGGCGGCGAAGACGATCACGGGGTCGTCGCTGGCCACCACCGCCGGCGCGCCGGGCGCCGCAGCGGCGGTGCCGGCGCCGCTGCCGAAGGGCCAGGCATTGACGAAGGACAGGCCGGGGTTGCCCCGCGCACAGCCGCCCAGCAGGCCGAGCGCCAGCAGCATCGCGCAGCCTGCATACGGCAAGTGCCCGCCGGCGCCATTGCGCCGCGGGTGCTGGTGAGGATGCGTCATGGTTGTGCAGAGTAGCGGAACCGCCCCCTGCTAGCAAAGCGCAAGCCGGGTAGGATGGGGTTGTGCAACCATCCCGCCCCGCCGCGCCGCCGGCGCTTCGCCTGCCGCCCGCGCTGCTGGCCGCCGAGCCGCATTTGCCCGCCTTCTGGCCCGGCCATCGCGTGGCCCGGCCCGGCGAGGCCGCGCTGCCGGTGCTGCCGGTGGGCGTTGCGGCGCCGGGCGAGGGGCCGGTGCTGCGCTTCACCCCCGGCCCCTTCCTGCCGCCGCGCCTCGGCACCCGCCAGCCGCCCGTGGCGCTGCTGAGCGCGCTGGATGAGGACCCGCTGGCTGCAGCCCTCGCCGCGCCGCTGCCCGGCCCGGCCTCGCCGCTGGTGGGCCAGGCGATGGCGGCGGGGCGCATCGGCGCGCCGCCCGGCCTCGATGATCCGGGCCTGGCCGCGCTGGGCGTTGCGGCGCGCGCCGCGCTGGTGGTGATCGACCCCTGCGACCCGGCGCAGCGCGAGGCCGCGCAGCAGCGCTTGGCCGCGGCGCGGCGCGGCGCGGCGCCGGTGGTGGTGGCGCAGGACCCCTTCGCCCGCGGCGCCCCCGTGCTGCCGGGCAGCCTGCCGCGGCTGGACCCTTGGACACTGCTGGACGGCGCGGCCGCGCTGTCGGGCGCCGGCCGGGCGCTGTCGCTGCTGGCGCTGGCCGCGGGCGTGAGGCTGCAGGACGGCCCGCTGGCCGGCGCCGCGGGTCCCGAGGTCTGGGCGCGGCTGGTGGCCGCCACCGCCTGTGTCGATCCCTTCGCCGCCGCCCCCTGCGGGCTGGAACGCGCGCTGGCGCTGCTGGCGCTGTGGAAGGCGCGCGAAGCCGAGTCCCGGCGCGTCGCCGTCTGCCTTGGCGTGCACCCCTACAAGCATGATCGCCTGCGCGCCCTGCTGGCCAGCAGCGCCGCCCCCCCTGGCTTCGCGGGCAGCGCCGATGCCGCGCTGGGCACGGCGCGGGCGCGCGGCGGCGCGCTGCTCGTCTGGAGTGCCGCGGCGCCGCCTGGGCTGCGCGAGGCGGCGCGCCAGGTGGGGGTGGAGCTGCTGTGGCTGGAAGATGGCTTCATCCGCTCCGCTGGCCTGGGCGCGGCCTTCCGGGCCGGTGCCTCCTTCGCCCTCGACACGCGCGGGCCGTACTACGACCCGGCCGAGGAGAGTGACCTGGAGCATCTGCTGCAAACCATGGAGATTCCCTCAACGCTGCTGGCCCGCGCCGCTGCCTTGCGCGCCGCCGTGGTGGCGCGCGGCGTCACCAAATACAATCTCGGCGGCGCGGCGCCGGTGGTGGCGGCGCCGGCCGGGCGGCGGCGCATCCTGGTGCCGGGGCAGGTGGAGGATGATGCCTCGGTGCAGCGGGGCGGCGGCGCCATCCGCAGCAACCTCGCGCTGCTGCAGGCGGTGCGCGCGGCCGAGCCCGACGCCTTCCTGGTCTACAAGCCGCATCCCGACATCGAGGCCGGCTTCCGCCGCGGCCGCATCCCGGGCGCGCAACTGGCCGGCCTGGCCGACCAGGTGCTGGAGCAGGCGCCGATGGCGCCGCTGCTGGGCCAGGTGGATGCGGTGCACACGCTGACCTCGCTGACCGGCTTCGAGGCGCTGCTGCGCGGCCTGCCGGTGACGGTCTGGGGCCGGCCCTTCTATGCCGGCTGGGGCCTGACCGAGGACCGCCTGCCGCCGCTGCGCCCGCGCCGCAACCTCAGCCTGGATGCGCTTGTGGCGGTGGTGCTGATCCACTATCCGCGCTGCGTGGACCCGCTGACCAGTCTCCCCTGCCCGCCCGAGACGCTGCTGGACCGCATGGCCCAGCCGGCGCTGTTCCCGCTGGGCCGGCGCGGCCGGCTTCGCGCGCTGCAGGGCTTCGCCATGCGCAGCCTCGCGCGCCTGCGGGGCTGGCGCTGATGGCCGAGGGCGTGGTGATCAGCGGCGCCTCGCGCGGGCTCGGCGCCGCGCTGGCGCAGCGCTACGCGGTGCCGGGGGCGCGGCTGCTGCTGGTCGCGCGCTCGGCCGAGGCGCTGGGCGCGGTGGCGCAATCCTGCCGCGCGCAGGGTGCCGCGGTGACGGAAGCGGTGCTGGATGTGCGCGACGCCCCGGGGCTGGCGGCGGCGCTGGCCGCCTTCGAGGCCGCGGGGCCGGTCGGCCGCGTCATCGCCAATGCCGGCGCCTCGGCCGGCACCACCCCGGATGGCACGCTGGAATCAGCGGAGGCTGCGCGCCGCATGGTGGAGGTGAACCTGATCGGCGCGATGAACCTGGTGGCGCCGCTGCTGCCGGGCATGCTGGCGCGCCGCGCCGGGCGCATCGGCCTGGTGGCCTCGGTGGCCGGGCTGCGCGGCCTGCCGGATTTCCCGGCCTATTGCGCCAGCAAGGCGGGGCTGATGGCCTGGGGCGCGGGGCTGCGCGCCGCCCATGCGCCGCGGGGCCTCAGCGTCACGGTGCTGGCGCCGGGCTTCTTCGACAGTGCCATGGGGGATCGCTTCAAGGGCGCGCGGCCGTTCAAGCTGTCGCTGGAGCAGGCCGCTTCGCGCTGCCATGCGGCGGTCGAGGCCGGGAAGCGCCAGGCGGTGTTCCCCTGGCCGATGCATGTCGTGATGGGCGGGCTGGCGCTGCTGCCCCCGGGGCTTGGCGACTGGGCGTCGCGCCGCATGCGCTTCAGGGTGCAGCCGGAGGCGTGATCGGCACGCCGACCAGCCCGGCATGCAGCCGCGCCACCGCGCCGGCCACCGCCACGGCTCGGCCTTCCGGCGCGTAGAACACGCCGCGCAGCTGGGTGGTGGCTTGCAGCGCCGCCAGGAAGGCCTCGCGCAGCGCGGGCTCCGGCGGGGCCCCTTCGGCCCAGAACGCATCCAGCGGCCCCTGATGTGCCAGCCCCGGCACGTCCCACACCGCCTGGCCAAGCGCCTTCACCGGCCGGCCGAGCACCATGGCGCGCAGCCCGACCGTGCTGTTGATGGTGACGAGTCCGCGGCCGCGGCGCAGCATTTCGTCCAGCTGGCCGTGATGCGCCAGGTGCACCCGCCCGCCGAGGCCCGCCGCTGCCGCCAGCGCCGCGATCCGCCTGTCCCAGCGCTTCAGGCAGGGGTCCAGCGGATGCACCTTGATGATCAGGTGGCCCCCCGCCGGGCCATGCGCGGCGAAGCTGTGCAGCGTCTCGGCGATCGGCGTGTCGAGGTCGGCGTAGCGCGAATAGGCGCGCACCGAGAAATCGGTCTCCATCTGCATGGCGAAGACCCAGAAGGGCCGCCCTGCCACCGCCGCCAGCGCCGCCGCGCCCTCGGCATATTCGGCGCGCCGGCGCAGCAGCCGCCGCGCCACGCCGGCATAGGTGGCCAGCGGGTGGTGCAGATGGTGGGTGTCATAATGCCGGTAGGGCCAGGGCAGCAGGTTCGCCAGGTGATAGGCGACATCCCAGCGCGCCTGGCGGGGGAAGCTGTCGCGCAGCCGCTCCTCGAGATCGGCCGGCGGCAGCCCCTCGGCGAGACGCAGGATGGCCGCCGGGTCGCGCGGGAAGCGGCTGTCGCCGCCCATGCCGTCGGCTTCCAGGGTGATCCAGTCGGGCCGGAAATAGCCGAAATCGGTCACCGCCACGGCGATGCCCCGCGCCCGCGCGGCGGCGATGGCGGCGCGGTGATAGAAGCGCTGCTCGCCCAGCAGCACGATGTCGGTGATGCGGTGGCGGTCGAGGAAGTCGGCGACGAAGCCCGGCCATTCCGCGGGCCGGCCGTGGAAGCCGGTGGCCGGCAGCCCGCGCCACACCAGCGCATCGCCCAGCGAGAGGTTGATGCGGTGTACCGCATGGCCCAGCGCCTGCAGCCCCTGCGCCACCTCGGCGAAGAAGGGGCTGATCGGCCCCTGCAGGAACAGGAAGCGGCGCGGCCCGGGCGCGGCCTGTTGCGGCGCGGGATACTGGGGAGGAGGCAACATCTGGGGGGCATAGCCACCAGCCCCCCGCCACGCTGTCAACCGGCGGCCTGCTGCGCCGCGGCCGGGGCGGTGCCGTCGCGCCACAACCGCCACCGGCCTGTGACCGGTGCGGGCAGCCGCGCCATGGCGTTCAACATCGCGGCATTGTGTTCGAGGATCCAGGAGATCTCCACCTGCCGCCAGCCGCGCCGCTCAGCGAGGCCGATGGCGCGGTCCAGCAGCGCGCCCAGCAGCAGCGCCCCTTCCGGCCGACCGCGGAATTCCGGCAACAGGCCCAGCATGGGCATGCGCGCGCTGTCCACCCGCCCGGCCATTGCCAGCCCCAGCCGCGCCCAGCCGAGGGGAAGCAGGCGGCCATCGGCGGGCAGCGCGCCCTCGATGTTCGGCACCAGCGAGAGCAGCCCGGCCGGCACGCCGTCCCAGTCGGCGAAAAACACCTCGCCGCGCCACAGCAGCGGGCGCAGCAATTGCCCCAGCGTCGCCACCTCGGCCGCGCCCAGCGGCACGGCGCCCCAATTGGCCGCCCAGGCGGCGTTGTAGAGTGCGGCCACCGCGCGGATTTCCGCCGCGTAGCGCCGCCGGTCCAGCGGCCGGATGGCCACCCGCGCGGCCTCCGCCGGGCGGCGCGCGGCCAGCGCGGCGAAGCGCGCGCGGTGGCGCTCGGCCGCGAGGTCCAGCGTACAGGCCAACACATCCTGCACGGGCAGCAGGCCCGCGCCCTCCAGCATCGCCGGCAGCCAGGCCGGCGTGCGCGGCATGCGCAGCATCGGCGCGCGGCCGGGGAAGCCGATCTGCGCGCCGACCTCGTGGTTGATGGTGAAGGACAGCGGGCCGAGCATGCCCGCCCGGCCCTCGCCCGCGCACCAGCCGCGCGCCGCCGCCAGCAGCGCCGCCAGCACCGCCGCGTCGGGCGTGCAGCAGAGGAATCCGAAGCTTGCCTCGCCCGGGCCGTTGCGCGGCACGCAGGCGGCGATACGGCCGAGCGGTGCCGCACCCTGCCAGGCGACGAAGCGCGCCACCGCGTGGTCCTGCAGGAAGCCGTTGCGCGCGAGGTCGAACAGCAACCGCTGCTCGAAGCGCAGCGGCACCGTCCAATCCGGGGCGAGGCGCGCGGGCAGGTCGAGGAAGGCGGCTTCCTCGGCCGGGCCGGCCACCGGCCGCACCGTCAGGGGCTCGGTCACCGCTTACTGGTCGGCCAGCGCCACGCTGTCGATCGCCTGCACCAGTGCCGCCGCGGCGTCGCGGATGTCCTGCTCGCTGTGCTCGGCCGAGACGAAGAAACGCAGCCGCGCGGCCTTCTCCGGCACGCCGGGGAAGATGATCGGCAGCGCGTTGACGCCGCGTTCGAACAGCGCCGCGGCCACGCGCAACGCGCGCACCGAACTGCCCAGCACGATCGGCACGATGCCCAGGCCCAGCGAGGTTCCGGTATCGAAGCCCTGGGCGCGGCACAGGTCGCGCAGCAGCGTGGCATTGGCCTGCAGCTTCGCCACCCGCCAGGGTTCGGCCGCCATCACATCCATCGCGGCGGCGGCCGCGGCGGCCAGCGGCGGCGAGAGGCCCACGGAATAGACGAAGCCCGGGGCGGTGTGGCGCAGCCAGTCGATCAGGTCGGCGCGCGCTGCGATGTAGCCGCCGCAGGCGCACAGCGTCTTGGATAGCGTGCCCATCCAGATGTCGATCTCGGCGGGATCGACGCCGGTCGCCTCGAACACGCCCTTGCCGGCGTGGCCCACCACGCCCAGGCCATGCGCATCGTCCACCATCAGCCAGGCGTCGTGGCGCCGTGCCAGCGCGACGAAGCCGGCGAGGTCCGGCATGTCGCCATCCATCGAGTAGTGGCCCTCGATCAGCAGCAGCGCGCGCGCCGCGCTGCGCCGCGCGCCGGCCAGCTCGCGCTCGGCCGCCGCCAGGTCGTTGTGCGCGAAGGCGATGCGCCGCGCGCCCGACAGCTTCGCGCCCTCGACGCAGGAATTGTGGATGGCCGCGTCATGCACGATGACGTCGCGCGGCCCCATCAGGTGGCCAATGACGGTGACGTTGGTGGCGTGCCCGCTGACGAAGGCCAGCGCCGCCTGCGCGCCGTAATGCGTGGCCAGCCGCTGCTCCAGTGCCGCATGCACCGGCCGCTGCCCGGCGCCGAGCCGCGCCGCCGAGGCCGAGACGCCGTGCCGCGCCATCGCCTCGGCCGCCGCGGTGTGGATGCGCGCATCGCCGTTCAGGCCGAGATAGTCGTAGCAGCCGAAATTGATCACCTCGCGGTTGCCGATCTGGCTGTGCGCGCCGCCGCGGCCCTCATGCTGGCGGTAGAAGGGGCTCTCGATGCCCAGCGCGTTCAGCCCCTCGCGCACCAGGCCCCAGTCGCGCAGGTTCTGCACCGCGCCGAAGCCGCGCGGATCGGCGCTCGCCTGCGCCTCCTGCACCTGCCGCTGGCGCGCGAGGCGCTGCACCAGCGCCAGCCGCGCCTTCACCGACAGCCCGAAATCCTGACCCCTGCTCATCCACACCCCTTCGTGAGAACCGCGCCCTGCTATTCTGCGGCCCGGATGTCTCCGCCGGCGGGGCCCGCATCGGGCGCAAGGCTGGGCTCGTAGCTCTCCACCATCGTCGAGACGATGGCCTCGAGATCGACCGGCGCCAGCGCCGCCTCGGTGATCTGCCGTGCAAAGCCGGCCACGGTCAATGTCTCGGTCAGCGCCGCCATCGGCACCTGCTGGCCCAGCCGCTGTTCCAGCCCGCTGCGCAACTCCATGGCGCCCAGGCTGTCGAGGCCGAGGCCGATCATTGCCTGCTCGGGCCCGATCGCCTCGGCCGGCAGGCGCAGGATGCGGCTGATCTCCTCCACCACGGTGCGCAGGATCAGCGCCTCGGCTTCGGCGCGGGGCAGGCCGGGCAGGCGGGCGCGCAGGTCGCCCGCGGGCGCCGCCTCGGCCGCGCCGGCCAGCAGGCCCAGCATCGGCTCGGCCATGATGGGTAGCGCCATGCGGCCGGCGCCGGCCTCCAGCCGCAGCAGGATCGGGCTTGCATGCGGCTGCGCCAGCAGCGCCGGCAGCGCTTCCAGCGCGGCCTCGGCGGTCAGCGCGGCGATGCCGAGGCGGCGGTGCAGCGCCTCGGCCTTGGCGTGGTCATCGGCCAGCATCCCGACATCGGCGATCGGCCCCCAGCACACCGCCAGGGCTGGCCGCCCGGCGGCCCGGCGCCGCCGTGCAAGCGCCTCCAGCCCGGCATTGGCGGCAACGTAGTTGGCCTGGCCGGGATTGCCGAAGGTGGTGGTGGCGGAGCTGAACAGCAGGAAGAGGCTGATCGGGTCCTCCGCCGTCAGCCGGTCCAGCGCCTCGGCGGCCACCAGCTTGGGCGCCAGCACGCGGCGGAAGCGCGCGGCATCCATGGTGCCGGCGGCGCCGTCCTCCAGCACCGCCGCGGCATGCACCACGCCGCCGATCGGCCGCGCCGCGCGGATGCGCGCCAGGGTGGCGGCCAGCGCGGCGGCATCGCCGGCGTCGCAGCCATGGATGGCGGCCTGCGCGCCCAGCGCCTGCAGGCTGGCCAGCGCCGCGCCATCGGCCTCGGCGCGCCGGCCGATCAGCGCCAGGTGGCGCGCGCCCTGCCGCGCCAGCCATTGCGCCGTGGCCAGGCCGAAGCCGCGCGTGCCGCCCACCACGACGATGGTCTGCTCGGCCGGCGGCTGCCAGGCGGGCGCGGCTGCAGGGCGTGGCGTGGGCGGGCGGATCACCAGCTTGCCGATATGGGTGGAGGCCTGCAGCGTGCGGAAGGCGGCCTCGGCCTCCTCGGCGGCGAAGGTTGCGGCAGGCAGCGGGCGCAGCGAGCCGTCCAGCAGCCCGTCGCGGATGCGGCCCAGCAGCCGCGCCGCCAGATCGGGCCGGGCGCGCGGCAATTCATCGACATCCACGGCGAAGTAGCTGGCGTTGCGGCGCAGCGGCCGCAGGCTGGCGCGGGTGTTCTCCACGAAATCGCGCTTCCCGAGTTCGACGAAGCGGCCGAAGGGGCGCAGCAGGCCGAGGCTGCGCTCCATCGCCTCGCCGGCCAGGCTGTTCAGCACCACGTCCACGCCCTCCGGCCAGCGCGCGCGCAGCGCGTCGGCGAAGCCGGGGTCGCGGCTGTCGAGCACGATCTCGGCCCCGGCGGCGCGCAGGAAGGCGCGCTTGGCGGGGGTGCCGGCCGTCATCGCCACGCGGGCGCGCAGCGCCAGCGCCACCTGCAGCGCCGCCAGCCCCACCGCGCCGGCGCCGCCATGGATCAGCACGCACTCGTTCTCCTGCAGCCGGGCGCAGCCCTCCAGCGCGTGCAGGGCGGTGAGGAAGGCCACCGGCATGGTGGCGGCGGCCACCGGGTCCGTGCCCTCGGGGAGTGCGGCCAGCGCCTCGGCGCGCGTCACCACCCGCGCGGCCAGCGCGCCGGGTGCGACGCCGAACACGCGCATACCCGGGCGCAGCGCCACACCCGCGCCCACCGCCTCGACCACGCCGGCGCATTCCATGCCGAGGCTGGGACCGGCGAAGCCGGCTTCCAGCACGTCCTCCGGCAGCAGGCCCTGGGCCCACATCAGGTCGCGGAAATTGAGGCCGGATGCCTCGACCCGCAGCGCCACTTCGCCAGGGCCAGGGGCGCGGGGCGATGCCGGCTGCCAGGCCAGGGTGCCAAGGCGTCCCGGCTGGCCAATGGCCAGCGCCAGCGGCCCGCCCGGCGGCGGTGTCTCTAGCCCCGGCAGTAGCCGCGGCACCAGCCGCCCGGCGGCGGCGAGCGTGACCTCGGGCTCGGCCAGCGCCAGTTCCTGCACCAGCCGGCGCGCGGCGGGGGCCAGCGGCAGTTCGGGCGCAAGATCGATGCGCCGCGGGTGCAGCGCGGGCATCTCGTTCGCCAGCACCCGCATCAGGCCGAGCAGCGCGGCCGCCTGCGGCACATGCTGGCCCTCCGGCGGCTGCGCCCCGCCGGCGGTGACCAGCGCGAAGCTCGCGGCGCTCCCGGTGGCGGATTCTGCAAGTCGGGTGACGGCGGCCAGCGTCTCGGCCAGCGCGTCGGCGTCGGGGCGGGCCAGCACCAGCAGTTGCGCCCCCTGCAGCGCGCGCGGCGCCGGCGTGTCGGCGAGAGGCTGGATGGCGGCCTGCGCGCCATCGCGCGCCAGCCGCTCGGCCACCGCCTCGGCCAGCTTCATGCTGGGCGGATCGGCGAACAGCAGGCTGCGCACCGGGCGCGGCTGCGCCGCCGGGGCGGCCGGCGGGGCCTCGGCCAGCAGCAGCGCGGCGGGCCAGGGTGCGGCGCGCAGAGGTTCGGCCGCCACGGCGCGGAAGCCGGCGGCTTCCAGCCGGCCGCACCACAGCGCGGCGTCGGGCAGCGCGCCCCATTCGGCGCCGCCGCCGCCGCCCTGAGCGGCGTTGGGGCCAAGCCCGGTCCACCAGGCCGGGTCCTGGCCGCAGACGAAGGTCCAGACGCGGCCGGGCAGAGGCTCGGCCAGCAGCAGCGCGCCGCCGCCGGCCAGGGCCGGGCGCAGCGCCGCGGCCAGCGCGGCGCCGGCGCTGGCGCCGCCGCCGGCATGCCGTGCCGCGGGTGCCAGGCCGATGACGAGGTCGGCCTCGATCGGTGGCGGCAGGCCGGACAGCGGGTCCCACACCACGCCGCGCCACTCGGCGCCCTCGCTGGCCGGGGGCGGGCCGCCCTGCTGGGCGGCGGCGTCGGCGCTGGCTGCCACATAGGCCACCTGCCGGCCGAGCGGCGCGAGGCGCGCCAGCACGCGCCGCGCCAGCAGCCCGGTGGCGCCGATTTCCAGGATGCGCAGCGGCCGGTTTTCCGGCCAGGCGGCCGCCAGCGCCGCCACCGCGGCCACCAGGCATTCGGCCAGCCGGGCGAAGGCCTCGCCCTGCACCGGCGGGGGCGTGGCCGGCACGCGGCCGCGCAGCGCCTCCGGCACGCGTTCCGCCGCCTCGGCGATCCAGGCGAGGTCCAGCGCCAGCGCCGGGTGGTCCTCCAGCACCGAGCGCCAGATCGCCCCGGCCTCGGGCAGCGCGCCCTCGGGCTCCAGCCGGATGCCGGAGGGGTCGATGGAGGCCGCGCCATCCTCGACCAGCGCATGGCGCAGGAAGGCCTGGTAGGGTGCCGCTTCTGGCGCGGCGCCCAGCGACAGCGCGCCGGCCCAGCTTTCCAGCGCCACGGCGGCGACATGCGCCTCCAGCAGCAGCGCGGCCTCCGCCATGTCGAGCGCGGCGGCGGCCTTGCGCGCGGCGTCGCGCGCCGGCAGCAGCGCGGGTGGCGGGGCGGGGCCCTCGGCGGCGGGCTGCAGGGCGATGCGGAACAGGTCGCGCGGCGCCTCGGCCACGCCCATCGCCATGCGCTGGAAGATGGCGTCGTCGACGCGCGCCACCACGCGGCCGGCGGCATCCCACAGTACCAGCCGGGCGCGGTAGCTGCGCTTGCCGCGTCGCAGCAGCGTGACATCGGCACGCGTGGCCGGCGCCGCGCCGGCCAGGGCCACCAGCCGCCCGATGCGCACCGGCACCAGCGCGCGGCCGGGCTCCGGCGGCTCGTCGATCACCGCGAAAAGCGCCTGGATGGCGCCATCCAGCCGCACCGGATGCAGCAGGAAATCGGCGTCGGGCGGTGCCTCGGGGGGCAGCGCGAGGCTCACCTGCACGCGGTCGCCCGCGATCTCGGCGTGCTGGACGCTGGCGAAGGCGGGGCCATAGGCCGGGCCGTAGTCGAGTGCGATGGCGCGCAGCGCCGCGCCATCCAGCGTGCGTTCGGCGACGAAGGGCGGCACCGCGGCGGGCAGCCCGCCCAGCGTGGCGGCGGCCACGCCGCCCTCGGCATGCAGCGCCCAGCCCTCCTCGGCCAGGCGGCGGCGGCTTTCCAGGCGGAAGCGGCCATCGGCCTCCACCCGGCAGCGCATTTCGCGGGCGCGCTCGGCCTCCAGCGGCACGGGGCGCAGGATGCGCAGCTCGCTCACCTCCAGCGCCGGGCTGTCGGGGTGCAGCGTGCGGGCGGCGGCCAGTGCCATTTCCAGCATCGCCGCGGCCGGCAGCATGGCATCGGCGCCGACGCGGTGGTCGGCCAGCCAGGGCGACTGCTCGGTGTCGAGCATGCGGCCCCATTGCCCGGGCTCCGCGCCGTGGCGGAAGCCCAGCAGCGGGTTGTCCTCCAGCGGGTCGGTCAGCCGCGCGCTCTCGGCGGTGGCGACATGCCAGGTGGGCTTGCGGTCGAAGGGGGTGGCGGGCAGGGGGGTGGCGGCGGGGCCCTGGAAGGCCGGCGCCCCGCGCGGATCGGCGCCGGCGGCGAAGGCGCGGTCGGCGATGGCGGGGAAGGGGTTGGCGGCCTCGGGCTCACGCCGCGACATCGAGACCAGCGGCGCGGCGTCGATGCCGGCGGCGCGGCAGGTCTCGCGCAGGTAGGATTGCAGGACCGGCGTCGGCCCCACCTCCAGGAACAGCCGCGCGCCCTGCGCCACGGCGGCGCCCACGGCGGCGTCGAAGCGCACCGGCCGGCGCAGGTTGCGCCACCAATAGGTCGCGTCCACCGCCGCGCCCTCGATGGCTTCGCCGGTGACGGTGGACAGCATGGGCAGCCCCGGTGGCCGGGGTGCCAGCCCCTCCAGCGCGGCCAGCAGCGCGTCGCGCACCGGGTCCATCGCGCGGCTGTGGAAGGCGTAGTCGAGGTCGAGCGGCACGAAGCCGATGCGCCGTTCCTCAGCCAGCGCCCCGATGCGCGCCAGCGCCGCTTCCGGCCCGGCCAGCGTGACGGCGGCCGGCGCGTTCAGCGCGGCGATCTCCACCTCGGCGCCGAGCTCGGCGATCAGCGCGGCGGCCTCCGCCTGGCCGGCCGCGAGCGCCGCCATGCGGCCCACGCCGCGCATGCGGTGCTGCTGCCGGCTGCGCGCCACCACCAGCCGCGCCGCCTGCGGCAGGTCGAGCATGCCGGCCGCATGCGCCGCGGCCACCTCACCCACCGAATGGCCCAGCACCATGGCGGGGCTCAGTCCCTCGGCGGCCAGCGCCGGCAGCATCGCCACCTGCATGGCGAACAGCAGCGGCTGCGCCACGTCGGTGGCGGCCAGCGCCTCGGCCGAGACGCCCTCCTGCAGCACCGCCAGTGGCGACCAGCCCAGCAGCGGCGCCAGCGCCGCATCCACCGCCGCCATGCCCTGGCGGAAGGCGGCCGAGCCCGCCAGCGCGGCCTGCCCCATGCCGGCCCATTGCGCGCCATTGCCGCTGAACACGAAGCACATCGCGCCGGGTGCGACGGCGGTGCCGGCGATGGCCGCGGGCGGGGCCGCCCCTTCGCGCCAGGCGGCGAGCGTGGCCGCGAGCCCGGGGCCATCGGCGCCACGCACCGCCAGGCGATGCGCCAGCAGGTCGCGCCGGCGCGCCGCGCCGCGCGCCAGCGCCGCCGCCTCGGCCTCGCTGGCGCCGGCCAGGCGGGCTTCCCAGCGCTGCGCCAGCGCCGCCAGTGCGCTCGCCGAGCGCGCCGAGAGCAGCAGCGGCGGCGCCGCGCCGCGTGCGCGGCGCGCCGCCGCCGCCGCCGCCGAGGCCGGGCGCGGCGCGCGGCCCAGCAGCAGCGTGGCGTTGGTGCCGCCGAAGCCGAAGGAGTTCACGCCCACCACCGCATCCGCCCCGCCGCCGAGCGGCTCGAGCGCCGCGGGCACGCGGATGTTGAGCGCGGCGAAGTCGATCGCCGGGTTCGGCCTGTGCTGGTGCAGTGTCGGCGGGATCTGGCCGTGCTCCAGCACCAGCAGCGCCTTGAGCAGCCCGGCGATGCCCGAGGCCGGTTCCAGATGGCCGAGATTGGTCTTCAGCGAGCCGACGGGCAGCGCAGCCTCCCGCCCCGCCGCGGCGGCCTGGCCGATGGCCCAGGCCTCGGCAGGGTCGCCGGCCTGGGTGCCGGTGCCATGCGCCTCGAAATAGGCGATGCGCGAGGGTGCCACGCCCGCGCCCTGCATGACGCGGCGAATCAGCCGGGCCTGTGCCTCGCGGTTCGGCAGCGACAGGCCGATGGTGCGCCCGGCGGCGTTCACGCCGGTGCCCAGGATGACGCCGCGGATGGAATCGCCCGCCGCCAGCGCCGCCGCCAGCGGCTTCAGCACCACGACGCCGGCGCCCTCGGCCCGCACATAGCCATCGGCCGCGGCGTCGAAGGCGCGGCAGCGCCCGCCGGGCGAGAGCATGCCGGCGCGCGAGAAGCCGACGAAGCCGAAGGGCGAGAGCAGCATCTGCACGCCGCCCACGATGGCGGCTTCCAGATCACCCTCGGCCAGCGCGCGGCAGGCGGCGTGCAGCGCCACCAGGGAGGAGGCGCAGGCGGTGTCGATGGTCTCGGCCGGGCCGCGCAGGTCGAACACGTTGGTCAGCCGGTTCGACAGGATCGACAGCGCGTTGCCGGTCATGAAGTAGCGGTCGCCGCCGGCATGGTCCGACAGGCGCTGGTCGGCGTAGTCGGTGGCCGAGCCGCCGATGAAGACACCCACCTCGCGCCCTGCCAGGGCCGAGAAGCGCAGGCCGGAATCCTCGATGGCCTCGGCCGTCACTTCCAGCAGCAGGCGCTGCTGCGGGTCCATCTCCGCCGCCTCGCGCGGGGAGATGCCGAAGGCCGCCGCATCGAAGCCCGAAACATCGCCGAGCGTACCGGCGGCGAAGGTGTAGCTGCGCCCCGGCTCGCCGCGCCGCGGGTGCAGGAACAGCGCCTGGTTGAAGCGGTCGGCCGGCAAGGTGCCGACGGCGTCGGTGCCGCTTTCCAGCAGGCGCCACAGCGCTGCGGGGTCGGCCGCGCCGGGCAGCCGGCAGGCCGCACCCAGGATGGCGATCGGCACGGTGTGACTCGCGGGGGCCCCGGGCTGGGCTGTCATCGCCCGCGGAGGCCGGGCGCCTTTGCGCATCGGCGGCGTCGTGCCCGGCTCAGGCGCGAGGACGGGGCGTGCGCGCGGCGTTCGCCCGCGGCGCGGCGCCGGCGGCCGGCATGGGGCGCGGCGGCCTCACGGCACCGTCTCGTCGCGCCGCACCCCGGCCAAAGCGGGCCGTTCCAGCGCCATGCCCTCGCGCGTCGCGCGCGGCAGCGCGGCGTGCACGGGCCGTCCGGCGAGTGCGGCGAGCAGCCCGTCCACCGCGTTGAAATGGCCGTGCCAACTGGGCGCCTTCCACTGCGCCATGCGGCCGAGCTGGGCGCGCCGCGGCACGCTGTCGGCGCGGGCATAGTCCAGCACGGCGCTGCGCCAGGCGGCGCCATCCAGCGGGTCGAGGAAATCCGGCACGCCCTGGCCCACCTCGCGCAGCGCCGGCAGGTCGGAGGCCAAGGCCGGCACGCCCAGCGCCAGCGCCTCGGCCAGCGGCAGCCCGAAGCCCTCGGCGAAGCTCGGGAACAGCAGCGCGCGGGCGCCGCGCAGCAGCGAGGCCACTTCGCGGTCGGGCAGGGTGCCGGCCTCGCGCACCAAGCCGTCCAGCGCGCTGCAGCGTTCCAGCATGTCGACGACGTTCTCGTTCTCCCAGCCGCGGCGGCCGACCACGACGAGGCGCGGCGCGGCGCTGCCCAGGCTGGTGGCGAAGTGGCGCCACATGTTCAGCAGCAGCATGTGGTTCTTGCGCGGCTCGATGGTGCCGAGCGCCACGAAATACGGCCGCAGCGCCACTGGCGGTGCTTCCACCTGCGGCGGCGCCACGCCAAGCGGCGCCACGGCGATGGCGGGCGAGGCCGGGCGGCCGCCAAGCCAGGGCGTGAGCTCGGCCGCCGTGGCGGCCGAATTGACGATGATGGCATCCGCCAGCGCGGCGGTGGTGGCGATGCGCCGGCGGTGCTTCTCGGCATGGCCGGCGCGGGCGAATTCGGGGTGCTGCAGCGGGATCAGGTCGTGGATCAGGGGCACGAAGTGGCAGCCCTGGCGGCGCATGGCGGCGATCTGGCCAGGCCGTTCCAGCGCGCGGTGCGAGACCAGCAGGAAGGCCTTGGGCCCCGGCTGCTTCAAGGCCTCGGCCAGGGCGCCACGGCCAAAGGGCAGCGCCAGCCGGGCGCGCCGCGCCGCCGAGACCGGCGCGCGCCCGCCGCTGTCCCAGGCATCGCCGAGGCCGGCCACCAATTCGCGCACCAGCGCCACTGGCAGGGCGGAGAAGCCGATCAGCGGGATTTCCGCGACGAAGGTGGCGCTGCCATCGGGCCGTTCCGCCCAGCGGCGGGCATAGGCCAACTCAACCCGGTCGATCCCGGAGGGCGTGGCCCGGCGGGCGTTGTTCAGCAGGCGGGAGATATCGAGGACGACATGCACCGTCAGGGGTACCCGAGTTCGCGAACCGTCATCCACCGGGTCTTCCTGGCCAACTGACGGGTCAAAGCACTGAACTCCATGAGGTCCGGGCCTTTATCATGCACTGCAGCAAACTGGCCCGATGGTCACATTGTTGTGCGCTGAGGGCCGCCTCGTCAATCTATTTTTTGCTACGCACGACGCGGACTCGCGCAGGGCGTGCAGAACCAGGCCAGAATCAGTCTCGTTCCGGTTGAATGACATTGCTTTGCAACCCCAGCACCAGGACGTCCCGCATCGTCTCCGCGCTTTTGCTGCGGATGTCGGCCCAGGCGTCGGGCGTGTAGAACGCGCTGTGCGGGGTGATAACGACGCGGCCGCGCAGCCATTCCTCCTGCGCGCGATACGCCGCCAGAAGGCCGGGCACCGGCTCCACCGGCGGTTCCACCGGGATCACGTCCAGCCCCGCCCCGGCGATGTGGCCGGAGCGCAGGCCGGCTTCCAGCGCCGCGATGTCGAGGCTGGTGCCGCGCGCGGTGTTCACCACCACCGCGCCCTGCGGCAGCGCCGCGAGCTCGGCGGCGCCGATCAGCCCGCGCGTGCCCTTGGTATCGGGCACATGGATCGACAGCACATCGGCCCCGCGCATCAGCTCCGGCAGCGTGCGGCAGCGCGTGATGCCCAGCGCGCGGTCCACGCCGTTGGGCAGATGCGGGTCGTAGAAGCGCACCTTGAAGCCGAAGGCCTTGGCGCGCAGCGCCACCGCCGTGCCGATGCGGCCCAGCCCGACGATGCCGAAGCCCTGCACCTCGGCGCGGGCCAGCAGCGGGTGTTCGATGTAGCGCCAGGGGGCGGGCGGCGAGGCGCGCTGCAGGTCGTGGTGCAGCAGCAGGCCGCGGCGCAGTGCCAGCACCAGCGCCATGGCGTGGTCCGCCACCTCCTGCGTGCCGTAGTCGGGCACGTTGCACACGGTGATGCCCCGCGCCGCGCAGGCCGCGCGGTCGAGCCTGTCGTAGCCCACGCCCATGCGCACCACGACCTTCAGGCGGGGAAAGCGGGCGATGTGGTGCGGCTTCAGCCAGTGGCGGAAGATCAGCAGCCCATCGACGCGGGCGCAGAGCTCGTCCGGCAGGTCGTCCAGGCTGCCGGTGTGCGGCGCGCCGCCGTGCAGCACCTCGACCTCCGGGCCCAGGATGTCCTGTTCCAGCCGCGTGTCGGGGTACATCCCCTCGGGCTCGAGCACCGTCAGTCGCGCCACGCCGTATCCTCCGTCGGAATCTGTTGCAGGGTCATGCCCCGGCGGCGTTCAGAAGAACCCCCGGTGGCGCGTCAGCGCTTGCGGTCGCCGCGCAGCAGCAGCGGCACCAGCACCACCACGGCGGCCAGCAGCAGGATCACCGCCAGCGGGTAGGTCGGCTGTTCCGAGTGGTTGGACCAGATCGGGATCATCGCCAGCAGGAACAGGCAGGTGCCGGTGGTGACGATGTAGCCGATCATGGCGTGCGCCTCTCAGCCCAAGTGCCGTTGCAGGAAGGCCATGGTGCGCGTGCGCGCCAGCGCCGCATCCGGCGCGCTGTAGCTGCCGCGTTCGTCGCAGCCGAAGCCGTGGCCGGCGCCGGGATAGACGAAGATGCCGATGCCCGGCTGCGCGGCGCGGATGATCTCCACATCGCTCATCGGGATGCCGGCGTCGGCTTCGCCGAAATGCAGCTCCACCGGGCAATGGGGCACTTCCTTCGCGGTGCCGGCGATGCCGCCGCCATACCAGCCCACCGCGGCGGCGAAGCTGCGCGAGCGCGTGGCACCCCACCAGGCGATGGTGCCGCCCCAGCAATAGCCCACGATGCCGCGCCTTGCGCCGGCGGGCAGCGCGGCGGCCGCGGCCTCGACATCGGCCATGGTCCCGGCCTCCGGCACCTCGGCGCGCAGCGTTCGGCCTCGCGCCATGTCATCCGACGCGTAGCCCAGCTCGACGCCGCGCTGCACGCGGTCGAACAGCGCCGGGCAGACCACGGCGTAGCCCTCGGCGGCGAAGGCATCGGCGACGTTGCGCATGTGGTGGTTCACGCCGAAGATCTCCTGCACCACCACCAGCCCGCGCGTGGCATTCGCCGGCCCGGCGGCATAGGCGGCCAGGCGGTGGCCATCGGCGGCGGTGAGTTCGATCTGCATGGCTGTTCCCGTGGGCTGTCGCTGTTCTACTCTTCCCACATGGGTGATCTCGTCAACCTCAACCATGCGCGCAAGGCGGCGGCGAAGCGGCAGGCCGCGGCGCAGGCGGCGGCCAACCGCGCCCGGCACGGCCGCAGCAAGGCCGAGAAACTGGCCGATCGGCAGGCCGAGGCGCGGCGCGCGGCGCTGCTCGACGGCGCGAAGCGGGAAGAGGCGCCAGGGGTGACACCGGCGGACACGCCAGAAAAATAATCGCCCCCAATACCCGCCCCTGTCGAAAAGCCGCCACGCTCGGCGTCTTCAGGGTGCCGCCGCATGGGCGCCGCATGAAGGGAACCGGACGATGCAAGCACTGCTGCTGATCTACAGCGACGAGGCCGCCTATGCCCGCCTCGACGAGGCCACGCGCCAGGCCACGATGGGCGCCTATTTCGCCTACTCCCGCGCGCTGCGCGAGGCCGGGGCCATGCGCGGGGGCGACCCGCTGCTGCCCAGCAGCACGGCGCGGCGCGTGCGCGTCGGCCAGGCCGGCGCCGAGGTGCTGGACGGCCCCTATGCCGAAACCCGCGAGCAGCTGGCCGGCTACTACCTCATCGAGGTGCCGGACATGGCGGCGGCGCTGGAATGGGCGGCGCGCTGCCCGGGCGCCAGCCACGGGCTGGTGGAGGTGCGCGGCGTCATCGACCTCTCGGCCGTGACGCCGCCGGCGGAATAGCGCCACGGTGAGCGCCGCGGCACGCGCCGCCGAGGCGGCGGCGCGGCACAGCTACGGCCGGCTGCTGGCCTGGCTGGTGGCGCGCGGGCGCGACGTGGCGGCGGCCGAGGATTCGCTGGCCGAGGCCTTCGCCGCCGCGCTCGCCACCTGGCCGCGCGACGGCGTTCCCGCATCGCCCGAGGCCTGGCTGCTGACGGCGGCGCGGCGGCGGCTGACCGACGGCCATCGCCGCCGCGCCACCGCCGCCGCCGCCGCACCCACCCTTCGCCTCGCCGCGCAGGAGGCCATGGACCCCGAGGACCCCGACCGCATCCCGGACCACCGCCTGGCACTGCTGCTGGCCTGCGCGGGGCCGGAGGTGGAGCCCGCCGCGCGGGCGCCGCTGATGCTGCAATGTGTGCTGGGCCTGGATGCCGCGCGCATCGCCGCCGCCTTCCTGGTGGCGCCCGCCGCCATGGCGCAGCGGCTGGTGCGCGCGAAGCGCAGGATCGCGCGGCAGGGCACGGGCCTCGTTCTGCCGGGCCGTGCCGAGCTGGCGGACCGCCTGCCCGATGTGCTGGGCGCCATCTACGCCGCCTATGCCGCCGGCGCCACCGACCCCGAGGATGGCGGCAGCCTGGCCGAGGAGGCGCTGTGGTTGGCGCGCATCACCGCCGCCCTTGCCCCGGAGGAGCCCGAGGCCGCGGGCCTGGCCGCGCTGCTGCTGCACCTGGAGGCCCGGCGCGGCGCCGGCCGCGACGCCGAGGGGCGCTATGTGCCGCTGTCCCGCCAGGCGCCGCGCAGCTGGAACGGCGCCTTCCAGGCCGAGGCCGAGGCGCTGCTGGCGGCAGCCGCCGCGCGCGGCCGCCCCGGGCGCTACCAGTGGGAGGCGGCGATCGCCTCCGTCCATGCCGCGCGGCGCTTCACCGGCGAGACCGACTGGGATTCGATCCTGCTGCTGTATGACGCGCTGCTGGCCGAGACCGCCAGCCCGGTGGTGGCTGTGAACCGGGCCGTGGCGCTGGCCGAGCTGCGCGGCCCGGCGGCGGGGCTGGCGGCGCTTGGCGTGGCGGCGGCGGATGCGCGGCTGGCGGGCTACCAGCCCTATTGGGCCGCGCTGGCCGCGCTGGCCGAGCGCGCCGGGGAGGCCGCCACGGCGGCCGAGGCGCGGGCCCGCGCCGCTGCCCTGACACCCGACCCGGCGGTGCGGGATTTTCTGCTGAAGCGATGACGCCTCGGAAGCGTGGCCGGAGCGCGCGGCGATTTCGCGCTTGCCAATCGTTCATCGTCGAACTATATGATTCGATATCGAACAACATGAGGCCTCCGATGTCGCTCTCCCGCCGCTTCCTCCTGCAAGCCTCCGGCGCCGCCGGCATGGCCTTCACTGCCACCGCCTTCGGCCAGACCCTGCGCGCGGCCGACCCCGCCGCGCCCTGGGACGCCGCGCCGCGCGCCGCACAGCACCCGGACCCGCGCATCCGCGCACTGGCCTGGGCGGTGCTGGCGCCCAACCCGCACAACCGCCAGCCCTGGATCGCCGAGCTGCCCAACGCCGCGCCCGACACGGTGGTGCTGCGCTGCGACCTCGACCGCCGCCTGCCGGTGACCGACCCCTTCGACCGCCAGATCACCATCGGCCTCGGCGCCTTCTGCGAGCTGTTCCGAATGGCGGCCGCCGAGCAGGGCCTGGCCGCCAGCGTGACGCCCTTCCCGGAGGGTGAGCCCGCGCCGCGCCTCGATGCCCGGCCCGTGGCCTTGCTGCGCCTCGCCCCCGGCGGCCGGCCAGACCCGCTTTTCGCCCAGGCCGGGGCGCGGCGCTCGGTGAAGCGGCCCTTCGACATGGCGCGCCCGGTGCCGGAAGCCGCGCTTGCCACCCTGGCCGCCGCCGGCAGCGCGCCGGTGCGCTCCCGCGGCACGGTGGAGCCCGCGCGCGTTGCCGCCATCCGCGACCTCGCCTGGCGCGCCTGGCAGATCGAGGCGACGACGCCGGCCGCGCATCTGGAAAGCGTCAACCTGATGCGCTTCGGCCGCGATGCGGTGGCGGCGCAGCCGGACGGCATCAGCATCTACGGCCCCGGCCTGGACGAGGCCGTGGCCGCCGGGCAACTCACCCGCGAGGCCATGCTGCCCGGCGGCCCGGGCTACGAGATCATGGTCGCGCGCTATCGCCCGATGCTGGAGGCCACGCCGGCCTATGTGTGGTCCACCACCCCGGGCAACACGCGGGCCGAGGCGCTGGCGGCGGGGCGCGACTGGCTGCGCGTGAACCTCGCCGCCACCGCCCTGGGGCTCTCGCTGCACCCGGTCAGCCAGGCGCTACAGGAGTTCCCGGAGATGGCCGGCCCTTATACCGAGGCGCAGGCGCTGCTGGGCGGCGGCGAATACGTGCAGATGCTGGGTCGGCTGGGCTATGGTCCCGCCACGCCGGCGACCCCCCGCTGGCCGGTGGAGTCCCGCACCCGCACCGCATGAGCGCCCGAACGCCCGCAGCGGCGGCCGACCCGCCGCTGTTCACCCTGCTCAACGAGGTCTCGATCATCGAGCACCTCGCGCGCAACCGGCTGGAACGCGCCCTGCCGGACGGGCTGCGGCTGTCTCATTTCGTGGTGCTCAACCACCTGACGCGCATGGGCGATGGCCGCAGCCTGGCGCGCATCGCCCGCGCCGTGCAGGTGGAGCGCCCGGCCATGACCAATACCATCCAGAAGCTGGAGGGCCGCGGCCTGGTGCGCCTCGCGCCGGACCCCAACGATGGCCGCGGCAAGCTGGTGTTCATGACCGAGGATGGCCGCGCCACGCGCGAACGCGTGGTGGCCATCGCCGCCGCCGTCATCGCCCCGGTGGCGGCCGGGCTGGCCGCCGAGCAGATTGCGGCGGTGCTGCCGCTGCTGCGCCAGCTGCGCAGCGCGCTGGACCGCGCCCGCGACAGCGAGGAGCCGGGCCCCGCGTGACAGGCCGGGCCGCCCGCGTTACGAATTCGTCATCCCCGCGGCGCTTCACCGGTTCGGCGATTCACGGCAAAGGCGCCGCGGACAGAGCGGCCCGGCATGTTGCGGGGCGGGAGGGGAGATTACCATGTCACGTAAACTGGCGGCCGAGTTCATCGGCACGCTCTGGCTTGTGCTCGGCGGCTGCGGCAGCGCCGTGCTGGCGGCGAAGTTCCCGGAAGTGGGCATCGGCCTGGTCGGCGTCTCGCTCGCCTTCGGCCTCACCGTGCTGACGATGGCCTACGCCATCGGTCATGTCTCGGGCTGCCACCTGAACCCGGCGGTGACGCTCGGCCTGGTGGCCGGCGGCCGCTTCCCGGCCGGCGAGGCGCCCGGCTACATCATCGCGCAGGTGGCCGGCGCCATCGTGGCGGCGCTGATCCTGATGACTATCGCCTCCGGCGCACCGGGCTACACCGGTGGGCTTGCCGCCAACGGCTTCGGCGCCGCCTCGCCGGGCAACTACAGCATGATGGCCGGCTTCCTGACGGAAGTGGTGATGACCTTCTTCTTCCTGGTGATCATCCTCGGCGCCACCTCGCGCCGCGCGCCGGCCGGCTTCGCGCCGATCGCCATCGGCCTCGGCCTGACGCTGATCCACCTGATCAGCATCCCCGTGACCAACACCAGCGTGAACCCGGCGCGCAGCACCGGCCCGGCGCTGTTCTCGGGCGGTGTGGCGCTGGAGCAGCTGTGGCTGTTCTGGGTGGCGCCGATCGTCGGCGCCGTGCTGGCCGGCATCGTCAGCCGCTGGCTGAACGAAGACGAAGCCTGAAACGCAGGGGGGGCTACCTCGCTTCGCGGGGTGCCCCCCAGAAGCCCGCCGGGGTCTCCAGCATCGCCTGGAGCCCGGTGCGCTGCACCGCGAGGCTGATCTCGCGCGTCGCATCCTCCAGCACCGCATCCTCCTCCACGGTCAGCACCTGGCGCCCGGCCATCACCACGCGGCCGCCCACCAGCACCGTCTCCACATCGCTGCCCACCGCGAAGCAGACCAGACGGAACAGCGGCATGTCGCCCGGCCACAGATGCGGCTGGCGCAGTGCCACTATCGCGATGTCGGCGCGCTTGCCCACCTCCAGGCTGCCGATCTCCTCCGCCATGCCCAGCGCCCGCGCGGCGTCGCAGGTGATCATCGCGAGCGCCTGGCCCGGCGGCAGCACCTTCGGGTCGCGGAAATGGCGGCGGTGGTAGTGCATGGCCTGGAACATGTGGCGGAACATGTCGAAGCTGCGGTCCGGCGCCGTGCCGTCGCTGGCGATGGCCACCGTGGCACCCGCCGCCATCAGCTCGATCGCCGGGCAGCGCCCGATGATGGAGAAATTGGCCGAGGGGTTGTGCGCCACCTTCGTGTCCGTCTCCGCGATCAGGCGGATCTCGTCCTCATGCAGGTCGATGCAGTGCGACAGCAGCGCATCCGGCCCCAGCAGCCCCGCCGCCGCCGCCGCGCGCACCGTGCCGCCCTTGTGGCCATCCTGCGTGAAGCCAACGCGCAGCGAGCGTGACAGCGCACGCACCTGCCGCGCGGTGTCGTCATAGGCGCGCGCCAATTCCTCGGTCACGCCGGGACGGCCGGAGAAGGCCACCGGCGCGCACAGCATCACGCGGCTGCGCGCCCCCTCGCCATCATGCAGCGCGGCGACGAGTTCCTCGCACACCCGTAGCTGGTGATCGAGCGTGATGGCGCGCTCGGTCGGCGTCGCGCCGTCCCAGCGGATGAAGCTGTTGGGATAGGGCGGCGGCGAGGCGCCGGGGCACACCACGCTGCGCACGCCCACGCGCCGATACGCCGCTGTATGCGCCAACGCGTGCGCCGCCTCGTCGGTGCGGCTGCCATAGGCGCCGAACACCGACAGCCCGGTGGTGACACCCGCCTTGAGCCGCTCCAGCGCCGCCAGCGCGCCATCGGCGCCCCAGAATTCCGGCGTGGCACCGCGCGGATAGATCGCCTCCACGCTCTCGGTCCAGCGCGCCGAATCGCCGCCGCCCATGGTCTTCACCAGCGTGTGGCCGGCATGCGCATGCACGTCGATCAGCCCCGGCAGCACCGCCTTGCCGTGGGCATTCAGCTCCGCCACGCCGGGATGCGCGGCGCGCAAGGCCGCCGTCTCGCCCACCGCGGCGATGCGGCCGCCCTCGATGAGCACCGCACCGCCGGCGATGACGCGCCGCGCGGGGTCCATCGTCACCACCAGCCCCTCGGTCACCAGCAACGCCTCGGCCATGACGATCCCCTTCCGCTTCTCTGCCAAGCCAGCCTAGCATCCACGCAGGACGGCGAAAGGCGAGGATGAGATGGCGCAACGAGGATTGCTGGCCGCGGGCCTTGGCGCGGCACTGCTCGCAGGCACCGCAGCGGCGCAGGAGGTGCGCATCGGCTACGGCGCCGCCGTCACCAGCGTCGATCCGCATTTCCACGCGTTGACCAGCAACGTCGCCATCCACCAGCACATCTACGAAGCGCTGGTGGGGCAGGACGAACAGCTGCGCCTGAAGCCCGAGCTGGCGACCGGCTGGCGCGCCTTGGACGCCACCACCTGGGAATTCACGCTGCGCCGCACCGCGCGCTGGCACGACGGCACGCCCTTCACCGCGGCCGATTTCGCCAGCAACATCGAACGCGTCGCCAACGTGCCCAACAGCCCGGGCCGCTTCACCATCTACACGCGCCGCATCAACGCGGTGGAGGTGGTGGATGCGCACACGCTGCGCATCAAGACCGATGGCGCACACCCGCTGCTGCCGAACCAGATGGCCGGCCTGATGCTGGTGCCGCGCAGCCAGGGCGATGCCTCCACCGCCGATTTCAACCAGGGCCGTGCCGCCATCGGCACCGGCCCCTACCGCTTCCGCGCCTGGACGCCGGGCAGCCGCTTCGAGCTGGCGCGCAACGACGCCTATGACGGCACGCGCGAACCCTGGGAACGCGTCACCTTCCTGCTGATCACAAACACCGCATCGCGCGTCGCGGCCCTGCGTGCCGGCGACGTGCAGCTGATCGACCAGGTGCCGACCGACGAAGTCGCCTCGCTGGGCCGCGACGCCAACCTCGCCGTCTTCTCGACGCCCGGTGTGCGCAACATCTACCTGTATGTCGACCAGGCGCGCGCCCGCACGCCCGGCATCACAGACCTCGCCGGCAACGCCATCGACAACCCGCTGCGCGACCTGCGCGTGCGCCGCGCGCTCTCGCTCGCCATCAACCGCGACGGCATCGTGCGCTCTGTGATGAACGGCCAGGCCGTGGCCTCCGGCCAGCTGCTGCCCGCCGGCGTGGTGGGCCACGACCCCGAGCTGCGCCCCGACCCCTTCGACGTGGAGGCCGCCCGCCGCCTGCTGGCCGAGGCCGGCTTCCCCAACGGCTTCCAGATCACGCTCGGCGGGCCGAACGACCGCTACGTGAACGACGAACGCGTGCTGCAGGCCATCGCACAAGGCTGGACACGCGCCGGACTGCGCGTGCGCGTCGAAGCCCAGCCCAGCGCCACCTTCTTCGGCCGCGCCGCACGCGCGGAATTCAGCGTGGGCCTGCTCGGCTGGGGCACCGGCACGGGCGAACCCGACAGCCCCCTACAATCCTTGATCGCCACCAACGAACCACGCCGCGGCTGGGGCGCGGTCAACCGCTCGGGCTTCTCCAACCCAAGGCTGGACGAGATCCTGGCGCAGGCGCTGCAAACCCTCGACCTGGCACAACGCGAACCGCTGTACCGCCAGGCCACGCGCATCGCGATGGAAGAACTCGCCATCATCCCACTGCACCACCAGGTGAACATCTGGGCGACCCGCCGCGGCTATACCTACAACGCCCGCAACGACGAACGCACGATGGCCACCGAACTGCGCCCGGCGCAGCGCTGAGGGTGCGCGCGGGGGCGCTGCCCCCGAACCCCGGCCGGGGGGCGCGGCGCCCCCCGGACCCCGCCAGGACTTTCAACGCCGAAGGGGGAGGGGGCCGAAGTGCCCCCTCCCCCTTCGGCGTTAAACCCATGAGGTCCAGGAGGCCGCTGCCTCCTGGTGGGGGGTCCAGGGGGGCAAAGCCCCCCGCGCGCACCCTCAGACGTTGAACCGGAACAGCAGCACGTCGCCGTCCTTGACGGTGTAGTCCTTGCCTTCCACGCGCATCTTGCCGGCTTCCTTGGCACCCTGTTCGCCGCCGAGTGTCGTGTAGTCGTCGTAGGCGGTGGTTTCGGCGGCGATGAAGCCGCGTTCGAAGTCGCCGTGGATCACGCCGGCGGCGCCGGGAGCCTTGGTGCCGCGCGTGATGGTCCAGGCGCGCGTTTCCTTGGGCCCCACGGTGAAATAGGTGACCAGGCCAAGAAGTTCGTAGCCGGCGCGGATGATGCGATCGAGCCCGCTGTCTTCCAGCCCGAGCGAGGCGAGGAATTCGGCGCGGTCGGCGTCCGGCATCTGGCTGATCTCGGCCTCGATCGCGGCCGAGACGATGACGGCGCGCGCGCCTTCGCGCTCGGCCATCGCGAACACGCGCTCGCTGTGCGCGTTGCCGGTGGCGGCTGCGGCTTCCTCGACGTTGCAGACGTAGAGGACTGGCTTGGTGGTCATCAGCTGCAGGCGTTTCGCGGCCTCCTCCTCGCCTTTCGGCACGGCCTTGCGGGCCGGGATGCCGGCGGTGAGGGCTGCGGTCAGCGGCTCGATCAGCGCCATCTGCGCCTGGGCTTCCTTGTCGCCGCCGCGCGCGCGCTTGCCGAGGCTGATGGCGCGCTTCTCCAGGCTGTCGAGGTCGGCGAGCATCAGCTCGGTCTCCACCGTCTCGGCATCCCGCACCGGGTCCACGCTGCCTTCCACATGCGTGACGTCGCCATCCTCGAAGCAGCGCAGCACATGGACGATGGCGTCCACCTCGCGGATGTTGGCCAGGAACTGGTTGCCGAGGCCCTCGCCCTTCGAGGCGCCGCGCACCAGCCCCGCGATGTCCACGAATTCCAGGCTGGTCGGGATGATCTTCTGCGACTTGCCGATCTTCGCGAGTGTGCCCAGCCGCGGGTCCGGCACGGCGACGCGGCCGACATTGGGTTCGATGGTGCAGAACGGGTAGTTCGCCGCCTGCGCGCTGGCGGTGGCGGTCAGCGCGTTGAACAGCGTGGACTTGCCGACATTCGGCAGCCCGACGATGCCGCAGTTGAAACCCATCTCGATCAGCCTTTGCTATTCAGCCGCCCTGCGCGAGTGCGGCGCAGAGATCGGCGGCGAGGGTGGAGGCGGCGATGCGTGCCGCCGCGTCGTCGGTCCGGAAATCCAGCGCCGCGGCGCGCAGCGCCGGTGCGAGGGTGTTGGCCGGCACGCCGACGCGCTTCGCGGCCTCGGCGATGCGCGCGGCGTGTTCCACCGGCGTGCGCGCCTCGGCCAGCAGCGCAGCGGCGTCCAGTGCGAGTGCTGCGCGCAGCGCGGCCTCGCCGGCGGTGTGCAGCACCATGCGCATGCGCCGCACGTCGGACAGCGCCTCGCCCCCGGCCACGCCGGGCGGGTTGGGCATGGCGACGGCGCGCAGCGCGGCGGCGGCCTGGGCCAGGTCTTGCGCCTCGCGGATCAGCCCGGCCGCCAGCGCGGCGGCGGCATTGGCGAAATCCTCCGGCCCGGGGCCGCCGAAGCCGCCATCGAAGATGCTCTCGTCGTTGTCGCTCGGCATCGTCGCCCTCCTCAGGCGTCCTGCGTCAGCAAGGCGACGCGCGTCATGAAGGCCTCGTGCTGCCCAGCCGCCAGCTGCGGCGCGGCATCGGCCACGGCATCGAGCAGCGGTTCCACCCAGCTGTCCACCTTGGCGAAGTTGCCGAGCACATGGCCGGTGACGCGGTCCTTGTGCCCGGGATGGCCGATGCCCAGGCGCACGCGCCAGAAATCCGCCGTGCCGAGGGCGCGGTGCATGTCGCGCAGCCCGTTATGCCCTGCCACGCCGCCGCCCTTCTTCACCCGCAGCTTGCCGGGTGCAAGGTCCAGCTCGTCATGGAAGGCCCAGATGCTGTCGGCGCCGAGCTTCAGGAAGGCTGCAGCCTGCTGCACGGCATCGCCGCTGGCGTTCATGTAGGTTTCGGGCTTCAGCGCCAGCACCTTCACGCCGCCCACGCTGCCCTCCGCCACCTGGCCCTTGAAGCGCTTGCGCCAGGCCGAGAAGCCGTGGCGGCGGGCAATGGCATCCAGCGCCATGAAGCCGATGTTGTGGCGCTGCCGGGCATGTTCCTGCCCGGGATTGCCGAGGCCGACCCAGAGCAGCATGGGTGGTCTCCTTGCGGGGCGGGAAATGCGGCCCCCGCCCCGGGCGGGGCGAGGGCACGCGGCGGGGTTTCGCCCGCCTTACTTCTTCTTCGCGGGGGCAGCCGGCTTGGCCGCGGCCGCCGGGGCGGCGCCGCCCTTGGCCGGGGCGGCCGCCTTGCCCTTGCCCTTGGCGGGCTCGGGCGCGGGGGCTGCGGCCACCGGGGCCACGTCGGCCTCGGTCGTCGGTGCGGCGATGGAGGCCACCATGAAGTCGCGCCCGACGATCACCGGGCGGGCGCCGAAATTGTCCTTGATGGAGGACCAGCGCAGGCCGTCGCCCACCTTCACCGCCGCGAGGTCGATCTCGAACTTCTCGGGCACGCGGTCGGTCTCGGCCATCACCTCGATCTCGCGCCGCACCACGTTCAGCACGCCGCCGGCCTTGATGCCGGGCGAGGTGTCCTCGTGCAGGAAGGTGACGGGCACGCGCACGCGGATACGCGCGCCGGGGGCGACGCGCTGGAAATCCACATGGATCGGGCGATCCGTCACCGGGTCGAACTGCACGTCGCGCATGATGGTGCGCTCGGTCGGGCCGTCCTTCACCGCCACCTCATAGAGGTGCGACTGCCAGCCGCCCTTGGTGAGTTCCTTCATCACGTCGCGGGGATCGAGCGCCACCAGGGTGGCCGCCTGCTTCGCCCCATAGACAACGCCGGGGACCAAGCCCCCACGCCGCGTCGCACGTGCCGCCCCCTTACCTGCATGCTCGCGCGCCACGGCTTCGATCCGAACTGTCTGGACCATTGCCAGGCTCCTTCAAAAATGAAAACGCCGGCCTCCAGGGGTGCCGACGCGGGGGCGACGCCTAGCGGAAAGGCTGGCCCTGCGCAAGGCCAGGGCCCAAAGGCGGGCGGTTCAGGCGGGCTGGCCCTGGGGTGCCGCCGCCTGCCGCCGGGCCACCACGCGCCGCCTGCGGGCGGTGCGGAACTCCCGCACGCTCTGGCGCAGTTCCACGAAGGCGTCGCTGTCGGCGTCACGCTGCATGGCGAAAGGCGTGTACCAATCGGTGCCGCTGGCCGGGGCGCGCTGCGAGGGCACGATGATGGTCAGCTTCTCGAAGGTGTCGTCTTCGAAATTCCAGCTCTGGCGTTCGGAATCCGCGGCCATCAGCGCCACCGCCGGCTTCTCGATGGCGTAGCGGCCCTGCGCGCCGCAGATCAGGATGGCGTCGAAGGCGTCGTCCAGCGGCCGCAGCACGTCGGGCGAATAGCTTGGCGCGCGCACATAGCTCTTGCCCAGCGCCTCCAGCCGTTTCGCCGCATAGGGCACGCTGCATTCGTGGCCAACGATGCAGAAGCGGTCGAAGGCGCCCAGCACCTGCTCCACCGCCGCCGGATCGACGATGCGCGAGCAGAAATGCGCGAGGTCCGAGGTTTCGAGCGCCGCCACCGCCGTGCCGCGGCGGCGGCGCGGCGGCGTCGGCAGGCCGGCGATGAAGGCGGCCAGCTGCTGCATCAGCACCGCGGGCTGCACGTAGTGGCGCGGATGCGCGCGGCCCTCGCGCCCCTCGAACAGCCGGTGCTCCCACCCCTCGGTGAAGGCGGCGACGCTGGGCAGCGCGGCGATGCGGAAGATCGGCGTGCGCAGATAGGCGCCCAAGCGCTCGAGCATACCGGAGCGTTCGCGGAACGGCAGGTCGCTGCCCGAGACCACGGTCACCGGCAGGCGGTGGTGCATCTGCGGGTAGCGCTGCCAGCGCACCGAGACGAGGTCCGCCCGCGGGTCGCGCTCGAAGCCGTGCGACAGCACATTGTAGACCTGGGCCGGCGGGAACAGCATTTCCGACACGTCGTCGGCGATGATCAGGCTGGCGCGGCGCAGCTTGTTCAGCTGGCGTTCCACCACCGCGTAGTCGGCGCGGTCCACGCGCGGCAGGAACCAGTCCTGGAACACGAGGTCGGAGAGGATCACCGCGCTGGGCGGCAGGCAGACATGTTCCAGAACCACCTTCACGCCCAGCCGGCGCGACAGCAGCTCCAGATGGTGCGGCTTGATGTAGCTGATGGTGCCGCTGTCGGCGATGGAGACGATGTAGAGGTGTTCCTCGGCGGCCGATTCATCCGGCCCGGACGAGGTTGCTGCGCGCAGGATGTCGTCCAGGCTCTGCTCCGGCCGGTAGGGCAGGCCGGCATCCGAGAGGATGATGCGCAGCACCGTCAGTGACAGCGAATCCAGGATGCTGCCCACCGGCGCCTGCCAGTCGACATGGCCGAAATAGTGCCGCAGCTCGGCCTCCACCGCCGCGCCGGGCTGTGTGGCGGCTCCCTCCTCGCTCGCTGGCGCGGCGCGGCAGGCCAGCCAGTCCTGGGCGGATTTCTTGCGGTTGATCTTGCCGGAGGAGGTCTTGGTGAGGAATCGCGGCGGCACGAAGCCGACATCCACCTGGTCGAGCCCGGTGGCGCCGCGCACCACCTCGGCCACCGAATCCTGGTCGGTGCGGCGGAAGAAATCCTGCGCCTCGATCAGCACCAGCGGCTTCTGCGTGCCCAGCCGCTCGTCATACACCTGCACGGTGGCAACGCGGCCCTTCACCTCGGGGAAGGCCTCGTTCACCGCGAGGTCGATGTCCGACAGCATGAACTTCCGGCCAGCCTGGATCAGCAGATCCTGCTTGCGGCCGGTGACATAGACCTCGCCATCGATGATCCGCGCCAGGTCGCCGGTGGGGTAGAAGCCATCGGCGTCGCGGATGTCCTCGCCACCTAGATAGGCGCGCAGCGAGGTTGGGCTGCGCACCCACAGCTCCTCCTCCACGACCTTCAGCGCGACATTGGCGATGGGCGCGCCGCAGGACACCACGTCGCGCTCCTCGATGCGCTGCGTGCGAAGCCCCTGCGCGAAGGAGACCGCGAAGATGTTCTCGGCCATGGCGTAGCAGGCGGCGAAGCTGCGCGGCGGCGCGCCGATGCGCTCAAGGAAGCGGCGCGAGGTGGTGGCCGAGACGGGCTCGGAGCAGGAAACCCACAGCCGCATCGAAGGCAGCGGCCGCGGCGGGCAGCGCGCCATCACCTCGAAGCCGAAATTCGGCAGGTAGGCCACGGTGCCGCCATGCTGCTCGGCCGCGTCGAACAGCAGCGAGGGATTCTGCACCCACACCATGGGGTCCATCATCACCACGTCGACGCCGAGCAGCAGCGGCATGACGAAGCAGGCCACGTAGCCCATGTCGTGGTACAGCGGCAGCCAGGAGACGATCTTGTCGCGTGCCGGGTGCAGGCGCAGCGTCTTGTTGTAGTCGGCCACATGCTGCCGAAGGTCGGCGGCGCGGAATTCCACAGCCTTGCGGAAGCCGGTGGTGCCGGAGGACAGCTGCACGATGGCGAAATCCGCCGGCAGCAGCGGCGCGGCCAGCGCCCTTGCGTCTAGCGCCGCCTCGGCGATGGCATCCAGCGGTGGCAGAACGATGGTCTCGGTCAGCCGGCCGACATCGAGCGAGGCGCAATGCGCATCGCAGACCAGCGCGGTGAGGCCGCCGCGTGCGATGGTGTTGGAGACGCTGTCGAGCCAGTACAGGCGGCTCTGCTTCTTCGTCGGATATTGCATCACCAGCGGGCGCATGCCCGCCTGGATGCAGGCCAGCCAGGCCAGGACGAGGATGGGTTCGGAGCGGAAGATCAGCCCGACGATGGCGCCCTGCGGCAGCCTTGCGCGCAGATCGGCCGCGATGGTGGCGATGCGCGGCCGCAGCGTGTCCAGCGGCACCGTGGTGTGGCGTTCGGCGGACTCGATGAAGGTGAAGGTCGAACTGCCGCGCGCCAACCTCAGCTCCTCATGCCATCGGGAAAGCAGGTGCGGGCGCCAGGCCGCGGGGCGTGGCGCCCGTGCCGGTTAGAGCACTGTCCGTCCTTTCGGACGGATTTCGTACTCCATAACACATTGAGTCTAGAGCAAGAATTCCGATCGAACGATTCCATTCGATCGGAAACTGCTCTAGGCGCGCAGCTTGCCGACGATTTCCTTGCGCTCGGCGGCAGCGGCCGTCAGCTCGGCCTTGGCCTCGTCCGGGCGCTTCGAGATGTAGGCCTGGCGCTGCTTCAGCTGCTTCGCTTCCGGCGACTTGCGGTCCGGCATGGCGCGCAGCTTGGCGGTGAGTTCCTGCTTCTCGGTGCGCAGCGTCTTGATCTCGGCCTGCAGCGTCTTGATGCGCTCGCCGAGATAGGCGCTGCGCTGGCGCGTCGCGAGGTCGGGCTTGGCGGCGGCGGCGGGGGTGGCGGGCTTCGCGGGCATGGGTGTCATCCTTTCGGGCGGTGGGGAGGGGAGAGCAGCGCATTCTGCGTCGTTGGTGCGACCGCTTGGCGCGGCGTGCTGCGCCGGGGGCAGGCCCCGAGGCGGCGCTCGCCATGCTGCGAGGACGGGTAGCGCATCAGCGGGATGGCCGTCGCTCCTGCCGTCGGATCGTCTCGCTCAATAAAGTGTAGCCTTCCTCTGTCAAGTGAACGTGGCCCGGCGGCCGGGTGATGGCGCAGGTCGCGCCCGGGGCGCAGCGCAATGCCGCGTTGGCATTCACGAAATCGAAGCCGGCCGTTGGCGCCGCCTGCGCCAGGTGGCCGTTGATCTCGGCGATCTCGGCCGCCAGTTCGTCCTGCGCCGCGCCGCGGGGCAGGATGCTGACAACCTGCATGCGCGCCTGCGGATACAGCGCGTGCACCTGGCGGACCACCGCCAGCACACCTGCCACCACGTCGCAGGGCGTGCCGCGGCGCAGGTCGTTGGTGCCGATCAGGATGGCCACCTGCCGCGGCGACTGCCGTTCCCAGCCGCCGACGCCGATCTGCACGCGCCGCTCGCCGATCGTCGCCTCGGTACGGCGCGATTGCAGCCGGTGCAGCAGTTGGGCCGCGCCGTCGCCCACCACGCCGGCATTCAGCACGCGCTGCCCTGGGAAGGCCTGCTCGGCCGAGGCCTGAGGCCATTGCTGCACGATCGAATCGCCCAGCAGGATCACATCGTAGCGCTGGCTGGTCAGCGCCTGCTCGATCGCGGCGAGGCGATTGCGGAAGCGCACATCGTGGCCGCGCCGCACATCGGGCGTGGTGGTGATGGTGTTGGCCGGCTGTGCCGGGCAGGCCGGTTGTGCCTGTGCCTGGGCCTGGGCCGAGGCCGGTGCGGCCAGCAGCGCGAGGCAGAGCGGAACCAGCCATGCCGCGCGCATCCCGCGCCCTCACACCACTTTGAGCCACAGCGCGCTGCCCGGGTTGCGCATGAAGTCCGGGATCGTGCTGCGCACCAGCTCGGCGCGTTCCTGCGCGAACAGGCTGCCGGAGAAGAACACCTTGAAGCGCTCGCTGTACATCAGCAGCGCGCGCACGCCATAGGCCTCGTTCCAGCTGTAGTTCTTCTTGAAGATCTGGATGTCGGAGTATTCCAGCGGGAAGCGGCAATCGTGGATGTGGATCACCACGCCGGGCTTCAGCACGGGCAGGATGTAGAACAGCTCGTAATGCACATCGCTGCCGGTCTTGAGCACATGCGTGGAGTCGATGAACAGGATGTCGTTCGGCTCGAGTGCGGCGAACATGTCCAGCGGCATGCCCTGCAGCGTGCGCTCATGGATCGTCACATGCGCATCCGTGGGCCGCAGCACGCTGCGCAGCCGCGTCGGGTAGGGTTCGATGCAGGTCAGCTTGAAGTCGGGCAGGCCGGCATGCTCGGCCGCATCCAGCATGCAGGCCGAGGAAAAGCCGGAGCCGATCTCGATCACGCGCTTCGGGCGGAAATGGCCGATCATGGCGCGCAGCGTGATGGCATCGCCGTAGTTGTAGGGGCCGCCGCCGTAGTAGTAGCGGCTGGTCGGCACCCTCTCCTCGGTGAAGGGGGTGGCGGCGATGAAATCGCGATTGGCGTTCCAGAACGCCTCCATCGCATCCAGCGGAAAGTCGATGCCCGGCAGGTCGTTCGGCCCGGCGCGTCGGTTCATCTCGACATAGGGGCGCACCAGGTCGGGGTCCACGACGGGCGAGAAGAAATGCCCGGGCGGGTTCTTGGCGCGCACGAACTTCGTCTCGGTGAAGCGCTTGCTGCCCACCAGCTGCTTCAGGAACACCCGCGCATCCATGCCGCGTTCCAGCTTGCTGCCCCACAGCTCCACCTCCCGCAGCACGGGGGTGCGGCCGAAGACGCGCAGCAGCAGGTGCCATACCGGGGCCAGATGCTCGGGCACCTCGGCAGGCACTTCGGGCAGGTTGGCCACGGCCGGCACGTTCATCACATCGCTGTCGTCGAACCGGTCCTCGGCCTGCATCTGGGAATCGGCTCCTCAACGTGCACTCTTGGGGCAGGCGATATCGCATAGGTTGTAGGGGGACGCCAATGGACCTGCGGGCACCGAAACGTCTGGCCCGGCGCGGGCTGCTGGTGCTGGCGGCGCTGCTGGCCGGGCTCGGCAGCGCGGCGGCGCAGGCGCCCCGGCCTTCCGCCGGCCCGGCGCGAGATTTCGGCGGCATCTATGCCTCCACCCTGCCGCTGCTCGATGCGCGGCGGCTGCTGCCCGATGGCATCTACCGCAACCCGGCGGCGGCGGGCGTCTATATCCGCCTGGTCTGGTCGGTGGTGGAGCCGCGCCGTGGCCAGTACGACTTCACCCTGCTGGACCGCGAGCTGGACCGCGCCGTGGCGGCGGGCAAGCGCGTGTCGTTGTCGGTCATCGCCGGCGGCCATGCGCCGGCCTGGCTGGCGGCCGAGGGCATCCCCACGCTGCGCTTCGACATCGGCCGCGGCGGCGCCAACCGCGCCTGCATCACTACCGAGATGGGCGTGCCCTGGGATGCCGGCTACCAGGCGGCCTTCGCCGAGCTGTGGACCGCGCTGGCGCGGCACATCCGCGCCCGGCCCGGCGCGTGGGAGGCGCTGCGCATCGTCAAGCTGACCGGCATGAACCGCATCACGGAGGAGCTGCGAATCCCCGCCGACACCGGCCGGCGCAACGATGTCTGCGGCCAGCAGGACGAGGCCGCGCGCTGGCTCTCGGTGGGCTACACGCCGCAGCGCGCGGTGGAGGCCTGGACGCGCCTCGCCGAGGGCATCGCCACCGCCTTTCCCGAGCAGCTGCTCTCGCTCGATGTGCTGGAGCGCAACGATTTCCCGCCGATCGGCGATGACGGCCGGCCCGTGGCCGACAGCCCGGTGAAGGCGCGCATCATCGCCGAGGGCCGCCGCCGCTTCGGCCCGCGCTTCGCCGTGCAGTGGAACGGCCTGACGGCCGAGGGCCCGCTGGCCGAGGCGGTGCTGGCTGCGCATCGCCAGGGCAGCCCCATTGGCTGGCAGAGCAACGCCTTCCGCGGCGCCGAGGGGGCCGGCTGCAACGCCGCCCGCAACGCCCAGGCCGAGCCCTGCGACGAGGCGCGCTTCGCCGCCATCCTGCGCCGCGGCACCGGCACCGGCGCGGCATTCCTCGAGATCTGGGCGCCCGACATCCTGCGCTTCCCCGCCGCCGTGCGCGCCGCGGACGCCACGCTGCGCGCCGAGGGGCGGGCGCGTTAAAGCACTATCCGTCCTGTCGGACGGATTTCGTGCTCTATAACCTATTGTTTCTAGAACCTATTGTTTCTAGAGCAAGAATTCCGATCAGATGATTCCATCTGATCGGAAATTGCTCTAGCCGTCCGCCGGCCGGGCCTGCACGCGCAACAGGCAGGCCAGCGCGGCGGCGGCCATCAGCCCGGCGAGGCCGAACACCCAGATCGCCGGCAGCGCCTCCACCAGCGGCGCCGCCAGGGTGGGGGCCAGCGCCTGTGCCACCAGCACGGGCATCGCCATGCGGCCCATCAGCACGGCATAGCCCTGGGCGCCGAACAGGGCCAAGGGCACGGCGCCGCGGCTGATGGTGAGGATGCCGTTGCTGACGCCGTATGCCAGCGCGAAGGGCAGCGCCGCAGCCGGGCCCACCAGCAGCAGCAGCGCCACGCCAAGCGGTAGCAGCGCCGCGCCGATACGCGCCACCACCAGCGGGTGCACCCGCTGCCCCAGCGTGAATTCCAGCACGCGTCCGCCCACCTGCGCCGCGCCGACGCCGGCCGCGATGCCGACAGCCACGGCGACGGCCAGCCCCAGCCCCTCCAGCAACACGATGAGGTGCACCGCCATGACCGCGGAGATCACCGCGCGCAGCGTGAAGAACACCGCCAGCAGCAGGAAGGCGCGCCGCGCCCAGGCCGCCGCCGGCGCATCGCCCGCGACGGCCGGCTTTGGCGGCGGTGGGGGCCCCGCGGGCGGCACCAGCCAATACAGCGGCAGCACCACCGCCAGGTGCAGGGCGGCATACAGCAGGCACAGCCCGCGCCAGCCCAACCCCGGCAGCAGCGCCGCGCCGATCGGGAAGCCGATGGTACTGGCGAAGCCGGCGAACAGCGTCACCACCGTGATCCAGCGCCGCGCCCCCTGGCCATACAGCCGGCCCAGCGTGGCGAAGGCCGCGTCGTAGAGGCCCAGCGCCATGCCCAGGCCCAGCACCAGCCAGCCCAGCGCCCAGCCCCAAAGCCCCGGCAGCAGACCCAGCATCGCGAGACCCAGCGCGATGACGCCCGCCGAGGCCGAGAGAACGCCCCGCCCGCCGCGCGCCTCGATGGCGCGGCCCACCGCCGGCGAGCACAGGCCCGAGACCAGCAGCGCGGCCGAGAAGGCGGCCACCACCTCGAACAGCGGCCGGCCGAGATCCTCGGCCACCGCGGCGGCGATCACCGCCGGCAGGTAGTAGGTACAGGCCCAGGCGATCGTCTGCGCCACGCCCACTGCGATCGCCACGCGCATCATGCTTGCGCGAGTCTGCCCCCGCGCGGCCGCACCGCCAAGCCGGCGGCGGCGCCGTTCAGCCGAGGCCGATGGCGCGCTTCAGCTTCGCGGTGGATTCGCGCAGGCGCATCAGCATGCGCGTCTCCATCTCCTCCAGCTTGCTGGTGGTGTCCGGCCAGCGCGTGCTGGTCCAGGCCATGCCGCGATGCGCCCACATGTATTGGTGCCGCATCACGAACAGGCCCAGCGCGAAGAACACGAAGCCGGGCAGGATCGGCAGGATGGCGCCCAGCGCGCCCAGGCCGATCAGCGAGAAGCCCGCCAGCTTGCGCGGCAGGGAGGGGCGGAATTCCATCATGCGGGCGCAGATAGGAAGGCCGTGCCCTCAGCGGTAGAGGTCCGCGCGCGTCGGCGGCAGGCCCGACGCGCCGCGCGCGCGGCGCGTCGCCAGCGTCTGGAACAGGCCGATCGTGCCGCGCTCGAAGGCCAGTGCCACGCCGGCGAGATACAGCAGCCACAGCTCGGTCCGCGCGGCGCCCACCTCGGCCGCGGCCTCCTCGCGCGCGGCGTGCAGCCGCAGCGTCCAGGCGCGGCAGGTGCGGGCGTAGTGCTCGCGCAGCGCCTCCGAATCATGCACCTCGAAGCCGTTGCGCTCCATCGCATCGGTGGTGCCGCCGATGTGGTCCAGCTCGCTGCCCGGGAAGATATATTTCACGATGGCGGCGAATTCGGGCCGCTTGTGGCGAAAGGCGCGTTCGCTGCGCTTCATCGGCCGCGTGATGGCGTGGTGCAGATAGGCGCCGCGCGGTCGCAGCCTGTCGCGCACCGCCTGGAAATAGCCGTCGCGATTGTCGAGGCCCACATGCTCGTACATGCCGATGCTGGCGATCTTGTCGAAGGGCGCGGAGTCCAGCGTGCGGAAATCCTGCATCAGGATCGTCACGCGGTCTTCGAGGCCGAGGCGCTTCACCTTCTCCACGGCGAAGGCGTGCTGCTCGGCCGAGAGGGTGACGCCCAGCGCCTGCACGCCGTGATGCAGCGCGGCGTGGCACACGAGGCCCCCCCAGCCGCAGCCGATATCCAGCAGGCGCTCGCCCGGCTGCAGCCGCAGCTTGCGGCAGACCAACTCCAGCTTGGCGATTTGCGCCTCGGCCAGCGTCGTTTCGGCTGTGGGAAAGTAGGCGCAGGAATAGACCATCTCGGGGTCGAGGAACATCGCGTAGAAGCGGTTCGACAGGTCGTAGTGGAAGCGCACCAGCGCCTGGTCGTCGCGCCCCGCGCCATGGCGCGCGGCATCGCCGGCGCCGCTGAAGCCATGGCTGGCGGCGGCGCTGCCGGTGCCGAACAGGAAGGGCAGCAGTGCCCGCGCCGCCAGGCCCTTGTCGATGCGCTTCAGCAGCCCGCGCCGCGCCGCGCCGCCGCGCGCGGCCAGGTCCAGCAGCGTGCCGCCCTCGATGCCGATCTCGCCATTGGCGAAGCCTTCCACCAGCGTCGCCAGGCGCGGCCGGCGCAGCAGCCGCGTGAGCAGCGCCGGGCTGCGGATCGCCACCACCAGGTCGTCCCGCGCGCCCGCGCCCAGCGGAACGGCGGAGCCATCCCACAGGCGCAGCGTGACGTCCGCATCCAGGTGCTGTGCCACATGCTGCGCCAGGCGCCGCACGCCATCGGTCCGGGCATCCGTCACGCGGTCCATCATGCGCGAGTCATAGGGCGCGCTGCCCCGTGGCCTCAAGCCCAGGGCAGGTCGAGCCACCTTTCGCTGGCAACATACAGCCGCTCCACCGTGGCATCCGGCCCGGGGCTGCCCACCGCCACGCCGGCACCGTTGTGGATGCCGAGCCGCGTGCCGGCATAGCGCCGGTGCGGCACCTCCAGCACGTGCAGATAGCGCCGCGCGCCCAGCATCCGCTCCAGCTCCGCGCGGGCCAGAAAACCCTCGGCGCCGAAGGAGACGATCAGCGTCGGTGCGCGCAGCGCCTGCACAAGCCGCGCGAAGGCCGGGCCGATGGCGGCGCGGCTGTTGAAGGCGCTGCGCCGGATGCGGCATTCCACGCGCTTGCGGGCGCGGCCATAGGTCTCCGGCCGGTCCCAGCGCACCAGCGTCTCCCACAGATGGTAGTTCGAGAGATAGGCGTGCTGGTCATAGGGCGGGTCGAGATAGGCCACGTCGCACTCCAGCGCCGGCGCCAGCGCCAGCGCATCCTCCGCCAGCGCGCTACAGGGGCCGGCGGCGGGGCGGGGCAGCAATTCGGGCAGCCGCAGCTCGATGGGCTTCAGCGCGCGCGGCGCCCAATCCTTCATGAAGGCCATCTGGTGGCCGGCCGTGCTGTCCACCCGGTCGGCCGCCGCCAGCAGCGCCGCCAGCAGGATGGCCTCCAGCTCCGGCTCGGGCTCCAGCCGCCGCAGCCGCTCGCGCATCGCCTCCAGCCGCGCGGCGTTGGCGGGGTGGAGGAAGCGCGCGCCCTCGGCATAGGTCGCCGTGAACCAGCCGGGCGCGGGCGGCAGGTGCGACAACTCGGCCAGCAGGCGCTGCGCTCGCGCGCCCCAGCGTTCGCGATCCGCCTGCACGGTGCCGAGCGCCAGGACATGCGCGAAATGCAGGTGGTCGTTCGCCACCACGCGCCAGCCCGCCGCCTTCAGCGCATGCGAAACCCGCGCCGAGCCCGAGAACAGGTCGGCCACCACCGCCTGCTCCCCGGCCGCGGCACCCACCACCCGCAGGATGTGCCCCAGCAGCGCCTTCTTCGATCCCAGGTATTTTATCAGGCTGCCGCGGCCTGGTTGCGAAGTTGGGCGCCGGGCATGGGGAGGGGGCGCTGGCTCAGATGTGGATGGGGCGGCCCGCGACGGCCAGGGCGGCTTCCTTCACCGCCTCGTTCAGCGACGGATGCGCGTGGCAGGTGCGCGCCACATCCTCGGCACTCGCGCCGAATTCCATGGCGATGGCGATCTCGGCGATCAGCGTGCCGGCATCGGGGCCGATGATATGCGCGCCGAGCACGCGATCCGTCGCCTTGTCGGCCAGGATCTTCACGAAGCCGTCCATGTCGCCCATCGCGCGCGCGCGGCCATTCGCGGTGAAGGGAAACTTGCCCACGTTGTAGGCCACGCCGCGGGCCTTCAGCTGCTCCTCGGTCTCGCCGATGCTGGCGACCTCGGGCCACGTGTACACCACGCCGGGAATTGCGCCGTAATTCACGTGGCCGTGCTGCCCGGCGAGGATCTCGGCCAGCGCCACGCCCTCCTCCTCGGCCTTGTGCGCCAGCATGGGGCCCACGATGGCATCGCCGATGGCCCAGATGCCCGGGATGTTGGTGGCGTAGTGCGCGTCCGTCACCACGCGCCCGCGTTCGTCCAGCGCCACGCCGGCCTCCGCGAGGCCCAGCGCCTCGGTGTAGGCACGCCTTCCGATGGCCAGCAGCACGATGTCGGCGCGCAGCGTCTCGGCCGCGCCGCCGGCGGCGGGCTCCAGCGTCAGCGTCACGCCATCGGCGTCCGGCACGGCGCCGGTCACCTTGGTCTTGAGCTTCGTCTTGATGCCCTGCTTGCCCAGCACGCGTTCGAAGGTGCGGCCCACCTCCAGGTCCATGCTCGGCACCAGCCGGTCGAGGAACTCCACCACCGTCACCTCGCTGCCGAGGCGCCGCCACACGCTGCCGAGCTCGAGGCCGATATAGCCGCCGCCGATCACCACCAGGTGCTTCGGCACGCTCGACAGCTCGAGCCCGCCGGTGGAGGTGACGATGCGCTTCTCATCCACCGGGACGCCGGGCAGCGGGATGCTCTCGCTGCCGGTCGCGATCACGATGTGCTTCGCGGTGTAGGTGGTGCCCGCCACCGCCACCTGCCCGGGCGCTACTACTCTTCCCGCGCCCTTCAGCCAGGTGACCTTGTTCTTCTTGAACAGGAACTCGATGCCCTTGACGTTGGCGCCCACCACTTCGGCCTTGCGCGCCTGCATGCGCGCCAGGTCCAGCGTGACGCCCGCCACCACCACGCCATGGTCGGCCAGCTTGTGGTTGGCCTCGTGGAAATGCTCGGAGGATTGCAGCAGCGCCTTGGAGGGGATGCAGCCGACATTCAGGCAGGTGCCGCCCAGCGTCTCGCGCTTCTCCACGCAGGCCACCTTCATGCCGAGCTGCGCGGCGCGGATGGCGCAGACATAGCCGCCCGGCCCGGCGCCGATGACAATGACGTCGAAACTCTCGGACATGGCGCTGGCTGATCCTCAACTCTGTGCGCCGGACCATGGCGCGCGGCGGCGCCGCGTTCAAGCCGGCCCCCCTGGCCGGGTCAGGCCGCCGGCCCGCAAACTCCGCAACACCGATCAAGCCGAAGCAGTCCAGGATGCGCCGCATGCATGGAAGCCGCATGAAACCCACGACGAAGCTGGATTACGGCCGCCGCATCGCGCGCGCCATGGCGCTGATCGCCGCCGATCCCGCCAGCAACCCCAGCCTGGAGGCGCTGGCCGCGGCCGCCGCCTTCAGCCCCTTCCACTTCCACCGCATCTACCGCGAGCTGACCGGCGAGACCCCGGCCGAAACCCTGGCGCGTGAGCGCCTCTCCCGCGCCGCCGCGCTGCTGGCCCGCGGCGGGGTGCCGGTGGCCGAGGTGGCGCGCGCCTGCGGCTATGGCAGCGCGCCCGCCTTCACCCGCGCCTTCCGCGCCGCCTATGGGCTGCCGCCCGCGGCCTATCGCGATTCCGGCGGCATCGGCGCCGCCCTGCCCCACCCCAACCCCGGCAAGCTGGAGACCGCCATGTTCGACATCGCCATCCGCGAGGAGCCCGCCCTGCGCCTCGCCACGCTGCCGCACCGCGGCGCCTATACCGCCATCGGCCCGGTGTTCGACCGGCTGATGGCCTGGGCCGGCGCGCGCGGCCTGGTGGACGAGCAGACGCGCTGCATCGCGCTGTATCACGACGATCCGGAGAGCGTGGCCGAGGCCGATCTGCGGTCGGAGGCCGGCTTCACCGTGGGGCCCGACGTGCAGGCCAGCGAAGGCGTGACGATCCGCGAGTTGCCGCCCACGCGCGTCGCCGTGCTGCTGTTCAAGGGCCCCTATGCCGAGCTGGAATCCGCCTACACTTGGCTCTACCGCGAATGGCTGCCGAACAGCGGTGAGGAACCCGCCGACCAGCCCGCCCGCGAGGACTACCTGAACGACCCCCGCAGCCTGCCGCCCAGCGAATGGCTCACGGCGGTGATGCTGCCGTTGCGGGAGAAGGTGGCGGCTTGACGCCCGGGATCGCCGAGGGCGCGCCGGAGGCTTGGCGGCACGAGATTGCCGCACTGTATCTCGGTGCCTTCGAGGGCAAGGTCGGCCCGGTCTTCGGGCGCGGTGACACCGGCGTGGCGATGCTCGCCACGTGCCTCGACCTCACGCGCTGTCTCGTCGCGACGGCAGGCGGCCGATTGGCGGGGGTTGCCGGCTTCTGCCTGGATCGGAGGCGCCTGGTGCGGGCTCCGGGATGGCGGGACCTTGTCGGCCTGCATGGACCGGTGCGCGCGGGCCTTGCGCTGCTGCTGCACGGGCTGCTGCGGCGACGGGAGACGCCGGATACGCTGCTGATGGATGGCATCGCCGTGGCGCCGGCGCTGCGCGGCCAGGGCATCGGCGGCTGCCTGCTGCGGGCCGTGCGCGCCCTGGCCGGGCGGCACGGGCGGGGCTGGGTGCGGTTGGACGTCGTGGACACCAACCCGGCCGCCCGCCGGCTGTATCTGCGGGCCGGATTCGTGCCGGTGGCCGAGCAGCGCCTCGGTGCGCTCGGCCAGCGCCTGTTCGGCTTCAGCGCCGCCACGACGATGCGGGTGGCCGCGATCGATCCTTGAAGGCGGCCTCAGGCCAGGACGCTGGCCGTGGGCAACGCCGGCACGCCGGCGCCCGAGACGGCGCGCGCGTGCAGCACGGCGCGCATCACCGCCGCCGCCATCACCTCGGCCGCCATGATCTTCAGCGCCATCAGGTTGCCCGCCAGGCCGCTGCGCCCCGTGGCCAGCGCGAACACCGCATCGCCATCCCACATCGTGTGAACGGGCGTGATGCTGCGCGCCAGGCCGTTATGCGCGGCCCCCGCCAGGCGCTTCGCCTGCGCCTTGGTCAGCTGCGCATCGGTGGCGATCACGCCGATGGTCGTCGCCATGCCCGGCTGCAGCGCGGGCGGCAACTCGCCGCGCATCACGGCGGCCACGGCGCCAATGCGCGTGCGCCCATCCGCCGCGTTGCGGGCGCCGGCCAGGATGGCGCCCGACGCCGGATCGATCACGTCGCCCACCGCATTCACCGCGACGATCGCGCCCAGCGTGATGCGCCCCACCTTGGCGCTGGCCGTGCCGATGCCGCCCTTCATCCCGCGCGGCAGGCCGAACAGCTTGCCCACCGTCGCCCCCGCCCCGGCGCCCACCGAGCCCTCGGCCGGCGCGCCATCGCTCGCCGCCACGCAGGCCGCGTGGCCGGCCGCGGCATCGGGGCGGATGCGGTGGTCGCCCATGCCGAGGTCGAACAGGATGGCGGCTGGCACGATGGGCACGCGGGCCGGGCCGGCGGGGAAGCCGATGCCCTTCTCCTCCAGGAAGCGCACCGCGCCGGTCGCGGCCTCCAGCCCGAAGGCGCTGCCGCCCGAGAGCATCACCGCATGCACGCGCTCGACCAGGTTCGAGGGGTCCAGCAGCTCGGTCTCGCGCGTGCCGGGTGCGGCGCCGCGAACATCCACGCCGCCCACCGCGCCCTCCTCGGTCAGGATCACGGTGCAGCCGGTGGGGCGGCGGGGGTCGGTGAAGTGGCCCACCTTCACGCCGGGCACGTCGGTGATGGCGCCGCCCAGGATGCGGGCCAGGATGTCGCCGGGCGCCTGCGCGGCGGCGGGCTGCGCGAATTGCGCGGCCACCAGGCCGAGCGCGGCGCCGGTGGCGATGTCGCGGCGGTTCATGGGCGGAGCTCCCTGCCGAAAAGGGCGTGCCTCGCATGAAGCCCGCCGCGCCACGCGCTTGTCAAAGCCGAAGCGGCGCCAGCCTCAGCCGCGCCGGTCCCGGCCGATGGCCACGCGGAAGACCAACGCGAAGCAGAGTGGCCAGAGCAGGAGCTGGATGGCCAGAACAACACCGGTGATGCGGTCGATCGCTGTCAGCTCCGGCCAGATCTCCAGCCTTGCCGGAATCCCCATCGCGAGGAACATGGCCCAGACAGGCCAGGCAAAGACCCCGCCGAGCGCCAGCACCGCGAAGACGCCCCGGCTGGCGAAGACCCAGCCGATCAGCGGCAGGATGGCGGCGATCCCGAGGATCGCAGCGAAATACTCCAGCGCCTGCATGCCGCCGAAGCCGACCCCGCCGCGCTTGGGATCGGGGCCAAGCAGGATCACCCAGAACAGCGGATGCAGCAGCGTCGTCGCGACGGCGGGCCACAGGAAGGGCCGGCGGTCGCGCGCCAGGAACCATGTCGCCACGGCGCCGGCGTTGCGGCCCATCCCACTCCCCCGCTTGAGCGTCGCCGCTCCATAGCCGGGCGCGGGGAACGGGGCAAAGCGCATGAGAAAGGATAGGCCCCCAGGGAGCCCAGCCTGCACGGTTCGTTGCGCGATCAATGGACGGGCGCGGCCGAGGCGGCGAGGAAGGCGAAGGCCAGGATCGACACAGGCAGCGACCAACGGGCGACGCGCAAAACCCGCTACTTCGCGCTGCCGGCTGCGCTGCCACTGTGCCCGCCCATGGCTGTTCGCCAGATCACCCAGAAGCCGAGCGGATAGAGCACCACCTGGGCCACCATCAGGGTGGCGACGAAGGCCGCGAAGGCGCTCGCGCGATCGGCCGTTGCCCCCAGGCCCCAGATCGCCATCAGGAGAAAGACCGGCCAGGGGCCAAGAAAGACCAAGACGCCGGGGGGTATCAGAATGGCGAAGGCACCGCGGCTGGCGAGAGCCCACCCGGCCACCGGAACCACCGCAGACAAGGCGAGGAGTGCCAGGGCGAGGGGCGGATCAACCGCTCGGAAGTGGCCGTAGAACCACTGACCCCGGACAGCATCAAAGAAAATGAGCGGCCAGAGGAGCGGGCTGAGCAGCGCGCCGGCGAGCATAGGCCAGACAAAGGGAAGGCGATCGTGCAGAAAGCGCCGCACGATCGCCCCCCGGCGTTACAAATCCAGCATCAGCCGCCGCGGGTCCTCGATGCTTTCCTTCACGCGCACCAGGAAGCTGACCGCTTCCTTGCCGTCCACGATGCGGTGGTCGTAGCTGAGTGCGATGTACATCATCGGGCGGATCTCGATCTTCCCGCCCACGGCCATCGGGCGGTCCTGGATCTTGTGCATGCCCAGGATGCCCGATTGCGGCGGGTTGAGGATCGGCGTGGACATCAGGCTGCCGTAGATGCCGCCATTGGTGATGGTGAAGCTGCCGCCGGTGAGCTCATCGAGCTTCAGCGCCCCGTCGCGCGCCTTCTTCCCGAAGGCGCCGATGGCCTTCTCAATCTCGGCGAAGGACATCGCATCGGCGTTGCGCAGCACCGGCACCACCAGGCCCGAGGGCCCGCCCACCGCGATGCCCATGTGCACGAAGTGCTTGTAGACCACCTCGTCGCCGTCGATCTCGGCGTTGACGGCGGGGTATTCCTTCAGCCCCGCGACGCAGGCCTTCACGAAGAAGGACATGAAGCCGAGCTTCACGCCGTGTTTCTTCTCGAAGGCGTCCTTGTATTCGGCGCGCAGCGCCATCGCCGCGCCCATGTCCACCTCGTTGAAGGTGGTGAGCATCGCCGCCGTGTTCTGGGCTTCCTTCAGCCGCCGCGCGATGGTGAGGCGCAGGCGCGTCATCTTCACGCGTTCCTCACCGGTCTCCGGCGCGCGCGCGGGCTTCGCGGCGGGCGTCGGCGCGGGGGCGGCGGCGGGCTTGCTCAGGAAGGCCAGCACATCGCCCTTCGTCACCCGGCCATCCTTGCCGGAACCGGCACCGAGTTGCGTGGGTGCCACGGCATTGTCGGCCATCAGCTTGGTCGCGGCCGGGCCGGCGGGCAGCGCCTCGGCCGGGCGTGCCACGGGGCCCGGGGCTTCGCGCACCGCCTCGACAGCCGGCACGGCGGGCGCCGCGGGTGCGGGTGCGGGCGCGGATGCGGGCGCAGCCTTGGGCGCAGCGGCGCCGGCGGCGATCACGCCGAGCAGCGCGCCCGCGGCCACCTCGGCCCCCTGGGCCGCCGCGATGCTCTCCACCACGCCGGCCACCGGGGCGTTCACCTCCACGGTCACCTTGTCGGTCTCAAGCTCCACCAGCGGCTCGTCCGCGGCCACGGCCTCGCCGGCCTGCTTCAGCCAGCGCGCCACGGTTGCGCTCGAAACGCTCTCGCCCAGCGGCGGCACCATGATGTCGGTCATTCTTGTCCTGCCTCGTTCATCGTCGCCCGTTCCGCTGCGCCATCCGGCGGCGCTGGCATGCGGGCCGGTCCGTCACGTCAACCGTCCGTCACATCAACCGCAGGGCCTGCCGCACCAGGGTTTCCTGCTGCTGCTGGTGCACCCGCGCCAGGCCCGTGGCCGGGCTGGCGGCCTCCGCACGGCCGACATAGGCGGGCCGCTTCGCCTTGATGTCGATCTCCCGCAACACGGCTTCGATGCGGCGGTCGAGGAAGTTCCACCCGCCCATGTTCTCGGGCTCCTCCTGGCACCACACCACCTCGGCGTTGACATAGGGCGCCAGCGTCTTGGTCAGGCTGGTCTTGGGGAAGGGGTAAAGCTGCTCCAGCCGCACGATCGCCACGTCATCCACGCCCTGCGCGCGGCGCTCGGCCAGCAGGTCGTAGTAGACCTTGCCGGTGCACAGCACGACGCGCTTCACCTGCTCCGGCGGCAGGATCGGATCGGTCTCCGGGATCACGTATTGGAAGCCGCTGCCGGGGCCGAAATCCGCCAGCGCGCTGACGGCCAGCTTGTGCCGCAGCAGGGATTTCGGCGTCATCAGCACCAGCGGCTTGCGGTAGTTCGCCTTCAGCTGGCGGCGCAGCGCGTGGTAGTAGTTGGCCGGCGTCGTCAGGTTGCCGACGCGCATGTTGCGCTCGGCGCACAGCTGCAGGTACCGCTCGAGCCGTGCGGAGGAATGCTCCGGCCCCTGGCCCTCATAGCCATGCGGCAGCAGCATCACGAGGCCCGACATGCGCAGCCACTTGGTCTCGGCGCTGGCGATGAACTGGTCGATGATCACCTGCGCGCCATTCGCGAAATCGCCGAACTGCGCCTCCCACAGCACCAGCGTGCGCGGATCGGCCAGGGTGTAGCCGTATTCGAAGCCCAGCACGCCCATCTCGCTGAGCAGCGAGTTGAACGCTTCGAATTTCGGCTGCCCGGCGCGGATGTTGTTCAGCGGCACGTATTCCGCCTGGCTCACCTGGTCCACCAGATGCGCGTGGCGGTGGCTGAAGGTGCCGCGCTGCACATCCTCGCCTGAAAGCCGCACGCGATGGCCTTCCAGCAGCAGCGTGCCGAAGGCCAGCGCCTCGCCGGTGGCCCAGTCGATGCCCTCGCCGGTCTCGATGGCCTGCTTCTTCGCCTCCAGCTGGCGGCTGATCTTCGGGTTGGCGCCGAAATCCGCCGGCACGCGCGTCAGCGCCGCACCCACCTCGCGCAGCGCGTCGAGGCCGACGGCGGTCTCGTGCAGCCGCTCCACCTCCTCGCCGGAGGCCACGGCCTTGAGGCCCGACCAATGGCCCTCCAGCCAATCCGCCTTGTTCGGTTTGAAGTTCTGCGCGGCCTGGAAGCTGTCTTCCAGCGTCTGGTTGAAGGCGTCCCATACGCCCTTCGACTCAGCGGCCGGCACGCTGCCCTCCGCCGCCAGTCGCTCGGCATACAGCGTGCGCGTGGTCTTCATCTCCTTGATCCGGCCGTACATGATCGGCTGGGTGAAGGCGGGCTCGTCCGTCTCGTTGTGGCCGTGGCGGCGGTAGCACACGATGTCGAGCACGAAATCCGCGCCGAACTCCATGCGGAATTCCGCCGCCATGCGCGCGCAGAACACCACCGCCTCCGGGTCGTCGCCATTCACGTGCAGGATCGGCACCTGGATGCTCTTCGCCACGTCGGTGCAATACAGGCCCGAATAGGCGTGCACCGGCACGGTGGTGAAGCCGATCTGGTTGTTGGTGACGATGTGAATCGTGCCGCCGGTGCGGTAGCCGATCAGCTGGCTCATCGCCAACGTCTCATAGACCAGGCCCTGGCCCGCGAAGGCAGCATCGCCATGCAGCAGGATGCCGAGCACGCTGCGCCGGCCCTTGGTGTCGCCCGCCATGTCCTGCCGCGCGCGCACCTTGCCGACCACCACGGGATCGACCGCCTCCAGATGCGAGGGGTTGGGCTGCAGCGAGAGATGCACCATGCGCCCGCCCACCTCGATGTCGGTGGAGGTGCCGAGGTGATACTTCACGTCGCCCGAGCCCTGGACATCCTCGGGGTGGGCGGAGACGCCCTTGAACTCGCTGAACACCGCCGTGTAGGGCTTCTTCACCACGTTCACGAGAACGTTCAGCCGCCCGCGATGCGCCATGCCGATGGCGATCTCGTTCACCCCGCCCGCGGCGGCCACCTCGATCACCGATTGGATGGCGGGGATGGTGCTCTCGCCGCCTTCGAGGCCGAAGCGCTTGGTGGTGGCGTATTTCTTCGCGCAGAAGGCCTCGAAGCCCTCGGCCTCGGTCAGCTGCTGCAGGATCTGCCGCTTCGCCCCGCCATCGAAGGCCTTCAGCCAGGGCGCGCCCTCGATCCGGCGCTGGATCCAGGATTTCTGGTCCGGGTCCTGGATGTGCATGAACTCGACGCCGATCGAGCTGCAGTAGCTGGCGCGGCAGATGGCCAGGATCTCGCGCAGCGTGGCGTATTCGCGGCCCAGCACGAAATCGAGGAAGATCGGCCGGTCCATGTCGGCCTCGGTGAAGCCGTAGGTGGAGGGCGTCAGCTCGCTGTGCGGCTTGGGCTTCTGGAGCCCCAGCGGATCGAGCTGCGCCTCGAGATGCCCGCGCACGCGGTAGCTGCGGATCAGCATCAACGCGCGGATGGAATCGAGCACCGCACGCTGCGCGGCCGCCTTGTCGATACCGGACGGCGCCGTCGCCGCTGGTGCGGCCGACGGCTTGTCGCCCTTTTTCGGCAACGGCGGGGCTTCCGGGTCCGGCCCGAAGCCGCCGCGGGCGCGCGGCGCCCAGCTCGCGCCGCTGGCATCCGTCAGCACCGCGCGGGCCTCGTCGTTCAGCGCGCCGAACAGCTCGGCGAAGGAGGCATCCACGCTGTCCGGCTTCTCCGCCCAGCGGGCATAGAGATCGGCGAGGTAGGCGGCATTCGCGCCCGACATCGCACTCGCGAGGATATCCACTCCGGCCATGTTCTTCTCCGTTCCGCGCCGCTGTTCCGCCCCGCCACCTTAGGCACGCCGAGGCACGACCGTTGCGTTACTTCCGCAGCGCCTTGACCATTGTCGAGCCCAGCGCCGCCGGGCTGTCCGCCACATGGATGCCGGCCGCCTTCATGGCCGCCATCTTCGCCTCCGCCGTGTCCTTGCCGCCAGAGATCACCGCGCCGGCATGGCCCATGCGCCGGCCCGGCGGCGCGGTGGCGCCGGCGATGAAGCCGACCACCGGCTTGTTCGGCTTGCCCGGGCCGAAATTCTCGGCGGCGAGGTATTCGGCGCCGATCACCTCGGACTGCCCGCCGATCTCCCCGATCATGATGATCGATTCGGTCTCGGGGTCCTTCAGGAACAGCTCCAGCACATCGATGAAGTCCATGCCCTTCACCGGGTCGCCGCCGATGCCGACACAGGTGGATTGGCCGAGCCCCGCCGCCGTGGTCTGCGCCACGGCCTCGTAGGTCAGCGTGCCGGAGCGGCTGACGATGCCCACCGAGCCACGGCGATGGATGTGCCCCGGCATGATGCCGATCTTGCAGGCATCGGGCGTGATCACGCCTGGGCAGTTCGGCCCGACGAGGCGCGAGCGCGTGCCCGACAGCGCGCGCTTCACGCGCACCATGTCCAGCACCGGGATGCCCTCGGTGATGCAGATGATCAGCGGCAGCCCGGCGTCGATCGCCTCCAGTATGGCATCCGCCGCGAAGGGCGCGGGCACGTAGATGACGCTGGCATTGGCACCCGTCGCGGCGACGCATTCGGCCACCGTGTTGAACACCGGCAGGTTCAGCTCGGGGTGCATGGTGCCGCCCTTGCCGGGGGTGGTGCCGCCGACATAGGTGCTGCCATAGGCGATGCCCTGGCTGGCGTGGAAGGTGCCCTGGGCGCCGGTGAAGCCCTGCGTCATCACCCGCGTCGTGGCGTCGATCAGAACGGCCATGGTCTCAGTGCCCCTTGGTCGCGCCGGCGGCGCGCGCTTCATTGACCGCGGCGACGACCTTCTGGGCGGCATCGGCCAAATTGTCGGCGGCGATGATGGCCAGGCCGCTCTCGGCCAGGATCTTCTTGCCGAGGTCCACGTTGGTGCCCTCCAGCCGCACCACCAGCGGCACCGACAGCGAGAGGTTCTTGCTGGCCTCGACGATGCCTGTGGCGATCATGTCGCACTTCGCGATGCCGCCGAAGATGTTCACCAGGATCGCCTTCACATTGGCATCCGAGGTGATGATGCGGAACGCCTCGGTCACGCGCGCCGCATTGGCAGTGCCGCCCACATCGAGGAAGTTCGCCGGCGAGGAGCCGTAGAGCTTGATGATGTCCATCGTCGCCATCGCCAGGCCCGCGCCGTTCACCATGCAGCCGATCTCGCCATCGAGGGCCACATAGTTCAGGTCGTTGTTGACGGCGTCGAGTTCCTTGGGGTCCATCTCGCTGTCGTCGCGCAGCGCCTCGAGGTCCTTGTGGCGGAACAGCGCGCTGTCGTCGAAGGACACCTTGGCATCGAGTGCGACGATCTCGCCCTTGCCGGTGACCACCAGCGGGTTGATCTCGACGATGCCGCAATCGAGTTCGAGGAAGGCGCCGTACAGCGCCGTGACGAACTTCTGGAAGCTCGCCACCTGCTTGCCCTCAAGGCCGAGGGCATAGGCCAGCTTGCGCGCATGGAAGCCGGAGATGCCCGAGGCCGGGTCGATGGCCACCTTGAGGATCTTCTCCGGCTGGCTGTGCGCCACCTCCTCGATCTCCATGCCGCCTTCGGTCGAGGCCATGATCGTCACGCGCGAGGTCTCGCGATCCACCAGCAGGCCGAGATACAGCTCCCGCTTGATGTCGCAGCCATCCTCGACATAGACGCGCGACACCAGCTTGCCGGCCGGGCCGGTCTGCTTGGTCACCAGCACCTGGCCCAGCATGGCCGCGGCCGCCGCCTGCACGTCGTCCAGCGACTTCACCACGCGCACGCCGCCCTTTCCGTTCGGATCGTTGGCGAAGCGCCCGGCGCCGCGGCCGCCGGCATGGATCTGCGACTTCACGACATAGACGGGCCCGGGCAGCTTGCGCGCCGCCGCCACGGCCTCCTCCGTCGTCCAGGCGACGTGGCCATCGAGCACCGCCACGCCGTAGCGGCGCAGCAATTCCTTGCCTTGGTATTCGTGGATGTTCATGCGGGACTCCGGCACTCGGGGGCCGGCGGCACGAGGGCCGCGCCCCCGCCCCGCCGGAGGGGGGTTCAGCCGACCAGCTTCTTCGAAGCCTCGATCAATTCACGCACCGCATCGCAGCTCTTGTCGAAGGCGGCCTTCTCCTCCGCGGTGAAGGACACCTCGACGATCCGCTCGACGCCGCCCGCGCCGATCACCACCGGCACGCCGACATACAGGCCATCGATGCCGTACTGGCCGTTGAGCCAGGCGGCGCAGGGCAGCACGCGCTTCTTGTCCTTCAGGAAGCTCTCGGCCATGGCGATGGCGGAGGCCGCGGGCGCGTAGAAGGCGCTGCCCTTCTCCAGCAGCTTCACGATCTCGCCGCCGCCATTGGCGGTGCGCTTCACGATCGCGTCGATCTTCTCCTGCGTGCTCCAGCCCATCGCGATCAGGTCCGGCACCGGGATGCCGGCGACCGCCGAGTAGCGCACCAGCGGCACCATGGTGTCGCCATGCCCGCCCAGCACGAAGGCCGTCACATCCTCGACCGAGACGCCGAATTCCTGCGCCAGGAACAGCCGGAAGCGCGAGGAATCCAGCACGCCCGCCATGCCCACCACGCGCTCCGGCGGCAGGCCCGACTTCTGCTGCATCACCCACACCATCGCATCCAGCGGGTTGGTGATGACGATGACGAAAGCACCCGGGCAATGCGCCTTGATGCCCTCGGCCACCTGCGCGATCACGCCGGCATTCTTCGAGACGAGGTCGTCGCGGCTCATGCCCGGCATGCGCGGGAAGCCGGCCGTGACGATCACCACGTCGCTGCCCGCGATGGCGCTGTAGTCGCCCGTGCCGGACATCGCGGCGTCGAAGCCGTCCACCGGGCCGGACTGCATGATGTCGAGCGCCTTGCCCGCGGCCACGCCGGGGAAGACGTCGAACATCACGACGTCGCCGAGCTCCTTCAGGCCGATCAGGTGGGCGAGCGTGCCACCGATGTTGCCGGCGCCGATCAGCGCGATCTTCTTGCGGGCCATGAAGCGGTCCTCAGCCTTGCTCTTGAATGTTCTTCAAGGATTTCAGGGGTGTTGCGCGCGCGATGCCCGCCACCCTGGCCGGTTTCCTACTCCCGCCCGGTCCCCCCGGCAAGGCAGGCCGGCCGGCGCGGACCGGCCGAAGGCCGCCCCATGCGCCCGGCGCATGGCATCAATGCCCGGGGCGGCCCGCTGCCACCGCGCCGCGGCCGCCCCAGCGCCGCGCCAGCACGCCCGCCCCCTGCAGGGCCGCGGCCAGCAGGATGAGGCCGCTGCTCCACAGCAGCGTGTCGCGCAGCGCGCTGCCCACCAGGCGCGGGCCGGTGCTGGCGAATACGCCCAGCACCAGCGCCATCAGCAGCCCGAAGACGCCAAAGCCCAGCGCCACCATGGCCAGGCCGTCGGTCAGCACGCCGAACCAGGCCGCCACGCGCGAGGACGTGGCGTTCATGTTCTCGTAGCGGCTGCGGGCGAGCAGCGCGAGGAACACCGCCCCCAGGATAACCCAGACCCAGACCATCACGTCGGTACCTTGTCAGAGTCCGCCGATGATGCGGGGCCGCGGCGCGCGCCACAAGGCCACGCCGCGGCCAGGACCCCGTAGCAGCGCGGCAACAGCGCCCGATGAACGGACCGCCCGCCTCGGTCGGCAGGACGCGCAAGCCCAGCGACGCGATCACCCTGCAACACAACACCATCCCGCCCAGCAGCAGGCAGGCCGCGAAGAGGGCGATCAGGGCGAGGGTGTTCGTGGCGGGCTCCGGAACCGAGAGCGCTGGACGCCCCCGCGCCCCGGGTTCGTGCCGCCGGGCGGATCCTGGCGTCCGGGCGTTCACTCGGCGCCGCGATCTGCTCTAGATTCCCGATCCGGCCATCCGCCGGATGCGCAGCCAATGGTCGCGTATGGACCCTGGCCGGCGCAACGGCGCGGCGGGAGGAGGGCGGAGGTCGAGCATGCGCGAATGGCATTGCCGCGTCGGCGCCGCAAGCCGTCCATTCGCCCTGCTGCTGGCCATCATGCTCGCCTGGGTGGCACCCGCATCCGCCCGCCTCCTGCCCTGGGCTGATGAGGTGCTGGGGGCCGCACCCCGGGCGGCGGGCGCGGTCACCCGGGCGGAGGCACTTGCGCTCGCCGGCACGCTGGGCGGGGCGGTCGCTCTCATCGAGCTCGGCGGCGGGCAGCTGCTGCTGGAAGCCGCGCGGGGCGGCGCGCGCGCGACGCTCGACCTCGGCGACGATCTCGGCGCGCGGCTCCGTCAGGCGCTGCCGGGCCTCGCCGGGCCCGACGGCGCCAGCCTCGTCATGACGGTCCAGACCGCGCGCGCGCTCGGCCCGCGGCTGGACGAACTCGCCGCCGCGGCCGAGCTGCGGGTCGTTGCGCGCGGGCTGCCGCCGCTTCCGCTGCGGATGGTGGGGACCGCGGGCGCGACTCGCCGCGTCGTTGAGATCCATCCGGGCCTCGTCGCCCCGCTCGATCTCGACCTGCCGGAAGCCCTCGCCCGGATGCTGGCGGCGCCGGTGCGCCAGGATGCGATCCGCGTGCTGCCGCTTTTCGGCGCCTCGGACGCCGACACCCTCGCCACCCTCGCCGCCGCCGCCGGCGACCGGATGGCGGATCTGCGCGCCTTCGCCGGCGGCCAGGGCACGCTGCCGGCCGGCGCGCTGCGCGATCGCATCCTGGTCGCCGTCGGCCATGTCGAGGGCGACGCCTTCGTGGTGCGCAACGCCGCCGGCGCTGTCGAGCGCGTCCTGCCCTTCGCCGACCTCGAGGCGCAGGCGCGCGCGGCGGGCGCGGCGCTGCTGCTCTCCGCTGGATGCGCCTCCTTCGCCGGCGGCGCCGCTGCCGGCTTCCTGCGGCCCGTCACCGACATCGAGGTCGCCGGCGCGCTGCGCGCCGCCCTCGCGGCACGCACCCATGCGGAACTGCTGGCGGGCTTCGCCCAGCCCGGCAATCCCTTCGTGATCACCGCCGAGGTCGCGCGGCGCGTGCTGGACGACCAGGCCGTCCGGCTGGACCAGCTCTCGCGCCACGACGGCGTCGCGCGCGGCGCCAGCTTCACGGTGCGGATGGTGCCGCCGCAGCGGGACGCCGGCTTCGGGCTGCTGCAAGGGATGGTGACGTGGTATGGGATCGGCGCCGTGGTGGCGCTCTGCATGGTCCGCCGCAGCCGCGCCCGCTTCATCGCTCTCATGCCGGTCCTGCCCAACGCGCTGTTCCGGCCGCTTGCCCACCGCTTCGCCTGGCTGGCGCGCGAGGCGCTGTTCCTCGCCGCGGCGCCGGTCGTGGGCGCCTTCGTGCTGATGCTCATCATCTTCACTGGCGGCTGGGCGGAGCGGGACGAGCTGCACCGGATCGGGTGGTCGTTCTTCCTGCATCCGCCCGACTTCCTCTTCGCGATGACCATGCTGCTCGGCGGCTGGGTGCTGACGATCATGCTGCTCGGCCTGCTGGTGATGGCGGCGATCAGCGCCGCCTGGCCGCTCATCACCGACATCGTCGAGGAGAGCCCGGGGCCCGTGCTGTTGCTGGCTGTCCTTGCCGCGCTGGTGGTGGTGCTGCTGGCAGCCCGGTCGGTGCAGCGGTTCGTGCAGGGGCGCCTGCGCGCCGCGGTGGAGCGCTGGCCGCGGGCAAGCTATGCCGTGGGGGTCGCGACGATCCCCGCGCTCGCCGCCTGCTTCGCGGTCGCCGACTACGTCGCCGGGACACCATGAGCATGACGCCGGACACCGCCAAAGCTGCCCGCACAACGGTCGCGGCAGACGCCCTTCAGCCGGGCGCCTTCTCCGCGCTCGGCCGGCTGCTGCGGCAGGACAGGCCGGAAGAGGCCGCCGCGCTTGCCCGCGCCCATCCGGAGCTGGCCGCGGCGCTCGCCGGCGTGAAGGTGCTGGGCGAGGGCGCCGGCGCCGCCGCGCCGGCCGATCGGTTGCGCGAGGGGCTGATGGAGATGGCGCGGCTCGGGCTGGCGGCGGCGGCGGCGCGGGTGGCGCGGATCGGCCAGTCCCTGCCGCGGCGGGCGCGGCGGGCGAAGCGGCTGAAGCTGTTCGGCGGCCTCGTCGCCGCCGTCTCCAGCGCCGGCGTGATCTCCGCCCTGGCGCTGGCGCAGCCGCTGGCGGCGATGCTGAGCGCGGGGCTCAGCCTCGTCACCTCGGTGACCGCGCTGGTCGGCGAGCACATCGAGAGCCCGCTCTTCGGCGCGCGCAAGAGCCTGGCCGAGCTGCTGGCGGAGATGCTGGCGATCGAGAAGGACATCCGCGACGCGGAGATCGCGCTGCTGGAGGCCGCCGCCGCGCCCAGCACCGCGGCGGCCGGCGCGCTGGCGCGGGCGGCGAACGAGATCGCCGCCCGCCTGCGGGTCCTGGAGCTGATCGAGGGCATCGCGCCGGCGGCGGCCTGACGTCCTCGATCCGCCCTGCGCGCCGCCCCGGACCCTGGCCGCGTCGGGGCGTTGCAACGGGCAACGCGATGCCGGACCATCCCCGCACGGCCAGGAGCGTGCCATGGCTGTCGTCGCAGAGATCCCCACCTCCTCCACCCTCGCCACCGCGCAGCAGGTCGGCAGCGCCTTCTTCAGCAGCTACGTCCTGCCGCCGGAGATCGCCTGGACGCTGGTCGGCGTGCCGACCGTCGTGCTCGATGGCGCCATCAACGCCTATGGCGACCAGGATTACTACGCCTTCTTCGCCCAGGCGGGCGACGTCATCACGATCGACGTGGACACGCCGTTCAGCGACACCGACCTGCAGGGCTTTCTCTATTCCTACAACGGCACCACGGGCACCCTGGTCGCCTCCAACGACACCAGCGCGGTGGTGGACTTCGGCTCGGCCACCACCAAGGATCCCTACTTTACCTATACGGTGACGCAGACCGGCACGTACATCTTCGGCATCCAGTCCAGCCTGTCGGTCGTCGGCGCCGCCCACAGCACGAACTACGACGTGTACGTCTCCCTGTCCTCGTCCGCGCGCGCGGCCTTCGGCACCGCCGCCGCCGACCTCGTCGAGGGTTGGATGGGGAACGACACCCTCCAGGGCGGGGCGCAGGGCGCGCTGTCCGCCGATGGCGGGGCGGACACGCTGCGCGGCCTGGGCGGCCGCGACGTGCTGGACGGCGGCGGCGGCAACGACCTGCTGTTCGGCGGCACGGATGCGGACCGGCTGTTCGGCGGCGCGGGCAATGACACCATCTGGGGCGACGAGCCGGCCGTCACAGGGTCTGAACCCGACGGCAACTTCAGCGACGTCATCTCGGGCGGCGACGGCGACGACCTGATCGTCGCCGGCCAGGGACGCGACACCGTCAACGGCGGCGCCGGCGCCGACACCATCACCGACGACATGAACGGCGATCCCCTGGCCTTCGCGGGCGATTCCACCGGCGACTTCAGGTCCGACGTCCTCTCGGGCGGCGAGGGCGACGACCTCATCCGCGGCGGCCGGGCGGACCGGCTGCAGGGCGGCGGCGGCAACGACGAGCTGCGCATCGGCCTCAACGTCGGCGCGCTGGACCAGGCGAGTGCGATCGCCGATGGCGGCGAAGGCGTGGACCGCCTGGTGCTCGCGCTGTCCTCCAGCCTCGGCCATCTGCCGCTCGTCCTGCGGCTCGACGCGCTCGGCAACGGGCGCGGCTTCGTGGGGGGCACGGAGCTGGTGCGCCTGCTCGGGATCGAGAGCCTGTTCGCCACCGGCGGCATCGGCGCCGACCAGCTCACCGGCGGGATCGGCGCCGACTCCCTCGTCGGCGGCGCCGGGGCGGACACGCTCGACGGCGGCGCCGGCGCCGACAGCCTGGAGGGCGGGACCGGCGACATCGTGCTGGGCGGCGACGGCAACGACCTCATCCTGGTCACCGGCCTCGTCGCAGAGCTTCTGCCAGGTGCCGGCAACGACACGGTCACGGTGCAGTCCGGCGCGGCCGGCATCGCCTTCGCGACCGACCTCGGCAACGATAGCGTGACGCTCGAGGCGGCCGGCGCGACGGTCTCGCTCGGCGCCGGCAACGACAGCATCCAGGCCACGGCGAACGGCGCGGCGATCGAGGCCGGGTCGGGCAACGACCTGATCGAGCTCGGTCGGGCGGTCGATCCGCTGACGGCACAGGTCGTGACCGGCATCGTGGTGGAAGCCGGCGCCGGCAATGACACGATCCGGCTCTATGGCGGGGAGGCGCTGGTGCTCGGCGGCACCGGATCGGCGGATGTGCTGGAGCTCGACCTGTCGCGGCTGGCAGAGACGGTGGAGATCGGCTTCAGCGGCCTGGGCGCAGGCAGTATGACGGCCGGGGCCGCGCATCGCGTGGATTGGGACGGGGTGGAGCGGCTTCGGGTTACCGGTGGCACGGGCCCGGATTCGATCTCGGGCGGCGGCGGGCCCGACACGCTGGAGGGCGGCGGCGGCGCGGACATGCTGCGCGGTGGCGCCAATCTCGATGAGTTCCGCTTCGCCCGGGCCGGGGCCGATGGCGACACGGTGCTGGATTTTGTCGGCCGCGGCGCCGATGCCGGCGACAGCCTCGTCCTCAGCGGCTTCGGGACGGGCGGAACGCTGACCGCGCTCGGCGGCAACGCCTGGCTGGCCTCGGGCAGTCTGGGATCGGCGACGATCACCACAATCGGTTCGGTGCACCCGACCGATTACGCCTTCGTCCCCTGAAGCGCGGCGTTGCCCGGCAGGTGGGCGCTGCCGCGCGGCGCAGCGCCTCCAACGGCCCCTGCTGCGGCAGGATGCGCCGTTCGGTCGAGACCTGGGACGGATCCGAGGTCCCCGCAGGGCCGCGAAGCGGTCCTGCGGGGAGGGGTTCTCAGTAGCGGTACTGCTCGGCCTTGAAGGGACCCTGCTCCGGCACGCCGATATAGCCGGCCTGCTGCGGGGTCAGCGCGGTCAGCTTCGCCCCCACCTTGGCCAGGTGCAGCGCGGCCACCTTCTCGTCCAGGTGCTTCGGCAGCACATAGACCTTCTTCTCGTATTTGCCGGGGTTCGCCCACAGCTCGATCTGCGCGAGCGTCTGGTTGGTGAAGCTGGCCGACATCACGAAGGAGGGGTGGCCCGTGGCGTTGCCGAGGTTCACGAGGCGGCCTTCGGACAGCAGGATGATGCGCTTACCGGTCGGGAACTCGATCTCGTCCACCTGCGGCTTCACGTTGTCCCACTTGTAGTTGCGAAGTGCGGCAACCTGGATCTCGCTGTCGAAGTGGCCGATGTTGCACACGATGGCGCGGTGCTTCATGGCGCGCATGTGGTCGGCGGTGATCACGTCCACATTGCCCGTGGCGGTGACGAAGATGTCGGCCACCGGCGCGGCATCTTCCATCGTCACCACCTGGTAGCCCTCCATCGCCGCCTGCAGCGCGCAGATCGGATCGACCTCGGAGACCATCACGCGGCAGCCGGCGTTGCGCAGCGAGGCGGCGGAACCCTTGCCGACATCGCCGAAGCCCGCGACCATCGCGACCTTGCCAGCCATCATCACGTCGGTGCCGCGGCGGATGGCGTCCACCAGCGATTCGCGGCAGCCATAGAGGTTGTCGAACTTCGACTTCGTGACGCTGTCATTCACGTTGATCGCGGGGAACAGCAGCTTGCCTTCCTTCGCCATCACATAGAGGCGATGCACGCCCGTGGTGGTTTCCTCGGACACGCCGACGATGTTCTTCGCCAGCTGCGCGAACCAGCCCGGCTTGGTCTTCAGGCACTTCTTGATCAGTGCGAAGAAGACCTCCTCCTCCTCATTGGTCGGCTTCTCGAGGAAGGCCACGTCGCCCTGCTCGGCGCGCAGGCCGTAATGCACCAGCAGCGTCATGTCGCCGCCATCGTCCAGCAGCACGTTCGGCGTGCCGCCATCGGCCCATTCCAGCGTCTTCTGCACGTAGTCCCAGTATTCCGGCAGCGTCTCGCCCTTCACGGCGAAGACCGGCGTGCCGGCGGCGGCGATGGCGGCCGCGGCGTGGTCCTGGGTCGAGAAGATGTTGCAGCTGCTCCAGCGCACATCGGCGCCGAGGTGCTTCAGCGTCTCGATCAGCACGGCGGTCTGGATGGTCATGTGCAGGCAGCCGGCGACGCGCGCGCCCTTCAGCGGCTGGCTGGCGCCGTATTCGGCGCGCACGGCCATCAGGCCGGGCATCTCGTCCTCGGCCATCGCGATCTCCTTCCGGCCCCAGCCGGCGAGGGAGAGGTCCTTGACGATGAAGTCGTTGGTCTGGCCGTGGGCGTCGGGCATGGCGCGAGTTCCTGTCGTTTGCTCGCCGCGCGGTAGCACGCCCTTGCCGCGAGGCCAAGAGCCGCCCCTAACCTATAAGGATATGTTTATGTCTGCCGCCGGCGAGGGCAGCGCGGATCAGCCCCGCGCCGGGCGCCGCGCCGCGGCGGCCACCGGCGGCACCGCCCCCGGCGGGCGGCCGGCATCGAAGCCGAGGAAGCCCATATCCGGCACCGCGGCGCCGCCATCCCCCGCCCAAAGCCGGGCCGTGCGCGGGGCCGCGGGGGCGGCCACCGGCAGCGGCCGGGCCGCCGCCGCGCGCTGAGCTGCCGCGCGCTGTGCCGCCGCGGCCGCCGCCGCCTGCTGCGCGCCGCCAGGGCGCGGCGCGCGCGCCGAGGCTTCCGGCGGCAAAGGCCGCCCGCCCTCGCGCGCCGACAGAAGGAAGAAGGCGATCTCGTGCCGCCCCTGGTCCACCGCGGTGTCGAGCGCGGTGAGGCCGAGCGCGTTGCGCGCCTCGGTGTTCGCCCCGCGCGAAACCGCATCGCGCGCCGAAGCGAGGTCACCGCGCGACACGGCGTCGAACAGCGCCTCGTTGGGCGAGAGGTTGACGCCCGGATCGGCCTCGATCGGCTGCGGCGGCCGGCGTGCCGCCAGGCCCGGCAGCGCCGGCGCGGCGCCCACTGTCGGCCGCTGCTGCGGCGGCGGGCGGATGATTCCCTGGGCTGCGGCGTCCAGCGCGGGCAGCGCGGCCAGGACCAGGGCGGCGGGCAGCAGGCGGAGGGGGGTGCGCATGGAGGGCTTCCTACCGCAAAGCGCGATGCGGGGGAATCATCGGTCGCGCCTCAGCCGCAGCCATCGCCGCGATAGCTGAATCGCGCGGCCCGGCCATCGCGCAGCGCCGCGGTGATGTCGCAGCCCACAACCATGTAGCTCGGCGCGCCGGGCCAGGCGGCCCAGCCCGGGCCCCAGGGGCCGAAGACCGGCATCGGCGGCGGTGCCAGCGGCGCCGTCCGGCGCTGCTCGAATTGCAGGAAGCGCTGGCCATCGGCCTCGCTCGCCCGCACCGGCACGCCCAGCGCCATGATCAGCGTGGCCTCATCCTGGCCAAGCAAGCCGTCCAGCCGTTCCTGCAGGGTCGGCATCGGCGTGCAGGCGGCCAGCAGCAGGCCGGCCAGCAAGGCCGGGCGGCGCGGCGCGCGCGGCCTCGCCCCTGTCCTCACCGCCCCTCGCGCCGCCAGGCCAGCAGCGCCAGGCCCAGCACCAGCGGCAGCGCCGCCCAGGGCGGCAGCAGCGGCATCGCAGAGATGCCGGTGACGGTGTGGTCGCCATTGCGGCGCAGCCCGATCCATCCCGGGCCGGGATTGCCGCCGCCCTGCGCATCGCGCCCCGCCGCCACGCGGCGCAACTCCGGCACGGCCGGCGCGGCCTCGGTGCCGAGCCAGCGCACCGCGCCGCCCGTGGCTTCCGCCAGCGGGCCGAGCCGCGCTGACTCGGCGCGCAGATCCGCCACCTCCATCGGGTTCGGCGCCTCGGCGGCGGCGAAGGCGGTGCGGCGGCCATCGGCGGCCTGCCACACGCCGGCCTGCGGCGCTGTCATCTCCACCACGGCGCGGCCGCCGCGCGCCTCCGGGCGATGCCGCGTCACCGTCCCGTCCGGGGCCGTCACCGCGATCTCGGGCGCGGGGCCGGCGTCGAGGCTGCGGCGCACCACGGTCAGCTGGCCGTGGTCGATGCGCGCGGTGAGGTCCTCCTCCTCCAGCTCCGGCTCCTTCATCGTCCAATGCGCGATGCGGCGCAGCAGTTCCTGCTGCGGGCCGCCGCCATCATGCAGGCGCGACCACAGCCAGATATGGTCCGACAGCAGCAGCGCCACGCGGCCCTCGCCGACGCGGTCCAGCACCATCAGCGGCGCGCCGCCGGGGCCCTGCATCAGCGTGCTGCCGGCCCGCGCATCGGCGCGCAGCGCGCGATACCAGCGGCCCCAGGTGGCGTCAGCCAGCGCGCCGCCTGCGGCATTGAAGGTGTTGGCGCCCGGCAGGTTCTCCGTGACGGGGTGGCGGGCGCCGGTCTCGGAGACCAGCGGGCGGAAGGGTTGCTCCAGCACGCCGGTCTGCGCCGCCTGTGCCCCGGTGGGCGGCCGCGCCGGCAGGATCTGGCCGAGCGGCGTGGCGGCGAGGCTGGTCGGCCCCACGAATTCCGGGCCCACCGACAGCAGCAGGGCGCCGCCGCCGCGCACGTAATCGGCGATGTTGCGCAGATACACCGGCGGCAGCAGGCCGCGATTGGCGAAGCGGTCGAACACGATCAGGTCGAATTCGCGCAGCTTCACCTGGAACAGCTCGCGCACCGGGAAGGCGATCAGCGCCAGTTCCTGCAGCGGCGTCAGGTCGTCCTTTTCCGGCGGGCGCAGGATGGTGAAATGCACCAGGTCCACGTTCGGATCGGCCTTCAGCAGCCGCCGCCAGGTGCGCTGGCCGGCATGCGGCTCGCCGCTCACCAGCAGCACGCGCAGCCGGTCGCGCACACCGTTGATCGAGACCACGGCGCGGTTGTTGAGGTCCGACACCTCGCCGGCGCGCAGCTCGGCGGTGAATTCCACCACCGTGTGGCCGCCGCGCTCGATCGGCAGCTGGATGCGGTGCTCGCGGCCCACCGGCACGCTTTCCACGCGCGGCGGCTGGCCGTCGCGGCGGATGGTGAGGCGCGCGGCACTTGGCGCGGCGTTCGCCGGCAGGCCGAGATCCTCGACGATGACGCGGATTTCCACGGGCCGGCCGACGATGCCGAAGCCCGGCGCCTCCACCACGCGGATGCGGCGGTCCACCTCGCCGGGGCGGCCGGGCAGCAGCAGGTGGAAGGGTGCGTCCAGCGCCGGCGCCGGCGGCACGTCATGCACCTGTCCGTCGGTCAGCGCCATCACGCCTGAAAGCCGTGCGCGGGGGATTTCGGCCAGCGCGCGCTCCATCGCGCTGAACAGCCGCGTGCCCTGGTTGCCGGCCTCCGGCACCTCCACGGTGCGCAGCTCGAGATCCGGCAGGCGCCGCGCCCGCGCCTCGATCTGCTCGCGCGCCGCGGCGATCTGCGCGGCGCGGGGCCCCAGCACGGCGCTGTCGCTGCGGTCCACGACGAGCAGCGCGATGTCGGGCCGGGTCTCCCGCGTTTCCTCGACGAGGCGGGGGTTGGCCAGCGCCAGCAGCAGCGCGGCGAAGGCGGCGGTGCGCAGCACCGCGCCGCGCGCCGGCGGCGCCAGGCGGCGCGCGCCATCCGCGCCGCGCACCACGCGCAGCCAGGCCGGCAACAGCGCCAGCAGCGCCAGCGCACCCAGCGCCAGCAGCAGCCACAGCGGGATGACGGGCGCGAAGTCGATGCCGGCGAAGGCCTGCCTCATGCGCTAATTCCCCAGCCTTTCCAGGATGGCCGGCACATGCACCTGGTCGCCCTTGTAGTTGCCGGTCAGGGCGTACATCACCAGATTGGTACCGAAACGATAGGCCAGGATGCGCTGCCGTGCGCCGCCCGGGATAGCGGCGTAGGGGTTGTTGCCGCGCGCATCCACCGCCCAGGCGGCCGCCCAGTCATGCCCGCCGATGATCACCGGGCTCACGCTGTCATTGGCGCGGTCCTGCTCGCGCGCCACCCACACCTGGCCGCCGGTGAAGCGGCCGGGCAGGTCCTGCAGCAGGTAGAAGGCGCGCCGCAGCACGTGGTCCTCCGGCACCGGCATCAGCGGCGGCACCGAAAGGTCGCGCGTGACGCGCCGCAGCGCCGCGCGCGCGCCCGGAGAAAAACCCTCGCCCGAGCCTTCGTCGCGCGTGTCGAACAGGATGATGCCGCCGGCCCGCATGAAGCCGTTCAGCGCCGCCGCGGCATTCGCATCCGGCGCCCGCGCATCGCCCAGCACCGGCCAATACAGCAGCGGGAAGAACGAGAGGTCGTCGGTCCCCGGCGTCACCGCCACCGGTTCAGCGAGCGTCGCCGCGGTGCGTCGGTTGACGAAATCGGACAGCCCGATGAGGCCGGTGCGGCTGATCTCATCCACCTGCGGATCGCCGGTGACGACATAGCCCAGCCGCGTGGCCAGCGCCGCCGCGCCCTCCTGCGCCAGCGCCGGCCCGGCACCGAACAGCGCGAGGCCGAACACCGCCGCCCGCGCCATCGTCGCGCCGCGCCCCAAGGCGCCGCGGCCCAGCGCGCCGCGCAGCAGCAGCGACACCAGCAGGTCCGCCGCCAGCAGCAGCAGCGCCAGCGCCAGCAGCCAGGGGCCGAGGTCGCGCTCGGCGGGCACCCCGCCGATCGCCAGCGTCGCCGCCCCGGCAGGCGGCGGCGCGGCCACGCGCGGGGCCGGCACGCCGGCGCCGAGGTTGAGCGCGCGGCGATGCGCGGCCTCGCCCCCCGCCGCGCCGCTGCCGTACCAGCCCGGCGGATGGCGCGGCGAGGGCGTTTCGCTTTCCACCCGCGCGGCGCTCACCGGCTGCGCGCCGGGCGGGGGCGGGCCGAGGCGGCCGAAGCCGTCCAAAGTCTCGAAGGGTGCCAGGGGCGCCTCCCCATCATTGCCCGCGACGCCGGCCGACAGCGCCACCAGCCGCCGCAGCATCTCCACGAACAAGCCCGACAGCGGCAGGTCCGACCATTCGGCATTGGCCGTCACGTGGAACAGCACGATGCGCCCCGCACCGCGCGTCTCCCACGTCACCAGCGGCGTGCCATCGGCGAGTCGGGCCCAGGTGCGCCCTGTCAGCCGCGCCGAGGGCTCGGCCAGCACCTGGCGCTCCACCGTCACCTCCGGCGGCGGGAAAAGGCCCTGGAAGGGCGAGCCCTCCGGGAAGGGTGCCAGCGTCTGCGGCCGCTCCCAGGACAGCGCACCACCCAATTGCCGCTCGCCGGCGCGCAGCGGCACCGGCAGCAGCGTGTCCGGCGCCTCGGCCACCCGCGCGCCGGCGAAGCGGATCAGCATGCCGCCGGCCTCGATCCAACGCGTCAGCGCCTCGCGCTCGCGCCCTTCGGACACCGGGCGGTCGGCCAGCACCAGCACCGAAAGCCGGCGCGCCAGCAGGCTGTCCACCGAGCCGCGGCGCAGCTCGGCATGCGGGGCCAGCGCGCGGTCGAGGTAGAACAGCTCGCCGATCAGCGGCACGTCGGCGGCGCTTTCCTCGCCGCCGGCGATCAGCCCCACCGGGCGGCGGCGGAAGCGCTCATCCAGCAGGACGGTGGCGTTCGCGCCCACCACGCCATCCAGGTCGAGGCGTACCACCTGGTTGCGCAGCTCGATGGGCAGCGGCATGGCGGCCTCGGCGGAGGTGGCGCCGGCGGGGATGGGCACCACGGCGCGATCGAGCGTGCGCCCATCGCCGGTGCGCGCCAGCACAACGGCCTCGGTCGCCACCGGCAGCGGCGTGCTGCGCACCGTCAGCAGCAGGCGGTCGGCCTCGGCGCGGGGTGGCGGCAGCAGTCGCACCGGGCGGCCCTCGGCGCGCGCCAGCGTCAGCGCGCCGCCGGCCGCCAGAGCCTCGGCCAGCGGCCCGGCCTGGTTGCCCTCGGCCGTGTGCTCCACGCCATCGCTGAGATACAGCGCCGCGAAGGGCCCGGCATGCTGCGCCCGCCACGCCGCCAACGCCTGCAGCGCCTGCGCATGGTCCGGCGCCCAGGGCTTCGGCCGCAGCGCGGCGATGCGCGCGCGCAGTTCCTCGGCCGGCATCAGCCCGGTGATCCAGGGTGCGTCCGCCACCGCGGGCGGCGCGGTCAGCAGCAGCGCCGCGCGCCGGCCATCGCGTGAGGCTGAATCCAGCGCCGCCTCGGCCGCCGCCACGCGGTCCGGCCAATCGGCCGCGGCCGCCCAGCCATCGTCGATGGCGATCAGAAGCGGCCCGGCGCCGCCCCTGCCCTCCTGCGGGCCCCAGACGGGGCGGGCGAGGCCGATGATGATGAGCGCCGCCGCCACCAACCGCAGCACCAGCAGCCACCATGGCGTGCGCGAGGGTGTCTCCTCCGGCGCCGGCAGGTCGGCCAGCAGGCCGATGGCGGGGAAGGCTTGGCGCTTCGGCGCGGGGGGCGTCACGCGAAGCAGCCACCACAGCAGCGGCAGCAGCGGCAGCGCCAGCAGCAGCCAGGGTGCGGCGAAGGCGATGGGCCCGAGGGTGAGCATCACGCCGGCGCCAATATCTGGTGCAGCGCCATCAGCGCGGCCTCGGGCGGCTGGTCGGTGCGGTGGGTGGCGAAGCTCCAGCCCGCGGCCTGGGCCAGGGCGGCCAGGCCGGCGCGGTGGCGGGCCACGCGCTCGGCGTAGATGTCGCGCACCGCCTCCACCCGCGGCACCAGGGCGGCGAGGGCGGTTTCCGTCACCTCCTCGAAGCGCACGCGGCCGGCATAGGGCAGGGTTTCCTCCGCCGGGTCGATCACCTGCAGCATATGGCCGCGCACCCCCTGCTGCGCCAGCATTCCGATGGAGCGGCGCGTGGCCTCCAGCGGCGCCCAGAAATCGCCCAGCAGCACCGCCCGCGCGTGCCGCGCCAGCCGCGGGTCCGTGGGGTCCGCCGCCATGCGGCCGAGCCCTTCGGCCAGGGCCGGCAGCGCGTGGCGGCCGGCATAGGGGCGCGGCAGGCCGAACAGGCGCACCCTTTCGCCGCCGCGCAGCAGCAGCGAGGCCAGCGCCAGCAGCAGCAGCGTGGCGCGCAGCGACTTGGCCGGCAGGTTGGGGCTGCTGCGCCAGGCCATGCCGGGGCCGGAGGCGCACCACAGCGCCACCGTCTGCGCCGCCTCCCACTCCGTCTCGCGCACGAACAGGCGGTCGGATTTGGCACTCTGCCGCCAATCGATGCGCCCGGCCTGGTCGCCCGAGACATAGGGGCGGAACTGCCAGAAGGCCTCGCCGGGGCCGGAGCGGCGCCGGCCATGCACGCCGGGCATCACCGTGGCGGCCACGCGCTCGGCCTCCACCAGCAGCGGCGGCAGGCGCGCGCCGATCTGCTCGGCCCAGGGGATCGTGACCGCGAGGGAAGCGGGGGCGGCGCCGCGCGCCTGGTTCGGGGCCTTAGCCAAGCTGGGCCTTCAGCACGTCGAGCACCTCGGTGAGGCGCACACCGTCGGCGCGAGCCGAGAAGTTCAGCGCCATGCGGTGGCGCAGCACCGGCTCGACCAGCGCCAGCACGTCTTCCACGCTGGGTGCGAGGCGGCCATCCAGCACGGCGCGGGCGCGCGTCGCCAGCATCAGCGCCTGCGCGGCGCGCGGGCCCGGGCCATAGGCCAGGTTGCGTCGCACCTCCTCCAGCGATGTGGTCTCGGGCCGGGCGCTGCGCACCACCTTGAGGATCGCCTCCAGCACCTGCTCGCCCACCGGCATGCGGCGGATCAACTGCTGCGCGGCGATCAGCTCGGCGCTGGTCATCGCCGGCTGGGCGCGGGCCTCGCGTGCGCCGGTGGTGGCCAGCAGCATGGCGCGCTCGGCCTCCAGGTCCGGGTAGCTGACGTCGATCTCCAGCAGGAAGCGGTCCAGCTGCGCCTCGGGCAGGGGGTAGGTGCCCTCCTGCTCGATCGGGTTCTGCGTCGCCAGCACGTGGAAGGGTGCGGGCAGGGCGTGCACCTCGCCGGCGATGGCCACGCGGTGCTCCTGCATCGCCTGCAGCAGCGCCGATTGCGTGCGGGGCGAGGCGCGGTTGATCTCGTCGGCCATCAGCAGCTGGCAGAACACCGGGCCCTTGATGAAGCGGAAGGCGCGCTTGCCATGCGCGTCCTCCTCCAGCACCTCGCTGCCGAGGATGTCGGAGGGCATCAGGTCCGGCGTGAACTGCACGCGCTTGGCGTCCAGCCCGAGCACGGTGCCGAGCGTCTCGACCAGCTTGGTCTTGCCCAGGCCCGGCACGCCCACCAGCAGCACATGGCCACCGGACAGCAGGGTGATGAGGGTGCGCTCCACCACCTGTTCCTGGCCGAAGATGACCCGGCCCACGGCCTCGCGCACGCGCTGCAGCCGCGCGGCCAGGGCCTCGGCCTCGCGCACAAGAGTTTCGGCCTCGGTCGGGTCGGCCACTTCAACCATGCGGGTCAGGCTCCCTATATGCGCACCACGGATATGGGGCGAGTATCCACCTCGCCCATCCCTGGCGCTACTCATCGTTGCTGCGATGCGGTGCAAAAAGGGGTGTCGGGCTGGGGAGCCCGGTCAAATCTGCCTGCAGTATCAGTTGGGTGCATACCGGAAATGAGCGAAGTCCAGGCGGACACGGCGCGGCTCGGCGGAGCGGCGCACCAGGGCCAGGAGACGTCGCGGCGCAGCCAGCGGGCGGGCGCCGCGGCCACGCCGGGTCGGGCCGAGAAGCCGCGCGCCGCCCGGGCCATGCCCCGCATCGCCACCGAGTGCGGCGATTTCGCAATGCGCATCGCCCGTGACGGGACATGGTTCTATCGCGGCAGCCCGATCGGGCGAAAGGAACTGGTCTGCCTTTTCGCCTCCGTCCTGAAGCGCGAGGCGGATGGCAGCTTCTGGCTGGAAACCCCGGTGGAGCGCGGGCGAATCGAGGTGGATGACGCGCCCTTCGTGGCCGTCGAGATGTGGTGGCGCAACTGCGCCGACCCCTTCTCGCCCAACCCCGAGCCGCGGCAATGCCTGACCTTCCGCACCAACCTCGACGAGATGGTCACCGCCGACGCCAGCCACCCGATCCGCGTCGCAATCGACCCCCGCACCCGCGAACCGCGCCCCTACATCACCGTCCGCCCCGGCCTGGAGGCGCGCATCAACCGCGCCGTGTTCTATGAGCTGGTGGCCCTAGCCGAGCCCGAGACGGTGGCCGGCCGCGCGCTGCTCGGCGTGTGGTCCGAGGGCGTGTTCTTCCCGATCGACGAAGCCCCGGCCGCGCATGGCGCCGCCGAGACCCCCGGCCTGGGCCAGGCCGCGGAGTGATCCCGGCGCGCCGCGACATCCAGGCGCGCCTCGCCGACCCGGTGGCGCTGGCCCGCGCCGTCCCGACCGCCTCCGACGATGCCGAACGCGCCGCCGAAAGCCGCGGCGGGCTGGTGGCGGCCGCCGTGCTGGTGCCGATCATCTGGCATGCCTCCGGCCCGGGCGTGCTGCTGACGCTGCGCTCGGCGCGCCTCAAATCCCATGCCGGGCAGGTGGCATTCCCGGGCGGGCGCATGGAGCCGGGCGAGACCCCCGAGCAGGCGGCGCTGCGCGAAGCAGCCGAGGAGGTGGGGCTCGACCCCGCGCTGGCGCAGCTCTCCGGCAGCCTGCCCGAGCACCTCACCGGCACCGGCTATCGCGTGACGCCCGTGGTGGCCTTCATCGAGCCGCCGGTGGCGCTGACGCCCGATCCCGGCGAGGTCGCGGCCTGCTTCGAATTGCCGCTGGCCACCGTGCTGGACCCCGCCGCACCCGAGCGCCGGCGCCAGGAATGGCGCGGGCGCATGCGCGAATTCTGGGTCTGGCCGCATGAGCAGCACCTGATCTGGGGCGCCACCGCCGCCATCCTGGTGAATCTGGCGCGCGTGCTGCGCCCTTGAGCCGCACCGCGCCGGGCGGGGTGCCGCTGCCCGGCTTTGCCCCTATATCGGCGCCATGGCCGCCATCATCGCCGTTCTCCTCGTCCTGCTGCCCTTCGGCCTCTATCTGCTGTGGCGCCGCCTCGGCACCGCCACGGGCGAGCCCTCCTCGGGCATCGTCATCGCGCTGCTGCTGGGTGTGGGGCTGATGCTGGGTGGCGCCGTGTGGTTCGGCCTGTCGCGCGGCATGGCGCCGGGCACGGTCTATGTGCCGCCCTCGCTCGGCGCCGGCGGCCAGGTGGCGCCCGGCCATGCGGAGCCGCGGCGGTGACGCCGGCGGCGGGTGATCCGCCGCAGGGCCGCATTCCCCCGCCGGGCTTCCTCGCCGAAGGCACCGCCGCCGCGGTGCTGGCCGCACTCCCGGGTGCCCGCGCCGTGGGCGGGTGCGTGCGCGACGCGCTGGCCGGCCGCGCCGTGCACGACGTGGACATCGCCGCCCCCCTGCCACCCGACTCCATCGCTGCCCGCCTGCGCGAGGCCGGGCTGAAGGTGTTCGAGACCGGGCTCTCGCACGGCACGGTGACGGCGGTGCTGGGGCACGACCCGGTGGAGGTCACGGCGCTGCGCCTCGACATCGCCACCGATGGCCGCCACGCGCAGGTGGCCTGGACCATCGACTGGCGAGAGGATGCGGCGCGGCGCGACTTCACCATCAACGCCATGTCCTGCACCGCCGATGGCGCGCTGTGGGACTATTTCGGCGGGCGGGCCGATCTGGCCGCCGGCCGCGTGCGCTTCGTGGGCGACCCCGCGACGCGCCTCGCCGAGGATTACCTGCGCGCGCTGCGCTTCTTCCGCTTCTGGGCCCGCTATGGCATCGGCGGGCCGGATGCGGCGGCGCTGGCCGCGATCCGTGCCGCGGTGCCCGGCCTCAGCGCGCGCATCGCGGCCGAGCGCATCTGGATGGAATTGAAGCGCCTTCTGGCGGCGCCCGAACCGGTGGGCGCGCTGGCCCTGATGCGGGAGGCGGGGCTGCTGCAGGCGGTGCTGCCGGAAGGCGCCGAGCCCGAGCGGCTTCGTCGGTCGATCGTCGCCGGCATCCCGGCCGATCCGCTGCTGCGCCTGGCGGTGCTGCTGCCGCGCGCCGCCGACGTCGATGCGCTGGCGCGGCGGCTGCGACTGTCCGGAGACGAAAAGGCGCGGCTGCTGGTGCTGCGCGACCTCGATGGCGCGCCGACCCCCGCCACCGCGACGCAGGGCTTCCATTTCCGCGCCTGGCGGGCGCGGGTGCGCGGCGCCTGCCCGCTGGTCGCGCCCGTGGAGCCGCTCTGGGTGGCCGAGGCCCAATGGCCCGGCGAAGGCTGGGACGCGCTGCGCGATACGCTGTCGCCGCAGGCGGACGACCCCGACCCGGTGTTTCCGCTGCGCGGCAAGGACGCGCTGGCGCTGGGCGTGCCGCCGGGGCCGCCCATCGGCGCGGCGCTCGCGGCTGTCCGCGCCTGGTGGATCGCCGGCGACTGCACCGCGACGCGGGAGGCCTGCCTGGCCGAGCTGCGCCGGCGGATCGGCGAAGAAACCGGGGCGGCGGACGGGCCCGCCGCCCCGGGCAACACCTCCGCCGCCTCCTGAGGGGCGGCGGCACACGGGAACAAACAAAGAACTACCGCAGCCGCCGCCGCGCCGCAACCCCCCTCGCGCGCGTCGCCGCGCTGCTCTAGACCGCCCGGATGGCCAGACCCGCCTTCAACGCCGCCACCATCCCGCTGATCCGCCGGCTCTGGCATGAGCATATCCGCCACCATCCGCGCTGGCTGGTGCTGGCCGCCATCTGCACGCTCGGCGTCGCGGCCACCACGGCGCTGTATCCCATCATCATCCAGCAGGCCTTCAACCGCTTCGCCGAGGGCGACCCGCGCGTGGTGTGGCTGCTGCCACCCATCATCATCGCCGTCACCTGCTCCAAGGCCATCGCCACCTACGGCCAGGCGGTGGCGAACCAGCAGGTGGTGCTGCGGGTGATCGAAAGGCTGCAGCGCGAGTTGTTCCGCGCCCTGACGCGCGCCGACCTCGCCACCGTGGCGCGCGACGCGCCGGCTCGCAACGCGGCGCGCTTCACCACCGATGCCGGCATGATCCGCGAAGCGCTCGCCAAGGGCATCAGCGGCTTCGCCGATACGCTGACGCTGCTCGGCCTGATCGGCTCGATGCTGTGGATGGACTGGAAGATGGCGCTGCTGGCGGCGCTGATGTACCCGCTGGCGGCCTGGCCGATCCTGGCCATCGGCAAGCGCATCCGCCGTGCCTCCGCCGGCATGCAGGACCGCGTGGGCGAGACCGCCTCGCTGCTGGTGGAGAGCTTCGGCGCCGCGCGGGTGGTGCGCGCCTATCGGCTGGAGGCGCAGGAGCAGGCCCGCGCCGAGGGCGCCTTCGCCCGGCTGCGCGAGAGCCTACTGGCCATCGCGCGCACCCGCGCCCGGCTGGACCCGGTGCTGGAGGCGCTGGGCGGGCTCGCCGTGGCCGTGGTGCTGGGCTTCGTCGGCTGGCGCGTCGCCACCGGCCTCGGCACCATCGGCGACTTCACCGGCTTCGTCGCCGCGCTGCTGATCGCGGCGCGGCCGGTGCGCGCACTCGGCAGCCTCAACGCCGCGCTGCAGGAGGGCCTCGCTGGCCTGTCGCGCGTCTATGCCGCGATCGACGACAAGCCCAGCATCACCGACCGCCCGGCCGCGGCGGCCCTGCCGCCTGGCCAGGGCAGCGTGGTGTTCCAGGAGGTGGGCTTCCGCTACGACGGTATCTCGGACGCCGCGCTGGAGGGCCTGTCCTTCACCGCCGCGCCGGGGCGCACCGTGGCGCTGGTCGGCCCCTCGGGTGCGGGCAAATCCACCGCACTGGCGCTGGTGCCGCGGCTGTATGACGTGACGGGCGGGCGCATCCTGATCGACGGCGTGGACCTGCGCGACGTGACGCTGGCCAGCCTGCGCGATGCCATCGCCTATGTCGGCCAGGACGCCGTGCTGTTCGACGACACGGCCTTCGCCAACATCGCCTGCGGCAGGCCGGGCGCCACGCGGGAGGAGGTGGAAGCGGCGGCGCGCGCCGCGGCCGCGCATGATTTCCTGGCGGCCCTCCCGCAGGGCTACGACACGGCGCTGGGCAATGCGGGATCGCGCCTGTCGGGCGGGCAGCGCCAGCGCGTCAGCCTCGCGCGCGCGCTGCTGCGCAACCCGCGCGTGCTGCTGCTGGACGAAGCTACCAGCGCGCTGGACGCCGAGAACGAGGCGCTGGTGCAGCAGGCCCTCGAAAGGCTGCGCGCCGGACGCACCACGCTGGTGATCGCGCATCGCCTGTCTACCGTCCGCGACGCCGATCTGATCGTGGTGATGGAAGCCGGCCGCGCCGTGGAACAGGGCACGCATGCGCAGCTGATGGCCGAGGATGGGCTCTATGCCCGGCTGGTCCGCACCCAGGCTTTCGCCCCGTGATCCGCGGCGATTCCGAAAAGCTGCCGGACCCCGAGGCGACCCAGCCCGTGGCCAACCTGCCGCGCGTGGTGTTCCTCAAGCCGCTGCTGGCCAGCATCACCGGCTTCGACCATGTCGAGGTCGGCGATTTCACCTACTACGACGATCCGCTGCATGCGCGGGACTTCTTCCGCCGCAACGTCACCTATAACTTCCGCGGCTCAGGCGCGCGGCTGCGCATCGGGAAGTTCTGCGCCATCGCCACCGCCGCGCAGTTCATGATGCCCGACGCCAACCACGCCATGGCGGGGCCCAGCACCTACCCCTTCGGCGTCTTCGGCGGCGCCTTTGCCCATGCCCTGCCGCTGGCCGACTACCCCTGGCGGTCGGCGCGCGACACGGTGGTGGGCAACGATGTCTGGATCGGCGCCGAGGCGCTGATCCTGCCCGGCGTCACCATCGGCGATGGCGCGGTGATCGGCACCCGCGCCGTGGTGTCGCGCAACGTGCCGCCCTATGCCGTGGTGGCAGGCAACCCTGCCCGCGTGGTGCGGCGGCGCTTCGACGAGGAGACAGCCGCGCGCCTCATCGCACTCGCCTGGTGGGACTGGCCGGCCGCGCGCATTGCGCAGGCGGTGCCGCTTCTGGTGCAGGGCGACGTGGCCGGGCTGGAGGCCTTCGCGGCGCGGTGAGGGCTCAGCCCAGCCGGAACGCCTCGCCCGAACCGCATCTCATGCCAACGGCATGGTGGCCTGACCTGCGGCCGGCTTCAGCCGGCCGAGCGGCCGGATGGCCGCCGCGCCCAGTGGCGCGAGGCAAGCGGCCGGAGGCCGCGCCCGCCACCTGAGGGCACAAAAAGGATACCAACGACTCGATGCAATCGACCGTTGGTATCAGGCCGGGCGGCGGCTTGCGGCGAGCAGCACGCCAAGCCCGCACAGTATCGCCCCCGAGGCCTGCCGCAGCCGCGCCATCATCCGCGCCCGGCCCAGCAGCCGCTGCCGCAGCGCGGCCGCGCCGAAGGCCACCAGCACATCCACGCCGGTGTTCAGCGCCACCGAGATCACGCCGAGGATGGCGAATTGCAGCCCCACATCGCCGCGCGCCGGATCGACGAATTGCGGCAGGAAGGCCAGGAAGAACGCCGCCGTCTTGGGGTTCAGCGCCTCCACCACCGCGCCCTCGCGGAAGCTGCGCCAGGCATCGCGCGAAGGCGCCATCGCCGGCAGCGCGGCATCGCTCGCCGCGCCGGCGGAGCGGATCATGCGTACGCCGAGCCAGACGAGATACACCGCACCCGCCAGCTTGAGCAGCGTGAAGGCCTCCGCACTCGCCAGCACCAGGGCGGAGACGCCGATGGCCCCGGCGATCACATGCACGAAGCCGCCAACGCCGGTGCCGAAGCTGGACACCACGCCCTCCCGCCGTCCGCCGGCGAGCGAGCGCGCGGCCACGTAGAGGATGCCCGGGCCCGGCGTCAGCGCGATGACCAGCGCCAGGGCCAGGAACAGCAGCAGGTCTGCGGTCTCGAACATGCGTCACACCCTTTGTCGCGTTGCGCGGCTGGCGCCGCCGCCTCACTCCCGCCGCAACACCCCATCCACCAGCCGGTCCGCCCAGGCCCTGCTGGTGAAGCCGGCGCGCAGCGCCTCCTCGGAGTAGTCCTCGCGCAGCCAGTCCAGGAAGGGCTTCGGGCCATGCGCCGCCTGGAAGGCGCCGTATTCGCGGAAGAAGGCGTCGAGGATTCCGGTGCGGCTCGCCGCAACATGGCCAAAGCGCCAATGCAGCTGGTCCAGCGCCGCGGCCACGCTGCCGCCCTGCAGCAGCAGCCAGATGCCGGCCACCAGGCCGGTGCGGTCGGCGCCGGATTTGCAGTGGATCAGCACCGGCTCCGGCAATTCGGCGAACAGGTCAGCGAGGCGCAGGATGCGGTCCTTGTGCGGCGCGCCGCGGCTCTCGAACGGCGCGTCCACATGGCACAGCCCCAGCGCATCCGCCCGCGCGCGGCCCAGCACATCGCTGCCGCATTCCTGCCGATGGCCGCGCAGGTTCACCACGCTGCGCAGCCCGTGCCGCTGCATCGCCGCCGCCAATTGCCCGGGCAGCGGGTGGTTCGAGCGATACAGCCGCCCCGGCGCCACCACGCCCCAGTTCCGCCAACCCAGCCGCAGCACCGCGTGATCGACGAGCAGGCTGTTCAGCCAGGCGCCGCGGCGGCCCGATGCGGTGGAGAGGTCACGCGGCATGGCAGGGCGCGCGGCCGTCACTCGGCGCGCGCGCTGGCCTCCGAGCGCGTGGTGCCGACGCGCGAGGCCAGCGCCGCCGCCATGAACTCGTCGATCTCGCCATCCAGCACGGCGTCGGGGTTGCCCTTCTCCACGCCGGTGCGCAGGTCCTTCACCATCTGGTAGGGCTGCAGCACGTAGCTGCGGATCTGGTGGCCCCAGCCGATATCGGTCTTGCCGGCCTCGATCCCCGCGGTGATGGCCTCGCGCTTGCGCAGTTCCAGCTCGTACAGCCGGGCGCGCAGCATATCCATGGCGATCACGCGGTTGCGGTGCTGGCTGCGGTCCTGCGTGGAGGCCGCGACGATGCCCGTCGGGATGTGCGTGAAGCGCACGCCCGACTCGGTCTTGTTGACGTGCTGCCCGCCGGCGCCGGAGGCACGGAAGGTGTCGGTCTTGAGGTCCGCCGGGTTGATCTCGATCTCGATCTTGTCGTCGATCACCGGGTAGACATAGACGCTGGCGAAGCTGGTCTGCCGGCGCGCCGCCGCATCGAAGGGGCTGATGCGCACCAGGCGGTGCACGCCGGTCTCGGTCTTCAGCCAGCCGAAGGCATCGGTGCCGCTGATCAGCAGCGTGGCGGATTTGATCCCCGCCTGCTCGCCCTCGCTCTGCTCGGTCATCGTCACCTTGAAGCCACGCTTCTCGGCCCAGCGCGTGTACATGCGCGCCAGCATCTCGGCCCAGTCCTGCGCCTCGGTGCCGCCGGCACCGGCATTCACTTCCAGATAGGCGTCATTCGCATCGGCCTCGCCCGAGAGCAGGCTCTCGATCTCGCGGCGCTTGGCCTCGGCGGCGAAGCGCTTGAGGTCGGCCACCGCGGCATCGGCCATTGCGGCGTCGCCCTCGGCCTCCGCCATCTCGATCAGTTCCATCGCGTCGGAGACGTCACGCGTCAGGCGCTGCACGCCCTCCACCTGCGCGGCAAGTCGGTTGCGCTCGCGCATCAGGGCCTGGGCCTTGTCGGCGTTGTTCCACAGCGAGGGGTCCTCGGCGAGGGCGTTCAGCTCCTCCAGCCGACGCAGTGCGGCATCCCAGTCAAAGATGCCTCCTCAGCAGGGCCACCGAATCGGTGATCTGCTCATTCAAGGCGGTCGCATCCGCGCGCATTGTTTCGTCCGTTCAGGTTCGGCCGGGCGGCCCAGTCCGGCGCGTTATTGCCGGGTTCACGGCGGATGGGAAGCCGCGCTATCACCCGGCCCATGAGCAAGCTGCCATACCGCGACAATGTCGGCGCCCTGCTGTTCAATGCCAAGGGGCTCGTGCTGGTGGCGCGGCGCGCCGACATGCCCAACGCCGAGGGTGCCGCCGGCGGCTGGCAGCTCCCCCAGGGCGGCGTGGACAAGGGCGAGGATCTGCGCGCCGCCGTGCTGCGCGAACTGGCCGAGGAGATCGGCACCGACCGCGCCGAGATCATCGCCGAGCATCCGGAATGGCTCACCTATGATTTCCCGCCCGAACTCGCGCAGCAGGGCTTCCGCATCGCGCGGCGCTATCGCGGGCAGCGGCAGCGCTGGTTCGCCCTGCGCTTCCTGGGCGCCGATTCCGACATCCGCCTGGATGCCGACGAGCACCCGGAATTCGATGCCTGGCGCTGGGCGAGCATCGAGGAACTGCCAGGCCTCGCCGTTCACTTCAAGCGCGACATCTACGCCGAACTGACGCGCGCCTTCGCCCACCTGGGCCAGGGCCCGGGCTGACGTCGTTCAGCCTGCCAGCAAGGCGGCAACCCGCTGCGCGAAGGCGGCGGTGCCGAGCGCGCCGCCGAGATCGGCGGTGCGCGTCGTGGGGTCCGCCAGGGCGGCATCGACCGCGGCGTTGATGGCGCGCGCCGCCTCGCCCGCCGCCGCATGGCCGCGATGCTTGGCGTGCCATTCCAGCAGCATCGCGGCCGAGAGGATCAGCGAGGTGGGGTTTGCCCGGTCCTGCCCCGCAATGTCCGGCGCGCTGCCATGCTGGGCCTGGGCGCAGCACAGGTGCTCGTTCTCGTTGGTCGATCCCGCGAGGCCGAGCCCGCCGGAGAGCTCGCTGGCGAGGTCGCTGAGGATGTCGGCGTGGAAGTTCGTGGCGAGGATCACGTCGAAGCGCTGCGGCTCGCGCACCAGCAGGGCGGCGCAGGCATCGACGATCACCTCGTCCACCGTCACATCCGGAAAATCCGCGGCCACCGCGCGCACGCAGCGCAGCCAGAGGCCGTCGGTGAGGATGAAGGTGTTGGCCTTGTGCACGGCCGTGACGTGGCGGCGCCGCTGGCGGGCGAGTTCGAAGCCGCGCCGCGCGATGCGCGTGCTGGCCTGGGCGGTGATCTTGCGCACCGAAAGTGCCACATCCGGCGTCGGCATGAATTCGCCGCTGCCGGCATGCATGTTGCGGTCCGGGTAGAAGCCCTCCGTCGCCTCGCGCATGATGACGAGATCGAGCGGCGCGTGGCCGCGGCCAAGTCCCGGGCGGGTGCGGGCCGGGCGCACATTGGCATAGAGGTCGAGCCCCACGCGGAAGGCGGCCGAGACGTTGATGCCGCCCTGCGCGGGGGGCGGGTAATGCAGGTGCGAGATCGGGCCGAGGATCACGCCATCGCTGGCGCGCGCGGCGTCCAGCACCGCATCCGGCAGGGTGGTGCCAACACGCGCCAGGCTGGCGAGGCCGATCTCGGCCTCGGTGAAGGCCAACTGCAGGCCGAAGCGGCGATCCGCGGCCTGCAGCACGCTATGCGTCGCGGCGGTGATCTCGGGGCCGATTCCGTCGCCCGGCAGCAGCAGCAGGCGGATCATGCGGCGTGGCTCCAGCCGGCATCGCGCACCGGGGCAGGCGTGCCGACACCGCTGCCCCACAGCACCAGCACCATGCCGGCCACCACCACCAGCGCGCCAACCACATCCGCGGGCTTCGCGGCCTCGCGCAGGTAGAAGCGGCTGAAGGCGAGCGTGAACAGGATTTCCACCTGCCCCACCGCGCGCACCAGCGCCACCGGCGCCAGCGCGAAGGCCGAGAACCAGCAGGCCGAGCCCAGCGCCGACAGCGCGCCCACCTGCGCGCTGTCGCGCCAGGTGGCGAAGATGGCGCGGAACTGCGCGGGCTCGGTGCGCGCCAGCCACGCACCCTGCATCAGCGTCTGCAGGCTGTTGGTCAGCACCAGCAGCAGCAGCGCCTTGAACACCAGATCATCGCCCGGCATGGCCTGGTTGCCGGCGCGGATCAGCACGCCGGTGAAGCCGAAGCAGAACCCCGCGCCGATGCCGCACAGCGCGGCCGGCTGCGTCAGGCCGCGCAGCGCCTCGCCCAGCGTTGCCACGCGCCCGGCCAGCGACAGGTACAGCACGCCGCCCACGCCCACCGCGATACCCAGCCAGGACAGCAGCGAGAGGTGCTCGCCCAGCAGCAGTGTGGCGACGATGGCGGCCTGCATCGCCTCGGTCTTGGCGTAGGCCGTGCCGACGGCGAAGTTGCGGTAGCCGAAGGCCATGATCAGCAGGTTGGTGCCGATGATCTGGCCGAACCCCGCCGCCGCCGCCAGGCCCAGCACCACCCAGCCCGGCGCCGGCACGCTGCCGCCGAAGACGGCCATGTAGAGCGCCACCAGCAGCAGCCCCACCGGCACGCCATAGAGGTATCGCACCACCCCCGCGGCATTCACCGACAATTGCCCGCGCAGGCGCTGCTGCAACGCCGTGCGCCAGCACTGGAACAGCGCAGCGGTGACGGTGAAGCCGATCCAGCCGGGGATCACGAAGCGCCCATCAGCCCAGCCGCGGGTCCAGCCACGGCCGCTCCTGCCGCGCCCATTGCGCATGCGGCCCGAGGCCGAGCCGGATGCCGAGGCCCGCCGCCTGTGGCAGCGGCGCATGGCCCGAAGCGAAGCGCAGCGATTCGCCCTCCACCATGTCGAAGAACAGCGGCGTCTCCCCGAACTGCACTTCCAGCCGAAGAAAATTCGGGATGGTGGCGCAAAGATGCACGGAATGCGCGTGGCAGACCGGCCCCGTGGGGTTGTGCGGCGCCACCTCGATGCCCGCCGTCTGCGCCAGCGCAGCGATGCGCTGGATCTCCACCAGCCCGCCGGCATGCTTCGCATCGGGCATCAGCACGTCGTAGCAGCCGGCCTCGATCACCGCGCGGTAGGCGCCAAGGCCGATGAGCGATTCCGCGCCGGCCAGGCGCATGCCGCGCGCATTCGCCAGGCCACGCAGCCGCGCGATCTCCACGCGGTTCGCCTCCGCCACCGGGCATTCCAGCCAGAACAGGTTCGCGCTGGCCACGTCGCGGATCAGTGCGGCGGCCCCACCCGGCGAGAAGCGCCAATGCGCATCCACCATCAGGTCGATGTCGGGGCCGATCGCCTCGCGCACCGCGCCGATGCGTGCCAGGCCCTGCGCGTAGGCGGCGCGGTTCGCGGCCGTTGCGCCATCCTCCCACATCAGCGGCTCGAAGGGGGCGAGCTTCACCGCGGCGAAGCCTTCGGCCACCGCGCGGCGCGCGGCGGCGGCGAAGCCCTCCGGCGTGCGCGGATCGGTGCCGCGATTGATGTTGGCATAGAGTGCGACGGGCGCGCGCAGCGCCCCACCCAGCAGCGCATGGATGGGCTGGCCGTTGCGCTGTGCCGCCAGGTCGCACAGCGCCTGTTCCAGCGCCGACAGCGCGGTGGCCGCCACCAGCCCGCCCGGCGCATGCGGCAGCAACCGCGCGATGCGGTTGCGCGCCGTGGCATCGGCGCCGCGCAGCGCCGCATCCAACCGCGTCACCTCCGCCGCCATCAGCGCCTCCTGGTTGGCGAGGGTGCACTCGCCAAGCCCGGTCAGCCCATCCTCCGTCCGCACCTCCAGGAAGCACCAGTTGGTGCGCGGCGTCACGGCGATGCCGCGGAAGGCGACGGCGGCGATCCTCATGAATCGATGCGGATGCCGGCGCTGGCCGACAGCGCGCGCCATTTCGCGATGTCGCTGCGCACCCGTGCCGCCAGCACCTCGGGCGGGCTGGTGACGATCTGCCCGCCCAGCAGCTTGATGCGGTCCACCACATCCGGCAGGCGGCCGATTCGGACAAGCTCGGGCAGCAGGCGCTGCACGATGGCGGGCGGCAGGCCCGGCGGGCCGAACAGCCCGTTCCAGGCCAGCGTTTCGAAGCCGGGCAGGCCGCTTTCGTTCAGCGTCGGCACGTCGGGCGTGTCGGGCCAGCGTTCCAGGCTGGTCACCGCCAGCAGGCGCAATTCGCCGCGCCGGATGAAGGGCATGACGTTCACGAGGTTGGCGATGAGGAAGGGCGCATCGCCCGCCACCGCCGCCTGCGCCATCCCGGCCGCGCCGCGGAAGGGCACATGCACCAGATCGGTGTTGGTCATCGCCTTGAACAGCTCGGCCGAGAAATGCGCCGAGGATCCGGCGCCGGCGGTCGCGTAGTTGAAATGCCCGCGCGGTTGCGCACGGATCATTGCCAGCAGCTCCGCCACGCTGCTCACCGGGAAGACGCGCGGGTTCACCGCCAGCACGTTGGGCCCCGTCACCAGCAGCGAGATGGGCACGAAGGAGGTCTCAAGGTCGTACGGCAGGTCCCGGTACAGCGCGGCGTTGATGCCGTTCGACCCCGCATTGCCCAGCAGCAGCGTGGTGCCATCGCCGGGGCTGCGGAAGGCGTTCTCCACGCCGATGCGCCCGCCCGCGCCGGCGCGGTTGTCCACCGGCACGGGCTGGCCCAGCGACTGTTCCAGATGGTGCGCGAAGATGCGCGCCGTGCTGTCATTGCCCCCGCCCGGCGCATCCGGCACGACGAGGCGCACCGGCCGGCTCGGCCAGGCCTGTCCGAATGCCAACGAGGGTGCGGCGAGCACCGCAGCAGCGGCGAGCAGCGTTCTTCTGTGCATGAGTAACCTCCCTTTGCGCGCGGCGTTCAGCGCCGCGTCAGCCCCCAGCCGGGGTCCTCCACCACCATGTGGCGCAGATTGGCGCGATCGAGCATCGCATCCGCCTCGCGCCACGCGGCGGTGGCGATCTCGGTGGCGTCCAGATGCGGTGTGGCGCGATCGTGCATCAGCACGCGCCCGCCCACCACCACATCCATCACGTCATGCCCGTTGGCGAAATACACCACGCGCGCCACCGGCATGTTGGCCGGCACCATGTGCGGCGCGCTGAGATCCACCGTGATCACATCCGCCTTCTTGCCCACCTCCAGGCTGCCGATCTCATCCGCCAGGCCCAGGCCCTTCGCCGCGTCGATGGTCACCATCTCGAGCGCCTTGCCGGGTGGCATCATCGTCTCGTCGCGGAAATGCCGCTGGTGGTAGCGGATGCACTGGAACATGTGGCGGAACATGTCGCCGCTGCGATCGGGCGCGGTGGCGTCGGAGCCGATCATCACCGTCACCCCGGCCTCGATCATCTTGGGCGCGGGGCAATAGCCGCGCACGGCGGCGATGGCGGAGGGGTTGTGCACCACGGCGGTGCCGGTGCGCACCAGCGTGTCGATATCGGCGTCGGTCAGCTCGGTGCAGTGGCTGAGCCAGGCATCGGGGCCGAGCAGGCCGAACATGCGGTCCGCCAGCTCGATGCTGCCGCCGCGATGGCCATCCTGGTGGAAGGGCGCGCCGCGGCGCCGCCCGGCCTCGCGCACCAAATGGCCCTGGCGCTCGATCTCGGCCACCTTCGCGGGGTCGTGCTTCGGCTCACGATATACCGGCATCAGCGTGGCGACGCGCACATTGCCGCGCCCGTGCCAGCGCTCGACGCCAGCGGTGATGGTCTCCAGCTGCTGCTCGAAGCTCACCGGCCGCTCCACGCCATCGGGGCCGATATAGGGGCGCGGGAAGGGCGGGCGTGTGGGGCCGAGCACGAGGATGGAGCGGATGCCCACCTCCTCCGTTGCCTCGGCGTGTGCGTCGGTGAAGGCCGGGTGATCGACGCGCCCGATGCTGTCGCCGCCGCCCAGCAGCGACACGCCGGTGGTGACGCCGAAGCGCAGGCGCTCGAAGGCGGCGAGCTTTGCCTCCGCGCGCCAGAATTCGGGCGGCGAGGCCAGGGTGTAGATGATGCGGCAGGCCTCGGACCACGCCGCGCTGTCGTTGTTGCCCATGGTCTTCACCAGCCCGTGCCCGGCATGGGCGTGGCCGTCGATGAGGCCCGGCAGGATGGCGCGGCCGCGCGCCTCGATCACCTGCGTGGCGCGGCCATGCGCGGCAGCGATCTCGGCGGTGGGGCCGACAGCGATGATGCGGCCATCCTGGATGGCGACGGCGCCGTCATCGAGCACGCGTCGCGTCGCATCCATGGTGATGACGACGCCGCCGCGAATGAGAAGATCGGTCATGCGTTCGGTCCATGTGATGTTGAGTGACTGCCTCTGGAACGTGCGCCATTCATTGGGCGCGCGCTCAGTGAAGCCGCAGGGTCTGGCGCCACAGATGGCGCGGCGCGCGGCCTGCGTGACGTTTCAGCCAAAGCCGCCGCTTGTAGCGAAGATACAGCACCCCGAAGATGCCGAGGAACCAGGGCAACGCCAGGGCCTGCAGCTTGTCGAGTGGCGAGACGGCGAAGAAAAGCTCGGTGTCCGTCATGTCCGTCCCGCGGTGCAGCGCCCAGACGCCCGTGAAGGGCAGGCTTTCCCTGTAGAACAGGAAATCGGGGTGGTCCGGATGCGCACGGAACACGCGCAGGACATTGGGCAGCGCCAACCATTCGTCGAGGACCTTTCCGGCGTCCTGAAGGGGGCCTGCGCCCGCCCGATGCACTCAATCCACCTTCACCAGCCACAGCCGCAGCCGGTTGTCCGGGCCCTGGCGCATGTCGATGCCGCGGCGCGAGGCCCAGGCGATGGGCTGCTGGAACAGCGGGATATGTGCGATCTCGGCGCGCTCGATGGCGAGTGCGTCACGGATGAAGCCGCGCCGCGCCGTTTCGTCCGCCGCCTCGGCCGCCTGGTCCACCAGCGCGTCGAAGGCCGCGTTGCTCCAGCGGCCGTAGTTCAGCCCGCCGGCGGTGCGGCTGTTGCTGCGCAGCACCTCGTTCAGCGTGGAATAGCTGTCGGCCAGCGGCAGCCCGGCATGGCCCAGCATGAACATCGAGAAGTCGCGGTTCGCCGTGCGGCGCGACCACACGGCCGTCGGCTCGCTCTGCAGTTGCAGCCGCACGCCGATGCGCGCCAGCATCGCGGCGATGGCCTGGCAGGTGCGTTCGTCATTCACGTAGCGGTCGTTCGGGCAGACGATGCCCACCGAGAAGCCGTTCGGGTAGCCGGCCTCGGCCAGCAGGCGGCGCGCGCCATCGGGGTCGAAGGGCAGGCGGGCGTTGAGGTCCTGCGGCGCGCCGGTGAGGAAGGGGCTCACCATCATCCCCGCTGGCCACGCCTTGCCGCGCATCACGGTGCGCACCAGCGCGTCCACGTCGATGGCGCGGTACATCGCCTCGCGCACGCGGCGGTCCTTCAGCGGGTTGCGGCCCTGCACGTCGGAATACAACAGCTGGTCGCGCTCATGGTCGAAGCCGAGATAGATGGTGCGCAGCTCCGGCCCCTCGATCACCTGCACGCGCGGGTCCTGCAGCAGGCGCGGGATGTCCTGCAGCGGCACCTCCACGCTGGCGTCGATGGCGCCCGAGAGCAGGCTGGCGGTGCGCGTCGCCGCGCTGCGGATCGGCTGGAAGGTCACGCGCGTCAGATTGTGCTCCGGCCGGTCCCACCAGCGCGCATGGGGTTCCAGCACCGTGCGCTCATCCGGGCTGCGCGCGGTGACGCGGAAGGGGCCGGTGCCGTTCGCCACGCGCGTCGCGCCGCTTTCCTGCTGCGCCGAGAGGTTGGCGGCCTCAGCCGCGTTGTTGGCGCGGCTCCAGCCCTCATCCATCATGAAGAACTGCGTGATCGCGGCCAGCAGGATCGGGAAGGGGCGGTGCGTCTCGATCTCGATCGTGTGGCTGTCGACCTTGCGGATCTCCTTGATCTGCCCCAGCAGCCCGCGCGCCATGGAGCCCGGCGAATTCACCCGCGCCCAGGTGAACAGCACGTCGTCGGCGTCGAAGCTCTCGCCGCCATGGAACACCACGTCGCGCCGCAGGTTGAAGCGCCACACCGTGGGGCTGGTACGCTCCCAGCTGGTGGCGAGCGCGGGCTCGATCTCGATGCGGTCATTGTGCCGCACCAGGCTCTCATAGACGTTGCCCATGAAGGTGTTGGTGAAGGTGTTGTTGGAGGAGTGCGGATCCAGCGTCAGCACATCCGCGTTGAAGGCCCAGGTGAAGGTCTTCGCGCTGGCCTGCGGCGCGCCGGCAAGGGCGAGCATGGCGGCGGCGAGGAGGATGGGGCGCATGGCGGGGCTCCGGGCTGGTTCGGCCCCGAGCGTCCGTCCGCATCGCGCATCCGTCAACCGCCATGCCACGCTTACGCCGTGATCGCGCCACGCGCGGCGCGCTATCCTTGTGGCCGAACGGATGGAGACCGCCCGATGCGCCGCGCCCTGCTGCTGCTGCCCTTCGCCCTGCTCGCCGCGCCCGCCCTCGCGCAGCCGGCGGGCCTTGCCGAGACCACGCTGCACATCGCCGAGAGTGCGGAGGTGACGCGCGCCCCGGACGAGGTGGTGGCCACGCTGCGCGCCGAGGCCCGCGCCGGCACCGCCGCCGCGGCGCAGGACAGCGTGAACCGCATCGTCGCCGCTGCCGTGGCGCGCGCCCAGGCCATCCCCGGCATCCGTGTGGCCACTGGCGGCTACTGGACCGCGCGGGTGGAGGAGGGGCGCAGCTGGCAGGCGTCGCAGACCATCACGCTGCGCGGGGCCGAGGCGGCGAAGCTGCTGGAGCTGGCCGGCGCGCTGCAGGGCCAGGGCCTGGCCATGGCGTCGCTGCACTGGACGCTGACGCGCGACGCTGCCCGCACGGCGCGGGAGGAGGCCTCGCGCCTGGCGCTGGAGGCGTTGCAGCGGCGGGCCGCCGCGGTGGCGGCGCAGCTGGGCCTCGAACTCGTCGGCCTGCGCGAGCTGCGCATCGACGCGCCGGAGCGCGAGGCCCGCCCGGTGATGGCGATGGCCCGCAGCGCCGCTGGCCCGGCGGCCGCACCGCCCGTGGCGCTGGCCGAGGATGTGGTGGTGGCCGCCACGGTGCAGGCGGTGGCGGTGCTGCGGCCGCGCTGAGGCTGCCTTCGCGCTGGCGCCCGGCCCGCGGCTGGGCATACCCTCCCGCTGCCGTCATCCGGAGACTGGACCAGCATGAGTGGTTTCGTGCCGCCGCCCTTCCCGGGCCCTCCCCCTCCCGGCCCTGGTCCTGGCGCGCCGGCCGCCACGGGGCCGCGCTGGCTGGGCGACGACCTGATCTCGCTCTACCGCAACGTCGAGCGCGTGGCGGTGGAGGGCCCCGCCAATTTCGTGATGGGGCGCGAGGAAGCGCGCCCGACGGTGGAGAACTTTCTCAAGCCCGTCGCCAGCATCGACCCCGCCAGGGGGCTCGCGCTGCGCAACGGCATTCCCCTCGCCAACATCCCGCCCGTTTCGCAGAAGCGGCTGGAGGCGCTGGCCACGATCATCGCGCAGGCGGCGGCGGGCAATGGCTCGACCACCAGGGCCCTGTTCTCCGACCTCACCATCGGCGGGCGGAACTATCCCGGCGTGATGACGATCCGCGACTTCGCGCGGATGACCTCGCAGCAGCAGCTGGCGGTGATCGATGCGGGCTGGGAGCGGGTCTGCTTCAAGAAGGCCTACAACAAGCTGACGCGCGAGATGTTCGAGCCGATCACCACCGTGGTGTCCGCCACCAAGGATCCTGTGCCATCGGGCGTGGTGCCGGCGGGCGGCGGCACGATGCGCGCAGGCTATATCGGCGAAAGCCGGCTGCCGGACGCCTTCTGCGACCTCGGCGTCGGCTTCCGCGTCGATGGCAGCGGCGCCAACCACGCGAATTCCATCCTGCGCGTGACGACCGGCGGCATGACCACGCAGCTGAAGAACGGCCCGCTGATGCGCACCGTGAAGGGCTGGGAGGTGGAGGGCACGGTGGTCGATCGCGACACCAACGCGCCGCGCGTCTGGGCCACGAAATGCGACCTGTTCAACGAATCGGCCGTCTGCGTGGCGCGCAACCTCTACGGCGCCACGGCCTTCCCGACGCGCGAGATGGATGGCGAGGTGGCGGTGCTGTGGGCGTTGGATGTGCGCGGGCTGCGCGGCTTCGATACTGAGACGTATCAGAAAACGCTGCCGGCGAACAAGCAGTGGCGTCCGGGCGAGAAGGCCTACAAGACCGTGCCCAAGGCCAATGTCATCGCGCATGTGCTGTTCAACAAGCGCGGTGCGGCCGCCGAGGGCGGCTGGCGCTTTCAGATCCCCATCGGCGCCACCTGGACCTTCCACGGCGATTGGGCGCGCGCCCCTTCAGCCGGCAGCCGCGAGGACAAGGTGCGCAAATACGTCGTGGCGCAGCTGGAGGCCTGGCGCGGCCCGCAGCATGACATCGACGGCGCCTACGACTTCGCCTGATCCACCCGCCGCCGCAGATACCACCAGGCGGCGCCGGCTAGCGCCAGCGCCGCCAGCCCCGCCAGTGCGTAGTCGTGGCGTTTCAGCCACACGAAGATGTCGGGCAGCGCCGCGCCGGAGAGCACATGCGCCGGCGCCCACAACAGTGAACCAATCCCATTGGCCACCCAGAACGGCACCGCGCGCAGGCCGAGCATGCCCGCGGCGAAGGGTGCCACCGCGCGCAGCCCCGGCATGAAGCGGCCGCCGAACACCGCCAGCGCGCCGCGCCGCCCCACCCATTCGGCCGCGGTCGTCAGTGCCGCGCCGTGGCGCGCGAAGGCCGGCCAGGCCAGAAGCCGCGCGCCGTAGCGCCCGCCCAGCCAATAGGCGAGACCATCGCCCAGCACCGCGCCGGCCAGCGCCGCCGCCAGCATCTCCGCCACCGGCACGTCAGCCGCCGAGCCCGCCGCCGCCGCGGCCACCAGCACGATCGCCGCCGGGAACAGCCAGCCCAGCACCGGCACGGCCTCGATCGCGGCCAGCACGAAGACGAGCGCCAGCACCGCCGCCGGGCGTGCCTCCGCCCAGGCGAGCGCCGCCTCCAGCGCCCTCACGCCGGCTTGCGCAGCAGCGCGCGAACCACCTCGGCCGGGCCCTGGTGGCGCGGCCCCTCATCCAGCAGCACCGTGCCTTCCAGCAGTTCCAGCACCTCGAGCCCGCCGAACAGCGCCTCCACGACGGCGCGCGACCACAGCAGCTCCGGCAGCTTCGGCCCGCCGCTGCGCCTTCCCTGCTGCGCCGGGGTGAAGCATTCGATGGCCAGCAGCCCGCCCGGCGCCAGCGCCCGCAGCACGCCGGCCGCCGCCGCCGCGCGGTCGGGGGGGGGCAAATGCAGGTAGATCCAGGCCACCAGGTCGAAGCCCTGGGGCGGATAGGCCCAGGCGGCGGCATCGGCGGTGATGGCGGCCATCGCCACGCCGCGCTCGGCCGCCAGGGCGGCGGCCTTGGCGGTGCCCACCGCCGACCAGTCGAGCGAGGTGGTCGCCAGACCGCGCCCGGCCAGCCAGGCGCCGTTGCGCCCCTCGCCATCGCCCAGCGCCAGCGCGCGCATGCCCGGCCGCAGCCAGGGCGCGAGGCTCTCGAGGTAGCGGTTCGGCGCCGTGCCGAATTGGAACTCGCCACTGCCGTAGCGTTCATCCCAGGCGAGGCTGGTGCTCATGCGGGCCTTTTCATGCGTGCGGCGCCCAGCCGGGGGGTGCGAGTTCGAAGCCGGCGAAGGCGAAGGCCGGGCTGACGGTGCAGGACACCAGGCACCAGCCGGGGGCGGCGGGCCATGCGGATTGCCACCAGCCGGCCGGCACCATGCCCATGAGGGCTTGCCCGGCGCCGAGATCCGGGCCCAGCACCATCTCGGCGTCCACGCGCGTGCCATCGCGCGACAGCGCCAATACCAGCGGCGCGCCGCCCTGCCAGAACCAGCATTCGGCGGCATCCACGCGGTGCCAGTGGCTGCGTTCGCCGGGCCCCAGCAGGAAGTGGATGGCGGTGCCCGCACCGCGGCCGCCATCGGCGGGCGCATCCCGCCACATCTCGCGGAAATGCCCGCCCTCGGGGTGCGGCGACAGGCCGAGGGCCGCGATCACCGCGGCGGCCGGCAGGCTGGTGTCGATGAGGTGCACGGCTCAGCCCGGCGGCGCGGTCTTGGCCAGGGCCGGCAGCACCGACACCGCGGCGAACCAATCGGCCAGCCGCGGATGCGCGGCGCGCCAGGGCTCGTGCGCGAAGCGGAAATCGAGGTAGCCCAGCGCGCAGGCGACGGCCACCTTGCCGACATCGTCGAGGCCTTCCGGCGGTGCCGCTTCCAGCACGGCGAGGCCGCGCTCCACCGCCGCCTTCTGGCGGCCGAGGAAGGCACTGCGCGCATCATCCGGCGGCGCGCCCCCGTGCATGCGGCGCGCCACGGCGGCGTCCATGATGCCATCGGCCAGGGCGTGCATGATCTGCGCCGAAAGCCGCGCCGCGCTGCCGCTGGGCGGGAACAGGGGCGGCGCGTCGCCCAGCGTGTCGAGGTATTCGCAGATCACCGGGCTGTCATAGACGGCGCGGCCGTCATCGGTGATCAGGCAGGGGATCTTGGACAGCGGGTTCTCGCGCGTCAGCGCCTCGGGCGAGACATGCGGGTCGATCGCCACGGTCTCGATGCGGTCCTCGATGCCGCGCAGGATCGCGCAGGCCACCACCTTGCGCACGAAGGGGCTGGCGGGGCTGTGATGCAGCTTCATGGGGCGCTGGTCCTCAACGGAAATGGTTCTTGGCTTCGCGCCGGGCGGTGAATTCGGCCAGGTCGCGGGCGCGGAAATAGGGGTTGGCCGACAATTCCTGCGCCAGGGTCGTCGGCACGGTGGGCCTTCCCGCGGCGCGCAGCGCCCCGGCGGCCTCGGCCTCGGCGCGCAGCGCCTTGTTCTCGGGCTCGATGGTCAGGGCGAAGCGCGCATTCGCCTCGGTGTATTCGTGGCCGCAGCAAAGCCGCGTGTTGGCCGGCAGCTGTGCGAGGCGGCGGAAGGAGCGGAACAGCGCCTCCATCCCCCCCGCCTCCAGCGGCCGGCCGCAGCCCAGCGCGAAGACGATGTCGCCGCACAACAGGAAGTGATCGGCGGCGAAATGGAAGGCGATGTGCCCCGTGGTGTGGCCGGGCAGGTGCAGCACGGCGGCCTGCGCGGCGCCGAAGCGCACCGCATCGCCCTCGGCCACGGCCTCGTCCAGCGGCGGCAGCCGGGCCGCATCCATCGCCGCGCCCACCACGCGCGCGGCGGGGAAGCGGGCCTTCAGCGCGGCCACGCCGTTCACATGGTCGCCATGGTGGTGCGTCAGCAGGATGGCATCCAGCTGCCCGCCCGCCTGTTCCACCGCCGCGATCGCGGGCCCCGCCTCGCCCGGGTCGCAGATCGCGACCGCGCCGGTCGGCCCATCCCTGAGCAGCCAGAGGTAGTTGTCCTCCAGGCACGCCACCGGCTCGACCTTCACCGACATGCCACTGCGCCTCCGCCTTGCATCTGCCGGTCCCCAACGGGCCGGAGATACCCTATATCCCCGGCATGACGACCGAGGTCCATGGTCTCGACGCCTTCTATGCCTCTGCCGGCGGCGCGCTGGCGGCGCGGCTGGTGCGCGCGCGGCTGCATGCGCTGTGGCCGGCGCTGCCCGGGCAGCGCGTGCTGGCCCTTGGCCATGGCGCGCCCTATCTCGATCTCTGGCGGGCCGAGGCGCGGGCCTGCATCGCGCTGACGCCCTGGCATCTGGCGCCACGCGGCCCCCGCCGCTGGCCAGCCGCGCCCGCGCCGAACGCCGCGCTGCTGGCCGACGAGGAGTCGCTGCCCTTCGCCGATTGCAGCCTGGATCGCGTGCTGCTGGTGCATGGGCTGGAGGCGGCCGAGCATGCGCGCCGCCTGCTGCGCGAGGTCTGGCGCGTGCTGGCCGATGACGGGCGCGTGCTGCTGGTGGTGCCGAACCGCGCCGGCATGTGGGCGCATCTCGATCGCACGCCCTTCGGCCATGGCCAGCCCTATTCCGCCGGGCAGATCGAACGCCTGCTGGCGCGCCACCTGCTGCGCGCCGAGCGGCGCGACGCCGCGCTGTTCCTGCCGCCCTACGGGCTGCGCTTCATGGCCAATGCGGCGCCGCCGGCCGAACGCATCGGCCGCGCGCTATGCCCGCGCCTGGCTGGCGTGACCATCATCGAGGCCGAGAAGGACCTGTTCGCGGGCGTGCCCGCCGGTGCGGCCGCCATGCGACGGCGCGTGGTGGCGGTGGCGGAGGCGGCGTAGAGCATTTTGTGCTCTACCCTGCCGCCGCTGCATCCCGCGCGAGGCTCGCCGGGGCGCCGCCGCCCGGGGCGTGCCGGCCCAGCGCCTCCACCAGCCGCAGCAGGCGCCGCGTCTCGAAGGGCTTGGCCATCACCGCGTCGAAGCCGGCGCGGCGGCACTCCGCCTCCACCGCCTCCGAGGTCTCGGCCGTCAGCGCGATCAGCGGCAGCCGCGCGGCATCGCCGGGCAGTGCGCGCAGCGCGGCGGCCACGCCGAAGCCGTCCAGCCCGGGCATCTGCAGGTCCACCAATGCGAGGTCGAACTGCGCAACATGCAGCGCGGCCAGCGCCCGCGCGCCGTCCTCGGCCGCCGTCACCGCATGGCCGGCGCGTTCCAGCACCGCCGTCAGCAGCATGCGCGCGGCCGGCACATCCTCGGCCACCAGCACGCGCAGCTGGCGCACCAGCAGGGTGGGCGCCGGCGGCGCGCCGGGGCGGTAGGGGATGCGGAAGCTGAAGCGGCTGCCCACGCCCGGCGTGCTCTCCGCCGCGATGGCCCCGCCCATCGCCGTGACCAGGCGGCGGGAGATGGCCAGCCCAAGGCCGCTGCCGCCGACGCCGCGCGCTGCCTCGTCCGAGCCGCGTTCGAAGCGTTCGAAGACGCGCGGCAGCTCCTCCTGGCCGATGCCGATGCCGGTATCGGCCACCGCGATCTCCAGCCGTTCCGGCCGCGCCACGAGCCGGGCGAAGAGCAGCACCTCGCCGGTCTTGGTGTATTTGATGGCGTTGCCCAGCAGGTTGGTGACCACCTGGCGCAGCCGCAGCGGATCACCCCGTGCCCAGCGCGGCAGGCCGGGATCGATGCGCAGCACCAGGCCGAGGGATTTCTGCTGTGCCACCGCGCGCATCAGCCCGGCGCAGTCGTTCAGCAGCTCGAACAGGTCGACATCGGTGTCCTCCAGCGCCACGGCGCCTTCCTCCAGCCGGGCGAAATCCAGCACGTCGCCGACCAGCGCCAGAAGCGCCTCGCCGGCGCGGCGCTGCTGCTCCACCCAGCTGCGCGGCACCGGCGGCAGCTCGGCGCGGGAGAGCATGTCGGTGTAGCCCAGCAGGCCGGTCAGCGGCGTGCGCAGCTCATGGCTGACGGTGGCCAGCAGGTCGGCGCGGCGGCGCTCGAGTTCGGCGGCGCGGGCCAGTTGTTCGGCATGGATGGCGCTGCGCGCCTCCTCGGCCAGGCGGTGCCGGGTGGAAAGCCGCACCGCCAGCCCCAGGCCCAGCAACATCGCGGACAGCGCGCCCGCCGCCAGAAGCCAGCCCAGCATGGCGCTGCCGATCCCGGCATCGGGCGCGGCCACGGCGAGGCGCCAGCCGGTATCGCCCACCGGCACGGCCAGCGCCAGCAGGGCACCGGACAGGCCCTGCACATGCGAGGGCCATGGTGGTGGCGGCACCGCCGCGGCATCGCCGCGCTGCGCCAGCAGCCGGCCCTCGGCATCCACCAGCCGCGCCGGCCAGGCCTGCGGCACCGCCGCGCGGTCCAGCACCGCGGCCAGGCTGGCCAGCGGCAATTCGGCGCGCAGCGCCTCCCGCATCGTGCCGTCGCGCAGCACGGGCACACGCAGCGCCACGCTTTCGCCGCGCTGCCCGGCCACGCCGGGCAGCCCGGTCTGCAGCACGCGGGACAGCGCCGTCGGGTCCGGCAGCGCGGCGGGCGGCGCCTCGGCCGGCTGGCGCAGGTTCATCACCTCGCGGTCCGGCTCCTCCAGCGCGATGGTGTACCAGCCGGTCTCGCGCGCCAGCACGCGCTGCGCCTCGGCGCGGAAGCCGATGACATCCCCGGCGATCAGGCTCTGCGCGCCGGCCAGCGCGCCCAGCACGCGCAGCGCGGCGCTGACCTCCGCCTCCACCGCGCCGGCCATCGCCGTAGCGGCGCGTTGCAGGTCACCGCGGCGATCGGCCGCCTGTTCGGAGCGCAGGCCTAGCAGCAGCGCCACCGCGAAGGCCGCCAGCGGCAGCGTGGCCAGCAGGGGCGCCAGCAGTCCGATGCGCCACCAGGCCGGGCCGGTCGCGACAAGGGTCTTGGCAGCAGGCTTGGGGAGTGACACGCCGGCAGTGGCCTTCGCAGGGAGGGGGCCGGGGTTGGGTTCAAGCGCCAAACCCGGCCGCTGCGCACTATACCACCATTGCGGGTAAAAACATCATTCGATGCCACCTGAAGAGGAGTCGCCCGTGCGGCCGGCCGCGCCGCCTGTGGCAGCCCGCCGGCGGCGCCCCGCCGGGATCACGCGCTTGTCATCGGCGGGGGCGGGCCGGCTACTCGATGCGGATGCCGGCGCCCTGGATCACGCCCTGCCATTTCGGCGCTTCAGTTCGCATGAAGGCGGCGAATTCGGCCGGGCTGTTGCCCACCGGCTCGAAGCCCAGCGTGGCGATGCGGCTGGCCACTTCGGGGCGGCGTAGCGCCGCGCCGAAGGCCTCGTGCAGCCGCGCGATGGTGGGCCCCGGCGTGCCGGCGGGCGCCAGCAGCCCATACCAGGCTTCCACCGCGATGTCCGGCCCGCCGGATTCCGCCATGGTCGGCACCTCCGGGAAGGCGGCGAAGCGGCGCGGCGTGGTGACGGCAAGGGCGCGCAGCGTGCCGGCGCGCACATGCTGGATGCTGCCCGGGCTGTCGAAGAACACCGCCGTGTCGCCGCGCATCACCGATTGCGTCGCATCCGGCGTCTGCCGGTAGGTGACGTTGGTCATCTGGATGCCGGCTGCGCGCAGGAACAGCTCGGCCGCCAGGTGCGGCACCGTGCCGTTGCCGGCCGTGGCGTAGTTCAGCGCGCCGGGTCGGCGCCGCGCCTCGGCCACCAGCTCGCCCACCGTGGCGAAGCCGGCGCGCGGATGCGCGATGACCAGCAGCGGCCCGGTGGTCAGCACCGAGATCGGCGCCAGCGCGGTGAAGGGGTCGTAGCCGATGTCGCGATAGAGGAACTGGTTGATCACCAGCGGCGAGGCCGCGTTCAGCACCAGCGTGTGGCCATCGGGCGCGGCCTGCGCCACTGCGCGGGTGCCCAGGTTGCCGCCCGCCCCGGCGCGGTTCTCGATCACCACGGGCTGGCCCAGCGCCGCGCCCACCGGCTCGGCCAGCAGCCGCGCCACCACATCGGTGGGCCCGCCCGCGCCGAAGGGGACGATGACGCGGATCGGCCGATCCGGCGCCCAGGGCGCCGCGGTGCCCTGCGCGCGCGCCAGGGCGGGTGCGGCCAGCGCGGCGGCCAGCAGGCTTCGGCGGGCGGTCACGGCGTTCATTCCGGCTGGATCCTGGCGGCGGCGACCAGCGCCTGGTTGCGGGTGATCTCGGCGGCGATCACCTGCGCGAATTGCGCCGGGCTTTCGCGCAGCACCGTCAGGCCCAGCGCCTCCATGCGCGGGCCATTGGCGGGGTCGGCCGCGGCGTCGTTCACCGCGGCGTTGACGCGCGCCGCCATCTCGGCCGGCAGGCCGCGTGGGCCCCACAGCCCACACCAGCCCTCATAGACCATGTCGGGGAAGCCGGCCTCCACCAGCGTCGGCACATCCGGCAGCGCCGGCAGGCGCGTGGCGGTGGTGGTGGCATAGGCGCGCGCGCGGCCATCGCGGATCAGCGGGATCGAGACGCCGACCGGCGCGATGAACAGCGAGACCGAGCCCGCCACCAGGTCGTTCATCGCCGGCCCCGTGCCGCGATAGGAGACGAAGGTGGTCTCCACCCCCAGGCGCTGGTTCAGCGCCGCCGTCGCCAACTGCCCGACGGAGCCCAGTGAGGAGCCGGCGAAGGAGAAATTCTGCGGGCTGGCGCGCAGTGCGGCCAGCAGCGCGGCGATGTCGCGCGGCGCGAGGTTCGGCGCGCCGATCATCACATAGGGGATGGAGACGGTGCGCGCGATCGGCGTCAGGTCCGCCTGCACGTCGATCGGCATGGCGCGCTGCACGAAGCGCAGCACCGTCAGCACCTCGTTCGAATACAGCAGCGTGTTGCCATCGGCCGGGCTGCGCGCCACCAGCTCCGCGCCCAGCACGCCATTGGCGCCGGAGCGGTTCTCGATCACCCAGTTCTGGCCGAGCGCCTCGCCCGCCTTGGGCGCGATGACGCGCCCGGTGGTGTCGGTGCTGCCGCCGGGCGGATAGGGCACGACGAAGCGCACGTTGCGCGGCTGGCCGAGCACCGGGGCGGCCAGAGCCGCCAGCGGCAGCGCGAATGCGGCGCGGCGCGTGATGCGGAACTTCATCTTTTCTTTCCTCCCTCGGCCGGTTTCAGTCCGGCCAGGCTTCGAGCAGATCGACCGGGTCACCATAGCGCGCCGCCATCGCGACCACCGAGGGGTCGCGCAGCGATTCGAGAAAGCCCTCGGTGATCAGGGCCGTGTTGCCGGCCGTGACCGTGGTGTCGAAGGACACCAGGTCCATATGCACCGGCGGCTCCTCCCATTCCGGCATGACGCGGCGGATGTAGTCGCAGGGCTTCGCCAGGTCGATGCCGTAATGCAGGGCGCCGGGGCTGTTCGATCCGGCTGGATAGATATTCCGCCGTGGTGCTTTCGGATTGAAGCCACAGCCAAGCTCGATCAATCGGCCACCCACGAGCATATCCCGGAATATTTCCGCCAGCTTCGTCGCGCCATGCACCGCGACGATCCGGTCATCGCGGAACTCCACGCCGACCTTTTCGTCGAAAGGTTTCTCGAAACCCACCGCCCACTCCGGATAAACCACGCCGTTCACCGGAACCACCAGGTGTTCGTCGTCGTTGACGCTGGTGCGGTCGTACAGGTTCGGGCCGTGCGTCGGCAGGTAGTGCACATAGGCGCCGTTCTCGTCCGGCGTCATCTTGCCGCGCCAGCGGTTCGATTTCAGCTGCGCCTCGCGCATTGCCGGCGTGAAGCCGATGGTGAGGTCGGTGCCGCGCGGGTCGGTGAATTTCAGGTCGAAGGGCGTGCCCTTCGGGTAGCGGGCCGCGGTACCGCGGATGATCTCGCCCACGATATCGATCGGGAAGCGCGCCTGCGGCGTCTTCAACGCGTCGAGGCTGCGGAAATACGTGATCTTCACCCAGCGCTGCCCCTTCTTGCGCAGCGCGATGCAGAAGGGATCGATGATCGAGCAGAACCAGGTGGAGACGACGAAGCTCGCACGCTCCAGCAGCGGCTTCACCGCCTCCGGCACTTCGAGGACCTGGGTCGTATCGGCCATGTAGACCACCGGCCGCACGCCATTGGCGCGTGCGAGGCCCGAGATGGCGGCGATGACCTGCGGGTCGAGGTTGCGGTCGGCGAGGAACAGCATCGTGTCGTCCGGGCGCGGCCGGAAAACCCGGCAAAAGTTCTCCAGCGCCTCGAAATACTGGCCGGTGAGCACGGTGGGCAGCGTGCTCTCGCTCGGCAGGCCGATACCCTTGAACGGCGCCATGCTGCGCGTCTCCCGGAATGCTTCGTTGCCTAAGGAATGCGGGCCGCACCGGTGCAAGTCAAGCCGGATCGGCCATCCGCACCAGCTCCGCCCCATCCTCCACCAGGTCGCCGGGCGCGCAGAGGATGGCGGCGATGCTGCCATCGGCGGGCGCGGTCAGGCGCATCTGCACCTTCATCGCCTCCAGCACCAGCAGCACGGCGCCGCGCAGCACGGCCTCGCCGGGCGCAACCAGCACATCCAGCACGCGGCCCGGCATGGGGGCCAGGATGCGCCCGCTGCCCGCACGCTCATCGCCCGCGGGCGCGCGCGGATCCTGCCAGCGCAACTCCTGCGTCACGCCGCGATGGATGATGCTGAGCGCAGCGCCGTCGCGCAGCACGGTCGCGCCTTCGGCGCGCCCATCCAGGGTGAAGCGCAGCGCATCGCCAGCCCAGGCCGCATCGGCGATGGTGGCAGCGCCATCGGGCAGGTCGAGTGTGATGGTTGCGCCGAGATGCGCCCGCAGCGTGACCGATGCGTCGCCGTCGAACAGCCAAAGATCCTGCCAGCCGCTGCCGTTGAGGCGCCAGGCACTGGCCTCGCCCCAGGGCGAGTGCGGGTCGGCCGGGTCCAGCACCGGCTCGTCGCGCAGCAGACGCAGCACCGCCGCCGCCAGCGCCACGCGGGAGGCCGCCGGCGGCGGCGCCAGCAGCGCCTCGGCATGGCGGCCGATGAATCCGGTATCCACCGCGCCGGCGGCGAATTCGGGATGCGCGGCGATGGCCCGCAACAGGGGCAGGTTGCTGCGCAGCCCCGCGAGTTCGGTGCCCGCCAGCGCGCGTTGCAGCCGGCGCAGCGCGGTGGCGCGGTCCTCGCCCGCGGCGATGATCTTCGCGATCATCGGGTCGTAGTGGATGCCCACCGCATCGCCCGCGCGCACGCCGGCATCCACGCGGATGCCCTCGCCCGCGGGCAGCGCCAGATGCGTCAACGTGCCGGTGGCGGGCGCGAAATCGCGCGTCGGATCCTCCGCATAGAGCCGCACTTCGATGGCATGGCCGCGCGGCGCGGCGGGGGGGGTGGGCAGCGCCTCGCCCATCGCCACGCGGAACTGCCACTCGACCAGGTCGAGCCCGGTGACGGCCTCGGTCACCGGGTGCTCCACCTGCAGGCGCGTGTTCATCTCCATGAAGGCGAAGCTGTCGTCGGTGGCGATGAACTCCACCGTCCCGGCGCCGACATAGCCCACGGCGCGGGCCGCGGCGCAGGCGGCCTCGCCCATCGCGGCGCGGCGTTCGGGCGCCATGCCGGGGGCGGGGGCTTCCTCCACCACCTTCTGGTGGCGGCGCTGGATGGAGCAGTCGCGCTCGAACAGCGACACCGTGTTGCCGTGGCTGTCGGCGAAGACCTGGATCTCGATGTGGCGCGGGCGCTGCAGGTAGCGCTCCAGCAGCAGGCGCCCATCCCCGAAGGCGGATTGCGCCTCGCCCCGGGCGAGGGCGAGGGCCTCCTCCAGCGCGGCCGCGCTTTCCGCCACCTTCATGCCCTTGCCGCCGCCGCCCGCACTCGCCTTGACCAGAACGGGAAATCCGATGCGCGCCGCCTCGGCGATGAGCGTGGCGTCCGACTGGTCCTCGCCGTGATAGCCGGGCACCAGCGGCACGCCCGCCTTCTGCATCAGCGCCTTCGACTCCGCCTTGCTGCCCATGGCGCGGATCGCGGCCGGGGGCGGGCCGATGAAGACCAGGCCGGCCTCGGCGCAGGCCTCGGCGAAGGCGGCGTTCTCGGCGAGGAAGCCGTAGCCCGGATGCACCGCCTCGGCGCCGGTGCGGCGCGCGGCATCGAGGATGGCGGGAATCGAGAGGTAGCTCTCGCGTGCCGGGGCGGGGCCGATCCGCACGGCCTCGTCGGCCATCGCCACATGCAGCGCGTCGGCATCGGCATCCGAGAATACCGCGACGCTGCGCAGCCCCATCCGCCGCGCCGTGCGGATGATCCGGCAGGCAATCTCGCCGCGGTTGGCGATGAGGACGGAGGAAAAGGGCTTCACATCCGGAACACGCCGAAGCGCGCCTCTGCGGCGTCCCAGCCGGCCACGGGGTTGTTGCGCGCGGCGGAGAGGGCGAGCGCCAGGACCATGCGCGTATCCTCGGGGGCGATCACGCCATCATCCCAGATCCGCGCGCTGGCGTAGGTGGGGTTGCCCTGGGTTTCGTACTGCGCCTCGATCGGCGCCTTGAAGGCGGCTTCCTCCTCCGCACTCCATTGCCCGCCGCGCGCCTCGATGCCGTCGCGCCGCACCGTGGCCAGCACGCTGGCCGCCTGCGGGCCGCCCATCACGCCGATGCGCGCATTCGGCCACATGAACAGCACGCGCGGGCCATAGGCGCGGCCGCACATGCCGTAATTGCCGGCGCCGAAGCTGCCGCCGATGATCACGGTGAATTTCGGCACCCGCGCGGTGGCGACGGCGGTGACCATCTTCGCACCGTCGCGCGCGATGCCCCCTGCCTCGTATTTGCGGCCGACCATGAAGCCCGTGATGTTCTGCAGGAACAGCAGCGGGATGCCGCGCTGGTCGCACAGCTCGATGAAATGCGCGCCCTTGCGGGCGCTCTCGCCGAACAACACGCCATTGTTGGCGACGATGCCGATGCGGTAGCCGTGCAGATGCGCGAAGCCGGTGACCAGCGTCGAGCCGTACAGCGGCTTGAACTCGTCGAAGTCGCTGCCGTCCACGAGGCGCGCGATCACCTCGCGCACGTCATAGGGCTCGCGCAGGTCGGCGGGAATGACGCCGCCGAGGCTCTCCGGCGGGTACAGCGGCGGGCGCGGCGCGAGCGGCGCGTCATGGCCGCGCGGCTTCGCCCGGTTCAGCCCGGCCACGATGCGCCGCGCGATGCCGAGCGCATGCGCATCGCTCTCCGCCATGTGGTCGGTGACGCCGGAGGTGCGGGTGTGCAGCTCGGCCCCGCCCAGCTCCTCCGCCGTCACCACCTCGCCGGTCGCGGCCTTCACCAGGGGTGGGCCGCCCAGGAAGATAGTGCCCTGGTTGCGCACGATGATGGCCTCGTCCGCCATCGCCGGCACATAGGCGCCGCCCGCGGTGCAACTGCCCATCACCACGGCGATCTGCGGGATGCCGGAAGCCGACATCTGCGCCTGGTTGAAGAAGATGCGGCCGAAATGGTCGCGGTCGGGGAAGACCTCGTCCTGGTTCGGCAGGTTGGCGCCACCGCTGTCCACCAGATAGAGGCAGGGCAGGCGGTTCGCGGCGGCGATCTCCTGCGCGCGCAGATGCTTCTTCACGGTGATCGGGTAGTAGGTGCCGCCCTTCACCGTGGCGTCATTCGCCACGATCATGCATTCGCGCCCGGCCACGCGGCCGATGCCGGTGATGAGGCCGGCGGCGGGCACTGCCTCGCCATACATGCCCTCGGCTGCCAGCTGCGAGAATTCCAGGAAGGGCGAGGCGGGGTCCAGCAGCACGCGGATGCGTTCGCGCGGCAGCAGCTTGCCGCGATCAAGGTGCCGCTGGCGGGCGGTGGGCCCGCCGCCCTCGCGAATGCGCTCCACCGTGGCGCGCAGCGCCGCCACCTCGGCGGCCATGCGCGCCGCATTGGCGCGGAAGGCCGGCGATCGCGGATCGGCCGTGCTGACGATCACCGTCATGGCGCCGTGAAGCTCCCTCCCTGCCGCCGCCATCCCGGCATGGCCGCGGGGCGGCCGTCAATCCGCCGCGCAACGCAAAAGGGGCGCCTCGCGGCGCCCCTTCCCGTGCGATCGGTGTGACCGGCGCGGATCAGCGCAGGACGATTTCCACGCGGCGGTTCTGCGGCTCGCGCACGTTGGGGCCGGTGGGCACCAGCGGGCGGGTGAAGCCGAAGCCCTGGATGGTCATGGCGCTGCGCGCCACGCCGCGGCGCTCGAGCTCGGCGGCCACCGCGTTGGCGCGGCGGACCGAGAGTGCCTGGTTGTACTGCGCCGAGCCCACGGTGTCGGCGTGGCCCGAGATCTCGATGCGCGTGGTGCCGCTGCCCTGCGCGTTGGTCGCGGCCTCGCCGATGATCTGGCGGGCGCGGTCGGTCAGGTCGGCGCGGTCGAAGTCGAAGAACACCAGGAAGGTGCGGGCGGGCGCCGGGGCGGCGGCGGGCGCCACCACCGGCGGCGGCGGCGGCGGGGCGGCGCCGAAGGCGTAGCGGATGCCGAACAGGATGCTGTTGTTCTGGTTGTCCAGCGTGGCCTTGCCCTGCGTCACCACGCCGGGCGTCGCGGCGGCGGCGTTCACGTCGCGCTCAAGCGAGGCGGTGAAGCGGTATTCCACGGTGAAGGCCAGGCCTGGCGCCGCAGCCACCGGGAAGGCCGCGCCGAGGATGGCCTGGTAGGCGAACTGCCCATCGCCGCCCGGGATGAAGATGGCGTTGTTGTTGGCGCCGCGGCCGCGGACCGAGACGTTGTCCTGCCACATGTAGCCAACGCCGACGCCGACATAGGGGACCATGAAGTCGAGGCCGACGTTGAAGTCATACAGCGCGTTCAGCATGGCGCCATAGCTGTTGGTGCGCCCATCCGTCTGGATGCGCTGCGTCAGCACGCCGTTGAAGCCCGAGAGGCTGTCGGCCTTGTTCTGCCGGATGTTGCCCTCGACCTCGACGCGCAGGCCGTTGCCATAGCCCCAGCCCAGGCTGGCGACGGCGGCGACGCCGCGGTCCCATTCCAGGTTGCCGCTACGGCCGGCGGCGCCGCCGGGGAAGTTGGCCGAGAGCGAGACATCGCTCTCCAGCATCCAGTTCCAGCCAACGCCGGCGCCGATATAGACGCCCGAGACGGGCTGCGCCTGTGCGGCGACAGGCAGGGCGAGCAGCGTTGTCGCCAAAAGGGCGGAGCGGAAGCGCGGCATTGTTTTTCCCCCAAAACCGTTCAGGTAAGATTGCAGCCATCAATGCTGTGAAAAATAGCAGGTTGCGTCGAGATCGCAGAGGCTCCGTGCAGCGATCAGTGTGGCTTCGCGGCAAAGTGTAGCCAAAAAGCAACGCGACGCCGGAACAGGGGGTCTTTCAGCACCGAAATTCACCCTGTGGTTGATAAAGCAGGCCATCATCGCCCCGCGCGAGCCGGCGCGACGCCTCAGGCTGGTTGGGGCGCCAGGATTCGAACCTGGGAATGGCGGTACCAAAAACCGCTGCCTTACCGCTTGGCGACGCCCCAGCCGCCGCGCGCTTAGCGCGGTTGCGGCGCCCGCGCAACGCGCCCGGGCGGGCAAGGCAACGGCGCTGGGAGGCCGCGGCGGATTCACCGCGAATTCACCGCTTCCACCGCATAACGCTGCCGCGGCGTCCGGCATGGGCCCGCGCCAGGCCCCGCAACAGGCGGAGGGCAGGCCTGAACGCCATCCCCGCGGCAAGATGCAGCCCGGGATGACGTGGCAGGCCACGCGACCGGTTCCCCGGATATTCCTGCATGTGCTGGCTCTGCCTGGCCCAGACCGGGCTGGGGGACAGTGCGGCCACCGGCACGCCTGCGCGCGATGTCGGGCGCTGGACGGCGGATTCGCCCCAGCCGACGGCGCCGCGTTTCCACCTCACCGCCTCGGGCGACCCTGCCGTGGACGCGCTGCAGAGCGGCTTCGCCTGGGCTGCGAACGATCCCGTCTCCTTTGCCTTCCCCGACAGCGCGGCGGATTACGAATGGGGCTATGGGAACAGCGAGCCCACGCGCGGCTTCGCGCCGATCGGCGCGACCATGCAGGCGGCGATCCGCGACATCCTGCTGGGCAATGCCGCCGGCGCGGGCTTCGGCAGCCCGGGGCCGCATGTCACGGGCTTCACCAACCTCGCCATCGTCGAGAGCGCCACGGACTCAAACGCCGACATCCGCATCGCGCGTTCCTCCGCCCCCTCCACCGCCTGGGCCTACTACCCGAATGGGCGCGAGGGCGGCGACGTGTGGTTCGGCAACCGCCACAATTTCGATTCGCCGCGCCTGGGCAGCTACCAGTTCCTGGTGGCGGTGCATGAGATCGGCCACGCGCTCGGCCTCAAGCACCCGCATGAAAGCAGCAACGGCTTCGGCGCGATGGAGGCGGCGTGGGACAGCCTCGAATTCAGCGTCATGTCCTATCGCAGCCGCGTCGGCCTGCCGGTCAACACCGGCTACACCAACGCCGCCTTCGACTATCCGCAGGGCTGGATGATGCTCGACATCGCGGCGCTGCAGGCCCTCTACGGCGCCGATTACGGGCTGCGCGCCGGCAACACCACCTACAGCTGGAGCGCCACCACCGGCGAGACGCTGATCGACGGCATTGGCCAGGGCCTGCCCGGCGATGGCGCCGCCGCCGCCAACCGCGTCTTCCTCACCATCTGGGATGGCAGCGGCAACGACACCTATGACTTCTCGAATTTCAGCGGCGGCGTGGTGGTGGACCTCTCGCCCGGTGGGCATTCCATCACCGCGCGCGCGCAGCTCGCCACGCTCGACACGCGCGATGGCACGCTGGCGCGCGGCAACGTGTTCAACGCGCTGCTGCACCAGGGCAACACCGCCTCGCTGATCGAGAACGCGCTGGGCGGCGCCGGCGCCGACACGCTGTCGGGCAACCAGGCGGCCAATTGGCTCAGCGGCGGTGCGGGCAACGACATGCTGGCCGGCCGGGCCGGCAGCGACCTGCTGGATGGCGGCGCCGGCGCCGACACGCTGCGCGGCGGCACCGGCGACGACCGCTTCGTGGTGGACCAGGCCGGCGACGTCGCGATCGAGGTGGCGGGCGAAGGTGTCGACACGCTGGTGGTGCAGACCGCCGCCGCCATCACCTTGCCGAGCGAGGTGGAGATCCTGCTGCTCGGCCTCGCCGGGCGCAACGGCATCGGGCAGGACGGCGCCAACCTGCTGCGCGGCAATGCCGCCGCCAACCGCCTGGAGGGCCGCGGCGGCAATGATGTGCTGGAGGGGCGCGGCGGCAACGACACGCTGCTCGGCGGCGCCGGTGCCGACAGTTTCGTCTTCCGCCGCGGCGACGGCTTCGACCGCATCGAGGATTTCACCAGCGGCACCGACCGCCTGGTGCTGACCGGCTTCGGCGTCACCGCCGCCGAGGCGCTGGCCGCGGCGACGGAGGTTGCGGCCGGGCTGCGCCTCGATTTCGGCGGCGGCGATGGCGTGCTGCTGGCGGGGCTGCGCCTCGCCGGCTTCGGCGCGGCCGACCTGGTATTGTAGAGGCTGTCGCGCTCAGCCCGGCAGCGCCGCCGCCGCGCCATCCATCCCCTCCGCGATCAGCGCCGCCACCATCGCCGCATAGGCCTCGCGCGACAGCGCGCCCCCCTCGCGGTGCCACAGATGGTGCCAGTTCAGCATGGCGAAGAAGCTCATCGTCAACGGCTTCAGCAGCCGGCGGTCGTGCGCTGCGCGGGGATCGAGCTCGGCGATGATCGTCGCGGCCTCAGCCACGATGGCGCGTTCCAGCGCGCGCAGCGCGTCCTGCCGCTCGGCCGGCAGCAGGCCGAGGCAGGTGAGCTGCACGCGGTGCACGGCATCGGCATCGCGGTATTCATCCAGCAGCGCGCCGGCCAGCGCCTCCAGCCGCCGACGCGGGGCCGCGCGCAGCATCGCCGCGCCACGCGCCGCATCCACCAGCCGCTGCAGGTGCTGCGCCAGAACGTCGAACAGCAGCTCGGCCTTGTCGGCGTAGTAGTGATAGAGCAGCGCCTTCGAGACGCCGCAGGCCTGGGCGATCATCGCCAGGCTGGCACGGTCGTAGCCGTGCTGGGCGAACAATTCGGCGGCCCGCGCCAGGATGGCCTGGCGCTTGTCCTCATGGTCGGCGGCGCGCGGGCGGGCCATCAGCCGCGCCGGTCCACCACGCGCTTGGCCTTGCCGAGGCTGCGCTCCACCGCGCCGGGATCGGCCACCTCGATGCGCGCGGAGACGCCGATCATCGCCTTCACGTGGTGCGCCAATTCGCGCGCCGCGGCTGTGCGTTCGGCCTCGCTGGTGCCGGGCAGGCATTCCACCAGAACCGCCATGGCGTCGAGCGGCCCTTCGCGCGTCAGCACCAGCTGATAGTGCGGCGCGAGATGTGCGACTCGGAGAATCTGCTCCTCCACTTGGCTCGGGAACACGTTGACGCCGCGCAGGATGATCATGTCGTCGCTGCGGCCGGTGATCTTCTGCATGCGCCGGAAGGCGGGCCGCGCCGTGCCGGGCAACAGGCGCGTCAGGTCGCGCGTGCGATAGCGGATGATCGGCATGGCCTGCTTGGTGAGGGAGGTGAACACCAGCTCGCCCGGCTCGCCATCGGGCACCGGCGCGCCCGTCTCGGGGTGGACGATCTCGGGGTAGAAATGGTCCTCCCAGATATGCGGGCCATCCTTGGTCTCGACGCATTCATTGGCCACGCCAGGGCCGATCACCTCCGACAATCCGTAGATGTCCACGGCGTGGATGGCGAAGGCGTCCTCGATCTGCGCACGCATCGCCTCGGTCCAGGGCTCGGCACCGAAGATGCCGATGCGCAGCGAGGTGCGCCGCGGGTCCTTGCCCTGGCGGCGGAACTCGTCGAGCAGCGCCAGCATGTAGCTGGGCGTCACCATGATGATCTCGGGCGCAAAATCCTCGATCAGCTGCACCTGCCGCTCGGTGGCGCCGCCCGACATCGGCACCACGGCGCAGCCCAGCGCCTCGGCCCCGTAATGCGCACCGAGCCCGCCGGTGAACAGGCCATAGCCATAGGCGATGTGCACCATCATGCCTGGCCGTCCCCCCGCCGCGCGGATCGAACGCGCCACAACCTCGGCCCACATCGCGATGTCGGCGCGCGTGTAGCCCACCACGGTGGGCTTGCCCGTGGTGCCGGAGGAGGCATGCACCCGCGCCAGCTGCGTGCGCGGCACGGCGAACATGCCGAAGGGATAGTTGGCGCGTAGATCGGCCTTGGTGGTGAAGGGAAAGCGATGCAGGTCCTCCAGCGTGCGCAGATCCTCCGGCGTCACGCCCGCGGCGGCGAAGGCGGTGCGGTAATGCGGCACCTTGTCGTAGGCTAGGCGCAGCGTGGCCTGCAGGCGCTGCAGCTGCAGCGCGCGCAGCGCCTCGCGCGAAAGCCGCTCGGCGGGGTCGAGCAGCGCGGCGTCGGGTGCGGGGCCGAACAGGCGGGTCATGGCGCGGGAACCTCCACGAGGTGGCCTTCGATGCTGCGCGACAGGCCGCGGAACAGCGCGATCTGCCGCCCGTCCTGGTCGGTGACGACAACGTCGGTGATGCCGCTGCGCCCGGCGTTGGCGGCCTGCACGGCGCTGGCCCGCAGCACGTCGCCGAGCTTCGCGGGCCGCAGATAGGTGATGCTGTTGCTCTGCGCCACGGCGCGGCGGTTGAAGGAGTTGCAGGCGAAGGCGAAGGCGGAATCCGCCAGCGTGAAGATGAAGCCGCCATGGCAGATGCCATGCCCGTTCACCATGCGCGGCTCCACCGTCATGGTCAGCTCCGCCTCGCCCGGTGCGACGCGCGTGATGGCCATGCCAAGGCCGGCCGAGGCGCGATCCTCGGCCCACATCGCGGCCGCGCAGGCTTCTGCCAATTGCTGCGGCGTCATTCGGGCGCTCCGGCAAACCGCGCCGGGCGCTTCTGCTGGAAGGCTGCAACACCCTCGGCATAGTCGGCCGAGCGGCCGAGCGCGCGCTGCTCCGCGGCCTCCAGCGCCAGTTGCTGCGCCAGCGTGTTGCCCTCGGCGGCATCCAGCACGCGCTTCGTGGCGGCCAGCGCCTGCGCCGGTAGGCGCGCCAGCTTCGCGGCCAGCGCGTGCGCCTCTGCCGCCAACGCCGCGGCGGGCACGGCGCGGTGCACAAGGCCCATCGCCGCCGCCTCGGCCCCCGTGATCGGCTCGCCCAGCAGCGCCAGGGCGCGGGCGCGGGCCGGGCCGACGAGGCGCGGCAGGAACCAGGTGGCGCCGGAATCCGGGATCAGCCCGATGCGGATGAAGGCCTGGGCGAAGCGCGCATCCTCGGCCGCCAGCGTGATGTCGCAGGCCAGCGCAATGGAGGCGCCGGCACCCGCCGCCGTGCCCTGCACCGCGCAGACCACCGGCTTCGGCAGCGCGCGCAGCCGCGCCACCAGCGCGTTCCAGCCGCGGTCCAGTACTGCGCCGAGATCGACGTCGGGGTCGAGCAGCCCGGGCTCGGCCAGATCCTGCCCGGCGCAGAAGGCGCGCCCGGCGCCCACCAGCAGCACCGCGCGGCAGGCGCCATCGGCCGCGGCCTCGTCGAGTGCGGCGGCCAGCGCCGCGTGCAGCCCGGCGTCGAAGGCGTTGAGCCGCGCCGGGCGGTTCAACGTCAGCACGCGGTAGCCATCCTGCTGCTCCACCAGCAGCACCGGCGCCGTCTCGGACATCCGACCCCCCATTTTTCTGTTGACACCGAAATCAATATAGGCATATAATCATAACGCCGGCTTACTATTGACTGGCCGCCCGGTTAATCTATTCTGCCATGGAAGGCCGCGTCAACGCGGCTGATGCAGCGGGAGGCGGGCGTGGATAGCGCGGCCAGGGCGGAATTCGCGGCGCGGCACCAGCCGCTGCTCGACAAGGCGATCGCCGCCGCGCGCAGCCGCGCGCATTTCTCCGCCTACCCCGAGGCCCCCTCCGGCAAGATCTACGGCGAAACGGCCAAGACCGATGCCGAGGCCGCCTTCGCCGCGCTGCAGGGCCACCCCTTCGCCCCCGGCGACACGCTGCTGGGCGCCGAGCAATCGCCCTGGGGCCCGGCGCTCGGCATAACCTACCCGGCCGCCACGCCCGCGGTACTCGTGATGCGCGCGCAGCTCGCCGCGCCGGAATGGGCCGAGGCCCCGGCCGCGATCCGCGCCGGCGTGGCGCTGGAAATCCTGCACCGGCTCAACCGCGACAGCTTCCTGATGGCCAACGCCGTCATGCACACGACCGGCCAGGCCTTCGTCATGGCCTTCCAGGCCGGCGGGCCGCATGCGCAGGACCGCGGGCTGGAAGCCGTGGCCTACGCCATCGAGGAACTCTCGCGCATTCCCGAATCCGCGCGGTGGGAGAAGCCGGCCGGGCGGGAGACGCTGGTGATGGAGAAGCGCTTCCGCGCCGTGCCGCGCGGCATCGGCCTGGTCATCGGCTGCGCCACCTTCCCCACCTGGAACAGCTATCCCGGCCTGTTCGCCAGCCTGGTCACCGGCAATGCGGTGATCGTGAAGCCGCACCCCGCCGCCATCCTGCCGCTGGCCCTCACCGTGCGCACCGCGCGCGCCGTGCTGCAGGAAGCGGGCTTCGCGCCCGACGTGGTGCAGTTGGCGCCCGATGCGCCGGATGCGCCGATCGCCGCCGCACTCGCCACGCACCCCGCCATCGGCATCGTCGATTTCACCGGCGGCCCCGCCTTCGGCGCTTGGCTGCGCAGCCATGTCGGCGGCCGCAAGGCGCTGCACACCGAGGAAGCCGGCGTGAACCCGGTGGTGCTGCATTCCACCGCCGATTTCGCCGGGCTGTGCCGCAACTTGGCCTTCTCGCTGGCCCTCTACAGCGGGCAGATGTGCACCGCGCCGCAGGGCATCTTCCTGGCCGCCAACGGCATGGCCACCGACGAGGGCCAAAAGAGCTTCGAGGAGGTCGCCGCCGGCATCGTCGCCGCGCTGGATGCTCTGCTGGCCGATCCGGCGCGCGCCGCGGGCGTGTGCGGCGCCATCCAGAACCCGGCCACGCTGGCGCGCATCGCCGAGGCGCGCGGCCTCGGCCGCGTGTTGCGCGACAGCGCGCCCATCCCGGGCCAGGGTGCGGCGCGCACCGCAACACCCCTGCTGCTGGCGGTGGACGCCGATGCCTGCGAAAGCTGGGGTGCCGAGCGCTTCGGCCCCATCGCCTTCCTCATCCGCTGCCCGGATGCCGAGGCCGCGCTGACCTTCGCCGAGAGCACCGCCGCCGCGCAGGGCGCCATCACCGCGCTGGTGCACAGCACCGATGCCGCGTTCCTCGAACGCGCCGAACACGCCTTCGCGCGCGCCGGTGTGGCGCTCAGCGAGAACCTCACCGGCGGCGTCTTCGTGAACCAATCCGCCGCCTTCAGCGACTATCATGTCTCCGGCGCCAACCCCGCCGGGACATCCTGCCTCACCGATGCGGCCTTCGTCGCCAACCGCTTCACCATCGCGACGGTGCGACGTCCCGCCGCCTGAACCCACACCGCGTCCAAGGGAGAGACAAGAATGACACTGCCAACCATGCTGCGCCGGTCGCTGCTCGCCGCCGGCGCGCTGCTGCTCGCCGCACCCGCCTTCGCCCAGCCCGCGCCCATCCGCATCGGCGCCGTGCTGTCCGTCACCGGCCCCGCCAGCTTCCTCGGCGACCCCGAGGACAAGACGCTGCGCCTGTATGTCAACCGCATCAACGCCGCGGGCGGTGTGAACGGCAGGCCGCTGCAGCTGATCGTCTATGACGATGGCGGCGACGCCAACCGCGCCCGCACCTTCGCGACCCGGCTGGTGGAGGATGACCGCGTGGTGGCCATGGTGGGCGGCACCACCACCGGCACCACGCTGGCCATGCGCCCGGTGTTCGAGGAAGCGCGCATTCCCTTCATCTCGCTGGCCGGCGGCATCGAGATCGTCGAGCCGGTCTCGCCCTTCACCTTCAAGACCCCGCACACCGACCGCATGGCCTGCGAGAAGATCTTCGCCGATATCCGCGCCCGCGGCCTGACGCGCGTGGCGATGATCTCGGGCACCGACGGCTTCGGCCAATCGATGCGCACGCAGTGCCAGCGCGTGGCCGGCGCCGCGGGTATCACCATCGTCGCCGATGAAAGCTACGGCCCGCGCGATTCCGACATGACGCCGCAGCTCACGCGCATCCGCGGCGTGGCGGGCGTGGAGGCGGTGGTGAATCCGGGCTTCGGCCAGGGCCCCGCCATCGTGACGCGCGGCTACCACCAGCTCGGCATGCGGCTGCCGCTGTACCAGTCGCACGGCGTGGCCAGCCGCGAATTCATCAACCTGGCCACCCCCGCCGCCGCCGAGGGCGTGCGCCTGCCCGCCGGCGCGCTGCTGGTGGCCGAGCAGCTGCCCGCGAACGACCCGCAGCGCGAGGTGGTGGTCTCCTACAAGACCATCTTCGAGCGCGAATTCAACCAGCCCGTCTCCACCTTCGGCGGCCATGCCTATGACGGGCTGATGATCCTGGTGGAGGCGATGCGCCGCGCGAATTCCACCGACGGCGTGCGGCTGCGCGACGCCATCCGCGCCACCCGCGGCTTCGTGGGCACCGGCGGCATCGTGAACATGAGCGCCACCGATCACATGGGCCTCGACCTGTCGGCCTTCCGCATGGTCGAGATCCGCGGCGGCGACTGGACGCTGGTGGGGAACTGAGGTCGGGCAGACTAAGATCGGGCAGGCGGAGACAGGGGCAATGACCGCGGCGCTGCTGCAATTCCTCGTCTCCGGCCTGACGGTGGGCGCCGTCTATGCGCTGGTCGCCCTCGGCTTCACGCTGATCTACAATGCGTCGGACGTGGTGAATTTCGCGCAGGGCGAATTCGTCATGCTGGGCGGCATGGTCACGGTGTTCGGCGTGGCCGCCGGCCTGCCGCTGCCCGTGGCGGCGGGCCTCGCCATCCTCGTCGCCGTCGCGGTGGGTCTCGCGCTACACCGCTTCGCGATCGAGCCTGCGCGCGGCGCCTCGGCCGTCACGCTCATCATCATCACCATCGGCGCCAGCATCTTCCTGCGCGGCGTCGCGCAGATCGTCTTCGACAAGCGGTTTCATCAATTGCCGGCCTTCGCGGGCAGCGAGCCGATCCTGCTCGCCGGCGCTGCCATCCTGCCGCAGAGCTTCTTCGTCATCGGCGGCGCGGTCGCCATCTTCGTGGCGCTGTTCTACTTCCTGGAACGCACCCTGCTCGGCAAGGCGGTGGTCGCCGCCGCGGCGAACCGGTTGGCGGCGAGGCTGGTGGGCGTCGATACCTCCTTCGTGCTCGCGCTGTCCTTCGGCGTCTCGGCGGCGATCGGCGCGGTGGCTGGCATCCTGATCACGCCCATCACGCTGACCTCCTTCGATGTCGGCACGCTGCTGGCGCTGAAGGGCTTCGCCGCGGCCATGCTCGGCGGCATGGGCAGCCCGCTCGGCGCCGTGGTGGGCGGCCTCGCGCTCGGCCTGCTGGAGAGCTTCGCCGCCGGTACCATCTCCTCGGCCTACAAGGATGCGGTGGCCTTCATCGTCATCCTCGGCGTGCTGTTTGCGCGGCCGGCCGGCCTGTTCGGCCGTCGCAGCGTGGAGCGCGTGTGATGCGCGCCCGCTACGCCACACTCCTGATCCTGGCGGCCGTGATCGCGATCATCCCCTGGTTCTTCCCCACGGGCTTCTACTTCCGCGTGGCCGCGCTGGTGTGGATCACCGCACTCGCCGCCGTCGGCCTGCAGGTGCTGATGGGGCAGGCCGGGCAGGTCAGCCTCGGCCATGCCGGCTTCGTCGGCATCGGCGCCTATGCCATGGCGATCGGCCCGAAATACCTCGACCTGCCGGTGCTGGCCTGCCTGCCGCTCGGCGCCGCGCTGGCGGGGCTCGTCGCCTGGCTCGTCGGCCGGCCGATCCTGCGGCTGAAGGGCCACTACCTGGCGGTGGCCACGCTGGGCTTCGGCGTGCTGGTCAGCATGGTGCTGGTGAACGAGATCGCGATCACCGGCGGGCCGGACGGCATCCGCATTCCGCGCGCCACGCTGTTCGGCTGGCCGCTGCGCGGCGGCGAAACCTGGTACTGGATCAGCGGTGGCATGCTGCTGCTGGGCGTCTGGATCGCGCTGAACCTGCAGCACAGCCCCTCCGGCCGCGCGCTGGCCGCGCTGCATGACAGCGAGGTGGCGGCCCGCACCGTCGGCATCGATGTGGCGCGCCACAAGCTGCGCGCCTTCGTCATCGCCGCGGTGTACGGCGCCGTGGCCGGCGGGCTGCTCGCCATGATGAACGGCTTCGTCACGCCCGACGCCGCGGGCTTCATCGCCTCGGTCGAATACGTGACGATGGTGGTGATCGGCGGCCTCGCCAGCGTGCCCGGTGCCGTGGTGGGGGCCGCGCTGCTGGTGCTGCTGCCGCAGGCGCTGACCGTGTTCCACGACTACGAGCACGCGGTGCTGGGCCTGCTGATCATGCTGTTCATGATCTTCCTGCGCATCGGCATCGTACCAGGCCTCGCCGCGGTGCTGCGCCGGAAACGGCCCGCATGACCCGCGGCGCGGTGATGCTGGAGGCCGAGGGCATCGGCATCGGCTTCGGCGGCATCCGAGCGCTGGATGGCGTGGGTTTTGCCGCGCGCGCGGGGGAGATCCTGGCCATCATCGGCCCCAACGGCGCGGGCAAGACCACGCTGTTCAACATCGTCTCCGGCCTCTACCGCGCCGATGCCGGGCGCGTGCTGCTGGCCGGCGAGGATGTGACGCAGGCGGCCCCGCATCGCCTGGCCGCGCGCGGCCTGTCGCGCACCTTCCAGAACCTGCAGGTGTTCTTCCGCATGACGGCGCTGGAGAATGTGATGGCCGGGCGCCACCTGCAGGAATCCTCCAGCCTGCTGGCCGACCTGTTCCGCCTGCCCGCCGCGCGCCGCGCCAACCGCGCGACGCGCGAGTCCGCCATGGCGCTGCTGGCCGAGGTGGGTCTCGCGGACCGCGCGGAGGAGGCCGCCGGCGCCCTGCCCTATGGTGCGCTGAAGCGCCTCGAGATCGCCCGCGCGCTGGCCACCGAGCCGCGCGTGCTGCTGCTGGATGAACCGGCCGCCGGCTGCAACGCCGTGGAGACCGAGGAGATCGACAGGCTGATCGCGCAGGTGGCGGCGCGCGGCGTGGCGGTGGTGCTGATCGAGCACGACATGAAGCTGGTGATGCGCATCAGCCGCCACGTGGTGGTGCTGAACCAGGGCCGCATGCTGGCCGAGGGCACGCCCGAGGCCGTGCGCACGAACGCCGATGTCATCGCCGCCTATCTCGGAACCCATGGCGCGGAGCAAGCGGCCCTTGCTTGAGGTGCAGGACCTGGCCAGCGCCTATGGCCGCATCCAGGCGCTGAAGGGCGTCTCGCTGCGCGTCGAGACGGGCGAGATCACCGCCATCGTCGGCGCCAATGGCGCGGGCAAAACCACGCTGCTGCGCTGCCTCTCGGGCGTGCAGCCCAGCAATGGCGGCGTGGTGAAGTTCCATGGCGAGGACATCACCGGCTGGTCGGCGCATCGCCGTGTGGCGGCCGGCATCGCGCAATCGCCCGAAGGCCGGCAGGTGTTCGGCCCGCTGAGCGTCGAGGACAATCTGCGCCTCGGCGCCTTCCGCCGCGGCCGCGCCGACACCGAGGAAGGCCTCGCGCGCGTCTATGCGATGTTCGACATCCTGAAGCAGAAGCGCGCGCTGCAGGCCGCGGGGCTTTCGGGCGGGCAGCAGCAGATGCTGGCAATCGGCCGCGCGCTGATGTCGCGCCCCCGCCTGCTGCTGCTGGACGAGCCCTCGATGGGCCTGGCGCCGCTGCTGGTGGACCAGATCCTGGCCGCGGTGGTGGCGCTGCGTGGCCAGGGCGTCACCGTGCTGCTGGTGGAGCAGAACGCCTCCGCCGCGCTGGCCATCGCGGATCGCGGCTATGTGCTGGAGGTCGGGCGCATCGCGCATGCCGGCACCGGTGCCGCGCTGCTGCACGACCCGGCGGTGCGCGAGGCCTATCTGGGCCTGTAGCGCGATGTGCGTCGGCCAGGCCCGCTCAGCGCCCGCTGAACGGGTTGGGGCCCAGCAGTTCCAGCCGGTAGCGCGCCGCGATCTCCAGGATCCGGCCCATATCGGCCGGGATCTGCAGCCCGGCATCGGCGATCTCGATGAAGAAATTCTCGAAGCCGCCCGGCTGGACGACGCACATCATGGTGCCCACCGTGTCGCCGCTGTTGACGAAGGAATGCGGCACGCCGCGCGGCAGCAGCGCGGTGTCGCCGGGCCCGGCCTCGAACTCCTGGTCGCCGCAGCGCATGCGGAAGCGCCCCGAAACGACGCGGAACAATTCCTCCTCGCCGTGATGCATGTGCCAGGGCGGCCCGTCGCCCGGCTGGCGCACATCCTCGAAGGCGCTGAAGCCGGCGCCGGGCGCGTCAGCCGGCATGGTGATGCGCAGGTCGCCGCCGAACAGCGGCAGCACGCGGGCATCGGCGAGCGGGGTGAAGCGGGGCTTGGGCACGGCGGTTCTCCGGGAAGCCCCGAAACGCTATCCGCCCGGCCGAATCATGGCCAGCCCCCGGCCTTCGCCCATCCCGCACAAATGCCGATCGGGGACAGTCTTCCCGCGCTACAGCATTCCCTTCAGAGCCAGCAGGCCCCAGGCGGCGAGGGTGACCGAATCCTTGATCTCGCCCTCGCGCAGCATGCGTTCCACCTCGGCGCGTGGGAAGCGGCGGCTGACCATGTCCTGCTCCTCGATCTCGCGCATCGCAGCACCCTGCGTCAGGCCGCGCGCGAGGAACACGCGGAAGCCCTGGTTCATGGTGCCGTAGCCCTCGTAGAGGTGCCCGGCCTCGATCAGCTCGGCGGCGGCGAGGCCGGTTTCCTCCTGCAATTCGTGCCGCGCGGCCAATTCGGGCGCGGTGCCGGGCGGGCCGAACATACCCTGCGGGAACTCCCAGAAGCGCGCGCCGACCGGGTAGCGGAACTGCTGCACCAGGTGCAGCGCGCCATCTTCCTCCACCGGCACCACGACGACGAAATCCGCCTTCTCGACCACGCCATAGATGCCGTGGGAGCCATCGCGCCGCTGCACCGCATCCTCGCGCACGCGCATCCAGCGATTCTCGTAGACGATGCGGCTGGACAGCCGGGTAATGTCAGGCGTGGTCAATGCCGTTGGCCTCCCGCAGCGCCTGCGCCGCCGCGTGTTCGCCGCGCGCCTCGAGGGCGGCGGCCACCGCCACGCGATCGGCCATCGGGCGGTTCTGGCTCTGCTTGCGCTTGCCGGTCCAGGCGTGGACCGTGAGCTCGACGCCCACGATGCCGCGGAACATGCCGTCCATGAATTTCGCGGGCTGCGCATCCATGTCGAAGCCACCCGCGGGCTCATAGACCGCGGCCAGGGCGCGCATCTGCGTGGCGATCTCGGCCTGGTCCTCGACCAGCCGCGCATGGCCGCTGGCCTGCACCGCCTCGTAGTTCCAGGTGGGCACGGCGGGATGCGCGCCGTACCAGGCGGTGGAGACATAGGCGTGGCTGCCGCGGAACATCGCCAGCGCCGGCGCGCCATCGCCCTCGAAGGCGCGCCAATGCGGGTTGGCGCGCGCCAGGTGGCACAGCAGCCGCGCGGGCTGCTCACCCTGCGGGCGAACCAGGTGGAAGGGCAGGTGGCTGGCCATCAGCGGCTCGGCGCTGATCAGCATGCCGAAATCGTGGCGTTCCACGAAGGCGAGGAGCCATTCGGGGTTGTCGTCCCGGAAGGCGGCGGGGGTGTACATGCATCCAATGAAACGCGGCGCCGGCCGGCGCGCAAGCCGTGCTCAACCCCGCGCCCGGGCACGCACCAGCAGCGCGAGGCCTGCCAGCGTCAGCACGCCGCCCAGGATGTCGCTGAGATACAGCCGCTCGCCGATCAGCGCCCAGCCGAATACCGCGGCCAGCGGTGGCGCCAGCAATTGCAGCGCCGCCGCGGTGGAGGTGGGCACGCGCTTCAGCATGACGAAGTTCAGCGCATAGGCGCCGATGCCCACCGCGAGCATCGACCACAGCAGCGCCAGCGCCGTCGGCCAGGTGATGCTGGCCGGCGGCGCGCCGTCGATCGTCACGGCCAGCAGCAGGCACAGCAGGGCCGAGACCGTGGTCTGCCCGAGGCTCGCCGCCCACATGTCCACGCGCCCCTTGGCCGGGGCGTAGATCAGCAGCCCCGCCGCCTGCGCCGCGGCCGCCGCGATGGCGAAGACGAAGCCGGTGGCCTCCGCCGCGTCCAGCCCATCCAGCGCGCGCAGCAGCCCCAGCAGCGCCACGCCCGACCAGCCCAGCGCGAGGCCCACCCAGGCCATCCGCGGCAGCGGGCGCTTCAGGAACAGGCTCTCGCCGGCCGCGATCATCAGCGGTGTGGCGGCGCAGATCAGCGCCACCAGCCCCGAGGGGATGCGCGCCATGGCCAGCCAGGCGAAGGCGAGATAGCCCCCCATGCCGAGCAGGCCGAGTGCAGCAACCCGCCCGGAATCGCCGCGCGAGGGCATCGGGCTGCCCATGGCCAGCGCGATGGCCAGAAGCAGCGGCGCGGTGAGGGAGAAGCGGATGGCGAGCGACCACAAGGCCGGCCATTCCTGCACCACGATGCCGGCCACGGTGAAGGCCGAGGCCCAGAGCGCCACGAACAGGCCGGCGATGAGCAGCCCGCCCTTGCCCATGGCTCAGGCGCGCCGGGCGAGGGCGGCTTCCAGCGTGTTCTCCAGCAGGCAGGCGATGGTCATGGGCCCGACGCCGCCCGGCACCGGCGTGACGGCCTCGGCGCGCTGCGCCGCCTCGGCGAAGGCGACATCGCCCACCAGCCTTCCATCCGCCAGGCGGTTGATGCCCACATCGATCACCGTGGCACCCTCGGCCACCCAATCGCCGCGCACCATCTCGGCCCGGCCCACGGCGGCGACGAGGATCTCGGCGCGCCGGCATTCGGCCGGCAGGTCGCGCGTGCGGGAATGCACGATGGTCACGGTGCAATCCGCGCCCAGCAGCAGCTGCGCCATCGGCCGGCCGACGATCTGGCTGCGGCCCAGCACCACGGCGCGCGCCCCGGGCAGCGCGGCACCGGCATGACGCAGCAGGTGCATCACGCCCTTGGGCGTGCAGGGCACCAGCCCCGGCTGGCCGGCGGCCAGCCGCCCGGCATTCAGCGGGTGGAAGCCATCCACGTCCTTCTCAGGCGCCACGGCGGCGATCACCGCCTCGGCACTGATATGCGCCGGCAGGGGCAGCTGCACGAGGATGCCATCCACCGCCGGGTCGGCGTTCAGCCCCGCCACCACGGCCAGTAGCGCGGCCTGGCTGGTATCCGCCGGCAGGTGCAGTGTGGCGCTGTCGAAGCCCACCTCCTGCGCCGCCTTGTCCTTGTTGCGCACATACACGCCCGAGGCCGGGTCCTCGCCCACCCGCACCACGCGCAGGCCGGGGCGGAAGGGCAGCGTGGCGACCCGCGCCGCGATGGCCGTTCGCAGCCCCGCCGCAACCGCCTTGCCGTCGATGATGCGCGCCGTCATGCCAGAAGCTCTTTGATGCGAGGGTCGAGGATCGCCGGGTCCCCGGCGAGGCGCAGCAGCTTGCTGCGGGATGTGGCGCCGCGGATCACCTGCACGGCGGAGGGCGGCAGGCCCAGCGCGCGGGCCACGGCCTCGCAGACGGCGCGGTTGGCACGCCCATCCTCCGGCGCCTCGGCCACCGCGACGCGCAGCGCCAGCCCATCGGGCGCCCGCCCGCCGATAGCCGGCCGGCGGGATTTCGGCTGCACGCGGACCGGCAGGTCCATGCCTTCGCCGCCGCGCCGGCCCGCGCCCTCAGAAATACAGCCCGCTGCGCAGCAGGTAGCCGCGCACCGCACCCACCGCGATGGTGGTGGCGGTGATCAGCAGCAGCAGCACCAGCGGCGAAAGGTCCAGCCCGCCCATCTGCGGCAGGCGGTTGCGGATGGGGCGCAGCAGCGGCTCGGTCAGCCGATACAGGAAATCGGCGATCGTCCAGACGATCCGGTTGCGCCCGTCCAGCACGTTGAAGGAGAGCAGGGTCTGCACGATCGCGGCCAGCAGCACCGCCCACCAGAACAGGTCGAGCCCCGCCTGCACGAGAAAGAACACGGCGTCGAGCAGCATCCGTCGGGACCCCTGGCTTTGCGGGCGGAACCTAGTGGCGCGGCGCCCGGCGAACAAGGCGCCGCCCGCCACCTTGACTCCCCCCCGCCCCTTGCACATAACGCGCCCCCTGCGGTGCGGGGGTGTAGCTCAGTTGGTAGAGCGCGTCGTTCGCAATGACGAGGTCAGCGGTTCGATCCCGCTCACCTCCACCACCGCCTGATCCCATCACCATCCCCCGCGCCGAGACACCGCTGCGCAAGCCGACGCCCACGCGGCCGGTGCGGCGCGCGACACGGATGGCACGATGCGCAACCTGGCCGATGCAGCCAGCAAGACCGGCGACGAAGTGCGCGTGATCAGCGGTATCGCCGGCCACGCCAAACTTCCGGCGCCGCACGCCACCATCGAGGCTGCGCGCGCCGGCGAGGCGTGCAAGCGCTTCGCCGTGGCGGCCGGCGAGGTGAAGAATCTCGCGGCCCAGGCCACGATGGCCACGGACGCGATCGCCAGCAGATCTCGGCCATGCAGACCGGGACGACGCGAACGGTGGATGCGATTGCCGCCATGGGCCGCTCCATCGCGGAGCTGAACGCAACGGCGGCGTTGGTGGCCGCCACTTTCGAACAGCAGGCCGCGGTAACGCATGACATCGGGCGCGCCGCCGGCGTCAAGCGGGGCAGGGCAGGACCTGCAAGGCCCGTCAGGCGAACTCGCCCAGCAATCCGAACGCCTGCGCGGCCATATCCGATCCGTCAGTGCCCCGTCCGGGTCGGGACGGTCAGGCGCCAGCGGCAGCGATGCGAGGGCGCGTCAACGGAGGCAGGACGCCGGCCCCCCTCCGCCAGCGATCCTCAGTGGCGGCCGACGCGGTCCACCGGCCCGCCGCGGTTCATCGGGGTCCCGGGGCGGATGCCAGGCCCCGCCGCGCCCGCGCCGACGCCAGGCGCCACGCCGACGCCAGGCGCGCCCACCCCGACGCGCGGCGCCACGCCCACGCCCGGCGCGCCAACCCCGACGCCAGGCGTCACGCCGACGCCAGGCGCGCCCACCCCCACACGCGGCGCCACGCCCACGCCCGGCGCGCCAACCCCGACGCCCGGGGCAACGCCAACGCCGGGGCGCCCCAGATCCTGCACGCGGTGCAGCGCCTGATGCGGGGCAAGGTCGCGGGCCGGCGCAAACGGGAGCGTTGCGGCAGCCGGCACCGCGGCGAGGCCGCCGATGCCAAGCACCAAACCAGCCAGGGGAGAATTGAGGCGCTTCATCGGGCGTTGTCTCCGGGATCGCCTGGCAGCATGCCAAGCCGGGCAGGCGGCGTAGAGTAGCCGCCCCGACCGCGGTTGGAAGATGGCTTCGCCTCGGGGTGCGAGATGCGGGCGTTTGGAGCGCGCCGCTTCACGCCCCGAGGCCGGAAGCCGTCACCAGCCCCGGCCGGTCTGCGCGCGACCGAGCGATGTGCCGCCAGACAGCGCAACGCGACCTGATGGTTTGGGATAACTGGCGGACCCGAAAGGATTCGAACCTTCGACCTCTGCCTTCGGAGGGCAGCGCTCTATCCAGCTGAGCTACGGGTCCACGCCAAGCATCCTTAGCGAAACCACGCCCGATAAGGAAGCCCGGGGCACCTCCCGCCGCCGGGCCGCCTCGGCTAGGGTTCGGCCCCAGCCAGCAGGAGACGGGCGATGCAGGATGGGCTGCCGACCAACGATGCCAGGACGCTGCTGCACGCGCTGTATGACGAGATGGCGCCGCAGCACCTGTTTCCCCTGTGGGAGGTCCTGCACGCGCTGGTGACGCCCACGCCAAGCTCGCCCGTGCAGCCGCACCGATGGTCCTACGATGTCGCGCGGCGCCATCTGCTGCGCGCCGGGGATCTCATCACCGCCGAGCAGGCCGAGCGGCGCGTGCTGATCCTGGAGAATCCCGGCCTGCCGGGCGCCTCGGCCATCACCACCAGCCTCTATGCGGGCCTGCAGCTGATCCTGCCCGGCGAGGTCGCGCCCTGCCATCGGCACACGCAATGCGCGCTGCGCTTCGTCATGGAAGGCGATGGCGCCTTCACCGCGCTGGATGGCGAGAAAGCCGTCATGCGCCCCTTCGACCTGGTGCTGACGCCCAACTGGCAGTGGCACGACCACGGCAATGACAGCGGCGCGCCGATGATCTGGCTGGATGGGCTGGACATCCCCACCGTCCGCCACTTCGCCGCCAGCTTCGCCGAGCGCCTGCCCGATGGCGCCATGGCGCATGCCGAAACCGCGCCGCCGGGCGACACCGCCGCGCGCTATGGCCGCAACCTGCGCCCCTTCGCGGGCAGCGCCGCGGCGCGCCGGCCGGCGCGGCTGCCGCTGTTCCACTATCCCTATGCCGAATGGCGCGAGAGCCTCGCCGCCATGGCGCGTGCCGGCGCGCCCGATGCGCATCTGGGCCATGCGCTGGAATTCGTGAACCCGGCCGATGGCGGGCCGGTGATGCCCACCATCGCAGCGCATGTCCGGCTGCTGCCCCAGGGCTTCGCCACCCGTCCCCGCCGCGCCACCGATGCGATGGTGCTGGTGGTGGTCGAGGGCACCGGCACCGCCACGGTGGGCGAGCAGCGCTTCGCGCTGGCGCCGCGCGACCTGCTGGTGGTGCCCGCCTGGGCCAGCCTCACCCTGGAAGCCGGCAGCGAGCTGGTGCTGTTCGGCTATTCCGATGCCGCGGCGCAGCAGAAGCTTGACCTGTGGCGCGAGGCGCTTCTGTGAAGATTCCTGCGTTCGGATAAAAATCCTACTTGCGCCACGTGCGCCGCCGGACCTAGGCTCGCCCCCGACGCGAGGGAGGGCGGCGGATGCAATTTCCCCGAAGGCAGGCCGTGCCGATCGGCGCCATCGTCGGCGCCCTGGCCCTGCTGGCGGCACTGGCGCTGCCCGCGTTCGCGCAGGAGGCCGCGGGCCCCGCCCCCAACGTCACGCCCGCCTCGGCGATACCGGATCAGCGCCTGCTGAGCCTGCTGTTCCTGGGCTATGTCGTGCTGGTCTGCGCCGCGGTCGGGCGCTGGGTGCTGTCGCTGCGGCGGGATTTCGTCCGCATGCTGGGCCCCGCGGCCGATGGCCCGCTGGCCACCGAGCGCATCGAACTGTTCCGCGATGCCCAGGCCGGCCTGCCGGAGGGCACCATCCGCGCCGCGCTCGGCCTGCTGGTGGTGGCCATCCTGCTGCCCGCGCTGGTGCTCTCGCGCACGCTCGGGCTGCAGAGCACGGGCGAGATCGGCACCATCCTCGGCAGCATCCTCGGCTTCTATTTCGGCACCCGCAGCGGCGGCGGCGAGGCCGAGGGCTACAAGCGTCTGGCGGACGCCAACGGCAACCAGGCGCGTGAGCAGGAAGCCGCCGCCAAGCAGGCCGAGGCCGAGCGCAAGTCGGCCGAGGAAGCCCGCATCCAGGCCGAGCAGTCGCGCGACACGGTGGCGCAGGAGCGCGACATCGTGGTGCAGCAGGCCGATACGCGCGTTGCCGAGGCGCGCACCGGCGCCCTGGCCGAGACCGCGGAAAGCCAGGCGCAGCTGCTGGCGCTGCAGGCCCGCGCGCGCCAGGCGCTGGCGGTGGCGCAGGCGGTGGCGGGCATGTTGCCGGCGGGCCCCGCGGCGCGCGCCATCACCGGCTCGCTGGCCACCGCCGGCGGCGTGCTGGACGAGGCGGCGCAGGCCGGCGCCGCGGTGCAGGCGGCCATCGGCGACCCCACGCCGGCCAGCATCGGCAACGCGCTGGACGCCGCGCGCGGCATCCTCCGCCGCGCCGGCGAGGGCACCGAGATCGCCGATCGGCTGGGGGCCGCGCTGGACGCGCTGCACCAGACGACGGATGCCGCGGGCCGCGTGCAGGAGGCCATCCGCAACCCCTCCGCCGGGTCGGTGGCGGATGCGCTGATGGCGGCCAGCGGCGTGCTGACCGCCACCGGCGGCGGCGGCTTCGCGGCCACGCTCGCCCCCGCGCTCGGCACCATCGGCACGGTGCTGCGCATGCCCGGCCTCGGCAGCCTGGGCGGGCTCGGCGGGCTGGCGGGCATGGCGCCGCCGGTGGCCATTGTCGGCGGCATCGTGCTCGGCGCGTGGCAGGCCTGGAAGATCGGCAACCAGCACTACACGCGCTGGATGGCCCGCGTGCTCGATCGGCCTGTGACGCCGGATCTCTTCCCCGCCGCCGCCTGGGATGGCGCGGCGGCGCGCGTGCTGATCGGCGGCGTGCCCGCCCTGGCCCGCGTCTTCAAGACCGAGCTGGAGACCGGCTCGCAGCAGGAGATGGCCGAGCTACTGGCCACGCTGTTCCGCGCCGATGCCGTCACCGAATTGCTGCGCCAGCGCGGCGGCGCCTTCGCCAGCGAGGTCGAGGCCGACAGCGCGGTGAACGAGTTGCGCCGCCGCGTGCTGGACCAGGAGCTGGACCGCGACAGCAGCGATCCGGTGCAACTGCCCGGCGGCCGCAGCATGCCGCAGCCCGAATTCCGCGCCGCGCTGGACCGCCTGCGCGAAGCCGGCGCAGGCGGCGCCATCGAGGGGCTCGGCCTGCTGGCCAGCACGCTGATCCGCGCCCGCCCGACCGATGCGCAGGGCAATGCCATCGCGGTGGACCTGCCGAAGCTGCTGGAGGATGCGCTGCCGCTCGCGACGCAGCGCCCGGAAGCCGCGGCAAAGGACCCGCCGGCGCCCCCGCCCCCCGTGGAAGGAGCCTCGCCATGATGCGCCCCGCCCCGCTGCTCGCGGCCCTGGCACTGCTGGCGGCCTGCGCGCCCACCGGCACCCAGCCCGAAACCCGCTCGCCGGCCGCCATCCTGCGGCTCGACCGGATGAAGGACATGGATGCGCGGCGCGACTGGACGGCGCTGGCCGCGACCGACCCCGGCGCCTGCAGCGGCCCCAACGATGCCGTCTGCGGCGAAAGCCAGGCGCTGCGCGCGCGCGGCTGCCGCATGCTGGCCGAGGCCGCCACCAGCGCCGCCACCAAGCGCCCGCAGCTGGATTGCGCCGTCGAGGCCGGGCGCGCCGCGCTGGCCGCCAGCGCCGCCACCCCGCCGGCCGAGCGCGATGCCTGGCGCGAGGCGCTGGCCTGGTCGCTGTTCCAGCGCCGGCAGATCCAGCCCCGCGCCGCGCTGTGCCCGGATAATGCGGCGCTGCGGCAGGAGGCCGATGCGCTGGGCGGCGCGCTGCCCGATGCCCGCTTCCTGGCCGCCAGCGCGCGGCTGAGCGATGTGGTGGAGGGCTGCGGCGCCCCCGCCGCCGCCTGCACCAATTTGTCCGAAGCGCGCAGGTTGCTCACCCCCGCCCCCGCGGGCAATGCGCCATGGACGGCGCTGGCCGCCGCGGTGGCCAGCGAGAGCCGGAGCCGCCAATGTCGCTGACCCTCACCGACGCGGCCGCGGCCGACGCCGCCCTGGCGCGGCGCCTGCCGCGCAGCTTCCGCTACATGCAGCCGATGCAGCGCGGCGACGATGTGCGCCGCCTGCAGGACATGCTGCGCCGCGCCGACCCGCAGGGCGCGGGGCGCGAGATCACCGTGATCGACGGGCTGTTCGGCCCGGCCATGCGCCGTGCCGTCATGGCCTTCCAGGCGCGTGCCGGGCTGCCGGATGTCGATGGCGTCTGCGGCCCCGATAGCTGGGCCGCGCTGTGGATGGCGCTGGATGCCGGCGGCATCGCCGCGCGCAGCGAAGGTGCCGCCGCGGCCGACCGCGCGGCGCTGGATGCGGCGGTGGCGCAAAGCCGGCGCGAGAACGGCGCGGGCGGCGTGCTGCTGCGCGCCCTGCCGGGTCTGAAGGTGTTCCACGCGGTGTTCGATGGCGGCAGCCGCTGGCGGCTGACGGCGCGCGGGGTGGAGGTGGAGGGCCGGCCGCTGGCCGGCCAGGCCGGCGGCACCCAGGCGGCGCAGAACGCCTTCGCCTGGTTCGGCCCGGAATTCCGCACCGCCGCCATCGCCAGCGAGGTGCCGATCGAATTGCTGGTGGCCACCGCCTGCACCGAGGTGCTGGGCAACACCCGCCGCTACGCCACGCGCGATGCCGCAATGCGCGCGGTGCGGGAGGAGCCGGGCTACATGAGCGACGACGCCACGCCGCACCGCGTCTCGCCCGGGCTGATGCAGACGCTGATCTCCACCGCGCAGCAGATGATGCCGGAGCTGCGCGTGACGCGCGACCTGCTGTTCGAGCCGCAGCACGCGATCCGCGCCGGGGCGCTGTATATCCGCTCGCAGGCGCCGCAGACGCGGCTCGATCCCCCGGCCGTCGCCTGCGCCTACAATGCCGGCGCGCTGTATCTGCAGACCGGGGCCACGAACCATTGGCGGATGCGCCAATACCCGATCGGCACGCCCGACCATGCCGACCGCTTCGTCATCTTCCTCAACCACATCTTCCGCCTGGTCGCGGCCGATGCGTCGCTGGTGGGCGCGGCGGAGGTGCCGAGCCTGTTCCGCATGATGAACGGCGGTTGAGGGCGGCGGCGATCAGCCGTTGAGCAGAGCGTCGATCGCGTCCTGGCCGAGGTCGGCGCCGGTGGAGTCCACGGTGCGCGCCTGCGTCGGCACAGCCACCGCCGGGCGCGCCGCGGCGGGTGGCGCGGGCATGATGGTCTCCAGCATCGATTCCACCTGCTGCAGGTGCTGGATGGCGCGGCGGATGCGCTGGCCGGTGACGTCCTGGAAGCTGCAGGCCTCGAAGATGGAGTTCACCCGCGCGGCGATGGCGGCGATGGCCGCCGCGTCCGTGGCGCCGCCGGCCACCCAGTCCTGGATCGCCTCGGCGGCTTCCATGATGGTGTTGGCGGCCTGCTCGGTGGCCTGCACCACGGCCTCCAGCTCCAGCCCGCTGTTGCGCGTGGCGGCTGCGGGCACCGCGACCAGGTGGCCGATCTGGTCGTGGATGCGCGCCAGTTCCCCGGCCAGCTTCGCCTCCGTCATGTCGGCCAGCTCGACGCTGGCATGCAGGTCGGCCGAGAGTTCGGACAGGCGGCGGTCGAGGAAGCCGCGCAGCGCGTCGATCCGCGGGTCGAGCTCGGCGCGCAGGGCGGCGCCGATGTCGAGGCTCTCGGGCGAAAGGGCGGCGGGCGCGTTCTGCATCGGCGCAGCATGACAGGCGGAGATTGACCGCCCGTTGACGGCGCGCCGGCCCTACCCGCGCTCGGTCACGCCGGTGGCGAAGCCGTCCACCAGCTCGTGAATGCGCGCGGGGTCGGATTGCTCCATCACGCGGCGGGCGAAGCGCGCGCAATCGCCGATGTCCAGCGCACGCACCGCCTGCTTCACGCGCGGGATGGCGCCGGCATTCATCGACAGGCAGCGGATGCCCAGGCCCAGCAGCAGTGGCACCAGCCGCGGGTTGCCGCCCATCTCGCCGCAGACGCTGACCGGCATGCGCAGCCGCAGCGCGGCCTCGGTGGCGAATTGCATCAGGCGCAGCACGGCCGGGTGCAGCGGATCGTACAGATGCGCCACCTCGGCATCGCCGCGATCGACGGCGAGGGTGTACATCGCGAGGTCATTGGTGCCGATGGCGAAGAAATCGGCCTCCAGCGCGATGGCGTCGGCGGCCAGCGCGGCGCCGGGCGTCTCGATCATGGCGCCGAGCTCGGGCAGCTTCTCGGGCAGCTTCTCGCCGCGGCGGCGCAGGCGGCGGGCGACGCGGTCGTAAATCTCGCGCGCCGACTTCACCTCCTCCGGCACCGTCACCATGGGCAGCAGCACCCGCACCGCGCCCTCGGGCGCGTGGGCGGCGACGCGCAGGATGGCGGCGAACTGCACTTCCAGCAGCTCCGGCCGCTTCAGCAGCATGCGGATGCCGCGCAGGCCGAGTGCCGGGTTGGCGCCGGCATGCGAGGGCTCGAAGCCCTGCGCCAGCGCCTCGATGTCCTTCTCGCCGCCCCAATCCAGCACGCGGATGGTGATGGGGTCGCCCGCCATGGCGTCCACGATCGGCTGGTAGGCCGCCACCTGCGCGTCCTCGTTGGGCAGGTCCTCGCGGTTCATGAACAGGAACTCGGTGCGCAGCAGGCCGATGCCCTGCGCGCCGGCCTGGGCGATCAGCGGCAACTCGGCCGGGATCTCCATGTTGGCCAGCAGCTCCACCTCCTCGCCATCGGTGGTGACGGAGGGCAGGCGGCGCAGCTTGCCCAGCCGCGCGCGTTCGCGGGCATGGGCGGCCAGCTGGTCCTTCGCGCTACCGAGGGTGGCGGCGGTGGGGTGCAGCGAAACCAGGCCCGCGCTGCCGTCCAGCACCATCGGGTCGCCACGGCGGGCGGCCTCGGTCAGGCCGGGCACGCCCAGCACGGCGGGGATGCCGAGGGCGCGCAGCATGATGGCGGTGTGGCCATCGGCGCCGCCCTCCTCGGTGGCCACGCCGGCGATGCGAGCGGGGTCCAGCAGCGCGGCGTCGGCGGGCGTCACCTCCTCGGCCACCAGGATGGCGCCCTCGGGCACGTCCTTGAAGCTGCGGAAGGGGTTCTGCGTCAGGTTGCGGGTCAGGCGGCGGGCGATCTCGCGCACCTCGCCGGCGCGGCGGCGCAGCCCGGCCTTGTCGTCGTCGCGCGCCGAGAGGATGACCTCGGCGATGGCTTCGGCCTCGTCCGCCACGGCGGTCTCGGCGCCGAGCAGCCCGGACTCGATGCGCTTGCGCGCGCCGCGGATCAGCCGCGAATCCCCCAGCATCAGGGCGTAGGCGTCCAGCAGCGGTTCAAGTTCCTGCTGCGCCTCCTCGGGCAGCACGCCGAGCCGGGCCTTGAGCTTGGCCACCTGCTTGCGGCTGGCGGCGACGGCGGCGGCCAGGCGATGGCGCTCGGCCTCCACCGCGCCGGCCTCGATGCTGCGGCGCGGCGCCTCGGCGGGGGGTTCGGTGGTGTCGAAGACCGGGCCGATGGCGATGCCGGGCGAAACCGGGATGCCACGGATCTGCACTTCCTTGGTGCCGCGCTTGGCGACGGCGCGGCGCTCGCCCGCCGGCCTGGCCTCGGGCTTCGGCTCAGGCTTCTCAGTCTTCATGGAAGCCGGCCTCGATCAGGCCGGCGATGGCGTCCAGGGCTTCCTTGGCGTCCCAGCCATCGGCCTCGACCAGGATTTCGCTGCCCTGCCCGGCGCCGAGCATCATCAGCCCCATGATCGAGCAGGCCGGCACCGTCTGCCCGTGGCGCGAGACATTGACGCAGGCCGAGAAGCGCTCGGCCACCGTCACCAGCTTGGCGGCGGCGCGGGCGTGCAGGCCGCGGCTGTTGGTGATGCGCAGCGTGCGCGACAGCGCGAGGCCCGAGGCCGCGCTGGCACAGCCCTCGGCCAGCGCCGCGGGCTGCGGCGCGGCCTTGGCTTCGCCGCCTTCATCGGGCCATTCGTTCATCGGCTTCCCCCCTCATGGCCCGGCGTCTTGGTGCCGTTCGGCGCCTTGCCATTGGCTGTCTTGGCCTCCGGGAAGTCGGCGGCGCTGGCCAGGTATTTGCGGCCGGCGGCGGTGGCATGGGCCACCGCCTCGGCCAGCGGCTCGGTGCCGCGCAGCTTCGCGAGCTTCACCAGCAGCGGCAGGTTCACCCCGGCGATGACCTCCACCGTGCGGTGGTCGCACAGCTGGAAGGCGAGGTTGCTGGGGGTGCCGCCCATGATGTCGGTCAGCACCACCACGCCATCCCCCTGGTCCACCTCGGCGATCGAGGCGCGGATATCCTCGCGCCGGGCCTCCAGCTTGTCCTCGGGGTAGATGCAGACGGTGGCAACGGCGCCCTGCGGCCCCACCACGTGTTCCATGGCAAGGCGCAGTTCCTCGGCAAGGCGGCCGTGGGTGACGAGCACAAGTCCGATCATGATGGGTGCGACAGGGCCTCCTGGCCCGCAAGGGGTAGGGCCGGGTCGGCTGCCTGCGGGCCCGGGGAGCGGTGCTGGATCACGTCCGTTTCGCGGCGCCCCATCTCCCGATGGATGCAATCCACGCGCCAGCCCTCGGCAGCAAGATGGGCCGCCAGGCGCTCCGCCACAAGCACGGAGCGATGGCGGCCGCCGGTGCAGCCGAAGGCGATGGTCAGATACTGTTTCCCATCGGCCACGTAGCGCGGCAACAGCAGCGCCAGCAGCCCCGTCATGCGATCCCAGAATGCGGGGAAATCGGGGTCGGCCTCGACGAAGGCGCCCACCGCCGCATCACGCCCGGTCAGCGGCCGCAGCGTGGGCGTGTAGTGCGGGTTGCGCAGGAAGCGCACGTCGAACACCAGATCGGCCTCGCGCGGCAGGCCGTGGGGAAAGCCGAAGGAGACGATGCCGATGGCCAGCCCGCCGGCGCCGTCGGGCCGGAAGCGCTGGTCGATCAGCCGGCGCAGCTCCGGCAGTGGCAGGTCGGAGGTGTCGATCACGAGGTCGGCGGCGTCGCGCAGCGGGGCGAGCAGCGCGGCCTCCTGCGCGATGCCCTCGCTGACGCGGTGGCCCAGCGGCCCGCCCGGGGCCAGCGGGTGGCGGCGCCGGGTTTCCGAGAAGCGACGCAGCAGCACCGCCTCCTCCGCGGTGGCGAACAGCAGCGAGGCGGTGATGTCGGGCCGGTCGTGCAGCCCCTGCAGCGCCTGCAACACCTCGGCTGCGCGGAAGCCGCGGCTGCGGGCATCGACGCCGATGGCCAGCGGCGTGGCGCCATCGCCCACCAGCTCTGGCAGGATGGTCAGCGGCGGGTTGTCCACCGTCTCGTAGCCGAGGTCCTCCAGCGTGCGCAGGATGGAGGCCTTGCCGGCGCCCGACAGGCCGGTGACGAGCAGCACGGGGCGCTTCGGCGGGGGCGCGTCCATCAAAGGTCGCGCCGCGGGGCGGCATCGGGGGCATCCAGCGCCCCGGCCGCAAGCGCGGCCCGGCCGCTGACCACATCCAGCGCCAGCGCCACCTTGTCGGGGGCCGAGGCCTCGTGCCCCTGCAGCGCGATGCGCGGCAGGCTGTGGCCCAGCGCCTCGAAGCGCGCGGCCTCCGGCAGGCGGGGCGGGCGCGCCGCATCGGGCAGCAGCGCCACCACCAGACGCAGCCGGGCGGGGGCGGCATAGGGCAGGTTCTGCATCAGGCCGAGGCCGCGCACCTCGAGCATCCCGGCCAGCGGCCCGGGCGGGGCGGCCTGCAGGCCGAGCGCATCGGCGGTGACCTCCACCTGGTCGTCGGCCACCAGATCCCAGCCGCGGCCCATCAGCCGCAGCACGAGATCCGACTTGCCGGCGCCCGAAGGCCCCATAATCAACACGCCGTCGCCGGAGCGCGCGGCGCAGGACGCATGCAGCGGCATCCCTGGGCCTCTCTGAACGGGGGGCAACATGTCAGAAAGGTGGGGCGGGGAGAAGGGCGGCGATTCCCCCCCCCTCCGGCCGCGTCCCGGTTGCCTCGCGGCGGGGCGCCTGCCAGCTTTCCACCATGCAACCCACACGCACGACCATCGAACAGGCAGCGATCCGCATCGCGCCGCATATCCGCCGCACGCCGGTGCTGCGGCTCGGTGCAACGGATCTCGGGCTCGGCCTCGCGCTGACGCTCAAGCTGGAACTGCTGCAGGTCACGGGCTCCTTCAAGCCGCGGGGCGCCTTCAACCGCATGCTGCTCGGCCCGGTGCCGCCGGCGGGGGTGGTGACGGCCTCGGGCGGCAACCACGGCGCGGCGGTGGCGCATGTGGCGCAGGCCCTCGGCCATGCCGCGGAGGTGTTCTGCCCGCTGCCCACGCCCGCGGCCAAGACGGATCGGATCGAGGCCTCGGGTGCGAGGCTGCACCGCATCGGCGCCGCCTATGACGAGGCGCGCCTGGCCAGCGAGGCGCGGGCCGCCGAGACCGGGGCCATGGTGGTCCACGCCTATGACCAGCCGGAGGTGCTGGCCGGCCAGGGCACGGTGGGGCTGGAGCTGGAGCAGGACGCCCCGGAGGCGACGCATGTGCTGGTGGCCACCGGCGGCGGCGGGCTGATCGGCGGCATCGCCGGCTGGTATGCCGGCACTGGGCCCCAGGTGATCAGCGTGGAGCCCGAGGCCTGCCCCACTTTGGCGACGGCGTTGCGCGAGGGGCGGCCGGTGCCCTGCCCGGTGGGCGGCGTCGCGGCCGACAGCCTGGGCGCGCGGCAGGTGGGCGCGCTGATGTTCGCGGTGGCGCAGCAGCATGTGGCGCAGGCGGTGCTGGTGCCCGATGACGCCATCCGCGCGGCGCAGCGACTGCTGTGGCAGCGGCTGCGGCTGGTGGCGGAACCCGGCGGCGCGGCCGCTCTCGCAGCGCTGCTATGCGGGCGGTTCGTGCCGCCGGCCGGCGCGCGCGTCGCGGTGGTGGTGTGCGGCGCCAATGCCGACCCTGCGACGGTGACCGGGTAGGCTACGCCACCGGGTCGACCGGCCTGGCGGGCACGCCGGCGGCCTCGATGGCGGCGCCGGCCTCGAACAGCAGGTCCTCGCGGTAGCGCCCGGCCAGCAGCTGCACGCCCACCGGCACGCGGCCGACGAGGCCGGTGGTGACGGTGAGGCCCGGCAGGCCCATCAGCGGCAGGCCCACCTGCGTCAACTGCGCCTCCATGATGCGGCGGAAGGCGGCGGGGCCCTCGACATCCTCCTGGTCGCGGAAGGGCAGCTCACCCGAGACGGGCGTGATGGCCACCGGGAAGCGCTCGAAGAACTGCATCCAGAGCCGCACGAAATGGCTGCGCTTCTGCAGCCCATCCATGAAGGCGTTGAGATCGGGGTTGGGGCAGAGCGCCTCCATCTCGCCGAACACGAACAGCGCGTCGGCATCGCCCTCCTGGTGCAGTGCCGCATTCAGGCCGCGGCGGCTTTCCGCCAGCCACAGCATGGCCTGCAGCGCCGCTGGCTCGCGCAGCGGCGGGCAGGGGGCTTCCTCCACCGTCCAGCCGGCATCCTGAAGCCGCCGCGCGGCGTCGCGCAGCGCGGCCTCCACCGCCGGCACCACCGCCATGCCGTCCGGGTTGATGCACAGCGCCGCGTGCTTCGGCGCGGGCGGGCCCTGCATCGGCGCATCCACCCACCAGGGGTCGCGGATGTCGCGCGCCGCCATGGCGCCGAAGCCCAGCTTCACATCGGCGATGCTGCGCGCGATGGGGCCGCTCACGGCCATCAGCTGCCCGCCGACATGGCGTTCCGCGCCCGAGGCGTTCCACACCGCGATTCGCCCGAGCGTGGGCCGCAGCCCGTGCACGCCGCAGGCATAGGCGGGGTAGCGGATGGAGCCGCCGATATCCGTGCCGTGCCCGATGGCGCCGATGCCCGCCGCCACGCCCGCCGCGGCACCACCCGAGGAGCCGCCCGGGGTGATGCCGGGGTCGCGCGGGTTCTTCGTGTGGCCATGCAGGCCGTTGCGGCAGAACCAGCGCAGCGAGAAGGCCGGCGTGTTGGTGCGGCCGAGCAGCACGGCGCCGGCGCGGCGGAGGTTGGCCACCACCGGGTTGTCCTGCGCCGCCACCAGGTCCTTCTGGATTCGCAGGCCGTTGGTGGTGGCATGGCCGGCCTGGTCCACATTCACCTTGATGGTGACGGGCACGCCGGCCAGCGGCCCCGCATCCTCGCCGCGCGCGATCATCGCATCCACCTCGGCCGCCTGCGCCAGCACCTCGGCTGGCCGATGCTCCACCACGGCGTTGATCGCGGGGTTGGCCGCATCGAGCCGCGCCAGCGCATCATGCGCCACCTCGGTGGCACTCGCCCGGCGCCCGCGCACCAGCGCCGCGATCTCGGTGGCCTGCAGGCGCCAGAACTCGCTCATCGGCGCGGTCTCCTTAGGGGGTCAGCGGCGGGTGAAGTCGGGTGGGCGCTTCTCGAGGAAGGCGGCGCGCCCCTCGGCGTGGTCGGCGCTGAGGAAGCACAGCGTCTGCCAATCACGCTCGCGTTCCAGCGCGGCGTCCAGGCCCTCGGCCAGCATGCGCTTGGTCAGCGCGATGGGCAGCGGCGCCTGCGCGGCGAGGCCCTGGGCAAGGTCCATCGCCACGGCCAGCGCCGTGCCGGCCGGCACCAGCCGATCGACGAGGCCGATGCGCGCGGCCTCCGGCGCATCCAGCGGGGTGGCATAGAGGAACATCTGGCGCGCGCGCGCCGTGCCGATGCGCGCGAGCAGGGTAAAGGGCAGGCCGAGATCGGGCATCAGCCCCACCTTGCCGAAGCCGGCCATGAAGCGCGCATCCGCGGCCGCCACGATGGTGTCGCAGGCGCAGGCCATGGACAGGCCGGCGCCGACGCACCAGCCCTCCACCGCGGCGACGATCGGCAGCCGCCCGCCCACCATCAGTCGGATCAGGCGGTGGGTGCGGCGCATGCGCTCGCGCCCCTCGGCGGCGTCGCGCACATCCATGCCCGAGATGTCGCCGCCCGAGCAGAAGTTTTCGCCTGTTCCGGTCAGCACCAGGGCGCGAAGGCCCGCATCGCCTTGCGCGGCCTCCAACGCCTCGAAGAGTTGTTCCCGAATCGGAATGGCCAGGGCATTGCGCCGCTCGGGATAATCGAGGGTCAGCGCCAGCACCGCGCCGGCGCGCTCGGCCAGGACCCTCATGCGGGCAGGTGCAGCGTCGCAGCGGTCTTCGCCTGCACCTCCGCGGCCGTGATGCCGGGCGCGAGGTCGGCCAGGCGAAAGCCGAGGCCGGGCACCACGTCGATCACCGCGAGGTTGGTATAGATGCGCTCCACCACGCCGCCCGCGGTCAGCGGGTAGACGCAGCGCTCGACCAGCTTGGGCGTGCCGTCCTTCGTGGTGTGCTCGGACACCACCCACACCCGCTTCGCACCCGCCGCGAGGTCCATCGCGCCGCCGACTGCCGGCGCGCTGTCATTGTCGCTGGTCGCCCAATTGGCGAGGTCGCCGGTCTGCGACACCTCGAAGGCGCCGAGCACGCACAGGTCGATATGCCCGCCACGGATCATCGCGAAGCTGTCGGCGTGGTGGAAGAAGCTGCCGCCCGCGCGCAGCGTCACATGCTGCTTGCCGGCATTCTCGAGCCAGGCATTCACCTCGCCGGGTGCGGGCGCGGGACCCATGCCGAGGATGCCGTTCTCGGAATGCAGGATCACCTCGCGCTCGGCCGGCACATGCTCGGCGACCATGGTCGGGATGCCGATGCCGAGATTGACGAACCAGCCCTCGGGGATGTCCTGGGCCACGCGCGCGGCCATCTGCGTCCGGTTCCACATGGTCTCAGCTCCAGGGCGGGCCGCGGCGCACATGCACGACGCGGTTCACGAAGATGCCGGGGGTGTGCACGCTGTTCGGCGGGATCTCGCCGAGTTCGCGCAGGTGGTGCACCTGTGCGATGCTCAGCGCGGCGGCGGTGGCCATCACCGGGTTGAAGTTGCGCCCGGCCTCGCGGAATGTGAGGTTGCCCCAGCGATCGGCCTCCCACGCCTCGACCAGCGCGACATCGCCGCGCAGCGCCAGCTCCATCACATGCGGCCGGCCGTCGAAGTCGCGCGTTTCCTTGCCCTGTGCGAGGCGCGTGCCCGCCCCGGTGGGCGTGAAGAAGGCGGGGATGCCCGCGCCCGCCGCGCGCAGCCGCTCGGCCAGCGTGCCCTGCGGCACGATCTCGAGCTCAAGCTTCCCGGCGCGATACAGCTCCTCGAACACCACGGAGCCGGCGGAACGCGGGTAGGAGCAGATGATCTTCCGCACCCGCCCGGCCGCCATCAGCTTCGCGAGGCCCACCTGCCCCGCGCCGGCATTGTTCGCCACCACGGTCAGGTCGCGCGCGCCCTGCTCGATCAGCCCCTCGATCAGCTCCAGTGGCTGGCCGACCGTGCCGAAGCCGCCCATCAGCACGGTCGCGCCGTCGCGCACGCCGGACAGCGCCTCGGCGATGCTCTGGACGATCTTGTTGATCATGCGCTGCGGGCCCTCCGTCGCGCCCGATCTACCGGCGTGCCGGCGGATGGTCCAGGGGGAGTGGCATCGGGCGTGGCCTCGCGCGTGGCATCGCGATAGCGTGGTGCGGGAAGGAGCGCCGCCATGGCTGCCTGCGCCGCGACAAGCCCGGCGATCGCGCTGGTCGGTGCCGTGGCGGGGGCCATGGCGCCGCCGCCGCCTTGCCTGCCGCCCGAAACGCCGCTCGGTGAGGCGATCGCCGCGATGGGTGCGGCGCGTGCCTCCTGCGTGCTGGCAGTGGATGGCGATGGCCGGCCGTGCGGCATGCTGACCGAGCAGGATGTGGCGCGCCGCGTGGTGTTCCGCCTGCCGCAGGATGCGCCGCTCGCTGCGGCGACCAGCACGCCGGTCATCGCCTGCGCGGCGGGCGAAGGGCTGTGGCGCGCGGTGGCGCTGCTGCGCGCGCACCGGCTGCGGCACCTGCCGGTGCTGGATGCGGCGGGGCGCTGCATCGGCCTGCTGCATCGGGCGGAGGCGCTGGCCGCCGTCTCGGGCCGCATGCTGACGCATCTCGATGCGCTGTCGGGCGATGATGCGGGGGTGAAGCGCGCCCAGGCCGGCGTCGCGGCGGCGCTGCTGGATGAAGGGCTGGCGGCCGGCGAGGTGGTGGCGCTGGTGAACGGCATCAACCTCGATCTGCATCGCCGGCTGCTGGCGCGCGCCCTGGCGGAGGCGCCGCCGCCGCCGGTGCCCTTCGCGCTGCTGGTGATGGGCAGCCTCGGCCGTGGCGAATCGCTGCTGGCGCCGGACCAGGACAATGGCTGGATCCTGGACGACTACCCCGATGCCGAGCACGAAGCAGTGGATGCCTGGTGCCGCCCGGTGGCGGAGCGCTTCAACGCCGCGCTGGATGCGGCGGGCTTCGTCTTCTGCCCGGGCGGCGTGATGGCGCGCAACCCGCTGTGGCGCAAGACGCGCCGGCAATGGGCCGCGCAATTCGAGGGCTGGGCGCAGCGGCGGCGCGGCGCGGGGCTGCTGTTCGCCGACATCTTCCTGGATTTCCGTGTCGCCGAGGGCGAGCCCGCCTGGGGCGAGGCGCTGCGCCGCGCGGTGGCGCAGGTGCTGGCGGCGCAGCCCGCCATGCTGGCCGCGCTGGCTGCGCAGAACAGCCGCCTCACCGTGGGGCTGACGCTGTTCGGCGGCTTCGCGGATGACGAGCCAGGGCCGGGCACGCGCACCGACCTCAAGCTGCATGGGCTGATGCCGCTGGTGGCGGCGGCGCGGCTGGCGGCGCTTTCGGCCGGGGTGCAGGCCACCGGCACGGCGGAACGGCTGGCGAGCCTGGCCGCGCTCGGCCAACTGGGTGCGAACGAGGCCGCACGGCTCCAGGCCGGCTTCGCCACGCTGCTCGACATCGTGCTGCGACAGCAACTGGCCGACCACGCGGCGGGCCTGCCGCCGGGCAACCTCGTGGACACCGCGGCGCTGCCCGCGCCGCAGCGCGAGGCGCTGCGCGATGCGCTGCGCGCCGCGCGGCGCTTCGCCGGCGCCACCTTCGCGGGCTTCACCGGGCGGCTGTGGTGAGCGCCTCAGAAATGCGCCGCGCCCGCGGCGATGCCCTGGCGCATGCCGGCGCGCGCCGCGATCTCGGGCAGTTCGTCGATGCCGCTCGCCGTCACGCGCCCCAGCAGGTGCAGCCACAGCGCCGCGGTGGCGCGTGCATCGCTCAGCGCGCGGTGCCGCCCCTCGATGACGATGCCAAGCCGCCCGCACAGCCCGTCGAGCGAGACATCCGCCTCGCGCGGCTCCAGCCAGCGCGCCAGCAGCATGGAGCACAGCATGGGGTTGTGGATCGGCGCCGCGCCCAGCCGCTCGGCGGCGGTCAGCACGGTGCGGTCGAAGGCGGCGTTGTGCGCCACCAGCACCGCGTCGTCGGCGAAGGCGGCGAAGGCGGCGAGGGCATCGGCGACGCCAGGCGCATCCACCACCATGGCATCGGTGATGCCGTGGAAACGGGTGGAGGTGGCGGGAATGGCGCGGCCCGGATGCACCAGCGTGGTGAAGCAGGCGCTCTCCTGCCCGGCCTCCAGCCGCACCGCGCCGATCTGCACCAGCCGGTCGGCGCCGCTGGGATGCAGGCCGGTGGTCTCCAGGTCGAACACCACGTAGCGCTGCGCCAGCACCGGGCCGGGCGGCGGCGCGCACCAGCGATCCGGCAGCTCTGCCCGCGGCGCTGCCCAGCGCGCCAGCAACCCGCGTAGGCCCGCCGGCCAGGATCCTGCCATGGATGACAGCATGGCACGGTTGCACGCCCCCCGGCGAGCGGCGCAGGCTGCTGCAGCAAGGACAGACGCGCAGAGGCGCGCGGGGCACAGGGAAGGCGGGCATGGAAGGCAGTGGCGTGGCGGGTGGCGGCTATGATGCGGCCTATGCGGCGTGGCAGGCCGACCCGCAGGCCTATTGGGCAAGCGCGGCCCGGGCGATCGACTGGGACGTGCCGCCGACGCGCGCCTTCGATGCCACGCTCGGCGTCTATGGCCGCTGGTTTCCCGATGGTCGGCTCAACACCTGCCACAACGCGGTGGACCGCCACGTGCTGGCCGGGCGCGGCGCGCAGCCGGCGCTGATCTGGGACAGCCCGATCACCGGCCGGCACGCGACCATCACCTATGCCGAGCTGCAGGACCGCACGGCGCGCATCGCCGGCGCCCTGGCCGAAGCCGGCGTGCGGGCGGGCGAGCGCGTCATCATCTACATGCCGATGGTGCCGGAGGCGGCCATCGCCATGCTGGCCTGCGCGCGGCTCGGCGCCGTGCATTCGGTGGTGTTCGGCGGCTTCGCGGCGGCGGAACTCGCGGCGCGCATCGCCGATGCGAAGCCGCGCGCCATCATCTCGGCCAGCTGCGGGCTGGAGCCCGGGCGGCTGGTGAAATACAAGCCGCTGCTGGATGCCGCCATCGCGCTGTCGCCGCACAAGCCGGATGCGGTGTTCATCCTGCAGCGGCCCGAGCATGTCTGCGACCTGACGCCCGGGCGCGACCAGGATTTGCTGCTGGCCGAGGCCAATGCCGCGCCGCACCCCTGCGTCAGCGTCGCCGCCACCGACCCGCTATATATCCTCTACACCAGCGGCACGACGGGCAGCCCGAAGGGCATCCTGCGCGACAATGGCGGGCATGCGGTGGCGCTGCAGCATTCCATGGCGATGGTCTATGGCTGCGGCCCTGGCGACGTGTTCTGGGCGGCGTCCGATGTGGGCTGGGTGGTGGGGCATTCCTACATCGTCTATGCGCCGCTGCTCGCGGGCTGCACGACGGTGATGTACGAGGGCAAGCCGGTCGGCACGCCCGATGCCGGCGCCTTCTGGCGCGTTTGCGCGCAGCACCAGGTGAAGATCCTCTTCACCGCGCCCACCGCGATCCGCGCCATCAAGAAGGAGGATCCCCGTGGCGAGAAGCTGGCCGGCTACGACCTGACCAGCCTGGCCGCGCTGTACCTCGCCGGCGAGCGGTGCGACCCCGACACCGCGGTCTGGGCGGCCGAGTTGCTGCGCAAGCCGGTGGTGGACCATTGGTGGCAGACCGAGACAGGCTGGGCCATCACCGGCGGCTTCCGCGGCTTGGGCCTGTTCCCGATGCGCCCGGGCTCCGGCGGCAAGGCCTCGCCGGGCTTCGATCTGCGCGTGCTGGACGAGGCGGGGCAGGAGGTGCCGCGCGGGCAGATCGGCACGCTGGCGGTGAAGCTGCCGCTGCCGCCTTCCTGCCTGCCGACGCTGTGGCAGGCCGATGCGCGCTTCCGCGAGGCCTATCTCGAGACCTTCCCCGGCCACTACAACACCTCCGACGCCGGCATGGTGGATGCCGAGGGTTACGTGTGGGTGATGAGCCGCACCGACGACATCATCAACGTCGCCGGCCACCGGCTTTCCACCGGCGCGATGGAGGAGGTGCTCAGCGCGCATCCCGATGTCGCCGAATGCGCGGTGGTGGGGATGAAGGATTCGCTGAAGGGCCAGGTGCCGCTGGGCCTCGTCGTACTGAAATCCGGCGTGACGCGCGGCGAGGCCGACATCGCGCGCGACCTGGTGGCGATGGTGCGCGAGCGCATCGGCCCCGTCGCGGCCTTCCGCGAGGCGCGCGTGGTGCAGCGGCTGCCCAAGACGCGCTCCGGCAAGATCCTGCGCGCGACGATCCGCAAGATCGCGGATGGCGAGGCCTATGCCGTGCCGCCCACCATTGACGACCCGGTGATCCTGGAAGAAATCGCGCAGGTGATGCGCGAGGCGGAGAGCTGACCATGCCCGATGGCACCACACCCTTGCTGCTGCGGCAGGATGCCGGGGCTGGCGTTGCGCGCCTCACGCTCAACCGGCCGGCGGCGCGCAACAGCCTGTCCTTCGCCATGCTGGGCGCCCTGCAGGCGGCGCTGGCCGAGATCGCGGCCGATCCGGCGGTGCGCGTGGTGGTGCTGGGCGCCGCGGGCCCGGTGTTCTGCGCCGGGCATGATTTGCGCGAGATCACCGCGCATCGCGCCGATGCCGATGGCGGGCGCGACTTCTTCGATGCCGCGATGCGGCGCTGTGCGGCGGTAATGCAGGCCATCGTGGCGCTGCCGCAGCCGGTGATCGCCGAGGTGCAGGGCGTGGCGACGGCCGCCGGGTGCCAGCTTGTCGCCACCTGCGACCTGGCGGTGGCCAGCGAGGCGGCGAAGTTCTGCACGCCGGGCGTCGATATCGGCCTGTTCTGCTCGACCCCGGCCGTCGCACTCTCGCGCGCCGTGGCGGCCAAGCCGGCGATGGAGATGCTGCTGACCGGCGCCATGGTCTCGGCGCACCAGGCGCAGCGCATCGCCCTGGTGAACCGCGTGGTGGCGGCCGATGTGCTGGCCGAGGAGACGGCCGCGCTGGCGGCGCAGATCGCCGCGCGCAGCGCCCACACCGTGCGGCTCGGCAAGGCGGCCTTCCACGCGCAGCGCGGCCTGCCCCTGGCCGAGGCCTATGCGCAATGCGCCGCGGTGATGACCTGCAACCTGATGGCGGAGGATGCCATCGAGGGCATCGGCGCCTTCCTCGACAAGCGCAAGCCGGTCTGGCACGACCGTTAGGACAACGACACGATGGCTGCTTCCGACTACGACGCCCTGCCGCGCCAGCCGGCCAACCACCAGCCGCTGACGCCGCTGCTGTTCCTGGAACGCGCGGCCACGGTGTTCCCGCGCCACACCGCCGTGGTGCATGGCGCGATCCGCCGCGACTACGCCGAACTGCGCGCGCGCTGCGTGCAGCTGGCCGATGCGCTGGCGCAACGCGGCGTGGTGCGCGGCGACACCGTGGCGGCGCTGCTGCCGAACATCCCGCAGATGCTGGAATGCCACTACGGCGTGCCGATGACGGGTGCCGTGCTGAACACGCTGAACACGCGCCTCGATGCCGCCACCATCGCCTATTGCCTCGACCACGGGGCGGCGAAGGTGCTGGTGGTGGACCGCGAACTCGTGCCGCTGGCGCGCATGGCGCTGACGCAATGCGCCGTGCGCCCGCTGCTGATCGAGGTGGATGACGCGGAGGCCAGCCCGGCCGCACGCGCCAACCGCCTGGAGGGTGCCACCGACTACGAGGCCTTCCTCGCCACGGGTCGAGCCGACTTCGTGTGGCCGCTGCCCGGCGACGAATGGGATGCGATCGCGCTGAACTACACCAGCGGCACCACGGGGCGGCCGAAGGGCGTGGTGTATCACCATCGCGGCGCGCAGCTTCTGGCCATCGGCAACGTGCTCAGCGCGGGCATGGGCAAGCACCCGGTCTATCTGTGGACGCTGCCGATGTTCCACTGCAACGGCTGGTGCTTCCCCTGGACCGTCACCGCCCAGGCCGGCACGCATGTATGCCTGCGCGCGGTGCGCGGCGCCGACATGTGGCGGCTGATGGCGGGCGAGGGGGTGACGCATATGTGCGGCGCGCCCATCGTGATGTCGACGCTGCTGGCCACGCCCGCGGCCGAGAAGGCCGCGCTGCCGCATCAGGTGCAGTTCGTCGTCGCCGGCGCGCCGCCGCCGGCCGCCGTGCTGGGCGCGATGCGCGAGGCGGGCTTCGCCGTCTGCCATGTCTACGGCCTGACGGAATGCTACGGCCCCTCGGTGGTGAACGAGTGGAACAGCGACTGGGATGCCCAGCCGCCGGCCGAGCAGGCAGCGCTGATGGCGCGCCAGGGCGTGCGCTACATCGCGCTGGAGGGCCTGTGCGTGATGGACCCGGAAAGCATGGCGCCGCTGCCCACCGACGGCACCTCGATGGGCGAGGTGATGATGCGCGGCAATGTGGTGATGAAGGGCTACCTGAAGGATGCCGAGGCCACGGCCAAGGCCTTCGCCGGCGGCTGGTTCCACACCGGCGACCTCGCCGTGACCTATCCGGATGGCTACATCCAGCTGAAGGACCGCTCGAAGGACATCATCATCTCGGGCGGGGAGAACATCTCCTCGATCGAGGTCGAGGACGCGCTGTACAAGCACCCCGCCGTGGCGGTCGCGGCCGTGGTGGCGAAGCCGGATGCGAAATGGGGCGAGACGCCCTGCGCCTTCATCGAGCTCAAGCCCGGCATGGCGGCGACGGCGGAGGAGCTGATCGGCTGGTGCCGGCAGCACCTCGCCGGCTTCAAGGTGCCGCGCGAGATCGTCTTCGCCGAGTTGCCCAAGACCAGCACCGGCAAGATCCAGAAGCACGTGCTGCGCAGCAAGGCGCGCGAGGGCGTGTAGTTTCCGCTTGCGGCGCGGCATCGCGCCCAGGCAGACTCAGCGCAGTCGTCAACAACCGAAAGGAGGTGATCCAGTGTCTCATGGAATGCAGGCTTGTGTCCCCGCGGCCCGGATCATCGCCCACGCCAGCGCGACGGCGAGTCACTAGGCACATCGCGGGCGGCACTGCCCCCGGATCTCCATGGAGGGCCTCGCGGAGCGATCCGCGGGGCCCTTGATGTTTTATACCAACGGTCGATTGCATCGACTCGTTGGTATTCTTTTTGTGCCCTCATGTGGCGGGCGCGGCCTCCGGCCGCTTGCCTCGCGCCACTCGGCGCGGCGGCCATCCGGCCGCAGGTCAGGACGCCATGCCGCTGATATCAGCCGCCTATCTCAGCCGCTGGCCAGCGCCTCGGGCTGGCCGGCGCGTGCCAGCCAGCCATGGATGGCCCGCGTCAGCGCGCGCGCCACCTTGGCGCGGTGCTCGGGCCGGCGCAGCGCCGTCTCGTCCTGCGCGTTCGACAGGAAGCCCATCTCGACCAGCACGGAGGGAATCTCCGGCGCCTTCAGCACCACGAAGCCGGCCTGGCGGTGCGTGTTGGGCAGCAGCGGCACGTCATCGCCCAGCTCGTCCACCACCAGCCGCGCCATGCGCGCGCTGCCGGCCCGTGTCTCGGCGCGCATCAGCGACAGCAGGATGGCCTGCACCTCCGGCGGCACCGAGGGCAGGCGCAGCCCGCCGGCGCGGTCAGCCAGGTTCTCGCGCCGCGCCAGCGCCATGGACAGCGCATCGCTGCCCTCGCCCAGCGTGTAGACGCTGGCGCCGCGCGCGCCCGGCGCGCTGTCGGCATGCAGGGAGACGAACAGCGCGGCCTCGCGCCGGCGTGCGAATTCCACGCGCTCGCCCAGCGGCACGAAGCGGTCCGTGCTGCGCGTCATCGCAACACGGCAGCGCCCGCCGGATTCCAGTTGTCGGCGCAGCTCCTCCGCCGCGGCCAGCACGATTCGCTTCTCCTGCGTGCCCTGGCCGCCGATCGTTCCCGGGTCCCGCCCGCCATGGCCGGGGTCGAGCACCACGAGCGGCAGGGACAGCGCGGGCTGGGCGCGGGCGCGGCCGCCCTCGGCCAGGGCCTGGCTGCTGGCGGCGGCGCGGCGGAACGCGGTGGCGGGGCCGGGCGCCACCTCGATGGTCAGCCGGCCGCCGGCCTCGCTGGCGCGCTGCAGCGCCACGGGGCCTGCGAGGTCGAGCACCAGGCGCCCCTCCTCGTAGCGCCCGCCGCGGACCGGGCCGGCGGCGGGCAGGCGCGCGGCGGCGCGCCAGGGACGGCCTGGCAGTTCCAGGATCAGCCGGGCCGGCTGCTCGGCGGCCAGCAGGCGCCAGCGCGCGCCGGCGGGCAGCACCAGCACCAGCCGCGCCGCGTTGCCCTGGGCCGTCAGCGTCGCCTCGGTGACGGTGGCCTGGGCGCGCGGCGGCAGTGCGGCAAAGCCGGCCAACAGCCCCGCCATGGCGCGGCGTCCGAGCATGGTTGCTTCAAATACCCCCTCGGGCGCCGCCCCCGCGGTGCCCTTGGCGAAGAAATACCACGCCAGGACCGGCACTTGCCACAGAAGCTTGCAAGCGCGTCTCAACTTCCTGGTGTGCTGAGCCCGGGTGGTGCCCGGGGCGCCTTGTGGAGCGATGCTGGGGGGCCTATGGTGCGGCGCCCCGGTGGCGACCGCTGCCGGCTGGGTTCTTCGTGTTCGCGTGGCCGCCGGGCCCCGCATCGCCCCGCGATTCGCGGCCGGCGGTGGCCCCGGGAACCAAGGCCTTCAGTCCTGGCATGGGTGTCGGGTTGCCCCGCCCCGCGTTTCGCCAGGTGCCGCGACGCCACCCCTGCCGGTGCGGGAGCGCGCGCGCGATCATCCCGTTCCGTTCCTTGGGCGTGGATGCGTCCCGTGCGCCCGCCGCCCGCCCGTTGCGCCTGCGACCGGCGCCCCGCCATAGGATGTCCCCACCGGGACCGCTCCAGGGGTGCGCCGTGCGAAGGGTGTCCGGGGCATCGCGAGGCGCGCCCGCCGGGATCGACCGGCCAGGGGAGTCACACCCCATGGCGGCGTCGGCCCAAAGAACCCACAGGGCCGCGCGCAGGCGCGTGCCCGCCGCGATGAGGACCGGATCGCCGCCGCATGGAGACTTCCAAGCCGCCGCTCCGCTTCGTCACGGGCCTTCCCACCCCAGATCGCCGCCGCGCGGCCCCAGGGAACACCCTGGCATCGCGTGGCGCGGAGTTCCCCATCCCATGACCAAGCGCATGCTGATCGACGCATCCCACCCCGAAGAGACACGGGTGGTGGTGCTGGACGGCAACCGTCTCGAAGCCTTCGACATCGAAAGCGCCAACCGCAAGCCGCTCAAGGGCAACATCTACCTGGCCCGCGTGGTGCGGGTGGAGCCCAGCCTGCAGGCCGCCTTCGTGGAATACGGCGGCAACCGCCACGGCTTCCTGGCCTTCGGCGAGATCCACCCCGACTACTACCAGCTGCCCGTCGCCGACCGGCAGCGCCTGATCGAGATGCAGCAGGCCGAGGCGCGCGAGGAGCGCGAGCGCGAGGAGGCTGAGGACGCCGCCCGCGCCGGCGACCACAGCCTGCAGGCCGCGCTGGACCAGGCCGCGGCCGCGCGCGCGGCCGAACCGGATGGCGAGCCCGATGCCCCCCCGGCCGATGTCGCCGCGCTGGAAGCCGAGGCCGCCGAGGCCACCGTGCCGCATGAGGGCGTCGCAGTGCCGGAAGATGGCAGCGGCGCCGATGCCGCGGCCGAGGCCGCCGAGGATGCGCGCGACGCCGAGGATGCGCGCGTGGCGCGCGAGGCCGAGGCCGCCGACGCTGCGGCGCAGGACGCCGCCGATCACGGGGGCGACCACGGGGGCGATAACGGCGCCGATGTGGAGAGTGTCGGCAACGCCGATGCCCCCCCGCCCGAGACGGTGGGCGGCAGCACCGAGGACGAGGCGCGCGAACGCCGGATCCCGCCCCGCTTCATGCGCCACTACAAGATCCAGGAAGTGATCAAGCGCCGCCAGATCATGCTGATCCAGGTGGTGAAGGAGGAGCGCGGCACGAAGGGCGCCGCGCTCACCACCTACATCTCGCTGGCCGGGCGCTTCTCGGTGCTGATGCCGAACTCGCCGCGCGGCGGCGGGGTGTCCCGCAAGATCACCTCGGCGGCGGACCGCAAGCGGCTGCGCGACATCATCGACGAACAGCAGCTGCCCGACGGCATGTCGCTGATCGTGCGCACCGCCGGCGCGGCGCGGCCGAAGCCCGAGATCAAGAAGGATTGCGAATACCTGCTGCGGCTGTGGGACGGCATCCGCGAACGCACCTTCGCCTCCACCGCGCCCGCGCTGATCTATGAGGAGGCCGACCTCATCAAGCGTTCGGTCCGCGACGTCTACGGCAAGGATGTCGAGGAAGTGGTGGTGGATGGCGAGGACGCCTTCCAGGAAGCGCGCGAATTCATGCGCATGCTGATGCCAGCCCACGCCAACAAGGTGCGGCCGGTGCGCGACGGCGTGCCGCTGTTCGCGCGCTACGGCGTGGATGCGCAGCTCGATGCCATGCACTCGCCCAATGTGCAGCTGAAATCGGGCGGCTACATCGTCATCAACCAGACCGAGGCGCTGGTCGCGATCGACGTGAATTCGGGACGCGCCACGCGCGACCGGCACATCGAGGACACCGCGCTGCGGACCAACCTGGAGGCCGCGGACGAGATCGCGCGGCAGCTGCGGCTGCGCGACCTCGCGGGCCTCATCGTCATCGATTTCATCGACATGGAATCGTCCAAGCATGACGGCATGGTGGAACGCCGCCTGAAGGAGGCGCTGAAGCAGGACCGCGCGCGCATCCAGGTGGGGCGGATCAGCCATTTCGGCCTGCTCGAGATGTCGCGCCAGCGGCTGCGCCCCTCGGTGGTGGAGCACGCCTACGTCACCTGCGCGCACTGCCAGGGCCGCGGCATCGTGCGCAGCGTCGAGAGCAGCGGCCTGCAGGTGCTGCGCGCCATCGAGGAGGAGGGTGCGAAGCGCCGCGCCGCCGAGATCGTGGTGCATGTCGCCTCGCCGATCGCCTTCTGGATGCTCAACCGCAAGCGGGAGCGGCTGGCGCAGATCGAGGAGAAGTTCGGCATGGCCGTGCTGCTCTCGGCCGACGACACGCTGGCGCCGCCGGCGCTGCGCATCGAGCGCACCCGCGCCGCCAACCCCGATGCGCTGCCCGACCGCCCGGCCGCGCTGCGCATGGACTACGCGCCCGAGCCCGAGGAGACCGAGGCCGAGCCCGAGGTGATGGAGGCCGAGGGCGCCGAGGAAGCGCGCCCCGCCGCCGCCGCCGAGCGCGAGGCGCGCGATGGCACCGATGCGGAGGGCAAGCGCCGCCGCCGCCGCCGCCGCCGCGGCCGCCGCGATGGCACCGAGGCACGCGGGCCCGAGGGTGCGCCCGGCGCCGATGAGGAGGGCGAGGCCGAGGAAGGCGACGCCGCCGAACCCGCCGAGACGGCCGGGCCGGAGGCCGCCGGCACCGCCGAGGACGGCGCGCCGGATGCCGCCGAATCCGCCGAGGATGAAAGCGCGCGCCGCCGCCGCCGTGGCCGCCGCGGTGGCCGCCGCCGGCGCGAGGAGGGCGAGGCCGAGGCGCCCGCCATCGCCGCCGAGGCGCCCACCGCCCCGCCACCCCAGGCGGCGCCTGCGCCGCAGCGCCGCGCGCCGACCCCGGCCGATCCCTTCGCCGGGCATCTGGACGACATCATGCTCGCGATGGAGGCGGCGGAAGTGGCCGCCGAGGCCGAGGCGACGCGCCGCAGCGCCGCACCGCCGGTGATCGAGGCCGCGCCGCCGCCCGTCGCCACGGAGGCCCCGCCGGCTCCGCCCGCCCCCATGGCGGCGCCCGTGGTCGCCGAGGCCGAACCTGCCCCGACGCCGGCCCCCGAACCCGTGCCCGAACCGGCTCCGGCACCGGTGGCCGAGGCCGCGCCGCCGGCGGCGGCCGAGCCGGTGGCGGCACCGCCGATCGCGCCGATCGTGCTGGGCGAGGGGGCTGCCACGGAACTGCCGCGCAAGCGGGGCTGGTGGCGCGCCTGAAGCGCACCGTTCGCCCACGCGACCTGCGCGTGGGCGAATTGCGCTGACGCGCCGGGTCAGCTGCGGGCGAGGCGGATTTCCAGGCGGTTGCGCGCATCCTGCCGGCCATAGGCCAGGCCGGCCGCGAAACGGCGGATCAGTATCAGTCCGCGCCCGCCGATCGGCGCCGCCGCCAGGTTGGCAGGCGGCGCCGGCAGGGGCGCGGTGGTGGGGTCGAAGGCCGCCCCGTCATCCTCGAACACCATCAGGCAGCCATCCGGCCGCATCGTGGCCCGCAGGCTGACCGCGCCGGCGCCGCCATGCAGCAGTGCGTTGCGCGCCACCTCCTCCAGCAGCACGCCCGCGCGGTTGACGAGGCGCGCATCGGCGGCATGCCCGGCGAGATAGGCCGCGAAGGCCGCCTGCGCCGCGCCGAGCGAGCCCTCGGCGCCGCTGATGGTGGCCTGGAACTCCGTCGCGGCGTCAGGCGGCAAGGCGGCCGAGGGCCTCGGCCTCGCTGCCCTCGATCGGGATGAGGTCGCTGAGCGAGACGGTCTCCAGCACGTCGAGCACCGCGGGCTGCACGGCGTAGATCACCATCGTCAGGCCGCGCCGCTGCAGCACGCGCGCCACGCTGATGAACAGGCGCACGCCAAGCGAGCCGACGAATTCCACCTGGCCAAGATCGACCAGCGCATGCCGGCTGGCCGCGCCCACCGCGGCGGTGAAGCGCAGCTCGATGCGTTCCACGCCAGCGGCATCAAGGCGGCCGCGCAAGGCCACGCGCTGGGTGTTCGCATCCAATTCGAAGGTCTCGAAATCCATAGCCCTCAATCGTCTCCAATAGAAACCGAGCGACTGATCGATGCTCGTCTAGGGAAAGTCCAATGACAGAATGGAGGCATCATCCTCCAGCGCCCCGGGCCGCGCCGCCTGCCGCAGCGCGCGCATCAGCCGCTCGGCCGTGCCCGGGCCCGGCGCCGGGGGGCCGGCCAGCAGCGGCAGGAAATCCGGCAGCCCGCGCGACGTGCCATCGGGTGCCAGGGTCTCGAAGGCGCCGTCGCTGAACAGCACCACCCGCGCGCCAGGCGGCAGCGCGGCCGAGCCGGTGCGGAAGCGATGCGTTGGCATCATGCCGATCGGCGGGTTGCGCACGCCGAGCGCCTCGGCCGGCACCTCGCCCGGTCGCAGCAGGTAGCCCGGGTGGTGCCCGGCGGTCGCGAAATCCAGCCGCCGCGCAGCGAGGTCGGCGACGCCGTACCACATCGTGAAGAACAGCCCGCCCTGCTGCTCCATCTGGAAGCTGGCATTCAGCGCGCCGAGCACCGCCGCGGGGTCGGGCCCGGCCCGGTCGCGCAGCGCATTCATCACCGATGCAGCCAGCAGGGCGGAACCGACGCCATGGCCGGCGACATCGATCAGGTAGATGGCGAAGCGCGTCGCGTCGAGGAAGCCGTAGCCCAGCGCATCGCCGCCGATCCGCGCCGAGGGGCGGAAGCACCATTCGGCGCGCACCGGCCCGTCCAGGATGGGCGCGGGCAGCAGCGCCTGGGTGTAGCGGAAGGCGCGTTCGAGTTCGGCCTCCATCTCGGCGGCGCGCGCCATCTCGCGCTTGGGGCCGCGCTGGTAGTGGATGGAGAAGGTGCCGATGGTGAAGCGGGCACCCGGCGCCAGCACCACGCTGCCGGCGATGCGACGGCCCTCCAGCCAGGTGCCGTTGGTGGAGCCGAGGTCGGTCAGCGTGGCCGAATCGCTCGCGATGGCGATCCGCGCATGCTGGCGCGACACGTCCGGGCTGGGCAGCACCAGGTCGTTGCCGGGGACGCGGCCGATGCGCAGCGCCTCGCCCTCCAGCGGCTGCCAGCGCACCTCGCCCTCCTCGTCGGTGATCGCCAGCGCGTGCATGAGCGGCTCGGCGGCACCGGTGGCGGATGGCGCGGGCGGGCGGCGGAACAGGGTTGCCTCGACATCGTCCTGGTCCATGCGCGATGCCCCCGCATTGATTGCAGACCCGTCACCTTCCCGCGCGGCGCGGCCGTTGTCCATGCCCTCCGGCGTCGCCGCCGGCGCGCCGGGCAGCGGCTGCCGCGTGGCTCAGGGCCAGCCGGTCTCCGGCGGCAGCGACATCAGGATCGCTTCCACATTGCCGCCGGTCTTGAGGCCGAAGATGGTACCGCGGTCGTAGAGCAGGTTGAACTCCACGTAGCGGCCGCGGCGCATCAGCTGGTGCGCGCGCTCGGCCTCGGTCCAGGGCTCATGCATGCGCCGCCGCACGATGGCGGGGTAGGCCTCCAGGAAGGCCAGGCCGACATCGCGGGTGAAGGCGAAATCGGCCTCGATGCCCTTGCCCGGCGTGCGGTCGCCGAGCCAGTCGTAGAAGATGCCGCCCAGGCCGCGCGGCTCGTTGCGGTGGGGCAGGAAGAAGTATTCGTCGCACCACTGCTTGAAGCGCGGATAGTAGGTCGGGTCGTGGCGGTCGCAGGCGGCCTGGAAGGCGGCGTGGAAGCCGGCCGCATCCTCGCGCGAATGGGGCGCCGCGTGGTCCATCGGCGTGATGTCGCCGCCGCCGCCGAACCAGGCGCGGGTGGTCATGATGAAGCGGGTGTTCATGTGCACCGCCGGCACGCGCGGGCTGCGCATATGCGCCACCAGCGAGATGCCGGTGGCGAGGAAGCGGGGGTCTTCCTCGGCGCCCGGGATCTGCTTGCGGAAATCCGGCGAGAATTCGCCGAACACGGTGGAGACGTTGACGCCCACTTTCTCGAAGACCCGGCCCTTCATCACGCCCATCACGCCGCCGCCGCCCTCCGGCCGATCCCAGGGGGTGCGGACGAAGCGGCCCGGCGGCAGATGCGCGTGCGGGCCGCTGCGCAGCTCATCCTCGCAGGCTTCGAAGGCGGCGCAGATGCGGTCGCGCAGCGTCTCGAACCAGGCGCGGGCAGGGGCCACCATCGGGTGGTCCAGCAGCGCCGCGGCGCCCGGCGGGGGTGTTGCGGCAGGCGGGGCATCGGGCATCGTCGAGGGGTCCTCCGGGCATGGCGGCTGCGCCGCTTCGCAGCAAAGCTTGCCAGCAGCTGAATCGAAAGGCGATGCGCCGGCGCGTGCACGAAAACACTTCTGGAAATTGCAGTGATTTCAGGCGCCCCGCCGGATGGACAGGGCGGGAAACCGTCCCTTATATGCGGCGCAGCGTCGTCCCCGGCAGCCCGGGCCCGCGCGCGCCCGACGGCGCAGCAGGCCCGCCCACCCGGTTCCGACGCCAGCGATGCGCGACGATGCGGCTGACCCCGGGGGCTCCTGCCCCGCGAGGCAGCCGGAAAGGATCGATCAGATGGCCGAAGCGACGGCGCCCGCAGGGACGCCCCCCGGGACTCCCGGCGACGACGAGGATCTCACGCCCCGGCGCGATTTCCTGTTCCTGACCACCGGCGCCTTCGCGGCGGTGGGTGTGGGTGCGGTGGTTTGGCCCTTCATCCATTCGATGAACCCGGCGCGCGACGTGCTGGCCCTGGCCTCGACCGAAGTCGACCTCAGCCGGATCGAGGTGGGCCAGGCCGTGACGGTGATGTGGCGCGGCAAGCCGGTTTTCGTGCGCCATCGCACGCCGGAGGACATCCGCCTGGCCCGCGCCACGCCGCTGTCCGAGTTGAAGGACCCCGCGACCGACCAGAGCCGCGTGCAGCGTGACCAGTGGCTGGTGCTGGTGGGCGTGTGCACGCATCTGGGCTGCGTGCCGCTCGGCCAGAAGTCGACGGATGCGCGCGGCAACTACGGCGGCTGGTTCTGCCCCTGCCACGGCAGCCATTACGACACTTCGGGGCGCATTCGCCTCGGCCCGGCGCCGGCGAACCTTGCGGTTCCGGGCTACAGCTTCATGTCCGACAACCAGATCCGCATCGGCTGAGGCCGGTCAGGGCGCGGTATCGTCCACGCCCACCCCTCAGCCCTCAAAACCGAGGAGCCAGGCACGATGGCCATCGGCCTTCACGACAGCCAGATCAAGAACCCGGTGGCGCGCTGGATCGACCAGCGCCTGCCGGTCTTCACCATGATCCAGAAGGAATACGGGACGTTCCCGACGCCCCGGAATTTCAACTATTTCTGGAATTTCGGCGCGCTCGCCATGGTCAACCTGATGATCATGATCGCGACGGGCATCTTCCTGGCGATGCACTACACCGCGCACACGGGCTACGCCTTCGACAGTGTCGAGCGCATCATGCGCGACGTGAACTTCGGCTGGCTGATCCGCTACGTTCACATGAACGGCGCCAGCATGTTCTTCATCGTCGTCTACATCCACATCTGGCGCGGCCTGTACTACGGGTCCTACAAGGCGCCACGCGAATTGCTGTGGATCCTGGGCGTCGTCATCTTCCTGTTGATGATGGCCACGGCGTTCATGGGCTACGTCCTGCCCTGGGGCCAGATGTCCTTCTGGGGTGCGACCGTCATCACCAACCTGTTCAGCGCCATCCCGATCGTGGGCGAGAGCATCGTGATCTGGCTGTGGGGCGGCTTCAGCGTGGACAACCCCACGCTCTCCCGCTTCTTCAGCCTTCACTACCTGCTGCCCTTCGTGATCGTCGGCGTGGTGTTCCTGCACGTGGCCGCGCTGCACATCACGGGTTCCAACAACCCGCTGGGCATCGACCCGAAGGGCCCGCAGGACACCCTGCCCTTCCACCCGTACTACACGGCGAAGGATAGCGTGGGCCTCGTGGTCTACTTCATCGTCTTCGCCTTCCTGGTGTTCTTCATGCCGAACTACCTCGGCCACCCGGACAACTACATCCCGGCCAACCCGCTGGTGACGCCCGCGCATATCGTGCCGGAATGGTACTTCCTGCCCTTCTACGCCATCCTGCGCGCGGTGCCGGACAAGCTCGGCGGCGTGGTGCTGATGTTCGGCTCCATCGCCATCCTGTTCATCCTGCCCTGGCTCGACACCTCCTCGGTGCGCTCCATGCGCTTCCGTCCGGTGGCGAAGTGGCTGCTGATGCTGTGGGGCGTGAACTTCTTCGTGCTGATGTGGGCGGGCGCGATGCCGGCCGAGGGCATCTACGTCACCATCTCGCAGATCGGAACCTTCTATTACTTTGCCTACTTCCTGGTGGTGCTGCCGCTGCTCGGCCGCCTGGAGAGGCCCCTGAAACTGCCGGAAAGCATCAGCCTGCCGGTGCTGCGCGGCGGCGGGCCGGTGCTGGCCGGCGCGGCAGCCAAGCCGATGGAGAAAGCGTGATGCGCGGCTTCCGCAACATCCTCGGCGCCCTCGTTCTGGGCGCCGCGGCGGCGCTGAACCCGATGGCCGCGCGTGCGGCCGGCGAGGCGATCGCCATCCCCGACACGCGCTTCAGCTTCGACGGGCTGTTCGGCACCTTCGACCGCGGCAGCCTGCAGCGCGGCTTCCAGGTCTACAAGGAAGTCTGCGCGGCCTGCCACGCGATGCGGCAACTGTCCTATCGCAACCTCCTCGAGATCGGGCTGACGCCCGAGCAGGTGCGCAACATCGCGGCGCAGTTCGAGGTGACGGACGGCCCGAATGACGAGGGCCAGATGTTCGAGCGGCCGGCCCGCCTCGCGGATCGCTTCCGCCGGCCCTTCCCGAACGAGCAGGCGGCCCGCGCCGCCAACAACGGCGCCTATCCGCCCGACCTGTCGGTGATGGTGAAGGCCCGAAAAAACGGCGCCGACTACATGTATGCGCTGCTCACCGGCTATGCCGATCCGCCGGCCGGCTTCGCGATGAGCGACGGGATGTACTACAACAGCTACTTCCCGGGCCATCAGATCGCGATGCCCTCGGTCCTGAACGACGACCAGGTGGAATTCGCCGACGGCACCAAGGCCACGGTCAGCCAGATGGCGCGCGATGTCGCCACCTTCATGGCCTGGGCAGCCGAGCCCGAGCTGGAACAGCGCCGCGCCATGGGCGTGCGCATCATCCTGTTCCTGGTCATCCTCGGCGGTCTGACCTATGCGGTGAAGCGCCGCGTCTGGGCCGATGTGAAGCACTGACGCGTCCGCTTCGGCACAGCCTTCAGAAAAGGGGCCGTCCCGTGAGGGGCGGCCCTTTTGCTGTGCGGGCGCCGCGGCGAATGCCGGCCCGAAACCCTCGCTTCACACACTCCGCGTATAGGGCGTGGCCGAGGTCCAGCCCGGAGCGCCCGTCCGCAAAATGCCCCGCACCATGCCCCGCCGCGTCTCGATCGGCCGCATCGCCAGCTTCCTCGCCGCCGTGCTCGCAGCCAGCACGCTTGGGCTTTCCGCGATCCTGGTGCCCGAACGCCTGCGCGATTGGCAGCAGGCGGAACGCCAGCGCGCCATCTCCGTCGCCGTGGCCACCCTCGGCAAGGCGTTGATCGAGCTGTCGCTCGAACGCTCGCTGGTGCAGGTCACGCTGCAACTGCCCGACCCGCTGGCGCCGCAACACCGCGCCATGATTGAGCGCCAGCGCCAACTGGCCGGCGCCGGCTTTGCCGAGGCGCTGGCCGGGCTGCGCGCCGTCGGCACGCCGGAGGCGCAGCTCCTCGCCGATGACACCACCGCGCGTCTCGCCGGGCTGGAGGCGCTGCGGCGCCCGGCCGATGCCGCGCTGGCGCAGCCGCGCAGCGGGCGCGACACCGCCGTGCTGGAACGCTGGGCAGCCGGCGTGCCGGCGCTGATCTCCGACATCGAGAACCGCCGCCTGACGGCGCGGGGGGTGGACGAGCCCGTGCCCGGCGGCGTCAGCCTGCGCGACCAGGTGCAGCACCTCGCCTGGTCGGTGCGCGAATACGGCGGGCGCGACCGCACCTACATCGCTGTGGCGCTTGCGCTCGGCCAGCCCTTCGCACCGCAGGCGCTGCAGACGATGGCGGCCTTCGACGAGAACGTGGCCCGTCGCCTGGCCGCGCTGGAGGCGCTCGGCGCGCATCCTGCCCTCTCGCCGCCGCTTCAGCAGGCGCTGCGGGAATTGCTGGCCACCTATCGCGGCGGCTACGCGGCGCTGCGCGGCGCGCTGATCGCGGCCTCGGCGGCAGGGCGGCCCTATCCGATGGCCTTCGACGCCTATTTCGCGGAATCGAGCCGCGTGCTGGACCTCGCCACCGCGCTCTCGGTCGCGGCGGGCGATGCGAACAAGAGCTACTGGACCGATATCGGCGGCCAGGTGGCGCTGCAGACCGCGTTGGTGCTGCTGCTGACGCTGGTCGCCATCGCCGCCGCCGTCGCGCTGGTGTGGTTCGTGCGCCGCCGCGTCACCGCGCCGGCGGCGGGGCTGGCCCTGCTGGTCGAGCGCATCGCGGAGGGCGACCTGACGGCGCAGGCCGAACTCGGCTGGCCGCCGGAGGAGATCGCGCGCGTGGCCGGCGCGGTGGAGACGCTGCGCACGCGCCTCGCCCAGGCCCGCGCCGAGGAGGCGCGCGCCGCCGCCGACCGCGACGCCAAGCTGCGCCGCCAGCAGGCCACCGAGCGCTTCGCGGCCGATTTTTCCGCCGTGATCGGCGGCGTGCTGGGCGGGCTCGGCCAATCCGCCGGGCGCATGCGCGAGAATGCCGGCACCATGGCAAGCCTTGCCGCCGCGACGCGCGATGAGGCGGCGGCGGTGCGGCAAGCCAGCGAGGCCGGTGCCGCCGGGCTGCGTGAAGCCCTGGACGCTGCCTCCAGCCTGCGTGAGAGCGCCGTGGCCGTTACCGCCGGCGTGCAGAATGCCGGCCGCCAGGTGGCTGCCGCGGTGGCGCAGGCCGCCGACAGCGAGCGCCTGGTGAACGGCCTGGCCGGCACCGCGGGCGAGATTGGCGCGGTGATGGAGACCATCCGCAGTATCGCCGCGCAGACCAACCTGCTCGCGCTCAACGCTACCATCGAGGCGGCGCGCGCCGGCGAGGCCGGCAAGGGTTTCGCGGTGGTCGCCGGCGAGGTGAAGGCGCTGGCGGCGCAGACCGCCAAGGCCACCGAGGAGGTGGCGCAGCGCATCGCCGCCGTCCAGGCCTCCACCGGCGAGGCGGCGGGCAGCATCGCGCGCATCGCCGAGGCGGTGGGCGAGGTGCGCATCGCCGCCGCCGCCATCGCCGAGGGCATCGAGGCGCAATCCGGCGCGATCGGCGCCATCGCCGGCCGGCTTGAGGAGGCGGCCGGCGGCAACGCGCAGGTGCTGTCACGCATGCGCGCCCTGGCCGAGGCCTCGGAAGCCGGCGGCGGCGCCGCCGAAAGCGTGCTCGCCGACTCGGAGGAGGTGGGCAGCCGCGCCGAAGGGCTGCGCGGCGAGGTGGATGGCTTCCTCGCCACGCTCGAACGCGCGGGCGAGCGCCGGCAATACGACCGCTACCGCATGGACCTGCCCTGCCGCGTGGAATGGGCCGGCGGGTCGCGCCAGACGCAGCTTGTGGATCTCTCGCGCGGCGGTGCGGGCATCGCCGGCCAGCTGGGCCTGCCGCCGGGCACCGAGATCCGCATCGCGATCGATGCCGGCCCGGCGCTGCCCGGGCGCATCGCGCGCGAGGAGGCCGGCCTCACCGGGCTGCTGTTCGTGGGTTCCGACAGGGTGACGGCCGAACTCGCCCGCCTGCTCGGCGCGCAGGAGCGCCAGGCGGCGTGACCCCTGCCGGCGGGCTGGCAGGGGTGGAGCGGGCGGGCCGGCGCGGCTACAAGCGCGCCGCATTCCCTGCCCGCGGAGCCCCCCATGCCTGACAGCATCACCCCCGTCATCGGCCTGATCGGTGGCTCCGGCCTGTATGACATCCCGGGCCTCGAGAACCGGGAATGGCGCGCGGTCGCCAGCCCCTGGGGGGCGCCCTCGGACGAGATCCTGCACGGCACGCTGCATGGCGTGCCGGTGCGCTTCCTGCCGCGCCACGGCCGCGGCCACCCGACCCCGCCGTCGGACCTCAACTACCGCGCCAATATCGACGCGATGAAGCGCGCGGGCTGCACCGAGCTGATCTCGCTCTCGGCCGTCGGCTCGCTGCGCGAAGACCTGCCGCCCGGCCATTTCGTGATCGTGGACCAGTTCATCGACCGCACCTTCGCGCGGGTGAAAAGCTATTTCGGCACCGGCTGCGTCGGCCATGTCTCGGTGGCCGATCCGGTCTGCCCGCGGCTGGGCGATGCGCTGGAGGCGTCGGCGCGCAAGCTCGGCCTGCCGGTGACGCGCGGCGGCACCTACCTGGTGATGGAGGGGCCGCAATTCTCCACCAAGGCGGAGAGCCAGCTGTACCGCCAATGGGGCTGCGCCGTGATCGGCATGACCAACATGCCCGAGGCCAAGCTCGCCCGCGAGGCGGAGCTTTGCTACGCCACCGTCGCCATGGTGACGGATTTCGACTGCTGGCACCCCGACCACGCGCATGTGACGGTGGAGCAGGTGGTGAAGGTGCTGTTCTCCAACGCCGATCGCGCCCGCGCTCTGGTGGCCGATGTGGTGCCGGCGCTGGGCGCGCCGCGCGGGCCCTGCCCGGCGGGCTGCGACCGCGCGCTGGACCACGCGCTGATCACCGCGCCCGAGATGCGGGACCCGGCGCTGCTCGCGAAGCTGGATTGCGTGGCCGGCCGCGTTTTGGGCCGCGCATGACCGGTGCGGCGGCCGCACGGTTGGAAGGCGGGCGCGCAACGCCTATCCTCGCCGCATAAATCCGGGAAGGAACGCTCGTCCATGACCACCACACGCCGCCTGCTGCTGGGCGCCTCGCTGGCGCCAGCCCTTGCACCGCTGGCCAGCCCTGCATTGGCGCAGCCGGCCTGGCCCTCGCGCCCGGTGCGCGTCGTGGTGCCCTGGCCCCCCGGCGGCTCCACCGACGTGCTGGCGCGGCTGCTGGCCGAGCAGATGCAGAACCGCCTGGGCCAGCCCTTTGTGATCGAGAACCGGCCCGGCGCCGGCGGCAACATCGGCGCCGACGTGATCGCGAAGAGCGCGCCGGATGGCTACACGATGGGGCCCGTCACTGTGGGCGGCTGGTCGATCAACCAGTTCCTCTATGCGCGCCTGCCCTTCGACCCGGAGCGCGACCTGACGCCCATCTCGATGCATTGGGAATTGCCGAACGTGCTGGTGGTACCGGCCGCGCATGTGCCGGCCACCACCCTGGCCGAGTTCATCGCATGGGCGCGCACGCGGCGCGGCGGCGTCACCTACGGCTCGCCGGGGGTGGGCACCACGCCGCATCTCTCGGGCGCGATGTTCACCTCGCGCCTCGGGATCGATGGCACGCACGTGCCCTTCCGCGGCGCGGCGCAGACCATCCCGACCATGCTCTCGGGCGACGTCACCTTCGCGCTCGACAACCTCGCCAGCTATGTGCCGGTGATCCAGGAGGGGCGGATGCGCGCCCTGGCCGTGACCAGCGCTGCGCGCTGGCCGACGCTGCCGGATGTGCCGACCATGGCCGAGGCCGGGGTGCCCGATTTCGTCGTCACCTCCTGGTGTGCCATGGCCTATCCGGCCGGCGTGCCGCGCGCGATCCTGGACCGCGCGGCGGCGGTGGTGCGGGAAGTGTCGGACACGCCGGCGATGCAGGAGCGCTTCATGCGCGCCGGCGCGCGGGCGCTGTTTAGCACGCCCGAGGAAGCCGCCGCCCGCGCCACGCGTGAGCGCCCGATGTGGCAAGAGGTGGTGCGGATTTCCGGCGCGCGGCTGGAATAGCAGCGCCCGCTACAGGAACCCCACCGGGTCCACATCCACCTGCACGCGCACGCTGTTGGGCAGCGGCACGCGCGCCAGCCAGTCGCGCAGCAGGCGCTGCACCGGCACCTCGCGCCGCGCCTTCAGCAGCAGGCGGCGGCGGTGCCGGCCACGCAGCAGCGCCAGCGGCGCGGGGGCGGGGCCCAGCACCTCCACCCCTTCGCCGCGCGGCGCGGCCAGGCCCAGGTCGCGCGCCGCACGCTCGGCCTCCCGCTCATCCTCGCTGCTGACCACCAGCGCGGCGAGGCGCCCGAAGGGCGGCCAGTGGCCGGGGCGACGGCCGGCGGCCTCGGCGGCCATGAAGGCATCGAGATCGCCCGAGACCAGCGCCTGCATCACCGGATGCTGTGGGTTGAAGGTCTGCAGCAGCACGCGCCCCGCCGCCTCGGCCCGGCCGGCGCGGCCGGAGACCTGGTGCAGCACCTGCAGCGTGCGCTCGGCGGCGCGCAGGTCACCCCCCGCCAGGCCGAGATCGGCATCCACCACGCCGACCAGCGTCAGATGCGGGAAGTGCCAGCCCTTCGCCACGATCTGCGTGCCGATGATGAGATCCACCTGCCGGTCGGCGATGGCCGCCGCCGCCGCGGCCGCCGCGGCCGGGCCGGGGATGGTGTCGCTGGCCATGACGATGCGCCGCGCCTCGGGGAACAGCAGGGCGGCTTCTTCCACCACCCGCTCCACCCCCGGGCCCACCGGCGTCAGCGTGCCGGGGGCGTGGCATTCCGGGCAGGTGGGGGGGATCGGCTCGGCATGGCCGCAATGGTGGCATTGCAGCCGGCGCTGCGCACGGTGCTCGACCAGCCAGGCGGTGCAGTTGGGGCAGCGCAGGCGGTGGCCGCAGGCGCGGCATAGCGTGAGCGGCGCATAGCCGCGCCGGTTCAGGAACAGCATCGCCTGCTCGCCGCGGCCCAGCGTCTCGCGCACCGCTGCCACCAGCGGCGGGCTGAGAAAGCGGCCGCGCTCGGGCGGGGTCTGCCGCAGATCCAGCGCCTGCACCGCGGGCATGCCGGCGCTGCCATGCCGTTCGCTGAGGTGCAGATGCGCGTAGCGGCCGGCTTGTGCGTTGTTCAGCGTCTCCAGCGAGGGCGTGGCCGAGACCAGCACGCAGGCCGCCGCCTCCAGCCGCGCGCGCACCACGGCCATGTCGCGCGCGTGGTAGATGACGCCGTCCTCCTGCTTGAAGGCGGTCTCGTGCTCCTCATCCACCACGATCAGGCCGAGGTCGGGGAAGGGCAGGAATAGCGCGGAGCGCGCGCCCACCAGCACGCTGGCCTCGCCGGTGGCGACGGCGCGCCAGGTGATGGCGCGGGTGCGGGCGCCGAGTTCGGAATGCCACAGCGCGGGGTCCACGCCGAAGCGGGCGCGGAAGCGCTCAAGCCACTGCGTCGAGAGCGCGATCTCCGGCAGCAGCACCAGCGCCTGTCGGCCGCGGCGCAGGCATTCGGCCACCGCGTCCAGATACACCTCGGTCTTGCCCGAGCCGGTGACGCCGGTCAGCAGCGTCACGCTGAACGCCCCGGCCGCGGTGGAGGCCATCAGCGCTGCCGCGGCCGCCGCCTGCTCGGCGCCGAGGCGCGGGCCAGGATGCGCGGGGTCCGGCCGAGGAAAGGCCGGCTGCGCGGGCAGCAGCGCGGGCTCCAGCAGCCCGGCATCGGCCATGGCGCGCACCACCGCCGGCGAAACCCCGGCGGCCGCGGCCAGCTCCGCGCCCGCGCGCACCGCGCCCGGCGGCAGCAGGGCCAGCACCTGGCGCCGCGCCGGGGTGAGGCGCGCCGCAGCGGGCGCGGCCTCGGCAGCGCGCCAGCCCGCCCGCGCCGGTGCGGGGCCCAGCGCCGCCGGCGCGCTCAGTGCCATGCGCAGCACCGCGCCGGGCGGCGCCAGCGTGTAGGCGGCCACCCAATCGATGAAGCGGCGCAGCCGGGCAGCCATGGGGGGTGCGGGCAGCACCGCGCGGATGTCGCGCAGCTTGCCCGCGGGCAGCGCGGGATCGGCCTCGCCATCCCACACCACGCCGAGCGATTCGCGCCCGCCGAGCGGCACCTGCACGATATCGCCCGGCGCCACGGCGAGGCCCGGCGGCACGCGGTAGTCATAGGCGCCGGCCGCCAGCGGCAGCGGCAACAGCACAGGCACCCGTGGCGCCAAGGCCACGCCCTCCATCCCGTTCGGGGCCAGCGGCTTCCGCCCGTGCTTGCCCATCCTGTATGCTAAACGCGGTTGAGGCTTGGCGCGATGTGTGGCCGCTGCGCGGTGCGCCCCCTGTGGGAACATGACCGATGAAGTTCTTCGTGGACACGGCCGACGTGTCCGATATCCGTGCGCTGGCCGAATCCGGCCTGGTGGATGGCGTCACCACCAATCCGAGCCTGATCGCGAAATCCGGCCGCCGCATGGCCGAGGTGATCGCCGAGATCTGCGCCATCACGCCCGGCCCGGTCAGCGCCGAGGTGACGGCCACCGACGCCGCCGGCATGCTGGCCGAGGGGCGCTACCTGCGCAGCATCGCCGACAATGTCGCGGTGAAGGTGCCGCTGACCGAGGCCGGGCTGCGCACCTGCCGCGCGCTGTCGGCCGAGGGCACGGCGGTGAACGTCACGCTGTGCTTCTCGGCGGCGCAGGCGCTGCTGGCGGCCAAGGCGGGTGCGGCCTTCATCTCGCCCTTCGTCGGCCGGCTGGACGACATCGCGACCGATGGCATGACGCTGATCGCCGACATCGTACAGATCTATCGCAACTATCCGGCGCTGAAGACCGAGGTTCTGGTGGCCTCGGTGCGCCACCCGATCCACCTTGTGCAGGCGGCCAAGCTGGGCGCCCATGTGGCCACGCTGCCGCCGGCGGTGATCCGGCAATTGCTGAAGCATCCGCTGACCGACAGCGGCCTGGCCGCCTTCCTCGCCGATTGGGCCAAGACCGGGCAAAGCATCCTGTGACCGGCGCCGCGGCCGGCATCCTCGACCCGATGGAGGAGGCGGTCGCGGCCTATCTGGCGCAGCACCCGGATTTCCTGGCCCGGCGGCCGGAGCTGTTCCGTCTGCTGGCGCCGCCGCGCCGCCTGCACGGCGAGAACCTTGCCGACCACATGGTGGCGATGGTGACGGCCGAGCGCGCCCGGCTGCGCGCGCTGGAGGCCGAGGTGCAGGGCGCCATCGCCGATGGCCGCGCCGGCGGCGCGCTGGCGCAGCGGGCGCGCCTCGCGGTGCTGGCGCTGCTGCGCGCGCGCGACGTGGCGGACACGGTGGCGCAGGAATGGCCGCCGCTGCTGCGCGTGGAAAGCTGCGCCCTGCTGGCCGAGCCGGGCGCCGCCGCGCCCGGGCTGCGCGCGCTGCCCGTCGGCGCGGCGGCGGCGCTGCTGGGCCGCGGGCGCGATGCCCGCGTGCGGCTGGGCGACGAGCTGTCGGATGCGGCGCTGCTGCATGCCGAAGCGGCGCCGCTGGTGACGCGAGACGCGCTGGTGCGCGTGCCACTGCCCTGCGGCACGCCCTGCCTGCTGGTGCTGGGCGCGCGGGATGCGGTGGCGCTGCCGGCGCGCCAGACGGTGCAGACGCTGGCCTTCCTCGGCCGCGCCATCGGCGCCGCCTGGGCGCGCTGAGGCGATGCAGGCCGCGGCGGCACTGCAGGAATGGCTGGCGCTGCTGGCCGGCGAACGCCGCGCCAGCGCCCATACACTGGATGCCTATCGCGGCGACCTGGCGTTGTTCCTCGGCTTCCTGACGCGCCATCTGGGCGAGGAGCCGGATGTGGCGATGCTCGGCGCGCTGCGCCCGGCCGATTTGCGCGGCTTCCTCGCGGCGCGGGCGGCGGCGGGCGATGGCAACGCCACGCGCGCGCGGCGGCTGGCCGCGATCCGCGGCTTCCTGCGGCACCTCGCGCGCAGCCAGGGCACGAGTGTCGCGGCGCTGGCCGGGCTGCGCGGGCCGCGCGCCCGCCCGCCGGTGCCCCGCGCGCTGACGCCCGCGGCGGCCCGCGCCGTGGCCGAGGGCATCGGCGCGGTGCACGACCCGGATCGCGCGCTGCTGCCGGCGCTGCAGGCGGCGCGTGACGTGGCGCTGTTCACGCTGCTGTATGGCTGCGGGCTGCGCATCGCCGAGGCGCTGGCGCTGGACGTGCGCGACGCGCCCCGCCCAGGAGGGGCGGCGGCGCTGCGCGTGCGCGGCAAGGGCAACAAGGAAAGGCTGGTGCCGGTGCTGCCGGTGGTGCGCCAGGCGATCGGCGCCTGGCTGCAGCACCACCCGGACCCGGCGCCGGAGGCGCCGCTCTTCGTCGGCGCGCGCGGCGCGCGGCTGGATGCGGCGGTGGCGCAGCGCAGCCTGCGCAACTACCGCCGCATGGCCGGGCTGCCGGAGCACGCCACGCCGCATGCGCTGCGGCATTCCTTCGCCACGCACCTGCTGGGCGCGGGGGCCGACCTGCGCGCGATCCAGGAATTGCTGGGCCATGCCAGCCTGTCCACCACGCAGCGCTACACCAGCGTGGATGCGGTGGCGTTGCTCGACACCTGGAGGCGCGCGCATCCGCGCGCGGATTGAGCGGCGCTACCCCTCAAGCACCACATTCGCCATGCGCGCCACCTCGCGCCAGCGCGCGATCTCGGCGCGCAGGAAGGTGGCGAACTGCTCGGGCGTCTGCGGATCGGCCAGCATGCCGGCTTCCTCGATGCGGGCGACCACAGCCGGGTCGCGCAGCGCGGCCGTGACATCGGCATTGATGCGGCGGATCAGCTCGGGCGGCGTGCCGGCCGGCGCGGCGAGCCCGTTCCAGCCCACGGCCTCGTAGCCCGGCGCCACCGTCTCGGCGAAGGTCGCCACCTCCGGCGCCCAGGGCACGCGGCGCGCCGTGGTGACGCCGATCAGCTTGAGGCGGCCGCCGCGCACATTGGGCAGGGCGGAGGCCAGGCTGTCCGTCATCAGCCGCACATTGCCCGCGACGAGATCGGCGATGGCCGGGCCGCTGCCGCGGTAATGCACCATGTTGAGCCGCACGCCGAGCTGATGCGCCAGCAGCTCGGCCGCCATGTGGGCGCCCGAGGCCGGGCCCGCGGTTGCGATGTCGAGCGGCTGCGCGGCGGCCCGCGCGGCGGCCAGGAATTCCGCCGGCGTGGCCGCCGGGAAGGCCGGATGCGCGACGATGCACAGCGGCACCATCGAGAGGTTGGTGATCGGCGCGAAATCGCGCGCCGGGTCATAGGGCAGGCGCGGCATGACGGCGGCGTTCACGGCCATCGGCCCGATCGAGCCGGCGACGAGGGTGGTGCCATCGGCCGGTGCGCGCGCCGCGACCTCCATCGCCGGCACGCCGGCGCCGCCGCCGCGATTCTCCACCACCACGCGCTGCGGCCAGCGGCGCGAGAGCTCGTCGGCCACCAGCCGGGCGACGATGTCGGTGGATTGGCCGGGCGGGAAGGGCACGATGATCCGCACTGGCCGTTCCGGCCAGGCGGGCTGCGCGCGCGCGGCAATCGGAAGCGCGAGGCCGGCTGCGGCCCCCTGCAGAAGGCGGCGACGGATGAGCATGTGCGGTGTCCTCCCAGGATGAATTTTCCGCAATAATTAGGCGGCCGCTCGGCGTGCTGCAACCAGGCGGGCGGCGCGGTAGGCTGCCGCGCGATACGGGAGGAATGTCATGTCCGAGACTGTCGCCGCGCGCCACGCCGCGCTGTTCGACCTGAGCGGGCGCGTCGCGCTCGTCACCGGGGCATCTCGCGGGCTGGGGGCCGCCATGGCGCGCGGCCTGGCCGAAGCCGGGGCGGAGGTGATCCTCAACGCACGCGATCCGGCGGCGCTGGCGGCCGAGGCCGCGCGGCTGCGCGCCGATGGCCTGGCCGTGCGCATCAGCGCCTTCGACGTGCGGGATGCCGGCGCGATGGTCGCGGCGGTGGCCGCGCTGGGGCCCATCGACATCCTGCTGCACAACGCCGGCAACCAGCACCGCGCGCCGGTGGAGGATGTGACGGAGGAGGGCTGGGCCAGCGTGATGGACACGCATCTGACGGCGCTGTGGCGCCTGTCGAAGCTGGTGGTGCCGGGGATGAAGGAACGCCGGCGCGGCAAGGTGATCGCCACCGGCAGCCTGGCGTCCGACCTCGGGCGCGGCACCATCACGCCCTATGCCGCGGCGAAGGGGGGCCTGAAGATGTTCATCCGCGCGCTGGCGGTAGAACTCGGCCCGCACAATGTGCAGGCGAACGCCATCGGCCCCGGCTGGTTCGACACGGAGCTGAACAGGCCGCTGCTGAACAACCCGGAATGGCTCGCCATGGTGCAGCGCCGCTGCCCCGCCGGGCGCTATGCCGACCCGCGCGAGATCGTCGGCACGGCGGTGTTCCTGGCCGCGCCGGCCAGCGACTTCGTCAGCGGGCAGCTGCTGTTCGTCGATGGCGGCGTGACCGCCAACATGACGTAGAGGCGCGCTTCAGTAGTAGTCGTAGGCGCCGAGCGAATCGCGCAGCTGGTTGTTCAGCCGGCGGATGGTCTCGGCGCTGAGCTTGTTGCGGTGGTCACCGGGGATCACCTTGCGCACGAAACGCTGCTTCTCCTCGGTATCGGGCACCTCGTCCACCGTCTTGAGCAGCGCCTCCACCTGGCCGGGTGCGCAGCTCCAGTCGAAATGCTGCAGGATCTTGTGGATCAGGCGCTTCTTCTGGAAGACGTAGTCCTCGTAGCGCAGCACCAGGCAGGTGTCGTCCTTCAGCATGTGCGAGAACGCCATGAGCGTGTTCTCGATGCTGCGGGCATGCTTGATGACGTAGCTGTCGATGTCGGAGGAGAGCGCATCGGCGCGCTTCTTCTCGAAGGCATCCGCGGCCTTCGCACCGGTCTCGGTCTCGCGCGAGGGCAGCGAATGCGAATACGCATCCGAGAAATACTGGCTGACCAGCGCATCGCGCGGATCGCGGAACATGAACACCTTGCGGCCGCGGCGGAAATGCTCGTAGTCGCCGAAATTGGTGGGGAAGGAGCGGAAGCCCGAATAGACGTTGTTCGGCTGCACCACCGCGCTGAGATCGGCCTTCAGCCAATCCGCCACCACGAAGCCGTTGCGGAAGAAGGTGCCCGGCACGTCCACGGTGTTGAGGCCGTTCCGCCGCGCCAGGAACTGCACGATCTTGTTCAGCAGCGTGCTGCCGGATTTGCGCACGCCGAGCGCGAAATAGGCGTCGCGGTCGCCTTCCAGCGCAACCTGGAACTTCAGCTGGCCCTTCTCGCCCACGGCCACCACCACCTCGGTGGTCCTGGGTGCCGGGATCTCGGCGGGCGCGGGTTTGGCGGGCGCGGTCGCCGGCACGGTCTGGCTTGCCATCAATGCACCTCGAGGCTCGGGCTGTGCGCGGGGGCGCACCCATGGGTTGCGACACGTAACGGCCGGATCGGCCCTTGCGAAGCGGTGACGCCGCGTTGTTGCGCGTTCGCCATCAGTCGCGGTTGGCGGCGGCGAAGATATCGACGAACAGCCCCTGCGGCAGGATCGAGCCGAGCACCAGCGCCCAGACGCGCCACTCCTCGCGGTAGGTGCGGTCGAACACGATGTCCCAGGGCTTCGGCTTGTCGAGGAAGTGCAGGATCACGCCATCCTCGATGTGGCCGTTGCGCTCGCGGCTAGGGCGGAGGAAGAAGTTGAAGCGTTCCGGCAGGTCCGCCACGCGCCCGGCGAAGGCGATGTTGAGGGCGCATTGGTCGTGGAACACCAGCCGCTCGGGCTCGACCTCCGAGATGCGGATCGATTCGTCCAGCACCCTGCGCAGCCCGGGGTCGTCGAACTTGAACAGGATGACGCCCGAATTGAAGTAGGCGTGCGGGTCGAGGTTGTTGCGCGCGGCCGCGTTGATGACTTCCAGCGAATAGTCCTCCACCCGCACGGCCAGCAGCTTGTCGCCGAGGTCGAGCGCCAGCAGGTCCGACAGGTCGGAGCGGCAGACGGTGTCGGTGTCGATGTAGACGGCGCGGCGGAAGCTGTGCTTGTCGAGCAGGTAGCGCGCGGCGTAGAGGCGGAAATAGGCGGCGCGCGAGAGGTTGCTGCCGCCGGCGAAGAAGCCGTAGCTGGCGCGGTGCTCGATCTCGTCGGAGAGGAACTCGGGCTCCGACACCACGTCGATCGGCCGGTTGAAGCGCGCCGCGACCATGGCGACCGAGCCGTACCAGTGCCGCGGCACGTCGCGATCGAGGAACACGAAGATGCGCCCGCCCATCTGCGGCGACTGGCCGAGATAGGAGCAGAGGAAGGTGAGCAGCGAGAGGAAGTAGCGCTGGTTCGTGCAGAGGAACACGCACAGCTCATCCTGCTCGGCCGCCGTGCCCTCGCCGGTGGGCAGGATCCAGTTGCTGCGATAGCGCGCGCCGCGATGCGTGGCCTGGAAGTTCACCGTCAGCGCGCGCGCGGTCTGCACGATGGCCGCGTCCTCCTGCACCAGGGTGAGGAATTCCGCGAGGTCGGCGTCCACCTTGGCGTCGGCCGGGCGCGGCTGCGCGGCGCGGTCGAGGATGGCCTGGTGCACCGTCGCCTTGCGCACCACGCGCATCGCGACATGGCTGGCGGCGCCGAAGCCGTAGCCGTTGGCCACGTGGTCGAGGATGACGCGCCCCGCCTCGTCCCAGCGCTTCAGCTCGCTGAGCAGGCGCAGGATGGTGATGCTTTCCCACTTGTTCAGCGCGGTGCCCTGGAAGGTCTCGCGGTAGATCGCCTCGGCGCCGTCGGCGTTGTCGGCGTAGCAGTGGTATTCCAGCTTGCGCAGCAGCGTCTCGCGCTCGGCCGAGAAGGGCGTGCCCTCCAGCTCCTGGAACAGCACGCCCAGATCGTCCCACCGCTTGTTGTGCAGCAGGTAGTGGATGCGCGCCTGCACCACGCCGTGGTGCTCCAGCCCGCGCGCCTCCAGCAGGCGGTACAGCAGCCTCAGCAAGCGCAGCGAGGGGCCGACCGCCATCTTGCCCGGCACGGTCAGCAGGAACATCGCCTCGGCCAGCTGCCAGTCGGGCAGGCGACGCGCGCGCGGATCCTCGAAGATGCGCAGCAGCGTCTCGATGTCGCTGCGCCGCACCGCGAGGCGGAAGCGCACGGCGAGGATCTCGGCGGCGTCGGTCTCGCCCACCGCGTCCAGCCGCGCGGCCGCGTCATCCGGTGCGCCGGCCTCGATCAGGCGGTGCGCGATGATCGCCTCGGGCACCACGCCATGCGCCGGGAAGGGCGCGATGCTGCGCAGGATCTGCAGGTTGCGGCGGCTGTCGCCGCGCAGCAGGTAGAAGCGGCCGATGGCCAGCAGCGCCCAGACATTCAACTGGCGGGCGTGCTCGGTCTCAAGCTCCTGCACCAGGGGTGCGGCGGTGGCGGCATCGCCGGCGTCGAGCGCGTGTTCCAGCAGCCGCAGCGCGGTGAGGAATTCGCGCCGGCCCAGCTGGTGCAGCTGGCGATACACGGCCAGCGCTTCCTCGCCGCGGCGTTCCTCGTGCAGGGCGTGGTTGGCCAGCAGCAGGCGCTGTTCGACCTCGGCGCGGATCTCGGGCGCGATCTCGACGGGGGTGGCCAGGAACACCACGGTGGCGCGCGCCGCACCCAGCCTGTCGCCGGCCAGCGCGCGGCCGATGGCGAGCGTCAGCGCGGCGTCGGCGCGCAGCGGGGGTGGGCCCTCCAGGTCGCGTTCCGCGCGCATCAGCAGCCGCGCCAGTTCATCGGGTGCCAGCGCGCGCAGCTGCGCCTCGGTCTCGGCGAATCCGACCCGCGCGGCGCCGGTCGGCGCATCGGCGGCCTTGCCGCGGGGCGGTGCGGCGATGCGCGTCGCCAGCAGCACCTCGCCCGGCGGCTCGGCCAGGCTCTCGGATGGCGGCGGGGCCGGCGGGGGTGGAGGCTCCGCCTGCCCGGCATCGGCGGCGGCCTGGATCGCGGGCGATGCGGCAGGCCCTTCGGCCGCGGCAAGCTGCTGGATGGTTTCGAGATAGGCGATGGCCTCGGGCGGCAGGCTGCGGCGGCCGCGGCCCTCGCGCGCAAATCTCGCCGCCGGCAGCAGGCCCTGCGCGGCACCGATGGTGGCGAAATGCTCGTACAGGTCGGCGGCGTCGCGCTGGCCGCTGGCCTCGGCGTAGTAGGCGCGGTCGAACCACGGGTTCGGCGCGTGGGTGTCGCGATGCGCCAGGTAATGCGCCAGCGCGGGCGTCTCGCGCGGGATGCGGTACTGCCGGCGGTAGAAGGCCTCGTCGAAATGGATGCTCGGCGCCACGCCGGCCGCGGCGCTGTGGCGGATGTAGTGCAGCAGCGCGCCCTCGGCCGAGGGCAAATCGGCCGCCGCGGCATAGGCGGTGGGGTCGAAATAAAGGTTCGGGCGCGCGCCCTCGGCCTCGCCGCGGGTGATGTAGTCGAGCAGCGGCGGCATCGCGGGGTCGAATGCCGCGCCGTGCTGCCGCCGATACCACGCGGTGTCGAACAGGCCCGACCGCGTGATGACGAGGTAATCGTTTACATCTCGGAATGTATCGACCAGGTCGCCGACCGGCGAGGCCGCCACCATGCGCTGCACCTGGCCCGCCAGGATCGGCGCGCAGACAACGGGAATGGGCTGGCCCGTGGAGGCGAGCACGATCTCGATCGGCGCGTCGGGGTCATCCTCGGCCAGGCTGGCGAGGGCCTCGGAGTCGAAGCGGCTCCAGCCCATGATGAAGCCGCACCGGGTGATGCGGCGCGCCGCCTTGTCGAGCTCGGGGCGGGGCATCACCGCGAAGGTCTCGGCCAGCCGCGTTCCTGCGCAGACGGCATGCAGCAGCACAGGTTGGCCCGGCGCCGTGATCTCCAGCGCCCAGCCGCGGATGCCGCGCCGCACATCGAGGTAGTCCACGGCACCGGCGAAGCGGCTGCCTTCGGTGAGGTGGGGCAGGATGGTGCCGCTCATGCGCTGGAAGGTCCGCATTCACCACGGCGCAACGCACGCGCCGGCCCGGATGGCGGTGCGTTCCGGCGCGACCGGCTGTGGCGCGACCCTGGATCGGCAGATCGCCACCGCGGACAGGCCATGCAGACACTCCATTCCAGGCGCGCCGCAACGGCCGCGGGCCATGACGGCGCGATATAAGCGAAGAACTATGTTTCGCGCCATCCTGACCACCGCCGGATTCGCCATTTGCGCGAGTGCCGTGCGGCAAGCCCAACGACCAGTGGCATGGAATGGTTATGCTGCGCGGCGCCGCACGCGCCGCGGCCGGCCAAAAAAGCGCATACGTCGCGCGGATGGGGCCAAATCGCGCGGCGTGCGCGCGGCCGACTCAGCCGCTGGCGGCAGCCTTGCCGTCGCCATAGCCGAACAGCGCCAGCTCCTCGCGGAACAGCTCGTTCAGCTTCTGGATCGTTGGTGCATCGAGCTTCTCGACATGATCGCCCGGTACCACCTTGCGCACGAAATTCGTCGGCTGCTCGCGGTCCGGGATCACGTCGGCCCAGCCCAGCACCTGCTGGAGTTGCGTGTCGCTGACGCGCCAGCCGAAATGCGCGCAGACATCGCCCATGAACCAGCGCTTCTTCAGGATCGCGTCCTCGTAGCGATACAGCCTGATGCCGGGCTGCTGCATCGTTTCGCGATACTGGCGCAGCGTCTCGCGCAGCGCATGCGCCATGCGCAGCACATAGGGCCCGATCTCGGCGCCCAGCGCGCGCGAGCGCTGTTCCAGCATCAGCGCGCGCGCCTCGCCGGCCTCGGGGATGGAATGCGAATAGGCGTTGGAGAAGTATTCGCTGACCAGCGCGTCGCGCGGGTCCCGCACCAGAAGGATCTTCCGGCTTTCCACCACCAGGGGGTGCCGGATGATGCCGATGGGCGCGTTGCGGAAGCCGCCATAGATGTTGCCGCCATGCAGCAGGCTGCCGAGCGCTGCGTCATTCTGCCAGGCGGGCACGCCGACGCCCTTGCCGAACAGCTTGCCAGCGACGTCAACGTAGTTCACGTGGTTGATCTGTGCGAGCGCCGCCACCATGGCATTCATGATGGAACTGCCGGATTTGCGGACGCCGAACATGAAATACGCCGGCGCCGCATCATCCTGGCGGATGTCGAAATCCACCCCTGCGTAGGACGCCGTGATCATATGGGACATGCGGCCGCTCTCATCCGATCGCCGAACCTCCCGAACGCCGCGCGGCGCGCGTTGCCCGCCATGGCCCCGCGCCACCGGGTTCGAGAGGCTTGAGGCATTCATGTGGTTGCTACAATTCGCCCCCCCAGGCAAGCCCGAAGCATCGCCGCGCCGCCGCCGCGCCCCGCGCGGGGTGCAACCATGAGCGTCGATGCTCGCGCCAGCGCGCCCGATCACGCGGCGCGCGCGGCGCTGGATGCCGGCAGGGTGGCGGAGGCCGCGGCGCTGTATCGCCGCCTGGCCACGGCCGCGCCGCAGGATGCGCGGTGGCGAATCGGCCTCGCGCGCTGCGCCGTCGCAGCGCTGCAGCCCGAGGCCGCGCTGCAGGCGATCGACCTGGCCGAAACCCTGGCCGCCCGGCCCAACCCCGCCTGGGGGCTGCTGCGCGGCCAGGCGCTGTTGCTGCTGGGCGAGGTCGCGGCGGCCGAGGCCAGCCTGCGCGTCGTGGCGGCGGCGCTGCCCGGCCATCTCGGCGCAAGGCTGGCGCTGGTGCGCGTGCTGCGCCGGGCCGGACGCGCTGCCGAGGCGCTGGATGCGCTGGAGCCGGTTGTGGACACGCCGGCAGCGGAAAGTTCCGCGATCGCCGCGCAGCGCATCGCCCTGCTGGTCACCCTCGGCCGCCTGGCGGAGGCGCGCCCGGCCTTCGAGGCCGCGGTGGATGCCGCGACGGGCACCACCGAATTGCAGACCCTGTTCGCCCTTACCGCGCCGCTGCATGGCGAGGGCGCGCCGGCCGCTTCGGGCTTCCGGCGCATCCGCGCGCGGCTGGCGGCGCTGCCGCCCTGCCCGCTGCTGTCGGTGCGGCTGCGCTTCGCGCTCGGCGACCTCTCGCGCTTCCGCAGCGAGGCCGATGCGCTGCTGCGATCGGGCTTCGATGGGCCGCTAGCGCCCACCCTGCGCAGCGTGCTGGATGCGCTGGCCCGGCCGATGGAACAGGACCGGCTGCGGCCGAAGGTGTTCGTCATCGGCCTGTCGAAAACCGCGACCTCCTCGCTCGACGTGGCACTGGGCCTGCTGGGCTTCGGTGCCGCGCATTTCGCCAACCCGATCTCCGGCCGCATGCTGGCGCCGGCCGATGCCGCGCTGTTCGACGCGCTGTCGGACATTCCCGTCGTCGACATGATGGAGATGCTGGCCGCCACCTATCCGCGCGCCCGCTTCATCCTCACCGAGCGCCCGGCGGAAGCCTGGATGGAATCCTTCCGCGCGCATCACCTGCGGCATCACGGCACGGCGGATTTCGCGGCCTTCCGCACGCTGTGCCAGGCGAAGGACGGCACGCCGCATGGCGCGCGGTGGCGGGCGATGCAGCAGCGGATCTACACGCGCCACGCGGATCTGGAATCGGCGCGCGCCGCGCACGTCGCGCGGGTGGAACAGCTGTTCGCCGATGCGCCGAACCGGCTGCTGCGCTTCAACGTCTTCGCCGGCGATGGCTGGGCGAAGCTGTGCGATTACCTCGGCCGGCCGGTGCCGGCGCAGCCCTTCCCGCACGCCAATGCGGCGCCGCGGCTGCTCGCGTGAGGCCCTCGGCTCAGCCCCCCGGCGGCCCGGCGACCATGCGCCGCATGCCGATATCGGTCTCCGCCAGCCGGCGATTGGCTTCGAGCAGTGCAGGGATGGCCGGCGCCTGGCGCGGCAGCAGCGCGGCGTAGTCGCGCTCCACCTGCTGCATCACCTCGGCGAGTTCGGCGCGGAAGGCGGCTTCGTCCACCGTGGTGATCTGCCCGTCGCGCAGCACCACCCGGCCATCGACGATCACCGTGCGCACGCCGCGCCCAGTCTCGCTGAACACCAGCTGCCGCGTGGCGCTGGCGAAGGGCTGCCAGGCGAGGTCGTCGAGGTCGATCAGCACCAAATCCGCCTTCATCCCCGGCGCGATGGCACCGACCTGCCCGCCCAGGCCCACGGCCTGCGCCCCACCCGTGGTGGCTGCGGCCAGCGCATCTGCGGCCAGCACGCCGGCCGGGTTCGGGTCATTCCCCGCCGCCATCAGGCACATCAGCTTCATTGCCTGGAACAGGTTCTGGCAGTCGGAGCAGGAATTGTTGTCGCAACCCAGCGCCAGGCGTACGCCCTCGGCCTTGAAGCGCGAGACCGGCGCGACGCCGTTCTTCAGCTTCAGATTGGCCAGCGGGTTGTGCACCACGCCGGCGCCGCTGCGCGCCACCTGCGCGATCTCCTCTGGTGTGATGTAGACGGCATGGGCCAGGGTGGTGCGCGGCGTCAGCAGCCCCACCTCCGCCATGTGGCCGATCATCGACCCGCCGGGATAGATCCGCCGTGCCTTGGCCAGCTGAGCGCGCGTCTCATACACATGCGTGAACACCGGCAGGCCGTGGTCCTGCGAAAGTGCTGCGATGCCCTCCAGCAGCGCGGTGGAGGAGCGCTGCGGCCCGGAGGGGCTCAGCGCCCAATGCAGCCGCGGCGGCAGCGGCGCGAGGCGCTTCAGCTGTGCCGCGACGAAGGCGAGGTCCGCCGCCGGATCGCCGGGCTTGCCGCCGACGATGGCCGCAACCTCCGCGCTCATCGCCGGCAGGAAGGGCGCGATGTCCAGGTCCGGCAGGTCGCGCACCGCGATCGAGAACACCACGCGGATGCCGAGCTCGGCATAGGCGCCGAGGATGATGTCCAGCGTCTCCTCATCCTGCGGCACCAGGGAGTTCATGTCCTGGATGGTGGTGATGCCGTTGCGCAGCGCCTCCATGGCGCCGAGCAGCGTGCGCGCGCGCAGCTCCGCGCGGCTCCGCCGGCCCCAATAGGCGGGCTGGGAATGCAGCGCCCAGACATCGAAGGGCATGTCCTCGAAGCGGCCCTTCAGCAGCGTGTCGTAGGAATGGTAGTGCGCGCTGACCAGGCCGGGGATCAGCAGCCGGCCGCGCGCATCGATTGTCTCGGCGCCCGACGGCACGTCGAGCGGCGGCAGCGCGCCGCCGCCGATGGCCGCGATCCGATCGCCCGCGAGCAGCACGTCATGGACCGGAGGGCGATGGATGTCGCCCCCCGGCAGCAGAACCCGTGCGCCGCGGATCAGCAGGGCTGTGTTCAACCCTGCGCGGCCGGCAATTCGCGCGCCGCGCGCGGCGGGAGGAAGTCGCGCGAGAAGATCTCGCCCGGCGCGGGCGTGCGTGGCAGGCCGAACACCTCCACGATCTGCGCGATGGCGCGGCCGAGGCGGGCATCGTCCAGGTCGCCGGCGCCAAGCCGGCGCGTCTCCTCCGTCGCCATGCTGACGCGCCAGGCGTATTCGATGCGGCCCTGCTCGACCGGCACGTTGATGGTGGCCTCCACGCGCTGCATCAGTTGCGCGCCCATGGCCGGGGCGCGCGCCACCTCCAGCATCGCGCGGTTGATCGCCGCCACCATCCCGCGCACGGCGTTGGGGTTGCTGCGTGCCAGGCGCGGGCTGACCATGACGCCGTTCGAATAGGCCTCGATCCCGAAATCGCTGAACATGAACCAGCGGAAGTCGCGATCAGGGTTCATGTTGAGGCCGATGATGTTGGGGTAGCTGGTCAGCGAGAAGGCCGCCACCGCATCCACCTGGTCGCGGATCAGCATCGGCTCCTGCAGGGTGGGCGACATGTTGACGATGCGCGTCCTCGTTGCATCGAGGCCGTTGAGCCGGGCCAGCAGCGGCCACATCAGCAGTGCCGCGCTGCCGGCCGGCCCGCCGAGGCTGCGGCCCTCAAGGTCGCGCAGCGTGCGGATGGGGCTGCCGGACTTCACCAGGATGGCGAAGGGCGACCTGTTGTAGATCTGGTAGACCATCAGCGGCGCTTCGCCCGGCCGGTTGGCAGCCTGCTGGATGATCGCGTTCTGGTCGCCGAAGCCGGCATCATAGGTGCCGGCCATCAGCCGCGTGACGGTGGCCGCCGAGCCCTCGCCCTGGTCGATCGTCACATCGAGCCCGGCCTCCCGGAAATAGCCACGCTCGCGCGCCAGGTAGTACCAGGAATGGATGCCCTGGAAGCGCCAGTCGAGCGTGAAGCGGATGGGCGTCAGGCTCTGCGTCAGGGCCGGCGTGGCGAGCAGCGCGGCCGGGGCGGCGGCCAGCAGGGCGCGGCGTGAAACCGTCATCGCGGGGGGTCCTCCTTCGGTGCTGGATCAGGTGGCGCTGGGCGTCAGCTCGCGCTCGCCGCGCGGCGGCAGGAAATCGCGGCTGAACACCTCGTTGGTGGCGGGCGTGCGGGGCAGGCCGAACACCTCCACCACCTGCGCGATGGCGCGGCCGAGGCGGGCATCGTCGAGGTCGCCCGCGCCGAGGCGCACGCCCTCCTCGGTGGCGATGATGGTGCGGAAGGCGAATGCGATGCGCCGCGCCTCGAGGTCGAGGTTGAAGGTGGGATCGACGCGCTGCATCGCCTGCACGCCGGCGGTGGGGTTGCGGCCGCATTCCAGCATGGCGCGGTTGATGGCGGAGACCATGCCGCGCACCTGCTGCGGCCGGTCGCGCAGCAGCCGCTGCGACACCATGACGCCGTTCGAATAGATGTCGATGCCGTGGTCGGCGAACAGGAAGAAGCGGTAGTCGCGGTCCGGATTCTGGTTCAGCGCCAGCAGGTTGATGTAGGCGGTGACGGTGAAGACCGCGCCGATCTCGAAGCCGTCGCGCATCAGCATCGGCTCCTGCATCGCGGGGGCGATGTTCATCACCTCGTTGCGCGCCATGTCGAGGTTGTTCAGCCGGGCGAACAGCGGGATGAGGCGCAGCGCGGGCGAGCCGGGCGAGCCGCCGATCTTGCGGCCCTGCAGGTCCTGGATGGTGCGGATGCCGGAGCTGTTCTTCACCAGCAGCGCGAAGGGCGCCTTGTTGTAGATCTGGTAGACCATCACCGGCGCCTCGCCCGGCCGGGCGGCTGCCTGCTGGATGATCGCATTCATGTCGCCGAAGCCTGCATCATAGGCATTGCCCATGATGCGGGTGATGGTGTTGGCCGAGCCGTCGCCCTGGTCGATCGTCACGTCGAGGCCGGCATCGCGGAACCAGCCGCGCTCGCGGGCCAGGTAGTACCAGGCATGGATGCCCTGGAAGCGCCAATCCAGCGTGAATCGGACGGGCGTCAGCGCCTGGGCCAGCGCGGGGGTGGCGAGCAGGCCGGCCGGGGCGGCGGCAAGCAGGGCGCGGCGGGACAGGCGCATGGGCGGGGGTCCTAGGGCTGGAGGGGCACGGCATTTCGGGCTGCACCAGCCGGGCAGGACACACGCAGCCAGCACCCTCGGCGCCCTGCGGCGCAGCGATGGCTGTTTGCGTCATTCCCGGCAGGGTCGCCGCCGCGAGCTTGCAAATCCCGGGCCAGCCGGGTGCTGCCTATCGCTCGCGCAGCAGCCGGAACATCACCACCGCCAGCAGCCCGACCAGCGCCAGCAGGATGGAGGAATAGGCCAGCGCCGCCCCGTGATCGAGCATCCCGAAGGCTTCCTGGTAGGCGCGGTGCATCAGCAGGTCGGTGCGCCCGTTCGGCCCGCCCTGGGTGATGATGTAGACCGGCGAGAAGAACAGGAAGTTCGCCACCGTGTCGGCCACCAGCACGAACAGGAAGGTGCGCGCCATCTGCGGCACCACGACGAAGCGCAGCCGCTGCAGATAGCTGGCGCCGTCGATCCGCGCGGCCTCCAGCGTCTCGCGCGGCACCGCCAGCAGCCCGGCCAGCAGGAAGATCATCCAGTAGCCGCAGCCCTTCCAGGAGGCCAGCAGCATCAGCGACCACAGCGCCTGGTCGGGATCGCGGAAGAAGCCGCCGCGCGGCAGGCCGGCCGATTCCAGCAGCAGGTTCACGATGCCGAGCGTGGGGTCCAGCAGCACGGCAAACACCAGCGAGGCGATCGCCAGGCTGACCGTGAAGGGCAGCACGAAGATGGTGCGGAAGCTGCGCAGGAAGGGGAAGGGCTCCACCACCAGCAGCGCCATGGCGAAGGAGAAGGCGATCTGCAGCGGGTTGATCACGGCGTTGAACAGCAGCGTGACGCGCAGGCTGTTCCAGGCCTCGGGGCTTTCCAGCAGGCGCGCGTAGTTGCCCCAGCCCGCCCAGGCGCGCTCCCCGCTCAGCGTGGTGGTGGTGAAGGAGCCGACGACCGAGACCAGGATCGGCGCGACGCGGAAGGCGATGATGGTGGCCAGCGCCGGCAGCAGCACCGCCCAGCCGAACCAGGCCGGCACGCGGAAGCGGCCGCTCATTTCAGGCCGGCCCCCGCCACCGAGGCCACGTAGTGCCGCTGCAGCACCAGGAAGGGAAGGATGGCGCAGAGCGTCACCAGCGTGGTGCCGGCGAACATCGCGCCCCAGTCATTCGCCTCGGCCGCGGCCGAGCGCGCGATGGCCAGCTGCGCGACCACGTTCTCCGGGCTGCTCAGCACCACCAGCGGCCAGAAGAAGGCCTCCCACTGGTGCACGAACACCACCAGCGCGGCGGCCGCGACGGTGGGCAGCGAAAGCGGCATGGCGATGTGGGCATAGATGCGCAGCCAGCCCGCACCGTCGATCCGCGCGGCCTCGATCAGCTCGCGCGGCAGGCCGCGGAAGAACTGCACGAAGACGAAGATGATCACGCCATTGCCGATGTCGGTGACGATCAGCGCCCAGAGGCTGTCATGCAGGCCGATCGCCTTCACCACCGCGTGCAGCGGCAGCACGATGGCCTCGAAGGGCATCAGGAAGGACAGGATGACGAGGCCGAAGGCGGTGCGGCGGCCTGGAAACTCGAACATGGCGAGGGCGAAGGCGGCCAGCGAATTCGCCAGCACCGACAGCGCGACGGTGACCATCGCCACCCAGAAGCTGTTCCACATGGCCAGCGGCAGCGCGCCCGACAGCACCTTGGCGTAGTTCTGCAGCGTCCAGACCTCCGGCACGAAGCTGTGCCAGGACAGCACGGAGGCATACCGGAACGCCTCGGTGTTGGGCCGCAGCGAGGTGCCGGCCATCCACAGCAGCGGGAACAGCATGAGGGTGGCGATGGCCAGCAGCGCCGCGCCACGGCCCACCGCCGCAATTCGCCATGGCCTGCGCGGGCGCCGCGGCAGGCGCATCAGCCGGTGCCGGTGCTGCCGAAGCCGCCCTCACCGCGCGTCGTCTCCGGCAGCGCCTCCACCACGCGCCAGGCCGCGCGGGTGACGGGCGCCAGCACCGCCTGCGCGATGCGCATGCCGCGTTCGATGGTGAAGGGTGCGGTGCCGGTGTTCATCACGATCACCTGCAATTCGCCGCGGTAATCCTCGTCCACCGTGCCGGGGCTGTTGGGCAGGATGATGCCGAATTTCAGCGCGAGGCCCGAGCGCGGCCGCACCTGCAATTCATGGTCGGGCGGCAGCGCCACGCGCAGCCCCGTGGGCACCAGCACGCGCATGCCCACGCCCACCACCAGCGGTGCGTCCACCGCGGCCAGCAGGTCCATCCCCGCCGCACCCGAGGTGGCGTAGCGCGGCAGCGCGAGGCCCTCGCCATGCGGCAGGACGGTGACCAGGATTTCCGGCATCAGGCGAGGGCCTCCGCGATGCGCGCGGCCAGGCGCCGCGCGACCTCTTCCTTGGGCAGCCGGGGCCAGTCCTCGACACCCGCTTCGGTGACGAGATGCACCGCATTCTCCGCTCCGCCCATCACATCGCCCGACACGTCGTTCGCCACGATCCAGTCGCAGCGCTTGCGCTCGCGCTTGGCGCGGGCATGGGCCACCACCGTCTCGGTCTCGGCGGCGAAGCCGATGACCAGGCGCGGGCGCGCGCTGGGGTGCTGCGCCACCGTGGCCAGGATATCGGGGTTCAGCGCGAGGCGGATTTCGGGTGGCGGCGCGCCGGGCTGCTTCTTGATCTTCTGCACCGGCGCCGCCTCGGGCCGAAAATCCGCCACGGCGGCGGCGAACACCGCGGCATCGGCCGGCAGCGCGGCTTCCACGGCGGCGAGCATCTGCCGCGCGCTCTCGATCCGGCGCACCGCAACGCCCGGCGGATCGGGCAGCGCGACCGGGCCGCTCACCAGCGTGACGCGCGCGCCGAGTGCCGCCAGCGCGGCGGCGATGGCGTGGCCCTGCCGGCCGCTGCTGCGGTTGGCGATGTAGCGCACCGGGTCGATCGCTTCCTGCGTCGGCCCGCTGGTGACGATGACGTGCCGGCCCGCAAGCGGTCCGCCGGCGAAATGGCCTTCGATGGCGGCGAGGATGGCGGCGGGCTCGGCCAGCCGCCCGGTGCCGCTCTCGGGCTCCGCCATCGCGCCTTCCTCCGGCCCGACGAAGCCGATTCCGCGCGCCGTCAGGGTCGCGACATTCGCGACGGTGGCCGGATGCGCCCACATCGCCGGGTTCATCGCCGACGCCGCCAGCACCGGCGCGCGCGTGGCTAGCAGCACGGTGGTGGCGAGGTCATCCGCCAGGCCATGCGCCATGCGGGCCAGCAGGTTCGCGCTGGCCGGCGCCACCACCACGAAATCGGGCCAGCGGGCGAGGCGGATGTGGCCGATCTCGGCCTCGGCGGCCCAGAGATCATCGTGCACGCGCGCGCCCGAGATGCCGGCCAGCGCTTCCTTCGTGACGAAGCGCGCGCCGCCGCCGGTGAGGATCGGCATGACCTCGGCGCCCGCCTTCCGCAGCAGGCGGATGAGTTCGAGCGCCTTGTAGGCGGCGACGCTGCCCGAGACGATGAGGAGGAGCTTGCGGCCGGCGAGTGTCATGCGCGCAGACCCTAACGCTTGCCGGCGCAGCCGGGGAAGGGTGCCTTGCATGCGTTCATGCGCATGATGTGGATCAATGCGATCCGCAGCCGAGCATCGGCAGGCTGGCGGCCTGGAGGAGGCCCGCCGCATGACCCGCCCCGTCCTTGCCGCGTAGCTGGCCGCGCTGCCGCTGGCCGGCTGCGTGATCCCGACTGACCCGATCCGGCTGGCCGCGCGGGGGCCCTCGACGCATGCGGATGTCCAGCGGGCGCTGCGGCCACTTCAGCCGGACGATGCCGTTGGCCTCGCCGTCGCGGAGACCAGGGTCGATCGCGCGCGCCTCGAGGGCTGCGTCGCCAGTGGCATGCGCGCGCGGCTGCCGGCGGGCGTGACGATCGTCGTGCTGGATGCGGAGCGCGGGGCAGCGATGGCGGAATTGGCCGCGCAGCAGGGCGCGTGGCCGGCCGAGGCCGCGCCGGCCATCGGCGTGCCATGGGGCGTTCTGGTGCGCGATTCCACCGACCAACTCTCGCAGAGCCGCGTCGAGCCCTTCGGTGCCGGCGGTAGCGGCGGCGGGATCTTCGGCCTCAGCCTCGGCCAGACCACCGACTACACGCTGCGGCTGCAGGCGGAGTTGCTGGACCTGCGGGCCGGCCAGCGGCTCGGCAGCGCGGGCGCCTTCTATGCCGCGCACGGTGGCGGGGCGCTGGTGGCGGGAATCGCGGGCGGCGCTGGCGGCAGCGTGGCCTTCGCCGTGCCTTTCGTGCTGCCGGTCATCCGCCTCCCGGCCGGCACCAGCGCCATGGCGATCTGCGAGGCCTTCGGCCGCGCGATCGGCGATGGGCTGGTGCGGGCGACGACGCCGGCGCCGGAGCAGCCGGCCGAACCCGCCGCCACGGCGCCGGAAGCGAAGTGAGCCGCCTCAGCCCAGGCGCGCCTCCGGCGCGGTGGAGGTGCTTCGCGCCTCCGGCGCGGTGGAGATCTTTCGCGCCTCCGGCGCGGCGGCGATCATCGTCGCCAGCATCGTGGCGGCCAGCGTCTCGGCCCCCGCTTCGTCGCGCATCATCACATCGGCGCGGCAGAAGGTCAGCGTGCGGCCGGGCTTGAGGACCTGCCCGCGCGCGATGGCCGCGACACCCGCGCCGGGGCGCAGGAAGCTCACCTTGAATTCCACGCTCAGCACTTCGCCGCCGTCCGGCAGCAGCGACATCGCCGCGAAGCCGCAGGCATTGTCGGCCAGCGTGGTCAGCACGCCGGCATGGAACAGCCCGTGATGCTGCGTCAGGTCGTCACGGAAGGCCGCTTCGAGGGTGCAGTGCCCGGGTGACAGCGCGGTGATCCGCAAGCCGAGGTTTCGCGCGAAACCCTGCGCGGCGAGGGCAGCGCGGACCCGCGCCTCGAAGTCCGGGTCGCGTGGCGGCGCTACAGCCGCCATCCGGTGTGGATCGCCACGATCCCGCCGGAGAGGTTGCGATGCGCCACGCGTTCCAGCCCGGCGTCGCGCATCATGCCCTCCAGCGTCTCCTGGTCGGGGAAGCGGCGGATGCTCTCGGCGAGGTATTCGTAGCTGTCGCGGTCCTTCGCCACGCGCGCGCCGATCTCGGGCAGCACCTTGAAGGACCAGATGTCGTACAGCCGGGCCAGCGGCTCGATCGCGACGCGGGAGAATTCCAGGCAGTGGAAGCGCCCGCCCGGGCGCAGCACGCGCCGCGCCTCGCGCAGCACGGCGGATTTGTCGGTGCAGTTGCGCAGGCCGAAGGCGATCGAGATCTTCTCCACCGAGCGGTCGGGCAGTGGGATGTGCTCGGCATCCACCACCGCCATCTGCAACCCTTTCAGGATGCCGCGGTCCAGCGCGCGCTTCTGCGCCACCGCCAGCATCGCGGGGTTGATGTCGGTGAGGATCACACGGCCCGCGCCAGCGCCGAGCGCGCCGAAGGCGATGTCGCCCGTGCCGCCCGCGAGGTCGAGCAGCGTATCGCGCGGGGAGGCGCCGATGGCGGCGACGAAGATGCGCTTCCAGACCCGGTGGATGCCCAGCGACATCAGGTCGTTCATCACGTCGTAGCGGGGTGCGACGCTTTCGAAGACGCGGCGGACCATGCCGGCCTTCTCGTCCCGGGGAACTTCGCGGTAGCCGAAATCGGTTGTGTCGCTCATGCGCCCACCTTGCCGCGCGCGCCGCCCGGCGGCAAGGAAGGCGAGGCTGGCGCCCGGACGCGCCGGGCCCGGAGACGCGATGCCCGAATTGCCCGAGGTGGAGACGGTGATGCGCGGCCTGGCCGCCGTGCTGGAGGGCCGGCGCATCCTGCGCGCCGAGACCACGCGGCCTGACCTGCGCTGGCCCTTCCCCCCGGCGCTGGCGCAGCGGCTGACGGGCGCCATCGTCACGGGGCTGCGCCGCCGCGGCAAATACATGCTGCTGCGCCTCGACACGGCGGAGAGCCTGCTGATCCATCTCGGCATGTCCGGGCGCATGGTGGCGCGCCCGGTGGCGGGGCCGGCGGTGCCCTGGATGGGCCCCACGGGCCGCTTCTCGGATGCGCGCGGCCACAACGGCCCGCCCGAGGCGCATGAGCACCTGATCCTGGAAACCGCCGATGGCATGCGCGTGGGCTTCGTCGATCCGCGCCGCTTCGGCAGCGTGGACCTGATGCCGACGGCGGCGGAGGAGGCGCACCGCCTGCTGGCCGGCATGGGGCCCGAGCCGCTGGAGCCCGGCTTCACCCCGGCCGCGCTTTCGGCGGCGCTGGCCGGGCGGCACACGCCCATCAAGGCGGCGCTGCTGGACCAGCGCGTGGTGGCGGGGCTGGGCAACATCTACGTGGCCGAGGCGCTGTTCCGCGCCGGGGTCTCGCCGAAGCGCCTGGCCGCCAGCGTGGCTGGCGCGCGCGCCGCGCGGCTGGTGCCGGCGATCCGCGCCGTGCTGCAGGAGGCGATCGGCGCCGGCGGGTCCTCCCTGCGCGACTATGTGCGCGCCGATGGCGAGCTCGGCCGCTTCCAGGACCGCTTCTCGGTCTATGACCGCGAGGGCCAGCCCTGCCCGGACTGCCCGGGCCCGCAGGCCGGCTGCACCGGCGTGGCGCGGATGGTGCAGGCCGGGCGTAGCACCTTCTACTGCCGACGCCGGCAACGCTGAGGCGCGTGACGTTGAGGGCCGCGGCGTCCTGCGCTACGGGTTGCACAACGAGAGAGGGAAGCGCGCCATGGCCCATGAGATGATCCTGGTCGAGACGGTGGGCCGCGTCGGCGTGATCACGCTGAACCGCCCGCAGGTGCTGAACGCGCTGTGCGACCAGCTGATGGAGGAGCTCGGCCAGGCGCTGCGCGCCTTCGATGCCGATGCCGCGGTGGGCGCCATCATCCTCACCGGCTCCACCAAGGCCTTCGCCGCCGGGGCGGACATCAAGGAGATGAAGGACCGCACCTACCCGGCGGTGTATTTCGACGATTTCATCGGCAAGCGCTGGGAAGCGGTGCTGACCATCCAGAAGCCGGTGATCGCCGCCGTGGCGGGCTTCGCGCTGGGCGGGGGCTGCGAGCTGGCGATGATGTGCGACCTGATCCTGGCCGCCGACAATGCGAAGTTCGGCCAGCCGGAGATCAACCTCGGCATCATCCCCGGCGCTGGCGGCACGCAGCGGCTGACGCGCGCCATCGGCAAGTCGAAGGCGATGGAGATGGTGCTCACCGGGCGGATGATGGACGCGACGGAGGCCGAGCGCGCCAACCTGGTGTGCCGCGTGGTGCCGCTCGACAGCCTGCGGGAGGAGGCGCTGAAGCTGGGCGAGAAGATCGCCAGCCTGTCGGCGCCCTCGGTGGCGATGGCGAAGGAGGCCGTGAACGCGGCCTATGAGCTCACCTTGAAGGAGGGCGTGCGCTTCGAACGGCGGCTGTTCCATTCGCTGTTCGCGACCGCCGACCAGAAGGAGGGGATGGCGGCCTTCGCCGAGAAGCGCAAGCCCAGCTTCCGGCATGGGTAGGCCGAGCGCCATTGACTCCTGGAAGGCGCGGACGCTAGAAACCGCGCCTTCGTCGGCAGCGTCAGCGGCCGGCTATCCGTAACTCCCGACTGGTCAGATCAAGCATCCATGGCGAACACGGCCTCCGCGCGGAAGCGCATCCGTCAGACCGAGAAGCGTACCGAGCGCAATCGCGCCCGTCGTTCGCGCGTGCGCACCTTCATCCGCAAGGTCGAACTCGCCATCGCCGGTGGCGACAAGGGCGCGGCCCAGGCCGCGCTGCAATCCGCCCAGCCCGAGATGCAGCGGGCGGCGGGCAAGGGCGTGTTCCACGCCAACACCGTGGCGCGTAAGCTGTCGCGCCTGTCGGCCCGCATCAAGGCGCTGGGCGCAGCCCCGCAGGCCTGAACCGCGCGCGGCGCTGCACCTGCGCCGCCGCGCCGGCCAATCCACCCAGGATTGAAGTAATGGCCGTCACGTTGCTGTAAATGCGACGAGACTTGCCGTGTGCGCAAGACGTCACTGGGGTCTTTCCTCAGCGACTTGTGTGTCAAGCGCGGTTTTCATTTCCGGGTGCAAAGTAATCATTTGCGCGGGCCATCTGCAGCGCGGTAACTTCTGTCTGGGGATGGCGTTGTGTCTGGCGATGGCGGCCCGCATTTTTTGGCGGTTCACCATGGCTTTCCGATCGTCTGGAGAGGCGGTCCGCCGGGCATTGCGCTGGAGAGGTGAGCGTCCGCAAGGGCGCGCTGCGGGGCGCCTTTCGGCGCGTGAGGGTGGCAGGTGGTTTCCATGGGGAAAGCGGTGGGTCCGTCGTCTCCTGCCGCCGCAGGCCAGACAGCTGAGATCTGGGCCCGCATCCGCGGCCGGCTGCGCGACGAAGTCGGCGAGATCGAATACCGCACCTGGCTGCGCCAGATGACGCTCGCCGGCGTGCAGGGCGAGGAGGTGGTTGTGCTGCTGCCCACGCGCTTCCTGCGCGATTGGGTGCGCGGCCATTATGGCGACCGGCTGCGCGCCCTGTGGCAGGCCGAGCTGCCCGCGGTGCGCCGCATCGAATTCCGCGTGACGCCGGAACCGCGCGCCGCCGCCGCCATTGCCGACCTGCACGCGGTGGAACCGGCGCGCAACGCCGCACGTGCGCCGGCGCGCGCCACGCCCCCGGCTGCCGAGCCCAATGGCCTCGCTGAACCGCTGGGCAAGCCCGCCGAGGCGCGCGGCGGCGATGGCCGCGGCGCCGATGCGCGGGGCGATTGGTCGGCGCCGCTCGATCCGCGCTTCACCTTCGATACCTTCGTCGTCGGCAAGCCGAATGAATTCGCCCATGCCTGCGCGCGGCGCGTCGCGGAACGCCCGGCGAGCCCGGGCTTCAACCCGCTGTTCCTGTATGGCGGCGTCGGGCTGGGCAAGACGCATCTGATGCACGCCGTCGCCTGGGCGATCCGCGAGCGCGGCGCGCAGGATGGGCGGGCGCCGCTGACCGTCGCCTACATGTCGGCCGAGAAGTTCATGTATCGCTTCATCGCCGCGCTGCGCGCGCAATCGACGATGGAGTTCAAGGAATCGCTGCGCAGCGTGGACCTGCTGCTGATCGACGACCTGCAATTCCTGATCGGCAAGGACAACACGCAGGAGGAATTCTTCCACACCTTCAACGCGCTGATCGATGCCGGCAAGCAGATCGTGGTCAGCGCCGACAAATCGCCCTCCGACCTCTCGGGCATCGAGGACCGGCTGCGCACGCGGCTGGGCTGCGGCATGGTGGCCGATCTGCACGCCACCACCTACGAGCTGCGCATCTCCATCCTGCAGGCCAAGGCGCAGGCGCAGGGCGTGCCGGTGCCGCCCAAGGTGATGGAATTCCTGGCGCACAAGATCACCACCAATGTGCGGGAGCTGGAGGGCGCGCTGAACCGGCTGATCGCCCATGCCAACCTGTTCGGCCGCGCGGTGACGCTGGAGGGCGCGCAGGAGGTGCTGCACGACGTGCTGCGCGCGCATGATCGCCGCGTCACGATCGAGGAGATCCAGAAGCGCGTGGCGGAACACTACAACATCCGCCTCACCGACATGTCCTCGCCCCGCCGCGCGCGCAACGTGGCGCGGCCGCGGCAGATCGCGATGTATCTGGCGAAGCAGCTGACCAGCCGCTCCCTGCCCGAGATCGGCCGCCGCTTCGGCGGGCGCGACCACACCACGGTGATGCACGCCGTCAGCCGCGTGGCCGAGCTGATGCAGGCCGACAGCGCCTTCGCCGAGGATGTCGAGCTGCTGCGCCGGATGCTGGAGACCTGATCCGGTCGGGGCGCCCGCCACGCCGGCCGGGGGCCGGCGTGCCGCCGGCAGGCGCCCGAAAGGCTGCCGGGGTGCCCTTCAACACCTGATTCCGGCCTGTTATGGTATCTCCCCCGCATCGGCGGGATTCGGGGGCCTCGGCGGTCGCCGTGGCGCTACCGCGCCGCGCATCGCCACAAGACGCTGGGAAGTCGGGTGCCATGAAGTTCACGGTGGACAGGGCTGTGCTGCTCAAGGCGCTTGCGCATGTGCAAAGCGTGGTCGAGCGGCGGAACACCATCCCCATCCTGGCCAATGTGCTGCTGGAAGCGCGCGATGGCGGGCTGCGGCTGACGGCCACCGACATGGAGATCGCCGTGGTGGAGGAGGTGCCGGGCGTCACCGTGACCCGCACCGGCCGCACCACCGCGCCCGCCGCGACCCTGTTCGAACTGGTGCGCAAGCTGCCCGAGACCGCGAAGATCGAGCTCGACCACCCCGGCGGCGACGCGCAGCTCACGCTGCGCGCCGGGCGCTTCGACGCCAAGCTCTCGGTGCTGCCGGTCGAGGACTTCCCCTCGATGACGGAGGGCAAGCTGCCGCACCGCTTCGCGCTGCCCGCGGGCCAGCTGCGCGACCTCATCGACCGCACGCGCTTCGCCATCAGCACGGAGGAGACGCGCTACTACCTCAACGGCATCTACATCCACGCCACCGAATCCGCCGGTGCCAAGGTGCTGCGCGCGGTGGCTACCGACGGCCATCGCCTGGCCCGCGTGGAGGAGCCGCTGCCCGAGGGTGCCTCCGGCATGCCGGGCGTGATCATCCCGCGCAAGACGGTGAACGAGCTGCGCAAGCTGGCCGAAGAGGTGCAGGACGAGATCGCCGTCGCACTGTCCGACACCAAGGTGCGCTTCACGCTGGGCCCGGTGCAGCTGACCTCGAAGCTGATCGACGGCACCTTCCCGGAATACGAGCGCGTGATCCCGAAGGGCAACGACAAGGTGCTGCGCGTCGCGAAGAAGGATTTCGCCGAGGCGGTGGGCCGCGTCGCCGGCATCAGCAGCGAACGCTCGCGCCCCGTGAAGCTCTCGGTGGATCGCAACCACCTGCTGCTCTCCGCCGCCAGCCCCGAGCTCGGCCAGGCGCAGGAGGAGCTGGACGGCGACGTGGTGAGCTATGAATCCGGCCCGCTCGAGATCGGCTTCCAGGCGCGTTACCTGAACGACATCACCGACCAGATCGTCGACCAGGTGGAGTTCCGCTTCTCCGACGGCTCCGCCCCCACCATCGTCACCGACAGCGCAAAGCCCGAGGCGCTCTATGTGCTGATGCCGATGCGGGTGTGACGCGGCGGCCGGACCTGCTTGACATTTGCTCGCCGACTGTTGTCGCGGATTAGCCAAGGCGGCATCGGCCAAAAAAAAGCGGCGGGGATTCGCATCCCACGCCGCCACAGGATACCGCTAAGCTACAACCCCGGCTTGGCGGAGTGCGGCCCGACGGCTGACTTTCTTCAAGCACGCGAACACTAAACGTTCGCGAGTCACCGTCAAGCCGCTGTGAGAGGGGGACTAACTGGGAGGCTGGTATGGGCAAGAAGCCCCGCCAGCACCTCCTCCCGGGGTTTGGCCTCATCTTCCGGGCCACTCGGACGACTCGATCCGGTCGCGTGCTAAAGGCACACGATTACGGATACCGGGGTTGGCCGATTGTGGTCTGGCTTGAGGCAGAACCCCCTGAGGCGGGCCAGACCTGATTGGTCTGGTGGGTGGCTTCGGCTCCGGCCGAAGCCACCCATGCCCCAGAACTTCTGAATAGAGCGATGATTTCCCGACCTTCACTCTAGCGCACGATCGGCAGTTCGACGCGTTCAGCGATAGACTACGATCCTGCTACGCCAGTCCGACTGGATGGTTTGAACTGACCAAAATCGCACCCCCCGCGCTGCGCCTCGCGCGCCTGCGCCTGACGGATTTTCGCTCCTACGCGGCCTTCGACGGTGCCTTCGCCGGGCGCGTCGTGGTCATCGCCGGCGAGAATGGCGTGGGCAAGACCAACCTGCTGGAGGCTATCAGCCTGCTCGGCCCCGGCCGCGGACTGCGCGGCGCGCGGGCCGGGGAGATCGGCCGTCGCACCGCCGAGGGTGCGCGCCCCTGGGCTGCCTGGGGGCGCTTCGAGCGGCCGGACGGGCCCTGCGAGATCGGCACCGGCACGGTGGGCGAGGAGGGCGCCGAGCCGCGCCGCCGCTACCGGCTGGATGGCGAGCCGGTGAAATCCCAGGCCGAGCTTGCGGATCGCGCGGCCGCGGTGTGGCTGACGCCGCAGATGGACCGGCTGTTCCAGGAGGGGGCTTCCGGCCGTCGCCGCTTCCTCGACCGCCTGGTCTGGGCGCTGGAGCCCGGCCATGCGCGCGAGGTGGCGGCGCATGACACCGCCATGGCCGGGCGCAACCGCCTGCTGGCCGAGGGCCGGCGCGATGCGCGCTGGCTGGCGGCGCTGGAGGATGCGATGGCGCGGCATTCCGTGGCTGCCGTGGCGGCCCGGCGCGCCCTGGCGCAGCGGCTGAACGCGCTGCTGGAGGGCGGCACCGCCACCGGCGCCTTCCCAGCCGCGCGGCTGGATCTGCTGTGCCCGATCGCCGCGGGGCTGGATGCCGGGCCCGCGCTGGCGGTGGAGGAGCGCCTGCGGGAGGAGCTGGCCCGCAGCCGCGGGCGCGATGCCGCGGCGGGCGGTGCCGCCTTCGGCGCGCATCGCACCGACCTCGCCCTGACGCATTTGCCCAAGGCCCTGCCGGCCGAGCTGTGCTCGACCGGGGAGCAGAAGGCGCTGCTGGTCTCGGTGGTGCTGGCGCATGCCGCGCTGATCGGCGCGGCGCGGGGCTTCGCACCCCTGCTGCTGCTGGACGAGGTGGCGGCGCATCTGGACCTGGCGCGGCGACAGGCGCTGTATGCGGCGCTGGCCGCGCTGCCCGCGCAGGTGTTCCTGACCGGCACCGAGCCCGACATCTTCACTCCCCTGCAGGGCCTGGCGGAGGGCTTCCGCGCCACGCCGGCGGGGCTTGTTCCGCTGGCAGAATACCCCGTGCCGAATCCCGCCTGAATCCCTATATTATCCGCGCATCAAGCCGTATCCACAGGAGCATCCGCCGGCATGTCCGACGCCGCCGCGCGCGCTACCCCGCCGAACCCGCCGATCGAAGGCGGCGAGGCCTATGACAGCGCCTCCATCACCGTGCTGCGGGGCCTCGAAGCCGTGCGCAAGCGGCCGGGGATGTATATCGGTGATACCGATGACGGCTCCGGCCTGCATCACATGGCCTTCGAGATCATCGACAACGCCGTGGACGAGGCGCAGGCCGGCTATGCCACGCGCTGCGACCTGGTGCTGAACGGCGATGGCTCCGTCACCGTCACCGATGATGGCCGCGGCATCCCGGTGGACATCCACGCCGAGGAAGGTGTTTCGGCCGCCGAGGTGGTGCTGACGCGGCTGCATGCCGGCGGCAAGTTCAACCAGAATTCCTACAAGGTCTCGGGCGGCCTGCACGGCGTGGGCGCGGCCGTGGTGAACGCGCTGTCGGAATGGATGGAAGTGCGCATCTGGCGCGACGGGCGCGAGCATTTCCTCCGGTTCGAACACGGCGAGACGGTGGAGCCCCTGCGCATCGTCGGGCCATCCGACCACAAGAACGGCACCGAGGTGACGTTCAAGCCGAGCAGCGGCACCTTCACCAAGACCGAATACGAATACGCCATCCTGGAGCGCCGGCTGCGCGAACTCGCCTTCCTCAATTCCGGCCTCGCCATCACGCTGAAGGATGACCGGCACGTGCCGGCGGTGGAGACCGCCTTCCAGTTCCATGGCGGGCTCGTCGCCTTCGTCGAATGGCTCGACCGCAGCAAGGAGCCGCTGTTCAAGCCGCCGGTCAGCCTCGTGACGAAGGAGACCGAGGGCATCCGCGTCGAGCTCGCGATGTGGTGGAACACCTCGCCGCACGAATTGGCGCTCTGCTACACCAACAACATCCCGCAGCGCGATGGCGGCACGCACCAGGCCGGGTTCCGCCAGGCGCTGACGCGCGTGGTGATGAAATACGCCGAGGACATGGCGAAGAAGGAGAAGGTGGAACTCATCGGCGACGACATGCGCGAGGGCCTGACGGCCGTGCTGTCGGTGAAGGTGCCGGATCCGAAATTCTCCTCGCAGACCAAGGACAAGCTGGTGTCCTCCGAGGTGCAGCCGGTGGTGCAGGTGGCGGTGGCCGATGCGCTGAGCCATTGGTTCGAGACGCATCCGAAGGAAGCCAAGCAGGTTATCGAGCAGGTCGTGCTCTCGGCCGCGGCGCGCAAGGCGGCACAGCTGGCGCGCGAGAAGGTGGGGCGCAAGAACGCGCTGGACATCTCCACGCTGCCCGGCAAGCTGGCGGATTGCCAGGAGAAGGACCCGGCGAAATCCGAGATCTTCATCGTCGAGGGCGACAGCGCCGGCGGCTCCGCCAAGCAGGGGCGCGACCGGCGCTTCCAGGCGATACTGCCGCTGAAGGGCAAGATCCTCAACGTCGAACGCGCGCGCATGGACAAGATGCTGTCCAGCGCCGAGATCGGCACGCTGATCACCGCACTCGGCACCGGCATCGGGCCTGGCCCGGCCGAGAAGGGCGGCTTCGATGCCGACCGGCTGCGCTACCACCGCATCGTCATCATGACCGACGCCGATGTGGATGGCAGCCACATCCGCACCCTGCTGCTTACCTTCTTCTTCCGCCAGATGCCCTCGCTGATCGAGCGCGGGCATTTGTTCATCGCGCAGCCGCCGCTGTATCGCGCCAAGCGCGGCAATGACGAGCGCTACCTGAAGGATGACCGCGCGCTGGAAGACTTCCTGCTGGAGAAGGCGCTGATCGGCGCGAAGCTGCGCTTCGCCGATGATCGTGTGCTGGCGGGGCCCGAGCTGGCCGAGGAGGTGGAGCGCCTGCGCCAGGTTTCGTCGCGCATGCGGCGGCTGGCCACGCAGGTGCCGGTCGGCGTGATCGAGCAGGCGGCGGTGGCCGGGGCGCTGACACTCGATCCCGCGCGCGCCCTGGCCGGCGCGGCGCTGCTGGCGCAGCGGCTGGATGCGCTGGCGCCGGACTCCGAGCGCGGCTGGAAGGCCACGGCCGATGCCGCGGGGCTCGCCTTGTTCCGCGTGGTGCGCGGCGTGACCGAACGCCATCCGCTGGACCCCGCGGCGCTGCGCAGCGCCGAGGCGCGCTGGCTGGACGAACGGCGCGAAGTCTTTGCGCGCGACTACGCGGCGGGCGCCGCGATGCTCGCCTTCGAGGCATCGGAAAGCGCCCAGGCCGGCCCGCTGCTGGTGTTCGACCGCATCATCGCGCAGGGCCGCCGCGGCCTGACCATCCAGCGCTTCAAGGGCCTCGGCGAGATGAACCCCGACCAGCTGTGGAAGACCACGCTCGACCCCGCCGTGCGCACGCTGCTGCGCGTGCGCGTGGAGGATGTGGAGGATGCCGAGCAGGTGTTCTCCACCTTGATGGGCGACGTCGTGGAGCCGCGCCGCGAATTCATCGTCGGCAACGCGCTGAAGGTGGCGAACCTCGACGTCTGATTGGCCTCGCCTGCGCCACCCGGTCAGCCGGGCACGGCGTAGCCGGCGGCCAGCGCCCCGCGGTCCCAGGCCAGGGTGGTGGCGAAGCTCTCACTTGTGACGGGCGCGAAGCCCGCGAGGCAGAGCGCATCGCCGAGCGGTTCGAACCAGGGGCGCGTCGCGGCGGCGGCGAAGGCGGCGCGCAGCCGCGTCACCGCCGGCTGTGGCAGTGCCGGCGCGGCCACGAAGGCCGGCATGGGCGCGACCGCCGTCGAGTCGAGAACGCGGATACCCGCGGTGATCGCCGGGCGGTGGCGCGCCATCAGTGCGTGCCAATAGGCATCGAGCGGGCCGATATCGATGCTGCCATCCAGCACGCTGTCCAGTATGCGCCGCGCCGTCACCAGGTCGCCGCGCGCCTCGGCGTAAAGCGGCCGGCCGCCGCGCGCGCGCCAATGCGGCAGCAGGTGGTGGCGCAGCGCGTTGAAGCCGGAATGCGAATGCGCCACCGTCCAGCCGATGCGATGGCCGAAGCTGTCCTCCAGCCGCCGGAACGGGCTGTCGGCCCGCACGATCAGGTCCGATCGATACACCGGCCTGCCACCGGCCCAGGGCAGCTCCGGCACCGGCGCGGCGATGGGTTGCACCTCGGCGATGCCAAGCGCGATGGGGTAGCCGCACATCAGCACCGCGCCGAGATCCGGCCGGCGCCAGAGTTCCTCCAGCGGCAGCGGCGCCGGGTAGGGCGTGTAGGCCAGCGGCAGTTCGGCGTCCGCCGCAACATGCGCGATCAGCGCCTGCCAGGCAGCCTCGGCCTCAGCCGCCACGGCATACATTCGCGCATTTGCGATGAAGCGCATGCGCGCGGCGCCGCGCGCTACACCGCGTCGCGCAGATAGGGCTCCACGGTGCCTTGCAGCTTGATGGTCAACGGCTGGCCGTGGCGGTCCATGGCCTTGCCGACGGCGACGCGCACCCAGCCCTCGCTGACGCAGTATTCCTCGACATTGGTCTTCTCCACGCCCTTGAAGCGGATGCCCACACCGCGCGCCAGCAATTCGGCATTGTGGTACGGGCTGCGCGGATCGGCAGAGAGGCGGTCGGGCAGGGTGTCGGTCATGGTGCTGGTCCTGAAGCGTGCTCTAGAGCAATTTCCGATCGAATGGAATCATTCGATCGGAATTCTTGCTCTAGCTTCAATATGTTATAGAGCACGAAATCCGTCCGAAAGGACGGATAGTGCTCTGGGCAGGGTGTTAGCCCTGCGCCCCGCCAATTCCAAGGCGGCCGCCCGCGCGCGGCGCCGCGCTCAGGGGGCGGGGCGGATCCCCATCGCGTAGGTGTAGCCATCGCCGCGCGGGCTCAGCGCCAGGCCGCGCCGCACGCCCCAGCTGGAGCGCAGCGCCATCACCGGCAGGATCGCGTTGTCCTCGATCGCGATGCGTGCGGCCGCACCCATCGCGGCCTCGCGCTGCGCCTCGTCGAAGGTGGCGTCCACGCGGTCCAGCGCCGCGTCCAGCGCCGGGTTGGAATAGCGGCCGCGATTGAGCGGCCCATGCCCGCGCGCCGCATCGCGCGTGCGCAGGATGCTGCCGATGCTCTCGCTGGCGACGCCAGTGGAGGAAGCGAAGATGGCGAGGAAGGCGGTGAATTCGGGGTCGAGGTTCGGCCCGCCATTGGCGCGGCGGAAGAACACCGCCGAGGGCAGCGCCTCCACCGTGGTGCGGATGCCGACCGCGGTCAGCATCTGCCCGATCGCCTGGCACACGCGCGCATCGCCCGAGAAGCGGTCATTCGTGCACTGGATGGTGAGGTTGAAGCCGGCGGGATAGCCGGCCTCGGCCAGCAGGGCGCGGGCGCGCGCGGGATCGAAGGCGGGCAGGCCGAGCGATGGCTCATGCCCGATGAACCCTGGCCCGGCGAATTGCGCGATCGGGTCGGCCGCGCCTTCCATCGCGCGCTCGGCCAGGGCCGCGCGGTTGATGGCGAGGTTCATCGCCTGTCGCACGCGGCCATCGCGTATCGGGTTGCGCGCGAGGGGCTGGCCATCGGCGCCGGTGGCAAAGACCACGCGTTCGCGGAACTGGTCGAGATACATGTAGAGGACGAACAGCCCCTGCCCGGTGACCAGCTGCGCCCGGTCACTTTCCCGCACGCGGGCGAACAGCGAGGAGGGCACGTTGTCGATCACGTCGACATCGCCGGCCAGCAGCGCGGCCACGCGCGCGCTGTCATTGGCGATGAAGCGGAAGCTCACGCGCTGCCAGGGCTGGGCAGGGCCCCAATGGCCCGGGTGGCGTTCCAGCGCCACATCCTGCCCCGGCGTCAGGCGCCCCCAGCGATAGGGCCCGCTGCCGATGGCCGCGCGCCCGCCGTTGAAATCGGCCTCGGTGGCGCCCTCGGCGGCGCGGGCGGAGACGATGGCGATGACGGCCATCTGGTTCGGCAGCAGCGGCGCCGGGCCGTTGGTGCGGATACGCACGGTGCGCGCATCCACCATTTCGGCCGCGGCCACGCTGCGCGTCTGCGCCACGAAGGTGCGCAGCCCCGTGATGGCGCGCGCGCGGCGGATGGAGAACACCACATCCTCCGCCGTCACCGGCGTGCCATCGTGGAAGGCGAGGCCCTCGCGCAGCGTGAACTCCCAGCTGCGGTCATCCACCGCGCGCCAGGCGCTGGCCGCGCCGGGCAGCGGGCGCATGAACTCGTCCTGGAACACCAGTGGCTCATACACATGCAGCTGGACGTTGCGGTTGGGCGTGTAGTTCTGGTGCGGATCGCTGCCATCCACCGCCGCCTTGAAGCCGATGCGCAGCTCCTGCCCAACGGCCGGGACGGTGACCGTCGCCGCGGCCAGCAGCAGCAGGGCGAGAAGGCGGCGCATGCGCATCACTCCGCCAGCGACATGCCGAGCGCCGGCTTCACATCGGGCGCCAGCGGGCAGACATAGGGCGTCTCGGCCATCTTCGCCGCGTGCTCGGCCTTGGCGCGCGCCACCAGCGCGGGATCGCGCAGCGCATCTACCGCGGTGCCGGCCATCACCTTCGCCACATGCACCATGCCGGTATGCGCGGCCGGCAGCTTGCCCTGCGCCGTCAGCTGCCAGGAATGGCCCGGCGTGCCGATGGCATAGGTGGCGCCGCGCGCCTGCACCGTGGGCACCTTCCACGACACGTCGCCCACATCGGTGCTGCCCACCATGCCGGCGCCGCGGGCCGTCAGCGGCACGATCTCGTCGCACAGCGGCTTGCCCTTCTGCACCGGCAGGCCCTGGCGGCGGAAGGCGGCCACGATGTCCTCCTCGCGCATCGTCGCCTGGAAGTCGCGCGCGATGCGGCGATCCTCCTCGGAGAATTCGGGCGCGCCGAGGCGCTCGAAATTGTCGTGCATGGCCTGTTCCAGCGCCGTGTTGCCCATCAGGTTCGACACCGCCGAGATCACCTGCGTGGTGACGCTGGTCTCCGTCATCAGCGCCGCGCCATCGGCGATCTTGCGCACCCGCGCCACCAGCGGCGTGAGCTCCGCGAGGTTCCGCGCGCGGATCAGGTAGCGCACCTTCGCGCGCGACTGCACGACATTCGGCGCGATGCCGCCGGCATCCAGATACGCGTAGTGCACCCGCGCGTCGCTGGGCATGTGCTCGCGCATGTAGTTCACGCCGACATTCATCAGCTCCACCGCATCCAGCGCGCTGCGGCCCAGATGCGGGCTGCTGGCGGCGTGCGCGGCGCGGCCGGTGAAGGTGAAGTCGATGCGCGTATTGGCCAGCGACTGCGCCTCGTTCACGCCGGAGAAGGCGGCCGGGTGCCAGGAGATCGCGATGTCCACGTCATCGAAGGCGCCGTCGCGCACCATGAAGCCCTTGGCGGCGCCGCCCTCCTCGGCGGGGCAGCCATAGTAGCGCACGCGCCCGGGCAGGTTGTTGGCCTTCAGGTAGTCCTTCACCGCCGCAGCGGCCAGCAGGCTGGCCGAGCCCAGCAGGTTGTGGCCGCAGCCATGGCCGTTCGTTTCGCCCGCCACCGGGCGCGGCTCCGCCACGCCAGCCTCCTGCGAAAGCCCGGGCAGGGCATCGTATTCGCCGAGGATGGCGATCACCGGCCCGCCCTCGCCGGCCTCGCCCATCACCGCCGTCGGAATGCCCGCCACGTCGGTGGTGATGCGGAAGCCCTCCGCCTCCAGCATCGCCTTGTGCTCGGCGGCCGAGCGATGCTCGTTGTAGCACAGCTCCGGCATGCCCCAGACCCGGTCGGCGAGGGCGGAATAGGTCTCGCGCCGTGCATCCACCAGCTGCCAGATCGCTTCGTCGTTGCGCATCGCGTGATGCTCCTATGCGTTGGGTGAAAGGGCGGCCCGCGCATCGTCCAGCGCGGCCTGCGCCGTGCGCAGCGCATGGGCCAGGCGGTTGCGCGCGCGCCGCGCCTCGACGGCGGCGAAGCGCTCGGCATCGGTGTCGGGCGCGGTGGCGGCAAGCTCGCGGATCGGCTGCAGCACCGCCCAGGCGGGGTTCTGCAGCGCCGGCAGATGCGCGAAGCGTTCGCCGGCCGTGTAGTCCGCCGGCACCAGCGCGCGGGAGGCGCGCAGCAGCGCCGCATTCACGCGCGCCAGCGCGGGCGTGCTGGCGCCGGTGGCGGTTGCAGCGATGGCGGCGGCGGCATCGCGCAGCCGCTCCGCCGCCTCGACCAGCGGCGCGATGGGGAAGCGCGCCTCGAGCGCGGGCTGCAGCGCGGCCAATTCGCCCAGCAGCGCGGCGGCGGTGGCCGCGTGGTCCAGCGGCACCACCGCCTCGCCCAGAAGCCGGAACAGCACCTGGCTCAGCACGCGCGTGTCGCGCACCAGGTTCGCCTCGTCCACCTTGTCCAGCAGGTCATGCGGCGTGTGCCACCACCAGCCCAGGCTGTTGCGCGCCTGCGCGTGCTTCTGCGGCTGTTCGCTGATCGAGCCCAGCATGGAGGGAATGCCGATGCCGACGAAGCTCTCGTCGCTGTTGCGCGCCTTGCGCTTGCCCTTGTAGCGCTGGTTGGTGTGCGCCTGCACCGCTTCCGCTGCCAGGTGGCGCAGCTCGGTCATCGCGGCGGCGTTCTCCAGCACGGTGGCGCCGGCGCCGCCCAGGCTGTCCACATTCACATGCGCCACGCACAGCCTGTCGAGCTCGTCCCAATGCGTGTCGGCATACCAGGCGGAGCCCGAATAGCGGCCATGCGAGTGGCCTGACCAGAAGCAGATGCGTAGACCGCGCTTCCATTGCGCGCGATGCTGCGCGGCCAGCCGTGCCGCCTCCATCATGCCGGCATTGGCCGAGCCATTGTCCATCACGCCGAAATACCAGGTGTCGTGATGGCCGGACATCAGCACGAACTGCTCCGAGCCCGCGGCCTCCGGCGCGGCAATCTCGGCCACCAGGATCGGCGTCTTGCGCCAGCCGGTGTCCACCTGCGCGTGCAGCGTCACCACCGGGCTTGCTCCGGCGGCGAGCGCATCGCGGATCGCCCCGCCATCGGCATGGCTGACGGTGCAGGCCACGGTGCGCGGCATCGCCGCGAGCGTGGCGGCCGAGGGGTTCCCCCAGACCGGCGAGATGCACATCTCGTGCAGGTGTTCGTGGTGGCTGATGTGCAGCTGCCCCAGCGCGCCGGCGCGCGTCGCACGGTCTGCCACCGCCGGCGTCGCCATGCCTTCCAGCAGCAGGATGCGGCCGGCGAGGTCCTTCCCCGCGAAGTCGGCCTCATGGCCATGGCCGAGATACACCGGCACGCCGGAAAGCCCGCCCGGCGGCGCGGGCAGCGAGAAGGAATGGGTGATCGCCGTCAGCGCGCGCCCATCCACAAGCACGCTGCCCTCCAGCGGCAGGCTGATATAGGCATCGTGCAGCAGTATTTGCGTGCGATAGCCGTAGTCGCGCATGCGCCGTTCGATGAAGCCCAGGGCCTCGCGTTCCTCCGCGGTGCCGGACAGCTTCTGCCAGCGCGCGATCTCGCGCAGGTTGGCCATCATCTCGGCCCCGCTCACGGCATCGGTCAGCCGTTCCACCGCTGCGTCGGTCATGCGCTTGCGTCCTTGCGTTGCGGCGCTTCGCCGGCGCCGATGTGCCACCAGATGCCGGCCATCAGGCCCAACCCCTCGCGCAGCAGCGGCGCCAGCGCGTGCTCGTCCGGCCCGTGCTGGTTGCAGCCGGCGTAGCTGTTGGGCACCCACAGCACCGGCACGCCCAGCTCCTGCATGAACATGTCGGAGGGGTTCGAGCCGGAGGAGCTCGGCACGATGTTCGGCGCGCGATTCGCGGTGCGTGCCATGGAGGCCGCGACCATCGCCACCCAGGGGTCCGCTGGGTCGGTGCGCGCGGCGCCGAACTGGTCGCGCTCCGCCACCGGCACCACCTGCACCTCGGGAAAGCCTTGCGCATCCAGGTGCCGGCGCAGCGCGGGCAGCAGCGTGGCGGCCTCCACATCCACCGTGTGGCGCAGCTGCAGCCGCGCGCGCGCCTCGCCCTGCACCGCGTTGGTCGGCGCATCGGGATGGCCCACCAGCGCGGCCAGAACGATCACGCTGCTCCAGCCGAAGATCTTCTGGCCAGTGGTGAGGCCGGGCTCGCCCCAGCCGGCATCGGCCTCCGGCAGGCCGGGAATGGCCTCGAACACCAGCGCGTCGATGGCCTGCTTCACGGCGGGGGGAATCGCCGCCGGCGTCCAGCCCGGCACCAGGATGCGCCCGTGCCGATCCACGATGCTGGCCATGGCATGCGCCAGCACGAAGCCCGGGTCGGCCAGCACGCCGCCCCAATGGCCGGAATGATGCGCGTGGTCGCGCAGATGCACCACCAGGTCGAAGGCGATGCCGCCGCGCGCGCCGAGTTTCAGCTCCGGCATGAAGGTGGTCTGCCGCGGGCCGTCGAGGCCGATGAACACGTCGGAGGCGAGGCGCGCGCGCTCGGCGCGCAGCAACTCGCGCAGGCCCGGCGAGCCCTGCTCCTCGCCGGTTTCCACCAGCACATGCGCGTTGAAGCCAAGCCGCCCGCGCTCGGCCAGCACGGCGCGCAGCGCCTCGATGGCGATGAGGTGCTGGCCCTTGTTATCCACCGTGCCGCGGCCGTACCAGCGATCGCCCCGCACCGTCACCTGCCAGGGGTCGAGCCCCGCGCTCCAGCGCCCGGCCAAGCCGCGCACCACGTCGCCATGGCCATAGACCAGCACGGTCGGCAATCCGGGATCCTCGATGCGCGTGGCGAGGAACACCGGGCCGCGGCCGCCGCGCGGGTTGGCCAGCGTGGCGGTGGCGAAGCCCATGCCCTGCATCAGCGCGGGCAAGGTCTCCTCGCAATAGCGCGTCAGCGCCGGCAGGCTGCCCTCGATCTGGCTTTCGGTCGGCACGGCCACCAGCCGCTCCAGCGCGGCGAGGAAGCGGCCATCGTCGAAACAGGCTTGGGCGCGCGCGACGGCGCCTTCCCGGGATCCAGCCATGCCGCACCATCCTGCCAGAAGCCGTGATGCTGCCACGGCGGGCGGGGGCGCGTGAAGCGGGCGCGCTTTCAGCCGGCCAGCGAGGGCAGGCCCGCCGCGTATTCCGCCACGATCGCCTCGCCGAAGGCATCGGGCGTGATGGCGGGCTGGCGCTGATGCGTGGCCGCAATGCCGGCGCGGCGCGCGAACAGCGCCTTGCCGTACCAGCAGTAATGCTCGCTGCTGCCCGGCATCATCATGAAGGTGTAAAGCGGCAGGATGCTGCGGTGCAGGGCCTCGGCCTCGGCCTGCCGCCCCTGTTCGAGCAGCGTCCAGACGCGCACATGCACGTCGAAGGCATCCGGCGCCGGCACCATGCCGACGCAGCCGGCACGCAGCGTGTTCGGCAGTTCGAGGCCGGCCTTGCCGTTGAAGATGTCGTAGGCGCCGCCGGTCTCGTCCACCAGACGCTTGACGTAGAGGATCGGCCCCTCGCCCTTCATCAGGCAGCAATTCGGGTGGTTGCGGTTGAGCGTGACCAGCGCCTGCGTGCTGAGCGCGATGTCCATGCTGCCGGGGTTGTTCTGGATGCCCACCGGCAGCGTCGTGCGCTCGGCCACCGCGCCGAGGAAGCGCACATGTGCGGCCTCGGACAGCCCCTTCACCTGGGCCGGCTGCAGGATCAGCCAGGCGGCGCCCGCGGCCTCGCAGGCCTTGGCGATCTCCACCTGGCCGGGCACCGAGGTCTCGTTCACCGTCACGGCCACGGGGATGCGCCCGGCCACGTCCTCGCACACCCAGTCGATGATGGTGCGGCGTTCGGCCAGCGTGAGTTTGTAGTATTCGCCGACGAAGCCGAGGATGGCGATGCCATGCGCGCCGCCGCGGATGCAGGCCTCCACCTGCAGGCGCATCGCCGTGCGGTCCAGCCGCTCCTGCGCATCGAAATAGGTGTAGAGGATGGGGTAGATGCCCCGGAACCGGCCGCGCATCGTCGTCTCCCCTATTCCACGCGCGCGCCGGAGGCGCGGGCGATGGCCGTCCAGCGCGCGGTCTCGCGCGCCAGGAAGCCGCCCCATTCGGCGCGCGGCATCGCCCGCGCCTCCACGCCGATGCGCCGCATCGCCGCCTGCGCCGCGGGCTCGGCCAGCACGCTGCCGAGTGCCTCGTGCAGGCGGTCCGCGATGGGCGCGGGCGTGCCGCGCGCGGCGACCACGCCGAACCAGGAATCGGAGTGGAATTCGGGGAAGCCGAGTTCAATGAAGGTGGGCACATCCGGCAGCAGCGTGGTGCGCGTGGGGCTGGTGGCGCCCAGCGCGCGCAGCCTTCCATCCTGCACCTGGCCCGCCACCTCGATCACGTTGGCGAACATCATCTGCGTGCGCCCGGCCATGACATCCAGCGCCGCCTGCGCGCCCGAGCGATAGGGCACGCGTTCGAAGGCCATGCCGGTCTCAAGCCGCAGCATCTCGGTGGCGGCCTGGAAGCCGCCGAGCCCCGCCGAGCCGAGGATGAGCGGCGCCGGCGCGCTGCGCGCGAGCGCCAGCAGGTCACGCAGGCTGCGCACCGGCAACGCCGGATTCACCACCAGGATGTTCGCGCTGTCGCCGACGAAGCCGATCGGCGTGAAATCCTCGATCGGGTGATAGGGCAGCCGCGCGAACAGCCCCGGCACCACGGCATGCGCCGAGGGAATCAGCCCGATGGTGTGGCCATCCGGCTGGCTTTTCGCCACGCGGTCCGCGCCCAGCGTGCCGCCCGCGCCCGCCACATTCGCCACCACCACGGGCTGGCCGAGCAGCGGCGCGAGGCGTTCGGCGAGGGTGCGCGCCAGCGTGTCGGTGGCCCCGCCGGCCGCGAAGCCGATGACCAGCGTCACCGGCCTGTCCGGGAAAGCGAGCGCCGGGGATGCGCCAAGGGCCAGGGCGCCGAGCGCGGCGAGGCCGCGGCGCGTGATGCGGCGAAGCTGCGGCATGGGGCGGGCGTCTCCTCCCCGCGTCTCGGGCGCGGTGTCGGATTGTTGCGCCAGCCGGCCGGGCGCGTCCAGTGCTCCGTCAGCCAACAGCGTCCAGTGCGACCAGATCATGCGGCAGCGCAGTGCCAGCGAGGGTCTCGGCGCCATCCTCGGTGACCAGCAGCATGTCCTCGACGATGAAGCCGCCGAGACCATCGAGGTACAACGGCATCTCGAAGGCCATCACCATCCCGGGCTCCAGTACCGCGTCGCTGCCCGCGGCGGTGTAGGGCCATTCCTCCGACCAGATGGAGGCGCCCAGGCCGTGCCCGAAATGGCCGCGCGCATAGGCCGGGAAGCCCGCCGCATGCACGGCCTCGATACAGGCAGCGTGGATGTCCGCAAGCGGCGTGCCGGGCCGGAACAGCGCGCGCCCGGCCGCGAAGCCGGCGCGCAGCGCGGCATACACCTCGCGCGCATGGCGCGGCGCGGGGCCGATGGTGAAGCTGCGCGCGAGATCGGCGGAATAGCCGCCGACCACCGCGCCGACATCCACCTTCACCACATCGCCGCGCGCCAGCGTGCCGGGGCTGCTCCAGGGCGCGGTGCCGAAGCCCACATACTCCCACGCCGTCACCGCGGCGCCGGTGCCGCGCGCCGCGGCCTGTTGTTGCACGAGGTCGAGGAAAAGCCGGCCGAGTGCGGCGCGCGTGGCGCCTTCCCGCAACGCCGGCACCAGCGCGAGGAAGGCGGCCTCGGTGATGGCGCCGGCCTCGCGCAGCAGCGCGATCTCGCCCGGCGATTTGTGTGCGCGCAGCCGTTCCACCAGCGCCGTCGCGTCGATGATGCGCGCCGGCGCCACCGCCTGTTCCAGCGCCGCCAGGTCGGCCGCCGGCACGGCCGAGAGCTCCACCCCAAGCCGTGAAGCGCCGAGGCCCTGCTCGGCCAGCAGCGCGCGCAGTGCAGCCAGCGCCGCCGCGCGGTCGAAGGTGGCGGGGCGCGCGAAGCCGGGCGGCCGGTCCGCCGTGGCACGCGCGAACAGCGCGGCGGCACTCTCGGCCGAAGGCAGCAGGTGGCGCAGCGAGAGCGCCTCCGGCCAGATGGCGTGGCGATGCAGCGGCGCGCAGCCCGCTGCCTCGGCGGCGGCGGCGAACAGGTCGCTGACCACCGCGCCGACCGGGCGGTCGGGCGCGGCCGGGATCACCGCCATGGCCGCGCCCAGCTGGCGCCAGCCCGCCGCCACGCCGGCCGGCGCGCCGGTGGCCCAGAGGAAGGTCTCGGGCGCTGCGACCAGCAGGGCATCAAGCCCCGCGTCCTGCATCAGCCGCGCGGCGCGCGGCCGGTCCACATGTCCTGGCATGCCAGCATGCCACGGCGCGCGCCCCCGATTGTCAACCGCGGCATGCGGCTTCTATCGTCGCCCCCGCAGCGAGGGATCAGGACCATGCGGAGACTTCTTCTGGGCGCGGCGGCGGCCCTGTTCACGGCCATCGGCGCCGCATCGGCGCAGAATGTGGAATGGCGCTTCCACAACAGCTACGCGCCGACGCGCATCGAAAGCCAGCATGTGCGGGAATTGGCCGCGGATCTGCGCGCGCGCACCCAGGGGCGCTTCGTCCTCAACGTGTTCGAGGGCAACGCGATGAACCTGCGCGATGCCGATGCGCTGCGCACCATGCAGGGCAGCACGCCGGAGATGAGCTTCATCTGGCCGCCCTTCCTCGGCCGCGACGACGCCGCGATGTCCTCCATCCTGGTGTTCGGGCTGATCCGCAACGCCGCCGAGCTGAACCGCGTGATGCCGGCGATGCAGCAGAGCCTGAACGAGGGCATCCGCCGCTGGAACATCGAGCCGGTGGGCTTCATGCAGCTCGGCCTGCTGGATGCATCCATCTTCTGCCGCAGCCCGGTGCGCACGCTGGATGAGCTGCGCCGCGTGAAGCTGCGCGTCGGCTCACGCGAGCAGGTTGAGACGTTCCGCGCGCTGGGTGTCGCCGCGCAGATCGTGCCGCAGCAGGAGCTGTACAGCGCCATGCAGACCGGCGTGGTGGATTGTGCGCTGTATCCGCCGCGCATCGTCCACACCGTCAGCCTGCAGGAAGTGGCGAAGCACGCCATCTCCACCGGCTTCGCCTTCCCGCCCACGCCCTACATCATGATGGCCAACCAGGCGCGCTACCGCGCACTGTCGGCCGAGAACCGCACGCAGCTGCAGCAGGCCGTGGCGGCGATGGAGACGCGCAGCGCTCGCTTCGAGCAGGACGCGGCGGATGACGAGGCGGCGCGCGAGCGCCTGCGCGGCATGGGCGTCACCTTCCACGGCACGCTGACCGAGGCCGAGCAGCAGGCGCTGCGCACCGCAGCACTCGGCACCTGGGATACGCTGATGCGCGAGGCCGGCGGCCAGGGCCCGGCCTGGCGCGCGCGCATCCAGGCTGCACTCGGCGGCAATTGAGGTGCGCGCCCTCGATGGCGCGCTGCTTCTGGTCTCGCGCGGGCTGCTGGCGCTCTCGGCCGCGGCCTGCGCGGGCATATTGGGGCTGGTGGTGACGGCGGTGGTGATGCGCTACGCCATCGCCGCGCCCTTCCGCTTCACCGAGGAATTGTCCGGCCTGCTGCTGTCCGCCATGGCGTTCCTGGCGCTTCCCTTCGCCATGATCGGCAACGCCAATATCCGCGTCACGCTGGTGACCGAGCGGCTGCCCCGGCCGGCGCGGCGCCTCGCCTGGGTGATCGGCCAGGCGATCATGGTGGCCTTCTGCGCCATCTTCGCCTGGGAAGGCTGGAACATCGCTGAATTCACGCTGCGCCTGAATCTGCTGAGCGAACAGGCGCGCCTGCCCCTGGCACCCTGGGTGCTGCTGATGCCCGCCTGCCTGGCGCTGACGGCGCTGCTCGCCGCCTGGGTGGGCTTGCGCCCGCCGCCCGAGGAGAAGGCCGCGCATCTGTGATCTGGTCCTTCCTGGGCGCGATGGTGACGGCGACCGTGCTCTCGGGCGCCGTGCTGGGTGCGGCACTCGGCCTCACCGGCTTCGCCATGCTGCATTTCTTCGCCGGCGGGTCGACGCGCATCGGCGTGCAGACGGTGTGGAACACGCTGAACGAGTTCACGCTGACGGCGATCCCCCTGTTCATCCTGCTGGGCGAATTGCTGGTGGCATCGGGCCTGGCGCGCGGCGTCTATCGCGCGCTGGCGCCCTTCTTCGGGCGGCTTCCGGGCGGGCTGCTGCACACCAACATCGCGGTCTGCACGGTGTTCGGCGCGGTGTCCGGCAGTTCGATGTCGGTGGCCGCCGCGGTGGGCTCGGTGGCGTATCCCGAGCTCAAGTCGCGCGGCTATGACCGGGCGCAGACTGTCGGCACGCTGGCGGCCGGCGGCACGCTCGGCCTGCTGATCCCGCCCTCGCTGTCGCTGCTGATCTACGGCGCGCTGACCGACACCTCGATCGGCCGGCTGTTCATCGCCGGCGTGCTGCCCGGGCTGATGATGGCGGGGCTGTTCATGGCCTGGATCGTCTTCGCCGCGTTGCGCAACCCGGCGATCGCGCCCGAGGAAAAGCGCGTGGCCATCGCCGAGGCGCTGCGCGGCCTGCCGGCGGTGCTGCCGCTGATCCTGCTGATCGTGGCCGTGCTCGGCAGCCTGTTCGCCGGCATCGCCACGCCCACGGAAGCGGCGGGCGTGGGCGTGGCGGTGGCGGCGCTGCTCGGCTTCACCATCGGCGAACTCACGCTGCGCGGCGTTGCGCAGGCGCTGATCGGCACGGTGCGCACCTTCGCCGTCATCGCCATGGTCTTCGTCGGCGCGCTGGTGCTGGCGCAGGCGATGAGCCTGCTGGGCCTGCCGCAGCAGATGCTGGAGGCGGTCTCGGCCTTCGGGCTCTCGCGCTGGGTGCTGCTGCTGATCGTGGTGGTGATCTACCTGATCCTGGGCTGCTTCTTCGATGGCCTGTCGATGATGATCATGACGCTGCCGCTGGTGTTCCCGCTGCTCACCGGCGTGGGCTTCGACCCGGTGTGGCTCGGCGTGGTCGTCACCATCATGATCGAGGTCGGCATGCTGACGCCGCCGGTGGGGATGAACCTGTTCGTCCTGGTCGGCATCACCGGCGGCGAGGTGAAGCTGGAGGAGGCGGCGGTGGCGGCGCTGCCCTATTGGCTGGCGCTGCTGCTGGGTGTTGCGATCCTGTGCCTGTTCCCGGGAATCGCCACCTGGCTGCCCACCCTGGCCTTCGGATAGGAACCTCGCCGGCCGGCCCTGGCGGAGGCGGGGTGCGCATCCCAAATCCCCGCCATGCCGCCGATGTCCACGCTGAACCGCATTGTCCTCGTGCTGATGGTGGTCGCCGCCATCGTGCAGATCCTGGTGCTTGTGCTGCGCTGACTGGACGCGCGGGCGCGCTGGCGGCAGCGTGGCGCCACGTCACGGGGGGAAAGCCATGCGGGTGGGTGTGATCGGGTTGGGGGCCATGGGCATGGGCGCGGCGCTGTCCTGCCTGCGCGCCGGCCTTGCGGTGACGGGGTGCGACTTCTCGGAGGCCGCGCGCAACGCCTTCATCGCCGCTGGCGGCGCTGCCGTGGCCAGCGCGGCGGACCTGCCCGGGGGCACCGAGGCCGTGCTGGTGCTGGTGGTGAACGCGCAGCAGACCGAGGCCGCGCTGTTCGGCCCCGCCGGCGCCGCGCCGCGGCTCGCGCCCGGCGCCGTCATCCTCTCCTCCGCCACCATGTCGCCGGAGGAGGCGAAGCGCCTGGCCGGGATGGCCGCCGCGCGTGGCTTGCTGTGGCTGGATGCGCCGGTCTCGGGCGGTGCGGCCAAGGCGGCCGAGGGGGCGATGACGGTCATGGCCTCCGGCAGTGCGGCCGCCTTCGCCAAGGCGCGCCCGGTGCTGGATGCGGTGGCGACGAAGGTGTGGGAACTGGGCGAGGAGGTCGGCATCGGCGCCACGGTGAAGGTGGTGCACCAGCTTCTGGCGGGCGTGCACATCGCGGTGGCGGCCGAGGCCATGGCGCTGGGCATCCGCGCCGGGGCGGACCCGCAGGCGCTGTATGACGTAGTGACGAGTGCGGCGGGCAATTCCTGGATGTTCGAGAACCGCATGGCCCGCGTGCTGGCCGGCGACGATGCGCCGCGCAGCGCGGTGGACATCTTCGTGAAGGATCTCGGCCTGGTGGCCGACATGGCGCGCGCGCTGGACCACCCGGTGCCGCTGGCGGCCCAGGCGCGGCAATTGTTCACCGCCGCCAGCGCCATGGGCCATGGCCGCGCCGATGATGGCTTCGTCATCCGCGTCTTCGCCGCCCTCACCGGCATCAAGCTGCCCGGCGACCGCCCCGGCTGACGCAACCCTTGCGCGGCCGGGCCGCGGCGCCATCTCCGGTGTGTTGGGGCAGGCTGGCACAACCGACAAAGGGGGCGACCATGGACGCTGTGCGTCTCAGCTTGATCCTGTGCGCATGCCTGCTGGCGGTGCTGTGGCACCGCGCGCAACCGAAGCCGGTCTCCGCGCGGCGCGGAGGGTAGCCACCGCTAACCGGCCAGCGCCGCCTCCACCGCCTGCGCCACGGCGAACAGGCGGGCATCGCCCATGTGCTCGCCCATCAGCATGAAGCCCACCGGCGCCTCGCCGGGCGTCTGGCAGGGCAGGCTGATGGCGCAGCGGTCCAGGAAGTTGCCCACCGCCGTGTTGCGTAGCAGCAGCAGGTTGATGCGGTTGTACTCGGCCTCCTCCTGCACTGCCTGGATGGCCGGCGGCGTCAGCGCGCAGGTGGGCAGCACCACCGCGTCATAGGCGCCCGTGCGCGCGGCGAAGGCCGCGATGATGCGCGCGCGTTCCTGCCGCAGCACGATGTAGTCGGCCGCCGACATCTGCCCGCCGCGCTCGATGCGCGCCAGGATGCGCGGGTCATAGGCCGCGCGCCGCGAGGCCAGCAGGCCGCGATGCCAGGCGAAAGCCTCGCTGGCGGCGAAGCCGCCGGTGGCGTTGGCCTGCGGGATCTCGGCCAGTTCCGGCACCGCCAGCATGCCGATGCGCGCGCCCGCCTGCGACAGGCGCGACAGCGCGCGCTCGAAAGCCGCCGAGACGCCTGCATCCCAGCCCTCGGTCACGTAGCCCTGCAGCACGCCCAGGCGCAGCCCCGCCACCGGCAACGGCAGCAGCGCCGGCTGGCGCGGCGCCGCGGCGTCCTCCTCCCCGGCCATGATGCCATCGAGTAGCGCGCAGCAGCCCACCGAGCGCGCCAGCGGGCCCAGGCTGTCCAGCGTTGAAGACAGCGGCAGCGTGCCCGCCAGCGTGACGCGCGCCGCCGTCGGCTTCCAGCCGACGATGCCGCACAGCGCTGCCGGGATGCGGCAGGACCCGCCGGTGTCCGAGCCGAGGCCGGCGAAGCCCATGCCATCGGCCGTGGCCACCGCCGCGCCGGATGAACTGCCGCCCGGCAGCCGGCCCGTCGCGCGGTCCCACGGGCTTTTCGGCGTGCCGTAATGCGGGTTCACGCCGAGGCCGGAGAAGGCGAATTCCACCATGTTGGTGCGGCCGAGCACGACGAAACCGGCGCGCTCCAGCCGCGCCACGGCGGGTGCCGTGGCCTGCGCGGCCGGCGCATCGGCCAGCGCGACCGAACCGCCGCGCGTGACCTGCCCAGCCTCGTCATACAGGTCCTTCACGCTGATCGGGATGCCGGCCCAGGGGCTTGGCGCGCGCCCCGCTTCGCGCAGCGCATCCATGGCGTGGGCCGCCTTGCGGGCGCTGTCGGCGTGCACGGCGAGGAAGGCGCGCGCACCCTCGCCCGCCGGGTCCGCGATGCGGGCCAGCGCCTCCTCCACCATCGCCACGGCGGTGGTCCGGCCGGCGGCGAGGTGGGCGGCGGCTTCGGCGATGGTGGGGTGGGGCATCAGGGGCTTTCCGGCGCGACCAGGACGCGGGATGCTGCTTGCAAGCCGGCCCAGGGGCAACCCCGTGCGGCAACCCCGTGCCGCGCGGCGCCGCGGATGCCGGGCTGGATGTGGCAGGGCTTCATTTGACAGACCTGCGCGGCGTACTTGTATGATGTCATATGACGCCCCGGCGCACCGGCCGCGGGCGGGAGGAGGAAAGCACCCAATGAAGGTCATGACTCTCATGCGTGGCGTGGCCGTGGCGGCCGCGGCGCTGCTGCCCCTGGCGCCGGGCCAAAGCCAGGCGCAGGAATGGCGCGGCTGGAACATCCACGCCGCCGACTATCCCAATGGCCGCGGCATGGACCGTTTCGGCGAACTGGTGATGCAGCGGACCAACAACCGCATCCGCATGCGCACCTTCCACTCCGCGCAGCTGGGCCAGCAGGACGAGGCCATCCAGCAGATGCGCCTGGGCACCATCGATTTCGCCAATTTCAACCTCTCGCCCTTCAACAACCTGGCACCCTCCACCAATGTGGTGACGCTGCCCTTCCTGTTCCGCGACGTGGCGCACAGCCATGCCGCGATCGACGGCGTGGCGGGGGCCGAGATCGCGCGCGACCTGGAGGCGATCGGCATCATCGCGCTGGCCTGGTACGATGCCGGCGCGCGCAGCATCTACACCACGCGCCCGGTGCGAACGCCGGCCGATCTGCGCGGCATGAAGATCCGCGTGCAGACCTCCGATCTGTGGATCGACCTGATGCGCGCGCTGGGTGCGAACCCCACGCCGCTGCCCTTCGGCGAGGTGTTCACCTCCCTGCAGTCGGGCGTTATCGACGGCGCGGAGAACAACTGGCCGTCCTATGAAAGCACGCGCCATTTCGAGGTCGCGCGCTTCTACACCACCACCGAGCACAGCAACGTGCCGGAGGTGCTGGCGGTGTCGCGCCAGCGCTGGCAGCGGCTGAACGATGCCGAGCGCAACATCCTGCGCGACGCGGCGCGGGAGAGCGCGACGCTGCAGCGCCAGCTCTGGGCCGAGCGCGAGACCGTCTCGCGCCAGCGCGTGGTTGCCGCCGGCGCTACCGTGATCGAGATCACCGATCGCTCGCCCTGGGCCGCGCTGATGGCGCCGGTCTACGAGAAATACACCGGCAACAACCCGCGCCTGTCGGGCCTGGTGCAGCAGATCCGCGCGCTGCGCTGAACGGCACGGGGCGGCATTGCGCCGCCCCGTCCACCTTCCCCGGGGTGATCTCCGCCATGGCGACCTTCTCGCGCCTGCTGGACTGGTTCTGCCACATCGTCATCGTCGTCGCCGGCGTGGCGCTGGTGGGCCTCGTGGCGATGATGGGCTGGCTGGTCTTCGGCCGCTACGTGTTGAACGACACGCCGACCTGGATCGAGCGCGGCGCCACGCTGGCCATCCTCTCCATCGCGCTGCCGGTGGCCGCGGTGGGGGTGCGGGAGCGCTTTCACCTGTCCGTCCTCGGCTTCCGCGAGAGCCTGCCGGCCCAGGCGCAGCGCTGGATCGCGGTGGGGTGCGATGCGCTGGTCGGCGTCTTCGGCCTGATGATGATGATCCACTCGCGCGAGCTCGTGGACATGGTCTGGGCCTTCAAGATTCCGCTGCTCGGCATCTCGCAGGGCTGGACCTACGTGCCGCTGATGGTCTGCGGCGGGCTGATCGCGCTGTTCTCGCTCGAGCAGGTGCTGCTCGACATCAAGCGCAAGGGTGCGCCCGAGCAGCGCGGCATCGCCGCCGCCTTCCTGGAGTAGTCGCGTGGAATTCGGCCTGCTGCTGATCATCGGCGTCTTCGTGCTCGGCATCGTCGCGGGCGTGCCAGTCGCCTTCACGCTCGGCATCGCCGCCCTCGCCGGCTTCCTGTGGGAGGGGCTGAACCCGGCCGTGGCCTTCCAGCAGATGGCCAGCGGCATGAGCATCTTCTCGCTGCTCGCCATTCCCTTCTTCATCTTCGCCGGCGAGTTGATGCTGCATGGCGGCATCGCGCGCCGCCTGGTGGCGCTGGCTTCGGCCTGTGTCGGCTGGATGCGCGGCGGGCTTGGCATGGTGGATGTGTCCACCTCCATGCTGTTCGGCGGCATCTCCGGCAGCGCGGTGGCCGATACCTCCGCCACCGGCACCATCCTGATCCCGGCCATGAAGGCGAAGGGCTATGGCGTGGACTATGCCGTGGCGCTGACCGTCACCAGTTCCATCGCCGGCATCCTGATTCCGCCGAGCCACAACATGATCCTCTATTCGCTGGCGGCCGGCGGTGGTGTCTCCGTGACGGCGCTGTTCATCGCCGGCATCGTCCCCGGGGTGATGATGTGCGCCTTCCTGGCGCTGGCCGCCTACATCATGGCGGTGCGGCGCGGCTACCCGGCCGAGGGCTGGGAGGGGTTTCGCGCCCTGGCCTGGCGCTTCATCGATGCCCTGCCCGGGCTGATGACGGCGGTGATCATCCTGGGCGGCGTGCTCTCCGGTGTCTTCACCGTGACGGAGAGTGCCGCCTTCGGCACCATCTGGGCGCTGGCCGTCACCATCCTGGTCTATCGCGCGCTGAGCTGGACCAATTTCAAGGTGGCGGTTGCGGCGTCCGTGCGCACCTCCGCCGTGGTGTTCCTGCTGGTCGGCACCGCCACTGCCTTCGCCTATCTGCTGGCGTTGTATCGCCTGCCGGATCACCTGACGGATGCGATGCTCGCGATCAGCGACAACCCGCTGGTCATCCTGCTGATGATCAATGTCTGCCTGCTGCTGCTGGGCTGTGTGATGGACATGGCGGCGCTGATCCTGATCACCACGCCGATCTTCCTGCCCGTGGTCATGGCCATCGGTGTCGATCCGGTGCAGTTCGGCATGGTGATGATGATGAATCTCGGCCTCGGCCTCACCACGCCGCCAGTGGGCGCGGTGCTGTTCGTGGGCTGCGCCATCGGCAAGATCCGCATGGAGGAGGTGATGCGCACCATCTGGCCCTTCTGGGGCGCCATCCTGGTGGCGCTGCTGCTGACCACCTACGTGCCCGCCGTCTCGCTCACGCTGCCGCGCCTGCTGCTGGGCTATGGCGGCTGAGATGAGCTTCGCGCTGGCGGTGGATCTGCGCGCCCGCGTCGGCGAGGGGCCGACCTGGGACGCCGCGCGCGGCGTGCTGTGGTTCGTCGATATCCTCGCACCCGCCGTGCACGGCTTCACGCCCGCCACCGGCGCGCTCTCGACCATCCCGATGCCCGAGGTCGCCGGCAGCCTTGCACTCTGCCGCTCCGGCGCGCTGCTGGTGGCGCAGCGGCGCAGCGTGGTGCGGCTCGACCCCGAAAGTCGCCGCATCACGCCCTTCGCCGCGATGGAGGGCGAATCCGAACACACGCGGCTGAATGACGGCAAGGTGGGCCCGGATGGCTGCTTCTGGGTGGGCAGCATGGATGACCGGCCCGAAAAGCAGCCCATCGGCACGCTGTGGCGCGTCACGCCCGATGGCGCGGTGGAGCGCAAGCGGGACGGGCTGATCGTCTCCAACGGCCTGGCCTGGAGCCCGGATGGCGCGACGATCTGGCATTCCGACAGCCGCGCCGCCACCGTCGATGCCGCGCCCTTCGAGGCCGGCACGGGGCGCATCGGCGCCTGGCGACGCGTCATCACGCTGGATGACGCGACCGGCCGGCCCGACGGTGCGGCGATGGCGGCCGATGGCAGCTACTGGTCGGCCGGCGTATCCGCCGGGCGCATCAACGTCATCACGCCGCAGGGCGCCATCGCGCGCCAGCTGGCCTTCCCGGTGCCGGCCCCCACCATGCCCTGCTTCGCGGGCGATGGCCTCGCCACGCTGTTCGTCACCAGCCTGCGCCAGGGCAAGGATGCCGCGACACTTGCCGCGCACCCCACACTCGGCGGGCTGTTCCGGCTTGACGGCGTGCCAGCCGGCGCGCCGGTGCATCGCTTCGCCGATTGAGGACAACGCTGACATGCACTCGAAGAAACCCATCCTGCTGACCGGCGCCTCCGGCAATCTCGGCCGCATGCTGGCGCGCGAATTGTCGGCCGCCGGCCACACGCTGCGGCTGACCGACATCGCGCCCTTCCCGGACCCGCTGCCGCCCGGTGCGCGCTTCGTCCGCGCAGATCTCGGCGAGGCGCTGGCCATCGTCCGCCAGGCGGAGGGCTGCGGCACCATCCTGCATTTCGGCGGCATCGCGAATGAGCAGCCCTATGAGGCGATCCTCGGGCCCAATCTGCGCGGCCTGTATCACGTCTACGAAGCCGCGCGGCGCGAGGGGGCGCGCGTGGTCTTCGCGAGTTCCAACCACTCCATCGGCTTCCACACGCGCCCGGTCGGCAACGAGGCGAAACTGGACGCCGACTGCGCCTTCCGCCCCGATGGCTATTACGGCCTGTCCAAGGCCTATGGCGAGTTGATGGGCCGCATGTACTGGGACAAGCATGGCGTGGAGAATGTGAACCTGCGCATCGGCTCCTGCTTCCCGAAGCCGATCAACAAGCGGATGCTGGCCACCTGGCTGAGCTACGCCGATCTCGCGCGGCTGATCATGCGCTGCATCGAGGCCCCGCGCACCGGCCACGCGGTGATCTGGGGCGCCTCGAAGAACCCCGACACCTTCTGGGGCGAGGACCACCGCGACCGCCTGGGCTGGCAGCCGGAAGACACGGCGGAGGCGTTCCGCGCCGAGGTCGGCCACATCGTCAGCGACGATCCGGTGGAGGAACGCTACCAGGGCGGCGGCTACTGCTCGATCGAATACTCGCGAGCCGGCGGCTTCTCCCCCAAGGACCAGTTCTCCCTCGAATGATCTTTCTCGAGTCAGCGGGATGGAAGGCGGTGCTGAGCCCGGGGCAGGGCGCGGCCTTCACCTCGCTCACCCATCACGGGCGCGATGTCATCGTGCCGGTGCCGGCGGGCGGCGACCCGAACCAGGGCTTCCATTCCGGCTACTGGATGGGGCCCTGGACCAACCGGCTGGATGCCGGGCGCATCGCGGTGGACGGCGTGGTGCACCACATGCCGATCAACCGCGCGGTGGAGAACACCGCGCTGCACGGCTTCATCCGCGAGCTGCCCTGGCAGGTGGAGCAGGCGGATGCGGACCACGCGATGTTGACGCTCGATTTCCAACGCGCGCCCTTCCGCGGCCGCGCGCGGCTTGAGTTGCGGCTCTCGGCCGCCGGTCTCGCGCTGGGCTTCGCCATGACCAACACCGGCGCGGCCGCCACGCCGATGGGCTTCGGCTGGCATCCCTTCTTCGTCCGCCCACCCGGCACGCGGCTTGGCTTCCGCGCCGCCACCGTGTTCGGCCGCGATGCGCGCGGTCTGCCCATGGCACCGCGCGCCACGGCCGGGCTGCTCGGCGCCGATGCCATGCTGGATGGGCTGGATACGCATTTCGCCGGCTGGGATGGCGTGGCGCGGATCCGTTGGCCGGATGGCCGCACCATCACGCTGCGCGCCAGCGGCGCCTTCGCGCACAACCTGCAGGTCTTCGCGCCGAAGGGGGCGGGCGTGCTGTGCGTGGAGCCGGTGACGCATGCGCCCGATGCGCCGAACCGGCCCGCCGCGGCGCGGCATGGGCCGCTGCATGTGCTGGCGCCGGGCGAGAGCCTGTCGGCGCAGCTGGAGCTCGGCTGAGCGCCTACCCGATCAGCACGTTGAGCGAGCTCAGCTGGTTGGCGGTCACGCCTTCCAGCACGCCGAGCAGGCGCACCACGTCGGTGTCCTCGAGCGCGTTGTTGCCGTTGGTGTCGGTCCACACATAAAGGCCGGTGCGCCGCGCCACGAGGCTCTCCACATTGCTCACCACCAGCCCCACGGTGCGGCCCGCCGTCGAGCCAGAGGCGCTGCCATTATCGGAGTTGATGGCGAAGGCGATCTCCGAGAAGGCACCGAAATTATTCGCCCCCAACGTGTCTGAGTTGACGCTGTTCGACTCGAAGATGAACACCGCATTGGCGCTCAGATTCCAGACGCCGTTCGCCGGCACCGAGGCCACGCCGCCGGAGCCCAGCCCCAGCCCCGCGCGGTTCAGCAGGATGGTGTCATTCGCCGGGTTGAACCCGATGATGCGGTCTGCAGTCGCTTCGGCGACGGTGTTGTTGATGTCGACGCTGCCATCATTGATGCTGGTGAAGCGGATCTGATCGGCCGCGGCGGTCGTCTCGGTCAGCGTGATCACGTCGCCGCCAGAACCGCCCGTGATGATGTCGGCCCCGCCGCCGCCGTCGATGCTGTCATCAGCGTTGCCGCCGAATATCTGGTCGTTCCCCGTCCCACCCTCCAGGCTGTCCAGCCCTTCGCCGCCGGAGAGGATGTCGTTGCCGCCGCCGCCGCGCAGCGTGTCGTTGCCTAGATTGCCGCGCAGTACGTCGGAGCTGTCGCCGCCGGTCACCGAATCCTGGCCGCCGAACAGCGTCGACTCGTCAGGGTTGAAGCGCAGGAAGTTGTTGCCGGTCAGGCCGCCGGCATTGACCGTGATGCTCTCGCCGACGAAGCCCGATGCATCGACGTCGAAGTCGCCGCTGATGCCGCCATTGTTGCCATCGGCCGTGGCCACCAGCGCATCGCCGATGGTCAGCACCAGCGCGCCGCCGGAATTCGTGCCGGTGATCACCACCCGGTCGATGGCCGATATCGCATGCCGTGTCAGGTCGAGCAGCGCCGTGCCGCTGCCCGCCAGGTTCACCTGCAGCGTGTCGATCACGAAGTTCGTGGTGCCGCCGATCAGTGTCAGCGGCGCGCCGGTCCAGGCGGCCTGGTCCTCCATCTCGAAAACGAAGGTGTCGATACCATCCCCGCCATTGAGGGTTGTGCCGGCACCGAGGGTGCGCAGCACGTCGTTGCCGCCCTCGCCCCGGACGGTGCTGGACGCCCCGCCGGCGATGATGGTGTCGCCGCCGGCGCTGCCGACGACCGTGGTGGGTTGAGCGAGCGTGGTCAGTGCGGCGGCGGAGGCCAGCATCACCGTCTCGAAGCCGGTCGCCGTCACATCCGCCATGGCGAGCGTGCCGCCGCCCACCAGCGCCAGCAGGTCTGAACCGCTGCCACCGCTGATCTCCGCGCCGCCCAGCAGCTGCGCGACCGAGGCCGTCACCGTATCGGCCCCCGCGCCGGCGAGCACCACCTGCCCGGCGGCGCCGAGGGTGATGGCGTCGTTATCCTGGCTGCCCACCACCTTTTGCGAGGCGGCGATGCCCATGGCGACGCGCGCCTCGGCGCCGAGGCGCACCTCCGCCGCCTGGTTGCCCAGCGTGATGACGGAGCCCGCGGTGCTGGCATCGAAGGCGATGCGCTCGAAGCCCGTCACCAGGGCCTCGCTGCGCAGGTTCCACGTGCCCGCGCCCTGCAACAGCAGCGTGTCGCGCGTGGTCTGCCCGCCGCCATCCAGCACGGCGCCGAAGTGGTTCGCGAAACTCACGGTGACGATGTCGTTGCCGAGATCGGCCAGCACGGTCTGATCGGCGCCGCCCAGCGTGACGGCATCGTTGAAGTCCGAGCCCCACAGCTCCTGCCCCGCGGTGGTGGACATCACGACCGAGGCGTTGAGCGCGAGCGTCACGCGTTCGAACCCCGCATAGGCGGTCAGCACATGCAGCCCGCGGTTGAGCAGCGCGAGCGTGTCAAAGCCCGCCCCGCCATCGACGCTGCCGGCCGCGGCGGCGGCGCTGGCCAGTTGCAGCGTGTCGCGCCCGCCGCCGAGATTGCCCACCAGGACGCCGCTCGATTCCACGGTGTCGTTGCCGGCGCCGCCCTGCATGGTGTCGGCGCCGGCGCCGGCGCGGTACAGGATGCGCCCCGAGGCCACCGCGCTGGCGTCCACCTGCGAGGCTTCGCTGCCGCCGATGACGGTGAGGAAGCCGCCGGCCGCCGTGACGATGGCGGTGTTGAGCGTGAGGGAGGAGCCCGTGCCGCCCGCCAGCTGGAACTCCTCGAAGCCCGAGACATTGGCGAGGCTGGCCGCCGTGATGGTGCCGGCATCGAGGAATTGCAGCCGGTCGAGCCCGAGGCCGCCCAGCAGCGTGTCGGTGGCGTCGAGCAGCGTGGCGTCGGTCTGCAGCAGGTCGGCGCCGCCGCCGAGATCGGCGTAGAGGCTGCCCGCGCCCTGCACCACCAGCAGGTCGTTGCCGGCGCCGCCGGTGAAGCGGTCGGTGGAATCGGTGCCGGTGAAGTAGCGCAGCTGCAGCGTGGCATCGGCCGAGCCCGACCCCGCTACGGTATCGGCGCCGGCGCTGCCGCGGATTTCCACGGTGCGGTCCTGCGCGCTGGTCTGCATGGCCAGCGTCAGCGTCAGCGCGTTCGAACCGGCGGAAAGCTGCACGCGCTCGATGCCGGTGACGCCGGCCAGCACGGCGGGGGGGAGGTTGCCCGGGCTGAACATCAGCAGGATGTCGATGATGCCCGCGGCGCTGCCGCCGGACAGCGTGTCATTGGCGGCCAAATTGGCGACGGTGAAGCGGAAGGTATCGGCCTCGGCATCGGCGCCGATGAAGCTGTCGGCGCCCGCCGTGCCGGTGAAGATGGCCATGCCGCAATTCCCCGTGTCTGAGTTGCGCCTTTAGTATTGGAAGATGACCGGGCCAGCCATCGCCCCACGGTTGCACATGTTTCGCCCCCCGCCCCCTCCCCAAGCGGGCGGCGTCGGGCGAGACTGGGTCCATGCGAACAGCCCTCATCCTCGGCGCCGGAATCATGGGCCTGTCCACCGCCTGGGCGCTGGCCCGCGCCGGCTGGGCGGTGCGGGTGGTGGAGCAGGACACGGTGCCCAACCCGCGCGGCAGTTCCGTGGATGACCACCGGCTGATCCGCCACGCCTATGGCGCCGCGCATGGCTACATGCGGATGATCGACCCCGCCTACCGGGCCTGGGAGCTGCTGTTCGCCGAGGCCGGTGCGCGCCCCTATGTGGAGACCGGCGTGCTGGCCCTGGCCGGCGCGCCCGGCGGCTGGCTGGCCGAAAGCCGCGCGGCGCTCGCCGAGGACGGCCACGCGCCGGCCGATCTCGCGCCGGCCGAGATCGCCGCGCGCTACCCCTTCCTGATGCCGGAGGGCATCGCCGGCGCCTTCCACATGCCGCGCGGCGGCGTGCTGCTGGCGCGGCGCATCGTGGCGCTGCTGGCCGAGGTGCTGGCGGCGCGCGGCGTTGCCATCACCCGCGCCACCGCCAAGGCCGTGGATGAAGCGGGCGCGGCGCTGGTGCTGGCCGATGGGCAGCGCCTGTCGGCCGACCTGCTGGTGGTGGCCGCCGGCCCCTGGGGCCCGCGCCTGCTGCCCGGCCTCCCGGCGCGGGTGCGGCCGACGCGACAGGTGGTGGTGCGCCTGGATCCCCCGGCCGCCCACGCCGAGGCCTGGGCGCGCGCGCCCATGCTGCTGGATATCGGCGCCACCGATGGCTTCTACGCCGTGCCGCCGGTGGCGGGCACGCCGCTCAAGATCGGCGACCACCGCTTCGCCCCCACCGCCGACCCCGATGGCCCGCGCGAGGCAGGCGCGGCCGAGGTGGCGGCCATCCTCGACCTCGCGCGCCCGCGCATCCGCGACCTCGATGCGTATCGTGTGCTATCCGCCGGCGCCTGCTGGTACGACGTGGAGGCCGAGGAGCGCTTCGTGGTGGAGCCGCTCGGCGCGCGCGGCTTCGTGATGTCGGGCTTTTCCGGCCATGGGTTCAAATTCGGCGCGCTGCTCGGCCTGGCCGTGGCGCGCGCCGCGGCCGACCCGGCGCTGGCCGCCGCCCTGCCGGGCTGGGCCGCCGGCCACGCCACGCCACCCCCCGGCCTTTTCGCCGACCTCGATCTGGATGCCGCCGCATGAGCGCCACCACCGCCGCCGAGGACCTCATCCTCGGCCTCACCCACGTGATCGACCTGCCGGGCCTCACGGCCGCCGCCGGCGCGCCCCTGGACGCCGCCGACATCGCCGCGGTGATCGAGGAAGCCGCGCGCTTCTGCCGCGAGCAGATGGCCCCCGGCTGGCAGGAGGCCGACCGCCACGGCGCGCGCTATGCCAACGGCACCGTCACCACGCCGCCGCACTACACGGCCCTGATGCAGGCCTGGATCGACAGCGGCTGGCAGGGCGTGGCCGCACCGGCCGACCACGGCGGGCAGGGCCTGCCGCATGCCGTCTGGGCCGCGGTCACGGAACTGGCCTCCGCCGCCGACATGGCCTTCTTCCTGGGCCCGGTGCTGACGGCCGGCGCCATCGACCTGCTGCTGGCCTATGGCACGCCCGACCAGCAGGCGCGCTTCCTGCCGCATCTCGTCACCGGCGCGTGGAACGGCACCATGTGCCTGACCGAGCCGCAGGCGGGCAGTGACCTGGCGGCGCTGCGCACGCGGGCGGAACCGCTGCCGGGTGGGCGCTATGCGCTGCATGGCCAGAAAATCTACATCACCTGGGGCGAGCACGAGACCACCGCCAACATCCTGCACTTCGTGCTGGCGCGGCTGCCCGGTGCGCCGGAGGGCTCGCGCGGCATCTCGCTGTTCGCCGCGCCGAAGCTTCTGCCCGACGGGACGCGCAACGCGCTCCGCTGCGGCGGCATCGAGCGCAAGATGGGCATCCACGCCTCGCCCACCTGCATCATGCTGTTCGACGGCGCCGAGGCCGAGCTGGTGGGCGAGCCGCATCGCGGCCTCAACGCCATGTTCGCCATGATGAACGCGGCGCGCCTCGCGGTGGGCGTGCAGGGCGTGGGGCAGGGCGCGCGCGCGCTGGAACTGGCCGAGGCCTACGCGGCGCAGCGCCTGCAGGGCGGCCGCGCCATCGCCGGGCATGGCGACGTGGCGCGCATGCTGGCCGAGATGCGCGCGGTGACGCTGGCCTGCCGCCTGCTGGCGCTGGAAGCCGCCGCGGCGCTGGACCGCCACCATCTGCTGGGCGATGCCGCCGCCGCCACCCGCCTTGCGCTGCTGACGCCCATCGTCAAGGCCTGGTGCAGCGACCGCGGCGTGGAGACCGCGAGCCTGGGCATCCAGGTGCATGGCGGCATGGGCTTTGTGGAGGATACCGGCGCGGCGCAGGTGCTGCGCGACGCACGCATCGCGCCGATCTACGAGGGCACCAACGGCATCCAGGCGATCGACCTGCTGGTGCGCAAGCTGGCGCGCGACGAAGGCGTGGCCATGCGCGCCCTGCTGGCCGAGGTGACGGCCGCCGACCCCCGCCTGGCCGGGCCGGCGGCGCGGCTGGGCGAGGCCACGGCCACGCTGCTGGCCCTGCAGGCGCGCGATGCCGAGGCCGCGCAATCCCTCGCCGCACCCTATCTCGATGCCTGCGGCTGGGTGCTGGGGGGCTGGATGCTGGTGCGCGCCGCCGCCGCCGCGCCGGACCGCGCGGCATTGGCCGGCTTCTACCTGACGCGTCTATTGCCACGGGCGGATGCGCGCTGCACGGAAATCGCGCAGGGCGCGCTGGCGCAGCCGCCCGGGCTGTTGTAACCCGCCCGCCATGCCCCTTGCAGCCCTCCCGGTCGCCCGCATCTGGTGCGCACCGTGATGACCACAGCCCTCGCCACACCCGCCCTGCACCGTCCCCGCCGCAAGGTTGCCATCATTGGCGCCGGGCCAGGCGGGCTTGCCGCCGCCATGATGATCGCCGCCACCGGCGCGCGCGTCACCGTCTATGAGAAGGACGAGGTGGTGGGCGGGCGCACCCGCACCCTGACCTCTCCCGGCGGCTACAGCTTCGACCTGGGGCCCACCTTCTTCCTGTATCCGCGCATCCTGAAGGAAATCTTCAGCCGCTGCGGCGCCGACCTGGAGCAGGAGGTGGATCTGCGGCGGCTGGAGCCGCAATACCGCCTGATCTTCGAGAATGGCGGCAGCACCACGCAGATCGACGCCAGCGCCGACATGGCGCGCATGGAAGCCGAGATCGCGCGCATCTCGCCCGAGGATGCGAAGGGGCTGCGCCCCTTCATGGAGGAGAACCGCGCCAAGCTGGCCGCCTTCAAGCCGGTGCTGGAACGCGCCTTCACCACCGCGGCCGACATGGTGCGGCCCGACATGCTGAAGGCGCTGCCGCTGATGAAGCCGTGGTCCACCGTGGACCGCGACCTGGCGCGCCACTTCAAGGACCCGCGGGTGCGCCTCGCCTTCAGCTTCCAGACCAAATACCTGGGCATGAGCCCGTTCAAATGCCCCGCCCTGTTCACCATCCTGTCGTTCCTGGAATACGAACACGGCGTGTTCCACCCCATCGGCGGCTGCGGCGCCGTCTCGGCCGCCATGGCGCGCGTCGCCGAACGCATGGGCGCGGAGTTCCGGATGAACACGCCGGTCGATCGCATCGCCTTCGAAGGCCGACGCGCGAAGGGCGTGGAGATCGGCGGCACGCGGCATGACTACGACGCGGTGGTGGTGAACGCCGATTTCGCGCACGCCATCCCGAAGCTGATCCCGGACCACCTCCGGCGCGGCTGGAAGGACAAGAAGATCGACAAGGCGCGCTACTCCTGCTCGACCTTCATGCTGTACCTCGGCCTCGACATCCCGCTGCCCGACGTGGCGCACCACAACGTCATCCTCTCGGAACAATACCGCGAGAATATCGGCCAGATCGAAAGCGGCGAGATTCCGGAAATCCCCTCGCTGTATGTGCAGAACGCCGGCGCGACGGACCCCACCATGGCACCGCCCGGCCACTCCGCCCTGTATGTGCTGGTGCCGGTGCCGAACCTCATCAAGCAGCCGGATTGGCCCGCCCAATCCGCGCGCTTCCGCGAGATCGCGCTGGACCGGCTGAAGGCCATCGGCCTGCACGACATCCGCAAGCACATCACCTACGAACGCATCGTCGCGCCACAGGATTGGGAAAGCGACTTCGGCGTGGGCTTCGGCGCGACCTTCAACCTGAGCCACGAACTGCCGCAGATGCTGCTGTTCCGCCCGGGCAACCGCTTCCGCGACGTCGAAGGCGTCTACCTGGTGGGCGGCGGCACACACCCGGGCAGCGGCCTGCCGGTGATCTACGAAGGGGCGCGCATCACCACGAGCCTGCTGGCGGACGACCTCGGCCTGTCCGGCGCCTCGAGCCTGCCCGTCCCCGGCACCGGCACCCTCGCCACCACCGCCGCAGCCTTCGCGCCGGAACGGTAGCGATGCCCGGGTTGGCCAGGGGGCGCTGCCCCCTGGACCCCCCGGCCGGGGGGCGCGGCGCCCCCCGGACCCCGCCGGGATTTTCAACGCGGGCATGGAGGGGGGCCGAAGTGCCCCCCTCCATGCCCGCGTTAGACACCTGAGGTCCAGGAGGCCGCTGCCTCCTGGTGGGGGTTCCAAGGGGGCAAAGCCCCCTTGGCCCGCCCCGGATATGCTACACTTCACGGCACGGAGGATCGCGCGGATGGCGGAGCGGGTGGTGGTGGTCGGCGGTGGCCTGGGGGGTCTCGCGGCGGCGGCGGTGGCGGCGGCGCGCGGGCACAAGGTGACCTTGCTCGACAAGAACCCCTGGCTTGGCGGCAAGGCGGCCGTGTTGCATCTCGATGCGCCGGACGGTTCGGGCCAGTTCCGCTTCGACATGGGGCCTACCATCCTGACCGTGCCGCGCGTGTTGCGTCGCATCTATGCCGAGGCGGGGCGCGACCAGGCGCGGGAGTTGCCGTTGATCCGCCTGGACCCGCAGTGGCGGTGTTTCTTCGAGGATGGCACGCAGATCGACCTGATGGCCGATGTTGCGACGATGCAGGCCGAAATCGAGAAATTCGCACCCGGGCGCGGGCTTGGTGAGGGCTATCGGAAGTTCCAGGAGGAGTCCCGCCACCTGCATGGCGTCTCGGAGAAGTTCTTCTTCTGGCGGCCGGTTGAGGGTGTGACCGACACCATCGACATGAAGGCGAATCTCAACCCGAACACGCTGCGCGATGTGTTGAGCCTGAAGATGGGCACGACGGCCGCGAAGGTCATCCGGGGGCACGTTCCGGATGAGCGGCTCGCACAGATGCTGGACCATTACTGCCAGTACATCGGATCGTCTCCGTATCTGGCGCCGGCGGTGGTGTGTTCCATCGGCGACATGCAGGCCAGCGAGGGCGTGTGGTATCCGGTGGGCGGCACGCGCGCCGTCGCGGAGGGGCTTGCGAAGCTCGCCACCGAACTGGGTGCCGATCTGCGCACGGATAGCGAGGTGACGGGCTTCGACATCGTCGATGGCGCGGTGAAGGGCGTGTATGTCGGCGCCGAGCGCATCGCCTGCGATGCCGTGATCTCCAACATGGATGCGATCCGCACCTACAAGGAGCTGGTCGGCGGCGATGTGGGCCGGAAGTATGAGAAGAAGGGCTTCGAGCCCGCCTGCAGCGGCGTGGTGCTCTATCTCGGCCTGAACAAGCGCTACGATCACCTGGCGCATCACTGCTTCGTCTTCTCCCGCGATGCGGAGGAGGAGTTCGACGCGATCTACAAGCGTGGCGAGCCCGCGCCCGATCCCACCGCCTATCTCGCCGCCACCTCCTGCAGCGACGACACCACGGCGCCGCCGGGCGGCGAGGCGCTGTACGTGCTGGTGCACACGCCGCATCTGCGCCCGCATCACGACTGGTCGAAGATGCTGCCGGCCTATCGCCAGACCATCCTCGACAAGCTGAAGCGCACCGCGGGGCTGGAGGATATCGAGGAGCGGATCGTGGTGGAGGGGCACCTCACGCCCGTCGACATCCACAACCGCTACAAGGTGCTGGAGGGCGCGATCTACGGGTTGGCCAGCCATGGCAGCTTCACCGGCGCCTTCAAGCCGGGCAATCGCAGCAAGCTGGTGAAGAACCTGTATCTGTGCGGCGGTGCGGCGCATCCGGGGCCGGGCATGCCGATGGTGATGATGTCCGGCTGGATCGCCGCCGATGCGCTGGACCGCGACCGTGGTGGCCGCGGCATGAGTGAGGCTGCGCGCGAGGCCGGCCGGCGCGAAGCCGAAATCGCCGCCGCCGCCGAATGACGCGCCGATGAACGACATGTCGCCGCCGGTCGAGCGTGCGGGCCAGCCCGGCCCCGTGGCGCTGTACGACCCGCGGCGCATGGCGTTCTTCCACTTCATGTTCAGCCGCTTCTTCGCCAAGCACATGCGTGCCGCGCGCGTGGCGCGCTGGGGCCTGCCGGGCGAGTACGGCGCGCGGCCGCTGGTGGTCTTTGCGAACCATCCGGGCTGGTGGGACGGCGTGGCCTTCATGCTGCTGTCGCAGCGCCTGTTCGCCGATCGGCGCATGTTCATCCCGATGGATGCCGTTGCGCTGAACCGCTACGGCTTCATGCGCCGCATCGGCGTTTTCGGCATCGAGACCGGCACGCCGCGCGGCGCGGCGCTGTTCCTGCGCACGGCCAAGCAGGTTCTGGCGGCGCCGGAGCGCATGCTGTGGATGAACGCCCCGGGCCGCTTCAGCGACGTGCGCGAACGCCCGGTGCCGATCGCCCCGGGCATGTCGCGCCTGCCCGAGATCGCGCCCGATGCGCTGTTCGTGCCGCTGGCGCTGGACTACCCCTTCTGGACCGAGCGCAAGGCCGAGATGCTGGCCGCCTTCGGCACCCCCATTCCCGCCGCCGATCTGCTGGCGCTGGACCGCGAGGCGCGCATCGGCGCGCTGTCCGCCGCACTCGGCGCCACCATGGACCGCCTCGCCGAGGACGCCATCGCGCGTGATCCGGCGCGGTTCGAGGCGCTGATCCGCGGGCGCGAGGGCATGGGCGGCATCTATGATGGCTGGCGCCGCTTGCGCGCGGCGCTGCGCGGCCAGAGATTTGACGCGCGGCACGACCCGCAGCACGAATCAGCAAAAGATGCCGGGCAGGAGCGACGCTAGGCCATGAACGTGGACTTCCCATGGGATTTCACCTGGGCCTGGATCGCCCTGGCGCTGGCCACCTTCCCGGCGACGATGGGGGTGATCAACCTGTTCCTGGTGCGCCCGCCGGCCGGCAGCGCGCCGGCGGATGCGCTGGTCTCCATCCTGATCCCCGCCCGCAACGAGGAAGCCAACATCGCCGCCTGCCTCGACGCCGCCCTCGCCTCGCGCGGCGTGGCGGTGGAGGTGGTGGTGATGGATGACGGCTCCTCCGACCGCACCGCCGAGATCGTGCGCGCCATCGCGGCGCGCGATGCGCGGGTGCGCCTCGAGGCCGCACCGCCGCTGCCCGCCGGCTGGACCGGCAAGGTGCATGCCTGTGCCCGCCTGGCCGAGGCCGCGCGCGGCACGCATTTCCTGTTCATCGACGCCGATGTGCGCCTCGCCGCCAACGCCGCTTCCGACATGGCGGGCCATGCCGCGCGCACTGGCGCGGCCATGGTCACCGGCGTGCCGCGCCAGCTGATCGGCAGCTTCGGCGAGGCGGCGACGGTGCCCTTCATCAATTTCCTGCTGTTCTGCTACCTGCCCGGCGGCGGCCGCGCCTTCACGAAGCGCCCGGGCATGGCGGCGGCCTGCGGGCAGTTGCTGCTGGTGGAGCGCCAGGCCTACCTGACCGTGGGCGGGCACACCGCCATCAAGGGCCTGCTGCATGACGGCCTGGCGCTGGCGCGGCGGATGCGCGAGCGTGACCTCGCCACCGAGATCGTCGAGGGCGCGGGGCTGGCCACCTGCCGCATGTACACGGGCTTCGGTGAATCCTGGCGCGGCTTCATCAAGAATGCGCGCGAGGGCATGGCCACGCCGGTCGGCCTGCCGATCTGGACGGTGATGCTGGCGGGCGCGCATCTGTGGCCCTTCGTCTTCCTGCCGAGCGGCGCGGCCATCCTGGCGCTGGCCATTGGCTTCGCGCTGCGCGCCGCGGTGACGCTGCGCGTGCGCGAACCCTGGTGGACCATCCCGCTGCACCCCGTCACCGTCGCGGTGGCGCTCGCCATCCAGTGGACGGCGCTGGTGCGTGGGCTGATGGGGCTGCCGGCCGGTTGGAAGGGCCGCGCCTACCAGGGCACGGCCTGAGCATGGATGGCGCGGCGGCAGCGCCCGGCGCGCCCACGCCCGGCTCCACATCGGGTGCGCCCTCGCGGGACCACACCTCCGAGAATTTCCCTGTCGCCTCGCTTCTGCTGGCCGCGCCGCTGCGCGCCAAGGTGATGGCCTTCTACCGCTTCGCCCGCACCGCCGACGACATCGCCGACTCCGCGGATCTGTCGCCGCCCGAGAAGCTGGCGCGCCTCGACGCCATGGAAGCGCAGCTGCACGACCCCGCCGGCCCGCTGGCCGAAGTCGGCACGGCGGAGGCGCTGCAACTGCTCTCGGCCTTCCGGCAGGATGCGGTGCAGGGCCGCTACGGCGATTGGGCGGCGCTGGAGGACTATTGCGCGCGCTCGGCCGAGCCGGTGGGCCGCATGCTGCTGCGCCTGCATGGCGAGGACGACCCCGCGGCGCCGCGCGCCGCCGATGCGCTGTGTACTGCGCTGCAGATCCTCAACCACCTGCAGGATCTGGTGCCGGACCGCGCGGCGATGGACCGCATCTACCTGCCGCTGCGCTGGATGGCGCTGGCCGGCGGCGAGGCCGGCTTCTTCGCCCCCGACAGCCCGGAACGCCGGGCCGTGCTGGACGCGGCGCTCGACCGCGTGGAGGCGCTGCTGGAGGTGGCCGCACCGCTGCCGCGCCTGCTGCGCTCGCGGCTGCGGCGCCAGGCGGCGGTGACGCTGGCCTGCGCCTGGCGGCTGCTGGCGCGGCTGCGCGCGGCAGACCCCGTGGCCGGGCGCGTGGCGCTGACGCGCGCCGATTTCGCCGCCGCGGCCCTGCACGCCGTGCTGCCGCCGCCGAGCGACGCCGCCGTGGTGCGCGCCCGCGTGGCGCGCGCGAGAAGCAGCTTTGCGCGCGGCATGGCGGTGCTGAAGGGCGAGCGCCGCCGCGCGCTGTTCGCCGTCTATGGCTTCTGCCGCGCGGTGGACGACATTGCCGATGGCGCCATGCCGGAGGCCGAGAAGCGGCGCTTCCTCGAGGCTTGGCGCGGCAAGCTGCTGGCGCCCGATTGCGCGCTTTCGGCCGAGCTCGCCTGGGCGCGCGCCGCCTTCGCGCTGCCCATCGCCGAATGCGAGGCGATGATCGAGGGCATGGCGACGGACGCCACGGCAGCGCTCCGCCTGCCCGACGAGGCGGCGCTGGAGGCCTATTGCCGCCGCGTGGCGGGCAGTGTCGGCGCCATGGCGGTGCGCATCTTCGGCGCGCCCGGGGCCGAGGGCTTCGGCCTGGCGCTCGGCCACACCTTCCAGCTGGTGAACATCCTGCGCGACGTGGACGAGGATGCGCGGATCGACCGCGTCTATGTGCCGGCCACGCTGCTGTCGCAGCACGGCGTGACGGCCGGCGCGGCCGCCGCCATCGTGGCGCATCCGGGCTTCGCCGCCGCCTGCGCCGTGATCGCCCAGCGCGCCGAGGCCGGCTTCGCCCAGGCCGAGCGCGAATTGGGCCAGCATGATGCGCGCGCGCTGAAGCCCGCGCGCGTGATGATGTGGGGCTATCGCCGGCTGTTCCAGCGCATGCAGGCGGCAGGCTTCGCCGCGCCGCGCCGCCGGCCGCGCCTGACGCGGGCCGAGAAGCTGCGCATGGCGCTGCTTTCGCTGGTGCCGGCATGACCATCCATGTGGTGGGCGCGGGCGTCGCCGGCCTGGCCGCGGCGCTGGCGCTGGCGCGCGGGGGCCAGCGCGTGACGCTGCACGAGGCCTCGCCCATCGCCGGCGGCCGCGCCCGCGCGCTGCCCGACGGCACCGACAACGGCACCCATGCGCTGCTGGGTGCCAACCGCGCTGCCTTCCGTTTCCTGCTCGCCACCGGCGGGCGCGATGGCTGGATCGAGCCCGAGCCCGAGGGGCTGCCGGTGCTCGACCTGGGCGACCTCTCGGCGCGGCGCGTGGCACTTTCGCCGCTGGGCTGGACGCGCGGCGAACGCCGGCCGCTCGGCCTCACCTTCGGCAGCCTGTTCGGGCTGCTGCGCCTCGCCCTGCCGGGCGCCGACCGCACCGTGGCCGAGGCCTTCGCGCGGCACCCGGCGCTGCACCGCACGCTGGTGGAGCCGCTGACCATCGCGGCGCTGAACACGCCCACGGCCGAGGCTTCCTCGCGCCTGCTGGGCGCCGTGATCCGCCGGCTGGCGCAGCCCGGCGCGGCGCGGCTGTTCGTCGCGGCGCGCGGCCTGGGGCCGGACCTGATCGCCCCGGCGCTGGCCACGCTCGCCTGCCATGGCGTGTCGCTGCGCATCGGCGCGCGGCTGCGCGGGCTGGTCCTGCAGGACCAGGCGGTTGCGGCGCTGGATTTCGGCGACGACCAGGTGGCGCTGGCGCCGGGGGATGCGGCCGTGCTGGCGCTGCCGCCCTGGGAGGTGGCGCGCCTGCTGCCGGGCGTGCCGGTGCCGACGCAGCACGCGCCCATCCTCAACATGCATTTCGCGCGCGAGGGCGATGGCCCGGTGCGCTTCATCGGCCTGCTCGGCGGGCTGGCGCAATGGGTGCTGGTGCGGCCCTCCGGCGTCTCCGTCACCATCAGCGCCGCCGACGGCGCCGTGGGCATGCGCGAGGAGGAGGCCTCGGCGCTGATCTGGCCGGAGGTGCGCGAAGCCGCGCGCCGCTTCGGCCTGCCCGGCGAATGGCCGATGGCGCCACCCCCGGCGCGCGCGGTGCGCGAACGCCGCGCCACGCCGCGCCATGGCGTGGGCCCGCGGCCGCAGCCGCCGCTGCGCCCGCTGGAGAACATCGTGCTGGCCGGGGATTGGACCCTGCCCAGCCTGCCCGCCACCATCGAGGCCGCGGTGCGCTCCGGCAACGCCGCGGCCAAGATGCTGCTGGCCTATGCCAACCGATGAGGCCGCCATGCTGACCCCCGCCGAGGCCCTGGCCCGGCTGCGCGCCGCCGAGGCGCGCGACGGCGCGCTGCCGCTGGAACGCCGCCGCGCGCTGCTCGCCGCCCTCGCCGCCACCCTGCTGCGCCAGGCTGAGGCGATCGCCACCGCGATGGATGCCGATTACGGCGGCGCCGAGGGCGGCCGCGCGCGGCTGGACACGCTGCTGGCCGATGTCGTGCTCACCGCCGATGCCGCGCGCTTCTCGCGCCGCAAGCTACGCCGCTGGGCGAAGCCGCGCCGCGTCGGCGTGCCCTTCCCCTTCTGGCCCGCGACGGCGTGGGAGGAGGCGGTGCCGAAGGGCGTGGTGGGCATCATGGCGCCGTGGAACTACCCGGTGCAGCTGGCGCTGGTGCCGGTGGTGGATGCCATCGCGGCCGGCAACCGCGTGGCGGTGAAGCCCTCGGAGGCCGTGCCCCGCACCGCCGCGCTGATCGCCGCCATCCTGGAGGAGGCGCTGGGCCCCGATGTCGCCGCGACGGTGCAGGGCGGGCCCGATGTGGCGGCCGCCTTCGCCGAGCAGCCCTGGGACCACCTGATGTTCACCGGCGGTACCGAGACCGGCCGCAAGGTGGCCGTGGCGGCGGCCCGCAACCTGACGCCGCTGACCCTGGAACTCGGCGGCAAATGCCCCGTCATCGTGTTGCCCGGCGCCCATCTCGGCCGCGCGGCGCGCGACATCCTGGCCGGCAAGGTGGTGAATGCCGGGCAGACCTGCATCGCCCCGGACACCGTGCTGCTGGTGGGCCACACCGCCGCAGCCTTCGAAGCCGCCTGCCGCGCCAGCGGCATCGCCCGGCCGGAGGGCGCGCTTGCCAGCGCGGCGCAGCAGGCGCGGCTGGACGCGCTGACGGCGGGGCTGCCGCTGGTGCCGCTCGGCGCCGATGGCCCCGGCGGGCTGCGCGCCCTGGCGCTGGCCCCGGCCGAGCCGGGCTCGGCGCTGGACGGGTGGGAGATCTTCGGCCCGGTGCTGGGCGTGCTGGCCCTGCCGGACCTCGCCGCCGCCATCGCCTGGGTGAACCGCCACGCGCCGCCGCTGGCGATCTACCTGTTCGGCGCCAGCGCGGCGGAGGAGGCGGCGGTGGCGGCGGCCACGCGCTCGGGCGCGCTCGTCTGCGACCGGACGGTGGAATACGCGGCCTTCGCCGATCTCGGCTTCGGCGGCGTCGGCGCCTCCGGCCATGGGCGCTACCATGGCCTTCACGGATTCCGCGAATTCTCGTCTTTCCGCTCCCGCGTGCGGCATGGGCGATGGAGTCTTTCTCGGCTTTTTGATCTCCCCAGAAAAAGAATCGCCGAACGGTTGATCGCGAGACTGGTAAACTCCAGTTAACGGTGGCATGTTGCCGCCATGAACGCAGGGGGCGAGCGTATGCCGGATCTCTACACGCCCCGGCTGCATCTGCGCCTCCCGACCGCCCAGGATGCCCCGGCCTTCGCCGACCTCATGTCGGCCGACATCAGCAGCCGGCTTGCCTCCTGGCCCCCCCAATTGAGCGTCTCCATGGCCGCCGAGCGCATCGCCGCGTGCCGCGAGGCCTTCCTGGCGCGCGATGCCCTGCCGCTGGCCATCGTGCGGCGCGCGGATGGCATGGTACTCGGCTGGATCGGCGCCGCGCGCTCGCCCGTCGCGCCGCGACAGGCCGTGCTGACCTATTGGCTCGGCGATGCCTTCCAGGGGCACGGGCTGATGCGCGAGGCCGCGCCGGCGGCGCTGGCCGCCGCCTTCGAATGGCTCGGCGTCGATGCCGTGCAGGCCGCGGTGCAGGGCGACAACCTGCGCTCGCGCGGGGTGCTGCGCGGGCTGGGCATGCATCTGCTGGGCCCGGGCACCATCTGGTGCGCCGCCCGCGGCCGCGACGAGGCCTGCGAATGGTGGGGCATCGACGCCGAGGCGCGCTTCGCCGATCGCGTCGATGGCCGTGCGGGGCTGGCCGAGCCGCTGTCGCGCCAGCCCGCCGGCGCCTGAGGCGGAGAGATTTCTACTGCAGGCGCTTGAAGCGCCAGCGCGCGAAAAGCTGGTGCCCGCCGGGGGACTCGAACCCCCACGCCCCTTCGGACTGCGGATTTTAAGTCCGCTGCGTCTACCATTCCGCCAGGCGGGCTGAACTCATTTGGGCGGTGGCGCTGCGCCGCGAACCTGTCTTCCAGCTCACGGCGCGGGGCGCCAGAAGGTCAATTCATGCTTGTTCTGCGCGCCGTGGAACAGCCCGGCACCCGGGATGGCGGCGAAGGCCTCGGCCACCGCGTGGTCGGTGGCGCCCTGGAACTTGACCGTGCACAGGATGTTCCCCGCCGTGCCGGCCTCGATCCAGCGGCGCACCAGCGCCAGCAGCCGCTCCGGATAGCAGATCACGTCGCTGAACAGCCAATCCACCCGCGCCTCGGCCCGCGGATCAAGCCCGAAGGCGCTTTCGAGCCGCTGCGTCACGCCCGGCATGGCCAGCACCGCGGCATCGAGCGGCGCCTTGTCCACCGCCACCACCTGCGCGCCAAGCCGTGCGAGCACCCAGCTCCAGCCCCCCGGCGCGGCGCCGAGATCGAGGCAGCGCTCGCCCGGGCCCGGGTGGCGGCCGATGCGGGTCAGCGCCTCCCACAGCTTGAGATAGGCGCGCGAGGGCGGGCCGGCCTTGTCCTCTACGAAGCTGGCCTCGCCATTCACGAAGGGGCTGGTTTTGGTCGCACTCGCCAGCAGCCGGTCGGGCGCCAGCAGCGTCCAGGCGCCGAGATGCCCGGCCGGCGCGGCTTCGGGGAACACCAGTGGCCGCGCCTTCACCGGCGGCAGGCGCTCGGTGATCAGCGCGCTGCGCCGGTGATGCGCCGCGGCGTAGCCGGCCCAGTTGCGCTGGATGGCCCGCAGCGCATCGGCCGCCGCCTTCACCGAGGCGGCCTCGATCAGCGTCGGCGCCGTCCAGACATCCAGCGCCCAGGCAGCGGGCGCGGGCGGGTCGGGCGAGAGGGCAAGGCGGCCATGCCAGGCCGTCACACGGCGGCCGGACCGCGCGAGCTCCTCCGCCAGGGGCTCGGCATAGGCCTCGGCGGCGAGGTAGGCGCTGGCGATCACCGCTGCGGCGCCAGCGCCGCCGCCGCCGCCAGCACGCCCCAGCCCACCAGCAGCGCCACGCCGCCGAGCGGCGTCACCAGCCCCACCGAGACGCCGGCCAGCACCCGCAGATAGACGCCGCCGCAGAAGGCCAGCGTGCCGAAGGCGAAGCAGAAGGCGGCGACATGCACCAGCGGGCCGCGCCGGCGTTCCGCCAGCAGCCCCGCGCCCAGCAGCGCGAGCGCGTGCCAGGCCTGCAGCGAGGCGCCGGTGTTGGCCAGCGCCGCGGCCTCCGGCGGCAGGCCATGGCTGGCATAGGCCGCCATCGCCACCGCCAGCAGCCCCGACAGGGCGCCCAGGACCATCCAGATGCGTGCCATGCGGCCGTGGTTACCCCGGGCCGTTCATCGCCGCCAGCCGCACCCGCGTGGCGGCGGCATGGGCCAGCCGCGTCGGCTCCGGCAGGCGCCGCCCGCGCGCCGAGGCCAGCACCCAGGCGATGGCCGTCTCCAAGGACACGCGGTGCCCGATCGAGACATAGACGGGGTTCGCACCGCGCCGCGTGCGCAGCGCCGCGCCGATGATACGGCCCTGCCAGAGGATCGGCGCCGTGGCGCCGGCCTCCGCGCCAAGGTCGCCGACCTGGCCCACCAGCAGCGACTTCGCGACGCCAATGGTCGGCACGTCCAGCACCACGCCGAGATGGCTGGCCACGCCGAGGCCCCTTGGGTGGGCGATGCCGTGCCCATCCACCAGGATCAGGTCCGGCGGGGTGGGCAGGGCGTGGAACGCCTCGGCCAGCGCCGGCACCTCGCGGAAGCCGAGCAGGCCGGGGATGTAGGGCAGCCCGCCGCCATGGGTGGCGCCGGCCTCGGCCAGCGGTGCGAGGGTGGTGGCGTCGAGCGTCACCAGCGCGGCATGCACGCGCCGCGCGGCGTCGAAGCGCAGGCAACTCACATCTGCGCCCCCGAGGATGGCGACGGGGCCCAGCGCATCCTGCGCCACCACGCGCGCGGCGAGGGCGGGCTGCAACAGCCGCGCCTCGGCGGCGCTCTCAGGCCAGGGCATGCGGGGGCCAGGGCATGCGGGGCGCTCGCGCGGCCGCGCCGCGTGCCTTACGCCGCCGCGCCGCGCATGGCCGGCACCAGCAGCCCGACATTGTGGCGGAACATCGCCTCGTAGCTGGGCGCCGGGCCGGCGGGCTCGGACAGCGCATCGGCATAGAGGCGGCCGCGCACCGTGACGCCGGCCTCGCGCGCCAAGCGCTGCAGCGTGGCGGGGTTCGCCATGTTCTCCATGAAGACGGCGGTGATGGCCTGCTCGCGGATCTGGCGGATCAGGCTCGCCACCTGCGCCGCACTCGGCTCGCTCTCGGTGGACACACCCTGCGGCGAGAGGAACTCGATGCCATAGGCCGCGCCGAAATAGCCGAAGGCGTCGTGGCTGGTGACCACCTTGCGGCGCGCCTGCGGCACCGCGGCGATCTCGGCGCGCACCCAGCCATCAAGCGCTTCCAGCCGGGTGATGTAGGCCGCGGCCGCGGCCTCGTAGGCGGCGGCGTTGGCGGCATCGGCGGCGGCGAGGCCGCGCGCGATGTTGCGCACATAGAGCATGCCGTGGCGCAGATCCTGCCAGGCATGCGGGTCCGGCACCATGCGCGGGCCGGCGGCCTGGCCCTGGCGCGGCTGCGCCGCTGCGCCATGGGAATGCCCATGGGAATGGGCCGGCATCTGCCGCGGCGTCAGCCCTTCGGTGGCGGTCACGGTGGTGCCGCGGAAATTGCCGGCGCGCAGTATGCGATCAAACCAGCCATCGAAGCCGAGGCCGTTGCGCAGCACGATGCGCGCGCCGCGCAGCGCCTCCGCATCCGAGGGGCGCGGCTGGAAGCTGTGCGCATCGGCATTCGGCCCGGCGATGGTGCGGATGCGCAGGCGCTGGCCCCCCACCTCGCGCAGCATGTCGCCGAGGATGGAGAAGCTGGCCACGGCGGCCTGTGGGGCAGCGGGCGCCGCGCCCGGGCTGGGCTGGGCGCGCGCCGCGGCGGGCAGCAGCAGGACGGGCAGGGCGAGCAGGGAGCGCCGGCGCATGGGGTTATCCTCAGGTAACGTTATAATATAACGTTAAGCCCGGAGACCTGCTCCGGCAAGGGGTGGCGCGCTCAGCGCCGGCCGAACAGCCGCCGCAGCGCCGCCCAGAATCCGCCCTCGCCCTGGGCCGGCCGGCGCTGATGCGTGACATGCGGCCGCCGCGCCGGCGGCGGCAGGGCGCTGGCGACGGTGTGCCGGCCGGTGTCCTGCGCCTGGATCAACTGGCGCTCCAGCAGGATGACATGCGCCACGGCCTCCGGCGGCTCGCTGCGGGCCAGCGCCTCGGCGGTGTTGGCGGCATCGTCCCAGGCCTCGGCGCGGCGCAGCGCATCGACGATGCGCACCGTCTGCTCGGCATCCAGCGCCGGGCCGCCGCGCCAGAGCGCCACGGCATCCAGCCGCCAGGCGCGCGCCAATTCCGGCCGGCCGAGGTCGTCGGCCACCCAGGCGGCGTGCAGCGCGGCCTCGGCCGCGGCGTGCATCGCCCCGGTCTCCTCCAGCACCAGCGACCAGGCCAGGAAGCGGCGCGCCAAAGGCGGGATGGCGGTGTCGGCCAGCAGGGCGCGGAAGGGCGCGGCGCGCACCGCCTCGGCCGCTGCCGGGTGGGCGCGGGTGATGTCCGGCGCGGCATAGCCGCAGCCCGGGCATTGCTGCAGCCAGCGCCCCATGGTGGAGCGGATCGGCTCGCCCGGGCGCAGGTCGAGGTCGGGCGCCTGTTCCGGCGGGCCGGGGCGGAAGGGGGCATGCCGGCTTTCGGTGCCGCAGACGCCGCAGCGGATTGCGCCGGCGGCAGCGGCCCGGGAACCGGCCGAGGGATGTTCGGCCATCCCTCCAACCTAGTCACGATCGGCCTCGGGGCGAAGGGGCGACTGACCGCGAATCGTCGCTTTCCGCCCATTGCAAAGTGCCCCCGCGCGCCCGTAAACGATGGTCCATGCCGCGTGGCGACCTATTCCCCGACATATCGCCTTTCGAAACCGGGCTGCTGCCGCTCTCGGCCGGCCATGTCATGTACTGGGAACAGGTGGGCAACCCGCGCGGGCAGCCGGTGCTGTTCCTGCATGGCGGCCCGGGTGCGGGGGCCGGCGCCATCCATCGCCGCTTCTTCGACCCCGGGCATTGGCGCGTCATCATCTTCGACCAGCGCGGCGCCGGGCGCTCCCGCCCGCTGGGCGAATTGCGCGACAACACCACCCCGCATCTGGTGGCCGATATCGAGGTGCTGCGCCGCTTCCTCGGCATCGAGCGCTGGTTGCTGTTCGGCGGCAGCTGGGGCAGCACCCTGGCGCTGGCCTATGCCCAGGCACACCCTGAGCGCGTCACCGGCTGCGTGCTGCGCGGCGTGTTTCTCGGCCGCGAGGCGGAGGTGGAGTGGTTCCTCTACGGGCTGCGCCGCGTCTTCCCCGATGCCTGGGCCGCCTTCGCCGAGCACGTGCCGGCGGCCGAGCGGGGCGACCTGCTGACCGCCTACCTGAAGCGGCTGTGCGACCCGGACCCGATGGTGCACCAGCCGGCGGCGCGCGCCTGGAGCCTGTATGAGGGCTCCTGCTCCACCCTGCTGCCCAGCCCGGAGACCGTGGCGAGCTTCGCGCAGGACCGCACGGCGCTGGGCCTTGCCCGCATCGAGGCGCATTACTTCGCGCACAACCTGTTCCTGCAGCCCGGCGGGCTGCTGGGCGGCATGGACCGCATCGCGCATATCCCGGCCGAGATCGTGCAGGGCCGCTACGACATGGTCTGCCCCTGCGACACCGCCTTCGACCTCGCCGCAGCCTGGCCGCGCGCGCGGCTGACCATGGTGCCCGATGCCGGCCATTCGGCGCTGGAGCCCGGCGTGCGCACCGCGCTGGTCGGCGCGGTGGAGCGCTTCCGCCGTCGCGGCTGAAGCCGGCCGCTAACCCGGCTCTGGCCGCAGCAGATCCAGCTTCACCAGCCAGGCCAGCGCGCGGTGCATGCGCAGCGCGCGCGCCGGCGGCAATTCGGCGGTGAGCAGCGCCGCGCTGGCCGGGCCCTCGGCCAGCCGGGCGAACACCGCGCGGAAGGCATCCTCGGCCGGCAGCAGGTCGCGCCGCATGGCCACGCCCGGCACCGCCACCAGCGCCAGCAGCCGCGCCATCGCCGCCTCCGCCGAGGCGAGTCCGGGCGCGAGCGCCAGGCGCGTTTCGGGCGCCAGGCGGCGCGTCGGGTAGTCGGCGAACAGCAGGGAGGGGTCGGGCCGCCGCGGCACGCGTTCCTCGCCGCGCAGGGGCGCCGCATGCTCGCCCTGGCCGGCGGCGCGGATGCGCGCGAGTTCGGCCCACAGCGCCAAGTATTGCCGGATCACCGGCGCCCAGTCGAACAGCCGCGCCACGCGCGCGCGCCCGGCCTCGCCCATGCCGCGCCGGCGCCCGGCATCGGCGATCAGCGCGGCGAAGGCGGCCTCGGTGGCGGGCACGTCCACCGCGGTGAACTGCGCGGCGGCGGCGATGTAGCTGTCGTAGCTGTCGTGCCCGGATTCATGGCGCGCCGCGATGTCCGCCTGCGGGCCGGCCATCAGCGTCGGCACGCGGAAGCCGGTGACGCCGTGCTCCACCGTGTCGCGCAGCCCGTCCCAATCCGAGACCACCACCGGCAGCCCCGCCGCCATCGCCTCCACCGGCGCCAGGCCGAAGGTCTCCTGGATGTTGTCCGACAGCAGGGTGAAGGCGTCCATGGCCGACCAGATGCCGCGGCGCACCTCCGGCAGCCTTCCATCCACGTGATGCACCGGCAGGCCGGGCGCGCAGGCCTTGGCCATGGCCAGGAAGGCGCCGCGCTGCACCTCGTCGGCGAACCAGCCCGACAGCACCAGGTGCACGCGCAGCCCGGCCGGTGCGGCCGCCGCGGCGCGCGCCAGGCCCATGAACATCGGCAGCGGATGCGCCTTGGCGTGGAAGGACAGTCTTCCGTGATGCAGCACCGCCACGTCGCCCGCCGCAATGCCCAGGCGCTGCCGCCAAGCCGCGCGCTGCGCCGCATCGGGCGCGAGGGCGGGCGCATCGACGCCCAGCGGAATCACCGGCAGCGCCGGCCCGGCCAGCCGCGTGGCGCCTAGCCGGCGCGCCAGATACGCGCCCTCCGCCTGCAGCAGCCGCTGCACCGATGCGCGCACCGCCGCCGAGGTGCAGATCAGCGCATCCCAGGGCTGCACCGGCGCCACCAGCAGGTCGGCGATGCTGTCCATGGCGTTGGCCGAGGCGGTGGTGTGGGTGACGCCCACCAGCGAGAAGGCGCCGGCCTCGCCCGCCCGGCGGCGGCGCCAGGCATAGCTGCCGAGATCGGGCCCCGGCAGCATGATGGCACCCGGCCCGGCGGCGCGGTGCAGCTCGGCTTCCAGGAAGCTGTCGCAGGCCATGCGGCCGCCCAGCGCCTGCACATGCCGGGCGAAGGCCTCGGCATCGGCGGCGCTGCGCACCATGGCCAGCATCGGCTCGAACCCGCCATGGCGCACCAGCCCGCCGAGGAAGCCCTCGCCCGCGGCGTGGCGGCCCATCAGCTTGGGGCGGGAGGTGTCGTAGCCCTCGGGCGCGTAGAGCAGGGCGGCAGTGGGCGCGGTGTTGGGCGCGGTGTTGGGCGCGGGCATGGGGCGCCACGCTGCTTGGAGTGCGGCGGGGCGTCAATCGCCCGGCGGCGCCACACCCCAGGCGCACGCCACAACCTTGCGCCGCATGGTTGCCGGGGCGCGCCGCCCGCGCTATCGCGCGCCCATGGATGCTCCGCCCCCGGCCGGCTCGCAGGGACCGCTGCAGGCCTATCGCGCCCGGGTCGCCGCCGGCCAGCTGGCCGCCGACCCGGCCCAGGCCCGTGCCGCCGAGGTGCTGCAGGACCTCTGGCGCCGCACCCGCGGCTATGACCCCCACCCCGAGAACCCCGAGCAGGGCGGCTTCTTCGGCCGCTTCATGCGCCGCAAGCCGGTGGCGCCGGAGGAGGCGCCGGCCGGCACGCCCATGGGGCTGTACCTGGTTGGCGAGGTCGGCCGCGGCAAATCCATGCTGATGGACCTGTTCTTCGAGCTGGCCGAGGTGCCGCGCAAGCGCCGGCTGCACTTCCACCAGTTCATGCAGCAGGCGCATGCGCGCATCCATGCCTGGAAGAAGCAGCACGGCGACAGCAACGACCCGATCCCGCCTTTGGCCGATTCCATCACCGCCGAGGCCGCGCTGCTGTGCTTTGACGAGTTCCAGGTGCACGACATCGCCGATGCCATGATCCTGGGCCGGCTGTTCCAGGCGCTGTTCGCGCGCGGCACCGTGGTGGTCGCCACCTCCAATACCGCGCCGCAGGACCTGTTCCTCGGCCGGCCCGGGCGCGACGCCTTCCTGCCCTTCATCGCGCTGATCCGCCGGCGGCTGGAGGTGCTGACGCTGGACGCCGCGCGCGACTATCGGCGCGACCGCATCCGCGCCCTGGCGCGCTGGCACGTGCCGGCCGATGGCCGGGCCGAGCGCGCGCTGGATGCCAGCTTCGCCGAACTCACCGGCACCGCGCATGGCGCGCCGCTGCGCCTGACGCTGCTCGGCCGCAGCCTGGAGGTGCCGCAGGCGGCGCGCGGCGTGGCGCGCTTCGATTTCGACTCGCTGTGCGGCCGCCCGCTGGGCCCGGCCGACTACCTGGCCGTGGCGACGCATTTCCACACCCTCCTGCTGGATGGCGTGCCACGGCTGGGGCCGGAGAATTTCGACAAGGCACGCCGCTTCATCACGCTGGTGGACACGCTGTACGAACACCGGGTGAAGCTGCTGGCCAGCGCCGACGCCGCGCCGGACCAGCTCTACGAGGCCGGCGACAACGCCGCGATGTTCGCCCGAACGGCCTCGCGCCTCGCCGAAATGCAGAGCGAAGCCTGGCTGGCGCTGCCGCACCTCACGTAACATCTGAAGATCGGGCGTTGACAGCCCGGCCCGCCTTCCGCCAAGTCAGCGCGGGGATGCACAGCGGAGATGGGGAAGGGGCGGCAGCGCCCCGGCCGCATCGCCGCCCATGGGGGCCAACGACGCATGCGAAAACTCCTGCTCGGCTTGATCACCCTTGCCTGTCTGGCCCCTGCCGCGGCGGATGCCGCCCGGCGCGACGAGCAAAGGACCCAGGTGACGAGCCGGAGCCAGGCGGCGCCCAAGGCCCAGGCCGCCCCACGCTCGGCCAACACGCGCCAGGCCACGCCGCGCCCGGCCGCCACCCGCCAGGCCGCCCCACGCTCGGCCAACACGCGCCAGGCTGCCACGCGCCCGGCCGCCACCCGCCAGACCACCGCCCGCCCGGCAAATGGCCGCCAGCAGGCCGGCCGCACCGCGCTGCGCCCCGGCGACGTGCGCAGCCAGAGCCAAGGCCTGGTGGTGCGCGGCGCCGCGGCCGCCACCCTCTCGCGCGATGCCGGCACCTGCACCCGCCGCAACGGCCGCACCAGCTGCACGCGGCCCGATGGCGTCGCCGGCTGGCAGGCCGGCCTGCCGCGCGCCGACTACGCGCAGCGCGACTGCCCCGCCGGCACCTTCGCCACCCTGGCGCGTGGCCACGAGGATGTCGTGCGCTGCATGCCCATCTGAAGCGCCGCAACCACGCCTGATTGAAGAAGGGCCGCCCCAAGTCCGGGCGGCCCTTTCGCGTTGCGGCCGGCGCCGTCGGGTTCAGGCCTCGCCGGTCGGGCGGGGCGCGCCGATCATTGCCAGGAATTCGCGGCGCGTGCTGGCATCGTCGCGGAAGACGCCCAGCATGCGGCTGGTCACCATGCTGACGCCCGGCTTGTGGATGCCGCGCGTGGTCATGCACTGGTGCTGCGCCTCGATCACCACGGCGACACCCTTGGGCTTCAGCACCTCCTGGATGGTGTTGGCCACCTGCGCCGTCAGCTTCTCCTGGATCTGCAGGCGCTTGGCATAGGCCTCCATCACCCGCGCCAGCTTCGAGATGCCCACGACCCGGCCATCGGGGATGTAGGCGATGTGCGCGCGGCCGATGATGGGCACCATGTGGTGCTCGCAATGGCTTTCCAGCCGGATGTCGCGCAGCACCACCATCTCGTCATAGCCGTCCGTCTCCTCGAAGGAGCGGGCGAGCAGTTCCACCGGGTCCAGCTTGTAGCCGGCGAACAATTCCTCATAGGCGCGGGCGACGCGGGCGGGGGTATCGACCAGCCCCTCGCGGTCCGGATCGTCGCCGGCCCACAGCAGCAGCGTGCGGACCGCCGCCTCGGTCTCGGCCCGGCTGGGCCTGACATGGCCCGAGGCCTCGGGGCTGGCGATCTGCGCGGGGGTCTGGATGTTCACGGTCGCTGTCCTATCCGCAACGAAGGCGGGCCCTGTTTCCGGCGAGACTGCCTCCGGGCGCCTTCCTCGACGCGCCAGATGGGGCGGGGGGCGAAACGCGCAACCTGCCGGTCTGCCTGCTGCGCCCACTCGTCCATGGGCTTGCGCCAGCACGCCGGGCCCCGAAATGGCATCCACCAAAGGAGACCCGGGTGTTGAGCATCCTTGCCGTCATCGCGCTGTTCGCCGTCGCCCTGCTGTTCGGCGGCATGGCCTTCTTCGCCGCCATGGTGGCGCCGCTGGTGTTCCGCCTGCTGCCCGCCGAGATGGCCGGGCGCTTCGTGCGCGGCATCTTCCCGCCCTACTACGTCTGGGTGATGGCCACCTCGGCCGCCGCCGCGGTGGCGCTGTTCCCGCTGTCCAAGCCCGATTCCGGGCTGATGGCCGCGGTGGCCGCCCTCACCTTCTGGCTGCGCCAGGTGCTGATGCCGCGCATCAACCTGCTGTCGGATGCCGCGAAGGCCGGCGACGCCACGGCACAGCGCGGCTTCGACCGGGCGCACAAGCTTTCCGTCGTGGCCAACCTGCTGCAACTGGTCGCGGCGGCCGTGGTTCTGGCCGGCTTCGTCATCTGAACTCCCATCTTTGCGGCGGCGGGCCGATGGCCTAATTGTGCCGCCAGCCGCGGCAACGGCCGCGCCCCGTCCGGGAGGAGACACCCCATGAACCGTCGTGCCCTGGTGGGCGCCGCCGCAGCGGCCGCGCCCTTCGCCCTCGCCACCCCCGCCCTTGCGCAGGCCATGCCGGAGGTGCGCTGGCGCGCGCAATCGAGCTTCCCGCGCGTGTTCGACGTGCTCTACGGCACCATGGAGCGCATCTGCGCGCGCGTCGGCCAGCTCACCGAGGGCAAGTTCCGCATCCAGACCTTCCCGGCCGGCGAGATCGTGGGCGGGCTGCAGGTGCTCGATGCCGTGCAGGCCGGCACGATCGAGGCCGGGCACACCGCCAGCTACTACTACATCGGCAAGGACAACGCCTTCGCCCCCTTCACCGCCATGTGCTTCGGCCTGAACACGCGGCAGATGACCTCCTGGTTCCGCTTCGGCGGCGGCAACGAGCTGGCGAACGAGCTGTTCCGTGACTACAACGTCCACGGCATTACCGCCGGCGACACCGGCGCGCAGATGGGCGGCTGGTTCCGCACCGAGATCACCTCGGTCGAGCAGCTGCGCGGCCTGAAGTTCCGCATCACCGGCTTGGCCGGGCAGTTGTTCACCCGCCTCGGCGCCGCGCCGACGCTGATCGCGCCCGCCGACATCTACCCCTCGCTGGAGCGCGGCGTGATCGACGCCGCCGAATTCGTCGGCCCGCATGACGACGAGCGCGCCAATTACGTGCGCGTGGCCCGCTTCTACTATGCGCCGGGCTTCTGGGAACCGGGTGCGCGGCTGCACTTCATGTCCAACCTGCGCGCCTACAACGCGCTGCCGGACCTGTACAAGCACGCGCTGGACGTGGCCTGCGCCGAAGCCGATTCCGACATGGTGGCGCGCTATGACCACCTGAACCCGCTGGCGCTGCGCCGTCTGGTCGCCGCCGGCGCGCAGCTGCGCTTCTGGCCGCGGCCGATCCTGGAAGCCGCCTGGCGCGCGAATGAGGAAATGAACGCCGACCTGGCGCGGCAGAACCCGCGCTTCGCGCGCATCATGGAAAGCTACCTCCGCTTCCGCACGGACCAGTTCCAGTGGTTCCGCGTCTCGGAGAACAGCTACGACAACTTCGCCTTCAGCGCGCCGCAGACGGTGCGCTGACGCGCGGTTATCTTTTTCGCAACCGGGGGGCGGCCGAGGTCGTCCCCCGCACCGCGCGCGGCTATAGCCACCGCACCACCTTGCGGATTCCCTCCCGATGGATCTCGGCGCGCTGCTCTCCGCCCTGCTGATGGGCATTGTCGAGGGCCTGACGGAATTCCTGCCGATCTCCTCGACCGGCCACCTGATCCTGCTGGGCGAGCTGCTGGGCTTCCAGGGCCCGCCGGGCAAGACCTTCGAAATCTCCATCCAGCTTGGCGCCGTGCTGGCCGTGGTGGTGGTGTTCTGGCCGACGCTGATGGCTCTGGTCACCAAGGCCTGGCGGCCGGGGCCGGAGCGCTTCTACGCGCAGAACCTGCTGCTCGCCTTCCTGCCCGCCGCCATCATCGGCGCCACGCTGCACGGCCCCATCACCCGCGCGCTGTTCAACCCCTGGGTGGTCTGCGTCGCGCTGATCGTGGGCGGCGTGCTGATCATCCTCATCGAACGCTGGCGCACCACGCCCAGCATCCTGAGCGTGCCGCAGATCGGCCCGCTGACGGCGGTGCTGATCGGCTTCGGCCAGGCGCTGGCGATGATCCCCGGCACCTCGCGCTCGGGTGCCACCATCATCACGGCGCTGCTGCTGGGGGTGGAGCGGCGGACGGCGGCGGAATTCTCCTTCGTCCTCGCCATCCCCACCATGGTCGCCGCCACCGCCTATTCGCTGTTCAAGGCGCGCGGCGAGCTGGACCTCTCGGGCCTCGGGCAGATCGGCATCGGCTTCGCCGCCGCCTTCGTGGTGGCGCTGCTGGTGGTGCGCTGGGTGCTGGCGGTGATCGGGCGCATCGGCTTCACCCCCTTCGGCTGGTACCGCATCGCCCTTGGCAGCGCCATGCTGGCCTGGCTGAGCCTGCGCTGATGCACGCCACGCTTGTATCGTAGCCGGGCTCCGTCCATGTTCGGCCCGTCACTTTGAGCGAATCCGGATGCCGGCGATGCGCCCCCTTGCCCTGCTCGTCCTGCCCCCCCTGACGCTGGCCGCCCTGCTGGTGGCCGCGCCCGCGGCGCGCGCGCAGCACTGGAACGAGTTCGGCCCGGGGCGCGACCTGCTGAGCTCGGTCACCAGCGAGTTCGACAATTTCCGCCAGCGCACGCCGAACCTGCCGGCCTTCACGCCGCCGGCCGCCGCCAGCGCGGCGCAGACCCGCGCGCCCATCCCCATCCTGGACTGGATGCCACCCCCGCCGCCGCCCCCGCGCCGCGTCAGCACCACCGCTGCGCGCCGCACCGAGCCCGCGCCCCGGCGGGCCGAGCCCGTGATGCGCGACATCGCGCCCCTGCCATCGGCCGCCGCAGTGGCACCTGCCCCCGTCGCCGCCGCCAATGGCAATTCCGACTGGGAGCGTTCCTTCGGCGAGCGCGAGCGCGAGCTGGAGCGGCTGCGCCGCATCCTCGAGGAAGACCGCCTGCGCTACCAGCAGAGCCGCCAGCCGCAGCTGCGCTGACAACAGTCGCCGAAGTTCAGACCTGCGGCCCGCAGGGCCGAGCGGCCGAACGGCCGCCGCGCCCAGTGGTGCGAGGCAAGCGGCCAGAGGCCGCGCCCGCCACCTGAGGGCACAAAAAATATACCAACGAGTCGATGCAATCGACCGTTGATGCTACGCTGCGGCGAGCGCCACTTCGTACTCCGCCTCGGTCTTGGCGCGGATTTCATCGGCCGTGACGCCCGGCGCGATCTCCAGCAGGCGCATGGGCTGATCGCCCTTCTTGTCGATGGCGAAGACGCCGAGATCCGTCACCACCACATCCACCACGCGGCGGCCGGTCAGCGGCAGGTTGCACGCCTTCAGCAGCTTGTTGGATGTGCCGGCATTGTGCTCCATCAGCACGATCACGCGCTTCACGCCGGCCACGAGATCCATCGCGCCGCCCATCCCCTTCACCATCTTGCCGGGGATCATCCAGTTCGCCAGGTCGCCATTCTGCGCCACCTGCAGCGCGCCCAGGATCGACAGGTCGATATGCCCGCCGCGGATCATGCCGAAGCTCTGCGCGCTGTCGAAGAAGCTGCTGGTGGGCAGCTGCGTGATGGTCTGCTTGCCGGCATTGATCAGGTCCGGGTCCTCCTCGCCCTCATAGGGGAAGGGGCCGAGGCCGAGCATGCCGTTCTCGCTTTGCAGCTGCACCGTCATGCCGGCCGGCACGTGGTTGGCCACCAGCGTCGGGATGCCGATGCCGAGGTTGACGTAGAAGCCATCCTGCAATTCGCGCGCGGCGCGGGCCGCCATCTGGTCGCGGGTCCAGGGCATGGTCGTGCTCTCCTCAGGCCTGGGACTCGGCACCGGCGGCTGCGGCCGGTGCGTGTTTGCGCACGGTGCGCTGCTCGATCCGCTTCTCGAAATCGGCCGGCAGGGCGATCATCCGCTTCACGAAGATGCCCGGTGTGTGGATGTGGTCGGCGTCGATCTCGCCCGGCCTGACCAGGTGCTCCACCTGCGCCACCGTCACGCGCGCAGCGCTGGCCATGATCGGGTTGAAGTTGCGCGCCGTCTTCCGATAGACGAGGTTGCCCTCATGGTCGCCCATATAGGCGTGCACGATGGCGAGGTCCGCGAACAGGCTGCGTTCCATGACGTAGTGCTCGCCATCGAATTCGCGGCTCTCCTTGCCCTCGGCCACCGCCGTGCCGTAGCCGGTCTTGGTGAAGAAGGCGGGGATGCCAGCGCCACCGGCGCGGATGCGCTCGGCCAGCGTGCCCTGCGGGTTGAACTCGATCTGCAATTCGCCGGCCAGGTACTGCTTCGCGAAGGTGGCGTTCTCGCCCACATAGCTGCTGATCATCTTCGCGATCTGCCGCGTGTGCAGCAGCAGGCCGAGCCCGGCATCGTCGATTCCGGCGTTGTTGGAAATGACGGTGAGGTTCTTCACGCCACTCTCGCGGATCGCCTCGATCAGCACCGAGGGGATGCCGCTGATGCCGAAGCCGCCGGACATGATGGTCATGCCATCCTTCAGCACGCCGGCCAGGGCGGCCCTGGCATCCGGATAGATCTTTCGCATCGCGCCCGCGCCCCCAAACCCGCACCGATCGTCGGGCCGCAACCTATGCGCGGCGGCGCGCCTCTGGAAGAGGGGGCGGCGGCCCGGTTTCCATGTCGCCGGGGTACCCTTGCGCCCCCCGCCTCTCGCGGCTATACGGCGCGCCTCCCGCGGTATGGGGCCATAGCTCAGTTGGTAGAGCGCTTGAATGGCATTCAAGAGGTCAGGGGTTCGACTCCCCTTGGCTCCACCACCGCGCCCCTCCGGGATGCTCGTTTTTCCGGCTGATCGGCCGGCCCGGGCGGCTCAGCTCCGCAGGCCCGGCGCCTCGTGCCCGCTGCGGGCCACGTATTCCAGGTAGCCGCCGTCATAGTCGTGGATGCCCTCGGGCGTCAGTTCCAGAACGCGGTTCGACAGCGCGCCCAGGAAGTGGCGGTCGTGCGAGACGAACAGCATGGTGCCCTCGTACTGCGCCAGCGCCGCGATCAGCATTTCCTTCGTCGCGATGTCCAGGTGGTTCGTCGGCTCGTCCAGCACCAGGAAGTTCGGCGGGTCGAACAGCATGCGCGCCATCACCAACCGCGCCTTCTCCCCGCCCGACAGCACGCGGCAGGGCTTCTCCACCTCGTCGCCGGAGAAGCCGAAGCAGCCGGCCAGCGCGCGCAGCGCGCCCTGGCCGGCGCGTGGGAAGGCATCCTCCAGCGCCTCGAAGACGGTGCGGTCCGCCTCCAGCAACTCCATGGCGTGCTGCGCGAAATAGCCCATCCGCACGCTGCCGCCGAGCGCCACGGTGCCGGAATCAGGCGCCGTCGCGCCGGTCACCAGCTTCAGCAGCGTCGATTTGCCCGCGCCGTTCACGCCCAGCACGCAGCAGCGCTCGCGCCGCCGCACCAGCAGGTCCAGCCGGTCGTAGATCACGCGGTTGCCATAGCATTTGCGCACCCGGCGCAGGCTCACCACCTCCTCGCCCGAGCGCGGCGCGGGCAGGAATTCGAAGGAGACCGTCTGCCGGCGCTTCGGCGGTTCCACGCGTTCGATCTTGTCGAGCTTCTTGACGCGGCTCTGCACCTGCGCGGCGTGCGAGGCGCGCGCCTTGAAGCGCTCGATGAACTTGATCTCCTTCGCCAGCATCGCCTGCTGGCGCTCGAACTGCGCCTGCTGCTGGCGTTCGGCCAGCGCGCGCTGCTGTTCGTAGAAGCCGTAGTCGCCGGCATAGGACGTCAGCGTCCCGCCATCGATCTCGATCACCTTGTTGATGACGCGGTTCATGAATTCGCGATCGTGCGAGGTCATCATCAGCGCGCCCTCGTAGCCGGCGAGGAACTGCTCCAGCCAGATCAGGCTTTCCAGATCGAGGTGGTTCGAGGGCTCGTCCAGCAGCATCACGTCCGGCCGCATCAGCAGGATGCGCGCCAGCGCCACGCGCATCTTCCAGCCGCCGGACAGCTTGCCGACATCGCCCTCCATCATCTCCTGGCTGAAGCTGAGGCCGGCCAGCACCTCGCGCGCGCGGCCCTCCAGCGCGTAGCCGCCCAGCGCCTCGAAGCGGGCCTGCACCTCGCCGAAGCGCTCGATCACGGCATCCAGCGCATCGGCCTGCGCGGGATCGGCCATCGCCGCCTCCAGCTCGCGCAGCTCGGCCGCCACGCCGCTCACATCGCCGGCGCCGTCCATCACCTCGTCCACCGCGCTGCGGCCGGCCATCTCGCCCACATCCTGGCTGAAGAAGCCGATGCTGGTGCCGCGCTCGATCAGCACCTGGCCCTCATCGGGCGGCTCCTGCCCCGTCACCATGCGGAACAGCGTGGTCTTGCCCGCGCCGTTCGGCCCGACCAGGCCGATGCGCTCGCCGCGCTGCAGCGCAGCCGAGGCCTCGATGAACAGAAGCTGCGGGCCGTTCTGCTTGCTGATATTGTCCAGGCGAATCATGGGCGCGGGGCGTTCCGGGCGGTTGCGCGGCGCTTATGCCACGCGCGCCCCACCGCGCCACGCCCGCTTCCGGCTTGACGGCCCGGATGCGGCGATGGGAAGCTTTCGCCGCGGGCTTCGGCCGCCAACTGCCGCCCGCCTGTGCGGATGCCGTGGCGGCCGAGAGGAAAACGCGAACAGCGCCGGCCACTCTGTCATCTCTCGGGGGACACGCATGACCGGTCGCTACCGCATCGGCTTCGACATCGGCGGCACCTTCACCGATTTCATCCTGTTCGACGCCGAGCGCGGCGCCGTCACCCTGCACAAGACGCTGACCACCCCGCAGGACCCCTCCATCGCCGCCATGCAGGGCCTCGCCGAGATCGTCGCGATGGCGCGCATCACGCTGGCCGAGGTGGCCGACATCGTGCACGGCACCACGCTCGTGGCCAATGCCGTGATCGAGGGCAAGGGCGCGCGGCTCGGCCTGATCACCACCGAGGGCTTCCGCGACATCCTCGAACAGGGCGCCGAGCAGCGCTACGACATCTACGACCTGTTCCTCGGCTTCCCCGCGCCGCTGGTGCCGCGCGACCTTCGCCTCGGCGTGCCGGAGCGCATCGACCGCGACGGGCAGGTGGTGACGCCGCTCGACGAAGCCGCGGTGCGCGCCGCGCTGCGCACCTGCCTCGATGCGGGGGTGGAGGCGGTGGCGGTGTGCTTCCTGCACGCCTATCGCAACGCCGCGCATGAGCGCCGCGTCGGCGCCATCGCGCGCGCGGAATTCCCCGAACTCACGCTCTCGCTCTCGTCGGAGGTGGTGCCGGAGATTTCCGAATACACGCGCTGCGCCACCACCTGTGCCAACGCCTACGTCCAGCCGTTGATGGACCGCTACCTGAAGCGGCTGGAGCGCGAACTCGCGGCGCGCGGCTTCCGCGGTGCGCTGCGGCTGATGCATTCCGCCGGCGGGCTGATCGCGCCCGAGACGGCCCGCGCCTTTCCCATCCGCCTGCTGGAATCGGGCCCCGCCGGCGGCGGCCTGGCCACCGCGCTGTTCGGCCGTCTTGCCGGGCGGAAGGATGTGATCTCCTTCGACATGGGCGGCACCACCGCCAAGGCCTGCATGGTGGAGGATGGGCGCGTCGAGGTGGCGCCGATGCTGGAGGCCGCGCGCGTGCACCGCTTCACGCGCGGCTCCGGCCTGCCGATCAAGGCGCCGGTGATCGACATGATCGAGATCGGTGCCGGCGGCGGCTCCATCGCGGCGATCGATGCGGTGGGGCTGCTGAAGGTGGGGCCGCATTCCGCCGCCTCGGATCCCGGCCCCGCCTGCTACGGCCTGGGCGGCACGCAGCCCACCGTCACCGACGCGAACCTGGTGCTGGGCTACTACGACCCCGGCTTCTTCCTCGGCGGGCGCATGCGGCTTGACCTCGCGGCGGCGCGCGCGGCGATCGGGACGGTGGCGCAGCCGCTCGGCCTCTCCATCGAGGCGGCGGCGGCGGGCATCCACACGGTGGTGGTGGAAAGCATGGCCGCCGCGGCGCGCGTGCACCTGGTGGAGAAGGGCAAGGACCCGCGCCGCTACGCCATGGTGGGCTTCGGCGGCGCCGGCCCCGCCCATGCCGCCGATGTGGCGCGCGCGCTCGGCGTGACCGAGGTGATCATCCCCCCCGCCTCGGGCGCGGCCTCGGCGCTGGGCTTCCTCGCGGCGCCGCTTTCCTTCGAAAGCGTGCGGTCCTTTCCCGTCAGCTTCGCCGGCGGCTTCGACGCCGCGGCGCTGAACGCCCTGCTGGCCGAGATCGAGGCCGAGGCGCGCAGCCAGCTTCTCGCCGCCGGCGTGCCGGCCGAGGCGGTGACGGTGGAGCGCCTCGCCGATATGCGCCTCGAACGCCAGATGCACGACGTGGCGGTGCCGCTGCCGCCGGGCGCGCTGGATGCGGCGAGCCTGCCCGCCATCCGCGAAGCCTTCGATGCCGTCTACACGGCGCGCTTCACCGCGCCCTTCCCCGACGCGCAGATCGAGGCGATCAATTTCCGCGTTCGCTGCAGCGGGCCGGTGCCGCAGCTTTCCATACGCGGCGCCGTGGCGGCCGATGCCGCGGAGACCCGGCTGAAGGGCACGCGCCAGGCCTGGTTCGACGGCGCCTGGCACGCCACGCCGGTGTACAGCCGCTACGCGCTGCAGCCGGGCGAGCGCATCGCGGGCCCCGCCATCGTGGAGGAGCGCGAATCCACCACCGTGGTGGCGCCGGGCGACGCGCTGACGGTGGATGCGGGTTTCAACCTCTGCATCGCCGTGCAGGCCACGCGCGCGGCGGCCGAGCGCATCACGGCCGAAACGCCGGTGGCCGAGGCCGCGGCGCTGATCGAGGCCGATCCCATCGCGCTCGAGATCATGTGGGCGCGGCTGGTGACGGTGGTGGAGGAGATGTGGCTGACGGTCTGCCGCACCGCCTTCTCGCTGATCATCTCCGAGGCGCAGGATTTCGCCTGCGACCTGCTGGATGCGCAGGGCGAGACGCTGGCGCATTCGCCCCGCGCCATGCCGGTGTTCAACCTCACCATGCCGCGCGCCGTGAAGGCGCTGCTGGAAGCCTTCCCGCCCGAGACGCTGGCGCCGGGCGACGTGCTGATCACCAACGATCCCTGGCTGTGCGCCGGCCACCTGCCCGATTTGTGCATCGTCACGCCGATCTTTCTCGACGGCACGCTGGTGGGGCTGACCGCCACGGTGGGCAACGTGTCCGACATCGGCGGCACGAAGGATTCGCACGGCGCGCGCGAGGTGTATGACGAGGGCTTCCAGATCCCGCCGATGAAGCTGCAGGAGGCCGGCCGGCCCAACGCCACGCTGCTGGCGCTGCTCGGCAAGAATGTGCGCAACGCCTATGAAGTGCTGGGCGACGTGCATTCGATGATGGCCGCCAATGCGGTGGGCGGCGAGCGTCTGCTGGCCTTCATGCGCGACTACGGCCTGCGCGACCTGCGCGCCCTGGCCAAGGTGGTGCAGGACCGGTCCGAGAAGGCGATGCGCGACGCCATCCGCGCCCTGCCCGATGGCGTCTACGAGGCCGAGAGCTGGAACAACCCGCAGGGCACGCAGCTGCGCTACCCCGTGCGCATCACCGTCGCCGGCGATGCGATGACCATCGATTTTGCCGGCGCGCCGGCGCAGCTGCCGCTGGGCGGCTACAACTGCACCATGAACTACACTGCGGCGCACGCCACCTACCCGATGAAGTGCATCCTGACGCCGGGCGTGCGCGGCAATGCCGGCTGCTACCGCCCCTTCACCGTGCTCGCACCCGAGGGCTCGATCCTCAACGCCACCTATCCGGCGGCCTGCAACATGCGCGCCCGCACCGGCTGGTACATCGCGCCCGCCGTGTTCAACGCGCTGGCCGAGGCCGCGCCGCGCGGCGTGCAGGCCACCACCGGGCTGCCCTACATCTCCGGCATCTATGCGCGCGACACCGACGGCACGCTGCGCACCGACAGCCTGTTCATGGGCGGTGGCCAGGGCGCTTCGGCGCATGGCGACGGCAAGTCGGCGCTGCTGTGGCCCACCTCGGCCAGCAACACCGCGCTCGAGATGTTCGAAAGCCGCGTGCCCGTGCTGATCATGGAGAAGGAATTGCTGCCCGACAGCGGCGGCCCCGGCCGCCATCGCGGCGGGCTCGGCCAGCGCGTGCGCTATCGCAAGCTGCATGACGATGGCCGCCTGTCGCTGGTCTCGGCCTATCCGGAAGGCGTGGATGACAAGCCGCCCGGCCTGTTCGGCGGCCAGCCGGGCGCGCGCGCACGCATCCGCCTGACGCGCCGCGACGGCACGCTGATCCGCGACCTCGGGCGCGGCGAGCGTGTGCAGCTGACCGATGCGGATGTGGTGATCGACGTGCTGGTGGCCGGCGGCGCGGGCTATGGCCCGCCGGAGGAACGCCCGCGCGCGGCGCTGGAGCAGGACTTGCGCCTGGGCCTCGTCTCGCCGGAGGCGGCGCGGCGCGACTACGGCATGCAGTCGGCACCCGCGCGCGCCGCACTCGGCGTGGTGGGTTCGGACTGAGCGGCAGCGATCGGCAGAAGGAGGCAGCAGCATGATGCGCACGGGTAGGCGAGGGCTGATCACCGGGGCCGGCGGCGCCCTGGCCACCGCAGCGGTGCTGCGGCCCGGCGCGGCTGCGGCGCAGGCGCGCCGCATCATGGTGGTGGCCACCGCGGCGGACCTCGTGCATTTCGATCCGCACTTCACCTCCGACTACCAGACCAGCATGCTGATGCGGAACGTCTATGACAGCCTGGTCGGCGTGGCCGGCACGCCGCCGCGGCTGACGCCGCGCCTCGCCACCGCCTGGACCATCTCGCCCGACGGCATGGAATACACCTTCACGCTGAACCCCGCGGCGCGCTTCCACGACGGCACGCCGGTGGATGCCGCGGCGGTGAAATACTCCTTCGACCGTCTGCTGCGCGTGAACCGCGGCAATGCCTGGATGGTCACTGGCATCATGACCCGCGAGGGCGTGCAGGTGGTGGATGCCGGCACGCTGCGCATCCGCCTGCTGCGGCCCTTCACCGCCTTCCTGCAGGTGCTGCCCTGGCTGGCCGTGGTGAACCCCACGCTGATCGAGGCGAACAAGGGCAGCGACGAGGGGCAGGCCTTCCTGCGCAACGCCACCGCGGGCTCCGGCCCGTTCCGCCTGCGCCGCGCTGCGCCGGGCAACATGTTCGAATTCGAGGCGGTGCCGAATCGCTGGCAGGCGGGCGGTGGCAACCTCGGCGGCTTCATCTGGAAGCTGACGAAGGAGACCGCGACGCAGCGCCTGATGGTGCAGCGCGGCGAGGCGCACATGGCGCTCGACCTCAACAGCTCCGACATGGATTCGCTGCGCGACCGGCCCGGCGTCCGCCTCATCATCGAGCCCGAGTACCGCACCTTCTCGATGAAGATGAACACACGGCACGGACCGCTGGCCGACATACACATCCGCCGCGCCATCTCCTGCGCTTTCGACTACCAGGCGATGCTCGATGTGGCGGGCTATGCCACGCTGATGGTGGGCCCGCTGCCCATCGGCATCTTCGGCCAGAACCCCGATCTGCCCGTCTATCGGCGAGACCTCGCGAAGGCGCGCGAGCACCTGGCGCGCTCCAGCCGGCCGGAGGGCGGGTTCAGCCTCTCGATGATGCACCTGACCACGGCCGACCAGCAGCGGCGCTGGGCGCTGATCATGCTGGACAGCCTGCGCGCGCTGAACATCGCGGTGGAGATACGGCCGATGATCTGGGCCGATGCCGTGGCCTCGGCGCGCTCGCCGGAACGCATGCCGGACCTGTTCTCGGTGTACCAATCCGCCAACTACGCCGACCCGGACAACATCGCCTTCGCGGCCTACCATTCCTCGCGCAATGGCGGCTGGCAGAACCCGGTCTATGCCAACCCCGAGGTGGACGACCTGATCGACCGCGCCCGCTCCGAGATGGACGAGGCGCGGCGCCTCGCGCTGTATCATCGCTTCCAGGAACAGGTGGTGGCCGACGCGCCGGACATCTTCGGCGTGAACGAAAGCCGCAAGCTCGCGATGCGCAACGACGTGCGCGGCTATGTCTACAGCCCGGTGGCCCCCGGCGCGATCGACTTCCTGCCGCTGTCGTTGTGATGGCGCGATGCTCGGCTACCTGATCCGCCGGCTGCTGCTGCTGGTGCCCGTGCTGCTTGGGCTCACGATCATCATCTTCCTGATCACCCGGCTGCTGCCCGGCGACCCCGCCGGTCTGGCCGCCGGCCCGCACGCCACGCGTGCGCAGGTGGAGGAGATCGCGCGCGAATTCGGCATGGACCAGCCGCTGCTGCTGCAATACTGGCGCTACCTCACGGGTCTGCTCAGCGGCGATTGGGGTCGTTCGCTGATGACGCGCCGGCCGGTGTTCGAGGACATCGCGATCTTCCTGCCCGCGACGGTGGAACTCGTGCTCGCCGCGCTGCTGCTGGCCATCGCCGTGGGCATCCCGCTCGGGCTGCTGGCCGCCGTCACGCGCAACCGCTGGCCGGACATGCTGGCCCGCGCCGCCTCGCTGGCCGCCATCTCCATGCCACGCTTCTTCCTGGGCCTGCTGCTGCAACTCGGCTTCGCGATGTCGCTGGCGCTGCTGCCGCTGTCGGGCCGCTTTCCGCTGGTGCTGGAGGCGCCGCCCACCGTCACCGGCCTGCTGACCATCGACAGCCTGATCGCCGGCGACATGGAGGCCTTCGAGGCCGCGCTGCGGCATCTGGCGCTGCCGGCGTTGGCCATGTGCCTCTCGCCGCTCGCCTCCATCATGCGCATGATGCGCGCCTCCACCATCGAGGTGCTGCAGCAGGACTACGTGCTGACGGAACGTGCGCTCGGCCTCTCGCCGCGGCTGATCCTGTTCAAGTATGTGCTGCGCAATGCCGTCACCTCCACGCTGACGGTGATCGGCCTCTATATTGGCTGGATGCTGGGCGGCACCGTGCTGGTCGAGACCATCTTCGACTGGCCGGGCATCGGCTACTACGCCACCCAGGCCATCCTGAACCAGGATTTCATGCCGATCGCCGGCGTGGCGCTGTGCATCGGCATGATCTTCGTGGTGATGAACCTGGTGGTGGACCTGCTCTACGGCATCGTGAACCCGCGGGTGAAATACGCATGAGCGAGGCCGGCGTCGGCGCCGCCGCCCCGCCCGTCGCGGTGGCCGCGCATGGCGGCAATTGGCGCCGCGCGCTGTACCGCTTCCGGCAGAGCCCGCTTTCGGTCATCGGCCTGCTCATCGTGGTGATGCTGGTGCTGGTGGCGCTGCTCGCACCCTGGATCGTGCCCCATCCGGAGCATGCCGAGGGCGCGATGAACACCGCGCTGCGCTTCCGCCCGCCCTCGGCGGCCTTCCCCTTCGGCACCAACGAGCTCGGCCAGGACATGCTGACGCTGGTCGTCATGGGCGCGCGCGTGTCGCTGTTCTGCGCCATCGCGGTGGTGCTGATCGGCACGGTGGTGGGCACGCTGGTCGGCGCCTGCGCCGGCTATTTCGGCGGCCTGCTGGACGAGGCGCTGATGCGCTTCACCGACCTGATGCTGACGCTGCCCAGCCTGATCCTGGCCATGGCGGTGGCCGCGGCACTCGGCCCCGGGCTGCTGAACATGGTGATCGCCATCGGCTTCTCCTGGTGGCCGGGCTATGCGCGCCTCGTGCGCGGCGAGGTGCTGGCCCGCAAGGAGGAGGTGTATGTGCTGGCCGCGCGCGCCATGGGCGCCGGGCCTGGCCGCATCCTGCGCCGGCACATCCTGCCCAACATCGCCTCGGTCATCATCGTCAAGATGTCGCTCGACCTCGGCTTCGCCATCCTCACCGTCGCCTCGCTCGGCTTCATCGGTATCGGCGTGCGTGCGCCCACACCGGAATGGGGCACGCTGCTGTCGGTGGCGCGCAGCTACATGCCGGACCACTGGTGGACGGCGATGTTCCCGGGCCTTGCCATCTTCCTCGCCGTCTACGGCTTCAACCTGCTGGGCGACGGGCTGCGCGACGTGTTCGACCCGAAGGCGCGGCGATGAGCGGCCCGCTGCTGCAGATCCGCGCCCTGCGGCTTGCGATGCGGACCTTCGATGGCGAGCAGGAGGTGTTGCGCGGCGTCGACATCGCGATCGAGCGCGGGCAGATCCTCGGCATCGTGGGCGAGACGGGCTCGGGCAAGTCGCTCACCGGGCTGTCGGTGTCGCGCCTCGTGCCCACGCCGCCCGGGCGCTACCTGGATGGCGAAATCCGCTTCGACGGGCACGACATGCTGGCGCTGGACGAGGCGCGCATCCGCCCCTTCCGCGGCCGGCGCATCGGCATGATCTTCCAGGATCCCACCACCAACCTGAACCCGTCCTTCCGCATCGGCGAGCAGATCGTCGATGTGGCGCTGCATGCCGGGCGCGTGGATCCCGCGGTGCTGGGCCTGGCGCGCGGCGCCTCGCGCCGGGCCATGCGCCGCGCCGCCTGGGCGCAGGCGCAGGCGCTGCTCGATCGTGTGGGCATCGCCGATGCGGCGCGGCGGATGGAGGACTACCCGCACCAGTTCTCCGGCGGCATGCGCCAGCGCGTGCTGATCGCCATGGCGCTGATCGGCGCGCCGGAGCTGCTGATCGCGGACGAGCCGACCACCGCGCTCGACGTCTCGGTGCAGGCGCAGATCCTGCGGCTGATCCACCAGCTGGTGCGCGAACGCAACCTGACGGTGATGTTCATCACCCACAACCTCGGCGTGGTGGCGCAGCTGTGCACCCATGTGGGCGTGATGTATGCGGGGCGCATCGTGGAATACGGGCCGGTGCGCCAGATCTTCAAGCAGCCGCGCGAGGCCTATACGCGCGCGCTGCTGGCCGCGGTGCCCACGGCCGCGACCCCGCGTGGCGCGCTGCGCAGCTTCGCCAGCCTGCAGGCCTCGCCCTGATGCTCGCGGTCGAGGAGGTGGTGAAGCGCTATCCGCTGGGCCGGCGGCGCTGGTTCGGCACGCAGCCCTCCATCACCGCGCTGGACGGCGTGAGCCTTGCGGTGCGCCGCGGCGAGAGCTTCGGCATCGTCGGCGAATCGGGCTCCGGCAAGACCACGCTGACGCGCTGCATCCTGCGGCTGGAGGCCATCTCGGCCGGGCGCATCCTGCTCGATGGCGTGGACCTGCACGGCCTGCCGGCCGAGGCGATGCGGCGGATGCGCGCGCGCATCCAGATCGTGTTCCAGGATCCCTACGCCTCGCTCAACCCGCGCATGACGGTGCGCGACATCATCGCCGAGCCGATGGAGATCCATGACGATCTGCTGCGCCTGACGCCGCGCCAGCGCACCGAGCGCGTGGTGGAACTGCTGGAGCAGGTGCGCCTCGGCCCGCAGCACCTGCACCGCTACCCGCATGAATTCTCCGGCGGCCAGCGCCAGCGCATCGGCATCGCGCGCGGCCTGGCCTGCCGGCCGGAGATGCTGCTGCTGGACGAGCCGACCTCCGCGCTCGACGTCTCGGTGCAGGCCGAGGTGCTGAACCTGCTGATCGAATTGCAGCGCGACCTCGGCCTCACCTACCTGTTCATCAGCCACGACATGGCGGTGATCCGCTATGTCTGCGACCGCGTGGCGCTGATGCATCGCGGCCGCATCGTGGAGCAGGGCGAGACGCAGGCCATCTTCGACGCGCCGCAATCGGAGTATGCGCGCATGCTGATCGCCGCCATGCCCGAACCCGACCCGGACCGCTCGCCCTTCCGCGACCTGTGATGCGCGGGCACCGGCCGGGTTCAGCGGGCCGCGGGGCCGATGCCCACGACGCGCCAGGCGGCCTCGGCGCCGTCCGGGGCGCGGATGGTCACCACCTCGCCGGGGCGCAGGCCGCCTTCCAGGTTGAGGATGCGGTGCGGCGGCGCGTCCGGGTCCGGCTCCGCCCCGCGGAAGAAGCGCAGCGCCCAGCCATCGTCGTCATGCACCACGTCGCCCTGCCGCGGCGGCGCGCCCGGCACCTCGCGCAGCGCCGGCCAGGGCGCGGGATCGGCCAGCCAGGCGGCGCCATCGGGCTGCGCCTGCGCATCCAGCACCGCGGTGAAGGTGATGCGATGCGCCTCCGCCCCCTCCGGCGTGCCGGGCGCCCAGGCCCGCACGATCGTCACCTGCACCGCGTCCAAGCGTTGCCTCCCTCTGCCATCGAGACAGCATAGCCCAGGGCGCGGCCCCGGGCGCGATCATCAGATCGCGACCCGCACGCCCAGTTCCACCACGCGGTCGGAGGGGATGCGGAAGAACTCCGTCGCCGGCACGGCGTTGCGGCTGAGTGCCGTGAAGATCCATTGCCGCCAGCGCGACATCTTCGGCACGGCCGCCGCCACCACCGTCTCGCGCCCCAGGAAGTAGCTGGTCTGCATCGGCTCGAAGGGAATGCCGAGGTCGCGCAGCGCCTCCAGCTCGCGCGGGATGTGCGGGCTTTCCTGGAAGCCGTAGCGCAGGATCACCCGGTGGATGTCGGGCGCCAGCTCCGTCACCTCGCGCCGCGCCTCGGCGCCGACGCGCGGGATGTCCTCGTTGATCACGGTCACGAACAGCACGCGCTGGTGCAGCACCTTGTTGTGCTTGAGATTGTGCAGCAGCGCGCCGGGCACGAAATCCGCCTGGCCGGTCATGAACACGGCGATGCCGGGCACGCGCGTGGTGCGGCTTTGCGGCAGCCGCGCCAGGAAGGATTTCAGCGGCAGGCTGTCCTGCCGGAAGCGTGCGAACAGCAGTTCGCGCCCCTGCTTCCAGGTCAGCATCAGGATGAAGGTGAAGATGCCCAGCAGCAGCGGCACGTAGCCGCCTTCGGGAATCTTCAGCGCGGTCGAGATGAAATAGGCCAGGTCGAGCAGCAGCAGCGGCCCGAACACGCCGATCACCAGCGGCCAGGCCCAGCCATAGACGCGGCGGAACACCAGCAGCGCCAGCAGCGAGGTGCAGACGAAGGTGCCCGTCACGGCGAGGCCGTAGGCGGCGGCCAGGGCGTCGCTGCTCTTGAACTCCAGCACCAGGATGACGACGCCGATCAGCAGCATGAAGTTCACCTGGGGCATGTAGATCTGCCCCTGCTCGGTCTCGCTGGTGTGGCGCACCTCGAGCCGCGGCGTGAAGCCCAGCTGCACGCATTGCCGCGCGATGGAATACGCACCCGAGATCATCGCCTGGGATGCGATGATGGTGGCCGCCGTGGCCAGTACCACCAGCGGCAGGCGGAACCATTCGGGGGCCAGCAGGAAGAAGGGGTTCTCGATGGTCGCGGCGTCGGACAGCAGCAGCGCGCCCTGGCCGAAATAGTTCAGCGTCAGCGCCGGCAGCACCAGCGCCACCCAGGCGATCTGGATGGGCTTGCGGCCGAAATGCCCCATATCGGCATACAGCGCCTCGGCACCCGTCACCGCCAGGACCACCGAGCCGAAGGCGATGAAGGCCGCCAGCTTGTAGTGCGCGCAGAAGCCGATGGCATAGGTGGGCGAAAGCGCCACCAGCACGCCGGGTTCCTGCACCACCTCGATCAGCCCCAGCAGGCCGAGCACCAGGAACCACACCAGGCAGATCGGCCCGAAGATGGCGCCCATGCTGCCCGTGCCCTTCCACTGCACCAGGAACAGCGCGAGCAGGATGCCGAGCGCGATGGGCACCACCGCCTCCTCGAAGGCGGGCGAGATGACCTTGAGGCCCTCCACCGCGCTCAGCACCGAGATGGCGGGGGTGATGATGCCATCGCCGAAGAACAGGGAGGCGCCGATGATGCCGATCAGCGCCACGATCCAGCGGCCGCGCGCCGTGGTGGTGTGGCGCTGGGCGAGTGCCATCAGCGCCAGGATGCCGCCCTCGCCGCGGTTGTCGGCGCGCAGCACCAGCAACACGTATTTCACCGAGACGGTGAGCACGAGCGCCCAGAAGATCAGGCTGAGCAGGCCGAGGATTTCCCACCGCTCGATGCCGTCATCGGCGAAGTGCAGCAGGGCGGCGCGCATGGCGTAGAGCGGGCTGGTGCCGATATCGCCATAGACGATACCTAGCACACCGATCAGGGCGGCCTTCGTCACCGGACGATCGGCCGCGGGAGAATGGCTCAAGGCAGGGCTCCGAATGCGGAACGCGCATAGCCATAGAACCGCGGAGGGGGCGGGCGCAAGCGCCGCGCCCACCCCGACACAAGCCTAATGCCCGCGCAGGATCTGCGACAGGAACAGCTTCAGGCGATCGGTCTTGGGGTCGTTGAACAGCCCCTCCGGCTCGCCGCTTTCCACGATCTCGCCGCGGTCCATGAACACCACGCGGTCGGCCACCTGGCGGGCGAAGCCCATCTCGTGCGTCACGCAGATCATGGTCATGCCGGTCGCGGCCAGCATCACCATGGTGTCCAGCACCTCCTTGATCATCTCGGGGTCGAGCGCGCTGGTCGGTTCGTCGAACAGCATGATCTTGGGCTTCATGCACAGCGCGCGCGCAATCGCCACGCGCTGCTGCTGCCCGCCCGAGAGCTGGCCGGGGTATTTCTTCGCCTGCTCCGGGATGCGCACCCGGGTCAGGTATTCCATGGCCAGTTCCTCGGCATCCTTCTTCGGCATGCGGCGCACCCAGATCGGCGCCAGCGTGCAGTTCTCCAGGATGGTGAGGTGCGGGAACAGGTTGAAGCTCTGGAACACCATGCCGACCTCGCGGCGGATGGCGTCGAGCGAGCGCAAATCGTCCGACAGCTCGATGCCATCGACGATGATCTTGCCCTCCTGGTGCGTCTCCAGCCGGTTGATGCAGCGGATCAGCGTGGACTTGCCCGAGCCCGAGGGCCCGCACACCACCACGCGCTCGCCGCTGGCGACCGAGAGGTTCACGTCGCGCAGCACATGCAGCGCGCCGAACCACTTGTTCACCCCCTCCAGCACGATTGCCGGCGGTGCATCGCTGCGTACGGCGGAGGCGATCTGCGCCGCGCCCGCCATGTCCATGGTCTCACCCATTCGAAATCCCCTTGTCTCCCGGTGAACGTGCGAACATCCGCATGACGGTTACCTCCGCCTGTGCCTGTTCAGGTCACGCTCCAGATCCTGGCTGTATTTGCTCATTGCGAAGCAGAACACCAGATAGATCAGCCCGACCGTGATGTAGACCTCGATCCCGAAGCCCTGCCAGGCGGGCTCCACGATGGCGGTCTTGCCGGCGGTCAGCAGGTCGAAGATGCCGATGATCAGCACCAGCGAGGTGTCCTTGAAGAAGCCGATGAAGGTGTTCACCAGCGGCGGGATCACCAGCCGCAGGGCCTGCGGCAGGATGATGAAGCCGGTCTTCTGCCAGTAGGACAGGCCCAGCGCATCCGCCGCCTCATACTGCCCGCGCGGCAGCGCCTGCAGCCCGGCGCGCACAACCTCGGCCAGGTAGGCGGCGGCGAACAGCGTGATGGCCACCTGCGCGCGCAGCAGCTTGTCGATGTTCATGCCCTCCGGCAGGAACAGTGGGAACATCACGCTCGCCATGAACAGCAGGCTGATCAGCGGCACGCCGCGGACCAGCTCCACATACAGCACGCACAGCGTCTTGATGGCCGGCAGCTTCGACCGCCGGCCCAGCGCCACCAGGATCGCCAGCGGGAAGGCGAAGGCGAGCCCGAAGGTGGAGAGGATGAGGGTGATGGGCAGGCCACCCCAGCGTTCCTGCGGCACGAAGGTCATGCCCAGCACGCCGCCCCACATCAGCACGCCGATCAGCGTCAGCGTGCCCAGCCAGATCGGGATCAGCCGCCAGTTCCAGAAGCGCCGCATGGCCGAGACCACATACAGGCCCACGAACAGCGCGCAGACCAGCAGCGGCCGCCAATGCTCCTCATAGGGGTAGGTGCCGAACAGGATGAAGCGGTGCTTCTCGGTGATCACCGCCCAGCAGGCGCCCACGCCCTTGATCTCGCGGCAGGCCGCGGTCTGCGCCTGGCCGTTCACCACCGGCACCTGCCAGATGGCGTTGAGGAAGGCCCAGTCGATGAAGCCGATGGTCCAGCGCAGGATCAGGTAGCCCAGCACCAGCGTGACGGCGGTGGACATCCAGCTGCCGAACAGGTTCTGTCGTGCCCACGCCACGGCGCCCGTGGTGGCGATGGGCGGCGCGCGGCGCGCCTCCGCGGTGGGCATGTTGCCCATGGCCATCTCGCTCATGGCTCAGCGCTCCACCAGCGCGATGCGCGCGTTATACCAGTTCATGAACAACGATATCGACAGGCTGATCGTCAGATACACCAGCATGATGATGGCAATGCCCTCGATGGCCTGGCCGGTCTGGTTCAGCGTGGTGTTGGCGATGCTCACGATGTCCTGGTAGCCGATGGCAACCGCCAGCGAGCTGTTCTTCGTGAGGTTCAGATACTGGCTGGTCATCGGCGGCACGATCACGCGCAGCGCCTGGGGCAGCACGATCTTCTTCAGGATCTCGCCGCGCCGCATGCCCAGCGCCTCCGCCGCCTCCCACTGCCCGCCGCTGACCGACTGGATGCCGGCGCGCACGATCTCGGCGATGAAGCCCGCGGTGTAGGTGACGAGGCCGATCAGCAGGGCGAAGTATTCCGGGCTCACCGTCAGGCCGCCGCGGAAGTTGAAGCCGCGCAGCGCCGGCACGTCGGGCGTGAAGGGCGCGCCCATCGCCGCCCAGATGCCGATCGGCAGCACCAGGATGAAGCCCAGCGCCGCCGGCCACAGCTTGCGCGGCTGCCCATCGGCATACTGCTTCTGCCGTGCCACGCGGGCGTAAAGGAAGGTGGCCACCACGCCCGCCACCATGGCGAGCAGCGCCATGCTGTGCGCGGTTTCCCACTCGATGAAGGGCAGCTTCATGCCGCGGTTGGAGAGGAACACCCCCTCCACCGGGTTCAGCGCCTGGCGCGGGCCGGGCAGGCCCTGCAGGATGGTGTACCAGAACAGCAACTGCAGCAGCAGCGGCAGGTCGCGGATCACCTCGACATAGACGCCCGCCAGCTTGGCCACCAGCCAGTTCTTCGACAGCCGCGCGATGCCCACCAGCGTGCCGAGGATGGTGGCGAGAATGACGCCCACCACCGCCACCTTCAGCGTGTTCAGCACGCCCACCATCAGCGCGCGGAGGTAGTTGTCGGTCGGGTCGTAGGGAATCAGGCTCTCGCCGATCGGCAGGCCGGCCTCGCGCGCCAGGAAGCCGAAGCCGGTGGCGATCCGCCGCACCTCCAGGTTGTGCACGGTGTTCGACCACAGCCACCAGATCACCGTGCCGATGAAGCCCACCACCAGCACCTGCCAGACGATGCCGCGCAGCCGCTCATCCGACCACGACAGGCGGATGGGGCGTCGCGGCGGCCCGGCCTTGGCCAGGCGCGGATCAGCGGTGGAGGAGGACATGCGGCTTCCCTGTATCGAGGCATCCGCCCGGCGGTTGGTTCCCCCGGGCGGCAGGCGCAGGCACTGCGTCAGGCGCCCCGCGGGGCATCGCTGCACCCGCGGGACCAATTTTCATGCAAGACCGGGGCCGCGCACGGCCCCCTGCCCTCGCCGGCCTTACCGGAAGGGCGGCGAATACTGCAGGCCGCCATTCGTCCACAGCGCGTTCGGGCCGCGCTGCAGGCCGATCGGCGCCAGGTTGCGCTCGAAGATCTCGCCGTAGTTGCCCACGCCGCGGATCACGTTGAGCATCCACGCATTGTCCACGCCCAGCATGCGGCCGAGCTCGCCGGTGCGGCCCAGCATGCGCTGCACCTCCGGGTTCGGGTTGCCGGTCAGGGCCTGCGCTGCATTCGCGGCCGTGATGCCAAGCTCCTCGGCGCCCAGCAGGCCGAAATGGATCCAGCGCAGCAGGTCGGCGAAGCGCTGGTCGCCATGGCGCACCAGCGGGCCGAGCGGTTCCTTGCTGATCACGTCGGGCAGGATCGTGTGTTCCGCCGGGCGCGGCTGCGCCGAACGCACGGCGGCCAGGCCGGAGACGTCGGTGGTGTAGGCATCGCAGCGGCCGGCGACGTAGGCCTGCACCACTTCCTGCAGCTGCTCGATCACCACGGGGGTGAAGCGGATGCGGTTGGCGCGCGCCCAGTCGGTCAGGTTCTGTTCGGTGGTGGTGCCGGGCTGTACGCAGATGGTCGCACCTTCCAGGTCGCGCGCCCTGCGCACGCCGGTGCTGGCCTTCACCATGAAGCCCTGGCCGTCATAGAAATTGATGCCGGTGAAATCGAAGCCGAGCGAGGTGTCGCGCGAGAGCGTCCAGGTGGTGTTGCGCGACAGCATGTCCACTTCGCCGGATTGCAGCGCGGTGAAGCGGTTCTGCGCGGTGGTGGGCACGTAGCGCACGCGGTTCGCGTCGTTCCACAGCGCCAGCGCCACGGCGCGGCAGTAATCCACGTCGAAGCCGCGCCACACGCTCTGGCTGTCGGGCTGTGCGAAGCCGGCGAGGCCGGTGTTCACGCCGCAGATCAGCGTGCCGCGCGCGCGGATGGCATCGAGCGTGGCGGCGGTGCCCGCGGCGGGGGCCGGGGTCTGCGCCATGGCGGGCACGCCGAGCGTCGCCGCCAGGGCGGCACCGCCCAAGGCGCGGGTCATGGCAAGCCGGAAGGCCTTCATACGTGTCGTCTCCTTGTTGGACGCGCCCCGCCGCCGGTGGCGGGGGGCGGCATCGCCTTATCTGGTCCCGATGCTGCGCCACAGGGCGGCGCAGGAGCAACCGCTTAAAGTTTCGCGGCGCGGCCATCCCGCTGTCAAATCCGGGCCGTCTTCCGGCGGGCCGCTTGGCGCGCGATACCGGGGGCGCGCGCCCGGCTGGGGGGCAGGAGATGACGGCATGCAGATGATCACGGCGGAGGAACTCCGCGCCCGCCTGCCCTGGCCGGCGCTGGAGGCGGCGCTGGAGGCGATGTTCCGCGAGGGCTGCGCCGCGCCGCTGCGCCATGCCCATGCGCTGCCGCCGCCCAGCCCCGGCACGCTGCTGCTGATGCCGGCCTGGAGTGCGGCCGCCGGCTTCACCGGCGTGAAGATCGTGCATGTGCTGCCCGGCAACGGCGCGCGCGGCCTGCCCGCCGTGCAGGCGGTCTATCTGCTGTCCGAGGCCGAGACCGGCCGGCCGCTGGCGCTGCTGGATGGCGCGGAATTGACCGAGCGGCGCACCGCGGCCGCCAGCACCCTGGCCGGCCGCTTCCTGGCGCGGCCCGAAAGCCGGCGCCTGCTGGTGCTGGGTGCGGGGCGCATCGGCGCCACCCTGGCCGAGGCCTGGGCCGCCCGCTTCCCGCTGGCCGAGATCGCCATCTGGTCGCGCCGCCCCGCCCACGCCGCGACGCTTGCGGCGCGCCTCGCCGCCGAGGGCCTGCCCGCGCGCGCCACCGCCACGGCCGATCCGCGCGGCTTCGACATCGTCTCGGCCGCCACCCTGTCGGAACAGCCGCTGATCCGCGGCGCCGAGGTTTCGCCCGGCACGCATGTCGATCTCGTGGGCGCCTACCGCCCCGCGATGCGCGAGAGCGACGCCGCGCTGGTGGCGCGCGCCACGCTGGTGGTGGACACGCGCGAGGGCGGCCTGGCCGAGGCCGGCGACGTGGTGCAGGCCATCGCCGAGGGCGCCATCACCGCCGACCACGTGGTGGCCGACCTCGCCGCGCTGTGCCGGGGCGAACACCCGGGCCGCACGCGCGCCGAGGAGGTGACGCTGTTCAAATCCGTGGGCTGGGCCGGCGAGGATCTGGCCGCGGCGATGCTCGCCTTCCGCGCGCCTACTCCTCCTTGAGGCCGTAGGGCTGGATGCCCTGCTCGGCGCCATAATACTTGTACGGCAGGAACTTGCCGGTCATCTCGATCTTCACGCGGTCGCCCTTCTCATGGGCCATGCGCTCGAAGTGGAAGTCGAAATCGATGGCGGACATGATGCCATCGCCGAACTCCTCCTCGATCAGCGCCTTCCAGGCCGGGCCGTTGATCATCACCATCTCGTAGAAGCGATAGATCAGCGGGTCGGTCGGAGGCATCGCCGTGCCGCGGTACGGCACCTCGTTCAGCATGCGCTGCTCCACCTCGCTCAGGCCGAACAGCGTGGCGGCCCTGGCCGCCAGCGGCTTCACCAGCTTCATCTGGCCGAGCAGCGCGCCGACGATCATGGTCGGCGCCACGCCCCCGATCTGCTCGCAGATGTATTTCCAGCTCCAACCCTGCTCGCGCTTGATGTCGAGGATCTTTTCCGTCAGTTGCGCGCGCGTCATCGGCGTCTCTCCTTCAGTGCGGATGGGGTTCGGGGGCGGCCTTGGCGGGCCGCAGCGCCGGCACGGCGCGGGGCGACCAGCCCGGCGGCGGCGCCTTGGCGTCGAATTCCTTCGAGCGCGTGATCAGGAAATCCAGCACATGGTCGCGCAGCGCGTGATAGCCCGGCATGTGGTGCAGGTTGGCGCGGGTGCGCGGCCGCGGCAGCGTGTTCACCACCACCTCGGCGATGCGCGCGCCCGGGCCGTTCGACATCAGCAGGATGCGGTCGGCCAGCAGGATGGCCTCGTCCACGTCATGGGTGATCATGAAGCCCGTCTGCCCGGCTTCCGTCACCAGCCGCGCGACCTCCTCCTGCAAGGCGCCGCGCGTCAGCGCATCGAGCGCGGAGAAGGGCTCGTCCATCAGCAATATCTTCGGTGCGATCGCCAGCGCGCGGGCGATGCCGACGCGCTGCTTCATGCCGCCCGAAAGCTGCGCCGGCTTGCGGTCCGCCGCGTGCTCCAGCCCGACGCGCGCAAGTGCGGCGCGCGCCGCCGCATCGCATTGCGCGCGCGACCAGCCCGGGTGGCGGCAGGACAGCGCGAAGGCCACGTTGCCCGCCGCACTCATCCAGGGCAGCAGCGCGTGCGACTGGAAGATCACCGCGCGGTCCAGCGAGGGGCCGGAAATCTCCTGCCCGCCCACGATCATCACCCCCGAATCCGGCGCATCCAGCCCGGCCAGGATGTTCAGGATGGTGGTCTTGCCGCAGCCCGAATGCCCGACGAGGCAGACGAACTCGCCGCGGCCCACGGTGAACCACACGTCCTCGAACACCGTGGTGGCGCCGAAGCGCCGCGCGATCCCCTCGACCGAGACGTCGGGCCGTTCCACCGCGCTCACTCCACCCAGGCCACGGCGCGCGCCAGCAGGCCGAGCATGCGGTCCAGCAGCAGGCCCACCAGCCCGATCATCAGGATGGCGATCACGATGTCGGCGATCGAGAGGTTGTTCCACTGGTTCCACACCCAGTAGCCGATGCCCGTGCCGCCCACGAGCATCTCCGCCGCGACGATCACCAGCCAGGCGATGCCGATGGAAATCCGCATGCCGGTGACGATGGTGGGGGCGGCCGCCGGCAGGATGATGCGCGTGGCGGTACGCCAGCCGCCGGCTTCCAGCGTGCGGCCCACATTCAGCCATTCCCGCCGCACCGCCGAAACGCCGAAGGCGGTGTTCAGCAGCATCGGCCAGATCGAGCAGATGAAGATCACGAACACGGCGCTGATCGTGCTGTCCTTGATCGTGTAAAGCGCCAGCGGCATCCAGGCCAGCGGCGAGACCGGCCGCAGCACCTGGATGAAGGGGTTCAGCGCCGCGTTCAGCAGCGGCGACATGCCGATGAGGAAACCCAGCGGAATCGCCACCAGCGCGGCGAGGCCGAAGCCGGCGCCGACGCGCGCCAGCGAATAGGCGATCTGCACGCCGATGCCCTGGTCGTTGGTGCCGCGCACATAGAACGGGTCGGCCAGCAGCTCCATCAGCCTGCGGCCTATATCGGAGGGCGCGGGCATCGCCGTCTGCCCGCCCTGCTGCGCCGCCTGGCCCAGCAGCGCCGCATATTCGGGATCGAGCGCCGGCCCGCCCGAGGGCGCGCTGCCGCGCACGGCCAGTTCCCAGCCACCCAGGAACACGGCCAGGATCAGCAGCGACAGCGCTGCCGAGCGCCAGGGCGAAACGGATTTCTGCATGCCTTCAGGCGCGGATCGCGCGTTCGGTCCAGGGGGCGGGGTTCGCGGGGTCGAAGGCGCGGCCCATGATGGTCTCGGTGCGCAGCGCGCTGCCCGGCACCGGCAGGCCGAGGTCGCGCATCGCGCGCCCGGCATCCAGCGCAAGGAAGGTCTGCTCGGCCACCTGCGCGTAGTCCACCTCGCGCTGCAACTGCCCCCAGCGGCGCATCTGCGTCATGATCCAGATGGCCATGGAATGCCAGGGGAAGGGGTCGAAGCCGATGCGGTCCGGCACGCGCTGCACGCGGCCCAGCCCATCGGCGAAGGTGCCCGTCAGCACCTGGTTCACCACCGTCTCCGGCTGGTTCAGGTAGTTCTGCCCGCTGATGGCGGTGGCCACCTCGCGCCGGTTCTCGGCGCGCTGCGAATAGGCCGTGGCCTCCACGATGGCGCGCATCAGCGCGGCGAAGGTGTTGGGCGTCTCGGTGATCATGCTGCGCGGCACGGCGAAGGCGCAGCATGGGTGCCCGTCCCACAGCTCCTTCGTCAGGATGTGGATGAAGCCCACGCCGTCGAACACCGCGCGCTGGTTGAAGGGATCGGGGCCGAGGAAGCCGTCGATGTTGTCGGCGCGAAGGTTGGCCACCATCTCGGGCGGCGGCACGGCGCGGATCTGGATGTCGCGGTCGGGATCCAGCCCGTGCTCGGCCACGTAGTGGCGCAGCAGATAGTTGTGGATCGAGAAATCGAAGGGCACGGCGAAGCGGAAGCCGCGCCAGTCGCGCGGGTTGCGCCGCTCGCGATGCTTGGTGGCCAGCGTGATGGCCTGGCCGTTGATGTTCTCGATCGCCGCCACCGCGAAGGGAATGGGCTGCGCCACGCCGACGCCGAGCGACATGGCGATGGGCATGGGGGCGAGCATGTGCGCCGCGTCGTATTCGCGCGCGATGGCGCGGTCGCGGATCACCGCCCAGCCGGCGGTGCGGATCACTTCCACATTCAGCCCGTGGCGCTGATAGAAGCCCATCGGATGCGCCATGATGATCGGCGTGGCGCAGGTGATGGGGATGAAGCCGATCTTGAGGTCGCGCTTCTCCGGCGCGCCGGTGGTCTGGGCCAGCGCTTCCTTCGCGGCGTCGATGGGAAACACGCTGGCGAGTGCGGCCAGCACGCCCGCGGCGCCGAAGCGCTCCACCAGCGCGCGGCGCGTCGGCCCATGCCGGAAGGTGGCGCGCAGCACCGCGGCCTCCGCCACCTCGGCCAGTGCCGCCTCGCCGGAGGGTGGGGCGGCATCGGCGTCGCAGGCCATCGGCGAGGCATGCCGCCCGCAGCCGCAACCGCCCAGGCGCGTCTTCGGGTCGAGCGGGTTGGCGGTGAGGCGGCGCATGGAATCCTCCGGCATGGCGGCGCCGCGGAGGCGCCCTTGCGCCGGGGAAAGCAACCGCCGTGCCGCGGGCGCCAGCCGCGCGCAGCGCCGGCCGCGCGCCATGGACGCGGCGCGCAGCGGGGCAGCCTGCCTAGTTCAGCAGCAAATCCTGGCCCGGCCGCGGCGTGTCACGCCGCTTGGCCCGAGGCCTGCAGCCCGCCGGAGGCCAGGATGAATGCGGCGATCTCCGCCACGCCCCGGTTCTCCTTCAGGTTGGTGAACAGGAAGGGCCGCTGCCCACGCATCTTCCGCGCGTCGCGGTCCATCACGCCGAGGTCGGCGCCCACCAGCGGCGCGAGATCGGTCTTGTTGATCACCAGCAGGTCCGAGCGCGTGATGCCCGGCCCGCCCTTGCGGGGGATCTTGTCGCCCGCCGAGACGTCGATGACGTAGATCGTCAAATCCGCCAGCTCCGGGCTGAAGGTGGCGGCCAGGTTGTCGCCGCCGCTTTCGATGAACAGGATCTCCAGGGCGGGGAAGCGCGCGCTCATCTCCGCCACCGCGGCGAGGTTGATCGAGGCATCCTCGCGGATCGCGGTGTGCGGGCAGCCGCCGGTCTCCACCCCCATGATGCGATCCGCCGCCAGCGCGCCGGAACGCGTCAAGAATTCGGCATCCTCCTTGGTGTAGATGTCGTTGGTGATGGCCGCCACGTCGTTGCCGTCGCGCATCGCCTTGCACAGCCGATCGACCAGCGCCGTCTTGCCGGAGCCGACGGGGCCGCCGACGCCGACGCGGAAGGGGCCATGCCTCGGGGATCCATTGCTCATGAGCGGAAAAGCCTCGTGTACTGCGTCTCGTGACGCATGGAGAAAAGGTCCAGCACCGGCGATGCGGCGCCGAGCTCATCGGGATCGGTGACCGCCAGCGCCGCCGCCGTCGCGGCCTCGATGGCGGGCAGCAGCGCGGCCGTAGCGATCTGCCCGTCGGTCTGACCGAGCGGCACCAGCCGCACCCCGGCCGAGACGATGTTGGCGGCGAAGGAGGTCAGCCAGCCGAAGCAGGCCTCGCGCTGCGCCACGCCATGGAACGCCGCCGCCGCGCCGAAGGCCACGGCATGCGTCAGGCGGCCGGGGTGCCGCGTGGCGAAGGCGTGGAAGCGCGGCTCCGGCCAGGCGCTGTGGGTGACCGAGGCGAAGGCGCCGCCGGGCTGCGTCGCCTCCAGCGCCAGCTCCGCCGTGCCGCGCCAGGCGGCGGCGAGTTCCGCCACCGCATCCAGCGCGGCGTCGTCGTTCGCCGTGGCGGCGCGCCAGGCCAGCGCCAGCAGCCCAGCATCCACCGCGCCCGCGCCGTGCCGTAGTGCGGCCTCGACATAGGCCACAAGCGCCTCCCGCCGCGTCACCGCGCCTTCCTCCACCGCCATCTCCAGCCCGTGGCTGTAGGAGAAGGCGCCGATCGGATAGGCCGGCGACAGCCAGGCGAACAGCCGCGCCAGCGCGGCGGCGTCAGTGGTGGTGCTGGTGATGGTCGTCATGCCCGTGGTCATGATCATGGTCGTGGCCATGATGGTGGTGGCCGTGCGGATGCGCCGGCAGGCGGTTGTGCTCGCCATAGGCGCCGCCCTCCGGGTCGAAGGGCGCGCGCACCTTCTGCAGCGTGGCGCCGAGGCCTTCCAGCATGCGGATGATGACGTGGTCGTGCCGGATCAGGATGCGATCGCCCTCGAGCTGCGTCGGCAGATGGCGGTTGCCGAGATGCCAGGCGAGGCGCAGCAGCAGCGCCGGCGTCGCGGCCGTGATCGCCACCAGGTCCTCGGCCGCGGCGCGCACGCGGATCACGCCGCCATCCTCTAGCGCCAGGCCATCGCCATCGCGCATCACCGTGGCCTCGGCGAGGTCCAGCAGGAAGGCGCCGCCGCTTTCCGTCAGATACATCTTGCGGCGGCGATAGCGGTCGTCGAAATCGACATGCACCGTGTCGCGCGCCGTGGCTTCCGGCCAGGTGCCGGCGGGCAGCACGGCGGTGGCGCGCGGGGTGGAAGCGTCAGGCATGCTCGTCCTCAGAACAGGAAATAGCGCTGCGCCATGGGCAGCACGGCGGCGGGTTCGCAGATCAGCAGCGCGCCATCGGCGCGCACCTCATAGGTCTCGGCATCCACCTCGATCTTCGGCAGCGCGTTGTTCAGCACCATGTCGGCCTTGCGGATGCCGCCGCGCGTATTGCCCACCGCCAGCATCGGCCGCGTCAGTCCGAGTTGCCCGCCGATATCGGCCTCCAGCGCCGCGGCCGAGGTGAAGATGACGGAGGAGAGCACGCCGGCGCGGCCGAAGCTGCCGAACATCGGGCGGTAGTGGATGGGCTGCGGCGTGGGGATCGAGGCGTTGGGATCGCCCATCGGCGCCATCGCGATGCTGCCGCATTTCAGCACGTAGTCCGGCTTCACCCCGAAGAAGGCGGGCGACCACAGCACGAGATCCGCCAGCTTGCCCACCGCGACGCTGCCGACATGGGTTGCGATGCCCTGCGCGATGGCCGGGTTGATGGTGTATTTGGCGATGTAGCGGCGCACGCGGAAATTGTCGTTCTCGCCGGTCTCCTCCGGCAGGCGGCCGCGCTGCTGCTTCATCTTGTGCGCGGTCTGCCAGGTGCGGATGATCACCTCGCCCACGCGCCCCATCGCCTGGCTGTCGCTGCTCATCATGCTGATGGCGCCGAGGTCGTGCAGGATGTCCTCGGCGGCGATGGTCTCGCGCCGGATGCGGCTCTCCGCGAAGGCCACATCCTCCGGGATGCGCGGATCGAGGTGATGGCACACCATCAGCATGTCCAGGTGCTCGTCCACCGTGTTGCGGGTGTACGGCATCGTCGGGTTGGTGCTGCTCGGCAGGAAGTTCGCTTCGCCCACCACCCGCAGGATGTCGGGCGCGTGGCCGCCGCCCGCGCCCTCGGTGTGGAAGGCCTGGATGGTGCGCCCGCCCACCGCGCGGATCGTCTCGTCCACGAAGCCGCTTTCGTTCAGCGTGTCGGTGTGGATCGCCACCTGGATGTCGAAGCGGTCCGCGACATCGAGGCAGGTGTCGATGGCCTTGGGCGTGGTGCCCCAATCCTCGTGCAGCTTCATGCCGCAAACGCCGGCGCGGACCTGCTCCTCCAGCGCCGCGGGCAGCGCGGCGTTGCCCTTGCCGAGGAAGCCGAGATTCATCGGAAACGCCTCGGCCGCCTGCAGCATGCGGGCAATGTGCCAGGGCCCCGGCGTGCAGGTGGTGGCCAGCGTGCCATGCGCCGGGCCGGTGCCGCCGCCGAACATGGTGGTGACGCCGCTGGCCAGCGCCTCCTCGATCTGCTGCGGGCAGATGAAGTGGATATGCGGGTCGATGCCACCCGCCGTCAGGATGCGCCCCTCGCCGGCGAGGATCTCGGTGCCCGGGCCGATGATGATGGTGACACCCGGCTGCGTGTCCGGGTTGCCGGCCTTGCCGATGGCGGCGATCTTCCCGTCCTTCAGCCCGACATCGGCCTTGACGATGCCGGAATGGTCGAGGATGAGCGCGTTGGTGATGACGGTGTCCATCGCGCCGCCGGCGCGCGTCACCTGACTCTGGCCCATGCCGTCGCGAATCACCTTGCCGCCACCGAACTTCACCTCCTCGCCATAGGTGGTGAAATCCTGCTCCACCTCGATGATGAGGTCCGTGTCGGCGAGGCGGATGCGATCCCCGGTGGTGGGGCCATACATGCCGGCATAGGCGCGGCGGGAGAGGCGCGCGGCCATCAGAGCGAACCCTCCGTCTCGCCGCGGAAGCCGTGCACGATGCGCGACCCGGCATAGGGAATGAGGCGCACGCGGCGCGCCTGCCCCGGCTCGAACCGCACAGCCGTGCCGGCCGGTATGTCGAGGCGCTGGCCACGCGCCAGCCCGCGGTCGAAATGCAGCGCCGGGTTGGTCTCGGCGAAGTGGTAGTGGCTGCCCACCTGGATCGGCCGGTCGCCGGTATTCGCCACGTCGAGCTCCGTCACCGGGCGCCCGGCATTCATCTCGATCTCGCCCGCCGCGGGGAACAACTCGCCGGGGATCATCGAATGGGCTCATGCACGGTGACGAGCTTCGTGCCGTCCGGGAAGGTCGCCTCCACCTGGATGTCATGGATCATCTCGGCCACCCCCTCCATCACCTGCGCGCGGGTCAGCACCGTCGCGCCGTCGCGCATCAACTCCGCCACGCTGCGGCCATCGCGCGCGCCCTCCACCACATAGTCCGTGATCAGCGCCACGGCTTCCGGGTGGTTCAGCTTCACGCCGCGGTCCAGCCGGCGGCGCGCCACCGTGGCGGCCATGGCGACCAGCAGCTTGTCCTTCTCGCGTGGCGTCAGATTCATGCGTCACCTCTTCTCATCGCCAAGCATGGCCCATGCCACGGGCCGCGCGCCAGTCATGTGCGCCACAGGCGCGGCAGCCGCGCCGGGTGGCCGAAGGCGGCCTGGCGCAGCGCCATGATGGCCGCGCCGAGCGCCGCGCGCACCGCCCCCGCCTCGCCCATCCAGCGCGCCAGAAGCAGGCCGGGCGCCACCAGGCTGGCGCCGCCCGAAGCCAGCTCGCGCGCCAGGGCGCGGTGCTCCGCCGCCTCGGGCATGGCCAGCAGCAGCGTGGCCAGCGCGCCGGCGCCGGCCAGCCCGAATCGATCCTGCAGCACGGCTGCCGGCGGGTCCGGCAGCAGCAGCGCATCCGCCCAGAGCATCCGCCCGTCGCGCCGCACCCGCCAGGCGTCGCGCACTGCGCCGCGCGTGAACACCTCGCCGCGCGCCGCGCGGCCCAGCACCAGCATCTCGGCTGCCAGCAGCCGCGCGCCGGGCGCGAGGGCGATGTCGATGCGCCGCGACAGCCGTGCGGAATCGAACAGGATCGTCTCCTGCGGCAGCCATTCGCAGCAGGCTTCCTCCTCCACTTCGATGGAACACGCGATCTGCGTCTCCGTGCCGAGGCTGCGATAGATTTTCTCCGCCGCCGGCGTGGTGGCGGTGAAGCGCGCCGCGCGCTGCAGCGTCAGCGCCACCTCCACGCAATCGCCGCCCGCCAGCCCGCCCGCCACATTCACCAGCGCGCCGATGGCGGGCTCATCCGGATCGGCGTCGGGAAACAGGATGCGCAGCGGCGCCGCCTGGTACAGATGGCGCAGCCGCGCACCACCCGGCCCGGGGCCGAGCACGAGTTCGGCGCGGCCGCGCGCGCGTTGATGGGCTGGTGCGATCGCCTGCATGGGCCAAGCCTTGCACGCGTCGGCGATGCTGCCCACCGGGTACCGCAGCTGGATTTGCGCCCATCTGCCCACCCCGCGGGCGCTGCCCCCATCGTTTCGGGCACCCATCGCCCAGAACGGATGCAGCCGGCGCAGCGGCCAGCGCGGAGCATCGGCGCGGCGCGGCGCAATCGTATGCCAAAGCGCATCCCGCCATCCGTGGCACGCATCTCGCTAAGCCTTGCGGTGGGCGGGCGGCCGGCATGGTCCGGGCGCCTGCTTCATCCGCGCCGTGCATCCCAAGGAGGCCCCCAGGCTATGACGCATCCCTTCACGCTCTCGCGCCGTGCGGCGCTGGCCGGCCTTGGCGCGGCGCTTGCCACCCCCGCCATCCGCCCCTCCTTCGCGCAGGCCGCGCCGATTCGCGTGGGCGTGCTGCACTCGCTCTCCGGCACCATGGCGATCAGCGAGACCGCGCTGCGCGACACCGTGCTGATGATGATCGAATGGCAGAATGCGCGCGGCGGCATCCTGGGCCGGCGGCTCGAGCCGGTGGTGGTGGATCCCGCCTCCAACTGGCCGCTGTTTGCCGAGAAGGCGCGCGAGCTGCTGCAGGTCAGCCGCGTCGACGTGACGTTCGGCTGCTGGACCTCGGTGTCGCGCAAATCCGTGCTGCCGGTCTTCGAGGAGCTGAACGGCCTGCTGTTCTACCCCGTGCAGTACGAGGGCGAGGAGGAAAGCCGCAACATCTTCTACACCGGCGCCGCGCCGAACCAGCAGGCGATCCCGGCCGTGGAATACCTGATGGGCGCGGATGGCGGCAATGCGCGTCGCATCGCGCTGCTCGGCACCGACTACGTCTATCCGCGCACCACCAACCGCATCCTGCGCGCTTTCCTCAACTCCAAGGGCATCCCCGATGCCGACATCATGGAGGAATACACGCCCTTCGGGCACAGCGACTGGCAGGGCATCGTCAGCCGCGTGAAGCGCTTCGCCGGCGAGGGCAAGCGCACCGCCATCGTCTCTACCATCAATGGCGACGCCAACGTTCCCTTCTATCGCGAGCTCGGCAACCAGGGCATCAAGGCTGAGGACATCCCCTCGGTCGCCTTCTCGGTGGGCGAGGAGGAGCTGGCCGGCATCGACACCCGCCCGCTGGTCGGCCACCTGGCCGCGTGGAACTACTTCATGAGCGTGCAGTCGCCGGCCAACACCGAGTTCCTAAACCTCTGGCGCGCCTATATCCGCAACCCGCGCCGCGTCACCAACGACCCGATGGAGGCCACGCTGATCGGCTTCCGCATGTGGGCGCAGGCCGTGGCGCAGGCCGGCACCACCAGCGTGGATGCGGTGCGTACCGCGATGTACGGCCAGAAGGTGGATGCCCCCTCGGGCTTCACGCTGGAGATGCACCGCAACCACCACCTGTCCAAGCCGGTGATGATCGGCGAAGTGCAGGCCGATGGGCAGTTCAACGTCGTCTGGCGCACCCCCGGCCCGATCGTGGCCGAGAACTGGTCGCCCTTCATCCCGGAGAACGCCAACCGGCGCCGTGGCTGAGCCTGATCGGGGGCGGCGCCATGCCGCCCCCGGCCCTGCACGCATGCATCGCATCCTCCTGATCCTCGTCCTGCTGCTGGGCGCCGCATTGCCGGCCCGCGCGCAGGATGCCTTCCTCGACGCGCTGCCCGGCCTGGCCGGCGGTTTCAATGCGCAGGCCGAGACGGTGGACCGCCTCGGCGCGCTGGCCGATCCGCGCGCCATCCCGCTGCTGCGCGCGCTGTCCGATGGCCGGCTGCTGCGGCGGCCCGACGGCACGCTGCTGATCCGCGGCGATGCCGCCACCCTCGACGCGCTGAGCGGCACGCCGGCCGATGCCACGGGTGCCGAGGCGCTGCGCATCAACAACCGCGTGCGCGTGGCGCTGCGCGGCGCGCTGGGGCGGCTGCAGCTTGTCTCGCCCGATGCCGCCGAGCGGCAGGCCGCGGCGGAGGCGGTGTTCCGCAGCCGCTCGGCCGACAATGTGGCGCTGCTGGAAGCGGCGCTGGCGCGCGAGAGCGTGCCCCGCATCCGCGACCGCATGGCGCTGGCGCTCGCCGCCTCGCGCCTGATGGCGGCGGACCCGCAGGCCAAGCTGGCCGGCATCGCCGCACTCGGCGCCAGTTCCTCGCCCGAGGCGCGCTCGGTGCTGCTGGAGGCGCGCGCCACCAACCAGGACATCCTGCCGCAGATCGAGGCCGCCGTCGCCGCCATCGACCGGCGCCTCGCCATCCGCCGCGGCGCGGAGACGCTGTTCCAGGGCCTCTCGCTCGGCTCCGTGCTGCTGCTGGCGGCACTCGGCCTCGCCGTCACCTTCGGCGTGATGGGCGTGATCAACATGGCGCATGGCGAGTTCGTGATGCTCGGCGCCTACACCACCTTCATCGTGCAGGAGGCGACGCGCGACATTCCCTGGCTGGCGCCGTGGTCCTTGCCGCTATCGGTGCCGGCCGCCTTCATGGTGGCGGCGCTGGCTGGTGCTGCGATGGAGCGCGGGCTGATCCGCCATTTGTATGGCCGGCCGCTGGAGACGCTGCTGATGACCTTCGGCGTCGGCATGATGATCCAGCAGGCGGTGCGCCTGGTCTTCGGCGCGCAGAACCGCGAGGTGCTGAGCCCGTCCTGGATGCAGGGCACGCTGCTGCTGCCCTTCGACATCCCGGTGACGCAGAACCGGCTGTGGATCCTGCTGTTCTCGCTGGTCGTGCTGGCCCTCACCGTGGCCGCCATCCGCTTCACGCGCTTCGGCCTCGAGATGCGCGCCGTGACGCAGAAGCGCGCCATCGCCGCCAGCATGGGCATACGCACCGGGCGCGTCGATGCGCTGACCTTCGCCTTCGGCTCCGGCATCGCCGGCATCGCGGGCGTGGCGGTCAGCCAGATCGACAATGTCAGCCCCAACCTCGGCACCGGCTACATCATCGACAGCTTCCTGGTGGTGGTGTTCGGCGGTGTCGGCAGCCTGGCCGGCACGCTGGTGGGCGCCTTCGGCCTTGGCCTCGTGAACAAGCTGCTGGAGCCCTGGGCCGGCGCGGTGCTGGCCAAGGTGTTCGTGCTCATCGCCGCGATGCTGTTCATCCAGCGGCGCCCACGCGGGCTGTTCGCGCAGAAGGGCAGGGCGGCGGAAGCATGAGCCTCGCCCTTCCTGCCGAGGCGCCGCCCTCGCGGCTGCGGCTTGGCCTGCGCGCCGGGCTGCTGGCCGCGGTGCTGCTGCTGGCCGCCATGCCGGTGCTGAACCAACTGCCCGAGACGCATGCGCTGCACGTGTCGGACTTCCTGGTCTCGGTCACCGGCAAGTGGATCTGCTACGCCATCCTGGCGCTGTCGCTCGACCTCGCCTGGGGTTATGCGGGCATCCTCTCGCTGGGCCATGGCGCCTTCTTCGCGCTGGGCGGCTACGCCATGGGCATGCACCTGATGCGGCTGATCGGCCCGCGCGGCGTCTATGGCCACCCGGTGCTGCCGGACTTCATGGTGTTCCTCGGCTATCGCGAGCTGCCGTGGTACTGGCTCGGCTTCGACAATTTCTTCTTCATGCTGCTGATGGTTTTCGCCGTGCCGGGGCTGCTGGCCTTCGTGCTGGGCTACCTGGCGTTCCGCAGCCGCATCACCGGCGTGTATCTCTCGATCATCACGCAGGCGATGACCTATGCGCTGATGCTGGCCTTCTTCCGCAACGATATGGGCCTCGGCGGCAACAACGGCTTCACCGACTTCAAGGAACTGCTGGGCATGCCGCTGAACACCAGCGGCGCGCGCGCCGCGCTGTTCTATGCCTCGCTGGTGGCGCTGGTGGGCTCCTACATGCTCTGCGTGCGGCTGACGCGCAGCAAGTATGGCCGCGTGCTGACCGCGATCCGCGATGCCGAAAGCCGCGTGCGCTTCCTCGGCTACGACGTCACGCGCCACAAGCTGTTCGCCTTCGTGCTGTCGGCCATGCTGGCGGGCCTCGCGGGCGCGCTCTACGTGCCGCAGGTGGGCATCATCAACCCCGGCGAGTTCAGCCCGGGCAATTCGATCGAGGCCGTGATCTGGGTTGCGGTGGGCGGCCGCGGCACGTTGATCGGCGCGGTGCTGGGCGCCTTCACGGTGAACGGCCTGAAGACCTGGCTGACCAGCGCCGCACCCGATCTGTGGCTGTTCGTGCTGGGCGGGCTGTTCGTGGCGGTCACGCTGTTCCTGCCCAAGGGGCTGATCGGCCTGCTGAAGGGCGCCCGCAAATGAGCGGCAACCGCCTCTACCTCGATGGCGTGTCGGTGGTGTTCGATGGCTTCCGCGCGCTGAACAACCTGTCGCTGATCGTCGAGCCCGGGGAGCTGCGCTCGGTCATCGGGCCGAACGGCGCGGGCAAGACCACGATGATGGACGTGATCACCGGCAAGACGCGGCCACGCACGGGCACGGTGAATTTCGGCAAGACGGATCTAACGCGGCTGGATGAGGCCGCGATCGCCAATCTCGGCATCGGGCGCAAGTTCCAGAAGCCGACCGTGTTCGACGCGCTGACGGTGTTCGAGAATCTGGAGCTGGCGCTGAAGGCGCCGCGCGGGCCCATCGCCTGCCTGCGCTGGGTGCTGTCGGGCGAGGCGCGCAGCCGCATCGAGGCGACAATGGAAGAAACCGGCCTGACGGAGCGCGCGCATGACCTGGCCGGCATCCTCAGCCACGGCCAGCGGCAATGGCTGGAGATCGGCATGCTGCTGATGCAGGACCCCGAATTGCTGCTGGTGGACGAACCCGTGGCCGGCATGACCGACGCCGAGACGGAACACACCGCCGCGCTGCTGGTGCGCATCGCCGGCAAGCGCAGCGTGGTGGTGGTGGAGCACGACCTGGAATTCGTGCGTGCCCTGGGGCGCCGGGTGACCGTGCTGCACGAAGGCAGCGTGCTGTCCGAAGGCTCGATCGACCACGTGCAGAACGACCCGCGCGTGATCGAAGTGTATCTCGGGCGCTAGATGCTGAACGTCCAGAACATCGACCTGTCCTACGGCGCCAGCCTGTGCCTGCGCGGCGTCTCGCTGGAGGCGCAGCCGGGGCAGGTGACGGCGGTGCTGGGGCGCAACGGCGTGGGCAAATCCTCGCTGCTTCGCGCGATCATGGGGCTGGAGCGCGTGGGCAGCGGCAGCATCACCTGGGAGGGGCGCGACATCACGCGCCTCGGCCCGGCGGAACGGGCGCGCGCGGGCATCGGCTATGTGCCGCAGGGGCGCGAGATCTTTCCCTTCCTGACGGTGCAGGAGAATTTGGAAACCGCGCTGGCCGCGGCGCCGCGTGGCTCGGGCGTGGACTCCGAGGTGTTCGACCTGTTCCCGATCCTGCGGCAATTCCTGCGCCGGCGCGGGGGCGACCTTTCGGGCGGGCAGCAGCAGCAACTGGCCATCGGCCGCGCGCTGTGCGCCAGGCCGCGGCTGCTGATCCTGGACGAGCCGACCGAGGGCATCCAGCCCTCGGTGATCAAGGACATCTCCCGCGTCATCCGCCATTTGTCGCGCGACCGCGGCATGGCGGTGATCCTGGTGGAGCAGTACTACGATTTCGCCCGCGAACTGGCTGACCGCATCGCGGTGATGGTGCGCGGCGAGGTGGCCCTGGCCGGCGCACCCGGCGCGCTGGACGAGGCGGCGGTGCGCAAGTTGCTGACGGTGTGAGCGCGGAGCGGCCGGCGGCTGGTCGGCCACCGCCTCACGGCCGCAACCCTTGCCCCCCCAGCAATCCCCCCGTCGCAGCCCCCATCCCCATCGCGCGCTCCGCGAAGGCGCGTTTCAAGGGCGCGATCCGGTCCACCGCGGCGATGCCCAGGCGGCGCGCGATCCGCACCGGCGCGAAATCGGTGCCGAAGAGTTTCTCCAGAACATGCGTGGCGCCCAGCATCAGCGCCGCGTCGGGCTGGGCGCGGCGGGCGTAGCGGGCGAGCACGGCTGCGCTGCCGGGGTCCTCGTTCGCGTTGTTGGCGGCGATGATGATCTCGGCGAGCGCGGCGACGTCGCGGAAGCCGAGGTTGAGGCCCTGGCCGGCGATGGGGTGGATGCCGTGCGCGGCGTCGCCCACCAAAGCGAGGCGCGTGTCGGTGAAGCGCGAGGCCCACAGCGCGCTCAGCGGGTAGGACCAGCGGCGGCCGATGGGGCGGATGCGGCCGAGGTGGTCGCCGAGGCGGCGGGTGAGCTCGCGGCCGAAGGCCTCGTCGTCCATCGCCAGGAAGCGCGTGGCGAGGCTGCGCTTGTCGGACCAGACATAGGCGCTGGCGTGGGGCAGCTCGGCGGTGCCGAAGCCGCCGGGGCCGGCGAGGGGCAACTGCGCGAAGGGGCCGTTGGGCAGGAACATCTCGAGCGCGGTGCCGTGGTGCGGGCGTTTATGCGCGAAGGCGCCGACCATGCCGGTCTGGCCGTAGTCGTGGCGGATCACGCGGATGCCGGCCTGGCTGCGCAGCGCGCTCTCGCGGCCCTCGGCGCCGATGACGAGGCTGGCGCGGATGGTGGGGCCGCCAGCGATGCGGATTTCGGCGTGGTCGGCCTCGCGCGTCACCGTCGCCTCGGCGGGGGCGAAGACGTGCAGATTGGGCAGGCCGGGCAGGGCGGCGTTGAGGGCGACGCGCAGCGCGCGGGCCTCGACCATCCAGCCGAAGGGGTCGGGGCCCACATCGGCGCTCTCGAAATCCAGCGTGAGGGAGGAAGGGCGCTGGCCGGGCCGGCCATCGGCGACGCGGATATGGTGGATGGCCTGGGGTTGGGCGGGCAGGCGGTCCCAGATGCCGGCGGCGGCCAGCAGGCGCTGGCTGGTGAGGGCGATGGCGTAGGCGCGGCCGTCGAAATCCGGCAGTTCCATGGGCGGCAGGGGCGCGCGGTCCACCACGGCGGTGGGCAGGCCGGCGGCGGCCAGCGTGGCCGCGAGGGTGGCGCCGACGGGGCCGGCGCCGATGACGCAGGCGGTGACGGCAAGGGGGGCGCTGGCGGGTGCGGGCATGCCAGAAGTTTGGCGGTTCGCCAGGCTCTGGCAAGGGTGAGGCAATTGCCCGTTTTTTGTGCAGCGGTTTTGCGAGGGTGGCGGGGGCAGGGGCGGCGGGGGTGGTGAGTCCGCCGCGCCACGGTGTTGCGCGCCGGAAACAGGCGGGTGGCACGGTCCTTGGATGGGCGGCGCCACCGATTGCTCGGAAAGGAACCACGGCGCGATGAAGCTTGTGATGGCGATCATCAAGCCCTTCAAACTGGACGAGGTGCGCGATGCGCTCACCCCGCTCGGCGTGCAGGGGCTGACGGTGACGGAGGTGAAGGGGTTCGGCCGGCAGAAGGGCCAGACCGAAATCTACCGTGGCGCCGAATACCATGTGAGCTTCCTGCCGAAGCTCAAGATCGAGGTCGCAGTGGCGGCCGAGATGGTCGATGCGGTGGTGGAGGCGATCGCCAGCGCGGCGCGCACCGGCAAGATCGGCGACGGCAAGATCTTCGTCATGGATGTGGAACGCGCGCTGCGCATCCGCACCGGCGAAGCCGACGACCAGGCGCTTTGACCATGGCCCAGGACAGGCTGGAGCCGACAATCTCTCTCGAGGGGACACAGGGAATGAGGATGCTTGCGCGCGCGGCCATCATGGCCGTGCCGGCGCTGCTTGTCGCCGGCGCCGCCTTCGCGGCGGATGAGCCGAAGATCGATACCGGCGACACCGCCTGGATGCTGGTCAGCACCGCGCTGGTGCTGATGATGACCATCCCGGGCGTGGCGCTGTTCTACGCCGGCATGGTGCGCAAGAAGAACGTGCTGGCCACCATGGCGCAGTCCTTCGTGGCGTGCTGCCTGATCGCCGTTGTGTGGTGGGTGATCGGCTACTCGCTGGCCTTCGGCAATGGCGGGCTGTATTTCGGCGACCTGTCGAAGATGTTCCTCAACGGCATCGCCTGGGACAAGCCATTCATCCTCGGCCCCGGCACCGAGGGCGAGACGCCGACGACGATCCCCGAGAGCGTCTTCGTGATGTTCCAGATGACCTTCGCCATCATCACCGCGGCGCTGATCACCGGCGCGGTGGCGGACCGCATGAAGTTCTCCGCGCTGTGTGTGTTCCTGGTGCTGTGGTCGGTGCTGGTCTACAGCCCGGTGGCGCATTGGGTGTGGCACCCGAACGGCCTGCTCTGGGCCTGGGGCGCGCTGGATTTCGCGGGCGGCACGGTGGTGCACATCAACGCCGGCATCGCGGGCCTGGTCGCGGCCATCGTGCTGGGCAAGCGCGTGGGCTACGGCACCGACAACCTGGCGCCGCACAACCTCGGCCTCGCCGTGATCGGCGCGGCACTGCTGTGGGTGGGCTGGTTCGGCTTCAATGCGGGCTCGGCGGTGGGTGCGGGCGCGCGGGCCGGCATGGCGATGCTGGTGACGATGATGGCAACCGCCGTCGGCGCGCTGGCCTGGCTGTTCATCGAATGGATCGTGAAGGGCAAGCCCTCGGTCCTCGGCCTGATCTCGGGCGCCGTCGCGGGCCTCGTGGCCATCACGCCCGCCTCGGGCTGGGTGTTCCCCGGCGCGGCGGTGGCGATCGGCCTCGCGGCCGGCATCATCTGCTTCTGGGCCTCCACGGCGCTGAAGCATGCGCTGGGCTATGACGACAGCCTGGACGTGTTCGGCGTGCACTGCGTGGGCGGCATCGTGGGCGCCATGCTCACCGGCGTCTTCGCCTATGGCGCGCTCTACATCACCGACGATGCCGAGAAGGCCATCGGCTATTCCGGCCTGCTCTACGGCAACCCCGGCATGGTGTGGATCCAGTTCAAGTCGGTGCTGCTGACCCTGGCCTATTCGGGCGGCGTCACCTTCGTGCTGCTGAAGCTGATCGACGCCATGATGGGCCTGCGCGTCACCGAGGAGGAGGAGCGCGAGGGCCTGGACGTGACGCAGCACGGCGAACGCCTCGGCTGATCCGCTTCACATCCGCGAAACACGGGGGCGTCGGGGGAACCCGGCGCCCCTTCTTCGTTTCGCCCGTTTCACCGATATCTTATTTCGCTGGCGCTGCCGCCTGGTTTTCGCCAGCCTCCGGCACCCTCGCGGCGGAGCTCCCGAACCATGCCTCTCTTCAACGGCACCAATGGCGATGACACACTGCCCGCGGGCGGCCCCTTCAACACCGACGACACCATCAACGGCCTCGGCGGCAATGATGTGCTGAGCGGCGGCGCCGGCAATGACAGCATCGATGGCGGCAGCGGCAATGACGATGTGGTGGCCGGCCTCGGCAACGACACGATGGTGGGCGGCACCGGCAACGACGCCATCAGCTACAGCGCCTTCAGCCCGGTCTTCGTCGATCTCGCGCTGGGCATCGGCGCGGGTTCGGGTTTTCTGCACGAGATCACCGGCTTCGAGAACCTGATCGGCGGCACCGGCAACGACACGCTGCGCGGCGACGAGTCCGATAACCGCTTCCTCGGCAGCGGCGGCGAGAACCAGCTGTTCGGCGCGGCGGGCGCCGATACGCTGTTCGGCGGCGGCCTGGACGACACGCTGAGCGGCGGCACCGGCAACGACCACCTCTCGGGCGGCCTCGGCATCGACCTCGCGGTGTTCGAGGCGATCGGCGGCACCGGCGTGGATGTGGACCTCGCCGCGGGCACGGCCAACGGTGCCTTCACCGGGCAGGACACGCTGGTCCTGATCGAGAATGTGACCAGCGGCGGCGGTGCGGATACGCTGTTTGGCTCCGCCGTGGCGAACCGGCTGGTTGCGGGCGGCGGCAACGACCTGCTGTTCGGGCGAGGCGACAGCGATTCGCTGGAGGGCGGCGATGGCAATGACACGCTGTTCGGCGGCGATGGCAATGACACGCTGCGCGGCGGCGACGATAACGACACGCTGGCGGGCGGCCTCGGCAATGATTCCTTCGATGGCGGCAGCGGGCGCGACGTCGCGGATTTCTCGGACCTCCTGGTGGGCGTGCTCGCCGATCTCGAAACGGAATCGGCCACCGGCGCCGGCTCGGGCACGGATGTGCTGCGCTTCATCGAGGATCTGGTCGGCGGCGAGGGCAACGACACGCTGCTCGGCGACGTCAGCGCCAATGCGCTGAGCGGCGGCGATGGCAACGACACGCTGAATGGCAACGCAGACAACGACACACTGGAGGGCGGCGATGGCGCCGACACCCTGACCGGCGGCGTCGGCGACGACCTGGCCAGCGGCGGCGACGGCGCGGACCGGATCAGCGGCCAGCGGGACAACGATACGCTGGAGGGCGGCGATGGCGCCGACACGCTGCTGGGCGGGCTGGGCAATGACAGGTTCGATGGCGGTGCCGGCGATGATGTGATGTATGACGAGGGCCCGGACACCCCCGGCTCCGGCAACGACTACTATATCGGCGGCGATGGCTTCGACATCGTCGCCTATGTGGACACCAACATCCTCAGCTACACTACCGGCGTGGTCATCGACCTGCGCTTCGGGGAGCAGGACCTGGGCGAGGCGGGCTTCGACGAGCTCGAGAGCATCGAAGGGCTGCTCGGCACCGACTTCGCCGATACGCTGATCGGCACGGATACCGATACGAACTCCGGCGCCGTCGAGGATGCGAACTACCTGGCCGGCAATGATGGCGCGGATTCGCTGGTCGGGCTCGGCGGCGACGACACGCTGGATGGCGGCGACAGCTTCGACGTGCTGGTGGGTGGCGACGGTGCCGATTCGATGAGCGGCGGCGCCGGCAATGACCGGCTCTCGGGCGGGCGCGGCAACGACACGCTGCTAGGCGGCGTGGGCAACGACACGCTGCGCGATGACGGGGGCTCCAACGTGTTCGACGGCGGCGAGCAGTTGGACACGGTGGATTTCAGCGGTTTCGTCTTCTACATCACGGCGAGCATCGCCCAGGGCTATGCGGTAGAGTTTCAGGGGGGGGTGTCGGTGCTGCTGCGCATCGAATCGCTCATCGGCACGAGCCAGGATGACGTGCTGGAGGGCGGCAGCGGCGCCAACCAGCTCTCGGGCGGCAGCGGCAATGACGAGCTGAATGGCCTGGCCGGCGCCGACACGCTGCTGGGGGGCCTCGGCCTCGACACGATGAATGGCGGCAGCGGCGCGGATTCGCTCGATGGCGGCGGCGGCGAGGATTGGCTGGATTTCGGCAGCGCCTCGGCGGCCGTCTTGGCGAATTTGACGGCGGGGTTGACCGTTGGCGTCGGGTCCGGGCGTGACACGGTGGCGGGCTTCGAGGCGGTGCAGGGTTCGGTGTTCAACGACACGATCTTCGGCGCCGGGAATGCCGAGACGCTGATCGGCGGCAGCGGCAACGACACGATGAACGGACTGGATGGCGACGACCTGCTGGTGGGCGGCAGCGGCAACGACACGATGCGCGGCGGCAATGGGCGCGACATCTTCCAATACGGCCCCTCGGCCGCGCAGGGCACCGACCTGATCCAGGATTTCGCGCAAGGGGCGCTGGGCGACCGGCTGGATGTCTCGGCGGTGGATGCGAACACCGGTGTCGCCGGCGACCAGGCCTTCGTCATCGGCGCCGTCGCCGCGGCGGGGGTGGCGGTGCGCAGCGTGACCACCTTCGGCACCACCGTCATCAGCACCACCTACGCCTTCCATGTGAATGGCGATGGCGTGGCGGATTTCTCGGTGGTGCTCAGCGGCAACCGCACGCTGACGCTGGGCGTGGATCTGATCGCGTAGCGCTGCCGCGGCCGCGACGAAAAAGGGCCGCCCCCGCGCCATGCGGAAGCGGCCCCCGATGCTCCGCGGCCGCAAGCGGCCGCAGCGCGTTCAGGCGCGGCGGCGGCGCGCCACGATGCCCAGGCCGAGCAGGCCCACGCCCAGCAGCGACAGCGCCATCGGCGCCGGCACCGGCGTCGGGCCCGGATTGCCCGGCGTGAAGTTCACCACCATGCTGCGGATCTTGAAGGCATCGTCATGCTGGCCGCGGCGCGCGCCGAACAGCAGCGAATTGAAGGTGCTGCCGCCGATGTCGACGGTGTTGGTGCCGCTGTTGCTGTTGTCCACCACGGCCGCGTTGAAGCCGAGCGTGCCGAGGTTGTTGACGTTGACGGTGTTCAGGTTCAGCGGGTTGGAGGTGTTGCCCAGGAAGTAGGTCACGTCCGTGTCGGCGCCGCTGTGGGTCTGCACGCGCACGGAGGTGATCACCACGGCCGGAGCCAGCTGGAAGAGGATGAAATCCTCGGACCCGCCGGAATTGTCCACTTGGTGGTTGCCCTGGCCGCAGCCCGTGTTCTCGTTCTGGTTGCAGGCGCCGAGGCCGTTGCCGCTGAAATGGCCGACCTGCGAGTTGCTGAACACCGAGCCGCCGCCCAGCAGGCTGAAGCCGCGCGCCGTCAGCGTCACGCCACCCGAGCTGTAGGTGCGGGTGTTGGTGAAGCCCGTCCCCGTATTGGTGCCGCCGCTGGCGGCGAAATCGAAGGTGATGGTGGCCGCGCTCAGCGGCGCCGCGGCCATCACCGCCATCGCCCCGGCCAGCGCTGCCTTCTGCAACGCCTTCATGAAGCCGAATTGCATCGTCCTGATACTCCTCTCCGATTCCGCCCTCTCCGGCGGGGCCCCGCGGGCTCGTTACGCTTTACGCAAATTCCGCGCCACATAGGTTTTTCAGTCGCTTGGCACCTTTTTCCCGGATCAATCACGCGGTTGTGTAAGCTGCGCCGACAGATGTGATCGTGCCGGCGTTGGGTATTCCCGGTTGCGCTGGCCCGGCACCGCAGGCACACCCCCGCGATGCCCGCGCCCACGCCGCCCATGGTCATCCCGGAGGAGGCGCTGACGGAGACCTTCGTCCGCGCCTCCGGCCCCGGCGGCCAGAACGTCAACAAGCTGTCCACCGCCGTCGAATTGCGGGTGGACCTCGCGCGGGCGGGGCTGCCCGAGCGCGTGCTGGCGCGGCTGCTGGTGCTGGCCGGGCGGCGCGTGACGCAGCACGGCGTGCTGGTGATCGAGGCGCAGACCCACCGCACCCAGGACCGCAACCGGCAGGAGGCGCGCGCCCGGCTGGAGGCGCTGATCGCGCGCGCGGCGGAGCCGCCGCCGCCGCCGCGCCGCCCGACCAAGCCCACCAAGGGCTCGCAGGAACGCCGCCTGGCGGGCAAGGCCAGCCGCGCCAGCGTGAAGCGCGGCCGCGGCGCGCCGGATATCGAGTAGGCGACGATCCCTCCCGGCGACGGGCTGCGTGCGCCGCGCCCTGTGGGTTCGACAGCACGAAATCGGTTCACGTTGATGCGATGGTAGCGGGTGGTGCCGCGGGCCGTGCGGCACGCCGGCGCCACGGCCATTGAAGGCGCGCCTTGGCGCAAGGCCGCGGGCGGCGCGTGCCAGCCTCGCGCAGGGCGCGCATGGCGCGCGGGATGTGACGCTGACATGCCGGGAGTGCTGCGCAATCCGGATAGCGAGTGCGCGGAGGCGACGCCTAGGAACGTTGCGGCTGGTCACGCAGTGGCCGCCCGTCAGGCCCCAACGGCCGGCGCGGATATCCCCAGCATACGGAGTGCCGACATGACGTCCCTGACCCGCCACCATCGCACGGCCCTCGCCGGCGCCGCGCTCGCCGTCGGGCTGCTCGCCTCGGCGGGTGCCTCGGCGCAGAACCTGCGCAACTGCATCGACACGCTGCAGGGCATGCCGGACTACTCGCGCTTCGTCGGCGCGGTGATCCGCACCCATCTCGTCAACGATTTCCGCAATGCGCGCGAGATGACGATCTTCGCCCCGACCAACGAGGCCGCGGGCAAGCTGAGCCAGGTGCTGATCGACCGGGTGTTCCCGGTGACGGAGAACCAGCGCGACGTGGACCCGGTGCTCGGCCTCGCCGCCGTCGGCGTGCACACCGTGCCGGCCACCATGCCGATCACGATGCTGACCAACGGGCTGCGGATGACCACCACCGGCGGTTCGGCGCTGGTCGTCACCGTCACACCCGGCACGCCGCCCGTCACCACCGTGACTGCGGCCAATGGCGTGGTGGCGCGCGTGGTGCAGCCCGGCATCCCGTGCAGCAACGGCGTGATCCACGGCATCGACACCGTGCTGTTCAAGTAGGTTTCAGCTTGGCCGTGCCTGATGCGCAATGCGCGTCAGGCACGGCTGCGTTGAAGGCCGTGTTCCAGCGTGCGCGATGGCGTTTCGCCATAGGTGGCGCGGTAGGCGCCGGCGAAGCGGCTGAGGTGCCAGAAGCCGAATTCCATCGCCACATCCGTGACCGTCTGCGACGGCCCCGGGTGCAGCAGCGCTGATCGCGCCAGCGCCAGGCGCCGCTGCCGCAGATAGGCCGTCGGCGTCATGCCGGTGCGCGCCAGCACCAGGGTTTCGACCGTGCGGCGGGACAGCCCGGTGGCAGCGCAGAGTTCGCCCAGCCCGCAGCCATGGTCGTCGATCGCGTCCAGCACGCGGTCGATATCCGCCATCGCCGCATTGTGCCTTTGGTCGCAGGCCCGGAAGCACAGCAGCCGCCCGACCGCGGCCGCGTCAGCCAGCCCGGCCAGCAGCGCCGCCCGCAGCGCAGCCAACTCGGCCGTCGCCCCCGCCGGGGTGGCGAAAGCCTGTCGGCACAGCGCGCGCAGCGTCGCGAGGCTGTCCTGCGGCAGCGCGGCCAGTGTGGCGGGTTCCTCCGCCGCCGGCGCCTCGGCAGCCTTTGCCAAGGCCTGCTGCAGTGCCGCCTTGCCGAGAGCGAGCAGGTACCACCGGCCGCCGCCGAAGCTGCGCAGCGTCAGCGCCCCGCCCGGGTGGCGCAGCGCCAGCGCATCGGGGGCCATCGGCACGCCATCCAGCAGCGGCGGCGGCTCGCCGGTCTCGGGCGGCAGCAGCAGCAGCGTCTCCGGCCCATCGATGCTGCCCCACAGCAGCACGGGCGCCGCCAGGTCCAGCCGATGCAGCGCGACATCCTGGCCCAGCCGCCGGGCCTGGTGGTTTGCCGCGAAGGGCGGTGGCCCGATGGCGATCATGCGAAACTGCCCGGCGGGCAGGCAGGCGGCAGCAGCGGCGGGATCGTCGAATTGCCACACCTGGCCGAAATCGAGGTGCGACGGGCCCGTTGGCCCTTTGTATCGTGTGTACATTGCGCGCGATTCGAAGCTGTTCCGCTTCAATTTTGTCCCATTCTCCCGCAGGCATGAGACACGACGACGCGATGATGCGCACGATCGCGCGAGGCGCCGCCCCGGCAGGCCGCGAGGCCGGTGTGGGGAAGCGTGGAATCCAAGCGCCTTCCGGTGTAGAATTGAGATCAGAGATCAAGACACTCGGGCCAGGGGTACTCCGGACCATGTCGCGTGCCGTCGAGACTGCGCCCGCGGGGGGGCGAATGGCCGCGGCCGGCAGGCGCTTCGCCTCGCCCGCCGTGCGTGCCGCGCTGCGCCGCCGCGCCGCGGAAATGCTGGCGCTGCTGCTGGTTCTGGCGGGCCTCGGCCTCGGCGTGATGCTGGCCAGCTACGACCCGGCCGACCCCTCGCTCTCCACCGCCACGGCGCGCGCGCCGGCCAATCTGGCCGGGGCGCCGGGTGCCATCGTGGCGGATATCCTGCTGCAGGGCTTCGGCTATGCCGCGGCGCTGCCGGTGGCCTGCCTGCTGGGCTGGGCCTGGCGGCTGGCGACGCATCGCGGCCTTGCCCCCTTCGCGCTGCGCCTGGCCAGCCTGCTGGCGGCGCTGCCGCTGCTGGCCGCCACCCTCAGCCTGCTGCCGCTGCCCGAAGCCGCGCCCGCCCCGGCCGGGCCGGGCGGCGCCGCCGGGCCGGCGGTGGCCGATGGCGTGCTGGGCCTGCTGGATGGCGTGCTGGGGCCGGTGGGCGGAGGCATCGCGCATCTGGCGCTGGGGCTGCTGACGGCGGTGCTGGTCTTCGTGGCCATCGGCCTGTCGCTGGGCGAATGGCGCCGCGCCGGCAGCCTGGCCGGCAGCGCGGCGGCCACCGCGGCGGCGGGGGCCGGCCGCGCCACCCTCGGCGCCGCGCAGGCCACCGCGGCCGGCGCAAGGCGCGTGGGCGAGCAGGTGCCGCCGGGGCTGTTCGCGCGCGTCGCGGGCTGGCCTTTCCGGGCCCTGGGCGGGCTGTTCCGCCGCCGCCGCGCGCGCGAGGTCTCGCTGGCCGAGATGCTGCGCAAGGCGGATGAGGCGGCGGCCTCCGGCCCGCTGCCGGGTGCTGCGATCCGCCGGCGCGAACCCAGCTTCGCCGCAGGCGCGCCGGAGGAAGCCGCGCCCTTCGCCGAGGCGCCGCCCGCCCCGCCGCCGCTGCCCGCCCCCGCGCGCAAGGCGCCCGCGCCCCGCGTGGCCGAGCGCAACGCCGCGCCGAAGCCCGCCGCCAGCACCCGCCAGGGCAGCCTCGCCCTGCCGGACGGCACCTGGCACTTCCCGCCGCTGTCTCTGCTGGCCGCCGCGCCGGCGCGCCGCCAGGCCGGCCCCTCGGAGGATGCGCTGCAGGGCAATGCGCGCATGCTGGAGACCGTGCTGGAGGATTACGGCGTGCGCGGCCGCATCGCCGAGATCCGCCCCGGCCCGGTGGTGACGCTGTATGAGCTGGAGCCCGCGCCCGGCACCAAATCCGCGCGCGTCATCGGCCTGGCCGACGACATCGCGCGCAGCATGAGCGTGACCGCCGTGCGCATCGCCACCGTGCCCGGGCGCAACGTGATCGGCATCGAGCTGCCGAATGCGCGGCGCGAGACGGTGCTGCTGTCGGAACTGCTGGCCAGCGAGGAATGGGTGAAGCATGGCGGGCGGCTGAACCTGGCGCTGGGCAAGGATATCGGCGGCGGGCCCGTGATCGCGGACCTCACGCGCATGCCGCATCTGCTGATTGCGGGCACCACGGGCTCGGGCAAGTCGGTGGCGATCAACACCATGATCCTGTCGCTGCTGTACCGCCTCAGCCCCGATGAATGCCGCTTCATCATGATCGATCCGAAGATGCTGGAACTCAGCGTCTATGACCGCATCCCGCATCTTCTCGCCCCCGTCGTGACCGAGCCGCCGAAGGCGATCGGCGCGCTAAAATGGACGGTGCGCGAGATGGAGCGCCGCTACCGCGCCATGTCGCAATTGGGCGTGCGCAACATCGGCGGCTACAACGAGAAGGTGCAGGCGGCACGGGTGCGCGGCGAGGTGCTGACGCGCCGCGTGCAGGTGGGCTTCGACCCCGAGACCAACCGCCCGCTTTTCGAGGACCAGCCCCTGGTGCTGGAGCCGCTGCCAATGATCGTCGTGGTGATCGACGAGATGGCGGACCTGATGATCGTCGCGGGCAAGGAGATCGAGGCCGCGGTGCAGCGCCTGGCGCAGATGGCGCGCGCCGCGGGCATCCATGTGATCATGGCGACGCAGCGCCCCTCGGTGGATGTCATCACCGGCACCATCAAGGCGAATTTCCCGACGCGCATCAGCTTCCAGGTGACGTCGAAGATCGACAGCCGCACCATCCTGGGCGAGATGGGCGCCGAGCAGCTTCTGGGCCAGGGCGACATGCTGCACATGGCCGGCGGCGGGCGCATCAGCCGCGTGCACGGCCCCTTCGTTTCCGACCAGGAGGTGGAGGATGTGGTGGCCTTCCTGCGCGAGCAGGGCGAGCCGCACTACGTGGACGAGGTGACCGAGGTGGACGAGGACGACGCCGAGGGCCTCGCCTCCGGCCTGCTCGGCGGCAACACCGATGGCGAGGCCTCGCTGTATGACCAGGCGGTGGCGCTGGTGACGCATGAGCGCAAGGCCAGCACCAGCTTCGTGCAGCGCCACCTCAACATCGGCTACAACCGCGCGGCCAAGCTGATCGAGCAGATGGAGAAGAACGGCGTGGTGGGCGCGGCCAACCATGTCGGCAAGCGCGAGGTGCTGGCGCCGGGGCCGCGGGATTGAGGGGGCCGGAGCGACTTCGCGCCTTGCGGCTTCGCGCGGCGACTCGGAAGACGCGCTGAACCAAGGGGCATGGCGGCGATGCCCGGGAAAACATTGTAGCCACGGCCCGCATCGGCCGTATCCTACCCTGGGATAGACGCACAGGGGCGACTCCACCATGCCGTTCAACAGCACCGCGCTCGGCACCGCCACCACCGGCAGCTTCGTTGCCGACGTGTTCAGCGACAGCTTCGACGTCGGCTTCAACGAAGTGAACATGGTGGCGCTGCAACTGCAGGCCGGCACGGTCTACACCGTGGACGTGGACAACAGTGGCAACGTCGCAGACCTCTACCTGCGCATCTTCGATGCGTTCGGTGTCGAGGTACGGGCCAATGACGACGGCAATCGCAGCGGCGACGATCTGGTGTTCAGCCTCTCGCCCTGGGTGGAATTCGCGCCGAACTACACCGGCCTGCACTATTTCGCGATCAGCCCCTACTACCTCGACAGCTATGATCCTGCGACGACGGCCGGGCGCGTTTCGCCCGAGAATCCGCTCGCGCTCAGCGCTGGCACGCTGAGGGTCGCGGCGAGCGGCCCCAACTTCTGGCCGGCAGCCGCCAGCATCAACGCCAACATCGCCGAGAGCCTCAACGACGAAACGGACATGCTGCGCGACGAGGACCGTACCATCCGCGCTGCCTACACAGGCGCGATCGACAGCGCCTTCGACGTCGACATCGCGCGGATGGATCTCGACAAGAACGACATCGTGGTGATCGACGTGAACGGCCTGGACGGCAACGGTACGGTGCTGCGCGTGTTCGACGACAATGGCGTGCAGATCGGCTTCGATGACGATGCCGGCTTTGGCGAGGACCCGGAACTGGTCTTCGCCGTGCCCAACACGGACGACTACTACATCGGCATCAGCGGCGAGGGGAACAGCGCCTATGTCGGCCTCGACGGGACCGGCGCAGTGGCAGGGGCAATCGGCGCCTTCGAGGTGATCGTCCACCGCAACCCGACGCTGATCGGCAGCGCGCTGAGCAACAACATCCCCGGCACGGCGCAGGACGATTATGTGGTGCTGGGCGCGGGCAACGACCAATCGAATGGCGGCTTCGGCTTCGACACGCTCGCCGGCGGCGACGACAACGACACGCTGCAGGGTTCCGATGGCAGCGACGTGCTCTATGGCGAGCAGGGCAACGACGTGCTGGATGGCGGGCCGGGCCGCGACGTCGCGCTGGGCGGCATCGGCAATGACCGGGTGAATGGCGGCGGCGGCGTCTTCGCCGACCTGCTCGATGGCGGGGCGGGCGCCGATACGCTCAATGACGGCGCCGGCAACGACACGCTGTTCGGCGGCGCCGGCAATGATTCCCTGTTCGCGGGCGGCAACGACAACCTGCTGCTGGGCGAGGATGGCAACGACACGCTGGTCGCCGGCTCGGGCGCCGACAGCATGTTCGGCGGCGCAGGCGATGATTCGATGCGCGCGGGTTCGGGCGACAATGTGCTGGATGGCGGGCTCGGCAACGACACCATCCGAGCCGGCACCAATGACAGCATCACCGGCGGCGGCGGCGACGACCTGCTCTTCGCTGGCGGCGGCACCGACACGGTCTCGGGCGGCGCCGATGCCGATACGCTGGACGGTGGCGACGGCGCCGACCTGCTGGCCGGCGATGCGGGCGCTGACCTGCTGCTGGGCGGCGAGGGCGCGGACACGCTGCGCGGCGGCACCGGCTCCGATACGCTGAACGGCGGCAACGGCGCCGACATCTTCGATTTCGATGCGACGGCCGAGCAGACGGACGTGATCCTGGGCTTCCAGCTCGGCCTCGACCGCATCGACCTGACCGGCATCTTCGGCGCGGGCGTGGTGAACGCCGTGAACCTGGCGCAGTTCGTGCAGGTGACCCAGGCCGGCCTCGTCGACAGCTTCCTTGCGGTGGACGCCAACGGCGTGACCGGCGGACTCAACTTCATCATCATCGCGCAGGTTGCGGCGCTGACGCCGGTGCAACTGTTCGACGCCAACAACTTCATCCTGTGAGCCGCGCCGCCACCGTCTTCGGCGCCACCAGCGAGAAGCTTCGGCGCAGCAGCGCCTCCACCTCCGTCCAGTCGGGCCGGCCGGTGAGGCGCATGCCCACCCAGCCCTTGTGGCCGAGATAGGGCGGGCGGAAGAAGCGCTGCGCGTCGGCGGCGAGCAATATCTCCTGGCTTCCCGCCGGCGCCTTGAACCAGAAGGCGAGGCCATCCTCCTCCTGCCGCACCAGCGCGAAGATCTTTCCGCGCACGCGGAAGGTCGGGGCGTCCCACGTCTCCACCTCCTCGGCTTCGGGCAAAGCGAGGCAGAGCCGGCGGAGGCGGGCGAGGGGAGCCTGGGCCATCACGCCAAGCTTACCGCGGCCTGCTTGACCCGCGCCACGCCTGCGTCGAGGCTTCCGCGGCTTTCGAGGAGTATCCGCGATGCTGCGCCCGAGCCTTGCCGCGTTGCTGACCCTCGCCGCCCTGCCGGCGCTGGCGCAGGAGAAGCCGCCGCTGTTTCCGGCGCGCGACGTCGCCATCACCTATCGCGTCACAGGCCCGCAGGCGCAGGCCGGCATCCCGGGCATGACCATCGCCTGGCTCGCCAACCAGCAGCTGATGCGCCTCGACATGGGCGCGATGGGCTACATGGTGGCGGACCATCGCAACCAGCGCGGCTTCATGGTGATGGAGGCGGCGCGGATGGTGATGGACATCCCGATGCAGCAGGCCATGCAGCAGGCCGGGCCTTCGGCCAACGCCACCTATCGCCGCACCGGCACGGATACGGTGGCGGGCCTGCCCTGCACCGTCTGGAGCTTCCAGGATGGCGGCAGCACCGGCACCGCCTGCGTCACGGCGGATGGCATGATGCTGCGCGCACAGGGCAGCAGCGGCGGGCAATCCAGCGGCATGGAGGCCACGCAGGTGGCGCTCGGCGCGCAGGCCCCCGCGCGCTTCCAGCGCCCGCAGGGCTACCAGACCATGCAGATGCCCGGCATTGCGCCGCCGCCGCGGCGATAGCGCGCCAGCCGCAACCGTCAAACGATCTGCCCGTCCCAGACGGGAAAGCTGCCGCTGGCCACGGGCAGGCCGGCGCGGCGCCAGATGGCGCGCCAGGCCACCTGCTCGAAATTCATGCCCATATGGACGAAGCGCCCGCCCTCGCTGAGTTCCATCTCGGCCACCGCGGCGCGCAGCGTGGGCGGCAGCAGCGTCAGCGCATGCGCCGCGAGCTCATGCCGCGGTACGCCGTGGATCGGCTGGGTGTCGATGGGCAGCAGCAGGGACGAGGCGAACTCGAAGGGCATGGCGCGCGCTCCGCACGGTGCCGGGCGCCCGCTTCTCGGGCCGGGCCGGACTGTGGCGCGGGGCGGGTTGCCGGGCGGTTAACGCGGCGCGCTGCGCGCGAGGAAACGCTCGAAGGCCAGCAGCGTGGCGTCGCTCACATGGTGCTCGATGCCCTCGGCATCGGCCTGCGCCACCTCGGCCGGCACGCCGATGGCCGCGAGGAAGGCCACCACCGTCTGATGCCGGGCGCGCACGCGGCGCGCCAGCTCCTGCCCCGCCTCGGTGAGGAACACGGCGCGGTAGGGGCGCGAATGGGCCAGGCCGTCGCGCTTCAGCCGGCCGATGGTCTTGATGGCGGTGGCGTGCGTCACGCCGAGGCGCCGCGCGATGTCGGTGGGCCGCGCCTCGCCGTCGCGTTCCAGCAGGTCGGCGATGATCTCGACATAGTCCTCGGCGAGCGCCGCGGCGCGGGCGGTGCGCGCGGAGGCATGGCGCGCGGCCTCGTCAGGCGGGTCGGAAGCGGGCGGTTCAGGCGCGGACATGGGGAAAGCCTAACATCCCGGAAGACCAGCGCCAATGTGTAGCATCGGCTTCACTCGGCCGCCGCCGGCACCCCGCGCCGCCGCAGCAGTCCGTGCCGCGGCGAGGCCAGCAGCGCGGCCACGAACAGCGCCGACAGCGCCAGCACGATCGACCCGGCGGTGGAGGCATCCAGCATGAAGCTCACCTGGATACCCACCAGCGTGGCGATGCAGGCGCTGGCCACCGCCACCACCAGCATGGCGCGGAAGCGGTCGGCCAGCAGCAGGCCGATGGCGCCCGGCGTGATCAGCAGCGCCACCACGAGGATGACGCCCACCGCCTGCACGCCGGCCACGATGCTGGCCGCCAGCACCGTCAGCAGCAGCAGGCGCAGCCGCCCCACATGCAGCCCGATCACGCGCGCCTGGCCGGGATCGAAGCAGAACAGCATCAGGTCCCGCCCGCGCACCGCCAGGATCAGCAGCGCCGCGCCGGCGATGGCCAGCGTCTGCCAGAACTCCTCGGCCTCGATGCCGAGAATGCTGCCGAACAGCACATGCGAGAGATGCACGCTGGAGCGCACCTGCGTCAGCATGATGAGGCCCACGGCGAACATGCCGCTGAACACCACGCCCATCGCCGCGTCCTCCTTCACCCGGCTATGCGCGCGGATGGCGCCGGAGGCGATGGCGCAGCCCAGCCCCGCGGCGAAGGCGCCCAGCAGCAGCGGCAGGCCCAGCAGATAGGCGCCGACCACGCCGGGCAGGATGGCGTGGCTCACGGCATCGCCCATCAGCGACCAGCCCTTCAGCACCACGAAGCAGGACAGGATGGCGCACAGCACCGCCACCATCAGCCCCACGGCCAGCGCCTGCTGCATGAAGCCGTGCTGCCACGGCGCGAGGAGGGCCGCGATCATGCCGAGCGCTCCGCGCCACTTGCCGCCGCGCGCTCCGCGCGACGCGCCGCCAGCACGCCATGCTTCGGCGCCAGCAGCAGCACCGCCACGAACAGCGCGGCCTGCAGCGCCACGATGCTGCCGCCCGTGGAGCCATCGAGGAAGTAGCTGCCATAGGCGCCGAGGAAGCCGGTGCTGGCGCCGATGCCGGTGGCGATCGCCGCCATGCGCCCGAAGCGGTCGGCCAGCAGATAGGCGGTGGCGCCCGGCGTCACCAGCATGCCGATGACCAGGATCGCGCCCACCGCCTGCAGGCCCGCCACAGCTGTGGCCGCCAGCAGCATGAGCAGCAGGATGCGCATGCGCCCCGGGCTGCCGCCCGCCGCGACCAGCTGCACCGGATCGAACAGCGACAGCATCAGGTCCCGCCCCCACACCGCCAGGGCGAGGCCCACCGCCACGGCGATGATCGCCATCTGCAGCATGTCGGCATCGGCGATGCCCAGCACATTGCCGAAGATGATGGTGCGCAGCCGGATGTTGGAGGGGAACAGCGACAGCAGGAACAGGCCGAGGCCGAAGAAGCCGGTGAACACCACGCCGATCACCGCATCCTCGCGGATCGGCGTTCGGCCGCGCAGCCCCGCCATCGCGAGGGCCGCCAGCATGCCGGCGGCAAAGGCGCCGATGGCGAAGGGAATGCCGCCGAGCCAGGCCAGCACCACGCCCGGTACCACCGCATGGCTCAGCGCGTCGCCCATCAGCGACCAGCCCTTCAGCACCACGTAGCAGGAGAGCAACCCGGCCACCGCGCCGACCAGCGCGCTGATGCCCATGGCGCGCATCATGTAGTCATAGGCGAAGGGAACGAGGAGTTCCTCGAACATTGTTTCTATGCCCTCAGGCGCCGGGCGGCCGCATCCGCGGCCTTGGCTTCGCGCCACAGGGCGCGGGCCGCATTCGCGGCCTCGGTCGGCTGCGCCGACCGCCGAAGCGTGAGGCGCCGCGCCATCAGATGTCCCGCGCCAGGCGGCCCAGCACGCGGCCATCGGGGGCCATCACCAGCGGGCGCTCGTCATCCGAGAGCACCACCACATGGCCGGCCGGCAGCGCGCTGGGCGTGGCGGCGCCGGGCAGGCTGTGCTGCCGCAGCGCGCCGCCGAAGGCGCGCAGCAGGTTCGGCCCCGTGAACACCTCGGCGGTCGGGCCGGCGGCCAGCACGGTGCGGTTCACCAGCACCACCTGGTCGCAGAAGGTGGGCACGCTGCCGAGGTTGTGCGTGGAGACCAGCACGATGCACCCCTCCGCGCGCAGCGCGCGCAGCAGGTCGATGATCGCTTCCTCGGTGGTCACGTCCACGCCGGTGAAGGGCTCGTCCAGCAGCAGCAGGCGGCCGCCCTGCGCCAAAGCGCGGGCCAGGAACACGCGCTTGCGCTGCCCGCCCGACAATTCGCCGATCTGGCGTTCCGCCAGCGCCGCCATGCCCACGCGCTCCAGCGCCGCATCGACGGCACGGCGATCCGCGGCGCGGGGGATGCGCAGCATGTTCATGTGGCCGTAGCGGCCCATCATCACCACGTCGCGCACGCCGACGGGGAAGCTCCAATCCACCTCCTCGCTCTGCGGCACATAGGCCACCTGGTTGCTGCGCAGCGCCGCGGCCACGGCCTCGCCCCCGATGGTGACGCGCCCCTGCGCGGGGCGCACCAGCCCCATGATGGCCTTGAACAGCGTGGACTTGCCGCTGCCATTCACGCCGACCAGGCCGCAAATGGTGCCCTGGCGCAGCGTGAAGCCGGCATCGCGCAGCGCCACATGGCCGTTCGGATAGGCCACCGTGATGCCATCCACCACCAGCGCGAAGGGCGGCGGCAGCGCGGTGGCCACGGCGCCGTCCATCAGCGCACGGCCTGGGCGCCGAAGAAGCCGCGCAGGATGATATCGGCGTTGGCCTCCAGCAGCTTCAGATAGGTGGGCGCCGGGCCGTCTGGCCCCGTCAGGCTGTCCACATGCAGCGCGCCGCCGAAGCGCGCACCAGCCTCGCGCGCTACCTGGCGCATCGGCCGGTCGTTCACCGTGCTTTCGCAGAACACCGCGGGCACGCGGGTGCGGCGCACCGTGTCGATCAGCGCGCGCACCTGGCGCGGCGTGCCTTCATCCTCGGCGTTGATCGGCCACAGATAGGCTTCGCGCATGCCGTAGTCGCGCGTCAGGTAGCTGAAGGCGCCCTCGCAGGTGGCCAGCACGCGGCGATCGGCCGGCAGCGCGGCGAGACGCTCGCGCAGTCGCGCATCCACGGCGCGGATCTGCGCCGAATAGGCCTCGGCATTGGCGGCGAAGACGGCGGCGTTGGCGGGGTCGAGCGCCGTCAGCGCGCGGCGGATGTTCTCGACATAGACCAGCGCCAGGGTGGGCGACATCCAGGCATGCGGGTTGGGCTGGTTGAGGTAGGGACCCTCGCCGATCGGCACCGGGGTGATGCCCTCGGTCAGCACCGCCTGGCGGACATTGGTGACGCGGCTGAAGAAGCGCTCGAACCAGCGCTCCAGCCCCATGCCGTTCCACAGCACGAGGTCCGCCGCCTGGGCGCGCACCACGTCGAGCGGCGTCGGGTCGTAGTCATGGATCTCGGCGCCTGGGCGCGTGAGGCTTTCCACCAGCACGGCCGTGCCGGCGACGTTCTGCGCCATGTCGGCCAGCACGGTGAAGGTGGCCACCACGCGCTTGGGCCGCGCCGGCGCCGGCGCCTGGGCCGCTGCCTGGCCTGGGGCGAAGGCCGGCATGCCGAGCGGCAGCAACAAGGCGGCCAGAAGCGGGCGGCGGGGGGTGGGGCGCAACATGCTGTCCTCTCGTCGTCTCGGCTTGAAGGTCGGGTTGAGTGGCCAGAATGTAGTGAAGGCTACACCCAACGCAAGGGGAAACGCTCCCACGCGGTCAGGCGCTGCGAATCAGGGATTGGGCCTCAGCGCCCCGGGCGCAGCCTTTCGCGCAGCCGCTCGGCCAATTCGCCAGCGAGGCAGCGCACCGCGGCATCCCGCGGGCGGCGCAGCGTGGCCACCAGCACCTCGTGCCGCTCGGCCACGTGGCCCTCCAGCACCGGCAGCAGGCGCCCCGCGCGCAGATGCGGCTCGGCCATGAAGGTGGCGATGCGCAGCACGCCCCGCCCGGCGATGGCGGCGGCCAGCAGCATGTCCGGGTCGCTCGCCACCAGGCGGGGCGTGAAGGCCACGCGGTGGGTGGCGCCGCGCGCGTCGTTCAGCATCCAGCGCGCGCTGCCGCCCGGCGAGCAGCCCTGCGCCAGCACCGGCATCGCCGCGAGGTCGGCCGGGGCGCGCGGCGCGCCGTATTCGGCCAGCAGCGCCGGCGCGGCAAACAGGCGCGCCTCGACGAAGCCCACCGATTGGCGCGGGTGCCGCGGCTCCGGCACCAGGCCGACGCAGCAGGCGACATCGGTGGCATCGCTCGCCAGCGCGCCGAAGCGGTCGGACAGCGTGACCTCGACATCCACGCCCGGGTGCCGTCCGAGGAAATCCGCCACTGCGTGCTGCACGAGGCCGCGCCCGAGGATGACCGGTGCCCGCAGCCGCACGCGGCCCGCCACGGGCGGGGCCAGCAGGTCCTGGCGCAGCGCCTCCAGCGTGCCGATGCCCCCGCGCGCCACCTCGTGCAGGCGACGGCCCGCGGCGGTGGCGGCGAGGCCGCGGCCGTGGCGTTCCAGCAACGTCTCGCCCAGCCGCGCCTCGAGGTCGCGCACCTGGCGGCTGACGGTGGATTTCGGCAGGCCGAGGCGGCGCGCGGCCTCGGTGATGCCATGCGCCTCCACGACGAAGACGAAGACGCGCAGCGCGTTGAGATCAAGCTCCATCGTCCCGGATTTGGAACGCATCGTCCCGAAAGCCCCTGATTGTCCCACGCGTGAGTGACATGACATTCAGGCAAGCCGCAACCATGCCGCGCCGCCCCGCCGCAAAGTCGTGGCGGCGCAGGCCCTTCCAGGATGTCCCATGCCGCCTGCACCGCTTCCCCCCGGCTTCCAGCACCGCAAGGCCTTCGTCAACGGGCTGATGCACCACGCCGTGGTGGGCGGCGCCGGCACGCCCATCCTGCTCGTCCATGGCTGGATGGGCAGCTGGTACCATTGGCGCAAGCTGCTGCCGCTGCTGGCCGCGAAGCACACGGTGGTGGCGGTGGATGCGCGCGGCTATGGCGAGAGCGACAAGCCCTATGAGGGCTATGACGGCCGCACCATCGCCTCCGACCTGCACGGCATCATGCAGCAGCTGGGCTTGCCGCGCTTCTTCGTGATGGGCCACGACATGGGCGCGCTGCCCGCGCTGCTGCTGGCGGCCGAACAGCCGCAGGCGGTGCTGGGCCTGGGCTACCTCGACGAACCGCTGCCCGGCTACAATCTCGACCGCTTCACCGCCTTCACGAAGGACAATCCCTTCCCCTACTGGTGGTTCGGCTTCAACGCGCAGAAGCACCTGCCCGCGCTGATGTGGGAGGGGCGCGAGGCGGTGCTGGTGGACTACTTCCTCACCGCCATGGTGGCCGACCCCTCCTGCATCACCGAGGACGACAAGGCCGAATACGTGCGCTGCCTGAAGAAGCCCGGCGGGCTGCATGGCAGCTTCGGCTGGTATCGCGACGTGCTGGTCACCGCGGAGCAGATCCGCGCTGCGACGCAGACGAAGCTGCGCGTGCCGGTGCTGGCGCTGAACGGGCAGTTCGGCCATCCCGGCGTGCTGGAGCAGATGCAGCTGGTGGCCGAGGATGTCAGCGGCGAGACCATCCCCTTCTGCGGCCACCTGCTGGCCGAGGAACAGCCGCAGGCGGTGGCGCACGCGATGCTGGCCTTCTGCGCCCGCGTCGAGGGTGCGGGCCGATGAGCACGATCCGCCACCACATGGTGACGCGCGATGGCGTCGACCTGCACGCCGTCTCGCAGGGCGAGGGCCCGGCGGTGCTGCTGATCCATGGCTTCCCGCAGCATTGGTGGATGTGGCGCGGCACCATGGCCGCGCTCGCCGCGCGCGGCTTCCGCGCCATCGCCATCGACCAGCGCGGCATGGGTGGCTCGACCATTCCGCCCGCGGGCTACGACAAGCGCAGCCTCGCGCTGGACGCGCTGGCGGTGCTCGATGCGCTGTCGGTGCAGCAGGCCGCGGTGGTGGGCTATGACCATGGCGGCGGCAGCGCCATCGCGATGGGCTTCGAGGCGCCGGCACGGGTGGGCAAACTCGCGGTGCTGGAATACGCGCCGCCGGGCTATGGCTACGAATACGGCCTGCAGGCGGCGCCCGGAAACGTCAACTGGCAGCTGGCCTTTTTCACCCAGCCCGACGTCGCCGTGCAGTTCATTCAGGGGCGGGAGCGCGAGCTGCTGGCCTGGTATTTCTGGCACTGGTCGAACAACCCCGACGCCGTCCCGCAGGCGGATTTCGAGGTCTATCTGCGGCAACTGCAGAAGCCCGGCGCGCTGCGCGGCGGCTTCGCGCAATTCGCCGCGGTGTGGGAGGACATGGCGCTGTTCAAGGCCTGGGGCGCGGGCCCGAAGCTGGCCATGCCGGTGCTGGCGCTCGGCGGCGCGCGTGCCGCCGGCCCGTTTCCCGAGATGGCGATGCGCCAGCTGGCCAGCGACGTGACCGGCGGCGTCATCGCCGAGGCCGGGCATTGGCTGGCGGAGGAGCAGCCGGAGGCGCTGCACGCCGCGCTGCTGGCCTTCCTGGCATGATGCGCCGCGCGCGAAGCCTCGACCGCTGGGTGACGTAGCGGGCGAGCCTCCCCGCGCGGCAGTTCCTGCGGGTCTAACTCCGCGGCAGTTCCTGCTCGACCAAACCGGCAAAAAAGCTGGCGCCGACGGGCAGCAGGTCGTCGTTGAAGTCGTACTGCACGGTGTGCACCGGCTGCGCGCCCTTGGTGGCGGTGGCCTGGCCAAGCTTGATGTATGCGCCCGGGCGCTCCAGCAGCATGAAGGAGAAATCCTCGCCGCCCATCACCGGCGGCATGTCGCGCCGCACCTTGCCCTCGCCCAGCACCAGGCTGGCCGCGCGCGCCGCGCGGCGCGCCTGCTCCGCATGGTTCACGGTGGGCGGGTAGCCGCGGCGATAGGTGAACTCGGCCGTCGCGTCATGCGCCGCGGCGGTGGCCTCGATGATGCGGCGCATCGCGGCTTCCACCAGATCCTGCACCTCGGGCTTCAGCGTGCGCACCGTGCCGACCAGCGTCGCCTCGTCGGGGATCACGTTCTCGGCGGTGCCGGAATGGAACTGCGTGGTGGAGATCACCGCGCTCTCGATCGGGTCCACGCGCCGCGCCACGATGCTCTGCAGCGCGGTGACGATATGCGCCCCCACCACGATCGGGTCGATGCCGGCATGCGGGCGCGCGGCGTGGCCGCCCTGGCCGCGGATGGTGACGAAGAAGCGGTCCGAGGCCGCCATCATCACGTCGTCGCGGATGTCGGCCTCGCCCAGCGGCAGGCCGGGATCGTTGTGCAGGCCGAACACGCTGTCGCAGGGGAAGCGCTTGAACAGCCCTTCCTCCATCATCACGCGCGCGCCGGCGCCGCCTTCCTCGCCGGGCTGGAAGATGAAATGCACCGTGCCGTCGAAGTTGCGCGTCTCGGCCAGGTATTTCGCCGCACCGAGCAGCATGGTGGTGTGCCCGTCATGGCCGCAGGCATGCATCACGCCGGGCGTCTGCGAGGCATAGGGCAGGCCGGTGGCCTCGGGCATCGGCAGCGCATCCATGTCGGCGCGCAGCCCGATGCTGCGGCCGGAACTGCCGGTGCCGCGCAGCACGCCCACCACGCCGGTGGTGGCGATGCCGGTGTGTACCTCGATGCCCCAGGAGGCGAGAAGCTTCGCCACCTGCGCCGCCGTGCGGTGCTCCTCGAAGCGCAGTTCGGGATGGGTGTGCAGATCCTGCCGCCAGGCCGCCATCTCGGGCTGCATGGCGGCGATGCGGTTGTTGATCGGCATGGCGGTTCCGTCCGTTGAATTTGTGGCGCGGCCTATAGCACGATTGCCGCGTCCGGGTTGAGCACCCGCACCACATAGGCCTCGACCAGCGGCGCGTATTCCGTCCACAGCGCGCGCAGGCGCGGGATGGGCGTGGCATCGCCATCCACCCGCAGGTCCACCAGCGCGAAATCATGCGCGCCGAACACCAGCAGGCTGGCCGAGCGCACATCGCCATGCTCGCCGCCCGCCGCCTCGCCGGCCTCCAGCCCGCGCAGCAGGCGCTCGGCCAAGGGCAGGTCCGGCGCGGCGGCGAAGCCGGCAGCCATGGCATCGGGCACGCGGGCGCTGGAGAGAATGTTGCCGATCGCCACCACATCGGGGCCATGCGCGGCGCCATGCGCGGGCTTCACGTGGCGGCCGTGGAAATGCGCGGTGCGGCCGGCGGCGTCGATCGCCGCCAATTGCCGCCAGCCATGGTCGGGCGTGGAGGCCACCAGCGCCGCCACCGTCTGCTCCGCCGTGCAGCCCGAGCGCAGCAGGCCGAGGCCGCGCGGGCCAAGCCGCGGGTCCGTGCGGTGCTGCGTCAGCACCGCGCCCACGCCGGGGGCGACGAACTGCACGCGTGCGCCCACCGCGAGGCTCGATGTCGTGGCCGCCGCGCCGAACTGCCCGGTGCGGGCGCAGCGGCCGATCAGCGAGAAGGTCACCGCGGCCGGCGCGCCTCGGCGTGGTCCCAGTAAGTGAAGTTGAAATCCTGGCCCGGCCGCGCCTGCAGATGGCAGGTGAAGCAGCTGTTCAGCGGGATGTTGCGCCGCTCGCCCGTGCCGGTGAAGGCGGCGTATTCCCAATTCGCGTTGCGCAGCTCCGGCCCATAGCCCTCGCCCCAGCCTTCGCCCTTCTGCTGCGCGCCGATGGCGATCCAGCCTGGCTCGGGGATGAAGCGGCCGGCGGTGTCGAGCAGCGGGTTGCCCGCGGCGTCGAGCCGCGCGCGCGTATCCGCCATGATCAGCAGCGTGCCGGTGGGCGCCAATGCCCCGGCGCGCGTCGCGGCATAAGCTTCCGGGTTCACATACATGTGCCGGATGATCTTGCGGTCCGCCTTGTCCACCGTGGCGTAGCGGATGAAGCGGGTCTGCCAGTCGGCCGGCAGCTCGATGTTGTGGGGCCCGGGCGTGTAGGGCGTGCGCGGCTGTGCCATGGCGCCGGCGAGGCCGAGTGCGCCGAGGCCCAGCGTGGCGGCGCCGGCCAACATGATCCTGCGCATGGCGCGTCTCCCGATGCCGAAGGTTGCGGGCGCATGAAGCCACTTCCCGAAGCGGCGCGCCACCGGCAATTCCTCTCTTCAGCGCGCCTCGCCCGCCTGCAGCACCGCCTGCGCGCCCTCGCGGTCGCCAAGCTCGGTCAGGCGCTGGGCGATCTCGCGCCGCTCGCTGGGCGTGGTGCCGGGCAGCGCGGCGCGGGCGCGCAGTGCCACCAGCAGGTCGGCGCGGCGACCGCTGCGGGCCAGCGCGGCCTCGTAGTTGCGGCGCCAATTGGGGCCCAGCGCCTGCTCGGCCAGCCGGCCGATGCCCGGCCGCGCCTCGGCCGGGCCGGCGGCCAGCAGCAGGAACAGCGTCTGCTCCTGCGCCGGGCGGGGCATCTGCGGCAGCAGGGCGCGCAGCGCGGCCTCGCCGGCGGCGGTGCCCTCGCTGCGCAGCAGCGCCAGCACCAGCGCCGGGCCGAAGCGCGCGGGCTCGGCCGCGGCGCGGCGATCCAGCAGCGCCAGCGCGTCGCGCGGCGCCAGCACGGCCAGCAGCGCGAGGCGCGCATTGGCGCCCTCGCCGGTGCCGATCTCGGCCTCCTGCCGCAGGCGGAACAGCGCCTGGTGGCGCTGCACCGCGGGCAGGGCGGCGGCGGCGGCGCCGATATCGGGCGTGCCGGCCAGCAGCATCACCACGCGGCGTCGCGCCTCGGCCTCGGTGGTCCAGCCCAGCAGGTCCAGCGCGCCGGACAGCGCGGCCGGCGTCAGCGGCCGGGCCAGCGCGGCGGTCACCTGCACCTCCTCGGCGGACCAGCCCTCGGGCAGGCCGGGCGGCCGTTCGGCGCGGCTGCGCAGCGTGGCGGCCGCGGCCTCGGCCAGCGCGGTGTCGCGGCGCTGCGCGGCGAATTCCAGCGCCTCCACCAGCGCCGGCGTGCCCACCGCCCCGCCTTCGCGCAGGAAGGCGGCAACGGCGCCGCTGCGCGCCTCGGCCAGCGCCAGGCGCAGCCAGGCCTCGCCGAAGGCCGGCCCGGCGCCGCGCAGCCGCTCCAGCAGGCCCAGCGCCAGCACGGCGCGCGGCGGCCCGGCCGAGAGCTCGGCGAACAGCGCGGCGGCGGAGGCATCGGGGGGCGAGCGTTCCAGCTCGCGCCGCAGCCGGTCCCACGCCGCCTGGTCCTGCGCCCCGTCGCGCAGCACGGCGGCCAGGCCGCGCGCCGCCTCGGGCGCGGTGGGCGGGCGTTCCAGCGCCAGCAGCGCGAAGCGCCGCGCCGCCGCGCGGTCGCCCCGCGCCAGCGCCACCACGGCGGCGGCATCGGGGCGCGCCACCAGGCGCTGCGGGTCGATCGGGCGCAGCAACTCAGGCCGGTTGGCGGCGCGCGCGGCCTCCAGCAGGCGCGTCGGCAGGCCGGCGGGCCAGCTTTCCACCGGCAGCAGGGAGGCCACCTCGAAGGCGTCCTCCAGCCGGTCCTCGCGCAGCGCGAGGTCGATCAGCAGCGCGCCGGCGCCGGGCGGCAGGCCAACCGTGGCGCGCAACGCCAGCAGCCGCGCGAGCGCGGCGCCGGGGAAGCCGGCGCGGGCCTCGGCCTCGGCCATGCGGAAGGCGGTGGCGCCATCCGCCTGGATATCGGCGGGCAGGCCCTCCATCAGCGCCAGCGCCAGATCCGGCCGGCCATCGGCCAGCAGGATGCGGCGCAGCGGCTCCAGCAGCGAGGGCTGCAGCGCGGCCAGCCGCTCGCCCAGCACGCGCACCGGCGGCACGGGGTCGGGCAGGCGCAGCGCCGATTGCACGGCGGCCAAAGCGAGGCGCTCGCTGGGCTGCTGCGCCAGCATGCGCAGCAGGAAGGTGTTGACCCCCGCCGGGTCGCCGCCCTCCAGCCGCGCCGCGGCGATGCGCAGCACCTCGGTTTCCGTCGCGGCGCCGAGCAGCGCCAGGCGTTCCAGCGCGGCGCGGGCGGCGGCGAAATCGCCGAGGTCGGTGCGCAGGTCCATCGCCTCGCGCAGCGGCGCGGATTCGCCCGTCAGCGCGTGCAGCCGTTCCAGCGCGACGGCCAGTTGCAGCGGCCGATGCGCGGCGCGCAGCTGCTCCACCAGCCGGCGCAGCGCCTCGGCATCCAGCGGCCGGGCGCTGGAGGCGCGGTCGAGGGCCGCCACCACGCGGTCCTCCACCGGGCGCGGCGCCTCGCTGGCGCGCATCGGGCGCGGCGGCGCGGGCGTGGGCACCAGCGTGCCGGCCGCCAGCGCCGCCATCGCGGCCAGGGCGAACAGCAGGGTGAAGCGCAGCGCCTCGCGCGGGCGCCGGCGACGGGGCGCGGCTTGGCTCACCGCGCTGGTGTAGCGGGCGGCGCGGCTGCGCGCCAAGCGGGCGCGGCCGATTCAGCACAGCCCCTGGCGCGGCGTCGCGCGCCCCGATATGTGCGGAGGGGTTGCGACGCGCGGCGCGGTGCGGCCGGGAAGGATGGAACGGGCAGGGATGCACGCGGCATGAGGATGCCTTCGCCGCCGGAGGGACGTCGCCGCGCGGCGGCGCCGAGCGATCGCCGCGGCGCGGCGCCCGGCGATGGCCGCCAGGTGGCGCCGGGCGATCCGGGCCTTGCCGCGCCGGGCGCTGCCGCGCCGGCGGATTCGCGCGCGCCCGGCGAGCCCGATCGCCGCGACGCGGGCCAGCCCGACCGCCGCGGGCCGGCGCCGGAGGCCGACCCGGCCCTCGCCACGGCGGATCGCCGCGGCCCGGCGCCCATCGCGCCCGCGCCGCCGCGCGCGCCCGCCCCCCCTGTCGTGCCGGCCGCCAGCCTCGAGCCCGACCCGTGGATCGATCCCTGGGCGGCGCCGGAGCGCCCGGGCACGCCCGCCGCCGGCAGCGACGTGCTGAAGCGCCGCTCGCGCCGCGCCCGCACCGCCGAGGCCGCCGCCGCGCGGCTGCGCGCCCTCACCGCCGGCCCGGCCCTGCGCGCCGAGGCCGAGGCCGCTGCCCCCGGCAGCGCCGAGCCGCCGCAGGAGGCCGGGCTGCTCGGCCCGGTGCAGCCGCTGATCGAGGGCTTCGCCCTGCTGGCGCTGGTGCTGCTGCTGGGCGTGCCGCTCTCCGGCGGCACCTTCTATGCGGGCTGGCCGGTGCATCCCTTCGCGCTGCCGGTGTTGTACGTGGCGGCGCGCCACGGCCTGCTGCCCGGCGCCGCCACCGCCGCCGCCGCGGCGCTGCTGCGCCTCGCCCTCGCGCTGGTCACCGACACCTGGAGTGCGGGCGCCTGGGTGGAGCCGCTGGCCTGGCCGATGGCCGCCGTGCTGGTGGGCACCTTCGCCGACCGCGCCCGCAGCCGCGCCGCCTCCGCCGAGCAGCGCGCCATCGCCGCCGAGGCCGAGCGCACCGCCATCGCCGATTCCAACGAGCGGCTGGCGGCCCGCGCGGTGGAGCTGGAGCAGCGCCTCGCGGCGCGGCTGCAGGCGGCCACCGCGCTGTTCGAATCCGCCCGCGCGCTGGGCCATGGCAGCGAGGGCGTGGTGCGCGGCGCCACCGGCCTGGTGCGGGCTGCCACCGGCTGCACCGCGTGCTCCTTCTGGCTGGCCGAGGGCAACGCGCTGCACCTGGTGGCGGCCGAGGGCTGGCCGGCGGGTGCCACGCTGAACCAATCCACGCTGCGCGGCGCGCTGCCGGCGGCGATGGAGCAGGGCGGCAGCCTGCTGGCCACCCGCCCGGCCGATCGCCTGACGCTGGGCGAGGAGGGCATCCTGGCCGCGCCGGTGCGCTCGCCCTGGGATGGCGCGCTGCTCGGCATGGTGAAGGTGGAGGACATCGGCTTCTCCGAACTCGCGCTGGATACGCTCTCGGCGCTGGAGGCCGCCTGCGGCTGGCTGGGCGCCGCGTTGGCCGAGGCGCGCGCGCGCGAGGAAGCGGGCGCGGCCGGCCCCGGCGCGGCCAGCACGGCCTCGGGCATCCTGGCCGGGGAGGAAGCCTCGCGCGCCATCGCGGCGATGACAGGGCTGGCGCGCCGCGTCGGCTTCGACCTCGCGCTGCTCTCGGCCGAGATCCCCGCCGGCCCGCGCGCCGCGGCGGCGCTGGAGGCCACGCGCGCCGCCATGGGCGAGACCTTCCGCGGCTCCGACCTGCTGCTGGAGGCGCGGCTGGACGAACGCCGGCTCTCGGTGCTGCTGCCCGGCGCCGCGGTGCAGGGCGCCGATATCGCCGCCACGCGCCTGCGCGGCCTGCTGCAGGACCGCGCGCCGGGCGCCACCGCGCCGGTGGTGGTCAGCATCGCGGCGCTGCACCGCGTGACGCCGCGGCATGGCTAGCCGCGCCGCCGCGCCGCGCCTGCCCCGCGGCCGCGCGCCGGACCGCGCTGGCCTCGCCGTGCTGGGCCTCGCCGCGCTCCAGGCGCTGGTGGCGGGCGTGCTGCTGCAGGGCTGGGTGGCGGCCGGGGTGCTGCTCCATCTGGGCTGCTGCGCGCTGCTGCCGCTGCTGCTGCGGCAGGACCCGCCGCTGACCGGCTGGTCCGGCGCGGTGCTGCGGGTGATGGCGGCGGCGCTGCCCGGCCTCGGCCCGGTGGCGGCGCTGGCCGGCCTGGTGGCGCTGTTCGCCGGTGCGCCGCGCCAGCTGGGCCTGGTGCGGCCGCTGCCGGATGATCCGCTGGAGGCGCGGCTGACCGCCATTGCCGCCCCCCCCGCGGCGCGCGGCGGCGCGCCCCTGCCGGAGGGCCTGCTGCTGGAGGCGCTGGGCGATGTGCTGCGCTGGGGCAATGCCGCGCAGAAGGCCCGCGCGCTGGACCTCGCGGCGCTGGGCGGCCGGCGCGGCGGCGAAACGCTGCTGCACCTCGCGCTGTTCGATCCCGACCCCGCGCTGCGCGCCCGCGCCGAGGCGCTGCGCCCGGGGGTTGAGCGGCGCCTGCTGTCGGAGGTGGAGGCCCTGCGCGAGCAGGAGGACGGCCCGGATTCCCCCGGCGCGCGGGCGCTGGCGCGGCAGCTGGACCGCGCCGCCTATTCCGGCCTGCTGCAGGCCGATCGCGCGGCGCTGTGCCGCGCCGAGGCGGCCGGCCTGTGGCAGGCCATCGCCGAGCGAGCGCCGGAGGATGCCGAGGCGCAGGCCGCGCTGGGCCGCGACCTGATGGTGCTGGGCGACCTGCCGGCCGCGCGCGCCGCGCTGGAGGCCGCGCTGGCGCACGGCGTGGCGACGGCGAATGTGCTGGGCTGGCTGGCCGAATGCCTGTTCCGCGCGCGCGATTTCGCCTCGCTGGAGGCGCTGGTGGCGCGCTGGCGCCCGGTGCTGGAAAGCGCCACCGATCATGACGGCCCGCTGTCGCCGGCCTGGCGGCTGTGGCTGGGGGCGGGCCGGCCATGAGCAGCACCGCCGAATCCGGCTATGACACGGCCGATCCCCTGCTGGGCGATGCCGCCCTGCCCGAGTCCGTCCTGGTGGAGCGGCGCCGCGAATTGCGCCCGACCGGCCCGCCCAACCTGGCCGTGCTGGTGGCCGGCGCCTGGTTCGCGCCCTGGACGGCCGGGCTGCTCATGCTGGCGCTGGCTCGGCTGCAGGGCGTGGCGCTGGCGCCCGACCTGGTGGGCGCGCTGCTCGCGGCCTCGCTGATCGCCGCAGCACCCTCGGCGCTGCTGGCGGCGCTGCGCGGCGCGGCGCTGGTGCCGCTTGGCGTCTCCGGCGTGCTGGCGCTGGCGCTGGGCGGCGTCGTGGCGCGCATCGGCTTCGAGCTGGACGCCGAGATGGCGGTGACCGCAGCCATGGCCACCTCCGGCCTCGCCGCGCTGTGGATCGGCGGCGGCGCGGCGGCGGCGCAGGGCATGCTGCACTGGCGCTTCGTGGTGCTGGCGCTGCCGGCGATGCTGCTCACGGTCTGGCTGCTGCCCGGGCCGCAGGGCGTGCTGCTGGGCGTGGCGCTGGGCGGCGCCGTGGCGGGGCTGGGCTTCGCCGTGCCGCTGGCCATCGCGCCGCCGCCGCTGCGCCGCATCACGCTGCCGATGCTGCTGGGCCTGATGCTGGTGGCCGCTGTGCTGGCCCCGGCCATCGTCGCCGCCGCCACCGGCGATGCGGCGGGGCCGCTGGCGCTGGCGCTGGCGCTGCTGCCGGCGCTGCCGGGGCTGGCCGTGTGCATGCTCGCGCGCGGGGTGGCGCCGTTCCGCCTCGGCATCGCGCTTCTGGCGCTGCAGGCGGTGGTGACCGGGCTGGCGCTGGTGGCGCCGGGCGCGCCGGTGGCGGCGGGGTGGATTCCGGCCGAGGCGCTGGAGACCTTCCGCTGGGCGCTGCTCGGCGCCGGCTTCCTGCCGGTGTTCTGCGCCCTTGTGGCGGGGGTGATGGCGGGGCCGGCATCGGGCCTGGCGCTGCTGCCGCTGGGCGCGCTGCTGGCGCTGTCCAGCGTGCTGCCCGGCGCGATCGGGCCGGTGGGGCTGCTGCTGGCCCCACTCGGCGCCATCGCCGCCGCCGTGCTGGCCGCCCTGGCCGCAACCGCCGCGCTGCGGCGCGAGGAGACGACCGATGCTGTTGGCGCTTGACCAGGGCACCACCTCCACCCGCGCCATCCTGCACGACGCGGATCTGACACCGCGCGCCACCGCGCAGCTGCCGCTGCAGCAGCACTACCCGCAGCCCGGCTGGGTGGAGCACGAGCCGGAGGAGATTTTTGCGAGTTCGCTGGCCGTGCTGCGGGAGGCGCTGGCGAAGGGCGGCGTGACGCCCGAAAGGCTCGCCGGCATCGGCATCACCAACCAGCGCGAAACCACGCTGCTGTGGGACCGCGCGACGGGCCGCGCGCTGCACCGCGCCATCGTGTGGCAGGACCGGCGCACGGCGGCGCATTGCGCGCGGCTGGTGGCCGAGGGCGCGGGGCCGCTGGTCACGGCGCGCAGCGGCCTGCTGCCGGACCCCTATTTCTCCGCCACCAAGCTGGCCTGGCTGCTGGACAATGTGCCGGGCGCGCGCGCCGCGGCCGAGCGCGGTGACCTCGCCTTCGGCACGGTGGATTGCTTCCTGCTGTGGCGCCTCACCGGCGGGCGCGTGCATGCCACCGATGCGACGAACGCCGCGCGCACCATGCTGTTCGACATCCGCCGCGGCGCGTGGGACGATGACCTGCTGCGCCTGTTCGGCATCCCGCGCGCGCTGCTGCCGGAGGTGCGCGACTGCGCCGCCGAATTCGGCACCACCGAGCCTGCGCTGCTCGGCGCCGCCGTGCCCATCCGCGGCATCGCCGGCGACCAGCACGCGGCGATGCTCGGCCAGGCCTGCTTCGCGCCGGGCATGGTGAAATCCACCTACGGCACCGGCTGCTTCCTGCTGCTGAACACCGGCGATGTGGCGGTGGAGTCGAAGAACCGCCTGCTGACCACCATCGCCTGGCAGCTGGGCGGGCGCCGCAGCTACGCGCTGGAAGGGGCCATCTTCATCGCCGGCGCGGCCGTGCAGTGGCTGCGCGACGGGCTGCACCTGTTCGCCGACAGCGCCGAGAGTGGCCGCCTCGCGGCGCAGGCCGACCCGAATGAGCGCGTGTATTTCGTGCCGGCCTTCGTGGGCCTCGGCGCGCCGCATTGGGATGCCGAGGCGCGCGGCGCCATCCTCGGCCTCACGCGCGGCACCGGCCCGGCCGAGATCACGCGTGCCGCGCTGGACGCCGTGGCCTTCCAGACGCGCGACCTGGTGGAGGCGATGCGCGCCGATTGGGGTGCTTCCGGCGACACGGTGCTGCGCGTCGATGGCGGCATGACCGCCTCGGACTGGACGATGCAGGCGCTGGCCGATGTGCTCGGCGCGCCGGTGGACCGCCCCGTGGTGCAGGAGACCACGGCGCTGGGTGCCGCCTATCTCGCCGGGCTGCAGGCCGGGCTGCTGCAGGCACCCGGCGAGGGCGCGACGCATTGGAAGCTCGACCGGCGCTTCCTGCCGCAGATGCCGAAGGCCGAGGCCGATGCGCGGCACGCCGGCTGGCAGGACGCCGTGCGGCGTGTCTTAACGCGATGATCTACGACTCGCTCGGCGTCCCCACCATCATCAACGCCGCGGGTACGAACACCCGCCTTTCGGGCGGCATGATGCACCCCGCGGTGCGCGCCGCCATGGAGGAGGCCGCCGGCGCCTGCGTCGAGATGCCGGACCTCCAGGCCGCGGCATCCCGCGCCATCGCCGCCGCCACGGGCGCCGAGGCCGGCATCGTCACCTCCGGCGCAGGTGCTGCGCTGCTGCTGGGCGCGGCCGCCTGCATGGTGGGGCTCGACGTCGCGGCGATGGACCGCCTGCCGGAGGCCGCGCCGCGCGACGAATTCATCGTCCTGCGCAGCCAGCGCAACATGTACGACCGCGCGCTGCGCGTCGCCGGCGCGAGGCTGGTCGAGGTCGGCATCCCCGATCGCTTCAGCGGCGCGGGCGTGCGCGATGCGGAGGCCGCCGAGATCGCCGCCGCCATCACGCCGCACACCGCTGGCGTGCTGTGGGTGGCGCAGCCCTGGAGCGAGCCGCCGCTGGCCGAGGTGGTGGCGGCGGCGCATGCGCAAGACGTGCCGGTGCTGGTGGACGCCGCCGCCCAGCTGCCGCCGCAAACCAATCTTTCCGCGATTCTCGACGCCGGGGCGGACCTCGTGTGCTTCTCCGGCGGCAAGGCCATCGGCGGGCCGCAGGCCTCGGGAATCCTCGCCGGGCGGCGCAACCTGGTGGCCTCGGCGCTGTTGCAGATGCTCGACCTCGACCTGCCGGCGGCGCAGTTCCGCCTGCCGCCCGAATTCGCCGGCAACGCCGCGCTGCCCCGCCTGCCCCATCACGGCATCGGCCGCGCCTGCAAGGCGGGGAAGGAGGAGATCGTCGGCCTCATCGTGGCGCTGCGGCGCTTCGTGGCGGAGGGCGATGGCCCGCGCGCGGCGCGGCTGCGCGCCATGCTCGAGGTGGTGCGCGCCGCGATCGGCGACGCGCCGGCCGAGATCACCGAGGGACCGCTGCCGCTGCTGCTGCTGCGCGTGGCCGATGCGCGTGCGGCGGAGGCGAAGCTGCGCGCGCGGCGCATCCATGTGAATGCGTCGCGGCTGCGCGAAGGCCTGCTGGTGGTGAACCCGCTGGCCCTGGCCGAGCGCGACCTCGCGCCGCTCGGCCAGGCGCTGCGCGGTGCGCTTCAGCCGTAACCCACGCCCTGCACATTCACATATAGCGCATAGAGCGACTTGCCGGCCGGCATGAACAGCCGGTTGCGGTGCCGCCCGCCGAAGCACAGATTGGCGCAGCGCTCCGGCAGGTGGATGTGGCCGATCGCGGCCCCCGCGCGGTTGAACACGCGCACGCCGTCGAAGGCCTCGGTCATGCCCCAGCCGCACCAGAGGTTGCCGTCCACATCCACGCGGAAGCCATCCGGCGTCTCGCCCGGTACGCAATCGTAGAAGACACGGCTGTTGCGCAGCGTGGCGCCGGCCACGTCGAAGGCGCGGATGCGCTTCGGGTTGCTCTCATCCTCCACCACATAGAGGATGCTTTCATCCGGGCTGAAGGCGAGGCCGTTGGGGAAGTTCACGTCATCCGCCACCACCGTCACCTGCCCGCTCTGGCCATCGATGCGGTACACATTCGTCGGCAACTCACGCTCGGCGCGCTCGCCGGCGGTGAAGGCGAGGATGCCGTAGGGCGGATCGGTGAACCAGATGCTGCCGTCGCTCTTCACCACCACGTCGTTGGGCGAGTTGAAGCGCTTGCCGTCGAAGCGGTCGGCCAGCACGGTGATGCGCCCATCCCGCTCGGTGCGCGTCACGCGCCGCGTCAGGTGTTCGCAGGTGACGAGGCGGCCCTCGCGGTCGCGCGTGTTGCCATTGGCGTTGTTGGAGGGCGCGCGGAAGATCGAGACCTCGCCCGTCACCTCGTCCCAGCGATAGATGCGGCTGTCATGCGGGTCCGACCACAGCAGGGTGCGATGGTCGCCGAACCAGGCCGGCCCCTCGGCCCAGCGCCAGCCGGTGCCCAGCCGCATGATCGCCGCCAGCGCCACGCGATAGCGCGCGAAGCTGGGATCGATGATGCGGATGGCGGGGTCCGGGTAGCGTTCGCTCATGCGCCACTGCGCCTCAGCAGCGCGTGGCAGGGCGGCGGTGGCCAGCAACGACAGGCCCGCGCCGAGCGCGGCGCGGCGGGACTGCGACATGGTGCTTCCTCCAGCTTGCTTCTCGCGGGCGTCACGCGCCCGGATGCAGCCTTGCACGCGCCGCCGGCGCGGGGGAACCGGAAAGCAATATTCTATCCGCCCGGCGCGCCCTGCGTGTTCACATACAGCGCGTACAGCGAATGCGCCGCCGCCATGAACAGCCGGTTGCGGTGCCGCCCGCCGAAGCAGACATTGGCGCAGCGCTCCGGCAGCGCGATGTGGCCAATCGGCGCGCCCGCCTTGTTGAACACGCGCACGCCATCATGCGGCGCGTCCATGCCCCAGCCGCACCAGAGATTGCCCTCGACATCCACGCGGAAGCCATCGGGCGTCTCGCCCGGCTCGCAGCCGATGAAGACGCGGCGGTTGCGCAGCGTGCTGCCCGCCACGTCATAGGCGAGGATGTTGCGCGGCTCGCTGCGGCTTTCCACGATGTAGAGGATGCTCTCATCCGGGCTGAAGGCGAGGCCGTTCGGGTGGTCGATGTCGTCGGCCACCTTGCTGATCGCGCCGGTCTGGCCATCCACCCGGTAGACGTTGGTGTGCGGCTGCTGCGGCGCGGTCTTCTCGCCCTCGTAGAAGGAGAGGATGCCGAAGGGCGGATCGGTGAACCAGATGCTGCCGTCGGATTTCACGACCACGTCGTTCGGGCTGTTGAGCGGCCGGCCCTCGAAGCTGTCGGCGATGACGGTGATGGCGCCGTCGTATTCGTGCCGCACCACGCGCCGCCCGCCATGCTCGCAGGCGATGATGCGGCCCTGCCGGTCGCGCGTGTGGCCGTTGGCGTTGCCCGAGGGCTTGCGGAAATGCGTCACCGCGCCGGTTTCCTCGTCCCAGCGCAGCACGCGGTTGTTCGGGATGTCGGACCACAGCAGGCAGCGCTGGTCGCCCAGCCAGACCGGCCCCTCGCCCCAGCGGCTGCCCGTCCATAGCCGCTCCACCGAGCTCAGCGGCAGGCGCAGCCGGTTGAACGAAGGATCGAGCGGCCGGATCGCGGGGTCCGGGTAGCGCAGGCTTTCCTGCCAGGTCATCGTCGTCTCTCCCTTGGCCTGCGCCCCTTGGCGAAGCGCGGCGGCCCGCCCATGCTGCCGCGAAGCGCGCAGGAGGGGAACATGCCGGCCTGGCCGAGCCGCATCGCGGATGAGGCGGAACTCGAGGAGGTGATGTCGCGGCCCGACCCCGCGCTGGTGGCCGACCTCGCGGCCGCGCCGGGCGACATCCTGGTGCTGGGTGCTGCGGGCAAGATGGGACCCACGCTGTGCCGCCTGGCCAAGCGCGCGGACCCCGCGCGGCGCGTCATCGCCGTGGCGCGGTGGAACGAGCCGGGGCTGCGCGCGCGCATGGAGGGCTGGGGCATCGAATGCCTGGCCGCCGAGCTGCTGGACGATGCCGCGCTGGCCGCGCTGCCGGAGGCGCCGAATGTGGTGTTCATGGCGGCGCGCAAATTCGGCAGCACGGGCAATGAGGCCCTGACCTGGGCGATGAACGTGCTGCTGCCCGCGCGCGTCGCCGCGCGCTTCCCGCAGTCGCGCATCGTGTTCTTCTCCACCGGCAACGTGCTGCCGATGTGGCCCGTGAACGGCCCCGCGCCGGACGAGGATGCCACGCCCTCGCCGATCGGCGACTACGCCGCCAGCTGCCTGGGCCGCGAGCGCGCCTTCCAGCACGCCGCGGCCACGCGTGGCACGCCCTGCTTCGGCATCCGCCTGAACTACGCGATCGACCTGCGCTATGGCGTGATCCATGACGTGGCGACGAAGGTGCTGGCCGGCACGCCGGTGCCCCTCGCCATGGGCCACGCCAACGTGATCTGGCAGGGCGATGCCAATGCCTGGGCGCTGCGCGCGCTCTCCCGCGCCGATTCCGCCTGCCCGATCCTGAACGTGACGGGGCCGGAGAGCGTCTCCATCCGCTGGCTGGCGCAGCAACTGGCGACGCGGCTGGACCGCGTGGCCGAATGCAGCGGCGAGGAGGCGCCCACCGCGCTGCTCTCCAACGCCGCGCTCGCCTTCGCCACCTTCGGCTATCCCACCGTACCGCTGCTGACGATGATCGACTGGGTGGCGGATTGGGTGGGCAGCGGCGGCCGCGCGCTGGGCAAGGCGACGAAGTTCGAGGTGCGCGATGGCCGCTTCTAGCGGGCGCGTCGTCGCACCCCTCTCGCCGCGCGCCAGCGCCACGCGCCAGCGCATCCTGGATGCCGCGCTGGCGGAATTCGCCGAGAAGGGCCTCGCGGGCTCGCGCGTCGATGAGATCGCGGCCCGCGCCGGCGCCAACAAGCGCATGCTCTACGCGCATTTCGGCAGCAAGGAGGAGCTGTGGCTGGTGGTGCTGGAAGGCGCCTATGCCGCCAAGCGCGGTGAGGAGCGCGGCGTCTCGGTGGACAGCCTGCCGCCGGCCGAGGCGATGGCGCGGCTGGTGGCCTTCAACCTGCGCTACACCAGCCGCCACCCCGAATTCGTGGCACTGTTGAACCAGGAGAACCTGCACCGCGCCGCCTATCTGCGCCGGTCGGAGGACGTGCCGGCGCTGTATTCGCCGCTGCTCGAAGCCATTTCCACGGTGCTGCGCCGCGGTGCTGCCGACCGCACCTTCCGCGACGCGGTGGACCCGCTGCAGCTCTACATCTCGATCGTGGCGCTGGGGCATTTCTACGTCGCGAACCGGCACACCCTGTCCACCATCTTCGGCACCGCGCTCGACACGGAGGCGGCGATCGCGGCGCGGGAGGCGCATGTGGTGGAGGTGGTGCTGGGCTATCTGCGGCCTTGACCGCCGGCAGTTCTTCCGTCAAGTAACCACCCGGTTACCTGGGGGAGAGGCGGGTGGTCCTGCATTGGCGCGACTGGCCCGGCGGCATGCTGGAAAGGCTGCGCGCGGGCTGCGTCATCCCGGCCCATCCGCTGGCGCTGACGGCCGGCCGCACGCTGGATGCGCGGCGGCAGCGCGCGCTGTCGCGCTACTACCTGGCGGCGGGCGCGGGCGGCCTCGCCGTGGGCGTGCACACCACGCAATTCGCCATCCGCGATGTCGGCCTGTTCGAACCCGTGCTGCGGCTTGCCGCCGAGGCCGCGGCGGAGCACGCCACGCCGCCCATCCTCGTCGCCGGCGCCATCGGGCGCACTGCGCAGGCCGTGGCCGAGGCGCGCATCGCCCGCGGCCTCGGCTACCACGCCGTGCTGCTCAGCCTGGCCGCCTGGAAGGGTGCGGGCGAGGATGAACTCGTTGCGCATTGCGCAGCGGTGGCGGCCGAGATGCCGGTGTTCGGCTTCTACCTGCAGCCCGCGGTCGGCGGCATCGCGCTGCCCGCCAGTTTCTGGGCGCGTTTCTGCGCCATCGACAACGTCGTCGCCATCAAGATCGCGCCCTTCAACCGCTACGCCACGCTCGACGTGCTGCGCGGCGTGCTGCAGGCCGGCGCGGCGGAGCGCGTGGCGCTCTACACCGGCAATGACGACCACATCGTGGCCGATCTGCTGACCCCCTTCGCCATCGGCGAGGGCGCGACGCTGCGCATCCGCGGCGGGCTGCTGGGGCATTGGAGCGTGTGGACGCGCGCCGCGGTGGCGCTGCATGCGCGGCTGCGCGACGCCGCGGCCACGCCCGAGCTGCTCGCCCTCGATGCGCAGGTGACCGAGATGAACGCCGCGCTGTTCGACGTGGCGCATGGTTTCGCCGGCTGCATCGCCGGCTGTCACGAGGTGCTGCGCCGGCAGGGCCTGCTGGAAGGCACCTGGTGCCTCGACCCGCAGGAATCGCTCTCGCCCGGTCAGGCCGAATTGCTCACCGCCGTGGCGCGCCGCTGCCCGCACCTCACCGACGACGCCTTCGTCGCCGACAACCTCCACACCTGGCTTTCTTAGGGACAGATCCATGGCGGAACGCCGCATCGGCCTCATCATGAACGGCGTCACCGGACGCATGGGCATGAACCAGCACCTCATCCGCTCCATCGCCGCGATCCGCCGCGATGGTGGCGTGATGCTGAAGAATGGCGACCGCGTGATGCCCGACCCGATCCTGGTCGGCCGCAACCGCGAGAAGCTGGAGGCGCTGGCGCGCGAGAACGGCATTGCCCGCGTCTCCACCGACCTCGATGCCTGCCTGGCGGACCCGAACGACACGCTGTTTTTCGATGCGGCCACCACGCTGCTGCGCGCGGGCCTGCTGACCAAGGCGATCGAAGCCGGCAAGGACATCTATTGCGAGAAGCCCACCTCCGACAACCTCGCCGATGCCATGGCCGTGGCGCGGCTGGCGAAGGCCAAGGGCATCAAGGCCGGCGTGGTGCAGGACAAGCTGTTCCTGCCCGGGCTGCGCAAGCTGAAGATGGTGATCGACAGCGGCGCGCTGGGGCGCATCTGCTCGGTGAAGGGCGAGTTCGGCTACTGGGTGTTCGAGGGCGACCTGCAGCCGACGCAGCGACCCTCCTGGAACTACAAGAAGGCCGAGGGCGGGGGCATGATCCTCGATATGCTCTGCCACTGGCGCTACGTGCTGGATAACCTGTTCGGCGCGGTGCAGTCCGTCTCCTGCCTCGGCGCGACGCACATCCCCACGCGCTGGGATGAGCAGGGCAAGCCCTACACCGCCGACACCGATGACGCGGCCTATGCCACCTTCATGCTGGAAGGCGGCATCGTGGCGCACATCAATTCCAGCTGGGTCACGCGCGTGCGGCGCGACGATCTCGTGACCTTCCAGGTGGACGGCACGCATGGCAGCGCCATCGCCGGGCTGCAGAAATGCTGGACGCAGAGCCGCGTGAACACGCCCAAGCCGGTGTGGAACCCCGACATCCCGCAGCCCATCGATTTCTTCGCGGGCTGGCAGGAGGTGCCGGACACGCAGGCCTACCCCAACGGCTTCCGCGCGCAGTGGGAGCTGTTCTTCAAGTATCTGGCGGGCGAGATCGCGACCTATCCCTGGGATCTGCTGGCGGGGGCGAAGGGCGTGCAGCTGGCCGAGGCCGGGCTGCAATCCTGGGCCGAGCGCCGGTGGATCGACCTGCCGACGCTGGAGGTGTGAGCATGCCGAGGATCAAGCTGCCGGAAGGCGAATACACCCTCGGCGCGCCGCGCGATTTCCCGCGCGCCACGCCGCCCTTCCCGCGCGTCGCCCTCGCCGCCGCACATGTGGTGGCCGACACGCTGGCCGAGCAGGACCCCTGGCTGGATGCAAAGATCGACTGGGACCGCACCATCGCCTTTCGCAAGCACCTCTGGTCGCTCGGCCTCGGCGTGGCCGAGGCGATGGACACGGCGCAGCGCGGCATGGGCCTCGATTGGGTGGCGGCGCAGGAACTCATCCGCCGCTCGCTCGACGCGATGCAGGATGTGCCCGGCGCGGTGATGGCGAGCGGCGCGGGCACGGATCACCTCACCCCCGGCCCCGATGTGACCGTGGACGACGTGATCCGCGCCTATGAGGAGCAATGCGCCGCCGTCGAGGCGATGGGCGGGCGCATCATCCTGATGGCCTCGCGCGCGCTGGCCAAGGCGGCGCGCTCGCCAGCCGATTACGAGCGCGTCTATGCGCGCATCCTGAGCCAGGTGAAGCAGCCGGTGATCATCCACTGGCTGGGCGAGATGTTCGACCCAGCGCTGGAAGGCTATTGGGGCAACCATGACCACATGCAGGCGATGGAGACCGCGCTGGCGGTGATCCACGCGCATGCCCACAAGGTGGATGGCGTGAAGATCTCCCTGCTGGACGACCAGAAGGAGATCGCCATGCGCCGGCGCCTGCCGAAAGGCGTGCGCATGTACACCGGCGACGATTTCAACTACGCCGAACTCATCGCCGGCGACGAGCATGGCTATTCCGACGCGCTGCTGGGCATCTTCGATCCCATCGCGCCGGCGGTGGGCGGCGCGCTGGCCAGCCTCTCGCGCCACGACCTCGCGACCTTCCACGACATTCTCGCCCCCACGGTGCCGCTCTCGCGCCACATCTTCAAGGCGCCGACGCGCTTCTACAAGACGGGCGTGGTGTTCATGGCCTGGCTGAACGGCCACCAGGACCATTTCGTGATGGTCGGCGGGCAGCAGAGCACGCGCTCCATCCGCCACTTCTCTGAGTTGTTCCGGCTTGCCGATAAGGCCGGCCTGCTGCGCGACCCCGACATGGCGGTGAGCCGCATGCGGAACCTACTGGCGCTGCACGGTGCCGCCTGATGGAGCTTTCGCTCAACACCGTCACGGTGCGCGACAAGTGGAATCTCGCGCAATGCATCGAGGGCTGCGTGCGCCACGGCATCCCCGGCATCTCGCCCTGGCGCGACGTGCTGCAGGCGATGGGCGTTGCCGAAGCGGCGCGGCACATCCGTGACGCCGGCCTCACCGTCACGGGGCTGTGCCGCGGCGGCATGTTCCCTGCCGCCGACGCCGCCGGCCGCGCCGCCGCCATCGAGGACAACCGCCGCGCCATCGCGGAAGCCCACGCCATCGGCGCCGCCTGCCTCGTGATGGTGTGCGGCGGCCTGCCGCCCGGTTCGAAGGATCTGCCCGGCGCGCGCGCCATGGTGCGCGACGGGCTGCACGCCATCATGGCCGAGGCGCGCGCCGCCGGCGTCACCATCGCGCTGGAACCGCTGCACCCGATGACCTGCGCCGATCGCAGCGTGCTGGCCACGCTGGCCCAGGCGCTGGACCTCTGCGACGAACTCGGCGCGGGCAGCGGCGTGGCGCTCGATGTCTATCACGTCTGGTGGGACCCCGACCTGGCGCGCCAGGTGGCCCGCGCGGGAAGCCGCATCGCCGCCTTCCATGTCTGCGACTGGAAGGTGCCCACCACCGACACGGTGTTCGACCGCGGCCTGCCCGGCGAGGGCGTGATCGACATCCCCGCCATCCGCGCCATGATCGAGGCCACCGGCTATGCCGGCCTCGCCGAGGTGGAGATCCTCTCCCGCCGCTGGTGGGCCGAGGACCCCGACGCGGTGCTGCGCGAGATCACCGCGCGCCACCAGACTGCCGTCTGACAACGAAAACCGGGAGGACACGAACAATGACAGGGACCACAAGGCGCAGCCTGCTGGCCGCGACACTCGCCACGCCGTTCCTCGCCGCCGGCGCCGCCGCGCAGGGCTGGGCGCCCTCGCGCCCCATCCGCTTCGTCGTGCCCTTCCCGCCGGGTGGCGCCACGGATGTGGTGGCGCGCGTGCTGGGCGAGGGTATGCAGGCCCGCCTCGGCCAGCCGGTGACGGTGGAGAACCGCACCGGCGCCGGCGGCAATGTGGGCGTGGAGAATGTCGTGCGCAGCGCGCCGGATGGCTATTCCATCCTGATGGGCACCACCGGCACGCTCACCATCAACCCGCATCTCTATACCAACATGGGCTTCAACCCGGCCACCGATCTGGCGCCCGTCTCCATGGCCTTCGCCACCGACCATGTGCTGATCGTGAACCCGTCCGTGCCGGCGCAGAATGCGCAGGAGTTCCTCGCATTGGTCCGCGCGCGGCCGGGCACGCTCTCCTACGGCTCGGGCGGCAACGGCACGTCGACGCATCTGGTGCCGGAACTGTTCAAGCTGGTGGCGCGCGTCGATATCCAGCACGTGCCCTATCGCGGCAGCGCGCCGGCGCTGAACGACACGGTGGCGGGCAATGTGCAGGTGATGCTGGACCAGCTGCCCTCCGCACTCGGCATGATCCAGGCCGGGCGCGTGCGCGCGCTGGCCGTCACCGGCCCGCGCCGGTCGCGCCTGTTGCCGGATGTGCCGACGCTGGCCGAGATCGGCCTGGCCGAGGCGCAGGCCACCTCCTGGGGCGCGGTGATGGCGCCGGCCAACACGCCCGCGCCCATCGTCGATCGCCTCAACGCGGTGATCCGCGAGGTGATGGCCGATGCCACCGTGCAGCAGCGCCTGGCCGCCGCGGGCGCCGACGCCGTGGTCTCCACCCCCGCCGAGCTGGCGGCGATCATGCGGCGCGAGACCGAGATCTGGGGCCGCGTGGTGCGCGAGGCCCGGATCACGGTGAACTGAAGGCCGCGCCGCGCGTGCCGCTCGCCCTGCATCGCGGCGCGCCGGCCTGGCCGTGGCTGCTTGTGCTGGCCGGCATCGTCGTGGCGACGGCCGCAACGCTGCTGGCGATGGGCCGCGTGCCGATCTGCACCTGCGGCACCATCCGGCTGTGGCATGGCACGGTGATGAGCGCGGAGAATTCGCAGCACATCACGGATTGGTACACGCCCTCGCACATCATCCACGGCATGCTGTTCTACGGCGCCGCGCACCTGCTGCTTCCGCGCATCGGCCTGTGGCCGCGCCTTGCCGTTGCGACGCTGGTGGAGGCGGCGTGGGAGATCGCGGAGAACAGCACCGCGGTGATCCAGCGCTATCGCGAGGCCACCATCGCGCTGGATTACTTCGGTGACAGCGTGCTGAATTCGGTCAGCGACATCGGCGCCATGTGGCTGGGCTTCTGGCTGGCCTCGCGCCTGCCGGTGCCCGTTACGGTGGCGATCGCGCTCGCCTTCGAGATCGGCGTGGGCTGGATGATCCGCGACAACCTGACGTTGAACGTGCTGATGCTGCTGTGGCCGCTGGAGGGCGTGCGCGCCTGGCAGGCCGGCGCTTGACGCGCCGCGCGGCTTGGCTACCACGGGGCCATGCCGCGCGCCCCCCAGAACCTCGACATGGATCTGCTGCGTGCCTTCGCCGCGGTGGCGGAGGCCGGTAGCGTCACCGCAGCGGGCGAGAGGCTGGGCCGCACGCAATCCACGGTCAGCCTGCAGCTGAAGCGGCTGGAGGATGTGCTGGGCCGCCGCCTGCTGCATCGCGGCCCGCGCGGCGTGCGCCCCACGGATGAGGGCGAGGCCGTGCTGGCGCAGGCGCGGCGCATCCTGGCGCTGAACGATGCGCTGCTGGCGCATGTGGCGGAGCCGCCGCTGGAGGGCACGGTCCGCCTCGGCGCGCCGGAGGATTTCGCCACGGCGCACCTGCCCGGCGTGCTGCAGCGCTTCGCCGCCGCGCATCCGCGCGTGGCGCTGGAGGTGACCTGCGACCTCACGCTCAACCTGCTGGAAGGCTTCGCGCGCGATGCCTTCGACATCGTGCTGGTGAAGCAGGAGCCCTCCGGCCCCGCCGGCCAGCCCGGCACGCGCGTGTGGCGCGAGGCGCTGGTCTGGGGCGCGGCGCATGCCGGCGTGGCGGAGCATGCCGGCCCGCTGCCGCTGGTGGTCTCGCCCGATCCCTGCGTGTATCGCCGCCGCGCCATGGCGGCGCTGGAACGCGCCGGGCGGCCCTGGCGCGTGGCCTATACCAGCACCAGCCTGGCCGGCGCGCAGGCGGCGGTGCGCGCGGGGCTGGGCATCGGCGTGCTGCCGCGCGGCAGCGCGCCGTCAGACCTCGTGCTGCTCGGCGCCGAAGCGGGGCTGCCACCGCTCGAGGATGCCGAGATCGCGCTCTGCGCCGCGCCCAACCTCTCGGTCCCGGCGCGGCGCCTCGCGGAGCACATTACGCGCAGCCTGGAGGCCGCGCATGATTGAATTTTACGGCCACGCCGCCTGCGGCATCGGCGCCATGGCCGTGGTGTCGGGCTCCTCCGTCGCGCCGAGGCCGGGCGTGTCCAGGCTGTCGAGCTCCAGCACCCCCTCGCGGATCGCCAGCCGCGGGCCCTGCGGCGTGTCGGCGTACAGCGTCGGGTGGGCTTCGAGGAAGCGATAGGCCTCGGCCTTCGGGCGGCCGGCGAAGCCATCGACGAAATGGTGGCCGTTGCGCTCCACATGCGGCAGCCCCATAAGCGAGACCAGCGCCAGATCCTGCTGCACGCACACGCCCGCCAGCGTCGTGAGGTCCTCGGCCGACATGAAGTAGCGGCTGCTGCCCTCCGCCGCGTTCCAGGCGCGGCAGCGCGCCAGGTTGATGAAGGAGCGCCACACGCCCTTGCACGCCTTGCTCGACACGCCCGCATAGCCCAGCGCGCGGCCGGTGACGAAGGCATCCAGCGGGCCGTCGCTTTCGTCGATGATCACCGGGCGCTCCGCCGCCAGCGCGGCCATGCCGGTCTCCAGCGCGCGGGCACGCTTCACCGGCTGCTCGATGTAGAGGATGCTGGCGCACATCTTCGCCAGGCGCGGCTCGGCCTGCATGGCACGCCACAGCGCCAGCGCGCCCTCGGCATCCTCGTACTGCTCGTTGCCGTCGAGGCTGGCGTGGTAGCCGCCATGGAGCCGGTCCAGCACGCCGGCGATGCGCGACAGGCGCTCGATATCCGCCGCGACATTGCCGCCCACCTTCAGCTTCCAGTAGCGGTGGCGGTAGCGGCCGGCCACCTCCTCCAGCGTCTCGGGCAGTCCGTCATTGACGCGGCTGTCCTGGTCGGACGCGGTGATCGGATCCACCAGCCCCACCGTGTGCCGCGCATGGATGCGCGCCAGTGGCGTGAGGCCGCCCAGCATCGCCGCGAAGTCGAACCCCGCCAGGTCGGGCACGATGGCGTGCGGCGCCATGCCGCCGATATTGCCGCGCATGCCGGCGGCGAAGGAGGTGCGCTGCGCCTTCAGCAGCGCGTCCAGCATCGCGCGGTCGAGCAGCGCGCGGCCATAGCTGGCCACCAGCGGGTTCAGCGCCTCGCGCCCGCAGGCGGCGACATGCGCGGCATAGCCGTTGGCGAAGTGGCCGAAGGCGGTGTCGGCGCCGGCGGCGCTGCTCGCCGCGATGGCGATCTCCAGCGTGCGGCGCAGCTGCTGCTCGTTCTGCGCATCCGACAGCTTCGGGTCCTTGTCGAACCACTTCGCCGCCAGCGTCTCGGCGGCGATGCCCCAGGCCTCGCGCCCATCGTCCAGGCGGATGCGCGCGCGCAGCACCGCCTGTCGGCCTTGCGTCACGGTGATGACGCCGAAGCGGAAGGGCAGGCGCAGCGTGAAGGGCCATTCGAAACGCTCGGTCTCGACCAGCGTGAAGCGGGGGGCGTCCGTCATGCCTCGAGCAGTCCTCGCAGATAGCCGATGGCCCGCGCCGCGCTGGCCGGGCCGTTGGGATGATAGTCGAAGGGTTCCACGGCGCAGAAACCGCCATAGCCGGTCTCGCGCAGCGCGGCGAGGACGGGGCCGAAGCGGTCCTCGCCCTGGCCGGGGCCGCGGCGGTTGCGGTCGTTCAGGTGCACATGCGCGATCCAGCCGCCCGGCACGTGGCGGTGCAGCAGCGCCGCCGCGCCCTCGGCCTCGCCATTCCCGGCGGCGCTGACATCAAGCATCGTCTTGAGGCCCGGCGAGGCGATGCGCGCGACGATGCCGATGGCCTCCGCCACCGTGCGCGCCCAGTTGGTCTGCCCGGCATCCAGCGGTTCCAGGCAATAGGTCAGGCCGTGCTGTGCGGCCCAGGCGCCGGCCTGTGCCATCGCCTCCTCGGCGCGATCCGCATCGCCCTCGGCCGCCACATGCCGCTGCTTCGGCGAGCCATGCACCAGCAGCGTCGCGCCGAGATCGGCGGCGAGGCCGATCAGGCGCTGCATCACGTCCAGCGTGCGCGCGCGCATCGCGGCATCCTCGGTGGTGATGGAAAGCCCCGCGGGGGCCACCAGCAGCCAGTGCAGCGAGGTGATGGGCGCACCAGCCTCGGCGGCGATGCGGCGCAGCTCGGCGCGGCGCGCGGCGGGCAGCAGCTGCGGCGCCTCGGCATCCAGCGTGAAGGGTGCGACCTCCAGCCCGTCATAGCCCAGCGCGGCGGCAAGCCGCGCCTGCTCGGCGAAGGGCAGCCCCGCGACGACTTCGTTGCACAGCGAAATGCGCATCACGCGTCGATCTCCAGCACCCGCCCCTCATGCGCGGAACGCGCCGCGCCGTCCAGCCTCGCGCTTGACCGCCCGGCACGCCGCCGCGACGCTTCCTCCATGCCCGAATTCCGCGCCGCTACCCTGGCCGACCTGCCGCGCGCCGCCGCACTCTCGGCCCGCATCGGCTGGAACCAGACGCCGGCGGATTGGCGCGTATTCCTGGAACACGGCGCGGTGCGCGTGCTGGACGATGGCGATGCCGAATGCCTCGCCGCCTCCGCCGCGGTGCTGCCGCATGGCGCGGGCCTCGCCTGGATCTCGATGGTGCTGGTGCGGCCGGACCGGCGGCGCGAGGGGCTGGCGACCGCCCTGATGCGCTGGGCCATCGCGCGATGCGCCGGCACGCGCTGCATCGCGCTCGATGCCACGCCGGCGGGGCGGGCGGTGTATGCGCGCCTGGGTTTCGCCGATGGCTTCGGCTTCACGCGCTGGCTGCTGCCCGAGGCGCCGCCGCCGCCGCAGGCCGCGCTGCGCCCGCTGCAGCCCGGCGATTGGCCGGCGCTGCTGGCGGCCGATGCGGCGGCGTTGGGCGGCCCGCGCGGGGCGCTGCTGCGCGGCTTCGCCGCCCGCGCGCCGCATGCCGCCTTCGCCACGGCGGCGGGCGATGGCTTCGTGCTGGCGCGCGATGGGCGCGGCGCGCCGCAGATCGGCCCCGTGCTGGCGCCCGATGCGCCGAGCGCCCTCGCGTTGATCGCCGCGGCGCGGCGCGCACTCGGCGGGCCGGCGCTGCTCGACGTGGCGGATGCCGCGCCCGGGCTCGGCGCCTGGCTGGCGCAGCACGGCGCGGTGGCGCAGCGGCCCTTCACGCGCATGACGCTGGGCCCACCGTCCGCATGGCAGGCCCGCGACATCTTCGTGCTCGCCGGGCCGGAGTTCGGTTGACGCCCGCCGCGCCCGCGCCGCACCATCGCGGTAACCGACGGGTTACCCACGACACCGCGGGAGGAGAGACACCCATGACGATCACGCGCAGAACCCTGCTGGCGGCTGGCGCAGGCGGCCTCGCGGCGCCAGGCCTCGTGCAGGCGCAGGCCGGCTGGCGGCCGGACCGGCCGGTGACGCTCATCGTGCCCTGGGCGGCGGGCGGCAGCACCGACCAGATGGCGCGCATCGTCTCCGCCGAGCTGGAAGCCGCGCTCGGCCAGCGCTTTGTGGTGGTGAACCAGCCCGGCGCCTCGGGCTCGATCGGCACGCGCAATGCGCTGGAGGCCCCGAAGGACGGCATGACCTGGGCCGCCGGCGCGGCGGTGGATCTCGGCTGCTACAAGGTGCTCGGCCTGCTGGACACGATGCTGGCGGATTGGAACCTGTTCTTCGCCGTGGCCAATGTGAACATCCTGGTGGCCAATCCGCAGGCCGGCTTCCGCGATTTCAACGCGGCCATGGAGGCGCTGCGCACGCGCGGCGCCTCCATCGCCGTGGCCACAGCGGGCGTCAGCTCGGCCGGGCACAACATGATGTCGGCCATCCGCGCGGCCACCGGCATCACCTATCGCCACGCCACCTATGATGGCGGCAACCCGGCGATGATCGCCACCGTCGGCGGCGAGACGCCGCTGGGGGCCGTGCTGCTGGTGGAGGCGGCGGAGATGATCCGCGCGCGCCGGCTGATTCCACTCGCCGTGCAGGCCGAGCAGCCGGTGACGCTGCAGGGCGTGGGCGCGCTGCCCTCGATCCGCCAGTTCCTGCCCAACGTGCCGGCGCCGATGAACTATTTCGGCATCTGGTGCCCGAAGGGCGTGCCGCAGAACGTGGTGGACACGGTGGGCCAGGTGTGGCGCGATCGCATCGCCTCCAGCCAGCGGCTGCAGGACTACGCCGCCGCGCGCGCCGCCGTCTTCGCGCCGCTGCACGGCCAAGCCGCCTTCGACGAGGCGTGGAAGATGGTGCGGCAGACCGCCTGGCTGTATTTCGATGGCGGCACCGCGCGCGTCAGCCCCGATACGCTGGGCATCCAGCGCCTGTGAGTGAGGCGGCGCCCGGCGAGGCGGCCGAATCGCCCTTCGCCGGTGACCGCGCGCCGCTGCCGCCGCGGGCCGATCTGTTCACCGCGGCGGTGCTGCTGGCCTTCGGCCTCGGCGTGCTGGGCCTCGCGCTGAATATGCCGAGCTTCGCCGAGCAGTCGCACACCGGCCTCACCGCGCCGGGCATCGTGCCGGGCTTCTACGGCATCGTCATCGCGCTGCTCTCGGTGCTGCTGGGGCTACGCGCCATCCGCCGCGGCGCGCTGCACGCGCCCGCGCAGCACGCGCCGGCGCTCACGCGGCGCGACGCGCGGCAACTCGGCACCGCGACGGCGCTCGGCGTGCTCTATGCCGGCGGGCTGGTGGGCACGCTGCCCTTCTGGCTGGCCAGCGCGCTGTTCGTCTTCGCCTTCACCGCCGCCTTCGAATGGGAACGCGGGCCGGTGGGCCGGCCGCGCCGGCTGGTCGAGGCTGCGCTGCTCGGCCTGTGCACCGGCGTTGCGGTGATGCTGGTGTTCGAGCGCGTGTTCCTGGTGCGCCTGCCGTGACCGATCCCTTCACCATGCTGGCCGGCGGCTTCGCGCATGTGCTGCAGGGCGGCGCCATCTTCCACGCGCTGTGGGCGGTGCTGATCGGCATCGTCATCGGCGCGCTGCCCGGGCTGACGGCGACCATGGGCGTGGCGCTGCTGACGACGCTGACCTTCACCATGGGCCCGCAGGTGGCGATGCTGGTGCTGGTCTGCGTCTATGTCGGCGCGATCTATGGCGGCTCGCGCTCGGCCATCCTGCTCAACATCCCCGGCACGCCGGCGAGTGCGGCCAGCACGCTGGACGGATTTCCGCTGGCGCGGCGCGGCCTTGCGGGCCGTGCCATGGGCATCTCCACGCTCGGCTCCTGGCTGGGCACGCTGTTCGGCACGCTGATCCTGGCGATGTTCGCGCCGAGCTTCGGCGAATTCGCGCTACAATTCGGCAGCTACGAGATGTTCTGGGTGGCGATGTTCGGCATCGTCATCGCCGGCAGCCTGTCCGGCGGCGATGCGCTGAAGGGCTACATCGCAGGCTTCATCGGCCTGTTCATCGCCACCATCGGGCAGGAGACCAACCACGCCTATCCGCGCTTCGCCTTCGGCAATGCCGACCTCGCCGGCGGGCTTGGCCTGCTGCCGGTGCTGGTCGGCGTGTTCGGCGTGGCCGAGGTGTTGAACGCCATGCGCGGCCCGGCGGTGAAGGCGGTGTCCTCGAAGATCGACAGCGTCATCCCGCGCATCCGCGACGTGACGCAGTATTGGCGCACCATCCTGCGCTCCGGCGCCATCGGCACCTTCATCGGCGCCATGCCGGGGCTGGGCGAGGACATCGCGGCCTGGACCAGCTACGCCGCCGCCAAGCGAGCGAGTGCCGAGCGCGAGATGTTCGGCCGCGGCAGCGTGGAGGGCCTGATGGCCGCCGAGACGGGCGAGAGCGCTTGCGTGCCCGGCGCCATCATCCCGGTGCTGACGCTGGCCGTGCCGGGCAGCGCGCCGGCGGCGGTGCTGATGGCGGCGATGATGATCCACGGCCTCAACCCGGGCCCGATGCTGGCCATCACCGCGCCGGAATTCATCTACCAGATCGTCGCGATGCTGGTGATCGCCGACATGGTGAAGCTGGTCTACGGCCTGGTGCTGGTGAAGCCGCTGCTGTGGGTGCTGCTGATCCCGCGCGCGCGCCTGATGCCCATCGTCTTCGTGCTGTGCACCGTGGGCGCCTTCGCCATCACCTCGCGGCTGTTCGACATCTGGGTGATGCTGGGCGCGGGGCTGCTGGGCTTCGTGCTGCGCGAGTTGCGCTTCCCCATGGCGCCGCTGGTGCTGGGCCTGGTGCTGGGCGACCTGCTGGACAAGAACCTGCTGCGCGGCCTGGTGCTCTCGGGCGGCGATCCCACGCCCTTCTTCACCCGGCCGATCAGCGCCGCGCTGTGCGCGCTGACCGTGCTGGCCGCGCTATGGGCCGTGCCCGGCCTGATGGGCCGGATCGTCGGGCTTTTCAGGCGCCGTGCCGAGGGCCGGCCATAGCCGCACTTCCATCCTCGCCGCGGCCCCAGGCCAGCACCGAACGGCGGCGTGCGCGGATGAACTCCCAGTCCAGCGTCACGCCGAGGCCAGGGCCGCTGGGCACGGGGAAGCAGCCATCCGCGCCCACCGCCTCCAGCTCATCCGCATAGCCGCAGGCATAGACCGGCGGGATCGGGTTGCGCACGCCGGGGCCGACCAGGGAGAGTTCGTAGAAATTGCTGTTGCGGATGGCGGCCATCGCCTGGCGCTGCGCCGGGCCGGCCGCGTGCAATTCCACATCGAGGCCGAAGGCCTCGGCCAGATGCGCCGTCTTCATCACGCCGGTGATGCCGAGGTCGTATTCCGGATCGGCGCGCAGGAAATCCGTGGCCCCCTGCTGGATCCAGGCGATCTTGCCCTCCAGCGTGCGGACATGCTCGGTCATCAGCAGCGGCGTGCGCAGCAATTCGCGCAGCCGCCGATGCGCGGTCGGCGCCACGCCGGTGTCGGAGAAGGGGTCCTCGTACCAGGTGCAGCCGGCCTCGTCGCAGGCGCGGCCGACATGCAGGGCATCGGCGAAGGTGCGCAGCGTGCTGGCCGGGTCGATCATCAGCGCCATGTCGAGCCCGATGGCTGCGCGCACATGCAGCAGGTTCGCGGCCTCCTCGCGCGGATCGGCTTCGCACCAGCCATGGATCTTGAAGCCGCGATAGCCCAGGTCGCGGCAATGCAGCGCGAAATCCGCGAAGGCGGCCTGGCTGTGCAGCCCGCCGAAGCGGTCGGCATGCACGGTGCTGGCATAGGTCGGCAGCCGGGTGCGGAAGCCGCCGAGCAGCGTGGCGATGCTTTGGCCCGCGGCCTTGCCCGCCAGGTCCCACAGGCAGACATCGATGGCCGAGAGCCCGACCGCCGCGAGATGCCGCTGCGCGCGCCGCAGGTCGCCCCAGATCGCCTCCCGCGCAAAGGCATCGCGCCCGATCAGGCGCGGTGCCAGCGCCGCGACCTGGCCCAGCATGGCCGGGTTCTTCGCACTGTGCGCCGGCACGTATTCGCCCCGCGCGCCGCCCTCGGCGATGATGACCAGGCAGAAGGAACCAACGGTTTCGCGCCCGCCGGGACGGCAGACCAGCGCACCATGCCCGTCGCGGCCGAAGCCCTCGACCTCATAGGTGAAGTCGTGCAGTTCCACGCGCTCGATGCGTGGGCCGCCGGTGGGGTCAGTGCTCATTCCAATGCCCCGGTTACATGATCTGCGGACAGCGACGCCGGCCGAGGCGCCGAACGGCGCCCGGCGCCTGAGGGCGCACGAAGACTCCAGCGGTCATTCTTCTTGACCGTTGGTGCTCATTCCACGCGGATGCCGGCGGCGCGGATCACCTCGCCCCAGCGGGTGAATTCGGCGCGCTGGAAGGCGCCGAACTCCGCCGACGTATTGCCCACCGGATCGGCGCCCAGTTCGCGGATGCGCGCCGCCACCTCCGGCTTGCGGATGGCCGCCGCAGCCGCCTCGGACAGCCGCGCGACGACGGCCGGATCGGTGCCCGCGGCCACGAACAGCCCGTACCAGGTCAGCGCGCTGGCCGCCGGCAGGCCGCTCTCGGCCATGGTCGGCACCTCCGGCAGCAGGAAGTTCCGCGTCTCCGAGGTGATGCCCAGCGGCCGCAGCCGCCCCTCGCGCACCATGGGCAGCAGGGCGAGCGGGTCGCCGAAGGTCAGGTTCACGCGGTTCTCCAGCAGGTCCGGCACCAGCGTCGCGAAGCCGCGGCTGTACTGGACTATGTCGAGCCGGATGCCCGCCGCGCGCTCGAACAGCACCGCCGCCAGATGCTGCGAGGAGCCGAGGCCGCCGGACCCCGCGGTGATGCTGCCCGGCCGCGCCAGCGCCGCCGCCCGCAGCCCCGCGATGTCGGTGATGCCCGTTGCGGGGTGCGCCACCAGCAGCATAGGCGAGGTGGCGATCAGGGTGATCGGGGTGAAATCGGCCACCGGGTCGTAGGGCGTGCGCACATGGATATGCGGGTTGCTGGCATGGGTGCTGAAGGTGCCGGTCAGCAGCGTCGTGCCATCCTTCGCACCGCGCGCGACATGCTCGGCGGCGATGGCGCCATTCGCGCCGGTGCGGTTCTCGGCCACGAAGGGCACGCCGAAGGCCTCGCCCAGCTGCTGCGCCATGAGGCGGGAGAGGATGTCCGTGGCCGCACCCGGGGCGAAGGGAATCACCACCCGCCCGGGCCGCCCGGGCCCCGGCTGGGCGCGGGCCGGCCCGGCGGCGGCCAGCGCGGCGGCGAATGTCGCAAGGCTTCGGCGTGTCGGCATGGCGGGGCTCCCTCCGGGGTGGATCGCTCGTGCTGGCGATCTTCTGGTCGCACCAGCCTAGAAGCCGCACGGCGTGCCTGTCGATCACGTTGCGGGCGCCGCGAGCGATGCCTCGCCACCTCGCAACCGGCGCGTCGGCGGCGAGGGCCGCCGCCTATTCCAGCTTGAGGTCGAGCTCGCGGATCTTGCGGCCCCAGAAGGCATGCTCCTCGCGCACAGCGGCGAACCACTCGGCGCGCGGGCGCACCGGCGCGGGCTCCAGCCCATCCTGGTCCAGCCGGCCGGCAAAGCGGGGCGCGGCGGCGGCCTGGCGCGCCGCGGCCTCCAGCCGGTCGAGCTGCGCCGGCGGCAGGCCGGCGGGGGCGAAGATGCCGTGCCAGCCGGTGATGGTCACGCCCGGCAGCCCGGCCTCGGCCAGCGTCGGCACATCCGGCAGCGCGGCGATGCGCCCCGGGCCCGTCACCGCGATGGCGCGCAGCCGCCCCTCCCGCGCCAGCTGGATGGCCGGCGGCGGCGAGGAGAAGTTCATCGTGATGCGCCCACCCACCACATCCAGCAGCGCCGGGCCGGTGCCGCGATAGGGCACGTGCTCCATCTCGATCCGTGTCGCATCGGCGAACAGCACGCCGGCCAGGTGGTTCGCATTGCCCACGCCGCCCGAGGAATAGGTCAGCGAGCCGCGCGGCTGCGCGCGCGCATAGGCGATCAGCTCGGCCAGGGTGCGGATGGGCAGGCGCGGGTCGATCACCAGCACGTATTGGTAGGAGGTGATCTGCGCCACCGGCGCCAGCGCGGTGATGAGATCGACATTGTCGCCGCGCTGCATGTGCGGGTTGACGACGAGGTTGGTGGAAACGGCGAACAGCAGCGTGTTGCCATCCGGCCGCGACCGCGCGACCGAGACCGAGCCGATATGGCCCGCCGCGCCGCCGCGATTCTCGATGATCACCGTCTGCCCGCCCAGCGCCTCGCTGAAGGCGTTGGCGAATTCACGCGCCGTGAGGTCGGTGCCGCCGCCCGGGGCATAGGGCACCACCACCACGACCGGTCGGCTGGGCTGCGCCTGCACGGCGGGGGCGGCAAGCACCGCGGCGCCTGCGCCCAGCAGGGCCCGGCGTGGGATCATGGGGTGCATCGGCGTTTCCTCGATCTCGTTGCGCCCAAGGGTTACCGCAGCCGCGCCCGGCCTGCCAAGCACGGCCTACTCCGCCGTGATGCCCGCGGCGCGGATCATCGGCACCCAGCGCGCCAGCTCCGCCGTCACGCGCGCCTGCGCGGCCTCGCCGGTGGTGGGCGTGGCATCCACGCCCATCGCGGCGATGCGCTCCTGCACGAAGGCGCTGTCCAGCGCCGCGGCGGTCTCGGCGCGCAGCCGCGCCAGCACATCGGGCGGCGTGCCGGTGCGGGCGGACAGCACGTGCCAGATCTCGAAGCTGAAATCCGGATAGCCGCTTTCCGCGATGGTCGGAATCTCAGGCGCACCCGAGAGGCGCCGCGCGCTGGCGGCCGCCACGCCGCGCAGCCGGCCGCTGCGGATATGCGGGATGCAATCCGACGCGCCGGAAAACATGAAATCGAGATTGCCCGCCACGAGATCCGTCGTGGCGGGCGCGCCGCCGCGATAGGGCACGTGCTGCGCCTCCACCCCCGCGGTGCGCAGGAACAGCGCGGTGGTGATGTGCGCGGGCGATCCCACGCCCGCGCTGCCATAGGAAAGGTCGCCCGGCCGCGCGCGGCAGGCGGCGACGAAATCCTGCACCGTGCGGATGCCCCCCTGCCGGTTCGGGTTCACCACCAGGATGTTGGCCGCGGTGGAGGTGATGCCCAGCGCCACGAAGTCCCGCGCCGTGTCGTAGCCCGGGTTCCGCTGCACCGCCATGTTCACGACATGCGTCGCGACATGGCCCATCACCAGCGTGTAGCCATCCGGCGCCGCCTGGGCCGCCGCCGCCATGCCGATGGCCCCACCTGCCCCGGCGCGGTTCTCGGCCACCACCGATTGGCCCAGCCGCTCGGTCAGCGCCTGGGCGATGATGCGCGCCGTGGTGTCGGTGCCGCCGCCAGGCGCGAAGGGGATGATCAGGCGGATCGGCCGCTCCGGCCAGGCGGCGCGCGCGATGCGCGGCAGCGCGAGGGCAAGTGCGGCGCCCGCCAGGGCACGGCGCGTCAACAGCCGCGTGGACAGCAGGCTCATGGCGATTCTCCCTGGCTGCGTCGGCCCCGCAGGCTGCGCAGATTGTGGACATGCACATGCTGCCCGGCGGCGATCGGCGCGCGCGCCGCGCCGATCACGGCGCCGTACTTCCGCACCACCGCGCCCTCGGCGATGGCGTGGCGCGCCGCCTTGTGGCCGAGCGGCAGCGGCGCGGCCAACACCAGGCTCTCGATCCGCGCGCCGACGCGCAGCCGCGCCGGGCCCGCCGGCAGGTCGGCCAGGGCGGTGGCCACGTCGTCATCCTCGTGCAGCGCGAGAAGGTCCCAGCCGCGCATCAGAAATCCGCCCCCAGCCGGGCGAAGGCGTATTCGCCCTCGTCCAGCACCTCGCCCCAGGTGGCGGTGCCGGAGGCGTGGTCGAGCAGTTGCGCGAACAGCGCATCCGCCGCCTCCTCCAGGCCGCGCGCACCGTCCAGCACGGCGCTGCCGTCGAAATCGATCTGCGCCGTCAGGCGCTGCGCGGTGGCGGGGTTGGCGGTGAGCTTCACCGTTGGCGCCAGCGCGTCGGCGTAGGAATTGCCCTGGCCGGTGGTGAACAGCACCAGCTGCGCGCCGGCGGCGACGAAGCCTGTGATGGAGGGCGGCGAAAAGGACGGCCCGCGCATCACCCACAGCCCTGGGCCAGGCAGCGCCTCGGCATGCGGCACCACGCCCTGCACCGGCCGCGTGCCGCCCTTGGCGATGGCGCCGAGCGACTTCTCCTCGATGGTGGACAGGCCGCCGCGGATGTTCTCCTGCCCCGGATTGTTGCCGGTGAGGTCCTCGCCGCTGGCCGCCGCCCAGGCCTCGCGCTGCAGCACCGCGGCGACGATTTCGCGGCCCACCGCCGGCGTCGCGGCGCGCGCGGCCAGCACATCCTCCGCGCCCAGCCATTCCATGGTCTCGCCGAACACCACCGCGCCGCCGGCATCCACCAGCCGGTCCGCCGCGCCGCCGGCCAGCGGGTTGGCGGCGAGGCCGCTGGTGGCATCGGTGTGGCCGCATTCGATGCCGAGCCGCAGCAGCGAAGCCGGCAGTGCCACGCGCCGCGCGCGCGAGGCCTCGCGCGCCAGCAGCGCCGCCAGCCGCACGCCGCGCTCGGACAGCGCCAGATTGTCCTCGTGCAGATCGTCGAGTGCGACGGTCTCCACCGGCTTGCCGCTGGCGGCGATGGCCTCGGCCACGGCGTCCAGCCGCAGGCGATCGGCGCCCACAACCAGCACCGCTGCGGCGTTCGGGTTGCGGCCCAGGCCCACCAGCATCTGTCGCAACAGCGCGCGATCCTCGCCGAACTGCCCGCGGCCCTGCGGCTGCGCGATCAGCAGGCTGCCCGGCACCTGGCGCGCGATGCGCCGCGCCGCCGCCGAGGTGAGGCCGAGGATCGACAGCACCAGCACGCGGTTGCGCACGCCGGCCGTGCCATCCGGGCGCGGATAGCCCAGGAATTCGTGGCGCACCTTGCCTCCGGGACGTTTCCTCGCGGGCAGGCTAGACCCTGCGGCGCCGCGGCTCAACGGGGCCGCCTTGCCGTGGCGCGCGCGCGGCGGCATGTTCCGGCCGCTTTCCCCAGGGGACCAGACATGCGCGTGAAGGATGTGAAGAAGGTCGTGCTCGCCTATTCCGGCGGGCTCGACACCAGCGTGATCCTGAAGTGGCTGCAGACCACCTACAATTGCGAGGTGGTGACCTTCACCGCCGATCTCGGCCAGGGCGAGGAGCTCGGCCCGGCGCGCGACAAGGCGCTGCTGCTGGGCATCAAGCCCGAGAACATCTTCATCGACGACCTGCGCGAGACCTTCGTGAAGGACTTCGTCTTCCCGATGTTCCGCGCGAACGCGCTGTATGAAGGCATGTATCTGCTGGGCACCTCGATCGCGCGGCCGCTGATCGCCCAGCGCCAGATCGAGATCGCCGAGGCGATGGGTGCCGATGCCGTGGCGCATGGCGCCACCGGCAAGGGCAACGACCAGGTGCGCTTCGAGCTCAGCTACTATGCGCTGAAGCCCGACATCAAGATCATCGCCCCCTGGCGCGAATGGGAACTCACCAGCCGCACCGCGCTGATCGCCTTCGCCGAGCAGCACCAGATTCCCATCGCCAAGGACAAGCGCGGCGAATCGCCCTTCAGCGTGGATGCCAACCTCCTGCATTCGTCGAGCGAGGGGAAGATTCTCGAAGAACCCTGGGACGCGCCGGACGAGATGGTGTGGCAGCGCACCATCAGCCCGGAGAACGCGCCTGACCGCGTCACGGAAATCACCATCGAGTTCGAGCGCGGCGACGCCGTGGGCATCAATGGCGAGCGCCTCTCGCCGGCCACGCTGCTCACGCGCCTGAACGCGCTGGGGAAGGAGAACGGCATCGGCCGGCTCGATCTCGTGGAGAACCGCTTCGTCGGCATGAAGTCCCGCGGCTGCTACGAGACGCCGGGCGGCACCATCCTGCATGTGGCGCACCGCGCGATGGAGAGCATCACGCTGGACCGCGAGGCCTGCCACCTCAAGGACAGCCTGATGCCGCGCTACGCCGAGATCATCTACAACGGCTTCTGGTTCGCCCCCGAGCGCCGCATGCTGCAGGCGCTGATCGACGAGAGCCAGGCGAGCGTGACCGGCACCGTCCGCCTCAAGCTCTACAAGGGCAACACCATCGTCACCGGCCGGCAATCGCCACACAGCCTGTATTCGATGAAGCACGTCACCTTCGAGGACGACCAGGGGGCCTATGACCAGTTCGACGCGCAGGGCTTCATCAAGCTGAACGCACTGCGGCTGCGGCTTGGCGCCATGGCGGGGCGGCGCGGCGGCGCGCTGTAGCGCCGCACGCCGCGCTTGACGCGCCGCGGCAATCCGATGACGCTCCCTGCAATCGATTGGGAGAACGTCATTGGATAGCGCCACGCCCGGCACCGTCACCGGCACCGAGCACTGGACCCAGAAGGGCGATGTGCGCCTGTTCCTGTGGCGCAAATCGCCGGCTGGCGGGGCGCCGCCGCGCGGCACCATCCTGTTCGTGCACGGCTCCTCCATGGCGTCGCAGCCCACCTTCGACCTGCAGGTGCCGGGCATCCCCGATGCCTCCGCGATGGATGTCTTCGCGCGCCAGGGCTATGATTGCTGGTGCGTGGACATGGAGGGCTATGGCCGCTCCTCCAAGCATCGCGACATCACCTGCGACATCTCGAACGGCGCCGATGACCTCGCGGCCGCTTCCTCGCACATCCTCTCGCACAATGGCGGGCGCCGGTTGCTGGTCTACGGCATCTCCTCCGGCGCGCTGCGCGCCGCGCTGTTCGCCGCGCGGCACCCCGAGCGCGTCGCGCGTCTCGTGCTGGATGCCTTTGTCTGGACCGGCGCGGGCAGCCCCACCTTGGCCGAGCGCCGCAAGAAGCTGCCGGGCTACATCGCCGGCGGCAAGCGCCGGCCGATCGACCGTGCCTTCGTGCGCTCCATCTTCACGCGCGACCATCCCGGCACCGGCGATGAGCGCCTCGTGGAGGCCTTCGCCGATGCTATCCTCGGCCTCGACGACAGCGTGCCGATCGGCACCTATATCGACATGTGCGAGCATCTGCCCGTGCTGCAGCCCGAGCAGATCCGCTGCCCCACGCTGATCCTGCGCGGCGAATACGATGGTATCGCCAGCTTCGAGGATCTGCTGGCCTTCTTCGCGCGGCTGCCGCACCCCGACAAGCAGTTCGCGGTGATGCAGGGCATCAGCCATGCCAGCCTGCAGCAGAAGAACCGCCACATCATGCTGCACCTGCTGGCCAATTTCTTCGCGCAGCCCGCGCCGCTTTACGCCGGCAGCGCACCTTCGGATTGAGACGCCGCACCACCAAGCAGGGAGGACTGAGATGCAGGCCCACGCTTTCCCGCGCCGCGCCGCCCTGGCGGGCCTCGCCGCCGCCGCACTCGCGCCGCGCCGCGCCGACGCGCAGGCTTCCGCTTTCCCGGCGCGCAACTTCCGCGTCCTGATCCCCACCGGGCAGGGCGGCGGCGCCGATCGCCTGGCGCGCAGCTTCGACGATGGCTGGTCGAAGCTGCTCGGCGGACGGCAGTTCGAATACGAGTTCTTCGCCGGCGCCTCCGGCCAAGTGGGCTACGAGCTGTTCACCAGCCGCCGCGACGCCGACGCCTACAACCTGCTCTTCGGCAACATGGGGCCGGAGATGATCATGTATGCGCTGCAGCGCCCGCGCTTCCGCTTCCCCGAGGATCTCTCCTATTTCTGCCGCATCGACATCGACGATTCCGCGATCTACGTGAAGGAGGGCTCGCCCTTCCGCCGCGTCGAGGACATCGTGGCGGAGGCGAAGCGCCGGCCGGTGAACGTCGCGGTCAGCCGCATCCCGCACCCGGCCTCCATCGGCATGCTGGCGCTGGGCGAAGCGCAGGGCGCGCGCTTCAACCTGGTGCCCTATGGCGGCGGCAGCCCCACCATGGTGGCGGTGATGAATGGCGAGGCCGAGGTCGGCGCGCTGCCGGTCTCGGGCCTTGTCTCGCAGGCTGGGCGGCTCAAGGTGCTCGGCGTCTTCGCGCGCGAGAACGTGCTGGCCGGCATGACCGACAACGCGCCCACCATCAACGCGGTGTTCGGCACCACCATCCCCGATCTCTACTCCTCGCGCTCCTGGGCCATCCACACCCGCGCCATCGAACGCTTCCCCGACCGCTTCCGCCGGCTGGAGGAGACGGCGAAGCTGGTGTTCGAGGATGCCGATTTCCGCTCCGCGCTGCAGCGCGCCGGCCAGCCGCTGCAGACGGTTCGCTTCGGCGACCGCGCGCTGTGCACCGAATACGCGCTGGGGATGATCGACCTCGCGAACCGCTACCGCCAGCAGCTCTCGGCGCAGCGTTAGCCACGGCGGGGGCAACGCGCATGCCGCGCCAGGGCAGCCCGCCGGAGAAGATCGGCCAGGAACTCATCATCCCCGCCCTCGCCGTGGCCTTCACCGCCTACTACTTCTGGACGGTGCAGGAGCTGGCCTGGGAGGCCAAGGCGAATGGCATCGTCATCGGCGGCGTGCTGCTGCTGCTGGTCGCGCTGCTGCTGCTGCGCATCGGCCTGCGGGTGGCGCGGGGCCGTGCCACGCTGGGCGTCACGCTCGGCGGCGATGCAACCACCAACGGCTTGCGCCTCGGCCTCATGGGCATCTGCGTGGCCTTCCTGGTGGCGCTGCCCTTCCTCGGCACCACGCTCGCCCTCGCACTGATGCTGTTCGCCGCCATGTGGCTGCTGGGCGCGCGGCACTGGCCGACGCTGCTGGGCGTGTCGCTGCTCACGCCGCTGCTGGTCTGGGCCACGCTGATGCTCGGCCTCGGCACGCGCTTTCCCGAAGGCTTGTTCGAGCACGCCATGGCGGCGCTGTTCGGCCTCGGCGGCGCCGATTGATGGAGCTCGACCTCGCGACGCTCGGCGAGTTGTTCGGCCGGTCCTTCTCGCTGTGGTGGGCGATCATCCCGGGCATCGCGCTCGGCCTCGTCGTCGGCGTGCTGCCAGGCTTCTCGCCGCAGAACACGCTCATCATCCTGCTGCCGGTGACGCTGGCGGTGGAGGTGGAGGCCGCGCTCGCCTTCATGATCTCGCTCTACTGCGCCAACCACCTCTCGGGCGGCATCCCGGCCATCCTGGTGAACATCCCGGGCAGCGGCGGCGCGGCCGCCACCTGCATCGACGGCTACCAGATGACGAAGAAGGGCCAGGCGCAGCAGGCGCTGGTGCTGTCCTTCGTCGCCTCGGTGGCGGGCGGCCTCATCACCTCGATGGCGGTGCTGGCCATCCTGCCCTGGCTGGCGCAGCTGGGCCTCATCCTCCGCTCGGTCGAGATGGTGGTGATCATCCTCTTCGGCCTCACCCTCATCGCCGTGCTGGCGGCAAAGGACATGCTGAAGGGGCTGATCGGCGGCATGTTCGGCCTGATGCTGGGCGCGATCGGCACCGACCAGGTGTTCTCCACCCCGCGCGCCACCTTCGGCTTCCTCGAATTGTACGACGGCCTGCCGCTGGTGCCGGTGCTGATCGGCCTGTTCGCCGTCAGCGAATGCCTGGTGATGCTGGAGGAACGCTTCGACGCCACGAAGCCCGCCGTGGTGCAGCGCCCGCAATGGGCGGACACGGTCGATGGGCTGCGCATGTGCGTGAAATACTGGTGGCAGATCGTCTGGACGGGCTTCCTCGGACTGCTCGTCGGCGTCATTCCCGGTGCCGGCGCCTACATCGCCTCCTTCGTCGCCTACCAGCAGTCGCGCCTGTTCTCGAAAACGCCGGAGCTCTACGGCACCGGCTTCCCGCCCGGTGTCATCGCGCCCGAAAGTGCCAACAACGGCGTTACCTCCGGCACGCTGGTGCCGACCATGGCGATCGGCATTCCCGGCGGTTCCACCGCCGCGGTGATGATGATCGTGCTGCAATACCAGGGCATCGTGGTGGGCCCGCGGCTGTTCCAGGAACAGCCGAACATCGCTTACGGCGTCTTCGTCATGATGACGGTGGCCTACCTGCTGATGATCCCGCTGATCCTGCCGCTGGCGCGCTATGCCTCGAAGGTGGTCAGCGTGCCGGTGCACGTGATCGTGCCGCTGATCCTGGGCCTCACCGTGGTGGGCGCCTTCGCCGACCGCGAATACATGTTCGACATGGCGCTGGCGCTGGGCTTCGGCGTGATCGGCTACATCGCGGTCAAGACGAACTACCACGTCACATCCATCCTGATCGGCGTGCTGCTGGGCCCCATCTTCGAACGCTATCTGCTGCGCGCGCTGCGCATCGGGCAGGGCGACATCATGGTGCTGTTCTCCTCCCCCATCGCCAATGCGCTGTGGGTGCTGCTGGTGGTCTCGGTGGTGCTGCCGCTGTGGCGCGAGCGCCGGCTGGCGCGCCGCGCGGCCGGTTGAAGGAAGGCAACGCGCATGGCGGATGGCAGCGTCTCGGCCCACAACATGCGGCGCATCGCCTGGCTCGACATGCCCGGCGGCGGGCAGGTGCTGCTGGATGGCGGCCACGCCTTCATCGGCCACATGAAGCCGCCGCACGGCACCTCCATCGTGGATGTCTCGGACCCGCGCCGCCCGCGCATCGTGGCCTCCATCGCCCCTCCCTCCGACGCCTCGCACACCCACAAGGTGCGCGTGGCGGGCGACGTGATGGTGACGAATGTCGAGCAGGATGAACGCCACGCGCTTCGCCGCGCCCGCCGCATCCCGGAGATCGAGGCCGCGCATCTCGCCCAGCATGGCCGGCCGATCGACGACGCCGCGCTGGCCGCGGCCATCAAGGTGAAGCCCGAATTCCTGCCGCGCGCGCGGGCCTCGCTCACCGCGCCCCCCTACGCCGAGGGCGGCTTCCGGACATGGGACATCAGTGACCGCACGCGCCCGCGGCTGCTCGCGCATCACCGCACCGGCGGCATCGGCGTGCACCGCTTCGATCTCGACGCCCGCTACGCCTACATCTCCACCGAGATGGAGGGCTATGTCGGCAACATCCTGGTGATCTACGACATGGCGAACCCCGCCGCGCCGCGCGAGGTCTCGCGCTGGCACATGCCGGGGCAGCATGTCGCGGCTGGCGAGGTGCCGACCTGGCCCGGCCAGCACCACCGCCTGCACCACACGCTGCGCCATGGCGACCAGCTCTATGCCGCGGTGTGGTACGCCGGCTGCCGCATCATCGATGTCAGCGACATCACCCGCCCGCGCACCATCGGCGAATACCGCTACCACCCGCCCTTCCCGGAGCCCACGCACACCTTCATGCGCGTGCCCTTCCCGGTGGCCGGGCGCAGCATCGCCGTGGGCGTGGATGAGGAGCACGAGCACCAGCCCGGCCAGCTGCATGGCGGCCTGTGGGTGTTCGACGTGGCCGACCCCGCGCGCATCACGCCGCTGTCGATGTGGCACCTGACCGAGCTGGACAACCCCTATGTGAAGGCCGGCGGGCGCTTCGGCGCGCACCAGTTCCAGGAACGCATGCACGACACCTGCCTCTACACGGCGTGGTTCGCCGGCGGGCTGCGCGTGGTGGACATCGCCGATCCGACGGCGCCGCGCGAAGTGGCGCATTGGCTGGCCGAGCCGCCGCCCGGGCAGCCCAGCCCGCAATGCAACGACGTGGCCACCGACGGCAACGGCCTGGTCTATGTGATCGATCGCAACCGCGGCCTCGAGATCCTGGAACGCACGGGATGACGCTGTTCTTCTGCGGCGCGGTGAAAACCGCGCTGGAACGCATGCCCTGGCCCGAGGACGTCGCCTGGGGCACCGTCGGCGCGCTGCGCGACCGCGTGCTGGCCGGCGAGCGCCCTGCCGTCATCATCGCCAGCGACGCGGCGCTGCGCGAACTCGCGGTCGCAGGGCTGATCGATGCCGCCGCCATCCTGCCCCTGGGCGAGACGGCCACTGGCCTCGCCCTGCGCGATGGCGCGCCGCGCCGCCCCATCGGCACGGCCGATGAACTGCGCGCCGCGCTGCTGGCCTGCGAGAGCATCGGCTGGGCCGATGCCAGCAGCGGTGCGACGGCCGGCCGGCATTTCGAGGGCGTGATCGAAGCGCTCGGCATCGCCGAGGCCGTGCGCGCCAAAGCGCTTCTCGTGCGCTTCGGCGTCGAGGCCGTCGCCGCCTGCGGCCGTGGCGAGGTGGAGCTCGCCGTCAGCCAGTCTACCGAGATCGTCGGCCGCCCGGGTGTCTCGCTGCTCGGCGCGCTGCCCGCGCCGCATGCGCTCTCCACCGGCTACGCCGCCGCAGCCGTGGCCGATGGCGCCACGGCGCGCGCGGTGCTCGCCACCCTCGCCGCGCCCGCCACGCGCGCGGCACTCGATGCCATCGGCTTCAGCAGATCCTGAACGGGAGACCCCGCATGCCCGCCACGCTGCAACAGCGCCGCCTCGGCGCCCACGGCCCCATGGTGCCGGCCATCGGCCTTGGCTGCATGTCGCTCTCGGGCGTGTATGGCGATGCCGATGACGCGGCCTCGGTGGCGTTGATCCACCACGCCATCGCCATCGGCGCCAACCACCTCGACAGCTCAGACATGTATGGCTGGGGGCACAACGAGACGGTGATCGGCACCGCGCTGAAGGGCCGGCGCGAGCAGGTGTTCCTCGCCAGCAAATTCGGCCAGATCAAGCGCGAGGGCGGCGGCAACGGCGTGGATGGCAGCGCCGCCTACGTGCAGCAGGCCTGCGAGGCCAGCCTCAAGCGCCTCGGCACCGATGTGATCGACCTCTACTACCAGCACCGCGTCGATCCTGCCGTGCCGGTGGAGGAGACGGTGGGCGCCATGGCGCGCCTCGTGGAGCAGGGCAAGGTGCGCTTCCTCGGCCTATCGGAAGCGAGCCCCGCGCGCATCCGCGCCGCGCATGCGGTGCACCCGATCGCCGCGGTGCAGACCGAATACTCGATCCTGTATCGCGAGGAGGCCGAGGCGACGCGCGCGGTGACGCGCGAACTCGGCATCGCCTTCGTCGCCTACGCGCCGCTCGGCCGCGGCTTTCTCACCGGCGCCATCACGGACCTCGCGGCGGTGGGCGGGCGACGCGCGCAGCATCCGCGCTTCCTGCCGGAGAATTTCGACCACAATCGCGCCCTGGTCGCGCGCATCGAGGCGATCGCCGCCGAGAAGCGCTGCACGCCGGCGCAACTCGCTTTGGCTTGGCTGCTGGCGCAGGGCGAGGATGTGGTGGCCATCCCCGGCACGCGCAGCCCCGCGCGGCTCGATGAGAACGTCGCCGCACTCGCCGTCACGCTCTCGGCCGATGACTTGGCACGCATCGAATCCGCCGTGCCCGCGGGTGCCGCGGCCGGCACGCGCTACCCCGCCGGCGGCATGAAGGGCGTGTTCATTTGAGCGGCACCGCCCCACCCTCCATTCCCCCTTGGGAATGGCCCGAGGAACGCTGGCGGGCGCGCGTCGCACGGGTGCGCGCCGGCCGCCGCCTGCGCCCCGCGCGCTGGAAGGGGGGTGCGCGCTGCGCCGTCGCACTCTCCTTCGATTGCGACCACGAGACCTTCGAGCTCGGCGCCGGCGGCGAGGCCATCGGCCGCCTCGCCTGGGGCGAATTCGGCCGCCGCGTCGGCGTGCCGCGCATCCTGGCACTGCTCGGCCGGCACGGCGTGCCGGCCACCTTCTTCATCCCCGCCGTCGCCGCGCTGATCGGCCCGGATGAGCCGCGCCGCATCGCCGATGCCGGCCATGAGGTGGGCATCCATGGCTGGATCCACGAGAACACCTCGCTGCTGCCGCGCGCGGTGGAGCGTGATGCGATGCTGCGCGCGCGCGACACGCTGGAGCGGCTGTCCGGCCAGCGCCCCGTCGGCCATCGCGCGGCGCAATGGGACACCAGCACCAACACAGTGGAACTCGTGCGCGAGTTGGGCCTGCTGTACGACAGCAGCCTGATGGCGGATGAGGAACCCTACGAGCTTCTGCTGGATGGCCAGCCCACCGGCGTGGTGGAGGTGCCGGTGGAGTGGCTGCGCGACGATGCGGTGTATTTCCTGTTCAACCGCAACCCGCCCACGCGCCCCTACGCCACGCCGGAGGATGTGCTGGGCATCTTCAAGCGCGAATTCGATGCGGCGTGGGAGGAGGGCAGCGTGTTCCAGCTGGTGATGCACCCCTTCGTCATCGGCTATCGCTCGCGCATCTGGATTCTCGACGAGCTCATCCGCCACGCCGCGGGCCGCGGCGATGTGTGGTTCGCCACCCATGCCGAGGTGGCGCGCTACGCCCTCGACAACGCGGCCTGACCCGGTTCGAAACCGGCGATCTCCGGATCATCCGCGCGGCGCCGGCCGAGCACGAGGTCCGCCACAAGCCGCGCCACATGAGGCCCCGCGGTGAAGCCCATCCAGGGGAAGAAGGCGATGTAGGCGCCGCGCGCGCCGGGCATGGCGCCCAGGATCGGCCGCCAATCCTGCGTGCCGTTGACGATGGCCGCCCAGCTGCGCACCACGCGCAGCCGCCCGATGGCCGGCACTGCCGACAGCGCCAGGCGCAGGTTGCCCAGCAGCGACTCCTCGCTCACCACCGGCAGGCCGGTGACGGGGTGCAGCAGGGCTGGCCAGCCGCCGCCGATCAGCACCGTGCCCGCCGCCGATTGCTTCAGCGAAAGCCGGTCCGCCGCGGAATAGACAAGGTGCGGCAGCAGTGGCCCCGTGCGCTCCGTCACCGTCACCTGGATGGGGTGGGATTCGATCGGCAGGTCGAGCCCCTGCATCGCCGCGATGTGCCCGGCCTGCGCCCCCGCGCAATTCACCACGCGCGCCACACGCACCTCGCCGGCGCCGGTGGCCAGCAGCCAGCCATCGGCATCGGCCACCAGCCCCGTCACCGCGGTGCGGCGCATCACGCGCACGCCGGCCGCCTGCGCGGCGCGGGCGAAGGCGAAGGTGGCGTTCAGCGGGTTCGCCTTGCCCTCGATCGGGCAGAAGGCGCCGCCCACCACATCGCGCGCCAGGTAGGGGGCAAGCTCCAGCATCGCCTCGCGGCCGAGCAGCGCGGTCTCCAGCCCCTGGCTGCGTTCGATCGCCACCTTGCGCCCGAGCATCGCCATCTCCGCCGCGCTGCGCGCCATCACCAGCCCGCCGCGATTGGCCACTTCCAGCGCATCGGTGCCGAGTTCCGCGGGCAGTTCGCGCCAGCGCGCGATGCCCTGCATCAGCAGCCGGAGCGTCGGCGCGAAGCGGTGCGCCCAGCCCTCGCCCTGGTTGAGGAACGGCTCCACCGGGATCTGCGCATGGATGCTGCCGGAATTGTTGCCCGAGGCCGCGGCGTTGATCTCGCCCTGTTCCAGCAGCAGCACGTCGGCGCCGCCATCGTGTGCCAGGTGATAGGCCAGCGCCATGCCGATCAGCCCGCCGCCGATCACGGCGATGTCCGCCCGCAGCGCGTTCATCGGCCGACGCGCCGAAGCGGATGGTGAAATTCCCGCAAGCTGGGGTATAGGGGGCGTCCGAGGCCGCGCGCAGCGGCCCGCCTTGCGTCGAAAGGAAGCGCCCCGCCATGCCGAAACAGTTCCGCGGCTGCCACACCGTCACCGTCACGCCCTTCACCGAGGATGGCGCGCGCATCGACGTGCCGGCGCTGCGCCGCTTCCTCGATTGGCAGCACGCCAGCGGCGTGCCCGGCGTGATCGTTCTGGGCACCACCGGCGAGTTTCTCACCGTGTCGGACGCCGAGCGGGAGGAGCTGGTGGCCGCGACGGTGCAGCATTGCGCCGGGAAGATGAGCGTGATGGTCGGCGCCACCAACGCGCATACGCCCACCGCCGTGCGCTACGCGAAGATGGCCGAGCGCCTGGGCGCGGACGGGCTGATGATCGCCCCGCCGTACTACTACACGCCGACCGAGGACGAGATCTTCGCCTACTACGCCGCCATCTGCGAGGCGGTGTCGCTGCCCATCATGCTCTACAACAACCCCTTCACCACGCATGTGGACATGAAGCCGAAGCTGGTGGCGAAGCTGACGAAGCAGCTGCCCAACATCCGCTACATCAAGGAAGCCAGCATGGATGTCGGCCGCGTCTTCGACATCGTCGAGGCGACCGAGGGCGTGATGAACGTCTTCGCCGGCGAGCGCGTGGTCGAGAGCTTCAAGCTCGGCGCCGTCGGCTATGTGGACCCCTACGGCAACTACGCGCCGCGCGCCTCGACGGCGCTGTTCCCGCTGCTGCAGGCCGGGCGCGTGCGCGATGCCATCGCCATCCAGCACGTGCTGGAGGAGATGACGGCGATCATCCAGGAGGGCCACCCGCTGTATGGCCACCAGTGCTACTCCAAGGCGCTGGCGGCGGCGGCGGGCTATCCGGTGGGCGATGTGCGCCCGCCCATCACCACCTTCCGCTCGCTCGGCGAGGAAGGGGCCCGCCAGGTGGCGCGCCTCGTGCCGCTGCTGCACAAGCTGGACCGCATGATGGACCAGTTCGGCGCCAGCAAGGCGGCCTAGGCCCGCGTCCGGCGACTGAAGCGCCGCATGGCGCGGAAGTCTGAATCGGCGGCGTAGCGGCTTACCGCACATAGCTCGCGCCGTTCACGTCGAGGGTCGCGCCGGACAGATGCCGGACGCGGCCCTCGCACAGGAAGGCCACCGTGCGGGCGATATCCTCGGGCGGCACCCATTCGCCCATCGCCAGCATGGCGGTGACAGGCGCCTCGCCGCCCTGCGTCGCCGCGAAATCCTCTGACATGCGCGTGCGCACCACGCCGGGTGCGACGATGGTGCTGATGATGCCCTCGGTGGCGTAGCCGCGCGCAATGGTCTGCGCCGCTGCCTTCACGGCGGCCTTGCTGGCGGCATATGCGATCATCGCCGGGTTGGTCACGCCGCGCTGCGCCGCCCAGGAGGAGATCGTCACCAGCACGCCGCGCGGCGCGCCGGGCAGCGGATCGCGGCCGCGGAAATGCCGCACGGCATGGCGCATCAGCCGCGTTGGCGACAGCACGTTGACGCGCCATTGCAGGTCCCACGCCGCGTCCCATTCCGCCTCCGGGTCGGCGATGCCACCGCCCGGCACCATCACCGCCGCGTTGAGAACCACGGCGTCGATGCGCCCCTGCCAGGCTTCCGCGGTGGCCCACAGCGCATCCATGCTGGCGGGGGTGGCGGCATCGGCCTGCAGCAGCAGCCGGCGCGTCTCCGGCACGCCCGCCAGCGCGGCCTCCGCCCCGGCGCGGTCGGTGTTGTAATGCGCGATCACCAGCGCGCCGGCATCCGCCAGTTCGCGCGCCGTCACCGCGCCGATGCCCTTGGAGGCGCCGGTCACCAGCACGACCCGGCCGGCCAGCGGCCCCTCTTCCATTCGCCCCGCTTCCGTTCGCATGGCGATCACTCCTTTGCCTTGCGAACATCTTGCCGGCTTGTCGTGGCTCTGCCTAGGATCGCGCGGGGCAGGGCGGGGGCTGCATGCGCATCGGCTTGATGGCGATCGACGGTCTGAACCGTCTGCTCGGCTGGGTGCTGGCCGGGCTGCTGGCGGTGATCGCCGTGGTGGTGTTCATCCAGGTCTTCGTGCGCTTCGTCCTCACCGCCATCGGCATCGATGCCCGCGCCTCCTGGACCGAGGAGCTGGCGCGCTACCTGCTGTGCTGGATGGTATTCCTCGGCGCCGCCTATGGCTGCCGCAAGGCGCAGCTGATGGCGCTGGATTTCGCCGTCTCCCGCCTGCCCGGCTGGTTCGGCCAGGCTGCGCGCTACCTCTCGCTGCTGCTGTGCCTGGCCTTCTTCCTGCTGCTGGTGCAGGTGGGCTGGACCTTCGTGGAATTCGGCCGCACCGAGGCCAGCCCGGTGATCCGCATGCACATGCACTGGGTCTACGCCGCCATCCCGGTGGGCGCCGCGCTGATGGTCCTGAACACCCTGGGCCTGATGCTGGAGGCCTGGACTACCGGCGCCGACATCCGCTCCATCGGCACCGAACAGGCGATCGACTGAGCATGCCCCGCCAGGGAGTCCAACGGGCGTGACCGTCGCCTTTGTCCTGCTCATCGTGCTGCTGGCGCTCGGCGTGCCCATCGCCTTCGCGCTGGGCATCGCGCCGCTGGCCACGCTGGCCGATCGCGGCATTCCCTTCATCGCGCTGCCGCAGATCATCTTCGAGGCCACCGACAGCTTCGTGCTGCTGGCGGTGCCGCTGTTCATCCTCTCGGGCCTGCTGATGCAGCATGGCGGCATCGCCGCGCGGCTGGTGGATGTGGCGGTGGCGCTGCTGGGCTGGCTGCGCGGCGGCCTCGCCGCCTCGGTGGTGCTCACCTCGATGATGTTCAGCACCATCTCCGGCTCCTCCGCCGCCACGGCCGCGGCGGTGGGCTCCACGCTGATCCCGCAGATGCGCCGCGAGGGCTATCCGCGCGGCTTCGCCGCCGCCACGGTGGCCTCCTCGGCCGAGCTCGGCGTCATCATCCCGCCCTCGGTGCCGATGGTGATCTACGCGATGCTCACCGGCATCTCGGTGATCGACCTGTTCATCGCCGGCATCCTGCCCGGGCTGCTGATCGGCGGCTCGCTCATCGTCACCTGCCTCGTCATCAGCGCGCTGCGCGGCCATGGCCAGGTGCAGCCCTTCCGCCTCGGCCCCTGGCTGCGCGGCGTCGGCGGGGCCATCCGCCGCGCCTGGGCGGCGCTGCTGATGCCGCTGATCGTGCTGGGCGGCATCTATGGCGGCGTCTTCACGCCCACCGAGGCGGCGGTGATCGCGGTGTTCTACGCGCTGCTGGTCGGCACGCTGGTGTATGGCGAGCTGCGCTGGCGCGACGTGCCGCAGATCTTCCGCCAGGCCGCCGTCACCTCGGCGGTGGTCATGGTGATTGTCAGCTTCACCGCCATCCTGGCCTATGTGCTGGCGCTGCTGCGCGCGCCGGACATCATGCTGGCCGCGCTGCGCGCCATCTCGGACGACCCGCTGGTGTTCCTGCTGCTGGTCAACGTGCTGCTGCTGGTGATCGGCATCTTCTTCGAACCGCTGCCCGCCATCCTCATCTTCGGCCCGCTGCTGCACCCCGTGGCCGTGCAGATGGGGATCGACCCGGTGCATTTCGGCCTGATCATGATCGTCAACACCGCCATCGGCATGGTGACGCCGCCGGTCGGCGCCAACCTCTTCATATCCTGCGCCATCGCCCGCATCTCGATGGAGGAGCTGACGCGCCCGCTGCTGCCCTTCCTCGCCGTGCTGGTGCTGGACATCCTGATCATCACCTATGTGCCGGCGCTGTCGCTGGCGCTGCTGTGATGGTGCAACCACGACAACCTCTGAACGGGAGAGCCGAACGATGATCACGAGACGCATTGCGCTGGCGGGCTTCGGCACCGCGGGCGCCCTGCTGGCCAGCCCCTGGGTGGCCCGCGCGCAGGGCCGGCCGGTGGAGATCACCATCGGCCACGTGCTGAACGAGCGCAGCTTCTACCACATCGCCGCCACGAAGCTGGCCGAGCTGGTCACCGCGCGCACCAATGGCCGCACGCAGTTCCGCGTCTCGCCCGCCGCGCAGCTGGGCACCGAGCTGCGGCTGATCCAGTCGGCGCGCACCGGCGTCATCGATGGTTGCTTCGTCGGCATCGTGTCGATGGAAGGCACCGTGCCGGAATACAAGGTGCTGTCGCTGCCGCATCTGTTCGACAACAACGTGCAGGCCAACCGCGTGCTGCGCAGCCCGCTGGGCGATCGCGTCCTCAGGCGCGTCGAGGCGCATGGCCTTGTGGCCGGCGGCTTCGGCGCCATCTTCGAGCGCAACATCGGCACGCGCTCGCGCCCCATCGCCACGGTGGAGGAGCTGCGCGGCCTGAAGCTGCGCGTGCTGCAGACCGCGGCCTTCGTGCAATCCTACCAGGCGGTCGGCGTGCAGCCCACGCCGATGGCGCTGGGCGAGCTGTTCATCTCGATGCAGAACGGCGTGGTGGACGGCGCGGATTTCTCCGCCGACATCGTGCTGGCCGACCGCTTCATCGAGGTGATCCGCCACTACACCTTCGCGCGCTTCCACCAGACGCCGACGATGCTGATCTTCTCGGCCGCGAAGTTCAACGCCTGGCCGGCCGATGTGCAGGCCGCCATCCGCGCCGCCATGCCCGAGGCGATCGCCGCCGGCCTGAAGTTCCACGACGACTTCACCGCCGAGGCCGTGGCCGCGATGCGCGCGCGCAACCTCACCGTGGTGGATCCCGAGATCGGCCCGTGGCGGGCCGCCTCCCGCGCCGCCTATGAGCCGATCCTGGCCGATAGCGGCGCCGGCGGGCGCGCGCTGCTGGCCGAGATCGAGGCCGGCAAGCGCGCATCGAGCTGAGCCGCGGCGCGGCCGGGATGGCCAGGCTTTCGGGCAGGACCATCCTGGTCACCGGCGCGTCGGGCGGCATCGGTGCCGTCATCGCCGCCCGGCTGGCCGAGGCGGGCGCGCATGTCATCGCGCATCACCGCGACGCGGCCGACCGCGCCGGCGCCGAGGCCGCGCTGGCCGCGGCACCGCCGGGGCAGGGCATGCTGCTGGCGGGCGACCTCGCCACGCTGCCCGCCACCCGCGCGCTGTGGGAGGCCGCACTCGCTTGGCGCGGGCGCATCGACGTGCTGGTGCTGAATGCCGGCCTGTTCCTCGATGGCGGCATCGAGGATGACGACGCGGCCTGGGACCACGCCTGGGCCGCGCAGGCGGCGGTGAATGCCCGCGCCCCGGCGGCGTTGATGCGCCGCGCCGTGGCGCATTGGCAGGGAAGCGGCGGCATCCTCATCACGCTGTCGAGCTGGGTGGCCGAGCGCGGCGCCTCCAGCCCGCGCCACATCGCCTATGCCGCCACCAAGGCGGCAGTGCGCGCCGCGGCGCAGGGCATCGCCACGGCGCATGCCGCCGATGGCGTGCTCAGCTACGTCGTGGCGCCGGGCGTGGTGCGCGCCGGCATGTCGCAGCGCGCCGCCGGCGGCGATGCCGCCACCGAGGCCGCCATCACCGCCGGCCTCGCCATGCGCGAATGGGTGCCGCCGGGCGAGATCGCCGAGCTTGTCGCCTTCCTCGCCACCGGAAGCGCTCGGCACCTCTCCGGCGCCACGCTCGACATCAACGGCGCCACCTATCTGCGGTAGGGCGCGAAGCTTTTGGGCGCCTCAATCGCCGGCGCACGCATCCGCGCGCTTGGCTGCGCCGCACTGGCGGCGGGCCGCATTCGCGGCCTCGGCGGCCTGTGGCCGCCGGCTGCCGGACTTCCCGGCGCCGTAACTCAGCTGCGCAGGAAGCGCGCCGCGAAGAAGCCGTCCAGCCCGCCGCGCTCGGCCCACATGTCGGGCCGGGTGCGCAGCGTGCCCTGCGGCGTCAGCGCCTCGGCGAGCCCGGGCAGCTCCTCCGCGCGGATCGGGTCCAGCACCAGGCCCAGCGCGGCGGCGCGCGCCAGATGCGCCTCGCCCTCCTCCGGCTGCAGCGAACAGGTGGCCAGCACCAGCCGCCCGCCCGGCGCCAGAAGTGCGGCCGCACGCGCCAGCAGCCGCGCCTGCGCCTCGGCCATCTGCGCCACGTCGCCGGGGCGCTTGAGGTGCGGAATGTCGGGGTGGCGGCGGATGATGCCCGTGGCGGTGCAGGGCGCGTCCAGCAGCACGGCATCGAAGCGCCGCCCGGGCTCCCACAGCGCGGCGTCAGCCTCCACGATCTCGGCCGACAGCCCCAGCCGCGCCAGATTCTCGCGCAGCCGCTGCGCGCGCTTCGCCTCGCGCTCCACGGCCGTGACTGTCGCACCGGCCAGCAGCAGCTGCGCCGTCTTGCCGCCCGGCGCGGCGCAGAGATCGGCGATGTGCTCGCCGGGTCGGGCGCCGAGCAGCCGCGCCGGCAACGCCGCCGCCGCGTCCTGCACCCAGAAGCGCCCCTCCGCCAGGCCGGGCAGGTCCGTTACCCGCGTGCCGGCGGGCAGCCGCGCGCTGCCGGTGGGCAGCAGAATTGCGCCCTCCGGCAGGGCGGCGCCGGGTGCCAGGCTGAGGTCGAGTGGCGCCTCGTTGGCGTGCGCGCGGGCGATGGCGCGCACCGCGGGGCCATAGGCGGCGTGCCAGGCGCGCCACAGCCAGGGCGGCGTGTCCAGGCGCTCGCGGTCCAGCCCCTCCAGCAAGGCGGGGCCTTCGGTCGCCACCTTGCGCAGCACGGCGTTGGTCAGTCCGGCGAAGGCCTTGGGCACGATGGCGACGGTGGCCGAGACCACCGCATGGGCCGGCGTGCCCAGCAGCAGCAGCTCCGCCGCGCCCATGCGCAGCGCGGCGCGCACCGGCCCGGGCGGCTCGCGCCGCAGGAAGGGTTCCAGCACGGCGTCGAGGCTGCCGGCATGGCGCAGCACGCTGGCGGCGATGCGATGCGCCGCCGCGCGGTCCCGCGGGGCGAGGTGGGTGCCCAGGCCGCCCAGCGCCTCCTCCAGCGGCCGGCGCTTCTCCCACACCGCCTCCAGCAGGTTCAGCGCGGCGCGCCGTGCGGGGTAGCCCTGGGTGCGGGTGAGGGTCTTGCGGGGGGCTTCGGGGGCGTCGGACATGCCCGGCGGTTTATGGCCCCCGCGCCCGCCGCGTGCTAGGGCCGCGCCCATGCAGGCGCTCCACGAGTTTCTCGACAGGCTGCCGGAGACGCGGCGCCCGCGCCTGTGGCTGGTCGGCCTGTGCCTGCTGTTCTGGCTGCCCGGCTTCTTCACCATCCCGCCCGGCGACCGCGACGAAAGCCGCTTCGCCCAGGCCAGCCGCCAGATGGTGGAAAGCGGCGACTATGTGCGCATCCGCCTCGGCGAGGTGGAGCGCAACAAGAAGCCCGCCGGCATCCATTGGGCGCAGGCCGCCAGCGTGCATGCGCTGGAAGCGGTTGGCGCGGCGAGCCGGGCCGATATCTGGGCCTATCGCGTGCCATCCCTGCTCGGCGCCATCGTCGCCGTGCTCGCCACCTTCCATTTCGGCCGCACGCTGGTGGGAAGGCGCGCCGCCTTCCTGGGCGCGGCCATGCTCGCGGGCTGCTTCGTGCTCGGCCTCGAGACGCACATCGCCAAGACCGACGCCGCGCTGCTGGGCAGCGTGGCGGTGGCGATGGGGCTGATGGGCCGCGCCTACCTCTCGCCCGGCAGCTTCACGGCGCGGCAGGCGGCGGCCTTCTGGCTGGTGCTGGGCGTGTCGATCCTGCTGAAGGGGCCGATCGGCCCGGCGGTGCCGCTGCTGGCCGGCATCACCCTGGCGGTGGTGGACCGCGGCGCGCCCTGGCTGCGCGCGCTGCGCCCGGGCTGGGGCGTGCCGGTGATGCTGGCAGCGGCCGCGCCCTGGTTCATCGCCGTCACCCTCGCCACCGAGGGCCGCTTCATCGCCGAGGCGCTGGGCGGCGACATGCTGAACAAGGTGGGCGGCGCCGACGAGAACCATTGGGGCCCGCCCGGCTACTACATCGCCACCTTCGGCGTGGTCGCCTTCCCCGCCGCCTTCCTGGTGCTGCGCGCCCTGCCCGGCGCCTGGGCCGAGCGGCTGAAGCCGGCCAACCGCTTCCTGCTGGCCTGGGCCGTGCCGGTGTGGCTGCTGTTCGAGGCGGTGACCACCAAGCTGCCGCACTACACCCTGCCGGCCTTCCCGGCGCTGATGCTGCTGGGCGCGGCCTGGGCGATGGACCCGCTGCGCCGCGCCCCGCCGCGCTGGCTGGCCTGGCTGTCCAACCTGGCGGTGGCCGGCGTGGCGGCGGGCCTCGCCGTGGCGGCGGTGGCGCTGCCCATCCTGGCCGATGGCGCGCTCTCGCCGGTCTCGCTGCTGGCGCTGCCGCTGGCCGGGGCGCTGGCCTTCCTGGTGCTGCGGGCGCTGCGGGCCGGCGCGCCGGCGCGCGCGGCGCTGCTCGGCCTGCTGCTGGCGGTGCCGCTGCAGGCGGTGATCCTGGAGGGCGTGCTGCCGCGGCTGACCGCACCCTGGGTCTCGCCGCGCGTCGAGGCCATGGTGCGCCAGGCCGCGCCCGGCCTGCCGCCGGCGCAGTTCGGCATCACCGGCTATCACGAGCCCTCGCTGATGTTCGCCCTCGGCGGCGACATCCGCCTGCTGCGCGACGGCGCCGAGGCCGCCCGCTTCCTGGCCGAATCGCCCGGAAGGCTGGCCGCCGTGGCCGACCGGCAGGAAGCGGGCTTCCGCGAGGAGGCCGCGCGAATCGGCCTCGCGCCGCGGGAACTCGGCACCGTGGCGGGCTTCAACTACTCGCGCGGCCGGCGCGTTGCCATCATGCTGTACGGAGCGGGCGGATGATCGAATGGGTGACCGGCATCGTCGCCGCCGGCGGCTGGCCCGGCGTGCTGGCCTTGATGTTCCTCGAGAACCTGTTCCCGCCGATCCCCTCGGAGGTGATCATGCCGCTGGCCGGCTTCGCCGCGGCGCGCGGGCAGATGTCCTTCACCCTGGCGGTGCTGGCCGGCATCGCCGGCACGGTGCTGGGCAACGCCTTCTGGTACGAGCTCGCCCGCGTGGTGACGGCGGACCGCATCCGCCCGATGGTCGGCCGCTATGGCCGCTGGTTCGCGGTGGATGAGAAGGATCTGCTGAAGGCCGAGGGCACGCTGCGGAAATACGGCCCCTTCGCGCTGTGCTTCGGCCGCCTGCTGCCCGGCATCCGCACGCTGATCTCGATCCCCGCCGGGCTGATCCACATCCCCCGCGCGGTCTTCTACCTCTGGACCACGCTCGGCAGCGCGGTGTGGATCCTGTTCCTCGCCACCGCCGGCTACTGGATGGAGGATCATTACGACCAGGTCGAGGGCTGGCTGGGCCCGCTGGCCTATGTCGTGGTGGGCGGGATCGTCGCCACCTACCTGTGGCACATCTGGTCCTCGCGCATCCGCAAGCAGGGGTGATACGTCGATGCTCGCCGGACAACTCGCCCTGGTCGCCGCCGCGGTGTTCGCCGGTGCTGCCTTCTACATCACCTTCGCCGAGCATCCGGCGCGCCTTCGCCTCGATGACCGCGCGCTGCTCACGCAGTGGAAGCCGAGCTATGCCCGCGGCTACGCCATGCAGGCCAGCCTCGCCGTCATGTCCGGCGCCTGTGCGCTGCTGGCGCTGTGGCTCAGCGGCGATTGGCGCTGGCTGGTCGGCGCGGTGCTGATCCTGGCCAACTGGCCCTTCACCCTGTTCGGCATCATGCCGACCAACCACCGGCTGAACGCCATCCCGAACGAACAGGCCGATGCCGCCAGCCGCGCCATGCTGGAAACCTGGGGCCGGCTGCACGCCGTGCGCACGGCGCTCGGTATCGCCGCCACCCTGGCGTTCCTCTGGGCCTTGCAGTGAAGGCGTTCGAGCGCCGCTGCGACCGCGCCGTCCGAGCCGCCTGAGCCCCTCAATTCCCCTCGCGCTGCGCCAGCCGGTACGGGTGCGCGCGGTAGGTGCCCAGCACGCGCAGATCGGCGGAGAAGAAGGCCAGCTCCTCCAGCGCGCGGGCCAGGCCCGGCTCGCCGGGGTGGCCGTCCACATCGGCCAGGAACTGCGTCGCGGTGAAGGCGCCGCCCACCATGTAGCTTTCCAGCTTGGTCATGTTCACGCCGTTGGTGGCGAAGCCGCCCAGCGCCTTGTACAGCGCGGCGGGGATGTTGCGCACGCGGAACACGAAGCTGGTCACCCAATGCGGTCCCTCGAAGGGCGCAGCCAGCGGCGTCGGCGACATCACGTAGAAGCGCGTGGTGTTGTGCGCCTCGTCCTCGACATTGCGGCGCAGGATTTCCAGGCCGTAGATCGAGGCCGCCAGCTCGCTGGCGATGGCGGCATCCTCCACGCCGCCGCGCTCGGCGATCAGCTGCGCCGCGCCGGCGGTGTCGGCCTCGATCACCGGGGTCAGCTTCATGTCGCGCAGCAGGTTCAGCACCTGGCCCAGCGCCACCGGGTGGCTGTGCGCGCGCTTCAGCGTGGCGAGGGAGGCGCCCTTCGGCGCCAGCAGGCAATGCTCCACGCGCTCGAAATGCTCGCCCACCACATGCAGGCCGCTGTCGGGCAGCAGGCGATGGATGTCCGGCACGCGCCCGGCCAGCGAATTCTCGCAAGGCAGCATGCCAAGCCCGGCGCGCCCCTCGCGCACTGCCGCGATCGCCGCCTCGAAGGAGGGGCAGGGCAGGGTGGTCCAGCCCGGATAGGCCTGGCGGCAGGCCAGGTCCGAGTAAGCGCCGGGCAGGCCCTGGAAGGCGATCGTGCCGCTGGTGGGGCTTGGCATGGGTGTGTCCCGAAATCGCGGCCGCGACCGCAAAGGCAAGGCTTTCGCCGGGTTGTCGTTCCCGCGGGGCGCCTTTATATCGGCGAGGGTTTTACGGCAGGCGGTCGCCGGCGCAACCCCGGGCCGCGGCACATGCCCGGCACTATGGGGTGGCCGGGCTTCGGGAAGGGTGCTCTCCAGCATGAGCCTGGAATTCAACAAGGTCGCCGCGGCGGTGTTGACCGCGGGCATCGCGTTCATGGTCACCGGCGTCATCGGCGACGCGCTGGTTTCTCCGCCCCGCCTGTATCAGACGGCCATCGCCACCGGCGCCGCACCGCAGGCCGCGGCCCCCGCCGCCGCGCCCGCCGCCCCGGCGCTGGAGCCCATCGGCCCGCTGCTGGCCGCTGCCAATGCCGATGCGGGCCGCCAGGCCGCCCAGCGCGCCTGCGCTTCCTGCCACAATTTCGCGCAGGGCGGGCCCAACGGCGTGGGTCCGAACCTGTGGGACATCGTGAATTCCCCGCATGCCCGCGTGGCCGGCTTCAACTACTCGGCCGCCAACCGCGCGCTGGCCAGCAAGCCCTGGGACTATGAGGCGCTGAACGCCTTCATCGCGCGGCCCTCCGCCGCCATGCCCGGCACGCGCATGGCCTTCGCCGGCATCAGCAACCCGGCGCAGCGCGCCGACATCATCGCCTTCCTGCGCACCCTCTCGCCGAACCCGGCGCCGCTGCCCTGACAGCCAGGGCGTTCCTTGCCACGGCGGAGGCGGCGGCGGATGCCGCCGGCGCCGCCATCCGCCCGATGTTCCGCTCCGCCCTGCTGGTCGAGGCCAAGGGCGATGCCAGCCCGGTGACGGAGGCCGACCGCGCCGCGGAACGCGCCATCCGCGCGCTGATCGCCCGCCACCACCCCGACCACGGGGTGATCGGCGAGGAATACGGCGAAACCAACCCCGGCGCCGAATGGGTGTGGGTGCTGGACCCGATCGACGGCACCCGCGCCTTCGTCACCGGCCGGCCGCTGTTCGGCACGCTGATCGGCCTCCTGCACCAGGGCCGCCCGGTGCTGGGCCTGATGGACCAGCCCAGCACCGGCGAACGCTGGATCGGCATCGCCGGCGAGGCCACGCGCTTCCGCTCCGCCATGGGCGGCACGCCCCGCTGCCGGCCCTGCGCGACGCTGGGCGAGGCCGAACTCTCCTGCACCTCGCCCGACATGTTCGATGCCGCCACCGCGCCCCGCTTCGGGCGCGTGAAGGCGGCCGCACGCCGCACCACCTGGGGCGGCGATTGCTACGCCTACGGCCTACTCGCGCTCGGCCTGGTGGATGTGGTGGTGGACGCCACCATGAAGCCCTGGGACTGGGCGGCGCTGGTGCCCATCATCGAGGGTGCGGGCGGCCGCTGCACCGATTGGGCCGGCCAGCCCCTCACCCTGCACGGCGATGGCACCGTCCTGGCGGTGGGCGACCCTGGCTTGCTGCCCGAGGCGAAGGCGCTGCTCGCCGCGTAATTGTCTCGGCCGTTGCCGTGGCGGGGGGGAACCCCCAAACTGTTCCCCATGCATCGCCGCGATCTCCTCAGCCTTTCCGCCGCGCTGGGCCTGGCGCCCGGCGCGCTCCGCGCCGCCACCCCCGCCGGCGGCAGCGCCGCACCGGGCCAGGCGGTGCGCACCCACGCCTTGTCCCTGCTGGGCGAGCCCAGCCTGCCGGCGGATTTCCCGCATTTCCCCTGGGTGAACCCGGAGGCGGCGAAGGGCGGCGAGATCGCGCTGACGGCACTCGGCAGCTTCGACAGCTTCAACCAGTTCGTGCTGCGCGGCACACCCGCCGTCGGCCTCTCGCTGCTCTACGACACGCTGCTGAAGGAAAGCGCCGACGAGGCCAGCGCCGAATACCCCTACCTCGCGCAATGGATCGACCTGCCGGCGGATCGCCTGGGCATCAGCTTCGATCTCAACCCGGCCGCACGCTGGCATGACGGCCGGCCCGTCACCGCCGCCGACGTGGTGTTCACCTTCAACGCGCTGCGCACCCACGGCCGGCCCTTCTATCGCTCCTACTGGGGCGACGTGACCGAGGTGGTGGCCGAGGGCGAGCGCCGCGTCACCTTCCGCTTCCGCAGCACCGACAACCGCGAGCTCGGCCTCATCCTCGGCCAGATGCCCGTGCTGCCGGCGCATTGGTGGCAGGGGCGCGACTTCGCCCGCCCGATCCTCGACCCGCCGCTCGGCTCCGGCCCCTACCGCATCGAACGCTTCGAGGCCGGGCGCAGCGTGGTGTACCGCCGCGTCGAAAACTGGTGGGCGCGCGACATCCCGACCATGAAGGGCACGCAGAATTTCGACGTGCAGCGCTTCGAATACTTTCGCGACTCCACCGTGGCGCTGGAAGCCTTCAAGGCCGGGCAGATCGACTTCCGCACCGAAAACATCGCGCGCGACTGGGCCACCGCCTACGACTTCCCGGCCCGGCGCCGCGGCCTCGTGAAGCTGGACGAGATCCGCCACGAACTGCCCACCGGCATGCAGGCCTTCGCCGTCAACCTGCGCCGCCCGCTGTTCCAGGATGCGCGCGTGCGCCGCGCCCTGGGCGAGGTGTTCGACTTCGAGTGGATGAACGCCAACCTGTTCTTCGGCGCCTATGCGCGCACCAACTCGTTCTTCTCGAACTCCGAACTCGCCTCCTCCGGCCTGCCCACCGGCGCCGAACTGGCGGTGCTGGAAGGCTTCCGCGGGCGCGTGCCGGCCGAGGTGTTCACGCAGGAATTCCGCCTGCCCGTCACCGATGGCTCCGGCAACAACCGCGAAGGGCTGCGCCGCGCGCTGGCGCTGCTGCAGGAAGCCGGCTGGCGCGTGCAGGACCGCCGCCTGGTGAACGCCCGCGGACAACGCTTCGAATTCGAGATCCTGCTGCAGGGCCCCTCCTTCGAACGCGTCGCACTACCCTATGTGCAGGCCCTCGAACGCCTGGGGATGCAGGTGCGCGTGCGCACCGTGGACCCCGCGCAATACCAGACCCGCACCGACGCCTTCGACTTCGACATGACGGTGGACGTGATCGGCCAGTCGCTCTCGCCCGGCAACGAACAGCGCGACTTCTGGACCTGCGCCAAGGCGCGCGAGAACGGCAGCCAGAACGTCGCCGGCATCTGCGACCCCGCGATCGACGAACTCGTGGAACTCGTCGTCAACGCACCCGACCGCGAGCAACTTGTCGCCCGCACCCGCGCGCTGGACCGCGTGCTGCTGTGGAACCACTTCGTCGTCCCGCAATGGCACAACCGCACCTTCCGCATCGCCTTCTGGGACAAATTCGGCCGCCCCGCCCGCAACCCGCGCTTCGGCCTCGGCCTGGACAGCTGGTGGGTGGACGCAACCCGCGACCGCGCCTTGGCCGAAGCCCGGCGGACGCTGTAGTGGCGATGGTGCGCTGGTGGTTCGCAGGGGGGCGCTGCCCCCCTGCACCCCCCGCCAGGAGCCAGTGGGCTCCTGGACCTCGATCGGTTTTCATGCCGGCAGGGAGGGGGCCGAAGTGCCCCCTCCCTGCCGGCATTGAATCGCATGGGTTCCAAGGGTCCACCGACCCTTGGCGGGTGGGGTGCGGGGAGGGCGGCGCCCTCCCCGGCGGCCACTAGCCGCACCCATGGCCGCCTACATCCTCCGCCGGCTGTTGCTCGTCGTGCCGACCTTGTTCGGCATCATCCTCATCAATTTCGCCGTGGTGCAGTTCGCCCCCGGTGGTCCGGTGGAGCAGATGCTGGCCGAGTTGCGCGGCGAGGGGCAGACGCTCGGCCGTCTCACCGGCGAGGGTCAGTCCGAGGCGCGCGGCCCTGGCACGCAGGGGCCCGGGGCTGCCTCTGGCGAGGGGGCGGGCGGGCCTTCGGGCACCTATCGCGGCGCGCGCGGGCTTGACCCCGCCATCGTCGCCGAGATCGAGAAGCTGTTCGGTTTCGACAAGCCCGCGCATGTGCGCTTCCAGGAGATGATGGTCGGATACCTCACCTTCGATTTCGGCCGCAGCCTGTTCCGCGACCGCCCGGTGGTGGACCTCATCATCGAGAAGATGCCCGTCTCCATCTCGCTCGGCCTGTGGTCCACGCTGATCATCTATCTCATCTCCATCCCGCTCGGCATCCGCAAGGCGGTGCGCGACGGCTCGCGCTTCGATCTCTGGAGCTCCGCCGTGGTGCTGGTGGGCTACGCCGTGCCGGGCTTCCTGTTCGCCATCCTGCTCATCGTGCTGTTCGCCGGCGGCTCCTTCCTGCAGCTGTTCCCGCTTCGCGGCCTGGCGAGTTCGGGCAGCGAGCTGTGGCCCTTCTGGGAACGCGCGCTGGACTACGCCTGGCACATGACGCTGCCGACCCTCGCCCTGGTCATCGGCGGCTTCGCCGGCCTCACCATGCTCACCAAGAACAGCTTCCTCGACGAGATCGGCAAGCAATACGTCGTCACCGCCAAGGCCAAGGGCAACACCGAGACCGGCATCCTCTACGGCCACGTCTTCCGCAACGCGATGCTGCTGATCATCGCCGGCTTCCCGGCCGCCTTCATCGGCATCCTGTTCACCGGCGCATTGCTGGTGGAAATCGTCTTCTCGCTCGACGGCCTCGGCCTGCTGGGCTTCGAAGCCGCCATCCGACGCGACTACCCGGTGATGTTCGCCACCCTCTACATCTTCACCCTGCTCGGGCTGATCATGCAGATCGTCGGCGACGTGATGTACACCGTCGTCGACCCCCGCATCGACTTCGAGGCGCGACGCTGATGCGGGGGGCGTGCGCAGGGTGTCTTCAGGGGGGCTTTGCCCCCCTGGACCCCCCACCAGGAGGCAGTGGCCTCCTGGACCTCAGGTGTTTAAGGCAGGATGGAAGGGGGGCACTTCGGCCCCCCTTCCATCCTGCGTTGAAAGTCCCGGCGGGGTCCGGGGGGCGCTTCGCCCCCCGGCGGGGGCCCGGGGGCAGCGCCCCCGGAGTACCCCGCGCATGACCCCCATCACGCGCCGGCGTCTCGCCAATTTCCGCGCGAATCGGCGTGGCTTTTGGTCGATGTGGATTTTCCTCGTCCTTTTCGTCCTCACGCTGTTCGCCGAGTTCATCGCCAATGACCGGCCCTTGGTGGCGCGGGTGGATGACCGTTGGTTGTTCCCCGTGGTCGTCGGTTATGCCGAAAGTGATGTGTTGCCGGATGGCTTGCCCACCACGATGGACTGGCATGATCCGGAATTGGCGAAGGAGTTTGCCGAGCGTGGGGGTTGGGCGGTGTGGCCGCCGATCCGCTACAGGCATGACAGTGTGGTGCGCGGCATCGGCCGGCCCAGCCCGGCGCCGCCCTCCTGGCAGAACTGGCTCGGCACCGATGACCAGAGTCGGGACGTGATGGCGCGCGTGATCTATGGCTTCCGCATCTCGGTGTTGTTCGGCTTCACGCTGACCATCGTGAGTTCGGTCATCGGCATCGCCGCCGGGGCGGTGCAGGGCTATTACGGCGGGTGGGTGGACCTCGCCTTCCAGCGCTTCATCGAGGTCTGGTCCGGCATGCCGCAGCTGTATCTGCTGATCATATTGGCGAGCGTGATCGAGCCCAGCTTCGCCACGCTGCTGGTGTTCCTGCTGTTGTTCTCCTGGATGGGGCTGACGGGCGTGGTACGCGCGGAATTCCTGCGCGGCCGCAACTTCGACTACGTGCGCGCCGCGCGCGCCATGGGCGTGGGCGATGCCACGCTGATGACGCGCCACATCCTGCCGAATGCGATGGTGGCGACGCTCACCTTCCTGCCCTTCATCCTGAGCGGATCGGTGACGGTGCTGGCCAGCCTGGATTTCCTCGGCTTCGGCCTGCCGCCGGGCTCGGCCTCGCTGGGCGAACTGGTGTCGCAGGGCAAGAACAACCTGCAGGCGCCCTGGCTCGGCATCACCGCCTTCTTCGTGCTAGGCGGCGTGCTGACGCTGCTGATCTTCGTGGGCGAGGCGGTGCGCGATGCCTTCGATCCGCGCAAGCTGCCGGGGGGCGGACGATGATGGCAGGTGCGGCACCCGGCCAGGCGCCTGGCACGCCGGCGTTGCTGCGGGTGGAGGATCTGTCGGTCGCCTTCCGCGGCAAGCCGGTGGTGCAGGGCGTGTCCTTCCAGCTGCATCGCGGCGAGACGCTGGCGCTGGTGGGCGAAAGCGGCAGCGGCAAATCCGTCACCGCGCTGTCCTGCCTGCGATTGCTCGCGGTCGGCGGCACCAACCCGGCCGGGCGCATCACGCTGGATGGCACCGACGTGTTGAGTGCCGAGGGCGAGGCCCTGCGCCGGCTGCGCGGCGGCGTCGCCGGCATGGTGTTCCAGGAGCCGATGACATCGCTGAACCCGCTGCACAGCGTTGGCCGCCAGGTGGCCGAGGCGGTGACGCTGCACAACCCGCTGCGCGGCGAGGCGTTGCGCGCGCGCGTGGTGGCGCTGCTGACGCGCGCCGGCTTCCCGCAGGCCGAGGCGCGGCTGAACGCCTATCCGCACCAATTGTCCGGCGGCCAGCGCCAGCGCGTGATGATCGCCGCGGCACTCGCCAATGATCCCGCGCTGCTGATCGCCGATGAGCCCACCACCGCGCTGGACGTCACCATCCAGGCGCAGATCCTGGAATTGCTGGCCGATCTGCAGCGGCGGCTGTCCATGGCCATGCTGCTGATCACGCATGACCTGCAGATCGTGCGCCGCCATGCCGACCATGTGGTGGTGATGCGCCACGGCGCGGCGGTGGAGGCCGGGCCGGTGGCCGAGGTCTTCGCCCATCCGCGGCACGACTACACGAAGATGCTGCTGGCCACCGAGCCGCGCGGCCGCCCCGCGCCGGTGGCACCCGATGCCGAGGAGATCCTGCGCGGCACCGACACGAAGGTGCATTTCCCCATCCGGCGCGGCCTGCTGCGCCGCACCGTCGGCGTGGTGAAGGCGGTGGATGGCGTCTCGGTGGCGATCCGCGAGGGCGAGACTGTGGGCTTGGTGGGCGAGAGCGGCAGCGGCAAGACCACGCTCGGCCTCGCGCTGCTGCGCCTCGAATCCAGCGAGGGCTCCATCCGCTTCGAGGGGCAGGAAATCCAGGGCCTCGCGCGCGGCGCGCTGCGCCCGCTGCGGCGGCGCATGCAGATCGTGTTCCAGGACCCCTATGGCAGCCTCTCGCCGCGCATGACCGTGGGCGAGATCGTCGGCGAGGGCCTCGCCGTGCATGAGCACCTGGGCGCCGCCGAGCAGGCGCAACGCGTGGCGGAGGCGCTGGCCGAGGTCGGCCTCGATGCCTCGATGACCGATCGCTACCCGCATGAATTCAGCGGCGGCCAGCGCCAGCGCATCGCCATCGCGCGCGCGCTGGTGCTGAAGCCGCGCCTGGTGGTGCTGGACGAACCCACCAGCGCGCTCGATGTCTCGGTGCAGGCGCAGGTGGTGGAGTTGCTGCGCGAATTGCAGGCGCGCCACCGCCTGGCCTACCTGTTCATCAGCCACGACCTGCGCGTGGTGCGCGCGCTGGCGCACCGCATCGTCGTGCTGAAGGATGGCCGCGTCGTGGAGGAAGGCGAGGCCGAGGCCGTTGTCGGCGCCCCGCGCCAACCCTACACACGCGCCCTGATGGCGGCGGCGTTCGAGCTCAGCGCCGCGCACGGAGAGGGCCTGGTGCGCACATGACCGATGTGGAGGCGGCGGCGGAGGAAGCGGAGGCGGAACACATCCCCCCGCTCGAACGCCTGAAGGGCCTGCTGGATTCCGAACGCGTGAAGCTCGGCGTGCATATCCGCAAGATGAACTCGCCGGGCAGCCCGGTGTATCGCTATGGCGAGAACATCTGGCCGGTCGCGCTCATCCTCACATCCTCCTTCGCCGCCACGGCGTTCATCCACTTCTATCTCGGCGCGGCGATCCTGGCGGTGGGCTGCTGGTGGTGGCTGGCGAAGGTGCAGCCGCGCATCAAGGATGGCGTGTTCGAACGCACCTCCGGCTGGGTCCTGCAATCGGAGGATCATTTCGACACGCTGTGGCAGAAGGGCCTGATCAGCCTCTATGCCGAGCTGCCGGACGGGCGGAAATTCGCCGCCACGCGGCGCGACGATTGGCGCGGCTTCGTCCGGCTTCTGACGCGGGAATACGCCTGATGGCGGTGCTGCTCTCGACGCGGCTGGAGGCCATGGAGGCCTGGCGCGAGGCGCTGCTCGCCTCCGACCCCACGCTCGCGATCCGCATGTTCCCCGATGCCGGCGACCCCGCGGCGATCGAGGCCGCGGTGGTCTGGACCGCGCATGACATGGCGGAGCTGCGGCGCTACCCCAACCTGCGGTTGATCGTCTCGATGGGCGCGGGGGTGGATCACCTGCTGCGTCCGCCCGGCCCACCGCCCGGCATCCCGGTGGCGCGGCTGGTGGATCGCATGCTGACCAGCCAGATGGGCGAATGGGTGCTGCTGAACGTGCTGCGCTTCCACCGGCAGGATCTCGATTATCGTGCGCAGCAGGCGGCGGCTCTGTGGCACGAATTGCCCGCACCGGTGACGGCGGAAGCGCCCATCGGCATCCTCGGCATGGGCGAGCTTGGGACGCATGCGGCAGGCCTGCTGCGCGGCCTCGGCTTTCCGGTGCTGGGCTGGTCGCGCCGGCCGAAGCAGGTGCCGGGCGTCGCCATGTTCCACGGCGCCGAGGGGCTTTCCGGCATGGTGGGCCAGGCGCGCATGCTGGTCTGCCTGCTGCCGCTGACGCCGCAGACCCGCGGCATCGTCGATGCGCGGCTGCTGGCGCAATTGCCGCGCGGCGCCTTCCTGATCAACGGCGCGCGCGGCGCGCATGTGGTGGATGCCGACCTGCTGGCGGCGCTGGCCGATGGGCAGGTGGCAGGGGCGGCGCTGGATGTCTTCGCGCCGGAGCCGCTGCCCGCGGCGCATCCGTTCTGGTCGCATCCGCGCGTGGTGATGACGCCGCACGCGGCCAGCATCACCATCCCCTCCAGCGCGGCGCCGCAGGTGGTGGAGAACATCCACCGTGCCCGCGCCGGGCAGCCGCTACTGAACTTGGTGGATTTCGCCGCCGGCTACTAGAGCAATATGCGTTCAGATGGGTCGCGGCACTGCCGCGACGCTGAACGCATTTCTTGCTCTAGATTCAACGACTTCTAGAGCACGAGCTGCGTTCAAGCGAACGCAGCATGCTCTAGGCCTGCGGCGCCCTCACACCGCGCGGCGCGTGGCTTCCGTGGCGGGCGTGCCTTCGCGCGCGGCCTGCTCGGCGGCGGTCATGATGCTGCGCATGTCGCGCAGGAAGGCCGCGCCCTTCAGCGTGCGCTGCACCAACACGCTGCGGCGGTCCATCGGGTCCACCTTGCGGCGCGCGAGGTCGAGCTCGCCCAGCCGGTCCAGCGCGCGGGTGATGGCCGGCTTCGAGACGTTGAGCTCGGCCGCCAGGCCGCGCACCGTGTGCGGCGCCTCGGTGAGGTACACGGTGAGGAACACCCCGAGTTGCCGGGCCGAGAGGTCCGGCCCATCGCGCCGCACCAGCGCCACAACGGTCTCCCGCAGGATGCCGACGAGCTGTTCCGCGTTCATGTGGGTTGCCATGCTCTCATTTCCCTCTTGCGTGCGCGTGCGGCGCGAAGTCTTGGCCGGCACTGTCGCGGTCACTGATTTCTTCGTCTTCGACTGAGTCGATATTGTGGCGCCGCCGCGGGGCTTCGACGGGCTCTCGCGGGAATTTGTTCGCGATGCGGTGGCTTTCTTGCCGCGACCCGCCCCGGATGACAAACGTTTCATGTTATCTCGATCATCGTCGTGTCAGGCCCTCCCCGGGAACAGCGCGGCCACCGCATGCGCGATGGCGCGCGATGCCTGGGCTTCGCCGCCCTCCGGGCGCCCTGGCCGGGTCTGGTCGTTCCAGGCGTAGAGATCGATGTGCCACCACCGCGTGCCCTCGGGCACGAAATGATGGAGGAACAGCGCGGCAACGATCGCCCCGGCCATGGGCTTCGTTGCAACGTTGTTGATGTCTGCGGCGGCGCTGTCCAGCCAAGAAATATAATTTTTTTGTAAGGGAAGGCGCCACAAACGGTCGTGGGTGGCCACGCCACTGCGCAGCAACGTCTCCACCGAGGCATCATCATGGCTGAAAACTGCGGGAAGGTCCGGCCCCAGCGCCACCCGCGCCGCGCCCGTGAGGGTGGCGCAATCGACGATCAGCGCGGGTTCGTGCTCGGCCGCGAAGGCCAGCAGGTCGGCCAGCACCAGCCGCCCCTCGGCATCGGTGTTGCCGATCTCCACCGTCAGGCCCTTGCGCGTGCGAATCACGTCGAGCGGCCGGAACGAGGTGGCCGAGACCGCATTCTCGACCGCGCCCACCAGCAGCAGCAGGCGAATCGGCGCGCGCGTCGCCATCAGCATCTCGGCCACCGCCATCACCGCCGCGGCGCCGCCCATGTCCTTCTTCATCCGCAGCATGCCGGCCGAGGGCTTGAGGTCCAGCCCGCCCGTGTCGAAGCACACGCCCTTGCCGCACAGCGCCACCAGCGGCCCCTCTGCCGCGCCCTCCCAGCGCAGCACCGCCACGCGCGGCGTGCGGGCACGGGCCGCGCCCTGGCCCACCGCCTGCACGGCCGGGAAGCCCTCGGCCAGCGCCGCGCCCTCGATCATCTCGAAGCGCGCGCCATGCGCCAGCGCCATCGCGCCCACCGCTGCCGCAAGCTCGGCCGGCCCTAGATCATTCGCCGGGCGGTTCACGAGGTCCCGCGCCCGCCAGATGGCGCGGGCCTGGATGATGGCCGATTCGCTGCCCGGTGGCGGCGCCAGAAGCGCCGCCCGGCGGCCCGGCTCGCGCTTCGGCGCGCGGTAGCGATAGGCGCCCAGGCACCAGCCCAGCACCGCCGCCGATTCATCCGGCGCACCCTCGATTCGCCAGGCGGTCCCGGCCGGCAGGGCGAAGGGCGCGGCGCCGAAGGCATAGGGCGAGGCCGCCTCGGAGGTGTCCGCGCCCAGCCCCAGCACGGCGCCTGCCAGCCCCGATTCGCCCGGTAGCAGGCGCAGCTCCTGCGCCTTGGCGGTGAAGCCCGAGGCGGTGAGGAAGCCCGCCTGCGCTGGCGTCAGCCGCGCCAGCAGCGCGTCCAGCCCGGCCGGCGCCACGGCGTGCAGGGGCAGCGCGGCGGCGGCATCGTCGGTCAGGCAGTCGGGCATCACGCGTCCTTGCCCCGCCCCGGGGCCGCGGTTGAAGACTCGGCGAAACGCCGGATCATTGCGCTTGAAAAGGCCGATGTCCACAACCGGGGCGTGTGGCGCCCCGGGGCGGGGTTCCGGCCCCCGGCGCGCAATGCTACGTCGCCGCCCATGCGCATCCTGTTGTGGTATTGGGGCCGGCGCGGCGGCGGCGCGCAATTCGCGCTCGGCCTCGCCGGGGCGCTCGCCGCCTGTCCGGACATCAGGCTGCGCCTGAGCCTCTCCGCACAATCCGAGATGCTGACCGGGTTTCGCGCCCCTGGGGTGCCTGTCGACATTGTCCAGACCTATCGCGACCTGCCGGGCTTTGTCACCTCCCTGTCCCGCATTCCGGTACGGCGTCGTGCATTGCTGCACGCCGCCAGCGGCGCCGATGTGGTGGTCTCGGCCATGACGCATCTCTGGACGCCGCTGGTCGCACCGGGCCTGGCCCGCGCCGGCATCCCCTTCGTGCCCGTGGTGCACGATGCCCTGCCGCATCCGGGCGACCCCGCGCTGTTCTGGGATTGGCGACTCGGCCGCGAGCTCGCCGCGGCGCGCGCCGCCGTGGCGCTGTCCGACGGCGTGGCGGCCGCGCTCGCGCGCCGCGCGCCGGGCCTGCCCATCCTGCGCATGCCCCTGCCGGCCCTGCTGGCCGCCGCGCCGCCGCCGGCCCCGCCCGCCGATGGCCCGCCGCGCTTCGTCTTCTTCGGCCGCCTCAAGCCCTACAAGGGCCTCGACCTGCTGCGCGACGCCTTCCGCCTGCTGCGCGCCCGCCACCCCGAAGCACTGCTGCGCGTGGTCGGCGAGGGCAATGCCGAGGCCGCCGCCCCGGGCCTCGCCGCGCTGCCCGGCGTCACGCTGGAGGCGCGCTGGGTGGCCGAGGATGAGATCCCCGCGTTGCTCGCCGGCGCCACCGCGGTGGTGCTGCCCTATCGCGAGGCCAGCCAATCCGGCGTGGCGCCGCAGGCGCTCGCACTCGGCGTACCGGTGGTGGCCACCCCGGTCGGCGGCCTGGTCGAGCAGGTGCGCCCCGGCGCCGGCGGCGTGCTGGCCGCCGCCGTCACGCCCGAGGCGCTGGCCGAGGCGATGGCATCGCTGCTCGTCCCCGGCGCCGCCTTGGCGCTGCACAACCAGGCGTTGCAGGCGGCGCGCACGGCGCCGGGCTGGGCCGAAGCCGCGGCGGCGCTGCTGGCCGGCCTCGCTTCCGTGCTGCCCGCGCCGCGGCCCGGTGCCTGGCCGGCCGCGCCCGGTTGAAACATTCGATTTCAGGGCCTATGCCCCCGCAATGCGCGAGGAAATACCATCGATGACCGCAACGACCTGCGCCGCGGAACGCAGCGCGGCCACATTGGCGCCAGTGCCCGTGCTGCGCCCGCTGCTGCCGCCCACCGAGGCCGTGCTGCCCTACCTGAAGCGCATCGACGCCACGCGCATCTACAGCAACTACGGCCCGCTCTGGCACGAGTTCAGCAACGGCATGGCCGCCTGGCTCGGCGCGCGCGCCGGTGCCTCCGGCGTGCGCGTGGTGCCCACCAGCAGCGGCACCACCGCCATCGAGGTCGCGCTGCGCGCCCGCGCGCTGCCAGGGCGCAGCCTTTGCCTGATGCCGTCCTTCACCTTCATCGCCAGCGCGCATGCGGTGTGCAACGCCGGTCTCACGCCCTTCCTGCTGGATGTGGACGAGGCCGAATTCGCGCTGACGCCCGCCATCGCCGCCGCGGCGCTGGCCAGCCTGCCGTCGCCGCCCGCCGCGGTGCTGGTGATCAGCGCCTTCGGCGCGCCGCCCGATGTGCGCGGCTGGGAGGCGTTCGAGGCCGCGCACGGCATCCCCGTGGTGTTCGATGCCGCCGCCGCCGCCACCTCGCTGCGCGCCATCGGTCACCAGCCGCTGTGTGTCAGCCTGCACGCCACCAAGGTGTTCGGCATCGGCGAGGGCGGCGCCGTCATCACCACCGATGCCGCGCTGGCCGATCGCATCATCGCCATGACCGGCTTCGGCTTCGCCGGGGCCGAGCGTGTCTCCAGCCTGCGCGGCGGCAACTACCGCATCTCGGAATACGCCGCCGCCGTGGGCCTCGCCGTGCTGGCCGAGATCGACGCGAAGGAGGCGCGGCTTCTCGCACTCGGCGCGCGCTATGCCGAGGCGCTGCGCAATTCGCCCTGCCGCCTGCAGCCGGGTGCCGGCACCGATTGGGCGACGATGACGCTGAACGTGGTGGTGCCGGAGGATCGGCTGGCGGGCACGCTGGCGCGGCTCGATGCCGGGGCGGTGCAGTGGCGCCGCTGGTGGGGCCTCGGCACGCACCACCACCCGGCCTTCGCCACCCTGCCGCGCACGCCCCTGCCGGTGACCGAGGCGCTGGCCCCGCGCGTCATCGGCCTGCCCTTCTATGACGGGCTTTCACACGAGACAGTGGATCGGATTGCTGCATGCCTGAGGTGAACACGACGCAGGCGGAGGAGGCTGGCGCGGTGCATGACCAGCAGGCCGTCCGCTATGTCGATCTGGCGATCTATGACGAAGTGCTGCCATCGCCCGCGTCGCCCTTCCGGACGCTGGAATACGGCCACTACCTGTCGTTCTTCGACCGCTCGGCGCTCGTCTCGCTGGAAGCGTGGCACCATCGCTTCGCGCATCCGGGCTTCGGCAAAATGGCCGAGACGCTCGCCGTGCCGGACGTCGCGAAGGGCAAGATCCTGCCGATCAACCAGGAGAGCAACCTGGTTCCGCGCCTCGCCTATGTGACGTTCCTCAACAATGCCTGGGCCTTGTTCCCGCACTTCAAGGAACGCGACCTTCCCTTCATCCTCCAGCTCTACCCCGGCGGCGGCTTCGCCCCGAACGTGGCCGAGAGCGACGAGCGGCTGCGCACGCTGCTGGAATCCCCGCTCTGCCGCCGGGTGATCGCGACGCAGTCGCTGACGCGCGACTACCTGCTCGGCCCGATGGGCTACGCCGCCGAGAAGATCGAGATGATCTACGGCGGGGTGTTCGAAAGCCACGTCGAATTCGACTTCACCCGCGACAAGAAGCGGTTCGGCACGCACAAGGACACCATCGACGTCTGCTTCGTCGCCTATCGCTACGGGCCGGACACGTCGCAGAAGGGCTACGACCAGTTCGTCGAGGTGGCGCGCCTGCTCGCCCCGTCGGATCCGCGCCTGCGCTTCCATGTCGTCGGCGGCTTCCGCCCGGAGGACGAGCCGCTGGGCGAGGTTGCCGATCGGTTCAGCTTCCACGGCATCCAGCAGGGCGAGTTCTTCGCGGAATTCTACCCGCGCATGGACGTGATCCTTTCGCCCAACCGCCCGATCAGCGGCCATGCGGGGCCGTTCGACGGCTTCCCGACCGGCGCCTGCATGGAGGCCGGCTTCCGCGGCGTGCTGAACTGCATCGCCGATCCGCTGTCGCTGAACGTCGCCTTCGAGGACGGGCGCGACATCCTGATCATCGACCGCGATGCGCCGCGCACGGCCGAGCGCCTGCGCGCGCTGTTCGCCGATCCGGACCGACTCTACGCGCTGGCCGAGGCGAATTGCCGCCGCTTCCGCCACGTCTTCGACATCAACGCGCAGCTGATGGCGCGCACCCGGATCATCGTCGCCGAGCTGCTGAAGACCGAGCAGCTAGTGATCCGGCCCACCGCCATCACCTCCACCGCGGTGGCGAACCGCATCTTCTCGGCCTTTGCCCTGGCGGAGGATTGCGAAAGGCGGCTGGGCAACCTCGTGACTGAGTATCGCAAACTCGCGGACGCGTACGAAAAATCCGGCGCCGACTACGCCCTGGTGGCCGCCGCGCTGCGTGAGGAGCAGGCGCTCAACGCCCGGCCGCTGCTCGTCGGGACCAAGCGGCGCATCAAGCGGCTCGTGGAAAGGGTGACGGGACGATCCGGCCAGGGGGGTCAGCGGTAATGTCCAACAATGGGGGCGATACGCCGCTGGCGCCGGATGCCGGCTATGTCCTGATCCTGATCTGCCGCCCGGTCGACCAGTTCCGCCACAATGATGTCTTCGCGCAGGAGCTTGCCGCAGGCTTCGCCACCTTCGGCATCGCCTCGCGCATCTGCGATTTCCGCAGCGAAGTGCGCATGGCCTGGGAGGCGCTGCTCGATCCGCGCTGCCTGTTCCTTGTCTCCTTCAACGGCTTCGGCTCTGAGCTTTGCTTTTCGCTCGGGGCGCGCGGCGATGTCACCGCAGCCTATGAGCACAGCGGCAAGCCGCTGTTCGACCTGATGCATGACTGCCCGTCGCATGACACGATGACGCACCAGATTGCCAGCCGCAGCACGATGCGCCGCCTGCTGCTGACCGACCATGGCTACCTGCAGGAAGCGCAGGAACTCGGAATCCCCAGCACGCGCTTCGTGCCGTCCATCACCTTCCCTGCCAGCCTGCCGGACGCCCCGAAGCGGATCGCCGAGCGGCCGATCGATATCCTGTTGCCGATGCAGGTCGTGGCGGAGTCTTTCGCGGCAACCTTCTTCTACGGCCGGCACGATGTCGCCTCGAAGCTCGACCGCGCCATCTTCGAGCATGTCACCGCACGCTGCGAGGCCGACCTTTCGCTCGATGCGCGCGTCGAGCTGCGCGCCGCCTGCCGCGCCGCCGGCCTCGCCTTCGACGTCAACCGCCCGGAATCCCGCACGCTGCTGACCATCACGCTCGACCACGTGAAGTCGCAGCGCCGCCGCAGCCTGGTGCAGGCGCTGCGCCATTTGCCGGTCACGCTGCTCTCCACCGTCCCGCCCTTCGCGCCCGAGCCCGGCGACCGCCTGAAGCTGGCCGCGGCGCGCGACTTCACGGACCTGCTGCGGGTGATGGGCGACAGCCGCATCGTGCTGTGCCCGCTGCCGCACATGACGGGCTGGCACGAACGCGCGCTCGGCGCCTTCAGCGCCGGTGCCGCCGTGGTGGCGGCGCCGAACGAGCCGCTCGAGGTCAATTTCCGCCACGGCGAGCACCTCATGTTCTACCGCTCGGCGGAGCAGGCGGCCGACCTTCTGGCGGAGCTGCTGGCCGAGCCCGACCGCATCCAGGCCCTGGCCAGCGCGGGCCATGCCGAGGCGATGGAACGCTTCTCGCCGACGCGCCTCGCCTCGATGATCGTCGCCATGTGGCGGCGCGACCACGCGCCGCGCGCGCCCCGCCAGGACGCCCCGGCCACGGCCGCGACGCAGGACAGTTGAAGCCCGCGCCAGCCTCCATCGGCCGCGTGGTGCTGTTCGGCGCCGGCGGCCTCGGGCGCGAGATGCTGCAGGTGCTGCGCGACGTCGCCGCCGCCGGCGGCGCGGCCGAATGCGTTGCCTTCGCCGTCGATCCCGGCCTGGCGGCGCCCGATTCGGTGCAGGGCGTGCCGGTGCGGCGCGACGCGGCGGCGATGCTGCGCGCCGATCCCACGCTCAGCGTCGTGGTGGCGCTCGGCAACCCTGCGCTGCGCGAGGCGGTGGCGGCGCGCCTCGCCGCCGAGGCCGGGGCGCGCTTCGCCACCCTGCTGCACCCCGCCGCCTGGATGGGCGAGAGCGTCGCCATCGGCGAGGGTAGCATGGTGTTCGGCTTCTCCTCCGCCACCGCCGATGTGCGCATCGGCCGCCACGTGCTGGTCAACCCCGGCTGCAGCATCGCGCATGACTGCGTGCTGGAGGATTTCGCCACGCTTGCACCCGCCGTGGCGCTGGCCGGCGGCGTGCATCTGGAACACGGCGCGGAACTCGGCATCGGCGCGCGCGTGGCACCCCGGCTGCGCATCGGGCGCGGCGCCATGGTGGGTGCGGGTGCGATGGTGATCGGGCCGGTGGCCCCTTGCGTCACCGTGGCCGGCGTGCCGGCGCGCGAATTGCAGCGGCGTTCGGCATGACGGAGACCAAGCCGCCGCCGGAGCCGGACTGGTCCCGGGTTCCGCCCACGCATGTGCGGCTGGCGCGCGGCGTGGCGGGGCTTGCGCATCGCGGCGGGCGCGGGCTGCGCGCCGGGCTCGGCCTGCTCTCGGCGGGCAACATCCGCAAGGCGCTGCGCCGCGTGGCGCGCGGCGAATTCGCGCTGATGGCATCCTCGGTGCGCAACCTGGTGGCGCAGCGCGTGGCGCTGGCGCAGGCGGCGCGCCCCGTCGCGGTGGAGCGCTTCGAACCGCTGCCCGACACGCCGGATGCGCCGCTGGTCAGCATCGTCATCCCCTGCTTCAACGACGGCGCGCTGGTGGGCGAGGCGGTGGCCAGCGCGCTGGCGCAGAGCTTCACCGACATCGAGGTGATCGTCGTCGATGGCGGCTCCACCGACGGCACGACGCCGGGCATCGTCGCCTCCCTCGCCGGCCCGCGCGTGCGCCCGCTGCTGCGCCAGGATGGCCGGCACCTGCCCGGCGACAACCGCAATTTCGGCATCGAGGCCGCGCGCGGGCGCTACGTCTGCTGCCTCGATTCCGACGACCTGCTGGACCCCACCTACATCGAGAAGGCGCTGTTCCTGCTGGAATGGCGCGGCTTCGACGTGGTTGGCACCTCGCTGCGCATGTTCGGCGCCGATGATGGCGGCTGGCGCGTGCCGGAACGCCCGGTGTTCGACGATGTGCTGCTCGGCAACGTCACCGTGGTCTGCGCGCTGTTCCGCCGCGCGCTGTGGTCGCGCATCGGCGGCTTCCGCGACAGCGGCATGGGCCGCGACCATGTGGCGGAGGATTGGGATTTCTGGTTCCGCCTGGCGGCCATCGGCGCGCGCTTCCGCAACATCTCGGCCGAGCCCCTGCTGAACTACCGCGTGCGCCCGCGCGGCACCTCCGTGAGTTCGCAGGCGGGCACGCCGGACCTCGCCTTGCAGGGCCAGGCGATCCAGCGGCGCAACGCCGCGCTGATCACCGGCCGTGCGCGCAAGCATTCGCGCCGGCAGGCGGCGCGCGCGCTGCGCCCGGCGCATGATGGTGTCGCGATGCGCCTCGCCATGCGCCGCGCCACCGAGGCCGCGCGCCGGCCCACGCTGCTGCTCGCCATGCCCTTCTTCGCGGTGGGCGGGGCCGAGCGCCTGCTCTCCGCCATGGTCGGCGGCCTCGTCGCCGCGGGCTGGCGCGTGGTGGTGGTCTCCACCGAGTTCGATCCGCCGCAGGCCGGTGATTCGCTGCCCTGGTTCGCGGCCCTTACGCCCGAATGCTACGCCCTGCCGCGCTTCCTGCCGGCCGAGGATTGGCAGGATTTCGTGGACTACCTGCTCGGCTCGCGCACGCCCGACGCGCTGCTGATCGCCGGCAGCCGCTTCCTCTACGACATGCTGCCCCGGCTGGCGCGCGAATACCCCGCCATGGCGCGGCTCGACCTGCTGTTCAACACCGAGGGCCATGTCGCGAAGCACCTCGAGCATCGCGCGAACCTCACCGGCGCGCTCTGCGAGAACCGCAACGTGCTGGCCTGGCTGCAGGATCAGGCCGGCTGGCCCGAAGCCGCGCTGCGCTGCATTCCGAGCGGCGTCGACACCACCCACCACAGCCCCGGCCCGCGCCCCGCCGCCCTGGCCGCCGAACTCGGCATCGCGCCGGGCGACATCGTGGTGGGCTGGTCCGGCCGCCTGTCCGAGGAAAAATCGCCCGAGACCTTCGTGGAACTCGCCGCCCGCTGCGCCGACCTGCGCGGCGTGCATTTCGTGATGACCGGCGGCGGCCCGATGGCCGAGCGCGTGGCGGCGCGCGTGGCGAAGCTGCCGCCTGGCGCGCGCTTCCACAGCCGCGGACTGGTGGACGACATCCGCGACTACTACCGCCTGTATGACATCTACACCCTCACCTCGCGCCTCGATGGCCGGCCGCTGGCGGTGATGGAGGCGCAGGCCAGCGGCTGCGCCGTGCTGGCCGCGCGCGTCGGCGGCGTGCCGGAGATCATGCGCGAGGGCGTCACCGGCCGGCTGGCGAACCCCGCCGACGCCGCGGATTTCGAGCGCGCGCTGCGCGCCATGCTGGCCGACCGCGCGGGCCTGGCCGCGATGCGCGAAGCCGCGCCGGCGCTGGCGCGGGCGGAATTCTCGGTGGCCGCCATGGCCGAGGGCTACCGCGCGGCGCTGGCCGATGCGGTGGCGGCGGTTGGCCAGGATACCCCTTCGCGCTAAAGCGCCCGCGTGACGACGTCGAGGAGACTCCGGTGAGCGATTCCGCAGAGGCCCAGCCCGCCCCCGTTGCCTCCCTTGCCGGCAGGCGCGTGCTGGTGACGGGTGCCGGCGGCTTCATCGGCAGCCATCTGGCCGAGGCCCTGGTGCGCGAAGGGGCCGAGGTGCACGCGATGGTGCACTACAACGCGCTGTCCAGCTGGGGAAACCTCGATCTCGTGCCGCCGCAGGTGAAGCCCGCGCTGCGCGTCAGCCTCGGCAATGTCGAGGACAGCGACTACGTGATGCAGGCCTGCCGCGGCATGGATGTGGTGTTCCACCTCGCCGCGCTGATCGCCATCCCGTACTCCTACGTGGCCCCGCGCAGCTATGTGCGCGCCAATGTGGAAGGCACGCTGAACGTGCTGGAAGCCGCGCGGCGCTTGGGCGTCGGCCGCGTCATCCACACCAGCACCTCGGAGGTGTACGGCACCGCGCTGCGCGAGCCGATTGACGAGGACCACCCGCTGCAGGGCCAGTCGCCCTATTCCGCCAGCAAGATCGGCGCCGACAAGATGGCCGAGAGCTACTGGCGCAGCTTCGAGACCGAGGTGGTCACGCTGCGCCCCTTCAACACCTTCGGCCCGCGGCAGTCGGCGCGCGCCTTCATCCCCACCATCATCAGCCAGGCGCTGGAGCGCGAGGAGATCCGCCTCGGCGCGCTGGATCCGCTGCGCGACATGACCTTCGTCTCGGACACCGTGGCGGGCTACCTTGCGGCCGCGATCACGCCCGGCATCGCCGGCGAGACCATCAACCTCGGCACCGGCGAGACGCGCTCGATTGGCGATTTCGCGGCGCGCATCCTGGCGCTGATGGGCGTGGACAAGCCCATCGTGCAGGAAGCCGGCCGCATGCGCCCCGCGAAAAGCGAGGTGGGCAAGCTGGTCTCCGACAACGCCAAGGCGCGCCGCCTGATGGGCTGGTCGCCCGCCGTGTCCGTCGATGACGGGCTGCGCGCCACCATCGAATTCATCGCCGCGCACCGCCACCTCTACCGCACGAACACCTACACGGTCTGAACCGCGGCCCACGACGGAGACACACACATGCAGGTCGTCGTCATGGCGGGCGGGCGGGGCACGCGGCTTGGCCCCTACACCGCCACCTTCCCCAAGCCCCTGGTGCCGATCGGCGACATGCCGATCCTGGAATTGCTGCTGCGCCAGTTGAAGGTGGCGGGTGTCACGGAGGTGATCCTCGCGGTGAACCACCTGCACCACCTGCTGCGCGCCTTCTTCGGCGAGGGCGAGCGGTTGGGCCTGCAGATCACCTACAGCCTCGAGGACACGCCGCTGGGCACCGCGGGGCCGATCGGCGCCGTGCTGCCGCAGCTTCGCGACACCTTCTTCGTCACCAATGGCGACCTGCTGACGACGCTGGATTTCGCCGCCATGCTGGCCGCGCACCGCGCCGCAGGGGCGGATGCCACCGTCGCCAGCTTCCGCCGCACCATCAAGTCGGAATTCGGCATCCTCGACACCGACGACGCCATGCGCATGACCGGCTATCGCGAGAAGCCGGAGCAGACGCACCTCGTCAGCATGGGCCTCTACGTGCTGCGCCGTGACGCGGTGGCGCCGCACCTCGCGCCGGGCCGCAGGCTCGACATGCCGGACCTGATGCGCGCGATGGTGGCCGAGGGGCGCCACGTGCTGTGCCACGCGCCGGAATGCTTCTGGCTGGATATCGGCCGTCCGGACGACTACGCCGAGGCGCAGCAGATCTTCGCGCGCGACCGCACGTTGTTCCTGCCCGACGAGGCATGACCGCGCTCGTCACCGGCGCCGGCGGCTTCCTCGGCCGCCATGTGGTGGCGCGGCTGCGCGCGCTGTCCATCCCGGTCGAGACGCTCGGCCGCAGCGGCAGCCTCACGCTGGCCGATCCGGGCGACGGTGCGGCCATCCGCGCCGCGATGCAGGCCGTGCGGCCAAGCCTGGTGTTTCACCTCGCCGGCACCCCGGTGGCCGAGCCGCTGGAGGAGGCCTACCGCGTCAACGTGCTGTTCGGTGCGCATCTGCTCGCCGCCGCGCGCGCCCTCCCGGCGCCGCCGCGGCTGCTGCTGGCGGGCAGCGCCGCGGAATACGGCCCGATGGCCGAGGCGCTGCTGCCCGTGGCCGAGGACGCCCCCTGCAACCCCAGCTCGGTCTACGGCATCACCAAGCTGGCGCAGACGCTGCACGGCCTGGCCGCCGCCGCCGCCGGGCTGCCGGTGGTGGTCGCAAGGCTGTTCAACGTGGTGGGCGGGGGCATGCCCGCGCATCTCGCGCTCGGCGCCTTCGCCGCGCAGATCCGCGCCATGCCGGAAGAAGGCGGCGTGCTGCGGACCGGCGCGCTGGCCCGCTGGCGCGATTTCGTGGAGGCCGCGCCCGCCGCCGCCGTGCTGGTGGACCTCGCGCGCGATCCCGCGGCGGCGGGGCAGGTGGTGAATGTCTGCTCCGGCCTGCCCACCAGCCTCGCGGTGCTGACGCAGGCGCTGGTCGAGGCCGCGGGCCGCCCGGTGGAGCTTCGGGAGGAAGCCGGCCGCGGCGGCAATTCCGACATGATCCGCCACTGGGGCTCCGCCGCGCGGCTCGCTGCCCTCGGCCACCACCTCGCCCCGCCGGACCCGGCGCGGATCGCCGCCGCGCTGCTCAGCCAATAAGGGTATCCGGCGCGCCGGCGATGCCCGTCACCTGCGCCGCGCCGCCGCCGCCGAACACCACCCAGGTCTCGCCCGTCCAGGCCGCGTCATATTCCTGGCCCAGGCCCTGCGTGGTCGCGAAGGTGCCGAGCTGGCCCCAGTACCAGGTGCTGAAGGACTGCCCGGTCGCCGCGTCGAAATAGCCGCCCACCCAGACGGTGTTGGGCGCGAGTGCGGGGGTGGCGGGGCGCTGGGCCTCGCTGTCGATGCGGTAGCGGCCATGCGGCGTCTCGATGGTCTGTTGCGCGTCATAGGCCGTGCGGTCCGCCCAGAGGCTGCCGAACCAGCGGTCGCCGGAGCGTGCCAGGAAGGTCCAGGTGAACATGCTGTAGAGCTCGACATTGGCCTGGCGGGCGCCGCCGAGGCCGAACAGATCCCACCCCGTGCCGTCGAAGGCGGCGTCCACCTCCTGCCCCAGGCCGCCCGTGCCGCTGGGCTGGCCGATGCTGGCATACCAGGTCGGCAGTGCGGTGACGCTCTGCCCGTCGACATAGAGGCCGATCCAGACCGTGCCGGCCGCGATGGCGGGGTTGGGCGCGACCGGGTTCTCCCAGGTGATGACGTAGCGGCCGGTGGCGGTGGTCACCACGTCGCCGGGCTGGTAGCGCGTGCGGTCCTCCCACAGCGAGCCCTCCCAGCGATCGCCGCTGTTCGCCTCGAAGCGCCAGCCGTATTGGCTGAAATCCCGCAGCTGCACCTGCCGCGCGCCGCCCAGGCCGAACACCGCCCATTCCACGCCGGTCCAGGCGGCCTCCACCTCCTGCCCCAGCCCCTGGGTGGTGGTGGGCTGGCCGAGGCGCCCCCAGTTCCAGGTGTCCAGCGCGCGGCTGCTGGCAGCGTCGAAATAGCTGGCAACCCAGACGGTGCCGTCGGCGATGCTGGCCTCCGGGTTGCGCGGCGTCTCGCTGACGATGACGTAGCGGCCCTGCGCCGCGGCGATGATGTCGCCCGGCTGGTGGCGCAGCGAATCCGCCCAGAGGCTGCCGCCCCAGCGATCGCCGGAGGTCGCCTCGAAGCGCCACGTGTAGAAGCTGAAGGACCGCACATCCAGCTGCAGCGCGCCGCCGGCGCCGAAGGGCTGCCAGCCTATCCCGGTCCAGGCGGCATCCACCTCGCTGCCCAGCCCCGCCGTGCCGGTGGGCGCGGCCAGCTGCCCCCAGTACCAGGTGCCCAGCGTCTGGCCCGAACGCGAATCGAAGTAGTAGCCGACCCAGACCGAGCCATCGGTCAGCGCCGCATTGGCCGGGCGCGGCGTCTCGCTTTCGATCACGTAGCGGCCCTGCGCGGTGGCGATCACATCGCCCGGCTGGTGGCGCCGGCTGTCGCCCCACAGGCTGCCGCCCCAGCGATCGCCGGAATTCGCCTCGAAGCGCCAAGTGTAGAGGCTGAACATCTCGACATCGGCCAGCAGCGCGCCGCCGCGGCCGAACTGCTCCCAATTGTCGCCATCCCAGGCGGCGTCCACTTCCTGCCCCAGGCCCAGCGTGGTGGTGGGGCCGCCGAGCACGCCGTGGTACCAGCTGCGCAGCATCTGCCCCGAGCCCGCATCGACGTAGTAGGTGATCCACACCGTGCCCGGCGCGGCGCCGAGGCCGGCATTGGGCGTCTCGCCCGTGATGCGATAGGCGCCATGCGGCGTGGTCCAGCGATCGCCCACCTGCATCGCCTCGGCGGCGGCATACAGCGAGCCGCCATAGCGATCGCCGCCGGTGGCGGTGAACTCCCAGCTGTAGAGCGCATTGGCGCGATGATCCGCCTGGCGCTGCCCGCCGAGGCCCACCTCCGTCCAGCCGATGCCGGTCCAGGCGCGGTCGCGCTCGCTGCCCAGCCCCTCGCCGCCGCCCGGCATCGCGCCGCCGTTTTCCAGCGTGAGGCGCATGCGCGAGGCCGCGTCCCAATAGGCGGTGATGCGCACGATCCCGGCCGGGTCGGCGCTGTTCAGGTCGCTCACCTCGGTCTCGGTCAGGACGCGGTAGATGCCGCGCGCCGCGCGGATGACATCGCCCGGCGCATGGTCGCGCCCCGCGGCCATCAGCGAGCCTTCGAGCGTATCGCCGCTGTCGGCCTCGAAGACGAAGGTGAAGCGGCTGAGGCCGATTGTTGCCACCTCCGCCTGGTCGGCCCCGCCCTGGCCGAAGCTGTCCCAGCCGGTGCCGTTCCAGGCGGCGTCGAATTCGCTGCCCAGCCCGCCGAAGCCCGCCGCCACCGAGGGCCCGTTGCGCGTCGCGAGGAAGCCGGCGGTGCGGCCATCGAGGTACCAATCGACGAAGATCGTGCCCTCGGCGAGGCCCACGGCCGAGAGGTCCACCCCCTGCGGCTCGGCGGCGACGATCTCATAGACGCCATGCGCGGTGGTCAGCGCCACGCCGAGTGTGAAGGCGGTGCTGTCCTCCACCAGCGTGCCGCCCCAGCGGTCGCCGGAATTGGCGCGGAAGACGAAGGTGAAGATGCTGTCGGTCAGGCTTCCGCTGCCCGCCCCGATTGCGCTGCCTGACATGGCGTTGTGCCCGACCCTTCCCGCCCTGCAGGGGACGTGCGGCCACGCGCCGCCAGCGCGCTGCTTACCGGGCTTCGGTGAAGCAGCGATTAAGCCGCCCCACCAGAAATTCGCCGCACAGGCGAAAATCATCGCCATAAAATCGCGCAATAGAATTGACGCGGTGCGGCCGCGTGCCGAAAACTCATGGCCGGAGGCGCTGCACCCCATCTCCCAGCACAGCATTCTCTGCGTCGTCGGCACCCGCCCCGAAGCCATCAAGATGGCCCCCGTGGTGCAGGCGCTGACGCGACAATCGGCGCTGGCGCCGCGCCTGGTGCTGACCGGCCAGCACCGCGCGCTGCCGGCCCGCGCGCTCGCCGCCTTCGGCCTGCGCGCCGAGCAGGATCTGCGCGCGCTGCGCCCGGGGCAGGGGCTTTCGGCGCTGACGGCGCGGCTGCTTGTGCGGCTGGACGCGCTGCTGGCCGAGGCGCCGCCCGCCTTGGCCCTGGCACAGGGCGATACCACCAGCGTGCTGGCCACCGCGCTGGCCTGCTTCCACCGCGGCATCCCCTTCGGCCATGTCGAGGCCGGGCTGCGCACGAACGACCTCGCCGCCCCCTTCCCGGAGGAGTTCAACCGCGCCACCGCCGGGCGCCTCGCCGCGCTGCACTTCGCGCCCACCGAGGCGGCGCGCGCCGCGCTGCTGGCCGAGGGCGTGGCGCCGGCCGCCATCCACCTCACCGGCAACACGGTGATCGACGCGCTGCTGCACGTCGCGGCGCGCGTCGCGCCGGCGAAGCTCGCGCCCGGCCGCCGTCTGGCGCTGGTCACGCTGCACCGTCGCGAAAGCTTCGGCGCGAAGCTGCTGGCCGTGCTCGGCGCGCTGCGCGCCCTGTGCGACGCGTTTCCCGATCTCGACCTGCTGTATCCCGTGCACCCTAACCCGGCGGTGCGCGGCCCGGCCGAGGCCGCGCTGGCCGGGCACAGGCAGATCCGCCTGTGCCCGCCGCTCGACTATCCCGCGCTGGTCGCCGCACTGCGCGCCGCCACGCTGGTGCTGACCGACAGCGGCGGCTTGCAGGAGGAAGCGCCGGCGCTGGGCAAGCCGGTGCTGGTGCTGCGCGACGTCACGGAACGGCCGGAGGCGGTGGCGCTTGGCGTGGCGCGGCTGGTCGGCACCGATCCGCAGCGCATCCTCGCCGAAGCCTCGCGCCTGCTGCGCGACCCGGCGGCGCATGCGGCGATGGCGCAGGGCGGCTCACCCTATGGCGATGGCCAAGCCGGCCCGCGCATCGCCGCGATCGTGGCCGAATGGGTGGCGCGCCAGACTGCCTGACGCCAACGGCCACGTTCAGTGGCTCGTTGGCGTTCTTGCGCCCTCAGGCGCCGGGCGCGGCCATCCGGCCGCTTGGCTCGCCACACCTGTGGCGGGCCGCGTTCGCGGCCTCGGCCGCCAGAGGCGGCCGGCGATCGTGCCTTCGTGGGCTTCCGCTTCAGCAGAAATGCGCGCCCGTCGTCTCCACCCGCACGGCATAGAGCGACTGGCTCGCGGTCATGAACAGGATGTTCCGCCGCGCGCCGCCGAAGCACACATTGGAACAGATCTCCGGCAGCCGGATCAGCCCGATGCGCTCGCCATTCGGCGCGAAGACGTGCACGCCGTCATAGCCCTCGCCCACCCAGCCCGCGCCGGCCCAGACATTGCCGCGCTCATCGGTGCGGATGCCGTCGGCGAAGCCGGATTTGCCGTCCATCGTCATGCTCGCGAAGGTGCGCGGGTTGCGCAGCCGCGGGCCGTCCACGTCATAGGCCCAGATGATGTTCTGCGCCGTCGGGTAGTGGCTGCGCCCGGTGTCGGCGACGTAGCAGGTGCGGTAGTCGGGCGAGAAGCACAGCCCGTTCGGCTTGAACGGCTCGTCCGCCACCTTGGTCACCTGCCCGCTCTGCCCGTCGATGCGATAGATCGCCTCCTTGATGAAGGGGCGCGGGCTGGCGGCGCTCTCGGGCACACGCTCGCCCTCGTAGTTCATCAGCGCGCCATAGCCGGGATCGGTGAACCACAGGCTGCCATCGGCGGGCAGCACCACGCCGTCATTCGGCGCGTTGAAGGGGCCATCGGGGCCGCGCGCGGCCAGCACCGTCATCCGCCCGTTGGGCTCATAGCGCACGACGTCGCGGTTGAAGTGGCGGAAGGCGATGTGCCGCCCCTCGCGGTCGAAGGTGTTGCCGTTCGAGAAGCCCGAGGGGCTCTGGAAGCGGCGGCTGACCTTCATGTCCTCCTCGGTCAGGCGCAGCGCCTCATTGGCCGGGATGTCGGACCAGATAAGGAAGCGCCCTGTGGCGTGCCAGGCCGGCCCCTCGGCCCATTGCATGCCGGTGTAGAGCCGCCGGATCGCGGTGTTGCCGAGTGCGGCGGTGAAGCGCCTTGGGTCGATCGCAACGATGTCGGGGTCGGGGTAGCGCTGCGGCGGCGCGTTCGGCCCGAAGGCACGCTGCGCCAAGGCAGGCGTTGCGGCAGCCAGCGCCAGGCTGCCCAGCAGGCCGCGCCGCGCGATGGCGGTGGTGGTGTTCATGCTGCGATCCCTCCCGGCCCCGCGAGGATCGGGGGCCGGGGGGAGCATGGCACGCGCCAGGGTTGTGCCGCCGAGTCACGCCTTCGTGAGACGTGGCGCGGGCGTTACCTGCGCTGCACACACGTCGCGCCGTCAGGCGCGCTCGACACACGTCGCGCCGTCAGGCGCGCTCCACGCAAGTCGCGCCGTCAGGCGCGCTCCACGCAAGTCGCGCCGTCAGGCGCGCTCGACACACATCGCCACGCCCATGCCGCCGCCGATGCACAGCGTCACCAGGCCGCGCTTCGCGCCGCGGCGCTGCATCTCGAACAGCAGCGTGTTCAGCACCCGCGCGCCCGAGGCGCCGATCGGGTGGCCCAGCGCGATGGCGCCGCCATTCACGTTCACCCGCGCCGGATCCCAGCCGAGGTCCTTGTTCACCGCGCAGGCCTGCGCCGCGAAGGCCTCGTTCGCCTCGATCAGGTCCAGCGTGTCCACGCTCCAGCCCGCCTTCTGCAGCGCCTTGCGGCTGGCCGGGATCGGCCCCGTGCCCATGATCGCGGGATCGACGCCCGCCGTGGCCCAGCTGACGATGCGCGCCAGCGGCGCGATGCCGCGCTTCTGCGCCTCCGCCGCGCTCATCAGCACCGCCACCGCCGCGCCGTCATTGATGCCCGACGCATTGCCCGCCGTCACCGTGCCGTCCTTGCTGAAGGCCGGGCGCAGCTTGGCCAGCACCTCGGCCGTGGTGTCGGGGCGCGGATACTCGTCCTCGGTGACGATCACATCGCCCTTGCGGCCCTTCACCGTCACGGGCGCGATCTCGTCGCGGAAGCGGCCGGCCTTCATGGCCTCGCCGGCCTTGCGCTGGCTGCCGGCGGCGAATTCATCCTGCTCGGCGCGGGTCAGCTGGAATCTCTGCGCCACATTCTCGGCCGTGTTGCCCATGTGGTAGCCCTGGAAGGCATCCAGCAGCCCGTCGCGGAGCATGGTGTCCACCAGCTCGAGGCTGCCCATCTTGGTGCCGGCGCGCAGATTTGCGCAGTGCGGCGCCTGGGTCATGCTCTCTTGCCCGCCGGCCACGATGATGGCGGCATCGCCGCAGGCGATCTGCTGCGCCCCCAGCGCCACGGCCCGCAGGCCGGAGCCGCACAGCTGGTTGATGCCGAAGGCGGTGCGCTCGGCCGGGATGCCGGCCGCCATCGCCGCCTGGCGCGCCGGGTTCTGCCCGGCCCCGGCGGTGAGGATCTGGCCCAGGATCACCTCGTCCACCTCCTCGGCCTTCACCCCGGCGCGGCCGAGCGCAGCCTGGATGGCGATGGTGCCCAGCGCATGCGCCGGCAGCGTGGCGAAGGCGCCGTTGAACGAGCCCACAGGCGTGCGGGCGGCGGCGGCGATGACGATCTCGGTCATGAGGGGGTGTTTTCCTTCCTCGGGGGGTACTGGCGTGAGTGCAGTTTGCTGCGGCGCGTCCGCGGCTACAACCCGCGCAGCCAGGACAGTAGCGGCCGCCACAGCGCGGCCTCCGCGCCGCTGCCGGCCGCCATGCCGATATGCCCCGCCGCGGCCTCATGCACCATGACATGGCGCAACCGCGCCGCCAGCGCCCGGGCCGAGGCCGGCGGCACGATGCGGTCGCGCCGCGGCACCGCCAGGAAGGCCGGCATCTCCAGCGCCGCCGGGTCCACCGCCGCGCCGGCGATGCGCCAGGCCAGCCGGGCCGGGGTGTTCGCGCCATACCAGCCGCCCAGCGCCTCGCGCGCCACCGGGGCGGCCAGCGGCACGCCATCATTCAGCCAATCCTCCAGCGCCACGAAGGCCTCGGCCTGCGGCGAGGCCTGGTCGATGCGCGCGAAGGCGCGGAACTTCTGCGCGATCGACCAGGGGTCGAGCCCGGTGAACAGCGTCTGGATCGCATCCACAGGCAGGGTGCCGCTGGGCTGCATCAGCGCCTCCAGCCCCGGCAGCAGCGAAGCGGCGGCCTGCGCGCGCAGCGCCTCGGCGGCATCGGCGTGGAAATCCCAGGGCGTGGCCAGCAGGCCCAGCGCGCGCACCCGCTCGGGCCGGCGCAGCGCCGCGGCCAGGCCCAGCAGCCCGCCCATGCAATAGCCCAGCAGCACCACCGGGCCGGGTGCGGCCAGCAGCGCGCGTTCCAGCCGGCCCGCGACGTAGTCGGTCAGGGTGAAGCCGCGCTCGGCCTCGCCCGGCCAGCCCCAATCCAGCAGCAGCGGGCGCACCCCCGCCGAGGCAAGGAAGCGCAGCATCGAACGCCCCGGCATCAGGTCCAGCACCGTGGCGCGGTTGACCAGCGAGGGCACGAACAGCGCCACCGGCCCGGGCGCGCCGGCCGGCCCGTAATCCAGCAGCCGCGTGGCCCCCTCGGCCCAGATCACCGGCGGCTCGGGCAGGGTGCGGGTGAAGGGGTGGCGGCGATAGGCGGCGATGCCCGCCAGCAATTCGCGATCCGCCCGCAGCAGCCGGCGCAGCACGGCGGCGCGGAAGGCCTCAGGCGGGTGGTTTGCGGCGGCGAGCGCGGCGGCGATCCGCTGGCTTTCCGCCGCCCCCGCCTTCGACCTCGGCCAGCCGCCGTTCCAGCTCGGCCAGCCGTGCATCGAGGGGGCCGCCCCCTGGCCCGGGCTCAGCAGCAGCGCCGCCATGCCCCGGCTGGCGCCCAGGATCAGGTGCAGCGGCAGCGGCCGCGGCCCACGGCGGCGCAGCGGCGCCGTCATGGCCGGGAAAGCCGGGAAAACCAGGCGGGAAACCCGGTGGGAAGCCGGGCGCGCCACGCCCGAAGGGCGGTGCCGCGGCCGCGCGCAGCCAGGCCGCGCCCAGCGCCGCCCAGGCCTGCGCGGCCGATGCCCAGCCCTCGGCGGCCTCGCGGTCGGCCGCGAGCGCGGCGATCTCGCTCTGCCACAGCGTGATCCAATCCTCCGCCAGCCTTTCGAGTTCGGCCTGCGCGTCCTTGGGCTCGTCCCCGTCCATCAGCACCCCTCGCGGGCCGCACCATAGGGGCGCGCGCGGTGCGATGCAGCAGGGCTTGCGGGGAATCCTTTTGCCATGCCCGCGTATCAGTCTTTCGCACTGCGTCGAAGCCCATGATAATGTCGCATCAGGCGGCGGAACTGCCGCGGGAAGGCAAGCCATGGCGAACGATACCACCCATCCGCCCGCGGGTGCCGCCGAAGCAGCGGCGGCCACCCCGGTGGTCGTGAAGAAATACGCCAACCGGCGGCTCTACAACACCGAAAGCAGCTCCTACGTCACGCTCGAGGACCTGGCGGTGATGGTGCGCCAGGGCCGCCACTTCGTGGTGTATGACGCCAAATCGGGCGAGGACATCACCCGCGGTGTGCTGACGCAGATCATCGTCGAGGAGGAATCCAAGGGCCGCCATCTGCTGCCCACCTCCTTCCTGCGCCAGATCATCGGCTTCTACGGCGACAGCATGCAGTCGCTGGTGCCGCGCTACCTGGAGAGCGTGATGGGCGCCTTCTCGCGGCAGCACGACCAGATCCAGCGCAGCTACCAGCAGACCATGGGCGGCTTCATCCCCTTCGGCGGGCTGGAGGAGATGGGCAAGCAGAACATGGCGATGATGGAGCGCGCCATGAGCCTGTTTGCCCCCTTCCGCACCCTCACCGGCGAGGCGATGGAGCCCGAGGCCGCCCGCGTCGCCGCGCTGGAGGCCGAGATCGAGGCGCTGCGCCAGCAGCTCGACGCGCTGCAATCCGGCAGCAAGCCCGGCGGCTGAACCGCCGGGCCTGACCCTCAGAACAGGATCAGATCGCCCGCCGTGATCGTGGCGCCGCCCACCAGTGTCAGCCCGATCAGCATGTCAGCACCGCTCGTCACCGCTGCATTGCCGTCGTTCACATATAGGTAGGTGCCGGCCGCCGCACCCGCCAGCACATCCACCTGCTTCACCTGCAGCGTCGCCGTGCTGGCCGCGATCGCGGTGATCGCGGCATAGACCTGGCTGGCATTGCCCGCGCTCGCGATGGTCTGCACCGCGTTGAGGTTGATGCCTGTCAGCGCCACGGTGCTGAAGCGGCCCACCGCATTCTCGAAGCCGAGATCATCGATGCCGAGCGTGAAATCCGCGATGCGGTCGGTGCCCGCGCCGCCGCGGCTGTCCGACAGCCGGTCGAAGGCGAAGATGTCGCCATCCGCCCCACCCAGCAGCGAATCCGCGCCGAAGCCGCCCACCAGCGTATCCGCCCCGCCGCCGCCCAGCAGCGTGTCGTTCCCCAGCAGCCCCTCCAGCCGGTTGCCCGCGACATTGCCGATGATGCGGTTGGCGCCGCTGTTGCCCACGCCCTCGAAGGCGACGGCGCCGAGCAGTTCCAGCACCTCCACCTCCGAGCCTTCCAGCAGCGTGTAGGAGGTCGCACCCGAGATCGTGTCGGCGCCGCCGCCTGTGGCCTCGTTCACCACGTCGAACTTGCTGTTCACCAGGAACAGGTCGTTGCCCGTGCCGCCATCCATCACGTCGTTGTTGTTGCCGCCATCCAGCGTGTCCGCCCCCGCGCCGCCCTGCAGCGTGTCGTTGCCGGCGGCACCCTGCAGCCAGTCGTCGCCCTCGGCACCGCCCAGCGAATTGGCGCCGGCGGTGCCGATCAGCGTATCCGCCGCATGGCTGCCGAGTGCGTGCTCGATGCTGGTGTAGCGATCAAGCGAGCCGCCCCCCGCCGTGCCGTCGCCATCGCGCCCCTGCTGCGCGTTGAGGTTGACGTTGACGCCGTTGTGCACGGCCGAGATCACGCCCACCCAGGGGCTGTAGTAGGAGACGATGTCCTCGCCCGCGCCGCCCACCATCGTGTCCGCGCCGGCGCCGCCGAAGAACCAGGTGCCATCCGCGTCGCCGGTGAGGGAATCGGCACCGCTGCCGGCGCTGATGAACTCCCAGCTGCCCAGCAGCGTATCGGCGCCGCCCTCGCTGTCGGTGGCCGTCCCGGCCAGCAGATTCACCACCACCGCGCCGCTGCCCCCACCCAGGCTCAGCGCATCGAAGCCGGTGTTGCCGATCAGCGTGTCGTTGCCCGCGCCGCCGCGCATGAAGCTGCCGCCCGCATTCGCCGCGATCAAATCGTCGAAGGCGCTGCCCTGCACGTTGAAGACGTTCACCAGCGTGTCGGTGTAGCCGAAGCCGTCCTCGATGGTGTTGCCGAGGTCCAGCCGCGCGACGATGCCCGAGGTGTCATCGACATAGTTCGCCAGCACGCCGTCGGTGAAGGCCGTTGCCTGCAGCGTATCGGCGCCGAGCATCCCGCGCAGCGAGGAGCGGTCGGAGCCGCTGTGGGTGATGCCGCCGAAGGCGAAGCCCGGGATGCGCGCCGCGCCGATCAGCAGGTCGTGGAACAGGCTGCCGCGCGCGCTCTCGATGCTGGTCAGCGTGTCGATGTCGCCCCAGCCATCGCGCCCGCGCTGCGCGCCCACCACCACATTGGTCTCCGCGCCGAAGCCCGGCAGCGTGACGGCGCCGGCCGAGAGGTTGACGATGACGCCGAAGAAATCGCCGCTGCCGGGCAGGGAGCCCGCGCCATCGGCGTCACTGCGGTAATCCACCAGGTCGCTGCCGAGCCTGCCATCGATGATGTCGGCGCCGCGCACGCCGCGGAAGCTGTTGTTCGCGGTGTCGCTGCCGATCAGCGTGTCGGCGAGTTCGGTGCCGCGCAGGCCCTCGATGCTGATCAGCACGTCGATGGCGCCGCTGCTGTCGCGCGCCGTGCCGGCGGCCACCGTGCCCACCGTGACGGCGCTGAGATTGGCGAAGACCGCGGTGGTGGTGCTGTCGCCCGAATAGTCCGCGGTGTCGCTGCCGGCGCCGCCATCCAGCGTGTCGGCGCCGCCGCGGCCGCGCAGGAAGTTGCTGTCGTCATCGCCGGTGATGATGTCGTTGCCATCGCCGGTCACCACGCTCTCGATGGAGTTGTTGGTGGCGTCGATCTTGACCAGCCGGTCGGTGCCGCCCAGCCCGTCCTGCGCGAAGCCGGTCATGAGGTTGACGGTGACGGCGTTGGCGCCCTCGTAGCGCACCGTGTCGAAGCCGCCGCCGCCATAGATGGTGTCGTTGCCCGCCCCGCCGACGAAGGTCTCGTCCACATCCGCGCCCGTGAACTTGTCGGCGTTCTGCGTGCCGATGAAGGTCTCGATCGCCGAGATCGTGTCGGTGCCGAGCAGCGCGCCCGTCGTCGCATCGCTCTTGACCGCGCGCAGGAAGCCGCCGGCGATGTTCACCACCACCCGCGCATTGGCGCCGAGCGTGCTGTAGTCCATCGTGTCGAAGCCTTCGCCGCCATCGGCCACGTCGTTGCCGATCGAGGCCAGCAGCAGGTCGCCGCTGCCGCCGCCCAGCACGCGGTCGTTGCCCGCGCCGCCATCCAGCGTGTCGCTGCCATCGCCGCCATCGACGATGTCGTTGCCGGCATCGCCCTGCAGCGTGTCGTTGGCGGTGTCGCCGAGCAGCTGGTCGTCATCGTCGCCGCCCTGCATCGAATCGCCGCCGGTGCCGCCCGAGAGCGTGTCGTTGCCCGCACCGCCCAGCACCACGTCGTTGCTGCCGCCCGCGCTGATCGAGTCGTTGCCGGCATCCCCTGACAGGCTGTCATTGCCGGAGGTGGCGATGATGATGTCGCTGCCGGCGCCGCCGCTGACCGTGTTGTTGCCGCTGCCTGCATCGATGAAGTCGTTGCCGCCGAGCGTGTCGCCGGCATCGTCGCCGGTGATGCCGTCATTCCCGTTGTCGGCGAAGATCACGTCGAGGCCGGCGCCGCCCGCGATGGTGTTGTTGCCGGCGCCGGCATCGATGCGGTCATTGCCGTTGCCGCCCAGGATGCTGTCGGCGCCGAAGCCGGAGGTGATGCTGTCATCGCCATCGCCGCCCGCGAGCACATTGGCGAAGCTGCCTGGCACGGACGTGCCACCATTGCCGCCATGGATGGTGTCGTTGCCCTCGTCGCCGTTGATCGTGTCGTTGGCAGAGCCGCCGATCAGCAGGTCGTTGTCGAGGCCACCCGAGATGAAGTTGGCGCCATTGCCGGCTTCGATCGTGTCGTTGCCGTCCTCGCCCCACAAGTTGTCGGCCTGGCCGCCGCCACGGATCACATCGCCGCCACCGGCGCCACGCACCGTGTTGACGCCGTTGCCGGCATCGATGGTGTCGCCCAGGACGTTGCCGATCACGCTGTCCGCGCCGTCGCCGGCGAAGATGATGTCGGCGCCCAGGCCGCTGATGATCGTGTCGTTGCCGAGGCCGCCGATCAGGGTCGCGCTCTGGGCGCCGACTATCAGGTCATTGCCGGTGCCGCCATCCAGGACCTGGTTGCCGCCCAGGATCCTGGCGATAAGCACATCGTCGCCATCCTCGCCGAAGAGCATCGTGCCGAACGCCTGGTTGGCGGTGATGCTGTCATTGCCGGCGCCGCCGAAGTAGTACGACGTCGGCAGGATGCCGCTGATCGAGGAGCCGATGATCGTATCGTCGCCGCCGCCGGCAAGGACGATATCCCGCTCGCCTTGGGACAGGGTCAGCGACCCGACGCCACCCGACAGCGCATCCGCCATCAGGTCGTTGCCGTCTCCGCCAAAAATCGTCGCCATGGTCGTTGCCCCCTCGCGCAGAGCAACAGGGTGCAACAGGATTCCACCGCGGCACAGCTATAATTCTGAAGAGGGGTACCGCCGAATCAAAAAATTACGGCGCGTCATGCACGTCACGCGTGTGGCGGATCGCAACAATTCACGTCAGGGTGATCATCCCCTGGTTGATGACGATCGCGCCGCGTTCCACCGCCTCGGCCCGGAACAGCGCGCCACCCTCGCGCGGCCAGATGGCGGTGCGGATGGTCTCGGCCGGAAACACCGGCGCCGAGAAGCGGCAGGCCATGCGCCCGAAGCGCGCCGGATCATCCCCGCACACGCCGCGCAGCAGCGCCCGCGCGACGATGCCGAAGCTCGCCAGCCCATGCAGGATCGGCCGCGCAAACCCCGCCGCCCGCGCCACCGCCGGGTCGCTGTGCAGCGGGTTGAGATCGCCGTTCAGCCGATACAGCAGCGCGATCTCGGGCCGCGTCGGCAGGTCGATCACCAGCGCGGGCGCGCCCTCCGGCTCGGCCACCACCGGGCGCGGCGGCACCGGCGGCAGGCTGCGCCCTCCGGCGAAGCCGCCATCACCACGCAGGAAGGTGGTCTGCCCCAGCGTGGCCAGCTTCGCGCCGCTGCCGGCATCGAGGATCACGCGCTCGGAATACAGCAGCGCGCCCTTGCCGGGCCCGCGATCCACCAGCCCCGTCACGCGCGACCGGCCGATCACCGCGCCCGCCACCGGCAGGGGCGCGTGCAGCTCCAGGCTCTGCTCGCCATGCACCAGCATGCGCGCATCCACGCCCGTCGCCGGATCGGCCAGCCAGAAGCCGGGATAGCCCAGCACCACCGCCATGCTCGGCAGTGCCACCATGCCCGGCCCCTCGGTGACGAAGCGCAGGGCCGCTTCGTCCAGCGGGTCCTGCCCCAGGCCGAGGCTCAGCGCATACAGCGCGCAATCCTGCCAGCGCAGCGCCTGGCGGATCTCCGGGATCGGGAAGGCCAGAAGGGCGTCGGGGTCAATCGGCATCGGTCACGTCCAGCTCGATCACGGCATCCAGCGCGAAGGCGCCCTCGGGCAACACCAGCAGCGGGTTCACCTCGGCCGAAAGCAGGCGAGGACCCGCCGCGGCGGCAAAGCGGGAGAGGGCGGCGACGGCCTCGGCCAGCGCGGCGACATCGGCGCGGGGCCGCCCACGCGCGCCATCCAACAGAGAAAAACCGCGCAAGCCACGGATCATCGCTTCGGCGCGCGCGGGCGAGACCGGGCAGCGCGCGAAGGCCACATCGCGAAACACCTCGATGAACACGCCGCCGAGCCCCACCATCGCCACCGGCCCGAACACCGGGTCGCGCAGCGTGCCCACCACCATCTCCACCCCGCCCGAGACCTGCTTCGCCACCAGCACGCCGGTGACGCGCGCCGCCGGCGCGTGGCGCCCTGCGCGCTCCAGCAGCGTGACGAAGCCGGCGCGCAGCGCCGCCTCATCCGGCAGGCCCAGCAGCACGCCGCCGATCTCGGATTTGTGCAGGATGTCGGGCGAGAGGATCTTCGCCACCACGGGAAAGCCGATGCGCCGCGCAGCGGCCACCGCCTGCTCCACCGTGGCGCAGGCCTCCTCCGGCAGCGTCGCGATGCCCGCGGCGGCCAGGATGCGCTTGGCCTCTGCCTCATCAGGCGCGACCTGGGGCAGCGCCACTGCGGGCAACGCGGCGGCGGGCTCGGCTGGCGTGGCGAAGGCCGCGCCGAAGCGGCCCATCGCCGCCAGCGCCACCACCGCGCGCGAGGGATCCTCGAACACCAGGAAGCCGTCCGCCTCCCATTCGCGCAGCCGCGCCGGCGGTGCCAGGATGCTCAGCACGAACAGCCGGTCGGGATGCGCGTCCAGCACGCGCTTCAACTCGGCGCGCAGCCGTGGCGCCATCGAGGGGCTGGCACCCCACTGCGTGAAGAAGGCGATGACGCTGGCATAGCCGCCATCGGCCACCATGCTTTCGGCGAAGGCGCCGATCACGCCCATGTCGTTGAAGGCCTGCGCGGTGCAATCCACCGGGTTCAGCGGGCTGGCGAAGGGCACCAGTTCGCGCAGCCGCGCCTGCGCCGCCTCCGGCATCGGCGGCATCGGCAGCCCGGCGGCCTCGGCGGCATCCGAGATCAGCACCCCCGCGCCGCCCGAGATGGTCACCACGCCCAGCGTGTTGCGCGCGGGGAAGATGCCGCGCTGCGCCGCGTAGCAGATATCGAGCAATTCCTCCGTGGTGCGCGCGCGCACCGCGCCGGCCTCGGCCAGCATCGCGTCGAACACGCGGTCGTCTCCGGCGATCGAGGCGGTGTGGGATTGCGCGGCGGCGCGGCCCAGCGCGCTGCGCCCCACCTTCATCATCACCACCGGCTTTCGCGAGTCGCGCGCGGCGGCGAGCGCGGCCAGGAATCGCGGACCGTCCTGGATGCCCTCGGCATAGGCGGCGATCACGCGCACCTCCTCGCTCGCGGCCATCCAGTCGATCACATCGGCGATGGTCAGGTCGGCCTCGTTGCCGGTGGTGACCAGCACGGGCGTGCCGATGCCGCGGTCGCGCGCCGCGGCAAACAGATGGCTGCCATAGGCGCCGGACTGGCTGGCGATGCCCACGCCGCCGGGCAGCGGCCAGCCATTCTCGAAGCTGGCCGAGAAGATCGGGTAGTGGCCGATGGTGGCGTTGAACAGGCCGAGGCAATTGGGCCCCAGCAGCCGCATGCCATGCGCGCGCGCCGCCGCCACCAGCCGCGCCTGCGCCGCCGCGCCCGCCGCGCCCGTCTCGGCGAAGCCGGCGGTGAAGACGATGCCGGCGCGGCAGCCCCGCGCGGCCAGTTCCGCCACCGCCTCGATGGCGGCCTCGCCGGGGATGGCGATGATGGCGGCGTCCGGCACCTCGGGCAGGGCGGCCACGGTGGGGAAGGCGGGCAGGCCCTGCACCGTGGCGCGGTTGGGGTTCACCGGCAGCACGCGCCCGGCGAAGCCGCGCGCCAGCAGATAGGCCAGCGGCCGCCCGCCGATGCGCGTGGGGTCGTCGGAGGCGCCGATGATGGCGATGCTGCGCGGCCGCAGCAGCGGGTCCAGCCTATGGGGTGTCATGGCAGGGCCCTCCCGGCGGGCCGCCGGCGGCTCAGCCCAGCATCACCGCGATCGTCAGCACCACCACCAGGCCGAGCGCGCCGATGCCCAGCGCCACCAGCAGGTCGGCCGCCTGGTCGCGGCTGTCCTTGGCATCGCTGTAGGAGGCCGAGGAGAGGATGGGGAAGGCGGGCGCGGGCGTGGGCTGCGAGGGCGGCGGAATCTCGCGCAGCTGCGCCGGTGGGCGCAGCCCGAGCAGGCCGCGCTCGGCGGCGGCAGGCTTCGGCGCGAAGTTCTTGGGTCCCTCCATCATGCTGCGCAGCATGCCTGGGGCGCCGCGCAACGCCACTATCCATAAGTCGCAATCGCGAAGAATTGCGACGCGGGAAGGGATTGGTCCCGCGGCATGACACAACCCGCGCGCGAAAGAGAGGCCGGCCGTCACGCCGTTGCCGGCGTGGCGGCGTCACACCCCGGGCGCCACCACCATGCAGGCGCCGCGGCCGCGCAGCCGCTGGCAGGCCTGCTCGGCCGCGCCGCGATCGGCCAGGCCGACGATGCGGGCGCGGAACAGCCGCTCGCGGCCCTGGGTCACCGGCTCCACCACGGTGCGGGTGCCGCGCGTGGCCACCGTGTCGCGCGCCTGGCCGGCGGCGGCGCGGGCGAGGTTCTCCGAGGCGAAGGCGCCCACCTGGATGCCCCAGGCGCCGCCACCGGCCGGCGGCGCGGCCAAGGCCGGGGCCGGCGTCGGGGCCCGGGCGGGGGCCTGGGCCGGAGCGGGCGCCACCAGCACCTGCCGCGGCGGCACCGGCAGCGTGCCGGCCTGCGCCTGCGGCACCAGCGAGAAGCTTCGTGCGGCGGGCATCGGCGCGGCGGCCAGCGCCTGGCCGCGCGCCGGCGGCAGGGTTTCGGCCTGGATGCTGCCGGGATCGCCGGCGCTGACGATGGGCTCCATGCGCGTCACCGTGCCCGGGTCGCCAGGGCTGCTGATCGGCTCCATCCGCCGCTGGAAATCGCCCAGGCTCGCCACCGGCGCCATGGCCGTGACCGAGCCCAGCGCCGCCAGCTGCGTGGTGGGCGGCGGCTGCGTGCTGCCATCGGGAATCGGGTCCATGCGCACCACCGGGCCCGGCGGCAGCACGGCCACCTGGATGCCGGGGTCCACCGCGCGGCGCTGTTCGCGCAGCGCCATCATGGTGGCGGCATCGCCGCGGCGCGGGCCGGCGGGGATGTCCAGCGGGATTTCGGCGGCGGCATACACCTCCGGCGCGGCGCGGCGGCCGGGGGTGACACCCTGGATGCGCGGGCCGATGCGCGCCACGTAGTTGCGCGTCTCGTTCGGCAGGCCGCGATTGCCCCAGAGGTAATCCTCCAGACGCCGCGGCCCGGCATTGTAGGCGGCCAGGAAGGCCGGGTTGCCGTACAGCTCATACATCTGGCGCAGATAGGCGGTGCCCGCCATCAGGCTGTCCCACGGGTGGTAGGGGTCCGGCCCCAGGCCGTAGCGCGCCTGCAATTCGCGGTAGGTGCCGGGCATCACCTGCATCAGCCCCATGGCGCCGACGCGCGAGGTGGCGTTGGCGCGGCCGCCGGATTCCTGGCGCATCACCTCGCGGATCCAGCGTTCCGGGATGTCGAAGCGGCGCGAGGCCTGGGTGATCCAGGGGCCCCAGGGGTCGCCCGGCGGGCCCGGCGGGTCGTAGGAGGCCGGGCGCTGCCAATCGCCGCCGGACGAGACATGGGCCTGCGGCCCCGGGCGGCTCTGGCCGCAGGCGGCAAGCAGGCTGATCAGCAGGCAGGCTGCCAGCGGGCCAAAGGCGCCCCTGAGGAATACACCTCTGGGGCGGCCCGCAAAGCGGATGCGGTACATCCCGCGTTCTCCGTCGGTTTCCGGACACCGGTTCCCCAAGGCCCGCCCCCCCGGCCCGGCCATCGCCCCTTGCGACATGCCAAGCCCCGGGCCAACCCCGAATTCCGTGCCGGCGTTCAAGCCATCACGCAACGCCAAGGCGCAAAGCCCTACAGCAACGCGGTCGCCGCAGGCAAGGACGACATCATGGCAGCGCTGCCTTGATCCGTTCGCATCGCGCGGTCGTGAGGCCGCAACCCCCCCGGCCGCGAAGCGCGCTGATGCACCCGTGAAGCGTGCTGATACAGTCGCGCTGTCGCCTCGGCGCGGCCCGTCATGCCATAAGCTGGCCCCGAATGGCCGGCATCCTCCCCGGCCTCGCAATTTCGCAGAAGGTCGCCATGCGCATCCGTGCTGTCTCCACCTCCCTCCCGGCACTGGCCGCCCTCGCGCTGCTGGCCCTGCTCACGGCCTGCGCGCCGGCCAATACCGGCACCACGGTGTCCCGCGCCGGCCTCGGCGGCGCCGCCGCGGTGGAATTCGGTACCATCGTCGGCACCCGGCCGGTGACGGTGGCGGGCAGCCAGTCGGGCGTCGGCGCGGTGTCCGGCGCGGTGGCCGGCGGCGTGGCGGGCAGCTTCATCGGCGGCGACTGGCGCTCCAACGCGCTGGCCGGCGTGGGCGGTGCCATCCTCGGTGGCCTCGCCGGCAACGCCATCGAGCGCGGCGTGACGCAGGGCCAGGCCATCGAGTTCATCGTCCGGCGCGACACCGGCGGCGACATCGCCGTGGTGCAGACCAACGAGGAAAACCTGCAGGCCGGCGAGCGCGTGGTGGTCACTTATGGCGACCGGGTGCGCCTCTCCCGCGCCGCCGGCGGCCCGCCCGCCGCCTTCGGCGCCACGCCCACCGGCGGCGTCGGCAAGTAGCCGGTCCGGCCTGGTCGCTCTGGCCGCCTCGCCGCGCGGCGGCTATAGCCGCGGGCGATGACCGATGCCGCCCCGGCGATGCCGCCGCCACCCGTCTATTTCCTCGATGCCGCCCGGCCCGAGCGCGCTGCCCGCGCGCGGGACGACTTCACCATCGGCCTGGCGCGCTGGCGCCTGGCCTGGCGGCTGGCCTGGCTCGACATCCGCAACCGCTACCGCGGCTCGGTGCTCGGCCCCTTCTGGCTGACGCTGTCCACCGGCGTGATGCTGGTGGGCCTCGGCGTGCTCTATGCCGCGCTGTTCAAGCTGCCGCTGAACGAATACCTGCCGCACCTCGCCGTCAGCCTGGTGATCTGGACGATGATCGCCACCATCATCGTCGAGGCCACCGCCAGCCTCACCTCCGCCGAGACGGTGATCCGCCAGATGCAGGTGCCCTACACCGTGCACGCGCTGCGCGGCGTGATGCGCAACGGCATCGTCGCCGCGCACAACCTGCCGCTGATCCTGGTGGTGTTCCTCGCCTGCGGCTGGATGCCGGGGTCGGAGGCCATCCTGGCGCTGCCGGGCCTGGCGCTGATCGCCGTCAACGCCTTCGCCGCCACGCTGTTCCTCGGCATGCTCTGCGCCCGCTTCCGCGACATCGGGCCGATCGTCGGCAGCGTGATGCAGCTGGCCTTCTTCATGACGCCGGTGTTGTGGAAGCCCGAGCTGCTGGGCCATTGGGCGCCCTACCTGGTGCTCAACCCCTTCTACGCCGTGCTGGAGACGGTGCGCGGCCCGCTCATCGAGGGCGGCGGGCACTGGAGCGCGTGGCTCGCGGCGCTGGTCTACACCGCAGCCAATGTCGGCCTCGCCGCGGCGTTCTTCGTGCGCTTCCGCGGCCGCGTGGCGTTCTGGGTCTGAACCGAGCCATGGCACGCATCGAGGCCCGCGGCCTGACCCTGGAATTCCCCTTCTACCACATCGGCGCGCGGTCGCTGAAGAAGCGCCTGCTCGGCACCGCGCGGCTGCACACCGATGCCTCCAACCGCGTCGTCGTCAGCGCACTCAGCGACATGACCTTCAGCATTGCCAAGGGCGAGCGCGTGGCCCTCGTCGGCCCCAACGGCGCGGGCAAGACCACCCTGCTGCGCACCCTGGCCGGCGTCTATGAGCCCGCGGCAGGCAGCCTGCTGGTGGAGGGCAATGTCGGCACGCTGATCGACATCGGCGCGGGCATGGATGCCGAAAGCTCGGGCCGCGAGAACGTGCTGCTGCGCGGCCTGTACCGCGGCATGTCGGATGCCGAATGCCAGGCGCTGGCCGACCAGGTGGCCGAATTCGCCGAGCTCGGCGATTTCATCGACATGCCGATCCGCACCTATTCCGCCGGCATGGGCGTGCGCCTCTCCTTCGCCGTGGCCACCGCGATGCAGCCCGACGTGCTGCTGATGGACGAATGGTTCCTCGCCGGCGACGCCGCGTTCATGCAGAAGGCCGAGGAACGCCTCACGCGGCTGGTGGGCGGCGCCGACATCCTGGTGCTCGCCACGCACGACATGGCCGTGGTGCGCCGCTGGTGCACCCGCGTGCTGCGGGTGGAGGGCGGGCGGATCATGGCCGATGGCCCCACCGAGGAAGTGCTCGCCGACATGGTTTAGCGCCCCGGCCAGCGCGCCGCTTCCGCGCTGGAACGTTTCTTGCCAAGCTTGGGCGCTTCGCCACGCCGCCCGCCGAAACGCCACCGCAACCGGGAGTTCTTCGCATGATCCGCCGCCGCCATTTGCCTGCCCTCGCGGCATCGCTGCTCGCCACGCCGGCCCTCGCCCAGGCCCCCTGGCCAGCGCGGCAGATCCGCCTCGTGGTGCCCTATCCGCCGGGCGGGGCCAGCGACATCGCCGGGCGACTGCAGGCGCAGGTGCTGCAGGATGGCCTCGGCGTGCCCTGCGTGGTGGACAACCGCGCCGGCGCGGGCGGCACCATCGGGACCGCGCATGTCGCGCAATCCGCCCCCGATGGCTACACCATCATGATGGCGAGCCCGTCGAGCCATCTCGGCGCGCCGCTGCTGTTCAAGACGCCGGGCTATGAGGGCGTGGATGATTTCACCGCCATCGCCACCTTCGCCACCGGCACCGCCATGGTCTGCGTCAACCCGCGCCTGCCGATCAACAACATCCAGGAACTGATCGCCTTTGCGCGCGCCAACCCCGGCCGGCTGAACTACGGCTCGGCCGGCGCGGGCGGGGCCAACCACATGCTGGGCGTGCTGTTCATGCAGCGCACCGGCGTGGACCTCACGCATGTGCCCTATCGCGGCGCGGCGCCGGCGCTGGCCGATCTCATCGCCGGCAACATCCAGGTGGTGTTCGACAGCTATTCGGGCGTGATCGGCGCGGTGCGCGCCGGGCAGGTGCGGGCCCTGGCCGTCACGAACCCCACGCGCTGGCCACTCGCCCCGGAATTCCCCACCGTGCAGGAACAGGGCGTGCCGAACTACGACCTGCCGAGCTTCTCCGCCGTGATGGGCCCGAAGGGCATCCCCGAGCCGATCGTGATGCGCATGAACAGCGTGATCAACGCCGCCCTCGCCACGCCCGCGATGGTCGAGCGCCTGTCCGGCCTGGGCAACGCGCCCTTCCCGAACACGCCCGAGGCCTTCGGCGCGCTGATGCGCGCCCAGCGCACCACCTGGCAGGAGCTGGTGCGCGCCACCGGCCTGCAGCCCGAATAGGCCGCGCGAAAAAGGGGGGGCGCAAGGCCCCCCCTACACCATCACTCCACCGGGCTGGCCAGCAGCGCGTTGGTGAACCAGCTGGGATGCGCGTCATAGCGCAGCTTGGCGCGCTGCCCGGCCCAGCTGACGCGCAGGTAGATCAGCGGGATCACCGCGAGGTCATCCACCGCCGCGCGCATGGATTGCGCGATCAGCGCGTTGCGCCGCGTCTCGTCCATGGTGCCCAGCGCCTGGGTCAGCGGCGCATCCACCGCGGGGTTCGAGTAGTGCCCGCGGTTGAAGGCGCCGAAGCCCGTCGCGGGGTCGCGCGTCGCCACCACCTGGCGCAGCATGATCGCCGCCGAATTGGCCGTGAAGGTGGAGAAGAACAGCGGGAATTCCCGCGCCGTGGCGCGCGTGAAGAAGGGCGCGGGCGGCAGCACCTCCACCCGCGTCTCGATGCCGATGCGCGTGAAGGCCTGCGCCACCGCCTGCAGGATGTCCGCATCGCCCACGATGAAGCCGTTGGGGCCGAAGATGCTGATGCGGAAGCCATCCGGATAGCCCGCCTCGGCCAGCAGCCGCCGCGCGCGCGCCAGATCTGTGGGCAGCGGCGCCATGCCCGCCGCGCGGTCGGGGATGGTGCGCGAGGCCAGCTGCTCGGCCACCGTGCCCTGGCCCGACAGCAGCCGCTCGACGATCGCCTCGCGCGGCATCGCCAGCGACATCGCCTGGCGCACGCGCAGGTCGCGCAGCGGGTTGCGCGGCAGCGGGTTGCCCTGCTTGTCCGTCACATGCGGCAGCTGGTCGCGCCCCGTATCGGGGAACATGAAGGCGGTGGTGAAGCTGTCGGTGGTGAAGATCGCCAGCCGCGGGTCGGCCGCCAGCCGCGCCACATCCTGCGCCGGCACGGCGTCGATCAGATCCACGTCGCCGGCCAGCAGGGCGGCGGTGCGCGCGCCGTTGTTGGTGATGAAGCGCGTCACCACCCGGTCCCAGGCCGCGCGCTCGCCCCAGAATTCCGGGTTGCGCGCGATCTCGTGCCGCTCGCCCAGGCTCAGCGCCACGTGGCGATAGGCGCCGGTGCCCACCAGCAGCCGGCCGGAGTTGAAATCGGCGTTCGTCGCATCGGCATGGATGCGCCGCGACAGCATCATGATCTGCGCCATGTCGCGCGGCAGGAAGGGCGTGGGCGTGGCGGTGTGCAGCCGCACCGTGCGCGCATCCACCACCTCCACCCGGGTGATCGGGCGCACCTGCACCGTGAAGGGCCCCGGGCTGTTGGGGATGGTCGGCACCCGCGCGATGGTGAAGGCGATGTCCTCGGCGGTGAAGGGCGTGCCGTCATGGAAGCGGATGCCCTGCCGCAGCCGCACCTCCCAGGTCAGGTCGTCCACCAGGCGGAACTCCTCCGCCAGCACGTTGAACAGCCGGCCCTGGGTATCGACATCCACCAGTGGGTTGAAGATCTGCCGCAGCTGCGCGTTGTTGTTGTTGGTCGAGTGGAAATGCGGGTCCATCGAGGTCGGCACGCCGCCCATGCCGATGGTCAGCGTCCGCGCCGGCTGCGCCGCGGCCGCGCCGGGCAGCAGGGCGGGCGCCAGCAAGGCGGAGGCGAACAGCGCGCGGCGCAGGGCGCCGCTGTTCGATGCGCGGCGCAGGACGCCGCGGGCCTGGGGTGCGCACATCATCTGAAGTCTCCCGGGTTCGGCGCCGGTATGTCCCGGCCAGCCTGATTGTGCGGCCGAAATTATGGCGTCAGGCGTGCGCCGGCAAGGAAGCCGCCGGCCCCCCCGCGCTGGACAAGCCGGGCGGATCGGGCCAAAGGGGCGCAAACCCGCCGCTTGGCCCGCCCGCCCGGAGTCCGCCCCATGACCTCCCCGGTCTTCGACCGCATCGCCGACATCATCGCCGAGAACAGCGAAGTGGCGCGTGACTCCATCACGCCCGAAGCGCATGTCATCAACGACCTCGGCATCGACAGCCTGGATTTCCTCGACATCGTCTTCGCCATCGACAAGGCCTTCGGCATCAAGGTGCCGGTCGAGGCCTGGACGCAGGAAGTCAACGCCGGCACCGCGCCCGCCGAGCAGTATTTCGTGATGGGCAACCTCGCCCTGCGCATCGAGGAGCTGGTGGCCGCCAAGGCCGCGAAGGGCTAGGGCCGCCGCCGGGGCCAGCCGCATGCGCCTGGAATACTTCCAGATGGTGGACCGGGTGGTCACGCTCGGCCCGGAATCCATCACCGTGGAAAGCCGCGTGCCGGAAGCGAGCCCGGTCTTCGAGGGTCATTTCCCCGGCCATCCCATCGTGCCCGGCGTGCTGCTGGTGGAGACCATGGCCCAGACCGGCGGCTGGCTGCTGCTGGCGCTGGAGGGCATGGCCCGCATGCCCTTCCTCTCCTCGGTGAAGGAGGCCAAGTTCCGCGGCTTCGTCGGCCCCGGCGCGCCGCTGCTCATCGAGGCCAAGCGCACGCATGATGGCTCGGGCTTCGCGGTCGCCGAGGCGCGCATCCTGTCGGATGGCAAGCGCATCGCCGATGCCGAGATCACCTACCGCATCCTGCCCTTCCCGGCCGAGGCGCTGCGCCAGGCGATGCTCGACACCGCGCGCCGCATCGGCCTGCCGGGCCATTCCTGAGGGCGCGCGCTGACATGACCGCGCGGCAGGAGATCTGGATCACCGGCGTCGGCCTCGTCTCCACCCTCGGCGAGGGGCGGGAGGCGCATCGCGCCGGCCTCGCCGCCCCCGCCCCCGCGGTGGACAGCGCCAGCTTCCCCCCCTTCGCCATCCACCCCGCGCCGCCGCTGGAACTGGACCGCCAGATCCCGAAGAAGGGCGACCAGCGCCAGATGGAGCCCTGGCAGCGCCTGGGCACCTACGCCGCCGGCCTCGCGCTGGACGATGCCGGCGCCCGCGCCTTGGTGCCGGAGATGGACCTGATCGTCGCCGCCGGCGGTGGCGAGCGCGACCTCGCGCTGGATGACGCCGTGCTCTGCGCCCTGGCGCATCTGCCGCCCGCCGAGGCCGCGCTGCGGCTGAACGAGATGCTGGCCGGCGGGCTGCGCCCCACGCTGTTCCTGGCGCAGCTTTCCAACCTGCTGGCCGGCAACATCTCGATCGTGCATGGCGTCACCGGCGCGTCGCGCACCTTCATGGGCGAGGAACAGGCCGGCGCCGATGCCGTGCGCGTCGCCGCCGCCCGGCTCGCCGAGGGGCGCGGGCAGGCGGCGCTGGTGGGTGGCGCCTACATCGCCGCGCGGTGGGACCTGATGCTGCTCTACAACGCCGGCGGCCTGCTGCGCCGCGCCGGCCCGGATGCGCCCTTCGCGCCGGTCTTCGCCCGCGCCGCCATGCCCGGCGCGCTGCCCGGCACGCTCGGCGGCTTCGTGGTGCTGGAAACAGCGGCCAGCGCCCGCGCCCGCGGCGCCCGCGGCCTGGCGCGCATCGCCGGCGTGGCCTGCGAACAGGCGCGCCGCGCTGATGGCGACACCAGCCTCGCCGCCGCGCGGCGCGCCCTCGCGCGGCTCGACCTTCCCCCGGGCCCGCTGCCGGTGTTCTCGGGTGCGACCGGCGTCGCCACCCCCACCGCCGCCGAGGCCGAATTCACCGCCGGCCTCGGACGCGACGTGGCGCTGCGCGCGCTGGGCAACCGCCTGGGCTGGGGCGCCGAGGCCAGCTTCCCCGCGCATCTGGCGCTGGCCGCGCTCGCGCTGGCCGATGGCGCGCTGCCGCCGCCGCTCGCCGAGGGCGAGGCGCCCTTCGAAGGCGCGCCCGAGCACATCCTGGTCACCGGCTTCGCCGCCTGGCGTGGCGAATCCCTCGCCCTGCTGGCCCGCATCCCGGAGGCCGAGCAGCCATGAACGACGCGCTGCACGATCACCTGGGCCGCCCGCTGGTGGCCGTCACCGGCATTGGCCTCGTCACGCCGCTGGGCTTCGGCGTCGCCGCCAACTGGGAAGCGCTGCTGGCCGGGCGCTCCGGCATCCGCCGCATCGCCCGCTTCCCCACCGAACATCTGCGCACCACCATCGCCGGCACGGTGGATTTGCCCGAGGAAGCCGACGGCCCGGCGCTCACCTCGCCCGAGCGCGTCGCCCGCATGGCGCAGATCGCCGCCGAGGAAGCACTCGCCGAGGCCGGCCTCGGCGGCGAGGGCGGCTTCCCCGGCCCGTTGATGCTGGGCATGCCGCCGGTCGAGACCGAATGGCCCGATCGCTTCGCGCTGGCCGCGCGCATCGCCCCCGCGGTGCCGCACTACCCCGCCCTGGCCGAGGCCGCGACGGGCCTCGAGAGCCTCTACCGCAGCGCCGCCTTCGCCGGCGCGGGCGAGCGCCTGGCCGCGCGCTTCGGCACGCGTGGCGCGCCCATCGCCATCACCACCGCCTGCGCCACCGGGGCGTCCGCCATCCAACTCGGCGTCGAGGCCATCCAGCGCGGCGAGACCGAGGCTGCGCTGGCCATCGGCGCCGACGGCACCGTGCAGCCCGAGGCGCTGATCCGCTTCTCGCTGCTCTCGGCGCTGTCCACCCGCAACGACGACCCCGCGCGCGCCTCCCGCCCCTTCGAGAAAACCCGCGACGGCTTCGTGATGAGCGAGGGCGCGGCCTGCCTGGTGCTGGAAAGCCTCGCCCATGCCCGCGCCCGCGGCGCGCGCGTGCTGGGCATCCTGCGCGGCTGCGGCGAGAAATCCGACAGCTTCCACCGCACCCGCTCCAACCCCGATGGCGGCGCCATCATCAAGGCCATGCGCAACGCCATCGCCGATGCCGGCCTCACGCCCGCCGACATCTCCTACGTCAACGCGCATGGCACCAGCACGCCCGAGAACGACAAGATGGAGACGCTCGGCCTGCGCGCCGTGTTCGGCGAGAGCGTGCCGCCGATCTCCTCCAACAAGTCGATGATCGGCCACACGCTCTCGGCCTCCGGCGCCATCGAGGCCGCCTTCAGCCTGCTGACGCTGCGCGACCAGATGCTGCCGCCCACCATCAACCACGCCGAGCCCGACCCCGCCCTCGCACTCGACGTCGTGCCCAATGTCTGCCGCCCCGCCCGGGTGGTGCATGTGCTGTCCAACAGCTTCGGATTCGGCGGGCAGAATGTGTGCCTCGTGCTGAGTGGAGAACCGACGTGAAGGCCCTTCGTTTGCACGGCGACAAGGACCTCAGGATCGAGGATATCGCGGCACCGCCGGCGCCCGGGGCTGGCGAGGTGCAGATCCGCATCCGCGCCATCTCGCTGAACCACATCGATGTCTGGGGCTGGCGCGGCATGGCCTTCGCGCAGCGCACGCTGCCGCTCGCCGTGGGTGCCGAAGCCTCGGGCGAGGTCGTCGCCATCGGCCCCGGCGTCACCGGCTTCGCGCCCGGCGATCGCATCGTGCCCTACGGCGCGCGCACCTGCGGCACCTGCCCCGCCTGCCTCGAGGGCCGCGACAACCACTGCGAGAACGTCGCCGGCGTCGCCGGCTTCCATGTCGATGGCTTCGCCCGCGAACTGGCCAACATGCCCGCCCGGCTGCTGGTGCGCGTGCCCGATGGCGTGGGCTTCGAGGACGCCGCCTGCGCCACCGTCACCTTCGGCACGGTCGAGCACATGCTGTTCGACAACGCGCAGCTGAAGCCCGGCGAGACGGTGCTGGTGCAGGCTGCCGGCTCGGGCATCGGCTCGGCCGCCATCCGCATCGCGAAGTCCATCGGCTGCACCGTCATCGCCACCGCCGGCGACGACGAGAAATGCGCGAAGGCGCTGGCACTCGGCGCCGATTACGCGGTGAACTACACCGAGAAGAACTTCTCCACCGTCGCGCGCCGCGCCACCAACAAGCGCGGCGTGGACGTGGTGTTCGAACATGTCGGCGCGGCCACCTGGGCGGGCTCGCTGCTCAGCCTGCGCAGCGGCGGGCGGCTGGTCACCTGCGGCAGCACCTCCGGCGTCTCGGCCGACACCAACCTGATGATGCTGTTCCAGCGCCAGCTGCGCATCATCGGCAGCTTTGGCTGCGCCATGCGCAACGTCGCCGAGGGCCTCGCCCGCATGGCCGGAGGCGTCCGCCCCGTGCTTGACACCGTGGTGCCGCTGGAGCGCTTCACCGAAGGGCTGGAGCGCCTCGAATCCCGCCGCGTCTTCGGCAAGATCATCGTGACTCTCTAGCATGCCCTCAAACGGCGGGCGCCCGCTCCGCGGGCTTGCCTTTCGCGCCGACGCGCTGTTGCGCGAACGCTGCGGTCGCCCTGCGCGCGGGGCCGCCTTCGCGGCCCTGGGGTTGGTGCGGTGAAGGCCTGGTTGCTCCGCTTGGGCGAGGAAATCCTCGCCGCGCTGATCCGCGCGGGCTTCGCGTTGATCCGCGCGCTCGGCGTCGATCGTGCGGGGCGCATCGGCGCCTGGCTGGCGCGGACGGTTGGCCCGCTGACCTCGGCGCATCGCATCGCGCGCGAGAACATCGACGCCGCGTTTCCGGAACTCGATGCTGCCACGCGCGCAAAAATCCTGCGCGAGAGCTGGGAGAATCTCGGCCGCACCGCCAGCGAATACGTCCATCTCGGCGCCATCTGGGACTTCGATGCCGAACGCCCCGGCGCCGGACGCATCGAGCTGTCGCCCGGCAGCGCCGAGCGCTTCGTGCAGCTGCGCGACGACGGCAAGCCCGCCATCTTCTTCGCAGCCCATCTGGCGAATTGGGAGATGCCGGCGGTGGCCGCCGCACGCCACGGCCTGCCCTCGGCCGCGCTCTACCGCACGCCCAACAACCGCGCCATAGCGCGCGACATCCTGGCGATGCGCCGCGACGTGATGGGCGCGCTGATCCCCGCCGGCCCCGCCGCGCCGATCCGCATGATGGAGGCGCTGGACCAGGGGCTGCACCTGGGCATGCTGGTGGACCAGCGCTTCGGCCGCGGCCCGCGCATCCGCTTCCTCGGCCGCACCGCCTCGGCCAACCCGCTGCTGGCGCGCCTCGCGCGGCGCTTCGACTGCCCCGTGCATGGCGCGCGCGCCATCCGCCTGCCCGGCGGGCGCTTCCGCCTGGAACTGACCGAGGCCGTGACGCTGCCGCGCGACGCGCGCGGCCAGGTGGACATCGACGCCGCGACGCAGCTGGTCAACGACATCGTCGCCGGCTGGGTGCGCGAACACCCCGGCCAATGGCTGTGGCAGCACCGCCGCTGGCGGGAGTAGTTTTTACGCCCTCAGGCGGCGGGCGCGGCCTCCGGCCGCTTGCCTCGCGGCACTGGCCGCGGCGGCCATTCGGCCGCTCGGCCGGCTGAAGCCGGCCGCAGGTGATTCCGTCAGGCCGTCACGCCGCCGCTCTCAGCCCTCGTTTGGCGCCACGACATGCGTCGTCAGCTCCATCACCCCCTCTAGCCCCGCCACGCAGACATCGCCGGGCTTGAGGTACAGCTCAGCCGCATTGGCATGGCCGATCGCCGTGCCGCGCGGCGCGCCGGTGGCGATGATGTCGCCCGGCTCGAAGGGCATGAAGCGGCTGAAATGCGCGATGATGCCCTCGATGCGGTGGATGTATTCGCCGGTGCTCACGCGCAGCCGCTGCTCCCCGTTCACCGTGCAGGTCAGCCACAAATCGTAGGGGTCCGCGATCTCGGCCAGCGGCACCGCATAGGGCCCCACCGGGCAGAAGCCCGGCATGTTCTTCGACGTCCAGAACCGCGTGCCGGAGGCCACCTCCTGCTTCTGGATCTCGCGCGCCGTCAGGTCGTTCAGCACGGTGATGCCGCCGACGAACTCCCGCGCGCGCTCGCGCCGCACGCGGAAGGCGCGGCGCGTGACGATGAAGGCCAGCTCGGGCTCGTAGTCGAAGGTGGTGATGCCCTCCGGCCGCGCCACGCGCGCGCCTTCGCCCACCAGCGTCTCCACCAGCTTGACGAAGCCCGTGGGCTCCTGCGGGTCTTCCTTCAACATGCCCTGCGCCACCAGCTCCTCGCGGTGCACGCGGCTGTTCTTGCCCACACAGAAGATCTTCCCCGGGCTGGGCACCGGCGGCAGAAGGTGGCAGGCGTCGAGTGGCAGGCGCGGCGCCGCGCCGATCGCCGCCTGCAGCCGCGCCGGCGGAATCAGCAGCGCGCGCTTCATGTCGCAATCGCGCCCCAGCACCGCGCCGATATCCGCCATCGCCGCGCCATCGCGCGCGCCCAGCCGCGGGCGCACATCGCCGCGCGCGAGGAAACTCGCCAGTCGAATCATCGGATGCTTCGCCTCATTCCAACGTAATGGCCCGCTCACGCACGACCCTCTGCCACTTCGCGATGTCGGCATCCACGAAGGCGGCGAAGGCGTCGGGGGCCATCGGCTCGGGCTCGGCGCCCAGCGTGGCCAGCCTTGCGCGCGTCTCGGCCGTGTTCAGCCCGCGCGCCGCCTCCGTCGCGATGCGCTCGGCGATCGCCGGCGGCAGCCCGCGCGGCGCGAACAGCGCGAACCAGCCCACCGCCGAATAGCCGGGCAGCCCGGTCTCGGCCACCGTCGGCAGCCCGGGCAGCAGCGGCGTCGGCCGTTCCGAGGTGACGGCCAGGTTCACCACCTGTCCCGCCGCCACCGCCGCCGCCACCGTCTGCGGCGGGGCGAACATCAGCTGGATGCGCCCCGCGATCAGGTCCGACAGCGCCGGCCCCGTGCCGCGGTACGGCACGTGCAGCATCTCGATGCCCGCCATGCTGGCGAACAGCTCCGCCGCCAGGTGGCTCGCCGCCCCGGTGCCGGAGCTGCCGAAGGTGAAATGCCCCGGCCGCGCCTTCGCCAGCGCGATCAGCTCCGCCACGTTGCGCGCGCCCACGCCCGGGTTCATCGCCACCACATAGGCCGGTGCCGCGATCAGCGTGACGGGGGTGAGGTGCTCGCGCACCGCGAAGGGCCGCTCGGCGCCGGCCAGGCCCATGATGCCGCCGGTCGAGGTCACCATCAGCGTGTGGCCGTCGGGCTGCGCGCGCTGCAGCTGGCCGAGGCCGATGCGCCCGGCGCCGCCGCCGCGATTCTCCACCACCACCGATTGCCGCCAGCTCTCCTGGAAATGCTGGCCGAGGATGCGCGCCAGCACGTCGGTGCCGCCGCCGGGCGGGAAGGGCACGATGATGCTGACGGTGCGGCTCGGATAGGCCGCCTCGGCCGGCGCGCTGCCTTGCGCCAGTGCGGGCGCCGCCAGCACGGCGCCAAGCCCGGCCATCACCCCGCGTCGGCCCTGCATCGCTCGTTCCCTCCAAGGTGTTGCCACGGCAATGGCATGCGCCGGCCTGCCGGCCAAGGGGGGCAGGCGAGGGGGGTTGGCCGCCTCGCCGCCGCCGCCCTACAACGGGCGCGCATCCCTGGGGGGCCTCCCGGCCATGAAGCTCTACTACTCGCCCAACGCCTGCTCGCTCGGCATCCACGTGATCCTGGAGGAGCTCGGCAAGCCCTACGAATTGTCGCTGGTGGCGCTGAAGGACGGCGCGCAGCACAAGCCCGAATTCCTCGCGGTGAACCCGAAATCCAAGGTGCCGGCGCTGGACCGCGGCGATGGCCGCGTGCTGACCGAATTCCCCGTCATCGCCTGGTGGCTGGCCAAGTCCAACCCCGAGGCCGCGCTGATTCCCACCGAGTTCGAGGGCGAGACACGCTGCCTCGAGATGCTCGACTATGTCTGCGGCACCATCCATCCGCAGGGCTTCACCCGCCAGTTCCGCCCCGCCAACTTCACCCCGCGCGAGGAGGACATCCCGCGCGTGGTCGAGCAGGGCAAGGCGCTGGCCACCAAGTATTTCGAGACGCTGGAACGCAACTGGACGGGCGGCACCTACGCCCTGGCCTCGGGCTTCTCCGCCGCCGACGCCGCGCTGTTCTTCGTAGAATACTGGGCGGTGCGCCGCAGCGGGATGAGCCTGCCGCCGCGCCTCGACGCGCACCTCAAGGCGATGCTGGCGCGCCCCGCCGTGCAGCGCGCCTTGGCGCAGGAAGGCCTCGCGGCGTGAGCGTCCCCATCCTCTGGACCTCCACCTTCACCTCCGGCACCGTCGCGCATCAGGCCGCCATGGTGGCCGGCGTGCCGATCGAGCTGCGCTTCATCAGCCTGCGCGCCGGCGATACGCGCAAGCCCGACTACCTCGCCATCAACCCGAAGGGCGAGGTGCCGGCGCTGCAGCTGCCCGACGGCACCGTCATCACCGAGATCCCCGCCATCCTGTTCTGGCTGGCCGAGGCCGCGCCCGACAGCGGCCTGCTGCCGCGCGAGCCGAATGCCCGCGCCAAGGCCATGGAATGGCTCGCCTGGTGCCACTGGACCATGGGCCGCAGCTTCAACCCCGCCTTCATGCCCGCGCGCATGGCCGGCGAGAACGAGGCCGCCATCGCTTCAGTACGCTCGGCCGCCATGGCGCGCGCCGAGAAGGCCTTCGCCTTCGCCGATGCCGCGCTGGCCAAGGGCGGCGGCACGCTGCTCGGCACCGCCACGCCCACCGCGCCCGATCTGTTCCTCGCCATGCTGGCCGCCTTCGCCGGTTTCCTGAAGCTCGACATCGCACATCTGCCGGCACTCGGCGCGCTGCCCGCGCGCGTCGCGGCACTCCCCGGCGTCGCCAAGGCGATGGCGCGCGAGCAGGCGCAGGGCTGATGCACCTCGCGCCCATCCCCTTCTGGTTCCTCCGCCATGGCGAGACGGATTGGAACGCGCAGGGCCTCTCGCAGGGCCGCACCGACATCCCGCTGAACGCCGTCGGCCTGGCGCAGGCCGCGCGCGCGGCGCGCACCCTCGCCCCGCTCGGCATCGCCAGCATCGTCGCCTCGCCGCTGCTGCGCGCGCGCGCCACGGCCGAGGTGGCGGCTGCCGCGCTCGGCCTGCCCGTCGCACTCGACCCCGAGTTGATGGAGGTGGATTTCGGCGTGCAGGAAGGCGAGCCGATGGGCGATTGGTACGATGACTGGATCGAGGGACGCTACACGCCCGACCGCGCCGAGAGCTTCGCCCTGCTGCGCGCGCGCACCATCCGCGCGGTGAACAACGCGCTGGCAAGGCCTGGCCCCGTGCTGGTGGTGGCGCATGGCGCGTTGTTCCGCGCGCTGCGCCAGGCGGTGGGGCTGGAGGCGAATGTGCGCACGCCCAACGCGCTGCCGCTGCACATGGCCCCGCCCGCCGATGGCGGCGCTGCCTGGAGCATCACCGCCGCGACGCTCGCCCCCTGATGCCACCGCACCCCTCCGCGCCGATGCCCCCCGCGCTGCTGCCAGATGCCGCCATCCGCATAGGCGACGTCACCTTCGGCAACCGCCTGCCGCTCGCGCTCATCGCCGGGCCCTGCCAGATGGAAAGCCGCGCGCATGCACTCGAGATGGCCTCGGCCCTGCGCGAGATCGCCGCGCGCCGCGGCATCGGGCTGATCTTCAAGACCAGCTACGACAAGGCCAACCGCACCTCCGGCGGCGCCGCGCGCGGCATCGGCATGGCCCGCGCACTCGAAGTCTTCGCCGAAATCCGCGGGAGCCTCGGCCTGCCGGTGCTGACCGACGTGCACGACGCCGCGCAATGCGCCCCGGTGGCCGCGGCGGTGGATGTGCTGCAGATTCCCGCCTTCCTCTGCCGGCAGACCGACCTGCTGCTGGCCGCCGCCGCCACCGGCCGCGCGGTGAACATCAAGAAGGGCCAATTCCTCGCGCCGTGGGACATGAAGCACGCCGCCGCCAAGGTGACGGGCGCTGGCAATCCTCGCGTGCTGCTGACCGAGCGCGGCGCCAGCTTTGGCTACAACACCCTCGTCAGCGACATGCGCGCTTTGCCCATCATGGCGCGCGACACCGGCCTGCCCGTGGTGTTTGATGCGACGCATTCGGTGCAGCAGCCGGGCGGGCAGGGCGGCTCCTCCGGCGGGCAGCGCGAATTCGTGGAAACCCTGGCGCGCGCCGCCGTGGCCGTGGGTGTCGCCGGCGTGTTCATCGAGACGCACCAGGACCCCGAACATGCCCCTTCCGACGGCCCCAACATGGTGCCGCTGGCGCGCTTCGAGGCGCTGGTGGCGCGGCTGCAGGCCATCGACGCGCTGGTGAAGTCCTTCCCCGCAAACAGCACGCCATGAATCCGATCGTATTGATTCCCGCGCGCATGGCGGCCACGCGCCTGCCCGGCAAGCCGCTCGCCGATATCGGCGGCGAGCCGATGATCGTGCATGTCTGGCGCCGCGCCATGGAGGCCGCGATCGGCGCCGTGGTGGTGGCCACCGACAGCGCCGAGGTGGCCGATGCCGTGACACGCGCGGGCGGCCGCGTGCAGATGACGCGCGCCGACCATCCCTCGGGCTCGGATCGCATCCACGAGGCCGTGGCCGCGCTCGACCCCACCGGCCTGCACGACGCCGTGGTGAATGTGCAGGGCGACCTGCCGACCATAGCGCCCGAGACCATCCGCGCCGCGCTGGTGCCGCTGATGGACCCGGCGGTGGACATCGCGACGCTGGTCGCCGAGATCCATCGCCCGGAAGAACGCACCGCGCCCTCGGTGGTGAAGATGGTGGGCAGCGAATTGGCGCCCGGCCGCTTCCGCTGCCTCTACTTCACCCGCGCCACCGCGCCCTCGGGCGAGGGCAAGCTGTGGCACCATATCGGCCTCTACGCCTGGCGCCGCGCCGCGCTGGCGCGCTTCGTCTCGCTGCCGCCCTCGGGCCTTGAGAAGCGCGAGAAGCTGGAACAGCTGCGCGCGCTGGAAGCGGGCATGCGCATCGATGCCATCGCGGTGGATGACGTGCCGCTCGGCGTCGATACGCCGGAGGATCTGGCCCGCGCGCGCGCCATGCTGGCATGAGCGATACCGAACGCCGCGCCACCGCGCTGCGCACCATCGCCCTCGAGGCCGATGGGCTGCTGGCGCTGCACGCCGCGCTGGAGGGCGCGCTGGGCGACGTGCTGCAGCAGGCGGTGGCGCTGCTGCTGGCGCGCGGCGGGCGCGTGGTGGTGACGGGCATGGGCAAGTCCGGCCATGTCGGCCGCAAGATCGCCGCCACGCTGGCCTCCACCGGCACGCCCGCGCATTTCGTGCACGCCGCTGAGGCCAGCCATGGCGACCTCGGCATGATCGGGCGCGAGGATGCGGTGCTGGCGCTGTCCTGGTCGGGCGAGACGCCCGAGCTCGCCGACATCATCGCCTATACGCGCCGCTTCGACGTGCCGCTCATCGCCATCACCTCGCGCGCCGACAGCGCGCTGGGTGCGGCGGCCGATCTCTGCCTCGCTTTGCCCCGCGTGGCGGAGGCCTGCCCGAACGGCCTGGCGCCCACCACCAGCACCACCATGCAGCTGGCGCTGGGCGATGCGCTGGCCATGTGCCTGCTGCAGGCGCGCGGCTTCTCGCCCTCCGAATTCCGCGACTACCACCCGGGCGGCAAGCTCGGCGCGCGGCTGAAGCGCGCGCGCGACGTGATGCATGGTGCGGCGGAACTGCCGCTTGTGCGCCAGGGTGCGACGCTGGCCGAGGCGGTGGTGGAGATGACGTCGCGGCGCTTCGGCGTCACCGGCGTGCTGGATGAAGCGGGCGCGCTGGTCGGCATCGTCACCGATGGCGATCTGCGCCGCGCCTTCCAGCGCGGGCTGGCGCTGGACCGCCCGGTGGCCGAGGCGATGACGCGCGATCCCTTCACAGCGCCCGCCGAGACGCTGGCCGCCGACCTGCTGGGCCTGATGAACGAACGCCGCATCACCACGCTGTTCGTGGTGCAGGCCGGCGCCGAGCCCATCGGCATCATCCACCTGCACGACCTGCTGCGCACCGGGCTCGCGTAGAGGCGCGGGCCTTGCGCGCGCCGTGCACCGCGCCAACTGCCCTGCATGACCCATGACCGCCCGCACCACCCCGCCGCCACGCCATCCATGAGCACCGCGGCGATGCCCGCCTGGCTGGTGGGCGAGCTGCGCTCCGACCATGCCGGCGAGACCGGCGCGGTGATGATCTATCGCGGCATCCTCGCCTTCGCGCGCGACCCCGCGGTGCGTGACTTCGCCACGCGCCACATGGCCACCGAGCAGGGCCACCTGGATCTGCTGGAAGGCGTGCTGCCGCGCGCGCAGCACAGCAAGCTGCTGCCCATCTGGCGCGTTGCCGGCTGGCTCACCGGCGCCCTGCCCGCACTCGCCGGCAGCCGCGCCGTCTATGCCACGATCGATGCGGTGGAGACCTTCGTGGACCACCACTACCAGCAGCAGATCGACCGTCTGGACGCCGAGGGCATCCACCCCGCGCTGCGCGCCATGCTGGCGCAATGCCAGGAGGAAGAGGTGCACCACCGCGACGAGGCGCGCGACGCCGCCCTCGCCCCGCGGGGTGCGCTGCTGCGCGGCTGGGCCTGGCTGGTCGGCTTCGGCTCATCCAACGCCGTCCGCGCCGCCCGCCGCATCTAGCGCCCCCCAAACCCTCTCCCCCCTCGGGGGGAGAGGGCAGGGTGAGGGGGGCCGGACCGTTTGTGAGAGGGGCAACCCCAATCCCCATAAAACCAGGCCAGGGGCCGGCGCCGCCCGGGGGAGCGGTGGCGCCGGCCCCGGCACTGCCGCGGCGTCGGAGGGGGGAAGTGCCGGCCGCGGCAGGGTTCTCCTCAGGCCGCCTTGGGCGCGCCCGTCGCGTTGCCATTCGCCGCATTGGCGTTGGCGGCGCGGCCCGGCAGCACGAAGTCCGGCTCGAAGACGCGCGTGATGTCGGCGCGGTCCATGCCGATATCCGCCAGCTCGCGGTCCGTCAGGGTGCGCAGCGTCTCATAGGTGCGGCGGCGGCGCGGCCAGCTGGCCAGCGCCTCGCCCAGCGTGCCCAGCACGGTGCCGATGCCGGCGAACAGCCCCTTCACCTGGCGGGCCAGCGCGTCGTCGCGCAGGCGCCGCGCCTCGGCCGTCACGCGCTGGATGTCCATCGCGGTGTGGTCCGGGGTGAAGCGGGTCAGCGTCTCGGCCTGTTCGGGAGAAAAACGGGAGTCCATGATACGATCCATTCTGTTGCGCGGTGGCGTGGGGCCCTCGTGGCCTCGCCCTGCCGCACTTCGCAGGTGCAACATAGGGATGGGCACGCCGATGCCGATGCGCCGAAGCGGCAAGGAAGGCATGCGCATGACGCATGCAATATTGTGGACATATGCTTCTGCGTTAGGACTCCGCTAACCCTCATGCCCACCACCCTCACCCCCCCTGGCCGCCTCGCCGCGCTGCGCGCCGAACTCGCCCGCCGCGGCGTCGATGGCTTCCTCGTCCCGCGCGCCGACGCCTTCCTCGGCGAATACGTACCCCCCTCCGCCGAGCGCCTCGCCTGGCTCACCGGCTTCACCGGCAGCGCCGGCCTCGCCTTGGTGCTGGCCGATCGCGCGCTGCTGTTCGTCGATGGCCGCTACACCACCCAGGCCGAGGCCGAATGCGACCCCGCGCTGTGGCAGCGCCGCCACCTGATCGAGCAGCCCCCCGCCGCCTTCCTCAAGGCCGAGGCGCCCGGCCTGCGCCTGGGCTACGACCCCTGGCTGCACACCGAGCCCGCGCTGGAGAAGCTCACCGCCGCCGGCGCCACGCTGCTGCCGCTCGATCCCAACCCGATCGACAGCGTCTGGGCCGATCGCCCGCCCCCGCCCGCCGCTCCGGCCGAGCCCCACCCCGCCGCCTTCGCCGGCCAGGACGCCGCGGCCAAGCGCGAGGCCGCCGCCGCCCTGCTGCGCGAGGCCGGGCAGCAGGCCGCGGTGCTGGCCGATCCGCATTCGGTGGCCTGGCTGCTCAACATCCGCGGCCGCGACCTGGCGCACACGCCGCTGGCCCTGGCCGTGGCGCTGCTGCGCGCCGACGCCTCGGTGGCGCTGTTCCTCGATCCCGCCCGCGCCGATGCCGCGCTGCGCGCGCATCTGGGCAACGCCGTCAGCCTGCACCCGCCGGCCGAACTGCCCGCCGCGCTCGCCGCCCTCGCCGGCCAGCGCGTGCGCCTCGATGCCGATGCCACCCCCGCCTGGTTCGCCGCCACGCTGCGCGCAGCGGGCGCCGAGCCGGTGGCGGGCGAGGACCCCTGCCGCCTGCCGCGCGCCTGCAAGAACGCGGTGGAGCAGCAGGGCGCCCGCGCCGCCCAGGCGCGCGACGGCCTCGCCTTGGTGCGCTTCCTCTCCTGGTTCGCGCGCGAGGCCCCTGCCGGCGCCCTCACCGAGGTCTCCGCCGCCGCCGCCCTGCTGCGCCTGCGCGCCGAGGGCGAGCATTTCGTGGCGGAAAGCTTCCCCGCCATCAGCGGCGCCGGCGAGCACGGCGCCATCATCCACTACCGCGCCACGCCGGCCACCGACCGCCCGATCCGCGCCGAGGAGGTCTATCTCATCGACAGCGGCGCGCAGTACCGCGACGGCACCACCGACGTCACCCGCACGCTCTGGACCGGCCCCGGCCCGGCGCCCGAGGCGCTGCGCGACCGCTACACCCGCGTGCTGCGCGGCCACCTCGCGCTCTCCGCGTTGCGCTTCCCCGAAGGCGTGGCCGGCCCGTTCCTCGATGTGCTGGCGCGCGCGCCGCTGTGGCAGGCGGGGCTCGACTACGACCACGGCACCGGCCATGGCATCGGCAGCTTCCTCTCGGTGCATGAGGGCCCCGCCGGCATCAGCCGCGCCGCCCGGCCGGTGCCGCTGAAGCCCGGCATGATCCTCTCCAACGAGCCCGGCTACTATCGCCCCGGCGCCTATGGCATCCGCATCGAGAACCTGCTGCTGGTCCGCCCCGCCGCGTCCCAGCCCGACCAGCAGAAGCCCTTCCTCGAATTCGAGACGCTGACCCTCGCCCCGTACGACCGCCAGCTGATCCTGCCGGCCGCGCTCAGCCCCGCCGAGCGCGCGCAGATCGATGCCTACCACGCCCGCGTCCTGGCCGAACTCGCCCCGTCGCTGAGCGCCCCCGAAGCCGCCTGGCTGGCGGAGGCCTGCGCGCCGTTGTGACAGCGGGGCGCGGCAGCGCCCTCAACCTCTGCTTCACCCGCCCCTGCCATGCTGGCCGGCATGTCAGCCCCGCATCGCCGCCACCTCCTCGCGCTGGCCACCCTCGCCGCCGCGCCGCGCCGTGCCACGGCGCAGCCCGATGGCCCGCTCGGCGCCGATGCCGCCGAATGGCAGGCCTTCGCCGCGCGCTTCCTGCGCTCCGATGGCCGCGTGGTGGACGACGCCAATGGCGGCATCTCGCACAGCGAGGGCCAGGGCTGGGCGCTGCTCTGCGCCGAGCGCGCCGGCGACCAGGTGGCCTTCGAGCGCATCCTGCGCTGGACGCGCCGGCACCTCGCGCGGCGCGGCGATGCGCTGTTCGCCTGGCGCTTCCGGCCCGACCAGGGGGTGGATGATCCGAACAACGCCACCGATGGCGACCTGATGATCGCCTGGGCCCTGCTGCGCGGTGGCCGCCGTTGGGCCGAGGCCGAATACATGGCCCAGGCCGCCGCGATCGCGCGCGACGTGCTGCGCCTGCTGGTCCGCCAGGTGGGCGAGGATGTGGTGCTGCTGCCCGGCCTCGCCGGCTTCGAGCAGCGCGAGCATGTGGTGGTGAACCCCTCCTACTATGCCTTCCCCGCGATGCGCGCCCTGGCCCAGGCGGTGCCGGACCCGCTGTGGCTGCGGCTCGCGGCCGATGGCATCGCGCTGCTGCGCCGCGCCCGTTTCGGCCGCTGGGGCCTGCCGCCGGACTGGCTGGCGGTGCCGCGCGGCGGCGGGCGGCTGGCCCCCGCACCGGGCTGGCCGCCGCGCTTCTCCTATGATGCCGTGCGGGTGCCGCTCTATCTCGCCTGGGCCGGGCTGGGGCAGGAGCCCGCGGCGCTCGCCGCCACCCGCTTCTGGACCGACCCCGCTCATCCGGTCATGCCCGCCTGGGCCGATCTGCGCGCCGATTCGGTCTCGCCCTACCGCGCCTCCAGTGGCATCCAGGCCATCCTGCGCCTGGCCCAGGCGCGGCAGCCGGCCGACGCCGAGCTTGCCACGCCGGGAATGACCGCAATGGTTGCAGTGCCTGCCGTGGATGAGGCAAATGACTACTATTCAGCGGTATTGACGCTTCTGGCACGTCTCGCATTGCGAGATTCGGCAACCTCGCAGATGTAGTCCCGGCTAAGCTGCACGGAAGGGTATTCCCTAAACGAGTGCAGCGCGGCATGTTGCGGCGCGGCTGAGGGGTTTCACGGGATGGCGCAGGATACGGATGTTGCCCGCGTCGCCGCTGCGCTGCGCACTGGAACCTTGAAGTATCGTAGTTTCGGGAACGAACCGGTTCGCACGGCCCCGCCGAGCGCGGCCGAGGGTGCCTTCCCGCTGCTCGGCGCCGGGCTCTCCGCCGCCGCCGAGGTGGCCGCGCAGCAGGGCCTGCCCAACCCTGGCTGGAACGCCCCCGCGCCGGAGGCCTGGGCGCCGCCGCCCGTCGCGCCCCCACCCGTCGCCGCGCCGGCCCAGCCCATGCCGCTGCCGGGCTGGGGCCAGCCCGCCGCCACGCCGCGCCAGGAACCCACCGCGCCCAGCTGGGCCGAGCCCGCGCAGCCGGCCTGGAGCGAGCAATCCGTGCCGAGCTGGGCCGAGGCCGCGCCCGCCCCGCCGCCGCCCGCCCCCCCCGGCTGGCCGCCCGCCCCAGCCCAGGCCGCCCAGCCCGCTGCCCAGCCCACCTGGGACGCCGCGCCCGCCGAGCCCGCCTGGGTCATGCCGCCGGCGGAACCCGCCTGGTCCCCGCCTCCGGCCCAGGCCGCCCCCGAAGCCGCCAGGCCGGAACCCGCCTGGGTGATGCCCGAGGCGCCCACCCAGCCGGAACCCGCCTGGGCCGAGCCCGCCGCCCCCGCCTGGGCCGCGCCGCCGCCCGAGCCCGCCTGGGTGATGCCCGAGCCGGTCGCGGCCCCGGCCGCGCCACCACCCACCCCGGCGCCCGTTCCCGTGCAGGCCGCGCCCGTCGCGCCCCCGCCGCCGCGCCGCGCCGCGCCGGCGCCCGCACCTTGGGAATCGACGCTGGAGCCGCCTGGCGCGGTGCTGGCGCCGCCACCCGGCGCCGTGCGCCCCGCGCCGCGCTGGCAGCCCCCGGCCGAGCCCGTGGCGCCGCCTCCCGCCGCCGCCTCCAGCCACTGGACGCCGGCGCCCGCAGCCACGCCCGCACCCGCGCCCCAGCCGGCGCCTGTCCAGGCCGCACCGGCCCCGGCCCCCACCCAGGCCGCTGCCGTGCCGACGCCGCCCGCAGCGCCGCCGCCACCCGCGCCGGTGGCCGTCGCGCCGCCCCCTCCGCCCCCGGCCGCCACCCCCGCCGGCCGGCCCGCTTTGGCCGAGCTCACCCTGCTGCAGGCCGCCGATCTGGTGCCCACGCCTGCGCGCCGCCCGCCGCTCACCACCCTGGCCGCCCTCGGCACCGCCCCCCCGCCTGCCGCCGCGGCCGAGCCGGGCGCGGAGGCCGCGTCGCTGTTCCCGCTGATCGGCGCGCTCGACCTGCCGGGCGGATTGGGTCAGCGTCGCGCCAGCGCCGCCCAGGTTGCCGAGTCGCCCCCTGTCGAGTTGCCCCCCGGCGAGCGGCTGCTGCCGGCGGCGCGCATCGAGATCCCGCTGGCCCAGCTGTTCAGGCTGCTCGCGGGCGAGGATTTGGCGCATGATGCCGGCGCGCGGCGCGGCCCCACTGCCTCCGCGGCGCTGCACGTGAACTGACCGGAGAGCCCGTCGCCCATGCCTCTCATCTGCTTCGCGTCCCCCAAGGGCGGCGTCGGCAAGACCACCCTGGCTGCCAACATCGCCGACGCGCTGCAGCGCGAGGGCCGCCGCGTGATGGTGATGGATTTCGATCCGCAGAACACGCTGCGCCTGCATTTCGGCGTGCCGCTGTCCGACATGGGCGGCTTCACCTGCGACCTGCCGCGCCGGCCCGACTGGCGCGCCTGCATCCGCGAATCCACCTCCGGCGTCATGGTGCTGCCGCATGGCGCCATGGAGCTGCGCGGCGCGCTCGGCCTCTCCGCCGCGTTGGAACGCGACCCCGACCTGCTGGCCGCGCCGATGCGCGCCATCCTGGCCGATCCCAACCTCACGGTGATCGCCGACACCTCGCCCGGCCCCTCCCACGCCCTGGCCGTGCTGGTGCCCATGGCCTCGATGGTGGTGGCGGTGCTGCAGGCCGAGGCGATCAGCGCCGCGCTGATCCCCGATATCGATTCCGGCCGCTTCCTCGGCTCGGGCACCATGGCCGCGCTGTTCGCCGGCCGGCTGCGCGTGGTGCTGAACGAGGTCGATCTCGACTCCCGCCTGTCGCGCGCCGCCGCCGACGCCGTGGCCCGCCACCTGGGGCCGCGCCTGCTGGGCGCGGTCAGCCGCGACGAGGCCCTGGCCGAGGCGCTGGCCATGCAGAAGCTGGTGCAGGAAGTCGCACCCGAGACGCGCGCCGCCGAGGATATCCGCGCCATCGCGCGCGCCATCGAGGCCGCGCTGCCGCAGTCGCCGCCGCTCTTCGCCGGCGGCTGGGGCGCGCGATGACGGCTGCGCAGTCGATCCGCCACGGGCGCGCCTTCCGCGCCGGCCCCTGGGCCAGCCGCTGGCTGATCTGGCCGCTGATGCTGCTGGGCGCGGTGATGGGCCTCACCTTCATCGTCGCCCCGCTGGACGCCGAGCAGCAGGCCTGGCTGGCCGTCGCCGGCTTCCTGCTGATCGTGGTGATGAGCCGCATCCCCGGCCGCGGCGTCACCATCTTCCTGGTGCTCGTCTCCTGCCTGGTGTCGCTGCGCTACATCCACTGGCGCGTCGTGGACACGCTGGAATTCACCACCTTCCTGCAGACCTTCCTCGGCACCGGCCTGCTGCTGGCCGAGATCTACGCCATCATCACCATGCTGCTGGCCTATTTCCAGGCGATCTGGCCGCTCGACCGCAAGCCGGTGCCGCTGCCCGACGACACCGAGCAATGGCCCACCATCGACGTCTACATCCCGAGCTACAACGAGGCGCTCGAGGTGGTGAAACCCTCCATCTACGGCGCGCTGTCGATGGACTGGCCGCGCGACAAGATGAACGTCTACGTGCTGGATGACGGAAGGCGCGACGAATTCCGCCGCTTCTGCGAGGAAGTGGGCTGTGGCTACATCATCCGCCCCGACAACAAGGGTGCCAAGGCCGGCAACATCAACCACGCGCTGACCAAGACGAAGGGCGAGTTCATCGCCATCTTCGATTGCGACCACGTGGCCACCCGCGCCTTCCTGCAGCTCACCGTCGGCTGGCTGCTGCGCGACCGCGACCTCGCGATGGTGCAGACGCCGCACCATTTCTACTCGCCCGATCCGTTCGAGCGGAACCTCGCCTCCGGCCAGCGCGTGCCGAATGAGGGCCTGCTGTTCTACGGCTGCGTGCAGCAGGGCAACGATTTGTGGAACGCCACCTTCTTCTGCGGCTCCTGCGCCGTGATCCGGCGCGAGGCGCTGGAGGAAGTGGGCGGCGTGCCGACCCAGACCGTGACGGAAGACTGCCACTGCAGCTTCAAGATGCAGAAGCGCGGCTGGCGCACCGCCTATCTGCGCGTGCCGCTGGCTGCCGGCCTCGCCACCGAACGCCTCATCGTGCATATCGGCCAGCGCATGCGCTGGGGCCGCGGCATGATCCAGATCATGCGCATCGAGAACCCGCTGTTCACCTCCGACCTCAAGCTCTACCAGCGCTGCTGCTACTTCATGTCGCAGTTCCACTTCCTGTTCCCGCTGCCGCGCTTCGTATTCCTCACCTCGCCGCTGGCCTTCCTGCTGTTCGGCGAAAGCATCATCGCGGCCAGCCCGCTGGCCATCCTGGCCTATGCCGGCCCGCACATCCTGCATTCGGTCGGCGCCACCAGCCGCCTGACCGGCCATGTGCGCCACAGCTTCTGGTCGGAGATCTACGAGACCGTGCTCGCGCTGTACCTCGTGCCCGTCATGCTCGCCACGCTGCTCGATCCCACCAAGGGCAAGTTCAACGTCACCGACAAGGGCGGCACGCTGCAGGAAGGCTTCTTCGACCTGCGCGCGGTGGGCCCCAACCTGGTGCTCGCGCTCGTGCTGGGCGCGGGCCTGCTGGCGGGCATCTGGGGCATGGTCGCCAACCCGATCGACAGCCTCGATTTCCAGGCCTTCGCGCTGAACTTCGTCTGGGCGCTGCTGTCCTTCATGGTGGTGCTGGCCGGCCTCGCCGTGGGCCGCGAACGCCGGCAGGTGCGCGAACGCGCGCGCGTCGGCGCCATCATCGCCGCCAACATCGTGCTGCCCGACGGGCGCGTCATCGAGGGCGAGACCATGGACCTCTCGCTGGGTGGCGCCGCCGTGGTGGCGGACCGGCCCGACAACGTGGCCGATGACGCCGCCGTGGTGCTGGAACTCGATGTCGGCCCCGAATGGGTGGCGCTGCCGGCCGAGGTGCTGCGCTGGCAGAATGGCCGCCTGCAGGTGCGCTTCGCGGCGCAGAGCCTGCACGACGAAGGCAACATCGTGCGCGCCGTGCTCGGCCGCGCCGATGCCTGGGTGGATTGGGACGATGTGCGCCCCGACCGCCCGTTGCGCGCCTTGGCCGAGGTCGCGCGCTCGATCGGCGGCCTGTTCCGCGGCGACAGCCAGTTCTCCTTCTTCGTCCGCCGCACCCGCCGCCCCCCCATCGTGGCCCGCCCCGCCACCCCGGTGCCGGAGCAGGATGCCGAGGCCGCCGAGGCGCCGGCCCCGCCCGCGCCCCCCGCCCGCCGCCCGCGCGGCGAAAGCTCCATCCGCCGCGCCGCCGGCATCGCCCTGGCGCTGGCCCTCTCGGCGCCCGGCCTGGCCCTCGCCCAAGGGCAGGCGCAAGGCCAGGCGCAGCCACCTTCGGTGCAGCGCGGCGCGCCGCCGCCCCCCGCCACGCTGCAGCCCGGCCCGCAGGGCCTGCCGATGGGCACGCCCGTCCCGCAGGCGCAGACCGGCCTGCCGCAAACCCTCTCCCAGGCGCCGATGCCCGGCGGCCTGCCGCTGGCCTCCCAGCCCGCCGCGCAAGGCTTTGGCGCGCAAGGCTTCGGTGCCCCTGCGCAGATCGGCCAGCTGGTGCCCACGCAAGCGCCCGGCGCCAGCCCCTTCGGCACGCCCCAGCCGCCGCCCGGCACGGGCGGCCTCGCCCCGGCGCAGCCGCCCTTGCCGGTGGCGCAGCCCGCCTTCCGCACCGGCCAGCCGCCCGTCGGCTCCTTCGGCGCGCCGAGCGGGGCGATCGGCTCCACCCGCACCGAAACCCGCACGCTGCGCCAGCTCGGCCTCAGCAGCCCGATGCAGCTGCGCGGCACCTCGGACCTCCAGGGCGTGCTGTTCGGCGTGCGCGGCGACGAGGTGGTGACCGGCGCGCGCCTGACGCTGCAGGGTGCCACCAGCCCGGCGCTGATTCCCGAATACAGCCAGATCGCGCTGTCGCTGAACGAGCAGTTCGTCGGCATCATCAACCCCGATCGCAACCGCCCCGCCTTCGGCCCCATCGAGTTCCCGATGAACCCGGTGTTCTTCGCCGACCTCAACCGCCTGAACTTCCGCTTCACCGGCCGCTACACGGTGGAGTGCAACGACCCGCTCTCGGGCCTGCTCTGGGCCAATGTGTCGGACCTCTCGACCTTGCAGCTCACGCTGGAACGCCTGCCGCTGCAGCGCGACCTCGCTCGCCTGCCCGAGCCCTTCTTCGACCCGCGCCTGCTGCGTGAACCGCTGGTCCTCCCCGTGGTGGTGGCCGATGGCGCCGGCAACGACGCGCTGCGCGCCGCCGCCACCGTGGCCTCCTGGTTCGCCGTGCAGGCCGACTACCGCGGCGCCAGCTTCCCGGTCTCCTTCACCGTGCCGCCCACCGGCAATGCGGTGGTGATCGTGGGCGGCAGCGAAGCCATCCCCGGCGTCAGCCTGCCGCGCTTCGACGGCCCGACGCTGGCCGTGGTGCCGAACCCGACCGATCCCTTCGGCCTGCTGCTGGTGGTCGGCGGACGCACCGGCGCCGAAGCCGCGCAGGCCGCCACCGTGCTCGCCGGCTCGCGCGAGGCGCTGGCCGGCGAGATCGCCGTGGTGCAGAACCTCGCCTTGCCGCCGCGCCAGCCCTACGACGCGCCGCGCTGGATCCGCTCCGACCGCGCCGTGCGCTTCGGCGAATTGGTGGACCCCAGCGAGTTGCAGGCCCGCGGCTTCGCCCCGGGGCCCATCTCCATCCCCTTCCGCACCGCGCCCGACCTCTACACCTGGCGCGGCCGCCCGCTGCCGGTGGAGCTGCACTACCGCGCGCCCCCGGGCCCGATCATGGACATCTCGGTCTCGCGCCTCGATGTCGCGCTGAACGACATCTACCTGCGCAGCCTGCCGCTGCGCGATGCCGAGCCCGCCTGGCCGATCAACCTCATCTCGCGCCACTTCCAGACGCGGGAGCGCCAATCCGCCCGCTTCGGTCTGCCCAGCTACCTGATCTTCGGCATGAACGAATTGCAGCTGCGCTTCGACATGCGCCCGCTGCACCGCGGCGATTGCATCGCCGTGCCGTCCGACATCCGCGCCAGCATCGACCCCGACAGCACCATCGACCTCAGCGACGCCTTCCGCTTCACCACCTTGCCCAACCTCGCCTTCTTCGCCGGCTCCGGCTTCCCCTTCACCCGCATGGCGGATTTCAGCGAAACCGCCGTGGTGCTGCCGGAGCGCCCGAGCCCGCAGGAACTCTCCGCCTTCCTCACGGTCATGGGCCGCCTCTCGGCGCATGTCGGCCTGGCCGCCACCGGCCTCGCCGTGGCGCGGCCCGGCGCGCTCGATGCCGTGGCGAATCGCGACCTTCTGGTGATCGGCGCGCTGGGCCGCCAGCCGGCGCTGAACACGCTGCTGCGCGATGGCCCCGTCTCGCTTGAGGGCAACCGCCTCAGTGTCGCGCTGCCTGACGCGCTGGAGGGCTTCCGCAACCTCTTCCTCGGCGATGATCCGCGCATCGCGCGCGAACAGGCGCAGGCGCTGCTGGCCTCGCCGGGCGAGGGCCTGGGCATCCTCATCGGCTTCGAAAGCCCGCTGCGCTCGGGCCGCTCGGTCGTCGCCCTCACCGGCACCACGCCGCAGGGCATCGAGGCCATGCTGGCCGCGCTGCGCGACCCCGAGCAGGTGCCCCGCGTGCAGGGCGACCTCGCCGTGCTGGCGGCGGGGCGCATGAGCGCCTTCGCGCTGGGCAGCCGCTACACCGTCGGCAGCCTGCCGCCGCATATCTGGCCGCAATACTTCCTGCAGACCCGGCCGGACCTGCTGCTGCTGCTGCTGGCCATTGCCGCGCTGATCGTCGCCGTGCCCTCCTACTGGGCGCTGCGCCGCCGCGCCGCGATGCGCCTTCGCACCAGGACCTCATGATGATGCGACGCACCAATCGCGCCCGCGGGCGCACCCGCCTTCTCGCCCCAGTGGCGATCGCCGCCAGCCTGCTCGCCACGCCCGCCATGGCGCAGGACCGCGGCATCGCCGTGCTGCTGGAACAGGCGAACTACTGGAAGCAGCAGAACCGCCCCGACCAGGTGGTGCGCACGCTGGAACGCGTGCTGCAGGTGGACCCCCGCAACACCGAGGCGCTGGCCGGCACCGCCGAGGCGCAGGCCCTGCTGGGCAATTCGGCGCAGGCGCAGGATGCGCTGGCCCGGCTGCGCCAGGCCGCGCCCGCCGATCCGCGCACCGTCGCCGCCGATGTCGCGGTGCGCACCACCACCGTCGATGCCGGGCAGCTCGCCCAGGCGCGCCAGCTCGCCCAGGGCGGGCGCAACGCCGAGGCGGTGGAGCGCTACCGCGCGCTGTTCCGCGGCGGCCCCGTGCCCGACAGCTTCGCCCTGGAATACTACCAGACCCTGGCGGGCACCGAGGGCGGCTGGCGCGAGGCGCGCGACGGCCTCTCGGCCATGACGCGCCGCTCGCCCAACAACACCGCCGCACAGCTGGCGCTGGCCCAGGTGCTGACGTATCGCGAGGACACCCGCGCCCAGGGCATCGAGCAGCTGCGCCGCCTCTCCGGCCAGCCGGAGGCGCAGCAGGGCGCCACCGCCGCCTGGCGCGAGGCGCTGGGCTGGATCGGCTCCGGCCCCGAGGCGGTGCGCCCGCTGGAGGGCTTCCTGCAGCAATTCCCCAACGACGCCGACATCCAGCGCCGCCTGCAGGAGGCCCGCACCCCCCCGCCGCAGGCCGGCGCCGATGCCACCGGCACGCTGCGCGTCGAGGCCTGGCGCCTGTTCAACGCCAACCGCCTGCGCGAGGCCGAGGAACGCTTCGAGGCCGTGCTGGCGGCCGATCCGAACGACGTCGACGGCCTGGGCGGCCTCGGCCTCATCCGGCTGCGGCAGAACCGCCAGGCCGATGCGCGCCGCTTCCTGGAAGCCGCCATCGCGGCCGATCCCTCGCGCCGCGGCGCCTGGGAACGCGCCCTGCAGGGTGCCACGCCACGCCCGGCCGCCGCCGGCGGCGGTGGCGGCGGCGGCGCGGTGCCCCCGCCCAGCCCCGAATTGCAGCGCGCCCGCAACCTCGCCAATGCCGGCAACAACAGCGAGGCCGAGGTGCTGCTCGGCCGCATCGTGACGCGCAACGGCGCCGACCGGCCCGATGCCGAGGCAATGCTGGGCGACATCGCGCTGCAGCTCGGCAACGCCCCGCTGGCCGAGCAGCGCTACCGCGCCGCACTGGCGCGGCGCGCCAATTTCGGCGCCGCGCTCTCGGGCCTCGCCAATGCTCTGCAGGCGCAGGGCAAGTTCGCCGAGGCCGAGGACGTGTTCCGCCGCATCGCCAGCAATGCGCCGCCGCAGGTGCGCGCCGATGCGCTGCGCGCCGAGGCCGCCCGCACCGACGATCCCGCGGCCGCCGCGGCACTGCTGACCGCCGCCGTGCAGAACGAGCCCAACAACCCCTGGCCGCGGCTCGATCTCGCGCGGCTGCTGGCGCGCTCGGGCCGCGCCGGCGATGCCAAGCGGCTGATCGACGACAGCGTGGCCAGCCGCGCCACGCCCGATGCCATCTACGCCGCCGCCATCTTCGCCAATGAGCAGGGCCGCTTCGCCGATGCCGTGCGGCTGCTGGAACGCATCCCCGCCGGCGCGCGCAGCACCGACCAGGCGCGCCAACTGGCCTCCTCGCGCGTGCAGGCCGATGTCGCGGCCGCCGCGCTGCTGGCCCGCCAGGGCCAGCGCCAGCAGGCGCGCCAGCGCCTGATCGGCATCGCATCGCGCCCCGACGCCACCGGCGAGGCCGCGCCCGCCGCGGTGCGCGCCCTGGTCGCACTCGGCGACACCTCGGGCGCCCAGGCTGCGGCGCGCGCCGCCACCATCGCCGCGCGCGGCCAATCCGCCACCGCGCAGATCGCCGCCGCCAATGCGCTGCTGGAAGCCGGGCTCGACCAGGATGCGGCGATGGCCGCCCAGCTGATCGACCCCGCGCGCCTCACCGCGGCCCAGCGCAACACCGCCGCCGCGCTGCAAAGCGGCATCTCGATCCGCGCCTCCGACCAGCTGAACCGCGCCGGCGACCAGGCGACCGCCTTCGAGGTGCTCTCGCCCACGCTGCGACAGGACCCGCAGAGCCCCGCCGCCAACCTCGCCCTCGCGCGGCTGTATCAGGGCGCGCGGGAGCCCGAGCAGGCCGCGCGCATCGCCGAGGCCGTGCTCAGCCGCAATCCGCGCGACACCGATGCCCGCCAGGCCGCGATGGACGCCGCCATCGCCAACCGCGACTGGAACCGCGCCGAGGCCATCCTGGCCGAGGGCCGCGCCTTGATGCCCACCGATGCGCGCATCCCGATGCTGGAGGCCCGCCTCGCCCGCGCCTGGGGCGACCAGCGCCGCGCCCAGCAGGCGCTGACGCAGGCCGCGCAGCTGCGCCGCCAGCAGATCGGCCTGGAAAGCCAGCCGGTGCCGCAGGGCAGCGCCGGCCTGGCCGGGCCGCAGGCGCCGCAGCAGCAGACCGGCTTCGAGAACCCCTTCCGCCGCGTCCCGCTCTCCGGCACGGCGGGGCAGGCAGGCGCACTGCCCTTCGCCACGCAAAGCCTGCCCAACCAGGCCCCGCTGATGCAGGGCCAGCAATTCGCCCAGGCCATGGTGCCCCCGCAGGGCCCGCCCCCGGCGCAGGACCCGCTGCTGAACGAGATCACCCGCCAATTGGCCGAGGTGCGCGAGGAAGCCGCGCCGCGCGGCACGCCCGCCTTCGGCCTGCGCCAGCGCTCCGGCACCGCGGGCATCGACCAGCTTTCGGAAATCCATGCCGGCGCCGAGGGCGCGATCGCCGTGCCCGGCATCGGCGGCCGCCTGCTGGCGCGCGCCGCGCTGGTGAACCTCGACAGCGGCAACCTCTCGCCCACCCTGCCCGTGGCGCGGCAATACGGCTTCAACCCGCTGTTCCTGCCCGGCCTCAACAGCCCGGTCACGCAGCAGCAGATGAACCAGGCCACCAACATCAACAACAGCGCCAGCGGCGTGGCGCTGGGCGCGGCCTATGTGCGCAACAATTTCAGCATCGACATCGGCTCTACCCCGCTCGGCTTCGACCTGCAGAACGTGGTGGGCGGCATCGAGATCGCGCCCGAGATCGGCGATGGCGTGCGCCTGCGCCTCACCGCCGAGCGCCGCGCCATGACCGACAGCATGACCTCCTGGGCCGGCTCGCGCGATCCGGTGACGCAGCAGCTTTGGGGCGGCGTGGTGCGCAGCGGCGGCCGCGCGCAGATCGAGTTCAGCGCCGGCGAGACGAATTTCTACATCGCCGCCGGCTACTTCCAGTTCGACGGCACCGGCACCGCCGACAACAGCCGCATGGAGGCCGGTGCCGGCTTCCAGGTGCCGCTGTGGCGCTCCGGCACCGAGGAGATCGTCTCCGGCCTCGACATCGTCTACTTCGCCTATGACAACAACCAGCGCTTCTTCACGCTGGGCAATGGCGGCTATTTCAGCCCGCAATCCTACATCTCGGCCAGCGTGCCGTTGGATTGGCGCGGCCGCTCCAACAACCTGTTCTGGCGCGTTGGCGGCACGCTCGGCCTCACCACCTTCACCGAGGACGACGCCCCGGTCTTCCCCAACGACACCGCGCTGCAGGGCCAGCTGACCGCACTCGCCGCCGCCTCGCCCGGCTACACCGCGGTCAATCCCGGCCAGACGAAGACCGGCCTCACCGGCGGGCTGCGCGGCGACCTCGAATACGCCGTGTCGCCGCAGCTGCGCATCGGCGGCGCGCTGCGCTGGGACCAGGCGGCCGAGTGGAACGAGGCCCGCGCCCTGCTCTACGCCCGCTACCGCTTCGACCGTTGAGCGCCCGCCTGCGATGAGCCCACAGTGACCATGACCCATCTTGCAGCGACGAAGAACCTGCGGCCGCCACAGGCGGCCGAGGCGCCGAATGGCGCCCGCCGCAAGTGCGTCGTGCCGAAGGCACGCCTGCGGCGTGACGAGCCAAGCGGCCGGAGGCCGCGCCCGGCGATTGAGGGCACATGATCACCGTGGAACCGGTCACCGCCGCGACGCTCGCGCGCCGCGCGGCACCCCCGCAATGGCGCGGCTTCCTGCGCGCGCTGGTCGAGACGCTGGACGAGCATGTGGATGCCGAGGGCCGCGCTGCCCTGATGCACGCCATCGGCGTACGCATGGCCGCTGCCCTGCCGCTGCCCTATTGCGATACGCTCTCGGGCCTCGAAGGCTGCATCAACGATGCGCTCTCCGCCGCCGATTGGGGCTATTGCCGCCTCGCACTCGATACGCAGTCGCCGCGCCTCGTGGTGACGCATGGCGCCGCCCCGGCCGTGGCCGCCGGCGCCGACGAGGAAGGGGCCTGGGCCGGCGCCGTGCTGGAAGGCCTCTACACCACCTGGTTCGCCGCCCAGCCCGGCGCCGACCCCACCGTGCCCCTCAAGCTCACCAGCTGGGCCCCCGGCAAGGCCGTGCTGGAATACGGCCGCGAATAACCCCCCTGAACCCTCTCTCCCCTCGGGGGGAGAGGGCAGGGTAAGGGGGGCAACCCGGCACGATCCGCACCGCCACCCCACGCGCTACCCCGGCAGCGCCACCTCCAGCCACCCCCGCGCATCCAGCCGCGCCACGTCGCCCGGCAGCAGCAGCACCGTGGTGGTGTCGCTCTCCACGATCGCCGGTCCCGGCACCGCCTGCCCCGGCGCCAGCGTGGCGAAGCCCCAGACAGGCGCCTCCTGCCACGCCCCCGCCAGGAACACCCGGCGCGTACCCAGCGGCGTGGCCGGCGGCGCCTCGGGCAGCAGGGGTGCCACGCGCGCCGGCAGCCGTCCCACCGCCGCCACGCGCGCCGTCACCAGCACCACCTCCTCGCCGCGCAGCGCGTAGGTGAACAGCGCCTCGTGTCGCGCGTGGAAGCTTTTCGCCAGTTCGCCGCGCAACTCCGGCACGTCCCAATCCACATGGTCCAGCGGCACCGAGACCTCGAACACCTGCTCGCCATAGCGCATGTCGGCGCTGCGGCGGATGCCCGGCGCCTCGCGCATCCACCCCGCCATGCGCGCCCGCGCCGCCGCCTCCAGCCCGCCGAACAGGCTGCGCAGCGCCGCCTCCTCCGGCAGGCCGGCCGCGCCCACCAGGCTCTGCGAGACCTCGGTGCGCAAATCGGTCTGCAGCATCCCCCAGGCCGAGAGCCCCGCCGCCAGCAGCGGCACCGCCACGCGCCGCATGCCAAGGTCGCGCGCCACCGCACTCGCATGCAGCCCCGCCGCGCCGCCGAAGGCCAGCAGGCAGAAGCCGCGCGGATCGACGCCGCGCCGCACCGTCGCCACGCGGATGCCCTCGGCCATCGCCACATTGGCCAGCGCATGGATGCCCGCCGCGCAATCCATGCGCCCGAGGCCGAGCGTCGCTCCCAGCCGCTCCACCGCCGTCGCCGCCGCGCCGGCGTCCAGCGCGCGCCGCCCGCCTAGGAACCGCGCGGGGTCGAGGTAGCCCAGCACGAGGTTCGCATCCGTCACCGCGGGCTCGGTGCCGCCGGCGCCGTAGCAGGCCGGCCCGGGCACCGCGCCGGCGCTGCGCGGCCCGACGCGCATCATCCCCCCCGGCCCGACATGCGCGATCGAGCCACCGCCCGCGCCCAGCGTCAGGATGTCCAGGCTCTCCAGCGCGATGCGCTCGCCCCCCACCTCGCGCCCGCGCCCCAGCGCCGCCTCGCCCTCCGCGATCAGCGCCACATCGGTGGAGGTGCCGCCGACATCGAAGGTGACCAGGCTTTTCCCGAGTCCCGCCTCTGCCAAAGCCAGGCCAGCTGCCACGCCGCCCGCCGGGCCCGACAGCGCCGTGCCCGCCGCCAGCCGCGCGGCTTCCGCCACCGGCGCCACGCCGCCATGGCTGAGGATGACGAACAGCGTGCCGTGGAAGCCCGCCGCATCCAGCCGCGCCGCCAGCCTGCCGAGATAGGTGGCGACGATGGGCCCCACCGCGGCATTCACCACCGTGGTGCTGAAGCGCTCGAATTCCTTGATCTGCGGCAGCACGTCCGAGGACAGCGTGATGTAGGCGCCGGGCAGCGCAGCCCGCAGCGCCGCCGCCACTGCCTGCTCATGCGTGGCGTCGCGCCAGCTGTGCAGCAGGCACACCGCGACACCCTGCACATCCGCGTCGCGCAGCGTGGCGATCGCGGCATCGAGCGAGGCAGCGTCCAGAGCCACCGCCACGCTGCCATCGGCGCGGATGCGCTCGGCCACGCCAAGCCGCAGCGCGCGCGGGACCAGCGGCGGCGGCGGGCTCATGCGCAGGTCGTAGCGCTCGGGCTTCAGCCCCTCGCGCATCTCGATCACGTCGCGATGGCCCGCGGTGGTGATCATGCCGATGCGCGCGGTGCGCCGTTCCAGCAGCGCGTTGGTGGCCACGGTGGTGCCGTGCACCAGGCGCTCGGTCACCTCCAGCATCTCGGCGAGGGTCACATGTAGCTCCGCCGCCAGCGCCGCCAGCCCGTCCATCACGCCGCGCGACTGGTCGTCCGGCGTGGTCGCCGCCTTGGCCAGCACGGTTGCGCCATCGGCGCCGATGCACACCACGTCGGTGAAGGTGCCGCCGACATCCACGGCGATGCGGTAGGGGCCCATCATGTTCCCCTCCGATGATCGCAGCGCCGCATGGCGCGGAGATCTGAATCGGTGGGGCTCATGTGATCAACCCCGCGGCACGGTCGGCGGCAATCGCTTCGGGGTCGCGCCGCGCCGGGTCGCCCCAGCCGCCGCCGCCGCCGCTCTCCACCAGCAGCACGTCGCCCGGCGACAGCACGATGCCAGCCTCCTTGGTGCGCAGCGCGCGCGTGCTGCCATCGGCATGGCGCAGCGTGTAGCGATGCGGCGCGCCATCGCCGCCGCCCAGCATCCCCACCGCGCCATGGCGCACGCCATCGCCGGCGGTGTTGGCGCGGGCGGGCAGCGCGGTCTCGATCACCAGCTCCAGCGTGCCGCCGAAGCCGCCGCGATACTGGCCGGCGCCGGCCGAATCCGGGCGGAATTCATGGTGGCGGAAATGCAGCGGAAAGCGCGCCTCCGCCATTTCCACGCTGCCGAATTTCAGCCCGCCGGCGGAATGCCATTCGCCCGCGCCCGACCAGCCATCGCCATGCGCATGCCCGCCGCCGCCTGGCCGCGCATGGAACAGGTGCCACACGAAGCGCCGCCCCGCGCGCCGCGGGTCCTCGCCCTGGATCGCCACGCGGAAGCGCCGCCCCCAGCCGCCCATCGCGCGTTCGGGGCAGGCCGGCGCCAGCGCCTTCACGATGGCCTCGACGATCTCGTTCGAGGGATGGCTGGTGCACAGCGTCACCGCCGCGCCTTCGCGCGCGCGCACCACGCTGCCCTCGCGCGCCAGCACCGTCAGCGTGCGGAAGGCGCCATCGTTCTTCGCCACCTCGGGGTCCAGCAGATAGGCCAGCGCCATGCGCGCGGCGCTGACGGTGTTGGGCCAGGAGGAATTGACGAAGCCCGCCGTCTGCGGATCGCTGCCCGATAGGTCCACCGTGATGTCGCTGCCGCGCTTGGTGACATGCGCGCGGATCGTCACGTCCTCGGTGCCGTGGCCGTCATCGTCCAGCACCGCCTCGCCGTGGTAGTCGCCATCCGCCCAGCCGGCCAGGATGCGCCGCGCATGCGCTTCCGCGAGGTCGAGGATGGCCGCCACCGCGCCCTCCAGCAGCGCCGCGCCATGCGCCTCCAGCAGTGCCTCGATGCGCCGCGCGCCGAGCCGCGCGGCCCCCCACATCGCCATCAGGTCGCCGCGGAAATCCCGCGCGATGCGCGTGTTCAGCGCCAGCATCGCGACGAGGTCCTCGCGCAGCGCATCGCCCTCGCCGAGGCGGATTGGCGGGATGCGGATGCCCTCCTGCCAGATTTCCGTGGCCCCGGGGTTGTAGCCGCCATGCGTCGCGCCGCCGATGTCGGATTGATGCGCCCGCACCACGCAGAGGAAGCGCAGCGCGCCTTCCGAAAAGACGGGGAGGATGATGGTGAGATCGGGAAGGTGGCTGCCGCCATGCCAGGGGTCGTTCAACAGGAAGCAATCGCCCGGCCGGATCGCCTCGCCGAAGGCCTCCAGCACCGCCTGCGCGGCGAAGGGCATGGCGCCGACATGCACCGGGATGTGGTCGGCCTGCGCCACCAGCCGCGCCTGCGAATCACACAAGGCAATCGAGAAATCGCGCGAGGAGTTGAGGATCTGCGAGGTCGCGGTGCGCAGCAGCGCCTCGCCCATCTCCTCCACCACCGCGCGGAAGCGGTTCTCCAGCACGGCGAGGGTCACGGGGTCGGGCTGAGTGCTCATGACGAAACGCTCATGCCGCCGCCGCGCCGCGTCAAGCTCTGGTCCCCTCCGCGCGCCGGCCGCATCATGCGCGCATGGCGCCCGCCACCCTCACCGACCTGCTGGAAGCCACCGCCGCCCGCAGGCCCGATGCGCCCGCGCTGCAGGGGTACAGCTACGCCCAGATGGCGGCGCGCGTGCGCCGCATCGCCGGCGGGCTGGCCGCGCAGGGCATCGGCCCGGGCGATCGCGTGGCGCTGTTCCTGCCGAACCGCCCTTCCTTCCTGCTGCTGCTGTTCGCGCTGGCGCGGCGCGGCGCCACGGCGGTGCTGCTCAACACCCGCTTCCGCGCTGGCGAACTGGCACCCCTGCTGGCGCGCGCCGAGGCCTCCGCCATCGCCATCGCGCGCGATTTCGCGCCGGCCGATCCCGCGCCGATCCTCGCCGCCCTGCCGCGCGGCGGCCTGCGCTTCGCCATCGGCGCCGATGATGGCGCACCCGGCGAGATCGCCGCGGGCGGCGTGGGCGATATCGCCGGCCTGCCATTGCTGCCGCTCGCCGCCCTCGACGCCGACGCGCCCGACCTCGCCACGCCGGACTCCGAGGCCCTCACCTTCACCACCTCCGGCACCACCGCCGGGCCCAAGCTGGTGCTGCACCGCCAGGCCAGCCTCGCGCACCATGCGCAGGCGGTGGCCGCGCGCATCGGCACCGACGCGCCTGGGGCCACCTGCCTCGCCGCCGTTCCGCTCTGCGGCACCTTCGGCCTCAGCCTCGCCCTCGCCGGCCTCGCCGGCGGCGCCGCCATCGCCATGCTCGAGCGCTTCGACGCCGCTTCCGCCGACGCGCTGATCCGCGCGAAGCGCATCACCCACATGGTGGGCGGCGACGATCTGCTGCTGAAACTAGCCGAGGCGGCTGGCGGGCGCCCCTACGCGCCCTTCGCCTTCACCGGCTTCGCCGCCTTCCACGGCCAGGCGCCGGCGGTGATGGAGGCGTCGCGCGCCCTGAACCTCGCCGCGCGCGGTGTCTATGGCAGCAGCGAGGCGCAGGCCCTCTTCGCGCTGCAGGATCCCGACGGTCCGCATGCGGCGATCGGCGGCGGCCTGCCCGCCAGCGCCGAGGCCGCGTTCCGCATCGATGCCGAGGGCGCGCTGTGGCTGCGCGGCCCCTCGCTGTTCGACCGCTACCTCGGAGATGCGCCGGCCACCGCACGCGCCCGCGACGCCGCCGGCTGGTTCCGCAGCGGCGACCTCGCATCCCCGCAGCCCGGCGGTGGCTTCGCCTTCCTCACCCGCCTGGGCGATGCGCTGCGCCTGGGCGGTTTCCTGGTCGCCCCCGAGGAGATCGAGGCCTTCCTCGCCGCCCAGCCCGGCGTCGCCGCGGCACAGGTGGTGGAGGCCGCCGGCCGGCCCGTCGCCTTCGTCCTCCCCGCTGCGGGCTTCGATGCCGATGCCGTGCTGGCGGCCGCACGGCGCGACCTGGCGGGCTTCAAGGTGCCCGCGCGCCTCGTGCCGCTCGAGGCCTTCCCCATCGTCGATGGCCCCAACGGCCCCAAGGTGCAGCGCGCCACGCTGCGCGCATGGGCCGCCGCGTGAGCACCACAGTCGCGCCCAAGTCACCCGATCCGCGCACCATCGCCGCCATCGTCGCCAGCGCGCTGTTCATGCAGAACCTGGACAGCGCCGTGGTGGCCACGGTGCTGCCCGCCATGGCGCAGGATCTCGGCGAGGATCCGGTGCACCTCTCGGTCGCCATCACCTCCTACCTCGTGGCGCTGTGCGTGTTCATCCCGGTCTCCGGCTGGGTGGCGGATCGCTTCGGGGCGCGGCGCGTCTTCATGCTGGCGATCATCGTCTTCACCCTGGCCTCGGCCTTCGTCGGCCTGTCGCACAGCCTGCCCACGCTGGTGGCGGCGCGCGTGCTGCAGGGCATCGGCGGCGCGATGATGGTCCCCGTCGGCCGCCTGCTGCTGCTGCGCCGCGTGCGGAAGGAGGAGCTGGTCACGGCCATGACCTGGCTCACCATGCCCGCCCTGCTCGGCCCGGTCTGCGGCCCGCCGCTGGGCGGGCTGCTGGCCGATGCGGTGTCCTGGCGCGCCGTGTTCTGGATCAACGTGCCGGTCGGCATCCTGGGCCTCGCGCTGGTCTGGCGCTTCATCCCGGAGGTCGAGCGCCAGGATGCCGGGCCGCTGGATCTCCGCGGCCTGGTGCTGTGGGGTCTCGCGCTCGCGCTGCTGATGGCCGCCCTCGAGACCATCGGCCGCGGCCTGGTGCCGCTCGGCGTCACGCTCGCCGCCGGCGCGATGGGCCTCGCCTGCACCGCCATGGCCATCCGCCATTCGCGCCGCACCGCCCGCCCGGCGGTGGATCTCGCGCTGCTGCGGGTGCCAAGCTTCGGCATGCCCATGGTCTCGGGCACGCTGTTCCGCGCGGGCGCCGGCGCCGTGCCCTTCCTGCTGCCGCTGAAGCTGCAGCTGATCTTCGGCCTCTCGGCGGGGCAGAGCGGGCTTGTCACCTTCGCCACCGCGCTCGGCGCCTTCGCCATGAAGCCGCTGGTGCGCCCGCTGCTGAAGCGCTTCGGCTTCCGCGGCGTGCTGGCCGTCAATGGCGTGGCGGCGGTGGCCGGCGTGGCGGTCTGCGCGCTGTTCACGCCCGCCTGGCCCATGGCGGCGATCTTCGTCGTGCTCGCGGCGGGCGGGCTCACGCGCTCGCTGCACTTCACCTCCATGGCCACGCTCTCCTTCGCCGATTTGCCGCCCGAGAAGCTGGCCGCCGCCACCGCGCTGTCCGGCACGGTGCAGCAGCTGGGCGTCGCACTCGGCGTGGTGCTGGGCTCGCTCTCGCTGGAGGCGGCGCGCGGCATCGCTGGGCGCGATGCCGCGTCGCTCGCGGATTTCTCGGCGGGCTTCGTGGTGGCCGCGCTGATGATGCTGGCCTCCATCCCCGGCGTGCTGCGCCTGCCGCGCGATGCCGGTGCGCGGGTCTCCGGGCACCGAACCTAGCGCAATTTTCATCCGTGCTGGCGCATGCGCCGCACCCCGCCGCGTGCCATGCTGCGCGAAACGCCGCGCCCGGAGCCTCGCCATGGTCCGCCTCCTGCTGCCGCTCCTTGCCTTGCTGCTGGCCGCGCTGCCCGCCCCCGCGCCCGCCTTCGAGCTGCCGGGGCTGGAGAACGATTCCAGCGCCTATGCCGAGGCGCTGATGCGCCGCTTCCCCGCCGGCGGCACGCCGCAGGCCCGCGCCGCCGCCGAAACCCGCGCCCGCGCCGCCGAGGCGCGCAATGATTTCGCCGCCGCCGCCGCCGCCTGGGAGGATCGCGTGGCCCTCGGCCAGGCCAGCGGCGACCAGTGGCTGGCGCTTGGCAACGCCCAGCTGCGCCGCACCCCGCCCGAGGCCGCGCGCGCGCTGCAGGCCGGCTGGCGCGCCTTCATGCTGGTGCCCGGCGGCCCGCCCGAAATTCCCTCCCTGCTGCTGATGGCCGAGGCGCTGCGCCGCATGGACCGCCCGGCGATGCAGCTGCAGGCGCTGGAAGCGGTCACCGAGCGCGCACCCGAGGATGCCCGCCACCGCGAGGCGCTGGCCGCCGCGCGCCGCGCCGCCGGCCTGCTGGTGCGCCGCATCCGCCCCGAACCCGATGCCGAGCCCGCGCGCGTCTGCCTCGATTTCACCTCCGCCCCCGCCCGCCGCGCCGATTGGCAGCCGCAGGATTGGGTGCGCGCCGATCCCGCCATCCCCGGCATGGCCGTGGTGAAGGAGGGCGATACGCTCTGCGTCGCCGGCCTGCCCTGGGGCCGCACCACGCGCCTCACGCTGCGCGCCGGAATGCCCGGCGAGGATGGGCTGCGCGTCAACCGCGACACGCCGCTCAGCGTCGCCATGCCGAACCGCGCCGCGCGCATCGCCTTCGACAGCCGCGCCTTCCTGCTGCCCCGCGGGCAGGAGCCGCGGATCACCGTCGCCACCGTCAATGTCAGCGCGCTGTCGCTGCGCCTGATCCGCGTCAGCGAGCGCAACCTCGTCGGCCTCACGCGCGATTGGCGGCCGGGCGAGGCGATGGACGAATGGGTGGCCGAGACCCTCGCCACCGAGACCGGCCGCGTGGTGTGGGAGGGCCGCGCCGAGCTGCCCGCCGCCGAGGCCAACCGCCTCACGCGCAACGCCCTGCCCCTGCCCGATGCGCTGCGCAGCGCGGGGCCGGGGATGTATGTGCTGGTGGCGCGCACCGGCGATGGCCAGCGCAGCCGCGCCGCCGCCGCACTCGGCATCCTCGCCACCGACCTCGGCATCACCGCCTGGCGCGGGCCGGATGGCCTCGCCGTGCAGCTGCGCGGCTTCACCGATGCGCAACCCCGCCCCGGCGCGCGCGTGGCGCTGCTGGCGCGCAACAACGACATATTGGCCGAGGCCACCACCGGCGCCGATGGCCTGGTGCGCTTCGGCGCGGCGCTGCTGCGCGGCGAGGGCAACCTCGCCCCCGCCGCGCTGCACGCCTTCGGCGCCGAGGATTTCGCGGCACTCGACCTCGAAGCCGCGGCCTTCGACCTCTCGGATCGCGGCGCCGCCGGCCGGCCCAACCCCGGCCCGCTCGATGCCTTCGTCTGGCTCGATCGCGGCATCTACCGCCCGGGCGAGACGGTGCAGGTGGCGGCCCTGCTGCGCGATGGCGGCGGCGCGCCGGTGGATATCCCGGCCCGTCTGCGCATCCTGCGCCCGAACGGCCAGGTGTTCTTCGAGGCCGTGCCCACGCGCCTGCCCGGCGCGGCCTTCGTCATGCCCGTGCCGCTCTCGGCCAGCGCGCCGATGGGCGGGTGGATGGTGGAGGTGCTGGCCGATCCCAACGCGCCGCCCATCGGCCGCACCGGCTTCCGCGTCGAGGCCTTCGTGCCGGAGCGCCTCGAAGTCACCGCCGGCCCCGCCCCCGGCCCGCTGGTGCCCGGCCAGGCGATGGAGCTGCCCGTCACCGCGCGCTTCCTCTACGGCGCCCCGGGCGCCGGCCTGTCCGGCAGCGCGGAGCTTCGCCTCGCCGCGGATGCCGAGCCCTGGCCGCAATGGCGCGGCTGGCGCTTCGGCCTGGTGGACGAGACCTTCACGCCCGACCTGCTGAGCTTCGAACTGCCCGAGACCGACGCCCAGGGCCGCGCCAGCCTGCCCTTGCTGCTGCCCACCGCGCCCGACACCACCCGCCCCGTGAAGGCCGAGGTCTCCATCCTGGTGGGCGAGCCCGGCGGGCGCACCAGCGGCGCGCGCCTCGCCATCCCCGTGCGCCCCGCCGCCACGCTGCTGGCCATCCGCCCCGCCTTCGAGGGCGGCGCCGTGGATGCCAATGCCGAGGCCGCCTTCGAACTCGCCGCTGTGAACCCCGAGGGTGCCGCCATCGCCGCCACGCTGCGCCTGCGCCTGGTGCGCGAACGCCCCGACTGGCGCATCGTCATGCGCGAACGCATGGCGCGCTACGAGACGGTGTGGCGCGACGAGCCGGTGGACAGCACCGACATCGCCGTCGCCCCCGGCACCCCCGGCCGCTTCGCCCGCAGCCTGCCCTTCGGCCGCTACCGCATCGAGGTGACGCAGCCTTCCGGCCTCGCCATCGCCAGCTACCGCTTCCGCAGCGGCTGGGCGCAGGCCGACTCCGCCGAGGTGCCGGACCGCGTCGATGTCGCCGCCGACAAGCGCGCCTATGCGCCGGGCGAGACCGCCCGCATCCGCATCACCCCGCCCTTCGCCGGCCGCGCCAGCCTCGCCGTGCTGACCGACCGTGTGGTCTCGCTGCGCGACATCGAGGTGCAGGAAGCCGGCACCGAGATCAGCCTCCCCATCGATGCCGCCTGGGGCCCCGGCGCGCATCTCGCCGTCACGGTGTTCCGCCCCGGCGAATCCCCCGCCGGCCGCCCCGGCCGGGCGCTCGGCCTCGCCTGGCTCGGCCTCGACCCCGCTTCGCGGCGCATGGCCGTGGCGATCGAGACGCCCGACCTCGCCCGCCCCAACACCCGCCTCGATGTGCCGATCCGCCTCGAGCAATCGGGCGGCAGCGCGATGGTGACGCTCGCCGCGGTGGATGAGGGCATCCTCCGCCTCACCAGCTTCGCCTCGCCCGACCCGGTGGAGCATTTCCTCGCCCGCCGGCGCTTGGGCCTCGACATCCGCGACGACTACGGCCGCCTGATCGCCCCCGCCGAGGGCGAGGCCGCGGTGCTGCGCCAGGGCGGCGACGGCATGGACGATGCCGGCATGCTGCAGATCCCGCAGCGCATCGTGGCCCTGTTCAGCGGCGCCGTGCCCGTCGGCCCCGATGGCCGCGCCGTCATCCCGCTCGACCTGCCGGATTTTGCCGGCGAGGTGCGGCTGATGGTGGTGGCCTGGGAAGGCACCCGCATCGGCGCCGCCGCCCGCCCGCTGACGGTGCGCGAGCCGGTGGTGGCCGAGGCGCTGCTGCCGCGCTTCCTCGCCCCGGGCGACGAGGCGCGCCTGCCTTTGCTGCTGCACAATGTCGAACTGCCCGCCGGCGCCTTCACCGCCACCCTCACCGCCACCGGCGCCATCGAGCTCGCCGGCCCGGCGCGCATCGAACTCCCGCTCGCCGCCGGCGCGCGCGCGACCCCCGCCACGCAGCTGCGCGCCACCATGGCCGGCGAGGGCGTGCTGCGCCTCGCCGTCACCGGGCCCAACGGCTTTGCCATCGCGCGCGAGAGCACCATCACCGTGCGCTCCTCCCGCGCGCCGGTCACCGAGATCGCGTTCCGCACCCTCGCCCCCAACGAGCAGGCGCCGGTGGCGCTGCCGGCCGATCGCTTCATCCCCGGCACCTGGCGCGCCACCGCCAGCTGGGGCGCGCCGGTGCGCTTCGATGCCGCGGCACTGCTGGCCAGCCTGAAGCGCTTCCCGCTGGATTGCCTGGAGCAATCGGCCTCCCGCGTGCTGGCGCTGAGCCACGCGCCGCAGAACCCCGACACGGCGCAGGAGGACGCCGCTTCGCTGCTCTCCGCCATCGCCTCGGTGCTGGACCGCCAGCGCTTCGATGGCCGCTTCGGCTTCTGGAACGCCGAGGGCAGCGTCCATGCCTGGGCCAGCCTCTATGCCACCGAGGCGCTGCTGCGCGCCCGCGCCGCCGGCGCCCCGGTGCCCGAGGCCGCGCTGAATGAGGCGCTGAAGGCCGCCGAGGAGGATCTGGAGAACAGCCGCGACACGCCCGAGGCGCTGGCCGAGCAGGCCTATCGCGTCCATGTGCTCGCACTCGCCGGCCGCAACCGCCTGGGCGCGGCACGGCGCCTGGCCGAGAACCTCGACGCGCTGCCCACGCCGCTTTCGCGCGCGCAGCTTGCCGCCGCCTTCGCCCGCGCCGGCGACCGCACCCGCGCCGAGGCGATCTTCGTCGCCGCCCTCGCCAACCCCGCGCGGAACCTGTGGTTCGCCGATTACGGCAGCGCCGCGCGCGACGCCCTGGCCACCGCGCTGCTGCTGCGCGAGAGCAACGTCGCGCAGGACCGCCTGCCGGCGCTGCTCGCACGCCTGCCCGGCGCCGATTTCACCCCCGCCACCAGCAACACCCAGGAACAGGCCTGGGCCGTAGCCGCCGCCGCCGTGCTGGGCCGCGATGGCCGACCGCTGCGCATCACCCTCGATGGCCGAGACCTGCCGGTGCAGCCGGTGGTGACGCTGGGCCTCGCCGCCGCCGGCACCGCGCGCAACCGCGGCGACGCGCCGGTGGTGCAATCCGTCGCCATCACCGGTGTGCCCACCTCGCCGCTGCCCGCCACCAGCCAGGGTCTGCGCGTCGCGCGCCGCTTCTTCGACATGGCCGGCCAGCCGCTGAACCTCGACACGCTGCGCGCCGGCACGAATTTCGTGCTGCTGCTGGAAGTCCGCGCGCTGAACAACGAACGCCACGAGGCGATGCTCAGCCAGGGCCTGCCCGCCGGCTGGGAAATCGCCGGCCGGCTCGGCCCGGGCGAGGTGCCCGGCATGCCCTGGCTCGGCACGTTGACCGAGGCGCTGAGCGTGGCCGCGCGCGACGACCGCTTCGCCGCCGCCATGGAACTCACGCCCGAGGCGCCGCTGGCGCGCATGGCGGTGCGGCTGCGCACCGTCACCGCCGGGCGCTTCGAACTGCCCGGCCTCGAAGCCTCGGACATGTATCGCCCCGGCGTGGTGGCGCGGCAGAACACCGGCCGCATCACCATCCTGCCGGCTGACTGATGGCGTTGCGGGTCGCTGCCGCCGTTGCCTTCGCCCTGGTGGCGATGGTGGTGGCGCTCGACCGCGCCTTCCCGCCGAACCTCTCGCGGCTGCAGGCCGGGGTGGAGGTGCTGGACCGGCACGGCCACACGCTCTCCGTCCTGCCCGCGCCAGGCGGCGTCTGGCGCCTGCGCACCACCACGCAGGACGTGCCGGCGCATCTGCTCGCCATGCTCATCGCCGCCGAGGACCGGCGCTTTCGCGCCCATCCCGGCGTCGATCCGCTGGCGCTCGGCCGCGCCGCGCTGCAATGGGCGCGCGCCGGGCGCATCGTCTCGGGCGGCTCCACCCTCACCATGCAGGCCGCGCGGCTGCTGGAACCCCGGCCCCGCACGCTGCCCAGCAAGCTCATCGAGATCGCGCGCGCCCTGCAGCTGGAGGCGCGCTTCAGCAAGGACGAGATCCTCGGCATCTGGCTGACCCTCGCCCCCCAGGGCGGCAACCTCGAAGGCCTGCGCGCCGGGGCGCTGGCATGGTTCGCCCGCCCGCCCGGCCAGCTCGACGCCGCCGAATCCGCACTCCTCATCGCCCTCGCCCGCCGGCCCGAGGCGCTGCGCCCGGATCGCCACGCCGAGGCTGCCCGCGCCGCGCGCGATGCCCTGCTCAACGCCCGCGCGCCCGGCGCCGGCGGCGTCACGCCCGAGGAACGCGCTTTGGCGCTGGCCGCACCCGTGCCGCAGCGTCGCGAAGCCATGCCGCGCCTCGCGCCGCATCTCGCGCGCGAATTGGCGCGCGGCGCGCCCCCCGGCGCGCGCATCGCCACCACGCTCGATCGCGACCTGCAGCGCGCCACCGAGCGCATCGCCGCGGCCGCGCTCGCTGGCCTGCCGGAGCGCAGCGCCAGCGCGCTGGTGATCGCCGAAATCGCCTCGCGCGAAATCCGCGCTTTGGTCGGCGGCAGCTTCGGCGCCGAATCCCGCGCCGGCGCGCTCGACCTCACCCGCGCCATCCGCTCGCCGGGCTCGGCCCAGAAGCCCTTCCTCTACGCCATGGCCTTCGAGGCCGGCGCGGCGCGGCCCGAGACGGTGCTGAGCGACCTGCCGCTGCGCTTCGGCAGCTACGCGCCTGAGAATTTCGCCCGCGGCTTCACCGGCCGCGTCACCGCCGCCGAGGCGCTTCGCCAGTCGCTGAACCTGCCCGCCGTGGCGCTGCTGCATGAGGTCGGCGCGCTGCGCTTCGCCGCCGCGCTGAAATCCGCCGGCGCGCCCCCGCGCCTGCCGCCGGGGGCCGAGCCCTCGCTGCCCCTGGCACTGGGCGGCGCCGGCGCTACGCTGCGTGAGATGGTGGCGCTGTACGCGCTGCTGGCCGATGCCGGCCAGGCCGCGCCGCTCACCGTGCGGCCCGCCGATCCGCCCTTGCGCCGCCCGGTGATCGCCCCCGAGGCCGCCGCCGCCGTCGCCGCCGTGCTGGTGCAGGGCTTTCCTGCCGGCGGGCCGCCGGGAATCGCCTGGAAGACCGGCACCAGCTGGGGCGGGCGCGATGCCTGGGCGCTGGGCTTCGATGCGCGCCACGTCGCGGGTGTGTGGGTGGGAAGGCCGGACGGCACGCCGATCCCGGGCCTGACGGGCCGCAACGCCGCGCTGCCCGCGCTCGCCTCCACCTTCGCCCTGCTCCCCGCCGCCCCGCGCGAGGGGCTGCGTGCGCGGCCCATCGCCGCCCCGCTGGCCGAGCCCGCTGACCGGCTGCGCCTGCTGTTCCCGATGCAGGGCGCCACGCTGGTCGAGGGCGCCGGCCCCGTCACGCTGCGCGCCACCGGCGGCCGCCGCCCGCTGACCTTCCTGGTCGATGGCGCGCCGCTGCCGCATGAACGCGCCCGCCGCGAAGCCGCCTGGACGCCCCCGGGCCCCGGCTTCTACCGCATCACCGTCCTCGACGCCGACGGCACCGCCGCCGCCGCCGCGCTGCGCGTGCGCTGATCACCCCCCGCAGGCCGCGATCGCCGCGCGCATATGCGGCGGCACCGGCGCCTCGACGCGCAGTGCGGGTTCCAGTGGTAGCACGAGGCTTCGCGCCAGCAGGTGCAGCCCGCCTTCCGCGCCGCCGCCATACAGCGCATCGCCCAGGATCGGCGCGCCGAGATGCGCGCAATGCACGCGCAGTTGATGCGTCCGCCCGGTCTCGGGCCGCAATTCCACCCAGGTGAGGCCCGGGGCGCGGCCCAGCACGCGAAAGCGCGTCACCGCCGCATCGCCCTTGGCATCCACCACCATGCGCCAGCCGCGCGCCGCGCTGCTCACCTTCGCGAGCGGCGCGGCGATCACGCCATCGGCCTCGCGCAGCGAGCCGCGCAGCACCGCCCAGTACAGCTTCTCCACCTGCCGCGCGGCGAACAGCGCGTTCAGCCGTGCGAGCATCGGCGCGGTGCGGCCCAGCACCAGGCAGCCCGCGGTGTCGGTGTCCAGCCGGTGCGCCGGCTGCGGGTCGCGCCGCTTGCCCAGGCGCAGCGCCGGCAGCAGCCGCGCCAGATCCTCGCCGCTGCGCGCCGCCACCGGCAGCCCTGCCGGCTTGTCCAGCACCAGCACCTCCGGCCCCACATGCAGCAGCCGCGCGCGCAGCCAATCCGGCAACGCAATCGCCCCTTGGCGCGGCGCGGCTTGTGGGTGAGGCTTACGGCGCATGACCTCCTCCCCCCCCGCGCCCGCCAAGCCCGCCACCGTCGCGCCCGCAGGCGCGCCCGCCACCGTCGCGCCCGCAGGCGCGCCCGCAACTGTCGTCTGCCTCGGCAGCGTGGTGATGGACCACACCTTCTACGTGGACGACATCGTCCAGCCGCCCTCGAAGAACCGCGCGCGCAGCTACACGCTCGGCGCCGGCGGGCTGGCGGCCAACGCCTCCATCGCGGTGGCGCGCATGGGCGGGCGCTGCATCTTCTGGGGTCGCGTCGGCGATGACCTGAACGGCAAGCCGCTGCTGCAGGCGCTGGCCGACCAGGGTGTCGATGTCTCGCATTGCCACCTCGCACCCAATGCCCGCACGCCGGTCTCCGCCGTGCTGGTGGACCCGGTGGGCGAGCGCAGCATCTACAGCTATCGCGGCGAGAATCTCGGCACCGATCCCGCCTGGCTGCCGCTGCAACTGATCGACAGCGCCGGCGCCTTCCTCTGCGATCCGCGGTGGCCCGAAGGTGCCGCGCGCGCGCTGGACCACGCCCGCGCCCGCGGCGTGCCCACCGTGATCGACGGCGAGAAAAGCGAGACGCGCATCCTGATGGACCTCATCCCGCGCGTCGACCATGCGGTGTTCTCGCAGCCCGGCCTCGCCAACTGGGCGCCCGGCGCGCGGCCGGTGGAGGCGCTGAAGCGCGCCATCGATGCCGGCTGCCGCGTCGCCGCCGTGACGCGCGGCGAGAAGGGCACGCAGTGGATGACGCGCGAGGACCCGGTGCCCCGCATCACGCCCGCCTTCCGCGTGCAGGCCACCAACACCACCGGCGCGGGCGACGTGTTCCATGGCGCCTATGCGCTGGCCATCGCCGAAGGGCAGGATGCCGAACGGGCCATCCTGTTCTCCTCCGCCGCCGGCGCGCTGCGCGCGCGCGACGGCGCCACGCCGGACCGCGCGATGGTCGAGGAGTTGCTGCGCCAGCAGGCTGTTCCCGCTACACGATCTGGTTGAACAGCGTGGCCTCGCCGCGGGCCAACCGCGCGAGGTTCTCCTCCATCAGGTCGAGCACATTGTCCTCATAGGCGCGCGTCTCGCCCGCCGTATGCGGCGTGATGAACACGTTGGGCAGGCTCCACAGCGGGCTTTCCGGCGGCAGCGGCTCCTCCGCCGTCACATCCAGCGCGGCCTGCCCCACCTGGCCGGAGGCCAGCGCCGCCACCAGCGCGGCCTCGTCGCACACCGCCCCGCGCGCCACGTTCACCAGCATCGCATGCGGCTTCATCGCGGCGAATTCGGTGGCCCCCATCAGCCCGCGTGTCTCGGGCGTCAGCGCGCAGCACAGCGCCACGATGTCGGCGCGCGCCAGCTGCGCGTGCAATTCGCTCATGGGATGGATCTCGTCCGCGCCCTCGGCCCCCTTCGCGGGGTCCTGCCGCAGGCCCAGCACGGTCATGCCGAAGGCCTTGGCGAGGCGCGCCAGCCGCCCGCCGATGCGCCCGATCCCCACCACCAGCAGCGTCTTGCCGCCCAATTCGTCCTCACGCCGCGCCAGGTCGCCGATCATGCCGCGCCAGTGCTTCGCCTGCTGGTTGTCGCGCGCCTCGGGCAGGCGGCGCAGCAGCGCCAGCATCAGCGCCATGGCGTGTTCCGACACCGCATTGGCGTTGGCCCCCTGCGCCGAGGCCAGGCGGATGCCCGCCGCGCGCAGCGCGTCGCGGTCATACTGGTCCACGCCCGCGCTGATCGACTGGATCAGCCCGAGCCGCCCGCCCGGCCGTGCGAGGTGGTTGCGCCAAAGCCCCGAGACCAGCAGCACATCCGCCGCGCCGATATGCGCCTCCAGCTCGGCCAGGCTGCGCGCCTCCAGCACCGGCAGCCGCCCGCCGCGCGCGGCATAGCGTTCGGCGAAGCGGTAGGCGACATGGGCGAACAGCAGCGTCGGTCGTTCGGGCAGCGGCATCTTTGAGGCTCCTTGGCGCGAGTGGGGCGTTCAGGCCAACGCAGCCTATCCTACGCCTTCTTCTCCCATCCCTTGGCACCCTGCTGCCAGTAGGTCAAAGCATGGCCTGCTGCCTTGGCCGCCTTCCAGCGCGCCCGCGCGGCAGCCAGCGCGTCCGCGTCGCCGCCATCGAACAGGTCCAGCACGCGGTCGAAGGCGTCCAGCCGCGCGCTCTCGGCGCCATCCAGCAGGAACAGGAAGCGCGCGCCATTGGGCGCGCCCTCCGGCCCCGCATCCTCGGTGGTCAGCCAGATCGGCTGCAACGCGGCATGGCCGCTGCGCGGCGTGCCATGCGGCAGCCAGTCGGGCTCCGCCGCCGTCCATAGCGCGGCGTCCAGCGCCTCCAGCCGCTCGGGCGAGGCGGTGCGCAGCATGGCGCGCCCGCCGCCCGCCAGCACGCGGCCCAGCAGCCGGGGCAGGGCCTGCTCCAGCGGCGTGCGCGTCAGGTGGTAGAAGCCGTATTCGGCCACGGACGTACCTTCAGGGGTGGTGCAGCTCTTCCTCGTACCGCGTCGCGACCAGCCGATCCAGCAGCCGCACGCCAAAGCCCGTGGGCCCGGCCGGGCCCAGCGCATGCGCGGCATCCTGCGTGTCCACGCCGGCGATGTCGCCATGCGCCCAGGGTGTGTCGCCCACGAATTCGCGCAGGAAGGCCGCGGCGTGGCTGGCATCCGGCGTGAACCGCCCGGCCCAGCCCTGGCCGCTGCCCGCCGGCACGCATTGCCGCAGGTCCGCGATGTCGGAGTGCAGGTCGGCGCGGTGCCGCGCGCCGATCGGCAGCGGCCACAGCGCCTCGCCCACCGCATCCCCCGCGGCGGCGAGTGCGGCCTGAAGCGCGGCATCGTTGCCGAACAGCCCGGCGCGGTGATGCCCGAGCGCGCTGACCACCGCACCCGTCAGCGTCGCGAGGTCGATGACGCAGCGCGGGCGGAATTCCGTCACCGCGTGGTGCAGCGCATCCGCCAGCACCAGGCGCCCCTCCGCATCGGTGTCCACCACCTCCACCGTGCGGCCCGAGGCGGTGCGCAGCACGTCGGCGGGGCGATAGCTGGCGGCACCGGTGGCGTTCTCGGCCAGCGCCAGCACGGCGATGGCGGGGCAGGGGGAATGCCGCCGCGCGAGCGCCAGCATGGCCCCGGCGCAGGCCGCCGCCCCGGCCATGTCGGCGCGCATCGCCGCCATCCCCTGCGCCGGCTTGATGGAGAGCCCGCCGGTGTCGAACACCAGCCCCTTGCCCACGAAGGCCACCGGTGGGGCCATCAGCGTGCCGCGCCAGCGCAGCACCGCAAGGCGCGGCGGCGAGGCCTGGCCCGCCCCTTGGCCCACCGCCAGCAGCGCGCCGAAGCCCGCCCGGGCCAGCCGCTTGCGGCCCCACACATCCACATGGATGCCGTGCTCGGCCAGCGCTTCCAGTTCCTGCACGAAGCGCCGTGTGGTGAGGCGGTTGGCCGGCTCGGCCACCAGGTCGCGCGCCCAGAGGCAGCCCTCGATGCTTGGCGCCACGCCTTCCCAGGCGCGCTCCGCCGCGCGCGGATCATCCGCCAGCACGGTGAGGCGTTCCAGCATCGGCGGCCCGCCCGGCCGGCGCAGCCGCCAGGCGCCCAGCGCCACGCCCGCCGCCAGCCAGGCCGCCGGCGCGGGGCCGAGGCCGCGCGCATCCAGCACCGCCCGCGGCGCATCGGCCAGCGTCGCGGCGATGCCTGCCCCCGCCATCTCCCAATCCAGCGGCCGCGCCGGCCGGCCGAGGCCGAACAGCAGCCGCCGCGGCCGCCCCGGCAGGTCGAGCCGGCTGCCCGCCGCGCCGGTGAAGCGCGCCGCGGCCGCGGCCTCATGCAACGCCGGCGGCAGCGCATCCGCCGGCACCGGCAGCAACAGCGGGCCACCCGCCGAACCAGACCCCTCGGGTGCTGCGCGGCGGAAGCGGCAGGCCAGCATGGCGGTGGCGCGCGGGCGTCTCAGCCCTCGCCCATCTCCGCCACCAGCCGGTCCAGCATGCGCACGCCATAGGCCGTGGCACCCTTGGGCACCGTCGGCTGGTCCTTGCTGCTCCAGGCCGTGCCGGCGATGTCGAGATGCGCCCAGGGCATGTGCCCGTCCTTGGCGTTGACGAAGCGCAGCAGGAACTGCGCCGCGGTGATCGAACCGCCCGGCCGCCCGCCCACATTCTTCATGTCGGCGATGTCGGACTTGATCTGCTTGTCATACGCATCGCCCAGCGGCATGCGCCACGCCTTTTCGCCCACCGCGCTGCCGGCGGCGATGATGCGCTGCGCCAGCTCGTCATCGTTGCTGAACAGCCCGGCATGCTCGTGGCCGAGGGCGATAATGATGGCGCCGGTTAGCGTCGCGAGGTCGATCATGCAGCGCGGCGCGAAGCGCTCCTGGCAGTACCACAGCACATCCGCCAGAACGAGGCGCCCCTCGGCGTCGGTGTTGATCACCTCGATCGTCTGCCCGGAATAGGAGGTCACCACATCGCCCGGCCGCTGCGCGGTGCCCGAGGGCATGTTCTCCACCAGCCCCACCAGCCCTACCACGTCACATTTCGCGCGCCGCCCGGCGAGGGCCGCCATCAGCCCCACCACCGTGCCGGCGCCGGCCATGTCCCACTTCATATCCTCCATGCCGCCGGCCGGCTTGATGGAGATGCCGCCGGTGTCGAAGGTCACACCCTTGCCGATGAAGGCCATGGGCTTGGCCGCCGCCGCGCCCTTTTTCGGCTTCGGCGCGCCCTTCCACTGCATCACCACCATGCGCGGCTCGTGCTGGCTGCCCTGCGCCACGCCGATCATCGCGCCGAAGCCCAGCTTCTTCAGCTCCTTCAGCCCCAGCACCTCCACCTCGACGCCGAGCTTCTCCAGCGCGCGGCAGCGCTCGGCGAATTCGATCGGGTGCAGCACGTTGGGCGGCTCGCTCACCAGCTCGCGCGTCAGGAACACGCCATCCGCCACGGCGCTGAGCGGCGCGAAGGCCTGCTTCGCGGCCGCCGCCTCGGCGGTGCCGATGGCAAGCCGCTCCAGCTTCGGCTTGTCGTCCTCCTTCTCCGTGGTGCGATAGCGGTCGAAACGCCAGGCGCGCAGCGTGGCACCCAGGGCGAAGGCGGCGGCGAGCGGGGCGGCCAGCGTATCCGCCGCCACCATCGCCTCGCGGTCCTGCGCCAGCATCGGCACCAGCCCGCCGCCCGCCGCCTCGGCGATCTCGGCCGAGACGTCGGCAGCCTTGCCCAGGCCGAGGGCGATCACCTTGCTGAAGGGCCCCTGCGCCCACAGCGTGGTGGATTGCCCCTTCCGGCCCTTGAAGCCCGCTGCCTCCAGCGCCCGCGCCAGCCCGCCGCTCGTGGCGCGGTCGGCCTCCGCGAACAGGCCGCCGCGCTCGGATTCGCCCTTCTCCGGGGCCTCGGGCAGCAGCAGCACCAGCACGCCGGCGCGCGGCAGGCTCGGCTTGACGAAGGCGATGTCGGGCATGGGGCAGGGATTCCGTTCTGGCTGGCGCACAGCCTATCACGGCCCAGGCCGCGCCGGACAATCCGGCGCCGGACGCTGGCGCGCATGGGATAGGGATTGTAGAGCCGCGCCATGGAGCACGCAGCGCAGCTGGAACTCGCGGCACGGCTCGCAGCCGAGGCCGCGGCCGCGATCATGGCGGTGCGCCGCGCCGGCTTCGCCGTGCAACGCAAGCGCGACCACTCGCCCGTCACCGCCGCCGACACCCTGGCCGAGGCGCTGATCGTGGAGGGCCTGCGCGACGCCACGCCCGACATCCCCGTGGTGGCCGAGGAGGCCGAGGAAGCCGGCGCCGCCATGCAGGGCTCGGCGCGTTTCTGGCTGGTCGATCCGCTGGACGGCACGCGCGAATTCGCCGCCGGGCGCGACAGCTTCGCCGTCTGCATCGGGCTGGTCGAGCATGGCCGCCCGGTGCTGGGCGCCGTCGCACTGCCCGCGCATGGCGAGGTCTTCGCCGGCATTGTGGGCGAGGGCGCGTGGAAGCTGACCGAAGGCCAGCGCCGGCCCATCGCCGCGCGCGCCATCCCCGCCGAGGGTGCGACGGTGATGGCCAGTCACCACCACGCCGATGATCCGCGCATCGCCGCCTTCGTCGCCGCACGCCGCGTCGCGCGCGTGGTGAACATCGGCTCGGCCGAGAAATTCTGCCGCGTCGCCGAGGGCACGGCCGATCTCTACCCGCGCTTCGGCACCACCATGGAATGGGACACCGCAGCCGCCGAGGCGGTGCTGCTGGCCGCCGGCGGCGCCCTGGCCGATTGGGACGGCGCGGCCCTGCGCTACGGCAAGCAAGGCTGGCGCAACCCCGGCTTCCTCGCCACCGGCCGGCCATGACCCGGCTGATCACGGATGTCGCCGAGGCCGCCGCGCTGCTGCGCGCCGGTCAACTGGTGGGTTTCGCCACCGAGACGGTCTATGGCCTCGGCGCCGATGCCCGCCAGGGCCGCGCCGTGGCCGCGGTGTTCGAGGCCAAGGGCCGCCCCCATTTCAACCCGCTGATCTGCCATTTCTGCCAGGCTGCCGCCGCATTCGACGAGGTTCTCGCCGATTCCCGCGCCTTCGCGCTGGCCGCGGCGTTCTGGCCCGGGCCGCTCACCCTGGTGCTGCCGCGCCGGCCGGCCAGCCGCATCGACCTGCTGGCGGGCGCGGGGCTCGATACGCTGGCCGTGCGCGTGCCTGCCCATCCCCAGGCGCTGGAATTGCTGCGCCTGGTCGATGCGCCCGTCGCCGCGCCCTCGGCCAACCGCTCCGGCAGCGTCAGCCCCACCACGGCCGCGCATGTGATGGCCGAGCTCGATGGCCGCATCGCCGCGGTGCTTGAGGGCGGGCCCTGTGCCGTCGGCGTCGAGAGCACGGTGCTGGACCTCACCGGCGCCGGTGCCGTGCTGCTGCGCCCGGGCGGGCTTCCGGTGGCGGCGATCGAGGCGGTGATCGGCCGCGTCGGCCGCGCCCTGCCGCTCAGCGCCGCCGCCGCCACGCAAAGCCTGCGCAGCCCAGGGATGATGCTCTCGCACTACGCGCCGCGCCTGCCGCTGCGGTTGCAGGCCAGTGCGGTGGCGGCCGACGAGGCGCTGCTCGCCTTCGGCCCCGCGCCGCTGCAAGGCGCCGCGGCGATGTGGAACCTCTCCCCCGCCGCCGACCCCGCCGAGGCCGCCGCCCGCCTGTTCAGCGGCCTGCGCTGGCTCGACGACGCCGGCACCCGCCTCGGCCTCGCCGGCATCGCCGCCATGGCGGTGCCCAGCGCCGGTCTCGGCGAGGCGATCAACGACAGGCTCGCGCGGGCGGCCGCGCCGCGCGGGTAGCCGGCGTCAGCGCCACAGCCCCTTCTGCGCCAGCCAGCGCTGCACCACCTCGGCCACCGCATCGCTGTTGCGATCCATCATGATCATGTGGCTGTTGCCGCGGATGCCGATCTCCGGCAGGTCCACCACGTCCACGCTGCCGCCGGCGGCGCGCACGGCTTCCGCAAAGCGCACGCCATTGCCGCGGATGGTCGGCCAGCGGCTGTCCTGCGCGATGTAGTCGCCATAGACCATCAGCACCGGGATGTCCTTCAGCGCCGCGACGCGCGCCGGGTCGCCGATGGCCGCCGGTTCGATCAGCACCAGCGCGCGCACCTTGTCGGGCCGGTCCTGCGCCGCGCGCCAGGCGAACAGCCCGGCCTGGCTGTGCGCCACCACCACGCTCGGCCCGACGCGATCCAGCAGCGCGCCATAGGCCTCCTGCGTCATCGCATCGGTGGTGGTGAAGCGCGGCACGATCTGGCGCATGAAGTTCATGTAGCTGGCGCGGTCGGCGGGGAACTGGTTGCCCGGCAGCACCTCGCCGCGTGCGAAGCTGCCTGGCCCGGCGCCGATGCGGAAGCGCTCGAAGGGGTTGTCCACCGTCAGCAGCAGGTGCCCGCCGCCGGTCTGCTCGGGGATCATCGTCCACCCGGCGCGCCCGCGCTCCACCGCATCCGCCACGTAGACCGGCCAGCCGCGGCGCAGGAAGAAGTTCTGCCAACCCTCGCGCCCGTCGGGCGTGGTCTCCCAGGTCACGCCGGTCAGGCCGCCGCCATGCCACAGCAGCATCGGCGCCTGGCCGCGCGGCGCGGCGGGGATCATGTACTGCGCATACATCGACCCCATCAGGTAGGTGCCGTTGGGATCGACGCGGGCGGGCACGCCGCCCGGCGTGAACAGCACCTCGCGCACCGGCTGGCCGGCGATCACCACCTCCTGTCCCCCGACATGGAAGCTGCCCCAGCTGGCCAGCGAGACCGGCTGCTGCTGCGCCTGGGCAGGAAATGCGATGGCGGCCGCAATGGCCGCCGCCGCGAGCGTGATGGCTTTCATGGTACCCTCCCTCGGGAGGGCGGAGCGTGGCCCGGGCGGGCGCCTCAGTCCACCGTGATGTTCGCCTGCCGCACCACCGTGGCCCAGCGCTCGCGCTCCCAGCGGATCAGCTGCGCGAAGCCCGGGCCGTCCAGCGTGCTGGGCTCGGCGCCCTCGTCGCGCAGCCGGCGCACCACCTCGGGGTTCGACAGCGCCTCGCGCATCGCCGCGAACAGCCGCGCCTTGATCGGCTCCGGCGTGCCGCGCGGCACCAGGATGCCGTACCACGCCGTCGCCTTGTACGTCGGGATGGTCTCGGCCACGGTCGGGATGGCGGGCAGCAGCGCCATGCGCGCATCGCCCGTCACCGCCAGCGGCCGCACGCTGTTGGACTGGATCAGCCCCACCACGGAGGGCAGCGTGGTGACCATGAAGTGGATGTGCCCCGCCACCACGTCGGTCAGCGCCGGGCCCGCGCCGCGGAAGGGCACGTGCTCGGCCTCCAGGCCCGCCATCTGCAGCATCAGCGCCGCCGCCAGGTGGCTGGCCGAGCCGTTGGACGCGCTGGCATAGGTGATGTTGCCGCGCGCGGCGCGGATTTCCGCCAACAATTCCGGCAGCGTCGTGGCGCGCGACTTCGGCCCCACCACCACGATCAGCGGCGCATCCGCCACCAGCCCGATCGGCTCCAGCGCGGTTTCCGGGTTCACCCGCATGTTGCGGAACAGGCTGACATTCACGCTCATCGGGCCGTGGTTGCCCATCAGCATCGTGTAGCCATCCGGCCGCGCGCTGGCGGCCTGCTCGGTGGCGATGTTGCCGCCGGCGCCGGGCCGGTTCTCCACCACCACGGTCTGTCCCAGCGCCGGGCCCATGGCGTTGGCCAGCGTGCGGGCGATCAGGTCCGTGCCGCCGCCGGGGGCGAAGGCCAGCAGCAGGCGCAGCGGCCGGTTCGGGAAGGCCTCCTGGCTGAGCGCGGGGGTGGCGGCGGTGGCGGCAAGCCCGGCGGCGAGAAGCTGGCGGCGTTGCATGGCGATGTTCTCCCCAGGGAATTCGTTCGGCGCCTTATGCCGCATGATGCGCGCCGATGCATCCCTGCCGCCCGCCGGGGGGCTTGATCCGGGGCCGCCGCGCGGGCCTGCTGGCGCGCATGGAAGCGATGACGGAGCGCCCCCGGCCGAGCCTCTCGGCGCTGTTCCTCACCTATCTGCGCATCGGGCTGATCGGCTTCGGCGGCGTCAATGCCTGGGCGCGCCGCGTGCTGGTGGAGGAGAAGCGCTGGGTCTCCGAGCAGGACTACGCCGAGGTGCTGGGCATCGGCCAGGTGCTGCCTGGCGCCAATGCGCTGAACGTCGCCATCCAGCTCGGCGAGCGCTGGCACGGCGCGGCCGGCGCGCTGGCCGCCTCGGTGGGGCTGTTCGGCGGGCCGCTGCTGCTGCTGGTGGGCCTCGCCGCGTTGCACGATGCCTATGGCGAGGTGCGGCTGGTGCAGGCGGTGCTGGCCGGTGTGGCCGCCACGGCCGCCGGCATGGTGATCGGCACCGCGCTTAAGATGACGCAGAATCTGCGCCCCGCGCTGCCCATCGTCGCGGTCGGCCTCGCCGCGCTGGTCGCCGCCGCGGTGCTGCGCCTGCCGCTGCCGCTGATCGTGCTCGGCCTCGCCCCCTTCGGCATCGCCGCCGCCTGGTGGGGGGCACGCGCGCGATGATACCCTGCGCACGAAGTGCTGGCCTGCGGCCCGCAGGGCCGAGCGGCCGAACGGCCGCCGCGGCCTATGCGTCATGCGGAAGGCATGCCTCCAGCACGACGAAGCCAAGGGCCGCGGAGGCGGCCCGCCCGGCGTTTGAGGGGCACGAAGGTGAAGCCTTCGTGCGCGCCCAATGAACGACAACCCGCTGTGGCAGCTCGCCTGGGGCTTCCTCGCCATCTCGATGATCGCGGTGGGCGGTGGCATCGCCGTGGTGCCGGAGATGAACCGCCTCGCCGTCGACGTGCATGGCTGGATGGATGATGCGCGCTTCGCCCAGCTCTTCGCCCTCGCCCAGGCCGCGCCGGGCCCCAACGTGCTGGTGGTGGGGCTGATCGGCTGGCAGGTGGCGGGCCTCGCGGGCATGATGGTGGCGACACTCGCCATGACCGGCCCGGCGGCGCTGATCGCCTTCTGGTTCTCCCGCGCGCGGCGCCGACTTTCGGGTGCGGGGTGGCTGCGGCTTATGGAGCGCGGGCTGGTGCCCGTCGCGGTGGGGCTGATCCTGGCCTCGGGCGTCATCCTCGCGCAGGGGGCGGCGGCGCAGTGGCGCACGCTCGGCGCCGCAGTACTCGGCAGCGCGCCGATGGGCTGGGTCGCGCTCGGCCTCGCCGCCGCCGCCACGCTCTTCGTCTGGCGGTCCGACCGCAGCCCGCTCTGGGTGCTGGCGGTGGGGGCGGTGGCGGGCGCGGTTTTGCTGTAAAGGCGTCCCACCATGCCCGACACGCACCTGCCCCCGCTGCCCCCCGGCCTGCTTGATTCGCTGCGTCACCTGCTCGGCCCGCGCGGCCTGCTGACCGCGCCCGAGGACCTCGCGCCGCATCTGGCCGATTGGCGCAACCTCTACCGCGGTGCCACGCCCTGCGTGCTGCGCCCGGGCGACACCGCCGAACTCGCCGCCGCCGTGAAGCTCTGCGCCGCCGCCGGCGTGGCCATGGTGCCGCAGGGTGGCAACACCTCCATGGTCGGCGGCGCCACGCCGGATGAGGGCGGGCGGCAGGTGGTGGTCAGCCTCGCGCGGCTGAACCGCATCCGCGCGCTCGATCCGCTCGACATGACAATGACGGCCGAGGCCGGCGTGGTGCTGAAGGCGGCGCAGAACGCCGCCGCCGAGGCCGGCTGCCTGTTCCCCCTCAGCCTCGGCGCCGAGGGCAGCGCCACCATCGGCGGCGTGCTGGCCACCAATGCCGGCGGCAACACCACGGTGCGCTACGGCAATGCGCGCGAACTCATGCTGGGGCTCGAGATCGTGCTGCCCGATGGCGGCGTGGTGCAGGGCCTGCGCCGGCTGCGCAAGGACAACACCGGCTATGCGCTGCGCCACCTCTTCGTCGGCGCCGAGGGCACGCTGGGTTTCATCACCGCCGCCGTGCTGCGCCTGTTCCCCCGCCCGCGCGACACCGCGCTCGCCTTCTGCGCCGTGGCCGACGAGGCCGCCGCGCTGGCGCTGTTCGGCCGCTTCCGCACGCGCGACGACAGCGCCGTGCGCGCCTTCGAATACATGTCGGGCCTCGGCGTCGATTTCGCGGTGAAGCATATCGAGGGCGTCAGCCTGCCGGTGGCGACCCGCGCCGGCCACTACGTGCTGGTCGATCTCGCCTCGCCGCGTCCCGATGCCGGCCTGCGCGAGATGGCGGAGAGCGTGCTGTCCGAGGCGATGGAGGCGGGCGAGGTGCTGGACGCGGTGCTCGCCGAAAGCGAGGCCCAGGCACAGCGCATCTGGCGCATCCGCGAGGAACACCCCGAGGCGCAGAAGCGCGAGGGGGCGAGCGTGAAGAACGACGTCTCGGTCCCCGTCTCCCGCGTGCCGGAGCTCATCCGCCGCGCCTCCGCCGCCCTCGTCGCGCTGATCCCCGGCAGCCGCCCGGTGCCCTTCGGCCATATCGGCGACGGCAACATCCACATGAACCTCGAACAGCCCGAGGGCATGGATCCCGCCGCCTTCCTCGCGCGCAGCCACGACATCATGGATTGCGTCAACGCCATCGTGCGCGACCTCGATGGCAGCTTCAGCGCCGAGCACGGCATCGGCCGCCTCAAGACCGACATGATGGAGGAATGGCGCGGCGGCCCCGAACTCGCCGCGATGCGCGCCATCAAGGCCGCGCTCGACCCGCAGGGCCTGATGAACCCGGGCAAGGTCCTCCCCTGAAGCGCGCCCTGCTTCTCCTGCCGCTGCTCGCCGCCTGCGCCGCGCCGCCGCCGCGCACGCCGGAGCCCGCGATGCTGGCCGCCGCTGCCGTGGCGGATGTGCGGGCCGGCACGCCGCCACGCTGCGATTCCACCGGCGCTGCCGTCCATCTGGGCGGCGGGCGCTTCCTCACCGCCGCGCATGTGGTGGATGGCTCGGTGCAGCGGCTGCGCGGCGGCTGCGCCCCCGGCCTGCCCGCCATCACCGTTGTGGTACGCGGCAGCCCGGCGCCGGCCACGCTGCTGCGCGCCGGGCAGGACCGCATCGATCCGGTGATCGGCCAGCGCTATTTGGCCGGCGAGGATGTCGCCCTGCTGGCCGCCGGGCGCCTGCCCGGGCTCGGCACCGCCGCGCCCTGCGCCGCCGATCCCGTGCCGGGCACGCCGGCCGTGCTGGTCACGCCGCGGCGCGCGCTGCGCACGCAAGTTGCGCGGCTGGCCCCGGAGCCGGATGCATCCTTCGGCGCCTATCTTGAAATTCCCGTGATGCTGGAGGCCGGCGAATCCGGCGGCGCGCTGTTCGAGGCCGCCAGCGGCTGCCTCGCCGGCCTCGTCAGCCATCGCGACGAGGGCGCCGGCCCGCCGCGCTCGCGCCTGGTGCCGGCCAGCACCCTCCGCCGCTTTCTGGTGCCGTGAGGCGCCGCCTTTGCCGTGGGTGCCCGCCGGCTGTTAGAAGCCTTGGTGAATGACCCTGATCGACCGCTACATCCTGCGCCAGCTGGCCGGCGGATTGCTGGCGGTGACCTGCGGCCTCGCCGCGCTGGTCTGGCTCACGCAGTCGCTGCGCTTCATCGAACTCGTGCTGGACCGCGGCCTCTCGCTCGGTGTCTTCGTGCAGCTCACCGGCCTCATGCTGCCCGGCTTCTTCGCGGTGATCCTGCCCATCACCACCTTCATCGTCGTGCTGTTCATCTATGTGCGCATGAACGGCGACCGCGAATTGGTGGTGATGCGCGCCGGCGGCCTCTCGCAGCTGCGCCTCGCGCGGCCCGGCGTGGTGCTGGCGCTGGCCTCCGTCGGCCTGTGCACCATGCTCAACCTGTGGCTGGTGCCGATGTCGCACACCGCCTTCCGCATCTGGCAGTTCGAGATCCGCAACCAGATGGCCGCCATCCTGCTGCAGGAGGGCGTGTTCAGCTCGGTCGGTGGCGACCTCACCGTCTATGCCCGCCTGCGCGAGCGCGACGGCACGCTGCGCGGCATCCTGGTGCATGACGCGCGCGAGCCCGGCGCCCCGGTGACCATCCTCGCCGAGAGCGGTCGCGTCAGCGTCACCCCCACCGGCCCGCGCGTCACGCTGGAGAACGGCGTGCGCCAGCAGATGGAGCGCGTGCCCAACCCCGCCCCCGGCGCCCCCACCATGCGCCTGTCGGTCCTCTCCTTCGCCGAGAACAGCATCGACCTCGCCCGCGCCACACGGCAGGAGGAGGCGCGCTTCCGCGATTCGCGCGAGCGTAGCGTGGCCGAGCTGCTGAGCCCCGACCCCGCCGAGGGCCTCCGCCCGAGGGAGCTCGCGCGCTTCGCCGGCGAGGCGCATCAGCGCCTCGCACAGCCGCTCACGGCGCTCACCTACGCGCTGGTCGGCCTCGCCGTGGCGCTCACCGGCCAGTTCCGCCGCCATGGCGGCGGCCTGCGTCTCGCGATCGGGATCGGGCTGGTGGTGGGGCTGCTGGCCGTGGGCCTCACCATCGGCAACCTCGCCACGCGCAACAACGCCTTCGTGCCGCTGATCTGGGCGCATGCCATCCTGCCGGGCTTCGTCGCGCTGTGGTGGATGCTGGGCGCGCCCGGCCTGCCGCGCCCCCGCACCCGCCCATGGCCGGAAGCGCCCGCCGATGCCGCGCCCAATCCCGCGCCGGGTCCCGCATCTGGGCCGCAGGGCCGGCCCGCATGATCGTCTTCACCCCCACGCTGTCGGCCTATGTCGCGCGCGGCTTCCTGGCCATGACGGCGGCCATGCTGGGCGCACTCACCGGCCTCGTCGCGCTGTTCGACTTCATCGAATTGCTGCGCCGCGCCGCCACCCGCCCCGATGTGGGCTTCGGCCTGCCGCTGGAGATCGCCTCGCTGCGCCTGCCCTTCGTGGCGCTGCAAATCCTGCCCTTCGCCATCCTGCTGGGCGGCATCGTGGCCTTCTGGCGCCTCACCCGCAGCTCGGAGCTGATCGTGGCGCGCGCCGCGGGCGTCTCCGCCTGGGGCTTCCTCGCCGGGCCGCTGCTGGTGGCGCTGCTGCTGGGCGCCACCGCCACGCTCGGCATCTCGCCGCTGTCCTCCACTTTGCTGGCCCGCGCCGAGCGGCTGGACCAGACCTTCCTGCGCACCGGCGGCGGCCTCACCGCCCTGGCCGGCGGGCGGCTGTGGCTGCGCCAGTCCGACCGCGGGCTGGACCCGATGGGGGTCGCCATCCTGGCCGGCCGCCCGGTGCCCCTGGCTCGCGGCGCCGCCACGCCCCCCTCCGGCCTCGCGCGGTTCGAATTGCAGGACGTCACCGTCTGGCGCGTCGGCCCGGATGACCGCCCGCTGGCCCGCATCGAGGCGCCGCGCGGGCGGCTGGCCGAGGGCCGCTGGGTGCTGGAGGATGCCGTGACCTTCGGCGCCGATCGCATGCCCTCCGCCCCGCGGCGCATCGAATTCCCGACCGAGCTCACGCCCGATCGCATCCAGGACAGCTTCGCCTCGCCCGAGACGCTGGGCTTCTGGTCGCTGCCCGGCTTCATCGCGGTGCTGGAGAACAGCGGCTTCTCCGCCGTGCGGCATCGCATCCAGTTCCAGTCGCTGCTGGCGCTGCCGGTGCTGGCGGTGGCGATGGCGCTGCTCGCGGCCGGATTCTCCATGCGCCAGACGCGCCGCGGCGGCGTGGCGCAGATGATCGGCGGCGGTGTCGCCGCCGGCTTCGCGCTGTTCGTGGTGGACAAGGTCAGCAACGAATTCGGCGAGGCCGGCTCGCTGCCCGTGGTGCTGGCGGCCTGGGCGCCCACGCTGGCGGGGTTGCTGCTGGCGCTGGCGCTGCTGCTGCATCTGGAAGACGGCTGATGCCGAAGCTGCCCCCGCCCATCCACCCCGTGGCACGCCGCGTCGCCTACCCCGCGCCACGCGCGCTGGCCCAACCTTCCGCGGCGCCCCGCCACCGCGCCCGGCTGCGCACCGCGCTTGGCGCCGCCGCCGGCGCGGCCGCCGTGGCGCTCGCTCTGGTGCCCGCCTTGCCGGAGGCGCAGGTGGGCCTGCCGGGCCTTGGCAACCGCGCCGCCTCGGACGAGCCCGTGACCTTCACGGCCGATGAGGTGGAGTTCGACCAGAACACCGATACCGTCACCGCGCGCGGCCGCGTCGAGGCCTGGCAGGGCGATCGCGTGGTGCGCGCCGATGCCTTCACCTACAACCGCACCACCGGCGTGGCCACGGCGCAGGGGAACGTCGTGCTGATCGAGCCCGACGGCCAGGCGCTGTTCACCGATCGCGCCGAATTGTCCGGCGGCATGCGCGACGCCGCGCTGGAGGGCCTGCGCGGCCTGCTCGCCGGCAATGCGCGCGTCGCCGCCGCCGGCGCACGCCGCACCGGCGGCGACATCACCGACCTCGCGCGCGTCGTCTATTCGCCCTGCGATCTCTGCGCCGAGGATCCCACGCGCCCGCCGCTGTGGCAGCTGCGCGCGCGCATCGCCAGCCTGCACGGCACCGAGCAGCGCGTGCGCTACCGCGACGCCGCGGTGCAGATCGCCGGCGTGCCGGTGCTCTACACGCCCTATCTCAGCCATGCCTCGCCGGATGCGCCGCGCGCCTCGGGCTTCCTCTCGCCCACGCTCGGCCTCACCCGCTTCCTCGGCGGCTTCGTCGAGACGCCCTACTACTGGGCCATCGACGACCATTCGGACGCCACCGTCTCGCCCACCTTCTCCACCAGCCAGGCGCCCAACCTCGCCGCCAGCTACCAGCGCCGCTTCAACGCCGGCGACGTGCGCATGGAAGGCTCCATCGGCTCGCTGCGCGGCGACGAGGTGACGGAAGATGGCCTGGGCGGCCACTTCTTCTCCTCCGCGCGCTTCAGCCTGGACGAGAACTGGCGCACCACCATCGGCGTCAACCGCGCCTCCTCCACCGAATACCTGCGCGCCTGGCGCTTCGGCTCGCCACGCGTGCTGACCACCAGCGCCGAGCTGGAGGGCTTCTGGGGCACCGAGGGTTATGCCCGCTTCGATGCCCGCGGCTACCAGAGCCTCGATTCGGTGGACAACACCTCGCAGCTCCCCTTCGTGCTGCCGCTGGGCTACGGCGAATACGTCTTCCCGCGCGACCGCTTCGGCGGGCAGGCCAGCGTCGATGCCATGGCCTTCAACATCCTGCGCAGCGAGGGCACGGATTCGCGGCGCGTCGGCGCCCGCGCGGGGTATGAGCTGCCGATGGTGGGCCCGCTCGGCGATGTCTGGACGCTGCGCGGCGTGGCGGATGCCATGAACGGCTTCGTGCAGGACATCCAGCTCGCGCCCAATTTCGGCAACGCCGCCGACAACGGCGCCTACACGCGCGCCCATGCGCGCGGCGCGCTGGATTGGCGCTGGCCGCTGATGCGCGATGCCGGCGCCTGGGGGGCGCAGATCATCGAGCCGCGCGTGCAGCTGGTGGGCGGGCCCTCGATCGGCCAGCAGAACCAGTTCCCCAACGAGGACAGCCTCGACCTCGAATTCACCGACGCCACGCTGTTCCAGCTGAACCGCTGGCCCGGGCGCGACAGGCTGGAAGGCGGCGGGCGCGTCGATGCCGCGCTGCGCGGCGCGTGGCTGTTCCCCAATGGCGGCCAGGTGGAGGGGCTGTTCGGCCGCTCCTACCTGCAGGACGCCGCCAGCATCTACCCCACCGGCTCGGGGCTGGAGCGTCAGCGCTCGGACTACGTCGGCCGGCTGCGCCTCGCGCCCGTCTCCTGGTTCGAGGTGCTGGGCCGCGGCCGTCTCGATTCGCAGAGCACCGAGCCGCGGCTGTGGGACACCACGGCCACCGTCTTCGCCGACCGCTTCTCGCTCAGCGTCGGCTACCTGCTGACCCAGCCCGAGCAGAACGTCTCGACCACCCAGCGCGAGGAGATCTCGCTGGGCGGCCGGCTGCAGCTCACCAAGCATTGGCGCGTGGGTGCCTTCGGCCGCTACGACATCGCGCGCGAACGCTTCGTGGCCGGCCAGGCCGTGCTGACCTACGAGGATGAGTGCCTGATCTTCGAGACGCGCCTCGCCGAGAACCGCGCCATCGACACCACGAACGGCCAGCAATACGCCTCCGGCACGGTCCTGCTGTTCCGCGTGGCACTCAAGACCATCGGCGATTTCGGCATCCGCGCCCTCTAACCAGAACCCTCTCCCCCCTGGGGGGAGAGGGCAGGGTGAGGGGGCCCGCACCCGCCGCGCGGAAGACGTGCCCCCCCCCCGGCCCGCGTGCCCCTTCCCTCGCCGCGGCGGGGCGCCTAAGAAAATCGCATGAGCCCCCTTGCCCGCGTCGCGCTCGTGGCCGCCGCCCTCGCTTTCGCGCCCCTGGCCGCGCCCGCCCCCGCGGCCGCGCAGGACACCAACCGCATCATCGCGGTGGTGAACGGCGACATCGTCACCCGCGCCGATATCGAGGGCAGGCGCCGCCTGTTCGCGCTGAATGCCGGCCTCGGCCCCTCGCCCCAGGTGCTCGATCGCTTGACGCCGCAGGTGCTGCGCCTGCTGGTCGATGAACGCCTGCGCCTGCAGGAGATGCAGCGCCGCCGCGTGCCGGTCAGCGACCAGGACATCGCCCAGGCGGTGCAGGACCTCGAGCGCCGCAACAACCTGCCCCCCGGCGGCCTCGTGGCGCAGCTGCGCCGCGCCGGGGTGGAGCCGCGCGTGCTGTTCGACCAGCTGCGCGTGCAGATCGGCTGGTCGCGCCTGCTGCGCGCCATGCTGGGCGCCCAGCCCGCACCCTCCGACGCCGAGATCGCCGACGTCATCGCCGCCGCCGCCGCCCGCGCCGGCCAGCAGGAATTCCTGGTCAGCGAGATCTTCGTCCCCGTGGACGACCCGGCGGAGGAGCCCGAGGTGCGCCGCTTCGTCGAGGAGGTGGTGCGCCAGCTGCGCGCCGGCGTGCCCTTCCCGGTGGCGGCCACGCAGTTCAGCCAGTCGCAGACGGCACTCGCCGGCGGCGACCTCGGCTGGGTCGGCCCCGAGGCGCTGGACCCGGATGTGGTGCGCCTGGTGACGCAGATGCCCCCCGGCGCCATCGCCAACCCCATCCGCGTGCCCGGCGGCTTCCAGATCATCGCGCTGCGCCAGCGGCGCGAGGTGGGACGCGACGAAGCCACCATCCTCAGCCTGCGCCAGGTGGTGTTCCCCTTCAGCTCGCCGCTCGATCCCAACGCGCCCACGGCGCAGCAGATCGCAACGGTGGAGCGCGCCCGCGCGCTGGCCGGCTCGGCGCGCAGCTGCGAGGCGATGGAAGCCGCGGCCCGCAGCGTGGGCGGCGACCGCCCGGCTGATCCCGGCCCGGTGCGGCTGGAATCCATGCAGCCGCCCGCACTGCGCGCCATGCTGGCCGGCATGACACCGGGCCGGCCGAGCCAGCCGGTGATCGCCCCCGATGGCGTGGCGGTGCTGATGGTCTGCTCGCGCGAGACGCGCAACCAGGCCGAGGTGACGCCCGAGGTGGCGCGCAACCAGCTGCTGCGCGACCGCGCCGAGCTGCTCTCCCGCCAGCTGATGCGCGACGTGCGCCGCCGCGCGCAGATCGAGATGCGCAGCTGAGGAGGTGACCACCCTCCCCACGCTGCGGGAGACCATCGCCCGCCATGGCCTCGATGCGCGCAAATCGCTCGGCCAGCACTTCCTGCTCGATCCCGCGCTGTGCGCGCGCATCGCCGCCCTGCCCGGCGACCTCACCGGCTGCCACGTGCTGGAGGTGGGCCCCGGCCCCGGCGGGCTGACGCGCGCGCTGCTCGCCGCCGGCGCGGCCTCGGTGCTGGCGGTGGAGCTTGACCGCCGCGCGGTGGCGGCCCTCGCCGAACTCGCCGCCGCGCATCCCGGCCGCCTCACCGTGCAGGAGGCCGACGCGCTGACCATCGATCCCGCCGCCGCGCTGCCCGCGCCGCGCTGCATCGTGGCGAATTTGCCCTACAACGTCGCCACGCCGCTGCTGGTGGGCTGGCTGCGCGGCGCCGCGGCGCTGCAGGGAATGACCCTGATGTTCCAGCAGGAGGTGGCCGAGCGCATCTGCGCCGCCCCCGACACCGAGCATTACGGCCGGCTCGGCGTGCTGGCGCAGTGGCGCACGCGCGCGCGGCTGCTGCTCAGCCTGCCGCCCGGCGCCTTCACCCCGCCGCCCAAGGTGTGGTCGGCCGTGGTGGGCTTGGTGCCGCATGAGGAGGACCCCGGCCCGGCGCTGTTCGCCGCCATGGAGCGCCTCACCGCCGCCGCCTTCGGCCAGCGCCGCAAGATGCTGCGCGGCGCGCTGCGCAGCCTGGGCGATGCCGGGGCCCTGCTGGCCGCCGCGGGCATAGACGGCGCGCGCCGCGCCGAGACCCTGAGCATCCCCGAATTCGACCGCCTCGCCCGCGCCCTCCTCGCCCGCACCCCCGCTTGAACCCTCTCCCCTTGAACCCTCTCCCCCCACGGGGGGAGAGGGCAGGGTGAGGGGGGGAGCAAGCTCGTGAGGGGGAACCAAGCCCGTAAGGGCGCCCTACTCCTCCAGCTTGACCCCCGTCAGCGCCACCATCTCCGCCCAGCGCGCCACTTCGCTGCGCTGGAAGGCGGCGAACTCCGCCGGGCCCTGCGGCGCCAGGGTGAAGCCCGCAGCGGCCAGCCGGCGCTGCACCTCGGCCTCCTCCAGCGTCGCCAGGAAGGCGCGCGACAGCCGCTCGGTCACCGCCGGGGCCATGCCGGCCGGGCCGAAGATGCCGAACCAGGCATCCACCGCCATGAAGGGCACGCCGGCCTCCGCCACCGTCGGGATGGCCGGGAAATCCGCCAGCCGCTGCGGCGCGCCCACGCTCAGCGCGCGCAGCCGCCCGTCGCGGATCAGCGCCGCCACGGTGGGGAAGGTGGCGACGTAGAAATCCACCACCCCCGCCACCGTGTCGGTGGCCGCCGGCGCCGCGCCGCGATAGGGCACATGGGTGGCGTTCATCTGGCTGCGCCGCACGAAGGTCTCGGCGATGACATGGCTGGCCGAGCCCGCCTGCGAGGAGGCATAGGTCACGCGCCCGCTGCCCTGCCCCATGGCGATCAGGTCGGCCATGCTGCGCGCCCGCGAATTGGCCGCCACCACCGTCGCGTGGTGCACCGTCCCCATCTTCGCCACCGGCGTGAAGCCCTCCACCACGTTGAAGGGCAGCCGCGCCATCATCGACTGGTTGGAGGCATGCGTCTGGTTGTGCCCGACCATGATGGTCAGCCCGTCCGGCGCGCTGCGCGTGGTGGCCTCGGCGCCGATCACCCCGCCCGCGCCGGCGCGGTTGTCCACCACCACCGGCTGGCCCAGCAGCACCGCCGCGCGCTCGCCGGTGACGCGCGCCAGGATGTCGGTGGGCCCGCCCGGCGGCGCCGGCACGATCAGCCGGATCGGCCGGTCGGCCTGCGCCAGCGCCGGCGCGGCGAGGCTGGCGAGGCTGAGCGTGGACAGCGCGCGGCGCGTGATGGACATGGATCGTTTCCCCCGGTGATGGCGGCGCACCTCTCGCGCCGCATCACGATGTGGTCAAGCCTCGGCTGGCCCACAACCGAGGCTTGCAGCGGCGCCGCCGTCTCCGGCACACTTAGCGCGCGCAAGGACAGACCGAGGAGCGTGGTGGCGATGACGACGCATTCCGCTCAGCCGATGCCGCAGCCCGAAGGCTCCGCGCCCGCCGCGCTGCCCGAACCCTCCACGCTGCGCGCCCTGTGGCCCACCTTCCTCCGCCGCACCCTGGCCGAGGACGCCACCCGCCCCCCCATCGCGCCCATCGCCGCCAACTAAGACCTGACCTGCGGCCGAAGGCCGCACCCGCCCCTTGAGGGCGCCCGAACCGGCTGCGGAAAAACGCCGCGAGAACCCTCTCCCCCACCGGGGGGAGAGGGCAGGGTGAGGGGGGATTTTCCGCAGCCTGCTAAACCGTCGTCAGCCCCTCGGTCACCCGCGCCACCATCGCCGCCAGCTCCGCCTGCCCATAGGGCTTGTTCAGCCGCGGCAGCCACGCTCCGGCGGTGGCCGGCAGCGCGGCATAGCCGGTGGCCAGCACCACGGGCAGCCCCGGCCGCTCCGCGCGCAGCCGCTCCGCCAGATCGAGGCCGTTCATCTCCGGCATCGCGAAATCCGTCAGCACCAGGTCGATGCGCGGATCCGTCGCCAGCAGCCGCAGCGCCTCCGCGCCCGAGGCCGCCAGCACCGCCTGGTGGCCGAGATCCTCCAGCAGCATCGCCGTGCCGGCCACCACCATCGCGTCGTCATCCACCACCAGCACGCGCATCGGCCGCTCGGTCCGCGTCAGGCCGGCCGGCCCGCCGCCCTCGGCGGAAGCCGCACCCGGCTCGGCCACCGCGCGCGGCAGCCAGATGGCGGCCTCTGTGCCCTGGCCCAGCGCGCTGCCCAGCACCAGCCCGCCGCCCGATTGCTGCGCCAGCCCCTGCACCATCGAAAGCCCCAGCCCCGAGCCCCGCCCCGGCCCCTTGGTGGTGAAGAAGGGCTCCGTCGCGCGGGCCAGCGTGGCGGCATCCATCCCCGCGCCGCCGTCGCGCACCACCAGGCGCAGATACACCCCCGGCGCCAGCCCGGGTGGCGGCACCGGCCCGCCGCCGCGCCCCGGCGCCATCGCCACCCCGGCCGAGAGCGTCAGCGCCCCGCCGCCCGGCATCGCATCGCGCGCATTCAGCGCCAAATTCAGCAGCGCGAGTTCCAGCTGGTTGGCATCCGCCAGCGCCGGCGGCAGGCCCGGCGGCACCTCCAGCGTCAGGCGCACGCCAGGGCCCACCGAGCGTTCCAGCAGCCCCAGCATGCCGCGCATCAGCTGCGCCACATCCACCGGTGCCGGCCGCAGCTCCTGCCGCCGCGCGAAGGCCAGCAGGCGCTGCGTCAGCGCCGCGCCACGCTCGGCGCCGGCCAGCGCGCCGTCCAGCAGCCGCTGCGCCCGCGCATCGCCCGCCGGCAGCGCGCCGCGCAGCAGCCCCAGATTGCCCAGCACCACCATCAGCAGGTTGTTGAAGTCATGCGCCACGCCGCCGGTCAGCTGGCCCAGCGTGTCCATCTTGCTGGATTCGCGCAGCTTCTCCTCGGCCGCCTTCAGCTCCGTCAGGTCGTGGCCCTCGGGCACGAGCAGCACCACGCGCCCGGCCTCGTCATGGATCGGCGTCAGCGAGAAATCGAAGGCCGCGCGCCGCTCCCCCGCGCCCAGCAGCACCGCCTCGTAGCGCTGCCGCTCGCCCCGCGCCGCGGCGGCGATGGCGCCGCGCAGCTTCGCCCGCGCCTCGGCCGTGGGCCACCACCCAGCCTCCCACAGCTTCCGGCCCAGCACCGCCTCGCGCGTCAGCCCGCCGAAGGCCAGCGCCGCCTCATTCGCCTCCAGCACCGTGCCCTCGGGGTCGAGCAGCCCCATGAACTGGTGGCTGCCGTCGAAGATGGCGCGGAAGCGCATCTCGCGCTCGGTGGCGCGCGCCGCCAGCCCCGTGGCCGCCGCGCTCAGCCGTGCATTCGCCGCCGCGAGGCCGGCCTGCGCCTCGGCCTCGTCGCGCGCCAGCCGCAGCGCGATGCGCAGCAGCACGCCCAGCGCCAGCAGCGTCACCGCCAGGATCGCCGCCGACCACGCGGCCGAACGCCACACCGGCGCCATCGCCACCGCCACCGGCACGCTCGCCGCCACCACCACGCCCTCCTGCGGCAGCCGGCGGAAGGCGATCAGCCGCTCCTGCCCGTCATGCGTCGCGCTGCTGCGCAGCAGGCCCTGCGCCGCCGGCGGGAAGGCCATCGGCCGCGCCGCCAGCGTGGCATCGGGCGCCGGCTGGCCCGGCCGCCGCCCGATGCGCGCCAGCGGTCGCCCCGCCGCATCGAACACGCCCACGCCCACCAGGCTGCCCGGCGCGCCGACCTCCTGCCGGAAGAAGCTGATGCGCGTCGCCACGCGCACCGCGCCTGCGAAGCCGCCCGCCGCATCGCGCAGCGCGCGGCTGCTGGCCAGCATGATCTCGCCGCCCGCATCGCCGCCCGCATCGCCGCGCGGCAGGCCGTGCAGCTGCCGCGCCGCGCCGCCCTGCAGGGCCCGGAACCAGGGCGCCTGCGCCACATCGGCCGCGCCCGCCGGCGGCCCGGCCTGCAGCACCACCCGCCCGGCGCGATCCACCACCAGCAGGCTGTCATCCCCCAGCCGCCCCGCCAGCCGGCCCAGCGCCGCCTGCATATCCTCGCCAAGCGCCGCCGTGCCGCCTTCCAGCCGCGCCCGGTCCTCCGCCTCGTCCAGTATCAGCTCGGCGGTCAGCAGCGCGCGCTGGGTGTAGCGCTCCACCACCTGCACCAGCGCCTGCAGCGCGGTTTCGCTGCGCCGCAGCGTGGCATCGCGCTCCATCAGCAGGAAGGCGGCATGCGTGGCCACCAGGCTGGCCGCGAACAGGGCGGCCAGCAGCAGGATGGCACGGCTCAGGCTTCGGCGCGGCATGGCCCTGTCCGACAGCGGTCCGCGAGGCTAGGCCCAACCCGGCCCTTCCCGGAAGGCTGCCGGCCCGGCGCGCCGCCGCATCACGCCGAGTTGACGGCGGGGATCAGGCCGCCTCCAGCGCCTCCGACAGCGCCAGCCACTCCTCCTCGAGCGTCGCCGTCTGCCGCGCGATCACCACCGAGCGCGTGCGCGCCCAGGCGATGTCCTCGGCCTTGCGCTTCGCATAGGTCTCGGGGTCCGCCAGCCGCTTCTCGATCAGCGAGGCCTCCAGCCTGAGGCGCTCCAGCTGCTTCTCGATCTCCTTCAGCCGCGCCTTCATCGGCGCCTGCTGCGCCCGCGCCCCGGCGCGCTCGCGCCGCTCGGCCGCCGTCCTGGCCCCGGCCTCCTCCGGCCGGCCGCGTTCGTCGCCCCGCGCGGCGGCACGCGCGCGTTCGCCCAGCAGCGCGCGATATTCGTCCATGTCGCCGTCGAACTGCTTCACCGTGCCATCCGCCACCAGCCACAGCCGGTCGGCCACCAGCTCCACCAGATGCGGGTCATGCGTGATCAGCAGCACCGCGCCCTCGAAATCGGCCAGCGCGCGCACCAGCGCCTCGCGCGCATCGATGTCCAGGTGGTTCGTCGGCTCGTCCAGGATCAGCAGGTGCGGCGCGTCGCGCGTGCACAGCGCCAGCAGCAGCCGCGCCTTCTCGCCGCCCGAACAGCGGCTGATCAGCGTCTCCGCGCGCTCCGCCGTCAAGCCAAAGCGCGCCAGCTGGCTGCGCGCCTGCGCCGGCGTGGCGTTGGGCAGCGCGGCCAGCATGTGGCTCAGCGGCGTGCCATCGGCGTCGAGGTCCTCCGACTGGTGCTGCGCGAAGAAGCCCACGCGCAGCTTCGGCGAACGCTTCACCGTGCCGCGCATCGCCTGCAGCCGCCCCGCGATCAGCTTCGCCAGCGTCGACTTGCCGTTGCCATTCGCCCCCAGCAGCGCGATGCGGTCCTCCTGGTCCAGCCGCAGGTCGATGTTCTGCAGGATGGCTGCCCCGCCATAGCCCACCGAGGCGTGCTCCATCGCCAGCACCGGCGGCGCCACCTGCTCCGGCGCGGGGAAGGCGAAGCTGCTGCTGCTGTCCTCCACCACCGCCTCGATCACCGGCAGCTTCGCCAGCGCCTTGAGGCGCGACTGCGCCTGCTTCGCCTTGCTCGCCTTCGCCTTGAAGCGATCGACGAAGGCCTGCATGTGCGCCCGCTGCGCGGCGATCTTGCCGCGCTGCGATTCCTGCTGCGCCGCGCGCTCCGTGCGGATGCGCACGAAGCTCTCGTAATTGCCCGGGTAGAAGGTGATCTTGCGCTGGTCGAGATGCGCGATGCCGTTCACCGCGCGGTCCAGCAGGTCACGGTCGTGGCTCACCACGATCGCCGCACCCGGGAAGCGCCCCAGCCACCCCTCCAGCCACAGCGTCGCCTCGAGGTCGAGGTGGTTGGTCGGCTCGTCCAGCAGCAGCAGGTCGGGCTCGGCGAACAGCGCGCGGGCGAGTGCGACGCGCATGCGCCAGCCGCCCGACCACGAATTCAGCGGCCGCGCCTGCGCCGCCGCATCGAAGCCGAGGCCGGCCAGGATGGTGGCGGCGCGCGCCGGCGCCGCATCGGCGCGGATGGCGATCAGCCGCTCATGGATTTCCGCCGCGCGATGGTCGTGGTCATGCCCCTCCAGCTCGCGCAGCAGGCTCGCGCGCTCCACATCGGCCTCCAGCACGGAGTCCAGCAGCGATGTTTCGCCCCCCGGCGCCTCCTGCGCCACGATGCCGAGGCGCGCGCGCGCGGCGAGGCGCACCTCGCCGCCATCGGGCTGGATCTCGCCGGTGATGGCCTTCAGCAGCGTCGACTTGCCCGCGCCGTTGCGCCCCACCAGGCCGATCTTGCGCCCGGTGTCGAGCGTGAAATCGGCGCCTTCGAGCAGCGCGCGCGCGCCGACGCGCAGCGTCAGGTTGCGGATGGTGAGAACGGTCATGCGCCGCGTATAGCGCGCGCCGCCGGGCGGGGGAAACGCCGAAGCGGCCCCGGCCACACCGCCAGGCTACATCCCCTGGGGCTTGCGCCGCGGCGCCTTCCCCCCTATCGGGCGCCCCACCGACCGCAGCCGCACAACGGGAACGCAATCATGGCCATCGAGCGCACCTTCAGCATCATCAAGCCCGACGCGACGCGGCGGAACCTGACCGGCGCCATCAACGCCGTCTTCGAGAAGAACGGCCTGCGCATCGTCGCGCAGAAGCGCGTGTGGATGAGCCGCGCGCACGCCAAGAAGTTCTACGAGGTTCACGCCGCCCGCCCCTTCTACAACGACCTGGTGGATTTCATGGTCTCCGGCCCCGTCGTGGTGCAGGTGCTGGAAGGCGAGAACGCCGTGCAGAAGAACCGCGACCTGATGGGCGCCACCAACCCGGCCAACGCCGCCGAGGGCACCATCCGCAAGCTCTTCGCCGAGAGCATCGAGGCCAACAGCGTGCACGGCTCCGACAGCCTGGAGAACGCCGCGATCGAGATCGCCTACTTCTTCGCCGGCACCGAAATCGTCGGGTAGTTTTTTCGCCCTCAGGCGCGTTGCTTGGGGCACGCCTGCGGCGTGACGGGCGCCGCCTCCGGCGGCTTGGCTCGCCGGACTGCCGGCGGGCCGCATTCGCGGCCTCGGACCGGCGGAAATGCCGGTCCGCCCTCGCTGCCCCCAAAAACCCTCTCCCCCCATCGGGGGGAGAGGGCAGGGTGAGGGGGGCAATCTTACGCAGGGTCAGGGGGGCGCTCGCCTCAAGCTACGCCCCCAGATTCTCCGGCCCAAAACTGTCCGGCAGCAACTCCCCCAGCGTCCGCCGCAGCACCTCGCGCCCCGCCTCGTCCACCATCCGCACCACCAGCGCTGGCCCGCCGAATTCGCGCAGCTTCTGCCGGCAGCCGCCGCAGGGCGCGCAGGGCCCCGGCCCGGCGCCCGCCACCACGATCTCCGCCACGCGCCGCCCGCCCGCCAGCACCATCGCCGCAATCGCGCCGGCCTCGGCGCAGGTGCCTTCCGGGTAGGCGGCGTTCTCCACATTGCAGCCGGCATGCACCGCGCCGTCCTCGCTGCGCAGCGCCGCACCCACCGCGAAGCGCGAATAGGGCGCGTGCGCCCGCGCCCGCGCGGCCAGCGCGGCCGCCACCAGCGCATCCATCCTCAGCGCTCCTTCACGTAGGGGATGCCCGCGGCCTTCGGCGCCACGGCGCGGCCCACGAAGCCGGCCAGCAGCACCACGGTCAGCACATAGGGCAGGGCCTGCACCGCCTGCACCGGGAAGGCCACGCCGAGGCCGGGGATGATCACGCCCTGCAGCCGGATCGCCACCGCATCCAGCAGCCCGAAGGCCAGGCAGGTGGCCAGCACCGGCCAGGGCTTCCACCCGCCCAGGATCAGCGCGGCCAGCGCGATGAAGCCGCGCCCGGCCGTCATCTCGGTGACGAACCCCGCCCCCTGCGCGGTGGAGATCGCCGCCCCCGCCACGCCGCACAGCACGCCCGCGATCAGCACGCCCGCATAGCGCAGCTTCGCCACCGAGATGCCCGCCGCATCCACCGCGCCGGGGTTCTCGCCGCAGGCGCGCAGCCTGAGGCCGAAGCGCGTGCGCCACAGCACGAAGGCGGCCAGCGGCACCAGCGCGAAGGCCATGTAGACCGGCGCCGTATGCCCCCCCACCACCGAGACCAGCAGCCGCCCCAGCACGGGGATCTCCCCGATCCACTCCGCACCGGGCAGCGGCAGTGCGGGGAAGCGCGCCGATTGCGGCAGCGGCGGCGTCTGCCCGCCCATGCGGAACCAGGCGATGGCGAGCGTGGCCGTCAGCCCCACCGCCAGCACGTTGATCGCCATGCCCGAGACAACCTGGCTGCCGCGCAGCGTGACGCAGGCCAGCGCATGCACCAGCGCCAGCGCGCTGGCCGCCAGCACCGCCGCGCCCAGCCCCAGCCACACGCTGCCGGTGACGGCGGCGGTCGCGGCGGCGGCGAAGGCGCCGGCCAGCATCTTGCCCTCGAGGCCCACATCCACCACGCCCGCGCGTTCCGCGAACAGCCCGGCGATGGCCGCCAGGATCAACGGCGTGGCCACCCGCAGCGTCGCCGCGAGGATGGAAACGACCAGGTCCAGCGTGGCTTCCATACTCGGCTAGCGCCCCACCGCCAGCAGCCGCGCCAGCGGCGCGCGCAGCAGCCCGCCCAGCGCGCCGGTGAACAGGATCACCAGGCCCTGCACCACCAGCACCAGGTCGCGCGGCACCTCCGGCATCTCGAAGGCCAGCTCCGCGCCCCCCTGCGCCAGCGCGCCGAACAGCAGCGCGGCCGCCAGCACGCCGGCGGGGTGGTTGCGCCCCATCAGCGCCACCGCGATGCCGGTGAAGCCCGCGCCCCCGGTGAAGTTCAGCAGCAGCTTCTGGTGCGTGCCCAGCAACTCGTTCACCGCGATGCCCGCACCCAGCGCGCCCGAGATCGCCATCACGACGATGATGCGCCGGCCGTGGTCGATGCCGGCATAGCGCGCGGCCTCGGGGTTCGCGCCCACCACGCGCAGGCCGTAGCCCCAGGGCGTGCGCCACACCAGCAGCCACACGCCGAGTGCGGCCAGCAAGGCGAGGATCAGCGCGATGTTCACCGGCGAATGGCCGGGAAAGCCGAAGGCCGAAAGCTGCGGCAGCGCGGCCGCGAAGCGCCGCGTCTCGGGCGCCATCTGCCCCGGCTCGATCAGCACGTTCACCAGCAGATACACCAGCAGGCTGGCGGCGATGAAATTGAACATGATGGTGGTGATGACGATGTGGCTGCCGCGCCGCGCCTGCAGCCAGCCCGGCACAGCCCCCCACAGCGCCCCGCCCGCCGCCCCGCCCAGGATCGCCAGCGGCAGCAGCAGCGCCACCGGCAGCGCGGAATCGAGGCCGAGGCACACCAGCGCCAGCCCCAGCCCGCCGATCGCCGCCTGGCCTTCCACGCCGATGTTGAACAGCCCGCATTGGAAGGCGATGGCCACCGCGAGCCCCGCGAAGGCCATGTCGGTGGCGTAGAACAGCGTGTAGCCCACCGAATCCCAGGACCCGAAGCTGCCCACCGCCAGCGCCCGCAGCGCCGCCATCGGCGATTGCCCCGCCGCCAGCACCACCAGCGCCGAGACCGCGAGCGCCAGCCCCAGGTTCAGCACCGGCAGCAGCAGCAAATCCGCCCAGCGGGGTAACGGTTTCATTATTGGGTGCCCTCAGACGCCGGGCGGGCCGCCTCCGCGGCCCTTGGCTTCGCGGCATAAGCCGCGGCGGCCATTCGGCCGCTCGGCCCTGCGGGCCGCCGATGTGCTGATCCTGCGCAGCGCCTCACGCGCTGGCCCCCGCCATCATCATCCCCAGCCGCCGCTCATCCGCCACGCCCGCCGGCAACTCTCCCATGATGCGCCCGTCGAACATCACCAGGATGCGGTCGGCCAGCGCAAAAATCTCGTCGAGCTCCACCGAGACCAGCAGCACCCCCTTGCCCGCCTCGCGCCAGCCGCGCAGCCGGCGATGGATCGCCTCGATGCCGCCGATATCCACCCCGCGCGTCGGCTGTCCCACCAGCAGCACCTCCGGCGCGCGCTCCATCTCCCGCGCCAGGATCAGCTTCTGCTGGTTGCCGCCCGAGAACAGCGCCGAGCGCAGCCGCGGCAATGGCGGGCGCACATCCGCCCCCTGCATCAGCCGCGCCGCATGCGCGCCGACGCGACTGCGCGAGATCAGCCCCAGCGCCCGCTGCCACGCCCGGTCGGCGTGATAGCCGAGGATCGCCGTGTCCTCCGCCGCGAAATCCGCCACCAGCCCGTGCCGCAGCCTGTCCTCCGGCACATGCGCGATGCCCGCCTGCCGCCGTGCCGCCGCGTCGCCCGGCGGCAGCGCCTGGCCGCGCAGCAGCAGCCGCCCGGCCTCCGGGTCGCGCATGCCCGCCAGCGCCTCCAGCAGCTCCGTCTGCCCATTGCCCGACACGCCCGCGATGCCGAGGATCTCGCCCGCATGCAGCGTGAAGGACACGCCGCGCACGCGCTCCACCCCCGCGCCGTCGCGCACGCGCAGATCCTCCACCTGCAGCAGCGCCGCCCCCGGCACGGCCGGCGCCGGGCGTTCCGCCGCGGCCGGGCGCCGCCCGATCATCAACTCGGAAAGCTCCTCGGCCGAGGTCTCCGCCGTGGCGCGATGCGCCACCATCCGCCCGCCGCGCATGACGGAGACGCGGTCCGTCACCGCCATCACCTCGCGCAGCTTGTGCGTGATCAGCAGCACCGCCTTGCCCTGGTCGCGCAGGTTGCGCAGCACGCGGAAAAGGTCGTCCGCCTCCTGCGGCGTCAGCACGCCGGTGGGTTCGTCCAGGATGAGGATTTCCGCCCCGCGATGCAGCGCCTTGAGGATTTCCACGCGCTGCTTGTCGCCCACGCCGAGGTCGGCCACCCGCGCATCGGGGTCCACCACCAGCCCGTATTCCTGCCCGAGCCTGGCGAGCGATTCGCGTGCGCGCTGCAGGCCGGGTGCGAGCAGCGCGCCCCCCTCCGCGCCCAGCATCACGTTCTCCACCACGCTGAAGGGCTCCACCAGCATGAAGTGCTGGTGCACCATCTCGATGCCCAGCGCGATCGCATCCGCGCTGTCGCGGATCACCACCGGCCGGCCATCGACGCGGATCTCCCCCGCATCCATCGGGTAGAAGCCGTGCAGGATGGCCATCAGCGTGGATTTGCCCGCGCCGTTCTCGCCGATCACGCCATGGATCGAGCCGCGATGGACCGTGAGGTCCACCGCGTCATTCGCCAGCACATGCCCGAAGCGCTTGGTGATCCCGCGGCATTCGACCGCGGGCGGCCGTTCATCCATCACGCGGACCGCCGCCCTTCAGGCGGGCCGAGCGGCCGAACGGCCGCCGCCGCAAGTGCGGCGAAGCCAAGCGCGCGGAGCGCGCGCCCGGCGTCTGAGGGGCATGAAGGCAATCGCCTTCATGCCGCCCCAAAGTCCTTATTGCTCCGGGCACGAATTGTTGGACATGAAGTCGTGCACCGTCACGCGCCCGGCGACGATCTCGGTGCGCGCCGCGTCGATGCGCGCGCGCATCTCGGCGGTGAACAGCGCCGCGTTGTTCTCGTCGAAGGCGAGGCCCACGCCATCCTCCGCGAGGCCCAGCACGCTGCGCCCCGCCGTCCAGGTGCCGGCGCGCGCCTGCTCCAGCGCCGTGCGCGTCGCCACGTCCACGCGCTTCAGCATGGAGGTCAGCACGCGGCCAGGGTGCAGGTGGTTCTGGTTGGAATCCACGCCGATGCCAAGCCGCCCGGCATCCGCCGCAGCCTGCAGCACGCCCGTGCCGGTGCCGCCCGCGGCGTGGAAGATCACATCCGCCCCGCGCTCGATCTGGCTGCGCGCCAGCTCGCCGCCGCGCACCGGGTCGCGCCACGCGGCGGGGGTGGAGCCCGTCATGTTCTGGAACACCTGCACCTGCGGGTTCACCGCGCGGGCACCCTGCACATAGCCGCAGGCGAAGCGGCGGATGAGGGGGATGTCCATGCCGCCCACGAAGCCCACGCGCCCGCTGCGGCTGGCGAGTGCGGCCGCCATGCCCGCGAGGTAGGAGCCCTGCTCCTCGCGGAACTGGATGGATTGCACGTTCGGCGCTTCCACCACGCTGTCGATCAGCACGAAGCGCAGGCGCGGGAATTCCGCCGCCACCGCCTGTACCGCGCTGCGCTGCGAGAAGCCCACGGCGATGATCGGGTCCTGCCCGCGGCGGGCGAAGTTGCGCAGCGCCTGTTCGCGCTGCGGCTCCTGCTGCGGCTCGAATTCCTGCACGGTGATGCCGGTGGCGCGCTGGAATTCCTGCCCGCCGCGATGCACCGCCTCGTTGAAGGAGCGGTCGAACTTCCCGCCCATGTCGAAGACGATGGCGGGGCGGATTTCCTGCGCCGTGGCGGCGCCGCCGGTCAGCACAAGGGCGCAGAACGCGGTGACGAAAAGCCTTCGCATGCGGGGAGCCTCACAGGATTTTAATGTGGAGCCCCAAACTGCAACCACCCGGTGCCGCGCGTCAACGCGATTGTTGCCGCGTCGTGCACGCCGCCGGCGTGGCGCGCCCTACACTCGTGCACGCCGCCGGCGTGGCGCGCCCTACACTCGTGCACGCCGCCGGCGTGGCGCGCCTTACACCAGAAACAGCCACATCAGCACGAGAATGGCCACCGTCACGATAACGGCCCATTTCGTGCCCTGCATGAAATCGTCGTACAAGGCCTTGCGTTCATCGATGATGTCCGCCGCCCGCACCGTCACCAGCTCCGCCGGGCCCTCAGCGTGTTCGGCCATCCGCATCCCCATTCGCGCTACAATATGGCAGCGTTTGTAGAAAGCGCCGGCAGGGCGGGCAAGGGGTTCGCCAGCGCGGCGTCCGCCGCCGCCGGCACCCCGGGCCAGCCGGCCGCCAGCCGCGCCAGCGCCGCCGGATACAGCAGGTGCTCCTGCGCCAGCACCCGCGCGGCCAGCCGCGCCTCGGTGTCGCCTGGCAGCACCGGCACCGCCGCCTGCGCCAGGATCGGCCCCTCATCCACCCCGGCACTCACCAGGTGCACCGTGCAGCCATGCAGCGCCACGCCGGCCGCCAGCGCGCGGGCATGCGTATCCAGCCCGCGGAAGGCCGGCAGCAGTGAGGGGTGGATGTTCACCAGCCGCCCCGCCCAGGCCGCGCAGAAGCCCGCGCTCAGCACCCGCATGAAGCCGGCGAGCGCCACCAGTTGCACCCCGTGGCGCGCCAGCACCGCGCCCATCGCCGCCTCGAAGGCCGGCTTGTCGGCGCCGAAGCCGCGGCTTTCCACCACCGAAGTCGCCACCCCGCGCGCGGCCGCATGCGCCAGCCCCGGCGCATCGGCGCGGTTCGACAGCACCAGCACGACATCGCAGGGATAGGTGGGGTCCTCGGCGGCGGCCAGCAGCGCGGCCATGTTGCTGCCGCGCCCCGATATCAGGATCGCGGTGGGAACCCGCCCGCTCATCCCGGCCAGCCGGGCGGGATGCGGTCGATGCGCACGCTGGCCACACCCTCGGGGGCCGGCCCTTCCGCGCCCTCCAGCAGCCCCACCGGAAACACGCGCTCGCCCGCCGCCTCCAGCATCGCCGTGGCCTCGGGCGCATCGCCCGCCGCCACCACCAGCACCATGCCCAGCCCGCAATTGAACACGCGCAGCATTTCGTCCACCGCCACGCCACCCGCCCGAGCCAGCCAGCCGAACACCGGCGGCACCGGCCAGGCCGTGGCGTCCAGCGCCGCCACCACCCCCGCCGGCAGCACCCGCGGCAGGTTGCCCGGCAGGCCGCCGCCGGTGATATGCGCCGCCGCCTTCAGCAGCCCCGCGCGGTGCAGCGCCAGCACCGGCTTTACATAGATGCGCGTCGGCGCCAGCAGCGCCGCACCCAGGCTCGTCCCCGCCGCGAAGGGCGCTGGCGCGTCCAGCCCGAGATTCGTCCCGGCGATGATCCGCCGCACCAGCGAGAAGCCGTTGGAATGCACGCCGGAACTCGCCAGGCCCAGCAGCACGTCGCCCGGCCCCACATCACCCTTCGGCAGCAGCGCATCGCGCTCGGCCGCGCCCACGGTGAAGCCGGCCAGATCGTAGTCGCCTTCGCGATACAGCCCCGGCATCTCCGCCGTCTCGCCGCCCACCAGCGCGCAGCCGGCGATGCGGCAGCCCTCGGCGATGCCCGCCACCACCGCAGCGGCCTGCTCCACCTCCAGCCGGCCGGTGGCGAAGTAGTCCAGGAAGAACAGCGGCTCGGCGCCCTGCACCACCAGGTCGTTCACGCACATCGCCACCAGATCCTGGCCGACGAAGCCATGGATGCCGGATTCGATCGCCAGCTTCAGCTTGGTGCCCACCCCATCGGTCGAGGAGACCAGCACGGGATCGTGAAACCCCGCCGCCTTCAGGTCGAACAGCGCGCCGAAGCCGCCCAGCCCGCCCATGGTTCCCGGCCGATTCGTGCTGCGCGCGAGGGGCTTGATGCGCTCCACCAGCGCATCCCCGGCCGCGATATCCACCCCGGCGTCGCGGTAGGTCAGGCTGGTCATGACGGCCCCCGATCGGCTATGCGGCTGACCATGGGTCGAGGTGGCAGCATGCCGGTCAACGCGCGGCGCGGAAGGAACCACGGGGCCGTGCGAACGGCAATGTGGCGGGGCTTGCCCGCATTGGCGCTTGCGCTGCTGCTGGGCGCGGCGCCGCCCGCCGGCGCGCAGGTGCCGTCCCCGGCCGCCGAAGCCACCCTGGCCGCCGGTGCCGAAAACCCCCTGGTGCAGCGCGGCGTCCCCGCCGAGGCCACCGCCGAGACCGCCGTGGTGGCGCGCGACCGCGCCTTGGCCTCCGGCCAGCGCATCGCCTATGAGCGGCTGGCCACCGCCATGGGCCTGCAGCGGGACCTCTCGGATGCGCAGATCGAGGGCCTCGTCCGCTCCCTCATCATCGAGAGCGAGCGCATCACCGCCGGGCGCTACGTCGCGCGCATCACCGTGAACTTCAACCCGTCCCGCATCCGCGGGGGCGAGGCGCTGGCCAGCCCCGGCGGCGCGCCCGGCATCGCCCCGGGTGCGCTGGCCGCGCCCGCCGGTGCCGCCATCGCCACCGTCGAGGCCACGGCGCGCTACGCCTCCTTCCCCGAATGGCTGGAGCTGAACCGCCGGCTGCGCGCCGCGCCGCAGGTGGCGCGCGTGGATGTGGTGACGGTCTCGGGCCAGATGGCCCGCCTCCGGCTGGCGCTCCGCGCCGAGCCCGGTGCCGCGGCCTCCGAACTCGCGGCCGGCGGCATCGCCTTCGCGCAGCCGCCCGCGGGCACTCCACCCGGCGAGGGATGGCGCCTGAGCCTTGCCGGAGGCCGCTGAGCGCAAGCCCGCGCAGCCAGCGCCCGAGCCCGCGCCACTGGCCGCGGTGCCGCCGCTGCCGCCCCGCCCGCTGGCGCAACCGCTCACCCAACCGCTGGCCGACGCCGCGGATTCCGGGCATTTCACCATCCCCAACGCCATCACCCTCGCCCGGCTCTGCGCCGTGCCCGCGGCGGTGTGGCTGATGCTGCAGGGCCGGCTCGACCTCGCCTTCTGGGTGTTCGTCGCCGCCGGCGTCTCGGACGGCCTGGATGGCTGGCTGGCACGCATCCGCAACACCCGCTCCACGCTCGGCGCCATCCTGGACCCGATCGCCGACAAGGCGCTGCTGGTCTCGGTCTATGTCACGCTGGCGGCCATCGGCGTGCTGCCCGATTGGCTGGCCATCCTTGTCGTGTTCCGCGACCTGCTGATCGTCGGCGGCGTGCTGCTGCTGTATGTGTTGGGCCAGCCACCGCAGATCCGCCCGCTGATGATCTCGAAGCTCAACACCCTGCTGCAGATCGCCCTGGCCGCCGGCTCGCTGCTGCTGGCCGGCTACGGCATGGGCGAGGCCGCCATCCTCGACGTGATGATCCTCGCGGTGGCCGCCAGCACCTTCGCCTCCGGCGCCGCCTATGTGGTGCAGGCGGCGCGCCGCCCGGCATGACCGGCCGCACCCCGCCGCCGAAGGGCGGCCAACCAGCCCCGCCCCCTGCCTTGCCGCCGCCCGGCGGCCCGCCCGCGCGGGCCGTCGCCGCCGCGCCGCCCGCCCCCGGGCTTTCCGCTCCTGGGCTTTCCGCGCGGGGCATGCCCGGCCCCGGCGCGCGCAGCGCCACCCGCGCGCAGCGCCTCGCCCTCGCACTCGGCATGCTGGCGGTGTTGCTGGCCGCGCTGTGGCTGTTCTCGGCCATCCTGACGCCCTTCGTCCTGGCCGCCTGCATCGCCTATTTCCTCGATCCCCCGGCGGCGCGCCTCGCGCGGCTCGGCCTGCCGCGCAGCCTCGCCGCCTTCCTGCTGATCCTCACCCTCACCGCACTCGTGCTGCTCGGCATCCTGCTGCTGTATCCGCTGCTGGTGGCGCAGATCGGCGTGCTGGTGCAGCGCCTGCCGGCCTATGTGGCGGGCATCGGCCAGCTCACGCGCCAGGCGCTGGAAGCCGCGCAGGAAGCCTTCGGGCCGGAGGTGGTGGACACCCAGCTGCGCGACCTCGCGGTGCGCCAGGCCGGGCAGATCGTCACCTTCCTCGGCACCGCCGTGGGGCGGCTGATCGGCGGCGGCATGGCGCTGTTCAACGTCTTCACGCTGCTGATCGTCACACCGGTGGTGGCCTTCTACCTGCTGCGCGACTGGCCGCGCATCCTCGGCCGGCTCGATGCCTGGCTGCCGCGCCGCTCGGCGCATGTGCTGCGGCAATTGGCGCGCGACACCGACCGCGTGCTGGCCGCCTGGCTGCGCGGCCAGCTGCTGTGCTGCGCGCTGCTCGGCGTGTTCTACGCCGTCGCACTCTCGGCCATCGGGCTCGAGCTCGGCCTCACCGTGGGGCTGATGACGGGCGTGCTCAGCTTCATCCCCTATGTCGGCTCGCTCACCGGCTTCGTCGCGGCGGTGCTGCTGGCTGCCGCCCAGTTCGGCACCTGGCAGGGCGTGGGCCTCGTCGTCGGCATCTTCTTCCTCGGCCAGGCCATCGAGGGCTACGTCATCTACCCTCGCCTGCTGGGCGACAGGGTGGAACTGCACGCGGTGTGGGTGATCTTCGCGCTCTTCGCCGGCGGCGTCGCCTTCGGCTTCCTCGGCGTGCTGCTGGCCGTGCCCATGGCCGCCGCCATCGGCGTGGTCGCGCGCTACTGGCTCCGCCGCTACCTCGAAAGCCCGCTCTACCTGGACCCGCCGCGGACGGGGTAGGGGGCCCACCCCCCGTGTCCCGCCGCCGCAAACCCCCTATCTCTCCCCCATGCCCCCCGCCGAGGCCCCCCCCCGCCAACTGCCGCTCCCGCTCGACCCCGCGCCCTCCTTCGCGCCGGACGACCTCATCGCCGATGCCTCCAACGCCGAGGCGCTGGCCTGGCTCGCCGCCCCCGCCACCTGGCCGCTGGCGCGCCTGGCGCTGCACGGGCCGGAGGGGGTGGGTAAAACCCACATGCTGCGCGCCTTCGCCCCCGGCTGGCGGCACCTCGCCGGCCCGGCGCTGACCGAGGCGCTGGCCCTTGCGCCGGCCACCCCCACCGCACTCGACGATGCCGAAGCCGCGCCCGAGGCCGCGCTGTTCCACCTCATCAACCGCGCCGCCGAGGCCGCAACGCCGCTGCTGCTGGCCGCCCGCACGCCCCCCGCGCGCTGGGCCACGCGCCTGCCCGACCTCGCCAGCCGGCTGCGCGCCACCACCGCCATCGGCATCGCCCCGCCCGGCGATGCGCTGCTGGCCGCGCTGCTGGCGAAACACCTCGCCGACCGGCAGCTGCGCGTGGAGCCCGCCGCCCAGGCCTTCCTGCTGGCGCGCCTGCCGCGCGAGGCCGTCGCCATCGCCGCCGCCGTGGCGCGCCTCGATGCCGCGGCGCTGGCCGAGGGGGCCGCCATCACGCGGCCCTTTTGCGCGCGCGTGCTGGAACCATGGCTGGGCGGAACGTCACATGACCGTTCGGTTGCGCCTGCCTCCGATGCCTCGCCGCCGGACCCGCCGCCGGGCTAGGATGCGCCCATGGACACGCACGCCCCCCCAGCGTCCCCCCCGGAATCTCCTGGCGCGGCCATCGGCCCCGACAGCCCGGCGCGCTTCATCAACCGCGAACTCTCCTGGCTGGCCTTCAACACCCGCGTGCTGGAGGAAGCGGCCAACCCCCGCCACCCGCTGCTGGAGCGCCTGCGCTTCGTCGCCATCTCGGCCTCCAACCTCGATGAATTCTATTCGGTGCGCGTCGCCGGCCTGGTCGGCCAGGGCCGTGCGGGCATCTCCACCGCCTCGCCCGATGGGCTGACGCCGGCGCAGCAGCTCGCCGCCATCCACACCGAGGCGCAGGCGCTGATCGCGCTGCAGCAATCCGCCTGGCATGAGCTGCGCGGCCTGCTCGCCGCCGAGGGCCTGCAGGTCTGCGACCTGCCCGACCTGACGGAGGCCGACCGCGCCTGGCTCGAGACCTGGTTCATGGACCGCGTCTTCCCGGTGCTCACGCCGCTCGCCGTGGATCCCGCGCACCCCTTCCCCTTCATCGCCAACCTGGCACTTTGCATGGTGCTGAAGCTGGTGCGCGAGGAGGATGGCGGCACCATGCGCGCGCTGCTGCCCGTGCCGCCGCAGATCGAGCGCTTCATCCGCCTGCCCGTCGCGAACACCGCGGGCGCCCGCCCGCCCATCCGCTTCGTGCTGCTGGAAGACCTCATCACCCTGTTCCTGCCGCGCCTCTTCCCCGGCTTCATCCCCGCGGAACAAGGCCTGTTCCGCCTGATCCGCGACACCGACGTGGAATTCGAGGAGGAGGCCGAGGACCTCGTCCGCAGCTACGAAACCGCCCTGAAGCGCCGCCGCCGCGGCCGCGCCATCCGCCTCTCGGTCGATGCCCGCATGGCGCCCGATATGGTCGAGCTTGTGGCCGAGGAGCTGGATGCCGACCGCCACGGCATCTTCACCGTCACCGGCCTGCTCGGCGTGACCGACCTCAAGCAGCTCATCATCGACGACCGGCCGGACCTGCTGTTCACGCCCTACACGCCGCGCTTTCCCGAACGCATCCTGGATTTCGGCGGCGACTGCTTCGCCGCCATCGCCGCCAAGGACATCGTCGTCCACCACCCCTACGAATCCTTCGACGTGGTGGTGCAGTTCCTCCGCCAAGCGGCGCGCGACCCCAACGTGGTCGCGATCAAGCAGACGCTCTACCGCACCTCGCGCGAAAGCCCCATCGCGCGCGCGCTGATCGAGGCCGCGGAAGCCGGCAAATCCGTCACCGCGATGGTCGAGCTCAAGGCCCGCTTCGACGAGGAGCGCAACATCGCCCTCGCCCGCGAACTGGAAGCCGCCGGCGTTCAGGTGGTGTTCGGCTTCGTCGAACTCAAAACCCACGCCAAGGTCAGCCTGGTGGTGCGGCGCGAGCGCGAGGGCCTGCGCAGCTACGCCCATTTCGGCACCGGCAACTACCACCCGATCACCGCGCGCATCTACACCGACATCAGCTACTTCACCGCCGATCCCGGCCTGACGCGCGACGCCGCGAAGCTGTTCAACTACATGACCGGCTACGCGCGGCCGGAGACCATGGATGGCCTCGCCTTCGCGCCGCTGACCATCCGCCCCGCGCTGCTGGGGCTGATCGAGCGCGAGATCGGCTTCGCCCGCGAGGGCAAGCCCGCCGCCATCTGGCTCAAGATGAACTCGCTGGTGGACGAGCACATCATCGATGCGCTCTACCGCGCCTCGCAGGCCGGCGTGCGCGTGGAGTGCATCGTGCGCGGCATCTGCTGCCTGCGCCCGGGCGTGCCCGGCCTGTCGGAGAACATCCGGGTCAAGTCGCTGATCGGCCGATTCCTCGAACACAGCCGCATCTACGTCTTCGGCAACGGCCACAAGCTGCCCTCGCGCCGCGCGCGCGTGTTCATCTCCTCGGCCGACCTCATGGCCCGCAACCTCGACTGGCGGGTGGAGACGATGGTGCCGGTCGAGAACGCCACCGTGCACGCGCAAATCCTCGACCAGATCATGGTGGTCAACCTGCAGGACACGATGCAATCCTGGGAGCTCGGGCCGGATGGCGCCTATCGCCGCATGGACCCCGGCCCGAAGCCCATCTCCGCGCATGAGTATTTCATGACCAACCCTTCCCTTTCCGGCCGCGGCAGCGCATTGCAGCAACGCCCGGTGCGCAACACCCGCCGCACACGGCAGGATCGCGTGCTGCAGGATTGAGGCCTTGGACATCGTCGCCACCCCGCTCGCCACCTCGCGCACGCGCGCCAACCAGCCCCGCGTCGGCGTGGTGGATCTCGGCTCCAACTCCGTCCGCCTCGTGGTGTTCGAGGGGCTGTCGCGCAACCCGCTCACCATCTTCAACGAGAAGGCCGTGCTCGGCCTCGGCCGCGGCCTGCAGAACACCGGCAGGCTGAACGAGGAGGCCATCGGCCCCGCGCTCACCGTCATGTCGCGCTACGCCGCCGTGGCCCGCGCCATGGGGGCGGACCCGATCGAGGTGGTCGCCACCGCCGCCACGCGCGATGCCGCCAACGGCCCCGATTTCATCGCCGCCATCCACGCCCGCCTGCCCGACCTCTCCATCCGCATCCTCTCGGGGCAGGAGGAAGGCGCGCTCTCCGCCGATGGCGTGCTGCTCGGCTTCCCCGGCGCCGATGGCATATTGGGCGATCTCGGCGGCGGCTCGCTGGAATTGGTGGAGCTCGACCACGGCCAGGCCGGCACCGCCGCCTCGCTGCCCATCGGCGCCATCCGCCTCGCCGACCGCGCCAATGGCGACATCCCCCGCGCGCGTGCCATCGCCGAGGCCGAGCTCGCCACGCTGCCCTGGCTGAAGCGCGGCGAGGGGCGGGATTTGTTCCTGGTTGGCGGCGCCTGGCGTGCCCTCGCGCGCATGCACATCGCCCAGACCAGCTACCCGCTCTCCATCGTCCACCACTACGTGCTGCGGCGCGAGGAAGCGCGCGACCTCGCCGGCGTGGTGGCGCAGGCCACGCGCAAATCGCTGGAACGCATGCCCGGCGCGCCGCTGAAGCGCCTGGCCGACATGCCCTACGCCGCGGTGGTGCTGCGCCGCCTGCTGCGCGCCACCGGCGCCAGCCGCGTGGTGTTCTCGGCCAACGGGTTGCGCGAGGGCTGGTATTCCCGCCTGCTGCCCGAGGAGGTGCGCGGCGAGGACCCGATGCTGGCCGCGGGGCGCGACCTCGCGATGCGCTGGGGCCGCGACCCCGCCTTGTCCCCCGCGCTGCTGGCCTGGACCGACCCGTTGTTCGAGCAGGAGGGCGCCGAGCAGGCCGCGCTGCGCGAGGCCAGCTGCTGGATCGCCGATATCGGCAGCCACGACCACCCGGATTATCGCGCCGAACAGGCCTTCTACCGCGTGCTGCGCCAGCCCGGCGTGGGGCTTGACCACCACCAGCGCGCCTTCCTCGCCCTCGTGGTGGCGCTGCGCTACGAGGCCGAGCCCAACGCCCCCTTCCTCGCCACCGCCAAGGCGCTGCTGGACGTGGTGGCGCAGCGCCGCGCCGAGGCGCTGGGTGCGGCACTCCGCCTCGCCTTCACGCTGTCCGGCGGCACCCCCGTGCTGCTCGGCGGCACCGCGCTGCGCCGCCGCGGCGGCGAATTGCAGCTGCGCCTGGTGGAGGGCAGCGGCGTGTTTGCCGGCGAAAGCGTGCAGCGCCGCCTCGACACCCTGGCCGCCGCACTCGGCCTCAGCGCCACCGTCGAGGTCGCCGGCGCCTGACCCGCCCGAACCCTCTCCCCCCACCGGGGGGAGAGGGCAGGGTGAGGGGGGCCACGCGTGTGAGAGGGAACACCCACCCCATGCAACCCACATTCGAACTGGTCGCCACCGTCGAGGCCGCGGTCGGCCCGCCGCTCACCATCGGCCGCGGCCCGGGCGGCGAGCGGCGCATCGTGCCCATCCTGGGCGGGCGCATCGCGGGCCCGCGCCTCACCGGCGAGGTGCTGCCCGGCGGCGCCGATTTCCAGCTGATCCGCGACGATGGCGTGGCCGAGATCGAGGCGCGCTACACGCTGAAGCTGGCCGATGGCGCGCTGGTCTATGTCGTCAACCGCGGCCTGCGCCACGCCGCGCCGGAGGACATGGCCCGCCTGCTGCGCGGCGAGCCCGTGCCGCCCGAGCGCGTCTATTTCCGCACCACCCCGGTCTTCGAGACCGCCGCCCCCGCCCATGCCTGGCTGCACCGCAGCCTCTTCCTCGGCCTCGGCGAACGCCGCCCCGATTCCGTCCGCATCACCATCCACGCCATCTAGCCCCCCCCCCTGAACCCTCTCCCCCCACCGGGGGGAGAGGGCAGGGTGAGGGGGGCAACACGCGTGTGAGGGGGGAACACGCGGGTGAGGGGGAACCTCCCCCCTATTCGATCGCCCGGAACCCCGTCGCCCGCACCACCTCTGCCCAGCGCGCCGTCTCGGCGCGGATCTGCGCCGCGAAGGCCGCCCGCCCGCCCTCGCCCACGCGGAACCCGGCCTCCTGCAGCCGCGCGCGCAGCGTCGGGTTGGCCAAGGCGCGCCGCAGCCCGGCCTCGATCTCGGCCTGCACCGCCTCGGGTGTCGCCGCCGGCGCCACCACGCCGAACCAGGACACGAAGCCGAGCCCCGCCAGCCCCAGCTGCCCCACCGTGGGCACCCCGGGCAGCTGCGGCGCGGGCTCGGCCGTGGTCACCGCCAGCGCCTTCAGCCGCCCCGCCTGCACATGCGGCGCAACCAGCGCGACCGAGCCGAACATGCCCTGCACATTGCCGCCGAGGATCGCCGTCATCGCCTCGCCGGTGCTGCGGAAATGCACCGGCTCGGCGCTGATGCGCAGCTCATTGGCCAGGATCGCCGCGCCGAAATGGCCCGGCGTGCCGGCGCCGAAGGTGCCCATGAACACCTGCGGCTGGCTGCGCGCCCAGGCCGTGTAGCCCGCCATGTCGGTCACCGGCAGCGCCGCCGGCACCACGAAGCCGAAGCCGATCGAGGCCACCTCGCCGATCGGCGCGAAATCCCGCGCCGGGTCGAAATTCAGCCGGGCGTGGGTGGAGGGCGCCATGGCCAGCGTGCCGAGCTCGCCCAGCAGCAGCGTGGTGCCATCAGGCGCGGCGCGCGCCACCTCCGGTGCCGCGATATGCCCGCCCGCGCCGGCGCGGTTGTCCACCACCACGCCCGCGGGCCACACCTCGCGCAGCGCCTCGGCCAGGAGGCGGGCCACCACATCGGGGGCCGTGCCCGGCGGAAAGCCTAGCACGAGGCGCACCGGCCGCTCCGGAAACCCCTGCGCCCGCGCCCGCGGCGCCAGCGCCACGAGGCTCAAGGCAGCGCTGGCCAGCGCTGCGCGGCGGCCGATCCGGCCTGTCGTTGACGGCATGCGTCTGTCTCCCTTCCCGGCCGCGCATCGAGGCGGGGCCGATCCTTATGTCACATATTATGAAACATAACGATCCGGCCTCGGTCAATCGTTGGGGCTGCATTGCGGACCCCCACCGATTTTCCTCGCCAAAACAGAAAAAAATCCTATAAACTCCCCGGCCCCACCCCCGCCGAGCCCCCCATGCCGCCCTTCACCTTCCCCCTCCGCCCTTCCCCCGAAACCCCCTGGCAGCCCATGACCGACGCCGAATGGGCCGCCTTCGCGCCGCTCATCCGCCCGGCTCACAATCTCGGCCGCCCGCCCGCCGACCGGCGACGCACCTGGGATGCCATCTTCTGGATCGCCTGTTCCCGCCTGCCCTGGCGCTGCCTGCCGGACGCACTCGGCAAGGCCGATACCGCGCACCGCACCCTGCGCCGCGCGGCGCATGAGGGGCTGCTGGATCGGCTGCTTCTGGCCGTCTCCCGCCATCCCCTGGCCACCGAGGGGCTGGCCGGCCTCGAATGGCGTATCGCCCGCGCCTGGCGCCGCGCGGTGCGGCTGATGGCCATGGGCAGCCTGCTGCTGGCGAAGAACCTCGGCATGGCCAGCGCCCTGCCGGCCGCCACCTGCCACATCCCGGACCCGACTTTGTCCGGAATCATCACCCGCCTCTCGCGCGATTTCCTGGATGCGCTGCCGCGCGGCCCCGCCCCGGGGCTGGGCCGCGCCATCCAGCGCCTGCTGCGCCTCGCCCGCGGCAATCTCCGCGCCTGGCGGACCACGGCGTAGGAGGAAAAGCCGCCGCTACTGCCGCACCACCGCCGGCAGCAGCGCCGTCGGCCGCCGCTCGGCCGTGCACATGTCGTTGTCGCGCGGCCGCACGCCGAAGCGCAGCCCCGTCGCGTCCAGCGCCAGCAAATCGTGGTCCTCGCGGCACACCGCCACGGGCTTCCAGCCGCCGCAGCCGCGCGCCGAGACGTCCACCTCCTGCCCCACCACCAGGCCGCACCCCGCCAGGCCCATGGCGGCGGCGAGGCCGGCATCGGCGGTGTGCAGCGTCACCAGCTTGCGGTCCTCGAAGAACACCGCCTCGAAGGCGCCCGGCACCATGGCGGGGCCGCGTACCTCATAGGGGCCGTGGGTGCGGAAGGTGAAGGTCGGCCGCTGCATCTGCGGGTCCAGCGCGTGGCGGAACTCCAGCGTCCACTGCCCCTCGGCGAAGGTGAAGCGCCGCGTGCCGAAGCCGCCATACCAGGGCTCCGGCGCCGTGCTGGCCCAGGTGCCGGACAGCGCCTGCAGCGTGGCGCGGTCGGCCGGTTCGGCCGCGGCGCCGCCGGCCAGGCCAAGGGCCGCCAGCGCGGCCAGGAGAAGGGTGCGTCGCATCAGGGGGTCTCCCGCGGGAGGCAGCCCCATGCCGCTCCCGCCCCCATGACGCGGGGCAGGGCGTGGAATCGACACTCACCCCGCCGAAATCAGCCGCACCTTCCGCCCCTCGACGCCGAGTGCGATGCGCCCGGCCTTGAGGTCCAGCGCCGCGGCGCCGAACACCTCGCGCCGCCAGCCATGCAGCGCCGGCACCTCGCCCTCGCCGGCGGCCAGCCGCTCCAGCTCGTCGCTGCTCGCCAGCAGGCGGGGCGCCACGCCGTGCTCCTCGCTCTTGGCGGCCAGCAGCACCTTCAGCAGCGCCACCAGCGCCGGCGAGGGCGCGGCCCCGCTGCGTTCGCGCGGCGCCTCGGGCATGGCGGAATCGGGCAGCGCCCGGGCCGCCACCAGCGCCGCCAGCAGCGACACGCCGGACTTGCCGCGCGCGAAGCCCTCCGAGATGCCGCGCGCCCGCGCCAGGTCGGCCGCGCTCTCCGGCGCCGTGGCGGCGAGTTCCAGCAGCGTCTCGTCCTTCACCAGGCGCTGGCGGGGGATGTTCACGCGCTGCGCCTCGCGCTCGCGCCATGCCGCCAGCGCGCGCAGCGTGCCCAGGAAGCGGCGGTTGTGGGTGCGCGGGCGCAGCTTCTCCCACGCCGTCTCGGGGTCCTGCCGGTAGGTCGCGGGGTCGGCCAGCGCGGCCATCTCCTCGGCCACCCAGGCGCTGCGCCCCTCGCGCTCCAGCTTCTCGGTCAGGCCGGTGTAGATGCGGCGCAGATGCGTCACGTCGGCCGCGGCATAGGCGATCTGCGCCGGCGAAAGCGGCCGCGCCGCCCAGTCGCTGAAGCGGTGCGCCTTGTCGATCTGCGCGTTGGCCAAGGCGCGGGCCAGCTGGTCGTAGCTCACCTGGTCGCCGAAGCCGGCCACCGTGGCGGCGATCTGGGTGTCGAAGATGGGGGTGGGCACGGCGCCGTAGCGCAGCAGGAAGATCTCCACGTCCTGCCGCGCCGCGTGGAACACCTTCACAACCGCCGGGTCGGCCAGCAGCTCGCCCAGCGGCGCCAGGTCGAGGCCCGGGGCCAGGGCGTCCACCACCGCCACCTCCTCCTCCCCGGCCAGCTGGATCACGCAGAGCTCGGGCCAGTAGGTCCGCTCCCGCATGAACTCGGTGTCCACCGTCACGAAGCTCTCGGCGCGGAGGCGGGCGCAGAGGCTGGCGAGGCTCTCACTGTCGGCGATCAGGTCCGGCGCCGCATCGGCGCCCGGGGTGCGGCGGCTCATGGGGAATGCTTTAGCGCCGGGGGACCATGCGGGCCAGCCCAGGGCAAGGCCCCTGGGCCGGCCGCGCCGCGATTCACGCCTGCGGGTGCTCGGCGCCGGCGGCGCCTGCGCCCTCCGGCGATCGCGGCGTGGCCTTGACAGCCCCGCCCCGCTCGGGCGCTTTGCCGGCCCCATCCAAAGGTTCCGGGCCGATCATGCACGCCTACCGCACCCATACCTGCGGCCAGCTCCGCGCCGAGCACGCCGGCCAGACCGTGCGCCTCTCCGGCTGGGTGCACCGCAAGCGCGACCATGGCGGCCTGCTGTTCGTGGACCTGCGCGACCATCACGGCCTGACGCAATGCGTCCTGCCCCAGGGCAGCGCCGCCTTCGCCACGCTGGACGCCGCGCGCCCCGAAAGTGTCGTCACCGTCACCGGCCAGGTGGTCCCGCGCGAGGGCAGCACGGTGAACCCGAAGCTGCCCACCGGCGCCATCGAGCTGCGGGTGCAGGACGTCACGGTGCAATCCGCGGCCGAGCAGCTGCCCATCCAGGTGGCCGGCGAGCAGGACTTCCCGGAGGATCTGCGCCTGCGCTACCGCTTCATCGATCTGCGGCGTGAGCGCCAGCACCGCAACCTGATGCTGCGCAGCGCCGTCATCGCCTCCATCCGCCGCCGCATGATCGAGCAGGGCTTCACCGAGTTCCAGACGCCGATCCTGACGGCCAGCAGCCCCGAGGGCGCGCGCGACTTCCTGGTGCCCGCGCGCAACCACCCCGGCAAGTTCTACGCCCTGCCGCAGGCGCCGCAGCAGTTCAAGCAGCTGTGCATGGTCGCGGGCTTCGACCGCTACTTCCAGATCGCCCCCTGCTTCCGCGACGAAGCCAGCCGCGCCGACCGCTCACCCGGCGAGTTCTATCAGCTCGACTTCGAGATGAGCTTCGTGACCCAGGAGGACGTCTTCGCCGCCATCGAGCCCGTGCTCGCCGGCGTCTTCGAGGAATTCTGCGAGTTCTCGGGCACCCGGCGGGCCGTGACCGCCGCGCCCTTCCCGCGCATCCCCTACGACCAGGCGATGCTGGAATTCGGCTCCGACAAGCCCGACCTGCGCAACCCGCTGCGCATCGCCGACGTCACCGCCCACTTCGCGGGCTCCAGCTTCGGCCTCTTCGCCAAGATCGCGGCCAGTGGCGGCGTCATCCGCGCCATCCCGGCACCCGGTGCCGCCGGCCAGCCGCGCCGCTTCTTCGACCAGCTGAACGAATGGGCCCGCGCCGAGGGTGCGGGTGGGCTCGGCTACATCACCTTCGCCGAGGGCGTGGCCGGCGGCCCGATCGCGAAGAACCTGGAGGCCGAGCGCGGCATCGCGCTGCGCGACGCCATGGGCCTCAAGGATGGCGACGCCGTGTTCTTCGCCGCCGGCAAGGTGGAGGAGGCCGCGAAGCTGGCCGGCAAGGCGCGCACCCGCATCGGCACCGAGCTCGGCCTGATCGAGCCGGACGCCTACCGCTTCTGCTGGGTGACCGACTTCCCGATGTACGAACGCAACGAAGACACGGGACAAATCGACTTCTCGCACAACCCCTTCAGCATGCCCCAGGGTGAGCTGGAGGCGCTCAACACGATGGACCCGCTGGCCATCAAGGCCTTCCAGTACGACATCGTGTGCAACGGCATCGAGCTGTCCTCCGGCGCCATCCGCAACCACCGGCCGGACATCATGCTCCGCGCCTTCGAGATCGCGGGCTATGGCGCCGATGTGGTGGAGGCGCGCTTCGGTGGCATGCTGAACGCCTTCCGCTACGGCGCGCCGCCGCATGGCGGCTCGGCGCCGGGCATCGACCGCATCGTCATGCTGCTGGCCGACGAGCCCAACATCCGCGAGGTCATCCTCTTCCCGATGAACCAGCAGGCCGAGGATCTGATGATGGGCGCCCCCGCCCCGGTGGAGCCCGCGCGCCTCAAGGAACTTTCCATCCGGCTGGACCTGCCGCCGGCCCGCAAGGCGCCCTAGATGGGGTGGATGCGCCAACGCGCCGGAGACACCATGACCCACCCGAGACGCCTCGCTTTGGCCGCCGCCCTCGCGCTGCTGGCCGGCGCGCCGGCCGCCACCGCCCAGCCCCAGGCCACGGCGTTCCCCGGCGTCACCGCCGAGGCCATCGCCTCGGGCATCGCCCGCACCGCGGCGCATCGCGCGGCCTATCGGCTGGACCTGGAGGCGAGCCGCGATTCCGGCATCGCCGGCGTGCGCGGTGCCATGGTGTTCGACGTGGCCGATGCCTGCGAGGGTTGGGCCACCCGCCAGCGCATGACGATGACGGTGACCGACCGCGACGGCAACGACATCGAGACCGTCTCCGACTACGCCACCTACGAGGCCAAGGATGCCTCGCGCCTGCGCTTCTCGCTGGTGCAGTCCACCCAGGGCTCGGTCAGCACCCGCGTCTCTGGCGAGGCCGAGCTGCAGCCCGATGGCTCCGGCATCGTGCGCTTCACCGAGCCCGCGGGCCAGGAGGAGGTGCTGCCGCCCGGCACGCTGCTGCCCATGCGCCACACCATCGTGGCGGTCGAGACCGCGCGCGCCGGCCGGCGTATCCTGGTGGCGCCGCTGTTCGACGGAACCTCGGACGAGGGCGCGCAGGACACCACGACGGTCATCGCCGGCTGGGGCCCCACCCCCGGCCCGGCCCGCGCGCCGCAGCTGGAGGGCATGGCCTCGGGCCGCATGCGCATCGCCTTCTTCCACCGCGGCGCGGCCAGCGGTGCGGCCTCGCAGCCCGAATACGAGGTGGGCCTGCGCTACTTCGACAACGGCGTGGCCGACGAGCTGACGATGGATTTCGGGGAGTTCGCGGTCAGCGGCCGCATGCTGGAATTCACCCCCCTGCCCGGCGGGTGTTAGCTTTTTTGAGCCCTCAGGCGCCGTGCCGGAGGCACGCCTGCGGCGTGACGGGCGCGGCCTCCGGCCTCTTGGCTTCGCGCCTACGCGCTGTAGCGCTGGCGGGAAGGGTGCGCTGCGCGCGCGGCCGCTTTCGCGGCCGGCCGCCGCGTACGGCGCCATGCGCTGCCCTCAGGCCCGCGCGAACAGGTCCTGGATCGCGGCGGGCTCGCGCGCGCGGGTCAGCGCCAGCATCAGCAGCACGCGCGCCTTCTGCGGGTTGAGGTTGTCGGCCGTGAGGAATCCCTCCGCGCCATAGCGCCGCGTCGGGAAGGTGCGCCCCGACCCGGCGCGGGAGGAGACCACCACCACGCAGCCGCCAGCGATCGCGCCCGCCAGCGCCTCGCGCTCGGCCGGCGTTGTGAAGCCCGGCGCGAAGGCCGCCGCGACGATGCCCTGCGCGCCCGCCGCCAGGAAGGCCGGCACCGCCACGCCATCGCCGCCCGCCACCGAATACAGCACGTCCACGCGCGGCGGCGCCGCCACGGCCGCGATGTCGAAGCGCTCGGCCGGCGGCAGCAGCCGCGTCGGCCGGCGCCAGAACGCCACCTGGTCGGCATCGGCATGGCCCAGCACGCCGAGATCGGGGCTGCGGAAGGTCTGCAGCCGCCCCACCGAGGTCTTGCTCACCTCCCGCGCCGCGTGGATCTCGTCGTTCAGCACCACCAGCACGCCAAGCCCGCGCGCGGCCGGTGACGCCGCCACGCGCACCGCCGCCACCAGGTTCATCGCGGCGTCGGAGGACAGGCCCGTGAAGGGCCGCTGCGCCCCCGTCACCACCACCGGCAGGTCGGTGGGCAGGCACAGCGAGAGCGCATAGGCGGTCTCCTCCAGCGTCGCGGTGCCATGTGTCACCACCACGCCGGCGAGGTCCGGGTGCGCGGCCTCCAGCGCGACGATGGTCGCCACCAGGCGCTGCCAGTCGGCGAAGCCGATGGCGGTGGAGGGAATGGCCGAGAAGGGCACCGGCAGCACCGATGCCACGCGCGCGAGGTCCGGCACCCCGGCCACCAGCCCCGCGGCATCCAGCAGCGGCAGGCCGGAGGAGGCGTAGTCCTGCACGTCCAGCGGATGCGCCCCCTGGCTGGCGATGGTGCCGCCCGTGCCGATGACCGCAACCTTGGGGAGCTTCGTCATGGTGCGCGACGCTCCTCGATCACCTGGCAGGTCAGGCGCGAGACGCAGGCCAGCTTGCCGTCGGCGCGGCGGATCTCGGTCTGCCACACCTGCGTGCTGCGCCCGACATGCAGCGGCCGGCACGCAGCCGTGACGGTCTGGCCCACGGGCACGCCGGCCATGTGGTTGGCGTTCACCTCGATGCCCACGGCCAGCCGCCCCTCGGGCAGCGTCATGATGCAGCCCACACTGCCCAGCGTCTCCGACAGCACCACCGAGCAGCCGCCATGCAGCAGGCCGAAGGGCTGGGCGTGGCGCGCATCCACCGGCATCTCGGCCAGCAGCCCATCGGGCTCCACCGCGGTGATGCGGATGCCGAGCAGCCCGGCCATGCTGTCCGCCAGGCGGGCGTTCACCTGCTCGGGTGTCGCGAATCGCTTCCACAGGCCCATGCGCCGCCGGTCCTTCCGCTGCGCGCACACCTCACCCGCGGCGTCGGCGCATCGTCAAGCCGCCGCTGGCGGAAAGCCGCATCCAGCGCGCCAGCATCAGTCCTGCCACCAGCAGCAGCCCGACCGACAGCCCGATCCAGATGCCCAGCGCGCCCATGCCCCCCGGCAGCGCCAGCGCCAGCCCCAGCGGCATGCCCACCACCCAGTAGCCGAAGCCCGCCAGCAGCATGGGCACCTGCGTGTCCTTCAGCCCGCGCAGCGCGCCCGAGGCCACCGATTGCACGCCATCCGCCAACTGGAAGATGCCCGCCACGACCAGCAGCGTCGCACCCAGCGCCGCCGTCTCGGCCGCGCCCGGGTTGGCGGGGTTGAGGAACAGCCAGGCCAGCGGCGTCGCGGCGAGGATCAGCGCGGCGCAGGAGGCCGCCATGAACCCCGCGCCGAGCCCGATGCCGATCCACCCCGCCTGCGCGGCCGCCCGCGCGCGCCCCGCGCCGGCCATCAGCCCGACGCGTGCCGTCGCCGCCTGGGAGATGCCCATCGGCACCATGAAGGTGAGGGAGGCCACCTGCACCGCGATCGCATGCGCCGCCACCGGCACCGCGCCGAACCAGCCGATGGCCAGCGCGGCCGAGGCGAAGACGCCGATCTCCAGCGCCATGGCCCCGGCGATGGGCAGGCCGATGGCCGCCACCTCGCGCAGCCGCGCCGCGTCGAAGCGCCAGAAGCGGCCGAGGATGCGAAAGCGCCGCAGGTGCCGGTCGCGCGCGATCAGCGCCAGCAGCCCCGCGAACATGGCGAGGTTGCAGATCGAGGAGGCGATGCCCGCCCCCACCACGCCCAGCGGCGGCACGCCGAGGCCGCCCCAGATCAGCCAGGCGTTCAGCGGCACGTTCAGCGCGATGCCCGCGCAGGAGACCACCAGCGCCGCGCCGGGCCGCTGCTCGGCCGAGAGGAAGCCGCGCAGCACCACGAAGGCGCAGAACAGCGGCATGCCCCACATCAGCGCCCGCACATAGTCTGCGGCCAGCGCGGCCAGCACCGGCTGCTGCCCCAGTGCCAGCAGCACCGCCTCGGTGTGCCACAGCAGCGCCCAGGCGGGCAGCGTGGCGGCGAGGCAGGCCCACAGCGCCGCGCGCACGTCGCGCCGCTGGCCGCGCACCAAACCCCGCCCGCCGCGCACCGACGCCCGCCCGCGCGTCTGCGCGCACATCGGCGCGGCGGCCAGCGCCAGGCCGAAGGCCGGGGCGAGGGCGGCGAAGAACAGGTTGCCGCCGAGCGTGGCCGCCGCCAGCGCCTCGGTGCCGACATGGCCGAGGAACAGCGCATCGGTCAGCGTCAGCGCGAACTGCGTGAGGTTGGTCAGCACCAGCGGCCAGGCCAGGGCGAGGGTGGCGCGCGCCTCCACCCGCCAGCCGCCCGGCACCGCCCCCATGCCCTGTGCTGCCTGCTGCCCGTCCATGCGGGGCGCTGTAGCGCGTCGGCGCGCGCGCCGCATCCCGCCCCCCTCGCCGCAGGCCGGCCTTGGGCCGGCGCGGCCGGCGGGCTAACATCGGCGCAACCACCCGCCGGAGACGCCCGCATGCAACGCCGTCAGCTTCTCGCCACGCCCGCGCTGGCCGCCGTTGGGGCCGCCGCCGGGGCCACCTTCGCCGCGCGCGGCGCCGCCGCGCAGGCCCCGGCGCCGATCGTCACCGAGGAATTCATGGTGCCGAGCCGCGATGCGGGCATCGAGGTGTTCCTGCGCAGCAAGCGGCCGGAGGGGCTGGCGGCCTCGCCCTCCCGCACGCTGCTGATGGTGCATGGCGCGGGCTTCGGCACGTCCACCAGCTTCGACCTGCCCTTCGGCGGGCTGTCCTGGATGGACTACATCGCCGGCCGCGGCTTCGATGTCTGGAGCATCGACATCCGGGGCTTCGGCCGCTCCACCCGCCCGCCCGAACTTGCGCGCCCGGCCGCCGATGGCCAGCCCGTGGCCCGCGGCGAACAGGCGATGGGCGACCTGGCGGCGGCGGTGGAGTTCATTCGCCAGCGGCGGGGGATCGAGCGGCTGTCGCTGCTGGGCCATTCCTGGGGCACCAAGCTGGTCGGCCGCTTCGCCGCCGACACGCCGGAGCGGGTGGAGCGCCTGGTGCTGTTCGCGCCCCCCTGGCTGCGCGACGGCACCAGCCGGACCGACCCCGGCGGCGCGCTCGGCGCGTGGCGGCCGCTGACCCAGGCGCAGCTGCGCGAGGGCATCGTGAACCAGGCGCCGGAGGATCGCCGCGCGGCGCTGATCCCGCCCGGCTGGTTCGAGCACTTCGCCGGCGTCACCTGGGCGCTGGACCCCGACGGCATGCGGCAGAACCCGGCAGTGCTGCGCGTGCCCAACGGGCCGGTGGCGGATGGGCGGGAATACTGGAATGCCGGGCGGCCCTGGTGGGACCCGGCCAAGGTGCGCGCCCCCACCCTGATCGTGGTCGGCGAGTGGGACCGCACCACGCCGCCGGCGCTGGGCCTCGCCATCTTCGGGCTGCTCGGCGCCTCGCCGGGCAAGCGCCTCGTGCTGCTGGGCGAGGGGACGCACAACATGTGGATGGAGCGCAACCGCGGCGCGCTGTTCCAGGCGGTGCAGGTGTTCCTGGAGGAAGCCGCGGCCTGACATTTCTGGCATGTCGGCGCCGGCCGGGCCGTGCGGGTCTTGCGCGGCGCGGCCGGTGGGGCGGAGGATCGCGGGCGCGCGGCGCCGTGCCGCGCCCGTGGAGCCCAGCCCGATGCGTATCCTCCGCCGCCTGCTGCCCGCCGCCCTGCTCGCCCTGCCGCTGGCCGCGGCGCAGGCGCAAAGCAACGACCCCTCCTTCCGGGTCAACAACCAGACCCGCGCCACCATCAACGAGATCTATGTCTCCTCCGCCAATGACAGCGGCTGGGGCGCGGACCGGCTGGGGGCCAATGTGCTGGCACCCGGCCAGTCGCTGACCATCCGCCTGCCGTCGGGCCAGTGCCTGAACGACATCCGCGTGGTCTATGCCTCCGGCCAGTCGCAGGAATGGCGCCGGCGCGACACCTGCCAGATCACGGATTTCAACATCAACTGAGGCAGGGCGCGGTCAGCCCGGCGGCAGCGGCAGGCGCACCAGCAGGCTGGCGCCGCCTTCCGGCGCGGCCTCGGCGACGATGCTGCCGCCATGCGCCTTGGCGATGGTGCGGCACAGCGCGAGGCCCACGCCGGTGCCCTCGCCCTCCGGCCGGGTGGTGAAGAAGGGGGCGAAGACGCGCTCGCGCAGCGCCTCGGGGATGCCCGGGCCGTTGTCGGCCACGCAGAGCAGCAGCGCCGGCCCCTCCTGCCGCAGCGACACGCGGATCAGCGGCTGCGCCGGCGGCGGCGCCATGGCCGAGAGCGCGGCGCGCGCATTGCCGACCAGGTTGCCCACCAGATGCGCCAGCTGGTCGGCATCGCCCAGGATCGGCGGCAACCCGTCGGCCAGGTCGGTGGCCAGCAGGATGCCGGCCTCGCGCGCCGTCTCGGCCACCATGTCGATGCCGGCCTCGATGGCGCGCGCCACCTCCACGCGGTCGCGCCGCGGCGGGCGCTGGCGCGCGGTGGCCAGCAGGCTGGAGACGATGCGCCCGCAGCGCTCGGCGGCGGCGCGCACCTTCTCGGCGCGCGCCGCCTGGGGCGTGCCCTCGGCCTCGTCGGCCAGCAGCAGCGATTGCGCGGCCACGACGGCCAGCGGGTTGTTGATCTCATGCGCCACGCCGGCCAGCAGCGAGGCGATGGCCGAGAGGCGCTCGTTGCGGCGCAGCGCCTCGCGGCTGGCGCGGCGCGCGCGCGCCGCCTCGCGCTCGGCGGTGATGTCGGTGTAGGTGTTCAGCAGTGTGCCATCGGCCAGCCGGTCGCGGCGCACGGCGATGACGCGGCCATCCGGGCGGGTCTCCTCGAAGCGGCTCGGGGGTGCGGCCATGATGCTGGCGACGCGCGCCTGCACTAGCGAATCCTCGGGCTCGGAGGGGTCCTCGGTGGCGTAGTGCTCGCGCCGGCGCAGGCGGTGGCGCACGAAATCGGCCAGCTTCGTGCCGGGCTCGCCGAGCGCCGGGGGGAAGCCGTACATGCGCAGGAAGCCGGCATTCGACAGCACGATGCGCGCATCCGGGCCCACGATGTTCACGCCGTCGGCAACACCTTCGAGGATGGCGCGCAGCCGGGCGCGCTGGGTCGCCGCCTCCTCCTCGCGCTGCTTCAGCGCCGTCTGGTCGCGCATGAACAGGATGAAGCAATCGGCTCGGCCATCGGCGCCGCGGAAGGGCGTGAAGGTCCAGGCGATGTAGCGCCGGCCGTTGCGGCGGTAGTCCATCCAGCCGGCGATGTTCACCACCTCGCCGGCCAGGGCGCGCTCGGCATGCGGATCGAGCGCGTCGGCCACCGCATCGCCCACCAGCGCGCGCGTCGTCATGCCGAGGATGCTCTCGGCCGGGCGGCCGGCGAAGGCGGCGAATTCGCGGTTCACGTAGACGTAGCGCCGCGCGCGGGAGATCACGCAGACGCGCGCCGGCGCGGCATCCAGCACGCCGCGCAGCAGCGCCAGGTCGCCGCCCGGCGCGGCGACGGCTTCAGGATTCGGCGGCGGGGTCGAAGACATAGCCGGTGCCACGCACCGTGCGGATCACCTGCGGGCGGTCCGGCACCGCCTCCAGCTTGCGGCGGATGCGCGCGATGCGGACATCGATCGAGCGGTCGAAATGCTCCTCGCCGCGGGCATGGGCCAGGTCCAGCAGCGTCTCGCGCGACAGCACGCGGCCGGGGCGCTCGGCGAAGGCCTTCAGCAGCAGGAACTCCGCCGCGCCGAGGGCGATCTCGCGCCCATCCGGGCCGGTCAGCCGGCGTGCATCGAGGTCCAGCAGGTTGCGGCCCATGCGGATGCGCCGGCCCGGCGGGGGGGCCGCGGCGGGCGTGGCGGTGGCGGCGGCGCTGGCGGCGGCTTCGCGGCGGCGCAGCACGGCGCGCAGCCGGGCCAGCAGCTCGCGCAGGTCGACGGGCTTGGCGATGTAGTCGTCGGCGCCGATCTCGAGGCCCACCACGCGGTCCACCACGTCGCCGGCCGCGGTCAGCATGACGATGCCGATGTCGGATTCGGCGCGCAGCGCGCGGGCGATGGACAGCCCATCCTCGCCGGGCATGGCGATGTCGAGCACCACGAGGTCGGCGGGCCGTTCGGCCAGCAGGCGGCGCAGCGCCACGCCATCGCCGGCCTGGCGCACGTCGAAGCCGCGGCGCGCCAGGTATTCGGCCACCGCGTCGCGCAGGTCGGGCTCGTCATCCACGACCACCAGGGCCGCGCTGTCCGCCATCGCCCTTCACCTCCAAGCCGCGGCGCATGGGAGCCTTTCGCGGCCGGCGATGCAAGGCGTGGTGTGCGCCGCATTGACAGGCGGCGGGGAGGGCGCCTCACTCCCCGCCAAGCATCGGGGGAAGGCGCCATGGACGACCACGACCAGACGAAGAAGCCGTTCCGGCTGCGCAGCCAGCGCTGGTTCGACGACCCGACCGACCCGGGCATGACCTCGCTGTACTGCGAGCGGCAGCTGAATTTCGGCATGACCTTCGACGAGCTGCAATCCGGCCGCCCGATCATCGGCATCAGCCAGACCGGCAGCGACATCGCCCCCTGCAACCGCCACCACACCATCCTGGTGCAGCGGGTGAAGGAGGGCATCCGCGATGCCGGCGGCGTGCCGCTGGAATTCCCGGTGCACCCGATCCAGGAAACCCTGAAGCGCCCCACCGCAGCGCTCGACCGCAACCTGCAATACCTGTCGCTGGTCGAGGTGATGCACGGCTATCCGCTGGATGGCGTGGTGCTGACCATTGGCTGCGACAAGACCCCCGGTGCCGGGCTGATGGCGGCGGCCACCATGAACATCCCGGCTCTGGCCTTCTCCGGCGGGCCGATGCTGGATGGCTGGCACAAGGGGCGGCTGGTGGGCTCCGGCACCGTGGTGTGGGAGGCGCGGCGGATGCTGGCCGCGGGCGAGATCGACTATCGCGGCTTCATGGAGATGGTGGCGGCCAGCAGCACCTCCTGGGGGCACTGCTCCACCATGGGCACGGCGCTGTCGATGAACAGCCTCGTGGAGGCGGTGGGCATGAGCCTGACGGGCTGCGCCGCCATCCCCGGCCCGCATCGCGAACGCGCGCAGATGGCCTACTGGTCGGGCCGGCGCATCGTGGAGATGGTGCGCGAGAACCTGACACCCTCGGCCATCATGACGGCGAAGGCCTTCGAGAACGCCGTGGCGGTGGCGAGTGCCATCGGCGCGTCGAGCAACTGCCCGCCGCACATGATCGCCATCGCGCGGCACATGGGCGTGGACCACACGCTGGAGGATTGGCAGCGTGTGGGTGCGGACATCCCGCTGCTGGTGGATTGCCAGCCCGCCGGCCGCTTCCTGGGCGAGGGTTTTCATCGCGCGGGCGGCGTCCCTGCCGTGATGCGCGAATTGCTGGAAGCGGGCCGCCTGCACGGCGATGTGATGACCGTCACCGGCAAGACGGTGGCCGAGAACCTTGCCGCCATCCCGCTGTCGCCGGACCGCGAGGTGATCCGCGCCTATGCGAAGCCGATGAAGGAGAAGGCCGGCTACCTGGTGCTGACGGGCAACATCTTCGACAGCGCGGTGATCAAGGTGAGCGTGATCGACGCCGAGTTCCGCAAGCGCTTCTTCTCGGACGACCCCGACGTGTTCGAGGGCAAGGCCGCGGTGTTCGAGGGGCCGGAGGATTACCACGCGCGCATCGAGGACCCCGCACTCGGCATCGACGAGAAGACCGTGCTGGTGATCCGCAATTGCGGCCCCGTGGGCTACCCCGGCAGCGCCGAGGTGGTGAACATGCAGCCGCCCGCGGCGCTGATCAAAGCCGGGGTGAAGGCGCTGCCGACCATGGGCGATGGCAGGCAGAGCGGCACCTCGGGCTCGCCCTCCATCCTCAACGTCACGCCGGAGGCCGCGGTGGGCGGCGGGCTGGCGCTGCTGAAGCACGGCGACCGCATCCGCATCGACCTCAAGACGCGGCGCGTGGATGTGCTGATCCCGGAGGCGGAACTGGCTGCGCGGCGTGCGGCCTGGGTGCCGCCGAAGCTGGTGAACAAGACGCCCTGGGAGGAGATCTACCGCAACAATGTCGGCCAGCTGGGCACCGGCGCCTGCCTGGAATCCTCGACGCTGTTCCTGAACGTGCTGGAGACGCGCGGCGAAAGCCGGCACAACCATTGAGGATCACGCCATGACCGGACGTCTCGCAGGCAAGCGCGCGCTGATCACCGCCGCGGCGCAGGGTATCGGGCGCGCCACCGCGCTGGCCTTCGCGGCCGCGGGGGCGCAGGTGATCGCCACCGACCGCGACGCGGCGAAGCTCGCGGACCTCGCCGCGCCGGGCATCACGGTGGCGCCGCTCGACGTGCTGGACCCGGCTGCGATCACGGCCACGGTCGCGGCGGCGGGGCGCATCGACGTGCTGTTCAACTGCGCCGGCTTCGTGCACCAGAACACCGTGCTGACGGCGACGGATGCGGAGTGGGACTTCGCTTTCGATCTGAATGTGCGCGCCATGTGGCGCATGGTGAAGGCGGTGCTGCCGGGCATGCTGGAGCAGGGCGGCGGCGCGATCGTGAACATGTCCTCGGCCTGTTCCTCGATCAAGGGCGCGCCGAACCGCTTCGTCTACGGCACCACCAAGGCGGCTGTGATCGGGCTGACGAAATCCGTCGCGACCGAATACGTGACGAAGGGCATCCGCTGCAACGCGATCTGCCCGGGCACGGTGGATACGCCCTCGCTCGGCGAGCGCATCGCCGCCAATGCCACGGCGGCCGGCGGGCTGGATGCGGCGCGCGCCGCCTTCGTGGCGCGGCAGGCGATGGGCAGGCTAGCCACCGCCGAGGAGATGGCGGCGCTGGCGGTGTATCTCGCCGCCGATGAAAGCGCCTTCGTCACCGGCCAGGCCATTGTCATTGACGGCGGGTGGACTCTCTGACCGCCACCGATTAGGGGAACGCGCATGAAATTGCTCCGCTATGGCCCTGCCGGCCACGAAAAGCCCGCCATGCTGGACGCCGCAGGCACGCTGCGCGACCTCTCCGGCGTCATCCCCGACCTCGCCGGCGCGGCGCTCTCGCCCGCCGGCCTGGCGAAGCTGGCGGCACTCGACCCCGCCAGCCTGCCCGCGGTGCCGGGCACGCCGCGCCTGGGTCCGCCGGTGGCGGGCATGCGCAACTTCGTCTGCATCGGCCTGAACTACGCCGACCACGCGGCCGAGACCGGGGCGGCGATCCCGAAGGAGCCGATCGTGTTCCTGAAGTCGCTCGGCGCGCTGTGCGGGCCGAATGACGACGTGATGATCCCGAAGAATTCGGTGAAGACCGATTGGGAAGTGGAATTGGCGATCATCATCGGCAGCACCGCGAAATGCGTCTCCGAGGAGGCGGCGATGGAGCATGTGGCAGGCTACGCCGTGTGCAACGACGTCTCCGAGCGGGAATGGCAGATCGAGCGCGGCGGCAGCTGGGACAAGGGCAAGGGCTGCGACACCTTCGGCCCGCTCGGCCCGTGGCTGGTGACGAAGGACGAGGTGCCCGACCCGCAGGACCTGGCGATGACGCTGGATGTGGACGGCGTGCGCATGCAGGACGGCTCGACCCGCACCATGATCTTCGGCGTGCGCCACCTGGTGCATTACGTCAGCCACTTCATCACGCTGCATCCGGGCGACGTGATCTCCACCGGCACGCCGCCGGGCGTGGGGCTGGGCAAGAAGCCGCCGATGTTCCTTAAGGCCGGGCAGAGCATGCGCCTTTCCATCGCCGGGCTCGGCGAGCAGATGCAGCGCACGGTGGCCTATGGCTGAGGCGCGGCGCGGGGAGGCGGGCATGGCGGAGGCCAGCGAGAAGGGCCGCTACCAGGTGGTGGCCTGCCCCGTGGGCACGGGGATGTTCGTGGTGCTGGTGGACACCGCCAGCGGGCGCTCCTGGAAGCTCAGCTTCGAGGCGAACAACGTCTCCGGCTGGCGGCCGATGAAGTTCCTCGACATGAACGCGCCGCCGGCGCCGCCGCTGCCGTGAGCGAGGGCCCAACGGTCCTGATCTTCGACTTCCCGAACGCGCAGTTCGGGCCCGCGCGCACCGAGGCGCTGCGGCCGATGGCCGAGAGCATCGCCGGCGAGGCCGGGCTGCTGTGGAAGATCTGGACGGAGGAGCCGGCGCAGAATCGCGCCGGCGGAATCTATCTTTTCGCCACGCGCGAAGCGGCCGAGGCCTATCACGCCATGCACGCGGCGCGGCTGGCGGCGCGCGGCGTGACCGGCATCGAGGCCACCTATCGCGGCGTGAACGCCGTGCTCAGCGCGATCGACCGCGGGCCGCTTACCGCGGCGCGCTGACAGGCCACGCGCTGAGCGGGCCGAGGCGCATGAACTGCGTCTCGCCCGAACTGCCCTGCACGCCGTCATTGTCGGTGACGGCGAAGGCATTGCCGGCGGCGTCGATGGTGAAGCCCTCCAGCTTCTCCTGCACCGTCCCGCCCGGTGCGGCGAGGTCCGGCACCATGTCGCGCAGCAGGCGCTTGCTCACCACCGGCACGCTGGTCGCACCCGGCGCGGCGGGCGTCAGCCCGGCGACGGAGAAGGCGTAGAGCCGCTTGATCGCAGCCTCGCCCCATTGGTTGTTGCGCTCGATCACCACGAAGCTGTCGGGGCCCGTGGCGGTGATCTCGGACAGCCCCATCCAGCCCGCGGGCGTGGCGCCGAGCGGGTAGTGCAGCACGCCCCATTCGCCGCTGGCGACGTTGTAGCGCAGCAGCCTGGCATGGCCGCGCGGGTCGTCGCGCCATTCGCGCTGCACGGCGATCCAGACCGTCTCGGCTGCGCCCTCGCCGGTGACCGTCACGCCCTCGAAGCCGAAGCGGTTGGCCTGCGCGGCCATCGCCGCGGGCAGCGCGATCTCCTGCTCGATATCGCCGGTGGCGGCGACGCGCAGCAGCAGGTTGGCGGTGCGGTTCTGCTCGCGCTCCGGATTGCCTTCCGAGACCAGCCAGAAGCCCCCGCTCAGCCGCGTGGCGATGCCCTCGATGTCGAGGTCGGCGGCCGGCGCGCCGGGCCGCGCCACGGTGAGTGCGGCGGTGATGCGCGCGGGTGTGGCGGTGGCATCGAGGGTGAGGATGCGCGCCTCGGTGTAGAAGCTGTCGGTCACGGCGTAGAGGCGGCCGGGCACGGCGCGGTCCGCGGCGAGGCCGGACAGCGCGCCCCAGGCGATGGGCGTGCCGGCGGGGCCGGGGCCGGATTCGATGGTCGGATAGGCGGCCGGGCCGGCGCCGAGGCGATAGATGGACAGCGTGGAGCGCAGCCCGGTCTCGGGATTGTCGCCCTCGCCGGCGGCGACGAACAAGCCGCGCGCGGGGATGGCGAGCAGCCCTTCCGGCGCCACGCCGGTGGGCAGCACCTGCAGGAAGCTCGGCGCCTGGTCGGCGCCGTTGTCCTGCCAGACGGAGATCATCGAGGCGCGCTCGGAGCCCACGAAGATCAGCCGGCGGTCGCCGAAGGTGGCGACCTCCACGCCCTCGGGCTCGTTGCCGCGATTGGCGGCGCGCAGCTCGGGGAAGTGGCCGATGCGGATGGCGAGGTGCTCCAGCAGGTTGCCGGAATCCCACTGCACCGTGCCGTCGCGGCGGAAGATGGTGAAGCCGCGCGAGCCGGTGACCATGTCGCCCTCATTGGCGGTGACGAAGCGCTCGTCATCCAGCCAGCGCACCGCGTCGGGCTCCCGCACCAGGTTCTCCAGGCGCTGCGTCGGGCGGATCATGCCGTCGCGCCGCGCATCGACCTGTTCGAGGCTGACGGTGCCGGCGGTGAAATGCGCCGTGACGCGCCCGCTGGCCAGGTCGATGACGGCGATGTGGTTGTTCTCCTGAAGCGTCACCACGGCTTCGTTGCGGCTGTTGATGTCGACGAATTCGGGCTCGGGGTCGGTGGGCGCCACGCCAGCCAGGCCGGTGAGGTCCACCACGCGCATCGCCGCGCAATCGGCGCCGGCGGGGGTGAGCGGGATGATGGTGAGGTTGCCGGGGGGCAGCTGCGGGATGGCGCCGCGGTTGAGCTGTTCGTCGCGCTCGTTCTCGATCACCACGGCGAGGAAGCGGCCGTCGCGCGAGGCGGCGGCGCTGTCGGGCTGGCCGCCGAGCTGGCAGGTGGCCTCGATGCGGCGCGAAGCGATGTCGAGCACCACGAGGATGCCCGAGGGCTGCAGCTTGTTGGGCGAGGTGTCGGCCACCACGAAGGCGCGCCCGCCCGAGACCGTGACCGAGGTGGGATCGCCCGCCAGCGGCACGAAGCCGCCGGGGCGGGGCTGGGCGGGGTCGGCGATGTCGACGAAGCCCAGGCCCCGCTGCTCGCCATCCACATAGACCAGCGTGTTGCCATCGGCCGAGGCGGCGACGATCTCGGCGATGGAGCGGCGCGCCCGGTCGCGCTCGGGCGGCAGCATGCGCACCGCCTCGATGGTGGCCACACGGTTGAACACCGGGGCCTGCTGCGCCGCGGCGCCGAGCGGCAGGAAGAAGACGGTGGCGAGGGCGAGGGCGCGCAACGACATTGAGGCTCGGTCTCCGGGCGTGGTCGGGGCTGTGCTACAGGCGGGCCGGGTCGCGTCTCAATGGTCGGTTTTGTGACAGCTACATGGTGGCGCCGAGCACCCAGGGGGCGAATTCCGAGCCGCCGAAATCATAGGCTTCGCTTTTCGATTTCTCGCCGCCGGCCACACGCAGCATCGTCTCGAAGATGCGCTGGCCGCATTCCGCCACGCTTTCCTCGCCGCTGAGGATGGTGCCGCAATTCACGTCCATGTCCTCGCTCATGCGCTCGAACATCGCGGTGTTGGTGGCGAGCTTGATGGAGGGCGCGGGCTTCATGCCGAACACGCTGCCGCGGCCGGTGGTGAAGCACATCAGGTTGGCCCCGCCCGCCACCTGGCCGGTGGCGCCCACCGGGTCGTAGCCCGGCGTGTCCATGAAGACGAAGCCCTTGGCCGTCACCGGCTCGGCGTAGTTGTACACTGCCGTGAGGTTGGTGGTGCCGGCCTTGGCCATGGCGCCGAGCGACTTCTCGAGGATGGTGGTGAGCCCACCGGCCTTGTTGCCGGGCGAGGGGTTGGCGTTCATCTCGGCCCCCTCGCGCGCGGTATATTCCTCCCACCAGCGCATCAGGCCGACCAGCTTCTCGCCCACCGCACGCTCGGGCGCGCGGCGCGTCAGCAGGTGTTCGGCGCCGTAGGTCTCGGGCGTCTCGCTGAGGATGACGGTGCCGCCATGGCGCACCACCAGGTCGCTCGCCGCGCCGAGGGCGGGGTTGGCGGTGATGCCCGAATAGCCGTCAGAGCCGCCGCATTGCAGCGCCACGATCAGCTCGCTGGCGGGGATGGGCTCGCGCCGCGTGGCATTGGCCTCGGCCAGCACCTCGCGCACGAAGGCGATGCCGGCTTCCACGGTTTTCCGCGTGCCGCCCATCTCCTGGATGTCCATGTTGCGCAGCCGCCCAGCCAGGCGCTGTTCCTCCAGCATCGGGCCCAGCTGGTTCACCTCGCAGCCCAGGCCGATGGCGATGACGTGGCTGAAATTCACGTGCCGCGCGAAACCCGCCAGCGTGCGGCGCAGCAGGCGGAGCGGCTCGCCCATCGTCATGCCGCAGCCGGTCTTGTGGGTCAGCGCCACCACGCCATCGACATGCGGGAAATCGGCCAGCGGGTCGGCGCCGGTGAAGGGGTTGCGCTTGAAGGCGTCGGCGATGAGGTCGGCCACATGCGCGGAGCAGTTCACCGAGGTGACGATGCCGATGTAGTTGCGCGTGGCGGCGCGGCCATCGGCGCGGCGATAGCCCATGAAGGTGGCGGGCGCGGGCACGAACAGCGTGGGCTTCGCCTCCACGCCGAAGCCGTAGTCGCGCGCGAATTCGCCCATGGCGCAGTTGTGGGTGTGCACCCACTCGCCCGGGGCGATGGCCTCGGTGGCGAAGCCGATGATCTGGCCGTAGCGGCGGATGGGCTCGCCCGCGGCATGGGCGCGCGTGGCCACCTTGTGGCCCGGCGGCACGCGGCGGCTGCCCACTGCCACGCCATCCGCCACGGGCGTGCCCGGCGGCAGGGCGATGCGCGCGATCACCACGCCATCCTCGGGCGCGAGGCGGATGACCGGCGGCAGGGTGATGGCGTCCATGGCGGTGTTCCTTCCCATTTCGGGCGGCAGGATAGCGTGGGTCAGCCGAAGCGGAAGGTGGCGCGGCTGCCGGCCCGCCCGGCCGTCACCTCAAGCCGTGCCGGGATGCGTTCCTGCAGCTCCGCCACATGGCTGATCACGCCCACCATGCGGTCGCCCGCCTGCAGCCCTTCCAGCACGCCGATGGCGGTGTCCAGCGTCTCGGGATCGAGCGAGCCGAAGCCCTCATCCACGAACAGCGCGTCCAGCTGCTGCGCGCCGGCATGGGCGGCCACCGTCTCGGCGAGGCCCAGGGCGAGGGCGAGGGAGGCGCAGAAGCCCTCGCCGCCCGAAAGCGTGGCGGCGGGGCGCGGCTGCATGTTCCAGCGGTCCAGCACCTCGATGTCGAGGCCGGCGGCGGCGTTGGCGCGCTCGCGCTCCTCCCGCCGGCGGATCGCGTAGCGGCCATCGAGCATCGCGGCCAGCCGGCGGTTCGCCGCCTCCAGCGCCTCGTCCAGCAGGCCGGAGAGCACATAGCCCTCGAAGTTGAGGCCGGTGCCGTCGCCATTTGCGAGGTCGGACAGGTCCTGCCGCAGCGCGTGCCCGGCCAGCGCGGCGTCGCGCGCCGTGGCGGCCGCGATGACCTGGGCGAGCAGCTGCTCGCGCGCCGCCAGCTGCTCGGCAGCGCGCGCGGCGGCCTCGGCCGCGGCTTGGCGCCCGGCGATCGCCGCCTGGTGCGCGGCCTGCAGCGTCGCGAGATCGGGTGCTGCGAGGCCCGCGGCCTGCGTGGCGGTGCGGGCGGCGTGATCCTCCAGCGCCGCGAGATCGCGTTCGAAGGCCCCGATGGTGGCGGCCAGCGCATCCTGCTGCGCCGGGTCGAGCAGCGCTGCGCGCAGGTCGCGCGTTGTGGCGAAGCCTTCGCGGCGCGCGCCTTCGCCGAGGGCATCGAAGCCCTGCTGGCGCCGCTGCTCGGCGGCCGCGGCGCGGGATGCGGCGCCGGCCTCGGCCTCGCTGCGCGCGGCGTGCTCGGCCTGCGCGGTGCTGCGCGCGTCGCGGTCCTGCTGCAGCGCCTTGGCCTGATCCTCGGCCTGCCGCTTGGCGGCTGCGGCCTGGTGCCGCAGCGTCGCGGCATCGGCGGCGCCTTCGGGAAGTTGCCGCCGGCGCTCGTCGCGCGTGGCGGCGGCGGCGGCGGCGGCGATGCGCGCCGTGTCGTCGGCCCGCTTCGCCGCGGTCAGCGCCGCCTGCGCGGCTGCCTGCGTGCCGCGCGCCTCGGCCAGCGCGGCGCGGCAGGAGGGCAGCCGTGCTTCGGCCTGTTGCGCCTTCACCAGCGCCGTCTCGGCGTCGGTGGCCGCGGTGGCCAGCGCCTCGGCATTCTCGGCACCTTCGCCGAGAGCCGCACGCGCCGTTGCCTCGGCCTGTTCGGCGAGGCGCAGCGCGGTCTCGGCCTGCTGGCAGCGTTGCCGCGCGGCGTCGCGCCGCGTCTCGGCCGCGTGCTCCGCCTGCATCGCGGCGTCAAGATCGGGCAGGCCGGCGTCGCGCAAGCGAGCCGGGGCGGGGTGGTGCGGGCTGCCGCAGACCGGGCAGGGATCGCCGGGCCGCAGCGCCTCGGCGAGCGCGGCGGCATGATCGGCGGCGAGCGCGGCGGCGGCGGCTTCCCGCGCTGCGCGGGCCTGCCCGGCTTCCGTCGTGGCGGCGGCCAGCGCGGTGGCTTCGCGCGCATGCCGCGCCGCCGCCCCGGCCAGCGCGATGACCGCCTTCGCCAGCGCGTTGCCGGCGGCGAGGCGGCGCCCCGCTTCATCACGCAGCAGGGCGCGGTGCGGGCGCTGCGCGGCCAGCTTCTCCTGCGCGTCGAGGGTGGCGGCCGCGGCGTCGGCTGCGATCTGCGCGCTGGTCGCCGCCGCTTCGGCCCGGGCGAGGCCGCGTGCCGCCTGCATCGCGTCGGCTGCGCGGTCGGCCGCCTGCTGCGCGGCCACCTCGGCCTCGATGGCCAGGGCGGCGAGCGCGGCGAGGCGCTGCGCCTCGGCCTGCGCGGCGGTGATCGCCGCGTCGCGCGCGGGGCTGTCGGCGAGGGCGGCCTCGGCCGCGGCGAGCGCCTCGGTCGCCCTGGCCAGGCGTTGCGTGGCGTCGTTCCGTTCCTCGGTTTCGCGCTGAGCTTCGTCGCGCGCCTGGTCGGCCGCGACGAGCAGCCCGCGCAGGCGGTCGGCACGCCGCGCGGCCTCCAGCTGCGCGCGATCCGCGGCGACCTCGGGTTGCCTGGCGCGCTGCGCGTCGAGCGCTGCCTGCGCCTTCGCCGCCGCGTCCAGCCGGCGCGCGGTGTCGAGGCCCGTCGTCTCGGCCATGCGTGCCGCGGCTTCCGCCTGTTCCGCCGCCAAGCGCGCGACCTCAGCAGTGTCGCGGGCCTGGCGCAGCGCGTCACGCGCCGCCTCGGCCTCGGCCAGCGTCGCGCCGCCGGCCTGGCCGAGCAGGGTGCGCAGCGTGGTCTCGGCCTCGCGCAGCGCGGCGCGGGCAGCGCTGGCGCCCTCGCGCAGCTCGCGCTGCACGCGCTCGTACAGCGCGGTGCGGAACAGGGTGCGCAGGATCTCCTGGCGCTGCTTCGGCTCGGCGGTCAGCACCTCGCGGAAGCGGCCCTGCGGCAGCAGCACCACCTGGCGGAACTCGGCCGCCTTCAGGCCGAGGATGCCGGCGATGCGGGACTGCACCTCGGCGTCGCGCTCGACCGGCGGGCCCGGCGTGCCGGCGATGAGCTCGCTCAGCGCCACCTTCATGCGCTCCGCCGTGGTGCCCTCGCCGCGCTGCTTCGGGCGCTCCCAGGCGGGGCTGCGGCGGATGCGCCAGTGCCGGCCGGCCTGCACGAAATCGAAGATCACCTCGGTCGCTCGGTCGGGTGCCGCGTGCAGGCTGCGCAGATGCCCCGGCGCGCGTTCCTCGCCGCTGCTCTCGCCGAACAGGGCGAAGCAGATGGCATCCAGGAGGCTGGTCTTGCCCGCGCCGGTGGGGCCGCAGATCAGGAACAGCCGGTGCGCGCCCAGCGCGGCGAAATCCACCTCCTGCCGCTGCGCATAGGGGCCGAAGCCTTCGAGGGTGAGTTTCAGCGGCCGCATCGCTCAGCGCTCCCCGGCTTCGGCGGCGGCGATGGCGGCGCGCAGGATGGGGGAGGCCTCCTGCGGCAGCGCTGTGTTGCGCATCGCCGCGTGGAAGCGCTCGAACAGGTCGAGCGGTGTGGCGGCGCGGGCGGTGGCGCCGGGGGTGGCTATGGCGCCAGCGGCGGGCGCGAGGCCGGCGTGGCGCAGGCCGACGATGCGCGGGAAGGTCTCGGCCAGCAGGCGCTGCGCATTGGGCACCGGCACGGGATCGGTCAGCACGATCGAGAGGAAATCGCCGGGTGCGCCATCCGGCGTGTCGCGCAGCGTCGCGAAGCGCCCCTCGAGCTGGCGCAGCGCGCGCAGGGGCCGCAGCGGCAGCGTCTCCAGCCGGATGGCGCCGGCGGCGTCGATCTCCACCAGCGTCACGGATTTCTCGTGGCCGATCTCGCTGAGCGAATAGGCCAGCGGCGAGCCGCTGTAGCGCAGCCGGCCGCTGCCCAGCGTCTGCGGGCGATGCAGGTGGCCGAGTGCGACGTAGTCGAAGCCGGCGAAGCGGTGCGCGGCGATCTGGCCGGTGCCGCCGACGGCGAGGCCGCGCTCGCTCTCGCTCTCGGCGCCGCCGGCGACGAAGCCGTGCGCCACCAGCACGCTGCGCTCGCCGGGCGGCACCAGGGCGCGCAGCCGCGGCGCCAGCCAGGCGAAGCCGGCATCATGGTCGGCGAAGTCGATCCCCTCGGCCTGCTGCGCCAGCGCCCGCGGCGAGGCGTAGCCGGCGGCGACGATGCTGACCGTGCCATGCGCATCCGCCAGCTGCACGGCGCGGCCGAGCGGGCTGTCGCCGATATGCAGCCCGGCCTCGCGCATGAAGCGCGCGCCGAAGCCCAGGCGCCGCGCCTCGTCATGGTTGCCGGGGATCAGCACCACGGGGATGCGCAGGCCGAGCACGATGCGGTTCAGCACGTCGTCCAGCAGCTCCACCGCCTCGGCCGGCGGCACGGCGCGGTCGAAGATGTCGCCGGCGATGAGCACCGCATCGGGGCGGGTCTCGGTGACGATGCGCAGGAATTCGATGCCGAGGATGTGCTGCTGGTCGTCATGCAGGCTGTGGCCGCCGAGGCTGCGGCCGAGATGCCAGTCGGCGGTGTGGAGGAGGCGCATGGAGCTCCAATTTAGAACGTAATGCGAACAATGCCCGCTTGCGGCGCGCCGCGCAATGGGTTCCGGGGCGCGCAGGTTGCTTCTAGTTTCCGGCCCCTTTGCGGAGGCGGCCGGATGGCGGGGACGACGAAGGAGGCGGGGGCGGGGAAGGAAGCGCGGGCCTGGGTGCGGCTGCCCTCGGGGCGGCGGCTGGACCTGCTGGCGCCCACGCCCTTCGACTGGACCGACGAGGACCTCGCCATCGGGCTGTCGCGCACCTTCCGCTGGGGCGGGCATTCGGTGTGGCCGGAGCCGCTTTCGGTGGCGCAGCATTCGCTGGCGGTGCTGGCGCTGCGCCGCCGCGCCGCGCCCGCCGCCACGCGCGAGGAACTGCGCCGCGAGGCGCTGCACGATGCCGAGGAGGGGCTGACGAATTTCGACTGCATCTCGCCGCTGAAACCCTTCCTGGGCGCGGGCTTCTTCGCGCTGCAGGAGCGCCTGGCGGCGGCCGTCGCCACGCGCTACGCGCTGCCGGCCTGGGATGCGGCGGGCCGCGCGCTGCACAAGCGCCTCGACATCGCGATGGCGGCGGCGGAGGCGGTGCATGTGGCCGGCTGGTCGCCCGCCGAGGTGCGCGGCACGCTGGGCATCCGCAGCGCGGTGATGGCGGAGGACCCGCTGCTGGCGGAGTTCGGCGGCGAGGCCTGGCGCCCCTGGCCGCCGGCGCTGGCGGCGGAACGTTTCCTCGTGGCGCTGCGGCGCCTCGGCTGACGGTGTTTGCAGGCCGCGCGCCAGGGGGTAGGTTGCGCCGCGATGTCGACCACCGAACCCTTCTGGCGCAGCAAGCCGCTTGGCGCCATGTCGCGCGCCGAGTGGGAAAGCCTGTGCGATGGCTGCGGGCGCTGCTGCCTGCACAAGCTGCGCGAGGAGGATGGCGGCACGCTGCTGTGGACCGAGGTGGCCTGCCGCCTGCTGGACACCGCGAGCTGCCGCTGCACCGACTACGCCAACCGCCGTGCCTGCGTGCCCGATTGCGTGAAGCTGACGCCGCGCAAGGTGGCGACCATCGACTGGTTGCCGCCCTCCTGCGCCTATCGGCTGCTGGCCGAGGGGCGCGACCTGGCCTGGTGGCACCCGCTGGTCTCGGGCGACCCCGAAACCGTGCACAAGGCCGGCATCTCGGTGCGCGGCCGCGCCGTGGCCGAGCGCGAGGCGGGAGCGCTGGAAAGCCATGTCGTGGCCTGGCCCGGCCGCGTGCCGAAATCCGCCCGCCCCCTTCCCCCGCTCCGCCGTGCGGCGGAGGACGCTGCTGACGAAGGAACTCCCGCACCATGAAGAACGCGCTGTTCGGTGGCATCAACGCCGCCGTGCTGTCGGCCATGCACGCCGACCTCTCGCCCGACCTGGACCGCATGGCGGCGCATTGCCGCTGGCTGCTGGCCAATGGCTGCAACGGGCTTGGCATCCTCGGCACCACCGGCGAGGCCAACAGCTTCGGCCTGCATGAGCGCAAGGCGATCGTCGAAGGCGTGGTGGCGCGCGGCGTGCCGGCGGCGGCGCTGATGCCGGGCACCGGCTGCGCCAGCCTGACCGACAGCGTGGAACTCACGCTGCACGCCAAGGCGCAGGGCTGCCGCGGCGTGCTGATGCTGCCGCCCTTCTACTACAAGTCGCCCACCGATGACGGGCTGTTCGCCTGGTTCAGCGAGGTGATCCAGCGCAGCGGCGGCGGCATCGCCATCTACCTGTATCACTTCCCGCAGCAATCGGCGGTGCCCTTCAGCCTCGACCTGATCGGCCGGCTGCTGAAGGCCTATCCGGGCACCATCCGCGGCGTGAAGGACAGCTCGGGCGACTACGCCAACATGAAGGCGATGATCGACGCCTTCGCCGCCGATGGCTTCGAGGTGTATTCGGGCGCCGACAACTACCTGCAGAAGATCCTGGCCGAGGGCGGTGCAGGCTGCATCACCGCGGCGGCCAATGTGAATGCCCGCTTCGGCGCGGCGGTCTACAAGCACCGCACCGGGCCCGAGGCCGATGCCGCGCAGGCGGTGCTGGATGCGACGCGCAAGGCCGCCACCGCCGTGCCGCTGATTCCCGGGCTGCGCGAGATCATCGCGCGCAGCACGGGCGATGCCGCCTGGCGCACCATCCGCCCGCCGCACATGGCGCTGGATGCCGCGCAGGGACAGAAGGCGTGGGATGCGATGCAGGCGGCGGGCGCGCTGCCACTACCGGGCCTTGGCCTGGCAAAGGCCGCCGAGTGAACACCCCCCTCACGTGCCGCGCGCCGGCGATCGGCACGGTGCAGACCGACGATGCGCGGATGCGCGTGACGCGCTGGGATTTCGACCCGGGTGCGGAGACGGGCTGGCACCGCCACGGCTTCGGCTATGTGGTGGTGCCGGTGACGGATGGCACGCTGCTGCTGGAACTGCCCGGCGGCCAGACCGCCACGGCCGAGCTGAAGGCCGGCGTGGCCTACACGCGCGACGCGGGCGTGGAGCACAATGTGGTGAATGGCGGCAGCGCGAAGCTGAGCTTCGTGGAAGTGGAGCTCAAGCACCTTCCTGGTTGAGCTTGGCCCGGCTGGGCCCGCGGCGCTCCAGCGTGACCAGCGCGAGGCCGCCGAAGATCAGCAGGCCGGCCGGGATGGTGAGCCACCCCGGCACCTCGTTGAAGATCAGGAAGCCGTACAGCAGGCCGCACAGCGTGATGGTCATCGACGCCTGGCTGGTGACGATACCGCCCGCGCCGATCAGCAGGCGGAAATAGACGATGTAGCCGATGGCGTTCACTGCGCCATGCGCCAGCAGCAGCGCCAGCACGGTGCCATTCTCCGGCCAGGTCAGGTGATCCAGCGGAATGGCCAGCAGCAGCGAGGTGATGGCCGCGCCCATCACCGTGCCGGCGGCCTGCGACAGCGGCGAGCTGCCGGGCACGGCGAACTTCACCGAGATCAGGTTGGCACCCGCGTAGCACAGCGGCGTCAGCAGCATCAGCGCCGCCCAGGGCAGCAGCGTGGGATCGGGCAGCGCCGCACCCGGCGCCATGGCGAGGCCGACGCCCGCGACACCCAGCAGCGTGCCGGCGACGCGCCGCTTCGTCGCGCGCTCGACCCCGGCCAGCGCGAACAGCACCACGCTGAACAGCGCGGCGAGCGGCACCAGCAGCGCGAACAGCCCGGCCGGCGCGCGCTGCAGCCCGGTGAAGGCGAACAGGTTGGCCAGCGCCATGCCCACCAGCCCGCCGAGCAGATATTGCCGCAGATGCGCGCGCGTCATGCGCGGAATGTCGCGGTGCCAGGCGGCGACGAGGAACAGCACCACCATGCTGAGCGTGGCCGCCATGCCGGCGATGCCCAGCGGGCGCATGCCCTGCTGCATCATCAGCTTCGCCAGCGCGGGTGTGAGGCCCCACACCGCGCCGAGGGCGACGAGTGCGACGATAATTCGGACGGTGCGGAGCATCGGCGTGCAAGACGGATGCGCGCGCGCGATTGTCAAGCGGTTGATGCGACGCGGCGCATTGCGCAAATGTGCGCCATGCCCCTGCCCGAGTCGGAAACCATCATCCTGCCTGCGCCGCGCGGCGCGCTGGCGCCCGCCATGGAGTTCACCGTGCGCTGGCGGCCCTCGACGCGCGCGCAGCGCGTCTCGCTGCGCGTCTGCCCGCGCGATGGCGCCGTGCTGGTCACGCTGCCGCCGCGTTCGGGGCGGCGCGCCGGGCTGGCGCTGCTGAAGGAGCATGGCGGCTGGGTGATGGAGCGCCTGGCCGCGCTGGCGCCGGCGGTGCCGATCGAACATGGCGCGCGCATTCCGGTGGGCGGGGTGAAGATGCGCATCCGCCACGACCCAGCGGCGCGCGGCGGCGCCTTCCTGCAGGGGCGGGAGCTGGTGGTGGCGGGTGGTGCGGCCTTCCTGCGCCGGCGCGTGCTGGATTTCCTGCGCGGCGAGGCGAAGCGGCGCATCGCGCTGCTGGTCGCACCCCATGCGGCGGCGCTGGGCGTGACGCCGCGGGTGATCCGCGTGAAGGACACGCGCAGCCGCTGGGGCAGCTGCGCGCCGGACGGCACGCTGGCCTTCTCCTGGCGCCTGGTGATGGCGCCGGGCTGGGTGCTGGACTACGTGGTGGCGCATGAGGTGGCGCATCTGAAGGAGCTGAACCACTCGCCGCGCTTCTGGGCGCATGTGGCGCGCCTCACCGCGGATCGCGACGCGGCGGTGGAGTGGCTGCGCGTCGAGGGCCCGGCGCTGCTGCGCGTGGGCTGAGCCGCGCGGCCTTGCGCGCCGGCCGATCCGGCGCGAAACCCTGGGCTGCAACACCCGGGGGCTTTCCATGTCCGATCGCATCATGATGGTCACCGGCGCCACCGCCGGCTTCGGCGCGGCCATCGCGCGCCGCTTCGCTGCCGATGGCTGGAAGGTGGTGGCCGCGGGGCGGCGGGCGGAGCGCCTCGACGCGCTGGTGGCGGAGCTCGGCGCGGCGCGCTGCCACGCCGTGGTGCTGGATGTGCGCGACCGCGCGGCGGTGGAGGCGGCCATCGCGGGCCTGCCGGAGGGCTTCGCCGCGATCGACCTGCTGGTGAACAATGCCGGCCTCGCCGCCGGGCTGGACCCCGCGCAATCGGCGAGCCTCGACGATTGGGACGCGATGGTGGACACCAATGTGAAGGGGCTGATGTATGTGACGCGCGCCGTGCTGCCCGGCATGGTGGCGCGCGACCGCGGCCATGTGGTGAATATCGGCTCCACCGCCGGGGAGTTCCCCTATCCGGGCGGCAATGTGTATGGCGCGACCAAGGCCTTCGTGCGCCACTTCTCGCTCAACCTGCGGGCCGACCTGTTCGGCACGCGCGTGCGGGTGACGGATGTGGAGCCCGGGCTGGTGGGCGGCACGGAGTTCAGCGCGGTGCGCTTCAAGGGCGATGCCAGCCGTGCCGCCGCCCCCTATGCCGACACCGACCCGCTGACGCCTGATGACATCGCCGATGCGGTGCATTGGGTGGCGACGCGGCCGGCACGCGTCAACGTGAACACGCTGCAGGTGATGCCCGTGGTGCAGAGCTTCGGCCCGCTGCGGGTGAATAAGGGCTAGGCTGCGATGCCGATGACGGAGGAAGGCTCGCGCGCGTTGCGGCGCGTGGTGCGCGGCTTCATGGCGGCCACCGTGCTCACCATGGCGGCGGGCGTGGCGCTGAGCGTCACGGCCGATGACTGGACGTGGTTCGCGCGCTCGGGCGCCATCCTCACCGCGCTGGGCCTGGTGCTGGCCAGCCGCAAGGTGCTGATCGCGCGCGCCGACCTGCTGGCGCTGCTGGCCGACATGGAGCGCGTGGACGGCGCCGAGCGCACGGCGCGGCTGGACAGCTTCAAGCGCCTGCAGCGCGACCTGGACCGGCAGGTGATGGAGAAGGCTGGCTTCGCGCTGCTGATCCTGGGCACGCTGGTGTGGGGCTTCGGCGACCTGATCGGGCGGGTGGTTTAGCGCCGCCAGGCCCCCTCGCCGCGATGCAGCGCGGGCCGTCAGTCGCGCGGCGCGGGCCTTGGCAGCGTCGACTCCCCAAGCGTGATGGCCAACCGTTCGAGACGCCCGGTGAAGGCGAAGGGCGTCCGGTAGTCGCGCTGATCGACCGACGAGCCGGTATCCAGGCCGATGTCGAAGGTCTCGTCGCCTTGCACGGCGGAGGGCAGCGTGCGCGCCATCGCCTGCCGCGCAACCGGACGGCCGTTCACCGAGAGCGTGCCCACCCCACCGCGTCCCACGGGCGGCCCGGCGGCATCAGGCTGGAACTCGAAGGCGATGGTGTGCCGGCCGGCGGGCAGCGGCTCCGGCGCCTCCCATCGCACCCGTTCGATGTCCAGCAGGTTCCAGGTGAAGACCGGGCGTCCGCGCAGCAGGTAGAAGCCCCAGCCCGCGAAGCGCCCGCCATGCGTGGCGATCACGCCATCGGCGCCGCCGGCCGGGACCTCGACCTCCGCCACCAGGCGATAGGCACGGTTCAGCAGCGACGGCGCCGCATTGGCCAGCAGCCCGCCACCCGGCCCGCGATAGACGAATTCCTGTCGCCCCGCCGCCGGCCCCGGCCGCTGCGCGATCAGGCGCGGCAGGGCTGAATTGTCCAGCGGCAACACCTGGTGGCGCGCCGCCTCCACCATGAAGCGCTGCTGCAGGTCGCGCAGCCGGTCGGGATGCTGGGCGGCGAGGTCGCGGCTCTGCGTCGGATCCTCGTTGAGGTTGTAGAGCTCCCACGCATAGCCGTTGACGACATCCTCCGGCGCTTGGCCCGCATTGTCCCAGGGCAGCGTCGGCGGCGTCGTGTTGGCGTACCAGCCGTCATGGTAGATGCCGCGATGGCCGAGCATCTCGAAATGCTGGGTGCGGCGGCGCGATGGCGCTCCCGCCGCTGCGGCTTCGAAGGTGTAGAGCATGCTGGTGCCCTCGATCGGCCGCTGCGCCACGCCGTTCACCGAGCGCGGCTCGGGTATGCCGATCGCGTCCAGGATGGTGGGCGCGATGTCGATCACGTGATGGAACTGCTGCCGTATGCCGCCGCGGTCCGCGATGCGCGCCGGCCAGGAGATCGCCATGCCGTTGCGGGTGCCGCCGAAATGGGATGCGACCTGCTTGGTCCAGCGATAGGGCGTGCTGAAGGCCCATGTCCAACCGACGGCGAGGTTGGGATAGGTGCTGTCGCTGCCCCAGGCGTCGATCACGGGAAGCTGCCGCTCCACCGGGATCTCGACACCGTTGAAGAAGGCGAACTCGTTCGGCGTTCCGCGCAGCTGCCCTTCGGCGCTGCCGCCATTGTCGCCGCTGATGTAGATGATAAGGGTGTTGTCGATCTGCCCGGCATCGCGCACCGCCTGGATGACGCGGCCGATCTCGTGGTCGGTATAGGCGAGGTAGGCGGCGAAGACCTCGGCCTGGCGCGCGAAGAGGCGGCGCTCATCCGCCGAGAGGCTCGACCAGCGCGGCAGCGTGTCCGGCCAGGGTGGCAGCACGGCGTTGGGCGGCAGCACGCCGAGGCGCCGCTGGTTCTCGAAGATGCGTTCGCGCAGCACGTCCCAGCCTTCGTCGAACTGCCCGCGGAAGCGGGCGATCCATTCGGGGGTTGGGTGATGCGGGGCGTGCGCGCCGCCGGGCGCGTAGTGAATGAACCAGGGCCGCCCCGGCGTCACCTCGTGCAGCTGGCGGATATGCGTGATGGCCTCATCCGCCATCGCAGTCGTCAGGTTCCAGCCGGGCCGCCCTTCGAAGGGCAGGATGCGCGTGGTGTTGCGGAAGAGATTGCCCGGCTCCCACTGGCTCGTCTCGCCGCCCATGAAGCCGTAGAAGAAATCGAAGCCGAGGCCGGTCGGCCAGCGCGTGAAGGGACCGGCGGGGTTGACCTCCCAGGGCGGCGTGTTGTGGCTCTTGCCGAACCACGCCGTGGCGTAGGCGTTCTGCCGCAGCGTCTCGGCGATGGTCGCCGTGTCGGCGCCGATGATTGCATTGTAGCCGGGGAAGCCCGTGGAGAGCTCCGCCACGGCGCCGAAGCCCACCGAATGCGGGTTCCGTCCCGCCAGCAGCGAGGCGCGCGTCGGCGAGCAGAGCGCCGTGGTGTGGAACTGCGTGTAGCGCAGACCGGCCTGCGCCACCTGGTCGAGCGCCGGCGTCGGAATGACGCCGCCGAAGGTGGAAGGCGCGCCGAAGCCGACATCGTCGGTGATGATCAGCAGGACGTTGGGGGCATTCTCCGGCGCGGCGAGGGTGGGTGGCCAGGCCGGCGTGCTGTCCCGCGCCGAGGGATTGATGGTGCCGACGAAGGGCGTGGGCGGTTGCGGCAGGAAACGGGAGGCGGGGAATTCCATCGCGGTCGGCGATCCGGGCGTGCCACGCAACTGCTGCGCCGCGACGGGCGTGGTCCAGAGCATCGCTGTGGCGAAGAGGGCCGCAACGGCGCCCGCGACCATCGACGGGGTTCGAGCCGGCCTTGGCCCGACGCTGTCGGCACGAGCGGGCGGGTTCGGCCTTGCTGCGACAGACCCGCCCCCGAAACCATCGGAAGACAGGCCCGACAACTGCGCGACAGGTGGCGCCGCTGACTTCATCGTGATGTCCTCTTGCCTTTGCACGCGCATGTCGCTCAGCGAGCCTGATTCGTATCAACGCCAGCAGGTTAGACGCGATTTCCACGCATATGGTTGATGGAGATCAACGCGTGGGGCCGCTACATTCTCGAGTCTCGGCCAGGCGCTTAAGGCAAGGCGTGCCGTGCCGGCGAGAGCGTGCCGTTGATGGCGCCGGTGCAGTGCCTTCAGAGCGCTGCCGTGTTGCTGGGTGAAGTCGGGTGAGGGGAACCAAAATGAAATCGATGCTTCGGTGCGGGCCATCATCGGCGCTGGCGGGGCTGCTGGGCGGGCTGATGCTCGTGGCGCCGCCCGCCTCGGCGCAAGCGCCTGCCACGACGTCCGATTCCTGGGCCATTACGGCGTCGCCCTATGTCTGGTTCTCGGGCCTCAGCGGGGACATTTCGGTGCCGGCCGGATCGGTGAGCTTCAGTGCCGATTTCGGCGATATCTTCGAGACCTTGAAGTTCTCCGCGATGGGAATCGTCGAGGCGCGGCGTGGCAATTTTAGCATCGTCTCCGACGCGTTGTACCTGAACCTGCAGCAGGGCATTCCGGTTCCCGGATCGCACGGCGCCTTCAGCGGCGGCAGCGCGCGCACGCAATCTGCGGAGATATCGGTCATCGGCCTGTACACGCTCGCGGAGACGCCATCCGGGCGGTTCGAGCTGGGCGGTGGCGTGCGCGCGTGGTGGTTCAACACCGCCATCAACTACAATTCCGGCCTGTTGCCGGGGCGCAGCGCCGACAGCTCGACAAGCTGGGCCGATCCCATCCTTGCCGCGCGCGGGATTGTTCGCCTGAGCGAAAGCCTGTCCTTCACCGCCTATGGTGATGTCGGCGGCTTTGGCGTCGGCACGGAATTCACGTGGCAGGCGATGGGCACCCTGGACTGGCGCCTGCGGGACAACCTCAGCGTGTCGATCGGCTATCGCTACATGCACCTGGACTACGAAAAGGGCCGCGCCACGATCGGCGTTGACCTGTCCGGCCCGATCATCGGCGCGAGCTACCGCTTCTGAAGCGTCAAGCGCTGGTGCGTGGTGCGGCGGTCGGTCAGCCCTGCCCGGCCAGCGCGGCCTTGGCGACCATCGCCTCGGCCTGGCGGATGCTCGCGATGTCGAGCAGCTTGCCATCCAGCGCCACGGCGGCGCGGCCGGCGGCCTGTGCCTCGGCCATCGCGGCCAGCACGCGGCGGGCCTGCGCCACCTCGGCCGCGCCGGGTGCGAAGGCCTCGTTGATGGCGGCGACCTGGCCCGGGTGGATCGCCATCTTGCCCTCGGCGCCGAGTGCGCGGCCGCGGCGCGCGGCGGCCTCCAGGCCGGGGCCGTCGCGGAAATCGCCATAGGGGCCGTCGATCGGGCGCAGCCCCGCCGCGCGCGCCGCGGTGATCACGCGCGCCACCGCGAAATGCCACGGGTCGAGCAGCCCGCCGGGGCCGGCATAGTCGGGGTTCAGCCCGCCGATCGCGGTGGTGCGCATGCCGAGGCTGGCGGCGAGGTCGGCCACGCCGAGATGCAGGCTCTCGCTGCGGGGCGAGGCGGTGGCGATGGCCTCCACCTGCGCCAGGCCGCGGGCCGTCTCGATCACGAGGCCGAGGCCGACGCGGCGCGGGCGCGCCACCGCCTGTTCCACCTGGCTGCACAGCAGGTCCACCGCGAAGACCTCACGCGGATCGCCCACCTTCGGCACCATGATGATGTCCAGCCGCGGCGCGCCCTGTTCCAGCAGGGCGATGACGTCCCTGTAGAAATGCGGCGTGTCGAGGCCGTTGACGCGCACGGCGAGGATCTTGCGGCCCCAGTCGATGCCGCCGAGCGCCGCCACGGCGTTGGCGCGCGCGGTGTCCTTCTGCGCCTCCGGCACGCTGTCCTCGAGATCGAGGAACACGGCATCGGCGGCGCCGGTGGCGGCCTTGGGGAACAGCTCGGGCCGGATGGCGGGCACGGCGAGTTCGCTGCGGTGCAGGCGGGGGGCGTTCATGCGGCGGCCTTTGCGAGCGGGTGGTGTTCGGCCACGAGGCGCGCCAGGCGTTCCTCCAGCACGCGGGTGTAGATCTGCGTGGTGGCGATGTCGGCATGGCCCAGCAGCATCTGCAGGCTGCGCAGATCGGCGCCGCGGCCCAGCAGATGCGTGGCGAAGGAATGGCGCAGCACATGCGGGCTGACGCGCGCGGGATCGAGCCCGGCTTCCAGCGCGGCCTGCTTCAGCACCAGCCCGATGGCCTGGCGCGTGAGGTGCCCGGCAGAGGCGCGCGAGGCGAACAGGTAGCGCGCGGCGCGGCCGGCGCGCGGCCTGGGCGGCGCCAGCGCGGCCACGGCCTCCCGCGCGCGGCGGGAGACCGGCACGAGGCGCTCCTTGCCCCCCTTGCCGCGCACCGCGATCAGCGGCGCATCGGCGCTGAGCGCGCCCTGCGGCAGGGTGGCGAGTTCGCTGACGCGCAGGCCCGAGGCATACAGCAGCTCGACCAGCGCCACCGCCAGCGGGCCGCGCCGCGGCAGCCGCGCCGCGCCCTCCAGCAGCGCCTCCACCTCGGCCTCGGACAGTGCGCGGGGCAGGCTGGCGGGCAGGCGCGGGCCCTGCAGCAATTCGGTGGGGTCGTCCGCGCGCAGGCCGGATTGTGCGAGGAAGCGGGAGAACTGGCGGATGGTGGAAAGCCGCCGTGCCGCGGTGCGGGCCGAAAGCCCCGCGGCATCGAGGCCGCGCAGATAGGATTGCACCTGCGCCGTGGTGGCCGTGGCCGGGGTGGCGCCGCGGACGCGGACATGGGCGGCGAAATCCGCGAGGTCGGCGGCATAGGCGGCCAGCGTGTTGCGCGCCGCGCCGCGCTCGGCGGCCAGCATCTCAAGGAACGCCTCGATATGGCGGTCCATCCGGGGTTCAGCGCGGGCCGAAGCGCTCGGCGGGGATGCTGCGCTCGACCGGCTGGGGCGTGACGGAGGGCGGGAAGGCGCCGATGGCGAGCAGCCCCAGCAGCACCAGGCCCACCACCACGGCGACCAGCAGCAGAAGGGGGTGGCGGAACATCGGTCGGGCGAATCCTCGCGCGGGCAAAGCCGTGCTAGCCTTCACCGCCGTGTCACGCAACTCCGCCATCCCCGCCTGGGCCGAAGCCCCCGCCCTGCCCGAGCCGCCCCTGCCCCAGAGGCCGCAGGAGGGGCCGCAGGGCGGCGTCGCGCCGCCCCCGCGCAGCGTGGTGCTGGTGGGCATGCCGGGGGCGGGCAAATCCTCCATCGGACGGCGTCTGGCGGCGCGGCTGAACCTGCCCTTCGTCGATGCGGACAGCGAGATCGAGGCCGCGGCCGGGCTGCCCATCACCGAGATCTTCGCCCGCTATGGCGAGCCGCATTTCCGCGACGGCGAGCGGCGCGTCATCGCGCGGCTGCTGGCCGGCCCGCCCTTGGTGCTGGCCACCGGCGGCGGCGCCTTCACCGATTCGCTGACGCGCGCGGCGGTGCGGCGTTCCTCCGCGGCGTCGGTGTGGCTGCGCTGCGGGCTGCCCACGCTGCTGCGCCGCGTCGCCGGGCGCGAGCACCGCCCGATGTTCCTCAATGCCGACCCGCGGGAGGTGCTGGAGCGCCTGATCGCGGCGCGGCACCCCACCTTCGCCGAGGCCGATGTCATCGTGGACTGCACCGACGAGCCGCCCGAGGTCACCACCCGCCGTGTCGCCGAGGCGCTGGCCGCGCACCAGGCGCCTTCGCGCCTGCCGGTGCGGCTGGGCGAGCGCAGCTACGACATCGTGGTCGGGGCGGGGCTGTTGGCGCGGGCGGGGGCGCTGATGGCGCCAAGCCTGCCGGCGCGTCGCGTGGCCATCGTTACCGATGCGCATGTGGCGGCGCTGCACCTGCCGGCGCTGCTGGCGGGGCTGCAGGAGGCCGGCGTGGCGGTGGTGGCCATCGCCACCGTCCCCGCGGGCGAGGCCAGCAAGACCATGGCGCAGGCGCAGGCGGTGCTGGAGCAGTTCCTCGCTGCGGGGGTGGACCGGCGCACCGCGGTGGTGGCGCTGGGCGGCGGCGTGGTGGGGGACCTGGCGGGCTTCTGCGCCGCCATCGCGCTGCGCGGCCTGCCCTTCATCCAGATTCCCACCACGCTGCTGGCGCAGGTGGACAGCTCGGTGGGCGGCAAGACGGGCGTGAACCTGCCGCTCGGCAAGAACCTGGTGGGCGCCTTCCACCAGCCGCTGCTGGTGCTGGCCGATACCGCGACGCTGGCCACGCTGCCGCCACGCGAACTGCGCGCCGGCTATGCCGAGGTGGCGAAGCACGGACTGCTCCAGGGCGCGCTGTGGGGCTGGTGCGAGGCCGAGGGCGCGCGCGCCGTGGCCGGCGAGGCGGCGGCGCTGGCGCATGCGGTGCTGGAGAGCTGCCGGCTGAAGGCCGGCGTGGTGGCGGCGGATGAGCGCGAGGAAAGCGAGGAGGGCGGGCGCGCGCTGCTCAACCTCGGCCACACCTTCGGCCATGCGCTGGAGGCCGAATGCGGCTATGGCGGCGCGCTGCTGCATGGCGAGGCGGTGGCGGTGGGGCTTGGGCTCGCCACGGCGCTGTCGGCGCGGCTGGGGCTGTGCGCGCAGGAACTGCCGGGCCGGGTGATCAGCCACCTGCAGGCGGTGGGCCTGCCGGCGCGCATCGGCGACCTGCCGCGGGGTTTCTCGGCCGAGGCGCTGCTGCAGCGGATGCGCAAGGACAAGAAGGCGCGCGAGGGCGCGATGCGCTTCGTGCTGCTGCGCGCGCCGGGCGAGTGCTTCACCGCCGGCGACGTGCCGCCCGAGCGCGTGCGCGCGCTGCTGCTGGACGAGGGCTGCGGGCCGTAACCCTGGCCGGCGCAGGGGCTGCGTGCCATACCGGCGCGCTGCACTGCACCATGATGGCACCATCCGATGGGGGATCGCCGCCCGATGCCGCTTTCCGCACCTGCCGCGCGCGAACCCCTGCACCGCCGCGACATCACGATGCACGGCTATCAGCGCGAGGATGGGCTGTTCGATATCGAAGCCCATCTGGTGGACACCAAGACCTACGGCTTCACCAACCACGACCGCGGCACCATCGCGCCCGGCGAGGCGCTGCACGGCATGTGGCTGCGCCTGACGGTGGGCGAGGACATGGTGATCCGCGCCTGCGAGGCGGTTTCGGACTACACGCCCTATGCCATCTGCCCGCAGGCGGCGCCGAATTTCGCGGCGCTGGCCGGGGTTTCCATCGGCGTGGGTTTCAACCGCGCGGTAAAGGAGCGTGTCGGCGGCGTGCTGGGCTGCACGCATCTGCGCGAGGTGCTGGCGCAGATGGCCACCGTGGCCTTCCAGACCATCGGCCCGGTGCGCTGGCGGCGCGCCGACGAGGCGCGGGCGCGCGCCATCGCGGCCGGCGAGACCCCGCCGCCGGCGCGCCGCGCGGTGCCGATCGGATCATGCCTCGCCTATGCCGAGGACAGCCCGGTGGTGCGGCGGCACCTGGAGCAGGCGGAAGAATAAGGGCCTTGCGACCTCAGCCCTGCGCGGCTTCCTCGGGCGTCTGCAGCTTCAGCGACAGCGCGTGCAGGCCGGTGCCGAATTCATGCGCCAGCGCGGCATGCACGGCGCGCGAGCGCGCCACGCGGCCCATGCCGGCGAAGGCGGCGGCCACCACCTGCACGGTGTAGTGCGTCTGCCCGCCCGGCGCGGCGCCGGCATGGCCGGCATGGCGGTGGCTGTCATCCACCACGGTGATGCGGGCCGGGCCGAAATGCGCGCGCAGCAGGGCGGCGATGCGCTCGGCGCGGGGAATGGGGCCTTGGGTGTCGTGCGGTGGCGTGGGTGCGGGGCTCATGCCGCGCTGTTTCCCCCAGATCGTGCCGCAACGCCAGATTCCTCCAGCGCGCTTGCCTTGCGGAGGCCGGGGGGCGCCGCCATAACCGTCGGATGGCGCGCAAGGGCGACCGTATCGGAGTGATGGCGGAGCCCGAGGCGCCGGTGCGGCTGTGCGAGCATCCCGGCTGCGCCGAGCCCGGCGCCTTCCGCGCCCCGCGCGACCGCAAGTCGCTGCGCGAGTACCGCTGGTTCTGCCTGGACCATGTGCGCGAGTACAACCGCGCCTGGGACTACTACAAGGGCATGGGCCCGGGCGAGATCGAGGCGCATCTGCGGCTGGATGCCGGCTGGCAGCGGCCCACCTGGCCGCTCGGCCGGCTGGGCGGGGCCAACCCCTTCGAGGGCGAGGGGCTGCGTGATCCGCTCGGGGTACTGCACGGCACGCCGCTGCACCAGGCGCGGCGCGAACGGCAGAAGCGGCAGGACGAGCCGCCGGCCGAACTGCGCGCGGCGGTGGAGCTGCTGGGTGTGGGCTGGCCGCTGGATGCCGCGGCGCTGCGCGCGCGCTACAAGGAGCTGGCCAAGCGCTACCACCCCGATGCCAATGGCGGGGACCGCAGCGCCGAGGAAAAGCTGAAGGATATCAACCGCGCCTACAGCCTGCTGCGCCGCCGCCTGCCCGCCAAGGGCGAAGCGGCCGCCGCGCCGCAGGCCGCCTCCGCCTGAGATTGCCGCGGCGGGTAGCCGCGGCCGCCGCCCCGCCCTAGAATTGCAACCGAAGCCACAATCGGACTGAGAGATGAACAAGGTCGCCAGCATCGCCGAGATCAGGCCCACCTCCGCGATCGACATGCCGGACATCACGGTGTCGGTGCGCGAGGTGTTCGGCATCGACACGGACATGACCGTCCCCGCCTTCTCGATGCGCACCGAGCACGTGCCGGAGACCGACAGCACCTACCGCTTCGATCGCGACACCACGCTGGCCATCCTGGCCGGCTTCGCGTTCAACCGGCGCGTCATGGTGCAGGGCTATCACGGCACCGGGAAATCCACGCATATCGAGCAGGTGGCGGCGCGGCTGAACTGGCCCTGCATCCGCGTGAACCTCGACAGCCACATCAGCCGCATCGACCTGATCGGCAAGGACGCCATCGTCCTGAAGGATGGCAAGCAGGTGACGGAGTTCCGCGAGGGGCTGCTGCCCTGGGCGCTGCAGCACCCCTGCGCGCTGGTGTTCGACGAATACGATGCCGGCCGCCCAGACGTGATGTTCGTGATCCAGCGCGTGCTGGAGGTTGAAGGCAAGCTGACGCTGCTGGACCAGAGCCGCGTGATCCGCCCGCACAAGGCGTTCCGGCTGTTCGCCACCGCCAACACGGTGGGCCTCGGCGACACGACGGGGCTGTACCACGGCACGCAGCAGATCAACCAGGGCCAGATGGACCGCTGGAACATCGTCGCCACGCTGAACTACCTGCCGCATGCGCAGGAGACCGCCATCGTGATGGCGAAGCTCGGCATGGACGAGAAGGACACCAAGGCGCGGCGCCAGACCGAGGCCATGGTGGCGCTGGCCGACCTGACGCGCGCCGGCTTCATCGCGGGCGACATCTCGACGGTGATGAGCCCGCGCACGGTGATCACCTGGGCCGAGAATGCGCGCATCTTCGGCGACCTCGGCTTCGCCTTCCGCATGACCTTCCTGAACAAGTGCGACGAGGCCGAGCGTTCGACGGTGGCCGAATACTACCAGCGCTGCTTCAACGAGGAACTGCCGAGCGGCAGCATGCTGCGCAAGGCGGGCTAGGCCCGGGCATGACCGCGCCCAAGGACCAGACCCGGCAGGAGGAGTTCAAGCGCGCCACCGCGGGCGCGCTGCGCGCCATCGCGCAGGTGCCGGAGGTGCAGGTTGCCTACCAGCCGGGGCCCTCGGGCCTGGCGGGGAAGCGCGCCCGCCTGCCGCTGCCCACGCGTGCCCTGCCGCCGGCCGAGATGGCCAAGCTGCGCGGCGCGGCGGATGCCATCGCGCTGAAGCTGCGCCACCATGACGAAGGCGTGCACGCCGCGCGCATCCCCGCCCGGCGCGAGGCGAAGGAGGTGTTCGACGCGCTGGAGGATGTGCGCGTCGAGGTGGTGGGCAGCCAGCACATGTCAGGCGTCGCCGCCAATTTGCGCGCGCGGCTGTCCGAGCAGTGCGAGGCCGAGGGCTACGACCGCATGACGCGGAAGGACCAGCTGCCGCTGGCCGCCGCACTCGGCCTGCTGGCGCGCGAGCGGCTTTCGGGCGAGGCGGCGCCGGCAGCGGCGCAGCGCGTGTTAGAGCTGTGGCGCGACACGCTGGGCCCGAAGGGTGAGGAAGCGCTGGCCGAGATGGCCGATACCCGCGCCAACCAGGACGCCTTCGGCCGCGCGGCGCGCAAGCTGCTGACGGCACTCGACCTGGCGGAAGCCGAGGTGGAGGCCGAGAGCGAGCAGGACGAGGAGGAGGGCGAGGGCGGCGAGACCTCCGCGCAGCAGGACCAGTCCGGCGAGGGCGAGGCGCAGGCGCAGGACAGCGAGAGCATGCTCGGCGCGCAGCCCGAGACCATGCAGGGCGACGCCGCCGACGACGAGACCGAGCAGGGCGAGGAGGATGGCGCCGCGGCCGAGGGCGATGACCGCCCCGGCGGGCCGCAGCAGCGGCGCGACACGCCGGCGGTGGACGACGCCTCGATCTACCGCGCCTTCACGAGGAATTTCGACGAGGTGGTGGAGGCCGACGACCTCTGCGACGCCGAGGAGCTCGCGCGGCTGCGCCAGCAGCTGGACCAGCAGTTGTCGCATCTGCAGGGCGTGGTCTCGAAGCTGGCGAACCGGCTGCAGCGCCGGCTGATGGCGCAGCAGCAGCGCGCCTGGGAGTTCGACCTGGAGGAGGGGCTGCTGGACGTGGCGCGGCTGGCGCGCGTGGTGGTGAACCCCATGCAGTCGCTGTCCTACAAGCGCGAGCGCGAGGCCGATTTCCGCGACACGGTGGTGACGCTGCTGATCGACAATTCGGGCAGCATGCGCGGCCGGCCCATCACCGTGGCCGCGATGTGCTGCGACATCCTGGCCCGCACGCTGGAGCGCTGCAGCGTGAAGGTGGAGATCCTGGGCTTCACCACGCGCGCCTGGAAGGGCGGCCAGTCGCGCGAGCGCTGGGTGGCCGAGGGCAAGCCGCGCAGCCCCGGGCGGCTGAACGACCTGCGGCACGTGGTCTACAAGGCGGCCGACGCGCCCTGGCGGCGCGCGCGCAAGAATCTCGGCCTGATGCTGCGCGAGGGGCTGCTGAAGGAGAACATCGACGGCGAGGCGCTGGAGTGGGCGTACAAGCGCCTGCTGATGCGCACCGAGCACCGGCGCATCCTGATGGTGATCTCGGATGGCGCGCCGGTGGATGATTCGACGCTGAGCGTGAACCCGGGCAACTACCTCGAGCGCCACCTGCGCAAGGTGATCGGCGAGATCGAGGGCCGCGAGGCGGTGGAGCTGATCGCCATCGGCATCGGCCACGACGTCACGCGCTATTACCGCCGCGCCGTCACCATCGTGGATGCCGAGGAGCTGGGCGGCACCATGATGAAGAAGCTGGCCGAGCTGTTCGACGAGGACGCCGCGCTGGCGTGGCAAAGGGCCGCCGCCGAGCGTGCGCCGATGATCGCCTGATGTGCGGCGGTCGCCGCCGGATGGTGGCGGCCTGACTCCCTTCCCGGTTTCGCGCCGGGCCTGGCTCGGCGGGCTTGCCGGGCTGGCCTTCGCACCCGGCTACGCCGCCGCCGAGGCGCCGCTTGCCACGCCGCTGGCCTTGGCGCCGCTGCCGGCGGATTCCGACTTCCGGCTGCTCGGCGGGCTGGAGATCGATCGGCGGGCGCTGGGCTTCGGCGGGCTGTCCGGGCTGCACCTCGCACCCGACCTGACGCTCAGCGTGGTGAGCGACCTTGGGCGCTTCGCCGAATTCACGCTGCAGGTCGATGCCGCGCTGCGCCCGACGGGCCTGGCGCTGCGGCGCAGCGGGCGGCTGCTGGATGGCGCGGGGCGGGCGCTGCCACGCGGCTATTCCAGCGATGCCGAGGCGCTGGCGCGGCTGCCCGATGGCACCTGGCTGGTGGCCTTCGAGCGCTGGCACCGCATCCGCCGCTATCGCGACCTGGGCGGCCCCGGCACCTATGCGCCCGCGCCGCCGGGGCTGGAGGCCGCGCCGCCGAATGGCGGGCTGGAGAGCATCGCGGTGCTGGCCGACGGGCGCTGGCTGGCGATGGCCGAGCACCTGGCCGGCGATGCGCCCGGCACCACCCAGGCCTGGATCGGCGGGCCCGCGGGCTGGCGGGGCTTCGCCTGGCGCCCGGCGGTGGAGCACGCGCCGGTGGATGCCGCGCCGCTGCCCGATGGCGGCGCGCTGGTGCTGGAGCGCGCCTTCAGCATCCTGGGCGGCTTCCGCGGCCGGCTGGTGCGCGTCCCGGCCGCCGCGCTGGCCGCGCCCGGCCCGGTGCTGGAGGGGGAGGAGGTACTGCGCCTCGACGCCCCCCTGCCGGTGGACAATTGGGAAGCGCTGAGCGTGGTGGAGCGCGAGGGGCGCTGGCTGGTGGCACTGGCCAGCGACGACAACGAAAGCGCCTTCCAGCGCAGCCTGTTCTTGCTTCTGGAACTTCGGCGATGATCAGGCCGCTTCCAGCAGCCGGCCGCGCGGCAGGGTGAGCCAGGCGCGCGCGCCGATGCCGGGCGCGCTTTCCAGGCGGATGTCCCCGCCATGCGCGGCGGCCAGCGAGCGGGCGAGGCTGAGGCCGAGGTCGAGCCCGCGCGTGCCGGCCAGGGGGCCGGCGGTCTCGGGCACGAGGTCCTGCGCGGGCAGGCCATCGCCCTCATCCTCGACGACGATCGCCACCGTCTCGGCCGCGACGACGTGGCGCAGCGTGATGACATCGCCATCGCGCGAATGCCGCGCGGCGCGGCGCAGCAGAGCGGCGATGGCGCCTTCCAGGGCGCGGCGATCGGCCCGCACGGTCAGGCTGCGCAGCGCCGCATCCACCTGCCAGTGGCGGCGGCCAGGGCGGATCTGCGCGGCGACGGCGGCGATGGCTGAATCCACCACGGGGCCGACCGGTGCCGGCGCGTCGTGCAGGGTGCGGGGCGAGGCCTCGGTGGCGAAATCCGCGAGGTCGTCCGCGAGGCGCAACAGCTGCTGCGCCACGGCGTCCAGCGCGACGTCGCTGGCGCTGCGGCGCGGGTCTGGCGTGTCGGTGGCGAGATGGGCCATCAGGGCGAGGCCGGGGCCGCGCAGTTCCTGCGCCGCCAGCGAGAGGCAGCGGCCGCGCGCGGCGGCCAGGCGCTCGGCGGCGGCCACGCGGTCCCGCGCGGCCAGCAGCTCGCCACGCATGCGCAGGCCGGCGACCGCAAGCAGCAGCGCAGCACCGAGCAGCAGGAGGGGGATGAGCGATTCGGCGTCCATGCGGCCAGCGTGGACCACAAATCCTTGCAGCGAGGTTAACGTGCTGCGGCTTGTGTCACGCTGCCATTGGAGCCGGCCTTGTCAGGCCGGAAATACACCCGGGCCTGTCGGCCCGGGGGAGTGGCTCAGGCGGCCAGCTTCTTGTCCTGGGCGCGCTCCAGGCGGCGCTTCAGGGTGATGGCCTCCGGCGGCAGGCGGCGGTCCGGCGTGCCGAGCAGGAAGGCGTCGAGACCGCCATTGTGCTCCACCGTGCGGATGCCGTTGACCGACAGGCGCATGCGCACCGGCGTGCCGAGGATCTCGGAGAAGAACGAGGCTTCCTGCAGGTTCGGCAGGTAGCGACGGCGGGTCTTGTTGTTGGCGTGGCTGACGTTGTTGCCCGTCAGCACGCCCTTGCCGGTGATACCGCAGCGGCGGGCCATGATCCGTAATTCCCGAAAGGCGCGGGCTGCGCGGGCGGATGGGCGGCCCGGCGTGGCGTGCGCAAAGTGATCCAGAGGGGGCGCGTATCGCGGAAAGCGGGCGGCGCGTCAAGCCGTGGGCGCGGTGGCGCCCCGGTTTTCACAGCTTGGCTGCGGTGGCGGCGGGGCCGTCATCGGCGCGCATGGCCTCGAGCTCGCCGGCCTCGACCGAGGCGAGGGCGCTGCGCAGCACCTGCGCCACCGCACGGTCGTCCATGCTGCGCGAGAGCATCCCCAGCGCCCCGCCCAGCAGCGCGGAGGCCACCGAGATGGGCGCGATGCCCTGCTCGATCATGTATTCGATGGCCTTGTCCACCACCGAGCCGGCGTGGCTGAGATCATCCGGGGCATCGGCCCCTGGATCCAACGGCATGCGGCGTACTCCTGTCCCCGGCCGCACATAGGCAGGGGGGCGGCGTTGGGGAAGCCCTGCCCGGCGCGTCAGGCCGGTGTGGCGGCCGGGTGTGGCGCTTCGGCCAGGGTCGGGCCTGGCGGGGTTTGTCCAGGCGGGGCGCGCTCGGCCAGCGCCGCCGCGGCTTCAGCCGCTGCCGCCGCCTCGGCCGCGGCCACCGCCTCGGATTGGCGGCGCCACATGGCGGCATAGAGGCCATCGGCGGCGATCAGCGCGGCATGCGTGCCGTGCTCGGCCACCTGGCCCTCCTGCAGCACGATGATCTCGTCGGCATCGACCACGGTGGACAGGCGATGGGCGATCACCAGCGTGGTGCGGCCGCGCGCGGCGTCGCGCAGCGCGGATTGGATTTCCTGCTCGGTGCGGGTGTCGAGCGCGCTGGTCGCCTCGTCGAGGATCAGCAGGCGCGGGTCCTTCAGCAGCGTGCGCGCGATGGCCACGCGCTGCTTCTCGCCGCCCGAGAGCTTCAGGCCGCGCTCGCCCACGCGGGTGTCGTAGCCATCGGGCAGGCGCAGCACGAAATCATGCACCTGGGCGAGGCGGGCGGCGTGCTCGATCTCCTCTTGGGTGGCGCCGGGGCGGCCATAGGCGATGTTGTAGCGGATGGTGTCGTTGAACAGCACAGTGTCCTGCGGCACCACGCCGATGGCGGCGCGCACGCTGTCCTGCTGCACGGCGCGCACATCCTGCCCGTCGATCAGCACCGCACCGGCCTGCGCATCGTAGAAGCGGAACAGCAGGCGCGAGATGGTGGACTTGCCCGCGCCCGTCGGCCCGACGATGGCGAGCGTGCCGCCGGGCGGCACGGTGAAGGACACGCCCTTCAGGATCATCCGGTCCGGCCGGTAGCCGAAGCGCACATCCTGGAAGCGGATCTCGCCCGCGGCCACGGCGAGCGGCGGGGCGTCGGGCGCGTCGGCCACCTCGCGGCCCTCGCGCAGCAGGCGGAACATGGCCTCCATGTCGGTCAGGCCCTGCTTGATCTCGCGATAGGCGAAGCCGAGGATGTTCAGCGGCTGGAACAGCTGGATCATGTAGGTGTTGACCAGCACGAAGTCGCCCACCGTCATGCCGCCCGACGAGACGCGGCCGGCGGCCATCATCATCACCACGGTGAGGCCGATGGCGATGACGGATTGCTGGCCGAAATTGAGGCCGTTGAGGCTGACCTCGCTGCGCACATAGGCGCGCTCATAGCGTTCGAGGCTGGCATCGTAGCGCCGCGCCTCATGCGCCTCGTTGCCGAAATACTTCACCGTCTCGTAGTTCAGCAGGCTGTCCACCGCGCGGTTGTTGGCCTCGGTGTCCTGCTCGTTCATGGCGCGGCGGAAGCGCAGGCGCCAGTTGGTGAACATCAGCGTGAAGGCGATGTAGACGCCCACCGTGCCCAGCACGACGGCGCTGAAGGAGATGTCGAACATCCCCCACAGGATCACCGCCACCAGCAGGATCTCGAAGATGGTGGGGATGATGTTGAACAGCAGGAAGTCCAGCACGAAGGTGATGCCGCGCGTGCCGCGTTCCAGCACGCGCGAAAGCCCGCCCGTCTGCCGATCGAGGTGGAAGCGCAGCGACAGCGCGTGCAGATGGCGGAACACCTGCAGCGCGATCTGGCGCGAGGCGCGGGCCTGCACCTTGGCGAAGATGGCGTCGCGCAATTCGTTGAAGCCGCTGCTGGTCAGCCGCATCAGGCCATAGGCCAGCACCAGCGCGATGGGCACCGCCAGCACGCCGCCGGCCGAGGGCGCCAGCGCATCCACCGCGCGGGCGAAGGCGATGGGCACCAGCACGTTGATGGATTTCGCCACCACCAGCAGTGCGAGGCTGGCCACCACGCGGAAGCGCAGCCCGCCCTCGCCCGCCGGCCACAGATAGGGCAGCAGCGTCATCAGCGTGCGCGTGTGGTTGCGCTCGTCGGTCGCCGGGGTGGTGGGGGGCAAGGCGGGCTCCGCGGAATGCTTCAGGTGCCAAGTTGGGGCGGATCGGGCCCGGCGCAAAGGCAGGGGCGGCTTCCGCGCCATGCGCTGCACGCGCTACAGGGGCGCATGGTCGAATCCGAGGACAGCATCGCCCGGCTGGAGCGCCACATCCAGGCCTGCAACAACATCGCCTCGCCGGGGCAGCTGATTCCCTTCCGGATCGGGACGCAGCAGGTGGGGTGGCTGGGCCTCGACCTGGCGCGCTGGCTGGCCTTCCGCCCGCGCGACTTCCATTTCGACGGGCAGGGGGTGGCGATGGCCGGGCGGCTGCGCGGCGCGGGGGCCTGCAGCATCGCCCTGGCTGATGCGGTGCGCGCCCTGGCCGCGTGCGGCGACCTCACCTGGCGGGGCGAGGCCTTCGATGTGCGCGCAGACCCCGACGGCCCGGCCCTGGCCACGCTGGATCGCGGCGCGCTGCCGGCCTTCGGGGTGATCAGCCAGGGCGTGCATGTGAACGGCTTCGTGCGCCGCGCCGATGGGCTGCACCTGTGGTGCGGCTGGCGCTCGGCGCGCAAGGCGGTGGCGCCGGGGCAGCTGGACAATGTGGTGGCGGGCGGCATCCCGGCCGGGCTTTCGCCGGAGGAGACGCTGGTGAAGGAGGCGGGCGAGGAAGCCTCGCTGCCGGCCGAGCTCGCGGCGCAGGCGGTGCGGGTGGGGCGGGTGTCCTACGTCATGGCCAATGAGGAGGGGCTGCGGCGCGACGTGCTGCACTGCTTCGACCTGGAATTGCCCGAGGGCGTGGTGCCGCGCCCGAATGACGAGGAGGTGGAGCGGTTCGAGCTGATGCCGGCCGCGCAGGTGCTGGCCGAGGTGCGCGACGGTGACCGGGTGAAGTTCAACGTGAACCTGGTGCTGATCGATTTCTTCCTGCGCCATGGGCTGATCGCGCCGGGGCCGGCGGCGGCGGCGCGGCTGCGGGCGGGGCTGGACCAGGTGGCTTGACGAGGGCTGGAACGTAGCGCGAACATGGCGGCATGATCGCCGCCGAACGCACGCTCAGCGTCTGCCGCGCCGCCGCGCGCTTCTGTGCGCTGCGCGGCTGGGCACCGGTGACGGAGGTGCCGCTGCCGAATGGCCGGCGCGCCGACATCCTGGCGCTGCTGCCCGATGGCGATTTCGCGGTGATCGAGGTGAAGTCCTGCGCGCGGGATTTCCTAAGCGACGGCAAGTGGCCGGAATACCGGGATTTCTGCGACCGGCTGTATTTCGCCGTGGATCTCGATTTTCCGCAGGGGTTGCTGCCCGAGGAGGTCGGGCTGCTGGTGGCCGAGGGGCGGGAGGCGGCGCTGCTGCGCGAGGCGCCGGCGCATCGGCTGGCCGGGGCGCGGCGGCGGGCGCTGCTGCAGCGCTACGCGACGCTGGCGGCGGGGCGGCTGGCGGCGCTGCAGGACCCTTCGGGCGCGGCGGAACTGCGGGCCGCGCTGCGCGTCGAGTAGCGGCGCGCCTTCAACCCCGGATGCGGGCGACCGTGGCGGTGGTGCTCTGGCCGGGCAGCAGCTGGGCGAGGCGCACCTGGCCGCCCCAGCTGGCCATCATCTCCGCACCCACCACCTGCTCCACCGTGTAGTCGGCGCCCTTCACCAGCACGTCGGGGCGCAGCACGCGGATCAGCTCCTCCGGGGTGTCCTCCTCGAAGACGCTGACGAGATCGACCGAGGCGAGGGAGGCCAGCACGGCGGCGCGCGCGGCCTCGCCCTGGATCGGCCGCGCCGAGCCCTTCAGGCGCTTCACGGAGGCATCGGCGTTCAGCCCCACCACCAGCCTGTCGCACCAGGAGCGCGACTGTTCCAGCAGGTGGACATGGCCGGGGTGCAGCAGGTCGAAGCAGCCATTGGTGAAGCCGATGCGCCAGCCACGGCGGCGCCAGCGCTCCACCTGCTCGATCGCGGCGTTGCGCGAGACGACCTTGCGCAGCGCGCCACGCTCGGGCGTCAGCGCTTCCAGCAGCTCGGCCTCGCGCGCCACGGCGGTGCCGACCTTGCCCACCACGATGCCGGCCGCGATGTTGGCCAGCCGTGCGGCGACGGCGATGGAAAGCCCCGCCGCCATGCCGGCCGAGACCACCGCCACCACCGTGTCGCCGGCGCCCGATACGTCATGCACCTCGGCGGCCTCGGCGGGGAAGTGGCGCACGGCGTCGGCATCCACCAGCGTCATGCCGTCCTCGCTGCGCGTCACCAGCACGGCGCCGAAGCCGTGCGCGGCGCGCAGATGCAGCGCGGCGGCCACGAGCGCGTCCTCGGTGTCCACGGCCATGCCGGTGGCCTGCTTCAGCTCGGCGCGGTTGGGGGTGATGAGGTCGGCGCCGGCATAGCGGGCGTAGTCGACGCCCTTCGGGTCCACCACCACGCGGCGCCCGGCGGTGCGGGCAGCGGCGATCAGGCGCTGCGCGGTGTCGCCGGCCAGCACGCCCTTGTTGTAGTCGGACAGCACCATCACCGTGGTGGCGGCCACCGCATCGGCGGCGATCCGCACCATGCGCTCGGCGAGGCGCGGATGGATGGCGCCGGCCATCTCGTGGTCGGCGCGCAGCAATTGCTGGCCGGCGGCGATGAAGCGGGTTTTCGTGGTGGTGGCGCGGCCGCCCTGCACCAGCAGCCAGGGCTCGACATTCGGCTGGCCGCCGATCAGGCCGGTGAGGTCGCTGCCCGCCTGGTCGTCGCCCACCACCGAGACGAAGGCGACGGCGGCGCCGAGCGCGGTGAGGTTGCGCACCACATTGCCCGCGCCGCCGGGCATCGCGACCTCGCGCTCCACCCCCAGCACCGCGACGGGGGCTTCGGGGCTGACGCGGCTGACCTGGCCATAGACGTAGCGATCGAGCATCGCATCGCCGACGACCAGCACGGAAGCACGCTTGAGTTGGCGGATCGCTTCCGACAGGTCGGCCACCGGGATTTCCGGCATGGGCAGGTCGGCGGGCGCGGGGCCTTGCATGGCTTGGCCTAGCCCAACCGGCCGGGTCTGCGCAAGGCGGCGATGTGACAAAGCTGCGGCGCGGCGGGTGCGGCGGCGTTCAGGCTTTGGCAACCAGGGCGGGCCGATGCTGCGGCCTGCGCGGTGCCCCGTGGCCCCCCGGCCGCCGGCGGCGGGCCGCGCCCCCGCCAGAAAGGCCCATGCCGGACGCCCAGCCCTTTCGCGCCGAGACCGGCGCCGCCCTTGTCGAAGCGCCGCTGACCGCGGTGCTACGCCATGCGCTGCGAGCCGGCGCGGGGCGAGTCGCGCTGCGCGTGGCGCCCGGCGCGCCGCATCGCTGGCGCGTGGCGCGCGCGCTGCTGATCGAGGGCGCGCTGGCGGCCGGCGGGCATGTGGTGGATGGGCCGGAGGGCGACCTGCTGCTGGTGGGCGCCGAGGCCGGCCGCGCCACACGGCTGTGCCGCCTGCTGGACCGACTGCTGGGCGGTGCGGCGGCCGAGATCTGGTCGCTGGAGCGCGACCTGCCGGCGCTGCGCGCCTACCTCGCCGGCAGCGCGATGCAGGAGGCCGCGCCCGACCTCGCGGGGCTGGATGGCTGGCTGGCGGAGGTGAAGCTCACGGGCCTGGTGGCGCGCCGGCATGGGTTGCGCCCGGCGGGTGGCCCAGGGGCTGGCGCCGCGCTGCTGCGGCTGGAGGTGGCGCCGGGCGCGCTGCTGGCGCGGCTCGGCGGGCTTGGCGCCGATGCCGATGTGCTGCGCCACGCGCTGCGCATGCTGGGCGCGCGGCTGCTGCAGGCGCTGGCCGATCCGCTGCAGCGGCGCGAATGGCTGGGCGGGCGCGTGGCGGTGCCGCTGCACCTGCCGGTGCCGCCGGGCATCGCCACGCCGGGCGGCGGCGGCGCGGCGGGCGGGCCGCGGCGGCTGGTGGCGACGCTGCCCATCGCCGCGGCGGCCGAGCCGGTGGCGCTGGCCGAACGCCGCGCCGCCTTGGCGGCGGAGGGCTGGGCGCTGGAGCTGGACGGGCTGGAGGCGCCGCTGCTGCCGCTGCTGCACCTGCCCGCGCTGCCGGCCGACCTGCTGCGGCTGCATTGGTCGCCCGCCCTGGCCGAGCCCGCTTCGATGCGCGCGCTGCGCGGGCTGGACCCGGCGCGGCTGGTGGTGGCCGGGGTGGATGACGCGGCGGCGCTGGATTGGGCCGCGGGGCTCGGCGTGCTGGCGGTGGAGGGGCGGCTGGCCGATGCCATGCAGGCCGCGGCGGCAGCCCCGGCGGGCGCAGCGTGAGGGGCGCGGCATGAGCGGGGAGGCCAGCAGCGCCGAGCGGCGGCCGCAGGGGGCGCGCGCCGCGGCCGAGCTGGCCGCCCTGGTGCGCGACAGCGTTTCGGCCAATGCGGCGCGGGAGGTGCTGCACCTGCGCTTCGCCGCTCTGGCCCCGGCGCTGCGCCGGCCGCACCACGAGCGCCTGCTGCGCGCGGCGCTGGAGCCGCTGCTTGCGGCCGGGCGTACGCGCGTCTTCGACCTGCCGAATGGCGATGTGGTGGCGGTGGCGCCGCCGCCGGCGCTGGGGCTGGAGACGGTGCGGGTGGCGCTGCTGCGGGCGCTGGAATCCGCCGATGGCGACATCGTCTGCGCGCTGCGCCTGCCGGAGGAGGCTGCGCAGCTGCTGGCCGCCACAGCCGAAAGCCTGGGCCTCGCACCGCTGCCGGAGGTGCGGGCGGCGCCGCTGCCCGCCGGCCCGCCGCTGGCCACCGCCGACCTGGTGGCGGCCGAGCAGGCGATCGCACAGGCGGACCTCGATGCGATGACGGTGGCGCAGGCGGTGTGCCACCTCGATCCCGAGGGCGCGCCCGCCGAGCGGCTGTGGGATGACCGGCGCGTCTGCTGGGCTTCGCTGGCGGCGGCGGTGCTGCCGGGGGTGGCCATCGCTGCGGCGCCGGCGCTGCGGCGGCGGCTGGCGCGCGTGGCGGAGCTGCGGTTGCTGGCCGGGCTGGCGCGGCCGGCGCGGGGCTGGCGCCCGGTGGGGCTGGCGCTGTCGCCGGAATCGGTGCTGGGGCCGGGCTTCGCGCGCTTCGACGCGGCGCTGCCGGCGGGGCGGCGGCAGGATGTGCTGATCGGCTTCGCGGCGGCCGATGTACTGGCCGCGCCGGCCGCCTTCCTGGCGGCGCGCGACCATGCGCGCGGGCGCGGCTTCCGCCTGGCGCTGGACGATGCCGGCCCGGCGCTGCTGGCGCTGCTGCCGCCGGCGCGCCTCGGCCTCGATGTGCTGCGGCTGCGCTGGGGCGAGGGGCTGCCGGCGGCCGGCCCGGCGGCGCTGGCGGCGCTGCTGGAGGGGGCTGCCGCGCCGCCGGAGGTGGTGCTGGCCGGCGTCGATCGCCCGGCCGCCATCGCCTGGGGGTGGGAGGCGGGCATCCGCCTGTTCCAGGGCCCGCTGGTGGACCGGCGCCGCGACTGATGCGCGGGCGCATGCTTGCGGGGCGCCGGCGGCGTGGCATATCGGCGCGATGGACCCTGAACCCGCCACGCCCGCGCTGCAGGTCGAGCATCTGGGCAAGCGCTACGGGGCGCAGCCGGTGCCGGCGGTGGACGACCTCAGCTTCGTGATGCCGCGCGGCGCCACCTGGGGCCTGCTGGGCGGCAATGGCGCCGGCAAGACCACCACCATCGCCATGCTGCTGGGGCTGCTGGTGCCCAGCACCGGGCGCATCCGCGCGCTGGGCCACGACATGGCGACCGACCGCTTCGCGGCGCTGGCGCGGATGAATTTCTCCTCGCCCTATGTGGCGCTGCCCTCGCGGCTTTCGGTGGCGGAGAATCTGCAGGTCTATGCGCATCTGTACGGCGTGAAGCGCGCCGCCGATCGCATCGCGGAACTCGCCGCGCAGCTGCAGCTGACCGCGTTGCTGGACCGCCCGGCGGGCGAGCTTTCGGCCGGGCAGAAGACCCGCGTCGCGCTGGCCAAGGCGCTGATCAACCGGCCCGATTTGCTGCTGCTGGACGAGCCGACCGCGAGCCTCGACCCCGACACCGGCGACTGGGTGCGCAGCTGGCTGGAGCGCTACCGCGCCGAGACGGGGTGCGCGATGCTGCTGGCCTCGCACAACATGGCCGAGGTGGAGCGGCTGTGCGACCACGTGCTGATGCTGCGCGCCGGGCGCGTGGTGGACCAGGGCAGCCCGGCCGAGCTGCTGGCGCGCTACGGGCGCGACGACCTGGAGGAGGTGTTCCTCGACATCGCGCGCGCCCGCGGCACCGCGGCCGAACGGGTGGGCGCGTGATGGCGGCGGGCGCGGCGCGGCGCATCTGGGGGCTGATGTTCCGCCACCTGGCGCTGTACCGGCGCTCCTGGCCCAGGCTGCTGGAGCTGGTCTACTGGCCGGTGCTGCAGATGGTGGTGTGGGGCTTCGTCACGGCCTACCTCGCGGGCGTGCAGAACAATGTGGCCACGGTGGCGGCCGGCGTGCTGCTGGGCGGCGTGCTGCTGTGGGAGGTGGCGATCCGCAGCCAGATGGGCTTCGCCATCTCCTTCCTCGAGGAGATCTGGAGCCGCAACCTCGGCCACCTGTTCGTCAGCCCGCTGCGGCCGCTGGAGCTTGTGGCGGGGCTGGTCGGGGTGAGTGCGGCGCGCATGCTGGTGGGCGTGCTGCCGGCGATGGGCCTCGCCTTCTTGCTGTACGGCTTCGGCCTGTGGCGCATGGGGCCCGTGACGGTGCTGTTCTTCGCCGGGCTGATGATGATGGGCTGGGCGGTGGCGCTGGGAGTGACCGCGCTGATCCTGCGCCATGGCGCGGGCGCCGAGCCGCTGGCCTGGAGCGTGCTGTTCGGCCTGACGCCCTTCGCCGCGGTGTTCTACCCCGTGGCGGTGCTGCCCGGCTGGCTGCAGCCGATCGCCTACCTCATCCCGGCGGCGCATGTGTTCGAGGGCATGCGTGCGGCGCTGCTGGAGAACCGCATCGCCTGGGGGCACATGGCGGCGTGTTTCGCGCTGAACCTGGTGTGGCTGGCCGGCATGGGCTGGCTGTTCCTGCGGCAGTTCCAGGCGGCGCGGGTGCGCGGGGCGCTGCTGAACATCGGCGAGTAGCGGGTGCTGCTTCCGGCGCGCGGCCTTCGGGGGTAGAGCCGTGCCATGAACGCGACCCGAATCTTCCTCGTCCGCCACGCGCTGGTGGAGCCCTCCGCCCGCACGATCATGTACGGCAGCATGGATGTGGCGCTGTGCGAGCTGGCGCTGCGCGAGGAGGCGGCGGCCTATCGCTGGCTGGCGGCGCGGCTGCCGGAGGGCGCGCGCTGGGTGGTGACGCCGCTGTCGCGCACGCGCGCCACCGCGGCGGCGATCTTCGCCGCCGGCCACCCCCCGGCCGAGCTGGCGGTGGAGCCCGACTTCATCGAGCAGGGGCTGGGCGCGTGGCAGGGCCTGTCGCATGAGGCCTTCGCGGCGCTGCTGCGGCACAAGCCGCACCCCTTCTGGCCGCATGCCGGCGAAGAGCGCCCGCCGGGCGGCGAGGCCTTCGCCGATGTGGTGGCGCGCGTCGGCCCGGCGCTGGAGCGCCTGGCGGACGCCACGCCGGATGGCGATGTGGTGGTGGTGGCGCATGGCGGTTCGATCCGCGCCGCGGTGGCGCACGCCATGCGGCTGTCGGCGGACCAGGCGCTGGCGTTTTCGATCAAGAACCTGTCGCTGACCCGGCTCGAACGGCTGGGCGAGGATTGGCGGGTGGCGGCGGTGAATGAGGAGCCGTTCACACCTGCCATGGCGGGGTAGCAGCAACGCTTCGATGGCCTGACCTGCGGCCAGCTTCTGCTGGCCGAGCGGCCGAACGGCCGCCGCGCCAAGTGGCGCGAGGCAAGCGGCCGGAGGCCGCGCCCGCCGCTTGAGGGCGCAAGTGAGCGCAGCGCCGCGCCGCGTCACGGGGCCGCCACGCGATGGCCTTGGACAGGCCTTGCGAGTCGCGGTAGAGTCAAGCCTGCCCGTGGTTTACAGGAGGCCCTTCATGTTGCGTGCCATCATGCTCGCCGCCGCCTGCCTGCTGCTGGTCCGCCCGGCGCTGGCGCAGCAGGAACAGCAGGTGCTGGTGGATCGTGCCGCGCTGGCCGTGCAGGAGATGATGACCAGCGGCGATTCCACGCAGGACGCCATCAACCTGATGCGCCGCGCCCGCGCGGTGATGATCTGCCCGCGGGTGTTCCGCGCCGGCTTCATCTTCGCCGGCGAGGGCGGCAGCTGCGTGCTGGTGGGGCGCGACGGCGCCGGCAGCTGGTCGGCGCCGGCCTTCTACGGCATGGGCTCGGGCAGCGTCGGGCTGCAGATCGGCGTGCAGGACGCCATCGTGATCATGATGATCATGACCGAGCGCGGGCTGAACGCGGTGATGAACAGCCAGTTCACCATCGGCGCCGATGCGGCCATTGCCGTGGCGACGGTGGGGGCGGGCATCCAGGGCGGCACCACGGCGGCGGCGGGGGCGGATATCGTCACGCTGGCGCGCTCGCGCGGGTTGTTCGCGGGGCTGTCGCTGTCGGGCTCGATCCTGTCCTACCGGCCTGAAGCGGCGCAGGCCTATTACGGGCGCGAGGCCTCGGCGCGGCAGATCGTGGTGACGATGGAGGCGCACAACCCGGGCTCCGACCCGCTGCGCGCCATGCTGATGCGCTTCGGCACGCCCGGCGGCTGAACGGGGCCGCCGGCCACTTGCAATCTGCAACGCAGTTTGCCGGCACGCGGGCTGCAACGGTGAGGCGACAGACGGCATGACGCCGCGCTCGCCTTGCAGTTCGAGAGGTCCCCGTGTCCGTTCTCCCCCGGCTCAGCGTGGTGGTTGCCGCGCGCAACGCCCTGCGATGGCTGCCCGGCGCCATCGCCTCCATCGGCGGGTCGGCGCAGCTTGAGATCATCGCCGTGGACGTGGCGTCGGAGGACGGCACCGCGAACTACCTGCGCAGCATCGCCGCCACCGACCGGCGCATCCGCGTCATCCACCGGCCCGAGGGCTCGATCGCGGCGGGGCGCAATGCCGGGCTGACGGTGGCGCGCGGCGCGCTGACCGCCTTCCTCGAGCCGCAGGACCGCTGGCGGCGCGAGAAGCTGGCGCGGCAGATCGAGTTCCACCGCATCAACCCCGATATCGGCTTCTCCTTCACCGATCACCGCCGCTTCGCCGAGGATGGCAGCGAGCTGGTCCCGGGCTTCGCGCGCTGCCCCGCCTTCGCCGCGCGCCACGCCATGCGCCACGAGGGCTTCGTGCTGGATGGCGACGCGCAGGCCTCGATCTATGCCGAGCCGGTGGTGGTGACCTCGGCGGTGATGGCGCGCACCGCGCTGCTGCGCGCGGTGGGCGGCTTCAACGAGCAACTCGGCCAGGGCGAGGATTGGGACCTGTGGCTGCATTTGGCGGCCTGCGCGCCGGTGGGCTGCCTGCCGAAGCCGCTGACCGACCGGCTGCTGCGGCCGCTGGAGCCGGGGCCCGAGGCGGCGGCGCGGCAGGCGGCGCGGCGGCGCATCGCCAATGCCTATGCCGCCCCCGTCGCGGCGCTGGACCGCGGGGCGCTGGCGCTGTGCCGCACCAGCCAGCTGGGCATCGAGGCCGATGGCGCGGCGCTGGCGGGCTACCCGCTGCAGGCGGCGCGGCTGCGGCTGGCGGCCTTCGCGCGGCAGCCCAGCCGCGTGCTGGCGCGGGCCGCGGCGCTGGACCTGCTGGGCGTGCTCGGCCGGCCGGCGGTGCCGATGCGCCTCACGCCGCGTTGACCAGAACTCGGCGCGATGCTTAGGGTGCGACGTGAACGCGATCGACCCCGACATTGCCGGACAGCTGGCCGCCGACCTCCCGCGCGAGGATTTCGTGCGCATCGTGCGGACCTTCGAGACCGACCTCGGCCGCCTGGCCGTGATGCTGGAGCAGGCCGTGGCGGCCGGCGACCTCGATGGCTATCGCCGCGCCGCGCACAGCCTGGCGGGTGCCGCCGCGGCGGTGGGCGCGCGCCGGCTGGAGCAGGTGGCGCGCATGGCGATGGACCACCGCAGCACGGCCGACCCGGCCTATCTGGCGCGCGGCGTGCGCTACGAGGCCGCGGCGGCGCTGACCGAGCTGGCGGCGCTGGCCGCGCATCCGCCGGGCGCTGCCTAAGGGGCCATGGCCGCGGTCGCCGCGCGCATCCTGATCGTCGAGGATACGCCGACCCAGGCCGAGGTGGCCCGCGCGCTGCTGCGCGACCTGGGGCATGAGATCCGTGTCGCCGAGACCGGCGCCGCGGCCATCGCGCAGGCGCTGGAGTGGCGGCCGGATGCCATCCTGATGGATATCGAGCTGCCGGATTTCTCGGGCTTCGAGGCGATGCGCCGGCTGCGCGCCGAGGGGGCGGAGGCCGCCGTCATCGTCGTCACCGCGCATGGCAGCGTGAACCACGCGGTGGAGGCCATGCGCGAGGGCGCGGTGGATTTCATCGTGAAGCCCTTCGCCAAGGCGCGGCTGACCGTGACGCTGCAGAACGCGCTGGAGAAGCGCGCCCTGGCGAGCGAGTTGAAGCAGGTGAAGGCGCAGCTGGCGCGCGACCGCTTCCAGGGCTTCATCGGCGCCTCGGCGCCCATGCAGGCGGTCTACCGCACCATCGAGAGCGTGGCGGCGAGCCGCGCCAACGTGTTCATCACGGGCGAATCCGGCACCGGCAAGGAATTGGCGGCGGAGGCGGTGCACCGCGCCTCGCCACGGCGCGCCAAGCCCTTCATCGCGCTGAATTGCGGCGCCATCCCGCGCGACCTGCTGGAGAGCGAGATCTTCGGCCATGTGAAGGGTGCCTTCACCGGCGCCACCGAGACGCGCCTGGGTGCGGCCAAGTTGGCCGATGGCGGCACGCTGTTCCTGGACGAGATCGGCGAGATGCCGCTCGACATGCAGGTGAAGCTGCTGCGCTTCGTGCAAACTGGCGCGTTCCAGCCGGTCGGCGGCTCGCGCACGGAACGCGTGGATGTGCGCATCGTCTCGGCCACCAACCGCGACGCGCTGGCGGAGGTGGAGGCCGGGCGCTTCCGCGAGGACCTGTACTATCGGCTGTATGTGGTGCCGGTGGAGATGCCGGCCCTGCGCGACCGCGGCGAGGATGTGCTGCTGATCGCGCGGCACTTCCTGGCGAGCTTCGCGCAGGAGGAGGGCAAGCGCTTCCGCGGCTTCGCGCCCGAGGCCGAGCAGGCGCTGCGGGCCTATGGCTGGCCCGGCAATGTGCGGCAGTTGCAGAACGTGGTGCGCAACATCGTGGTGCTGCAGGACGGGCCGCGGGTGGAGCGCGCGATGCTGCCGGCAATGCTGCTGCGCGCCGTGCCGGCGCGGGCGGCCACGCCGGTGCCGCTGGCTGCGCCAGCCGTGGCGCCCGAGGTCGTGCCTGCGGCCGTGCCGGTGCCTGTGCCGGAGCCGGAGCAGGACCTGCTGGCCGAGGCCGCGCCCGAGGCCCCGCCAACCTGGCAACCGGCACCGCATGTCGAACCGGCGGCGCCGGTGTTCGAGACGCTGGCGGCGGTGGAGAAGCGCTGCATCCTGGCCGCGTTGGACCACACCGCGCAGGACGTGCCGCGCGCCGCCGCGCTGCTCGGCGTCAACCCCTCGACCATCTACCGCAAGCTGCAGGCCTGGCGGGCCGAGGCGGCGCCGGCTGGGTGAGACGCGCTGGCGTGGCCCGGGCGTCGCCTGCGATCAACTCTGCGGGCAGGCGCAACGCGGCCCCTTGGAATTCGCGGCGGCATGACGAATTCTTGCGCAACGCTGCCGGAGCGCCGCATGGACGCCATCGAAGCCGCCACTGACCATTGCATCCGCCGCGGCCTCGGCTTCGCCGGGCTCGCGGTGGGCACCATCATGCTGGCGCTGTCCTTCGACATGCCGCTGGCGCTGCGCACCGGGGGCGACTTGGTGGCGGTGGTGGCGGTGGCGCTGCTTCTGGCCGCCTGGCGGGCCGACAAGCGACGCCTGCGCGACAGCGAGGCCTGGGCGCTGCTGACCTCGCTGCGCCCGGATTTCGTGCGGCTGACGCCCAAGGACGACGCGCAGCGAATCATGGCGGCGGTGCTGCGCCGGCGGCTAATCTGGCATGCCGAGCGCCTGGGTCTGGGCGCGCTGGCGCTGTGGCTGCTGATGGGGCTGACGCTTCTTTTCGCGGGGTGACGTTCAGCCCGGCAGCGTGCGGTCGCCCTCGCCCAGCGTGTGCTGCATGAACACCACATCGACCCAGCGGCCGAATTTCAGCCCCGCGCCCTTCAGCACGCCCGCCTGGCGGAAGCCCAGCGAGACATGCAGGCCGATGGAGCCGACATTCTCGGAATCGCCGATCACCGCGAACATCTGGCGGAAGCCGGCATCGGTGGCGCGGGCCAGCAGCGCCTCCACCAGCGCCTTGCCCACACCCTGGCCGCGCACGTCGTCGCGCACATAGACCGAGTTCTCGGCGGAGAAGCGATAGGCCGAGCGGTCGCGGAATTGCGCGAAGAAGGCATAGCCCAGCACCGCCGGCGGGGCCGTGCCGGCAGCCTCCTCGGTGGCCACCAGCCAGGCCCAGCCGGCGTCCTGCACGCGTGCCAGACGGACCGCGATCTCGGCCTCCGTGGGCGGCGTTTCCTCGAAGGTGCCGGTGCCGTGCAGCACGTGGTGCGCGTAGATGGCGGTGATGGCCGGCAGGTCGGCGGCCGTGGCGTCACGGATCGGCATGGCGGCGATACTCCCCTCGGGCGGGCGCCCGGGACATGCGGGATGGCGTGGGCGCGCGGCGCCGGGCCGCGCGGCGCCCTTCAGACGGGCAGGTGCAGCGCGGCGGCGATGCGCTCGGCCACGGCCAGCAGCGCGCGGTCACGCCCCGGGGCGGCGGCCAGCGACAGGCCGATGGGGGCGCCATCCACCTTGGCGGCGGGGATCGTCACCTCGCACAGCCCGGCGAGGCCGGACATGGCGGTGACGCCCATGGTGCGCTCGCGCACCGCCTGCTGCGCCTCGGCGCCGATGTCGAGCTTGGGGGCCGGCACCGGGGAGGTGGGGAAGATCAGCACCGCGCCGCCGGCCAGCAGGGCGCGGGCGCGCAGGCGGAACACCTCGCGGAAGGCGCGCCCGGCGGCGGCGCGCGAGGGGTCGGTGGCCTTGGCGGCGGCGAAGCGCTCCTGCACGCCGGGGCCGAGGGCCGGGCGGATGGCCTGGATCCAGGCGCCGAGGCTGGCCCAGGCTTCCTCGGCCTGGGCGGCGCGGAAATGCTCGTAGAACTGGTCGAGCCCCTCGGGGGCGAGGTTGATCGGCAAGGCGTGGCCCAGCACGCGCTCGGCACCCGCCATGGCGCCGACCAGCGCGGCGGCGGTCTGCGGCACGGCGTTGACCCAGGCTTCCTGCACCTTCAGCAGCGGGCCGAGCGCGCCCTCGCCGCCCTGCGGCAGCAGCACCTCGCCCACCCGGCGCAGCATCGAGGCCTTGGCCGCGAACCAGCCGGCGGTGTCGAAGGAGGGGCCGAGCGGGCAGGCGCCGGTGAGGTTCACCGCACCCCAGGAGGGGCGGATGCCATAGATGCCGCAATAGCTGGCCGGGATGCGCACCGAGCCGCCGGTGTCGGAGCCGAGTGCGAAATCCACCAGCCCCGCCGCCACCGCCGCGGCCGAGCCGCAGGAGGAGCCGCCGGGGAAGCGGTCCGGCGCGGCCGGGTTGGTGGGCGTGCCGTACCACACATTCTCGCCGCTCAGCCCGTAGGCCAGCTCGACCGTCTTGGTCTTGCCGCGCAGCGATGCGCCGGCCTGCGTCAGCGACAGCACGCAGGGCGCGGTGCCGGCGGCCGGGGCGTGGGTGCGCGCCCAGTCGGGGTTGCCGTAGCCGGTGATGGCGCCGGCCACGTCGAACAGATCCTTCACCGCGAAGTCGAGCCCCGCCAGGGGACCTTCCGCGGCACCGGCGATTTCCACACGCGGGCCCGGCACGAAGGCGCCGACCCGATCTTCGAAGGCACGCGGCATGGCCTTGTCCCCCAACCATCCCGATTGAGCGCGGAAACTGCGGCAGGTTGGGGCGAAAGACAACAGGGCGTCATTCCGCCCCCGCCGAGGTCGCGCTCAGTCGGCGGCGGGGCCGAGCGTGGCGGTGGCGGCGCTGAGCGAGGCGATGGGCCGGTCGGCGCGGTCCCAATTGGCGTCGTCGAGCCAGGCGGCGATGGCATCGCGCCGCGCCGGCCACTCGGCATCGAGGATCGAGAACCAGGCGGTGTCGCGCCGGCGGCCCTTCACCACACCATGCGCGCGGTGCACGCCCTCTGCCACGAAGCCCAGCCGATGCGCCGCCGCGATGGAGGGCGCGTTGAGCGCGTTGCACTTCCACACCAGGCGGCGATAGCCGAGGTCGTCCATGGCGTGGCGCATCAGCAGGAACATCGCCTCGGTGGCGGCGCGCGAGCGCTGCAGGCGCGGGGCGAACCAGATGTGGCCGATCTCGATGGCGGCGTTGGCGGGCTGGATCTCCATCAGCGTCAGCCAGCCGGAGGCCACGCCCGAGACATGCGGGCGCACCGCCCAGGCCATCGGGTCGTGCTGCGCGGCGAAGGCGGCGACGTGCCGGCGCATCGCCGCCGCATCCGCGAAGGGGCCATAGCCGAGATAGGCCCAGCCCGCACCCTCAGCATCGGCCTGCGCCGCCTGGAACAGCTCGGCCGCGTGGCGCACGGCCAGCGGCTCCAGCGTCACGCTCGCGCCGCGATGGGGGATGCGGGCGGGCAGCGGGCGGGGCGTGGGATCGACCTCGGGGCCGACCGGAGGGGAGGACATGGCGACATCTCCGCGGGGCGGCGGAGCATCGGGCAAAATTGCGCCAGCGCAAGGCGGCTGGCGGTGCCGCGTTGCAGCAGGGCGCGGCTTCCCGCATAAAACCGGGCATGAGCGCCGACACACTCGCCCGCCCGGACCAGGCCGCCGCCCCGCCGGGCTTCTTCCTGGAAACCGTGCTGAGCGTCCATCACTGGACCGACCGGCTGTTCTCCTTCACCTGCACGCGCGAGCCGCATTTCCGCTTCGGCGCCGGGCAGTTCGCCATGATCGGGCTGGTGGTGGAGGGCAAGCCGCTGGTGCGCGCCTATTCCATGGTGAGCCCGCCCTGGGAGGAGCACCTGGAATTCCTCTCGATCAAGGTGCCGCACGGGCCGCTGACATCGCGCCTGCAGCACATCGTGCCAGGCGATCGGGTGCTGATCGGCAGGAAGGCCACGGGCACGCTGGTGCCCGAGAACCTGGCACCGGGAGGCACGCTGTGGCTGTTTGCCACGGGCACCGGCCTTGCCCCCTTCATGAGCCTGATCCGCGACCCCGAGGCCTATGAGCGCTTCGATCGAATCGTGCTGCTGCACACGGTGCGGCAGGTGGCGGAACTGGCCTACACCGACTACATCGCGCGCGACCTGCCGAACCACGAATTGCTGGGCGAGTGGGTGCGGGAGAAGCTGGTGTACTGGCCCTCCGTGACGCGCGAGCCGTTCCGAAACCAGGGGCGCATCACCACGCTGATCGAGGCGAACACGGTGGGCGAGAGCCTCGGCCTGCCGCCGCTCTCGCCCGAGCGCGACCGCTGCATGATCTGCGGGTCGGAGGCGCTGAACGCCGATCTGCGCGCGCTGTTGGAAGCGCGGGGCTTCACCGAGGGCGCCAACAACGCGCCCGGCACCTATGTGGTGGAAAAGGCCTTCGTCGCCAAGTAACCGTTCGGTTGTGCCGGGCAGCCATTGCGCTGTCCTGGCCGCCGCCTTATGGACCTTCGATCGAAACACGCCGACCGGGCCGCAAGAGCCCGATGACGGCCCTTTGGGAGCGATGTGATGTCTGAGAACACCGTTCAGGGTGCGAAGCGCCGCGGCTTTCTGAAGGCCGCCGCCGTGGGTGCGGCCGGCACGGCCGTGCTGGCCACGCCCAATGTCAGCCGCGCACAGACGGTGGTGCTGCGCTTCCAGTCCACCTGGCCGCAGCGCGACATCTTCCATGAATTCGCGCAGGACTACGTCACGCGGGTGAACAACCTGGCGGGCGGGCGCCTGCGGGTGGACCTGCTGGCCGCTGGCGCCGTGGTTGGCGCCTTCCAGCTGCTGGATGCCGTGCATTCGGGCACCCTCGATGGCGGCCATGGCGTGGCGGCCTATTGGTTCGGCCGCAACCGCGCCTTCAGCCTGTTCGGCACCACCCCGCCCTGGTTCAACGACGCCAACCACCTGCTGGGCTGGTACTACTATGGCGGCGGCGAGGCGCTTTACCGCGAGCTGATGCACGACATCCTGCGCATGAACGCGGTGTCCTTCCTGACCGGCCCGATGCCCACGCAGCCGCTGGGCTGGTTCCGCAACCCGATCGAGCGCGCCGAGCAGATCCGCGGCCTGCGCTATCGCACCGTGGGCCTGGCGACCGACCTGTTCCAGGAGATGGGCGCGGCGGTGGTGGCGCTGCCGGGCGGCGAGATCGTGCCGGCGCTGGAGCGCGGCGTGATCGACGGCGCGGAGTTCAACAACCCCTCCTCCGACCGCGTGCTGGGCTTCGCCGACGTGGCGCGCAACTACATGATCCAGAGCTTCCACCAGCGCGTGGAGTGCTTCGAGGTGCTGTGGAACCGGCCGAAATTCGATGGCCTGCCGGCCGAGCTGCAGCAGGTGCTGCGCATCGCCTCGGAAGCGGCCTCGGCCGACATGTCGTGGAAGCAGCAGGACCGCTACTCGCGCGACCTGGTGGCGCTGGCGCAGGGCGGGGTGAACGTGCGCGCCACGCCGCGGCCGATCCTGGACGCTCAGCTGCAGGCCTGGGACCGCGTGATCGCGCGGCAGGAAGCCGATGCGTCCTCGCCCAATGCCGGCGCCTTCTTCAAGAAGGTGTGCGACAGCCAGCGCGACTGGTGCCGCCGCGTCGGCGGCTTCTACCTGCGCTACGAGGCGAGCCCGATCATCAGCTACAACCACTTCTTCGCGCGCGGCTGAAGGCGCGAGGCAGGCAACAGGGGCCGGCCCGGACCATCCGGGCCGGCCTTGTTCGTATCGAAGGGGGCGGTGGATGACCGATCGCGGAACGGTCTACCTGTTCGTGGCCGTGGTGGCCGCGGCGATCATCCTCGGCATCGTCTTCGCGCAGCGCAGCGCCACGCAGCGCGCGCTGCTGGCCATCGACCGCCTCAGCACGCTGGTGGGGCAGGTGGGGTCCTGGGCGGTGGTCGCGCTGACCCTTGTGGTTGCCTATGACGTGACGGCGCGGCGCTTCTTCCGCGCACCGACGGACTGGGGCTACGACGTCGCCTACATGCTGTACGGCACGCTGTTCATGCTGGCGGGTGCGTATGCGCTGTCGCGCAACGGGCATGTGCGGGGCGACTTCCTGTACCGCAACTTCAGCCCGCAGCTGCAGGCCAAGTTCGACCTGACGCTGTATATCCTGTTCTTCTTCCCCGCGATCATCGCCTTCATGATCGCGGGCTTCCACTTCTTCGAGCTGTCCTTCCTGCAGAACGAGCGCAGCAGCATCAGCCCCGGCGGGCCGATCATCTGGCCGTTCAAGTTCCTGATCCCGGCGGTGGGCTTCCTGCTGCTGCTGCAGGGGCTGGTAGAGGTGGTGCGCTGCGTGCAGTGCATCCGCCTGGGCGCGTGGCCGCAGCGGCTGTCGGATGTGGAGGAGCTGGAGAAGCAGATCCTGGCCGCGGCCGAGGCCAAGGGCGCCGAGGCGCTGGCCGCCGAGATGGCGCGCGGTGGCGAGGCCGCGCTGGTCAGCGCCGTGCAATCCGCCGAGGACCGTGCCTCGCGCGACCCGGCGCCGCGCCACCCGCATTCCTGACCCCGTGCTCCGTAGATTGAGGCCGCACCGCCATGAGTGACGCCGCGCTGGGGATGACGCAGCTTCTGCTGTTCCTCTTCTTCATCATGCTGGGCTTCCCCATCGCCTTCACGCTGATGGCGATGGGCCTGTTCTTCGGCTACCTCGGCATGCAGGAGCGCGTCTTCGACCTGCTGGTGCAGCGCACCTACGCGGTGATGAGCAACGACGTGCTGCTCTCGGTGCCGCTGTTCGTGTTCATGGGCTACATCATCGAGCGCGCGAACATCCTCGACCGGCTGTTCCGATCATTGCAGATGGCCAGCCGCAACCTGCCCGGCTCGCTGGCGGTTGCCACGCTGGTCACCTGCGCGCTGTTCGCCACCGCCACGGGCATCGTCGGCGCGGTGGTGACGCTGATGGGGCTGCTGGCCTTCCCCGCGATGCTGCGCGCCGGGTATGATCCGAAGCTGGCGGCCGGCGTGACCTGCGCGGGCGGGTGCCTGGGCATCCTGATCCCGCCCTCGATCATGCTGATCCTGTATGGCGCGACGGCCGGCGTCTCGGTGGTGCAGCTCTATGCCGCGGCCTTCATCCCGGGCGTCACGCTGGCGCTGATGTACATCGTCTATGCCGTGGCCGTGGGCATCTTCCAGCCGCATCGCGCGCCGCGGCTGCCGCCCGACGAGGTGCAGGTGCCCTTCACCACGCTTCTGTGGGCGTTGGCGACCTCCTTCCTGCCGCTGGCGCTGCTGATCGCCTCGGTGCTCGGCTCGATCCTTATGGGCCTCGCCACGCCTTCGGAGGCGGCGGCGATCGGCAGCCTGGGCTCCATCCTGCTGGCTATCGCCTATCGCGCCTTCACCTTCCAGAAGCTGAAGGAAAGCGTGTTCCTGACGGCGCGGACCAGCGCCATGGTGTGCTGGCTGTTCGTCGGCAGCTACATCTTCTCCTCGGTGTTCGGCTATCTCGGCGGCCAGACCGTGGTGGAGGAATTCGTCAAGAGCCTGCCGCTGAACAGCTTCACCTTCCTGCTGCTGGCGCAGGCCATCATCTTCATCCTCGGCTGGCCGCTGGAATGGACCGAGATCATCGTGATCTTCGTGCCGATCTTCCTGCCCCTGCTGGATGATTTCGGCGTCAGCCCGATCTTCTTCGGCATCCTGATCGCGCTGAACCTGCAGACCAGCTTCCTGAGCCCGCCGGTCGCCATGGCCGCCTTCTACCTGAAGGGCGTGGCGCCGCCGCACGTGAAGCTGGAGGACATCTTCAAGGGCTGCATGCCCTTCATCTACATCGTCGTCTTCTGCATGATCATGGTCTACATCTTCCCTGAGCTCGTCACCTGGCTGCCCGACCAGCTCTATGGCGGCGACGCCCCGGCCCCCGGCGCGCCGAGCATGCTGGATGCGCCGCCGGCGGGCGGGTTCCAGGAGGTCGAGGAACTGCGGCTGCCCGCCCTGCAATGAGGGCGGCATGAGCGCGGACGCATCCGCCTGGGCGCCCGAGGGCGCGGCGCGCTGGCTGGCCGAGGCGATGGAAAGCGGCAGCCCGCTGCGCGACCTGCCGGCCGACCTCGCCCCGCGCAGCGTGGGTGAGGGCGAGGAGATCGCCGCCGCGACGCTGGAGGCGCTCGGCCTCGAGGCCTGCGGCGTGCGGCTGCTGTGGCGCGCCGACGGCACGGTGCTGGCCGGGCCGATGATCGAGGGGCGGCTGGTGGCGGCCGCCGTCCCGGTGGCGCGCGCCGCGCTGCGCCACCCGCAGGTGAGTGCCGCGGTGGTCGGCGTGCTGGCCGAGGCGCTGGAACCGGACGCCACGGCCGCGCCGCGCTTCGCCGCGCTGCACCCGGCCCTCGACGTATCGGACAGCCGCTTCACGGACCTGCCGCAGGATGCCGCGCTGCTGGCGGCCGATTGCGCCGCGCTGGGGATGGTGGTGGTGGGGCGGCGGCGCATGGCGGCGCCGGGGCCGGCGCGCGTGCTGATCGGCGCGGCCGGCACGCGGCGCGTGGCGCATCCGGTGGACCTCGCCGCCCGCTTCGCCGAGGCCGCGGCGGCGGCGCGACGCTTCGGCGGGCTGCCCGCCGGGGCGGTGCTGGTGGTGGCGGGGCTCGGGCCGAGCCTGGCCGCGGAGGGGCGCATCGCCGCCGATCTCGGCCCCGCGGGGCAGGTGGAGGCCGGCTTCGCCTGAACACAGGCGGCCGTTGTAGCGGGCGCGCGGCGAGGCCTAACCTGCCCTGATCGCGGGAGGAACGGGCCATGGAATTCGCGGGCAAGGGGCTGCCGCTGACCGAGGCGGGGATGCAGGCGGCGCTGACCGCCATGGGGCTGGACCCCGTGGCCGACATGCCGGTGCTGTGGGCGGTGCTGACGGTGGAAAGCCGCGGCTTCGGCTTCCTGCCCGACCGGCGGCCGAAGATCCTGTTCGAGCGCCACATCTTCCACCGCGAGACCGGCGGGCGCTTCGCCGGTGCGGCGCCGGACCTCTCGGCCTCGGGCGGCGGCGGCTATATCGGCGGCGAGGCGGAGTATGACCGTCTCGGCCGCGCGCTGCTTCTGTGCCGCGGCGCGGGCGTGACCGACAACGCGGCGCTGCGCAGCGCCAGCTGGGGCCTCGGCCAGGTGATGGGCTTCAACGCCGTCGCCTCCGGCTTCGCCGAGCCGGCCGAGATGGTGCGCCGGATGAGCGAGGGCGAGGACGCGCAGCTGCTGGGCATGGCCGGCTTCATCCGCAGCCAGAAGCTGGATGCGAAGCTGCGGGCGCGGGATTGGGCGGGCTTCGCGCGCGGCTACAACGGCCCCAGCTACTGGCAGAACCAGTACGACGTGAAGCTGAAGGCCGCGCATGAGAAGTTCAGCGGCGGCGTGGGGCGGGACCTGCGGGCGCGCACGGCGCAGGCCGCACTGGTGTATCTCGGCTACCGCCCGGGCGAGCCCGACGGCGTGGTGGGGCAGAACACGCGGCGCGCCATCGCGGAATTCCGCAAGGCCGCCGGGCTGCCGGCCGGCGAGGCGCTGGACGATGCCGCCTACGCGGCGCTGCTGAAGCGCGCCAAGCTTACTTGAATCGCGCCGCCGTCAGCGCATCGTCGCGCAAGGCCGCGGCGATCTCGCCGCGGGCGGCTTCGGTATCGGCCAGCGCGACCACCCGATCGAACCAGCGGCACTGGCCGCGCACCCGCGCCTGGAACAGCCGGTCCAGCGCCAGCGCCGCGGCGCCGCGGCCGGTGCAGCAGGCGCAGGCGGAGGGGTGGCTGGGCAGGGCGGCGTCGAAGCTGGCGAGTGCCACGGCCTGATCCGGCAGGTCCGGCGGCGGGGCCTCGGCGAGGATGGCGGCGGGCGGGCCGGCGGCCAGCGCCGCGGCCAGGGCGGCGGCGTCGGGGACGATCAGCAGCGGGATGCGGGCGTCGAGGGACCAGGGCATAGACTGGACATAAGGATATGTTTATGTCATTTGCAAGCCATGGACACGCTCCTCGCCCAGCTTCGTGCCGCCGCCGAGCCGACGCGGCTTCGCCTGCTGGCGCTGTGTGCCCGGGGCGCGCTGTGCGTCAGTGACCTCTGCGCGGTGCTCGGCCAGTCCCAGCCCCGCCTGTCGCGCCACCTGAAGCTGCTGGTGGAGGCGCGGCTGCTGGAGCGCATCCCCGAGGGCTCCAACGCCTTCTTCCAACTGCCCGCCGATGCCGAGGTGGCGCGCGTGATCCTGGCGCGGCTGCCGGAGGACGACCCCCGCCTGGCGGCGGACCGCCGGGCTGCGGCGCGGCTGGCGGCCGAGCGCGCGCGCGTGGCCTCCGACGCCTTTCGCCGCGACGGCATGGATTGGGACGAGATCCGCGCGCTCGACCTGCCGGCGCCGGCCATCGAGGCGGCGATCCTGGAGGCGCTGCCGCAGCGCGCCGGGACGCTGCTGGATGTGGGCACCGGCACCGGCCGGCTGCTGGAGCTGGTGGCCGAGCGCGTGAGCCGGGCCGTGGGCGTGGATGCCAGCCGCGACATGCTGGCGCTGGCCCGTGCCCGCCTGGCCGAGCGCGGCCTGGCCGAGCGCTGCGCGGTGCGCCAGGCCGACATGTATCGCCTGCCCTTCGCGGATGCCGCCTTCGACGTGGTGACGCTGCAGATGGTGCTGCACTATGCCGAGGATCCCGCGGCCGCGATCGCCGAGGCGGCGCGCGTGCTGCACCCCGATGGGCTGCTGGTGGTGGTGGACCTCGCGGCGCATGAGCGCGCCGAGGTGATGCGCCGCCACGCGCATCGCTGGCCGGGCTTCGACGACGCCGCCATTGCCGGTTGGCTGGGTGCTGCGGGCTGCGCCGCGCAGGGTGCCCGCAGCGTGGCCGGGCCGCTGGCGGTGCGGCTGTGGTCGGCGCGGCGGCTGGCCGCGCTTGCGAATTCTTCACCCGTCACTGTGCTTTAGACATTGCTTGACCGCGTGATTCAGCCCTCCGGTGCATTCGCACCTTCGGCCGTCACGCTTTAGATCCCGCCCCCGATCCGGAAACCGACACGCATGACCGCTCGCCCGCATCTGCTCGAAGCGCTGTCCAGCCAGGCCCTGCTGTGCGACGGCGGCATGGGCTCCCGCGTCCAGGCGATGACGCTCGATATCGTCAAGGACTTCTGGGACAAGGAGAACTGCACCGAGGTGCTGAACCTCTCGCGCCCGGACATCGTGCGCGAGATCCATCGCGGCTACTACGCGGCGGGCGCGGACATGGTGCTGACCAACAGCTTCGGCGGTAGCCCCATCACGCTCGAGGAATTCGAGCTCGGCTCCCGCGCCTTCGAGATCAACAAGCTGAGCGTGGAGCTGGCGCGCGAGGCGGCGGAGAGCTTCGCCGATGGCCGCCACCGCTGGGTGATCGGCGACATCGGCCCGGGCACCAAGCTGCCGAGCCTCGGCCACATCACCTATGACGCGCTGGAGACGGCGCTGACCGAGCAGTGCCGTGGCCTGATCGCGGGCGGGGCGGATGCGCTGCTGACCGAGACGAACCAGGACACGCTCTACATCAAGGCCGCGGTCAACGCCGCGAAGATCGCCAAGGCGCAGACCAAATCCGACATCCCGATCTTCGTGCAGGTGACGGTGGAGACCACGGGCACGCTGCTGGTGGGGCCCGACATCTCGGCCGCCGCCACGGTGGTGCAGGCGCTGGACGTGCCGCTGCTGGGGCTGAACTGCGCCTCCGGCCCGCAGGAGATGGCCGAGCATCTGCGCTGGCTGAGCCAGAACTGGCCCGGGCTGCTCAGCGTGCAGCCCAATGCCGGCCTGCCGGAGCTGGTGGATGGCAAGACGCACTACCCGCTCGGCGCGGCCGAGATGGCGACGTGGATGGAGCGCTTCGTCGTCGAGGATGGCTACAACCTGATCGGCGGGTGCTGCGGCACATCGACGCCGCATATCGAGGCGATGGACGCGATGCTGCGTCGCCTCGGCGGGGCGCGCGCGCGCCCGGCGCCGGTGCAGCGGAAGTTCAACTGGGTGCCCTCCGTCGCCTCGCTGTATTCGGCGACGGCGCTGCGGCAGGAGAACAGTTACTTCTCGATCGGCGAGCGCTGCAACGCCAATGGCTCCAAGGCCTGGCGCGCGGTGCAGGAGGCCAATGACTGGGACGGGTGCCTCGCGATCGGGCGCGAGCAGGTGGCCGAGGGCTCCAACAGCCTCGACATCTGCACCGCCTTCGTCGGCCGCGACGAGATGCGCGAGATGAGCGAGGTGATCACGCGCTTCACCTCCTCCGTGAACAGCCCGCTGGTGATCGACAGCACCGAGACCAACGTGATCGAGGCCTCGCTGAAGCTGCATGGCGGCAAGCCGATCATCAACTCGATCAACTTCGAGGAAGGCGAGGGTGCGGCGCACGACCGCATGAAGCTGGCCAAGAAGTTCGGCGCGGCGGTCATCGCGCTGACCATCGACGAAGTCGGCATGGCCAAGACCGCCGAGGACAAGCTGCGAATCGCCACGCGGCTGGTGGAGTTCGCCTGCACGCAGTACGGCCTGCCGCAATCCGACCTGATGATCGACCCGCTGACCTTCACCATCGCCACCGGCAACGAGGACGACCGCAAGCTGGGGCAGTGGACGCTGGAGGGCATCCGCATGATCCGCGAGCGCTTCCCGGACATCCAGATCATGCTCGGCCTGTCCAACATCTCCTTCGGGCTGAACCCGGCCGCGCGCCACGTGCTGAACAGCGTGTTCCTGGACCACGCGGTGAAGGCGGGCATGACGGGTGCCATCGTGCACGTCTCCAAGATCAAGCCGCTGCACAAGATCCCGGCCGAGGAGGTGCAGGTGATGGAAGACCTGATCTTCGATCGCCGCGCCGAGGGCTATGACCCGCTGCAGAAGGTGCTGGAGATGTTCTCCGGCCGGAAGGCGGCCGACAACGTGGCCAAGGTGAAGGCGGCCACGGTGCAGGGGCGCCTCAAGGACCGCATCGTGGATGGCGACCGCAAGGGCCTGGACGACGAGCTGGCGGCCGCCGTGGCCGAGGGGATGAAGCCGCTCGAGATCATCAACGACGTGCTGCTGGACGGCATGAAGGTGGTGGGCGAGCTGTTCGGCGCGGGCAAGATGCAGCTGCCCTTCGTGCTGCAATCCGCCGAGACGATGAAGGCCGCCGTCGCCTACCTCGAGCCGCTAATGGAGCGCGTGGAAGGCCAGGAGAAGGGCATCATCGTGCTGGGCACCGTGCGCGGCGACGTGCACGACATCGGCAAGAACCTGGTCGACATCATCCTGACCAACAACGGCTACAAGGTGGTGAACCTCGGCATCAAGGTGCCGCTGACCGACATCGTGGCCGCGGCGAAGGAGCACAAGGCGAACGCCATCGGCATGTCCGGCCTGCTGGTGAAGTCCACCGTGGTGATGCGCGAGAACCTGGAGGAGATGAGCCGCCAGGGCATCGACATCCCGGTGCTGCTGGGCGGTGCCGCGCTGACGCGCAACTACGTGGAGGAGGATTGCGTGCAGGCCTATGCCTGCGGACGCGTGGTGTATGCGCGCGACGCCTTCGACGGCCTGCACCTGATGGACAAGGTGATGGGCAACGATTTCGAGGGCTATCTCGGCGCCATCCAGGCCAAGCGCTCGGGCAAGGCGAAGAACGAGAAGCGCGTGCTGGGCCAGGCCGATCCGCGCGGCTTCGCCCCGGTGGATCTTGCCTATGCGCAGCAGCGCCGCCGGCGCGTGAGTGCCGAGAGCACGCCGCCCGCCCCGCCCTTCTGGGGCGCGCGCGTGATGGAGGCCGACCCCAAGGCGCTGGTGCCCTTCATCAACGAGCGCAGCCTGTACCAGTTCCAATGGGGCTTCCGGAAGGCCGGGCGGTCGCTGGAGGATTTCCTCGGCTGGGCGAAGCAGGAGCTGCGTCCGGTGCTGAAGCGCATGCTGGCGCTGACGGCCGAGCAGAACATCCTCAAGCCGCAGGCCATCTACGGCTATTGGAAATGCGCCGGCCAGGGCAACGACCTGATCCTGTTCGAGGAGGACGGCACCACCGAGGTGGCGCGCTTCAACATGCCACGCCAGCCCAAGGCCGATGGCGAGTGCATCGCCGATTTCGTGCGCGACGTGGATGAGGAGACGCGCGACGTGATCGGCCTGCAGGTGGTGACGGTGGGGCAGAAGGCGTCCGACATGGCGCGCGACTGGTTCGAGGACAACCGCTACCAGGACTACCTGTATCTGCACGGCCTCAGCGTGGAGATGGCCGAGGCGATGGCGGAATACACCCACAAGCGCATCCGCGCCGAATGGGGCTTCGCCGGCGAGGATGGGCGCGACATCGAGAAGATGCTGAGCCAGGGCTATCGCGGCGGGCGCTATTCCTTCGGCTACCCCGCCTGCCCGAAGCTGGAGGACCAGGCGCCGCTGCTGCAGCTGCTAAAGGCCGAGCGCATCGGCGTGGAGATCAGCGACGAATGGCAGCTGCACCCGGAGCAGAGCACCAGCGCCATCGTGCTGCACCACCCGCGGGCGAAGTACTTCTCGGTGTGATGCCCAGGGTGTGATGCCCTGGGCGGCGGGGGCGCGCGCAGGCGTGCCCTGGCTTGCCCCCTGCGGTGCGGGCAGGGCATGAAGCGTTCCCTCACCGAAGGCCATGCCCCCCTTGCTTTCCTCCGCCGCCGGCGCCCGCGTCCAGATGATCGCCGCGGCCTCCGTCGCCGTGGCGCTGGCGGTGCTCGCGCTCAAGACCGGAGCCTGGTGGCTGACGGGCAGCGTGGCGTTGTACGCCGATGCGCTGGAGAGCGTGGTGAACGTGGCCGCGGCCATCGCGGCGCTGATCGCTGTGCGGCTTTCCGCCATGCCGGCCGACGCCAACCACCCCTATGGCCATTCCAAGGCGGAATACCTCTCGGCGGTGCTGGAGGGCGTGCTGATCATCGTGGCCGCGCTGCTGATCCTGCACCAGGCGTGGGAGGCCTGGCAGGCGCCGCGCGCGCCGGAGCAGGCGTCGCTCGGCCTCGTGGTGGCGGGGGTGGCGGCGGCGGTGAACGCCGCCTGGTGCGCGGTGCTGTTCCGCCAGGGCAGGCAAGCGCGCTCGCCGGCGCTGCTGGCCGATGCGCGGCACCTGCTGGCGGATGTGGTGACCTCGGCGGGCGTGCTGGTGGGCGTGGCGCTGGTGGTGCTGACGGGCCTGCTGTGGCTGGACCCGCTGATGGCGGCGCTGACGGCGCTGAACATCCTGTGGTCCGGCACGCGGTTGATGCGCGAGAGCGTCGGCGGGCTGATGGACGAGGCGGTGCCGCCCGAGCTGCTGGCGCGCATCCGCCGCACCGTGGCGGTGGAGGCCGAAGGCGCCATCGAGGCGCATGACCTGCGCACCCGCCATGCCGGCCGCACCACCTTCGTGGAGTTCCACCTGGTGGTGCCCGGGCACCTGACCGTGACCGAGGCGCACGCGATCTGCGACCGCATCGAGGCGGCGCTGAAGGCCGACCTGGAGCCCGCCATCGTCACCATCCATGTCGAGCCCGAGGGCAAGGCGAAGCACAGCGGAGTCCTGGTGATTTGAGGCCGCCGCGGCGCCGGGGAACACCGGCCCGCGGCGCGCGGCCGGTGCTGCCCTGGCTGGCGGCCTCGGTGCTGCTGCATGGCGCGCTGCTGCTGGCCCTGGCCTGGCGCGCGCCGGCGCAGGAGTCAGCGGCGGGCGGCACCACGGTGGCGCTGATCTGGGACCAGGATGGAAGGGGTGCGGCCGATCCCGAGGACCAGGCCGGGGCGGCCGGGGCGGCGCCCGCCGCCGCGCCGCCGCCCGCCGCGCCCGCCGCGCCGCCGGTGCCGCCCGAGGCCAGCGCACCCCCCGCCCCGCCGCCGGTGCCGCCCATGGCGCCGCCCGATGCCGCGCCCCAATCCTGGCCCGCCGAGGCCGGCGTGCTGCCGCCGCCCGCGCCGCCCCCGCTGCCACCACCCGCGCCCGCCGCCGTGGCCAGCCGCCAGCCCGCCCCGCCCGCGCCCCCGCCGGCCCCCCCGCCGGCCCCGGCCGCCGAGGCCGCGGCACCGCCCATGGCCGCCGGCGCGGCCGCCGCCGCCGGGGCGCTGGCGCCGCCGCGGCCGCTGGCCGGCATCGCCAACCCCGCCCCGGAATACCCCTATGCCAGCCGCATCCGGCGCGAGCAGGGCCGCGTGACGCTGCGCGTGCAGGTGACGGCCGATGGCGGCGTGGCCGGCGTGGCGTTGGCGCGCAGCAGCGGCTTCGCGGCGCTGGACGAGGCGGCGATGCGCACCGTGTGGCGCTGGCGCTTCGAGCCGGCGCAGCGCGATGGTGTGCCGGTCTTTTCGACGGTCGCCATCGGCATCACCTTCAGCCTCGAAGGAGAGCGCGCATGGTGAGGCTGGACGTGATCGTGACGCGGGGCGGCGATGCCGGGGAGACCTCGCTCGGCGACGGCACGCGGGTGCGCAAGGATGCGCCGCGGGTGGAGGCCTATGGCACGGTGGACGAGGCGAATGCCGCACTCGGCGTGCTGGCGCTGCAGCTGGCGGGCGATGCCGAGGCCGCGGCGATGGTGGCGCGCATCCAGAACGATCTGTTCGACCTGGGCGCCGATCTGTGCGTGCCCGGGGTTAGCGAGGAGAGGCTGCGGGTGAGCGATGCGCAATGCGTGCGGCTGGAGCAGGAGCTGGCGCAAATGAACGCAGCGGTGCCCGCGCTGCGCAGCTTCGTGCTGCCGGGCGGCACGGCGGGCGCGGCGCAGGCGCATGTGGCGCGCACCCTGGTGCGGCGGGCCGAGCGGCTGGTGGTGGCGCTGGCCGCCGAGGAGGCGGTGAACCCCGCCGCCGTGCGTTACCTCAACCGGCTGTCGGACCACCTGTTCGTGCTGTCGCGCCGGCTGAACGGCAATGGCGCGGGCGATGTGCTGTGGAAGCCCGGCGCCACGCGTTGACAACAACGGTCGATTGCATCGACTCGTTGTTGTGTTTTCTGTGCCCTCAGGCGGCGGGCGCGGCCTACGGCCGCTTGCCTCGCGCCACTGGGCGCGGCGGCCATTCGGCCGCTCGGCCGGCTGAAGCCGGCCGCAGAGCAGCGCATGGTGTCGTCGGTATCAGCTCAGCGGCCCGGCGGCGTGTTTGGCGAAGGGCGGCCAGGCCAGCAGGCGATCGTACCAGGCGCGCAGCGCGGGCATGGGCGCGCGCTCGACCGGCAGGGTGAACCAGCGATGCGCGTAGATGCCCAGCGCGATGTCCGCCAGGCTCGGCGCCGCGCCGCACAGGAACGGGCGGTCGCCGAGATGCGCCGCAACCATGGCCCACAGCGCCTCGGCCTCGGCGCGCGCCTTGTGCGTGGCCGGCCAGTCGCGCTCCGCCTCGGGGATGCGGACATAGGTGAAGAACACGGTGGTCATCGGCCGGTTCAGCGTGCCGAGCTGCCAATCCATCCAGCGGTCGCAATCGGCGGCAATGCGCGGATCGGCCGGGTAGATGGCGTGGCCCGGCGCGCGGGTGCGGGCGAGGTAGCGCAGGATGGCGTTGCTCTCCCACAGCACGAAGCCGTCGGGCTCCTCGATGGTGGGCACCAGGGCGTTGGGGTTCTTGGCGAGGTAGTCGGCCTCCTTCGTGCGGCCGAAGGCGCCGCCGGCGTCGATGCGCTCGAAGGGGATACCAAGCGCCTCGCACAGCACCAGCACCTTCATGACGTTGGACGAATTGGCGCGGCCCCAGATGCGCAGCATGGCTGCCGATCCCCTCTGCTTGTGCGGCCACGGTAGGCAGGCCGACGGGCGCGGTCCAGTTGCCGGGACGCGCGCGGGAGGCGATATCCTGAGGCCATGGCGTTCTCCCTGTTGATCGCGCTGCTGGCCGCCGCGGCGCCGCTGCTGGCCATCGGGTCCGAAACCTGGCCGGGGCTGGCGCCTTGCGCGCTGTGCCTGTGGCAGCGCTGGCCCTATTGGGTGGCGGCGGCGCTGGCGCTGCTGGCGGCGGCGCTGCCGGCGGCGGCGCGGCGCTGGGCGCTGCGCGGCGCGGGGCTGGCGGTGCTGGCCTCGGCCGGCGTGGCGGGGCTGCATGTGGGGGTGGAGTTCGGCTGGTGGCCCTCGCCCCTGCCGGCCTGCCTGGCGCCGCAATCCGGCGCGGCGGTGAGCGTGGAGGATCTGCTGCGCAGCCTGGCACCGGTGCCCACCAAGCCCTGCGACGAGCCCGCCTACCTGATTCCCGGCCTGCCCCTTTCCATGGCGCAGATGAACCTGATCTATGCCCTGGCGCTGGCGGGCTTCGCCTTCCGCGGCGCCGCGAGGAGAGCCTGATGCCCGAGACCGCCGAACGCCGCCTGCCCGGCGACCCAACGCCGCGCGAATACGTGGCGCGCACCATCCGCGTGGACCATGCCGGCGAGTACGGCGCGAAACGCATCTACGAAGGCCAGCGCGCCATTCTCGGCCGCACGAAATACGGCCCCGTCCTGCAGCACATGCAGGAGCAGGAGCAGGTGCACCTGGATACCTTTGCGGGCCTGATCGCCAAGCGCCGCGTTCGGCCCACGGCGCTGCTGCCGCTGTGGCACGTGGCGGGCTTCGTGCTGGGGGCGGGCACCGCGCTGCTCGGCCACCGCGCCGCCATGGCCTGCACCGTGGCGGTGGAGGAGGCGATCGACGAGCATTACCGCGCCCAGGCCGAGACGCTGGGCGACGACGAGGCGGCGCTGCGCGCCGACATCGAGCGCTTCCGCGCCGAGGAGCTGGAGCACCGCGACATCGGCCTCGCCAACGAGGCGGAGCAGGCGCCCGCCTATCGGCTGCTGAGCGCGGCCATCAAGGCGGGCTGCAAGGTGGCGATCAAGGTCAGCGAGCGGGTATAGACCCGCTGCGCTGCCCGGCGTTTACCACACCATGTCGCGCAGCTGCACGTTGTCCACCAGGCCGCCGAAGCTGTCATTGCCGGCGGCGAATTCGGCGAAGGTCAGCGTGTCCAGCCCGGCGGCGCCGGTGACCACGAAGCTGTGCGTCGTCCAGGCATTGGCGCCGGGGTCGATGCGGCCGAGCACATCGCCGTTCCACAGCACCTCGAAGGCCTCCGAGGCGGCGTTGTCGGCGCGGCGGGCGCGGGCCTCGAAGCTGAGCAGGTAGTCGCGGCCCGCGGTCACATCGACGCTCTGGCTGATGCGGTCGAGGCCGCCGGCGTGGTCGATCTCCATGTGCTGGCGGCCTTCCGGCGATGTCACGCCGAAGCTGCTCCAGATCTCGATCGCGCCGGCGCTGTTGCTCCAGCCCGGCACGTCGCTGCGCGCCGCCCAGGTGCCGGCGGGCAGGGCGGGCGCCTCGAAGCCGGAATTGATCAGCAAGTTGGGGCCGGGGTCGCTGCGCCCGGCGATGCTCACGGCGATCTCGCCGGTGGCGGTGCCATCGAGCGAGGTGACGGCCAGGCGGTCCACCACCGTCTGCCCGGCGCGCAGCCCCTGCACCGCCGCCGTGGCGTTGTGCAGCAGGTAGCCCCATTCGCCCGTCGCGGCGTCGAAGGTGAAGCGGCCATAGGCGCCGTCCAGCGCGGCCGGCGCGGCGAAGGCGGCCTGCCCGGCATCGGCATCGGCGATGGTCAGGCGCCCGGCGGCGGTCAGCCCGCCATCCTCGGCGACGCTGCCCTGCCCGTTGCCGCCGATGCTGGCGGCGTCGTTGGCGCCGACCACGGTGATGGTGACGGTGGCGCTGCCGGCATCGCCATCGGCATCGGTGGCGCGGTAGCCGAAGGTGACGCTGCGCGTCTCGCCCGCGGCGAGCGACTGGAAGGCGGCGCCGCCATCCCAGGTGAAGGCGCCATCGGCGCCCAGCACCAGGCTGCCGGCGCTGGCCGGCGCGGTGAGCGCGACCGCCGCCAGCAGGTCGGCGATGCTGTCATTCGCGGTGACGTTGCCGGTGACGCGCGCGGCGTCCTCGCCCACGGTGAAGGCATCGGCCACGGCCAGCACCGCGTCATCGGCGGTGGAGAGGGTGGCGCCATCCACCGTCACGGCGGCGGCCTCGAAGCTGCGCACGGTCAGCGCCTGCGGGGCGAAGCGGAAATCCGCCCAGGGGGTGGTGCCGGCATGCACCAGGAAGCGCGCGAGGTCTGCCTGGAAGGTGGGGTTCAGCCATTCCGCACTGGTCAGCTCGAAGCCCAGCGTGTCGAAGCCTGCGCCGCCATCGTACACGTCGCCGCGCGCCGTGCCGACCGTCATCACCACCAAATCGTTGCCGCCATCGCCATGCACGCGGTCGGCGCCGGCGCCGGCGAAGAGGCGGTCATCGCCCTCGCCGCCATGGATGGTGTCGTTGCCGTCGCCGCCCAGGATGGTGTCGGCGCCCATGTCGCCGGTGGCGAGGTCATTCCCCGTGCCGAGGTCGATCCAGTCGTCGCCGCCATTGCCCCGGACCACGTCCTGGCCGGCGCCGGCGCGCACCGTGTCGCGGCCGTCATCGGCGGCGATGGTATCGTTGCCCTGGCCGGCGATCACGCTGTCATCGCCCTGGCCGGCCCAGACGGTGTTGTTGCCGTGGCCGGCATCGATGGTGTCGTTGCCGTCGTCGCCGCTGAGGCTGTCATGGCCGGCGCCGGCGATTATGCTGTCATGCCCCGTGCCGCCGACCACGGTGTTGCGGCCCTCGCCGGCCAGCAGCGTGTCGTTGCCGGCATCGCCGAGCAGGCTGTCGTCGCCCGCGCCGGCATCGATGTGGTCGTCGCCCTCGCCGCCATGGGCGGTGTCGTGGCCCTCGCCGGTGATGATGCGGTCGTTGCCGGCCTCGCCCCAGGCCTGGTCGTTGCCCTCGCCGAGGTTCATCCAATCGTCGCCGGCGCCGCCCCAGAGCATGTCCTGGCCGGTGCCGCCATCGAGGCTGTCCGCACCCTCGCCGCCATAGAGCATGTCGTTGCCCGTGCCGCCCACCAGCGTGTCGGCGCCGGCCTCGCCCCAGAGCATGTCGTGGCCCGCGCCACCCTGCAGCAGGTCGCCGAAGCGGGAGCCGAAGGCGCCGTCATCGCCGCCGCCGAGCAGGGCCTCCATGGCGTCATTCGCATTCTGCAGGTGCAGCCAATCGGTGTTGGCCGATCCAGCGATGGTGACACGCGCCATGGGGTGGTCTCCTCATCCGCGCCCCCCGCGCCAGTTGCAGAATGCAGTTGCATTCTGCGAGCGGAGGGCCTTCCGAGGCTGTCAGCGCAGGAACCGTGCCAGGGCCGTGCGGCGGGGGGCGGAGATCAATTCTCCAGCTCGGAGTCCCAGTAGAGGTAGTCCCGCCAGCTTTCGTGCAGGTGGTTGGGGGGGAAGCTGCGGCCGTTCTCCTGCAGTTCCCAGCTGGTGGGCTGGCGCGGCACCTGGCGGGGGTGCATGTGGCATTCGCGCGGCAGCTTGCTGCCCTTGCGCAGATTGCAGGGCCCGCAGGCGGTGACCACGTTCTCCCAGCTGGTGCGCCCGCCGCGGGAGCGCGGGATGACGTGGTCGAAGGTGAGGTCCGGCGTCGGCTTGGGCTGGCCGCAATACTGGCATTCGAAGCTGTCGCGCAGGAACACGTTGAAGCGCGTGAAGGCCGGGCGGCGGGCGGCGGGGATGTATTCCTTCAGCGCGATCACGCTGGGCAGGCGCATGGTGACGCGCGGCGAATGCACCTCGGCCTCATATTCCGAAAGCACCGACACGCGGTCGAGGAACACGGCCTTCACCGCATCCTGCCACGCCCAGATGGACAGCGGGAAATAGGACAAGGGCCGGAAATCCGCGTTCAGGACGAGCGCGGGAAAACCCTGGCCTCCGACGAAGTGTCCGCCATCAGGCAAGCGCCACTCCTATCCGTGGCGGCAAGCCAAGCCCTGGGGCCTCGAACGTTAAGCAAGCCCCATATGCTGTGGCAGTGCCGCGTTTGCCCCGCATTCATGCCAGCCGGACGGGGGCAGCGCAACCGCCGCGCCGGCGGGTTTCACGCCGCCGTCACGCGCCGCCGCCCAGCACCCGCCGCAGCATCAAGGCGCCCGCTTCGATGCCCTCATCGTCCAGCCCATGGCCGAGGCCGGGGCGGTAGGCCGCCTCCACCGGCACGCCGGCCGCGCGCAGCGCGGCTTCGGCGCGGCGGCTGGCCTCGGCGGGCACCACCTCGTCGGCCTCGCCATGCACCAGCAGCACCGGCGGGCGGGCGGCGAGGCCGGCGGCCAGCGATTCGGCGCCGAGCAGCGCGCCAGCATAGGCCAGGATGCCGGCCCGCGCGGGGCCATGATGCAGCCCGGTGAACAGCGCCGTCATGGCGCCCTGGCTGAAGCCCATCAGCGCGACGTCGCCGGGTGCGAGGCCCAGCGCGCCCGCCTGGGCGATGAGCCAGGCATCCAGCCGGGCGGCGGCCACGCGCACGCCGGCCTCCATGCGGGCTGGCGTGCGATCCTGCAGGCTGAACCATTGCCGGCCGTAGGGGGCGAGGTCGCACTCCTCCGGCGCGTGGGGGGCGATGAACAGCGCGCGCGGCACGGCCTGGCCCCAGCCGGGGGCGAGGTCGATCAGGTCGAAGCCATCGGCGCCCACGCCGTGCAGCAGCACCACCAGCTTGTCCGGCGCGCCGCCCTCGGCGGGGCCCCAGCGCGGGCCGTCGAGCGATTCGAGCATCGGCTTGCCTCTCCCTGCGCGGTTCCGCAACGTGGCTCTTACTCTAGAAGTCCTTGAATCTAGGGCAAGAAATGCGTTCTTATGGTATCATCTGAACGCATATTGCTCTAGGCACATGGTGCGCAACCCGCCTGTCGTCACCCGCTTCGCGCCCAGCCCCACCGGGCTGCTGCATCTGGGCCACGCGCATGCGGCGGCGGCGGCGTGGCGCGCGGCGCGCGCGGCGGGCGGGCGCTTCCTGCTGCGCATCGAGGATATCGACCCCGGCCGCTGTCGCCCCGAATTCGCCGCCGCGATCGAGGAGGATCTGCGCTGGCTCGGCCTCGACTGGGATGGCCCGGTGCGGGTGCAATCGGCGCACCTCGCCGAATACCGCGCTTCACTTGGTGTGCTGGAGGCGCGCGGGCTGCTGTTCCCCTGCTTCTGCACGCGGCGCGACATCGCGGCCAGCGCCGGCGCGCCGCAGGGGCCGGAGGGCCCGCTCTACCCCGGCACCTGCCGCGGCCTGTCGGCGGCCGAGCGCCAGGACAGGATCGCGCGCGGGGAGGCGCATGCCCTGCGCCTCGACATGGCGCGCGCCCTGGCTGCGGTGCCGCAGGCGCTGAGCTTCCATGAGGCCGGCGCGGGGCGGCTGCGCTGCGAGCCCGCGCGCTTCGGCGACGTGGTGCTGGCGCGCAAGGACGCGCCGGCCAGCTATCACCTGTGCGTCACGCATGACGATGCGGCGCAGGGCGTCACGCTGGTGACCCGCGGCGAGGATCTGCGCCCCGCCACGGATGTGCACCGGCTGCTGCAGGCGCTGATGGGCTGGCCGGAACCCGCCTATGCGCATCATCGCCTGCTGTGCGACGCATCCGGGCGGCGGCTGGCCAAGCGCGCCGGCGCCGAGAGCCTGCGTGCGCTGCGCGCGCGGGGTGTCACGCCGGCGCAGGCGCGGGCTATGGCGGGCGCGCCCGATACTTAGTGCCCGCCGCCGAGATAGGCGTCGCGCACCTCCGGCCGGGCCAGCAGCTCGGCGCCGGTGCCTTCCATGGTGATGCGGCCGGTGACCAGCACGTAGCCGCGATGCGCGAGGCGCAGCGCCTGGTTGGCGTTTTGCTCCACCAGCAGCACGGTGAGGCCCTCGCGCGCGTTGAGATCGCGGATCGCGGCGAAGATCTGCCGCACGATCAGCGGCGCGAGGCCGAGCGAGGGTTCATCCAGCAGCAGCAGGCGCGGGCGCGACATCAGCGCGCGGCCGATGGCGAGCATCTGCTGCTCGCCGCCCGACAGCGTGCCGCCGCGCTGCGCCTGGCGTTCGCGCAGGCGCGGGAACAGCGCGAAGACCTTGGCGAGATCCTCGGCCGGATCATGCCCCTGCGCCTGCGCGCCCATCTGCAGGTTTTCCAGCACGCTCATGCGCGGGAAGATGCGCCGCCCCTCGGGCGACTGCGCCACACCCATGCGCATGATCTCATGCGTGGGCCGCGCCGTGATGTCCTGCCCGTCCAGCAGCACGCAGCCGGCGCGCGCACGGGGATCGCCGCACAGGCTCATCAGCAGCGTCGACTTGCCCGCGCCATTGGCGCCGATCAGCGTGACGATCTCGCCCTTCGCCACGTGCAGCGACACGCCCTTCAGCGCCTGCACCGCGCCATAGCCGGCGACGAGATCCTGCACCTCGAGAAGGTTGCTCATGCCAAGCGCACGAAGGTTGCACCTTCGTGCCCCTCAGACGCCGGGCGGCGGCCATCCGGCCGCCTTGGCTTCGCGGCAAAAGCCGCGGCGGCCGTTCGGCCGCTCGGCCCTGCGGGCCGTAGGTCGGAACTTCGTGTGGCGGGTATCATGCCTCCTCCGCCTCGCCCAGATAGGCGGCGATGACGTGGCGGTCACTGCGCACCGCGTCGGGCGGGCCCTCGGCGATCTTGCGGCCATGGTCCAGCACCACGACGTGGTCCGAGATGCGCATGACGATGCCCATGTCGTGCTCGATCAGCAGCACGGAGGTGGGCGCGGGGGCGGCGCTGCTTCCATCGCGGATGGCCAGCAGCAGGGCCGAAAGCTCATCCGATTCGCGCGGGTTCAGGCCGGCGGCGGGCTCGTCGAGGCACAGCAGCGACGGCCCTGTGCACATGGCGCGCGCGATCTCGAGGCGCCGCTGCGCGCCATAGGGCAGCGCGCCGGCCGCGTCATCCGCGCGTTCCAGCAGGCCGATGGCGCGCAGCCAGGCGGTGGCGCGCGCGATGGCCGCGGCCTCGGCGCGGGCGTAGCCGCCGAGGCCGAGCAGCGCGCCGATGCCGAAGCCGGTGGCGGCGTTCAGGGGCAGGTGCTGCGCCACCAGCAGGTTCTCCAGCACCGTCATGCCCTGGAACAGGCGGATGTTCTGGAAGGTGCGCGCCACGCCGGCGCGGGCGATGCGATGGTCCTTCAGCGTTTCCAGCGCGGCCGTGCCGCCATCGGCGCGGTGCAGCAGCAGGCTGCCGCCGCTTGGCCGGTAGAAGCCGGTGATGCAGTTGAACACCGTGGTCTTGCCCGCGCCGTTCGGGCCGATGAGTGCGGTGATGGCGCCGCGCTGCGCCGCGAAGGACACGTCATCGACCGCCAGCAGCCCGCCGAAGCGCATGCTGAGCCGGTCCACGGTGAGGATCGCCGGGTTCATCCGCGGCCCTCGCCCACATGCTCGGCCGCGATGGTGCGGCGCGCGCCGAGCGTCACGCTGGGCGTGCGGCTGCCCACCAGGCCGCGCGGGCGCAGCACCATGATGACCACCATGGCGGCGCCGAACACCAGCATCCGCCACTCCTCCAGGCCGCGGAACAGCTCGAAGCCGCCGATCATCACGATGGCGGCGACGGCGACGCCGATCTGGCTTCCGAGGCCACCCAGCACGACGATGGCGAGGATGATGGCGCTTTCGATGAAGGTGAAGGATTCCGGGCTTATGAAGCCCTGCCGCGTGGCGAAAAAGGCGCCGGCGATGCCGCCGAACATCGCCCCCAGCGCGAAGGCGGTGAGCTTGGTGGTGGTGACGTCGATGCCCAGCGCGCGGCAGGCGATCTCGTCCTCGCGCAGCGCCTCCCAGGCGCGGCCGATGGGCTGGCGGCGGATGCGGATGCTGACCCAGTTGGTCAGCAGCGCCAGCACCAGGATGAGGTAGTAGAGGAAGATGACGCGATGCACGGGATCGGGCGTCAGGCCGAAGAAGCCGGCGAAGGTGCCGGGCTCGCCCGACATGTTGAAGGGCAGGCCGAAGAAGGAGGGGCGCGGGATGCCGCCGATGCCGTTCGGCCCGCCCGTCAGCTCCACCCAGTTGAGCAGCACGATGCGGATGATCTCGCCGAAGGCCAGCGTGACGATGGCGAGGTAGTCGCCGCGCAGGCGCAGCACCGGGAAGCCCAGCAGGATGCCCCAGAAGGCCGCGAGGATGCCGGCCAGCGGCAGGCACACCCAGAAGGACAGCCCGAAGGCCTGCGCCAGCAGCGCATAGGCATAGGCACCGACCGCGTAGAAGGCGACGTAGCCGAGGTCGAGCAGCCCGGCTAGGCCGACCACGATGTTCAGCCCCCAGCCGAGCATGACGTAGGTGAGCACGAGGATGCCGAGATCGAGCTCATAGCGGCCGATGCCCGGCACCAGCGGCAGCAGCACCGCGGTGGCGAGCAGCACGGGCGTGAAGACGAGGCCCGCGCGGGCGGCGAGGCGGCCGAGCGCGGGCGAGGGCGGGCGCGCCTCGCGCAGCGCCCACAGCGACAGCGCGAGGCGGCCGGCGAAGACCAGCGCGCAAAGCCCCGCCACCTCGACCCAGCGGGTGCGCAGGAACAGCGCGCCGGAGGGCGAGACATCGGTGCGAAGGCCCACCATCAGCACGAACAGCCCGAAGGCGACGGCGGTGGCGATCAGCGCCTCGCGCAGCGCGCCGAGCACGCGATGCGGCGGCGCGGCACTGCCGCGATGCGTCGGCGCGGCACTGCCGCGACGCGTCGACGCGTTCATACCTTCTCGACCTCCTGCCGCCCGAGCAGCCCGGTGGGCAGGAAGATCAGCGTGAGGATGAGGATGGAGAAGGCCGCGACGTCCTTGTACTGCACCGAGAAATAGGCCGACCAGAAGGTTTCGATCAGGCCGATCAGCAGCCCGCCCAGCACCGCGCCGGGCAGCGAGCCGATGCCGCCGAGCACGGCCGCGGTGAAGGCTTTCACCCCGGCGAGGAAGCCGATGTAGAAATCGATCACGCCGTAGCGCAGCAGGTACAGCGTGCCGGCCACGGCGGCCAACGCCGCGCCGATGACGAAGGTGAGGCTGATGGTGCGGTCGGTGTCGATGCCGAGCAGCGAGGCCATCCGCCGGTCCTGCTCGCAGGCGCGCATGGCGCGGCCGAGCGACGTCTTCGTCACCAGCCAGGTGAAGATGGCGAGCACGGTGAGGGTGGAGCCGATGATCAGCATCTGCATGGTGGAGAGCTGCACCACGAAATCGCCCTCGCGCATGATCTCGATGCCGCCGGTCACCAGCGGCTCCAGCGGCTTCACGCGCGCGCCCTGGCTGAGCTGCACGAAATTCTGCAGCACGATCGACATGCCGATGGCCGAGATCAGCGGTGCCAGGCGGAAGCTGCCGCGCAGCGGGCGATAGGCGATGCGTTCCACGCTCCAGCCATACAGCGCGGTGAAGGCCATGGAGATGGCCAGCACCAGCAGGATGGCCGCCGGCCCCTCCAGCAGCCCGCCGGAGATCAGCATGACGATGGAGATCAGCGCGATGAAGGCGCCCACCATGAACACATCGCCATGCGCGAAGTTGATCATGCCGATGATGCCATAGACCATGGTGTAGCCCACGGCGATCAGGCCGTAGATCATGCCGAGGCTGATGCCGTTGATCAGCTGCTGCAGCGCATAGGCCAATGCCGCGACCCTCCCGAAGCGAAGCCCCGGGCAACGGTCATGCAACGGCGCGGCGGGCGCAAGGGGTTTTGCGCGCCGGAGTCCATGGTTGGCAGGGCACGAGATCGATCCGGGGGATCGATCGTGCTCTACTCGACAACCTCGTCTGTGAAGACGTTGAAGCCCACCAGCGTGCAGGGCCCGAAGCTGGTGACGATGGCGACATCGGTGGCATCGCGCCCGCGCGCCATCAGGATGCGGCCGATGCGCGGCGTGTTGTTGCGCGCATCGAAGGTGTGCCAGCGGTCGTCGAGGAACACCTCGAACCAGGCGGCGAAATCCATCGGGCCATAGGGCGGTGGCATGCCGATGTCGCCGAGATAGCCGGTGCAGTAGCGCGCCGGGATGTTGACGCAGCGGCACAGCGCCACGGCGAGGTGCGCGTAGTCGCGGCACACGCCACGCTGCTCGGCCAGCGCCTCGGAGGCGGTGCGCGTGGCATTCGCATGCTCATAGCCGAAGGCGATGCGCTGGTGCACGTAGTCGCAGATGGCCTGCACGCGGTGCCAGCCCGTCGGCCCCTGGCCGAACAGCGCCCAGGCGATGTCGCCCAGCCGGTCGGTGTCGCAGTAGCGGCTGCCCAGCAGGTGCACCAGCATCGCATCCGGCAGTTCCTCCACCGGGCGCTGCCAGGCGGCGGGGGAGAGCGTGTCCGGCAGGCCGGAATCCTGCACCATGAAGCGCGTGGCGATGGTGAGCAGCCCGGGCGGCGCCACGATGCGCGTGCACACATTGCCGAAGCCGTCCACATAGTCGCGCGAGGGGATCGGCGGGTCGAAGGTGAGGCTGTGCGGGCCGATCAGGTCGGCCTGCCGCGAGGGATGCGGGCTGACCACCAGCAGCATGGGCGTGGCCTGCGGGCATTCATAGGCGATCTGGCAGCCGGCGCTGATGCGCATGGGGAAATCCTTGCGGGGGAGAAGCTTCAACGCGCGTCCTCGGCCGCCGTTACACTGACGTCGACCGTCATGCCGAGATTGTCGGAGGGAAAGCCCGTCCAGGTGCCGTGGAGGGGCAACACATGGCGATGATCGCGGGCGATCGCTACCCGGATCAGGTCGCGGTTGCCGATGATGCCGTTGGTGGGGTCCAGCTCCACCCAGCCGGCGCCGGGCACGTAGACGCGCAGCCATGCATGCGTGGCACCACCGCCCACATGCCCGCCGCGGCGCGGCACATAGAGGTAGCCCGAGACGAAGCGCGCCGCGAGGCCGAGGGCGCGCAGCGCCTCGATCATGAACAGCGCGAAGTCGCGGCAGGTGCCGCTTTGCAGCCGCAGCGTGCGCGTGGGCTCCTGCACCCCGCGCTCGGCGCGGCCGATATAGGTGAAGCCGTCGCGGATGGCGTGCGTCATCGCCTCCAGCAGCGCGCGCGTGCCGGTGGGCCCGCCCTGGCGCAGGAAGCGCTTCGCCCAGCGTTCCACCGCGTGATCGGGATCGGGATATTGCCGTTCGATCGAACGCGCGAGATCGGGCATGTCGTCCACGTCATAGGCGAAGGGATAGGTCTCGGCGTCCGGGCCGATCGGGTAGTCGAGTGCGTTCACGGGCGCGTGTTCCAGCCGCACCTGGCTGTCGAAGCGCAGCTCCGACGCGCGGCCGGAGAAGCGCGCGACGCCCACGCTGTTGCCGAACACGTCGTGCAGCCAGCGCAGCTCGGTCGGCTGGGGCGTGATGGCGATCAGCGCGTGGATCAGCCGCTGGTCGTGCCCGTCGCGCGGGCGGAACATCATGCGGTGCTCGCCGAAGGCCACCGGGCGACGATAGCGATAGGTGGTGACGTGGCGGATATCGAGGATCGGCATCGTCGCGCTCCCGGCGCCGGCAAGGGCGGCGGGGTGCGCATCGCACCGTGCCGCTGGCGCCCGGGCCGCGGGGCGTGCGGCACACTACAGCATGGCGCGGCGATCCGGAAACGGCGGCGCGGGCGGCGTCTTCAATCCGCCGTGGCGCCGGTGGCGCGCACCACCTCGCCCCACACGCGCACTTCCTCGGCGATGAAGGCGGTGTATTGCTCGGGCGTCATGTCCGGCGCGTCGGCGGTGAGTTCGAGGTAGCGCTGCCGCACGGCGGGCATCTGCAGGATGGCGCGGATTTCGGTGTTGAGGCGCTGCACCACCGGCGCGGGCAGGCCGCGCGGGCCGGAGACGCCGAACCAGGAATAGGATGTCATGCCCGGCAGGCCGGATTCGATCAGCGTCGGGATGCTGGGCAGGTGGCGGTTGCGCTCGGCATCGGCCACGGCGATGGCCTTCAGCGTGCCCTCGCGCAGATAGCCGATGGAGGAGGGCAGGCCATCGACGAACAGCCCCACCGTGCCGGCGATGACATCGATCAGCGCCGGCCCCGCGCCGCGATACAGGATGGGGTTCATGCGGAAGCCGGCGGCGAGGCCGATGCGCATGCCCAGCAGATGCGTGGTGGTGCCATGCCCGGCGATGGCGAAATCGAGCCCATCGGGGCGCGAGCGGCCGAGCGCGATCAGCGCCTGCATCGACTGCGCCTCGTAGCGCGGGTTCACGACGACGGCGGTGGAGGTGGTGGCGGCCAGCGCGACATGCGTGAAATCCGCCACCGGGTCGTAGCGCACGTTGCGGAACAGGCTGGGCGAGATGCCGTGCGAGGCGCTGTTCGAGATCAGCAGCGTGCTGCCATCCGGCGCGGCCTGCGCCACCAGCCCCGAGGCCAGCGTGGCGCCGGCGCCGGGCCGGTTCTCCACCACCACCGGCTGGCCCAGCCGGTCCTGCAGGTTCGCGGCGAGGATGCGCGCGACGATGTCAGTGGTGCCGCCCGGCGCGAAGGGCACGACGAGGCGGATGGGCCGCGACGGCCAGGCGGGCTGCGCCAGGGCCGGCAGCGGCAAAGCCGCGGCACCGGCCAGCAGGGCGCGGCGCGGGATGATGGGCCTCATGGTGCGTCTCCTGCGGCGTGTTGCGGCGAGGGTAGGGCCGTGCCGGCCGGCGCGTCCAGCCGCGCGGCGGCGTGGCGCGCCGCCAGCCAGCCGAAGGCGAGGCCGCGCATCAGCGACACGCCGGCCTGGTAGCCGGCGCCGGATTCCGTAGGCGCCGCGGCGTTGCCGCAGGCATAGAGGCCCTCGATCGGCCGGCCGCGCACATGGCGCACCCGCGCATCGGCATCGGTCAGCAGCCCGGCGGCCGAGATGCCGCCCAGCTTGAGGCGCACGGCGCAGAAGGGCGGCTCGGCCAGCGTGCCGAGGTTGGGATGCGCGGCGTGCGGATCGCCGGCGGTGGAGCGCGCGAAGGCCGAACTGCCGCGGCCGAAGGCGGCATCCTCGCCCTGCGCCGCGCCGGCGTTGAAGCGCGCCACGGCGCCCTCCAGCGCCGCCGCATCGAGGCCGAGCATCGCCGCGAGCTCGCCGATGCTGCCCGCGCGCATCACCCAATCGGGCAGCACCGCGCCGGGCGGGCGGCGGGCGAAGCTGTAGCGGCGCAGATACTGCGCATCGAACAGCATCCAGGCCGGCAGGTTGGGATGGCGGTGCTGGCCGAGGTCGAAGCGCGTCAGCGCCGAGACCACGTGCTGGAACTGGCTTTCGTCGCAGAAGCGCTGCGCCTGGTCGTTCACCACGATGCTGTGCGGATAGGACAGGCCGCGCAGCCCCGCGCTGAAGAAGATGTCGCCGCCCTCCGGCCCCGGGATGGCATAGCCCACCAGCATCGCGAGGTTGTTCGGCACGCGCCACACCGCCGCACCCAACTCGCTGCCCATCAGCAGGCCATCGCCCTCGATGGAACGGGGGAAGATGTTCATCCAGTCGGGCAGGCCCTCGAAGCGGTTCACCAGATCGGCATTGCCCTCATAGCCGCCGGTGGCCAGCACCACGCCGGCGCGCGCGCGCAGCTGCAGCGCCGCACCGCGGTGCGTGCCGGCGAGGCCGGTGACGCGGCCTTCCTCCAGCAGCAGTTGATCGGCGCGGAAGCCGGCCAGGATGGGCACCTGCCGCGCCATCAGTTGCAGCAGGAACTGCCCGACCAGCGCCGGGCCGGCGGCCAGCAGGCGCTGTTCGCGCCGGGCCTGCAGCTCATCCTCCGGCCAGCGCTGGCGCGCGCCGAGGCCGCCCCAGGCGATGGCATCGCCCCAGCTGACGCCGGCCTCGTTGTAGACACCTTCCTCCAGCGCATCGCCCCAGGCGCCGAGGGCCGCGCGCGGCAGCGGCATCGCCTCCACCATGCGGCCATCGGCGGCGGCGCCATCGGCCTGCGGGAAGTAGTGGTCCGGCAGGCCGCGCAGCAGGCGGAAGGGCACGCCGGCGGCGGCGAATTCGGCGAGTGCCGCGCGCGAGGCTTCGAGATACGCCTCGGTCATCTCCGGCAGCGCGTAGCCGCCCGAGAGGAAGCGCATGTAGCGGCGCGCGGCATCGAGGCTGTCGGCGAGGCCGGCTTGCGCTGCCAGGTGGTTCTCCGGCACCCACAGCCCGCCCAGCGAGGCCGCGGTGGCGCCGCCGAGGCGCGCGGACTTCTCCACCAGCACCACGCGCAGCCCGCGCATCGCGCCGGCCAGCGCGGCGGCGCAGCCGGCCGCACCGCTGCCCACCACGACGAGGTCCGCATCCTGCATGCCCGGTTCCTCCGCGGTGGTGGCGGCAGTCTTGACGCGCGCACCGGCGCTGGCAAGGCTCCCCGCGTCGAGAGAGGTTGCCGCCATGCCCGAAGCGCCCGCATCAGCCTATCCGACGCTGTTCAGCCCGCTGCGCCTCGGCCCGCGCATCGCGCGCAACCGCACATGGATGAGCGCGCATGCAACGCTGCTGGTGAAGGACCACGTCTTCACCGACGAGCACGTGGCCTATTACGCCGAGCGTGCGCGCCACGGCGTGGCCGTCATCACCATGGAGGCGATGGCGGTGCACGAGACCTCGCTGCCCTATCGCGGCAAGGCGCTGTCCTTCGACCCGCGCATGGTGCCGCAATACGCGAAGATCGCGGCCGCGGTGCACGCGCATGGCGCGCTGCTGCTGGCGCAGCCCTGGCATCGCGGGCGCGAGACCAACAGCGTGGCCTCGGGCGTGCCGGTATGGGCACCCTCGGCCGTGCCCTGCGCCGTGTATCGCGAGATGCCGCATGTGATGACGGTGCAGGACATTGACGCGATCCGCGAAGGCTACCGGCTTTCGGCGCGTCATGCGCGGGCAGGCGGCCTCGATGGCGTCGAGGTGCATTCGATGGCGCATGGCTATCTGCTGAACCAGTTCCTCTCGCCCGCCACCAACCACCGCGACGACGCCTTCGGCGGCAGCCTGGAGAACCGGCTGCGGCTGGTGATGGAGATCATCCAGGCGACGCGCGAGGAATGCGGTGCCGACATGATCGTGGGCGTGCGCATCAATTCCGACGACGGGCATGAGGGCGGGCTGCGGCCGGCGGATTGGGCGGAGGTCGCCGCGCGGATGACGGCCTCCGGCCTGATCGACTACGTCTCCTGCAGCCACGGCACCTATCTCAACCGCATGTTGATCTACCCGACCTCGCCGGAGGCGCATGGCTTCCAGATGGCGGCGACGCGGCAGGTGAAGCAGGCGGTGGACCGGCCGGTGGTGGGCGTGGGCCGCATCGTCACGCCGGCGGAGGCGGAGCGGCATCTGGCCGCGGGCGATTGCGATTTCGTCGCCATGGCGCGCGCGCTGATCGCCGACCCCGAATGGGTGGCCAAGGCGGCGCGGGGCGAGGGGGCGGAAATCCGCCCCTGCGTCGGCGCCAATTGGTGCATGTCCTCGATCTTCGCGCAGGCGCCCATCGCCTGCATCCACAACCCCGCCGCGGGCAATGAGCGCGAGCTGGGTGCGGGCACGCTGCGGCGCGCGGCGCGGCCGAAGAAGGTGGCGGTGGTGGGCGGCGGCCCGGGCGGGCTGCGCGCGGCGCTGACGGCCGCCGAGCGCGGCCATGCGGTGACGCTGTTCGAGCGCGGGCACGAACTCGGCGGGCAGATCCGGCTGTGGTCGCGCGCGCCCTCGCGCACCGAGTTGCTCGGCATCGCCGATTGGCTGGAACGCCAGGTGGTGCGCGCGGGCGTGCACATCCGCCTGCAGACCGTGGCGAACGAGGCGATGCTGCTGGCCGAGGGCTACGAGGCGATCGTCATCGCCACCGGCTCGCAGGCGCTGCGCCACGGCTGGACGCCGCTGCGCCCGGAGCGCTGGAACGGCGCCGCGGTGCAGGGCACCGACCAGCCGCATGTGCTCTCCTACATGGAGGCGCTGCGCGAGGGCGCGCCGCCGGGCGCGCGCGCGCTGGTGTATGACGGCCTCGGCGGGCGGCAGGCGGTGGTGGTGGCCGAGTATCTCGCTTCGCGCGGCGCGGCGGTGGAATTCGTCACCTGGCTCGGCCAGCCGGCGCCGGACCTCGCGGCCAGCCGCGACTGGGCCAAGACCTATGGCATGCTGCGCCGCATGGGCGTGCGCTTCGCCACCGACCTCGAACTGCTCGCGATCGAGGGCAACACGGTGCGGCTGCGCGACGTCTACACCAGCGAGGAAGTCCGGCGCGAGGGCGTGGACACGGTGGTGCTGGCGCTGGGGGCGGAGGCGCAGGATGCGCTGTTCCACGCGCTGGCGCCGCGCCGGGCGGCGGGGCTCGATCTGCGGCTGGTGGGCGATGCGCTGGCGCCGCGCCGCGCCGATGCGGCCATCCGCGAGGGGGAGATCGCGGCGCGCGGCATCTGAGGCGCCGGCGCGGCACGGCGCTTGCCAAGCATGGTTGGTTTTCCGCAGGCTGCGCCCTGCGCCGCCCGGCGTTCCCAAGGAGGCTGCCCATGATGCGTGCACCAACCCGTCGCCATGTCCTTTCCGCAGCCATGGCCGCGCCGCTTCTCGCCGCGCCGGCGGTTGCGCAGCCGGCCCGGCGCCGGGTGCGCTTCTGCCTCGACTGGACCTGGCAATCCGCGCATTCCGCCTGGACGCTGGCGGCCGATCGCGGCTTCTTCGGCGAGGCCGGGCTGGAGGTGCAGATCGACCGCGGCTTCGGCTCGGGCGACACGATGACGAAGGTGGCCGCGGGCACCTATGACATCGGCTTCGCCGACACCAACCTGCTGCTGAAGTTCAACCACGAGAATGCCAACGCGCAGCTGACATCGGTGTTCGTGCTGTACGACGCCTCGCCCAATGCGGCGATCTTCCTGCGATCCTCCGGCATCACGCGGCCGAAGGATCTGGAGGGCAAGCGCATCTCGGTGACTGATGGCGAGGGCACGCGCCTGCTGTTCCCCATCTTCGCGCGCGCCAACCAGCTTGACATGACGAAGATGGAGCTGATGTCCGTCACGGCGCAGCTGCGCGACACGATGGTGATCCAGCGCCGCGCCGACGCCACGCTGGGCTTCCTGACGACAACGGCGCTGAACATGGTGGGCGCGGGCGTGCCGCGCGGCGATATCGGCTGGCTGCAGTACAACCGATGGGGGGTGGAGCTGTATTCCTCCGGCCTCGTCGTCCGCAAGGATTTCGCCGAGCGCAACCCGGAGGTCGTCACCGCCTTCGTCGCGGCGACGATCCGCGGCCTGCGCGCCATGCTGGCCGATCCGGCGGCGGCGATGGCCTCGCTGAAGCGGCGCGAGCCGCTGGTCGACGAGGCGCTGGAAATCTCGCGCAACGAGTTGATCAACGAGGTGGCGTTGCTGACTCCGCATGTGCGCGCCAATGGCGTCAGCAGCGTGGACCGGGCGCGCTTCGAACGCTCGGCGCACCAGGTGGCGGAGGCGTTCGAGCTGCCGATCCGCCCGCCGATGGACTTCACCTATACCGACCGCTTCCTGCCGGCGGACCGGCGGATCGTGTAGGGAAGCGTCAGGCCGCGAAGCGCGCGGCGACGCCGGGCGGGATGCGGCCCAGCGCGCGGGCCGTGTCCCAGACGCGGCGGATGGCGGCGGCGCCGCGCCGCACCACCGCCGCCTCGTCGGCGATCACCACGCGGCGGTCCTGCAGCAGCGGCACGCCGTCCACGATCAGCGTGTGCAGGTCGGCGGCGACGCCGTTGGTGAGCAGCGCCTGCAGCGGGTTCCACACCGGCTGGTAGCGCGCGCCGGCCAGGTCGAACAGCACGAGGTCCGCCGTGGCGCCCGGCGCCAGCGTGCCGAGATCCGCCCGGCCGATCGCCGCGGCGCCATCGGCCGTGGCGGCGCGCAGCATGGCCTCGGCCGAGGCGATGCCGCCGCGCCCGGCCTGCACCTTCGCCAGCAGCGCCGCGGCGCGTAGTTCCGCCACCATGTCGAGGCCGACGCCATCGGTGCCGACGCCGAGGCGGATGCCGCTTTCGAGGAAGCGCGCGAAGGGCACTGCCATGCCGCTGCGCGCGAAGGCATAGGGGCAGGAGGCCACGGCCGCGCCATGCGCGCGGATGATCGCCAGCTCCTCATCCGTGGCCAGCACGCAATGCGCCAGCACCGTGCCCGGGCGCAGCAGGCCGAGGTCGCGCAGATGCTCGATGGGCGACTTGCCGTAGCGCGCGCGCACGATGTCGAGCTCCACCTGGCTCTGCGCCGCGTGGATGGTGAGCGGGCAGCCGAGTTCCAGCACCTTCGCGCCGATCTGCCGCAGCAATTCGGGCGTGCAGGTGTCGAGGCCATGCGGGCCGAACCCCACCCGCGTGCGGCCGCGCGGGCCTTCGTCATGCGCGGCGAACAGGGACAGCACGGTGTCGAAGCCGGTGTCGGCGGCTTCCGGCGCGGTGATGGGCCGGCCATCCGGCGTCATGTCCATCTTCGGCGTCGAGAACAGGTAGGGGCAGGAATAGGTGCGCAGGCCAAGCCGCCGGCCGCGCGCGATGAAGGGCGCCTGCTGCAGCCGCCAGATGTCCATGATGGTGGTGGAGCCGCCCTTCAGCGTCTCCAGCAGCGCCATCTCCGCGACGTCGCCGATCTCCTCCTCGCTCAGCGTCTCGGCGGCGATGTCGCCGAGCGGCATGAGCAGCGAATAGACGATGTCGCCGGGCAGGTCCTCGCCCGCGATGTCATCCGCCAGGCCGCGGAACAGCGGCGCGCTGAAGGCGTGGTTGTGCAGGTTGACGAAGCCGGGCAGCAGCAGGCCCTCGGGCAGCGCGATGCGCCGCGCCTCCAGCGTCGGGCGTTCGGCGGTGACGGCGGCGATGCGCCCGCCCTGCACCACCACATGCTGCCCGGCGCGCAGCCCGCCCGCCGCATCCCAGATCCAGCGCGGCTCGAGGACCAGCGTCTCCATCATCGTCTCCCGTCGGTGCCGCCGCATCCTGGCACCGCATGGGCCGCCTGTCCTCTCCCCCCGCGCGCGGCTTTCGCCTCAGAGCACTTTCCACATGGCCGTGGACGGTCATGTGGAATTCGTGCTCTGGGCTCCAGGAAAGCCAGAGCAAGAAATCTATACGGCTGTTCACAGCCGTAGGGATATTGCTCTAGGCCGCGGCGGCGAAGGGCGTGCGGCGCACGGCCTCGATGAAGCTGCCCAGCGCCGGGGACCATCGACGACCGGCGACGGTGACGAGGCAGACCCGCCGCGCCAACGGTGCATCCTCCACGCGGCGCAGCATCAGGCCGGGTGCCACGGCGCTGAACTCCGGCAGGAAGCACACGCCGAGTCCGGCGCCGACGAGGCTCTGGATCCAGTCCTCGCGCTCGCTGCGGCAGGCGTGGTTCAGCTGTGCGCCAGCCGCGCGCAGCGCCTCGCCCAGCACGTCGCGGTGTTCGCAGTTGATGCGCGAGAGGTAGGTCTGGCCGTCCATGTCGCGCATGGTGATGGCGGGGCGCCCGGCGAAGGGGTGGCCGGGCGCGCAGGCGACCATGTAGCGCTCCTCATATAGCGGCTCGGCGCGCAGGCGGTCGTCGCACGAAGCCGGGCGGATGGTCAGCGCCGCGTCCAGCTCGCCATGCAGCAGCATCTGGTCCAGCCGCTCCGGCGTGGCGTCCGCCAGGCTGAGGTCGATGCCGGCGCGTTCTTCGCGGAAGCGCTGCAGGAAGCCGATGAAGCGCGCGGGCCCGATCGAGCACATGATGCCCAGCCGCAGGTCCGCGCTTTGCAGCCGCCGGTGCAGCGAGGCCTGGTGCGTCACCGCCTGGCTGCGCGCCACGATGTCCTCGATGCGTGGCTGCACCAGCCGGCCGAGCGCGGTGAGGTGGGTGTGGCCGCGCTCGCGTGCGAAAAGCGGCCCGCCGAATTCATGTTCCAGCTTCTGGATGCCGCGCGTCAGCGCCGGCTGCGTCACGCCGCAGCGCGTTGCCGCCTTGGTGAAATTCAGCGTCTGGCACACCGCCAGGAAGTACCGCATCTCGCGCAGGTCCATGATCGCACTCTCGCCGACGGGCCGGCGGTGTCGCCGGCGCCTTGTGGCATATTCGCCGCCGCCGGCCGGATGGTTCCGCCCGCCGGATTGCTCGCCGCGGATGCAGCGCGCCCTTGCATGGCGGCGCGACATGGCGCATTAATTATCAAAAGATAATTACAGGCGTGGGGAGGGGTGACTCGGGGCCTCGCTGCGCGCCTGTGCACAGGAGGGAACGCCATGGACCAGGGCATCGCCGCGGCGGGCGCCGCGCGCTTCGGGATCGGCCAGCCGGTGCGCCGGCGCGAGGATGACAGGCTGCTGCGCGGCCAGGGGCGCTTCACCGCCGATGTCTCGCTGCCGGGCCAGCTTTTCGCCTGGCTGCTGCGCTCGCCGCACCCACATGCGCGCATCCTTGCCATCGACAGCACTGCGGCGCGCGCCGCGCCCGGCGTGCATGGGGTGCTGACCGGCGAGGACGCCGCCGCCGATGGGCTGGGCTGCCCGCCCGGCCTGTCGGGCGCGGCGCCGCCGGCCTATCCGAAGAACCGCGACGGCAGCGAGTTCATCGAGGTGCCCTACCTGCCGCTGGCGCGCGGCCGCGCGCTGTATGTGGGGCACGAGGTGGCGATGGTGGTGGCCGCCACGCTGCAGCAGGCGCGCGACGCGGCGGAGCTGATCGACATCATCTGGGAGGTGCTGCCGCATGTCAGCGAGGCGGCCGATGCGCTGGCCGAGGGCGCGCCGCAGCTGCAGCCGCATGTGCCCGGCAATTGCGTTCTGGATTGGAGCTTCGGCGATGCCGCCGCGGTGCAGGCCGCCTTCGACGGCGCAGCGCATGTGGCGCGCCTCACCGTGGACCAGACGCGCATCACCCAGGGCTTCATGGAGCCGCGCGCCGCACTCGCCGAGCATGATGCGCAGACCGGGCGCTGGACGCTGCACACCTGCACGCAGGCGGCGAACCGCGCCAAGGAATACCTGGCCGACCACGTGTTCAAGACGGAGCGCGAGCGCTTCCGCGTGGTCTCGGCCGATGTCGGCGGCGGCTTCGGCGGCAAGATCCACCTGTACAACGAATACGCGCTGGTGTGCTGGGCCGCGCAGCGCCTCGGCCGGCCGGTGAAGTGGGTGGCGGACCGCACCGAGGGCTTCCTCTCGGATTGGATGACGCGCGACCAACGCTGCGCCGGCGAATTGGCGCTGGATGCCGAAGGGCGCATCCTGGCGCTGCGCATCCGCCAGATTGCCAACAGCGGCGCCTTCGTGACGCCACTCGCCATCATCCCGCCAACGTGGAACTTCCTGCGCTCCACCCAGGTGCTCTACCGCACCGCGCTGTGCCATGCCGAGGTGCGGGTGGCCATCACCAACACCTGCCCAGTCAACATCTATCGCGGCGCGGGGCGGCCGGAGGGTACCTACATCGTCGAGCGCCTGCTCGACATCGCCGCCGGCGAGATGGGCCTCGATCGCGCCGAAATCCGGCGGCGCAACCTGATCCCCGACGACGCCTTCCCCTTCAAGACCTTCATCGGCCTGAACTACGACAGCGGGCGCTTCGCCGATGGCCAGGCGATGGCGCTGCAGCTGGCCGATTGGGCCGGCTTCCCCGCACGCCGCGCGGCGGATGCGGCGGCCGGGCGGCTGCGCGGCATCGGCATCTCCAACTACGTCGAGGTGGCGGGCGGCATGCCGCGCGAATTCGCCGAGATGCGCGTGCTGGGTGCTGCCGGACGCGTGGAGGTGATGGCCGGATCCGGCCCGATGGGGCAGGGCTGCGAGACCGCGTACGCACAGCTGGCGGTGGAACTGCTCGGCGTGGACCCCGCCTGCATCGATGTGGTGATGGGCGATACCGACCGCGTGAAATGGGGCGATGGCTCCTACGCCACGCGATCGATGCGGGTGGCCGGCACGGCCATCCACCTCGCGGGCACCAAGGTGGTGGAGATGGGCCGCGCCGCCGCCGCTGCGATGCTGGAGGCCGCGGCCGACGACATCGTGCTGGAGCGCGGGCGCTTCGTGGTGGGCGGCACCGATCGCGGCGTCACGTTGTTCGAGGTGGCGCGCGCGCTGGAGGCCGGAACGCTGCCGGCCGAGTTCGGCACCGCGCTCGGCGCCGAGGTGGACCATGTGGCGGACGGGCCCTCCTTCCCCAATGGCTGCCATGTCTGCGAGGTCTCGGTCTGCGCCGACACCGGCGTGGTCCGCGTGGAGAACTACGTCGCGGTGGATGATGTGGGCCGCGTGATCAACCCGATGATCGTGCACGGGCAGATCCAGGGCGGCATCGCGCAGGGCGTGGGCCAGACGCTGCTGGAGCGCATCGTGCACGACCCGGCCAGCGGCCAGCTGCTGACCGCCAGCTTCATGGACTACACGCTGCCGCGCGCCGACGACCTGCCGGATTTCGTGACGGCGATGAACGAGGTGCCGAGCCCGAAGAATCCGCTCGGGGTGAAGGGCGCGGGCGAGGGCGGCATCACCGGCGCGCTGGCCGCCGTGGTGGGCGCGGTGTGCGATGCGCTGGCGGCGCATGGCGTGCGGCACATCGACATGCCGGCGACGCCGGAGAAGGTGCTGCGCGCGATCGGAAGGCTCTGACCGCGCTTACGCAGAAAGCGCAGCCGGCCCGGGCAGCGTTTTGCCCGGGCCGCCGCGCTTGTTGCAGCTTCAGGTGATCGGGTAGGCGATGGGCAGGCGGAAGTTGTTCGCCGTCAGCCGCTCCATGTAGGTGCGCAGGATCTGCGTGCCCGGCATGCCACGGCGGTCGGCCTCGCGCGCCTGTTCGAGCGGCAGGCCCGACAGAGCCTGCGCCCAGGCGATGCGCGTCTCGTCCGACATGAAGCTGACGGTGGTGTTCGCGAAGGTGCGCCACTGGTCGGTGGCGGTGCCATAGAGGCGGTCATTCTCCTCCGCTGTCTTGAACTGCCATTCCGTCGCCACTTCCTGGATCGTCTCCTGCACCGGGCGGGGCAGGCTGCGCCAGCGGTCGGAATTCACCGTCAGATGCGCCGAGGCGGAGGAGCCAAAGCGCGTGATGTGCAGGTGCGGGTTCACCTCCTGCAGGCGGATGGCGATCATCCCGGCGGTCACGGTCATCACGCCGTCCACCACGCCCGACTGGGCCGAGGTGAAGAAGTCCGCCAGGCTGCCCTGCACGCCGACGATGCCGCCCGGGCGCAGGAAGTTCAGCAGCGCGCCGGCGCCGGCGATGCGCCGGCCGCGCAGATCCTCAAGCCGGTTCCACGGGGTGCGCGTGGCGAGGTCCACGCTCGGCGCGCCGGAGACGCCCAGCATGCGCTGGCCGAAGCGCTGTTCGAAGACGTTGCGCAGGAAGGGCACGCGTTCATAGACCTCGTGCGTCACCTTGGTCTGCAGCGCGTTGTTGTCCGGCGAGAAGGGCACCCAGGGATGCCAGTTGTGCGAGAACAGCCGCGCCGCCTCGAAGGTGGCGAGGAACAGGCCGACATCCGCCACGCCGTTCTGCACCGCCTCCACCGTCTCGTTCACGCGGGTCACCGCGCCGCCCCAGGAGACAGTGAAGGTCACGGGATGCCCGCGCTCGCGCGAGCGGCGTATCACCTCGGGGACGAAGAAGCTGTCGGCGACGCCGACATAGGCGAGTGCCGAGGTGGTGTGGCCTGATGCGATGCGCAGGTTGATCGCGCGCGCCTGGGCGCTGGCCTTGGTGCCGATCAGCGCGACGGACAGGCCCGTGGCACCGGCTGCCAGCGCGCCGCGCCGGCTGATGGAAGCGTTCGACATGTGCTGTTTCCTCCGTTGGTGTGCGATTGGCCTTGGTGTGCGACTGGCAGGCGGCCCGCCTACATCAGGTTGCGCGGGATCCAGGTGGCGATGGGCGGGAAGGTCCAGACCAGGGCGGCGGTCAGCAGGATCATCCCGACATAGGGCAGGCTTCCCCTGACGATCATCGCGATGCTGACGCCCTGGCCGGGCAGGGCGCTCTTGACCGAGAACAGCAGCATGCCGAAGGGCGGCGTCAGCAGCCCGCATTCGATCACCAGGATGCCGACGATGGCGAAGGCTATGGGATCGAAGCCGAGCATGTTCGCCACCGGCCAGAAGATCGGCACCGTCAGCAGCATGATGGAGACGCTATCGATGATCATGCCCAGCATCAGCCAGATCACGACCATGATCAGCAGCACCTCGAGCGGCGCAAGTTGGAGCCCGGTGACCAGGCCCTGCACCGCAGCCGTCATGCCGCCCATCGAGAGCATGCGCGAATACATCTGCGCCGCGATCAGCAGCAGCAGCAGCGGCGCGGTGATCTTGGCGGTGTCGTAGAAGACGACGAACACCTGCTTCACCGTCATCCCCTTGATGAAGGCGAGCGCCAGCGCGCCGAGCGCGCCGACCGCCGCGGCCTCGGTCGGCGTGAACAGGCCGCCCCAGATGCCGCCCAGCACCAGCATCATCAGCACGCCGATGCCGCCCGCGCCCAGCCATTCATGCGCCGTCATCGGGATGGTCGCATTCTCGCGCGCACGATCGATGAAGGCCGGCGGCCCGGCGGCGGCGGACAGGCTGCGCGCCACCGGCGCGCCGGCCGGCAGGTCGGCCGAGGCCGGCGCGAAATCCGGCGCCAGCGAAGGGTTCCGCTTCACGGAGACGATGATGTAGAGGCAGAGCAGGCTGGTCAGCAGCAGGCCCGGCCCGATGCCGGCGAGGAAGAGCTGGCCGATGGATTGCTCGGCCAGGATGCCCCAGACGATCATCAGCACGCTGGGCGGAATCAGCATGCCCAGCACGGCGCTGCCCGCGATGGCGCCTACCGCGAACTGCTTCTGGTAGCCGGCGTTGCGCATCGCGGGGTAGGCGAAGCGGCTGAACGCCGCCGCGGCGGCCACCGAGACGCCGGTGACGGTGGCGAAGATGGCGTTGCCGATTACCGTCGCCACGGCGAGGCGGCCGGGGATGCGCCGCAGGCCGCGGTTGACGGCCTTGAACATGTCCTCCGCCGCGCCGCAGCGCCCGACCAGGTCGCCCATCAGGATGAACAGCGGGATCACGGCGAAGACGTAGTCGCGCAGGAACTGGAAGGCGGTGGATTGCAGCATCCGCACCGGCACCATCGGGTTGCCGGTGATGAGCATCACGCCCGTCATGCTCGCCGCGATGAGGCACAGCGCGATGTGCACGCCGCAGGCCACTAGGATGATCAGCAGCCCGACCATCAGCGTGGCGATCTCGATCCCGGTCATGCCGGCTTCCCTCCCCCCGCCCGCGCCCGCATCACTCGACCGCCGCCGAGCTGTCTTTCGGCGCGCCGTTCCGCCAGGCGTTGACCAGCATGGCGAAGTAGGCGACGGCCGCGATCGCCGACATCACCACCAGGATGATGCGCACCGGCCAGACCGGCACGCGCAGCGCGCCCTCGCCCTCATAGGCGCCCATCTCCACGGCCTCCAGCATCGGGCCCCAGCCGCCATAGGCGATGGCGCCGCAAATGCCGATGCCGAGGATGCAGGTGAGCGTCTCGATTGCCAGCCGACCGGCATCGTTGGCCGCGTCATACACCACCGTCGCGCGGATCATGCCGTTGCTCAGCACGGCGAAGGGCAGCTGCAGGAACACGAGGCCCACCAGCGTGTTCGCCACCATCTCCGCGGTGCCGGGCAGCGGCGTGTTGAACAGGCCGCGCAGCAGCACATCGGTGCAGACCAGCAGCGCGATGGCCAGCAGCCCGAACACCGAGACGATGTGGAACATCCGTGCCACGCCCTCCAGGCTGCGGTGCAGCGGGCCCGGCGCGGCGCTGGTGGAGGCTGTCGTGAGGTTGGTGGCCATGCGCGTGCTCCCCGTTGCCGTCCGTCAGGCCTTGCCCAGCGCGCGCAGGATGCGCTGCGGCGTGAAGGGCATTTCCGTGAGTTCCGCGCCGAAGGGCGAGAGCGCGTCGTTCAGCGCGTTCATGATGGCCGCCGGCGCGCCGGCCGTGCCGGCCTCGCCCGCGCCCTTGGCGCCGATCGCGGATTCGCGCGTTGGCGTCTCGATGTGCGCCACATCCATGTCCGGCATCTCGGCGGCCATCGGCACCAGGTAGTCCACCATGCTGCCGTTCAGCATCTGCCCGCGCGAATCGTAGAGGCATTCCTCCAGCAATGTCGGGCCGATGCCCTGCACGATGGCGCCGCGCATCTGTTCCTCGACCAGCAGCGGGTTCAGCACCGTGCCGCAATCCTCCACCGCCCAGAACTTCAGCAGCTTGACGAAGCCCGTCTCGGGATCGGCCTCGAGGTGGCAGGCCAGGATGCCGTTGGTGAAGGAGAAGGCGTATTGCGTCGGCAGGTAGTGCCGCGTGACCGACAGCTCCGGCCGCACGCCGCCCAGCGTGTCGGGGCGGAAATAGGCGACGCGGCCGATCTCGGCGAGGTCGGTCACCTTCGCGCCGGTGGCGGCCTCCACCACATTCCCGGCGCGGATGTCGAGTGTTGCGGCCTCGCGCTGGTGGATCGTCGCGGCGAGGTCGAGGATGGCGCTGCGCAGCGCGCGGCCGGCCTGCCACGCGGCCTCGCCGCCCACGCCGGCGCCGCGGCTGGCCCAGGTGCCGCCGCCATAGGGCGTGGCGTCCGTGTCGCCCGTCACCAGCCGCACGCGCGCCATCGGCAGGCCCACCGCATCGGCCACGATCTGCGCGAAAATGGTCTCGGTGCCCTGGCCCTGTTCGCCGCAGCCATGCAGCACCATCACGCCGCCCTGCGGCTCCAGCCGCACGGTGCAGCCATCCTGCGCCGAGATGCGCGCGCCGCCGACGCCGTAGAACATGGCGGAGGGGTTGGTGATCTCGATCATCGAGGCGAGGCCGATGCCGCGGTACACGCCGCGCGCCCGCGCCTCGGCCTGCTCGGCGCGCAGCTTGTCGTAGTCCATCATGCGCAGCACCTGGTCGAGGCAGCGATGGTGCGACATGCCCTCGAAGCGCATGCCGGAGGGCGATTGCAGCGGGAAATCCTCGTCGCGCAGTAGGTTGCGGCGGCGGATTTCCGCCGGGTCCATGCCGATGGTGCGCGCCGCGGCATCGACCAGCCCCTCGGTGACGCCCACCGCCACGGGGTGGCCGACGGCGCGGTAGTTCGAATAGGGCGCCATGTTGGTGAACACGGCGCGCACCTTCGCGCGATAGGCCTGCAGCCGGTACCACTGGCCGCAGATGTTGGCGATCTGGTTGCCCTCCACCACGCTGGTGCGCGGATAGACGGAATAGGGGCCGATGGCCTGCGTGCCCTCATAGCCGAGGGCCAGGATGGTGCCGTCGCGCTTCACCGCGAGCTTCGCGGTGACGGCGTGGTCGCGGTTGTGGATGTCCGAGAGGAAGCTCTCCAGCCGGTCGGCGACGAACTTCACCGGCCGGCCGAGGCGCATCGAGAGCGCGCAGGTGGCCAGCTCGTCGCCATAGACATGCGTCTTGATGCCGTAGGAGCCACCGATATCCGGGCACAGCACGCGCACGTCGGATTCCGCGAGGCCGAGCAGCCGCGCGTAGCAATCCTGCACCATGTGCGGCGCCTGGTGCGAGATGTGCACGGTGAGGCGCCGGTCGGCCGGGTTCCAGTCGCCGATCACCGAGCGGCCCTCGGGGCAGACGCCGGTGTGGCGCGGGAAGCGGAAGCTGCGCTCCACGACGTGGTCGGCGGCGGCCACGGCGCGATCCCAATCGCCGCCCTCCACCTCGCGCGTGAAGCAGACATTGTCCTCCAGCTCCGGCTGCGCCAGCACCTCACCGGCGAGCGCGGCTTCGAGCGAGCCGACGGCGGGCAGCGCCTCCCACTCCACCTCGATGCGCGCGGCCGCGTCCTCGGCCTGGCGGCGCGTCTCGGCGACGATGGCGACCACCGGCTCGCCCTGCCAGGCGGCGCGATCGATCGCCATGCAGCGCTGCTGCGCCGCCTTCATGCCCTTGAAATGCACCAGCAACCCGGCGAAAGGCAGCACGCTGTCGGCAAGGTCGCGGCCCGTCACCACGTCCAGCACGCCGGGCATGGCGCGCGCCGCCTGGCTGTGGATGGCGAGGATGCGCGCATGGGCGTGCGGGCTGCGCAGGAAGGCGACATGCGCCATGCGCGGCAGCAGCACGTCATCCACGTAGCGGCCGCGACCTTCCAGCAGGCGGCGGCCATTCGGGCGCGGCACCGACGTGCCGATGGCCGGGGCTTCGGCGCCCGCCTCGCGCATCACGCGGTTCATGCGGCGCTCCGCTGCGCGGGCGGGGTGGCGGCGCGCGCGGCGCGCGTGGCCTCCACCGCGTCCACGATCGCCTGGTAGCCGGTGCAGCGGCAGTAATTGCCCGAGAGATGCTCGCGGATGGCCTGGCGGTCGAGCGTCGCGGGGCTGTCGAGGATCTCCGCCGCGGTGATCAGCATGCCCGCGGTGCACCAGCCGCATTGCATGGCGTTGCGGGCGTGGAATTCCTGCTGCAGGTCGGCGATCTCGCCGGTGGCGGTCAGGCCCTCAATGGTCCAGACATCGGCACCCTCCAGCTGCGGCGCCAGCAGCAGGCAGCCGCGCGCCAATTCGCCATCGACGCGCAGCGTGCAGGCGCCGCAGATGCCGTGCTCGCAGGCGACGCGCGGGCCGGACAGGCCGTACACCTCGCGCAGCAGGTCCACCGCATGCAGCCGCACGGGCACGCGGCGGCGCGCCGGCTGCCCGTTCAGCGTGAAGGCAACCTCCATCTCCTCGTCCATCATGCCCCCCTCAGGCCGCGTCGCGCAGGCGGCCGACGGCGCGCTGCAGCAGCACGCCGGCCAGATGCCGCTTGGTGGCGGCGGAATGGTAGAGATCGGCCGGCGGATCGAGGCGCTGCGCCAGCGCGGCCACCGCGGCCTCGGTGCCCTGCGTGGCCAGCGCGTGCTCCACCGCGGCGAAGCGCAGCGGGCGGTCTGCCACGCCGAAGAAGGCAAGCCGCGGTGTGCCGAGTGTGGCATCCGCGGCGGTTGCGGCGATGCCGACGATGGCGAAGTCGCCATGCCGGCGCGCCAGTTCCAGCGCCACGCTGCGCGCGCCCGGGCGCTGGCGCGGAACCTCGACGCGCAGCAGTAGGTCATCCGCGCCGAGGGCGGTGCTGTAGAGGCCGCGGAAGAAATCGGCGGCGGGCACACGGCGCTCGCCCTGCGTCGCGGGGCCGGTGAACACCATGGTGGCGTCGAGTGCCAGGCAGCAGGCCGGCCACTCCGCCGCCGGATCGGCCAGCGCGATGCTGCCGCCGAAGGTGCCGCGGTTGCGGATGGCGGCGTGCGCGACATAGGGCAGCGCTTCCAGCAGCAGCGGCGCGTACTGCGCCACCAACTTATCGCGCCCCAGCGCGGCGTGGCGCGTCAGCGCGCCGATCACCAGCGTGTCGCCCTCAAGCCGCGTGCCGGCGAGGTCAGGCAGGCCGGCGATGTCGATCAGCGCACGCGGTTCAAGCAGGCGAAGATTGAGGGCGGGGACGAGGCTCTGCCCCCCCGCGATGAAGCGCGCATCCTCGCCGTGCTCGGCCTTGAGTGCCAAGGCCTCCGCAACACAGCGCGCGCGCAGGAACCGGAATCCCGCCGCTTTCATCTACGCTTCTCCCAGGCGGAAACCTCTGACGGGTCCGCCTTTAATTATCGTTTGATTAGTTTGCTCGTGAAGGCAAGTCAAGCAGCGAACCGGGCTGCCTCAGTCGCCCGCGGCCACCGGTTTGCGCGGCGCGGCGAAGCGCGCGGCGGGCCGCGCCGGCGGCGGGCCGAGCAGCCGCGCCAGCACCACGGGGCAGCCCGCGAACAGGTCGTCCATCATGGTCTCGATCGCCGCCTGCACGGGCGCGCGGTCCGGCAGCGCGTACACGTCGCGCCGCAGATTCCAGTAGAAAAGCCGCCCATGCAGCTGCCAGATGTATTCCAGCTCGCCGGCGGTGATCGCTTCCTGCGTCGGCTCGGGATAGCCCGCGTGCAGGCGCAGCTCCACGCAGACGCGGCGGAACAGGCGGCTTTCCAGGCGTTCCAGCGTGCGGCGGTTGTAGTCCACACCCTGCAGCCCGGCATGGACGAACATGCGCACCCATTCGCGCGAGAAGATGGTGTGCTGGAACTCGGTGTAGAAGCGCGTCATGCGCGCGCGCAGCGGCATGGCGCGATCGGCCAGCAGCGCTTCCCATTCCGGGCGCCAGCGGGTGAGGAACAGCTCCTCATACACGCGTTCGATCAGCACCTGCTTGGAAGGGAAATACAGGTACAGCAGCGGCTGCGTGATGCCGAGCTGGCGCGCCAGCTCGCGCGTCTGGCCGGCGAAGCCGTGTTCGGAGAAGAAGCGTATCGCACCTTCGAGGATCTGCCGCTCGCGGTCCTCGCGCTTCAGCCGCGCCATTGTGGTTGTCCTGCTGTCGTCCCGGCCTGGCACCGCATACAGGCCCGCCACGCCGCGACGCAAGTGCGCCCGGGGCGGGCCTGCGCGCCTTGCCCGGCCAGGCCGGTGGCGACATGATGCGCGTACCCGAACCCGGCGCAGGAGAGCCCTGTGGACGCCATCCAACCCTTCCCGCTCTACGAGATCGCCGGCGGGCCGGAGGCGCGCGGCGAATCCTACGGCCGGCAGGCGGCGCAGCGCGTGCGGCTCAGCATCGCGCATTACCACGGGCAGCTTGGCGAAGGCGGGCTGGATGCCGGGCGCATCCACCGCCTGGCCCGCGCCTTCGTGCCGCGCGTGGAGGCCTTCGATGCGGCCTATGTGGCCGAGATGCGCGGCATCGCGCGCGGCGCGGATGTGGCGTTCGAGGATGTGGTGCTGCTGAACTGCCGCACCGAGATCCTGCAGCTTGCCAAGCGCGGCGCAGGGCGCGAGGCCGAGCCCGATGGCTGCACCGGCGCCATCCTGCTGCCGGAGGCCACGGCGGATGGCACGCTGCTGCACGGGCAGAACTGGGACTGGAAGAGCGAATGCGCCGAGACCGGCGTGGTGCTGCGCATCCGCCGCGAGGACGGGCCCGACATCCTCACCTTCGTCGAGGCCGGCGGGCTGGCGCGTGCGGGGCTGAATGGCGCGGGCATCGCCATCACCGCGAACTACCTGGAGAGCGAGCGCGACTATCGAACCGAGGGCGTGCCGCTTTCGCTGCTGCGGCGGAAGGTGCTGGAGCAGGCGCAGGTGGCGCTGGCGCTGCGCACCGTCTACGCGACGCCGAAATCGGCCTCCAACAACATCATGCTGTCGCATGCCTCGGGCTGGGCGGTGGATGTGGAATGCGCGCCGGACGAGAGCTTCCTGCTGCATGCCGAGGACGGGCTGCTGGTGCATGCGAACCATTGGCGTTCACCGGTGGCGCTGGCGAAGCTGAAGGACACCGGCATCGCCACCACGCCCGATAGCGTCTATCGCGACCGCCGGGTGGAGGCGGCGCTGCGGCGCAAGCGCGGCGCGTTGACGCTGGATGACCTGCGCGATGCCTTCTTCGACGATTGGCAATCGCCCTGGGCGGTGTGCCGGCCGCCGCGCATGAGCCTCGGCGGCAACCTCTCGGCCACCGTCGCGATGATCCTGATGCGCCCCGCGGAGGGCCATATGGAGATCGCGCCGCTGCCGGCGCTGAACCGGCGCTTCACCACCTATGCGCTGGCGCCGGGGCGGTTGGCGCGGGCGGCGGAGTAAGGCCTCCGCGTGGCTACGCCAGGCGGCGCAGCGCGCGCGCGATGGCGGCCGCGGTCTGCTCGATATGCGCTTCGGTGACGATCAGCGGCGGCGAGAGCACCAGCGTGTCGCCCGCCGCGCGCAGCAGCACGCCATCGGCGAGGCAGGCATCCGCCACCGCCGCGCCGCGCGCGCCGGGCGCGCCGGGGCGCGGCGCGAGATCGACCGCGCCGAGCAGGCCGCAATGGCGCACATCCACCACATGCGGCAGCGATTCGAGATCCAGCAGCGCCGCCGCGAAGGGGGCGGCGATGCGCGCTGCCGCGGCGAACATCGCCTCCTGCTGGTAGGCCTCCAGCGTCGCGAGGCCGGCGGCGCAGGCCAGCGGATGCGCGGAATAGGTGTAGCCGTGCATGAGTTCCGGCGAACCAGGCGGCGCCTGCATGAAGGCCTCGAAGATGCGCGGCGTGACAAGCGTGGCGCCCATCGGCACCGCGCCGTTGGTCAGCCCCTTGGCCAGCGTCATGATGTCGGGGGTCACGCCCAGCGCCTGCGCCGCGGTGCAGGCGCCGAGGCGGCCGAAGCCGGTGATGACCTCGTCGAAGATCAGCAGGATGCCGTGCTGGTCGCAGATCGCGCGCAGCGCCTCCAGGTAGCCGAGCGGCGGCGGATAGACCCCACCCGAGCCGGTCACCGGCTCCACGATCACCGCGGCGATGGTCGTGGGATCCTGCACCGCGAGGATCTCCTCCAGCGTCGCCGCCCACCGCGGATTGGCGGGTGGGCGCTGGCGCAGGAAGCGCTGCGCGGGGTCGTGCGGCAGCGGCAGGTGGAACACATCGGCCAGCAGCGGCCCGAAATCGCGCTTGTGGCGCGCGATGCCGCCCACCGACAGGCCGCCGAAGCCCACGCCGTGATAGGATTTCGCGCGGCCGATGAACTTGGTGCGCCCTGCCTCGCCGCGCGCGCGGTGGAAGGCGCGCGCGATCTTCAGCGCGGTGTCCACCGCCTCGGATCCGGAATTGCTGAAGAAGGCGCGGTGCATCATCGGCACCGCATCCAGCAAGCGCCGCGCGAAGGCGAAGGCGCCCGGGTGCGACATGCGGAAGGAGGAGACGAAATCCAGCGTGCCGGCGGCCTCGCGGATGGCGGCGACGATGCGCGGATGGGCGTGGCCGGCATTCACGCACCAAAGCCCCGCCATCATGTCCAGCACGGGCCGGCCCTCGGGCGTGAAGTAGTGCATGCCCTCGGCGCGCACGAACAGCGTCGGCGCCTCCTGGAAGCTGCGCATCGCGGTGAAGGGCAGCCAGAAGCCCTCCTCCGGCGGCGGCCCGTTGCCTGAAGGCGCGGTCATGCGGCGGGCCGCACGGCATCGAGCGCATCGCGCGTGCGCAGCCACAGCGAGCCCGCGGCGGCATAGACGCTGCGCAGCGGGTGCAGCGGAATCGGGCGCAGCGGCGTGACCGGCGGCAGCGCGAGATCCCGCGCATCGGCGCCGCAGAGCAGGTCCGCCAGAACCGGGCCGGTGGCGGTGCACCAGCCCACGCCCTTGCCGTTGTCCTGCAGCACGGCGAAGACGCCCTCGCCCAGGCCGAACAGCCGGGGCAGGCGGTCCGGCGTGATGGCGATGCGCCCGCCCCACCAGAAGGCCGGCGCCGTGTGCGGCAGCGCGGGATACAGCCGCGCGCGCATGCGTTCCGGCACGCCGAAGGAATGCGGCCCGCGCGGCGCGCGCAGCGTGCCCTTGCCGCCCACCACCAGTCGGCCCGCCGCATCGCACCGCCAATAGCGCAGCACGCGCCGCGTGTCCGACACCACCTGCCCGCCCGGCAGCACCGGCGTGTCCGCGGGCAGCGGCGCCGTGGCGGTCTGGAAGGACCACACCGGCATCATGCAGGCCGCGAGGCCGGGCCAGAGTCCGCCGCCGCTGGCATTGGTGGCCAGCAGCACGCGGCGCGCCAGCAGCGAACCCGTGGCGGTGGCCAGCCGCCAGTCGCGCCCATCCGGCGCGATGGCGGTGACGCGCGCCGGCGCATGGATGCGCGCGCCCGCGGCCAGCGCGGCGCGGGCCAGGCCACGCGCCAGCGACAGTGGCTGCACGCTGCCGCCGCGCGCATCCATCCAGCCGCCGAGATAGCCGACGGCGCCGGTCAGGTGCCGCACCTCCTCGGCATCCAGCATGCGCACCGGCGCGCCCCATTCCGCCCAGGCCGCGCAGCGCTGCCGGCAGGCGGCGAGTTCGGCCGGGTTGTCCGCAACCTGCAGCCAGCCCTGGCGCGTGGCGTCGCAGGCGATGCCGTGCTGCGCGATCAGCGCGAAGGTGGCATCGGCATCGCCCGCGCCATGCGCGTGCAGGCGCCGGCCCAGCGTCTCGCCATAGGTGGCCACGAGGTCGGCGACGAAGTGGCGCAGCCCCGGGATCACCTGCCCGCCATTGGCGCCGGAGGCGCCCGCGCCCACCGCCTCGGCCTCCAGCAGCGTCACCGCCACGCCGCGCGTAGCCAGCGCCAGCGCCGTGGACAGGCCGGTGAAGCCGCCGCCGATGATCGCCACCTCGGCCTGCTGCGCGCCGTCCAGCGGCCGCAATTCCGGCGCGGAGGCCGCCGTGGCGGGCCAGAGCGGGCGTTGCGCGGGCGTGCTCATGGCCCGGCGCTGCGCAGATGCGCGGCCAGCAGCGCGGCGGCGCGCGCCATGCGCCCGGCCTCCAGCGCATCCAGCACGGCCAAATGCTCGCGGCAGGAGGCATGCGCGCGGCCATCGCCGAAGCGCCAATCGGTGTTCAGCAGCGCGCGCAGGCCGTTGTGCTGCCGCACCGCATCGACGAAGAAGCGGTTGCCGCTGCCCGCCGCCAGCCCGGCATGGAAGGCGGCGTTCATCTCGAAGAAGGCCAGCGCATCGGCATCGCGCCAGGGCCGCGCCAGCACCGCCTCATGCGCCGCGCGCGTGGCGCGTGCGAAGCCGGCATCCAGCCGGTAGCCGGGCTCGGCCAGGGCAGCGGGCTCGAGCACCAGGCGGAAGCGATGCGCCGCCGCGCGATCCTCGGGCGTGGCGAGGCCGGCGGCGAAGTGCCAGCCCTGCGCGGGGTTGCGTGCCACCACGCCAAGCGCCGCCAGCCGCGCCAGGGCGCGCGCCACCACGCCGCGCGGCTGCGCGAAATCGCGGATCAGGTCGGCCTCGCGCACCGCATCCGGCAGGCGCCCCGCGGCGCGCGCGCGCACGATGGCAGCGGCCAGCGCATCCGCCGGGCCATGCGCGCCGGCGGCGGGCAAGGGGCGCGCCGGATCGGCCACCACCATGCCGCGCCCCTGCCGCGCCGCGATGCCCGTTTGCTGCAGCAGGCGCAGCGCCGCGCGCACCGGCGTGCGCGAGACCGAAAGCCGCGCCGCGAGCGCTGCCTCGGCCACCGGCGTGCCGGGGGGGGTCGCTTCGTCCAGCCACAGCTGGCGGGCCGCGCGGGCGAGTTCGTGATGGAGGCTGGTGGCGGGGGCTGGCATCGTTGCCCTTGAAGCTAGGGCAGTTTTGGTATTCCGTGCAAACGGAGAACCGAACTCGGCTGGGAGAAACTGAACCATGCGTCTTCGCGCAGCCTGCCTCGCACTTGCCGCCGCCCTCGGCATGGCGATGCCCGCCCTCGCGCAGGAGACGCTGCGCATCCGGCTGAACGCCGACATCCGCTCCACCGATCCCGGCGCCAATCGCGACGCCAACACCGATGGCGTGGTGTGGCACATGCTGGAGGGGCTGGTGGCGCTGCGCGAGGACGCGACCATCGCGCCGATGCTGGCCGAGCGCGTGGAGGTTTCCGCGGACGGCCTCACCTACCGCTTCCCGCTGCGTGCCGGCGTGCGCTTCCACAACGGCCAGCCGCTGACCGCCGCCGACGTGCTGTTCGCGCTGGAGCGCTACCGCAAGCGGGAGACCAACTGGCGCTGCCGGGGCGATCTCGATTCCGCCGTCACGCGCGTGACGGCCGTGGAAGCGCCGGATGAGCGCACGGTGGTGATCCGGTTGGAGCAGCCCTCGGCGCTGTTCCTCACCATGCTGGCGCGGCCCGATTGCGGCCAGACCGGCATCTGGCACCGCGACAGCCTGAACGCCGATGGCAGCTGGCGCGCGCCGGTGGGGACCGGGCCGTTTCGCATGGGCGAATGGCGCCGCGGCCAGTTCATCGAGCTGACGCGCTTCGCCGAATACGCCGCGCTGCCCGGCACGCCGGATGGGCTGGGCGGCAACAAGGCGCCGCTGGTGGAGCGGCTGCGCTTCACCATCATCCCCGATGACGCCGCGGCGCGCGCCGCGCTGCTGGCCGGCAACATCGACATCCTGCCCGATGCGCGTTCGCGCGACCTGCCGGATATCCGCGGCCGCGCCGGCCTTGCCGTGCATTCCGCCGCCTCGATGGACCTGCAGGCCGTATTGCTGCAGACGCGCGACCCGCTGCTGCAGGATGTGCGCATGCGCCGCGCCATCGCGCTGGCGATCGACGTGCCGGAGCTGGTGCGCGCCGTCACCGAGGGCGGCTCGCGCCCCTCGCGCTCGCCCATTCCGGTCAGCTCGGGCTTCAACACCGCCGCGATGCTGGAGGTGCCGGCGCGCGACCTGGCGGCGGCGCGGCGGCTGGCGGCGGAGGCAGGCTATCGCGGCCAGCGCCTGCGCATCATCACCACGCGGCGCTACGAGGCCTTCTACGAGATCGCCGTGCTGGTGCAGGACATGCTGCGCGACGCCGGCATCGAGAGCGAGCTGGAAGTGCTGGAATGGGCCACGCAGCTCGACCGCTATTCGCGCGGCGAGTTCCAGATGATGGCCTTCGGCTTCTCCGCGCGGCTCGATCCCTCGCTGTCCTTCGAGATGTTCACCGGCCCCAAGGCGACGCAGCCGCGCAAGGCCTGGGACAACCCGGAGGTGCAGGCGATGCTGGAGCAGACGATGCGCGAGACCGACACCGCGCGCCGCCGCGCCACCTTCGAGCAGATGTTCGCCCGGCTGATGCAGGACGTGCCGATCGTGGCGCTGTATTCCTCCACCACCCATGGCGTGACGGCGCGGCACGTGCAGGGCTTCCGCAGCTGGGCGGTGGATGCGCCGCGGGCCTGGGGCGTGCGGATCGCCCGCTGAGGTGGCCTTCCATGTGCTGAAGCGCTTGCTGGCCGCGCTGCCGACCCTGCTGCTGGTGGCGGCCAGCGTGTTCTTCCTGATGCGCCTGGTGCCCGGCGACCCGGCGCTGCTGCAACTGGGCGATGCCGCGACGCCGGAGGCGGTGGCCGATCTGCGCGCCGCCTTGGGGCTGGACCAGCCGCTGCCGCTGCAATTCGCGCTGTGGCTGGGCCGCGTGGCGGCGGGTGACCTCGGGCAATCCATCACCAGCGGCGAGGCGGTGGGCCCGCTGATCCTCGATCGCTTCGGCGTCACCGCCGCCATCGTGCTGCTGGCGGTGGGCTTCGCCGTGCTGCTGGCGGTGCCGGCCGGCATGCTGGCGGCGTGGAAGCAGGACAGCTGGGGCGATGTGGCGCTGGTGGCGCTGGCCACGGTGCTGCTCTCCATCCCCTCCTTCTGGCTGGGGCTGATCCTGTTGCTGGTGTTCGGTCTGACGCTCGGCTGGGTGCCGGTGGTGGGCTACGTGCCCTTCCGCGAGGATGCGGCGGCGGCGCTGGCCTATATCGTGCTGCCGGTCGCGACGCTCGCGCTGGTGGAGGCCGGCGTGCTGCTGCGCATGGCGCGCGCCTCCACGGTGGAGGTGCTGCGCCTCGACTACATCGCCCATGCGCGGGCCAAGGGCGTGCCGGAAGGCCGCGTGCTGGCGCGCCACGCCTTCCCCAACGCCTTCGCGCCGACGCTGACGCTAATCGGCCTCGTGCTGGGCAACCTGCTGGGCGGCATCGCGGTGATCGAGACGGTGTTCACCCTGCCGGGCCTCGGCCGGCTGCTGGTGGATGCGATCTTCGCGCGCGATTACCCGGTGATCCAGGGCGTGATGCTGTTCATCGCGCTGGTCTATGTGCTGGTGAATCTGATGGTGGACCTGCTGTATCCGGTGTTCGACCCGCGCGTGGCCGCGGGCTGAGCATGCGGGTGCGGCCCAACCTGCTGATCGGCGGCACGCTGATCGGCCTCGTGCTGGCGGTGGCCGCCACGGCGCTGGCCTGGACGCCGCATGACCCGCTGCGCACCAACCTCCGCCGCCGGCTGCGCCCGCCCTCGGCGGAGTTCTGGCTGGGCACGGACGAGTTCGGCCGCGACGTCGTCTCCCGCCTCATGGCCGGGGCCGTCACCAGCGTCACGGTGGCGGCGGCGACCGTGGTGCTGGCGCTGCTGCTCGGCCTCGCCATCGGGCTGGCCAGCGGCTTCCTGCGCGGCTGGACGGACCGCGTGCTGGGCGCGGTGAACGACACGCTGCTGGCCTTCCCGGGCATCCTGCTCGCGCTCGGGCTGCTGGCGGTGATGGGGCCCTCGCGCTGGGGCATCGTGCTGGCGCTGGGCCTGGCCTACGCGCCGACGGTGGCGCGGGTGGTGCGCGGCGCCGTGCTGTCGATCCGCGAACGCGAATTCGTCGAGGCGTCGCGCGCGTTGGGCAACAGCGAGGCCTACACGCTGTTCCGCCACGTCGCACCGCACACCGCCGCACCGGTGACGGTGCTGGCCACCTCGCTGTTCGGCTGGGTGATCCTGTCGGAAAGCGCGCTGTCCTTCCTCGGCCTCGGCGTGCCGCCGCCGGCCGCCACCTGGGGCAACATGCTGGCCTCGGCGCGGCCCTTCATGCTGGAGTCGCCGATCCTCTCGATCGCGCCCGGCGTGATGATCGCGGCCTGCCTGCTGGGCGCCAACCTGCTGGGCGATGCGGTGCGCGACCTGCTGGACCCGCAGGACCGGCGATGAACCCGCCAGACCCTGTGCTGCAGGTGGAGGGGCTGTGCATCGCCGCCGGGCCGCGCCACGTGGTGCAGGACCTCTCCTTCGCCATCGCGCCCGGCGAGGCGCTGGCGCTGGTGGGCGAGAGCGGCTCCGGCAAGAGTGCCACGGCGCGCGCGGTGATCGGCCTGCTGCCGGCGGGGCTGCGCGCCGATGCCGGACGCGTGCTGTTCGCGGGGCAGGACCTGCTGGCGGCGGCGCCGCGGCAGCTGCGCGCGCTGCGCGGCCCGGGCATCGGCATGGTGTTCCAGGAACCCATGACCTCGCTGAACCCGGCGCACAGCATCGGCGCGCAGATGGAGGAGGGCCTCGCGCTGCACACGCGGCTGTCGCGCGCCGCGCGCCGCGCCGCCTGCATCGCCATGCTGGCGCGCGTCGGCATCGCCGACCCCGAGGCGCGGCTCGGCGCCTATCCGCACGAATTCTCCGGCGGCATGCGCCAGCGCATCATGCTGGCCTCCGTCATGCTGCTGCGCCCGCGCCTGCTGATCGCGGACGAGCCGACCACCGCGCTGGACACGCTGACCCAGGCCGAGGTGCTGGACCTGATGACGGCGCTGGCGCGCGAGCAGGGCAGCGCGCTGCTGCTGATCACGCACGACCTCGGCCTGGTGGCGCGCTATGCCGATCGGGCGCTGGTGATGCAGGCGGGCCGCGCGGTGGAGGAGGGCGCGGCGGCGCCGCTGCTGGCCCGCCCGCGCGAGGCCTATACGCGCGCGCTGGTGGAGGCGATGCCGCGCCGCGGCCCGGCGCGCACCATCCCGCCCGCGCCGCCGCTGATCGAGGCGCGGGCGCTTTCGGTCAGCTATGCCGGGCGCCGCCGCCTGTTCCGCCGCGCCGCGCCGCTGCTGGCGGTGGAGGGCGCCTCGCTGGCGGTGCATCCGGGCGAGGTGGTGGCGCTGGTGGGCGGCTCGGGCTCGGGCAAGACCACGCTGGGGCGCGCCATGCTGCGGCTGGTGGAGGCCTCCGCCGGCGGGCTGTTCTTCCGCGGCGCGGAGATGACGCGGCGCAGTGGCCCCGCGCTGCTGGAGTTCCGCCTGGCCTGCCAGATCGTGTTCCAGGATCCCTACGCCTCGCTCGACCCGCGGATGCGCGTGCGCGATATCGTGGCCGAGCCGCTGCGCCTGCCCGCCGGCATCGCACCCGCCGAAAGGCTGCGCCGCGCCGAGGCGATGCTGGAGGAGGTGGGGCTCGGCGGGCTCGGCGCGCGCTTCCCGCATGCGCTGTCGGGCGGGCAGCGCCAGCGCGTGGCCATCGCCCGCGCGCTGGTGCGCAACCCCGCCTTCGTGGTGGCGGACGAGGCGGTGAGCGCGCTGGACGCCACGGTGCGCCAGCAGGTGCTGGCCCTGCTGCGCGAGCAGCAGCGCCGCCGCGGCTTCGCCTGCCTGTTCGTGACGCACGACCTGGCGGTGGTGGAGGAGATCGCCGACCGCATCGTGGTGATGCAGGGCGGGCGCATCGTGGAGGAAGGGCCGCGCGACCAGGTGCTGGACCGCCCGGCCATGCCCTACACGCGCGCGCTGCTGGCCGCGGCGCTGCGCCTGCCGGCCGCGTCCGGGTGAGGCCGCGGCGGCTGGGCAGCGCTCAGCCGGTGGCGGGCGGCGCCTCCTCCTCGGGTTCCGCGAGGCCGGCGAGTTCGGCGGTGCTGAACATCAGGATTCGCCGCGAATCGAGGATCTGCGGCGCCTGATGCTGCAGCGCGGGCCAGCGCGCCTCCACCGCATCCAGCGCCGCGTCGATGGTCTCGAAGCGCTCCTCCAGCGGGATGGGGCGGGCCTCGCGCCAGCGCAGGAAGACCGGGCCTTGTGCGCTCATCGTGCGTGCTTCCTCACGGCATGGGGTCCTTTCGTGATGGTTCCCGAGGCGCCCAACATAGCGGCCAGGGCCTCCCCTGGCATCCGTCCCCTGGCATCCACCGGCGATCCGGCTATGTTGCAAGGCAATGACATGGCAGGCGCCGCCCCACCGCAGGGCAACGCCGCCGCAACCAGGGAGACGCCCTCAATGCACAGCCGCCGCCAGACCCTTGCCCTCGCCCTCGGTGCCGGCCTCGCCCCCGCCGCCGCACAGGCGCAGGGCACGCCGGCATGGCGGCCCGTGCGGCCCATCCGCCTGATCGTGCCCTTCGCGCCGGGTGGCTCCAACGACATCGTCGGGCGCATCATCGCCGAGGCCGCCGCGCAGGCGCTGGGCCAGCCGATCGTGGTGGAGAACCGCGCCGGCGCCGGCAGCGTGATCGGCACCGAGCACGTCGCCCGCGCCGCGCCGGATGGCTACACGGTGCTGATCAACAGCGCGCATTCCACGGTGCCGGCCATCGTCGCGCGCGTGCCCTACAACGCCGTGACGGATTTCGCCGGCGTGGCGGTGGCCGGCTTCTCGCCGCATGTGGTGGTGGTGAACCCGCAGTTGCCCGCACGCACGGGGCCGGAACTGGTGGCGCTGCTGAAGGGCGCGCCCGGCCGCTACAATTTGGCCACGGCCGGCATCGGCAGCGGCGTGCACGTGGCGGCCGAGCTGTTCCGCTCGCTGATGCAGGTGCAGGTGGAGCTCGTGCACTACCGCGGCGGCGGCCCGGCCGTGGCCGCGCTGATCGCCGGCGAATCGCAGTTCGGCACGCCGACCATGGCCTCCTCGCTGGGGCAGATTCGCGGCGGCAGCCTGCGCGCGCTGGCGGTGATGGCGGAACAGCGCGCCCCCGCGCTGCCCGACGTGCCGACCGCCCCCGAGGCCGGCATGCCCGGCGTGATCTTCGAGGAGTTCTTCCCCATCCTGGCCCCGGCGGGCACGCCCGCGCCGGTGGTGGCGGCGCTCGGCACCGCCTTCCGCGGCGCCATCCAGCAGAGCGCCGGGCGCCTCAATGAGCTGGCCGGCGTCTCGCCGCGCGCCGGCTACGAGACGCCGGAGCAGGTGATGGCGCTGGTGCGCGAAGGTGTCGATCGCTACACCGCCATCCTGCGCGCCGCCGGCGTGCAGCCCGAGTAGCGTCAGCCCTCGGGCACGGCGCGCCGCCCCGGGCGCAGCCGCTCGGCCAGCATCGCCGCGCCGGCGCCCAGCACCATGAGCAGCGCCATCGGCCGCGGCGTGCCATCCGCCAGCGCGCCCACCAGCGCGCTGCCCACCGCGGCGCAGCCGAATTGCAGCGTGCCGAGCAGTGCGGACGCGCTGCCCGCCCGTGCCGCATGGCGCGACAGCGCGCCGACCGCGGCGTTGGGGAAGACGATGCCGGTGCAGGCCAGCGCCACCACCGCCGGCAGGAACACGCCCCACAGGCCGCCCAGCCCCGTGAAGGCGCCGATCGCCAGCAGCACCACCGCGGCGGCCGAGAGGTGCAGCGCATGCGCCGCCACGCGCTGTGCGCCGAAGCGGCGCAGCAGCATGGGGTTCATCTGCGAGGCCGCGATGAAGCCGGTGGCGCTGGCCGCGAACAACAGCCCGAAGCGCCCCGCCGGCACGCCGAAATACTCGATGTAGACGGCCGGCGCGCCGCTGATGAAGACGAAGACCGAGAACATCGTGGCCGCGCCCATCAGCGCGTGGGTGATGAAGCCGCGCTCGCGCCCGATCTGCACGAAATCGCGCAGGATGGTGGCGGCCGAGCGGCGGATGCGCTTCGCCGGCGGCAGGGTTTCCGGCAGCAGCGCCCAGGCCAGCACGCAGGACAGCCCGCCATAGGCCGCCGTCACCCAGAAGATGGACCGCCAGCCCGCCACGCCCAGCAGCAGGCCGCCGAGGCTCGGCGCCAGGATGGGTGCCGCGCCCATCACCAGCATCAGCCGCGACATCAGGTGTGCGGCGGCCAGCCCATCCGCCAGGTCGCGCACCATGGCGCGCGGAATCACCGCGCTGGCCGCGCCGCCGAAGGCCGCGACGCAGCGCCAGGCCGCCAGGCTCGTCATGTCGGTGGCCAGCGCGCAGCCCACCGAGGCCACGGTGTACAGCGCGGTGCCGAGGATCAGCGGCAGGCGCCGGCCCAGCCGATCGGCCAGCGTGCCCTGCACCAGCTGCCCCACGGCGAGGCCCACGAACCAGGCGGCGAGGGTGATCTCCACGCTGCCGCGGCTGGTGCCGAGCTCGGCCTCGATGGCCGGGAAGGCGGGCAGGTACATGTCGGTGGAGACCGGGCCCACCGCGGTGAGGAAGCCGAGCAGCAGGGGCAGCCAGCGGGGCATGCGGATTCCGTTCGAGGCGTGGTGCCCGGCGCTTCTAACGCAGAACCGGCGCATTCGTCGCGCCGCCGCCGCTTGGCGCGCCGGCCCCGGCGGTGCGAGGCTCTGCGCACGCAGCACAGGGGACCACCGCGTGATCGACATGCATGCCCACTACTATGGCGAGGCACTGTTCCGCCGCATGGCGGCGCGCAGCGCCGTTCCGCTCGTGGAGCAGGCGGGCGCGCAGCGCTTCATGGTGACGCCCACCAGCCGCTTCGCCCTGCAGGGCGGCTTCGTGCACCTCGCCGAGCGGCTGGCCTGGATGGACGGCCAGGGCATCGCGCGCCAGCTGATCACCTTTCCCGGCGCGCTCGGCCCGGATGTGCTGCCCGCCGCCGAGGCGCTGCCCCTGGTGCGCGACGTGAACGACGAGCTGGCGGCAGTCTGCGCCGCGCATTCCGCGCGCTTCGCAGCGCTGGCCGGGCTGCCGCTGGCCGATATCGCGCTGTCCATCGCCGAGCTGGAGCGCGCGCGCAGCACGCTCGGCCTGCGCGGCGCCATCATCCCGAGCAACTACTTCACCAGCCTCGCCACGATGCGCCGCCTGCACCCGCTGCTGGAAGCGGCCAGCCGGCTTGGCGCGCACATCATGGTGCATCCCGGCCAGCGCCACGACGAAGACCTCGCACCGCGGCGCTATGACGACCTCGGCATGCACCGCGCCTCGACGATCGACCTGCACAACGGACTCAGCCACGCGACGACCACGCTGATCCATGCCGGGCTGGCCGAGCGCTGGCCGGGCGCCACCTTCCAGGTGGTGAATCTCGGCGGCGCCTTTCCCTTCCTGCTGGAGCGGATGGACCACATCAGCGCCATCCGCGACCCGGCGGCCGCGCTGCCCTCCACGCTGCTCGGCGGGCTGCTGTTCGACACTGCCTCGCTCGGCCCGCGCTCCATCGAGATGGCGGTGGCCATCCTCGGCGCCGAGCGCATCATGCTGGGCACCGACTACCCGATCTTCGCCACCAGCACCGCGACCGAGGCGATGGCGGCGGCCGGCATCGGCGATGCGGCGCGCGCTTCCATCGCAAGCGGCACGGCGGCGGCGCTGCTGGCGCAGTAGCCGCGCCGCCTCATCGCGCGCGCGGCGCGGCGGAGGAGTGGCGGATCACCAGCTCGATCGGCAATTCGCTCAGCTGCGGCGCCTTGCGGCCGGCCAGCCGGTCCAGCACGCGCTGCGCGGCGGCGGCGCCGATGCGCGCGGTGGGCACGTGGATGGTGGTGAGGGCCGGGGCCAGATGCGCGGCCATCTCCAGGTTGTCGATGCCCACCACCGACAGCGCGCCCGGCACTGCGAGGCCGCGCGACTGCGCCTCCACCAGGCAGCCGACGGCGAGTTGATCGATGCCGCAGACGATGGCGGTGGGCGGCTCGGCCAAGGCAAGCAGCCCGGCGCAGCCGCTGCGCCCGCCGGCCAGCGTGAAATCCTGCTCCGTCACGCGCCATTCCGGCAGATCGAGGCCGCGCGCGGCCACCGCCTCGCGCACGCCGGCGAGGCGCGCCGCCTGGCGGTCATTGTGCCGCGTGGCGCCGCACACCACGCCGAGCCGCGTGTGGCCGAGGCCGAGCAGATGCTCGGCGGCGAGGCGCCCGGCGGCGCGGTTGTCCACCACCACCGCGTCGAAGCGCGGATCGCCGCACCAGGTGAGCACCACGGGCACGCCCGCGCCTTCGAGCAGCGCCCAGGACTCCGCCGGCCGCTGCGCGCCGACCAGGATCAGCCCGTCCACGCCACGCGCCAGCAGGCCGCGGATCACCGCCGTCTCGGCATCCGGCTGGTAGTCGGAGGAGGCAACCAGCAGGTGCCGCCCGGCCTCCGCCAGCGTCGCCTGCATGGCCTGCAGGCAGCGCGAGAAGATCGCGTTGTCGAGCGTTGGCACGACCGCCGCCACGCCCGCCTGGCCGGCGCCGCGCGTCGTGGCGTTCGGCCATGCGCCGCCCAGCGCGGCTAGGGCGGCGCGCACGCGCGCGCGGGTGGCGGGGCTGACGATGCCGGGCTGCGACAGCGCGCGCGACGCGGTGGCGAGCGAGACGCCGGCAGTGGCCGCGATATCGGCCAGCCGGGGGCGGGTGCGGCGCTTCATGGTGGGAAGAGTGCCCGGCGCTGAAAGTTTTTCAATGGGGATGGCATGCCGAAAACCGCGGATCTCGTTTGACATGCCCCATCCCGCGTGAAAGCTTTGCACAACGAATGACGCACGGGGGCATGCGTTTGCAGAGCAGGGCGCGCAGAAGGGGCTTGTCCATTGCCGTGCCGCGCCGTGCGCTGGTGGGCCTTGTCACCGTGGCGTCGGCGCTGCTGCTGTGGTGGGCTGCGACCAGCGGGTTTCGCCTGCTGAACCCGCTGCGCCTGCCCAGCCCGCAGGAGGTCTGGGCCGCCTTCTCGCAGATCGGTCTCGGCCAGGGCTATGCCGGTGCCACGCTGTGGCAGCACGCGCTGCACAGCTTCGGGCTGGTGGCGCGCGGCTTCGCCGTGGCGGTGATCACGGGCATCCCGCTCGGCCTGCTGATGGGCTGGAGCCGCCGGGCCGAGGCGCTGATCAACCCCATCTTCCTGCTGCTGCGCCCGATTCCCGCGCTGGCCTGGATTCCGCTGGCGATCGTCTGGTTCGGCCTGGGCGACAGCGGCAAGGTCTTCGTCATCTGGCTGACCGCCTTCGTGCCCGCGGTGATCAACGCCTTCACCGGCGTGCGCAACGTGGACCCGGTGCTGATCGCCGCCGCGCGCACGCAGGGTGCTTCGACGGCGCAGGTGATCCGCCACGTGGTGATCCCGGGCTCGATGCCGCTGATCTTCACCGGGCTGCGCCTGTCGCTGCAGGCCTCCTGGACCACGCTGGTGGCAGCGGAGCTGGTGGGCGCCTTCTTCGGGCTGGGGCGCGTGCTGAACATCGCGGGGCAGGACATCTTCCCGGGCATGATCATCGTGGGCATGGCGGCGGTGGCCGTCTGCGGCGCGGCGACAACCTGGCTGCTGGGGCTGCTGGAACGGCGCGTGCTGAACTGGCGGGCGGCGATCTGATGGCGAACCGCAACTTCCTCGGCCCCTCGGGCACCGTCCTCGGCGTGTTGGAATTCTGGCTGCTGACGCTGGCCGGCTTCACGCTGTTCTTCGGCACCTGGACGCTGGTTGCGTGGTCCGGGCTGATGCCGGCCAATCTGCTGCCCTCGCCGCTGCGGGTGTGGGAGACGCTGGTGCGGCTGTGGAACCAGCCCTTCGCCGGGCATGTCTATGCCGAGCACCTGACGGCCAGCATCGGGCGCTTCCTGATGGGCTGGGCCATCGCGGTGGGCATCGGCGTGCCGCTGGGGCTGCTGATGGGCTGGTATCGCATCCTGGACGAGATCATCACCCCGCTGTTCGACAGCATCCGCTTCGTCGCACCGCTCGCCTGGGTGCCGCTGGCGGCGCTGTGGTTCGGCACGGGAATCGGCGGGCCGCTGCTGATCATCTTCGTCGGCGCCTTCGCGCCCTGCCTTATCAGCGCCTATCGCGGCGCGCGCCTGGTGGAGCCGCGCCTGGTGGAGGCCGCGCAGACAATGGGCGCCAGCGGGCGGGAGATCATCCAGCATGTGCTGGTGCCGGGCGCCATGCCCTCGATCATCTCGGGGCTGCGCGTCTCGGCGGGCCTGGGCTGGCAATCGCTGGTGGGGTCGGAGCTGATCGTGGTGGGCGCGGGGCTGGGCTACCTGATGGTGCAGGGGCAGGGGAACCTCGCCACCAACATCGTCATCGCGGGGATGATCGGCATCGGCGTGGTGGGCTTCGCGATCGACGTGGCGCTGCGCGCCGTGGAAGCCTGGTTCAAGCGCCGCTGGGGGCAGGCATGAGCGAGATTGTTTTTCGCGGCGTCACCAAGACCTTCCGCATGCCCAAGGGCGGCGATTTCCTGGCGATCGACACCACCGACCTGCGCATCGAGGAGAAGGAATTCGTCGCCATCGTCGGCCCCTCGGGCTGCGGCAAGACGACGCTGATGCGCATGGCCGCGGGCCTCGAATTCCCCAGCAGCGGCAGCGTGGAGGTGGGCGGCAAGGCGGTGCGCGGGCCCGGGCCGGAGCGCGCCGTGGTGTTCCAGCAATTCGCGCTGATGCCCTGGAAGTCGGTGCGCGAGAACATCGGCTTCGGCCTGATGTGCAAGGGCACGCCGCGCGCCGAGGCCGATGCCGCCATCGCGCATTATGTCGCGCTGATGGGCCTCGCGGGGCATGAGGACAGCTTCCCGCACCAATTGTCCGGCGGCATGCAGCAGCGCGTGGCCATCGCGCGCGCCTATGTGATGAACCCCGCCGCGCTGCTGATGGACGAGCCCTTCGGCGCGCTGGACGCGCAGACGCGCATCGTCATGCAGGAGGAACTGGTGCGCCTCGCACGGCGCAACCCGCGCACCGTGCTGTTCATCACCCACAGCGTGGAGGAGGCCGTCTACCTCGCCGACCGCGTGGTGGTGATGGGCCGCAAGCCGGGCCGCATCATCGAGACCATCGACATCCGCGATCTGCGCGAAGGCGAATCGTGGGAGAGCCAGCCCATCGAGGAGGTCATGGACCTGCCCTCCTTCACCCATATGCGCAGCCGGATCTGGAAGCTGCTCAAGGCGCGCGAAACCCAAAACGTATGACACAAAGGAGAACAGGCATGCTTCGTCGGACTCTCATCGGTGGCCTCGCCGCCGCTTCGCTGGCGCTGGCCGCGCCGGTACTGGCGCAGGGCACGCCACAGGCGCCGCAGCGGATGAACATCTCGATCCAGCCGGCGGATTTCTCGATGTTCCCGGTCTTCCTCGCCGGCGAGCAGGGCTGGTGGCGGCAGATGGGGATCGAGGCGAACATCTCGTTCTTCCCGGCCGGCCCGCCGCAGGTGGCGGCAGTGGCGGCCAATGCGTGGGATGTGGGCATCACCGGCTCGGCCCCCGCCGTGCTCGGCGCCTCGCGCTTCAACCTGCGCACCATCGGCATCTCGAACGATGAGAGCCAGACGAACATCCTGATGGTGCGCGCCGCCGACCTCGCCGGTATCCGCGCCAACCCGCAGAGCCTGCGCGGCCAGCGCGTGCTGATCACCGTGAACACCACGGTGGACTACGTGCTGCAGAACTGCCTGCGCACCTTCAACCTGGCGCGCAACGACCTGCAGGTGGTGAATCTGGCGCAGGCGCAGATCCTCTCGGCCTTCTCCACCGGCGAGGGCCGCGTGGCCGGCCTCTGGGCGCCGAACATCTACACCGCGGAGGAGCGCATGGGCGCGGTGCCGCTGTGCAGCGGCAGCGATGCGGGCGCCACCGTGCCCTCCAACATCGTGGTGCGCGACGACTATCTGCGCCAGAATCCGGAGATGGTGGCGCGCTTCCTCGCCACCGTGCTGCGCGGCATCGCCTGGACAAAGACGAACCGCGACGCCGCGCTGCAATCCATGCAGCGCTTCTACGCCCAGGGCGGCGTGACCATCTCGGAGGCCGCGTTCCGCGCCGAGATCGACCGCCACCCGACCTTCGGCCTGGAGGAACATCTGCGCCTGATGGACCGCAGCGCCGGGCCGTCGCAGGTGGATCGCTGGTTCGATGGCCTGTCGGCCTTCCTCAACCAGGTCGGCACGGTGGCGAACCCGCCCGCACCCTCCGTCTACATCACGGATTCGGTGCTGCGGCGCATCGCGGCCGACCCGGCGCTGCGCGCCTTCGCACTGAACCAGTAACGCGTTGCGGGCGCGGGCCGCAGCCCGCGCCCCCTTCCCAGGACCGGTCACATGGCCATCACCTACCTCAAGCGCGCCAGCCGCACGCCGGATGACACAAGCGCGGAGGCGCGCGGCGTGGTGGAGGCCATGCTGGCCGACATAGCCGCGCGCGGCGAGGCTGCGGTGCGCGAACACGCGGCGCGGCTCGATGGCTGGACCGGCGAGATCATCGTGGCCGGCGAGGAGATCGACCGCCGGCTTGCTGGCCTGCCCGCCGGCATCCGCGAGGATATCGACTTCGCGGTGGATCGCGTGCGCCGCTTCGCGCTGGCGCAGCGCGCCAGCGTGCAGGATTTCGCGGTGGAACTCTCGCCCGGCGTCGTGGCCGGCCAGCGCCTGGTGCCGATGCAGGTGGCGGGCTGCTACGTGCCCGCCGGCCGCTATGCGCATATCGCCTCGGCCTACATGTCGGTGGCCACCGCCAAGGCGGCGGGCGTGCCGACCGTGATCGCGTGTTCCGGCCCGCGCGGGCCCGAGGGCGTGCACCCGCTGGTGCTGTATGCGCTGCGCGCCGCGGGGGCTGACATCGTGATGACGCTGGGCGGCGTGCAGGCCATCGCGGCCATGGCGCATGGCCTGTTCACCGGCAAGCCCGCCGACATCGTGGTGGGGCCGGGCAACAAATTCGTCGCCGAGGCGAAGCGGCAGCTCTACGGCAAGGTCGGCATCGACGTGTTCGCCGGCCCGTCCGAGGTGGCGGTCATCGCCGATGCCGCGGCCGATGCCGAGATCGTCGCCGTGGACCTGGTGGCGCAGATGGAGCATGGCCACGAGAGCCCCGGCTGGCTGATCGCCACCGACCGCGCGCTGGCCGAGGCCGTGATGGCGCGCATCCCCGCGCTGATCGAGGCGCTGCCGCCCACCGCGCGCGATGCCAGCGCCGCCGCCTGGCGCGACTTCGGCGAGGTGGTGCTCTGCGACACGCGCGAGGAGGCGGTGCAGGTCTCCGACGCCTATTGCTGCGAGCACCTGCAGATCCAGACGCAGGACCCCGAATGGTGGCTGGAGAACCTCTCCAACTACGGCTCGCTGTTCCTCGGCCAGGAAACCACCGTGGCCTATGGCGACAAGGCGAGCGGGCCCAACCACATCCTGCCCACCAAGGCGGCCGGGCGCTATTCCGCCGGGCTCTCAGTGCACAAATTCCTCAAGCCGCTGTCCTGGCAGAAGATGACGCGCGAAGGCTCGCGCGAGGTGGCGCTGGCCACGGCGCGCATCTCGCGCGCCGAGGGCATGGAGGCGCATGCGCGCTCGGCCGATATCCGCCTCGCGCGGTATTTCCCGGGTGCGAATTTCGACCTCGGCGAGCCGGTGCGCAGCTGATGCTGCGCCTGGACCGCGACCTCTCCTCGCCGCCTGCAATCCCCGAAGCCGGCATCGCGGCGGTGGAGGCGGTGCTGCGCACCGGCTGGCTGCACCGCTATGGCGAGACCATGGGCGATGCCTCGGAAGCCTCGCTGCTGGAAGCCGATTTCGCCGCGCTGCTGGGCAGCCGCTACGTGGTGGCGGTGAATTCCTGCGGCAGCGCGATGTTCCTCGCGCTGCTCTGCACCGGCGTGAAGCCGGGCGACCGCGTGCTGATGAACGCCTTCACCCTGGCCCCCGTGCCCGGCGCGGTGGCGCATGCGGGCGCCGAGCATGTGCTGGTGGAGGTGACGCCCGACCTGGTGATCGATCTCGAGGATCTCGAACGCAAGGCCGAGTCCTCCGGCGCGCGGCACCTGCTGCTGTCGCACATGCGTGGGCATATCGCCGACATGGGCCGGCTGATGGCGCTGTGTGAGCGCCTCGGCCTCACCGTCATCGAGGATTGCGCGCACACCATGGGTGCATCCTGGGCGGGCCGCGCCACGGGCACCTTCGGCCGCGTCGGCTGCTTCAGCCTGCAGGCGTACAAGCACGTCAATGGCGGCGAGGGCGGGCTGCTGGCCACCGACGATGCCGATGTGGCGGCGCGCGCCATCCTGCATTCGGGCAGCTATATGCTGTACGGCCAGCATCGTGCACGGCCGGAGGAGGCGGTGTTCGCGCGCTGGCGCGACGTGACGCCGAATTTCTCGCTGCGCATGTCGAACCTGGTGGCCGCCGCCGCGCGCCCGCAGCTCGCACTGCTGGCCGAGCGCGCGCGCCTGTGGAACGACCGCTATGGGCGCCTCGCCGCCGCGCTGTCCGCGCTGCCCGGGCTGCGCCTGCCGCATCGCCCGCAGGAGGAGGAATTCGTGCAATCCTCCATCCAGTTCGCGGTGAGCGGCCTGGATGACGCCGCCTTCGCAGGCTTCCTCGATCGCTGCCGCGCACGCGGCGTGTATCTCAAGTGGTTCGGCGCGAAGCAGGCCACGGGCTACACCAGCGTCTCGGCGCAATGGGGCTTCCTCAGCGATCCGCACACGCCGCCCGCCACGGCCGCGGCGCTGGAACGGCTGTGCGACATGCGCATCCCGCTGACGCTCACCGAGGCGGAGTGCGGCGTCATCGCCCGCATCATCGGCGAGGAGCTGGCGGCGTGAGCCCCATCGCGCCCCTGTTTTCGCTCCAGGGGCGCACGGCCTTCGTCACCGGCGGCAATTCCGGCATCGGCCTCGCCATCGCCCGCGCGCTGGGCCTGGCAGGCGCTCGGCTGGTGCTCTCGGCGCGGCGCGAGGTGCAGCTGGCGCAGGCGGTGGCGGAGCTCGCTGCCGAAGGCATCGCGGCGCAGGCGCTGCCGCTCGATCTCGCGCTGGCCGAACTCGGCGACATCGCGGCGTCGCCCGACATCCTGGTGAATGCCGCCGGCGTGAATCTGCGCCAGCCCTTCGCCGAGGTCACCGCCGCGGCCTTCGACCTGCACATGGCGTTGCACCTGCGCGCGCCCTTCCTGCTGACGCAGCGTTTCGCGCCGGCCATGGCGGCGCGCGGCTGGGGGCGGATCCTCAACATCGGCTCGCTGCAATCCTTCCGCGCCTTCCCCGACAGCGCGCCCTATGGCGCGGGCAAGGGCGGCGTTGCGCAGCTCACCCGCGCCATCGCCGAGGCGTGGTCGCGCCAAGGCATCACCTGCAACGCCATCGCGCCCGGCTTCTTCCCCACCGCGCTGACCGCGCCCGTCTTCGCCGACACCGCGCGCGCGGCTGCGCTGGCCGAGCGCACCTGCATCGGCCGCAACGGCAGGCTCGAGGATCTGCACGGCGCGGCGGTGTTCCTCTGCTCCGACGCCGCCGCCTATGTCACCGGCCAGATCCTGGCGGTGGATGGAGGGTTCCTGGCCAAATGAAAGCCCGCCGATGAAGGCCCTGGTGCAGACCGCGCCGAACACGCTGGTCTATCGCGACGAGGCCGAGCCCGGCGCCCGCGCCGGTGAGGTGCTGGTGCGCGTGGAGGCGGTGGGCATCTGCGGTTCCGACATGCACGCCATCCATGGGCATGATGCGCGCCGGCCCACGCCGATCATCCTGGGGCATGAGGCCGCGGGGCGCGTGGCCGATGGCCCGCTTGCCGGGCGGCGCGTGGCGGTGAACCCGCTCTGGGTGCCGCTGGATTGCGCCTTCGCGCAGGAGGGCAGGCCGCATCTCTCGCCGCGCCGCGAAATCCTCTCCATGCCGCCGCGCCCGGGCGCCTTCGCCGAATGGGTGCGTGCGCCCATCGAGAATCTGGTGGAGATTCCCGAAGCGATGCCGGCCGCCGAGGCGGCGCTGGCCGAGCCCATCGCGGTGGCCTTCCACGCCGTGCACCATGGCGCGCGGCTGCTGGCGCGCCCGCTGCCCGGCCTGCGCTGCGTGGTGCTGGGCGGCGGCGCCATCGGGCTGGCCGCGGCGCTGGTGCTGCGCCAGGCGGGTGCGGGCGAGGTGTGGCTGATCGAGCCCAACGCGGCGCGGCGCGAGACGGCGATGCGCGCGGGCATCGCGCTGAGCCGCGCGCCGGAGGAGGCGCCGCCGGATGGCAGCGCCGACCTGATCGTGGACGCCGTGGGAAGTACGGCGACGCGCGCTGCCTGCTGCCGCCTGGCGCGCCCCGGCGGCGTCATCGTCCATGCCGGCCTGCTGCCGGGTGCCGAGGGCCTCGATGTGCGGCGGCTGACGCTGCAGGAGATCACCTTCACCGGCACCTATTGCTACACGCCGGCCGAGTTCCGCACCGTGGTCGCGCTGCTCGCCGAAGGGCGCTTCGGCGCGCTGGACTGGCTGGAGAAGCGGCCGCTGGCCGAGGGTGCGCAGGCGGTGGCCGATATCGATGCCGGGCGCGTCGCCGCCGCCAAGATCATCCTCATCCCGTGACGCGACAGGTGCCCCCGATGCGCAAGCCCAACATCCTTCTCGTCATGGCCGACCAGCTGACGGCGGGCGCGTTGCCGGCCTATGGCAACGCGGTTGCGAAGACGCCGCATATCGATGCGCTGGCGGCGCGCGGCACGGTGTTCGGCAACACCTATTGCAACTTCCCGATCTGCGCGCCCTCCCGCGCCTCGATGCTCACGGGCCAGCGCGCATCCTGCATCGGCGCCTTCGACAATGGCGCGGATTTTCCCTCCTCCACGCCGACGCTGATGCATCACCTGCGGCTCGCGGGGTACCGCACCATCCTCGCGGGCAAGATGCATTTCGTCGGGCCCGACCAGCTGCATGGCTATGAGGAGCGGGTGACGACCGACATCTACCCCTCGGACTTCACCTGGACGCCCGATTGGCAGGCGCCGGGCCCGCCGGCCTCCGGCGCGCGGATGAGCCTGCTGGGCGTGGTGGAGGCGGGGCTGTGCACGCGCAGCCTGCAGCTCGACTACGACGAGGAGGTGGCCTACGCCGCCGAGCGCAAGCTGTATGATTTGGCGCGCGATGCCGACAAGCGGCCCTTCTTCATGACGGTGTCCTTCACCCATCCGCACAACCCCTTCGTCACGACGCAGCAGTACTGGGACCGCTACGACCCGGCGGAGATCGACATGCCGGCGGTGGGGCCGATTCCCTTCGAGGCGCAGGATGGCCGCAGCAAGCGCCACTACCTGCTGACCCGCTGCGACGAGCACGACGTGACACCCGACCGGCTGCGCGATGCGCGCCATGCCTATTACGCGATGACCAGCTACATCGACGACAAGCTGGGCGCGCTGATGGCCACACTGGAGGCCGTAGGACTTGCGGAGGATACGATCGTGATCTTCACCTCCGATCACGGCGAGATGCTCGGCGAGCGCGGCATGTGGTTCAAGATGTGCCTCTTCGAGGGATCGGTCCGCGTGCCGCTGATCATCGCGGGGCCGGGCTGGCCCGCCGGCGCGGCGCGGCCGGAGAACACCTCGCTGCTCGACCTCGCGCCGACCATCCTCGCGCAGGCGGCGGATGCGGCCCGCCCCACCGCCTTCGAGGGGCGGGACCTGCTGCCGCTGGCCCGCGGCGAGGCGCCGGACTGGCCGCAGGACGTGCATTGCGAATACACCGCCGAGGGCTGCGACGAGCCCTGGCTGATGCTGCGGCGCGGCGCGCGCAAGATGATCTGGAGCGCGACGCACGGCCCGCAACTGTTCGACCTGGCGCAGGATCCGCATGAGGCGCATGACCTCGCCGCCCTGCCCGAGCATGCGGCGGAGGTGGCGGCGATGATCGGCGCGATCCGCGCGCATTGGGACGTGCCGGCCCTGCATCGCGCGGTGCTGGAAAGCCAGCGGCGCCGCCACCTGCTGCGCGCGGCCCTCGCACAGGGCCAGCGCCCGCCCTGGGACTGGCAGCCGCCGCTGGACGCCGCGAAGCAATATGTGCGCAGCGGCGACAGCCCGACGCTGACGAAGATCAGGTCGCGCCTGCCCTATCGCGCGCCGGTGCCGCCCGATCACCCGCGCAAGCCGGAGGATACGCCATGAGCATGCAACGCCGCGGGCTGATGCTCGCCAGTGCTGCCATGCTCGCGGCTGGCGGGGCGCAGGCGCAGGCCTTCCCCACCCGGCCCATCCGCATGATCGTCCCCTTCCCGCCGGGCGGCGTGGTGGACGTCGTCGCACGCCTCATCACGCAGCCTCTCGCGGAGGCGTTGGGCCAGCCCATCGTCGTGGAGACGCGGCCGGGTGCCGGCGCCACCATCGGCGCCGCGGCCGTCGCGGCGGCCTCGCCGGATGGGCACACCATCCTGTTCACCTCCGCGGCGATCGCCTCGGCGCCGGCGACGGTGCCGCAACTGCCCTATGACGCGATGCGCGATCTCGCGCCGCTCAGCCTGCTGGGCGATGTGCCGCTGGTGCTGACCGCCGCGCCGCAACTCGGCATCGACAGCATGGCGGGGTTGCTGGTGGCGGCGCGGGCACGGCCCGGCGCGATCACCTTCGCCACGCCCGGCAACGGCACGCCGATCCACCTGGCGATGGAGATGCTGAAGCGCGATGCGGGCATCGACCTGCTGCACGTGCCCTATCGCGGCTCGCCGGTGCCCGATGTGCTGGCCGGGCGCGTGGACCTGCACATGGACAGTGCGCCGGGCGCGGTTTCGCGCGGCCGGCAAGGGCAGGTGAAGCTGTTGGGCATCTCGACGCCCGCGCGCCTTGCCTCGCTGCCCGATCTGCCGGCCATCGCCGAGACAGTGCCGGGCTATGACACGACGACCTGGTTCGCCTTCTTCGCGCCGGCGCGGGTGCCTGCGCCCATCCTGGCGCGGTTGAGCGAGGCGCTGATCACCGTCACCTCGCGCCCCGCGCTGCGGGCGCTGATGGCCGAGCAGGGCGTGGAGGTGAAGGCGAGCGGGCCGGAAGAACTCGCCCGCCTGCTGCGCACCGATACCGAGCGCTGGGGCGCGATCGCGCGCGCCGTGGGCGCACGGCTGGACTGAGCGATATCGCGGCATGGCCACGGCCTGCCGCGACCAACCACCGGTGGCGGCATGCGCCGCCGGCACTGCAACGGGCAAGGGGAACAGCAACGATGACGATCCACTTCGTCGTCCATGACGAGGGCGACAGCGTTGGGGTAGTGGTGGTGGAGGGGCTGAAGGCCGGCACCACGCTGAATGGCTGGATCATGGACCAGGACCGGATGATGGCGTTCGA